>JAESGJ010000004.1_pt1 | contig 1407101 bp, 1305 predicted proteins | sample 9266241 | NCBI WGS metagenome assembly JAESGJ01 (sample SAMN14514841, study PRJNA621669) | algae metagenome | isolation source: Brasilonema octagenarum HA4186-MV1 and co-occurring heterotrophs from wet... | place: USA: Manoa Valley, Hawaii | collected 2009-07-20
TGATGCCTGGGGATCAAGTGGCGTTCGAGGTTGAACTGATCAAGCCGATTGCGATGGAGAAGGAACTCAGGTTTGCGATTCGTGAGGGTGGTCGCACGGTTGGGGCGGGCGTCGTCACCGAAATCCTCGAGTAAAGACATTCACGCCTCGGGCGGGGGAGACCCTTCGCTCGAGGCGAAATGCTGGAGACACCATGGGACCAAAGATTCGCATCAAACTCAGGGGATACGACCACCGCTCGTTGGACACCAGTGCCGCGAAGATCGTGGACACGGTGCGCCGCAGCGGTGCTGACGTGGCGGGCCCGATTCCGCTTCCGACGCGCATTCGCCGCTTCACGGTGATCCGTGGACCGTTCAAGCACAAGGACAGCCGCGAGCACTTCGAGATTCGCACGCACAACCGCCTCGTGGACATCACCAACCCGAACAAGAAAACCATCGACAGTTTGAGCACCTTGGACCTGCCCTCAGGCGTGGAGATCGAGGTCAAGATGGTGGGCGGTGGACAATGAAGGGCATTCTCGGCACGAAGGTCGGCATGACCCAAGTCTGGAAGGGCGACCGCGCGATTCCCGTGACGGTGGTCTTGGCTGGGCCGTGCGCGGTCGTGCAACGCAAGACCGCCACGAACGACGGCTACGAAGCCGTGCAACTGGGCTTCGGTGAAATCAAAAAGAAGAACCTCAACAAGCCCCTCTTGGGGCACTTGGGCAAGACCAGCGCCGCTCCGGTGCGTCACCTGCGTGAGTTCCGCGATTTCGCCCCCGAAGGCGAGACGGTCACCGCTGAAATTTTCGCCAACGGCGAGAAGGTGGACGTGGTGGGCACGACCAAGGGTCGCGGCTTCACGGGCGTGATGAAGCGCTGGAACTTCCAGGGCGGTCCCGACGCGCACGGCTCCAAGAAATGGCACCGCCGCGGCGGAAGCATCGGTGCGCGCAAGACCCCTGGTCGCGTCATCAAGGGCAAGAAGATGGGCGGTCACTACGGCAACGAGCGCGTGACCACGCAAAACCTCGAGGTCATCGAGGTGCGCGGCGCGGAGAACCTGCTGCTGATCAAAGGCGCGATCCCCGGCGCGAATGGCGGACTCGTCGTCATCAAGCAAGCCAAGAAGCAGACACAGAAGGGAGGCAAGTGATGCCCAGCGTTCAAGTCTTAGGTCAGAACCCCGGCACGCTCGAGTTAAGCCTGCCCAAACCCAAGACGCACGTCTTGTACGAAGTCGTCAACTGGCAACTGGCCAAGCGCCGTCGCGGCACCGCCAGCACGCAAACCCGTGCGGATGTCAGCCGCACCGGCAAGAAGCTCTACGGTCAAAAGGGCACGGGCAACGCCCGCCACGGCGACCGCGCTGCGCCAATCTACGTCGGTGGTGGAGCCGCATTCGGTCCCAAGCCGCGCGATTACGGCTACACGCTCCCGAAGAAGGTGCGCAAGCTGGGTCTGCAAATGGCGGTTTCCGACCGCGTGGGCGAAGGCAAGGTCTACGCCGTTTCGGGCTTCGGGCTCGAGGGCAAGACCAAAGCGTTCCTCAAGTGGGCTGCCGACAACGGCATGGACGGCTCGAGCCGCGTGTTCTTGGTCACGGACGACGAGTTGGTCCTGCGCGCCGCGCGCAACCTGACCTGGGTGACTGCGGTCAAGTGCGCCGGTCTGAATGTCTACGACATCCTCAAGCACGACGTGCTCGTGGCAGACAAGGCGCTCTTGGAGTCGGTCGCCAGCGGCGTCTCGAGCAAGGCTGAGGACAGCGAAGCCGTTGAAGCAAAGCCAGTCAAGGCAACCAAGCCCAAAGCGGTCAAAGCTGCCTCGGGCGAAGAAGCCAAGCCCAAGGCTCCGCGCGCCAAGAAGGTCGCTGCTGCCTCGAGCGACGAAACGGCTGCCGAAGCACCTGCCAAGCGCGCCCCGCGCAAGAAGGCAGCTGCCGAAGCCAAGGATGGTGAGTGATGAACTCGGTTTTCGATGTCATTTTAAAGCCGCTCTTGTCTGAAAAGGCATACACGGCGATGGGCGCGGGCAAGTACAGCTTCTGGGTGCACCCCAGCGCCAACAAGACGCTCGTCAAGAACGCGGTGCAAAAGGCGTTCAATGTCAACGTCGTCAGCGTCAACGTGCAGACCGTGCGCGGCAAGCACAAGCGCGTGGGTCGCTTCAGCGGGCTCACCAACGAACGCAAAAAAGCCATCGTGACGCTGGCCGAAGGTCAGAAGATCGAAGCGCTCGAGGGGCTGGTCTAAGATGCCAACCAAGTCATACCGTCCGTACACGGATTCGCGCCGCTACATGACAACGCTGGACTTCAGCGAACTCAGCAGCAAGCGCCCGGAGAAAAGCCTGACCGCGCCGTTGCCCAAGACGGGTGGTCGCGGCAACACCGGTCGCATCACCAGCCGCTTCATCGGCGGCGGTCACAAGCGCTTGTACCGCATCATCGACTTCAAGCGCCGCGACAAAGTGGGCGTCCCCGCGAAAGTGGCAGCGCTCGAGTACGACCCCAACCGCACGGCGAACATCGCGCTGCTGCACTACCTGGACGGCGAGAAGCGTTACATCCTCGCGCCCGAAGGTTTGAAGCCCGGTGCCCGCGTGGTCAGCGGTCCAGAAGCCGAACCCCGAGTCGGCAACGCCATGCCCTTGCGCTTCATCCCCGTCGGTACGGTCGTGCACAGCATCGAACTGGTCCCCGGTCAAGGCGCGCGCATCGCCCGAGGCGCGGGCACGAGTGCTCAGGTTCAAGGTAAAGAAGGCGATTACGTCGTCTTGCGCCTGCCCTCGGGCGAGTTGCGTCGCGTCCACACCGAATGCTACGCAACCGTTGGTGTGGTCGGCAACGCGGACCACAAGAACGTCGTCATCGGCAAGGCAGGGCGTCAACGCTGGCTCGGCAAAAAGCCGCACCAGCGCGGCAGCGCGATGAACCCCGTGGACCACCCACACGGTGGTGGTGAGGGTCGCGCGCCCATCGGTCGCACGCCGGTCTCGCCGTGGGGTCAACCCGCCAAGGGCTTCAAGACGCGCCGGAAGCGCAACACGTCGGAGCGGTTCATCATCACGAGGCGCAAAAGCGCACGCTAAGGTCAGGTCGGGTCGGCTGGCTTCAGCCGATACCCCCTGTTCCCCGCCGGGCAACCCCCGGCAAGGAGGCAGACAATGCCAAGAAGTGCCAAGAAGGGTCCGTTCGTGGACCTCCACCTGCTCGACAAGGTTGACGCCGCTGCCGCGAAGAACGACAAGCGCGTCATCAAAACCTGGTCGCGCCGCAGCACGATTGTCCCTGAGATGATCGGGCAGACCATCGCCGTGCACAACGGCAAGGCGCACCTGCCGGTGTACGTCAGTGAAAACATGGTCGGTCACAAGCTCGGTGAGTTCGCCCCGACCCGCACCTTCCGCAGCCACTCTGGCAGCAAAGATGCGAAAGCCACCGCAGGGAAGAAGTGAGTATGGCTGACCTCATGCAAGCCACCGCGCACGCCAAGTTCATCCGCATCACGCCGCGCAAAATGCGCCTCGTGGTCGATGTGATTCGCGGCAAGACCGTGAAAGACGCCGAAGACCTCTTGCGCTTCATCCCCAAGGGCGCGGCGCTGCCGATCAGCAAGGTCTTGAAGCAAGCCAAGAACAACGCCACGCACAACTTCTCCATGCTCGAGGACAACCTCGTCGTGAAGGCAGCGTTCGTCAACGAAGGCCCCACGCTGAAGCGCATGTTGCCTCGAGCCCGTGGTCGCGGGGACAGCTTGTTCAAGCGCACCAGCCACGTCACGATCATCCTCGAGGAAGCGGCTGCCAAACAGCCTGCGCGCAGGAAGGCGGCGAAGTAATGGGCAACAAGATCAATCCCCTGGGCTTCCGGCTCGGTGTCGTCAAGGAGCACAACTCCAAGTGGTACGCGGGCAAGAAAGACTACAAGAAGCTCGTCGCCCAAGACAGCAAGATTCGCAAGATGGTGCAAAAAGAACTCGCGCACGCGGGGCTCGCCAGCATCACCATCGAGCGCGCCGCGCACCAGGTCAACGTCACGATCAAGGCCGCCAAACCCGGCGTGGTCATCGGTCGCGGCGGCGAGAGCATCAAGAAGCTGCGTGAAACGCTGGACGCCGTCATCGGCGGCGGCAGCACGGTCGCCGTGAACGTCGAAGAGATCGCCAACCCGAACGTCAGCGCGCCTCTGGTTGCCCAGCGCATCGCCGAGCAGATCGAGCGCCGCTTTGCCTACAAGCGCGCGATGCAGCAAGCCATCCAACGCGTCATGGAAAGCGGCGCAAAGGGCGTCAAGGTCGTGGTCAGCGGTCGCTTGGGCGGAGCCGAACAAGCCAGGCGCGACACCCGCATGGAAGGTCGTGTGCCGCTGCACACGCTGCGCGCCGACATTGACTACGGCTTTAGCGAAGCCACGACGACCTACGGCAAGCTCGGCGTCAAGGTCATCGTCTTCAACGGCGAGATCATCGGCAAGCAAGACGCCAGCAGCCGCGCCCCAACCTCGAGACCCGTCAGCGCCGAACGCGCCAGCGGCAACGCCCCCAGGGAAGGCGGCGGGGATCGCCCGCAGCGCCGTCGCCCACAAGCCCGCGCCGGTGGCGGGGCTGGACGCAAGGAGTAAGAGATGCTGCTTCCCAAGCGCACCAAGTACCGCAAGATGATGAAGGGCCGCATGCGCGGCGCGACCAAGGGCGGCGATTACCTCGCTTTCGGGGATTACGGCCTCGTGGCGATGGAACCCGCCTGGATCAAGTCCAACCAGATCGAAGCCGTCCGCATCAGCATGAGCCGGTACTTCCGGCGCGGCGGCAAGATTTACATCCGCATCTTCCCCGACAAGCCGATCACCCGCAAACCCGCCGAAACCCGCATGGGATCGGGTAAAGGTGCCGTGGAGTTCTGGGTCGCCGTGGTCAAACCCGGCCGCGTGATGTTCGAGGTCGAAGGCGTCAGCGAAGAGCAAGCCAAAGAAGCCTTCCGTTTGGCGGGACACAAGCTCCCGATCAAGACGAAGTTCGTGGCCCGCGAGGTTTACGATGAAGCTCAATGAGCAACTGAAAGAATTCCGCGCGATGGACCTCTCGAGCCTAGACGCCGAGATCGCCGCGCGCAAGGAAGAACTGATGAAACTGCGTTTCCAGCAAGCGGTCGGCAGCATTGCCAACCCCGCGCGTTTGAACACGCTTCGCAAAGAGGTCGCGCGTCTGCACACGATCCGCACGGAACGCAGCCGCGAGGGCCTGGAAAAGAAGGTGAAGTGAGATGGCACGCAAAACATTTGTCGGGGTCGTCGTCTCGGACAAGGCAGACAAAACCGTCAGCGTCAAAGTGGAACGCAAGTTCACGCACCCGCTGTACGGCAAGGTCTTGACCCGCAGCAAGAAGTACGCCTCGCACGACGAGAACAACGAGTACAAGACCGGTGACATCGTGGAGATCATCGCGGTGCGTCCGATCAGCAAAACCAAGACTTGGAAGGTTTCCAAGCTGGTGGAGAGGGCCGCGCAATGATTCAACCCACCACTTACCTGGATGTCGCGGACAACACCGGAGCCCGCGTCATCAACTGCATCCGCGTGATGGGCGGCTTGGCTCGAGGCTCGGGCAACCAAAAATACGCTTCTGTCGGTGACGTCATCGTCGCCAGCGTCAAAGAAGCCGCGCCGCGCGGCACCGTCAAGAAGGGCGATGTCGTCAAAGCCGTGATCGTGCGCACCTCCAAAGAGGTCAAGCGCCCCGACGGCAGCGCGATTCGCTTCGACCGCAACGCCGCCGTCATCATCAACAAAGAGGGCGAGCCGCGCGGCACGCGCGTCTTCGGACCGATTGCGCGCGAGTTGCGTGACCGCCGCTTCATGAAGATCGTCTCGCTCGCGCCGGAGGTGCTGTGATGGCAACTGAGGCAAAGCGCGTCAAAATGTTCGTCCGCAAGGGCGACACGGTGAAGGTCTTGCGCGGCAAGGACAAGGGCGTGCAAGCTCGAGTCCTCAAGGTCAGCCCGAAGGACAACACCGTCGTCGTCGAAGGCGTCAACATCGTCAAGAAGGCCGTGAAGGCGACCAACGACAACCCCAAGGGCGGCTTCCAGACCTTCGAAGCCCCGATTCATGCCTCCAAGGTCATGGTCGTCGGTGCGGACGGCAAGCCCACGCGCGTCGGACGCAAAGAAGTGAACGGCAAGACCGTGCGCTACGGCAAGCGCGACGGGCAAGCAATAGAGGATGTGGTTTGAGATGGCAATCGAACGCTTGAAAGTCAGCTACAACAACACGGTCCGCGCCGACCTGCAAAAACGCTTCGGGTACTCGAGCCCGATGGCGGTGCCGCGACTGGTCAAAGTCGTCGTCAACCAAGGCTTGGGCGAAGCCAAGGACGACAGCAAGATGATGGACAAGGCCGTCAAAGAGATGGGACTGATCACGCTGCAACGCCCGGTCGTCACGAAGAGCAAGAAGAGCATCTCCAACTTCAAGCTCCGTGCCGGTCAGAACGTCGGCTTGAAGGTCACGCTGCGCGGCGAGCGCATGTACACGTTCCTCGAGAAACTCGTCAACATTGCGCTTCCACGCATCCGCGACTTCCGCGGCATCAACCCCAACAGCTTCGACGGGCGCGGCAATTACAACCTCGGCATCAAAGAGCAGATGGTCTTCCCGGAGATCACCTACGACATGGTGGACCAAACCCGAGGCTTCGACATCACCATCGTCACCACCGCCAAGAACGACGAAGAAGCCCGCGCGTTGCTCGAGGGATTGGGCTTTCCGTTCAGGAAATGAGCGATTGGCTCGTAGCTTTTAGCTCGAGGCTGTACAGCTCGAGGCAAACGGAGTACAATTTCACGCTTGGCTGTACGCAGCGAGAGAACAAGCGTCAAAGTCAGTGAGCCAATAGCCAAAAGCTAATGGCGAACAGCTCGAGGAGAGAAATGGCCACACAAGCAAAGAAAGCACGCCAGAAGCAGCGTCAAGCGCTGGTCAAGAAGTACGCGGCCAAGCGCGAGGCGCTGAAAGCCGCCGGGGACTACATCGGGCTGCAAAGCCTGCCCCGCAACGCCAGCCCGGTTCGCCTGCGCAACCGTTGTGAAGAGACCGGTCGCCCGCGCGGGTACGTCGGGTTCTTCGGCATCTCGAGGATTGTTCTGCGCGAAAAAGCGCACCGTGGCGAGTTGCCGGGTGTGACCAAAGCAAGCTGGTAAGGCTCAGACAGGACCAGGACAGGCAGGACGCGGTATGCGCGGATTTCAAAATCCGTGACGACGTGCGGAAACGGTCGGGGGTTTCGCCCGATACCGTCCGCGAAGGCCCCACAAACGAGTTTTTGAGTCCGGTGGCGAACCCACCGCAAAAACCCAGGAGAACCAATGCTGTCAGACCCGATTTCGGACATGCTCACGCGGATTCGCAATGCCGTGAGCACCCACAAGGAGAGCGTGGACGTTCCCGCCTCCAAGTTCAAGGAGCGCATCGCCCAGATCCTCAACCGCGAGGGTTACGTCGGTAACGTGGAACGCGTCAAGCTTGAGAGTGGCTTCGATGTGATCCGCATTGCCCTGAAATACGGCGCGAAGCGCGAGACGATCATCAAGAGCATCAACCGCGTCTCCCGCCCCGGTCGCCGCGCCTACGTCACCAGCGAGAACCTGCCGAAGATTCACAACGGCATGGGCATCGCCATCGTCAGCACCAGCAAGGGGTTGCTGGTTGACCGCGAGGCTCGCAAGGCGGGCATCGGCGGCGAAGTGATTTGCGAGGTGTGGTGATGAGCCGCATTGGTCGTCAACCGATTGCCGTCCCCAAGGGCGTCAACATCACCGTCGCGCAGGGGCTCGTGACCGTCAAAGGCACGAAGGGCGAACTGAAGGTGCCCGTCTCGAGCGAGATGAACGTCAAGGAAGAAAACGGGCAACTGACCGTCGCCCGTCCCAGCGACAGCCGCACGCACCGCGCGTTGCACGGCTTGACCCGCAGCCTCGTCGCCAACGCCGTGCAAGGCGTCTCGAGCGGCTTTCAACGCAATTTGGAGCTGCACGGTGTGGGTTTCCGCGCCAAGCTCAACGGCAAAGCCTTGGAACTGACCATCGGGTACTCGCACCCGGTCATCTTCAACCCGCCCGCTGGCATCACCTTCGCGGTCCCCGAGCAAACCAAAATCCAAATCAGCGGCATTGACAAGCAACTCGTGGGTCAAGTCGCCGCGAACATCCGCGAAGCCCGCATCCCCGACGCCTACCATGGCAAGGGCGTGCGCTACGAGGGCGAGCAGATCACCTTGAAGCCCGGCAAGAGCGCCGCTGGCGGTAAGGGAGGCAAGAAGTGAGCATCCTCAGCAGCGAACGCCGCGCGTTCCGCACCCGCAACAAGATCAAAGCGGTCTCCGACCGTCCCCGTTTGAGCGTGCACCGCAGCGATCAGCACATCTATGCCCAAGTCATTGACGACAGCAAAGGTGTGACCCTGGCCGCCGCCTCGACCCTCACGACCGAGGGTGCAGGCACGAAGACCGAGCGCGCCAAACAAGTCGGTGCTGCCATTGCAAAAGCCGCGATGGACAAGGGCATCAAAGCAGTTGTGTTCGACCGTGGCAGCTCCAAATACCACGGTCGCGTGAAAGCGCTCGCGGATGCGGCGCGGGAGGGTGGCCTTGACTTCTGATCGCAACTCTGGCGGCGGAAACCGCCGTGGTGGACCCGGCGGCCCCGGCGGCGGTCGTGGACCGCGCCGTGACCGCGACAACCGCAACGACCGCAACAGCGGCGACGTGCAAGTGGACTTCGAGGAGAAAATGATCTCCCTGGAGCGCAACGCCAAGACGTATCAGGGCGGTCGCCGCTTCAAGTTCCAAGCCGTCGTTGTCGTCGGTGACCGCAACGGTCGCGTCGGTCTCGGCATCGGCAAGTCTCGAGAGGTGCCTCTTGCAGTGGCGAAAGCCAACGCCAACGCCCGCAAGAACTTGATCCGCGTGCCCGTGCAAAACGGCACGATCCCCCACGACATCGTCGGCACGAGCACGACCAGCCGCGTGATCCTCAAACCCGCCAGCGCCGGTACCGGCGTTATCGCAGGCGGCGTTCCTCGAGCCATCGCGGAACTCGCGGGTATCACGGATCTTTTGTCCAAAGAACTCGGTTCGCGCACCAAGGTCAACGTCGCTTATGCGGTCTTCGCTGGCTTGAAGGCGCTGCGCACCCGCGACGCCGTGCGTCAGTTGAAAGAGAGTGCGCAATGAGGCTCAAGCTTAAACGCAGCCTCAGCGGACGCAGCCCGGTGCAAGTTGCCACGGCCAAAGCCTTGGGCTTGCGCAAGATCGGCGACACCGCCGAAGTCAGCGACCACCCCGCCACGCGCGGCCAAGTCGAACGCATCAAGTTCCTGCTCGAGATTCAATAAGCTTTTAGCCGTTAGCTATTAGCTCTTAGTCAAACCTCAGACCCCTATATCGAGATTCTTGATAGCTCGAGAACGCAGATTGGTAAGAGCGTTCCACAAAACGAGCTAAAGGCTAAAAGCTAAGAGCTAACAGCTTCCTCCAGAGGTTCCCCATGAAATTGAACGAACTCAAACCCAATCCCGGTGCGCGCAAGGCAAAGAAGCGCGTTGGTCGCGGTCCGGGCGGTACGGACAAGACGGCTGGTCGCGGTCACAAGGGTCAGGCCAGCCGCAGCGGCTCGAGCCTTGCCTCTTCGGGCGCGTACAAGTCCGAGGGTGGTCAAACCCCGATGATCCGCCGCCTCCCCAAGCGCGGATTCAACAACCCGATGAAGCAGGAGTTCCACCTCGTCAACCTGTCCGACTTGGGCAAGTTCGCGGCTGGGTCCACGGTCGGCGCGGACGAACTGCAAACCGCGCGCCTCATCAAGCGCGTCAAACACCCGATCAAATTGCTTGCCAGGGGCGAGGTGTCGGTGGCACTGAACATCACTGTTCACGCGGCGAGTGCGGCAGCCATCGCCGCCGTGCAAGCGGCGGGCGGCAGCGTCACGGTGCTCGGGTTGAAGCGCCAACAAAGCCCCGAGGCGGCATGAACCACTCCCGCAGCGCTGTTGAAAGCTGCGCAGGCGGCGCTCTGGTTGAGCGCCGCTGTACTCTCGAGGTGCTGTGATGCTGCGTGCGTTCCTTGATGCGTTCAGAATCCCAGAGTTGCGCCAAAAGTTCTTGCTGACGCTGATGCTGCTGGCGATTTACCGCCTCGGCTCTGCGATTCCCACGCCGGGCGTGGACGTGGAGCGGTTGACGCAGACGATCAACCAAAGCGGCGCGGGCGGTGCGCTCGGGCTGTTGGGCTTGGTGTCGGGCGGCAACCTGTCGCAGTTCAGCATCTTCGCGCTGGGCGTCTTGCCGTACATCACGGCGAGCATCGTCATGCAGATTTTGACCACGGCGGTTCCGCAACTCGAGGCATTGCAAAAAGAGGGTCCAGAAGGGCAAAAGCGCATCAACCAGTACACGCGCATCGCGGCGATTGGTTTGGGCGCAATCCAAGCCTTCTTCTTCGCGTCGCTCCTCCTAGGCGAGAGCGCCAAGGTCGGTTGGGGCGCGAACATCCCGATGTTCTACTTCGTCGTTGTTCTTACCCAGGTTGCGGGCATCGCGGCGACGCTGTGGATCGGTGAGCGCATCACCGAGTACGGCATCGGCAACGGCATCAGCTTGCTGATCTTCGCGGGCATCGTCACGCGTTTCCCCATCGAGTTCCAGCAGACCATCGCGCTCCTCAACACCGGTCAGGTGGACCTGCTGCGCGTGCTCGGGTTCTTCGCCATGATGGTCGCCATTGTCGCCGCCATCGTCGGCATTCAGCAGGGCGAGCGCCGCATTCCCGTCCAATACGCCCGCAAGGTGGCGACCAGTCGCAGCCCAATGGGTCAAAGCGCGGGGCAAGCCTCGTACATTCCTTTGAAAATCAACACGGCGGGCGTCATCCCGATCATCTTCGCCAGCGCAATCATCCAACTGGCGACGCTCGTGCCGCAGATTCCAGCGCTGCGCAACTCCGAATTCGCCACGCAGTTCAGCAACTTCCTCAACATCCGCTCGTTCAGCGGCGCAGCGGTCGAAGCCGTGCTCATCATCGCCTTCACGTACTTCTACACGACGATCAGCTTTGACCCCAAGAAGGTCTCCGAGAACCTGCGCGAGTACGGCGGTTTCGTTCCCGGCGTGCGTCCAGGCGACGCCACGCGCGAGCACCTCGAGCGCATCTCGAGCCGCATCACGCTTTGGGGCGCGTTGTTCCTCGCGGCGCTTGCCGTGATCCCAAACATCATCGCCAATTTCACGGGGATCACGACGTTCCCGCTCGCGGGCACGACGCTCTTGATCGTCGCAGGCGTGGCGCTCGATACACTCAAACAGATCGAGTCGCAGCTGGCGGTGCGCAACTACGGCGGCTTCCTGCAAAAAGGCAAGCTGCGCGGACGCGGTGGATTTCAACAGTAACCCTCGAGCGCTGGCTGATCTCTCGAGCCCGAGCGCGTTTTGGTGTGGAGTTTCGTAAAGCATGAGCAAAGTCATCATCTTTTTGGGTCCACCCGGCGCGGGCAAAGGCACGCAAGCCAAACGCCTCGCACTCGAGCACAAGTTGATTCCGCTGAGCACAGGCGAGATGTTGCGCGACCACGTGGCTCGAGCCACCGAGCTTGGGCAACAAGTCAAGTCTGTGTTGGACAGCGGCGGTTTGGTCAGCGACGCCATCGTCATCGCCATGATCCGCGAGAAGCTCGCAGCGATGGACGATGTGCGCGTGATCTTCGACGGCTTCCCGCGCACCGTCGCGCAAGCCGAAGCATTGGACGTGTTGCTCGAAGAATTGAGCAGCCCCATCTCCGGCGTGCCGCTGTTGCAAGTGCCCGAAGAAGAATTGGTCTCGAGGCTTTTGGAGCGGGGACGCATCGAAGGTCGCTCCGACGACAACGCCGACACGATCCGCACGCGTTTCCAGCAATATTTGGAGAAAACCCAGCCCCTGATTGACTACTACGCGGCTCGAGGGCACGTGCACCCGATAGACGGGACTGGCGCGCCCGAAGCGGTCTACGCCCGCCTCAAAGCGGTGGTCTAAATGGCGATCATCTACAAACGACCCGCCGAACTCGAGATGATGGCGCAAGCTGGGGAGCTTCAATACCAGGTGCACCAAGCCATTGCCAAAGAGGTCGCGGTCGGCGTGACCACGCAGCACTTGAACGACGTGGCGCATGATGCTATCCTCAAGTTTGGTGCTCGCCCGACCTTCTTGGGGTACAAGGGTTACCCGGCGACGATCCAGACCTCGATCAACGAGGTCATCGTCCACGGCATTCCAAGCCCGACCCGCAAGCTCAGAAACGGCGACATCGTGACGGTGGACACCGCGTTGCAGTACAAAGGCTGGGTGGCGGACAGCGCCGTCAGCTACGCGGTCGGTGAAGTGAGCGCAACCGCGAACCGGTTATTGGAAGTGACCGAAGCGGCACTGTGGGCAGGCATCCACGCCGCGCAAGCGGGCAGGCGATTGGGAGACGTGAGTTGGGCAGTGCAGAGAACGGTCGAAAAGGCAGGCTTCAGTGTCGTGCGTGAATTCGTCGGGCACGGGGTTGGACGCAGTATGCACGAGGATCCGCAAGTCCCGAACTGGGGTCAACCCGGCAAGGGGCCTGTCTTGCGGCCCGGCATGACCTTTGCCTTGGAACCGATGGTCATGGTCGGACGCACCAGCGTCAGCGTCCTCCAAGACGGTTGGACCGCCGTGACCGCCGACGGTTCTTTGAGCGCCCAGTTTGAGCACACCATCGCCATCACCGAAAAGGGTCCGCGCGTGCTCACACTCCCAGCGGGTGTGCCCTGGGGACCGCAGTACAAACCAGCACTTGCAGTTGCACGCTAAGGCATTCCCCGCAGAGGGGACTTCACGCTCGAGCACGAAACACTCGAGAAATTCAAATCCCCTCGGAGGGTGAATGGCAAGAAAAACCAGTGGTCCGCGCAAAGAACGCCCCGCCCAGAAGGAAACCCAGGAAGTCATCCGCACCGAAGGCGTGGTCCTGGAAGCCCTGCCGAACACGACCTTCATGGTCAAGCTGGACGCCGGGCACGAGTTGCTGAGCTACGTCAGCGGCAAGATGCGCATGAACTACATCCGCATCCTCCCCGGTGACCGCGTGGTGCTCGAGATCAGCCCCTACGACCCGACCAAAGGTCGCATCGTTTACCGCAAGTAAATTCTTCCCGCTCGAGACCCCTCGAGTTTGCTTCACCCCACTTTGTCCAAGAGATGACACGCCGTTTGTGTCGTCCAGCGCTGCTACCAGCCGTCGGTGTGCCTCGCAATGCGAAATGCACTGGGTCTGCGGCGCGAAGGAGGAAACGCATGAAAGTCAGGACCAGCGTCAAGAAGATGTGCGACAACTGCAAAGTTGTGCGCCGCCACGGGGTTGTCTTTGTGATCTGCAAAGACCCCAACCACAAGCAGAGGCAAGGCTGATGGCCCGCATCGCAGGCGTGGACCTCCCACGCGAGAAGCGCGTCGAAATCGCCTTGACGTACCTCTACGGCATCGGGCTGACCCGTTCGCAGGAGATCCTCGTAACGACCGGCATCAATCCCGACACGCGCGTCAAGAACCTCACCGAAGCCGAACAAGCCAAGCTCCGCGACACCGTGGAAAAGAACTTCAAGGTCGAAGGGGATCTTCGCTCTGAGATCGGTCAGAACATCAAGCGCTTGATGGACATTGGCTCCTACCGTGGGCTGCGCCACCGTCGCAACCTGCCCGTCAACGGTCAACGCACCCGCACGAACTCGCGCACCCGCAAGGGCCCACGCAAGACCGTCGCAGGCAAGAAGAAGGCGGCGAGGAAATAAACCATGGCGAAACCTGTTAAAGGAAAAGTCACCAAGAAGCGCCGCAACATCGGCAGCGGCAAGGCCTACATCAACGCCAGCTACAACAACACCATCGTCACCATCGCTGACCCCGACGGCAACCCCGTCGCATGGAGCAGCGGCGGCACGATTGGCTACAAGGGCAGCAAAAAGGGCACGCCGTACGCGGCGCAACTGGCTGCCGCCGACGCCGCCAAGAAAGCCCAAGGCATGGGCATGACCATCGTGGACGTGGTCGTGCGCGGCACGGGCAGCGGCCGTGAACAGGCGATCCGCGCCATCCAAGCCTCGGGTTTGGACGTGCGCTCGATCATGGACGACACCCCGGTTCCGCACAACGGTTGCCGCGCCCGCAAGAAGATGAGGCTCTGAGCTATGGCACGTTACACCGGTCCAGCCGTCAAACTCTGCCGCCGCGAAGGGGTCAACCTGTTTGACTCCGACAAAGTGGCCAAGTACCTCAACAAGCGCCCGTACGCGCCTGGTCAACACGGTCAAACCCGCAAGCGCGGCGGTGGCCGTCCCAGCGATTACAGCGTGCGTCTGCGCGAGAAGCAAAAACTGATCCGCATCTACGGCATGACCGAAAAGCCGTTCAGGAACCTGTACACCGAAGCCGCCACCAAGAGCGGCGTCACCGGCACGGTCTTCCTGCAACTCTTGGAATCGCGCCTGGACAACGTGGTCTACCGCATGGGCATCGCTTCTTCACGCCGCCAAGCGCGCCAGTTCGTCTACCACGACCACGTCTTGGTGAACGACAAGCGCGTCAACATCGCCAGCTACCGCGTCAAGCCCGGCGATGTCGTCGCCCTGTCCAAGAGCGGCAAAGGCATGGATGTCATCAAGAACAACTTGGAGGCGCAAAAGCGCCGCCGCACGATGCCGTGGCTGAGCTTCGACGTGGACGCGATGCAAGGCAAGGTTGAACGCCTGCCCGCGCGCGAAGACCTCGCGCTGCCCGTCAACGAGCAGTTCGTCGTCGAGTATTACTCGAGGTAAATGCTGCGGTCTCGAGACGCCTCGAGATGCGCGTGAACGCAGGACCCCGCTCCTCGAGCGGAACCAGCAACATCAGCACTTCCGTCCGTCGCGGCGCATCCCTCGAGCGCCAACAATGTCTCTAAAAGTCGAAACTTGGACCCACCACGAAGATCACTGCCCATGACGCCCATTACTGAACGCCGACCAGTCCAAGATTTCGACATGAAGAGAAGTCTCCCAAGACAAACACTGACCCTGTGCCGCGACGCACGTGCCCATTGGAGGCAACTGTGGACTTGAAAGCCCGCCTGGTCGCCAAGACCGACAACACCTACGGCGAATTCGTCCTCGAGCCGCTGCAACGCGGTTACGGCGTGACCCTCGGCAACCCGCTGCGGCGGATCCTGATGGGTTCCGTCCCCGGAACCGCCGTCACCAGTGTCTACATCGAAGACGTTCTGCACGAGTTCAGCACCATCCCCGGCGTCACCGAGGACGTGGTGCAGTTGATCCTCAACCTCAAAGAACTCGTCGTCAAGTTCCACACGCCCGGCGCGAAAACCCTGTCTATCCGCGCGGATGGTCCCAAAGTCGTCACGGCGGCTGACCTCGAGGTCCCAAGCGACGCCGAAGTCGTCAACCCCGACCAGTACCTGTGCACCATCGGCAAGGGCGGCAAGCTGGTCATGGAAGTGCGCGTCGAAGAGGGCGTCGGTTACGTGCCCTCGGAGCGCCACCAAACCAAGGACCGCATCAACTCGATCCCCGTGGACGCCGTGTACACCCCCGTCACGCGCGTTGCGTACCACGTCGAGGACACCCGCGTTGGTCAGCAAACGGACTTCGACCGCCTGATCCTGCGCGTGTGGACGGATGGCAGCATCACGCCCGAAAGCGCGTTAAATACGGCTGTGGATACGCTGCGCGATCAACTCAGCGTCTTCTCGAGCGTCGAAAAGGTCGCTCTGCCCGCCTCGATCCGCCCCGAACCGCGCCCCGAAGCGCCGCGCCCCACCACGAACGGCATGGGCGCGACCACGGGCATGGTCATTGACAACACCAAGCCTACGGTCAGCGCGTCGCTCGAGGGACTGGGCTTGACCACGCGCACCCTCCACAGCCTCAAAGAGGAAGGCGTGGACAGCGTGGCTGCCCTCACCAGCTTGTCGGAAAAAGACTTGAAGAAAGTCCCCGGCATCGGTGAGCGCTCCCTGGACGAGATCAAGAAGCAACTCGCGCTGAGCGGGTTGGAATTGAAAGACTAAAAACAAGCTCTTAGCCATTAGCTTTTAGCTTTGAGCTAAGAGCTAAAAGCCAACCGCTAAAAGCTAGACCTCGAGAGACACCCCTCGAGCCTTTGAAGGAGAACAACCATGCGTCACGGTGTTGCCGGACGAAAATTAGGGCGCAACTCCTCGAGCCGACGCGCACTCGCCACGGCTCAAGCGACCGCCCTGCTGCGCGAAGGTCGCATTGAAACGACCCTCGCCAAAGCCAAAGAACTCCAACCTTACGTGGAGCACCTCATCACGGTCGCCAAAAAAGCGCCCGCGTACACCCCCAACCTGCGCCACAAAGCGCTCCCCGAAGGCAAAACTGCGCGTGAAGGCGACGACCGCCGCATGGCCACGCCCGAGGAGAGTGCAGCCGCCGCCCAAGCCTTGCACCTGCGCCGCGTCGTCGGTGCGGACATCAAAGACAAAGCTGTCTTGAAGAAGCTCTTTGACGACATCGCACCGCGCTTCGCCAACCGCCCCGGCGGATACACGCGCATCTTGAAAACCGGCATCCGTCGCGGCGACAGCGCCCCGACCGCGCTGATCGAACTCGTGGATTACGAGTTGCCCGCAGCGAAGTAAGAAACCGCCAGCCAAAAACGCTCGAGTCCACGCGGCTCGAGCGTTTTCGTGTTCGGGGTAAAGGCAGGCGAAGGGAAAGCCTCGAGCCTTTCGCGTTGGCGTAGGAGCGAATTGCATGTTCGCCCTTGCACGCGTGAACGACAACGCACTCGAGGTCAAAATGGGTCTCGAGCCCCGCCGATGCCCATGCGTAGGGGCGGGTCCCCGTGCCCGCCCCGTGCGACGGCGGAAATTTCTTACGCTCGAGGAAATTCGGGTCTCGAGGGACGAACGGCAACTCGCTGCGCTTCGTCTCCCTCACCCGCGCTGCGCGCGGCCTCTCCCCAGAGGGAGAGGCAAGGTCAAGGGCTCGAGGGGCGACAGCACGGGTTCAGTCCTGGCTGCTATTTTGCGAGTATGTTTGACAATTTGGACACGACCCTCGCGGAGATGCGGCGTTGCGTGGCGTGCGATTTGCGCGAAGGGCGCACCCAGGTCGTCGTGCCTGTAGGCGACTTCGCGTCTCGGGTGATGGTCGTTGGGCACGCGCCGAGCGGCACCGATGATGCGAGCGGCATTCCATACACGGGTCCAGCAGGCGAGGTGCTCGAGGAGTTGCTGTTCAAAGCGGGCTTGCGGCGTTCGCAGGTTTGGATCGCCAATTTGGTCAACTGTTGGGCGTGGAAAGACCAGGGCACAACGCGCGTCAACCGACCGCCGACCGCGGGCGAGGTCAAGACCTGCACGGGTTTGTGGTTGCAGCGCGAGATGCAACTGATTCAACCCAAAGCCATCGTCTGCCTCGGCGGGCAAACGGCGCAGCACTTTTTGGGCAAGACCTTCAAAATCACGGAGTCCAGGGGGGTTTGGCAAGATTTGAGCGCCTCGAGCCCGTACCAGAAGTTGTTTGACGCGCCGCCCGTGGTCATGGCGGTGCTGCAACCCGCGTATTTGATTCATTTGGAGCAACACGCGCCTGAGGCAGTCGCACCGACGCGCGAGGCGATGGTCACGGATTGGCTCGAGGTGAAACGCGTGCTCGAGGGCGGCGAGGTGCAACGGGCGGCTGCGGGTTGAAAGGCTCAGGTCTCGAGGGATGTACAGGGTTTGGCAAACCAAACCACTACGGTTTGAGTGCGCTGCCTGCCGTGTTGTCCAACCAAGCCGTCGCATTGGTGTGACCGCGCAACAGCGTCGCGGGCACGTCTTCTGTGACTTCACCCTGGAGCGCGGTCGCGGCGATTTCGGCTTTGTGCGCGCCCGTTGCCAGCAACCAAACCTCACTTGATGCCAGCAACTCACGCAATCCAATCGTCACGCCCCACGTCGGCGCGCGGCGCACCCCGTACTGCGTGGAGTTGGCACTGGTGGTCGGGTGCAACTCCACGCGCCGCGTCGTGGCATCGGCGCTGCTGCCCGGTTCGTTCATGCCCAGATGCCCGTTCAAACCCAGCCCCAAAATGCACAGGTCGAAGCCCGATTTCACCGCGTCCCGAAACCGTTCCAACTCCGCGCCCGGATCGAACGCATCTGGATCAAAATGCTCCACGTCGCGCAGCTGTAACCCCAAGCCGTGCAGCAAATCCCGTTCGAGCATCGCCGCGCAACGACCGGGATCATCGGTGTCCAAGCCGCCGAATTCGTCCAGCAACGTCAATTGCAATTGCGTGGGGTCCAAGCGCCCGTCCTTGAAGGCACGCACGAGTTCGGCGTACACCGGACGCGGCGTGGAACCCGTCGCCAAGCACAACCGCATCTGGGGCTGGGCGGTGATGCGCTCGAGCAAAGTCTCAGCGACGGTGGCGGCGTAGCGGTCAGCCTCGAGCACGTGGGTTTGCATCGCCCGCATTTTGACATTGCCAGCGGGAAAGGCGGTGGGCTCGAGGGCATGCGATGGCGGGTTGCCTCGAGGGTGGGCTTGTCATTATTTTTGTGTTGAAGCCATCCCCTCCTGAGGTGAGGTGGTACACAACAAACTGTACAAGCCCCCTCGAGCCCCGACGAATGTCAAAGGCAACTCGCCACCCTTTCCCGCTGGGAGAGGGGAAAACCCTGTGGAACTCGAGGGTGCGTAAGCGTTGCGCTTAACCTTCGCCCGTCGCGCCCATGCGCGCGGTAAGCACTGCTTTTCGCCGTTCGCCTTCCACCACCGCCCAAATCTCGTCCGCAATCCGCCAAATCGCGTCTGGCACCGCCAAACCCCGCACGCCTCGCTCGAGCCGCTCGAGTTCGCCGGGGGTCTTGGTGATGCGTTCGACGGCTTCGACGACTCCGGCGACGCTGGGGGCGTAGATGCCCGCGTTTTGGGCGACGACGTATTCGGCGTTCGGGGTTTCTTGGTGTTTGATGCCGCCGTAGAGGACCATTGGGATCCCGAGGGCGGCGCTTTCGGTGATCGAGGCTGGACCGGCCTTGGTAATCATTAGGTCAGCCGCGCGCATCAGGGTGTCCATCTGTTTGGTGTAGCCGATGACGCGCACGGGTTTGCGCCACACCCTTGCCTCGAGCGTGCGTTTCAGGGTTTCGTTGCGACCGGCGACCACGACCAACTCGAGGTCTGCCTGGCTGTCGTCAATCGCTGTGGCGAGGGCTTGCAGTGGTCCCATGCCGTCGCCGCCGCCGACGAGCAGCCCGACTTTGGCATCTGGATTCCACCCCAACTCCGCTCGAGCCTCGAGCTTGGAGAGTCCAGGTTCGGTGAAGCGCGGGTGCAGCACGGGTCCGGTCAAGACCAAGCGATCTTTGGGAATGCCCAACTCGAGACCACGCTCAAACGCGGGCGGCGTGGGCACGAGGGTTTTGACGGCTCTGGGGTCGTACCACAGCACGGGTGGCAAGGCGTAATCGGTGACGACCGTAACCATCGGCGTGGTGATCCGCAGCTTCTCGAGGGCGTAGAGGGCTGGGCGCACGAAGACGCTGTGCGCGCAGACGATCAGGTCGGCTGGGTGTTGCGGGAACAACTTCTTCAACTTCGGGTAGAGGTTGCGCTGGTAGGCGCGGCTGGCGACGCTGTTCTTCATCAGGCGGTCGTTCAGCCAGTACTGCGCTTCGTAGCTTTGCGGGTGCGTGTTGACCCACGGTCCGTACAGTTCGGGCATGCGGTTGAACGGCCACGGCGTCCCCTCGCGCCACATGTCGAGCAACTCCGCTTGGAACCCCCCCGGATGCCGTGCCTCGAGCGCCGCGATGATCGCGTTGCACGCCGCGCGGTGTCCGCCGCCCGTGTCGGACATCAAAAACAAGATTTTCGGGGGCGTCACGCTTGAACCGTTTCTCGAGCCTCAACCGCCCAGGGCAAATGCGTTTCAATCAAATGGCGCGCAATCTCGAGCGTGCCGACTTCCAACTCGAGGGCTGCCACATTCGCCCGCAACCGCTCGAGGTCAGCCGGGTGCTCAAGGAACCGACGCAACGTGCGGACCAAATCCTCTGGTTCGGGCAGGTAGCGTCCGACGCGGTGCTCCACGCAGAATTCGACGTTGGTCTTTTCGGACTGGTTGACGAAACTGGTGTGGAACATCGGGTGTCCGGTCGCCAACGCCTCGAGCGTCGTCGATGCACCCGCTTTGCCCAAGACGACATCGGTCGCCGCCAGGTACGTGTGCATGTTGGAGATGTACCCGCGAGGCTCGAGGTGCGTTTTGCTGTGCGGGTACTGGGCTTTCAAGTCGTTCAAGCGCTCGAGCAATTTCTCGTTGCGCCCGCAGGCGACAACATATTGCACGTCCAAGTCCGCCTCGAGTACCGCCTGCACGAAATCCTCGAGTTGTCCGCCTTGCCCCTCGCCCCCGGCGCTTTGCAGCACCGTCAATTGACCCGGTTGCAAACCCAATTCTTCTCGAGCCGAGGCGCGGTCTTGTTTCTGCGCGGTGAACTGCAAGCCCAGCGGATACCCGAACACGCGCACGCGTTCGGGTCGCACGCCGTTGCGCTCCAAGGTGCGCTTGGCGCGCGGCGAGTTCACGATGATTTCGTCGGCGTGCTCGTCCGCCCAGAGCACGTGCCCGTCGAAGGGATCGGTGCAAATGCCGACGAGCGGCATCGTCACCTTGAACTTGCGCCGCGCGTCACTGAGCGCTTGCACGGTGAAATAATGCGTGCTGACCAAGAGGTCATACCGTCCGCGCACGAAAAACGCCGCGTTGCGCGCGTGGTGGCGCAGCATCCGCGCGGTGAACCACCTGGTCAGTGCTCGAGGGACGACCCACTCGAGCAACAACTGCCCGTAATACGCGCTCCACGGGTGGCGCAGCATCCAATTCCAGGTGTCCTTCGTGAACTTGTCGAAAATCGTGTCGCCGATCTCGGCGGCAAAGTCCAGCACGTCAATCTCGAATTGCCCCGGATACAACTTTTCTAGCCCAGCGCGCAACGCCTCGGCGGGCGCTTTGTGCCCGTTTCCAGCGGTAATCATCGCCAGGAGAATGCGCGGCTTGTGCATGGCGGCGTGATTATACGGGCGGGCAGTCGGGGACAGGTGGCCTGGAGACACACCGATGGGGCGAAAGGCAAAGGGAACGGCAGGCTCGAGTGGGATGGGTTCGGCTTGGTGCATTGGTTTCACGCGAAGAATCCGCCACGGCTCGAGACCGCTGCAACCGAGCACTTCACGAAATGCAGGTCTTGCGTGCCGGAGACAGCGAAAACCACCGCGCGGCTCGAGACCGATTTTGCCCGTGCTTGACCTGGTATCCTCTTGCCTGCCGTGAACCAGACTTGGAAGATGCTGTTGCTGACGCTCGCCCTGTCGGCACTGGGCTTGCTCTTGTTGGCGCTGACTGGGCAGCGCTTCAGCCCCGAGGACTTCGGCGCGCTCGTCAAACTCGATCCGCTGTATTTGGTGCTCGTGCCCGTGACGTTGTTCGCGTGGTGGTTGGTCGCGGGTTGGCGCATTCAAATGCTCGTCAACCACCGCGAAGTCACGCTGTTGCGCGCCACGAGGGGCTTGCTGCTGTCCTTGTACGGCGCGGCCGTAACGCCCGGCTCGACGGGCGCGAACGTCGCCTTGGCGTGGTACCTCTCGAGGTACGTGGACTCCAGGCGCGCGACCGCCACCGCCATTTTCGTCTTGGCGCTGGACATGGTCTACTTCGCGTGGAGCCTGCCGCTGTACTTTGCGATCCTGCAACTGCGCGGCGTCAACCTGGAGCTGCCACTGATCGGGCCGATCTTGGGCGTGATCGTCGGCTTGGTCGCGCTGATCGCGGGCGGCACGGCGTGGGCGCTGACCTACCAAACCAAGCGTTTGGAGCGGCTGGTCTGGTGGGCGACGGGCTTCAACCCGCTGCGGCGCTTCCGGCGCGGCGCGTTGCGCTTCGTGCGCGAAACCGCCGACGCCATCCAAGAGATTCGCCGCTTGCCGCCGCTGCGACAGTTCTTGCTGCACTTCTCGAGCACGCTGGGTTTCGTGCTGCACTTTTTGGTGGCGAACATGGTCGCTGCCGGATTGGGCTTGCCGGTCAACCACTTGGACCTGATCGCCATGCAGAGCATCATCGTCGCGCTGAGCTTCCTCGTGCCCACACCGGGCGGCGCGGGCTTTTTCGAGATCGCCCTTGGCAGCAGCAGCCGCAGCGCAGGCATCCCAGAAGCGGCGGTCGCGCCGTTCGTCGTCATCTGGCGCTTGCTGTCGTACTACCTCTACGTCTTGATCGGACCGTTCATCGGTGGCGCGGCGATGCTGCGCGACTCCGCCAAAAAAGTCACCGTGCCCGCCAGCCTCGCCGACCCGATTCAATCCAGCACCGTCGAAGTGGGCAAGACCGCGCCGCAGCAGCAATCCTCGAGTCACCCGCGATGAGTGCAGGAACCTCGAGTCCAGATCTCTCGAGCCACACTGCCTCGAGCCATACTTTCTCGAGCACCAGTCCCTCGAGTTTGCGCGTGCTCTTGGTCTGCGACGATTACCCCAGCGCCTTCGCGGGCGGCGTCGCCACATCGGTGATGAACCTCGCCAAGGGGCTCGCGCGGCTCGGGCACGACGTGGTGCTGCTCTGGCCGGAGGAACCCGACGCCTTCCCGATTCCCGGCGTGCGGCAGGTCAAGACGCGAGGTTGGCGCGTGCAGCTCGGCAAGAACCACATCGTCTTCGCTGCGCCGCCCGGCGCGGGCACGCTGCCCGAGGGTTGGACGCCGCACGTCGTCCACGCGCACCAACCCACGCCGCTGACCGCTTGGGCAAGGTGGTACTCGAGGGCTCGAGGGATTCCCTTGGTTGTGACCATGCACAACCTTTTGGAGCACGCGCACGACCCCGTGGGACGCTGGGCGCTCGCGTTGATCTACCGCGCGACGTTGCGCGGGGCTGACCTGACCGTCACGCCCGCGGCGTTCGCCACGCGCTACGCCATCGCACGCTTCGGCTTGACCCGCGCCGTGACGCGCTCGAACAGCGTGGACCTCGGGCAGTACGCACGCCCAGAACAACCCCTCGAGCCTCGAGACCCACGCATTGAACTGGTCGCCGCGATCAGCCTCGTGCCATACAAAAACCCGTTGTACCTGATCGACCTGATGGCAGCGTTGCGAGACCGAGGGCTGAACGTGCATTTGGGCATCGCAGGCAAAGGCGCGCTGCGCGAACCGATGCAAGCCAAAACCCGAGCACTGGGTCTCGAGGACCGCATCGAGTTCTTGGGCACCGTGCCGCACGCGCAACTGCTCGAGCGGATGCGCTCGAGCGACGCGCTGCTTTTAACCAGCCGCGTGGAACTGCAACCGATGGTCGTTTTGGAAGCCAAGCTGTTCGGCACGCCCGCGTTCGTCGCGGACAGCCCCCTGAGCGGCGCGGCGGCACTGATTGAACCCGGTGTGACCGGCGGGACGTTCACGCTGGAGGATGCAAGCGCAGCCGCCGCGCAACTCGAGCCGTACCTGCGCGACCCCGCGCGCCTTCGGGCGATGCGCGCGGCGACCGCCTCGAGCGCCAACGCCTACGACCTCGAGCCGGTGGCGGAGCGGATGGCGGAAGCGTACAGGTCAGCAATCAAAGCCCGCCAATAACCTCGAGCCTCACGGAGTTTTTGCCTCTCCCTCTCGGGAGAGGGAGGCGTCGTGCCCATGCACGCAAGGCGTGACGCGCAGCGAGTTGCCCTTGACGTTTGGGCGTCTCGAGAATCCCGGTTGATCTCGAGCGTGTGGTCTTTCACCCGTCGCACCCTACGGCATTGCGATTCGACTGTTGCACCTCGAGACCCAGCGATGCTCGAGGAGGTTGCGCTTCACCTGTTGCAAGGGGCGAACATGAGGAGAGCCCCTACGCAGGGCGCGTCACAGCAGTGTTTGCAATCCCTCGAGTCCGCGCATCTTCCAGCCCAGCGCGTTCTCCAAGCGCGTGCTGGTCAATCCGCCGCGCAGGGGGCGCGGTGCGGCTTGGTTGAGGGACGGCGTGTCAACGGCTTGGATCCTCGAGGGGTCCAGGTCGAACAAGCCTGCGATCTCGAGGGCGAAGGCGTGACGGTCAATGAACGTCGCCCCGGCAGCGTGGTACACGCCGTTCAAGTGCACTGCATCCCACGCGGCGCGGGCGAGGTCAACAGCGAGCGTGGGGTTGGCGTACTGGTCCACGGGCACGCGCCAGGTTTGCCCGGCGCGGTTGCCCGCGACCAAGCGCAGCACGAAGTTCTTGCCTTGGGTTTCTGTGCCGTACACGCCGCAGGTGCGCAAGACCAAAGCCTCACCCTCGAGGGCAATGCGTTCCGCCTCGAGCTTGTGCTGCCCGTACACGTTGAGCGGGTTCGGCGTGGCGTCTTCCGTGTACGGTCCCGCCGCGCCGTCGAAGACGTAATCGGTGGAGAAGAACACCAGTTTTGTGCCCACGGTTTTGCAGGCGCTTGCGACCGCGCGCATGGCGTCAACGTTGACGCGTTGGCTCAAGCCAGGGTCGCGTTCGCACAGGTCCACGTTGGTCAGTGCGGCGCTGAGGAACACCGTTTTCGGGCTCGAGGTTTCGATCAGGGCGCGCGTCGCCTCTGGGTCGCTGACATCGAGCGGGATCAAATCTGACACGGGGTAACTCGAGTACGTGCCCGCGACGTTCAAACCGCGTTCGCGCCCAAGAGAAATCAGCGCACCGCCGACCAAACCGGAACCACCAATGACGAGGGCATCCATTCGCTTGCGCACTCTACGGGGTTTGCCTCGAGTCCAAGCGTTTTCGCGCCTTGGGCGTTACACTTTCCTCGAGTTGCCCACATCGGCGCGCGTTAAAACCTGGATTGCTTGCCATGCCCTCAAATTCGCTCGAGAACCTCAGCATTGTCATTCCTTCGTACAACGGTGAGCGCGTCATCCGCACGTGCTTAGAGCACTTGGTCGTCGCCGCGCCCGAAGCGGAGATCATCGTCACCGATGGCGGCAGTACGGACGCGTCCGTGGCGATTGCCCGCGGGTTCTGCGCGCAGTTGCCGCGCCTGCGCGTCGTGGAGATTTCCAACCACGGCTGGGCGCACGCCACGAACCGCGGGTTTGAAATTGCCAGCGGTGCGTACCTGGTGACGATCAACACGGATTTGTTTCTGACGCGCGCAGCGCTTTTCTCCATGCGCGCGACACTCGAGGCGGACCGCAGTGTCGGCGGTGTATCGCCCGTGCTGTTGAACGGCGATGGCTCGAGGCAGATTTTCTTCGGGTGGCTCTACTGGCCCAACCTCGTCCCGATAGACCGCGTGCACCGCGTGCACCTGGTCTACGGTTGCTGTGCGATGTTCCCACGCCACGCCCTGGAACGCGTGGGGTTGTTCGACGAGCATTTCTTTTTTTACAACGAGGAGTTCGACTGGTGCTGGCGAGCGGCAAAAGCTGGGTACACGTTTCGCCTCGTCCCCGAACGCGTCGTGCACCTCGAAGGCGCGAGCACGCCCGCCAGCGCACACTTTCAATTGGAGGCGCAACGCGGCGGCTTGTACTTGATCCACAAGCATTTCCCGCCCTTGGCGAGCGAAGCCCTGCGGCGCTTCGCGCAACTCACCGGGTATGTCGGCAAGCAAGCAGCAAAGGACGCGTTGCACCGCGAAGCGTGGCGGCGCACGGAAAGCATCGCGTTGCGCGGGCCCGCAGCCTACACCGACAGCCCGTTTCCCTTGAGCGGTCGTGGTGAAGTGCACTTGGACACAGCGGACTCCAATCCCCGTGGTTTTGGCGCTACCCTGGAGCGTTCAGCTTGAAGCAGTGGTGGGTTGCACAACGGTGTTGCGCACATCCAACGTCCGGGTTTCGATGCCACAGGGTTGGACAGGTAAACTGCGCGCCATGACCTCGAGCCCTTGGGGTGTTCAGCAATGAAGAACGTCGTCCGCGCGTTGTTGTTCAGCTTCGTGCTTTCAGCGGGCGGCATCGGGGTGTTGTTCCTCACCGGCAAGGGTTTTTCTCTGAACGACTTCGCGCGCTTCCTGACCATCAAGCCCGAGTTCGTTTTGTACCTGGTGTTGGCGCTGTTCGCGTGGTGGTTGCTCAGCGGTTGGCGGTTGATGATCCTCGCGCAGAGCAAGGGCGTGACCTTGATGCGCGCCACCCGAGCCTTTTTGCTCTCCTTGTTCGCCGCCTCGGTCACCCCGAGCGCGACCGGTTCGACGTTTGGCATGGCCTGGTACTTGTCCAAGTACACGACGCCCGAGCGCGCCACAGCGGTCGCGGTCTTCAGCGTGGGCTTGGATCTCGTGTATTTCGCGTGGTCGCTGCCCGTGTCCATTTTGGTGCTGCACCTGCGCGGCATTGACATCGGCGTCGGCATTCCGCTGTTGATCCTGACCACGGCCTTGACGCTGACGCTCGCGTGGGTCTTGATGTTTCGCAGCGATCTCCTGCGCACGTTCGTCAACTTCGTGTTTCGCGCCCGCTTCCTGCAACGGTTTCAAACCAAGGCGCAGGCGTTCGTGGAGGAAACCATCGCCAGCGTCGCGCTCATTCGCGCGCTGCCGGTGCCCACGCAGGTTCTCTTGAACGTCATCACCGGCTTCATGTACCTGACGCATTTTCTCGCCGCCAACGCGCTCGCGGCGGGCATTGGACTGCCCATCGACCACGTCGCGCTCGTCGCCACGCAGAGCATCATCATCGCGGTTGGGTTCCTCGTGCCCACGCCCGGCGGCGCGGGCTACTTCGAGATCGCCCTTGGGCGGGCGTTTGCCGCCACCAACGTCCCGGAGAGTGCGATTGGACCGTTCGTCATCATGTGGCGCGTGCTGTCGTACTACCTGTACTTGTTGATCGGTCCGTTCATCGGTGGCAGTGCATTGATCCGCGATCAGCAGCGCCAACAGGAGAAATCTCAGGCGCAGGCGGCGGTGGAGCAAACCGCCCCTCGAGCCGAAGAGCGCGTCACGAACCAACCGTGACTAAACTGTGCTCGAGCCCTCGGGTTGGCTCCAGTGTGTCAGTCAGTGGGTCCAGCGTTGGGTCTCGAGACATCGCTCGAGGGGGCTGCAATGCAAAGAAGAAGCCATGCCGAAGCAGGGCTTCTTGCTGGTGCACCCAAAGAGATTCGAACTCCTGGCCTTCTGATCCTTACAGCGTTTCGGAGAGTTCCTCTCCCACCCTCCCAAAACGCGGTCGGGTGTCCATTACACTCGAGAAACGCTGATTTGTCCTACTCCCGTTGGTCGCCAGGTTTGCGACTGTCCCACCGTCACAAACCTGGGAACCGCTGTAGGCACGCGTTGAGGGTTGTCCTCAAAAGTCTCACAGCGTCAAACCATCGTTCTGAACGCGTTTTCTCAAAGTTCCAAGGGCTTGGATTTGGCAACGGCTGCGGCGTATTTTCTTGGCATCTGCGGTCAAACCTGCGGTCAAATTTTTCAACCGGAAGTCACAGATTGCTCAAGTTATGCAGTGATGAATACTCGTGTGTAGTACGCGGGTTCACCTGCGAGCAAAACCTGAAGATGTGACGGGTACACGAATGCTCGAGAGAGATTTGCGCAGAATCCCATCCGCACGATGTTGACGCTGGGCTACGCAGGAAACAGTTGTGCTCGGTCTCGTCTAAAACGCGCTCGAGGCTGAGTTTCCGGCTCGAGCGCGGTGGGGAATGACGTGAGAAAAGCGTCGTGCTTGTGGATGTTCGCTCGAGACAACGGTGTGCTGGTCACATCTTCCGCGCAAAATGCAAATCGAATCATGTGCTAGATGGTGTTGTGCATTGCTGCGTGACTTCAGAGATTGGCTTTGTTCCTCAAAGCGGTTGAGCGTGGTGTTGCGCGCGGCTCCCCGAATTTAACCCCAAGCAACCGCTTTGGCTCGACGAAGTGAAGGTTCGGATCAACGTGTTGATGTTCTGTTCGCGCCGGAGATTGATTCATCTGCTTTGGTGGAGGCAATCCACAAGTAGGCATTTGGGGTTTCCAACACGCGGGGTAGGCCGCTGTGCGAATCGGGGTACGCCAACATGCCCGTTGTGTGTCCTACGAGCGGGTTGAGGATCTGCTCTTGCAGCACGAGGGTACAGGTCAGCGCTTGACGGTTCCACTCGAGTTTGGCTTCGTAGTACAGACCGTTCGATTCCGATGACCGGTGAGCGACGATGCTGACTGCCACGGTTTGCGGCTGATTTCGCAGCGCGCTGAGGTCGCGGCGCGCCTTACGGCTGGTGGTGAACACCGCGCCGACGAACACCAAGCCGACCACGGCGATGGCCAGTAAGCCCAGTGAGACGGTCTGGCCCGGTTGCAGCAGCGAGGTGATGAACGACGCACCGGCGATCACCCCGCCAATCCCGTACCCGATCCAAGCCCGCGCCAACCAGCGTCTCTGCGTCTCGAGTTGCGCTTGTTTGCCCATCGGGTTCAGCATAGCCGTGCCTTCTTTGGAGCTTGGTCCATTTGAAGTGCGCGCTCGAAACGCCACGCAGTTCCCACCGCGACCTGTTCGAGAACGGTCTAGAAAGGCAATCCTCGAGTTGCTCGAGGGCTGTGATGCGGCCCTACACAGGCGACAGCCCGACCGCAGCGTTTAAGCCCAAGGTTTCAACACAATTTTTCCCGACACGCGGCGCTGCTCGAGCGCCAAGTGTGCCTCTCGAGCGCCTGACAGCGGGTGGGTCTCGACGGGAGGCAGCCGAATCGCGCCAGATCGCGCGTCGGCGACCAAGCCCATCAACGCTGGCCCAGCTTCCCACGGACGCTCGAGGAACCACGCGCCGATGTTGAAGCCGGTGATCGTTTGATTCGCGGCCGGGGCGTACAACCACCGCTCGAGGGTGGCTTCGTCCAATTGCGCGGAGATGCCGCTGCCTGCGCCGAACACGACGAGCCGACCGAAGGACGCGAGGGCGGCGAAGGTTTCGATCAAGCCAGGCCCGCCGGAAGCCTCGAGTGCGACATCCACGCCCCGACCATCGGTCAGTTCGCGCACTTGCGTGGGCCACGCGGGATCGCTGTAGACCACGACCTCGTGCGCCCCGAGGTCTCGAGCCAGTGCCGCTTTGTCGGCGTGACCGACGGCGGCGATGATCTTCCCAGCCCCCAACTGCCGGGCGATTTGCAGTGCGAAACTGCCAACGCCGCCGGTCGCGGCGGGCACGAGCAGGCTTTCTCCTGCTTGCAACCGAGCCGTGCGGGTCAGCATGATCTTGGCGGTCGCACCGGCGACCGTCAGCACGCTCGCCGCGTCGAAGCTCAGGTCTTCGGGAATTGGGATGGCGGTCGTTGCATAGGCGACGGCGTATTGCGCGTAGCCTCCGAAGCCATTCGTGCCCGCCAAGGCGAACACGCGCGTGCCGACGGGCGGCCCGTCAACCCCAAGCCCGAGGGCGACCACGGTTCCGGCCACTTCTCCGCCCGGCACGTAAGGAAAGGCGGTTTCAAACGGATAGGGATCACCGCGCCGCCGCTTGACATCGGAGAAGTTCACGCCGACCGACTCGACGCGCAGCAGCACTTGTCCGGGTTCTGGCGTCGGGGTTGGCACTTGGTCGAGGCTGAATTCGGCTGCGCCGCGTTGGTGGACGCGGGCGACGGTCATCGTGGCTGGGATCATGAATCTCCTTGGGTCGGTCTTGCTCAATGCTATGGGTTGATATCAACGTATTTTGGCATCAAAACGGTTTCGGTCAATGGTTTCCCGTTCTCCACATGGCAAGTGATGGCGGTGAAACGAGAGACTGCTCCATCGGGCAGAGGAGATCCCAATTTTTCCGAACAGCTTCAATCCAAATCGCCAATTGCTTGGCAAATCACGGGTTGCAGGTCCATCGCCGTTTCGGTTGGATGACCGTTCGGGTTGTCGGAAAGGTCACTTCGGGCTTGGCGTTCATCGGTTGCTCGACACGCGATTGACTTGATCGAGCACGTCTCACCAACTTCACCTCCCTGTAATTAGGATGATATCAACCTAAGTAGATGTTGTCAAATCTTGGGTCGCCACTCGCGGTCGTGCGAACAGTGGCCTGGGTAAGTTTGGGTGCGTTAGGGACGAATTCAAACAAATTTTAGGAGGCGCAATGGATTCAAAAGTGGTTGTCATCACCGGGGCCTCGAGCGGTCTGGGCTTGGCCAGCGCTGTTCAACTGGCGCGAAAAGGGCACACGGTCTACGCGACGCTGCGCGACCCCACCAAATCGCAGGGATTGCGCGACGCGGCCGCCTCGAGCGGCGTGAAGGTTGAAATCTTGCCGTTGGACGTGCGCCAACCCGAATCCATTCGGGCGTGCTTCGACGAGGTGGTCGCCAGAGAAGGGCGTTTGGATGTCTTGTTGAACAATGCGGGTCTGGCTTCGATTCGCACCCTCGAGCAAGCCACGGCGTCCGAAATTGCGGAGATCATCGAGGTCAATTTCACCGGGGTGCTGTACGCCACCCGTCTGGCGCTTCCGATCATGCGGGCGCAAGGTCACGGGCACCTGATCGCGGTGAGTTCCGTCGGGGGCTTGGTGGGTCAGCCGCTCAACGAACTCTACTGCGCCGCCAAGTTCGCCGTGGAAGGGCTGTACGAGTCCTTGGCCACCTACCTCGAGCCGTATTTTGGGATCAAAGTCTCGTTGCTCGAGCCCGCTGGTTTCGCCAGCAATTTCGTCACGACCGCCCTCGGGAAGATGCAGCAGAGCGGCTTCATCCTCGAAGATGCCTACAAGCCCGTTGTCGAGACCTACTTGGCCCCGCTGTTGAGCGCCGCTGGGGGTGAGAGCCGCGCGGACGGTCAAGGGGGTTTCCAGACCGCCGAGCAAGTGGCCGAAGTGGTGGTTCGTTGCGTGCAGGGCGAACTGAGCGGGCTGCGTCACCGCACTTCGGCGTGGGGTGAGGCGTTCTGCGAACTCAAGACGCGCGCAGACCCCGACGGCAGCCAATTGGTCAACGCCGTGCGCAAGCAGCAATTGGGGTTGGACTGAACGCAACAGCGCCGGAAAATAAACCGATCTCAACGCTCGAGGCTACCCGCCCCGGATTCACTCGGGGTTGCGCTGTGACCCCACCTCGAGGAGATTGCGCGTTGCATCTCTCGAGAGACGAAACGAGGTGCTTGACTGCGTACCGTACAATTCGAGGCTGCACTGAAATTCGCAGTTCCGCTCCGGCGACCAATGGCGTGCAGCACAGACTTTTAACCTCGAGCGTGAAACCTTGAGGACGTAAGCATCGGTGCGTAGAGGCTCGGTTTCGACCGAGCAAATGCCGTTACGGTGTTGACAGAATAAAAATAGGTTGATATCATTGTTTCGTGCCCGCAGTCCAACCGAACATGCCGCTGACAGAGGTCGCTCGAGACCTGCTGAATTGCTGCTGCATCAACCTGCGGGTCGCGGCTCGAGCGATGACGCGGCGCTACGACGAGGCCCTCGCCCCCAGCGGTATACGGATCACGCAACTGGCCACGCTGTCGGCGGTGGCGTTTTACGGCCCGTTCACGGTCAAAGAACTCGCCAAGGCCCTGGTCATGGACCGGACCACGTTGACGGCTGACCTCAAACCGCTCGAGGCGCAGGGCTTGGTGCAGATCACGGCCGGGACGGATCGGCGCACGCGGGTGGTGAGCATCAGCGAGGCCGGTCAACGCGCGTTGCAGCAGGCGATTCCGCTCTGGCAGGGGGTTCAGGGCGCGGTCACGGCCGAACTCGGCGAGGCTCGCCTCGGTACGCTGATCGAGCAACTCAGGGAGGTGGTGACGCTGACGCAACGAGAATAATCTTGTGTCTCAATAAGTTGATATCAACATAATATCCACCATCGGCAAGCGAGGTTTCTATGAAAATCGGCATCATTGGCAGTGGTAACGTCGGTAAGCACCTCGCCGCAGGATTACCCAAGTTCGGACACACCACGTTCCTGGGCACGCGCGACGCCAGCAAACTCGAGGAGTTCAGCGCAGCCAACCCCGAAGTTCATGTTGGCACGTATGCGGACGCTGCCCGATTTGGCGACCTCGTGATGCTCTACGTCAACTTCGACGGCCTCGAGTCTGCGCTTGAACTCGCCGGGTCCGACCACCTGGCTGGAAAAATCGTCATCGAAGGAACCAATCCGCTCGAGTTCTCGAGCGGCGAGCCCCAACTGGCCCTTGGTTGGATCACCTCGGCGGGTGAAACGGTGCAGCGCTTGTTGCCGCAATCGCACGTCGTGAAGGCGCTCAGTGCCTGCGGCCGAAACTCGATGCTCGCCCCGAAAACCGCGATTGGTGGCGAACCCGACATGCCCATCGCCGGAAACTCCGAGGCAGCCAAGCAAACGGTCAGCGCGCTGCTCGAGGGGCTGGGCTGGAACGTCGTCGATCTGGGCGGCATTGTCCGCAGCCGCTTGATCGAGTCGCTGACGCTGATCGGCGTCCTCGACAATTTTCAGAGTGGTTGGACGAAAGACAACCAAGGCTGGAAGTTCTTGAACATGACCCAACCCCGCTCGAGCTAGCGCGGTTCACCCAAGTTTTCCTTGAAGAATTCCAATGAATGCATTGATCCCCAAAATCGCTGCGGTCATCACCATCGTTGGCAGCTTGACCGCGCTCGCCGCCTCGAGCGTGCAGGTCGGAGCAGCCCATCAGCCGCTCGAGCATCAACAGACCCTCGAGCTTCGCAAAGGAATTGCTGCCGTGGACAACAAAACCCTCGTCGTCACCGCCATCACCGAGCTGTTCACCACCCGCGACCCAAGCGTGCTCGAGCGCTACTGGTCAACCGACTACATTCAGCACAGCACCTTGATCGCCGACGGCATCGAAGGGGCGCGGGCCGCGACGAAGAGCTTGCCAGCGACGTTCCGTTACCAGTTGGTGCGGGCCTTTGCCGAGGGGGATCTGGTCGTCACCCACGGCATGTATTTCGGACTCGGCAGCAAACCGCTCATTGCGTTTGATTTGTGGCGCACGGCAAACGGCAAAATCGCCGAACACTGGGATGCGCTGATGCCGCAAGCCGAATCCACGGCGTCTGGCAACAGTGAAATTGATGGCCAGACCGAGGTGCGTCAGCCAGCCGCAACACAAGCCAGCAAAGCGTTAATCGAGCGCTTTTTGGACACGGTCATCATCCCTGGCAAATTTGAGGGGCTGCCCACGTTTTTCGATGGCGACAACTACGTTCAGCACAACCCGCTGGTCCGCAACGGAGTGAGCGGTCTGTTCAAAGATTTCGAGGCGCTCGGTCGTCAAGGTCGCGCCCTCGTCATCACCAAACGCCATCGCACGGTCGCCGAGGGAGAATTCGTCTTCACCCAATCCGCAGGAACCATCGGCACAGCACCAGCCGCCTTTTACGATCTGTGGCGGGTTGAAAACGGGAAGATCGCCGAGCACTGGGACGTGTTCTTCGAAGCGCCAGCGACGATGCCGCATGGCAACGGGCTGTTCTGAACTGCTGGAGTCGTGCGGCGGTCGCGCGGTGGTCACTCGAGCGTGCGGGAGGCTCGAGCGCGAAAACGCACATTGAATTAACCGTTGCGAACGGCGTTCTCGAGGTTGAACAACACCGTCTGGGGGTGTGCTTACCGTGTTTCAGCCAGCGATTCTGGCAGTGACTCGGTCAGCGTTTCGAGCAGCGCGGCGACCTCGAGTCCGTGATGGGTCAACTGGTGGCTGCTGCCCTCGCGGTTCACCAGTTCGATGCGTTCGAGGTCCTGTACCGCAAGGCTGAGCGCCCGTGAGGTGACGTTCGGCAACGCGCCGAGCAAATCGGTGAATCGCCCAAAACCGTGGTGAACAGCCCAGATCACGGGCAAGGACCATTTTTTCAGCAGCGGCTCGAGGATGCCAAAACGCCCTGCGTGTTCCAGCAACGGCAATGTGCTCGAGCCGAGCAACTGACCGTGTGGGGTGAGCACGTACTCGGGGCGCAGCGGGTGGCCGTAACCGGGGTTCTTGACGGCCAGATCGAGGGTTCTGAGGTGCTCGAGGGTGCGTGCCAGGGAATCTTTGCTGACCTGGAGGCGATGAACCAGCGTGACGAATTTTGCGCCGTCGTCGCGGTACAACTCGCCCAGCACGGGCAGCGCCCAGCGGTGGTGAACCAGCACCGTCAGGGACGCGAGGTTGTTGACGTGATGAACGCCCGAGGTCATTGTTTATAAAATAACAGAATACGTCGCCGCAATTTGCTCTTGACAGAATGCCTGGTCAACCTGTACACTGGCTTTGTATAAAAACCGTACCACAAGGAGGCAGGAATGTCGACAGCAGCAGCAACGCCCGCACCAGGATCGTCGGTCGGATTCATCAATGGACTCACGCTCTCACTCAGCGTCCGTGACTTGGAGCGATCCAAGCGCTTCTACCGCGATGTGCTTGGTTTCATTTTTAGCTACGAGGTCGCCGAAATCGCTTGGGCCGGGTTCCACACCCCCACCAAAGATGTCATGGTTGGTCTCTCCCAAGTCGAGGAGGTCAAACCCAACAGTGGCCTCGTGCCGACCTTCAACGTCTCGGACCTCGAAGCGACCCGCGCCAAACTCGAGGCACACCAGGTCAGCTTTGATGGCCCGACACAGACCCTGGCTGGAGTGGTCAAGCTCGCCACATTCTTTGACCCGGATGGTCACCCGTTTCGGCTTTCGCAAAGTCTCGGGCAACCAGGGTAACGGTTGACTCGAAGCTCGAAAACCGATGAAATACACGTTTTAAACGTCCCAGACGATGTTCTCGAGATCAATCAAAACCGTCTGGGACGGTGTTTAAACCCTTACAACCTATTCAAAACTCCGTAGAGGTGCGCCAGAACGCCAGTTCCTCGCGGACTCCACGAGGCCGCCGGGTCATGCTCGCGTATTGCCCGCGCCTCGCCTCCACAACTTGCTGAACGACCTGTGGGAGGTGACAGCGCTGACCCAGAACGCTTGATTCCGCAACCATTACGTTGATATCCACTCAAATTCAAGGAGGCATACCATGATTCCCAACCAGATGCTCGCCGCCCGCGTTCACGTCCAAGGCGGCCCGGACTTCCACCTCGACCGCGTGCCGGTGCCCGAACCAGGACCGGGCCAGATGCTCGTGCGGGTCGAGTCCGCTTCCGTCAACTTCTCCGACGTCAAGCGCCGCCGCGGCGACCCCTACCCCTTCGACACCGCCTTCCCCTTCGTGCCCGGTGGCGAGATCGCGGGCACGGTGGCCGCGCTCGGCCCCGGCGTGGACGGTCCGCCGGTGGGGACCCGCGTCTTCGCCTTCGCTGGGCCCAATGGGTACGGCGGCTATGCCCAGTACGCCGTCGTCTTCACGAACGCCGCCGTGCCGATCCCCGATGCCCTCGACTTCGACGGGGCCAGCACCCTCATCGTTGCAGGGGCCACCGCGCGCTTCGTACTTACGCTCAACGCGCGCGTGCAGCCCGGCGAAAGCGTGTTGGTGCCCGCCGCGACCGGCGGCGTGGGCAGCTTCGCCGTGCAGATCGCGCGCGCCCTCGGGGCCCGCGTCATTGCGGCCGTTGGCCATCCTGACAAGACCGCGGCGGCGCTCGCCCTTGGGGCGCACGATGTCGTGGTGTACACGGAGCCCGACTGGCCCGCGCGGGTGCGGGCCCTCACGGACGGGCAAGGCGTGGACGTGGCCCTCGAAGCGTCCGGCGGAAACGCGCTGCGCGAGACCTTCTCGGCCCTCGCGCCCTTCGGGCGGCTCGTCGTGTACGGCGCGGCAAGCGGCGTTTCCGCGTCCCTCGATCCCGCCACGATGGACACGTGGCTGTACACGCCCGGCGCCAACCAGTCCATCATCAGCTTCAACATCAACACGTGGTTCGTCAAACGTCCGCAGGACGCCGGACCGGCCCTGATGGCGCTCGTGGACGACGCCTTGACGGGGCGGCTGCGGTTGCCCGACATCCGAACGTTGCCGCTGCGGGACGCGCGTGAAGCCCACCTGGCACTCGAGCAGCGGCGCACCGTCGGCAAGATCGTGCTCAAGCCCTGGCAAGAGTAGTGAATTGTGGTGAAGCGGTGGAATCGGGTCGTTCCGTTCTTTACCAAGACAGCAAGTACGCAGATAGGTCCGTATCGAGGAGCGACTGATGAACATTGGCATTCTGGGATCCGGCATGGTTGGAAAAGCGCTCGCGACCGCCCTCGTCAACCAAGGGCACCACGTCGTCCTCGGCACCCGCGACCCCAGCAAACTCGCCGAGTGGGGCGGAACGCACGGCGAGCTCTTGCAGGTCAGTACGCTCGACATCGCTGCACAGCACGCAGAGATCCTCATTCACGCCACCAACGGAACCACCGCGATCCAAGCGCTCGAAGCCGCAGGGTACGAGAATTTCAAAGGCAAAGTTCTGATTGACATCTCCAACGCCCTGGATTTCTCGCAAGGTTTCCCCCCGACGCTGTTTGTCAAAGACGAGGACTCGCTGAGCGAACAGATCCAACGCGCCTTCCCGGAAGCCAAAGTCGTCAAGACCCTCAACACGATCACCGCAGATCTGATGCTCAACCCGAGCCTGCTCAACGGCGGCGACCACACCCTCTTCCTGAGCGGGAACAATGAGGACGCCAAACATCAGGTCCGGGTTTTTCTGGAAACGTTTGGATGGCGCGACATCATCGACCTGGGCGACTTGAGCACCGCCCGGGGAACGGAGATGTACCTCGCCTTGACGGTCAGGCTCCACGGCCGCCTGGGTACACCGCTGTTCAACATCAAGCTCGTGCGTCTCTGAGGGTCAGATTCCTCGCTGCTTGCAGCGTTTCTCGAGACCGGCATCGCTCGAGACTCGGGATGAACGCGCCACGATTTCTAGCTGGTGACACCCCGCTGCTTGCGGTGGGGGTACTTCATTCTCTGAAGGTCTGCTGCTTGCCTCGTTGTCGCAACGATTGTGGGCGGCTTTGGTGGAGAAAGGCTGAGCGCCCTGCTGGGCGAATGGTGAGAGGTGATGTCGTTGGCAAAAGCGGCGTGATGACTTCGTTCAATAAGTAGATATCCAGCTATCCAAAAATTCGTGATCAAAAGTGCATGTCCAGGAGAACCCATGATTGAAATGCAGATGCAGGCCGCACGCGTCCACCAACAAGGCGCTGCTGTTTTCAGCCTCGACACGGTCCCAACACCGCAGCCTGAAGCTGGCCAGGTGCTCATTCAGGTCGAGTCCGCCAGCGTCAACTTTTCTGATGTCAAGCGCAGGCGCGGTGACCTGTCTCCCTTCGTCACAGAATTCCCTTTTATTCCAGGCGGTGAAGTCGCTGGCACAGTCGTCGCGCTCGGACCAGGCGTGGAGGGGTTAAGCGTCGGCACCCGTGTTTTCGCGCTGGCCGGACCGAACGGGTACGGCGGGTATGCCCAATACGCGCTCGCGTACGCTTTCGCGGCCTTTCCCATTCCAGAAGGTCTCAGTTTCGATCAAGCCAGTATCGTTATGATCGCTGGCGCCACCGCCAAAATGATGCTCACCCGGACCGCCCGCTTGGAGCCTGGCGAGCGCGTGCTCATTCCGGCCGCAACCGGTGGGGTGGGGAGCTTCGCCTTGCAAATCGCCCAGCAACTCGGCGCCGGTCAAATCATTGCCGCTGTGGGGCATGCCAGCAAGATCGAAGCCGCGCTCGGGCTTGGTGCTCACGAAGCCGTGGTCTACACGGACGCGCCGTGGCCAGAGCAAGTCCGGGCGCTCACGGGCGGGAAAGGGGTGGATGTCGCGCTCGAAGCGACTGGCGGACCGCTGCTCAGAGAAACGTTGCAGTGCTTGGCCTCGTTCGGCCGACTCGTGGTGTACGGTTCGGCAAGTGGTGTCTCGGCTCAACTCGACACCCCGACGATTGACCAGTGGCTTTACGCGCCCGCCGCCAATCAATCCATCACCGGCTTTGGCGTCGGCGGTTGGTTATTCGAACGTCCTGCGGAGGCGGGCGGGGCACTGATGGGCTTGATGCAGGACGCCATAAGCACCAAGTTGCGGCTGCCGCAGATTCAAGCACTTCCCCTGAAGGAGGCTCAGACGGCCCATCGCCTCCTTGAGGAGCGCCGCACGACCGGCAAGATCGTGCTCAAACCCTGGCAGGAGTAGTGGAGGCGAGTGTTGATCGGTAATGGGGAGGAGACCACCATGCTGATGGCTGTAAGAGCACACCTGCTGCCGATGGCGATCATGCTGTTCTTGAGCGCCTGCGGTGAAGTGACTTCGGTCACTCCACCAACACCCCCGCCGCCAACTCCACCGACGCCCCCGTCTTCCGGCGTGGAGTTTGGCTATCGCTGGCAACCGCTTCGCGTGGGCGCTGGCGGTTTCATCACGGGCCTCGCGCTCGATCCGTCCGGCTCCACGGTGTTGGCCCGCACGGATACCTACGGCGCGTACCGTTGGGACGGCGCGTTGTGGCAGCAACTCGTCACCAGCAGCTCGCTGCCGAGCGAGGATGTCGCCTCTGAACAATCCGTCGGGGTTCAAGCCATCGCGGTCGCCGCCACCGACGCGTCACGCCTGTACATGGCTTGGAACGGGCACATCTACCGCAGCGACGACAGCGGAACACACTGGCGCGTGCGCTCGAGCCAGACCTGGGTGTTTAACGCCAACGACGATTGGCGGACGTTGAACGGCAAACTGAGTGTGGATCCGCTCAACCGCGACACGGTGCTGTTCGGCACGCCCGAAGCGGGCCTGTGGCGCTCGGACGATGGCGGCGTGCAGTGGTCGGCGGTGACTGGACTGCCGCGCGGTCAAGCGGAGCGCACGGGTGGCGTCACCAACGGCCCCGGCGTGTTCGGGATCGCGTTCGACGCGTCTGGAGGCGCGCTCAACGGCAAAACCCGTCGGCTCTACGCGATCAGCCACCGCAACGGCGTCTATCAGAGCGTGGACAATGGCAGCACCTGGACGCGTGTCAGCGACGCAGCCCAGACCGACAACGGCTACTCCAGCCTGGGCATCGCCAACGATGGAACAGTCTACGCCGCGACGTACAACGACGTGTATCGCTTCAAAAACGGCAACTGGAGCCGCACCGACCCCGCGCCGTTCTCGGTCAGCAGCGTCGCGGTCGATCCGACCAACAGCGCTCGGCTGTATGCGTTTGCCGACAGCGGCAACGCGTGGCGCAGCACCGATGGCGGCAGCCGTTGGCAAGCGCTGACCAAAACCCGCACCGCCGTCGGCGATGTCACCTGGCACGCCACGTATGGCGGCGGAGACTTCATGAGCACCGCGCAGGTGCTGTTCGATCCGACCCGAGCGGGACGCCTGTGGCAGGCGAGCGGAACCGGCGTCTGGATTGCCGATCCGAACGACGCGCAGGGCAACATCCAATGGGAAGACCGCTCTCGGGGGATCGAGCAACTGGTCGGCAACGATATTGTCGTCCCATCCAGCGGCGTGCCGGTGCTGGCCGCGTGGGATTTCGGGCTGTTTCGGATGGACGACCTGAACACCTTTCCGGCTCGGCGCGGCCCGCAGAACGACCGCTTCAACAGCGCTTGGGATCTGGATGTCTCGAGCGGCACGCCGAATTTCGTGGTCGCGGTGGTGAGCGATCACCGCTACTGCTGCTCCGAGGACGGACAGTCCGTGGCGAGTGGCTACTCGAGCGACGGCGGTCAGACCTGGCAGGTGTTCCCGAGTTTTCCCGCGCCCGCCTACGACGCGAACCTCGTGCCGCAATCGTTTCGCTTCGGTTTCGGTGATATCGCGGTCAGCGCGAGCGATACGAACAACATCGTCTGGTTGCCCTCGCAGAACCGTGGCGCGTATTACACCAAGGATCGCGGTGTCCGTTGGCAGCCGGTCTCGCTGCCTGGGGTCGCCGCCGACGCGCTCGGGAACCACTTCGCATTCTTTTTGAATCGGCGCGTGCTGACGGCTGACCGCGTGCTGGCGAACACCTTTTACCTCGCGCAGAGCAGCGCGGGGGTGTTTCGCAGCAGCGACGGTGGCTCGACTTGGCAACGGGTGTTCAGTGGCGAGATCGCGCCCTTCAGCGTCTTCAACGCGATTCTCGAGAGTACCCCCGGCGTCGCCGGTCATCTTTGGTTCACGGCCGGGCCGTTGGACGGGCTGAACTCACCGCTGCGCCGCTCGAGCGACGGCGGTGCGACGTGGACGGACGTGGCAGGCGTTACGCGGGTGCTGGCCTTCGGCTTTGGTCGCGCTGAACGTGCGGGCGGCTATCCGACGGTCTTCATCGCGGGCTCGGTGGCTGGGGTTTACGGGTTGTGGCGTTCCGGCGACGAGGGCGCGAATTGGACCCGGATTGGAACCTTCCCGATGGGTGTGATGGACACCGTGAAGGCGGTGGCGGGCGACCCACAGATCTTCGGTCGCGTCTACGTGGCGTTCAACGGCACGGGCTTCGCGTATGGGCAGATTTACCCGTGATGCGGTGAACGCCGATCCGAGGTCTGGTTGAACGCGGTGGCTCGAGCCGATTTCGTGTTGCTTCACAGGGCGCTGATGCGCGCCTGAAACGGCGATTGCTTCGCTCGAGGATTGACAATCTACAATTAGGTTGATATCCTCTTAATATGCGATCAGCGCAGCAACCGAAGGCTGAACAGCTTCAAGCACAAGATTGGGACTGCGTCAGCACCAGCGTCCGAATCGTCAACCGCTCGCTGACCCGGCTGTACGACGAAGCGCTCGCGCCGAGCGGTCTGCGGATCACCCAGTTGGCTGTGCTGGCCATCGTTGCCCACCGTGGTCCGTTCACGATGAAGGCGTTGGCCAAAGCGCTGGTGATGGACCGCACGACCCTGACCGCCGACCTGCGTCCCCTGACCGCTCGAGCCTTGGTCACGGTGCAAGATGGCGCAGACCGAAGAACGCGCATGGTCGGCATCACCACGCAAGGACACGAAACCATCGCTCGAGCCATGCCGCTTTGGGGCGAAGTTCAACGACGGGTCATCCAAGCGTTTGGCACTGAACGCCTCGCCAGCCTGCTGAGTGACTTGAAGGAGGTCAGAGCACTGGTCGAACACGCTTGACCGCTTGGACGAATGCGTTGATATCCACCTAAATACACAACTCCATGCCAGCGTCGCCCGTTCGCCAGCCATCAACGACCCAAACGCCATCGGTATTCGACCTCGGGTCACCACAGAAAGTTGGTTCAAGATGAAACCAGTGCTGTTCGGATTGACCCTGCTCGTCCTCTCGAGTTGCGTTCCCACCCAGCAAAACGCTCGAGCCCTCAAGATTGGCGACCTCGCCGGACGCTGGCAGAGCGCCGACTGCGTCGCCCTGCCCGACGGTCGCGGCGGCACGCTGTACCGCTCGATCACCTTTGACTTTAACGGCGATCAGTGGACCATCGCCGTCACCATGCACGCCGAGCAAACCTGCGCGGTGAAACTGTTCGGATTTCGCTTCACCGGACCTGTCGCGCTCGGAGCCGCCTCGAGCACCGTGCGCGGTGCAACCGAAGGGACTTTCGGCTACCAGCAGACCTTCTTCACCGCCTACGCCGAGCCGTTCGTTCAAGCCTTCAACGCCGCCAAATGCGCAGACGGCTCGTTCAAGCTCGGGATCGAGCAGGACACGAGCCTGACGGGTTGCCTCGGACAACCCTCGGTCAAAGATTACCCGCGAGAATATGACCTGGTGAAGCTCGAGGACGGCAAGCTGTATTTCGGACTGCGACCAGCCGACAACAACATGGGGACGCCCGAACGGCGTCCGACAATGCTCTCTCCGTACCCGCTCGTTCGTCCCTGAATCGCTCCGGGTTTCATTCCGCCAAAGTCTGGATCAATAAACTTCTTGCGTAAATCTGTTGAATCTCGAGAACGCGTCGTGCTGCACGTCCAATGAACGGTTTCATCCTGACCCGTAGGGGCGAAGCATGCTTCGCCCCTACACGACGCGTTCGACGCGTTTTTGAACCTTTGACTTTTGCAAGAGGTCCAATATCTCAATGCGCAACGTGTGCCTGTGTGACCCACCGCGGCTCAAAAGGGGTCAACGACGTTCACCGCCCTATTGCTGGTTGCGCAGCCCCGTTTACGCACGTCTGGCACACCATCCCAGATGGCATCATGTGACCAGCACACCCCATCTCAATCCCTGCTCGAGCCAGACGTGCGTTCCCGACACCGACCCGGCCCACTGCTCGCCCGAGCGTGGCCGTTGATGGGGTTCACCTCGAATCCAAACGCAGCTTTTCGACGCCCAGTTTCGCGTCAGCAGGCTGTACCGGTAAAAGGCGGTACGATTGGCGCGAGCAATTCTGTGTACCGATCACAACTCCGTCGAGACTGGAGCGTTGCGCAGCGCACAGGTGTTCGGTACTGCGAAACTGAATTGCCGAGGAGGTTCTCGAGTGATGATCCGGGTTCAACCTCGATGGATTGACCCGTGCAGATTGACTTTCTCGACCCCTTCAAAGCACGATCTGATCGAAGGAAACACGCGTCGTACCACCACGATGCTGACTTCTTTCGCACTGGAGGGATTGCATGCGTCAAGTGACCGAAAGCCGCAACGGAATTCACGTTCGCATCGGCTTGGCGGAATCGGTGCCGGAGGCGGCGTTCCTGACCAATCCCGCAACCCAAATCTGGCTTGCCCCATTCTTAAACAATGCGCTCAGCGTCAGCGATGCCGCACTCCGATTGCGACGGGATGCAAATCAAACCCTGTACCGGGTTCGTCAGATGGTCAAGCTGGGGTTGCTGGTGGTGGACCGCGTCGAGCCCCGTCGTGGCAGGTCCGTGAAATGGTATCGCTCCAGCGCCGAGGAGTTCTTCGTGCCGTTCACCGCCACGCCGTTCGAGGACCTTGAGGCGCACCGCGCCGCGATTGATGAACCGATGCAGCGGCGCTTCCACCGCAACCTCGCCCGCCGAATGTTGGAGAGCAGCAATGCACAAGCGTGGGGAACGTGGATCGTGAATCGAGAGGGGCGAATGACCAGCTTGACCCGCCAACGCCAAAATCTCACTTTCGACGCCGCCCAACTGGGTGTGTTGCGCAGCGTCTGGATCGAATTGCAATTGACCCCGGTGCAGGCTGGAGAACTCGTCATTGAACTCGACGCCCTATTTCACCGGTACAGGCGACTCAATAGCCCCGAGGCCAGCCCGTTCTTGCTTCGCCTCGGACTCACCCCAGAGACGGATGACTGAAGCCTTCAAAATTTGAGATCGCCCACCTGGATTTCATGCTCGCAATTCAGATAGACGCCAACCTAGATTGATTCTCGCACCGCCGGGGCAGCGTTGACTGCATCGGCAGAAGGAGCAGCCTGTGAATCAACAAAGCGCAGAAGCCTGTCGCCCTCGTCAGCCCTTGGGTTTTTATGCGGTCATGGTTGGAATTTTGTTTGGATTCTCTGTGTTGCTCAATTTGTTCTTCATTTTCGTGCGGTGAACGCGATGCCTAGAGGTTGCTGCGGGCGCGAGTGATGTCGTACAGCGCGCCTGACTGGGACTGTAGACCCGGATCTGAGCCTCTGAGTTTCGTTCTCCAAAGCTTGCCTCGGTCTCCCTGCTGAAAACCCGAAGAAACAGCCTTCTTGACTTTCGGCTGATTTTGGCGGCGTTGTCTGCTACGGATGCCGGTTCATTCCTTTATTTACTTTTCCGAACGACGAGCGTGCAAACGCGTGTGGATCAATAATCTCGAGCCCTCGAGTTGACTGTTTGGGTTGAATTTAAGCGGAGCGTATTTCAAGCTTTCGTATGACACGTGTCTGTTGCCATCAGCATCGGTCAGCGGTCCCGTCCGTCGAGCCTGTTTCGGGTCGGTGCTGCAATCAACGCCAAAACATGAAAAAACCTCGTCTATGACGAGGTTTCTGGTGCACCCGAAGAGATTCGAACTCCTGGCCTTCTGATCCGTAGTCAGACGCTCTATCCAGCTGAGCTACGGGTGCATCCTGTGGTCGTGCGGGGAGAACTTGGCGGAGAGGGAGAGATTTGAACTCTCGGTACCCTTTTGGAGTACGCAGTCTTAGCAGGACTGTGGTTTAAGCCACTCACCCACCTCTCCAGACGGGTTTCCTGATTGTACTGGCTTGGCGGAGGGTGAGGGATTCGAACCCCCGGTGGAGTTTCCCCCACTGCAGTTTTCAAGACTGCTGCCATCAACCGCTCGGCCAACCCTCCTTGAACGAAGAGCCGCACTCGCGCTACCAAATGCGAACGGGAGTGTATCAGCCATCCCCAAGCTTGTCAACACGCCTTTTTGCCCTTGCCAGCAAGCGGCTTTGCGTTGTGCCCGAGGGCGTATGCTCAGCCTCGCGTGAGGTCCGGTCAGCGAAACTCGAGGGGGTTGGAGCCCGGCGTGGGCATCTGGGCGCTCGCGGCGGGCGCGGTGTTCGGGGCGTTTTTGCTGTTGCCGGTGGTCGTGATCGTGGCTCGAGGGGCGCAAGGGGTGCTCGCGGGCGGCTTGACGAATTCTGCCGTGCTGAGCGCGCTGTGGGTCAGCGCGTGGACGACTCTGGTGACGGTGCTCGTCGCGGTCGCCTTGGGCACGCCGCTGGCGTATGTCCTGGCGCGGCGTGACTTTTTCGGCAAGCCGTTTCTGGACGCCTTGCTCGATCTGCCCATCGTGCTGCCGCCGGTCGTCGCGGGGCTGGGCTTGCTGCTGGCGTTCGGGCGCAACGGCGTGCTGGGACCGGGCTTGCAACTCGCGGGGCTCGAGTTGGCGTTCTCTCCGGCGGCCGTCGTGTTGGCGCAGGTGTTCGTGGCGGGTCCGTACTTCGTGCGCGCCGCTCGGGTCGGCTTCGCGGGCGTGGACGCGGAGTTGATCCACGCCGCGTTGATGGACGGCGCGACGCCCGCGCAGGCGTTTTGGCGCGTGACCTGGCCGCTGTCCAGGGCGGCGATCCTCGAGGGTGTCGTGCTGACGTGGACGCGGGCCCTCGGGGAGTTCGGGGCGACGATCCTGTTCGCGGGGTCGCTCGAGGGGCGCACGCGCACGGTCACGTTGGGGATTTACTCGGCGTTGGAAAGCGACCTGGACGCGGCGTTGACGCTGGCAGGTTTGATGGCGGTGCTGGCCTTCGTGCTGCTGTTCGCGTTGCGGCGGCTTGGGTCGGCGCGGCACGGCTGAATCCTCGAGGGCGTCTCGAGCATCACGCGAGTTGAAGCCGCCTGGCGACCGCGTTCCAATCCTGCGGCGGATCCTCGCCGTACAAGATGCCCAAGCGGTGGGCCCAGTCGTGCCCGTACCAGAGCAGGCAACGCGTAAAGATTTCGTCTCGAGCCACACCGCCGTAACCCGATAGAAACGCCTCGAGCACGGCGGGTTTGCGGTAATAGAAATTCATGATCGGGGAGATCAAGTCGTGCTCGCGCGGTCCCAGCTTGGCGTCGCTGAAATCCACAATGCCCGTGATCTCGAGCTTGTCGTCCACCATTAAGTTCAGTGGGTTGAGGTCGCCGTGAAGGAAGATGTGCTCCGGGTTGCGTTGCACGACCTGCAACCGAGGCTCGAGAAAACTGGTCACGCTCGAGACAAGTGCTTCGGGCACGCGCCAAGTTTCGGACACCGGAACCGCCCCGGTGATCTGGTGAATCTGGTACGGCTTGGCGACCGAGTTGCGCAACTCCGTCTCGAGGTCGTTGAACTGCTCCATCAGCACACCTGCCCAATCCAAGTGCAGTGCCTCGGGGAAGGGCGTGCGCCACTCGAGACTGTGCAGGTCGCGCATCAGTGTGCCGTGCTCGAGCGCCAAGCGCACCTGTTCGGGTTCGGGTAAGTCGCGCCAGAGCGCGTGCAGGGGCGTGCCCGCGACGCGGGTCTGGACCAAGTATTGCCACGTGTGCCCATCAAACTCGAGGTCGCCCGTTGCGACCAAGCGCGGCGTCTCGAGTGGGAACTGACCTGCGATGAACCCGAGCGCGGCGCGTTCTTCGACTTGCCACCAAAACGGCGGCGTGAGTTTGACGACGAATGCGTCTCCGAGCGCGAAGACGACGTTGCGTCCGACGGGGAGGCGCGACCAGGCAAGCGCTGGCAAGCTGTGGCGTTCCCGGACGGTCTCGAGAACCGGCAGGAACACTTCGAGCCCCGCGCTGTGCAGCGTTCGGTACGCGTCATACGTCAGGGTCTCGGTCACGCTAAGGATCATAATGGGCGCACTTTCAAAGCACCATGCTCGGACTGGGTTACATCGTGGCTCGAGCGTTCGCGGTTCGAGCGATGGTTGTGCAAGCCGGTTCTCGAGGGACGTTGGTGCGCCGTTGGCGCACAGGGCTGCCACGGGGAGCAGCCCCTACGAAAAACGGTGCGGTGGTCGCGCGGTCTCGAGATTCTCTGCTTGAACGCCTCCGGTTTTGCTGCGTTCCACTTGAACTTCAACCCGTGCGGTACAATGCACGGCAATGAAACGCTTGCTCGCACTGATCGCCGTTCTTTTCAGCGCCGTCGCGCTCGCCGCTGAACCCGTTTCCGTGACCGTCAACTTCCCCGCTGGGTTGACCGCGGGGAAAGTGCCTGTCACCGCGACCGGCACGGGGCTCCTTCCCGATGCGCGGATCAGCGTCGCCGTGGACCCCGGCAGCGGCTTGGAAGTGCAAGAGGTCACGTTGGACAAGGACAACCGCGGCGAGTTGGAGTTGCTGGGCGTGTCCCAAGCCGCGATTGTCACCGTCAAGGTGCACCAAGCGGGGCGCAATTACGCCCTGACCAAGTTTTACGGCAACCAGCAGACGCTCACCTTCACGATGGACGACGAGCGCTCTCGCGCGGCGCTGCCCTCGCCGCTGATTCTCTGGGGCTTGGCGATGCTCGTGCTCGGGGCGATGGCCATTCGTGGGCAGCAAAAGGCGTTCTAAACCGCTTTTAAAACTGCTACACTGGTCTCGAGGGCAACCCCCTCGAGATTTTTTATTGGCTTTTCGAGCACCGCAATTTCAATGTTGGACAACACAGGAAAAGGATTTCACAACATGGCGCAACGCTTCAGCCTGAAACCCCAGGTCGGTGTTTTCGTAGACACGCAGAACCTCTACCACTCGGCGCGCGATTACTACCAGCGCACGGTCAATTTCGAGAGCCTCCTGCGCCACGGCACTTCAGACAACCGCGAACTGTTCCGCGCGATCAGTTACGTCGTGGAACGCGAGGGTGACACGAGCGCGTGGCCGTTCATCTACAAGCTCAGCACCCTGGGCTACAAGGTGCGGCGCATGACGCTGCAAGTCCACCACACGACCGACGCGGGCAAGATCATCTGGGAGGGCAATTGGGACTTCGGCATCGTCGCGGACATGGTGCGCTTGATGGACCACTTGGACGTGATCGTGCTGGGCAGCGGTGACGGCGACTTCTTGGACATCGCCGAAGTGCTGATGGAGCGCGGCAAGCGCGTGGAAGTGATCGCCTTCAAAGAGACGACCGCGCAGAAGTTGATTGACGGCGTGGACCGCTTCACGCACCTGCCTGACATCGAGGGCGCATTCATGCCAACCCGCGAGAAAGTGCCCGCGCTCGAGGTCACTGAGCCCGAGGCTGCCACCAGCGCGTGACCGCGTTCACGCTGGACGATTTCGATTTCACGCTCCCCGAAGGGCGCATCGCGCAGGTTGGCGCAGAGCCCAGGGACTCGAGCAAGTTGCTCGTCGTGCACAAGCACAGCCGTGACCTCGAGCACCGAATTTTCCGCGACATCACGGCGTACCTGCGTCCCGGCGACGTGATGGTCTTCAACCAGACCCGCGTCATCCCCGCGCGCCTGACCGCGCACAAGCCCACGGGCGGCGCGGTGGAGGTGCTGCTCTTGCGCGAACTCGAACATCGCCTGTGGAGCGCGTACCTCAAACCCGCGCGGCGGGTCGCCTTGAACACTCCTCTGGAGTTTGGTGAGGGCGTGACCGCAATTGTGGAACGCACCCTCGAGGATGGCGCGCGCGTGCTGCGCTTCTCCGAAGATGTCAAACCGCACCTCGAGACGCTGGGCGCAGTGCCCTTGCCGCCGTACATCGCCGACAGCGCCGAAGCGCGCAACCGCTACCAAACCGTGTACGCCCGCGACGCGGGCAGCGTCGCCGCGCCCACGGCAGGGCTGCACTTCACACCGGAACTCCTCGAGCAGATTGCGGGGATGGGCGTCGAGACGCGGTTTCTGACCCTGCACGTCGGTGCGGGCACGTTCAAACCCGTCACCGATCTCATCACCCACGTCATGCACGAAGAGGTCTACGAAGTCCCCGAAGAGACGGCTCGAGCCGTCACCAACGCGAAACTCGAGGGGCGGCGCGTCGTCGCCATCGGCACGACCGTCGTGCGCACCTTGGAGAGCGCGTGGCAGGACGGCGCACTGCGTGCAGGCTCGAGCGCGACCAGCATCTTTATTCAGCCTGGGCACCGCTTCGCGGTCGTGGATGCCCTGGTCACGAATTTTCACCTGCCCCGCAGCACGCTCTTGATGCTCGTCGCGGCGTTCGCGGGGTTCGAGACGATGCGCGGCGCGTACGCGGCGGCACTCGAGGGCGAGTACCGCTTTTACAGCCTCGGCGACGCGATGTTGATCGTTTGAACAAACGCGGCTCTGGGTTCGATTCCTTCTGACTCGAGCTGCCCGCGCTCGATACCAGCAGATGTCCCAGACGCCGTTTTCGCTCTGTTTTTATCACCCTGAACACGCGCGGATCAGCTGGGTCAAACCCTATGGCAGCTCGCAGGACGGGGGCGAAGGTTCTTGCGCCCCGTGCGGCGGGAACCGCACCGTCCGCCCCCAGAATCGGATGCGCCGAGCCCCCTCGAGACGCAATCCACACCGCCCTGTTGCAGCGGACGGGGACGGTGCGTGCCTGTGTGTGTCGAACCCATGTTCGCGTCGTGCCCATGCACGCAAGAGAATGATTTGCCCATGCACGCAAGGGCATGCAGTGCCCATGATCGGTACAGCGATTCTCGAGTTCCTCCCGAACAGCGGTCGGGCGTCCGTTGAAAAACTCTGGTTGCGCAGTGGAGAGAAATGCGAGCACATCGGCTCTCGAGACCGGCACCCTGCCCGAGATGTGACCATGACGCCCCAGCTTTATGCGTGAGCGCAACGCGAAACGGCGCGACTCCCCACCCGCCAGTGCGCACACCCCATGCCAATGAAAGAACCCCGCCTGTAACAGCGCGGGGTTCCTCGAGCCAGCTATGTTACTTGAAGTAGTAGAACGGCACCGGGTTGTACCCCGGAATCACGCCGAGCGTGTACACGAAGTTGGACAGCGTGTCGCGCACGACCGTGATGTTCGCGGGTTTGGCGATCATGATGACCGGCATGTACTTGGCCAAGAGCGATTGCCCTTCGCGGTACAGCGCGAGGCGTTCGTTTTGGTTGCTGCTCTTCGTGCCTTTGTCGAAGATTTCGTACAAGCGGCGTTCCCAGCTGGTCATCGCGGCAAAGTTCGCAGGACCGCCAGCGGTGGTCGGGCGCGTGCTCTGGTGCCAGTAGTACAGGCTGCCGCCGGGTTGCCAAATGGGTTTGCGCAGCTCTGGATCGGGTTGGTCACCCAAGGCAACGATGATCGTTTCCCAGTCCTTGCCCAAGCCAGTGCTCAACAGCGTGCTCGAGAGTACGCCCTTGAGGTTGACCTTGATGCCGACGGCTTTGAAGTCGTTCTGGAAGATCGTCGCCATCGCCGGGAAGACCGCGCTGTCGGTGCCGTAGGTCAAGCTGAACTCGATGTCGGGTCCGCCACCTGCGAAGTTGCGCACGCCATCGCCGTCGGTATCACGCAAGCCCAAGGCGTCCAGCGCAGCGTTCGCACGGGCGAGGCTGAACTCACCCAGGGCGGCGCGGGTGTTTTGGTAGAAGCGCCCTGCGGGTGGCACGCCCATGTGGCCGGGCAGTTGCGCTTGACCGTTGTACACGTCGTTGATGATTCGTTGACGGTTCACGGCAAATTGCATGGCTTCGCGGAATTTGTAATTGTCGAACAAGCGGTTGAGGTTGGCGTTCGCGGCGTCTTGGTTGAACGCCAAATGCGGCGGTGAGCCGTAGATGGCGTCTTTCAGTTGTGAAACGACCGCCAGCTTCGCGCCCGCGCGCTCTTGGGCTTTGTAATCGGGAAACTGCGCGCCGCTGATGTCCAGCGCGTCCAGTGTGCCGTTCTTGAACGCGGCTTCCTGGGCTTGCGGTCCGACCAGGACCAACAACTCCAATTTGTCGATGTACGGCAGTTGCGTGCCGCGGCTGTCCACCTTCCAGTAATCGGGGTTCTTGGTCAGCGTGACCTTTTGGTTCGGGGTGTAGCTGGTCAGCTCATAGGGTCCAGTGCCGACGATGTCCTTGAGGTCCGCGTTCGTGCCCCAAGCGTTGTTGATGTCGGCTGCTTTGCCGCCGCCCTCGACGGTGAATTTCTCCAGCTTGTGCTTGGGCATGATGAAGCTGCGCATCTGCACCAGGAACGCCCCCGAGGAGAATGGGAGCGTGAAGCGCACCGTGTACTTGTCAACCTTTTCAAACTTGAACTTGGTTCCGCCCGAGGAGAAATTGGCGAAGTCGCCGCCCTTGGCTTCTGGGTTGGCGATGATCTGGTCGTAGGTGAAGACCACGTCGTCGGCGGTGAATTCCACGCCGTCGTGCCATTTCACGCCTTGGCGCAGCTTGAAGGTGTAGACGCGTCCGTCCGGCGAGATCGTCCACGATTCTGCCAGCGCGGGCTCGATGCGACCCGTGGCGAGGTTCGACTCGATCAGCCCGTCGAACATGTGCTGCGCGACGCGCTGACCGGCCGCGTCAATCGCGCCGTAGTACATGAACGTCTGCGGGGCGCTGCCGATGGCGAGCGTCAGCGTGCCGCCAGGCTTGCCGGGCGTGAGCCCGATCTGCTGGTAGTTGGGCATCCGCTTGGCGCTCGGCGGTGGCGCGGCGACTGCGACGATGGCGGCGGTGCTCAAAACGAGCGCACCAAACGCCAAGGCGAGCTTGGTATTGCGGGTCTTCATGCTTCCTCCTGTGGGATGTGAACGTACAATGGGGAGCATACCTTGCACGCGAAAGCGTGAACAGAGGGTCAGTCCAGCGTGTGACAAATCTGCGACAGCACCCTGGGCAGTGCGCGAAGCCCGAGGGTTCGATTGCTGGCTCGAGCACGCATTGCTTGCGCACGGGTTGGTGGCTCGGGGATTCCAGTGGTGGCGCGGCGCCCGGGTGGATGGGCCGCACGGCTTAACATGGGTCGCGTGCAGCCAGTGAACATCGCGCGGGTGATGGCCGACCTCGAGACCCTCAGTGCCTTCTCCGACGCGCCCGCCCCAGCGGTGACGCGCGTGCTGTGGACGGAACAAGACATGGCGATGCGGGCGTGGTTGAAGGCGCAAGCGCTGGAGGCAGGGTTCACGTGGCGCGAGGACGCCCTGGGCAACACCTTCATTCGGCTCGAGGGCACAGCGCCTGAACTGCCCGCGGTTGCCACCGGGTCGCACTGCGACGCGATTCCGCACAGCGGGCGTTTTGACGGCACGGTCGGCGTCGTCGGCGGGCTCGAGGCACTGCGCATGCTCCAAACCAAGATGCCGCGCCGCAGCGTGGAACTGGTGATGTTCACTGCGGAAGAACCCACGCGCTTTGGGCTGGGTTGCCTGGGCTCACGGGCGATGGGCGGTGCGATCAGCGCGGAGGCGATGCGGGCGCTGAAAGACAACGATGGCGTGGACCTCGAGACCGCGAGGCGCGCGGTCGGCTACGACGCGCCCCTCGAGGGTGTGCGCTTAGTTGAGGGCCACTACGCGGGTTTCGTGGAACTGCACATCGAACAAGGGCCGCTCTTGGAGGCGCAAGGCTTGCAGATCGGCGTGGTGGGCGCCATCGCTGCCCCAGCGAGCTTCTTCGTGCATTTGACAGGCGAGGGCGGGCACGCGGGCGCGCGGCTGATGCCGGGTCGCCGCGACGCGCTGCTGGCGGGGGCGGAAATCGCCTTGGCGGTGGAACGCGCCGCGCTCAAGGGAGATGCCGGGAACACGGTTGGGACCACAGGCATTCTCGAGGTGCATCCGGGTGCGATCAACTCGATTCCCAGCGGGGCACGCCTTGGCGTTGACATCCGCGACACCGACGCCGCGCGCCGCGACCGCGCCGTGGAGCACGTCTTGGAGACGATCAAAGAGGTCGGTGCGCGGCGCAGCGTGAATGCGCGCGTGGAAGCGATCAACGCAGACCCGCCCGCCGCGTGCGACCCCGCGATTCTCGAGGCGATCCGTCAAGCCGCCCAGGACGTTGGTGCCAGCACCCTCGAGACCGTCAGCCGCGCGTACCACGATTCACTGTTCATGGCACGGGTTTGCCCGGTGGCCATGATTTTCATTCCGTGTCGTGGCGGCGTGTCGCACCGACCAGACGAGTACGCCAGCCAGGAAGACATTGCGCGCGGCGTTGACGTGCTCGCGCGCACCCTCGAGACGCTGGCAACGTAGGGGCGAACCGTTGTGTTCGCCCGTGCAGCGACGGCTCGAGCGATGCATCGTGGACCCATTGGTCTCGAGTGGTCTCGAGGGTCGCATGTTCAAACCGATTCTCGAAGGACGTTGGTGCGCCGTGGGCGCACAGGGCAGCCACGGGGAGCTGCCCCTACGAAAAAACTGTCGGTGGCCGCGCGGTTTCGAGGTGCGATGTAGGGGCGAAGCATGCTTCGCCCCTACGGCATTTGCGTTGGCTCAGGTTGTGGCTCGGAATGCCTCGAGTGCGTTCGCGCCTCGCGCCTTCAGAACCCGACGAACAAGCCCATGCGTCCGCCCACGGCACTGCGCAGCAGTTGCTTCGTCACGCCGCCCTTGGTTTCTTCGACTTGCACGCCGTAATCGCCGTTTGTGACGTAACTGCTCACGGAGTAAATCAAGCTGATGCGTGAATCCACGCTGCGAAACGCGGGTTGCGTTTGCGGCACCGCCCCGGCAGGATAGACGAGCGTGCCCAGCAATTCTGTGCTCCCGCCGTTCACGGTGTCAATCACCGTGCCCGCGCGCTCGGTTTTCAAGCCCAAGATCCACAAGGTTCCGCCATCGTTGGTGATTTTCGTGCCGCCGAATTCGTTGTTGAATTGCCGCGCCCACACGCGTTGCCCGGCGCGCACCGTCAACGGCTCGAGCCCCACGTCTTCGAGGAACAAATCGCCCGCTCCGGGCTGGCTGGTGTAATCGTAGGAACCGTGCTTGAGCACGACAGGGCGCTTGCCGCGCTGCTCGACTTTGACGCCGTATTTGAATTGCTCAATCACCAGTGGTTCTGGGCTGTCGTCTTGCACGATGAAGCGAATGCCGCCGCCGTTCGTGCCCTCGCCGCGATTCACAGCACTGCCGAACCCGATGATGCGTTTGACGCCGGGCGGCACGACCACCGCGCGTTCGTTGAAGGAAAAGTACACGCCCCACGGGAAGTACACGGTGGATTTGCCGCTGTCCAAAAGCCCTTGCAGTGCGGAGGTGTCGCCATAGTTTTTGGTCGTGAACGCGCCCCAGCGGTTCAAATCCGTGTCGTTGTAGACCGGCGTCTCTGCGATGGGCAGCTTCAAGGAACCCTGCGTGGCGGCACCTGAGAACAACCGCCGCGCGGGGCTCGAGGTGTACTCGGTGACGTTCACACCTGGGATGCCTGCGATCAGCGACGCGTACCCGCTGCTCGAGACCGCGCGGGCGTACAACAAGCCCTTGTTCTCAATGGCGCTGACGTTGCCAGCGCCACCCTCGAGCGTGGCCTCCAGCAAGATCACGTGCCCGAAGCTGGCGGTGCTTTGAATTGCGGGCACGCTGTTGCGGCTGGTCAATTTGCGAATGGCGAGCGTGTTGCCGTCATTGACGATGCCTGCGCTGCGTTGCCCTTCGAGCGTGATGTTTTCCAAGGTCGGACCGTACTCGGCGTGTTTGACCGCGATGCCCACGTCGAAACCGCGCACCAGCACATTCTTCACGAGCAGCGGTCCGGGCCACTGGCGGGTCATGTCCAAACCGCGCAGCCCAGAGCCGCGAATGGCGACGTTGCGGAGGCTGCCGACGTTGGAGGACACGTAGTCAATGCCGACCGCGCCCGCGTTGCTGCTGCCCGTGTCCACCGCCAAATCCCAGATGTTTTGGTAAAACGCCATGTTCCCGGCAATCGTGCGGATCACGGGTTTGGGCGCAGCAACTGTGCCGAACCCGCCCGCGCCGTCCTTGAGGCGAATCGTGCTGGCGGCGCTGCCTTGCCCTTGCAGGGTCACGCAGCAGCCGCGCCACTCGAGGGTGTCGCTCACCAGGTACGTCCCAGCGGGGAAGTACAGCGCTTTGGGGCGTCCGCTGTAATCCTGTTCGAGGTCGCGCCCGTCGCGCAGGGCGGCTTGAATCGCTGCCGTATCGTCGGTTACGCCGTCGCCCTTCGCGCCGTAGTCCCTGATGGACTTCATGAAACCGTCTGGAAAGGCCATCGGTCCGGGCGTCAAGCCGTTCGTGGCGGTCGGAGGAGAGGAAGGCGGCGGACTGACGGGCGGTGGACCGGCAGGCGGCGGGGTGCCCGGCGGTGGCACCGTGCTGCCAGTGGGGGTGCAGGCAACGAGCGCCAACAGCGCCGTTGCGGTCAGAAAACCCAGGGAGCGGAGCACAGCCTGGATGCTACCGCCACCGCTGTCCGCGCCCTGCGAGATTTGACACGTCAGGAGCGCAGCGGTCGGTGTTGAACGGGTTGGTTTTTTTCCTCGAGCACCCGAGCCCTGTCCTCGGCGATCAGCGTTCCGCGGCGCGCACCGACACCGTGACCTCGAGCGTTTCCTCGCCGCCGCCGCGCCGTGAACCTTTCAGCGGTGCCACGTCGTCGTAATCCCGGCCCGCGCCGATGATGATGTGAAACTCGGTTTGCTCCACGCCGTTCGTGGGGTCAAAGCCGACCCAGCCGCTGCCCGGCACGAACAGTTCCGCCCACGCGTGCGTCGCGCCCGCCCCGGCGAGGTCCGCGCCCGCGTAGACGTAGCCGCTGACATACCGCGCGGGGATGCGCGCCTCGCGGCACAGGGCGATCAACAGGTGCGCGTAATCCTGGCAGACGCCGCGACCCTGACCGACGAATTCGTCCAGCGTCGTCCCAATGCGGGTCGCACCGGGCGCGTACTCGAAGTGGTCGTGGATGTGGCGATTGAGGTGACGCAGGTAGGCGAGCAAGTCCCCGTCGGCGCGCGGCGGCATGAGGTCGAAGCGCTCGAGCCACGCGCCTTTGGGCACGCGCTTGCTCGGCTCTAAAAATTCGTACATCGCTGCGCGGTGCGGCTCGAGGGCGCTCACTGGCGCGGGCTCCGGCAGCGGCAACGGGTGGGTGACGACGACGGCGTGCGTTTCGATGCGCAGGTGTGCATGCGGTTGGCGCACGTGGAAGTTGTGCACTTGCAACCCGAAGTAATCTGTGTGCGTCGTCGCACTCGCGTCCGGGTCCACGTACAACTGAAAGTTCAGCAAACTTTGCGTCGCCGTTTGCGCAGGCTCGAGGCGCAGTTCGTTGAAGGAGTCCCGCGCGGGCTCCGGGTAACGGTACTCGGTGATGTGGCGAATCTGTGCGCGCACGTTGCCGCCAATCGTACTGAGTTTTGTCGTAAACCGCTCGAGACCCGCTCGAGCGCAGGGTACAGTGGCGCCCATGTCCGAACAAAGCTTGTTGGCTGAACAACTGGGACGGGTCGCCAAAGTCTTTTTAAAGGCTTTAGAGGAGTTTCCCGACGCGCACTTTCACAGCGACCTGCCCGCTGGGGGGCACAGCGCGGCGTGGCACGCGCTGCACGTCGCGGATTGGACGCGCATCCTCGTGCCGGTGAATTTGGAGCACGTGGACTCGAGCCTGCGCTTTGGCTATCTGGGCTGGGAGAGCGCGCCGTTTGCACAGGCCATTCACGGCTCGAGCCCCGCGAACTTGACGGACGCCAAAGCCGCGATCCTCGGGTATTTGAAAGGCGAACTCGAGCGTGCAGTGGGAACGGTCGAAGCCTCGAGCCCAGCGCAATTCGAGGCGAAGATCCTCACCCCGATGGGCGAGCGCATCGTGCGTTCGCAACTGATGGTTCAGATTGGGCACGTGCCGTACCACTACGGGCAGGTCAAGTTGAACGCCAAGCAATTGCGATGACGCTGCCTTGGACGGCGGAGCAACTCGGGCAGCGGCTCGGCTGGGCATTGAGCCACCTCGAGGTCGTCGAATCACTCGAGGCGCGCGATGTCTCCGCGCTGCTGCGCTTGCGGTTGCACGGCTCAGTGCCGGTCGAAATGCTCGTGTTTAAACGCTGGCAGGGCACGTCGTTGCGCCCCAGTGCCACCGCCGAACGGCGCTTTCACTGTGAGCTTGCGCCCGCGATGCGCGCCAATTTCACGCCTCGGGTGTACGCCGCCGAGCAATTTGAGGACGACGCCTGGATCCTCACCGAAGATTTGGCGCTCGAATACGCGCATCCGCCATCGCCGCCCACGCCCGCGCAACTCGAGGCTGCCGTGACGGTGCTGGCAACGCTGCACGCGCATTGGTGGATGCATCCACGGCTCGAGCAAGCGGATTTGTTACAGCCCGTGACCGATGTCACGCGGATGCCGCAAGCGCTCCCTGAATCAGGCGTGCAGCGCAACGCGGCGCTGGCTCGATCAGCATTGAACGCGTTTCGAGCGCGTCACCTCGATGCGTTCGCGCCCGCAGAGTGGAGCTTGCTCGAGCGTTGGCTCGAGGTCTGGCCAGCGGCTTTTCTGGCGCGCACCGTTGAGCACACGACGTTGCTGCACGGCGACTTTCACTTGGCTGGGAACACGTTCTTCGGTGTCGCGCAACCCGATCAGGTCAAGGTCATCGATTGGGCGCAGCACAAGCGCGGCATCGGCGTGCACGACCTGATGTACATGCTACTGGGTGTGGACGACGACCGCAGGCTGGAGCGCGACACGCGGCTTATCCGGCTGTACCACGCTGAACTCGAGCAGCGTCTGGAACACCGTGGCGTGCAAGACTATCCCCTCGAGCAGTGCCTCTGGGATTACCGTTTCTGCGTGCTCAGCCACCTCTACCAAGCTGTGTTCCAAGACAGCCCGCGTTGGCTGAGGCGCAATTTGAACGTCGTGCAGGCGTGGTCGCTCGAGGGGTGGCAGCCGTGACTCAACTGGTTTCGATTGCCACGTAGAGCTTGGTGAAATCCAGGCGCCCGAGGTCGCTGTCTTTGACCAACACGTTGAAAAACCCAGCGTCCCAGATGGACAACCCGACCTCGCGGGTGGAATCCACGCGCAAGAGGTTTGTCCAATGCGCCGCGCGGGTCATGTCGAGCTTGGCGCGCTCCCTGTAGTCGTACAACCACGCTGGGTTGACCTCGCGCACAACGAAGGCGTCTTCGCGCGTGTCGTGCCCGATGCTCGAGACGTGCCCGAGGAGCTGCCCGACCTCGCCGGTGTTCCTCGAGCCGAGGTCGCCGAAATCGTTTTGCTCGTCCTCATTCATGTGTTCGGTCAGCGCGTCGTAATCGCCGGTCGCCCAGCGCGGCACGTCCGCGAACAATTCTAGACTCAAGCGGTGCGGCTCGAGGTCGTGGTGGTTTTCGCCCGCGAATTCGTCCGCGCCCGGCTTCACCGCAGGCTCGAGGGTTCCGTCGCCCGTGTGCAACAACACGAGGTGGTCCACGTCCGAAGCGGGTTCGTCCAAACCGATAAAGAAGTACAGCATCCCCGAAGAGGGCAACGGATTCCCCTCGAAGCGTGGCACGTCACCCAAGTTGATCTGCGCGATGAAACTCAGTGCGCCGTCGGTGTTGTGCGGCCACACCATGCCAGCGGGCAAGTCGGGCACGCCCCCGATGCGGCTCTCGCCGACTGCGCCGCTCGAGCGTCCCGCGAGGTTGAGGCGCACAGCGGGCAGCGCCTTGGCGATGATCGCGTCCGTGTACGCCCCCAGCCCGAAGTCGTGAATGGTCGCGCGCAACGCCTCGAGCAACGCTGGGTTCATGTCCTCGAGCTTACCGAAACGACGTTGGCTGTGGCTGAACGACAACGATCAATAGTGAACGGTTTTTAGTGCACTGTTGTTTCAACGTGCAGGCGCGATTGGATTGCCCGTCACGTAATACCACTTCATGTCCGTAGGCAACGACACAGAAGCCGATACCGTGCCATTTCGCGTGTTCCCAGCGCCTGCGAAGGTCACCAACAAGTAATTCCAGCCTGCGACCAGACTGGCGTTGTAGGTCAAACCGCCGCAAGTGCCCGTCAGCGTGGTCGCTTCACTCGCGTACAGCAGCGCCCCCACTTTGTCGCCGTCGAGGAACGCGCTCGAGGTGAACAATCGGTTGGCGACATAGATCGTTCCCGTGCTGCTCGAGCCCGAGCCGACGGTTGCTGGAGTCAACCCATACCCCAAACCGATCCCGAGCAGACGGGCGGTGGGGTTAGAAGAGCTGATGACTGCATTCCCACTGCACGCAATGTTGCCTGCTTGCCCACCCGTGGATGTGCCCAAAGCGTATTCCACAGTGCCGTTGGCAGCGACGCTGATGCTTGGAAATGGAATCATCATCGTGCTGGTCAAACCGCCGCCAATTTGTCCGGTTTGTCCTGCTGGCCAATTTTGAATGATAATCTTGGCACCGCCTGCGGGTTCCTGCGCGACGACGTTCACCGATTTCGTCACCGCACCACTGGCGTTCTTCGCGGTCAACGTGTACGTCGTGCTCGAGGCTACCGTCACATCTTTACTTTGGGTTCCTGTGACCCCGCCGACACCCTGGTCAATTTCCAAGCTGTCTGCACCGCTGACGGTCCAACTCAGTCTAGCTGTTGCGCCCGCTACCACGGTGGTCGGCGCGGCGGTGAACACAGTGATGACAGGCGGCGTGGTCGGTTGACAACCGATGAGCACCAAAGCAAGTCCGGCTCCGAGCAACAACTTTTTCATATCTCCCTCTCCAAAGAACGCGAAACATTGCGGTTCGCGTGACAGAGATAACACGCCAGGGCAGCACAGTTCAAACGTGCTTTTGCTGTATGAAACGATTCTCGACAATCGAGCACAATAGGATCGAGCATTGCTCAAGGTCGGATGATGCTAGCGGCGGTCAATGTAGACACGGTTCAAACCCGAAGTCCACAATTTGAGGTGCAACGTCTTCGTGCCCGCGTCGAAGAAATACGCGCTGGTCGCGCTGGCCTCGAGCGCTGCGAGCGAGGCGACTTGCGGCAAACGGTCCATGCCTGCGCGGGTGGGCGTGCCCTCGCTGAACCAACCCGCATTCTGTCCGTACACGTCGAACGCGCTCGTGGCGCTCAGTTTCACCAGCGCGCTGCGGTCTTGCGTTTCGTCCTCGTACTTGCCGAACACCGTGAATTCAATGGTCGCCTGCTGTGCGACATCGCCGTTCAACGAGTAGCGCCGCCCTTCGATGGTCGTCCAATAGAAGGGGTACGAGTCCACGTCGCTGACCGGCAGGATCGTGCCGTCGTCGCGCGTCAAGCTTCCCCTCGAGCCGCGCTGATGCAGGTGCATGTAGCGCAACAAGCCGTCGCAGACGCGCACGCCGAGGCTGGTGTTGACGGCGCAATCGGTGGTGTACATGGCGCTCGAGGCGGTGTTAATGGGCGTGAGCGTGACCGGCTTGCCATTCCCGAGGACCGTGCCGGTGGTGTCGGCGATGGCGAGGTCGCCCGTCTGCCCGTTCGCGTTTTGACAGAGGTTGATCTTGGCGTTCACCAGCTTCAAGTTGATCGCGGTGACGTTGCCCGCCTCGCGGTGGCAGTTGCGGTGGGCGATGGTGCCGCCGTCGGGGAAATTCACGAAGGTCACGTTTTCAAGGCGCTGCGTGTGCCCGTACTCCTGGATGCCTTGCGAGCCGATGCTGTCGATAGCGTCGGCGTTGGCGCTCATGCCGACGATCACGGTGTCCGTCGCGCCGTGGCTGTTCAAACCCATGATGTTGTCCGCCACCACAGAATCGGAAAGCCGCACGTCCGCGAAGCCCTGCCCGAGCGTGCGCGGGTTGCCCCACAGGGCGACGCGGTTCTTGTAGAGGGTTGCCCCGGTGATCGGGAATGGACCACGGTAGGGCTTGTCGTACCCATCGCCCGTGAACCACAGCGCGCCTTTCTCAAAGCTGCAACACACGTCGCCGCCACGGTTGCCGTCGATCAAATACGAGTGCGCGCTGTTGCCGCGAAACTCGAAGCGCGCCCCATCCACGCGCCCCACGTCGTCAAACCAAAACGCCACGTGCTCACCGCCCGCGGCGCGGTTGCCGATGAAGCGGTTGTCCGCGCCTTTGATCCAGAACGTCGCGGCTTGCTCGTCGCGCTGCGCGGCTTGCGTGGGATTCGTGGCTTTCCGGTCGAAGGCTTGCGTGGACAAACCGAGGTTCGCCTCAAACCGGTTGCCGGTCTCCGAACCGTCTTCCGTGCCGTAGCTGTGCCCGACGGAACCGTAGACGACGTTGTTCTCCACGCCCGCGTTGTCCGTCCCGTGAACAATGACGCCGCGCTGGAAGTTGCTGTGGAAGCTCGAGCCGCGCACGAAGTCGCCCGTGCTGTCGCCGTTGCGGTGCCAGTGGAACGGGTAGCGTCCAAGGCGGTCAAACTGCCCCATGCGCCGAAATTCCACGCCTTGAATCTTGGCGCTCGAGCGCAGCGCCGGGTTCGTTTCGCGTTTTCCTGCGTCCGAGCCCATGACCATCACGTGCCCGCCGAACTTTGCTGCGCCTGAGGCATCGTCACCTTGAACGACGATGTTGCGCGACAGCAACCCAACCTCGGCGCGTTCGTCCAAAGTTTTGCCCGCAAACGTTTGCAACTCGCCGTAATGGGCGTACTGGAGCGGTTTGTCCAGCGTCACGCTCGAGCCCTTCACGTCTGTAATCGTGCGTTCCTCAGCCTGGTCTGGGTTAAAAGCGCTCGAGGCGACCACGATGCGCTCACCGACACGCCAGTCCACGCTGTCTTTCAACGTCAGCACGCTCGAGCCCTTCGCGGCGGTCGCGTTCAACTGCGTCCACGCCACGCGGCGCTCGCCGATGATCTCGATTTTGCCGCCCGCCATCGCGCCCAAGAACTTCGTGCCCATGCCCATCACGTCTTCGGCTGAACTCGAGCCCTTCAGCGTGATCGTCAGTTTTTTGGTGAACGGTCCGCCGTTCGTGCTGACCTGGAACACGCCCGGACCGTGAACCATGACCGTGTTCGCCTTGATCTCGAGGTCCTTGTCGGCAACGGTCAACGCGCCGTAGACATTGATGTCGCGCACGTCCACATGGCGGTCCACGGTGATGGTCTTGCCCGCTGGAATCGTCACGCTCGAGCCTGCGCTGGGCACGTTGCCACCCCAGGTTGCCGGGTCAGACCAGTTGCTCCCCGAGCCAACCGGCGTGATCGGCGCGGGCAACGGTCCAGCGCCGCTGTTGCAAGCGACGAAGGTCAACGCGAGGACGATGGGGAGAAGCTGTCGCATCTCACCATTATTGACAATCGCGTCAGCTCGGCGTGTAACTTTTTCGGCGTGCGATGACCGTCCACCTGTAATCACCGCGTCCTGCACGCTCGAGACTTGCCATTGATCCCCTCGAGACCGCGCGACCACCACACCAAAACGTCTGGCATTGACGCCACCCGAAAATGACCCGTCACCCAATACGTTTTTGTAGGGGCGAAGCATGCTTCGCCCACTGCCGCGCCAGCGGCAGCAGCGTCCCTCGAGAACAAGATTGCACAAACAAAACTCGAAACGTGAAAGCTCGAGCGACAAACGGCTTGAGGGCGAGGTTTGCCTCGCCCCTACGACGGTTGCTCGAGACCTGGCATCAACAACAGGGCTCGAGCCCGGACCGTTCGACCTAATCCGCCGCGCTGCGTTCGGGTTCTGAGGGCGTTCCCTCGAGCGTGCGAATGCCCGCCAGCACGTTTGCGGGCACGTTGAAATCCTTGGCAATGAGCCGCGCGGTCATCTTCGCGCTCATCATCACGCTCGGCGTGCCGCCGCCGGGTTGTGCGCCCGCACCGACCATGTAAAAGCGCTCCACGTCCTCGCTCTTGTTGTGCGGGCGGAAAAACGCGCTCTGCGCCAGGATCGGTTCGGGTCCAAACGCATTGCCGAGGTAACTTTGCAGCGTGCCCTCGAAGTAATCGGGGTCAATGAAGCTCTTGTAGACGAGGCGTTCGCGCAGGTTGGGGATGTAGGCGCGGTCCTCGAGGAATTTGAGGATTTTGTCCACGAACGGCTCGCCGATCAACTCCCAATCCAGTTTGGAACCGTTGTGCGGCACGGGCACCAAGGTGTACGCGACGTGGTGACCGGCGGGCGCGAGGGAGGGATCGGTCAGGCTGGGGATGTGCAGGTACTGCGAAAAATCCTTGGCGAGCACCTTGCGCCCGAAGATGTCCTTGAGCAACTCCTCGTAACGCGGTCCCAAAATGATGTTGTGGTGCTTCAAATCCAAGTCGCCCTCCGCACGGAACCCGAAGTACACGACGACCAAACTCATGCTCTGCGGCGCGAGTTTGACGCGCGTGTCGGCGTTCCAGAAGCGGTACTTGGCGGGAATCAAACGCATGTAGGTGTTGGCGTAGTCCCCATTGGACACCACCAGATCCGCCTCGAGCGTGCGTCCATCCTCGAGTTTCACGCCCCTGGCGATGCGCCGTGAGGCGCGGTTCTTGGGCTCGAGCCCCAACTCATCTGTGATCTCGAGCGCGGTGACTTTGGCCTTGTACTCGATTTCCCCGCCGAGTTCCTTGAATTTCTTGACAAAGGCGTTGACCAGCGCGCCCGTCCCACCAAGAGCAAAGTGAATGCCCCAAGTTTTTTCGACAAAGTGGATCATCGCGTAAATCGCGGGCACGCTCAGCGGGTTGCCACCGACGAGCAAGGTCTCGAACGAGAAGACTTGCTGCATCTTCGGGTTCTTGAAGTACTTCTTGGCGAAGCTGAACAGCGTCCGCACCGCATCCAGTTTCAGCAAGTCAGGCACGACTTTAAGCATGCTGCCCACGTCGCCAAAATGCGTGTACCCCAGCTCGAGGAAGCCACGCTCGAAGATGGCTCTGGCGTCATCGTGGAAGCGCTCATAGCCCTCGAGGTCTTCCGGCGCGAGCGCCTTGATCTGCTCACGCGTGTGCACCGGGTCGCCGTCGTAATCGAAGAACGAGCGGTCATCGAAGTAAATCCGGTAAAAAGGCAGGATCGGTTTCAGTGTGACGTATTCGCTCGTGCGTGCGCCGCCGCTGACGCCCTCTTTGACGCGCACGTTGTCGCCCAGCACGTGCGCTGGATAATCGGGCGTCGTCAAATTTGCCACGCCCATTTCCAGCGCAAACAATTCCTCGATGAAGTGCGGCACGGTGATGACCGTCGGACCCATGTCGAAGGTGAAGCCCTCGCCTGCACCCAACGGCTCGAGTTGCTTGATTTCGCGCCACGCGCCGTCTTTAAAGACCACCTTGCGCACGTACGCACGTCCGCCCGGCGCGTCCAGTGCCTCCAGGATCGTGGTTTTGAAACCCATGCTTTGCAAGCGAATGCCCAGGCTCAGCCCGCCGATGCCCGCGCCGATGATGATGGCTGTGTTGGGGTTCATACAGTGACTTCACCTTACGCTGTGCGGGGCGGGAGACTCAAACCGATTGCGCCACAGTGTTTAACTCCAGTGTCGCAACCTGGGGAACGCATCTCGAGTCACCGTCTCTGAAGCCTGAGAGAACGTGCACTGCGGCTGACCTCGAGTCGCCTGCGTTTGTTAGCGTGCAACGATGAAGAGGTACACCATCGCCGCTCTCGTCGCCCTTTCGGGTTTCGCGTTGTCCCAGACTGCCGCGCCCCCCAAGTTGCTCGAGGAAAACGTCACGTACCTGAGCGGCAAGCTCCGCATCAAAGGCTTCATCGTTCGCCCGAACACGCCCGGCAAGTTGCCCGTCGTGATCCTCAACCACGGCGGTTGGGACGGCATCACGGACAGCGCACGGGCGAGGGCAAGGGATTTTGCGCGTGCGGGTTTCGCGGTGTTCGCCAGTGCGTATCGGGGTGAAGACGGCAGCGACGGTCAGATCGAAGTCGCCAAGGGCGAGGTGGATGACGTGCTGAACGGCTTGGCGTGGTTTGCGAAAAAGCCGTACGTTGACGCCGGTCAGATCGGCATGTTCGGCACGAGCCACGGTGCGCTCATCGGGTTGATCGCTGCCTCGCGCACGACGCAGATTCGCGCGCTGGTGTTCGCGTACGGCGTGGCGGATATCTACGCTTGGTACGGGCACTTGAAGCAGACCAAGCAACTCGGCAATGACGCGATCACGCGGCGAATTTACGGCAACGGTCCAGACGACAAACCGCAGAATTTTTTGGACCGCCACGGGTTGCGGGTCGTGCCGCAATTGCGCCCAGGCATGCCCGTGCTGATCCAGCAAGGCGAGTTGGACACGCTCGTCCCCCCGGCACAAGCCCGAGCCCTCGCGGACGCGCTCGAGGCTCGAGGACAGCCGTATACGTTGCGCCTCTACCCAAAATCTGCGCACGGGTTCATCACGTCGCGCGAGGCGGTGCTCAAAAAGTACGGTGCGAAATCAGAACAGTATGCGGAAAGCGTCGGGGCGTTCAGCAGCGCCGTGCGGTTTTTGAGCGTGAATTTGACGGGGCGCTGATGGCGACCCTCGAGCGTCCCAACGGCGTGTACAAAGCCAGTTTTTTCGAGGCAATCCGCGAGTTTCAACGCGCCGGATCTGGACTCGAGAGCACGCGTGGTTTGGATGTGGCGCGACTCGAGGTGGATTTTGACGCCTACGTGCTCGAGCGTTTGCGCATGAACGATCCCAAATTTGTGAGTCCTGGACTTGTGCCGCAGACCGACTTCTGGTTGGTTGAAGCGGGTGACTACATCGGGCTGCTGAAACTTCGTCACCATTTGAACGAAGCCCTCGAGCAGATCGGTGGGCACATCGGGTACGAAGTGCGCCCGTCGCGTCAGGGGCGCGGGTACGCCACGCAAATGCTGAAGCTGGGTTTGCAGGCGGCGCGGCGGCTTGGGTTGAGGCGCGTGCTGTTGACTTGTGACGACGACAACCTAGCCTCTGCACGCGTCATGGAGAAGAACGGCGCGCGGCTCGAGGACGTGATTCACATTCCCGGTCGTGCGCAACCCACGCGGCGTTACTGGATCGAACTCGAAGGGTTGACGTCGAGCCCTTGACCTCGAGCCGTCTCTGCCTCGCGCACCTCGCGTTGCAAGAAGAAGTTCAGCGCCGTGCGAATCCCCGCAATCGCCGCGAGTTTGCCGATGTCGTCCCAACTCGGGGCGACCGCCGTGCGCAGAATGTCGGCGGCGAGCAGAAACTCGAGCACGATGGACAGCCAACGCCCGAGCCGCAAGCGCAGGTTTTCTTTGTTGACCTCCGGTTGCACTGGACGCGGGCGGAGCAGCGCGGCCGCGCCGACGAGCGCCTCGAGCACCGCGAACAGGACGATCAAGGCGGCTGCGCCTTCCACGAGCGTTGCCGTGCTCAGCGTGATGGTTTGAACAACCGCCGCGAAGCCCTCCATGCCCGTTTCAATTCTGGCGTGCCAGCGCCGCCCGAGCCTCGCGGTTGTCGGGGGCTTCGCCCAGCACCGCGCGCCACGCGGCGTTCGCTTCGCGCTGGCGCTTCAACCCCGTGAGGGCTCGAGCCAAGGCGAGGTTCAACTCCGCGCTCGTCCGGTAGGCGCGCAGTGCGGCACTGGCGTATTCTCGGGTGAGGCTGTACCAACCCACGCGGTTCCAAGCGTCAAAGGCGTCTTGCTGATACCAGAAGTGTTTTTTCGGCAAACCGATGCGCGCTGCTTCACGAAACGCGGGCGCGGCGGCGCGGCTCGAACCGCTGTACAAGAGCGCTTGCCCCAGGCTCCACCAGGCGTAGGCGTCCCTGGGGTTGCGCTTGATGGCATTGCGGCTGTTGGTTTCCAAACGGCGCAGGTTGCTTGTTCGGTTCCAATCCGCGCCCAGGGCTCGCTCGAGGGCACGGGTCTGGTTGGGGCGGTACGCAATCAAAAATTCCCCGCCGTAGGGCGCGGACATCTTCTGAAAATCCGCGTCGTTGTGGCGCGTGCGCGGTCCGAACATGGAATCGCCCGAGTAGATGTTCTTGCCGTCAAACGCGTGCGCGAGCCGGAAATGCCCAATGTCGTCCTTGGGCGTCTGCGTCTGGTGCAGCACGACCGGGAAACCAGCATCAATCAAGCGGCGGGTCAGTGCGGGTGTGAGTGCCCAGCGGCGCACGGTGTTGAGCCCAAAGCGTTCAAAGTACGCGGCCATCTCCACCGTCGTGACGTTGCGGTCGGTGCGCGCACCCTTTAGGGCGTCCGCGACGGTGGCTTGTGTCAGGCGCACGCCGTACAGGGAGAGGGTCATCTTCGCCGTGACCGGACCGCAGTTGTTCAACCGCTGGTACTCAAAACCCAGGCTGCCGGGCACGCTGGAGGCGGCGTGAGACACGCCTGCGAACGCGAGGCTCGAGGCGAGCAGCAGTGCAGCAAACTTCATGCGTGCAGTCTCGAGGATGCGTGCTGAAATTGGCTGAGGATCGTGCTGCAAGTTGGATTTACATCACGCTCGAGATGCGGCGCAGCTCCAAGAACGCCCCTGGGATCATGGCCAGTTTGCGCCGTCCACTGACCGAGGCGCGCATCGTGAAATTGTCGTACCCGTTGCGCTCCAAGGCATTGAGAATGCCTTCGTACGCGGTGGCGGCGACAGCGACCGCGATCTGGGCGGGTCCGCGCAAGCGCGGCAAGCCACGCCAACCCTCGCGGTAGAGGTCGCGGGCGATCCGGTCCAGCTCTTGCATCAGGGCGACGTACCCGTCGTTGACGCGGTTTTCCAACAGGTCCCGCTTGCGCACGCCGTGTTTGTCCATCAGGTCTTGCGGCAGGTAGACGCGTCCGCGCTGGAGGTCTTCGCCCACGTCGCGCAGGATGTTCGTGATCTGCATCGCCATGCCCAGTTTGAGTGCCCGCTCCAAGGTTTGGGCTTGCCCGTCGTACCCGGCGATGGGGGTAATCATCCAGCCGACGACCCCGGCGACGCGGCGGCAGTACAGCATCAGTTCGTCCAGCGTTTTGTACTGGTGGTTCTCGAGGTCCATCTCCAGCCCCAGGTACAGTTCCTCGTACGGGTCGGTTTGAAGCGGGAAGCGACCGGCAGCCCAGTGCAGGGCTTGCGCCATCGGGTCATCGTCGGGGGTGCCTGCAATCGCGCCGACCACGCGTCCGCGCCAGGTCTCCAAGGCGCGGCGGGCTTCGCTGCCCTCGAGTTCGTCCACGGTGTCGTCGCCCAACCGGCAGGCGGCGTACACCGACCAGACCGCCAAGCGCTGCTCGGTGGGGAAGAAGCGCGAACCGAAGTAAAAGGTTTTGCTGTGGTGCTCGGTGATGCCGCGGCAGAACTCGAGGGCGTCTCGAGGCGGGGTGGCGGTGCTGGGGGCAGCGTTCATCGGTGGAGGACCTCTGGGGAAGATGTTAGCAGGATTTGTGACGGCGGCAGCGTTTGGTCATTCTACGCCCAAAACGTGGCGTGCGGGCTTGCCCGCAGCGCGTTCCAAGCCGCGTGGCACAGGTTCGTCGCGCTGCACTGGCGTGCTTTTGACGAACAGCTCCAAGGTCACTGCGCGGCGCAACTCGGCGCGCGTGCGGTACACGCCGTGCCGCTCGAGGGTTTGGGCGACGCGTGAGCGGTTTGGGAAACGCACACCGCCGAGTCTGAACAAACTTTGTGTGAAGCGTCCGAGTGCGTTGTCGGCTTCGCGCAGGTACATCATGAACAGCTTGCCGTCGGGTTTGAGCACCCGCGCCATTTCTGCGAGGGCTGTGGCGGTGCTGTGAAACTCGTTGAGGCTCGCGCCGACGACCACCGCGTCGAAGCTCGAGTCCGCGTATGGCAGGGCTTCGACGTTGGCTTGCTCGTAGTTGACGCTTAAAGCTGAATCGGTCTGGGTGCGCGCACGCTCGAGCATTGGCTTCGAGATATCAATTGCGGTGACGTGCACGCCGTGCGCAGCGAGGACGCGGGCGTAGTTGCCCGTGCTGGTTCCCACGTCGAGGGCTCGGGTTGCCGGTTGCAGGTGCAGCCAGTTCACCATCAACGCGAATTCGCGCTCGAGGGTGAACGCCTCGCCGGTGAGCAGGGGCAGCGAACGCACGCGCCACGTGTCGTAGAGCGCTGCCGTCAGCCCCAAGAAGTTGCTGCGTTGCGCCAGCGTGTACGCGGCTGTTTTGGGCATGCGGTTGGGAATGTTGCTGCGTGCCCCGGCGGTCATGGCGCGAAGTGTACGTGAGGGTCGCGGGGTTCGACGGTACGCGCGGCGCAATTTGCATTGCAACGTTGACAGCAGTTGGACAAAAGCTTGTACAAATGCCTGGGTTCGCCTCGAAAAATTGTGCCTGGGTTCCGGGTGCACCTTGTACAAACGTCCCACGGGTGCACTTCGGTCAAGCATCCGAGACTTTGAGTGAAGTTCCTGAAAAATGCGTGTGGCAAAGCGGGCTCGGTCAAAACTGTGATGCTGGTCCCGCCGCGTCTGTAGCCCTTGACATTCTTCAAGCCTTGTACATATACTCTCCGTCAAGCCTCTTCAAAGCCTGTACAACCCACCTGTACAGAGTGTGACCCCACCGACGCAGTTTTTGTTCCCAAAGGAAACCCTTGTGACCCCCTCGAGCACCCAACCCACCACCGACACCCCGCTGTTCACCGCGGGCGAAGTCGAAGAGCGCACGGGCGTCCCCGCGACCACCTTGCGCCAGTGGGAGCGCCGCTACGGGCTGCCCAACCCGCAACGCAGCCAAAGCGGCTACCGCTTGTACAGCCAGAACGACCTCGACGTGATCGAGTTCTTCAAGGCGCGCATCAGCGAAGGCATCAGCGTTTCCAGAGCTGCGCAGTTGTACTCGCTCGAGCAAAGCTTGCCGAGCGCCCAGCGCGAAACGGGCAAAGCCGTGCTGCCGCACCCCAAGGTGCAATCCTTGGAGACGATGGTCGCGCAACTCGTGGACAGCACCATCAGCGGCGATTCGTTGAAAGCCGACAAGATTCTGGCGCAAGCCTACGGCACGATGCCGGTCGAAGACGTGGTCCTGGAATTGATTCAACCCACGCTGGTGGAAGTCGGCGAGCGTTGGCACCGCGGCGAGATCACCATCGCCCACGAGCACCAAGCCACCCATTACCTGCGCGGCAAATTGCACCACCTCCTGGAACTGGCGGGCAGCCCGCGCCACGGACCCACCGTGATCCTCGCCTGCCCGCCCGGTGAATGGCACGAGATCGGCGCGCTCAGCATCGCCATCTTCTTGCGCCGCGCCGGGGTGCGCACGCATTACCTGGGCGCGAACACGCCGATCATCGACTTGGCGCGCTTCGCCCGCGAAGTGAAGGCCAGCGCAATCATGCTCAGCGCAACTTCGCCCGAGGTGATCGATGCCCTGCGCCCCAACGCGCACCTCCTGCGCGAAGTCGTGCCCTTGGTCGTCTACGGCGGCATGGCGTTCGTGCAAAACCCGGCACTGGCCGCTGAACTCGGCGGGCAATACGCCGGGGACAACGCGGCGCAAGCCTTGGATTTCATCCTGGCGCAATTTGAAGACAACCTGCCCGCGAGGAACCAAGCGTGACCGTTCCCTCGAGCCCTGCCGCTAAACAGCGCGTCGAGCGCCCAGACCTGCACGCCGACGTGACGATCATCGGCGCGGGGTTTGCCGGACTGGTCGCTGGAGCACTCCTTGCCAACGACGGCTACGTCGTTCGCGTCCTCGAGCGCGACATCCACCCCGGCGGTTGCGCCGCGCGCTACGAACGCAAACACGCCTTGGGTACCTTCTCCTTCGCGGTCGGCGCGACGGTCTGCGCGGGTCTCGAGCCGGGCGGGTTGATGACGCGCATCTATGACCGCGTCGGGTTGCGCCGCGCACTGCCCAACCTCGACCCGGTGATGCGTTTGCAACTGAACGACCACCTCGCACTCGTGCCGGGAACCCGCGCGGGTTGGCAAACAGAACTGCGCCGCGCGTTTCCCGGTCAAGAAGCCCAGAAAGCGCGTTTCTGGCGCGGTATCCAAAGCATCGCCGACACGATGCACTTTGTGGCCCGCCGCTTTCCGAGCATGCCGTTCAAGAGCGTGCACGACGTCTTGGACACCGCCAAGGGCGCCCACCCCGGCGCGTTGCAAGTGCTGCTCAACCTCTCCAAAACCGTCGGTCAAAGCTTGGACGCCCACGGCATCCAAGACCCTGCGCACCGCGCGTTCATTGACGGGCAGCTTTTGGATTCGATGCAAGTGGTCTCGAGCGGATGTGCCCTGACCAATGGCGCCTATGCCCTCGAGGTCTACCGTTTTGGGGCGCAGTACGTCCCCGGTGGCTTGGCGACGCTGGCAGAGGACCTCGCGGGCGCGATCCAAGCCAAGGGCGGCACCGTGCATTACGCCACCCGAGCCAAGCGCATCGTCATCGAAGGTGGCAAGGTGCGCGGCGTGGAAGCCCACGGACGACACTTCCTTTCGCCGGTCGTCATCAGCACCGCGCCCGTCCCAGACACGCTCGCGCTCGCCGGTCAAGACAAAGCCCTCGAGCCCATCGCCAAGCGGTTTGCCGACATGCCCGACATCTGGGGTGCGTTCACCCTGTACATCGGCATCAACGAACGTGCATTGCCCAAAGACGCGCTGCCCTTTGAACAGGTCACGGATTTCGACGCCAAAGGCATCACCGAGAACTTCCTCGTGTCCACGAGCACCGCTGACGACCGCGTGCGCGCCCCGGCTGGTTACCGCAGCATCACCGTCAGCACCCACGTGCGCGCCAAGGAGTGGTTCGGGCTTTCTGACAACGACTACCAAGACAAAAAGCGCGCCTTTGAAAGCCGCATCCTGACCCGCCTCGAGACCCGCTTCCCCGGCTTCACCGACGGCATCGTGCTCTTGGAATCGGGCACGCCGCGCACCTTTGAACGCTTCACCCTGCACAGCCTCGGGCGCGTGGGCGGCATCCCGCAGACCACCAGTGCCGCCGCGTTTGGCGCAATCCACCACACCACCCCAGTTCGCGGGCTGTTCATGGCTGGCGAAACGATTTTCCCCGGACAAGGCACGCTCGGCGTCTCTGTCAGTGGCTTCAACGCGTACCGCAGTGCCAAACGTCAACTCGCCACCCAGCCCCGTTCCCCAGCCCTCGCATCGGCGCAACGCGCCTAAAAGGAGACCACCATGACGCTCAGCAACCGCCCCCACCAGATGCGCTACCGCCGTGGGCAAACCGTGTACTACGAAGGCGACCCCGCCTTGAGCATGTTCCGCGTCGAAAGCGGCTTGGTCCGCATCGCCAAACTCACCCCCAAGGGACGCGTCCTGACCGTGCGCCACGTGCTGCCCGGCGATTTCTTTGGCGAGGAAGCCCTCACCAAGCAATGGCGCGACCACCAAGTCGAAGCGCTGACCGACGCCACGCTCGTTCCTGTGGACCCGAGCAACATGGGCGTGGAGAACATGACATCGGTCACCAAGAGCCTGTCCGAGCAACTCCAGCGCGTCATGGCCTACGAGTACCACCTGCAAATCGGTGACCTGCGCCAGCGCGTCGCGCGCTACCTGCTGCAACTCGCGCAAACGCCCTTGGGCGGCACCGACGAGAATGGCCAGCGTTTTGTGCGCGCCACGCACGAACTGATCGCCGAAGGCACGTCCAGCACGCGCGAGAGCGTCTCCAAGATCATCACCGAACTGCGCGCCGACGGCTTGGTGCAAAGTGGCTACCGCCGCATCACACTGCTCAACACCGCCGCCCTCGAGAACACGGCGGAGCACAACGACTTGGACGACAGCGACGCGTTCTAAGCCATCCAGTTAAATTCAGGCAGTTCCTCGAGTGACCAGTGCTGTTCAACGCTGGTCACTGAGTTTTGTGGACGATCTTGCGTGGTTGAGGCTCGAGGGTTCTCGAGTCCCCCCTTGCAAACGTCCTGGTTTAGAGGCTCGAGGCGGTCTCGAGCACAGGTCGAAAACGGCGCGGTCTTGCTCGTGTAGGGACGGGGCTCGTCCCCGTCCGCGAGCGGGTCGCGCCGTTAAACAACTGGGGCACCGACATTACTGCTTTCCTTTTACATAGCGTTTCAACGCGCCGCTGACGCTTTTTGTACAATCCGTGGCATCCCCACGGAGGTCACATGCAGGAGTTCGAGAAGCTCGGCGCGTTTTACCTCGGCAAAGATGCGAGCACGGGTAACTTGACCCTGCTCGAGAGCAAAAGCTTGACCACGCACGCCGTCATCATTGGCATGACCGGCAGCGGCAAGACTGGCTTGGGCATCGGTTTGCTCGAGGAAGCGCTGATTGACAACATCCCGGTGATTGCCATTGACCCCAAAGGCGATCTTTCAAATCTGCTGCTGAGCTTCCCCGACCTGGACGCCGCGAGCTTCCAACCGTGGGTCAACCCCGACCTCGCCGCGCAAGCCGGGCAGGACGTGGCAACCTTTGCCGCCAGCCAAGCCGAAACCTGGAAGAAGGGCTTGGCGGACTGGGGACAGGACGGCGAGCGCATTCGCCGCATGCGCCAAGCGGTGGATTTCGCCGTGTACACGCCGGGCTCCAGCGCCGGGATTCCCGTCAACGTGCTGCGCAGCTTCGACGCGCCGCAATCCGATGACCCGGACGCGACCAGAGACGCTGTGATGAGCACCGTCTCGAGCCTGCTGGGGCTCTTGGGCATTCAAGCCGACCCCCTGAAAAGCCGCGAGCACATGCTGCTGTCCGGCATCGTCACGCACGCCTGGGCGGCAGGGGAGGGTTTGAACCTGGAAGGCTTGATCGAGCGCATTCAAAATCCGCCCTTCCAGAAAATCGGCGTGATGTCCCTGGAGGGGTTTTACCCCGCCAAAGACCGTTTCGAGCTGGCGATGGGCCTCAACGCCCTGCTCGCCAGTCCGGGCTTCGCGGCGTGGATGCAAGGCGAGCCGCTCGAGGTGGGGCGGTTCTTCTACACCGATGCGGGCAAGCCACGCCTGAGCGTCTTTTCCATCGCGCACCTGGGCGACGCCGAGCGCATGTTCTTCGTCAGCGCGCTGCTGAACGCCACGCTGTCGTGGATGCGGCGGCAAGCGGGCACGCCGAGTCTGCGCGCGATCCTCTACATGGATGAGATTTACGGCTACTTTCCCCCAAACGGCAACCCGCCGAGCAAAACGCCGATGCTGACATTGCTCAAACAGGCTCGAGCCTTCGGGTTGGGCGTCGTGCTGAGCACGCAGAACCCAGTGGATTTGGATTACAAGGGGCTGTCCAACACCGGCACGTGGTTCATTGGGCGATTGCAAACTGAGAACGACAAAAACCGTGTGCTCGAGGCATTGAGCGCGAGTGCCGCTGGAGTCAGCTCGAGCGAGCTGAGCGCGCAGATCAGCGGTCTGGGCAAACGCGTGTTCTTGCTGCACAGCATCAACCAAGCCAAGCCGACGACCTTCCAGACGCGTTGGACGATGGGTTACCTGGCGGGTCCGATGACCTTGGCGCAAATCAAAACGTTGAACGCCAACCGTCCAGTCTCGAGAAGCGCGTCCTCGAGCAGTTCAAGCTCGAGCACAGCAAACAATGCGGTCTCGAGCAGCGCCCCCGCCAGTGTTGCGCCCGCTGCCAAAGCCGCCTCGAGCCGACCCGTGTTGCCGCCCGACGTGCAACAGTGCTTCGTGCCCGCCTCGAGCGACGACGGGCTGACGTACTACCCGCAACTGCTGCTTGCTGCTGAAGCGCGCGTCGCCAGCACGAAGCACAAGGTGGACGACAGCCTGACCGTGCAACGCCTGACCGATCCGCCGAGCGGCTTGGGCGGCATCGCCTGGGACGACGCGACCCCCGTCAATCTCGAGTTGGGGGGTCTCGAGGATGCGCCACGAACCGGTGCGGAATTCGCCGATCTGGACGCGAACATCACCGCCAAGTTCTTGGAGAAAACCGCCAAAGATTTTGCCAAATGGGTCTGCCAAACCCAAGGCTTGACGCTGTACTCGAGCCCCGCACAAAAAATGGTCAGCGCGCCGGGAGAGACCGAAGCTGCGTTTCGCATCCGCCTCACCCAAGCCATGCGCGAAACCCGCGACGCGGCAGCTGAAAAACTCCAAACAAAGTACGCGCCGAAAGTCGCAGCCCTGGAAGAAAAGATTCGCAAAGCCCAACAAGCCCAAGCCGTGCAACGCGCCCAAGCCCAGCAAGCCCAGATGAACACCGCGCTGAACGTTGGCATCGGCATCCTGGGCGCGATTCTCGGCGGCGGCAGTCGCAGCGCGGTCGGACGCGCGGGCAGCGCCATCGGCAAAGCCGGACGCGCCTACGCCGAAGGGCAAGACGTGGTGCGCGCCGCAGAAACCGTGGAAGCCTACACCGCGCAACTCGAGGATTTGAAAGCGCAGTTGCAACGCGACTTGGAGGACATCGGCGCGGTGGACGTGGATGTGCCCCTCGAGACGGTTGTCGTGAAACCCAAGAGCACCGATGTCACCGTGCGGCTGAGCGCGCTCGCGTGGGTGCCGTACCGCAAAGGCGCGGGCGGCAGGCTCGAGCCTGCGTTTGACGGGGCGTAACGGATTGCCTGGCCGTTGAAGCTCGAGCCGATGCACGCGAGGGCGACCAGCCGGTCGCCCCTACGCGTCGTGACTCGAGACTCGCTTTGCCCAACCTTTACCGTGCGTCCGTACACTCACCCCACTCGAGGACAATGCTTCGAGCAAGGAGGCAGTTATGGACAACGATGACGCAATGGTCGGCAAAGTTCTTTCCAGACGCGCGGCGCTGCGCTTGTTCGGAATCACGGGCGGCGTGGCAGCAGCGGGCTTGATCGGGGCTCGCGTGGCAGACGCGCAACGCGCACCGCCCGGCGGGTCTGGTGGAACCAGTGCAGGCAGCAGTGGCGCGACGGGTTTGCCCGGCTGCGTGGTCCGCCCGGCGATGACCGAAGGCCCGTTCTTCGTGGACGAAAAACTCAACCGCAGTGACGTGCGCCCAGATTCCAAAACGAAAGTCCTCAGCGCGGGCGTGCCATTGACGCTGACCTTCCTGGTGTCCAAGGTCGGCACGGGCAAGTGTGAACCGCGCAGCGGCGTGATGGTGGACATCTGGCACTGCGACGCCGCGGGCAAGTACAGCGACGAGCAGAGCGAGGGCACGGCGGGCAAGGACTTCTTGCGCGGCTACCAGATGACCGACGCGGGCGGCAAGGCAACGTTCAAAACCGTCTACCCCGGCTGGTACAACGGTCGCGCGGTGCACATCCATTTCAAATTGCGCACCGTCGCCAATGGCAAGGTCACGGGCGAATTCACCTCGCAACTGTTCTTCGACGATGCGCTCAGCGACCGCGTCTACACCGTTGCGCCGTACTCGAGCCGAAGCGGCAAGCGCAACACCCTGAACAGCAACGACAACATTTACGGCAACGGCGGCAGCCAGATGCTGTTGAAGCTCGAGGGCAGTGAGAAAACCGGGTTCACCGCGACGTTCGATGTGGGCTTGAACATCGCCTGACGACTCGAGGTGTTGGGATCACACGCTCGAGACTGCGCGACCACCGCACCGTTTTTCGCAGGGGCAGCCCGTCACGCCGTTTCGCTCATGCGAACATGGGTTCGACGCGTGCATGAGCACAACGGCTGCCCTGTGCGCGTCAGCGCACCAACGTCCCGCCAGAATTGGAGCGCACTTGCTCGAGACCCAACAGTCCTCACGCCATCCTCGAGCCAGCGTTGCAGCGGACGGGGACAAGCCCCGTCCCTACACAATCCAAGCTTTATTTCCTCAATGCCTCGAGCGCCGCGCGCCGCATCAACGCCGCATCCGGTTGCGCCGCAATTCCCTGCGCCTCGAGCCACATCGCCAGCGCCAACGCCCCTTGCCAGACGAGCATGCCCAGCCCGTCCACAATCGTCAACCCAGCGGCTCGGGCATCGCGCAACAACCGCGTCTCGAGCGGGCGGTACACAATGTCGCAGACCCAGCCAGTCGCGGGCAGCATCCCGTCTGGCAGCGGTGAAACATTGGGTTCCTCGAGCCCAACGGCGGTGGTGTTGACGAGCAAGCCGCACGCGCGCACCCGAGTCTCGAGTTCCGCGTCGCCCACCGCCTCGAGCCCGAATTCGTCCGCGAGTCCCCTGGCGCGTTCCGGGGTGCGGTTCCACAGGCTCACCCGCGCGCCCGCACCACGCAAGGCGTGCGCGACGCCGCGCGCCGCGCCGCCCGCACCCAGCACCAGCGTCTCGAGCCCGTTGAATTCGCGCAGTCCTGCATCCTCGAGTGAGCGCATGAAGCCCGGTGCGTCGGTGTTGAAACCGCATAGCGCACCGTCTTTGACGACGACCGTGTTGACCGCGCCGATCTCGCGCGCTTCGGGGCTGACCCAATCCAGGTGCTCGCGCGCGTGCTCTTTGTGCGGAATGCTGAGGTTCGCGCCCCACGCGCTGGAGGTGCGCAAACCCTCGAGTGCCCCGCCCAAGTCTTCGGGCGGCACGTCTCGAGCGGCGTACCGCCCGTCCAGACCCAACTGCTCGAGCGCCGCGTTGTGCATCGCGGGCGACAGGCTGTGCCGCGCCGGGTGCGCGAACAAAAAGGCGCGTTCGGTCATGCGTTCAGGCTCGCCTCAAGTTGCGCCAAGTGGTTGGCGTCGTGCTTGGCGACGAACGCCAGCCATTCACGAATGGAAAATGTTCCGCGCGTCGGGTGCGTGCCGCGCCGCTCGAGTTGCGCGTCGTTCAGGCGGTTCCACAAATCCAGGTTGCCGCGCCGCAGTGCTGTGAAGGTCTCGAGGCTCTTGCCAGGATCGCTGTGCGCGTAATCGCCGCCCGCCGCCCACGCGTCGGCGTTGAACCCGACCATGCGTGCGTCTTCTTCGCTGAGCATCGCCATCACACGGGCGCGCTGCAAGGCTTCCACGTCCGCCAGGTGCGCGAGGATGAAGCGCGGCGACCACTTGCCGGGCGCTCGCGGTGCGTCCAACGTTCCGGCAGCTTCGAGCTTCGCAAACAGCCCCTCGAGCGTGCTGGGCGTTTGCGTGAGTGCCTGTAATGTTTCGTTCATCGCCATCAACATTAACGCTTCTACAGTGGGGTGATGCAATTTCGATTGTTGCTGATGTTCGGTGTGGTCGCCTCGGCTGCCACCTTCATCGCATGTGATTCGCAGAGTGCGGGGGCGCAACCAACACCGCCGCCGCCGGTTTCGCCACCCGTCACGCCTCCGACGCCACCAACCACGCCACCGCCGACGCTGACCTTCTCCAATCAACCGCTGACGGTTCCAAGCGGTCTCGAGGGCGGTGGTGTGGACGGACGCAGCCTGCGCATCCCGAACGGGTTCAAAATCAGTGTCTACGCCCGCGTCAACAAGGCGCGTTTCATGCGCCTCGCGCCGAACGGCGACCTGTTCGTGTCGCAACCCGCCGAGGGCAACATCGTGGTCGTGCGCAAGCAGGGCAGCGGCAATCCGCAAGTGCTGACTTTTGCCTCAGGCTTAAAAAGCGCGCACGACATGGCGTTCAAAGCCATCGGGGGTAAAACGTATTTTTACTACTCGGAAACGAACCAGGTCTCGAGGGCGGAGTACACGTCCGGCGACACGACGATGCGCACCCCGAGCATCGTCATCGGTAACCTGCCCGACGCGTCCTTGCCGGAACTCAAGGGCAGTTACGGGCACGCGCTGAAAAACTTCGTGATTGGACCCGACGCGATTTACCTGGCCATCGCATCCGCGACGAACGCCAGCCCGAGCGACATGGCGGCCAATCCAAAGCGCGGCGCGGTGTACCGCTACAACTTGGATGGCACGGGCGGACGCCTCTACGCGCAAGGCTTGCGCAACGCAGAGGGGTTGGACCTCCAGCCCAGCACGGGCGCGCTGTGGGTCGCCGTCAACAACCGCGACAACATCCCGTACCCGCCCGGACACCCCAAAGAGGGTCAGGTGGAGCAGAGCTACGTGGACAACCACCCGCCTGAGCCGTTCACGCGCGTGCGCGACGGTGGCAATTACGGTTGGCCGTTCTGCAACCCCAATCCCGACAATGGGCTCTTCAACATGCCCTTTGACCGCGATTGGGACAACAACCGCGATGGCAGCAAGCTCGATTGCAGCAAAGCCGACCGCATCAGCGTTGGCATTCAAGCGCACAGCGCGCCGCTGGGGTTGAGCTTCGTCAGCACCAAGGTCTTGAACGGCGCGGTGACGGGTTTGCACGGCTCTTGGAACCGCTCGAGCAAAACCGGGTACAAGGTCGCGTACTTTCCGTTCACCAATGGCGAACCCGGCGCGCAAGTGGATCTGGTCAGCGGCTTCTTGAGCGGTGAACAAGTGTGGGGTCGCCCGGTGGACGCGATTCAAGACGGCGGGCAAGGACTGTTCATCAGCGACGACCTGGCAAGCGCGATCTACCACCTCGAGCCGAGCAACTGAGGACGCGGGGTGCGTGGTCGGGTGTGAACCTTCGGCGGTCGTCGTGCACGTCCACACTGCACGGGTTGCCTCGAGCCACCCCCAAAGACCAGGCTTCGAGACGGGTCTCGAGAACCGCCGCACACGCTGCCAGGGCACAGGTTTCTTACTGCGGCTTGCCGACGACCATGACCCAGTAACGCGTGCCCGTTGGACTGGTCACCATCGCCGCGCCCATTTCAGTCATGGCGCTGTCCAGCATCAGGTTGCAGTGCCCGTTCGTGCTCGTTTGCCAGTCGTCTGCGACGCCCTCAGCGCTAACTTGCCCAGCGGCAATGGCTTCTCCAATCCCCGTGAACGCGTAGCCCGCCCCGAGCGCACGGGCGGCGATGTCGCCGTTGCCCGCGCCGTTGTGTGGATCGCCCGTGGCGATGTTGACTTCGTTGCTGGACAGGAAAGCCGCGTTGTTGAGCGCGGCTGCGGCGAGCCGCGCGTTCCAGGTGTAGGCGTTGGCGGGACCAGCAAAGCTTTGCGGGCTGGGGTAGCCCAGGTTCATGCCTCCGGTGCAGGTGATTGCTTGGCGGGTCGCGCGTTTGGCGTTGATCGCGCTCAGGAACGTGCCCTGGTCGAGTTCATTGGGTTTGACTGGAGGCTTGACCGGGGGGATGCAGGCGACCAAACCCAGCGCGAGCAACGCGACACGTTTCATGGCATCGAGCTTAGCGACCGCGCAGCTGCTGCCTTGTGCAAAACCGTTGGGCGCGGGAACGCTGCACCGCTCCAGGGCGTATCTTGGAGCCGTGATCGGTCGCCAAAGCTTGACGTTTGCCACCATCGGCGCGGTCGCCACCGTCGTCGGGGCGATCCTCTTTGAAGTGTTGTTTCCTGCCCGCGCCGTTGCTGTCCCGAGCACCGTCGCACGCAGCACGGTGGCGCTGCTGATTGACACGAGCGGTTCAATGCGCAGCGATGAAAAAATTGACGAGGTCCGCCGCGCGGCCGCCGATTACGTGCGCAGCCAATCCGAGGCCAGAGGGACCGCTGGGTTGAGTGTCGTGCGCTTCTCGAGCGACGCGCAGGTGCTCTCGCCGCTGGGTGTCGGCACGGCCGCGCACCTGCGCGCCCTGGACAGCCTCGAAGCCAACGGCGGCACGAACATGGCGCGCGGATTGGAGGTCGCCGCGGGCGCGCTCGAGGGCACGGCAGACGGCGTGGCGCGCACGGTTTTGCTGTTCACCGACGGGCAACCAGACGATGCCAGCCGCACGCTCAGCGTGGCGAGCACCCTGCGCTCGAGCGGCGTGCGGCTCGTTGCCGTGGGGACCGGCGACGCGAACACGGGTTTTTTGGCGCAGGTGACGGGCGATCCCGCCTTGGTGTTTCGCGCCGCCAGCGGAGGATTCGCGGACGCCTTCCGGCGCGCGGACACGGCGATCAAGCAGTTGTTCTCGAGCCCCAGCGCCAACCGCGGGTTGGTGGATGCGTTGCTGCTTGGGTCGCTGGTGACGCTGTTCTTGGGTGGCGCGCTGTTGGTCGCAGAAAACGTGTTGGGATTGCGCGGCCGCCCGTGGCGCGACTTGGGCTGGGTTGCGCCGCTCAGTGGACTTCTCGGCGTGGCGGGTGCGCTCGTTGGGCAGGGCTTGTTCTGGCTCTTGCCCGACAACGCCCCCTCCCGGGCAGTGGCGTGGGCGATTGTCGGGGCGACCGCCGGGGCGGTGCTCGGGCTCGCGGACCGATCAACGGTGAAAGCGTTGCGCGGCGCGATAGGCGGCGCGGTCGGCGGCTACCTCGGTGGGTTTGTCTTCGCGCTGCTGAGCGGCGCGCTCGGCGCGGGTTGGCTCGAGCTGACCGGGCGCTTGCTGGGCTTCGCGGTGCTCGGGTTTGCGATTGGGCTGATGCTGCAACTCGTCCAGCAAGCCTTGAAAACCGCCTGGCTGACCGGGTTGACCACCGGACCCTACGAGGGCAAGCAGTACATCCTGGCCAAGCCCAGGGTCACGGTCGGGCGCTCGGACGGCAACGACATCGGGTTGTACCGCGAAAAAACCTTGGCGCTGAACCTCGGCGCGTTTGCGTTCGACGCGGGCCGCTGGCGCTACGCAGGGGCGCCCACGGAGATCAACGGGCAGTTGCAATCCAACGCCGCGCTGTCCAGCGGCGACACCGTGGTGCTGGGCGAGACCAGTTTCGTCTTCGAGGAGCGCGGCCTGAACGCGGCCAGCACGCCTGAACCGGCGGAGTCTGCCAGCCCCAACGCCTCGAGCCCCAATCCGACGAGCCCCACGTCCACAGCGCGCTGGCGCTTGTTCGGGGAAACCCTCGTGGACTTGCCGAGCGGACGCACGACCCTCGGGCGGCTGCCGGAGAACACGCTCGTCGTGCCCGATGGCAGCGTCAGCGGGTATCACGCGTTGTTGGAATCGCTGCCCGAAGCCTTGTTCGTCACCGACCTGGGCAGCACGAACGGCACGCGGGTCAACGGCACGGCGTTGGCGCAGGGCACGCCGACCCCCGTGCGCGAGGGCGATCAGTTGACCTTCGGCGCGGTGCAGTACCGCGTGATGCGCTGAACGCGGCGAACGGGCTCGAGACCAGTGACCGCGCGGGTCAACCGGCAGACGCCTCCAAGCACCCCGCCAGCCAATCGCACCAGGTTTCGTACTCGCGCTCGAAGCCGATGCCGCGCCGCAGCGCGGCGTGCGCCCCGAACCACGGCGAGTCCACCTGCCAGATCGCCTTTCCCTCGCGCGCCTCGAGGGTTTTCAGTTTGTGTTCAAAATGTTCGCGCGCATGTGCGTGGGCGCGGGCGTGTTCGCGCACGAGCCGCGCCGCGGCTGCCGGGTCGGCGAGCCAGATGGAGTAGGCGCGCAGCACGAGTTCGTCGCGTTTGGTCGGCACCTCCATCGGTGCGGTCAACCACGTCGTCAACGCCGAGCGTCCAGCGGGCTGCAAGGTGTAGACCTTTTTGTCGGGGCGGTCGTCTTGGGTGACGACCGTGTGCGCGACCAGTCCCAAGCCTTCCAGACGCGCCAACTCCGGGTAGATCTGGCTGTGCTGCGCGTTCCAGAAAAACCCGACCGGTTCTTTCATGCCACCCGTGAGGTCGTAGCCGGACGCGTCGCCGCGCGCCAGCAACCCGAGGATTGCATAGCCAAGGGTGCTGATCGTCTGTCCGCGCGGCATATGTCTATCTTGACATATAGAGGCGTCAGGCTTACAGTGCGATTTACCTATGTAGAAATTTACATAGAGATCGCTGGCTCGAGGGTTTCCCATGACCGCAGCCGTACCCGTCCCCAACGTGTCCCTCACCCTCGAGCCGAGCCGCTGGCGAGCCCTGGCGGTGATCCTCATCGCCGCATTCATGGTGCTCTTGGACACGAGCATCGTCACCAATGCCCTGGCGACGGTCCAGCGTGACTTGGGCGCAACCTACGCCCAAGTGCAGTTCGTGTTGACCGCCTACAGCGTCGCCTACGGCATGCTGCTCATCACCGGCGGGCGGCTGGGCGACCTCTACGGACGCAAGCGGGCTTTCCTCTGGGGGCTGGCGGGGTTCACGCTCGCCAGCGCCCTGTGCGGACTCGCCCCGAACGCGAACGCCTTGATTGCCGCGCGCATCGCCCAAGGCATCGCGGCCGCCGTGATGTTCCCGCAAGTCTCGAGCCTGATTCAAGTGTTGTTCCCGGTTCCCGAGCGCCCGAGGGCGTTTGGCTTTCAAGGCGCGGTGATCGGGCTGGGCATCGTCACCGGTCCGCTGTTGGGCGGTTTGCTGATCGGCGCGAACCTGTTTGGCACGGACTGGCGACCGATCTTCCTGGTCAACCTGCCCGTCGGCATCGTCGCGCTCGTGTTGGCGGCGCGCATCCTGCCCGAATCGCGCTCCGAACGCGCCCGCGGGCTGGACGTGCCCGGCGTGCTGCTCGCCGGGCTAGGAATGTTCCTGCTGACCTACCCAATCATCGAAGGGCGCGACGCGGGTTGGCCCGTGTGGCTGATCGCGCTGCTGCTCAGCAGCCTGCCGGTGCTGGGGCTCTTCGTCTGGCAGCAACGCGCGGCGGTCGCGCGCGGGGCATCGGGGTTGCTCGAGCTGTCGCTGTTCAAGGAGCGCGCGTTCGTCGTCGGGCTCGTCATCACCTTCGCGTTTCAATCGGCGGTGCTCTCCTACTTCGTCTCGATGGCGCTCTTGCTGCAAATCGGCTACGGCTTCACGCCGGTGCACGCGGCACTGGCGCTGCTGGCGTACCAAATCACGACCGCCGTCAGCTCGCTGCTTTCGGCGCGCTTGAGCGCGCGGCTCGGGCGCAACGTTCTGCTCGTGGGCACAGCACTCCTCGCGCTCGGTGCGACCCTGGTGATCCTCACGCTGCGCGCGGTGTCAACGAACGTTCAAGGCTACGAACTGATTCCCGCGCTGATCGTCGGCGGGTTTGGCTTTGGCTGCGTCGTCGCGCCGTTGCAAAGCATCGTCTTGGCGCGCGTCAACCCCAGCTTCGCGGGTGCGGCCTCGGGCGTGCTGTCCACCGTGCAGCAACTCGGCAGCGCCATCGGCGTGGCGGTGGTGACGACCGTCCTCTTGAACGTCGTTGCCGCGAACGCCGCGTCCTCGAGCGCCGCCGTGCGCCCGATCCTGGAGCAAAACCTCGCCACGGCAGGCGTGCCATCCGGTGCGATTCCCCGCGTCGTGAACGGGTTTGAAACCTGCTTCCTAGAGCGCAGCCGCGCCAGTGACCCCAGCGCCGTGCCCGCCGCGTGCCGCGCGCCCTCGAGCCTGCCCAGCGCCGCCGCCGCTGCGCTCTCGGGCGCCGCGAACGAAGCCCGCGCGACCAATTTTCTGGCGGCGATTCAGGTTTCGCTGCGCTACCAACTCGCCGTGTACGCCCTCGTGTTCGCCTTGACCTTGCTGCTGCCCGCCTCGAGCCTCGCCGCCAAGCACGCCGTCCCAGCCGCCGCCCATTAGCCGCACGCAACCAGCGCGCAAGGAGGAAACACCATGAACAACCAACTGCTGTTCGCCTTTCAAATCGCCATGAGCCTGATCGTGTACGGACTGGTCGCCCGCGTGTACCTCAGCCCGGCACTGGCGCGGCGCTCCATCGTGGACGCGTTGACGCCGCTGCTGCTGTTCCACGCCACGCGCTACATCGGCGCGGTGTTCCTCACGCCATCGGTGACGGACGCCAGCATCCCCGCCAGCTTCACGGTCCCCGGTGCGGTTGGCGACGTGCTCAGCGCGTTCCTGGCACTGGGGGCATTGGCGGCACTGCGCAGCGGCTCGCGGTGGGCTTTGGCGCTCGTGTGGGTGTTCAACGTCTGGGGCACGTTCGACTTCCTCAACGCCTTTGCCAACGGCATCGCGCTTGGACTGCCGAATTACCCGCTCGGGGCCGTGTGGTTCATCCCCACCTTGCTCGTGCCTGCGTACTTCGTGCTCCACGTATTGATCTTCGGCATCTTGCTGACCCGCTCGGGTGAACTGCGCGGGAGCGCCAAACCGATCAACACGGTGTCCAGTGCGGTGTGAGCCCACGACTCGGCTAGAGACGGTTGCAGCTCGAGACCACGAAGAACCGACGACCACCAAGCCGCCATCGCCTGGATCCCTCGAGACCAACAGCCTCGAGACGGTGAGCACAGGTCAAACACCCAAGCCGCCCCTCGTGTGGCGACGCGAACGCGCGTTGAAGTGCAGCGCAAACAGTGCAGTCACATCGCGGTTGCGTCTGGCTCGAGACCACGGGTCCCCACGGGATCTGTGGCTGCGACGAGAACCCAACACCCTCGAGCCATCTGTCCAACCGTGACGGTTTCATGCCCGCGGGTGGCGACGCACGCCCTATACTGAACGCCGTGAGCCAGACGAACCTCAACCACCTCGTGGAACTCTACGAGTACAAGGTCATGGACGTGCTCGCCCGGCGCGAACCGCGCGGAGGCAAGACGAGCGTGCGCGAGTTGCGCGAGCAACTCACCAACGCTGGGTTGAACGGCATGCTCTTGCGGCGCTTCCGCGAGTCCGACCGCAAGCTGCGCGAGCAAACCGTCGTTGGCAACGGACAGATGCAGGTCATCGAAGAAAAGGGGTTGGAGGTCGCCATCGGCTTGGAAACGGCTCCTGGCGCGATCACCAACGCCCAACTCCCCGAGGTCCTCGCCGCGCCCGCAGTGCTCGATTTGAGCGCGCCTGCCGACGAGGAAACCGCGACCCTGCGCGAGTTGAGCTTGCGCGTTTGGGAAACGGATTTCATCGACGAACTGCGCGACCAAGGGCGCAAATACAAATCCGAAAGCAGCCGCTCCACGTTGCGTCTGATCTACGCGCTGCTGCACAACCTGGATCAGTACGCGGAAAACCCGAACTTCGCCAGTGACATCAACCTCTCCAAGTTCAAGGTTATCTCCGCCGTGCCGCCCGCCAACGATTCGCTGATCAGCTTTTCCAGCATGGACGTGATCGACGAACTGATGCGTTCGTTCGCCGCGCACTGCGTGCGCTTCCAAGCGATGTTCCCAAAGTTCACGCTTCCGAGCACGGAAACCTTGCCGTACCTGCGGCGCTTCGCGCTGGCCATCGCCAACGATTCGCGCGCCGGGGAACCCTTGCCGCAACCCAGCCCCACGCCGCGCGAGATCACCAACGCGATTGAAAGCGCGCGCAATGAGAACACCTCGAGCGAAGTCAAGCGCCAAACCCTCGAGCGCTTGAAGGTTCAACTGGATGCCGCGCTCGCCCAGGAGCGCGAGATCAGCTTGAACGCGCACCAGGAGCGCAAGAATCTGCTGGGTGCCTTGGAGACCTTGTTCGGATACCTCAGCGAACGCTTGCCCGCGCGCTTGGGCGGACGCGGCGCGGACGCAGCGCCGATTCAAAAGGCGCTCTACGCCCAGAACACGGCCCAGCGCCTGGAAGACATCGGCGCGCAGGACAAGATCGTCGCCGTGCGCCTGACCCGACCGGGCGGCGTCAACCTGGGCGGGGTGGAGTTGCACTGGTCGCAACGTCCCGAGGGCTGGGTTTTGGAACTGAACGGTGCGGAGTACCCGTTGCGCAAGGCGGAGGTGACCATTCCCACGGAGCGCTTGCAGTTGCGCGCGATCAGCGTCAAAGGCGCAGGCGCGACGTACGTGCTCTTGGAGGTCCGCGACCGCGAGGGCGGCGGGCTGTGGAGCCTGATCGCCTTGGCGCGCTGCACGGCGGTGCTCTTGGAACCGAGCTTGAAATACTTGAACCTGCGCTTGCTGCGTGCTGCCGCGTCGTGGGTGCGTGACCGCCGCATCGAAGCCAGCGAGCACGGCATCGAAAACGCGCAGGTCTACGCCACCGCGCCCGAAGACAACTTGGGGCGTTTCGCGCGCACGGCTTCCGAAAAGCTCTTGGAACGCTTCAAGCGCTTCCCCGACGCGACGGTGGAGCGCGCCTTCACCACCGCCGCCGAGACCCTGGGCGAAGAGGGCGCTCTGGAGCGCGCAATGCTGTTGACCCGCGTGTTCGCGGCCGCGCTGCAACCCACGCCTGGCGAAGTCACCGAGGGGCTCGAGGTCAAACGCGCGGGTGAGGTCATCGTCTTGGCGTACCGTGGCGAGCCCGTCACGGTCAGGGTCATGGGGCGCGCGTTCATGATCCGCACCGACAACATGGGGCGCGTGTTCGCGTTTTCCCCTGGCGGGGGTGGTCGTGCGTTGGAGGACGTGCTCAGTTTGAGCGTGCCCGGCGGCTTCGTGCTGCTGGCACGCGAGGGTTTGCGGGTCGCGGCAAGTTTCGTTCAAGTCGTGTGAACGGCACACTGACCTGGCGCGAGGTCTTGGCCCGCCACGGCTCCCGGCGCGGCATTCGCATCACGCCGACGCATGCCTCACTGTTGCTGGATTTCGGGTTGAGTTCCTACGACAACGCCCGCGACGGCACGCGCATCTTGTACGAGGGCGAAGGCAAAACCGGCGATCAAACCCCGACGGGCGGCAACGCGGGCTTGCTCGAGTGCCGCGCGACTGGGCGAACGCTGACCATCTTTGAACGCACCCAGCCCGGCGTCTGGCGCGAGCGCGGCGCGCACCGCGTCGCGGACGTGGTGTACCAGCACACCAAAGACAAGAAGCGCATGGTTTTCGTGTTCACCCTCGAGCCAGTGAATCCGAAGCCTGTTGACGTTGCGCAATGACCCCGTGGGCGCAAGCGCGTGTGCTCGAGCCGCGTCCAGTCCGTTCCTCTGGTTTTGTTGGTGTTGAAGCCTCGAGACTCCACACAGGTTGATGTGAACATCGAACGACCCGCTGTACCGGACGGGGACAAGCCCCGTCCCTACACCACCAATGCTCGGGTCTCGAGACGCGTTGAGGTTGCAGCAATTGCCTCGAGACTGATTTACAACTTGTCCGTTTCACCCTTGATGACTTTTGGGAAACCACTGATGGCTCTCGAGGCTTGCATGCCGCCCATCACGGCCGCTTCCACGCACCCGGCGTTGATGCCGGTTTTCAACCAGTCTCCGGCGAAGTACAGGTTTTTGAAGCCGCTCTCGTCGGCGTGCAAGCGGTGCTGGGTGCTGCCGACGACGCTCATCACGTAGCGCTCGCTGGGGTCAATGTTCGCGCGCCAGAACTGGCTGTCGAACCGCGCTGCGCCACCTGAGCCTGCGTAATCCGAAACGAGGTTCCAATTAAAGGCGTTGCTGGTGGTTCCTGGCAGCAGCGCACCAATCTCCGTCTCGAGTTGGTTGATCGCGCCCGCTTTGACAACGGCTTTCATGCGTGCCGGGAAGCCGTGGTCGCTCGAGGGTGGGCAGCTGTCCACGGGCAGCGCGCTGCAAAAGTACGAGACGTTTTGGGGAGCTTGCGGTCCGGGTTGCCAGGCTTCGCGCACCAATAGTTGATCCATCGGTGCCCAGGTGTCGAACGGCTCGGTGAACGCGCTAAGCACGGGTTGCTCGCCCTGCGGTTGATCGGTCCAGCCGAGGCTCGAGAGATTTTCGTTGAACCACACCTGGTACGCCTGCGTTGCCACGGTTTGCACGGCGTTCGTCATCGTCTGGAGCGCAGGGTTGATCTCGAGCAGCTTGGGGCAAAGTTGCGCGAATGCGCCCACGGAGATGCCAAACACCACGCGGTCGAAGTCCTTGCCGCGCTCGAGCGTGATCTCTGGCAGCGGTTTGCCGTAGTGCGCTTGGTACACGTCAGCCCAGTTCGTCCAGTTCGACTCGAGGTTGATGCTGTTCTGCTTGAGCAGCGTGGCTTGGGGTTGGACGATCTGCTCGAGGTTCGGCGCGCTGGGCCAACACGCCAAGCCGTTCACGTAGACGAGCGGATCGTAAAAGTCGGGGCCGCTGTTCAGCGCAACTTGCTGGGTGAAGCGCAAGGACGCGATTTCGTCACCGCTCGGCACGACTTCCTCCAATTTATGGAAGAACTTGAACTTCACCCCTCGAGCCTTCAAGACCTGGTACAGCGGCGTGAACACCGTGTCGCCCATGCCCGCTTGCATCTTGAACATGATGCTGCCCTGGTACGCCATACCGATCAGCATCATTGAACGCAGCAGCGTGCCCGCTTCGATGTTGGGTTTGGAGAAATCGCCGTCTAGATAGGCGAACACGAGGTCGTAAAAGCCGCGCACTGGGGCGGAATCCACGCTGTATTTGGGGTTGGCGCCGTGCTTCGTCAACCAAGCCTTGAAATCGAGGTCGTTGATGGCATCGAAGCCCTGTTTGAACACGCCGTCCTCGAGCATCCCTTTGAGCACGGTGATGCCCAAGTCCACGCAGATGAACAAGCGCCGCAGAACATCGTTGCCCTCGAGCCACGGCGCGATTTCACGCTCCAGCCAAGCTTTGAAACCGTTCAAGGCGCTGACCAGGATGCTGTGCTGGTCAAATTTGCCCTCGAGTGCCGACCAACTGCCCTCCAGGCAATCCGCGGCAAGCACCACGTCGAAAGCAAGCTCATCCACGGCGCGTTCACACTGCGCGGCGAGGCGGTGCAGCCAATCCGGGTGCGCGCCGCTCGAGAGCGCGAGTTCGCGGTTGCGCTCAGTCTTGATTTCTTTGAACCACTGCTTGATCCACGCCAGCACGTCGCGCGCCAAAGTCCACAAGCCCAAGCGTTCCGAGCCGTCCCCAGGCGTGCCGGGTTTCTTCGGGAACACCAAATCCCAGGTGTTCCACGTGCCACCGATGTCCTCTGCGAGCGAGATGAAATCCTGCGGTTTGAAGGCGTCTGTCCACGCGGCGAGCGGCGCTTCCGGGGGGCGGTTCAGGGTCGTGTACGCCTCGCGGATCATCGCAAAGGCGTTCTCGTAAAACCCGAACCAGATGTGCAAGCCGTGCTCCTCGATGCGCTGCCCGTACTGCGCGTTGCGTCCGCTGGCGCCCTTGCCGCCCAAGCGCCAGCCCATTTGGTAGACGGTGAGGTCGTATTTGCCCGGTTGTTGGCTGAGGTAATAGGCGGCCGTCATGCTGCCCACGCCGCCACCGAGAATGGCGATCTTCTCAGGCTCGAGGCTCGGGTTATTGACGAGTTCCGTGCCCGGTGTGACGGTGAAATCAAAATGCAGGTTGAACGGCAGGATCGCGGGTTGACTGCCCAGTTGCAAACCGATGCTTTCTGCGAGCGGGAAGCTGGCGACCTCGTGAAGGACGGCTTCGTATTCGTATCCCAACAGTTGCACCGAATGCACGGCGTTCACCGTTGCGGGCGCGGCGATGATCGCCTGGTACACGGCGTTCACGCCCGCGCTGTCGGGGAACTGCTTCAAGAAAATCTGATCGGTGCGCGGGTGCATCAGCAGCGAGACCACATCTGCCCAACCCGCCGCGTCCAGGTTAAGCGCGTCGGGCATGGATTTGAACAGTTCGATCAACTGCTCAAACAGTTGCATCCACCCCTCGAGCTTCTTGTGCGGTTGGCTGGTGTTCGTCGCGTTGACCTCCAAGAGCGGATGCCAGGCGATCTCGGTCTGCGGGGAAAACGGCTGGAACCCCTTGACCTCGAGGCTGCATTGTTTGGGGTCCGCACCGAGGTCTGGCATTGTATAGCGGCAGTCGTATTTGGCGTACCCAAACAACTCGCGCCCGTTGACGAGCGCCATCGTGTCGTCCACGAAGACGTGCATCGGGTAGAAGTAGATGTGCGCAACCTTGCCCGCAGCGTCGGTTTGCGCGACCATCACCCAGGTGATGATGTCGGTCTCCGTGATCCAGCCCTTGTTCGCGTCCACGGCGACGCCGGAGTTGGCGTGACCGATCTTCGTGAAGGTCAAGAGCACAAACGGCGACAACACTTTGAACTCTGGTTTACCTTTGGCGACGGCGTTGAGGTTCGCATCCACCGACGCCTGCAATTTGGTTAAATCACCCTGCACAAAAAACCCGTACATGTTGGCGTCGTTCAGTTCCAGCGGCGAGTGCATCACGACGCTGCCTGCTGGGTAGCGGTACGGCGGACGATTGGTCATGAGGGACACGCTCCAGGTGTGAAATTTGCGAACGAAATGGTCAACGGAACGTGTCTATAATCACATACGGCGCGTCCAAGGAAGGCACGGTTTCGCACAGGTGAATCGGTGATGGGAGGACTCAACTTCAGCGCGTGGGCGCGGGTGGCCTTGTGCTGCCTATTTCTTGCGTGCGCCGCAAACGCACAGCCCAACGTGCAACTGGTTCCCGCCCAAACCACCGAACTGCTCCGCCCGGACACGCTGTACCTCGCCAACAGCACCGCACCGCCAGACGACCCGGCAGCCCTCGAGGCTTGGCTGAACGGACTCCAAAGTGTCGCGCGCGTCAACCTGTTCGGCGGTGCCTACTGGATCGTCGCCCGCGTGACCAACCCCTCGAGCACCACGGACTGGGTGCTCGACCCGAACGGGTCCATCATCGAAACGGCGAGCGCGTGGATCAGCGGCCCTGGTGGCGTGCAGCGCCTGGACCTGGGCTACCGCGCCGATTACGAGTACCTGCTGCACTACGGCAAACACGTCCGCCTCGAGCCGGGCGGCGCCTACACCTTCGTGGTTCGCGTCGAAAGCCCGTACTTCGCCTCGTACCCCAGCGTTCGCCTGATGCCCAGAGCCGACTTCGTGCGCATGGTCGGCTGGGACACCACGTTGACCCTCGGTGCGCTCGGCGCGTTGGTCATGCTGGCGCTCTACAACCTGTTCATCTACACGCGCACCCGCGACTCGAGCCTGTTGTTTTATTCCTTGTACCTGGTGATGTACGCCGTGGGTTGGGCGTTGACCTTCAACCTCGGCGCGCACCTGCTGGGCTGGCGCGACCTGCGCTGGCATTACGTGCCGTTTTTTTTGCTGCCGGTGCTGAACACCTTGTTTTACCTGCGTTTTTTGAAATTGGACCAGCACCACCCGTTGCTGGCGCGCCTGAGCCGCGTCAACATCGCGCTCTCGCTGCTGCTGCTGCCAAGTTGCTTCTTCGCCCTGTCGTACGCGCACGCCTTGGCCACGCTGTGCATCGGGCTGTTCGTGGTCACCGCGTTCGTCAGCGGCATCGTCGTCTGGCGGCGCGGGTTTGCGCCCGCGCGCTTCTTCGTATTCGCCTTCCTCAGCCTGCTCGTGCCCGCCTCGTTCATCCTGCCCGCAAACATCGGACTGATCCCAGACTTGGTGGACAACAGTGAACTGTGGACGCTCTTGGGCGGCACCTTGGACGGGTTGCTGCTGGCGTTTGCCTTGGCAGAGCGGATCAACCAACTGCAACGCGAAAAAGACGCCGCGCTCCTGGAGACCCAGCGGGCGTTGACTTTGGCGCACACCGATGCGCTGACCAAGCTCGGCAACCGCCAAGCCTTTGAACGCGACACCGACCAGTTGCTCTCCGACAGTGCGCTGATTGCCATTGACCTCGACGGCTTGAAGCGCATCAACGACCGCTACGGGCACTCGCGCGGCGACGCGCTGCTGCGCACGTTCGCGGACGCGCTCCGAGCCCTGCCCTTCCCGGTGCAGAGCTACCGCCTCGGTGGGGACGAGTTCATGGTCCTCGCCAGCAGCGCGCACGTGGAAGCGATTTGCGAGGAGTTGGAGCAGGTCGAAACGCGTTTGCGCGAAAACGGATTTCAAACGGCGGGCGTCAGCTACGGTGCCGCCACCGTCACCGAGACCAGCCAAGGCGTGCGCCTCACCGAACTCGCGGACACGCGCATGTACGAGCACAAGTTCGAGCGACGCGCCACAGCGGGGATTTGAAGCGTGCTCAGCCTCGAGCACTTCGGCTGAACTCGCGCTGGGCAGCAGGAGTTGTTGCCGTCCTCGAGCGGATAGGGTGCGAGCCGATTCTCGAGGGACGTTGATGCGGCTCCCGCCGCACTGGGCAGCCGTCGTGCTCATGCACGCGTCGAACCCATGTTCGCAAGAGCGAAACGGCGTGACGAGCTGCCCCTACGAACAATGGTGCGGTGGGCGCGGTCTCGAGCGCGCCAGATGGATTCACCCCGCCGCGTCCTCGAGCCAACGCGCGTGTTTGTCCAAGCGCGTGCGGCTGGAACGGGTCCACGCCGACATGCCGCGCTGCGCGAGTGCCGCCCGTGTGCGCTCGAGCAAGGCAGGCACGCTCGCGCCCCGTCCCGTCTTGGCGTACAAGCGGACGAGGTGGTGCGTCGGGTGGTCCACGACTTCGTACAGCAGCGTGCGGATCAGCGGTTTGGGTGGCTCCAACGTCAACATACCCGCGTCGGTGAGTTGCTTTAGCTCGAGCGTCGCAATCTGCCCCTCGAGACGATCCAACGCCCCATACAGTGCGGCATCGGCTTGTGTCCACGTCCACCCGCGCCGCTCGAGCCAGGTTTGCGAGTTTAATGCCTGGTAATCGCGGATGTCCTTGGGCGCGCGCCCCTCGAGCCTGGCAATCAGGTTGTCCGCGAAGGTCTCCAGCCAGAACGCGAGGTGCGCCCATTCGTCTTTCGTGGACCAGCGTTGCGCCTCGCCCGGCGTTTCGCGTTCCGCTGGGCTCAATTGCGCGCCAAACGTCTTGGTTTCGACTCGAGCGAACCCGATCAATCCGAGCGCCCAATCTTTTGTCGCGCCTGACATAGCCTTCATTGAAGCCGTCTCCTCGAGACTCAACTTGCGCCGAGCGCACGGTGCAGAGCATTGGTACACTGCTGAAACGCATGACCTACACGATCCGCGACCTCGAGAATCCGTTCGACATGGTCGCCTTGGAACGCGTGCAGCAGCTTGCCTTTGGCTACGACGACCGCGACCTCGCGCCGGGGAGCTTGCTGACCGTTCACGCGCACATGGGCGGCATCGTCGCCGCCGCGTTCCACGGGGACACCGCGGTCGGCTTCGTCTACGGCTTTCCGGGGCGCTACAAGGACGCCTGGGTGCACCACTCGCACATTTTGGCGCTCGATCCGGCGCACCGCAAAACCGGTTTGGCGAGCGCGCTGAAGCACCACCAACGCGCCCGAGCCATCCAGCAGGGCTACACGCGCATGACCTGGACCTTCGATCCGCTCTTGGCGCGCAACGCCCGCCTCAACCTCGGCAAGTTGGGTGCTCGGGCGGTGGCCTACCACCCCGACTGGTACGCCTTGCGCGGCGGAATTTACGCGGGGCTCCCCGCCGACCGCTTCGTCGTCGAATGGGACTTGACCGCGCCAGCCGTGGAGCACCCCGCGCCTGCCCCGGAAGGAACGGTTGCACTCGAGGCTCGAGGTGCTGGAGCAGGCGACGTGCTGCTCGGTCTCGAGGATGCGCGGGTGCTCGTCGAAACGCCGCACGACATCGAAGCGCTCAAAGCCAGCGACCTCGAGGCGGCGCGCTCGTGGCGCGCAGCGCACCGCGTCGCGTTTCCGCACTACCTGGAGCGTGGGTACGCGGTCACGGATTTGTGCGTGGACGGTGCGCGCACGCTGTACGAACTGCGCTGTGTTTAAGCGGGGTTTTGAGAACTCACACGTGCGCGCTGTGGGTTGTGACCTAGACTCCAACGCATGAACAACCGGGTTTGGGGGACGCTGCTCACCGTGGCGTTGGTGCTCGTGCTGGTGCAATCCGCGCGCTCGCAAGTGCGCGGCACCGTCGTTTACAGCCGCATTTTCACGCCGAACGCGCCCGCGAGCGTGGAGTATTCCTCGTCGGCGCCCGGCGACATCGCGTTCACCTTGGAGCGCGTCGAGAACGAAACCGATGCGCTCTTGACGGTCAAGGACTGGCGCAGCCCGGTGCTGCCCACGGGCACGCGCACGACGGTCGTGCGTCGCTTTGGGCGCGACGCCGTCAAGGGCGAATGGAATTACGGCACGCTGCAACTTGGGGTGCTGCCCGAAGGGGTGTACGCGGTGCGGGCCGAGCAGAACAAAACGACCTCGAGCGCCTTGGTGATTGTTTCAAAGCTCGCCCTTGTGCTGAAGACCAGCCCGGCGCAAACCCTGGCGTGGACGGTGGACGCCTTGAACGGCGCGCCGCTGGCGGCGCGGGTGTACCGCGCGGGCGGCGCAACCTCGAGCCTCGGCGATGGCAGCGGCTTGGCGCGCTTGCCGTACGACAAAGACGCCAGCGTGTACCTGGCGCGCTTTGGGGATTCCTGGGCACTGGCGGGCGCGGGCATGGCGACGTGGAACGTGCGCCAGAGCTACGGGTACGCCTACACCGAGCGCCCCGTCTACCGACCAGGCGACGAGGTCTTTGTGAAAGGCATCCTGCGCGACGCCAAGAGCTTGAAAGCTCGAGCCAACACTGCGGTGCGCGTGCGGGTGCTGCACCAAGAATCGGGCAGCGAGGTTTACCGGGGCACGGCAACGACGAACAACTTCGGATCGTTCGCGCTGTCGCTGAACCTCAACGCGAGGGCGCGCACCGGGCAGTACGTCGTCAACGTCACGGGCGAGGGCAGCGACGCGTTCAACGGGTTGTTCAAGGTGGAGGCGTACCAAAAACCCGAGTTCAGCGTCACCGTCAGCCTGCCCCAAAAAGCGGTGCAGGGCGAGCGCGTCACCGCCAAGGTCAGCGCCGCCTACCTGTTCGGCGGCAAGGTCGCCAATGCCCGCGTCAATTACACCGTGACCCGCAGCCGCGTCTATGACTGGTGGTGGTACGCCAGCCAGGAGGACCAAGCCGAGGCTCGAGCCCAGCAAAAGCTTGTGTCATACGAGCAGGGCTATGACTACGGCGACGGCTATTGGTGGCAACCGCCCGCCCAGACGATCATCAGCGAACGCGGGCGTTTGGACGCCCAGGGGGAATTGAGCATCCCATTGCCGCTCAGCAAAAACGCGGAAGGTGCCAGCGACACGTACACCGTGACCGCCAACGTCGAAGACGAAACCCGCCAAGTTGTCGCGGGCGGTGACACCGTGACCGCCGCGCCCGCCAGCCGCAGCGTGCGCGTTCGAACGAACGGGTACGGCTACAACGTTGGCGAGCCCATCGCGCTCGAGGTCGAAACGCTGGACCTGCAAGAGCGCGGCGTCGCAGACACGGTGAAGCTCGAGGTCGTGCGCGAAGTTTGGGACAGTGAACGCTCGGTGACGCGTCCCGTGCAGACGCTCGAGGTGAACACGGACGCCAAAGGGCAGGGACGCGCGAATTTCCGCGCCCCCTCGAGCGGCTATTATCGTGTCAATGCCACCGTGAGCGACGACCAGGGGCGCGTTGCCAAAGCCCAGTGGTGGGTGTGGGTCGTCGGCAGCGAATCCGAGGTTTGGTCCTACCGTTTCGACGAGTTGAAGATCACGCTGGACAAGGCGCGTTACGCGCCAGGGGAGACCGTCACCGCGTTCATTCAAAACCCGCGCCCCGGCGCGAGCGTGCTCGTCACCGTGGAGCGCGACGGCGTGGAGGGCGTGCGCATCTTGCGCGGTCGCGCGCCCGTGCTGCGCTACAGCTTCCGTGCGACCACCGCGCAGACCCCGAATGTGTTTCTGAGCGCCACGATGGTTTCCGGGGGGCGCGTGTACTCGAGCGAGGCGCGGGTGCGCATCGACAACCCACAGCGCGCGCTGCTCGTCGGCATCAAACCCGCCAAAGCCCGCTTCGCACCGGGCGAGACGACGACCTTACGCGTGCAAACCACGGACAGCAGCGGCAAGGGCGTGCCCGCAGAGTTGGGCGTCAGCGTCGTGGACGAGGGCGTGTACCTCGTGCGCGCCGACGAGGCCCCGGACATCACTGAGTTCTTCCACCGCCCGCGCGCGAACGCCGTGGGCACGCAGTATTCGACGAACTGGTACTTCCAAGGCATCCCGCGCCCGGCGGCGCCGTTGGCGCAAGCCGCGCCCGCAACCGCCGCAACCGAAAACATGGCGGACGCCTCGAGCCGCGCCCGGAGCCCCGACGAACCTCGGGTGCGCCAGGACTTCAAAGACACCGCCCTCTGGCGCGCGCAGGTCGTCACCGACGCGCAGGGCAGTGCAGACCTCGAGTTGAAGTTTCCCGACAACCTCACGACCTGGCGCGTCACCGCCAAGGGCATCGCGCAATCCGGCAGCGCGGGTGAAGCGCGGCGTGGCGTCCTCGTCACGCAGGACATCGTCGCGCGCCTGGGCGTGCCACGCACGCTCGTGCGCGGCGACACGACGCAAGTCAGTTTGGTCGTCAACAACAACCTCGCCTCGAGCACCACCGCGAACCTCGAGCTTCGCGCGAATGGACTGCGTGCGACAAACGCGACCAAGAGCGAGACCAATGTCGGCGCGGGTGGGCGCGGCACCTTGCGCGTCAACCTGACCGCGGGCAGCGTTGGCACGGCGACGCTGCTAGGCCGCGCGCTCACGCCGAGCGCCTCGGACGCCCTCGAGATCCCGGTCACGGTGCGCGCCCGCGGCTTCGTCGAGCGCCGCGCGTTCAGCAGCGACACACGCGGCGGCGCGCAAACCCTGAACGTCGCCGCCGACTCGAGTCCCGACACGCGTCGCTTGAGCGTGCTCGTCACGCCGTCGCTGACCGCCGCCGTCTCGCCCGCGCTCGAGTACCTGCTGGGCTACCCGTACGGCTGCACCGAGCAGACGATGAGCCGCTTCCTGCCCGCGCTGCTCGCCTCGAAAACGCTCAAACAACTCGAACTCGATGAAAAGACCGTCAAGCAACTCCCCGAGTACATCAAAAACGGCATCGAACGCCTGGAGAACTTTCAGCACGGCGACGGCGGCTGGGGCTTCTGGGAGTACGACGACAGCACCTTGGAGATGAGCGCCTACGTGATGGGCGGCTTGCTGCGCGCCAAAGCGCTCGGATCGCGCGTAGACGCCTCAACCCTCGAGCGTGGCTTGAAATTCCTGCAAACAGCTGTGAACCAAGAGCGCCACAGCCGCGAGGACCGCGCGGGTGCCTACCTCACGCTCGCCATCGCCGCGCAAGCCCCCGTGGAAGCGATGCGCCGCTTCGCCGCGCAAGATGCGCTGACGCCGAGCGTCTTGGCGAAACTCGCCATCGCTTTTTCGCGCGCCGACGCCGACCGCGACGCCCAGGACGCCCTCGAGCGCCTGGTCGCCAAGCGCCAGGAGACCGCCCGCGGCGTGTCGTGGCGCAACCCGGACGACGCGCGCTCCCGCTGGTGGTGGTCGTGGGACGACAACCCCGTGACGACCACCGCCGTCGCATTGGAGGCACTGGCGCGCGTGCAACCGAACAGCCCGCTGATTCCAAAGGTTGCCGCGTGGCTGCTCACCGAGCGCCAAGGTGCGCGCTGGGTCAGCACGCGCGACACGGCGGCCGTGATCGAGGCGGCGCTCAGCCTGAACGAACCCGCCAGCAACCAAGCGGTCGCGGTCGACGTGCTCGTCAATGGTGTGGGCGTGAAAACCGTCAGCGTGACCAAGCAAACGACCCTGGAGTGGATGGGTGCGGATGTGCCCTTGAAGAACGGCGCGAACACCCTCGAGCTTCGTGCAGACGCGCGGTTGATTTACAGCGCCGACCTCGAGTACACCCGTGAACCTGTTCAGTTGACCAGTGCCAGCAACGGCATCACTGTCACGCGCACGTACCAAAAACTCGAGGCGCAATTCAAGGACAACCAGTACAGCTTCACGCCGCAACCCTTGTCCCGCAACGGCACCCTCGAGCCTGTGACCGTCGGAGAGTACGTGCTGGTCACGCTCAAAGTCCAAGCCGAGGACGCGCGTTACCTGCTGCTCAGCGACGGCATTCCCGCCGGGTTCAAAGCCCTTGAAACCCGCGCGATTCCGCTCGCGGGGACGCGCTTCCAATACCCGTGGGAATGGGGCTGGAATTACTGGTTCTCCGGGCTCGACATCCGCGACGACCGCGTGGACGTGTACGCCAGCAACCTGGACGGCGCGCAAACCGTGCAGTACGTCTTGCGCGCGGAAACGCCCGGACGTTACACGGCGCTGCCGACGAGCGCGTTCCTGATGTACGAACCGACGGTGAACGGCCGCTCGAGTGGGGCGACCTTCACCGTGCGCGACCGCGGGCAGTAAAGCCTCGAGCCTTGCGCTTCCCCTCGAGATTTTCTGGTCTCGAGGGGCGTGGCAGCATCGCGTTACGGAGGCGATCAACCGGTCGTCCGCAGGTTGGATCGATTGCAACGCACAAGCGCTGAACCCTCGAGACACCTTCGATAGTGGTCTCGAATGCGCGACCCGCTCGCGGACGGGGACAAGCCCCGTCCCTACATTGACTCATCCCTATCTTTAGTTCATCCAACGCCGCAGCAGGAGGTCTATTGAATTGGAATGCGCAGGCTCGAGGACGCAGCGGGTAGACTCCGCACCATGCCCGATTATGCGATTCACGGCGACCTCGTCACCGAAAGCGGCGTGCTGAAAGACGCGTTTTTGACCGTGCGCGGTGAGCGAATTGACGGCATCAGCGCGCACGCCCCCGCTGGGCTCGAGGTCCAGGACCTCAAAGGTTGCTTTGTCCTGCCCGGCGGGGTGGACACGCACGTGCACAGCCACTCGAGCGCCGTGGACCCCGAGGGTTGGACGCGGATCACGCAATGCGCGGCGGCTGGCGGCGTGACGACGCTGATTGACATGCCGTACGACTCGCCGTTGCCGACGACGACGCCGGACATTCTGCGCGCCAAAGTCAACGCGCTCCAGGCGGACGGGGTGATTGACGTGGCGCTGTACGGCACGGTGCAAAAGGTTGGTGGCGCGGCGCAGGTCGCCCCGCTCTTGGAGGCGGGCGTCTGCGCGTTCAAGCTCAGCACCTATGAAACCGATCCCCTGCGTTTCCCACGGATCAGCGACCTCGAGATCACGCGCATTTTTGATGCGCTGGACGCGCACCCATTGGGCTCGAAGACGCCGGTCGCGTTTCATGCCGAGAACATGGAACTCGTGGACGCGCTCGTCGCGGAGTTGCGCGCCCAAGGTGAGGGTGACGGCATCCTGCACGCGCGCAGCCGCCCGGAACTGTCCGAGGTCACAGATGTCGTGAAGCTGCTCGAGTTGGCGCGCGGGCGCGATGTCCACCTGCACATCGTGCACCTGACCGTGCCGCGCATGTTCGATGTGCTCCGTGAAGCTCGAGCCAGCGGCATCAACGTCACCGCCGAGACCTGCATTCACTATTTGATGCTGGACGAAACCGAGTTGACAAAGCAGCGCGGCTTCGCCAAGTGCAACCCGCCATTGCGCTCCAAGGACACGCAAGTTGGACTGTGGGACAAGCTGCTCGAGGGGGCGATTGATTTCGTCACCACCGACCACGCGCCTTGGGCACCGCCCTTGAAAACCCAACCGAACATCTTCGACAACAAGAGCGGGCTGCCCGGTTTGGAAACGCTGTTGCCGCTCTTGTACAGCGTGGGCGTCGTGGACCGCGGGTTGCCGATAGAACAGTTCTCTCGGTTGATTGCCACGAACCCGGCGCGCTGGGCGAGCCTCTACCCGCAAAAGGGCGCGCTGCGACCCGGTGCCGATGCGGATTTCGTCGTCCTCGACCCCCGCCAGACGACGACGGTGCGCGCCGCGGATTCGTACAGCGTCGCGGCGCACAGCGTCTACGAGGGCTGGAACCTGCACGGGCGGATCGTGCGCACGGTCTCGAGGGGCACCGTGGTGTTCGACGGCTCCAGGGTGCTGGGTCAAGCGGGGCGGGCGCGGTTCGTGCGCCCAGCGCTGTGAAGATCAACGCCGCGCGGTTTCTGGCGGGGTTTGAAACGCTCGAGACGATGACGGTAGACCCGCCGTACACGCGTCGCGCGTTCACCGCGCCGTATCAACAGGCTCGAGACTGGCTGCGCGCGCAACTGCTCGAGGCAGGCTTGTCGGTGCGCTTGGATGCAGGCGCCAACCTGATCGGTCGGCTCGAGGGGGGTGCATCCACTCGAGCCCTGGTCAGCGGTTCGCACCTTGACACGGTGGTCGGCGGCGGGCGCTTCGACGGCATCCTCGGCGTGCTCGCCGCGCTCGAGGTCGCACGCACATTGCACGATCACGGGTCGCGGCTCGAACACGCGCTCGAGGTCGTGGATTTCCTGAGCGAAGAGCCCAGCGATTACGGCGCGTCCTGCGTCGGCTCGCGCGCCTGGGCGGGCACGTTGACCCCGGCGATGCTCGAGGCGACGAATGCGCAAGGGGAGACCTTGGCGGCGGCGATGGTGCGCGCGGGCGGCGACCCTCGCGCGTTGAATGTTCCCCTGCGCACCCCGAGCGAACTGGCGGGGTACGTGGAACTGCACATCGAACAAGGGCGCATTCTGGAAGCGGCGGGCGCGGAGATCGGCGCGGTCACGGGCATCGTCGCTATTCAGCGCCACGATTTGATCTGGCGTGGACGTGCGGACCACGCGGGCACGACGCCGATGAACCTGCGCGCGGACGCCTTCGTTGCCGCTTCACGTTTCGCGGTCGCGCTGCGCGACCTGGCTCGAGGCGAAACCGGGTTGGTCGCCACCGTCGGGCGCGTCGCCGTCAGACCGAACAACGCCAACGTCGTTCCCGGCGAAGTCGCCCTGACCTTCGAGGCGCGTTGCCTCGAGGAACCGCGTTTGCAAGCCTTCACCGCCCGCGCCCTCGAGTTCGCCCGAAAGATCGCCCTTGAGGAAGGCATCGCGCTCGACGCGCGGCTGGTCTCGGGTGCCGCGCCGATGCAATCTGACCCGCGCATCGTGCACGCCGTTCAAGCCTCGAGCCGTGACCTTGGATTGCACAGCCTCGAGTTGCCCAGCGGCGCGGGACACGACGCGATGCACGTGTCCAAGCTGTGCCCAGCGGGAATGGTTTTCGTGCCGTGCAAAGACGGACGCAGCCACGACGCGCAAGAATTCACCACGCCCGATCAGCGCGTGCGCGGCGCACAGGTGCTGCTCGAGACGCTGGTGCGAATGGATCAAGCGTTGTAAATCTGTCGCTCGAGCCCAACCGTGAGCACGGTCTGAGTCCGGTCTTTACGTGGTGGCCGTCTCGGGTTTTGCTGCAACACGTGTTTCCATCTCAAAGTGATGCGGTGCACGTCGCGGATGTAACACCCTCGCGCCGATCAAGGCGTTAGATTGCGTTGCAACATGGTGAGTTTGCACGTGGTGTCCTCATGAGTGCAGTGCGCGAACCGCTGATCGCCGCGCCGCAGCCAACCCCAGAACGCCCCATCGTCGCGGGGCGCGGTAGCGTCTTGCGCGCGAAGAGCTGGCGCACAGAGGCGCTCTTGCGCATGCTCGAGAACGTGCTCGAGGTCGGTGAGAACCCGCGCAACCTGGTGGTCTACGCCGCGCTGGGCAAGGCGGCGCGCGATTGGGCGAGTTATGAACGCATCCGAACAGCGCTGCTCGAGTTGCGCGACGACGAGACGCTGATGATCCAATCGGGCAAACCGATTGGCGTGTTTCAGACGCACACGGGCGCGCCGCGCGTGCTGCTGGCGAACTCCAATCTGGTCGGGCGTTGGGCGACGACAGAACATTTTTATGAGTTGTACGGCAAAGGCAAAATCGCTTGGGGCGGCTTGACCGCTGGCTGCTGGCAGTACATCGGCTTTCAAGGCGTGCTGCAAGGAACCTTCGAGACCTTCGGCGCGCTTGCCCGAGCCGAGTTTGGCGCGGACGACTTGCGCGGTCGCCTCGTCGTCACCGCCGGGCTGGGCGGCATGGGCAGCGCGCAACCGCTGGCGCTGACGATGTTGCACGCAGTGAGCATCACGGCGGAGGTCAGCGCGGCGCGTGCCCAGATGCGGCTCGAGGCGGGATTGGTGCAGCGCGTGACGCAGGACGTGGACGAGGCGATCCGCGTGGCGCTCGAGGCGAAGAACGGTGGACAGGGCTCGAGCATTGCGTGGGTTGGAAATGCTGTGACGCTGCTGGGGACGCTGGTTGCACGCGGCATCACGCCGGATGTGACCACCGACATGACGAGCGCCCACGACGCGTTGCACGGGTATCAACCGCACACACTCAGCCTCGAGGAAGCCGCCGCCCTGCGCGAATCTGACCCGGACGCTCTGGCGCGCGCCAGCCGCGACAGCATGGTGCAGCACGTCAAGCACCTGCTCGAGTTGCGCAATCGGGGCAGCGTGGTGTTTGACTACGGCAACAACTTGCGTTCGCAGGCCCGAGACCACGGCTTCGCCGACGGCTTTCAGATCAAGGTCTTCACCGAAGCCTACCTGCGCGACCTGTTCGCGCGGGGCATCGGTCCGTTTCGCTGGGTGGCGCTCTCCGGCGACCCGGCGGACATCCACTGGACGGACGCGCTCCTCGAGCGGCTGTTCCCGGATGCGGCGAACATCCAGCGCTGGATTCAAGCGGCTCGAGCCTTTGTTCCGTTCCAAGGCTTGGCGGCGCGCACGGCTTGGCTCGGGCACGGACAGCGCACGAAGGTTGCGCTCGAGATCAATGCGGCGGTTGCCAGGGGAGACCTGAGCGCGCCAGTCGCGTTCAGCCGCGACCACTTGGACGCGGGCTCGATGGCGCACCCCAACATCATGACGGAGAACCTCAAAGACGGCACGGACGCGGTGGCGGACTGGCCCATCCTGAACGCCTTGCTGCTGACCTCGAGCGGCGCGGATTTGGTCGCCGTGCACAGCGGCGGCGGCGGGTACGCGGGCTACATGACGAGTGCTGGCGTGACCACGGTGGCGGACGGCAGCGCGGCCGCAGCGGCGCGCTTGGAGCGGGTGATGAACAACGACACCGGCTTGGGCGTGCTGCGTTACGCCGACGCCGGGTACGAGGGCGCGCTCGAGACGGCTCGGGGGGCTGGCTTGCGTGCCGTGGGGCTCGAGGTTGATGCAGACAACGCCAGGAGGCAACAGTGAGGACATTGACAGCCGCAGACGTGGAAGCCGCGTGCCTCGGCGGGGGCGTATACGCCTGCGGTGGCGGCGGGTGGCTGGACCACGGCTTGCAGAACGGGCATCTGGCGGTGACGCTCGGGCGTCCGAAACTGGTGAGCATTGACGAATTGCCAGAAGACGGGTTGATCGTCACGGTCAGCGCCATCGGCGCACCGGCATCTGACGACTTCGAGATGTACCCGAAGGATTACATCAAGGCCTTCGAACTCGTGCGCGACGCGGCACAGGAGATCACCGGTAAGCGCGTCGTCGCCGTGATGAATGCCCAGAACGGGTACTCCTCGAGCGTGAATTCGTGGATGCCCGCCGCCGCGCACGACCTGCCCGTGGTGGACGCCGCTGGGGACGTGCGCGCACACCCGACGATCAAGCTGGGCGCGTTTGGGTACGCGGATGAACCGGGGTTCACCACCGTTCAAGCGGTCGTCGGCGGCAAGCGCGACCAAGGCGCGTACCTGGAGGTCGTCGCCCGAGGCAGCCTGTTTCGCACGGCGAACGTGCTGCGCGCGGTCAGCGTGCAGGCGGGCGGGTTCATCGCCAGCGCGCGCTTGCCCTTGCCCGTGGCGGCGGTGCGCGAGCGCGCGGCGCTCGGGGCGCTGTCGGCGGCGCTCGAGTTGGGGCACGCGATGCGCGGGGCGGACGGGGCTCGAGACAAGTTGAATGCCGTCGCTCGAGTGACTGGGGGCGAGTTCGTCTTGGAGGGCGAGGTCACGGCGCGTTCCTTGCGCACCGAGGGCGGCTTCGACCACGCGCGCTACACGGTTGCGCTCAAGGGCAAGAAGACCGCGACGCTATACCTGATGAACGAATTCATGGCACTCGAGGTCGCGGGCAAGCGCGTGAGCACCTTCCCGGACACGATCAGCGTCTTCGACGTGGGAACCGGCTTGCCGCTGAAATCGGGCGCGATCCAGGAAGGGATGCGCGTCGCCGTGCTCGTCGTGCCGTACCGCAAACTGCCGGTCTCCAAGGGCGTGCTCGACCGCAGTGCCTACCCGGAACTCGAGGCGGCGCTCGGCATTGAACTGATCCCATACGTCTTTGGCGAGGTGAACACACTGTGACCGACGCGCCCAAAACCATTGTCTTGAACGAAGGCTTGAGCACCACGGAAATTGTCTTGGTCGCCCGCGGCGCGCCGCTGGAATTGTCGCGCGAGGCCTGGCAACGCATCCGCGATGCGCGCGCCATCATCGAGGCGACGCTGGAGGCGCGCACGCCGACGTACGGGCTCAACACCGGGCTTGGCAGTCTCAAAAAATACGTCATTGACGATGATCAAATCGCTGCCTTCAACGTGGACGTGATCCGCGCGCACGCGGTCACCGTGTCCGAACGCCACTTGACCGAAGAAGAAGTCCGCGCGGTGATCGCGGCGCGGGTCAGCGGCTTCGCGCAGGGCGGCAGCGGCGTGCGCACGGAACTGGTGGAGTTGCTGATCGCCATGCTCAACGCCCGCGTGCATCCCGTCGTGCACCATGAAAACTCTTCGATGGGCGAGGGCGACTTGGCGCAACTCGCGCAGATCGGCTTGGTCGTCATGGGGCAAGGCAAGGCGAACTTCCAGGGCGAGGAACTCGAGGGTGCGGACGCGCTGCAACGTGCTGGGCTCGAGCCGTTGGTCTTGAAAGCCAAAGAGGGCTTGGGCTTGATCTCCTCGAGCGCCTGCACGGTCGGGCTGGGGGCGCTCGCGCTGCACGATGCTCTTGAGCTTTTGGACGCCTTCGATGTCGCCGCCGCGCTCAGCCTGGAGGGATACGCGGCGAACCTGGGGACGCTCGATCCTGCCGCCGTGCACGCCCGTCCGTTTCCGGGGCAGCGCGTGCGCGGCGAACGGTTGCGCACGCTTTTGCACGGCAGCGCGTTGTGGTTTCAGCCGCGCACGTTGCAAGACCCCTTGTCGTTTCGCTGCGTGGCCCAGGTCCACGGTGCCTGCGACGACAGCTTGCGCCACGCCCAAACGCAGCTCGATTACATGCTGCGCGCCCGCACGGACAGTCCGCTCGTCGTCACGCCGGACGGCTATCTGATCGCCAACGGCAACTTCGACGCCACCGCGCTGGCGCTCTCCTTTGACACCGTGCGCTTGGCGTTGCACCGCGTCATGGTGATGAGTTCGCAGCGCAGCAACAAGCTTTTGTGGAGCGACTTCACGGGTTTGCCGACCGCCTTGGCGGTGGAGCGCAACGCGCGGCGCGGCATGACCTTCAACACGATCTCCCGCGCGCTGGCCACGATTGTCGCCAAAGCCTACGCCTACTGCACGCCGTCCAGCCTGTCCTACACGCCGCAAGTCACCGAGGGCAGCGACGATTACGCGAGCATGGCTCCGATTGCGCTACAACAATGGCGCAAACTGATGCGGTTGATGCGCAGCGCGCTGGCGATTGAACTGCTCTACGCCGCGCACGCCATCGAATTGCGCTCGCTGACGACGGCTGCCACGGCCGTCACCGCCGCCATCCCCTCGAGCCTGCGGCTCAGCCCCGCATTGCAGCGCGTCTTTGAATGGGTGCTCGACCGCGCGCACATTTTTGACGACCACGCGCGCCTGTCCGAGTTTTTCGCGGGCATCGACCTCGCGTCGCTGCTCAACCTGACCGAACCCACGTTTGAACGCAGCCTCGATGAAACGCTTCAGTCCTCCGTGTTACATTGAGACCCAAGGCTGTACGCCCCACGACACGCGGTCCTCGAGTCATCTGGTTTCATGCTCGAGCGGATCACCGCACCGGAGGTAGGACGATGAAGAAAGCCGTTTTCGCCGTCGCAGGACTCGCCGCGCTCGCGGTTTCGTTGGTCGCCGTCGCCCAAACACCCAAGGTCGTGACCATCGGGTCCAAGGTGGACACCGAGGGCGCGCTGCTGTGCCAAATGACCAAGCAACTCTTGGAATCCAAAGGCTACAAAGTCACCGACAAGTGCAGCACGGGCACGACGCCGGTGGTGCGCAAGGCGCTCCTGCAAGGCGAGATTGACATGTACCCGGAGTACACCGGCAGCGCCGCCTATTTCCCGGAGTACAAGGATGTCAAGTTCAGCACCAACGACGCCCGCGCGCTGTTCGTGCAAGTGCGCAATTACGAAGCCAAGAACGGCGTGGTCTGGCTCAACCCTGCGCCCGCCAACAACACGTGGGCGCTCGCCGTGCCCAAGAAACTCGCCGACGCCGAGAATTTGAAGACGATGGCGGATTTCGCGCGTTACGTCAACGCCGGCAAGACCGTCAAACTCGCCGCGAGCCAGGAGTTCGTGGACCGCGAAGACGCGCTGAAAGCCTTTGAAAAAACCTACGGTTTCAAGCTCAAGACCGATCAACTCTTGATCCTCCCCGGTGGCAACACCACGCAGACGCAAACGGCCGCCTCGCAAGGCACGAGCGGCGTGAACTTCGCCATGGCCTACGGCACCGACGGCGCGATTGGCGCGCTGGGCTTGGTCGCCCTGACCGACCCGAAGGGTGCGGTCGCCGTGTACCAACCCGCAATCACCGTACGCAAGGCGGTCGCGGACAAGAACCGCGACCTCGGTGGGATCATCAATCCCGTGTTCGCCAAGCTCACCGAAAGCGTGTTGTCTGATTTGAACGGCAAGATCGCCGTCGGCGGGCAGAGTGCGGCGAAGGTCGCGGGCGACTACCTGCGCTCGAGCGGCGCGATCAAGTAAGGCTCCAGCGTTTGAAGTGGGGGCAACCGCATCGCTGGTTGCCCCCACACGCTTTTTAGAACGAATGCTGTAGAACTGTCCCTCGAGAATTGCCTCCCATGACCTCCGCCTCGAGCCCTGTGTCCACGAACGCCATCACCGTCCTCGGTGCGGTGCTCGGCGTGCTCAGCGCGCTCCTGCCGTGGCTGCTGTTTCGCCCCAACCGACTGGTGCAAGGCGAGGGCTTGATGGTCTGGCAACTGCCGGGCGTCACCCCCTGGGCGGTCGTCGCCGTGTGGGTGCTGCTCGGCGCAAGCGGCTTTTGGCGCTCGAAGGCTCGAGGCTGGCTGGGCGTGGCGGCCCTCGTCGCGGTGGTGCTCTTGATCGGCTTCACGCTCGCTGGTAGCAGCGCGTCCCTTGTGGCGCAAGCGGGCGAATTCGCCCGGGTCTCGCTGTCGGGTGGCTTGTGGCTGAACGTGGTCGCGCTTTACGTCGCCGCGTTCGGTGTGGGGCGCGACATGCGCTGGGCTGGTGTGGCGGTGCTCGTCGCCATTGTGGCGACCTTCGCCTTCGGCTGGTACGCGCGGCTTGGACCCGCGGTCGAATACGCGGCCGTCAGCGACACGTACGGCACCGAAGTGCTGCGCCATTTCGCGCTCGCCATTGCCGCGACGCTCGTCGCCACAGGCGTCGGCGTGCCTTTGGGCATCTTCGCTGCGCGCAATCCGCGGCTCGAGGGGGCGGTCTTGGGCGGGGCGGGCTTGCTGCAAACGGTTCCCAGCCTGGCGCTGTTCGGGTTGCTGCTCGCGCCGCTGGCGTGGTTGGGGCGCGAGGTCAGCGTCGGCGCGGCGCTGCTGTTCGTCGGGGCGGGCGTGCTGCTCAGCGCCCTCGTGTTGCGCGCCCGAGTCCCCTTGGGCGTGCGCGCCCCGGTGCTGCTCGTCGCCGCGTTCAGCTTCGGCATTCTGCTCGCCGTGCTCGTCTACAATCTGCTTTCTGGAAACCTCGAGAACGCCGCTGCGTTCGTGCAAATTAACCAGCCACTCTCGAGCGCCGGGGTGCGCGGCATCGGCGCTGCACCCGCGCTCGTCGCCCTCGTCATCTACGCGCTGTTGCCGGTCGTCGTCAACACTTTCGTCGGTTTGAAAAGCGTGCCCGAAGGCGTCGTGGACGCCGCGCAGGGCATGGGCATGAACGCCGCCCAGGTCTTGACCCGCGCGGAGTTGCCCATCGCGCTGCCCGCGATCCTCGAGGGGATTCGCGGCGCGGCAGTGCTCAGTTTTGGGTTGACCACCGTGGCGGCGCTGATCGGCGGCGGCGGACTGGGCTTCTTCATCCTGCGCGGCGTGGATGCCAGCGCGCCCGACCTGATCCTGATCGGTGCCGCCCCCATCGTCATCATCGCCCTCGCCCTGGACGCAGGCTTGCGCGCGGCATCGGCGTTTGTGACGCCCAAAGGACTGGCATGAACCCGAGCAACGTGAATTCCAGCGGTCCAGTGTCCCCGAGCAGCCCTGTCTCGAGCAATCCGATCTCGAGCGCTTCAACCTCGAACGCCATGATCGAATTCGAGCGGGTCTCCAAGAGCTACCAGAACGGCGTGCCCGTGCTGAAAGAAATCAGCCTGAGCGTGGCTCGAGGCGAACTCGTCGTGCTCGTCGGTCCCAGCGGTTGCGGCAAGAGTACGCTGTTGCGCCTGGTCAACCGCATGATCGAACCCACCGCGGGACGCATCCTGATCGGCGGCAAGGACAGCGCCGAGCTTGACCCCGTGACCTTGCGGCGCGGCATCGGGTACGTCATCCAGAGCATCGGCTTGTTTCCGCACATGACCATTTTGGAAAACGTCGAAGTCGTGCCCAGCATCCTTGGGACGCCCAAAGAAACGCGCCGAGAACGGGCTCGGGCGTTGCTGCGAACGGTTGGCCTCGAGCCCGACACGTACGGCGCGCGGTATCCGCGCTCGTTGAGCGGCGGGCAGCAGCAGCGCGTCGGCATCGCCCGCGCGCTTGCCGCCGACCCCGAAGTGATGCTGATGGACGAACCGTTCAGCGCCGTGGACCCGATCACCCGCGAAAGCCTGCAAGACGAATTCCTGCGCATCAAACAAGCCATTGGCAAAACCATTGTCTTCGTCACCCACGACATTGACGAGGCAATCAAGATCGGCGACCGTGTGTGCGTCTTGAACGCGGGCACGGTGCAGCAGTTCGACACGCCCGAAGCGCTGCTGCGCGCCCCCGCCAACGCCTTCGTCGCGGATTTCCTGGGCGAAGACCGCGCGTTGAAGCGCCTGTCCACGCTCAGCGTGGACGCGCTGATGCGCCCGCTGTTGAGCAGCACAGCCTCAAGCCTTGCACCCGACCCGAGCCTTCCCACCCTGCACACAGGCTCGAGCGCGCGAGACGCACTGTCCAAACTGCTCGAGACCCGCAGCCGCGAACTGCGCGTGGTGAACGCCTCGGGCGCGGCGGTCGGCGTAATCGCGCTTGAGGATTTCAACCGCACGCCAGCCGCAACGGAGCACGCGTGACCGTCCAAGGCGTGAGCGTCACCCGAGCCTCGCGCGGCGGAGGCGGCTGGTGGCTGCCGGCCGCGCTGTGGATCGCCGCGTTCGCCCTGTTCGCCTGGCAAGACGGTTGGCGCATCGCCTTGACCGCGCTCTTCCCAAACAGCCGCACGCCCGTCTTTGAACGCGCCTCGACCCTGGAGTTGGTCGGGCAGCATTTGGGTATCGCGGGCGTGTCCATCGGGCTCGTGCTCATCGTGGGCTTGCCGCTCGCGGTGTGGGTGACGCGACCCGCCGGGCGCGCGTTTCTGCCGCTGGTCGCCAACACGGTCAGCGTCGGACAGACCTTTCCGCCGACCGCCGTGCTGTTCTTGATGCTGCCGATTCTGGGCTTTGGCGCGCAAGGCGCGGTGCTGGCGCTCTTTCTCTACGGCTTGCTGCCCGTGGTCAGCGGCACGCTGCAAGGCTTGCGCACGGTGCCTGCCGATGCGCTCGAGGCGGGCGTCGGCAGCGGCATGAACCCGACGCAACGCTTATGGCGGCTCGAGCTGCCACTCGCACTGCCCGCGCTGCTCGCCGGGGTGCGCACCAGCTTGATCCTCGTGATCGCCACGGCAACCATCGCGCCCCTCGTCGGCACGGGCGGGCTGGGCGTGCCGATCATCGGCGGATTGGGCAACGACAACCTGTCGCAAGTCGTGCAAGGCGCATTGCCTGTCGCCATCATCGCGCTCTTGACCGATTTCACGATGCGCCGCCTCGAGCGTTCACTGACGCCGTGGAGAGCGTAAGAGTTCATCTTGAGTCCCAGCAGTTTCGCCTTTCCCTGCCGCAGGCGGGTGAGGGGGGCGAGCGTCGCACCCATGTGCGCAACGCGGGTTGCCTTTGACGTTGGGCATCTCGAGAAACTCCGTTTGACTTTGAGCGCGTAGTCGTTCACCCGTTGCAAAGGCGACCGTGAGGAGTGCCCCTCCGCGAAGGCATTGGCGTTGCTCGAGACTGCGTTGATCTCGAGCGTGTGGTCTTGTCTTGCACTCGTCGCACGGGCTGCCCCAGCCCTGACCCGATGCGCGGCATCATCGCGCATTCCTCGTTCCTTTCACGCGCGGCGGTGCCGATCAAGAAAGCGGCGCACCTCCACGGCGAGTTCAAGATCTTCCGGCGTGCTGCCACCAAACCCTGCGTGTGGACGCGCCTCGAACACGTGCAACTCAGCTTCGACCATCGCCGCGCGCAGATGGCGATGCATCCGCACGGTGTTGGACAAGAACAAATCGCGCGTGCCCGATTGCAGCAACGTCGGCGGAAAGTTGGACACGTCAGCGAACAGCGGCGACAGGTACGGGTGCGCGAGGTCGTGCCCGTTGGCGTACAACTGGTTCACAGCCATCAGACTGCCCAGCGTGGTGTCGGCTTCGCGCAGCGTGGCGAAGGTGTCGCCCGACTCGGTGAGATCCACTTCGGGCGAGAGCAGCACGAGCGCAGCGGGCATCGGCAAGCCCTCGTCTCGGGCGCGGACGAGCAGGGCCGCGGCGAGGTTGCCGCCCGCCGAGCGCCCGCCGACGAAAATATCAGCGGGATCGCGTGTTTCGAGCAGTGCGCGGTAGACAGCCACGGCGTCGTCGAGCCCGGCCGGAAACGGGTGACTGGGCGGCATGCGGTAGTCCACGCCCCAGGTCACCATGGCGCTCATTGCTGCTGTCATGGCGGTGTAAACGCGACCCGCGTCGCCGCCGCCGAAGATCAGCGCTCCGCCGTGAAAATCAAGGAAGACAGGTCCTCGCCCGTCGTTGGACACGTCGCGGTTGCGCGCAACGTGCACGGGCACGCCCGCGACTTCGCGCCGCTCGAGGGTCACGCTCAGCCCCGCGGTGGGGTCAAGGGCGCGGTAATACGCGTCGGCTCGCTCGATGAGCGCCTGCCAGCCAGCCGTGTCGTCCGCTGCGGGATACGTGGGTTGCGGCAATCGTGGCCCGGACAGCACGCGGCGCGCAGCGTCGCTCAAGCTGGCGGGCACTGGGAGGGCGTCGGGGGTTTTGGTCATGCGAACTCCTGTGTGGAACCGCGCTCGAGCACCTCAAGAACTCGGCGGGATGACTATAACCAAAGAAAGGACCTGTGAGCGACGGTTTGGGAATGCGTGTGTCGAACAGCTGAAAACACGCGGCTTCATGGCTTCCACAGTTGACGCCTGGGTTGCTTCAGCTTGTTGGATCTCAATCTTTAAATTGAGCCGCGCTGTGCCGGTCACATGCGTTCCGTCTTCGCTGGCTTGCCATCCTCGTTAACTTTGCGCCTCAAGAGCCGTGCGCCTCGAGGCTCGAGGGTTGAGTCTTGGCAGCGCGAGCGTTGCCCAGCGCCAATCCCGCCAACGCGACCAAGCCTGCGCCGACGTAGAACGGCAGGCTGACACCCGCGCTCGAGGCGAGCGAGCCGCCAGCGAGCGGTCCCACGACTTGCGCGCCCGCGTTCAGCGCTTGGTTGCCGCCTTGCACCTTGCCTTGCGCGTCGCCCGCGGCTTGCGACAGCAAGGTGCGCAGCGTCGTGCTGAACATGCCTTCTCCGATGGCGAACATCAGCACACCGCTGTATGCCAGCAGGCTCGAGGGCACGATGCTCAACAAGCCTTGACCGATCAACCCGGCGATGCCGAGCAGCAACGCGCCGCGCGCCACGGGCAGTTCACCGAAGCGCCGTTGCAGCCACCCCAAGAACAAGCCTTGCACCAGAATATCGCTCACGCCTACGGCGACGAACACGGTGCTGGTCAGGTCCGGTCCCCAGCCGAGCGCGGTTTTCAGTTGCACGCCGAATAAGCCTTGCATCATCGCAAACGGCAGCATGAACAGCGCTCCCGCGAGCAGCAGTGGTCGCAGCTGGGTGACGGCAAGCAGTTCAGCGATTTGCGTGAACGGGTTGAGTTGCGCCAGGCGCACCGGGGCTGGGGTTCGCTCGAGGGTGTGGGTTTCGGGTGCCAAGAAGTAGCCCCACGCCACCGTCAGCAGGCACAGCGCAGCGGCGATGTACACCGGAGCCTCTAAACTGATGTGCGATGCCAGACCGCCCACGGCGGGTCCGAGGATCGTGCCGCCTCCGAGCACCGCGCCGAGGCGCGCGAAGATCGGACCGCGTTCCTCTGGCTGGGTGGTGTCGGCGAGCATTCCGAACAGCGCACTGAAGTTCCCAGCGGTCAGTCCATCAACGATGCGCCCCAAGAACAGCATGGGCAGCGCGCCCGCCAGCCCGAAAACGATGTAGCCAATCGCGGATCCCGCCAGCGAGACGAGCAGCACGGGGCGTCGCCCGTACCGGTCTGCGAGGATGCCGAACGCGGGCGCGGCGATGAACGCGCACAAGGCGTAGGACGCCATCAACGCGCTGACCGTGCCCGCCAGCGCATTCGGGTCGCCGACAAAACGCCCGACGAGGTAAGGCAGGACGGGTCCGACCAAGCCCATGCCCATCGTGGTGAGGAATGCGGTGGCGTAGAGGAAGAAAAGGATTTTGGATTTGACTGCTGGGGTGGTTTGGTTCATGGGCGCAACCGTAGCGCCGCGCGCTGCCCTAGCGATTGGACAAACACGACGGCGAATCGGTCTCGAGGCTCGAGGGCAAGCGGGTTCAACCGCTGATCTCGCGGTCAAAGCGCGCCAAGGTGTGCTGGCGCAGGACCACGCGCTCGGCGAACGCGCCGGGGCTCATCCCGGCGTAGGCGCGGAATTCGCGGTTGAAGTGGCTTTGGTCGCCGTACCCGAGGGTGTAGGCCAGGTCGGTCAGGCTTTGCTGGGGTTGCAGCATCAAATCGGTGTGGGCTTCCCCAAAGCGAATGGCCTGCGCGAGTTGCTTGGCGCTGATGCCGACTTGGGTCTGGAAGCCGCGCTCGAGTTGCCGCTGGGAGAGTCCAAGCTCTTCTGCCAGGTCAACGATGCGCCCCTGACCCTTTTGTTCGTACAAACGCAGTGCCGCGAGCGTCGCAGGGGTTGGCTCCAAGTTCACGTCGCGCGCGCGCAGCAGCAACCAATCCTCGAGCAGTTCTATCGCTTCGCGCGTGGCGTCGGCGCGCAGCAGCGCGGTGATCTGACGCCCCAGGCGCTCCAACGCCGCGCCCTGCGGCTGAAAAGGCAGGTTGAAGACGCGCTCCAATCCCAGAAAGCGCACGGCGCCCCACGGGTAGAACTCCACGCCGACGGCGCGCATCAAGCCTGTGGACACCGCGCGCAAGGGGGACTTCAAGAACCCCATGTGGTACAGGCTCGGCAGTGGCTCGAGCGCGCTGCCTTGCGTGCCGACGAGGACCGCGCCGTCGTGAAAGACGAGGCGCGTCGCGCGTTCGGAGAAGAACAGGTGCTCCCTGGGCTGCGCGCTGGGCTCGGTTTCTCGCACCCACAGGCAGCGCACGGCGCTTTGCAAAGGAAAGGGCGGGAGAATTTCCTGGTAGTGCATGGCGGATCAATGCGAGTCTATGCCTCGGGGCGTTGGACTGGCTTGGACAAACGCGACACCGGAGCCCCGAGCCAACTGGGGCGTATCCCCCAATACTTGATAAACTTTGTCAGTGTTTAAGACTGTCGCATCACTGGAGGTCGCCCACGGTGCAACGCACGTTCAATCCCCCCATTCAAACCGCGCCGCCGAGCACGCAAGTCCTGCGCGGACACGTCGCGGACCGCTTCGAGCGCCGCGCGCTGCGCGTCTCTTGGAACGGCGCCAGGCTCGAGGGGCGCATCGGCGGCTGGTGGTTCCCGCAGACGTTTGCCTTGGAGCGCAGCCAGAGCGGCTTGATCGGGCGTTCCGGTGCGCTCGCAATCAACATCACCCACGGCAACGGTCTACTGGAGGTGCTGGTCGGCGGTGCGGGCTACTCCGAACGCGTCACCCTGGAGTTGGCAACAATGACCGGCTGGCTCGAACGCGGTGAGACGCGGGAACCCGTGCGCGTTCAGAACCACGATGCCTCGAGCGTGACGGTTGGCACGCACAGCGCGAGCCTCGAGCCCACGGACGCGCCGGGCTGGATCGCGCTGAGTGCGGTGCTCGTCGCGGTCATCACCGAGCGCGAGCTTTCCCGTACACTGCTCGAGTCGTTGCGCGACCTGCGCGACAGCTAAACCCACCCCTCCCGAGGTCCTGTTTTGAAACGATTGTTGACGGTTCTCGCGCTGTTCGTTGGCGTTGCCACCGCCCAAACCCGCACTGTCACCGACGCCTACGGCAAACCGATTGCGATTCCCGACAATTCGCGCGTCGTCGCCATCGGCGCGGGCATCGCGGAAACCGTGTACGCCCTGAAGCGCGAACGGATCCTGGTCGGCGTGGACACCTCGAGCAATTACCCCGAAGCCGCCAAAACACTGCCGCAAGTCGGCTACCGCAAGACGGTCAACGTCGAGGGCGTGCTGGCGCTGCGCCCGACGCTCGTCGTCGCCACCGACGACAGCGGTCCACCCGCCGCACTCGAGGCAATCCGGGGTGCGGGCGTCAGCGTCTTGGTGCTCAAAGACGAACCGAGCATTGACGGCGCGAAGAACAAAGTCCTCAACCTGGCTCGAGCCCTGGACGTGGAAGCGCGCGGCGTGGACCTGGCGCGCGGCATTGACCGCGACCTCGCGCTGGCGCGCGTGCAGTACACGCGCATCAAGACGCGCCCGAAGGTGATGTTCTTGTACTCGAGCACGTCGGGCGCGCTGACGGTGTCGGGCACAGGCACGGCGGCCAACGGCATGATCGCCTTGGCGGGCGGACTCAACGCCGTCACCGGCTACAGCGGCTACAAACCGATCAACGCCGAGAGCGTCGTCGCCGCCAACCCCGACGTGATCGTCATGCTGGACCGCGGGCTCGAGGCGGCAGGCGGCGTGGAGGGTTTGCTGCGCGCCCCCGGCATCGCCGCGACGAACGCGGGCAAAAAGAAGCGCGTCGTCACCTTCGAGGGCACGTACCTCTTGGGCTTCTCGCCACGCGTCGGCAAAGCGGTGCTGGATTTGACCTTCGCGCTGCACCCGGAACTCAAGCGCCCGTGACCGACACGCGCCTCGGATCGGGTGTGGTCTCGAGCACCGTACAGCGCGTGCGCGTTGCCGCGCGCCGCACGTGGCTGCCAGTGTTGCTCGTCGCCTTGGCGTTGAGCGTGCTCGTCGGCGTCGCGGTCGGACCGCTCGCCATCTCGCCGCTCGAAATCTGGAACATCGTGCTCTCGAGGCTGGGTTTTGGGGCTTCGGTGGATGCGATGCAAAGTTACGTCCTGCTCGAGATTCGCCTGCCCCGCGTCGTCGTCGCCGCCCTGGTCGGCTCGAGCCTCGCGCTCGCGGGCGCGGCATTGCAAGGCTTGTACCGCAACCCGCTCGCCGACCCTGGGTTGATCGGGGTGAGCGCAGGCGCGGCATTGGCAGCGGCGCTCGCCACGGTCGGGTTCGGTGTCGGTGCGGGCGCGCTCGAGGGATCGGGCTTGCTCGTGCCCGTGGCGGCGTTCGTCGGCGGCGTGCTCGCTACGGCACTCGTCTATGTCCTCTCCAGGGTGGACGGACAGGTCAGCGTCTCGAGGATGTTGCTCGTGGGCATCGCCGTCAATGCTTTGGTCGGAGCGCTGCTCGGACTGATCGTCTGGGGCAGCACCGATGCGCAACTGCGCGCCTTGACGCTGTGGCGGCTGGGGAGCCTCGGTGGGGCGACGTGGACGACGGCGCTGCTCGTCGCGCCGTTCGCGCTGCTCGGTTGGCTGCTCGTGCGCCATGCCCCCGCCCTCAACGCGCTCGCGCTCGGGGAGCGAGAAGCGGGTTTGCTCGGCGTGGGGCTCAATCGCTTGCGGCTCGAGGTCGTCGCACTCGTCGCGCTGTGCGTCGCTGCCGCGGTCGCGTTCTGCGGCTTGATCGGCTTCGTCGGGTTGATCGCGCCGCACCTCGTGCGCTTGCTGCTTGGGGCGGACCAACGCCGCGTGCTCGTCGCCAGTCCGCTGTTCGGCGCGAGTCTGCTCGTTCTGGCGGACACCGTGGCGCGCACCGCGCGGGCTCCGGCGGAATTGCCCATCGGTGTCATCACCGCGCTGCTCGGCGCGCCGGTGTTCGTGCTGCTCTTGCGGAGGCGCACGTGACCGCCGCCACGCTCGAGCGTCCAGGGCTCGAGGTGCAGCCTGCATTGCTCGAGGCTCGAGGAATCACCGTGCAGGTCAGCGGGAAAACGCTGCTGGAGGACATCTCCGTTGTCGTGCGCGCAGGCGACATTCTCGGGATCGTTGGAGAGAACGGCGCGGGCAAATCTACGCTCTTGCGCGTGCTCTCGGGCGAACTTCAGCCAACCCAAGGGACAGTGATGCTCGAGGGCAAAGCCGTGCGGTCGTTTTCAGCACTCGAGCTTGCCCGCCGCCGCGCCGTGCTCGCCCAGGACGCCCGCGTCGCCTTCGAGTTCAGCGCGCTCGAGGTCGTCGCCCTGGGACGCCACCCGCACGCGGACGGCAACCCGGATCAGATTGCGCTCGAGGCATTGGCGATCTGTGACAGCGCCGCCCTTGCCGCTCGAGGGTACGCGTCGCTGTCGGGCGGTGAACGCGCCCGCGTGCAACTCGCCCGAGCCCTCGCCCAAGTCTGGGACGCGCCCGGCGCGCTGCTGCTGTTGGACGAACCGACCGCCAGTTTAGACCTGGCGCACCAACAACTCGCCTTGCGTCTTGCCCGTCGCTGGGCGGCTCGAGGGGCTGCCGTCGCGGTGATCTTGCACGACCTCAATTTGGCTCGCGCCCACAGCGACCGCGTGCTGATGCTGCACCAGGGGCGCGCAGCCGCCTACGGCGCGCCCGAAGACGTGCTCACGCCAGCGCGCATCCTCGAGTGTTTCCACGTGCCCGTTTCCATCGTCCCGCACCCGCAAACCGGTGTGGGCATCATCGTTCCCGACTAGGAGCCAACCATGAACAAAGTTGAACAGGTCAAACAGAACAGCAACTACCTGCGCGGGCAGCTCGCCAAGGAACTCGAGACCCCAAGTGATGCGTTCGTCGAAGAGGACGCGCTGCTGCTCAAATTCCACGGCATCTACCAGCAGGACGACCGCGATGTCAGGAAAGCCCGCCGCGCGCAAGGCTTGGGTCCGCTGAGTTCGTTCATGATCCGCGTCGCCATCCCCGGCGGTGTGCTGACGCGCGACCAGTACCTCGAGTTGGACGACCTCGCGGACCGCTTGGCTGGACCGAGTTTGCGGATCACGACGCGCCAAGCGATTCAGTACCACGGCGTGTTGAAAGCAGGTTTGAAACCGCTGCTCAAAACATTGGAGGCGCACCGCTTGACCACGCTGTCCGCGTGCGGCGATGTCGTGCGCAACATCGTCGCGTGTCCCGCACCCCTCGAGAGCCGCGCGAGGAGCGAAATTCACCACTACGCCCGCGCGCTGTCGGAACACCTGAAACCCCGAGCCCAGGCGTATTTGGAAGTCTGGCTGGACGGCGAGAAGGCACTCAGTCTCGAAGAACCGATGGGTCCCACGGTGGACGACGTGGAACCGCTGTACGGCAAGACCTACCTGCCGCGCAAGTTCAAGATTGCCCTCGCGTACCCCGGCGACAACTGCGTGGATGCCTACACCCAGGATGTCGGCATCGTGCCCGTGATGGACGGGGAAACGTTGCGCGCCTTCACGCTGATCGTCGGCGGCGGCTTGGGGCAGAGCCACACGGTCAAGGACACGCACCCCAGGTTGGGCGACCCGATGACCACGGTCGCGCCCGATGACCTGCTGCGCGTCGTGGAAGCCGTCGTGCGCGTGCAGCGCGACTTTGGTCGGCGCGACGACCGCAAGTACAGCCGCATGAAGTATTTGGTCGAAGACTGGGGCATCGAGCGCTTCCGCGCGCAGGTCGCCGAATACGCACGTCTGGAACTGCGCCCTGCCGAAGCCCTCGAGTGGACGAGCGGCGACGACCATTTGGGCTGGTTTGACCAAGGTGACGGCAAGTTGTTTCTGGGGCTGTTCATCGAAAATGGTCGCATCAAAGACGAGGCTCGGGTCGGTTTGCGCGAGATCATCACGCGCTTTGTGCCAGAAGTGCGCTTGACGCCGCAGCAGAACATCTTGCTGTGCAACCTCGAGCCCAGCGACCGAGTAGAGATCGAGCGTCTGCTGGCGCAGCACGGCATCGCGCAATTTGAAACCTTGGCGCCCGTCGTGCGTCAAGCGATGGCGTGCCCGGCGATGCCGACCTGCGGTTTGGCAATCACCGAAGCCGAACGCGCCATGCCAGGACTGATTCGCGAGGTCGCCGCACTCCTCGAGCGCCACGGCTTGCAAGACGACGCCCCCACGGTGCGCATGACCGGCTGCCCAAACGGGTGCGCGCGACCGTACAGCGCGGAGATCGGCTTGGTCGGGCGCGGCGCGAACAGCTACGCGATTTACCTCGGCGGTTCGCACCTGGGCACCCGGCTGGCGCGCGTGGTGGATGAAAACATTGCGCTCGAGCAGATTCCCGTGAAGCTCGAGGGGTACTTGCTGCGTTACCGCGCCGAGCGCGAGGCAGGTGAGCGTTTTGGCGATTACTGTGAGCGCGTCGGACTCGAGAGCTTCGCGGCGGTGCACGCTTGAACGTTGAGCCGTGCGCGGTCGCGCTCAAAGAGTGGGACGCTCAAGTTACGGCGCTGCTCGGGGGGAAAACTGCCGTGCTTGCCCGCAAAGGCGGCATCGTGGAAGCCAAGGACGGCTTCGAGGTCGCGCACCGCGCATTCTGGCTGTACCCGACGTTCCTGCACCAAAACGCGGGCGAACTCCGCGAAGGGTTTGCCCGGGGCTTGAGTCCAAACCCCACGCCCGGCGAGGTGGTGTTCAACGCGTTCGCCACCGTCGAAGGCGTGCTGAAACTCGAGACCTTGCCCGCAGCACTGACCCTCGAGCCCGTGCAAGCGCTGAACGCCGCCAGCCTCGAGCGGCGCTTTCAGTACAAGAATCGCCCGGTCATTCACGCCCTGTTGCTGCGCGTCTACCGCACTGCGCCGCAGGTGATCGCAGAAACCCAGGAATACGCCGGGTGCGTCTCCTGGGTTAACCTCGAGGCTGCGCTCGAGGTGCGCGATGCCCAGCCGGTGCTCGAGGATTCAGCGTTTGCAAGTGTGCGCGCTGTCTTCGAGGCACTGGGTTAAACCGCGTCGGTGCGCAGGGCTGCGTACATGACCACGTTTTCAAACACCTCGCCTTTGAGGTAATACGCGCGCAGCACGCCCTCGCGCTGCATGCCAATGCGCTCGAGGATTCTTCCGCTCGCCGGATTGCGCGGGAAATGCGTGGCTTGGACACGCTGCAAATTCAAGGGCTCGAACCCAAACTGCATCACCGCTCGAGCCGCCTCTGTGGTGTACCCGTGCCCACGGTGCGCCGCCGCGCACCAATAGCCGAGTTCACCGCGCCTGTGCCTGGGCTCCAGAAAGACGCCGCACTCGCCCACGACCTCGAGCGAACCGCGCAGGCACACGGCGAAGGTGTATCCAACGCCGTTCCTGGTGGACTCGAGGTACCGGGTGATGCGCGCGTTTGCCCAACCCTCTGGCTGTGGGTGAACGAACGTCCCCGTGTTCGCCGCAATTTCAGGATCGTCCGACAGCCGCGCGAACGTCGGCGCATCCTCGAGCGTCCACGGGCGCAAGTGCAAGCGCGTGGTCTCGAGGGTGGTCATGCAGGGACGCTCGTGTGGGTGATGCGCCCCAGGAACGGCTCGAGTTTCGCTTCGAGCAACGCAATCAACTCCGGCTGCATGAATTCAAAATCGTCGGGAATGCCCAACACGACCACCCGCTTGCCTGCCATTCCCTTGCCAAAGATGGTGTCCAAACGCTTGCGGTGGCGCGGCTCCATGACGAAGACCACGTCCGCCCAATCCACGTCTTCGCCCGAGACGACCACTTCAGCATCGCGTTCCGTGCCCGCCGATCTGACCTCGAGCCCAGGCGTGCCGAAGAACACGCGTTCCGCCGTGGGACTGCGCAAGCGGTTCCGAGAGCACACGAACAACGCGTTCAATCAGCCGCCTTGGTACACGCGCTGCGCACCCTCGACCATGTCCTCGAGCACCCGCGACTGGGCACGCAATGCCTGTGCGTCGTCGTACAGGTGCCCGTGCGCGGTCTCCAACTCCGGCGCGGTGTGCGCGGTTTTGAGTTCGTTGATGTGGGAGAGCAAATCGTGCGCGGTGCGCTCCAAAGCTTCGATGGTCTGGCGGTTGTCGTCGTTCATGATGGTGCTCCTAACGTTGGATGGGTTGCGGGATGGGTCTGCCGAGTGCTCGGGTGGTCTCGAGCCAGAGTTGGATGACCGTTTCTGCGTTTTCAAAGGCTTCGGCTTGGGTTGTGCCGTCTGCCATACAGCCGGGGAGTTCGGGCACTTCAACCAGGTATGCGTTGTCTGCTGCACTCCAAGAGATGACTTTGCGGTAACCCGAGCCGTTCATGCTCGGGTTGCGGACACGTCGCCCAGCGGATGCTCGAGGGCGCTGGTTTCACCCGCGTAGACCTGGCTGGCGATGTCGGCGTTGCTGCCGCGCGAGATGGCGACGCGACCGGTGCGCATCGTTTCAATGATCCCGAACGGGCGCATCTGTTCGATGAACGCGGTGATTTTGCCCTCGTCGCCGGTGACTTCAAAAACGTAACTTTGGCTGCCCACGTCCACGTTGCGCGCGCGGAAGTCCGTGGCGATCATGCGGACTTCCATGCGCGTTTCGGGATTGACGCGGACCTTCAAGAGCACGAGTTCACGGTCCACGAACTTCTCCTGTGCGTGGTTGACGACCTTGAGCACATCTTCCAGCTTCTCGAGCTGACGCTGAATCTGGTCCGCCATCTCCGCTGGGGCGTCCGCGATGAAGGTCATGCGGGAGACGCCGCGTTGCTCGGTCGCACCGACGCTGAGCGAATCAATGTTGTACCCGCGCCGCGCGAACAGGCTGGTCACTCGAGTCAGCACGCGCGGTTCGTCGCGCAGGAACGCGCTAAAAATGTGTTTCACGCGCCCACCAGTTCCTTTTGCGCCACCTCGAGCTTGGGGTCGTCGTCCAGCATCTCGTCCAAGCCCTTGCCCGCTGGGACCATTGGGAAGACGTTGGCTTCTTGCGGCACGCGCACTTCCAAAACTGCGGGTCCGTCCGCCTCGAGCCACTGTTTGATTGCCACCTCGAGTTCCTGCGCGGTGCTGGCGGCGAAACCGGGAATACGGTACGCGCTCGCCAGGATCGGGAAGTCCGGGTTCGAGTCCTCGAGATACACCTCGCTATAGCGGCGCCCGTGGAACATTTCCTGCCACTGGCGGACCATGCCCAAGTAGCCGTTGTTGATGATGGCAAACTTCACGGGGATGTCGTACTTCCTGAGCGTCGCCAACTCTTGAATCGTCATCTGGCTCGAGCCATCGCCCGCAATGGCGACCACGGTTTTCCCGAGGGCAACCGCAGCGCCCATCGCTGCCGGGAGCGCGTAGCCCATCGTGCCGGCGCCGCCGGAGTTGACCCAGGTGCGCGGGTGCTCGAACGGGTGCAATTGCGCGACCAGCATTTGGTGCTGCCCCACGTCTGCGACGACCGTCGTCTCGGGTTTGACGTGCCGGGAGATCATCGAGATTGCCGCTGCCGCGCCCCACTCCGGGCGCTTGGGTTGCCGCGCCTTCCAGTCGTTCAAATCCTTCCACCACGCTGTCAACTCGAGCTTGCCGATGCCTGCGGTCAAGCGCTCGAGGGTTTCCTTGGCGTCGCCGTGGATCGGGCAGTACGCGGGGATCAGCTTGCTGTGCTCGGCGGTGTCAATGTCAATGTGGATGATCTTGGCGTTCGGGGCGAAGCGGCTGGTTTTGCCGGTCACGCGGTCGTCAAAGCGCATGCCCAGCCCGATCAGCACGTCGGAATTCGTGATTGCGCGGTTCGCGGCGACGCTGCCGTGCATTCCCGGCATGCCCAGCCATTGCGGGTCAGACGCAGGAAAATTGCCCAAGCCCATGAGGGTCGTAATCACCGGAATGCCGGTCTTGTGCGCGAACGCGAGCACGGCGGGCGCCGCATCGCTCGCACCGCCGCCGACCATCAGCACGGGTTTCTTCGCGCCGTGGAGCAACTCGAGGGCTCGAGCGACGCTGTCTTCGCTCGGGACCCTGGGTGCGGGGCGAGCAATGGGTTGCACGATTGGAGCCGTCGTCACCTCGAGCTGCACGTCTTTGGGAAGGTCCACCAGCACCGGACCGGGGCGACCGCTGAGCGCGATGCGGATGGCTTCTGCCACGGTTTTGGACACGTCGTCGGCGTGGCGCACGAGGAAATTGTGCTTCGTGATCGGCATCGTGATGCCCGTGATGTCGGCTTCCTGAAACGCGTCTGTGCCAATGAGGGGTCTCGAGACGTTGCCGGTGATCGCCAGCACCGGCAAGCTGTCCATCATCGCGTCCGCGAGCGCCGTGACCAGGTTCGTCGCGCCTGGACCGCTCGTCGCCATGCACACGCCCAAGCCGCCCGTGACGCGGGCGTAGCCTTCCGCCGCGTGCCCGCCGCCCTGTTCGTGACGCACCAAAATGTGCTGAATCGGGCTGTCGTACAGCGCGTCGTAGACGGGCATGATCGTGCCCCCAGGGTGTCCGAAAATCGTCTTGACCCCGTGCGCCTCGAGGGTTTTCAGCAACGCTTCTGCTCCGTTCATGGCTGGCTCCTTTTGCTGGTACTGATTGCGGGCTCGAGGGCAAACAAAAAACCCTCGCGGGTGGCGAGGGTCGCTTGGCTTCGGGAAAAACAATTACGCCGCGACCCTCACGAGTAGGGTTACTACGACAATAATCGCGGGAACGGGTTGCATCTGGTTAGAAAGCCTAGCAGCGTGTCTCGCGCGTTGTCAAGCTGGAGTTCATGGGTGAAGGGCGTCTTCATGTGCCTGGTATACCAAATTGTATGCCAGAGACGCGAATCTCGAGGGTGTCACCGCTGGGTGAACAACCTGGTGTCTCGAGCCCTGCCAAAGCGTAGGGGCAGGTCGTCACGCCGTTTCGCCGTCACGCCCACGTGTGCGTCGTGCCCATGCACGCAAGGTCATGCTGTGCCCATGATTGCCAGGTCATGCTGTGCCTGTCCCGCTCGAGCCGAGTTCTGCATCATGACCAGAACGAAGCTCGAGCATTCACATCTCGAGTCGTGTCGATGCAGTCCGGTTTTGGCAGGACGTGGGTGCCGCTTGCGCGGCACTCGGGCGAACACGACGGTTTGCCCCTACGAAAAACCTGTGCGGTGGTCGCGCGGTCTCGAGCCTCGATCTTTCTCCCTTCGCCCTCTTCACTCACCGCCCGCGTACATCTCCGCGACCAGGTCCTTGTACGCCGCCAGCACGCTCGAGCGTTTGACCTTCAGCGTCGGTGTGACCTCGCCGTCTTCCTGGGCCAGACGTTTGGGGAGCAACCGGAACTTTTTGACCTCTTCGACCCTCGAGAGCGTCTTGTTCACCGCGTCCACCTCAGCCGCAATCAGGCGTTTGATCTCTTCGTTCTGCGTCAAATCCGTGTAGGTCGTGAACGGCAACTTGCGCGCCTGCGCCCACTCGGTGACGTTGTCCTCGTCAATCACGATCAGCGCCGTCAAATACTTCTTGCCGTCGCCAATCAACACTGCGTCGTTGATGAAGCTCGAGGCTTTGAGCAAATTCTCGATGTGCGCAGGCGCGATGTTCTTCCCGGCAGCGGTGATGAAGATGTCCTTCTTGCGCCCGGTGATCCTGAGGTCGCCGTCGGCATCCAACTCGCCCACGTCGCCGGTGTGCAACCAGCCGTCCTTCAAGGTTTCCGCGGTGGCTTGCGGGTCTTTGTGGTAGCCCAGGAAGACGTGCTCGCCGCGCAGCAGAATCTCGCCGTCTGGGGCGATCTTGATTTCGATGCCCGGCTGCGCCCGTCCGACCGTGCCGAGTTTCACCGGCCAGCCTTGGTGCACGGTCGCGGCGGCGGTGCCCTCGGTTTGACCGTAGCCCTCACGAATCGGGACGCCCATGCCGTGGAAGAACTCCAAGACGCGTTGGCTGATCGGCGCGGCTCCGCTGATCACCAGACGCGTACGGTCCAATCCCAAACGTTGCTTCAACGAGCGCAGCACGCCGAGGTAGGCGACCTGCGCCGCAAAACTCGGGGCCCTGGACGCGCGCTCTGCGGCTGCCTTCGCCCGTCCCTGCGCCGCCGCCCATTGGTACGCCGCGCGCTTCACGCGGTCGGCGCGGGTCATGCGAATCTCGATGGCGCTCATCAGCTTTTCCCACACGCGCGGCACGGCGAAAAACAGCGTCGGACGCACCTCGCGCAAGTTCTCCAAAACCGTTTCCGGGTTCTCCACGAAGTTCACCGTGTAGCCGTAGCGCACCGGCAAGGCGACGCTGAGCAAGCGCTCGGTGATGTGCGACAACGGCAAGAAGCTCAGCACCTCGTCGCTTTCCAAAACCGCGTTGGCTTTGGAGAACGTGTCGGTCGTGAACAGCAAATTGCGGTGCGACAAGACCGCGCCCTTGGGCTTGCCGGTCGTGCCCGAGGTGTAAATGAACAGGGCTGGATCGCTGCCCTGGCGCGTGGCAATCCGCGCCTCGAGGCTCGAGGCATGACCGGCGTCTTTGAGCCAAGCCGCGCCAGATTCCAGGAACTCTGCCCAACCCGAGACCCGCGCGTCCTTGAACGTCGTCAAGCCCTTCATGTCCATGACGACGATTTTCTCCAGCAGCGGCAGTGCCCCCGCGACCTCGAGCACCTTGTCCAACTGCTCCGCGTTCTCCAAGATCACGAAGCGGCTGTCCGAATGCTCCAAGACGTAACCGACGCCACTGGCTGCGTTCGTTGCGTAGATCGCCGCCGTGACGCCGCCCGCCATCATGATGCCGAGGTCCGCGATGACCCACTCTGGGCGGTTCTCGCCCAGCAGCGCCACGCTCTCGCCGGGTTTCAAACCCCATTGCAAGAGCGCACCCGCCACAGACCTTGCCTGCCCTTCGTATTCCGTCCAAGTCACGCCGCGCCACAACCCGAACTCCTTGCGGCGCAATGCGACAGCGTCCCCGCGCCGCCGCGCGGTTTGAATGAATTGCTGCGGCAGCGTCTGTGGTTTGGTGACGACGCCACCAGCCGGGGCTCGGCGCTCCTCGAGAACAGCGGTCATGGTTGGGTTGCATTGTACCGGCTCTTGGGGGCGCATCTGTAGCGCGGGTCGAACTCGAGATTCGCCAAAGCGTAGGGGCAGGTTCCCATGCCTGCCCTGCTCGAGCCAAGTTCTGCCGTTGCGTTTTGAACGAGGCTCGAGCCTTCACGTTTCGAGGGTTGCTGATGCCATCCGGTTCTGGCGGGACGTTGGTGCGCTTTCGCGCACCGGGCAGCCGTCGTGCCTGTGCACGCGTCGAACCCATGTTCGCATGAGCACAGCACCCATGTTCGCATGAGCGAAACGGCGTGACGGGCTGCCCCTGCGAAAAACCGGTGCGGTGGCGACGCGGTCTCGGAGATTTCCAAGGGTTGACAGTTGCGATTGCGCCTCGAGGTATCCTGCGCCATGACCCAAACCTTGACCCCAGCCGCCGCGCTCGTCGGCGCGCAATGGACACCCTCGAGTGCGCAGTACCCGCTCTACAGCCCGAGCACCGGCGCGGAAATCGCTCGAGTCGCGGATTGCGGCGTCAAAGAGGCGCACGCGGCGCTCGAGGCGAGCGTGGCGGCGTTTGCGTCGTGGCGCAAGACCACGGCGTACGAGCGCGCCAGGCTGCTGCGCGCGTGGCACGCGCTGATTCTGCGCGACGAACAAGACCTCGCGCGCACCATCGCCCAAGAGATGGGCAAGCCTGTCACCGAAGCCTTGGGCGAAGTGCGTTACGCTGCGTCGTTCGTCGAGTGGTACGCCGAGGAAGCCAAACGCGTCTACGGCGAGGTCATTCCCAGCCACGCGGCGAACAAGCGCTTGTACGCCACGCGCCATCCCGTCGGACCGGTGTACGCGGTGACGCCGTGGAACTTCCCGGCGGCGATGGCGACGCGCAAACTCGCGCCTGCGTTGGCGGCAGGCTGCACGGTCGTCTTGAAGCCCGCTGAGCAATCGCCGCTCACCGCGTTGAAAATCGCGGCGCTGTGGCTCGAGGCGGGCGGTCCAGAAGGTGTGCTGCAAGTGCTGACCTGCCAAGACCCGGTGGCGGTGTCGAAGGTTTTCTTGGATGACGGGCGCGTGCGCAAGATCACCTTCACGGGCTCCACGGAAGTCGGTCGCATCCTGACGCGCCAGAGCGCGGACACGTTGAAGCGCATGAGCATGGAACTCGGCGGGCACGCACCGTACCTGATCTTCGCGGATGCTGACCTCGACCGCGCGGTAGCGGACGTGATGGCGTCCAAATTCCGCAACGCCGGGCAGACCTGCGTGTGCACGAACCGCGTGTACGTGCAACGCGCGATTCTCGAGGCGTTCACCGCGAAGCTCGCCGCCGCCGCGAGCGCGCTTCGTGTGGGTGATCCGCTCGACCCGAGCACGCAGATCGGACCGCTCGTGGACGCGCAAGGCTTGGAGAAAGTCAAAGCCCACGTTGCCGACGCCGTGAAGCACGGAGCGACGGTTGTCACCGGCGGGCAAGCGCTCGAGGGGCTGTACTACGCGCCGACCGTCCTCGGTGGGGTGACGGCGGACATGCTGGTCATGCGCGAGGAGACCTTTGGACCTGTCGCGCCCGTGATTGCCTTCGACACGGAAGACGAAGCGGTGAACGCCGCGAACGACACGCCGTACGGCTTGGCGGCGTACGTTTGGACGAAGGATTTAAGCACCGCGATGCGCGTCTCAGAAAATTTGGAGTACGGCATCGTTGGTTTGAACGACGGCATGCCCAGCGCGGTGCAAGCCCCGTTCGGCGGGATCAAGCAAAGCGGCTTCGGGCGCGAGGGCGGGCTGTGGGGCATCGAAGAGTATTTGTACGTCAAGTACACGTCAATGGGGGTGTGAGCCCTCTCCCGCTTGGTTCGCTGAAGCTCGCAAAGTCCCCTCTCCCGCTCAGGTGGGAGAGGGATGTTAGGGGGTGCAGCTCCCGATCGGGGAGAGGGCTGGGTGTCACGCACCCAGCCTCTCGAGCTTAAACGTCGTTCCAGGCATCCGTTTCACCCTCGAGCAAGTCGCGCCACGCCTCTGGCACCGCATCCGCGAGTTCGTGCGCCATCAGCCCGTACCCCTTTGACCGCGCGACGACATCGCCCGCCGCGCCGTGCAGGTACACCCCGAGTCGTGCAGCATCCCAGGCGTTCAAGCGCTGCCCCATCAATGCGGCGACGATGCCGCTGAGCGTGTCGCCCGTGCCGCCCGACGCCATGCCGGGGTTGCCGGTCGTGTTGACCCAGGGCACGTGCCCTCGAATGGCGACGACCGTAGGTGCGCCTTTCAGCACGACCACGGCGTTGAAGCGCTCGGACAGGGTGTGCACTGACTCGAGCGGATCGCGGGTGATCGCGTCCGTCGTCGTGCCCAGCAATCGCGCGGCTTCGCCGGGGTGCGGCGTCAGCACGGTCTCGAGGGTGCGCGCTTGCAGCAGCGGCTCGAGGTTGGGTTGCAACGCGTCGGCGTCCAGCAGCAACGGGCACCTGACCTCGAGGAGGCGCTTGAGGACTTCGGTGGGGACTGCACCCATGCCCATCCCGGCGCACACGGCGTCGGCTCGAGCCTCGCGCAAGAACCCGAGGTGCTCTGCCGTCCACGCGGGAAGCTCAAAGCGCGTGGCTTCCACGGGAGCGTGTAAGCCCGCGCCTGGCGTGGTCACGACTTCCACGAGTCCTGCCCCTGCGCGCAGGGCGCCGCGTGCGGCAAGTGCGGGGGCGCCTGGGTAGCGTGTGGTGCCGCCGAGCACGAGCACGCGACCGGACGTGCCCTTGTGTGCGGCCCTCGAGCGTTCGGGCAGGAGGGCGCGCAACTCGAGGAGATTGGCGGTGTGCGCGCTGGCGTGCTCCAGGGCGATGCGCGGCGGAATGCCGATGCGGGCGACGACCACGCGCCCGCAGGCTTCGCGGGCAGGGGAGAAGAGGTGCACGGGTTTGAATCCCTCGAGCGCGACTGTGGCGCTGGCATGCACGTGGGAATTCGTCAGCACATGCACGTCCGCCTCGAGCCCGGAGGGGAGGTCAACAGCGTACACGGGCTTGTCCACGGCGTTGAGGCGCGCAATCACCGCTGCCTCTAGGTCACGCGCGGGCGCACGAAACCCCACGCCGAGCAGCGCGTCCACGATCACGTCCTCGGGCACGGGCACGGTCTCGAGGGTGTGCGGCTCGAGGGTTTCGATGGGCACACCGCACGCCTCGAGCGCCCGCCGCATCGCCGCGCTCGGACCCTCGAGTCCAGCGTCGGGATGCAGCAGCACGCGCACGGGTGCACCCCACACGTGCAACCACCGTGCGCACGACAAACCGTCGCCGCCATTCATGCCCTTGCCGCACACGACCAGCACCCGTTTGCTGGGATGGTCCTTCCACACTGCCTTTGCCACCGCGCGACCGGCGGCGTCCATCAATGTCTCGAGCGCCAAGCCCGCGTCCACCGCGGCGCTGTCCACGCGTTTCACGTCGCCGGCACGGTAGACGTTTGCCATGCCCATCAGCTTACCGGCGCGCAGTACAATCGCCGTCCATGACCACAGATGCGACGCGAACGGCGCTCTTGGAGGCTTTGAAGATGGCCTTGGACGCGCCAGACTTCGAGGATTGGTTCACGGGTTTACTGCCCACGCTCGAGGGTGTGGACGCCCGCACCGCGAGTCAACGCCCTGGACCGGACCGCTCGAGCATCGGGGCGCACGTGCGGCACATCGCGTATGCGATGACGGCGGCGAACGCGTGGTTCGCTGGGGAGCAGCCGGTGCTCGATTGGGAAGCCGCGTGGCGGCAACCATCGGTAACGGACACCGATTGGCGTGCGCTGCTCGAGACCATTGCGCATGAACGCCGTGTTTTGGAGACGCAGATCAACAGCCGTGCCGAACTGGACGCGAAATTCCTGACCGGCGCAATCAAAAGCCTCGCCCACCTGGGCTACCACGTCGGCGCGATCCGCCAGATTCGCGTGCAGGTGCGCCCTTGATGCGCCTGACCGAGTACACCCTGCGCGTCACCCACCGCGCGGACTGGGACGTGTTCGAGGCTGAACTGACCGAGTTCTACGCGCTGAAAGCCACTGGTGCGACCCGCGAGGAAGCCCTGGCGGAACTCGAGCGGCTGTACACCGAACGCGTCGCGTATTTGACGGCGGTCGGCAAGCCGCTGCCTGTGCCCGGTGAAACGCCCGAAGCGCTGTTCAGCAGCACGCAACGCGTGGACGCCGAAGCGGGCTTGATGCGCGACTTTTTCAAACGCGTGTTGAACATGGATTACGACGACGTGTACCTCAACGACGCGACAACCTTGGAGGAATTTGGGGACTTTGATGCGCTCAGGAAAGCCGTGCAACGCGCGTACGGCGTGGACATCGGAGACGAACGCGAACGCGAGTTGTGGCGGGTCGTTGCGGTGATTCGTGCTGCAAGTCGGTGATCTCCAGAATCACAACACCCGGCTTTGACTGGCTCGGGACCGCGCGCCCACCGCACTGGGGTTCGTAGGGGTTTAGCATGCTAAACCCTGTGCGGCGCAAGCCGCACTTGCGTCCCTCGAGAATCGGATTGCACACAAGTCACCGAAACCCGAGACCCCAACCGCTCGAGCACCGTGATTCTTCGTCCGTTCACGCCCGAGCTTGTAGACTGCCCGTCACCATGACCGTCTCTGAAAACAAAGTCGTCAGTTTGGAGTACCGCCTCACCGTGGAAGGCAACCTCGTGGATGCCAGTGAGGGCGAGCCGCTCGTGTACTTGCAAGGGCACGGCAACATCGTGCCGGGCTTGGAATCGCAAGTGGCGGGCATGAACGTGGGCGAGGAGAAAACCGTCACCGTCAAGCCGGAAGAGGGCTACGGCTTGTGGGACGAGGAGTTGATCCAGACCATTCCCGCCAACGCCTTTGACGACACCCTGGAGGTCGGCAGCAATTACACGGGCGAGGACGAGGACGGCAACCCGGTCAGCTTCGTGGTCTTGGAACTCGAGGGTGACGAGGTGCTGGTGGATTTCAACCACCCACTCGCCGGGGACACGCTCTCGTTTTGGATCAAGGTCGTGGACGTGCGCGATGCGACGCCGGTGGAACTCGAGCACGGTCACGCGCACGGTGCGGGCGGGCACCAGCACGACGCCTAAAGCCCGACGGCTCGAGCACATCGGACGCGGCTTCGACCTCGGTTGCAGGCTCGAGGTTTTGGTTTCACGCAGCGGTCTCGAGGCGCGACCTGAAGCTGTTCCCTTCGCCTTTTGCCTTTCGCCCTTCGCCGACCCACAGGGTATGATCTGGCGCGAATGGATGAGGTTCTGCGTTTTGACAGCCTCGCCGTGCACGCAGGCGTTCACCTGACCAACGCGGTCGCGCAACTCGAGGCTCGGGTCGCGGCTTTGGAAGGCAGTGGGTTGACGGGTCGCGGTGCGACGGCGGTGGCATTTACTTCGGGGCGCGCGGCATTGGATGCGCTGGCGCGTTTGTTGCGACCGGGTGACCGCGTGGTCGCGTCGTCGGAATCTTCAGGTCTCGCCGCGCGGGTGTTCGCAACGCTGGCGGAGTTCGAGGTCACGGTGGAGTTCGCGGACTTGAACGACGACACCGCGCGTTTGGCAAGTGACCCGGCGAGCCTGGTGTACCTGGAAAGCCCCTCGAGCGCAACGCTGCGCGTGCCGGACATCGCGCGCATCGCACGAGCCGCGCACGACACCGGGGGGCTGCTCGCGGTGGACAATTCGCTCTTGGGCGCATTCGCCTGCCGCCCCCTCGAGTTCGGCGCGGACGTGGTCGTTTACAGCAGTACGGCGGCGCTCACGGGCGATGCGGGGTTGCCGCTGGGGTTGATCGTCACGCGCAACGACGAACTCGTCGAGCGCTTGCGCGCGCACCGGGATTTGACGGGCACGCGCGCCCCGGCGCAGACGGCGGGGAACGCGCTGCGCGGATTGAAGACGCTGTCCTTGCGCAACGACGCGCAATCCAAAGCGACTGCGCAACTCGTCGCGCGGTTTGCAGCGCACGACAGCGTGCGCGCCCTGCATTACCCGACCTCCGTGGATGCCTCGCGCACGGAGGTGCAGCAGCTCACGCGCGACGGGCGCGAACTTGGCGGCGCGGTGTTCGCGTTGTCGCTGTGGAGCGCTGAAGCCGCCACTGCGTTTCTCGAGCGTTTGAACCTCTTCGGTGCGTCGGAATGGGCGGGGGGCACGGAGAGCGTCGTCTGCCAACCCGCCCGCTCGAGCCACCGCGCGCTGGCGGAGTTCGACTTGGCGCTGCCAGAAACCTTGGTGCGCGTGTCGGTTGGCGTGGAAGACCCGCGCGACCTCGGCGCGGCATTGGAGCGGGCGTTGGATGCCATCGCGGAGTTCACGCCGCCGCCCGTGCCCGTGGAACCCGACGAGCCCGAGGGCGCGCCGCTGCCGCTGCAAGCCGCGCCGAGCGCGTTCATGGACGCCTTGGACAACGCGACCTTGGAGCGCTTCGAGCGCTTGCGCGCCTGGCGTGACGATGCCGCGCGGGAGCAAGGCATCAACCGGCTGCTCGTCCTCAGCAACGGTGTCCTGCAAGAAATCGCCTTGCGCAACCCGGATTCCCTCACAGGGCTGGGCGAGGTGCGCGGTGTGGGACCCAGAAAGCTCGAGCGCTACGGTGAGGCATTGCTCGAGGTGCTCGCGCAGGAACCACAACCCTGGTCGACGCAACTGGAGCAAAGCCACGCGCAAGACTTCAACCCGCCGCCCAAAGCCGCCAAGCCCGACGCGGGCGGCGGCAAGAAGAAGCGTCGTCGCAAGCGCAAACCCCTCGGGGCGGGCGCGTGAAGGTCGTCGTCAGCGGCTATTACGGCTTTGCCAACACCGGCGACGAAGCGATTCTGCTGGCGATCACGCGCGAGTTGCGCGCCCTCGGGCACGCGGTCACGGTGCTGTCCAACGATCCCGTGCAAACCGAGCGCGATTACGGGGTGCGCGCGGTGAAACGCATGAACCCGCTCGCGCTGCTGAGCGTCATCGCCGGGGCGGACGCACTCTTGTCCGGCGGCGGCGGCTTGTTGCAAGACAAAACCTCGAGCCGCACGCTCTCGTATTACCTTGGGTTGATCGGCTTGGCGAAACTGCTGGGCAAACGCGTCGCCGTGTTCAACCAAAGCATCGGACCGTTGTCGCCCAGTGGTGAGGCTCGAGTGAGCACCGCCCTGCGCGGCGTGCGCGCCATCGTGCGCGACACCGGTTCACTCGCCTTGCTCGAGCGTCTGGGCGTGACCGCGCGACTCGGTGGCGATCCTGCGCTGCTGCTGCGCGCCTCCGACGGCGTGGCACGCGACCCCGACCAAGTCGTCATCGCGCCACGCGAGGGTCAACGCGTCGCCACTGAACGCCTCGTCAGCGTGGCTCGAGCCTTGCAGGACGCGGGCAAACGCGTCGTCGCGCTAGGGTTTCAACCCGGCTGGGACGACGCGGAACTCGAGGCGTTCAAAGATGTGGCGGTGCTGGAGAGTACCTCGAGCCCAGCGCGCGCCCTCGAGATTATCGCGGGCAGCGGCGCAGTGATCGGCGTTCGGCTGCACGCGGTGATTCTGGGTGCAGCCGTCGGCACACCGTTTTACGGCGTCAGCTACGACCCCAAGGTGCAAGGCTTTTGCCGCGATGCGGGCGCGCTGGAGGTGCCATGCGAGTTCGATCCACAGGTGCTCACCGCTGCCGTGCTCGAGCGACGCGTCCCAGATTGGACGGCGGTCGAAGCGATGCGTGCCCGCGCCAAAGCGAGCTTTGGTTGGGCGCTCGAGGGGCGTTGAAGAGGCGGGTCTCGAGCCTGTTGTGTAGAAGCGATCCGCCGATTGCTCGTGCGACAGCAAATCAACCACCACGACGAGATTTGCGGCGTCACGCGGATGCGTGGCGTAGGGGCGAACCTCGTGTTCGCCCTTGCAACGGTGGAACACTGAAAGGCCAAGAGCAACGGGTCTTGCCGCTCATCTCGGCACAGTTTCAATCAATGCCCGTGAAGTCGCAAACCCCACAACCCTCGAGTCCGCTGGCATCGCGAGGCTGTCCCTGACCATGAGCAGGTGCGCGACCGTCAGCACCGGAACCTCGAGCGGTGCCCCTCGAGCCCCGAAGCCGAAGCCCTTGGACAACCTGCCGCCCGATTTGTCCACGGCGACGCTCGCCAGCACGCACACGGTCACCCCCTCGAGCGTGGCGGCTGTGCCGTACACACTGAAGTTTTTGATCTTCGCGGCTTGCTTGGGCACGCCCTGCAAACGCCAATAGGTGTTGTTTTTTTCGCGGTGCGGCACGATCAGGGTTTTGCCCGCATCAATAACCATCTCGCGCAGGGGCAGCAATGCGGCTTCCATGCCAACCAACACGACGTTCGCCGCGTCAATTAAAGGGTGCGTCATCAGTCGCTTCGCCGCTGCCCTCGAGCCTTTGAAATTCGGGTTGTGTCCGTGCGGAGGCGTCGGGTACATGCAAGCGCCGTGACTGACCAAGTCCGCCCAGATTTGCTCGCGCAGTTCGCCAGCCGTCACGCGCGGCATTTTCGCACACGGCGTTCAAGACCTCGAGCAGCGCGCTTCGAGTACGGTGCTCGAGCCCCTTTCTAGGGTGCGCTACTCAGGATGAGAGCCTGCCCCACGCTCGAGGCGCACTGTTTTGCGCTTCAGCTCAGGTTCCTCATCGCCAAGGCGAAAAAAACCACGACGGGGGCGGATTGGATCGCTAGACTTCAAGGGTGATCAAGCGCGCTTTGTTGGGAATCGGGTTGGCTGCTTCCTTGGTGGCCTGCCCGACCACGGACATTGGACCTGCGAATCCACCGACGCCGCTGCCGCCGTCGCCAGACCCCATCGTGCCGAACGCGACGTGGAGCGATCCACGTTCGTGGCCCTCGGGCGTGGTTCCGGTGGCGGGCGCGGCGGTGGTGATTCCAGCGGGCAAGGCGATGACGCTGGATGTCAGCCCGCCGCCGCTGAAATCCTTGGTCATCCAAGGCGCGCTGAAATTTGACGCCAAAGACCTCGAGCTGACCGCTGGGTACGTGATGGTGGACGGCGGGCAGTTGCAGATTGGTACCAGAGCCTTTCCGTTCACCAAACGCGCGACGATCACGCTGACCGGCGCGGACACGGGTGCGGACAACATGGGCATGGGCGAGAAGTTTGTCGGCGTGATGAAGGGCGGGCAACTGGATGTGCACGGCGTCAACGTCAAGTCGTGGACGCGCCTGAGTGCCACGGCCGACAAGGGTGCGACGACGGTCACCGTTTCCGACTCGACTGGCTGGAAAGCAGGCGACCGCATCGCCATCGCCAGCACCGATTACGCCACCGGCCAAGCCGAGGAGTTCACGGTCTCAGGCATCAATGGCAACACGATTACGCTGAGCGGTGCGCTCAAGTTCATGCACTACGGGCAGGCGCAAAGCTACGGTGGCAAGACCCTCGAGTCCAGAGCAGAGGTCGCGCTTCTGAACCGCAACGTCGTCATCCGCGGCGAGGAAGCCAGCAGCAAAGACGGTTTCGGCGGGCACATCATGATGATGGACACCGCCAAGGCGCGCTTCTCCAACGTGGAGTTCACGCGTTTGGGGCAGTTGGGCAAGCTCAAGCGTTACCCGATTCACTACCACATGCAGGGCGATGCGGGCGACGGCAGTTTTGTCAGCAACAGCGTGCTGCACCACAACTTCAACCGCGCGATCACGATTCACAGCACGGGCAAGCTCTTGATTCAAAACAACGCCGCGTATGACACCGTTGGACACATGTACTTCTTGGAGGACGGCGGTGAAGCGGGCAATACTTTGGAGGGGAACCTGGGCTTCATGACGCGCTGCACCCTGCAAAAAGACCAGTACGGCAACCAAAAGGGCTGCTATCAACTGAAAGACGGCGAAACGTTGCTGCCCACGGACAAGAACCCGACGACGTTCTGGATCACGAACCCCGCCAACACGATCCGCGCCAACGTCTCCGCGGGGTCCGACGGCAGCGGCTTCTGGATCGCACTGCCCAAGAACCCCACGGGCCCCAGCGCCACCGACGCGCGCTTCAAGGATTGGAACTTGCGGGCCACGCCGCTCCTTGAATTCAAGGACAACCTCGCGCACAGCAGCGGCGGACGCGGTTTGAACGTGGACGACGGTCCGAACGCAACCACCCTCAAAGCTGAAACCACGCACTGGACGGCTCGAGCCAATCCCGCCGATTCAAAAAGCGTCATCGTTCCCGTGGTCTTTGAGAACTTCACCGCGTACCGCAACCGCGAGCGCGGCGTGTGGTTGCGCGGCACCAGCCACACGTTGAAGGGCGCGATCTTGGCGGACAATGCCATCGGCGCGACGTTTGCCAGCAACGAAACCACGATTGAAGACAGCGTGGTGGTTGGCGAAACCGCCAACAAGGGCAATCCCTCGAGCTACGAGATCAGCAAGGGCTGGGTCGGCGCGGACGGGCGCAGCTTGCCGTTTGCGTACAGCGACGAGATCGCGCGCTTCCCGATTCGCGGCTACGAGTTTTACGATGGTCGCGTCGGCGCGAAGAACGTCAGCTTCTTCAACTTCGAGCCCAACGCCCGCCGCAACGCCAGCGCGCTCGGGTATTTGCGCTTCACGGCCTTCTCCGTTGACCCTGGCAACAACGCAGAGAAGCTTTCATTTGACGCAAAGACCAACCGTGTGTCGCTGGATTTCGACCGCGATGCCGCGGGCAACGTCACGGAGCCCAGCACCCCGAACGACGACGGCATGGACGGCTACCGCAGCGCGCTGTTCGTGGACAAAGACGGCAGCGTCACCGGCAAAGCCGGTTGGAGCGTCGTCGTCAACAACCCGTTCTTGATTGATGGCAATTGCGACGCGCTCAACGCCGCGTGGCAAGCGCGGGTGTGCAACAACCAGTACGCGCGCCTGGTGTTTCGCAACGAAGATCCCAGCAACCAGGAAATCAGCCCGGTCACGTTCACGCGCCTGGAAGGTTCAAACCCGCAACAGAAACTCTGGGGGACGCCCAACGACGGTGCGAACGACAACTTCGAGACGCGGGCGATCCTCGGGCGCACGTACCGGGTTGATCTGGGTGCGGCGATGCCCAGCCGCGTCAAGGTCGGCATGTACGACCGCGCCGTGGGCGACTTCGTGCGCGTGAACATTCCTTGGACTGGTGCGGCGCCGTTCATTTACCGCGATTACTGGGTGGACAACCGCAACAAACTCGCCCCGGTGGGCAGCCTCGCGGAACTCGAGGCGAGTGCGAACACCGGCGACAAATACTTCTTGGCGGGCGGCGTGTTGTCGCTCAAGCTGCAAGTCAAGAAGGAGACCAATTACGTCAAGGACTACGCGTTGCTGGACGTGTGCGCCACCGACCTGTGCAAGTAAAGGCTGAATGCTGAATGACCAGGGCTCGAGGGGTAATCCTCGAGCCCTGGCTTTGTTGAAAGCCCTCGAGCGAACGCATCTCGAGGGCAGGTGGTCAATGTGCGGCGTACGCGCGTTGCCGTTGACGGACGAGTTCCAGCGCGTGGTCCAGTTCAATTTCACGCTCGTTGGCCAAGCATTCCGCCCACTCCGCGAGCGTGCGCACACCGTTTTCCACGGCGTCCACCGGCGAGCGGAACTTCGTGCCCAGCAAAAACTTCTTCGCGGCGCGCTTCATGTACCCCGTTCCAATCCGTTTCATGCTGACCCCCTTGTCGTGTGTGGGGTCAGTGTAGGCAGGTGCCGTCACAGCGCCGTCAAACGGGCGTCACGCGTCATTGGGCGCGTGCCACAGGCAGCTCTGGTGACTCGAGCGGTTGCGGTCTCGAACATTAGACTTCTTGCATCAATCGCTGGTGTGTCTCGAGGATCGGGTGTGTCAAACGTTAAACGCAAGGATATTTGCCTGATTCGTAGGGGCGAAGCATGCTTCGCCCCTACACGACAGGTACGATGTGCTTTAGCAAACTTGACTTCCGCAAGAGGTTTATTACCCAGCGTCTCGAGCCAAGCGTGCAATCTCGAGGGTTCAGTCAATCGTTTCGATGGGTTGAAGCGCGCTGTTCAAGACGACCACGCCACGGTGCTCCAAAGCCACCGCGAGGTGATCGCCCGGCATCGGCGCGAGGTCCATCGGCGTGCCGGACAGCGTCGTGCGCCCAGCCACCGCGAAGCGCTCGAGGTTCACGGCCGTGACCGTGCCCGCGCGGTCAGAGAGGTACGCAACGCCGTCCATGACGCTCAAACGGTCAGGTCGACCGCCAGTCTCGAGCGTGCGCGCGACCGCCCCCGCAGGGGAGAGGCGCAGCAAACGCCCTCCCGCGTGGTCGAGCACGAGCAAGCCATCGCCGTCTCGAGCCAGCGCGACTGGGGCTCCCAGTCCCTTGAACCGCTCGACCACGCGTCCGCTGCGCCGATCCACCGCGCTGACCTCGCCGGTCATGTGGTGCGTCGCGTAAATCACGTCGCCCTCGATCAAGGTGCTGTCCATCAGGTCCGCGCTCGAGAGGGCTGTGCTGGGCGCGAGCCGCGCCTCGAGCATCGTTTTCTCGCCCTGACCGGTTTTGTTGAACAGGGCGAGCGTTCCCGAACGCGCGCCCTTGACGACGACCGTTGAACCGTCCACCGCCACGCCCGCCGCGCCGTCTGGGACGGGCCAGTCGTCCATGACCGCGCCGCTGGTTTCGTTCACCAAGTACAGCCTCGAGTTCCCTGCATCCAACAGGTACGACACGCCGCCCGAGGACACGCCATCGGTGAACTGGCTCGCGCGTGCCGTGGTCAGCGTCACGGGCAAGCGGCGGCGGTCTGGGCGCACGACCTCGAGCATCGCGCTGGTGCGCCCGGAGCGTGCGACGATCAACCCGCCGTCGGCGGTGGTCGCCACCACCGACGCTCCGCTCGAGCCGCGAGGGAGCAAGAGCACCAGTGCAAAGACCGCGGCGAACACCGCACCGAAGATGCCAGCGAGGGCGCGAGGGAACGGGCGTCGCCGCTGGCGAGGGCGCAATTGCACGCGCGGCGGTTTGGATGCGCTCGGCTTGACGCGCGCCGCCTCGAGCACGCGGGCGCGCAGTTCTGGGCGCGGCGCGACGGGCGCCGCCATGCCGCTCAGCGCGAGCTTGACCGCTTCAAATTCTGCGCGCAGTTCGGCGTCCCCCTCGAGCGCCGCTTGCACCTGGGCGCGCTCTTGCGCGCTCGCCATGCCCAGGGCGACCAGCGGCAGCAAGGCTTGCAACGCTTCGCGTTCGCTCGGGTTCACACGTCACCCGCCAATCCCGCCAGGCTGGCGCGCAATTTGTCGAGCGCGTATTTCAACCTGGATTTGACCGTGCCGACCGGAACGTTCATCTGCTCGCTGATCTCCTCGCGGCTGCACGCGCCAAAGTACGCCAACTCCACGGTGCGGCGGTGCGCTTCGCTCAGGGTTCCCAACGCCCCACGCACACGCGCGGCGACCGCCTCGAACTCCGCGCGCTCGAGCGGACCGGCTTCGGGGCTGGGCAATGGCAAGGGCTCGCCCTCGTCGTCCTCGAGTGGGGATTGCAACGCGGATGCGCGTTCACGGCGCAACGCGTCTATGCCCGCGTTGCGCGTCACCGTCACCAAATACGTCCCGAGCGCGCTGCGCGTCGGGTCAAACGCGCGCGGGTTGCGCCAGAGCTTCATGAACATGTCCTGCACGATCTCCTCGGCGCGCTCCTGGCTGTGGACGACGCGCAACGCCACGCCGTAAACGAGCGCGTTGTAACGGTCGTAGACGACTGCGAACGCCGCTTCGTCGCGGGCAGCGAAACGCGCCACCAATGCAGCATCGCTCGGCGGGGCACTGTCGGAAGCAACAGGCACGTCCCGCATCTTAGCGGGCCAGGTCATGGGGAGCGCGAGCGTCACGGATCACCTCGAAGTCAAGATACGCAAGTCAACACCTCCAGGTTCAACCGGCCCGGTAACATGCCTCGCATGGACACCCTGACGGACCTCGAGGTGCGCGTGCTCGGCAGTTTGATGGAAAAACAAGTGACCACGCCTGACCTTTACCCGCTGTCGCTGAACGCGCTCACCAACGCTTGCAATCAAAAAAACAGCCGCTTTCCTGTGACGAGCTACAGCGACCGCGAAGTCGAAAACGCCTTGGAGACCTTAAAAGTGAAAGGGCTGGCATCCTTCAGCCGCGAAAGCGGCGGGCGCGTGCCCAAGTACCTGCAATTCCTGGCGAGGGAGTTGGGCTTGAATCCCGCGCAGCACGCGGTCTTGTGCGTGTTGATGCTGCGCGGCGCGCAAACCGTCGGCGAGTTGCGCAACCGCGCCGAACCATTGCACAAAATTGAAGGTCTGAGCGAAGTCGAGCGCATCCTGGAGCGTTTCGCAGACCTCGAGATCGCCGTGAAGTTGGAGCGCAGCCCCGGCGAACGCGAGGCGCGTTGGACGCACACGCTGACCGGCGCGCCCGCCCCCGGCGCGGCGGGTGACTCGACCCGAGCCCCATCTTCCGGCGGGGGCAGTGATTTGGTCTCGAGGATCGAAGCCTTGGAGGGCGAAGTGCTGCGCTTGCGGGCAGAACTCGAGGCGCTGCGCTCGGAACGGTAGGCGTTGAACAGGTGCGGTGCCTCGAGCCTGTTGCCGTGGATCACCGAGGGGACCGGAAGCGGTTGACCCATGCAAGAACCCCGACACTCGAGGAACGCCGCACCCCTTGGAGACCGGGTCCGGTGCTAGATTCCACCCCATGAAACCGGACACGCTCGCGGCGCGCGCTGGGCTCGAGAACACGCTGGGTCTGGGTCGCCCGATCACGACGGCAATTCACCAAGCGACCGTCTACGCCTTTGATTCCCTGGAAGAACTGGAGCGCGTTTACGACGGCGAACCGGGGCACATCTATTACCGCGACGGGCATCCGAACCAGGGCGTGTTGGAATCCACGCTGGCGGCGCTCGAGGGTGGTGAGGCGTGCGCGGTGGCGGCGTCGGGCATGGCGGCGATCTCGAGCGGCTTGCTGGGCGTGTTGCGCGCGGGGGATCACGTCGTCGCGGACCGCAACGTCTACGGCGGGACGTATTCGCTGCTGACGGAGGACTTGCCGCAGTTGGGGATCACGGCGACGCTGGTGGACGCGCAAAATCTGGCAGCGCTCGAGGCGGCGATCCAGCCGAACACGCGCTTGCTGCACCTCGAGAGCCTGTCGAATCCGACCTTGCGCGTCGCGGACCTGCCCGCGCTGGTCGCTGTGGGCAAGCGTCACGGATTGACCGTCAGTGTGGACAACACCTTTGCCAGCCCAGTGCTCCTAAAGCCCCTCGAGCACGGCGCGGATCTGGTCTTTCACAGCTTGGCGAAGGTCATCGGCGGGCATGGCACGGTGATGGGCGGCGCGGTTATCGGCTCGAGCGCGTTGATCGGCGCGGCTCGAGGCAAACTCAAGCACTTGGGTGGCACGATGGCGGCGTTCGACGCTTGGCTGGGTTTACAGGGCGTGAAAACGCTGGGCTTGCGGATGCGGGCGCACAGCAGCAATGCGCTCCAGGTCGCGCGGTTTCTCGAGGCGCATCCAATGGTGTCGCAGGTGCACCACCCTGGGCTCGAGTCGCACGCGCAGTTTGAACCCGCGCAGCGATTGTTCCCCCACGGGACGGGCGGGATGTTGTCGTTTGAACTGCACGGCGGTTTACCGGCGGCGCGCGTCTTCGTGCAGCGCATGGCCAAACGCATCCCGCTCGCGCCGAGTTTGGCGGATGTCTCGAGCACCCTGTCGTATCCGGCACTCGCCAGCCACCGCGCGCTGACGCCTGAAGCCCGAGCCGCCATCGGCGTCACCGATGGCTTGCTGCGCTTGTCGGTCGGCATCGAGGACGTGAACGACATCATCGCCGACCTCGAGCACGGCTTGAAAAGTCTGTAAAGGCGTACTCTTGAGGCATGGCACAGGTTGACAGTCCGTATTTCGTTGGCGACCGCGACGGCTACACCCCGCAAATCTCGAGGCTCGTCTGCATGATGGCGTACGCGCGGACGACGACCTTGCAAACCGTGTCCGGGTTGACCACGGCGGAGTTGGACGCGTTGCCTGACCCGCAGGGCAACAGCATCGGCATGTTGTTGGAGCACTTCTGCGCGGTGGAAGTTGGGTATGCAGCCTCGACCTTTGACGGCAACGAGGATTGGAATGGCGCACTGGGCGAGCGCTGGAAGCCGGGCGGCGATTTGGGCGCGCTCGGACGGGAAAAGATTCGCGGGAACCCACTGCGGTATTACCTGCAAAACCTGCGCGACATTCGTGCCCAAACCCTCGAGCGCTTCAAAACCGTAGACGACACCTGGCTCGAGGAACCGATTGGGTTCTGGGGCACGACCGGCAACCGCTCGTTCGCGTGGTTCCACGTGTTCGAAGACGAAATCAACCACCGTGGGCAGATGCGCTTGATCCGCAAAACCCTGCCGCGCTTGCAGAACCCCGGGATGCTCGGGATTCGTCCGGTCGCGGCGCGCGAGGATGGCACAGGCATGCGGCTCGAGGTCGTCGTCGAGAACGCGCCTGCGGCACTCGCGGGCTTGCAGGCGGGCGACGAGGTCACGCACTTGGACGGTGTGGATTTGCGCGCGTTGTGGCTCGAGGAAGTCGCGCTGCAAAACGGCGTCGGCGTGACTTCGGTGTTTTCAGTGGTGCGCGATGGCAAGACGCTCGAGTTCAGCGTGACCCGCGCACCTTACCCAAATTGATCGTCGCCGTGCCACGCGATTTGATCGCGTCCGCGCGCTTTGGCGCGGTACTGCGCGTCGTCTGCCAGCGTCACCAGGTTCGGTGCGTCGCAGGCTTGCGGGCTCGAGGCGAGCCCCGCGCTGAGGGTCACGGGCACGTTGACCCCGAGGCTCGTCCAGTCGAAGTCGCGCACGGCGACGCGGACGCGCTCGAGCACATCCACGGCGTGCGCCAAATCGCAATCGGGCAGCAAGACCACGAATTCCTCGCCGCCGTAACGACAGACCGTGTCTTCCAAACGCAACTGCGTTTGCAAAATGCCCGCGATGCGCTTGAGCACTTCGTCCCCGACGCGGTGCGAGGCGGTGTCGTTGACACGTTTGAAATGGTCAATGTCGAGCATCGCCACCGTGAGCGGTGTGCTTTGACGCTGGGCTTGCGACCAAGCGCGGGGCAACTCGGTTTCCAAGTGGCGGCGGTTGTACACGCCGGTCAGCGCGTCCTCGTGTGACAGCCGCTCGAGCCTGTGCGTTTGCTCGCGCAGTTGAACGAGCAACGCGGCGTTCTCCGCGTTCGCGCGCTCCAACCGTGCGTTCAAGGATTCCAAGGCTTCGGTGCGGGCGCGCACCAAACCGAAATCGAAGCGGTCACGCTCCTGGTTGAGTTGCGCGTTCATCGTCAGCGCCAAACGCTCCAAATCCGATCTCGCCAAGCGCTTCTCCAACGCGCGCACCGCGCTGCTGTGCGCCAAAGCCGCCTTGAACTGCCCTGCACCCTCCAAAGCGAGCACCAACCGCTCGAGCGCGAAGACCTCGACCGCGCCGCTGTTTGTCGCCCGCGCGTCCACGATGACCGGGCCAAACGCCTCGAGCGCGTCGCTGGCGACCCCGAGCGCCACTTCGCAGGCAGCGACGACGACGCGGGCCCGCGACGCGTTCACACGGTCTCCGACCGCCTCTCCGCAGTGCACCGCCGAGCGCGCGGTCTCGAGCGCCAACGCGTGATCGTCGCGTTCAAAATGCACCATCGCATGCAGCACGAGCGCGCCCGCCTCGAGCACCGCGTTGCCCGTGCGTTTGCCGAGCGTGACTGCTTCGTCCAACGCAGCGATGGCTTGATCGAAACGGCGCAGTTTCAAGTACAGCGCGCCCAGTGAACGCAAGGTCATCGCCGCGTAGCGTTCGTCGCCGCTGGCGCGTTGACGCTCCAAAGCCTCCAAGAGGTGCTGCCGCGCCGCACCCGTGTTTCCCAGCGCGTGCTGCGCGTCCCCGATGGCGGTCAACGTCCACGCGACGACGTGCTCGCAATCGGTTTCGCCACGCGCGATTTCCAACGCGGCGAGGTTCAACTCCAAGGCCCGCCACGGGTTGCCGAGTTCCATGTACACACCCGCCAAGTTGCCCAACCCTGTGCTTTCACTTTGCCGCCGCCCGAGTTGCCGTGCAATTTCGATGTAGCGCGTGAACAAACTCAGTGCCCGCTCGAACCGCGCCGCGCTCCACTCGAGCAACCCCAAGACGTTGCTGGCGCTGGCGGTGCCCGCCGCAATGCCCAGCGCGTCGAATTGCGCGATGGCGCGTTCCAGGTGGGCGCGGGCACGCTCGGTCTGCCCGAGGTCCTGCGCGATGCTGCCCATCTCGCGCCCGTACCAGGCTTCGCCCGCCGCGTGCCCCAAGCGGTGCGCGAGGTCGCGGGCGCGCTCGCAGCACTGCACAGCCGCCGCTTGGTCGGGTCGCGTTCCGACAACCCGCGCGCCTCGAACAGCAGCGTGTACACCTCGAGCACCTCGGCGGGCAACTCGGGTGGCAGTTGGTACAACGCGTGAACGTTCAAGGGTGCTCCCAAGGCAGAGTTTAACGACCCCGCCGTGGCTTTGCAGTCCATCCCGCACCGGGCGCGACCCCAGCCCGCCGCGCTGCACCCGCGATGTGCGCCAGCGGCGTATACTCTTGCGCGTTTGACCGCCCAGGCTCGAGGGACGCTCGAGCGGGGACAGAGGAGGCTGGAAGTGAAACTTCACGAGTACCAAGCCAAGGAGTTATTGGCGCGTTACGGCGTGCCGGTACCACCCGGAAAGATCGCGTACACCCCGGACGAAGCCAAAGCGATTGCCAACGAATACGGCGCGCTGACCGTCATCAAAGCGCAGGTCCACGTCGGCGGGCGCGGCAAAGCGGGCGGCGTCAAGCTCGCCAAGGACGCGAACGAGGCTTACGACCGCGCCAAGGCGATTCTGGGCATGGACATCAAGGGTTTGACCGTCAAGAAGGTCTTGGTCGGCAAAGCCGTGGACATTGCCAAGGAGTACTACTGCGGTTTGATCGTGGACCGCAACGTGCAGGGTTACACGCTGATGGTTTCCAAAGAGGGCGGCGTGGACATCGAAGAGGTCGCCGCGACCAACCCCGAGGCGATCACGCGCTTTGCGATTGACCCGATCAAGGGCTTGCGCCCATTTGAAGCTCGAGACATTGCGCTCAAGGCGGGACTCGAGGGGAACCTCAACAAAATCGCCGCGATGATGGTCGGCTTGTACAATGCCGCTGTCGGCGTGGACGCGTCCTTGGCGGAGATCAACCCGCTGGTCATCACCGCGCAAGGCGATGTGGTTGCCGCTGACGCCAAGATTGACATTGACGACAACGCTTCTTACCGCCACCCGGAGTTGGAGGCGTACCGCGAGGTCGAAAGCGAGCACCCGCTCGAGGTCGAAGCCAAAGCGTTTGGGTTCAGCTACGTCAAACTCGACGGGCACATCGGCGTCATCGGCAACGGTGCGGGTTTGGTCATGACCAGCCTGGATGTCGTCTCGAGGGTCGGCGGCAAGGCGGCGAACTTCCTCGACATCGGCGGCGGTGCGAAAGCCGACATTGTCTACAACGCCGTCAAGCTCGTGTTGAAAGACCCGGACGTGAAGGGCATCCTGATCAACATCTTCGGGGGCATCACCCGCGCCGACGAAGTCGCCAAAGGCGTCTTGCGCGCCTTGGACGAAGGCATCCTGACCAAGCCCTTGGCGATGCGGGTTGCTGGAACCGCCGAAGCTGAAGCGCTCGCACTGCTCGAGGGCAAACCGATCAACATGTACCCGACCATGACCGAAGCGGCGACCGCTGTGGTGAAGGAGGCGGCGCAATGAGCATTCTGGTCAACAAGAACACCAAAGTTCTGGTGCAAGGCATCACCGGACGCGAAGGCGCGTACCACGCGGAGAAAATGCTCGAGTACGGCACGCAGATCGTCGCCGGAGCCACCCCCGGCAAAGGCGGTCAGCGCTTTGAAGGCGCGGGCAAAACCGTGCCCGTGTACAACAGCGCGGTTGAGGCCAAAGCCGCGCACCCGGAGATCAACGCCAGCATCATCTTCGTGCCGCCCGCCGCCGCCGCGGACGCCACGCTCGAGGCGGCGCACGCAGGCATCAGCCTCGTCGTGAACATCGCCGAAGGCATGCCGACGCTGGACATGATGCGCGTCGTGCGCGAACTCAAAGACCTGCCCGGCGTGCGCTTGATCGGCGGCAACTGCCCCGGCTTAATCACCCCCGGCGAGTGCAAACTCGGCATCATGCCCGCCAGCACCTTTAAACCCGGTCGCGTCGGCATGATCTCGAGGTCGGGAACTTTGACTTACGAAGCCAGCAAGATGCTCGCCGACGCCAACATCGGCACGAGCACCGTCGTCGGCATCGGCGGCGACCCGATCATCGGCACGACCTTCATTGACCTCTTGCCCTTGTACAACGACGATCCCGACACGGACGCCGTGGTCATGATCGGTGAAATCGGCGGCGCGGACGAAGAGAACGCCGCTGCGTGGATCGCCCAGCACATGAAAAAACCCGTGATCGCGTTCATCAGCGGTCGCACCGCGCCCAAAGGCAAACGCATGGGTCACGCGGGCGCACTCATCATGGGCAACGTCGGAACCGCCGAATCCAAACTCGAGGCGATGGCGGCCGCGAAAGTGCCCGTCGCGGACACGATGGACGAAATCGTCGTGCTGACCAAAAAAGCCCTCGGATTGTAGAACGCTCGAGACATACAAAACCCCGCCGATGGAGGCGGGGTTTTTCGTTTGCCACCCGAGGTTCGCTCGAGCCGTGAATCAAAATTGTCTCTAGCCCGCGATCAACGCAATGAACGCGTTCGATCTGCGCGACTCGAGACCGCGCCGCCACTACGCCAACCGTAGGGGCGAGGCGTGCCTCGCCCGGTCCGGCAACGCCGGACTTACGTCCCAACAAAATCAGTTTGCACATACAACGCTCTAAACCTGAATGCTCCAGCCCGCATCCCCTCGAGCCTCACCTTCGCACGAACCGCCACGCGCTCGGCAGCAACGCCGTGACCAGCACCGCTTTCACCGTGTCGCCCAACCAGAACGGGTACAGCCCAAACTCGAGGGTCTTGTCGCCCACGAATCGGCTCAGCCACAGCAGTCCCGGAATGTAAATCAGCACTGTACCGATCAACATGGCGAGGGCGACCAGAGCGAAATTGCGCGTCCAACCTCGATCCGCGAGCCAACCCGTCGCAAGTGCGGCAATCAGAAATCCTGCCAGGTATCCGCCCGTCGGTCCGACGACCGTGGCGATGCCGCCTTTGAACTCCGCGAGCACGGGCAGCCCAACCACGGCGTACCCGAGCCACAGCGCGACCGCCGCGCCGCCCAAGCGCCAGCCCAGCGTCAGCGCGACGAGGAACACGCCTAAGGTCTGTCCGGTGATCGGCACGAACGGCAGTGGAATGCTGACTTGCGACAGCGCGGCGAGGAGCACGCTGCCACCGACGACAAGCGCGATGTCTCGAGGGACGCTGGCAGGGAAGAGGTTGGGCAGGAGGGGCTGCGGATTCGTTGTTGTCGTCATACTTCTCCTTTAAACGTGGCGCAAGCTGACATCGCCCGCGAACACGGTCTTCACACCCTCATTGGTTTGCACCTGCAACGCGCCGTCGTTCGTGACCTCGAGCGCCGTGCCGTGCCAGCTTTCCCCGTTCGGCTCGAGGACGCGCACCGCGCGTCCCAGCGTGCCGTTGACGGATCGCCACAACTCGAGCGCGGACTGTGGAGCCTCGAGGAACCGCGCGTAGTGCGTGTGCAACTCTGCCAACACCGCTTGGAGCAGCGCCTTGCGGTTCACGTGCTCAACGAACTCCTCGAGTGCAGCAGCGTTCAGTTCAACCGGGAAGTTCTGCCGCCGCACGTTGATGCCCATGCCGAGCACCACGAACCGCGCCTCGCCGTCTTCGACTTCGCTCTCGAGCAATACGCCCGCGAGCTTGCGCCCGTCCGGGGCGAGCAGATCATTGCTCCACTTCAGCACCGTTTCAAATCCCGTCTGCGCGTGCACCGCGCGCTGTAGGCACGCTCCCGCCAAGAGCGGCAACAGCGACAAACTCGAGAGCGGCACGCTGGGTCGCAACACCAAACTCAAATACAACCCGCTCGAGGCTGCGCCCTGCCACCCGCGTCCACGCCGTCCGCGACCGCTCGTTTGCAGCTCCGCGAGCACGCCGCTGAACTCCGCCGCGCCCGCTCGAGCCAACGCCCGTGCCTCGTCCATCGTGCTGCCGACGCTGCCGCGATACTCGAGGTTGCCCGTGTTGATCGGCGCATCCATCTCGAGCCTGTAGCCCCGCGCTCCACCTTCAAGTGGATAGCCCTCGCGCTTGAGTGCTTGCACGGCTTTCCATACAGCAGTTCGGGTCACGCCGAGTTGTGCCGCCAATGCCTCGCCCGAATACCACACGCCGGGCTCGAAGGTCTCGAGCAAAGCTTGCGTCAACTTGGATTGCGGCACGCGGTTAACGCTAGCGTGCAGGAGCCTGTCGCGTCAACCGTTCAGAATCTCCACGCCGACGGAAACGTAATCGCTCCACGCGAATGCAGCCCTGGGATCGCCGCGCACATCACGCACCAAGCATCCAAGCTGAACTGCCTTCTCAAACGCCGCCGCGCGCCGAATCACCGTCTCGAAATGTGGCAACTCGAGATCCGCCAACCGCTCGAGCGCCCGCTCTGCATCCCGTGAAGGGGGTGGCGGTGCGAGCGTCACCAAAACCTTGAACGGCAAATCCTCGAGGTCATCCTTCAAACGCGGCAACGTCTCGAGCGACAACTCACTCGGCGCGGTCGGCACGACGAGCAAATCCGCCTTCCTCGAGAACTCGTCCAGCGTTTTTGCCTTCGGCTGTGCACGGGTATCCACGACCACGTGCTCGAAACGTTTGGGCTTCGCGCTCTCCGGCTCCGCCGTTTCAAACGGCATGTCCCCTCGAGCCGCCCAAGAGGATGCCCCACCTGCGGGGTCGGCGTCGACCAGCAGCGTGCTCCCTCGAGATGCGAGCAGGGCAGCCAAATGAACGGCGGTCGTGGTTTTACCCACGCCGCCTTTCAAGCTTAAAACCAAGATGCGCACAGAAATAAATGTTAACAGGTTTAAGGAGTGATCGTGACCCCGCGGTTTTGCGGATAAATGCGTCCGCGCAGATTGCTGTTCGCGGAATTTGCCCCCACTCGAACAGTGGTGACACTGTTTCCAAGGAGTGTTGTGCGTTGAAGTTGCAAATTATAATCAACCCATCGTGGCCCATTTGCATCAGGATTTGGATCTACAGTGAAGAGACCTGTGATCGGGCTGGTGGGCGAAACGTAATCTACGAGTAGACTGGCGTCACCGCCCGAGACCGCTGCTCCGGTGCTGATTGCTTGACAGGTTTGACCTGCCCCCGTCCCAAGTCCAATTCTGTACTCCATAATCATCCAAGTCGTTGTGTCGTTGCGTACATCCAAGCCAGGATTGTTGGCTCCTGTTGCGTTGTTGACATATTGGCTGCGTGGAATCGCGTAATACGCCAAGAATTGATAGTTGGTGTTGCTCAGGTTCGGCGGCATAATCATTGCAACAATTGGGTGTGTATTGATAGTCCAGACTGAGCCGCTCCCAAACGCATTTTGCGTTGACCATCCACTCGCGGCCAAAGTCAAGATTTGACCAGCAGGATAGACGTAACATGATTCTTTAATTCTGGCTGTGATGACCTGTTGCGCAATTTGACCTTCACGCAGCAAGTCATTGGAAGCATTAATCGAATTGGAACTCCCAATGGAAGTTCCCAAGGTTTGAAACAACGCCACACTAATAATACCGAGCAGCAATAATGACAACAACGCTTCAACAAGCGTAAAACCACGTCGCATGTGTCGCATCACGGATTCCCTGGGCACGGCAGATCGAGTGTGGCTCGAGACAGTTCACGCACTGGGGTGGCGACACTTGAAGCGATCACGAGCACGCGACGCATACTGGTGGTGCAGGCGGGCAGCGAACCAGGGGTTGCACACCCGGTTGTTGTGAGGGCCGTGTAAGAGAGGGTAGGTTCGGTCGTGGAGTTGGTTAGTGGCAGATTGGCCCAACGTGCGGTGATTGTCATAGATGAACTCGAAGCGGGATTCAATGTCACGATGGCGCACGCTTGATTGAACAGGGTGCGGCTATTCCACTGTCCGCGAACGCTTTCCACCAAGCGTTGTGTGGCAGCGCTCGCATCGAGCGCGATTCGGTTGTCGCGCGTGATCTGGAAACTGCCCGCCAGCGATTGCACGATGAACGCCGTGAGCACCCCAAGCATCGCCAAGGCAATCAGAATCTCAATGAGTGTCAGTCCTGCTTGGACTCGAGAATGCACAGTTCTAGTTAACACCTGTGACCACCGCCCTACCCGTGACGCCAATCACGCGTACAAAAATGCCAATCCCGCCTGTTGTAGAGATACGGATCTCGCGTGGAATTGCACTAATTGTTGATAGTGGCGCGCGATACACCATAGGGAAAGCATTTGTACCTGTCGCACCTGTTATCACAATGGTCAGGTTGCTTGGTAATGTTCGCGTGCGCGTTGTGATGGCGTTTGGACCAGTCGGTACTGTCATTGAATAGGTTTGTCCGATGACGGAATCAAACGATCCATCGGTGTTATAGCGAATCGCGCTGCTGCGGATGTTCTCAAGGTCTGCCTGCAGTTGAATGGCAGCCTGGCGTACTGCCGCGACACGATTTTCACGTATGAGGTTCTGCACCCCCGAAACCCCCACCCCGAGCAAAATGCCGACAATGGTCAGGACAATCAGCATTTCAATCAACGTGTAACCGTTGCTTGCTCGAGAATGGGGACGTGGAAACGACTTCATCAGTTGCCTTTGGAGGTTGTAAACCCGGATGGGAAATCGAAGACCGTGCTGCTGGTAATGCTCGCGGATGGAATTTCGGCGGTGTTGTTAAAGAACGCGATTGGCCATTGCTGATTGTCCGCAAGTGGGAAGAACGGCGGTTGATATGCCGGATTTTGCATGCGGATATCATACGTCATCGTCCGCCCGTAACCGCAAGTCACATTGGTCGCAGTGGCATTCAAGCGTCCGAATTGACCATACTGGCGTTGGATCAACCCGCCTTGAATATTGATGCTGCCCAAATTATTGCCAGGCTGCAAAGCAGGAGGGCATCCCGGTGTAATCGGATCTTCGGGCACGTCCTGAACCTCAATTCTTGAGTTCGCAGCCATGCTCACTGCTTGGATCGTCGTGTTTGGAGCAGTCGTCCTAATCAAAATACCATCGTTTGCCGTGGTGTAAATACCCAGTACGTTGCGTGACCAAGTGTTTTGTACACGGTTGCAGACCGCCGGGGTTACGACCCCGTTATTTGCACGCACTGGTGGATCACTACACACCGGATTTTCGTACTTTAAGTCGTTCAGGATCGTCACTTGACCTTCAGTCGCAAGGGTCACAGCAGCAAAATTGGCAATTGAAGGCGGTGCAGTATCTGGGTCGCTGGCAGTGGTACGCGCTGGTCCTCTGATCGAAACACCGCCGTCAACATAAATGATGCCATTGAAAGTGCCTGACGCGTTTCCTGACGCGGTCCACGGTGCGGCGGTGGTTGCTGGCGCAACCCAATCGTTGAACACTGTGGACCCATAAGTGCGGGTGTATTGCATTGTGACGCCATTGATTTGCTCGAGGTAATACTCAACGAACACTGGCCAAGAGTAGCTCTGTGGTGAACCATAAGCGCAAGCTTGTGTCAGACGTGCTTGTGGACGCAGGCTCGTTCCAGAACCAGAACGTTTGACCACGGTAATGGTGAACTCGACCGGGCCCACGGTATCTCCATTCTTAGAGAAAGACACGCGCACCTTGTAATCAAATTGTGCTCCTCTAGACGCAGGAAGTGTGCCAACCCTCAAACTGATATTACCGGTATTGTCAATGGTTACATTGCTGATTGACTCTCCACTGGGTACGACACTGACGGAAAAATCACTGGCATTGAAGCTTGGTGTGCCGCCACCCCGGTCCGTGCTCCAAGTCGGGGTGACCCTCCAGCCTGGGTTAATGTTGCCAGCGTCATCGAACCTGGAGAGTGCGCTGCCGCTCGTGTTCAGGCCAGTGACGATTTCTGGTGGCGTGAAGCGTACGGTGGTGTTGGCGGTGTCACTGCCCCCTACTCCGTTCGCGGTGACGGTGTAAACCTTGTTGCCGTATCCAGGCGTGTTGATTGGAACACTGGCGCTGTAATTGGCCTGACCAGCGACGAACGGAACGTTTTGGTTCAACCCGTTGGGTCCAGTCAGCGTCATGCCCGAGATCGGGCGATTGGTTGAAGTATCAACGGTCCATGAGATGGTGGACGATCCCCCATTGCGGTTGGTAATGGTCGTTGGGTTGGCGCTGATGGCGGTGATGTCCGGCGTTTGCGGGGCATTGACCGTGACAGCGACAATTCCCGATTGTCCAGAACGGTTCGTGGCGGTGTTCGTGGCGGTCAATTGGTAACGGCGTGAGAGCGGGGCATTCGTGGGGTTCGTGATCGTTTGTGCTAAGGATGGCGGTGTGCTGCCCGTGTTGACCACGGTGTCGAAGTTGTTGCTGCCGAGCACAGACTCGGTACGCAGGGTGTATGTGTAAGGTCCCGTGCCGGCTGCTGCCGTGTTGGCCACCCCGCTTGAACTCAACGTCGTCGTGCCAGAAGGAAAGTTGAATGGACCAGCGGGACTGGCTGCCAGTGCCACTTGGGGGGTTTGGGCTTGCAACACTGTCAATGAACCTGAGTTGCCTTGCCCATTCAAGTTGGTCGTGGTGTTCAGTGCCACGACGCGGTACGTCCGTGTGACATCGGCGTTGGTGCCATTGGACGGTTGGTTGCGCGTGGTTGAGGTGTTGGGACCACTGTAAATCGGCGTCGTGTTTTCGACACCATTGACCGATTCAAAAACTGTGTAGGTGTATGGTCCCGTCCCGGAACCGCTCGTGCTGCCGCCCGCGTTTTGATTGCTTACGCTCCACGTGATATTGGCCGTACCACCAGTGAAGTTGAATTGGTTCGCGGCAGGCGATGCGGTGGGATTGGTCGCGGACACAGAGACCGTTGGGTTGGCAGGTGGAATCACAGTGACTGTGGCAGTGCGCGTCACAGAACCGCCGGCGTTCGATGCTGTGTAAGTGTAGGTCGTCGTGGCGGTCGGGCTGACGTTTCTCGAGCCTCCACCTACGGGGGAGACTGCCCCAATGCCTTGGTCAATGGTTGAGCTGGTCGCGTTCGTTGCGCCCCAGGACAGTGTGCTGTTCCAGTTGGGGTAATAAACGATGGGCGGTGCGGCACTAAACGTAACGTCGGTGGGCGGGGTGGGCAGCCCAGTTCCAAGAACGCCAACAAAAACGCGAATTGTGCGTGTAACGTTGCCAACCGCGTTTGTGGCAGTCAACCGATAATCGGAATACGGCGGGATCACCGGATTACTCGAGACGGTATTGGTCACCGTACTGCCGTTGGGTGTGTAATTGAGGTTTGAAAGCACGGAATTTGTGGGAAACACGCGCTCAACACGAATATTCGCAGCGTTTCTGACATTCCAACGCAGTGGTGTTGCGGCTCCAGCACCAACCGGATTGTTATCGGCGGTGAAGCTCAAAATTTCTGGCAAATCTAATGCAGCGGTTGTAACGGTCACAGTGTTGGTGCTGGGAATGTTCGCTCTGCCTGTGGTCGTGTCTGTCGTGACCACGCGATATGTCGTCGTGATCGTTGGATTCACGGTGAAGGTTGGCGAAGACAATACGCCTGTTACATCAGCGTTGGTGGAGGCGTCTTGTACCTTGTAGGTGAATGGTCCAGGTGTATTGGCGCTGGTATTGGTCACGTTCCAGGTCAATGTCGAAGCTCCACCACCGAATGGCAAAGAGGCAGGTGATGGGGCATTCAATGTTGTGATCGGTGAAACGGGACTGGCGACAGTAACGGTGTTGGAGGTTGCGTTGCCACCTGTCAACCCTGTGTCGGTCGCTCTGGCGCTGACGCGAAACCGGTATGTGTCGTTTGAAGAAGCGGTGTTCGTTGTAACGGGGAAGTTGACGACGCTCGCCCCGCTGATGTTCGCCGCTGGCACGTTCACCCAACTGCCGCCGTTTCGTTGGGACTGAACCGTGTACGTAAATGGTCCATCTCCAACGCCGCTGTTTGGATTAATGGTGCTGGTGTTGTTCACTGCCCAACTGAAACTGATTGAGCCACCAACATAGGTAAAGGTCCTTGAGCCAGCAGTGTAGTTCGGGCTGGTAGACGTGAAAGCGTTTAGGGTCACTGCCGGCGCAATAGCCTGAACGGTAACGGTGGCGAAATTGGGTGTGGTGTCCGCTGGTGCTGTTGGTCCAGTCACGCGTACTTTGTAATAGGTTTTGGCTCCAGCAACGCTCGTGTCTACTGGTACGGTGATGCTATTGCCACTCGCAGCTTGGGCACTTGGTGCGGTGAAGGTTGTGTTGGTGCTGGTCAGCAATTCGTAACTAAATGGTGGTGTACCTGCCGACGGATTGGGCCAAGTGAACGTCGCCGTAGCTGATGGATTTTCGTAGCGGACGGTCTGGTCAGAGGCAATATTGCCGATGTCGGGTGCAACACCGACAATGGTCAATTGTGCATCCGCAGAGTTGGGCGGCGTGCCGGTTGAAATGCCACTGGCATGGGTTGCCCTGACCACGACAAACTGACCTCCGGGAGTTGCACCTGCGGTTGATGTGAACACTCCTGTATTTGAATCCAGTGTCCCTGTAACGCCCGGCGGCAAACTTACGATGCTGTATGTTTCATCTTGGGTAATCGGAGCAAATTCAAACGTTGGAGTTGTTTGACCAGTTGCAAGGGCAGTAAACGTTTGTGTTCCCGTCGTGTTGATGCTTGGATTGAGAGGGCTAATCGCAATACTGGTTGGGATCGCTGGGCAGCGAGTAATCTGCTGCTTGGCAAGAATTCGGATCAGTTGACCGGTTGCAGCTGTACCGCCATTTGGCACCGTGTTAAAGGTGGTGCTCGTTGAACGTCCGGATGTAGTCGCTTGCATTAGCACGGATGGCGGTGGGCTGTTATAGAACTGTCCTGCAGTGGGATTGGTTGCAGTGGGAACGAGGATGCCACCAGAGACTGCTGCCGCCCGTTGTGGTGCGATTGTTGTAGGAAAAGGAACCACGCGTTGTCCGAAACTTCCCGTGTAGTTCCATGGGTTCGGGCGGGCATTAGAGGTGTATGTCGTACGCATGTTTGGGTCATCGAAGTTGAGGTTGACCAGTTCAGGTGCGGTCGTGCCTGGGGCTGCCCCAACCGCGTATCCGGAAAATTCAGCCCTTCCATTGTTCACCGTTACAGAGACAGGACCAGAGCCATCGTTCATAAACGCTGTGCCCGGAGTACCAATGCAAACGTTGGCGGCTGTATAGCCGTTGGTGCATCCAGCGCTGCCTACCGTGTTGCTCAGCCAAGGGTTGCCTGCAAAATTAAAAGCTCCATTGGTAAAAACCGGACCATCGAGGAGGGTCGAACCATTAAAGTAAACATTGACATTGTTTCCGCCAGGACCATTGACGACCTGTTGATCGGTAAAAGACAAAAAAGCTGCAAAACTTGGTGGTGTTAATCGAATACGGTACACATTATTGCTGAATGTTCTGGTCGTACTGCGAGTAGACACCGTATTACCGCCAGTGGTGTTGTATACACCACGCGATGTGGAGTCGCGTAATCTAAATTCAAAAAAGTATTCGTTTTGAGAATTGATGTATACCCGTTGGGCAATCAAACCAAAGTTAACATCGTAACGCACGTCGCCGCGCAAGACACTCGAGTAACGTGCAGTATTGTTGTTGAGCGATCCATCAGAAAATGCATTTTGCCAGTAGTTTTCAGCAGCAGCAACAGTGGTTGGGACAGAAGTTGGCGCTGGTGTAATTGGATTGGTTGCATCGTTGTAGGCAGACAGTGGAATAAGCTGGCTAAATATAGAATAACGATTGGTCAAATTGGGTGTCGAGTTGTCAGCTGTACAATAGTCGGTCGTCGCCGTACCTGTTGGGGTAGTGATTGGTCCAATTGGATTCGTGCGATTGCAGAATAATCGCGCCAAGGTTTGGACATCGGCTACCGAGGTGGTAAAACTCGTTTGGAGTCGAAAAATCAACTGAGACCACGTTTTGAGCACACCGTTTTGTGCTTCAGCGGTGATACGGGCGATCCCGGATTCAGAGGCGTACTGTGCCTCAAGGGCCAAGCGTTGATCAGCGGTTGTGGATCGCCCAGAAATTGTCAGTGTGGTGGTGATGGCGACAATAATCCCCATGAAAACCACTGCGGACAGCAGCACCACGACAATCGCAATCCCTCGAGATTTGTATCGATTCAACATGGCAACAGTATGAAACGCAAATGAGCGGCGCGCCACCCCAAATCGGGGGACGCGCCGCTCGAGCAGAACCGCTTATTTGATGACGTTGACGGTGATGACGATCAAGACTTGTGTCTGTTCGCTGCTGGTGTTGGTGGTCTTGAACGCTTCACCCAACAATGGGATGCTCGAGATGAACGGGATGCCGCGCGAGCTGGTGTCTTCGATGGTTTGCAGCAAGCTGCCGAGGAGCACGGTTTGCCCGTCGCGGATGCGCACGGTGGAGCGGGCGGAGCGGTCAATGAAGTCAATGCGTTGGAAATCGGTGCTGTTGGGGTTCAGCACACTGCTGACCGATGCGCTGGTCTCGAGGCTGATGTTGCCGTCGGGGGCGATGCTGGGGGTGACTTGAATTTCCACGCCGTACGGAATGGTGCGGCTGGCGAGACCACTGCTTTGAGTCCCACTGCCGGAGTTGCCACTGGTCTGCGAGGTGATTTCAATGCGTCCGCCGACTTTGACGTTCCCCGTGCCGTTGTTGAGGACGGTCAGTGTGGAGTCGTTGACGCGCTTGGAAAGGCGTTGGGTCTCGAGGGCATTAAGCGCAGCGCCGATGTTCAATCCAGCGAGGCTGCGCGTGGCATCCAGCACGAAGTTGAGCGCGCCGCTGACGATGCTGCCGGAGAAGTTGCCGACGCCGAAGTTCCAGTCAATGCCGAGGTTGCGTCCGGCAGCGTCGGAGATCTCTTGAATGCGCACGCCGACGTTGACCATTTGCTGCGGACGGTCCAGGTTGGGGATGATCGCCAGGATGCGGGCGACGGTTGCCGTGGGACCGCTGATGATCAGGCTGTTCGAGGTTTCGTCCGCGATCACGGTGACGCCGTTCAATGGCGCGTTGGAGGTGGCACCAGGCAACGTGGTGCTGGTGGCGACTGGGTTTGGCGCAGGGGTCGTCGTGGTTGTGGTCGATGAGGTGCTGGTCTGGTCTTGGCTCGAGGTGACGACCGCTCCACTGACGACCTTTTGCAGCACTTCGGCGAGCTTGACCGCGCGGGCGTAGGACAGCGCGACGGTTTCGGTGCGAACGTCAACGGGGGCGACCGGTGCGGGCGGCGCGGGCGGGGGCGGCGCAATGTCGGCGTCTGCCAGCAGTGCAGCGATGCGCGCTTGTTGCTCGGTCGTGGCGGTGACGACGAGGCGGTTGCCGACAGCACTGATGCGGATCCCGGGGAACTGCGTCTCCAACAGCGTGCGAATCGCAGCCACGTCACTCTTGATCGTGTAGGTGCGGATCTCCTGGCGCACTTCCACGGGTGCAGTGGGGGCAGCGGGCGCGATGTCGAGGTCATTGATGAGGGCGGTCACCCGGGCCAGTTGCGCTGCCGTACCGGTGACGACGAGGCGGTTGCCGACGCTCGAGATGCGGATGCCGGGCACTTGGGTTTCAATCGCGGTGCGGATCGCGGCGGCATCGCTCTTGATGACGAAGGTTTGCGAGGTCTGGGCGGGTTCGGCGGGCGGTGTCGGTGCGGGCGGCTGCGGGCGCAAGGCGTTGATCGCTTCCCTCGAGCCGACGATCACGAGGTCGTTGCTTTGCAGGATGAAATCCAGCCCGTAAATCGCCAAGACGTTGTTCCACACTTGCCTGAACGGAACATCCCTGAATTTCAAGCTGACTTGCACGGCGGGCAGGTTCGTGCCGATGACTTGCAGTTTCACGGCGCTTCCCAGCGTCTTCAGGTACATCTCCAGGTCCAGCGCGGGGAAGTCCACGGTGACGCGCTGGTCAAAGCGCGCGTCGGCGGGCAGTTGCGACGTGCCGGTGACGGTTTGCGCGTTCGCAACCCCGATCAGGCTCGAGAGGGCGATCAGACCGACCAGCAGCGATTTGAAAAACCTCGTCATGAATACACCTCGGTTGCAGCGTGTTTATTTCTTTTTGAGCGTCAAGGTCTGATTGCCCAGCGCGAGCACCGCTTGCGTTTCGTCAACGGACTTCAACTGGATGGATGATCCGGGAAAGCGTTCACCGAGCGCTATTAAAAAGAACGCATTGGCGCTGGATGAAAACGCGCCTTGCGTCGCCGCACCGGCCACGAACCCTTGGTAGACGAGGCTGTTGTCTTGCACGTACTGCTCCAACGCGATGGATTCGGTGCTGAGGGTGGGTGCAGCGGGCGGCGTGGTCGTCGCGGTCGCGGCTGGCGGTGTCGCCGGAGGCGGAGCGACCGGGGTCGCGGGCGGCGTGACGGCGGGCGGGGTTGCCGGGGGCGTGCTCGGGTTGGCGCTTGGCGGTTCAACCGGCGCAGCGGGTGGCGGCGTGGTCGGACTGACTGGGGGGGTGGGTGCGGGCGGTGTGGGTTCCACCGGTGGGCTCGAGGGTGGGGTGACCGTTGGGTTGGTCGCCACTGGAGGAACGGGTGGTGGGGTCACGACCGGCGGCGGGTTGCTCGAGATCGGCGGCAGCGCGGGCGGCGTGACGGCCACTGGGGCTGGTTGCGGTTGAATGGGGACGACCGGTGGCGGGGCGACGGGGCGGACGACAGGATTGGGACGCGGCGTCGCCGTGTTCTGCAGGATTGGCGGGGCGACCGGCAAGGCACCTGAAAGGACGCCGGTGTTGGGTCGGGTCGCGGACGGACGGGTCACTGGGGCGCTCGGGCTCGAGGGGCTCGGCGTGCGCACGCTCGGTCGGCTGGTCGCCACCGCACTGGGCACGGGTCGGAGCGGCGCGAAGGCGCCCGGAACGGGAGGCAGCGGCGTGGCGTTGTTGACGACGACGTTCGGGGCGGACGGGGTCGGCGCGACCGACGGCAGTGGCGCGCGGGTGACTTGTGGCAGGGGTGCCGAGGGCGGCGCCTGCACCGCTTGCGGGTTCGCGCCGGGCGTGTTCGTTGGCAGTGGGGCAAAGGGGTTGACGTTGCGCGGTGCTGCTGGGCGCACGACTTGCGTGGTCGCTCCGCCGGAGCCGCGCCCGGCGTTCGCGCCCGCTGGGGGCGTGACCGGGGTCGTGGCGAGCAGCGGAATCTGCTGCACTTCGACCGAACGGCTGGGCGTGCCGCCCGTGCCATTTGCGCCGCTGGCTGCGGTCGCGGGCGGTTGTGGGGCAGGTGGCGTCGTGCCCGAGGCGTCTGCGGGGGGTGTCACCGGTGCAACGACAGGGGGTTCAGTGGTGGCGACAGGTTCAGCCGGGGTTTGGTTGAGCAGATACCACACGCCGATGCCCAGTACGGTCGCTCCAAGCAACCCACCCAGCAAGACGGGTCTCGAGACGCTCACGTTGCCCAGCCCGGTTTTCTTCGGGGTGGTTTCGACGGTCTGGTTCGTGTCGTCGGGGTATTGATCGGTGTTCATCGTGGCACCTCCGCCCCAGGCACCGCTTGGCAGACCGGGTTGACCGGTGCAGCGTCGGCGTTGCGGTTTGGATTGTCGTAGATGTAGGCGGTCATCGCCATGGTTGAGCTCAAGGTGGGGTTGGAGGCAGCGACGTTTGGTCCAGCCAACGTGCCGCCTTGGGTGAGGCTCAAGGTCTCCACCTTGAGGAAGCGCTGTTGCTGCTCGAAGGCACCGAGCAAGCCGCGAATCGCGTCCAAGCTGCCCTCGATGGAGAGGTTGATGCCGATGGATTTGACGCCTGCGGGCACGGCGCCGCCCGTTGCGCTGCCTGCGCTGCGGTTCAGCGAGTTGATGCGTCCGCCGTTCGTGCCCGTCTGCGTGCGCAAGGTCTCGAGCAAGCCAGAGAACTGCTCGTTGCTTGGCAGCGCGCGCAGGAAATCGGCTTTCTGACGCTCGAGGTCCGCGACCGTCTGGCAGAGTTGCGTGACGTTGGCACGCGCCCGTTCACCGACTTGTTTTTGTTGGTTGAGCGTTTCGATCTCGCCGCGGATCGTGTCGGATTCCGCGAGGGTGTTGGAATACAAGGTGAAGTACCAGGCGACCGCCGCCAGGACGCTCACGGCGATGACGATCAGGGCGATGTTTTGCCCGCTGAGGTTGATTTTGGAAAGCATCACGGTCCTCCCGGCGGTGGGGTCGGGGGTGTCGCGCCAGCGGGAGGGGGCGGCGGCGCGGGGGGCGCGGGCGGGTTGGGGTTGACGATGCCAACGATGGCGCTGAAGGAGTAGCGCGTGTTCAATTGGTCGCCGCTGCGGGCGTAATTCTGGAACTGAATCCCAAACTGTGGATCGGTTTCAAACGCGCGCGTGAACGTGGAGATGTCGGCGGCACTGGTGGCTTCACCCTGCAAAGTGAATTCCGTGTTGACGATTTTGCCGTCGTACAGCCCGTTCTGGGCTTGTTGGGTGGCGGTCGCATCGTCCACGCGGCGCAAGGACAAGCTTTTGACCGAGACGATGGCGAAGTTGGAGTTGTCGTTGCGGCGCGGGATGCGCGCCAGGAACGTGCGGATCTCTTGCGACCAGCGCACGCGCTCGCGCTCGAGCTGCGCCTTGATGCCGGTCGTGACCTCGAGTTCTTTTTGTTGTTGAACAAGCTGATTCTGTGCTTGCACGAAGCGTTGCAGCGCGGTTACTTCGACCTGCAATTGGTCGCGTTCTGCAACGAGCTGATCGCGCGTCGCGTTGGCGCTCAGCTGCAACCCGGTAATTACGGCGAGCACCGCGACCGGCACGACGATGGCGATGAGGCGCCACCAACCGGGCTCGACGCGCTTTCGGAGCGTCTTGGGGAGGAGGTTGATCCTAATCAAGGCCACTCACCCCTCGGATTGCCAAGCCCAGCGGCACGGACAGCTCCGCAGCCGCCGAGCGCAGGTACGCGGAATCAAAGCGGTTCTCGTCGAAGGTCACGGACAACCACGGGTCGCCCACTTCCACGCGGAAGCCCAAGGTGTCGCCGATGGCGTCCGCCAAGCCGCGCATCTTCGCGCCGCCGCCGGAGAGGTACATGCGGTCAATCGTGATGTCCCCGGATTGCACGCGGTAAAATTCCAATGAGCGGCGAATTTCGGTGGTCAGGTCCAAGAGCGGCGTGCGGATGGCGTCGAAGATTTTGGCAGGGGAGTACTTTTCCTTGTTGACATCGAAGTCCAAGAGGTCTTCTTCGTCTTCGGTGGGAATTGTCGCGGTGGCGTATTGCAGCTTGATCTCTTCGGCGGCGTTGAAGTCCAGCGCGAAGGCTTTTTGGATCGCCACGGTGAAATCGTCCCCGGACACGTTGATCGTGCGGTTCAGCAAAATACGCTCGCCGCGCACGAGGGCGATGTTGGAACTGCTCGCACCGATCTCGAGGACGACACCGACCTCACCGCTCTCCGTGAAGCGGTTGCCGGAGAGTGTGGTTTTGTTGCGGTGCTCGCCCAGCAGCGAACCGCGCAGGGCGCGCAGGGACGCGAAGGGCTTCACGTCAATGACCACGGGCTCCAGCCCTGCGAGTTTGATGACCTCCACCAAGCGCGCGATGACCTCTTGCTGCGCGGCGGCGATCATGATTTCCATCTGACCGTCGGGCGGCACGTCGTCGGGGTTGTCCAGCGTGTCGTAATCCAAGACCACTTCGTCAATTGGGAAGGGGATGTAGCGCTCGGCTTCCCACTTGATCGCTTCGTCCAACTCTTTGATGGACATCTTCGGCACGCTGATGATGCGGGTGATCGCCAACTGCTGCGCCACGGCGGTGACGACGTATTTGTTCTTGATTTTCTTTTCGTTCAGCAGTGAACGAATCTCGTTGGCGATCTGTTGGGGTTCGACGACTTGCCCGTCCACCACGGCGTTCGGGGGTGTGGGCCGAATGCCAACGGTAGAGAGCGTTGGCGGCGCACCAGACTTCAATTCGACAATCTTGATCGTACTCGTGCCAATCTCGAGCCCGATGGCTTCGATCTTGGGGTTCACGAGGCGTTGCAGCGCTTCACGCATAAGCCCCCTTGCAGTGAAAACCTTGTCTTGGGTCTACTGACTCAGGAAGTATACATGACCATCGTCGCGCCCGCGGTCAAAATACACGCGGGCACATGCGCCGTCTCAGACGTGGAAATTGTCACATCGTCGGGAATTGTTTGGAAACGATTCGACCCCATCAAATTGGTCTTTCTCATCTTTGTCAACACGGTATTCGCTGTGTTGACAACGCGATTATTTGCACTCAAGTCCTCGAGTTTAGGGCTATCTGATTCATCTTTCTCAGGCTTCTAACCGCTTTTCTGTCGGTCATTGTCCCGACGAACCTATTTTCTTTCGGGCAAATGCATTATTTGCTGTTCATTGATGCCTGCGGTTCCGCCCTATACCCCGAGGTCCATTCATGTTCAACAGAGTGTTTATCGCCGTGCTCCTGTGCGGCTCGCTCGCCCTGGCCAGCACGATCACGGTTCGACCCGGCGACACTTTGGGCGGCATCGCCGCGCGCTACGACACCAGCGTCGCCACGTTGATGCGTCTCAACGGGCTGAGGAATCAAGCCATCACCGTTGGGCAGCAGCTCCGATTGCCCAGCAACGCGGGCATTACCGTGCAAAGCGGCGACACGCTGGACGCCCTCGCCAAGCGCCACGGCACGACGGTCGCTGCGTTGCGCGCCGCGAACGGACTCTCGAGCGACGCGCTCCGCCCCGGTCAACGTTTGCGCTTCCCAGGCACTGCCGCATCCAGCAGCCCCACAGCAGTTGCAGCACCGCGAGTCGCCACCGGCAAACCCGCCGTCTCGAGCGGCGTCTACACCGTGCGCGCCGGGGATACCCTGGAAGGCATCGCCAAGCGCTTGGGCACGACGGTGGACGCCCTCAAAGCCGCCAATGGCTTGACCTCGGATCGCTTGCGGCTCGAGCAGCGCCTGCGCGTGCCAGGAACGGTGCAAGCCAGTAAACCAGCGCCCTCGAGCAAGCCGACGACCGTGCGACCAAGTGCGAAACCTGCGACTCCAGTTGCAAAACCAGCGGCGGCTCAACCGAGCAAGCCCAGCACAGCTGCGAAACCCAAGGCTGCGCCAGCCAAGCCCGTGAGCCCTGCGACCAAGCCCGCCACTGTCTCGAGCAAACCTGCAGTTGCGGCTAAACCACTGCCCTCGAGCAAGCCCGCGAATCCGGTGGTCGCTGCCAAACCTGCCGCGACGCCGCCCGCACCCACGACGATCACAGTCAAACGCGGAGATACGCTCTACAGCGTTGCCAGGCGCGTGGGCAAAAGCGTCGCGGAATTGCGCACGCTCAACGGCTTGAAGTCCGACGCGCTCTCACTGGGTCAACGCTTGCGCATCAGTGCCTCGGGCGTAACGCCGCCCACGACCGCTGCCAAACCCACAGACAAACCCGTGGTCGCCCAGACGGCCTTGACCGTCGTCGCGCCGCCCGTGCCCATGGTTGAGAGCGCCGCCGCGCCCGCGCCGACCGCGCCGTCGGACATGCTCGAGGTGCAGCAAGAGTTCACGATCATCGAGCCCGTCAACCCGCCCGCGCGGATCAACCGCTTCGAGCGCCTGCTGTGGCCCGTCTCCGGGATTTTGACCAGCCGCTTCGGGTACCGCTGGGGACGCCTGCACACGGGATTGGACATCGCCATTCCCAGCGGCACGTCCGTGTACGCCGCGCTGTCGGGCACCGTGCAATTCGCAGGCTGGAACCGCTTTGGGTATGGCTACCTGGTGATTATCCGCGGTGTGGACAACCGCGATTACTACTACGCGCACAACAGCCGTTTGCTCGTGCAGCGCGGACAATTCGTGCCGCAAGGACGCTTGATTTCCCGCTCTGGCAGCACCGGCAACAGCACGGGTCCGCACCTGCATTTTGAGGTGCGCATCGGTGGCGTGGCGCGCAACCCCATCGCCTACCTGCCGAGCAGCCAAGTGCTGCAAGCGCGCTACGCGGGCAAGTGAACCCGAGGCTCGAGCCAAGTGTCGCGGTTGCGTGTTCAGTGCTGAACATGCAGGGGCAAACGCTGCACGAAATTGTGCTGGTTGCAACCAAGCAGATCCTCGAATTTCGAGGTGCACAACGCAGCGCAAACGAACGCAGCAACGTCTACTCGAGACTCGCTGTTGCGCGAATTGCTCAGGTCTTCAACCGCGTTTGACAGGTTCGCGCACCGCGCGGGTCATTGCCTGACCCTCCCACGGTTGCGGGTAATCGGGGTTGCCCTTGCGGTCGGCAGGACGGGCATGCACCCTCGAGTCCACCGTGACTGGCATCTCCGGGCGCAGTTTCTCGCGTTCCGGAACAGCCGGAATGCCGACAGCGATGGTGTGCGGCGCGATGTCCTTCGTCGCCAGCCCCAATGCCCCGAGCATGCTGTCGTCCGAGAGCGTCACCCCGGCGAGCACAGTCGCGTGGTAGGTCACCCGCACCCCTGCACCAATCGTCGTGTGCTTCAAGGTCACATCGGCGGATGCGAGCGGGCTGTGCGTGTGGCTGTAGACGTTGACGAAATCACTCAAGCTCACGCCGTCGTGCAGCGTCACGCCGCCGATGTCATCCACCAACACATTGCGGTGAATGACCACATCGTCGCCAATCTCTAAATTGTAGCCCACGGAAAACTGCACACCGGGGAACGCTTTGAAGTTGCGCCCGACGCGTTTGAAAATGTGTGGCGCGAGCGCGCGCCTGAACCGCACCCCAAACTCCACGCTGTGCGCGGCAGGGGAGAGGTCAAAGCTGTACCACAGCCACAACAGCGGCTTGACTCGAGCAAACTTCTCAACGTCTGTTGCCGCGTAGTACTCCGCTTCCAACGTCACATTGCGCGGGTCCAAATTCAGCGCCAGCATCGGGGCGGTGGACTTGAGATCAGCGTAGCTCCGCCCGTGCAAGAACTGCGCCAAGAGATCGCGGCAGAGCAGGTTGCGGTCGGTACTGGCATCCTCGAGCTTCGCGTCGAGGTCTGCGAAAAACGCGTCGTACGCCGCCGATGCAGCGACGGGCAGTGGGCGCGGCTCGAGCCAGGACATGCCATGGAGTTTACGGGCACGCCCGCGGGGGGCACGGTATTGGGCTTTACTCGGGGGATGCTTTACTCGAGGTCTGGATAGCCCAAGCCGTCAAAAAATCCAAGCAGTGGCCAGTGGGGAAGGGCGTGTCCGCGCACGCCGCCGAGCGCGAAGCGTTCCACGTCCACCATGCGCGCCATCATCGCCTCGCGCTCTTCTGGTTTCAACTGACCCATCCGAGAGTTCAACCCAGTCTGCGTGCGGTGCGCCGCCAGCGCCGCGAGTTTGCGCTCGCGGTACGCAGCGATGTTCATGGACACCGCGATGGTGTCATCCGAAACGCCGTAGATTTCGGGGTCCAAACCAGGCGTTGGACTGGCATTGCCCGCAAACATCTGCCGCGCCATCTCCACCGGAAACGCCGTGAAGAACATGCGCCTGGGAGGATTGGCCACCAAACCGCTCGAGTAAAACGCCGCCGTGGTCGCCTGCTGCACCACCAGATGGTCGGGGTGCCCGTAGCCGCCATGCGGATCAAACGTCAGCAGCACGTCCGGTTGCAGTTCAGCGATGCAGGCGCGCACCTTGGCTTCGACCTCGAGCGGGTCGGCGTTGATGCTCGCTTGCCTGTCATCGCGCCGCAAGCGCTCGAGCCGACCGCTGTCGTGGTACCCCATGAACTGGGGCGGGTGAATGCCCATGATCTTGCACGCGTCGCGCAGCTCTTGCTCACGCAGGGCACCCAAGTCCGTCGTTCCCTCAAGACTCGGATCGGTGATCTTGCCCGCCTCGCCGCGCGTGCTGCACAAGAGATGCACGTCCACGCCACGGTCCGCGTAATGGCTCAACGTGCCCGCGCTCGAGAACGCTTCGTCGTCAGGGTGGGCGAACACAGCCAGCAGCGTGGGACGGCGTGTCATCGGCGCGCATTGTACGCCTGCGCTTGGAAAGCGCCGTGGCTCGAGTCTCGGGTGCTCGGCGTTCGCATGGACTGCGCCGGTCGCTGTGGTCGCTCGAGATGCCCTCTGACACTGGAAATCAACTCGAGCGACCTTGCGACGCCCCCTCATCCCCCATGCTCCCGCAGGGAGAAGGGAGCATGGGAGGATGCTCAAGACTCAAGCAGCACAGATTTTTACCCTCTCCAACAGGGAGAGGGTGGCGCTGGTCACGCCCATGCGTGCATAAGCACGACGCCGGGTGAGGGGGCGACGGGCAGCCGATCAATCCAAAGCACGAGCACTGCGTTGCACAAGTTTTCTAATTCCGTTGCTCGAGACCATGTAAGTCACAGGCTCGAGGTGGTTGTCTCGAGCTTTGTGTGCAAACCCGACTTGCAATCTGAAACGCCGTCCACTATTCTGTCCCCAGCAGAACACGAAGGAGACCGTATGAACAACGCCCGCATGCAAGTCCAATTCACCACCCGCCTCGGCAGTGCCATCACCGTCAACCTCGAGAGTGAAGATCAACTGCTCGAGACCCTGCGCCATTACGGTCGCCTCGGTTGGACCAGCGGCGAGATTCCCGCAGGCGGCTTGCTCTTGCCGTACAGCCTTGCAGAGACGTTTGACTGGAGCCTGATCGGGGCTCGAGAAGCCGAGATCGAAGGCGAACGCGGTGTGTGGTTCAAAGGGCACTTCTACAAGCGCCGCGAACTCGCCGCGCGCCAAGACAAGAAGATGAAACTTGCCGATTGCGTCAAATACTCGCGCGGCGCGAAACCGACCGATCCAGCGCATCTGCGCGAACCCAGCGGTGAGCAAGAGTACGTCACGCTCGCTGTGTTCCGAGGCGGTGGCACGCTGCCCGGATACGAAAAACCAGCTGGCAGCCAAACCCGTCCAGCCGTGCGCCCTCAACCCTCGAGCAACGCCTCCAGGGTGAACGGCTGACCCCCGAACCGCTCGAGCACCGCGTCCGCACGCTCGAGCACGAAGGTGCCCTCGACTTCGCGCTGCACCCGCACCAGGGCGAGCCCATGCAGCCGCGCCGACACCGCCCACTCGAAGGTGTCGCGCGGTTGGCTTTCCACGCTGCGCGCGAAGCAACGCACCGCCTCGAGATCGTCGCCCTGCACCCAAGCTTGTAAGCCGTACACGCGCCAGCGGTTGCCCAAGCTGAGGTCGCGCAGGCTATCGTCGGCAATGGCATCGCCGCGCAAGGCGCTGCGCTCGAGGGCTGTGAAGGTGAACACACGGGCATGATCGCACACCGCCGATTTGTTCCGCCCCGCCCACTGGCGTATCCTCTGCAACGGTGCCCCAGTGATCGAACTCCTTCCCGATCTGCAACCGCAGTTGACTTTTGAAACCTACCCCGAGCCTCGAGCCATCGAAGGGGTGTGGTTGCATCCCCTGCGCAAGAACCGCTCTGAAAACGGCTGGTTCATGGAATACGCGCGCCTAGGGGATGGACGGGTCCAAAACACGCCCGCACCCCTCGAGCCGCGCCAGATTTCCGTCTCGAGCGCCGAGGCTGGGCGGGTCAACGCCTTCCACATCCACACGAAGCTGCCCCAGAACGAGATTTGGACCGTCATTCACGGACAACTGCTCGTCTGGCTGGTGGATTGCCGCAAAGACTCGAGCACCACTGGCGTCAAACGCCGCGTCGTCCTCTCCGGCGAGCAACCGATGCAATTGCACATCCCGGCAGGCGTCGCCCACGGGTACAAGGCAGGCTCAAGCGCCGCGACGCTGCTGTACATGATGGACCAGCAGTTTGACTTGAGCGACCCCAACGAAGGGCGTTTGCCGTGGGATACCTTCGGCGCGGACCTGTGGACCGAGGACCGAGGATGAAGCGCGTCCTCGTCACAGGCGGGTGCGGTTTCATCGGCGCGAACTTCGTGCGTTTGCTGCTTGAGCGTGACATGGAGCACGTCGTCGTGCTGGACAAGTTGACCTACGCGGGTCGCCTCGAGAACTTGGCTGGGGTGAACGTTCCCGTGGTCGTCGGGGACATTGGCAACCTTGAACTGGTGCGCCACGTCTGCCAAACGCACGCGGTTGACCTGATCGTCAACTTCGCCGCCGAGACGCACGTGGACCAGAGCATCCTCAACCCGTTCGTTTTCACGCAAACGAATGTGCAGGGGACGCACGTCTTGCTCGAGGTGGCAAGGGAACTGAAGATTCGCTTCCACCACATCAGCACCGACGAGGTGTACGGCACGATTCCGCTTGGGCAACATAGCCTCGAGACCGACGTGCTCGCGCCGCGCAGCCCGTACAGCGCCAGCAAAGCGGCGGCAGACCACTTGGTGATGTCGTACTTCGTCACTTACGGCTTGCCAATCACGATTACACGCGGCAGCAACAACGTCGGACCGTACCAGTTCCTCGAGAAAGTCGTGCCGCTGTTCGCCACGAATGCCCTGATGGACTTGCCGCTGCCCGTCTACGGCGACGGCTTGCAGATGCGCGATTACACCCACGTCCGCGACCACTGCACGGGCATTTACACGGTGCTCGAGCGAGGACACATCGGCGAGGTCTACAACGTTGGTGCGGGACAGGAAATCACCAACATGGAGATGATCGAAGTGCTGCTCGAGACGCTGGGCAAGCCGCGCAGCCTCATCCGGCACGTCGCGGACCGCGCAGGGCACGACCGACGGTATTCGGTCAGCGTCCAAAAACTCGAGGCATTGGGTTGGAAGGCTGAGTTCTCCCCGAAGGAAGCGGTTGCGGCAGCAGCCCGTTGGTATGCAGACAATCAAAGTTATTGGCAACCCGTGCGCGAATCCTCGAGTTTTCAGAGTTATTACCAGCGTCAATACGCCAAGCGGCTCGAGGTGGTGGCATGAAAGCCTTGATCCTCTCCGGTGGTCGCGGCACGCGGTTGCGTCCGCTCACGCACACGCGCGCCAAGCAACTGGTGCCGATTGCCAACAAAGCCAACATTGATTACGTCGTCGAAGACATCGTGCGTGCGGGCGTGACCGACATCGGCGTGGTTATCAGCCCGGAAACGGGCACGGAAGTCAGCAATCACCTTGGGGATGGCTCGAGGTTTGGGTGTCGGTTCACTTTCATCCCGCAAGACGAGCCGAGGGGTCTGGCACACGCGGTCAAGACGGCGCAGACGTTCTTGCAAGACGACCCTTTCGTGATGTACCTGGGTGACAACCTCTTGGATGGCGGCATTGACCACATGCTCGAGGTCTTCAACCACGGTGGCATCGAAGCCTGCATTCTGCTGACCAAAGTGCCCAACCCCTCCAGCTTCGGCGTCGCCGTGCGCGACCCGTCGGGGCGCATCACGAGGCTTGTGGAAAAACCAAAAGAATTCATCTCTGACCTCGCGCTGGTCGGGGTGTACCTGTTTTCCCCGAAGATTCACGAGATGATTGCCACGCTAAAACCCAGTGCGCGCGGTGAGTTTGAAATCACCGAAGCGATTCAGAAGCTTCTCGAGACTGGCGCGACCGTTCACGCCGAAGAGGTGCGCGGGTACTGGAAGGACACCGGCAATGCCCGAGACCTGTTGGACGCGAACCGGCTCGTGCTCTCGAGGCTCCAATACGACGTGCAAGGCACGGTCGAAGACAGCGAACTCGTGGGCGAAGTGCAGATTGCTGCGGGAGCCGTGGTGCGTCGGTCCCGGATTCGTGGTCCAGTGTCCATCGCCCCAGGCGCGGTCGTGGAGGACAGTTACATCGGACCCTACACGAGCATCGGGGAGAACGCGACGGTCAAATCCGCCGAAGTCGAATACAGCATTTTGATGCCGGGTGCAGGGCTCGAGCGGATTCAACGCCGTGTGGACTCGAGCATCTTGGGTGAAGACGCTCAGGTGCACGGCGAAGCCGACCGCCACAACACCGTGCAGTTCATGCTCGGGGACCGCAGCAGCGTCACGCTGTAACGAGCGCTTGCGCTGCGGTCAGGATCGCTTGCACTTCGGCTGGCGTCGCCGCCTCGCAGTAAATGCGCAACATCGGCTCCGTACCGCTGGCGCGGAACATCAACCACCCAAAGCCCGTGAACTCGAGCTTCACGCCGTCCAAGGTGTTGACGCGTGCCACTTCGCGCCCCGCGATGCTGTGGACGCCGCGCAAGCGCTCCATCAACGCGCCCTTGTCCACGCTGGGCTCGAGTTCCAAATCCACGCGGTCATAGGCGTGGGTAACGCCAAGCATTGCCTCGACCTCTGCAAACTGTTCCCCCAACGACTTGCCCGTCATGGCGACTGCCTCGAGCAACAACAAGGAATTCAGCAAGCCGTCGCGCTCCGGGATGTGCCCTATCGTCGCCAAGCCGCCCGATTCCTCGCCGCCGATCAGCACGACCTTTGCCGGGTCCGCCCGCCCCTCGAGCAAACTCTCGGTGATGTACTTAAACCCCACGGGTGTCTCCACGACCTCCAGCCCCAACCGCTCTGCCAGCAACCCCACGAGGCTCGAGGTGGACACGGTCTTGACCACGCGCCCGCGCAAGCCCTTGCGGTGCAGGTGCGCCAAGAGGACGACAAAGATTTGGTGCGAGTTGAAGAACGCCCCGCCCGCGAGCACCGCGCCCACGCGGTCGGCGTCGCCGTCGGTCGCCACGCCGAAGGTCAAACCGGACTCGGGTTCAAGTGCGGTCATCAGCGGTTCCAAGTTCTTGTCAATCGGTTCCGGGTTCGCGCCGTAGAACAACGGGTGCGCGGGATGCCGGATCTCCACGACCTCGAGTGGCAGGTTTGCGTGTCTGGCAAACGCCGTGAGCCAGCCCGCGCCCGCGCCGCCCATCGCGTCGAAGAACCAACGACCAGAGAACGTGCGTAAGGTCTCGAGATCGAGCAGTCGCTCGAGCTGCGCGAAGTACACGGGTTGGATGTCGAACGGGGTGATCGACCCTCGAGCTTCTCCAGACGTTGCCACAGGCGCACCGAGTTGCGCTTCGACCGTCGCCACCAGTTCAGGCGTCGCACTGCCGCCGTAAGACCCTTTGAGCTTGTACCCGTTGTAGGGCGCGGGATTGTGCGACGCTGTAATCATCACGCCTGCATCCGCTTTGAAATGCGTCACCGCCAGCGACAGGGCAGGCGTCGGTGTAATCTCCTCGGAGAGCCAAACCTCGAGCCCCGAAGCTTGCATGACCTGCGCAGCTTTGGCAGCGAAACGGTCCGAGGCGAAACGGGGGTCATACCCGATGGCGACCCTCGAGCCGCCGGAAGAGGCGATGGCTTGGGCGTGGCTGACTGCAACGGTTGCAACATTGTCGAATGTGAATTCCTCTGCGATAATCGCGCGCCAACCGTCCGTACCAAAACGAATCACACCCTCCAGTGTACTGACTTGAACCAAGAGTGATACCCTCCGAACTGGATGGACTCTTTACCGAAAAAGGAACAGCCATGAAATTCGTGCCTGTGATCCTCGCTGGGGGCAGCGGTGAACGGTTTTGGCCGCTCTCCCGACGCGCCAAACCAAAGCAATTCCTGACCTTGGATGGCGGCGACCGAAGCTTGTTGCAGGCAACGGTGGACCGTTTGGAACCGTTGGGCTCGAGCGGCGTGGACGACATCCATATCGTCACTGGTCAATTGCACCGCGCCTTGATTTTGGAGCAACTGCCTGAATTGCCTTTGGAAAACCTCGTGGTTGAACCGCAAGCGCGGGATACGGCGGCGGCGGTGTTACTGGCAACTCTGCGCATTGCGCACAGCCATGGTACTGATGCCATCGTTGGGGTCTTCCCAGCCGATCACCACATCGGCGATCCGCTCGAGTTTCGCCACACAGTTCACAACGCCGTTCAAGCCGCTGTGCAGACCGATGCCATTGTCACCATCGGGATCGCACCCGAGTATCCAGCGACCGGATACGGATACATTGACGCAGGGGCGCAGGTTTCCGAAAAGGTGCGGGCGGTCAACCGCTTCGTCGAAAAGCCCAGCCTCGAGATGGCAGAAGCGTATTTGGCTCGGGGTGGCTTCTACTGGAACGCGGGCATGTTCATCTTTCGCGCTGGGGTCATGCTCGAAGCGTTCAAGGAACATGCGCCCGATTTGCTCGATGTCCTCGAAAAAGCCACTGACCGTTCGGCGATCAAAGCGGCGTTCGAGAACCTAAGAAAAGTCAGCATTGACTACGCCATCCTCGAGCCGTCCAGCCTTAAGAACAAAGTGCTGGTCGTGCCCGCGCAGTTTGAGTGGGACGACCTGGGCGATTGGAACGCGCTGGCGAGGCTGCTCCAAGGTGAACACCCAAATGTGACCGTGGGGCAACACGTTGGATTGGACACGTCCGGCGCGATCCTGTACACCACGACGGGAGACGATTTGATCGTCACGCTCGGGCTGGAAGACGTGCTGATTGTGAGAGACGGCTCTGTGACGCTTGTGGCCCACAAGCAGCGCACACAGGACATTAAGAAGCTGGTTGACCGGTTGCGAGCACAGCCAGAACTCGAGAAGTTTCTCTAAAGACGGCAAAGAGCCGTGTCATGCGTAACGAAATCAATCTCTAAGTGAGATTCACCTTGCAGTTTACCGATTCATCTTTGCAGTGGTAGGCTCGTCAGTTGATGCTGGTCGAACGCCAAACGCTCGAGGTCCAGCCATCGTCAGGACAACCGTGAAAAAAGCACTCATTACTGGCATCACTGGACAGGATGGTTCTTACCTCAGCGAGTTCTTGCTGGGCAAAGGGTACGAGGTCCACGGCATCATTCGTCGGGCGAGCACATTCAACACCGACCGAATCGACCACCTGTACACCGATCCGCACGCATCGGGAACGAAGCTTTTTCTGCATTATGGCGATCTTGCCGATGCCACCGGGTTCCGCCGCTTATTGGAGCAAGTGCAGCCAGACGAGGTGTACAACCTCGGCGCGCAAAGCCACGTGCGCGTGTCATTCGACGCGCCTGAATACACGGCGGATGTCGGCGCACTCGGTGTCTTGCGCGTGCTCGAGGCGATCCGCGATTACCGCGAGCGCACTGGTCACAACCTGCGTTTTTACCAAGCGTCCTCGAGCGAGATGTTTGGCGCTGCAAATCCCCCGCAGAGCGAAAGCACTGCGTTTCATCCACGTTCGCCATACGCTGTCGCAAAGGTCTACGCGTATTGGCAAACGATCAACCACCGCGAGAGCTACGGCATGTTCGCGTGCAATGGCATTCTCTTCAACCACGAAAGCCCACGTCGGGGCGAGACTTTCGTGACCCGCAAGATCACCCGAGCCGCCGCGCGCATCAGCTTGGGCTTGCAGAAAAAACTGTACCTGGGCAATTTGGAAGCCAAACGCGATTGGGGCTTCGCAGGCGATTACGTCGAAGCCATGTGGAAGATGCTTCAAGTGGAGCAGCCTGACGATTATGTCATCGCCACTGGGGAAGCCTACAGCGTGCGCGAGTTCGCTGAACGCACCTTCGCGCAGCTGGGGATGGATTACAACGATTACGTCGAGATTGATCCCCGATACTTCCGACCAGCCGAGGTGGATTATTTGTTGGGCGATCCAAGCAAAGCCAAGGAGAAACTTGGTTGGCATCCCCGCACCAGCTTCGAGTCACTTGTCAGAATGATGGTGGAACACGACCTCGAGCTTGCCAAACGCGAGCAAACGTTGAGGGACGCTGGACACCAAGTCGCGCTGCCAGGGGTGGCCAGTGTCTGAACCGATGCCGCTCGGGGCACGCATTTACGTGGCTGGACACAACGGTCTGGTCGGCAGCGCGATCTGGCGCGCCCTCAAGGCACGTGGATACAGCAACTTGATCGGTCGGCGTTCAGCGGAATTGGACTTGCGGGATTCCAATGTAGTGGAACGATTTTTTGACGAACAGCGCCCTGAGTACGTGTTTCTTGCGGCTGCAAAAGTTGGTGGAATCCTTGCCAACAACACGTATCCGGCAGAATTCATCAGCGACAACTTGCGCATTCAAGTCAACGTGATTGATGCCGCCCGTCGTTTCGGTGCGAAGAAACTTTTATTTCTCGGCTCGAGTTGCATCTATCCAAAGTTCGCCCCGCAGCCCATTCAAGAATCGTCGTTGTTGACTGGATTGTTGGAGCCCACCAATGATTCATACGCCATTGCCAAAATCGCGGGCGTTCTCCAGATCCAAGCCAACCGACGCCAGTACGGTGTGCCGTTTATCTCCGCGATGCCGACGAATTTGTATGGACCGGGCGACAATTTTGATTTGCAGAACTCCCACGTCTTACCAGCGTTGATTCGCAAGTTTCACGAAGCCAAACGCGACCACACTCCGCAAGTGGTGGTGTGGGGTACAGGAACGCCTTTACGAGAGTTTTTGTACGTGGAGGATCTGGCAGAAGCAAGTTTGATGCTGATGGAGCGTTACGATGACCCTGACCCAATTAACTTAGGAGTGGGCGAAGACATCAGCATCCGTTCACTCGCAGAATTGATCGCTCAGGTGGTCGGATACACCGGAGAAGTGATGTTTGACACCAGCAAACCAGATGGCACACCGCGCAAAGTGCTGGACGTGTCACGCGTCAACGCGCTTGGGTGGCAAGCCCAAACCCCGTTGAAGCACGGCATTGAACGAACCTACCAATGGTATTTGGCACAGCAGGCAGAACTCGAGACATCCGCATGACACCCCTGACTGATCAGTCAACCCCAAAGGTGCTTCGTAATTATACGATCTTGATTAATTCAACGGACTCTTTTCAGGATTGTTGGATCCCCTTTTTTCAGTTGTTCAAAACTTTTTGGCCCGAGCCGTGGCCAACAATTATTTTGAACACGGACTCCGCTACATTTACAAATGACAACTTTGATTTGATTCACTCGCACACGGCTGCAGTTGCAGGAAGGCGCATGACTTGGAGCGAAAGCATTGCGTATTGCTTGACGCTTGCGCCAACCGACGTTGTTTTGTATTTGCAAGAAGACTATTTTCTCAACGCTCCTGTACACACTGATTTGATTCAGGAGTTGGCGCTGAAAATGCAGGATCCGCGTTTGGGGTGCATCGCCTTGACCCAGCGCGGGGCGCGAGGGTCGCACCACTCAACTGAATTTCCGGGATTGCTCGAGGTGTCACCGCAGCGCAGGTACAGGGTCAACTGCCAAGCGGCATTGTGGCGGGTTGATTTCCTGAAACGTTTTCTCCGCACCGAAGAGAACGCGTGGCAATTCGAAATTTTTGGGACACGCAGGTCGGCGCGGGTTCCAGGTGGGTTTTACACCCTCGAGCCCACACCGAGCATTACCGAGGCCATCTCTTACATCGCTGGAACAGGAGTGGTAAAGGGACGGTGGAACACCCAAATTCCGGCCCTCTTTGAAACCTATTCTATTGAAATGGATTACTCGAAGCGTGGCTTCTACCAAGGGGTTGGCTACGCAGAAAACAAGTGGAACACGTTCAAAAAACTGTTCACCTCGCCTGATACATTTTTCAGGGGAATGCTCGGTCTGTGAGGCGCAGTTGAACAATCCGCGGACGCTCGTCAAAAACAGCATCGTCAACTTTGGCAGCCAAATCCTCATTGTCGTGTTGGCGATCTTGTTGGTTCCGCTGATTGTCCGAGCCCTCGGTGACGCCAAATACGGTCTGCTCTCCCTGGCATTCGTGGCTTTCGGCTCTTTGGGCCTGCTCGAGCTTGGTCTGGGGCGTGCGACCACCAAGTTTGTTTCGGCTGGACTCGCCCGCAATGACCTTCCTGGCGCTGCCAGAGCAGTGTGGACATCGTTGGGTGTGCAGTTGGCGTTGGGGTGCGTTTTTGCCCTGTGTGGCTGGTTATTGGCACCGAGTATCTCAGGTTGGCTCAACCTGCCCCGGGCCTTGCAAGCCGAGGGCGTCTTGGTGTTTCAAGTGTTGGCGATGGCGACTCCAGTCATCCTTGCAATCGCTGTGTTGCGTGGGACGCTCGAGGGGTGCCAACGTTTTGACTTGGTCAGTTATGTAAAGGTATTTACGAACGGATCTTTGTACATCATCCCACTGGTTTTGGGATTGTCTGGCTACAGCGTCGGCGAAATCGTGATCGGTTTGGTTGTCGTGCGGGTTGCCATCATGATCCTGCTCTTCTGGTTGTGCAATGTCGTGCTTCCTGGTTTTATGACTTTTTCCAAGATTGACATTCCGTTGTTGAAAGAAATGCTGAAGTACTCGAGCTGGGCAGGATTCTCAAATCTTTTGGTTCCCTTCTTGGTGCAATTGGAGCGCATTTTCATCTCGGTGTGGGCGGGTGTGGAGCAACTGGCGTATTACGCCATCTCTTACGAAATTATCAATGGATTGTGGGTCATTCCCGGAAGCATCGCAGCAGTGTTGTTCCCTGCCTTCAGTGCGTCGGCTGCTCAAGGAGGGGCTCAATCGGCTGAGCTATTTAAGCGTCCGATTCGATATCTACTGATTTTGCTCGCGCCAATTTGTATTCTCGTATCCATTTTTTCCTATGAGATTCTTAGTCTCTGGCAGGGGAAAATCATAGCTGGTCAAGCGAGCATGGCTCTTAGTATTTTGGCTATTGGTGTTTTAATCAACTCACTGGGTTGGATTCCATCAAACCTATTTTTTGGATACAATAGACCAGATTTGCCGACTAAAAACCAGCTAATTCAACTGCCAATTTATGTGATCGCATGCTACTTGTTCATCCCACGCTTTGGAATTTTGGGTGCTGCTACTGCATTCGTCATAAGAAACATATTTGAAACAACATTTAATTACTATTTAGCGCGCAGGCTATTTTCTTTTACAAAAGACGCTTTTGCTTTACCGGCAATTATTAATTCTTTACTATTAAATGTTTTGTTTGCCATAACACTAATAGGTTTAAAGGTATTTTTGTTTAGCTTTAGTATTTATGTAGGCGTTCTAATTACTTGCCTAGGATTTTCATTTTTGGCTTGGAATTTTATCCTAGATAGAAAAGAGAAGAATATAGCTATGAATGTTGTAAGATTAAAGCGCAATTAAGCATGAAAAAGGTGCTAATGGTTGGAGCTGATTATGTTGTAGGAGGTATTCCTGCAATTGTTGATACTATAGTTTCAAGTGATCAATCAGAAATTGAATTTCATGTCACTGTATCTCCGGGAAAAACCTTAGATAAGGGAGTTCCTAGTTTTAAAGGAGCTAAGATTCACTATCTAGAATTAAGATACGGTTTTATAAGATTAGTAAAAACTGCTATTGCGTTGAGAAAAATAATCCAAAAAAACGAAATTGATGTGATTCATTTACATGCTGCTCGGGCAGGGCTTTTGGGCATTCTAGCTGGCGTCGGAACTAAAGTAAAGATTGTTTATACTGGGCATGGGTGGCGTTCCAGGCAACTCTTGCCATCATTGAAACGGAAGATAGTCGAAATTTCAGAGCGTCTTATAGGATTTAGTGCAAATTCAGTCACTTTCCTAACATGGGATGAGAAAAGATACGGTAATACACACCGGTTATTTCGTTCTGAGCGTGGAATAGTGGTTTCAACGCGAATCGACGGAAAGTTTTTTAGCCAAGTAGATGAAGAAGAAGTCGAAAACGCGAGAAAATTTTTACGAGCAAAGCCTGAGAGAACAATCGTCGGAATGATCGGGAGATTAAATGAACAAAAAGATCCCCTTTTGTTTGTTGAGATAGCAGCAAAATTTGTCAAGATTTTCCCCCATGTCGATTTTGTGTGGATTGGCGAAGGTCAGCTTCGATCAGACGTAAATGCTCGAATTCAAACTCTTAATTTGACTGATAGGGTTTATTTTCCTGGAGCTTTGCCGAGGGCGCAGATTCCAGGTGCGCTCAATGTAATCGATTGTTTGTTGTTAACATCGCGTTACGAAGGTTTGCCAGTGACGCTACTAGAGGCTTATGCGTCAGGAACTCTGGTAATGTCTCGAGATTTTGAGGGTGTAAGAGATTATTTAATTGATGGCGTCAATGGATTTATTTTTGAAGAAGATTATGAAAGTAAAATTCATGATATTATTCACCTAATTGTGCATAAAGATCCTAAAATATTTGAAGTTGCTGATAATGGAAAACAAACATTTGTCACCAATTATGATAATGTAAACAAGATGGTGAAAGAGTACGTGGATCTTTACTTAATATGAAAAATCTGAGAAGCCAAATAAATTTGCGAATAGATCTTTTTTCAGGTTCATTCGTTTTGGGAATTATCTTGTTCCTATGCACCGTTTTTCAAAACGAATATAGATATCCTCTTTGGATTTCTTCTGCATTTTTTGTATTCTTATCAGGCAAAAACACTAAAGTTTTTGGCTGGTCTGTGATTCTTTTAGGATTTTCTCTTGGATTCAATTTTATTGGATTTGACTATTCTGACGTTTTAGTCTTTTTCGTTTTTGGGGCAGGTGTTTTGTGGAGAAAAATAACCTTGAGTTTAAAAATTACACCTTTTACAGTTTTATTTCTATTCTTCTCCGCATTTTATATTTTATCAAATGTTTTTAACGCGGGAATTCTTTCTTTGCAAGTAAAGTTTTGGATTAATGCCCTATTTTTTGTTGTGTTAATCAATTCAGGTATTTTTAAAACCAACCTTCCAAAATCTATTTTTATGATGGCGAAACTTTTTCTGCTCACATGCGCAATTTCCTACGTATCAGTGATGCTGAATCTGGTTCCGAAAAATGTTTTCATGGACATCATAAGAAGCGGCAGATTTCACGGATATTTGGGTGATCCGAATATCTTGGCTTTAATTTGCAGTTTCTATGCATGCTTTGTTTTTTTCTGCCTTTTAGAAAGAAGAATACCGGTTAGATTAACCAATATCATCATTCTTTTAGGATTGTGTAGTATTCTAATTTTTACTGATTCTCGAGCTGGATGGGTTAATTTCGCTTTTACTGTTTTTTCTTACCTATTCATCGCTTTTATTCGTAATAGACCCAGCTTAATTGTGCGTTTCTCAACTGCTGCTTTCGTCTCCGTTTCGCTACTATTTGTTATTTTAACGCAAACCAACACGGTTCAGGCTTTTGGTGACCGGATCGCTCAATTTGTGGTTCCGAATTCAGATGCAGAAAGCGACCGAATGTCTTTCACATTTACCAGAGCAGCGTTTGCTTTGGGTGTTGATAATCCTTTTGGATTGGGTACTGGACAAACAGAACGCAATGAAAAAATGCCATTTGAATCAGTTGAAGAAAATATTCAAGCTGGTAGTACAAAAACGATTGGTGCCCATAATTCGTTTGTGCAAATTTTATCTGATAATGGATGGGGATCTTTCTTATTCTTAATATTGATTTTATTATCTATTTTTTATCGCCTGTATATCAGAAGTTTTCAATCAGATTATCCGTTTTCTCCATTGGCGCTTGCATTGTTTTCTGGGTTGATGGTTAATGGTATGTTTCATGACTTGATAGGGTGGACTCTCACCTGGTTTGTTTTATTAAGCACCCTTGCTTTAGGAGATCATAGAAATGCGAATTTGGTTCGTTAATCCTTATGGACCAATTCCAGGTGAAGGGTGGCGCGACTACCGCTTCACGCTGCTCGGGCGAGCGCTGGCTGCTCGAGGGCACGATGTCACTTGGTGGACAGCGAATTTTGCACACCATTTCAAATCATTTCGCTCAAAGGGTTGGGAAGACCGCCTGGACTCGCCTGGATTCACCATCCGACTTGTGCCAACAGTTGGTTATGCGCAGAACATCAGTCTACGTAGGGTCGCTTTCGAAGCGAAATATGCCCAGAATCTGCTCCAGCAATCCAAAGGGATGGCAGCACCAGACCTAATCATTGGGGTAGATCCACCACAGGTTGCTGGGTGGGCTGCACGGACGTTGGCAAAGCGTTACCGCGCCAAGTTGGTCATTGACGTGTTTGATCTGTGGCCAGAGTTATTCGAGCTGGCTCTGCCGCAACGCATGCGTCGGTTTTCCAAGATAATTTTTGCACCTCTTTACGCGATGCGAAAGCGTTCCTACCGCGCTGCCGATGCCATCACTGCCTTGTGTGAACAGTATTTGGCAAAAGCAAAAGCAGAATCTGGGCGAACCGATCAACCAGCGAGTCTGTTTTTCAATGGAATTGACGTGGACGCGTTCCGACAAACCATGCACTCAGGCCGGGACAAAAACGACATACGTTCAGAATTCGGCGTACGCAATGATGCTCTGATTGCAATCTACGCTGGCTCTCTGGGACCAAATTATGATATTCCTACGTTATTGGCATGTGGAGAACAACTGCGTCAAAAAAATGAAAATGTCCAGTTGATTATAGCGGGTTCAGGTCCATTGGAATCAACTGTGATCAGTGCAGTCGAGAAAATCGGATCGCAATGGATTCATTTTGTAGGTAAAGTATCACCTGAACGATTGACTCATCTCTATAGTGTCTGTGACATAGGTTTGTGTGCTTATGCTCCGCTTTCAAATGTTGGAATGCCAGACAAGTTTTATGATTACACTGCTGCTGGCTTATCCATTTTGAATTCATTGAAAGGTGAACTGAGTGAAATAATTTTAAGAAAAGGAATAGGCAATAATTATAAAGCGGGAGATTCTATTGAATTAACAAAAATGCTTGTAGAAATGGCAAGTAATCATAAATCTATTGTCGATATGAAATTTTTATCGTACGATAGCGCTTTTGAATATGACTCAAAATTGCAATACAAAGCGATGGCGGACTTTGTAGAATCAAGATTAAGGTGAATTACGATGAAAGACATGCGAAGCAACTTTCATTTGACTATTGAAGATGCCGCTGACCCGAGTGACTTGGCAGTCGTGCATGTTCGCTGCTTTCCCGATTTTTATACAACAAAGATGGGATTCGCTTTTGTAAAAGAGTATTATTCGACAGTTCTTGACTATCCGGAGAAAATAGCGCTCGTTGCAAAAGAGAAGGGTAAAACATTGGGATTTGCGGTAGGATTTTATAATCCGCATAACTTTTACCAAAAATTAAAGAAGAAAAAGATCAAACTTTTATTAGTTTCATTGGTTAAGTTATTAAAAAACCCCAATTTGCTTTTGCGAACGCTGAGTAATTCAAATAGGATAAATACAGAAAATTTTTTGGAAAACTCAATTGAACTTTCATCTATTGCTGTTTTACCTGAGTCCAGAGGAATTGGTTCAATTTTGCTTCAAGAGTTTTTAAAAAGAGCATCAGAAACTCCACATTCTGTTGTTTCGCTAACGACCGACGCTAAAAATAACGATGATGTTAATTCTTTTTATCTAAAAAACGGCTTTCATCTTACCGAAACTTATGACGACAATGGTAGAATAATGAATAAATATTCAATTGAATCAAGGAGTTAATCGTGAGAGAGACGTTTTTGCCATTTTCTCCACCTCAAATCGGTGATGAAGAAATCAATGAAGTTGTGGACACCCTGCGTTCTGATTGGATCACGACCGGCCCCAAAACACGCCGCTTTGAACAAGACTTCAAGGATTACCTCGGTGCGCCAGGTGCCTTGGCGTTGAATTCTTGGACTGCTGCTGCCCACACTGCCCTCGTCACCGCAGGGGTAGGTCCGGGTGACGAGGTTGTGACAACGACATTGACTTTTGCTGCCACCGCCAACATTGTCGAGCACGTTGGCGCTAAACCAGTCTTGGTCGATGTAGAGCCTGACACGCTGAACATGGATCCTGAAGCAGTTGCACACGCGATCACTCCGCGAACAAAAGTGATTATTCCAGTTCACTACGCGGGTCATCCTTGCGACATGGACCCGATCAATAAGCTCGCGTCTGAAAACGGACTGCTCGTGCTCGAGGATGCTGCCCATGCCATTCCCGCCAAGTACAAAGGGCGGTTGATCGGCTCTGGAGAAAATCCAGTCGGTTTCAGCTTTTACGCCACCAAAAACCTGGCGACTGCCGAGGGTGGGATGTTGACCGGGTCTCAGGAGTTTCTCGACCGGGCTCGGGTCGTTAGCCTGCACGGGATGAGCCGGGATGCGTGGAAACGCTACGACAAGGGTGGAAGTTGGTTTTATGAAATTGTTTTGCCTGGTTTCAAATACAACATGACGGACATCCAGGCGTCATTGGGAATTTGGCAATTGCGCAAGCTGGAAGCGATGCAGCAGCGCCGCAGGGAAATTGTTCGCCAGTACCAGAATGCGTTCTCTAAACTCGAGGCGCTCGAGTTGCCAGTCGAGCGTGGGGACGTGGAGCACGCTTGGCACCTCTACGTGTTGCGCCTTAGAACCGATCTGCTGCAAATTGATCGCCAAAAATTCATTGAGCTGTTGGCCGAGCGCAATATTGGCAGCAGTGTACATTTTATTCCGTTGCACATCCACCCGTTCTACAGGGATAAATATGGGTTCGCGCCACAACATTTTCCGGTTGCATATCATGCGTATGAAAGAATGATCAGTTTGCCATTGAGTCCTCGTCATACTGATGAAGATGTAACCGATGTTATTCAGGCAGTTACTGAGATTATTGAACTTCACGCGCGTTGATTCTGGTTTTATATGGACTCTGCCAAACGCTCCTTCGACTTCGTGTGTTCTTTGTGCGGATTGATTGTTCTGTCACCAGCATTTGTCGTGATCGCAGCACTCATCAAACTTGAGGACAAGGGACCGGTCTTCTTTCGTCAAAAACGGGTTGGGTTAAACGGGTCAGAGTTTCTGATGTGGAAATTTCGCTCAATGGTGGTCAATGCCGAACGGGTTGGTAAGCAACTGACGGTAGGGCGCGATCCGAGGATAACAAGGCTCGGGTCATGGCTCCGAAAGCTTAAATTGGATGAGTTTCCTCAATTGATCAATGTGTTGGTTGGAGAAATGAGTTTGGTTGGACCGCGTCCAGAGGTTCCAAGGTACGTTGCTTTGTACTCGTTGGAACAGCGCGAAGTTCTCAAGCTCAAGCCGGGGATGACAGACCTTGCGTCGGTGAAATACCGCGATGAAAATGAGCTGCTGGCAAAAGCCTCTGATCCTGAATTGCTCTACATCAATGAGATCATGCCTGAAAAGATCAGGATCAATCTGGAGTACGCACAGCGCTCTTCTGTGGTCGAGGATTTGCGTGTGATTCTTTTAACGCTCCAACGTGTGTTTCTAAGATGACTTCAGAACGATTGGCCAACAGAATTTACGTTCTGCTTGGACTGATCATTGGAATTTATCCGGAAATTGCGGCTCTGGGTCTCGCTGGCTTCGGTGCATACTTGCTGTTGCGGCGCACGGTCTCAATTGGTCATTGGACTTGGGCGTTCGTGGCATTTGGTCTGGTGCGCGGGGTCGTGTATTGGAGAAGCGGCAGCACGTTTTTCTTGGGTCCGCTGGAAGCTGCGTTCGCACTTTCCCTGTATGGGTCCGCGTTGCATTTGCGACCTCTCCAGCAAGGCGGTCTTGTCACTGCGTTTCTGAGCGGAGCTGTCGTGACGGCTGTTGCCGCCATCTACTTGAGCTTGCCCTTTCATCTGTTGTCAGCGCCGTGGCAGGTGACTGGAGACGAACGTGTGCAGGCTCGTCTCGAGCACTTGAGCGACGGTTCGTTGCGACTTCAACCGTTGGAACCAAACAATGCGTATGTGACTCGAGACCTTGGATTGCAAGGTTCGGGGTCGGTTCAGGTCAAGGTTAGATTGCGCTCTCAAACTCCGGTGCGTCTACGCATTGCGGTGACACACCAGGATTTTGACGTGCGTGGGGACGAACACTGGTGCGCGGTCGAGACGGATTGGAGTGTTTGTCAGTTCGAGGTTCGCTTCAGAACCCGGGGCGTCGCCACGTTGTACATGGGTGGGGATCAATCGTGGAAGGCGAATGATGGCGTCCTCGACTTGGCGGGTTTGGCAGTCGAACTCAAGGTTTGGCCGCAGCTCGGTGAGTGGTTGCGCAGTTTGGATCGAATTCGCGGATGGACGTTTAACCCCAACGCGTTTGCTGGTTTGATGACCATGGCGGTGATCGCGGTGTCCATGACCCGTATCGGTTGGCTTTGGGTTGGATGCGCGCCGCTCGTCATCGCGGTGGTGCTTTCTGGAAGCCGGGGCGCGTTGTTGGTGTGCGGGCTTGCGCTGCTTTGTGGAATTCTTCTTCAACTGAGCGTTCGATGGCGATGGTGGCTTGGCGGAGGTGTTTTGCTCGGATGTGCTTGGCTCTTGTGGGGCAGTGGGCTGACATTGCCGCGGGCACTGAGTTGGGACAGCCAGGACGGATCCAACACCAGCCGCTTTGAGTTGTACAACGCTGCGCTGCAGGCGTGGAGCAGTTCAGTGCTGTTTGGCGTCGGCGATTTAACCCGTGCGCTCAAAGAGGCGAATCCGGCGCAGGCGGATGGTATAACCCATGCACACAACCTCTTACTTCAAATGCTGGGGGACGGTGGGGTTCTGCAACTCGCAGTTCTGTTGTTGACGTGGGCACATGGGATAGTGTTGATTTTCGCTGTAAGAGATTGGCGATTGCTTGCGTTTTTTGCTTTGTGGTTGCTTTTCAATCAATTTGACTATCTTTACTGGTACGCTCCTGTTCAAATAATGCTTTGGTTCATTCTTTCTGCTTCAAAAAGAATTTAAAATGGCAGTCGTTCATCTAGATTTACAATTTGCGAATTATATTCCAATCTTTTTGAAATTTTAAACGGGTGAGTCTCATGAAAGTTTTAATTACAGGCGGCGCAGGCTACATTGGAAGCACAGTCGCATCAGCTTTGGAGGACAATGGGCATACGCCCGTAATCTTAGACTCTTTGATTACAGGTGCACGCGCATTTACGAGTGGACGTTATTTTTTTCAGGAAGATATTGGTGATTATGACGCACTTAAAAGAGTTTTTGACGATCATTCTGATGTAAAGACCTGCATTCATTGCGCTGTGTTGGTCGTTGTTCCGGACTCCGTTCAAAATCCACTGACGTATTACCGTGAAAACGTCGCCAAGACCATCCAACTGCTCGAGTACCTGATGAATTTCGGGTGTGAGCGATTTATTTTTAGCTCCAGCGCGTCGATTTACGCTCCACCTAAAGGAGCGACGTTCGAGGTCGATGAATTCTCGGCAATCAACCCTGGAAGTCCATATGCGCGCACGAAATGGATGGTTGAATAGATTCTCCGAGACGCCAGTGCAACTTCTTCGTTGCGCTCAGTTTCGTTGCGCTACTTCAATCCAATCGGCGCTGATCCGAACTACCGTTCAGGTGTGCATGTTCGCCAACCCAGTCACGTCCTTGGCAAGCTTGTCGATGTGGCTCTTGGGAAACTGCCAAATTTTGAGTTGACTGGAGTGAACTGGCCCACGCGTGACGGCAGTGGACTGAGGGATTACATTCACGTATATGACTTGGCGTTGGCACACGTCAAGGCAGTGGAGCGTTTTGAGCATGTCTTTGAGTGTGCTCAGTCGTCGTTTGCCCCAATTAATTTGGGGACTGGGCGAGGCGTGACGGTGCGTGAACTCGTGGCTGCATTTGAGCGTGTGTATGGGAGGCGGATCGAGACGCTCGAGGCATTGCCTCGACCGGGCGATGTGGCTGGCGCGTATGCAAGCAGACAAAGGGCACTCGATTGGCTCGGATGGTCTGCGCAACGCAGTGTGGAACAAGGCATCCACGATGCACTGGAGTGGGGTAAGCGCAGACAGCGCGTTCTTGGCTACCCATAACAGTGAAGGCGATACAATGCTTGGGTGCGTAGAGATGGAAAGCGTCGGAGCGAGCAATCGCTGAAGTATGTGCTCGACTTGGGTGCTTGGTGCCTGGCGGGCGTGTTGGCGTTTTTCATCCGCATCGATCTGCCCCTGATTGATTACCGCCAAACATTGCTTGCATTTGTCACTTTTGGAGCCCTTCCAAAAGCGGCATTCATCTGGTTTTTCGCGTTGCACCGCCAGTCGTGGCACAAAGTTGGTGTGAGAGACCTGTACAAGTTGGTGTCTGCAATCTCTGGTTACACGCTTGTCGTTTACCTCCTCAATTTCATTGGTTTTCAGTGGACGGGCGTCCCGCGCAGCGTTCCGTTGATCGAGGGAGCAACGGCGCTGCTGTTGATGGGCGGTGTTCGTTTGATCGCCAGAGTGTTGTTCGAACGCGAGGGGTCTCGCGTTGCTGGTGACAGCTCGAGGCGAGTGCTCGTGATTGGTGCCGGAGAAGCAGGCACGCTGATGGTCCGCGAGTTGCTGCGCCACCCAGAGTCCGGGTTGATTCCTGTCGGTTTCCTAGATGATGAGCCCAGCAAACGTGCTCAGCAATTCCTTGGTTTGCCGGTGCTCGGCGTAGTGGACGCCCTCCCCCGCATCGCCCTCGAGCAACGTGCTGACGAAGTGCTGATCGCCATGCCCTCCGCCCCTGGTCGCGTCGTCCGCCGCGTCGTGGAACTCGCCCGAGAAGCGGGCGTGAAGTACCGCATCATCCCCGGCATCCACGAGATTCTCTCCGGGCAAGTCGCCCTCTCCCAGATCCGCGATGTGTCTTTGGAAGACCTCTTGCGCCGCGACCCCGTGAAACTCGAGACCTCGAGCATCGCGGCGTACTTGGAGGGGCGCACGGTGCTGGTGACGGGCGCGGGCGGCAGCATCGGCTCGGAGATCGTGCGGCAGGTGGCGCGCTTCAAGCCGCGCAAGGTGGTGCTGTTGGGGCGCGGGGAGAACAGCATTTTCTTGGTGGAGCAGGAGTTGAAACGCAATTGGCCGGAACTCGAGTACGCGCTCGTGATCGGGGACGTGCGGGACCGCGCGAAGCTCGAGGCGACGTTCAAAATGCACCAGCCGCAAGTCGTGTTTCACGCGGCGGCGCACAAGCACGTGTATTTGATGGAGCAAAACCCGGACGAGGCGATTCTGAACAACGTCTTCGGGACGCGGAACCTGTGTGAGTTGGCGCTCGAGCATGGTGTGGAACGGTTCGTCAACATCTCCACCGACAAAGCGGTCAATCCCACGTCGGTGATGGGCGCGTCCAAGCGCATCGCCGAGTACGTCGTGGAAGCCGCGTCGCGCCGTGCCAAGCCAGGGCAGACGTTCTCGAGCGTGCGCTTCGGGAACGTGTTGGGCTCACGGGGCAGCGTTATTCCCAAGTTCCAGCAGCAGATTCGGGACGGCGGTCCGGTGACGGTGACCGATCCGGCGATGACGCGGTATTTCATGCTCATTCCAGAAGCGGCGCAGCTCGTGCTTCAAGCGGGTGGATTGCCGGAGAACGGCGCGGTGTACGTGCTGGACATGGGTGAGCCGGTCAAGATCGTTGATCTTGCCAGGGATGTCATCCGCCTCTCCGGCTTCGAGGTTGACAAAGACATTGACATCGTGTTCACCGGAGCCGTGCCAGGGGAGAAGCTGTACGAGGAATTATTGACCTCCGACGAGGGCACGCAGGCGTCGCAGTACGAAAAGATTTTTGTCGCCAAGCAAGCCACGCTGGGCGACGAGGAGTTGCAGCGCGTACTAAGTCGGCTCGAGGAGGCGGCGCGCAGGCGCGAAGGTGCAATGATTCGCGCACTGTTGCTCGAGGTGATTCCGGGAGCGACCGTGCGCGCGGCGGACCCGCATGTGTGACCCCTCTTTTGATTCATGACGAGGCGCGCTAAGATGCGACCTCAATGAACAACACTGGTTCGGAAGAGTTGTCGCTGCGCGACGTGTACCAAGTGCTGAAACGCCATGCGCGATTGATTTGGGGGTTGCCAATTGCCGTTGCGGTGCTCACGCTCGGCGTGACCCTGGTGCTGCCCAAAACGTACTCGAGCCGCGTGGTTTACAGCCTCAACGTGCAAAATCCGGTGAACGGTCCCGCCGTGTTTCCGACCGCGCAAGTGCTCGCGCAAGGGTATTCAGAACTGCTGGACACGTCCACCCTCGCGCCTGAACTGGGCGAGGCTGATCCAAACGCCGTGTACAAGTCCAGCTTCGATGACCGCAAGGGCGTGTGGACGCTGAGCGCGAAAGGGAGCAGCCCGTCAGAGGCGCAACTCGCGGTGACGAAGCTGTCCACGAGCGTCGCCAAGTACTTGGACGATCAACTCACCAACATCGCACGCCAGAACCAAACGGCGGCGCTCGAGTTGGCGAAGATTCAGGTGATTGACGCCAGGGATCAATTGCGGCGCATCGAGCCGCTCTTGAAGCAAGCGCAAACGAGTGGGGGTAGCTCAGCGGTGCAGGTCACCGGGGCGAATCCCGTGGCGGCGGCGCTCGAGGGGCAGGGTGTGAACGCGCAAGCGGCGCGGTCCACGAACCCGTCCACGGTCAGCTTGGCGTTGCAGGTCAACACGTTGCGGTTGAACGTCGCCAACCTCGAGTCTCGGATTGCTTCGGCGCAACGCTTGCTGGGCTCCCCTCAGGACCTGCGCGAGTCCTTGGGGCAAGCGATCATGCTGCGCCAAATTGCGGCACCGGGCGAACCTTTGGAGCCGGATTTCCCGCGTCCGCTCTTGTTCACGGCGCTCGCGGCGGTGTTGGCGTTTCTCGTTGCCATCGTTGCAGCGTTCGTGATTGAAGCCTTGCGCGATCCCACGCCACGCCCCAGCAACACCCTCGTGCCGAACCCAGCGGATTGATCCTGCGCCCGCACTCGCGTCCCGCGCCGCAGTGATAAATTGGCGGGCGTGCTGAACTTCGTGCGCCGCGCGTGGGCTCCGCCGGTTTCCCAGGCGGATTTGGAGCGTGCGTTGTGGAAGCTGGGCGTGGACGGGAAACGCGACGCCATCGTGCACGCCAGCCTCTCGAGTTTCGGGAACGTCGTGGGCGGTGCAGCCGGCTTGGTGCGGGCGCTCGGGCACGCGACGACGACCTTGGTGATGCCCGCGTTCACGTATTACACGCTGGTCTGGCCACCGCTCGAGCGAAACAGCGATTGGCCTGCGTTCACAGGGGACGACGGTCCGCCGTTCACCGCGACCAGCCCGGTCAGCCGTGACATCGGGCGCGTGGCGCAAACGCTCTTGGAGACCCCAGGCTCGAGCCGGAGCATGCACCCGGCGCTGTCGTTCGTGGCGCACGGCGCACGGGCAGAGGAGATCTTGAACGTGCAGACGCTCAGCCATCCGTACGCGCCAATCGGCGTGTTGTATGCGCTGGACGCCGAGGTGATCCTCTTGGGCGTGGACCACCGCAGTAACACGGCGATGCATTACGGTGAATATTTGGCGGGACGCCCGTTGCTCGAGCGTTGGGCGAACACGCCGCACGGTCCGGTCAAGACCTACTATCCGAATTGCAGCGCGGCGTTCAACCCGATTGAGCGCCACCTGCAAACGCTGCGCACGCTCGAGGTTGGCAAGGCGCAGGTTGCGGTGATGCGCTTGCGCGACGTGGTGGACACCACGCGCCGACTGGTCGAGCGCGACCCGTATGCGCTGTTGTGCAGCTATCAAAACTGCCGTTGCCAGACGGTGCGCGAGAAGATCAAGCGCGAGGGGTTGCGTCCGCGACGCGACGCGATCCTCGAGCCGGTGTTGTCCACGCACGGCGTTTGAGGTTGACCTCGAGTGTTTGGCCTCGAACCCTTGAAACGCCCCCACCACTCGAGTTTGTGTCGGTGCAGCGCGCTGTTCCGTTGCGGGAATTGAACCTCTGTCCTCGAGCCCCGGTCAAGGTCAGCATCGCAGTTTGGACAGAGTTGGGTTTGACCCCAGACCCGTACAATGCCGCGCATGGAAACCCTGGATTTCACCCGCATCGAACCCGTGAAGGACATGCGCGCCCTGGTCAGTTTGGCCAAGCTCATTGGCGGCGTGCGCGGCGCGAAGCGCGTCGCGGTTGCGGCTGCGGAAGATGACCATGTCTTGGAGGCGATTCACGCGGCGCGGCTCGAGGGGATGATCGAACCGCTGCTCTTTGGCAACGAGCAAAAGATTCGTGCCTTGTGCGCGGAAATGGGCATTGACGCCACGAAGCTGCAAATCACCCACGCAGAGAACACCGCCAAGGCGAGCGAACTGGCGGTGCGCGCGGTGCGCGAGGGACGCGCGGAGATCATCATGAAGGGCTTGGTGGACACGGCGACGATCCTGCGCGCGGTACTGAACAAAGAGTGGGGTTTGCGCACGGGCAAGCTGTTGTCGCACATCCTCGTGTTCGATGCGCCCGGTCGTTTCGAGCGCTTGTTTTTGATGTCTGACGGCGCGATGAACATTGAGCCCGACCTCAAAGCCAAAATAGAGATCGTGCAGAACAGCGTGACCGTCGCGCACGCGTTGGGTCTCGAGAAGCCGAAAGTGGCGATGCTCGCGGCCATTGAAGTCGTCAACCCGGAGATGAGCACTGCTGTGGACGACGCGATCATCTCCAAGATGGGTGACCGCGGGCAAATCAAGGGCGCAACGATTGATGGTCCGCTCGCGCTGGACAACGCGGTGTCCATCGAGGCTGCCGAAATCAAGGGGATCGCCTCGCCCGTGGCGGGACACGCGGACGTGCTGATCGTGGACAACATTGACGTGGGCAACGTTTTTTACAAAACGCTCGTCTACTTTGCAGGCGCCAACGTCGCCGGGATCATCATGGGGGCGAGCGCGCCGATGATTCTCACCAGTCGCGCCGACAGCAGCGACACCAAATTCAACAGTGTGGCGCTGGCGTGCATCCTCGCGGAGCGCGGCGTGTTCGGAGCACCGGTCAGCGGATGACCCCAGAGGCAGCCAAGGCAGCATTTGATGCGGCACTCGAGGATTTGTACGTCGCCTTCGCGCCCTACCGCTTCAACCGCGACATGTCTTGCTGCATCCCGCACTGCTTTGAACAGTTTGAAATTGACGCCCTCGGCGCGAAACCCCTGCGGTCACTCGAGCCACACGACTTGTACGGGTTCGCGTCGGCGTTGCTGCTGACTTGCGGCGAGGAGGCGGACTTCAAGCACTTTCTGCCGCGTTGCTTCGAGCTTCTGACAACGCCGCGCGTCAGCTTCGTGGACCCCGAGATCATGCTCGGCAAATTGTCGCGGGCGCAATGGCTGAAGTGGAACGCGCTCGAGCGCGGTGCGGTGGACGCGTTCCTGTGGGCGTGGTGGCGCTTGGAGGTCTTGGAGGACCGCCCGACGCTCGAGGAGACGTTTGCGGCGCTGTGCTGCACGGGGCTCGAGGTCACACCTTACCTGCGCCACTGGCGCGATTTGGACGGCGTGGACCACGTCATCTCGCTCGCGCAGTTCATCAACCGTGCGGGGAGGTTGATGCTGGCCGGGGACCGCTTCAACCCGTTCGTGGGCAAAGAGGCGTCGCGTGTGTTGCAAGCGTTCATGCGCGAACCCGAAACCCGTGAACGCTTCGAGCGCGCGTTTCTCGAGGCGACGACGATGAAGGGCGTTCACGCTGAGCACCTTCGCGCGTTGTCGTTGGCAGAACAACTCGTGCAGTTTTGAGGTTGGATTGCTCGAGCGTATTGCCTTGTTGCTCGAGGTATACCAAAGAAGGGGCGACCCGCTTGCGGACGGGGACAGCACCCACCGCGGGCATGGGCGCGACCCCCGTCCCTACACGGGCATCCAACGCGCGCAATGGGCCAAAACGAAAACTCGAAGTGAGATCATGCTCACCTCGAGCCTCGAGTGTCGGTTCAGGCAGCGCGCACGGGGGCGCTCAGTCCGTCCCAAAGTTGCTTTTCAATCTCGGCGTTGCGCTGGTGGAGCTTCAGCATCGCGTCGTTGTCGCGCGCTGCGCCGCGTTCGATGGCTTGCGCGGTCGCTGCCTCCAAGTACCCCAGGCGCAGCAGTTCCGCGCTGGTCATCGCGTCGCGCGTGGCTTTGGCGCGGCGCTCGCGGCGAATCTCCTGGCTGGTCGCGCCCAGCACCGCGCGGTTGGACAGGCTGCCGAGTTGCTGAAAGACTGTGCCGCGACCGCCGTTGCGGGCGACGCTGCTCATCAGGGCTTTGCGGCTCTCTTGTCCGGTCAGGCGCGTGGCGAGCCAGCGGCGCTGTTGTGGGTCGCGGTTGCGGTCCGCGATTTGCGCGGCGAGCTTGATGTCGCCCTCCAGGAAATCGCGCAGCATGTGCTGGGCTTTGTGTTGCCAGCGCTTGGCTTCGGGCGTGTTCAGTGCGAAGGCGAGCTTGGTGAAATCGGCGTTGGAGATGGCGGTGCGCTCGCCGTCGTGAAAGCGCCCTGGGCGGCTTTCGATGCCGTGACCCTCCAAGAAGAAAGGGACCGCGTCTTCGGGCAGGTCCACACCCAGTTCATCCAGTGCGGGGGCGGCGGGGAAGCGTCCGTCAGCGGCGACCTCGAGTTGCTGACGACCGAGTTTGACTGTCGGGGAATCGGTTCGTTGCATGGGCTAGATCATAGCACAAATTATGTAAATAACAAAATTGTGACCTCAAGTCTTTGCTTTCGAAATTGCTGTGCAGCACGATGCCCTCGAGATTACAGGCGTGCTCAAGGGGCTGGCTCGAGACCTTCCGATGCGTGCCTCCTCGAGCCCGCACCATCTCGAGGGTAGAATCCATGCGATGAACCCACTGACCACGCCAAAAATCGTTGACAAACCCTGGGGCCGCGAAATCTGGTACGCCGACGCCACCGCCTACGCCGGGAAAATCCTCGAGGTCACCAAGGGGCACCGCCTCAGCCTGCAAAAGCACGAGATCAAAGAGGAGACGCTGTACCTGCTCTCTGGCAAGGTCAAGTTGACGTTCATTCCGCCGGACTCCACGGAAACGCCTGAAACAGCGGTGTACGAATGGCTCCCCGGCAGCAGCGTGCACATCCCCACGGGCACCGTGCACCGCTTTGAAGCCCTGGAGGACAGTGTGCTCCTGGAAGTCAGCACGCCGCACCTGACCGACGTGGTGCGATTGTCCGACGACTACGCCCGCAAAGAGCGCGACGCGTAAGCTCGAGGCTGTGTGGTACGAATCGCGCTGACAAAAAGTTGACGCACACGCTCTAGATTTGCGCGCAGAGCCGCACAGACCCGGTTGCGCTCGAGGAAACCACTGCCCGCGCCAGACCCAAGCGCGGGCGTTTTTACATCGGTTCCCAGGTTCGTGGCAGCCCCATCGCCACTTTCCCTGGCGAGCGTCGCACCGTCGAACCCATGTTCGCGTCGTGCCGTTTCGCCCTGCGAACATGGGTTCGACGCACGCGAGGCATGACGCGAAACGTGCGCAAGGGCGCAACGCGAGAAGAACAAGTCAGCATTTCTCTTTTTCAAGCGGACACCCGACCGCGTTTGGGGAGGGTGTGAGTGGAACTCGGGAAATGCTGCATGGCGTGGGTCTCGAGGGCGTTGTCCCATGCCTTGATGTCAATGGCAACGTGTTGCGCGAAGAACCGGCTGCGAATCCACCGCGCCCAACGGGGGTGCGTGTGGTCGCTGTGTGGGTCGGCATCGCTCCAGAGCCGTGCGCCTTGCCTACCCGGTGAACGCGTCCAGGGTCGGGTACGGCTCGCCGCGTTCGCGCAGGATCTCGGCTTCGCGCGGGTGCAACCACGCGTACTCGAGGCGCGCGTACGCCTTGGAGGACAGGCGCGGACTCGCGTACATCCCCGCCTCGAGCCGCTGGCGTTGCGCTTCGAACAAGATCACGGCTGCGGCGACGCTGACGTTGAGGCTCTGGACCATGCCGTGCATGGGAATGATGACGTGGCGGTCCACGAGGCTGGCGGCTTCGTCTGAAACGCCCCATTTCTCGGCGCCCAAGAGGATTGCCGTGGGCTGCGTGTAATCCAAATCGCGGTAGTCCAGGGCTTGGCTCGAGAAATGCGCGGCAGCAACCTGGAACCCTCGAGCCTTCAAGGTCTGGAGTGCGGTTTGGGTGCTTGGGTGTTCGTGGAGCGGTACCCATTTTTCACTGCCCGCGCTGGTGTCGTTGAACGCGCGGGGGCGCGTGCCGAAACTGACGCAGTGTGCTTCCAAAACGCCGACGGCGTCGCACGAGCGCAGAATCGCACTGAGGTTGTGCGGTTTGTGGACGTTCTCCAAAAACACGGTCAGGTCAGGTTGCCGTCGGTCCAGCACCGCGCGAATTTTCGCCCGTCGCTCCACGGTCACGCGGTTTTGCCCCTGGGAACACGTTGGGTTTCCAAGAAGTAACGCTGCACCAAACGCGCGCCGATGATGACGACAATCCCGATCAGCCCGCCGAAGAAAATGCCGTTGACCGTGCGTTGCAGGCTGATGAGCAGCGGTGTGTGGTAGTGCGCGAAGCTGTCAATGATGCTGCCCTGCCCAATCGTGCTGCCCATCAGCAGGAGGTTGTTCATCCACGGCGGCAGGATCTTCACGAGCGCCAGCATCGCCGGGGCGTGCAAGGCCAGTTCTTTCGTGCGCGGGCGGATGATGCTGTCTTGAAGTGCGGCGCGCACGCGCGCTTCGGTCGGGCTGATCGCGCCGCCCGTGGTGTTGCCGCGCCGCAACACGACCAACGCCACCGCCGCCAGCACACCGCCGATCACGGCGATCAACCCCAGGTTGACCGGCGTCGCCCACAGGTCGCGCACGGTCTTGCGGATGTCTTGGCGCGGCAGCATCGTCAAGCCCAAGAGCACCGGGGGCAGGACGAGCGTCAGCGCCACGCCGCGGAACGGCTCGAGCGCAAGCACTTCGTTGCGTCCTGCGCCCAGGGCGCTGACGAAAAACGCGCCCATCAGGGTGATGCCGCAGGCGCGACCCCAGTCCACGAGTTTTTCGCGCGCCAGTGCAAAACCCAGCACCGGGAAGACGATGGCGGCCAGCAGCGCCTCGCCCCTGGACCCAAAACCGCCGAACAGGAACGACACGCCGAGCACCGCCACGCCGACCAGCACACCCAAGGTCTGCGAGGGGAACACGGTGATGAACAGCGCCAACCCCAAAAGCGGGCCCGCCAGGCTGAGGCGGCGCAAGAGGTTGTCTTGCTTGAATTCCAGTGGCGTGGGGGTGCCCAAGCGCATGTCGGCGCGCTCGAGCCCGTCGGTGATTTTTTGCAAGAAGGTCTCGGTGTCGTCGATGCGCTCGTAGGGGCGGATGTAGAGCAGGCGGTGGTTGCGTTCGCGGGCGGCGAGCACGAACTTGCTGGCGGCCTCTTCCGGTTGCAGCACGGCTTGCCACGCGGCGGGAATGGCGAACACGCGCACGACCGGGCTGGTGCGCGCGATGTCGTCCAACCCCGCTTGCTCGACGCCTTCGATCAGACCGGTGGTGTAGCGCTGGCTAAGCGCTTTCATCGCCTCGAGTTTTTGTTTCGTGCTGTTGCCCGTGACCTGGTCGCCCGCGTAGATCAGAAAGGGCACCCGTGGGAAATCCGCGCCGGGATTGACCAGGCTGCTGGCTTCGTACGGGCGGTAGGCGACGTAGAAGCCCATCCCCTCGAGCTTCTTGATGAGTTCCAGGTTTGGACCCGCGGGCAGTGCGGCCACGTCGACTTGGAACGCCGTCCAGTCTTGGTTGTCAATGCGCACCTTGCGCGTCAAGTATTTGTATTTGGCGGTGAAGGTTTCCGCCACGCCCGGTTCCAAGCTGCGCAAGTAGAATTCCCTTGAACGCACCTGCGACACGTCCAAGCCCAGGCTGAGGCGCTCGTTGCGCCACGAGGTGCCGTCGCGGAAGACCACGCGGTCTTGCTGCACGAGTCGGGACAGCGAATCCTCGTACAGGGCAACGCCGCGCACGCCCAGCGCCCTGTAGCGCTCCAACAAATTGTCTTCGGTCAACCCGTTCTCGCGGGCTTGAATGACGACATCCAAGTAATCCATCGTCAAACCCACGGTGTCGTAGGCGCGTTCGAAGGCGATGCGTTGCCACGCCAAAATCAGCGCGGGAATCAAGCTCAGGGTCAGCAGCACCGCCAGCACGAACTGCAAGCGTTGTTTGGTCATAAAGTTTCGCCTCTCGAGCGGCCGTTCACGCGCAGAAGTTTACCGCCCACAGCAGTGAGAGGCTACTCACCGTAAAGGTCAGCGGGCAAGTCTCGAGCCATTCGGGGCGGTGCGGTTTGGGCGGTGCCATCGGCTCGAGCTGCACAAAAATTCCTACGCCGAGCGGTTTCCTCGACCCTTGGAGGTCAAGGATTGCCTGAACCGAACGGGTTCACGGGCCCGAGCAACCCTCCGTTCCAATCAGATGCGTGGTGGGCGTTTCGATCCACGCGCTCGAGACGATGACGCCACCGCTCGAGACCAAAACCGAGGCGCATTGACCGCCCGCGGTGCGTTTCGTATTCTCCTGTCCACTGCGATGAACACCAGGACGCGTCAATTTTTCGGAACCGACGGCGTGCGCGCGGTCGCGGGGCAACCCCCGCTGACCGCGGCGTGGACGCTCTCAATGGGGCAAGCGGCCGCCGAGGTCTTCAAAGCGCAATCGCGCAAACCCAGCGTGGTCATCGGCAAGGACACGCGACAGAGCGGGGACATGCTCGAGGCGGCGCTCGCCGCTGGGCTCACCGCCAGGGGCGTGGACGTGGTTCACGTTGGCGTCATCCCCACGCCGGGCGTCAGTTACTTGACGCGGCAATTGGGCGCGACCGCGGGTGTGGTCATCAGCGCGTCGCACAACCCGTTTGAGGACAACGGCATCAAGTTCTTCGGCTCGAGTGGCGAGAAGCTCAGCGACGCGCTGGAGTTGGAGATCGAAGCCTGGCTCACGCGCGATTTGGAGCCGGTGCAGGGCGTGACCCTCGGCGCGGTGACCGATTACCGCGAGGCGGAGCGCTTGTACTCGTCGTTTCTGATGGCGCACGCGCCTGACTTGAGCGGCTTGAAGATCGCGCTGGATTGCGCGAACGGTGCGACGCACCGCCTCGCGCCGCGCGTATTTTCAAAGGCGGGTGCCGAGGTTTTCGCGCTCTACACCACGCCCGACGGCAAGAACATCAACCTGGGTTGCGGCAGCACGCATCCGCAGCGCTTGCAACAAGTCGTCGCGGAGATGGGCTTCGACGTGGGCATTGCCTTTGACGGCGACGGCGACCGCTGCCTGTTCGTGGACAGCACTGGGGCTCTCGTGGACGGCGATTTGGCACTTTATATCAATGGGGTCATGCGCAAGGAGCGCACGGTCGTGGCCACGCTGATGAGCAACATGGGCTTGGAAGTCGCCTTGCGCGAGGCGGGCATCGCCCTCGAGCGCACGGCGGTGGGCGACCGCTACGTGCACGAGCGGCTCTTGGAAAAAGGCTTGAGCTTGGGCGGCGAGCAGAGTGGGCACACGCTGTTTTTGGACGCCGCGCCGACCGGTGACGGCATGCTCACGGCGCTGCTGACCTTGGACGCCGTGCGAAAGAGCGGCAAAACCTTGCAACAGTGGCGCGAAGCGATGCCGCTCTACCCGCAGACGCTCGTCAACGTTCGCGTCGCGGATAAGCACGCCGTCTTTCAGCATCCGGATGTCAAAGCCGCGCTCGAGGTGGCGCAGAACGCGCTCGGGGCCAGGGGGCGGATCAACCTGCGACCCAGCGGCACGGAGAGCCTGGTGCGCGTGATGGTCGAGGGTCCGACCCAAGACGAGATCGACCACATCGCCGAAGGCGTGGCGAGCGCGATCCGCCGGGCGTCGGCGACGTGAGCCAGCGCGTCGCCCAAGTGGAAAGCCATGTCGCGCGCGTGTTGGCGGCAGCGATTCCCACGTTGAACGACCCGCGTTTGCCGCTGATCGTCACCGTGGAACGCGTGCGCGTCACGCCGGACTTGTTGCACGCCCGCGTTGCCGTGAGCTGCATTGGCGAAGTGGCACCGGTGCTGGAGGCGTTGAACCGCGCCAAAGGCTACTTGCAGCGCCAAATCGCCGCAGAGCTGCGCCTCAAACGCACGCCGCTGCTGGAATTCGTGGACGGCACGACCAACTTTTAACCGTCTCTCGTGCAACCGCCCTCTCGAGCCAGTCCACCCCTCGAGGTTTGACCGATGATCCAGTCCCAATCCACCGTGCGCGTGCGCTACAAGGACACCGACGCCATGGGCATCGCGCACCACAGCAATTACGTCGTCTGGCTGGAAGTCGCGCGCGTGGATTTCCTCACCGCGGCTGGGTTTCCGTACCGCGACGTGGAGCGGCGCGGCGTGCTCTTGGTGGTCAGTGGGTTGGGCGTCAAATACCGCCGACCAGCCGTGTTCGACGACGAGGTGCTGATCACGACGCGGCTGGGCGGGTTGAAGTCTCGCCTGGTGCGCTTTGAATACGCTTTGGAGCGCGCCAGCGACAACGCGCTGTTGGCAGAAGCCTACACCGAGCACATCGCCACGGACTTGGACAAGCGCGCGATTCCATTGCCGCAATTTCTGCGCGACTTGCTCGAGGGCACACAAACAGCGGGTTGAGGTCACACGAACGGCGTTGGCGGTCGGCTTTGGGTGAGCCAAGGGGTTCGTCGCTCGAGGGCTGTTTCAATGTGATCCCGTTTTCAGTTGACTTTCCGGTTGCTGGAGGGTGCGATCATGCGCCCACGCATGGGAGCCTTGTTGTCCATCGGACGCTTCGCCAAGCTCACGGGTCTGTCCGTGCGAGCCTTGCGCTTTTACGACGCCTCTGGACTGCTGCGCCCCTCCGTCGTGGACCCCGAAACCGGCTATCGCTATTACCGCTTCTTGCAACTCACCCAAGCGCAAACGATCCGCACACTGCGCGAACTGGACGTGCCGCTGGATGACATCGCCCGCGTGTTGGAACGCGCGGACCTGCGCCCGGTGCTTGAGGGTCACGTGCGCACCTTGCGCGACGAGCACGCGCGGCTGGGCGAGCGCTTGGCGCGCACCGAGGGCTTGTTGCGCGACGCAGCAGCGCTCCACGCTGGCGGCGTTGGACTGCGCACCGAACCCGGCACGCACACGGTGACGCGGCGCGTTCACACCGCACTCGAGCGCGCCGAAGGGGACCGTGCCCGGACCGCCGCTCGACTGTTTGAAGACGCTGTCGAGTTGAACTTGACCGTGACCGGCGCGGTGCGCCTGGCGTGGTTGCCCGAGTGCCGCTTCGACCCCGAGAATTACGAGGTCGCGTTGCACCTGCCGGTGACCACACCGTGCCCCGATGCGGCGCGCGCAGGGTGGCTCGAAGGCACGCGCGTCGCGCACACCACCCACACGGGCGCATACGCCGACCTGCACCGCGCCTACAGCGACGTGGATGCCTGGCTCGAGGGGCAAGGGTTGGCGCAGTGCGGTCCCGCGCAAGAGGTTTACCTGCGCGCCCCCTGGGACGACGTGCCCCCGACGGACTGGTTGACCGAACTGCTCGTGCCCGTCGGCGCCGTGGGGGATTGAGGTGAGCGGGTCTCGAGCGCCGTGTTCGAGGCAATGGCTTCAACAGGAAAAAGGAGTGCAACCATGCGTACGCTGAAACTTTGGATGCTGGTCGGGGTGCTCGGTGCGGTCGGTGTGGCACAGGGCGGAGACGTGCAGTTCAACGCCAGCGACGGGCTGAAGATTTTTGGAACGTACGCGCCCGCAACCGGCAAGTCGCGTGGGTTGATCGCGCTGTTTCACCAAGCCTCCGGCAGTCGCCAGGAGTACGAGAACATCGCACCGCGATTGAACGCACTGGGGTTTGCGACGCTTGCCATTGACCAGCGCTCGGGTGGATCGCGTTTCGGCGCGAACCGCACCGCGGCGCAAGTCAGCAAAGCGGTCTCGTACTTGGACGCGCTGCCCGATTTAGAAGCAGCTGTGCGCTACGCGAAAAACGACCTCAAGGCCAGCCGCGTGCTCGTTTGGGGCAGTTCGTACTCGGCGGCGCTGGTGTTCTTGGTCGCACAGCGGCAAGCGGGCGAGGTCGCGGGTGTCCTGGCATTTTCGCCGGACGAATCGCTGGGCAAGCCCAACCTCGTGCGCGACGCCGCCAAGGGCGTCACCGTACCCACCTTCGTCACGGCCGCCGCTTCAGAAATCAAGGCCGCACAACCGATCTTTGATGCGGTCGCCAGCCGCGACAAGGTCTTGTTCAAACCCGCCGGAATTGGCTTGCACGGCTCGAGCGTGCTTGCCAATCCATTGACAGGCGGAGAGTACTGGACAGCGGTGGAAGCGTTCTTGAAGCGCTTTCGGTGATCCTCGGGGCACCCCCTTCAAACCAGCCTCTGGACACCCGGATCGGTTCAAGCGGTGGTGACCGAAGTTTGAACTTTTTTAAGCTGCGCGCAGCCTCGAGGTCAGCGCCCCCGCGTTCGACACGGGTTTTCGCGTGCGGATCTGCCGCGCTGCCCAATCGTGCGCCCAAGACTCGAGCACCTGGGGCGTTTTGACCGCCGCGCCAAGCGTGTCCAATGTGCGCGCGGGCACCAGCACTGGCTACGCGATGGATGGCGGACGTTTGGTGATGAAGTTCTACGGCGGCGATCAACTGCGCTTGGAACGCTTGTAAACCAATTTCATCGAGGTCATCAACGGTCTCGAGCCACCAAGCGCCGCTCGAGACCCAGCGACCGTCACCCTGTTTCTGGCAACGGTCGCATTCATGCCGTGGCTCGAGGTCAAGGAGCGGGCGGGACGACGATCAAGCTCTCGCCGGTCAACACCGTGAACGCCGCGTGCGGCTCGAGGTGTGGCGCTTCGTATGGGGCTCGAGTGTTCGCGGGCGGGGCTTCGACAGGCTCGAGCTGCGGGGCTGGCGTGCGTTCAGGCATGGTCACACCCTCCTGGCTTCACTGCGGCTTGACACGGTAAATGGTCGAGTTCGTGCTTTGGTCGGTGGAGAAGTAAATGAACCCATCGGGTCCAACGGTGACATCGCGCAAACGACCGTAGAGGTTGTTGATCAAAATTTGCTGTGAGGCAACGGTTTGCCCGTTCAAGGTCAGACGGTAGAGCCGCCCGGTTTTGAGGCTGACAAAGAACAGGTTGCCGCGCCATTCTGGGAACGCCGTGGCGGTGTAAAACGTCAGGTCCGAGATGGCGATGGTATTGGAACCATCGGGTTCGTACTGCGCGACCGCCGGTTTGTAATCGGCAGCAGGGATGTTGCCGCACGTGACGACCACGCCCGTGCAGACCGGCCAACCGTAGTTCTTGCCCGCTTGAATCAGGTTTAATTCGTCATTGCGCTCTGGACCGTGCTCGGTGGACCACAAGGCTCCCGTCCACGGCTCAAAAGCCAATCCTTGCGGGTTGCGGTGCCCAAACGTCCACACGGCTCTGGCTTGCCCGGTCAACGAAGAGAAAAAGGGGTTGTCCGTGGGGATGCTGCCGTCTTGGTTGATGCGAAAGACCGCGCCTGACAGCGAGGATTTGTCCTGGGCTTTCTGCGGTCCAGGCGGGTAATCGGCGGCGTCGCCCATCGAGATGTAGAGCCTGTCGTCGGGTCCAATGGCCAAGCGGCAGCCGTTGTGGTTGCTCCAGCCGAGCATGTTGTCGAACACGATGGTCTCGCTGGTCAAGGCGCCACCGGAAATCACGAAGCTCGAGACGCGGTTGCGGCGGTTCACATCCGCCACAGTTCCGCCGTTGTAATACGAGTAGCATACGTAGATTTTGTTGCTGGTGGCGAAGTCCGGCGCAAAGGTCATGCCCAGCACGCCGCCCTCGCCCTCGTCGCGGACGTTGCTGGCTGATCCTTGAAGCGTCGTCACCGCGCCTGTGGAGACGTTCAAGCGGCTGACCGTGACCCGGCTCGAGTCGCGGTTGGTGTAATACAGCGTGCCGTCGGGCGCGAAGTTGATGCTCCACGGCGTGTTCAAGCCTTCTTTGACGCGCTCGACGGTGAAGACAAGGTTGGCGGGATCGTCGTAGAGGTTTTTGGGTGCAGTGGAAATTAACGCGTTCGCCTCTCGAGTCACCGTGCACTGCGCGCAGGTCGTGGTTTCCGTGTCCGGTCCGACCAGCCACACCTGCGTCGGGGTGCTGCGGTCGGTGATCGCCACCGCGCGGCTCGAGGCACCCGCGGCACTCTCCTCACGGCTGCGCGTGACGCGCGTCACGGCGCTGTCCGCGAGCACGAAGGTCATGGTGAAGCGGTACGGCTCGAGTGCACGGTCAGACTGCTTGGGGATGCGCACCCCCAGCGTCACCGTGCCTGTACCGTTGTTGGCGATGCCTCGGGCTGTGCCGCTGCGGGCGACGTAGCCGTATTGCAAAAACCGGTCCGGCGTTTTGATGAACCCCGCCGCGCGCGCGGCGATCTCGAGCCCTGCGACTTCGCTGGCACTGAAGGCTTGAAAGTCCGCCCGCGCCGGGTCCACCGCGGTCGCGTTCGTCATCGCGTGCGCGGGTTTCACGCCTTGCGCGGCGGGTGCGCCGGTGATTGCGCCGCCGCTGAAGTTGAAGATGTTTTTGATCGCCGTGCCGCCGATGCTGTTGCCCGCTTGGGTGTAGGCGTAGAGCGTCAAATTCTTGATCGCGCCGCCGGTGCGGTTCAACACCGTGAACGTCGCGTTGATGTAGCGCGCGCCCGCCGTGTCCACGACTTCCACGGGTCCAGCCGTGAAATCCACTTTGCTGTCGTCCAGCAGTGCTTGCGGCTTGGCTTGAATGCCCGTGCCAGAAGACACCTCGAGTTCGACCGCGCCGAACACGCGCTCCTCGCCCTGCGGCGTGGGCGGTTGCACGCACGCACCCAGTGCGCCTGCCGCAGCCAACGCCGCCAGCAGCTTCCAAAGTCCTGACCTGCCCGTTCGCATGGTTGCCCTCCTTGTCGGCACTCGGAAAGCCGTGTGCGCTCGACCGTTGGAGGTTCAATGTAGGGGCAAGAGGCTCGAGGGGATGGGGCTTATTTCACGTGCTGCATGAGGAATTCTTGAGAGTGGCGGGGTCAGTGACCCTCGGGGCGCGTGCCACGAAAATGGTCGCGTCCCTCCAACCGCTCGAGCTTTACGGGCTGACTGCTCTCGGCGCTGCGGTAAATCGCCGCCATGATGCGCTGATCCTGCAATCCTTCCTCGCCGGGCGTGAAGGGTTGCGCGTTGTCCGCGATGCACTGTGAAAAATGGTCCAGTTCCAAGGCAAACTGGTTTTCCTCTTTCATGATCCGCTGTTCGCGGGCGTCCTCGCGCACGAACTCGAGTTCCAAACCCTCGTAGGTGAACGCTGGGTCCATGCTGAGCCAACCCTTGTCGCCGTACACGCGCAGTTGCGCGGCTTTAACGGCGTTGTAACTGCAGGTGCAGTTCGCCAGCAAACCGCTCGGGAACCGCATGGTCCACGCCAGGCGCTCTTCCACTTCCGCAAAGCGCGGGTCGTCTTTGGGTTGGAACTGGTAGGCGAAGACCTCCTCGGGTTCCTCGCCCAGCACGAAACGGACCGTGTTCAGGCAGTACAGACCAATATCAGGGAGCGGTCCGCCGCCCGCCATTTCGCGCTGCAAGCGCCAGACGCTCGGGTCGTCTTCCAGTTGCGCGTGAATGGACTCCACCAAACCGACGTTGCCCAGCAGGCCCTGTTGAACCGCGTCGCGCGCCGCCCAGTGCTGCGGCGTGTACTGGCAGCGGTACGCGGTCATCAAGCGCACGCCTGCGGCTTTGCAGGCGCGCACCATCGCCTCGGCGTCTTCCACGGTCGTTGCCAGCGGCTTTTCGCAGAGCACGTGCTTGCCCATGCGTGCGGCGCGCTCGGTGTAGTCGCGGTGCAGGTTGTTGGGCAGGACGATGTAGATGCCTTTCACGTCGTCACGGGTCGCCAAACGGTCGAAGCCGTCGTAATCGAACACGTCGTCCTCGGACAAACCGTAGGCGTCCGCGTACTCGAGCCCCTTTTCACGGTCATCGGTGACGATGGCGCGCAAACGCGAGCGCTTGGAGGCGCGGAATGCGGGCAGGAGTTCTTCGGCCGTGAGCTTGCCGACACCGACGATGGCGTAACCGACGCGTTCCTCTGGGGGAAGCGGTTTGCTGTCTGCGGACATGCGCGCAGTGAAACGGCACGCGCTGATGCAGGGCTGAAATCGCCAGACGGGGCGGTGGCTCGAGGCTCGGGCGTTCGGCTGCACACCACACAACGGGTTGTCTGGGTCCGACCTCGGGCGTGGCTCGAGGGGGCTCACACGCGGTCGTGAACCCGTTCACCCTCGAGCCTCGCAAAAAAGGGCGAACCGCCAGGCTCGGTGGTCGTGGAGCGCGCCTCGAGCCCAGCGAACTCGGACGCGGGGCGTCAAAGTGCGAGGAGGCGGAAGTTGCCCGCCCAGCTTCGACCCTGGGCCAAGCAAGCATGGGCGGGTCAAGTCGGCTCAGGCAGACGACGCCACTGCGGGGGCAGACGGGCGTCGTCCAACGCCGCCAAGACGCCCTCGGCGTCACGCTGCTGATCGATGTTCCCGTAGTTCAGGCACGCCAACGCCACGCAGGCCCGGACCACGGGCGCGTCCGTGCGCTCCACACTGCGTTGTGCTTCTGCCAAGATCGCCGTGCTGTCCAACCCCAGCGCGTGCTGCAACCTCGCCAGCGCCGCTTGCCCCATGCACAACCCAAGCGGATGGTCCTCGATCAGCAGGGCTTGGATCTGCTCGAGGGCCGCTTCGGGTTGGTCGGCGTCCAAGAGCGCTTGGGCGAGTTCTCCGCGCGCCAGCGCCGCGAAGTGAAAATCCTTGCGCGCCAACCCGTGTTGCAGCAAACCCAGGGCGTGCGGCGCGGCGTGCGTGGCGCGGTGGTAGAGCAGCCATCCCAGCGCGACGTGGTCTCGGGCGAGCGTGCCGACGGGAAAGGCTTCGCTCAAGGTCTGCGCGCGTTGCAAGCGCATCAGGCTCTCAGCAAAGCGGTTCAACCCGATCAGCGCCAGCGCGTGCAGGACGCTGACATCCGCCAGGGCGACGCGGTCGCGCACCGACGGCTCGGCGCCTGCCTCCAACCCCGCTGTGAGCGGTGCCAGAAAACCGTCCACCAGTGCGAACTCGCCTTGGAAGTACTTCAACAGCATGAACCGGAACGCCACCTCACCGGTCAAGCGTCCGTCGCCGCTGACGGACACCAGCCCGGTCGCCTGCACGCAAGTGCGTTCAGCGTCGCCCAACCGCCCTTGGGCGGTGAGCGACATCGCCAGTCCAGACAGCGCTTCGGCGCGTTGGGCAGCGCTGCTCGAGGCCTGCATCAACGCTTCGACGCTGGTGGCAACGAGCGCGTCTTGGTTGAGTTCAGCGCGAATCACGCTCAACCGGGTCAGCACCTGCGTTCGCGCAGCCGCGCTCAAGCCGATGCCGAGCGCGCTCTCGAGCAGTTGCGCGGCGTCGCGCACCAATCCAGCGTGCGATTGCTCATCGGCGCGATTCAACAAGACGTTCAGCGCCGCGACGGGGTCGCCGCGCACGACGAACGCGCGGGCTTCGCGCAGGGTCTGGGCGTTGTCGTGGGGCGCGCGCAGCAGGGCGGCCGTGGCGGTGCTGGGTTGGGTTTGGAGTTCGCGGTGCAGCACGCTGCTCAAGGTGTTGAACATCTCGAGCGCCAAGGCGTGCTCGTCGCGCCGCACGTGCAATTCGATGAGCGTGCGGTAACCCGCTTCGTCGAGCGGATCGCGTTTGACCTGTGCCCGGGCGAGTTCCACGGCCGTGACGGTGTCCCCCGCCTGGAGTGCCAAGTCCAATCGGCGCTGCAACGCCGTTCGGTGCTCCAACGAGAGCTGATCGCGGCGCGCCGTCACCCAATCGTCAAACTCGGGCGCGTCCACCAGCGAGAATCCTTCCAAGAACAGGGCTTGGGCCCCCGGCACCGACGGGTTCAGGTCCACGCTCCACGCGCCTTCCAAGCGCACCGCGTGGGCATCCCCCCCGATGCGCGCCGCGCAGCCCTCCAGGGTGCGGTTCAAGTGCGTGAGCGCCGTCCTGAGCGGTCCCCGACCCCCGAGGCTTGCGGGCCACAACAGCCGCATCAGTTGATCGCGGGCGTGCAACCTGGGCTCGAGCGCCAGGTAGACCAGCAACGCCATGCCCTTGCGCGTGGAGAACTTGAGTTCCCGCCCGGCATTGAGCGCCTGCGGGTGCCCCACGACGCGAAGCTCGAGCATTGGTGAAGTTTAACGCTTTTGAAACACCCCAGCGTCTACGGTGTGCCCAACGAGCCCAGCAAGCGCCCAGCGCACCCCATTTCCCAAGCGGAGGAACCCCATGCGAGCCCGAGCCGACAAGACCCACGCCAGCGCCGCCACGCCCGAGCGCGGACAAGGCCTGGCGCCACCGGTGCGCGAGGCACTCGAGCCCAAGTTTGGGCACAGCCTGGCCAACATCCGCATTTACAGCGACGCGCAAGCCGCGCATGGCAGACCGGCACGATGCGGCCGCGTTCACCTCCAACGAAGACATTTTCTTCAACGAAGGCATGTACGACCCACACACGCCGCAAGGCATGGGCTTGATCGCGCACGAGGTCACACACGCGCTGCAGAACCGGCAGTTCGGCTCGAGCAGCAACCTGGCCCCGAGCCACTCGAGCGACGCTGCGGAAGGTGAAGCCAGCCGCAACGCCTCGAGCCTCGCGGGCGGCGGGGCGATGACCGTTTCACACGCGCCGAATGCAGCGGTGGCGCGCATTACGCACGAAGAGATGATCGCTGGGGTTGACAGCGACGCATCCGCTGACCCAGTGCCCGCCCCTGAGCAGCCACCCGCCAGCGCCCAGACTTTTGCAACGCATCCGGCGTCCACGCTCCCGCAAACCCTGAGTCACACGCGTCGGGCTGTCTCCAGTGGTGTCTCCATTGCCAGACTGGGCACACAACTGGGCGGCAACGAGGGGCTCTCCGATGCCATCAACAACACCCTCGGCTCGAGCAGCCGGTTTGGGCGAGGACTGGACGCAGCCGGGGCAGCGCTGAATTTCACCCAGGGCATTCAACGTGGTCAATCCTCACCCGAAGCTGGCGTCGCCGCCGCAGCCAACCTGCAAGCAACCAGGTCAATCCGTCCGTTGATGAGCACTCACCCTGGCGTGTCGCTGGCAGAGCATGGTGTGCTCGCGACGAACGCGCTGTTGAACCTGGCGGGCGCGCCCGAGCCCGTCACCGACGTGACCAGCACCGCGGCTGGATTGATGCCGCAGACCTTGGCGGCGAACACCGTAACCCAAGGTGCCCGAACTGGGTACAACGCCGTTCAAGCTGTGGCTGGAAACCCGGAGCCTCTGGATCGACAAACCGAAGAGTTGGTCACTGGGCAAGCTGGAACCGTGTTGCAAGGAATCGCCATGACTGGAAACGTGATCGGACACGGCATGGTGAGTCTCACAAATCCCAGGGCGCAAGATCTCGACGTTGCCATGGGATACGCGCTTGACGCTGACCCAATCTCCAGGCTTACGAATTGGAGACGCAGCAATGTTCCCACGCCAGAGGAAATGGCCCGATCATCACCGCGTTTGGCACGAGATCCACACCCAGCCCTGCACACGACGCCAAACGGTCACATTGCAGGTACTGAACCGCCTATCCCCGAGTCGTCCAGTTCAACAGAGAACAGAAGCGTTGCGCCCATCGCCAGCCCGCCCCCGCCTCCTTATGCATCGTGGGAGCAGTACCACAGTGCTGAGGCGCAGCGAGGCTCGAGATGAATTCCTCATTGTTCATGCGGCGCCTGCGGGCGGAACGGTCATTCAGATTGGAACATGTGAACACTTCACACCTCAGGAAGCATTGTTGAGACTGTTGCTTCCGAGTCGGTTTGTTACCGGGGAACACCATGAACAGATGCGGTAGAAGTTCGTTGACGGTCTTGATTATCTCACTGACTATCGCGTTGGCACAACCTGGCTTTGACCTCGAGCGGTTCAGAACCGACGCCTCGAATCTTGCTGCGTCCGCCCGCGTGCAACCCAGTTTGGGCGTCGCCGCCTTGACGCGTTTCGCGCCGCCGGACTGCAACGGCAAGCCGCGCACAGCCAAAGGCACGAGCCTCGAGCCGACGGGCGGGATGCCGTCCATGACCAGCCTGGCCTACGGTGAGGATTTTTCCGCGCAACTGCGCTTGAAGGTGCACGACGCGGGCAACAACCCAGCGGTGGTGCGCAACATGCTGTTCATGGTCAACGCCAACGCGACGCAGACCTTGCTGCGCTTGTCGCCCAGGGACTACACCGCCACGATGCTCGAGCCGCGCACGGGGGTGATCGGGTATGCCGTGGAGGATCTGAGGGGCGGAACGAGTTACTTGTACGTGGTCGTGGGCGGCCGGTTTGCGATTGACCTGAGTTTCAACCAGAAGCGCAAGGGATCGCCGCGTTTCGCGGAGATTCAGGCGTGTCTGGCGCGGTTTGATCTGGCTGGCATGGTCGTTTTGGCGCGTTGAAGCCGAGCGTTTCTGGCTCGACGTGGCACGCTCGAGTACACGGCACCGGCGTTCGCGCTCGGGTTGGTTTGTCGCGCCGTGTGTGGTCAGGGCGGGCTACAATTGTGCAATTCGGCAGGCTCGAGACCCGTGCGTCTCGAGGTGTTGTCCGCAAAATCCTTCATGCACAGCGTCCATTGCAACCGCTTCAACATCCGCCTCTCGCCGCTGCACATCGCTCGAGGGTGCTCGAACTGGGGTGCCGCGTGAACGACGCCGAAACCCGCGCGGGGGCGGCGCTGTTCTTCTTGCCGCAACTCGGACCGGTGCGGATCAAGGCGCTCTTGGAGCAGTTCGGCAGCGCCCAGGTGGCCTGGGACGCGAGCCTGAACGACCTGCGCGGTGTCTCCGAACTCGAGGCGCAAAGCCTGCACACGCTGAGCAGCCCTGCGGCGCGCGACAAAGCCGTGGAGCGTGCGAACACCGAACTCGAGCGCGCGGGCAAGGTCGGCGCGCAGGTCATCGCGTTCACGCACGCGGCGTACCCAGCGGCGCTCCGCGCGATTTACGACCCGCCGCCGCTGTTGTGGGTGCGCGGCGATCTCGCAGCGTTGGAAGCCTTGGAGGGCGCAACCCCTCGAGCCGTCGGCGTGGTCGGCACGCGCAAGTGCAGCCCGCACGCCCGGGCGTTCACGGCGGCGCTGGCGTCAGACTTGGCCAGGGCGGGTGTGGCGGTCATTTCCGGTTTGGCTCGAGGGATTGACACGGCCGCGCACACGGCGGCTGTAGACGCCGGTGGTGTCAGCATCGCGGTGCTCGGGTGCGGGATCGACACGGTTTACCCGCCGGAGAACCGCGCCTTGGCAGATCGCCTCACGGTCGTCAGCGCCTACCAAATTGGCACGCCGCCAGCGGCACACAACTTCCCGGCGCGCAACCGCATCATCGCGGGCCTGAGCAGCGGCATCGTGGTCGTGGAGGGCGACGTGACCAGCGGCAGCTTGATTACGGCCGTCGCCGCGCTGGAAAACGGGCGCACGGTGTTCGCCGTGCCCGGTCGCCCCAGCGACCCGAACGCGCGCGGTCCAAACCGGCTGATCAAAGACGGCGCGGTGCTGACCGAGGATTCAACCGATGTGCTGAACGAGTTTGGCTGGGGCACGGCGCGCGCCGCACGTGACCTGCCAGTGCTTGAGGGCGACGAACAGACCGTGTACGCCGCGCTCGAGGGTGAACTCTTGCTGGACGACCTCGTGCTCAGAACGGGTTTGAACAGCGCGCAGGCGACGGTGGCGTTGATGATGCTGACGCTCAAAAACGTGGTCCTCGAGCTGCCGGGTGGACGCTACGCACGGGCTTGAAGCCCCACGTTTCAGGGGAGAGCTGGCGGACGCGCGCCAAATGGAGGGTTGAACACCATGTTCGACAAACCGTCGGGCTCGAGCCTGCCAAGGTGATGCGACGGGTGAACGTGCCACGCGTGCCCTTGACAACGAAATCAATGCCCTTGGGCGACACTCTGGTGCGGCAATTGCGCGCGCACCACGAACCGTAAACGGTTACATTGTCCGCAGCCATGCGCCCACTTCGGCAACCCCACGACCCGCCCACGCTTGCCTCGAGCGCGCTCCGCAACCCGCCCGGCTCGAGCCTCCACGCGCGTTGGCAACGGTTGGCGCAGCTGATGGCGGCGGGCACGTGCTGGGACGGGCGCGGTTTGGACGAGCCCTTGCGCGGGCTGGGCGAGGTGCTCGGGTTGCCGGACATCCCGATCAGCCTCACGGCTGCCGATGGAACGGCGTTGGGGACCACCGCGCGCTCCGGTGGATTGAACGCCAGCGCGACGCCCCACCGCGTCAACTTGTGGCACGACCGCGCGCTGGTCGCTGTTCTGGAACTTCACGCGCCTGAGGTGGCTGCGGATGAATCCAGCGCGGCGATGCTGGCGGTGTACGCGGATTGGCTGGCCCTCGAGGTCGCCCGCTGCCAAGCTTGGCAACGCCTGGTGCACAGCGAAGCGCGTTTGCGCGCAGTGGCAGAGGGCGCCGCGGACGTGATCGCGCTCTTGGAAATCGGCGTGGGCTTGACCCACCTTTCTGGCGGCTGCGAGCGGGTGCTCGGCGCCTGCGCCAGCGAACTCGTCGGGCAAGACTGGGCGACCCTGGCGCATGCCGACGATCAGCCGTTGATCGCCGATTCGTGCGCCTTCGCGTTGCAGAGCGGTGCGCCCACGGTGTTCCGGTTTCGGCTCCAGCGGGGGCAAAGCGAGCACCGTTGGGTCGAAGCCACCGTGCAGGCCCTGCCCGGCGGCGAGGCGACGCGCACGCTGCACCTGATTCTGCGCGATGTCGAGGCCCAGCAGCGTCTGATGCAGGAGATGCAAACGCAGTTGTCGCGCGACCCGTTGACCGGCGCCTTCAACCGCGTGGGCTTGGCCCGGCTGTTTGAAACCGCCCGCGAGCGCAATGAACCGTTCACACTCGTCTACGTGGACCTGGACCACTTCAAGCAGATCAACGACACCCTCGGGCATGGTGCGGGCGATCAACTGCTGCGGGCGGTCGCGGGGCGTTTGCAGCACGCCTTGCGCGCGGGCGACGTGGTGGCGCGCATCGGCGGCGACGAGTTCGTCGTCATCGCGCCGAGCGCGCACCCAAACGTGCGCGTGATCGAAGCCAAGCTCGAGGCGGCGTTGCGTGACCCGTTCAACCTGGGTGCGGGACGCACACTGGGGTTGCGCGCCAGTGTGGGGTCGGCGCGCTTCCCGGAGGACGGCACGCAGTTGGAGGCGTTGCTGGCCCACGCCGATGCGCGGATGTACGACGCCAAACGCCTGCGCAAAAATTGAAGGCTCGAAGGCGACAACGGGGTACCGGGTCACGCGCGAGGGGCTCAATCCCGAAGTGGCACAGCGATGCACCCTCTTGTCCAGTGCACGACTTCCATTGGCATCGTGCGCAAAAGATCTGAGCAGCACCGCGCCCGCTCGAGCCCCCTCGAACCGCTCGCGCCCATTGACCTGACTCGAGCCAGAACCCCCTCGGTTTTGGTGAGACCAAGGATAGCGTGTTCGTGCTGAATCAACCATCATGCCCTGCGCATCGGGCGGTGTGAGGGTCATCTCGAACCCTTCGTGGATTGGTCACACTGTCAAGCGTTCCTCGCGGGCGAAGCCTCGTCCCATACGCGAGGATTCACAACGGCGCAACGCGGGTTGATTCCGGCAGGCGCGTCGAAGATTTTCCGCACATTGGACACAGCGTCGAACACCCCTGAAACACGGCTCTGCGCAGTCGGCGTTGACCCGCTGCGCGCGTGGTTGACAGCGTGCGAACCTCGAGCCTAGAATCCCCACGGTTTGTAGCAAATCACACAAGGCAGTGGCGCGGCGCGCTGTTGGCACCCAATCCCTGGAACAGCGTGCGGCGGCTTCGTGTGTGGTGAAGGAGGTGGTATGGAACCCAGTCCCAGTTCGCCGGACAGTCCGTTAACGACGGAGGGTTTCTGCTGCCCGCGGCGCACGAACCCTCACCCGACCAAGTGTTGAACACGCCCCCAGTTCAACCCGTTCAAGGAGGTGAGTCCCATGATCCGCACCGACACGCTGCTGGAGCCGCGCGATCTGCTCGAGGTCTTGCGCAGCGGCGAGCGCTTGGAGTTTAAAGCCCTCCTGCGCAGCCAACCCGAACCCGTCGTGGACGCGGCGTTCGAGGAAGCCAATTTTGAGGAGCGCCTGGAATTCCTGCGCCTGATGCCGGTGGAGCGCGCCGCGAGCACGCTCACCGACCTGGCGCTGCCCGAAGCGGTCGCGGTCATTCCAGCACTCGCTGCGGACCGTTTGCGCGTGATGGGCGCGTTCATTGGGCCAGACGAAATCGCGGATTTGCTGCAAGCGATTGACGACCCCGCCACGCGCGAGCACCTCCTGAGTGCATTGCCCAAAACCCTGTCCTCGAGCGCCTTGGAACTGCTGCAATACAACGAGGACGACGCGGGCGGGATGATGACCCCAGAGTTCGTCGCGGTCAAAGAGGGTTGGACGGTGCAGCACGCGCTCGCCTTCCTGCGCCAAGCCGCCGAGCACGCCGAAACCGTCAGCAACCTGTTTTTGGTGGACGCCAGCGGACGCTTGACCGGCGTGATCCCGCTGCAAGCCCTCGTCACCGCCTCCAGTTTGACGCGCGTGGACGACCTCGCCAAGCGCGACGTGATCTACGCCAAAACCGACACCGACCAAGAAGAGGTCGCGCGATTGATGCGCGATTACGACCTGACCGTGATGCCCATCGTGGACGACGCGGGCGTTCTCAAAGGAATTGTCACGATTGACGACATCGTGGACGTGATCCAAGAAGAAGCCACCGAGGACATCTACAAGGGCATGGCGATGGGCGGCGCGGAGATCGATTACCTGCGCACCAGTCCGGTCGTGCTGTGGCGCAAGCGCGTGTTCTGGTTGGCGGCCCTGGCGATTTCGGAGACGTTGACCGCCACCGTGATCTCGAGCGCGGAAAATGTGCTGAGCGCCAACATCGCGCTGAACGCCTACATCCCCACGCTGATCGGCACGGGCGGCAACACCGGGTCGCAATCGGCGGTGCTCGTCGTGCGCGCGATCTCCACCGGGCAAGTGCGCGGGCGCGACGCCTGGCGCGTCGCGCTCAAAGAACTCAGCACCGGCGTGCTCCTGGGCGTGGCACTCGGCTTGTTCGCGTTCGTGCGTGCGTACATCATTCGCCGCGACGTGGCGCTCGCCGCCACGGTCAGCATCACCATGGGCGCGATCATCATCGTCGCCAACCTGTTCGGCGGCTTGCTGCCGATCCTGTTCACGAAGCTCAAGATTGACCCGGCGGTGACCTCGAGCCCGTTCTTGGCGACGCTGATGGACGCCACGGGGTTGGTGATTTACTTCTCCATCGCGCGGGTGATTTTAAATGTGGGATGACGACCGACTGCGCAGCGGTGAGCGGCTCGGGTGTGCATGGCCGCGCCGCTTTTTCGCGCCCGTTTGGGTCGAGTGCCCCTGATTCGCCGCGCGCTCGAGCCAACCCCGGCTCTGGCACGGTGTGGTGCGAGCGCTCGAGGACGCGAGACGCCGCGGGTGGATGCGCGGTCAAATTTCTTGGACGTGCTCGCCGTTTACAGCGTTTCCCGAGTTCCTCTCCCACCCTCCCAAAACGCGGTCGGGTGTCCAATACACTCGAGAAACGCTGATTTGTCCTACTCCCGTTGGTCGCCAGGTTTGTGACGGTGGGGCAGTCACAAACCTGGGAACCGCTGTAAGCCGAACCGGTGCAGCTTCAAACCAACCGGTCCACCCCAGCCTCGAGCCACCCTTGCATCGGACCGGAACGAAAGCGGGTCCCTTACGGTTGAATCACCCACGCCAGCGCGAACGCGGTCGCGCCGTTCAAGCCCGTGCTCGAGACCACACCGACGCTCGAGAGGTTGACCGGGTCGATTTTCACCAAACTCGAGCCGCTCCCTGCGAACCCACCGAGCGCGTACGCGAAGCCGTCGGGGGGAAAGGCGATGTCCACCGCCGTGATGCCGACGCGGGCGCTGTCCACCGTGGCGGGCGCGCTCGGGCGGGAATCGCGCTTGAGGATCAACCCGCTGTTCGTCAGGTACGCGGTCAGTGAGTTGTCCGGCACGCGGTTGCCGACGATGCGGTTGGCGGCGCCGATGGGCAAGTTCTGGTTGGCTTGGAGCACCGCCGTGACGGGCGCGCCGAACGCGATGGTCGCGGGGGTGGTGCCGGTTTGCAAGGTCACGCCCACCGTCTGCGCGCTCGAGCCGCTGCCGATGGCGACTTGAAAGCCTTGCGGGGTCAGCCCCACGTCCACGGCGGCATCGGGCGCGGCGAACCCACCGAGGATGTCGCTGCGCGCGGGCGGGTTGCTCAGCGCGCCCAAGGCGTAACGCTCCAAACGGTACGACCCCGCGAACGGCTCGAGGATGACGAGGCTGGCGTTGTCCAGCGCGGCGGCAATCTGACCGCTTTGGCGCAGGTCGGCGCTGGCGACCTCGATCAGTCCGCCGGTCTGGAGCCCGCCGCTGCGCGCGTCGAACACGGCGACCCGCGCGGGGCGCGGCGTGGTCGTGGGGCAGCCGCTGTTCGGGTCGGCGGGGTCGTCCAGGGCGACCAACCGGGTTTCGTCGGGGGAGAGCGACAGCCGCGTCGGGCAGAAGTCGGCGGGTGCGCCCTGCAAGGTGAAGCCCGTCACCGGCGCGAGGCTCGAGGTCAGGCGCTGCACGCTGCCCAGCGTCGGGTAAGAGATGAAGATGTTGTCGCCTACAGCCGTCCCGACAATGTCGTAGGGTTGCGCGGGCGCGGCGGTTTGCGCGCAGGTGCCGCTGCCCGAGCCGGTGTCTTGAAGCGTGTCCACGCCGAGTTGCAGCAGGCCCGGCGCGGTGAAGGTCTGCGACGTGCCGTTGCAAAAAATTGTGTACGCTGCCGTGCCGCGCACGGGCACGATCAGGGACAGGTTGGGGTTGCCTTCAAACGAGCCGGTGCAGGCGACCAAAACGCCAATCAAGGCGAGCGCGGTGAGGCTCGAGCGGCGCTTGAAGAAACGGGTCTCGAGGGCACGGGTGCTCATGGCGTGGGGCTCCTTGGAATCGTGGGGATGAACGGCAGGATCGGGAAGCGCACGCCCTCGTTGGGCGTGTCGGTGACGAGGTCTTGCTTGCCGAAGGGGAGCACCAGGCTGACGCTGAAATTGACGCCGTTTTGCGGGGTGCCGTCGAAGGTGAACAGCACGCTGTAGCAGCAGGCGTCGAAGGTCAGCGTGAAAATCGGGCGCAGGCTGCTCGGGAAGGGCGTTCCGCCGCCGCTCGAGGCGGGAGGCGTGAACAGTGGGAGTTGCGGTCCGTTTTCGTCGCTGTACTCGTAGGTGCCGCGCAGGAAGATCGCAAAGTACACGCTGGGTTTGGTCGCGCCCTCGGTGGCGAACGCGAAGGCCACGCCGATGGGGTCCAGCGTAAAGCGGTCGCGGAACACCCCGCCGATCAGCGTGCGCGAGTAGGTCAGCGAGGCGAACACGCTAAACCCGGGCAGCACGTCCCAGGCGCCGCGCAACGACACGCTGCTGAAGCGCCAATCGGGTTGGTTGCGCCACGGCAGCAGCAACTGAAACGACAGCCCGAACTCGAAGCCGCCGCCCTGGTTCTCAGCGCGGCTCGAAACGTTGCCCGACAGCGTCGGCTGGAAGAACTCCATGGTGTTCAAGTCCAACAGCGAACTGAATTGCAGGCTCCACGGCAACGGATCGGTGCCGGTCACGGTCAGGTTGATGTTGGAGCGCGGCAGCGGGGTGCCCAGGGAAAACGTGTACGGCGCGAAGTCCAGGTTGTTGCGGAAATCCATCGTGTACACGCTGCGCTCGGGGTTGGTGCCCAGGAGTGGGTCGTCAGGATCACCGGGCTTGGGAAATTGCAGGCGCAGGCTGAAGCCGCCGCTCAAGCGCGCGTACGGTTGCGGCGGGCTCGGGGCGAGGTTGCTGTACTGCGGCGGGGTCAGGGTTTGGTTCACGGACAGCGTGATCGGGTTTTGATCGTCGCCCAGAATCCAGGTCGCGCCAAAGGTCCAGTTTCTGATCTCGCCGTTGTTCGGGTTTTGCACGAACCCCAGCGACGTGCTGAAGCGCCCACGGTCCGGGCTGCGGTAGCCGAACGTCACGCGCAGGTCGTCCCACAGCGGCACGAAATCGGGGTTGAACGGGTCCAGGAAGCGGTAGCCGACGCCAGCACTGAAACTCAAGCCGCTCGAGACCGTGTTCTGCACGCTCAGGCTGTACGCCACGGGCGAGTTCAACCGCCAGTCGTAACTGGCGCTCAAGTTCGCGCTCAAGGGTTGCGGCGTGAGGCTCAGGTTCAGCGTGAGCGGGTCAGCCGGGTTCTGCACGCGCGTGAACTCGAGGCGCTGCCCCAAACTGACCTGCGCCCACGTGAACGGCGAGCCGCGCACGCCCAGGTTCAAGCTGGCGTTCGGGCGGCGCACGCTGACGCGGTCGAAGGCGAACGGGCTCTCGCCCTCGGAGATCGTGTAGGCATAGTCCGCGGTGAACTGCAATGCGCCGTCGAACACGGTCTGCGCGGCGCTCGCGTTCAACCCGAAGACGATGTTGCGTTCATACTCGCCGGGTTGCGTCGGGTCGTTCGGGTTGGGGTTGCGCGTCGTGTAGTACTGGCCGCGAAAGCTGGCGTTGGCGTTGACGCGCAACCCCGTCCACGGCGTCGCGTCCAATCCAATCGCCCAATTGACGCTGAACTTGCCGGCGCTGACATACGGTCCTGTCCCTGCCAAGCGGCGCGCGCTCGAGTTGAGCGGGTCAAACGGTGCGGTGATGTACCCGAGGCTGACCCCCCAACCCGAGAGCGAAAAAATGCCCAGGCGCGGCAGCAGCGCGCCCGCGGCGTTGAAGCGCACCTCGGGCAGGTACTGCACGGTGCGCGGCAGGCGCGCGTTGTAGTCCGCCAGCCCGCTCGTGTCGTCAGGTTGCGGCAGGTCGCGGTGGTCCACGAAGCCCCGCGTCTCGAGCTGCACGCTGTACAGGCTGGTCTCCAGGCTGAGGAGCGCACTGAAGTTCGTGCGTTTGTCCTCGCCGCTGACGCCGCGCAGGTCGGTGGCCTTGGTGATCGCGGCGTCCACGCGGTTGATGTTCAAGGTGTACTGGAGCGGCGGGAACTCGTCCTCGGGGATGACCACGCCTTGCAAGCCGATGGTTCCGGTGGCGCTCAGTTGATACGCGAACTGCGCGCCGACGTTGCTGCCCGGCGAGGGCGGCAGCGCCAAGAAGAACAGCCGCGTGCGGTTGCTGCCGCCGAACAGGTCGTACAGCGTCAAGTCCACGCCGAAGCCGAACGACGGGGTGCGCTTTTCAAAATAGCGCAATAAGGTAAAGCCCTGTCCGAAATCGGACACCGTGAACGGCAGGTCCACGTCCACGGTCACGCCGTCCGCCCCAGCCGTTTGGTTGATGTCCAAGCGCGGTTGGCGGCTCGGGTCGTTCAAGAACAGCACGACGATGGGCAGGTAGAACACCGGCGTCCCTGCGACCAGCACGCTTACGTCTCGGGCGATCAAGCGGTCGCCGGGGTACAGCGTGATGTTCCCTGCGCGAAACCCGTACGCGTCGGTGGCTGTGCCACAACGCGCGCAAGGGGAGAAGTACCCGTCCTGAATCTCCAACTGCCCCGGCAAGCGTTGGCAGGCGATGCCGACGATGTCAATGTCTTGCGTGGAGATGAACACGTCCGCGCCCTGCAAGCCCTGAGTTTCCAAATCCACGTCAAAATCCTTGCCCGCGACGGTTTCGGTTTTGCTCTTGAAACTGCCGTTCCCAACGACGCGCAGTTTGCGCTGGGTCTTGTTGTATTCCAGGCGGTCGCCGCTGACTTCGTCCTCGTCGATCAGCAGCACGGCTGGGCTGCCGGTGATGATGATGTACTCCTCGATTTTGCCGTCGGGCAGCGTGACGTTTCTGAACTCGAGCCTGCTGGCTTGGACGATTTTGATCGTGCGCGCCATTGCCCCCGAGCCCAGCACCGCGATCAACGTGGCGAGCAGCCACGCCCAGGTGCGAACCCTCATCGGTCCCGCGCCGCAAGCAGCAGCGCCATGCCGCCCGCAGCAAAGAGAATGTTCGCGCCCCAGGCGCCGACGACGGGGGGCAGCAATCCACCGTTTTCGGTCATCACGCGGAACACGGTGGTCGTGGCGTAGTAGAGAAACGTAAACAGCAGCGCGCCGACGAACCCGACGTTGTTGTTGGTTTTGAGCATCCACAAACCCATGCCGATCCCGAAGATCGCAAACGAGAACGCCGCCAGCGGAATGGCAAATTTTTGGTGCAAGCCCAGCCATTCGGCGTTGGGTCGCAAGCCTTGGCGCTCCAAGCTGTTGATGCGCTCGAGCAGTTCCGGCATCGGCATTTGCACGGGTGCGCGGCTCAAGTTCCCGCGCAACTGCCGGATTGGAATCACGATCCGCTGGGCGCGCGCAATCAGCGTTGGTCGCGCGTCGCCGCTGCGGTACGTCGTGCGCGTGCCGTTCAAGAGTTCAATCGCGCCCTCGTCGCGCAAGATGCGCCCGGTCGGGGCGCGCGTGATCGCGCTCGGAATCTGACCGCTGCTGGCTTGCAGCACGGTCACGTCGCGCAGTTCGCCGTTCTCCAACAACCCGCCGGGCGCGATGTAAATGACTTGGTTCTGCGAGTCCTTGAAAAACGCGCCGTCGGCCACGGCGATGCGCGGATTGGACAGCACGATGTCTTTGAACACGCGTTGCGCTTCGATGAACGCCCTGGGCGCGAGCGTTTCGGCGTTGATGAACGACACCACGCTGACGACCAAACCCACGGCGAGCACCGGCATGACCAGGCGCGTCGGCGTGATCCCGCCCGTGATGGCCGCTTTCAGTTCGCTGTCGGAAATCAACCGGGAGAACATCATCAGCACGCTGAACAGCATCGTCAGCGGCAGCGCCGTGGAGATCAGCCCCGGCATCAGGAACGCCAGGTACTGCAAGACCAGCACGGGGCTCGCGCCTTTGGAGAGGAATTCCCCGATGCGCTCGAACGCGAACCCGATCAGGAGCACGACGAGCACGGCGACCAACCCGCCGATCAGGAGCGGCAAAATCTCCGCGACCAAGTACAGGTCTAGGCGCGTGATCCGCGGTCCCCTGGGCTCGAGCAATTTGGCGGGGCGCTGGGTGTGGGTGGTCACACCAGCCTCCGCGCCGCCAGTAGACTGCCGACCGCGAAAACCAGCGGCGGCAACCACGCCGCCAACCAAAACGGCACGGCTTGCGCCGCCGCCAAGTTCTGCCCGGTGATCCACACGCCCCAGTACAGCGCGACGATGACGATGGTGCCCGCAAACGCAAAGGCGCGGTTGGGCACGAGCAAGCCAAACACCGCCCCGGCGAACGCCATCACGAGCGCCGCCAATGGGTCGGCGAAGCGGCGTTGCAAGCGGTAATTGGCCTCAAAGCTGTCCTGCACGCTGATGCCCTTGGTGAGCGAGGCGCGCTCGATCAAATCGGGCAGGTTCAAGTTCTCCGGCAGCCGCGCGTCGGGCTCGAGCGCCGCCTCGAAGGTGAAGGTGCGCCGGATCTCCGGTGTGGCATCCAAGCGCCCTTCGGGGTCGGTGCGGAACGGGCTGTAGAGTTCCCACTGCTGTGCCCTCGAGTTCCACAGGCCCCGCGTTGCCGTGTAGGTGCCTTGCGGGGAGATGATGACCACGCCCCACAGGTCGGCGGTTTTGGGATCGTCCGTGCGCGGCGCAATCGTGCCCGCGTGGAAGATCGTGCGCCCGTCCAACGAAGCATAGCTTTTCGTGTCCAGGTTGCGGCTGGGTTCGGCGTTGAACAGTTTGTACCAGGTCGTCTTGAAGCGTGCCTCGGCTTCGGGCTGCCAGTAATTGGCGTTCAGGAACGACAGCCCCGTGACCGCCAAGCCAAACACCAACAGCACCCAGGTCATCGAGATCGGTCGCACGCCGGTCGCGTACAGCGCTTTCAATTCGCTGTCCTTGGCCATGCGCCCCAGACCCACCGGCAGCGCGAACGCCAGCGCGGGCGCGAGCATGTAGGAAATGAAGAACGGAATGCGGTCCGCGAGGCTTTGCAGCACCAGCGTGATCGGCGGGCGGTTGATCAGCGCGTAGCCCAAGAGCGACGCGAAGTAATCGATCATCAACAAGACCAGAATCGTCAAGACGCCGACTGCATACAGTGGCACGGTCTCGCGCAACAGGTACAGCGGCACGCGGCGGGCAAACATGGCTGAGCCACGTTAACAGGTGCGGATGAGTTTTGCAGTCCAGAGAACGGCAGGCGAAAGGCGAAGGGCAAAGCGGAACTCTCGAGGCGAATCGCTTGAGACCAGGGGCTGCTTTGAAAACTCGAGAAGCCTTTTGTGCGCGTTCGAAGCTTGCCGTTGCGGTCTGTTGTGCTTGGCCACACCTGCGTTGATGGCGTGAACCGCATGGGTTTCGAGCGTTGCCGGGTGATTTGATGCTCGAGAGACCGCCGTGTTTTCTCCAGGCTGTCGCCAATAGACGGTCCGATTGACCGTGCCGCGACCCTCGAGTCCGCGCCGTCAAACGTGACCCACGACCGTTTGCCAGTGTGCATGACACATCGCAGACCCCGCGCCTGTCACAATTGCGCGAATGCCCCGCCGAGCCGCTGCCAAAAACGCACCCTTGCTCCTCTCCCGCGAACGCAGTTGGCTGGCTTTCAACCACCGCGTGCTGCTGCAAGCCACGCGCCCGGATTTCCCGCTGTTGGAACGCGTGCGTTTCCTGGCGATCTTCGCCAACAACTTGGACGAGTTCTTCACCGCGCGCATCTCCGGTGCCCAGGAAGCCTCGCGGCAAGACGCGGCGCAGCGTGGCCCGTACCTGGAACTCTTGGCGGCCGCCAAAGCCTCGCAGCTCGAGGCGAGCAAGCTGTGGACGAAGCTTTCAAACGAGTTGAACGCGAGCGCGATTCACCTGCTCGAGTGGCCGCAGCTGAGCGCGGACGAGCAAGCCTATTTCGGCGCGTTCCTGGCAGAACAGGTGGCGCCGCTGACCGACGTGATCGCGCCCGACGGCGTGACCCAACTCGATTCGCGTGCACTGTACCTGGCCGCGGGCGGCGACGGTGAGATCCAGCACTTCCTGCGCGTCCCAGAAGCCAGGTCGCGCTTGCTCGAGGTTCCGGGGCGCGAGGGTTCGTTCGTGCTCTTGGAGCACCTGATGAACGCCCGCAGCGACCTCTTCTTGCCTGCCCCGCTGCCGATGTACGCGCTGCGCGTGACGCGCGGGGCGCAGATTGAACTGCGCGGACAGGTCGACTGGGAAGACCTCGCGCACGCCTTGGAGGGGCGCTTGGACGGTGCGATTTCCCGGCTCGAGGTCAGCGCGGGCTGCCCGTGGGTCGCGGACCTGTGCGCGCAACTGGGGCTTCTTCGTGAAGAGGTTTACACGCTCCCCGATCCCTTGGATTACCGCGTGCTCGAGGGGATCGTCGCGCTGCCGCGCCGGGAGTTGCTGTTCACGGCGCTCCCGCCGCGCAAGCGCTCGAAGTTTCACGCCAACCCCAGCAGCTACTTGGAAAAACAAGATTTGGCGCTGTACCACCCCTCGGACGATTACGAGGTCGTCGTGAACTTCGTCATGGGTGCGGCCCGCGACCCGAGCGTGACCGCGATGCGCGCCACGCTCTACCGCCTGGGGCGCAAGAACCCCATCGCCGAGGCGCTCTTGGAGGGCGCGCGGCGCGGCAAGGACGTGGCGGTGTTCCTGGAAGGGCGGGCGCGCTTCGACGAACTCGCCAACCTGTACTGGCAATTGCGTTTCAGGAGCGGCGGCGTGCGCGTGCTGCCGTACCCAGCCGATTTGAAGGTCCACGCCAAAGCGCTGCTCGTCCAGCGCGGCGGCAAAGGCTACGTCCACGTCGGCACGGGCAATTACAACCCAGCGACCGGCAAGCTCTACACGGATTTGTCGCTGCTGAGCGCGTCCAAGCGGCTCTCGAGCGACGCACAGGAGTTCTTTACCGCACTGGAAGAATCGCGCTACCCGCAAATGAAGTGGATGAAGGTCGGCGTGCAAGCCCGCGACATGTTGGTGGAACGCATCGAAGACGAAGCGCACCCGACCGGGCACATCATTTTGAAACTGAACCACTTGACCGACCCAACGGTGCTCGAGGCGCTGGTGAAGGCCGCCGAAGCCGGTGCCAAAGTCGAACTGATCATCCGCAGCACGTTGACGCTGATTCACCCCAAGTTCACCGTGCGCTCGCTCGTCGGGCGCTACTTGGAGCACGCCCGCATCGCGGCGTTCAAGCGGTACGGCGATTGGGAGGTCTGGGCGGGCAGCGCGGATTGGATGCCGCGCAATTTTGAACGCCGCCTGGAGTTGGTCTTTCCGGTTTTGGACAAACGCGTGCGCAACCGCGTGCTGCGGCTCTTGAAAGCCCAGATGCAAGACGACCAGAACGCCTTCGTGCTCACGCCCACGGGTGAAACGCAACGCTGGGGCGGTGCGCGCAACTCGCAGATCGAAAAGCTGTAAAGCCAGAGGGGCAGGCTTCCCGTGCCTCTCGAGGTTCCGACGCCGATACCCCATTGATGCAATCCTCGAGACAGAGCCGAACACCTCGAGCCACGAAAGAAATGTTGAAACGCATCCTCGAATTTACGCGAGCCATCGGGCAAATTCGGTGTGTTGCAAAGATGCGGCAGACCGCCCCTCAGATTGGCCTCTCGCAAAAGTCCAAGTTCAAGGCTCCAAGATGGTGTTCAAGTCAGTGCGACCCGCTGACTCTCGAGTTGGACGCTGGACCTCTTGCACAATTCAAACATGCAAAAGCGCATCCAGGCTGTCATGTAGGGGCGAAGCATGCTTCGCCCCTACGGACCCGGCGGTTTCCCTTGGTTTGACGGGTGATACGGATGCCGTTTAATCACTTCATCTTCGCTCTGGCGAAGATTGCGTTCAACACGGCATCCGTATTCGTTCCTACGTCCTCTAGGACGGGCAAATTCCTCAAGGAATTTGCCGGAATCTGTATGATCCATCGCCTTCTCGAGATACGTCAGCGATTGATGCAAGAAGTCTACTGTGCCGATCAACCGTTTTCGGTCAATCGTCCAGCCCGAACCCGTCCAGGATGCGCGGGATGGAGGCTTCCACGCGCGCCGCGCGGGTCTGGGTTCGTTTGGGCGCGGCGAAATGCAGCAGGTACGCGCGTTGCCGTCCAGGGGTCAGCGCCCCAAACGCGTCGCGCAGCGCGGGCATCCCCTCGAGCCGCGCCTGGAACTCTGCGGACACCGCGAAGTCGGCCGTCGTCTTCAAGACGACCGTGTGCCCAGACCGCTCTGCGGCGATGGCCGCTTCGATCAGGGCGTGCACGGCGCCCGACTGCGCCCGGATCTGGTCCACACTCGTGAACCGCACCTGCCGCGCCGCTTGCACGCGCTCGCTTTGCTGGACCAGCAACCGCTGGGGGTCGTGCGCCTCGAGCAACGCGCCCTTGAAGAACAGCAGCGCGCAGTAGTGTTTGAAGCCGTGGATCAAGACAACGTTCTTGCCGTCCAGGGCGTAGCACGCCTGCCCCCATTTGAGCCCTTCGGTGAGTGCGGAATGCGCCAAGACCAGGGCGCGCAGCGCCGCGAACTCGGCGCGCCACGCCTCACTGCGCTCGAGCAGGTCACTGACTTGAGGGTTCACTTCATCCACGCCAATCTCGCAAAGAACGGTCACTGCCCCGCTGCGCCCAAATCTGCCGCGCATCCCACCCCGTCCAGCGGTCGTTCCTCGAGCCCATCAGCACCATCACGGGGCATCTGCGGGCACGGCGAAGCCCGGATTGCCATGGCTCGAGACGATCCTACCCGTGAACGCGCTGCTTCACGGGGCGGACCGGGTGTCGCCGCACCAGAATGTAAGGCAAATTCCGTCCAGGCGCGCAAATTGACCTCGCGCTTTGCGGGCGTTGACATAGCATTCCGGGTATGACCGAAACGGCCGCGCCCGCCGCAATGCACTTGCGGGCACAGCGCGCCCCAGTGCGGGGCGATTCAGGCGTGCGCGACTGGACGACCGCCGTCGTCGTCGCCGCCGATGCCCGCGCCCGAACGCAGCTCTGCAATCCCATCGGCGCGCGGCTCGGGCAAGTGCTGTCCGGGTTGCGCCTGCCCGAACGCCTCGAGACGGCACACCAAACGGGCGCGTTTCAAACAGCCGTGCAACTCGCGTCGGGCTCGTGGTGCCTGGCGACGTGCACCCCGAGCGGTGACACCCTCGAGGTCAGTTTGACCCCGATTCCCGACGACGCCGTGCGGGAAATCGTGCGCCGTGCGGAACCGCGCGCGGCTGGCTTCCGCAGTGCTGCCATCGGCAAGGCGATCCTCGACCACGCTGGACATTGGCTCGAGGTCAATGGTTACCTGTGTGCGCTCCTCGGGTACAGCGAACCCGAGTTGCAGGGGTTGCGCTTCCCGCACTTGATTCACCCCGATGACCTTGGACGGGTGCTGGCCGCGCGCGAACGCCTCGTGCGCGGCGAAGTCGAGCGCTTCAGCGTAGAAGTGCGCTACCGCCGCCGCGTCGGGGGCGAAGTCTGGTGCGAAGTCTGGTGCGAGTTGCACGTCGGTTTGCTGGAGGGTCCCGCGCCAGACCAGCCGCGGTTCTTGATCTACGCCACCGACATCACGGCGCGCAAAGACATCGCCGTGCAACTCAGTTTGAGCGAGCAACGCTTGTCGCTCGCCTTGGAAGGCGCGGGCATGGCGTGGTGGGAGCACGACCGCGTGAACGACGTGCACCGCTCGAGCCCAAACATGGCTGCGCTGTTGGGGTTCGCGCCGGGCACGTACCACGATTCCTTGGTCACTTTCCTGGACATGGTTCACCCCGACGACCGCGCGATGATCGCGGAGATGAACGCCAATCCGCACACCTGGCGCGACCGCTTCGAGTACCGCTTCACCGGTCCCGACGGCGTGGAACGCTGGCTCGAGAGCCGTTCCAAAACCGTCTACGCCAGCGATGGCAGTGTGGAACGCGTGCTCGGCGTGAGCACGGACATCTCCGAGCGCAAACGCCAAGAGCGCAATTTGGGCGAAGCCCAGCAGCGCCTGGAACTGGCCTTGCAAAGCGCGGCGATGGGTTGGTGGTCGTGGGATTTCAGTCAAGACCTGATGCAGGCATCCGACGGCTTTGCGCGGTTGCTCGGGTACGCGCCCGCCGAGTTTCCCGGCGGGGCGCGGGCGTTCGGGGAGCGCTTGGACCCCGAGGAATTCGAGCGAATGCGCGCGATGACCGAAGACCCACTGCATTGGCCCGCCAATTACAGCTACCGCGTGTACCTGCCGGGTGGGGAGGTCAGGTGGATCAGCAGCCACGCCCGCGTGTTCTTCGATGACACCGGCCGCCCCGTGCGCGTCGTCGGTGTGGACACCGATGTCACCGAGCGCCAGCGCAACGAACGCGAACTGCAAGAGACCAAGGAGCGCTTGGAACTCGCGCTCTCGAGCGCCGAGATGGGCTGGTGGGAGTGGGACGCGGCCAGCGACCAGCACCGTTGGTCGCCGGGCTTTGAACAGTTGCTCGGCTACCCGCCGAACGCCTACCAAGGCAGCCACGAGGCGTTCCTGGCCCGCGTGCACCCAGAGGACCGCGCGCTGTTCAAGCTGGATTCGCACGCGCTTGCCAATTGGCAAGAGGACGTGGATTACCGCGTGGTGCTCTCCAGCGGCGAAGAGCGCTGGATCAGCAGCCGCTCCAAAGTCATCCGTGGGGCTGGCGGGAACGTGGAACGGATCATCGGCGTGGACGTGGACATCACCGTGCGCAAGCGCGCCGAAGCCGATCTGGTGCGCCGCGCCACGCACGATCCGTTGACCGACTTGCCCAACCGCCGCACCTTCACCGAACGCTTGGACCACGCCATTCAAATGGCGCGGCGCTCAAACACGCAACTGGCGGTCGTGTTCCTGGACCTGGACCGCTTCAAGGTCATCAACGACACCCTCGGGCACGGTGCGGGGGACGCGTTGCTGCGCGTGGTCGCGCGGCGCTTGACTTTGGCGCTGCGCAGCGACGACACCATCGCGCGGCTGGGCGGGGACGAATTCACGATGATCCTGCCCGCTGTCAGAAACGTGGACAACGGCACGGTCGTCGCGCAGAAGTTGCTGAGCGCCTTCGAGGACCCGTTCATGCTCGAGGGGCAAGAGGTTCAAATCGGCGCGAGCCTGGGGATCAGCCTATTTCCTGGCGATGGCGAGGACAGCGCCACGCTGCTGCGCCACGCCGACGACGCCAAACGCCGCGCCAAACGCGGCGGGCGCAACCAGTACCAGTTCTACCGCTCGGAAATGACCCAGGTTGCCCACGGGCAGTTGCAACTCGAGCGCGACCTGCGCCGCGCCTTGGAGGGCGAGCAATTCGAGTTGCACTACCAACCACAATTCGCCCTCGGCAGCGGAATGCTCGTCGGCGTCGAAGCGCTGCTGCGCTGGCGCCACCCGGAGCGCGGGTTCGTCCCGCCCAGTCAATTCATTCCCATCGCCGAGGAGAGCGGCTTGATCGTGCCCATCGGCAATTGGGTGTTGCACGAAGCTTGCGCGCAACTCGCGCGGTGGCGGCGCGACGCGGGGTTGCGCGTGCGCATGGCGGTGAACGTCTCCACCCTGCAATTCGAGCGTCAAGACCTGTTGGAGACCGTGCGCGGCGCGCTCGAGCATCACCCGGAACTCGAGGCGCGGTTTTTGGAACTCGAGTTGACCGAGAGCCTGGTCATGCGCGACGTGACCGGCAGCGCCACGCAACTGCGCGCGCTGCGCGAGTTGGGCGTGCAGGTCGCGGTGGACGATTTTGGCACCGGGTACTCGAGCTTGGCGTACCTGCAACGCCTGCCCATTGACCGCTTGAAAATTGACCGCGCGTTCATCAACGACCTCGGTGGCTCGCCGTTCGACGCGGCGCCGCTCGTGCAAGCGATCATCGCGCTCGCCCACACGCTGGGCATGGAAGTCGTCGCCGAAGGCATTGAAACCGAAGCGCAAGTGGACACGTTGCAGCGCTTGCGCTGCGAAATCGGGCAGGGGTACTTGCTCGGGCGTCCCGTGCCCGCCGATCAACTGCTCGAGCGCTTGCGTGAGGGTGAACACCGGGCGTTGTAGGGCGGTCTCGAGCGCCAATGGACCGCTCGCCAAGGTCAGTTTGGACAATGGCACCGAGGAAACAGCCGCCAGGGGCGGTCGTATCGCAACGCCCGCACTCGAGAGATCCCACACAGCAACCCGAGCGATGCTGCGCCCTCGACGCTTTGACCGAAGTCCCCAGGCGACAACCTGCCCAAGCCAAGGTCTATCTCGAGCACGCCGCCCAAGCGACACGGTGCCCAAGCGACACGGTGCCCAAAACAAACCCCCTCGAGTTTGGACGCTCGGGGGGGGGTTGTTGACCCGTTCAGCGCGCTTTGGCCAGCCGCTCGAGCACCAATTTCGACACCGCGCGCAGGGTCTCGAACACGCCCACACCGCTCTGTGCGGCCGCGTCGAAGCTGGCGAACTGCCCTTTGGGGTCCAGAATGGTTTTCAGCATCTCCGTGGGCACGGCGTCGGGCAGATCGCGCTTGTTGAATTGCAGCACCAGCGGAATCTCTTCCAAATTCAGGTTGTACTCGTCCAGGTTCTCGCGCAGGTTGCGCATGCTCTCGGCGTTGGCGCGCAAGCGGTTGCTGGCGCTGTCGGCGACAAAGATGATGCCGTCCACGCCGCGCAGGATCAGCTTGCGGCTGGCGTTGTAAAAGACTTGACCGGGCACGGTGTAGAGGTGAAAGCGCGTTTTGAAACCCTGCACACTGCCCAGGTCTATCGGCAGGAAGTCAAAAAACAGCGTGCGCTCGTCCTCGGTCGCCAAGCTCACCATCTCGCCCTTCACGGTGTCCGGGACTTGGCTGTAGATGTACTTGAGGTTTGTGGTCTTGCCTGCGACGCCCGGACCGTAGTAGACGATTTTGCAGTTGATCTCGCGGTTGGCGAAGTTGATCGTGCTCACGGCTTCACCTTGAACAGGTCATCAAGGAGCGCGCCCGCGCTCGAGGCGAAATCCGCGCCCAGGTTCAAATCGGGCATCTCGAGGGGTCCGAGTGCCTCGAGCAATTTCTCAATCTCGTCAATGCTCTTTTTGGCGTAGAGCTTGACGCGTCCAATCGGCGCGGTTTCATCAAAAATTACGACCAACAGCGCTTCGCTGGCGACTTCCTCGACATACAACCCGATGCGTTCGCCTTGGTGGACGAGTTCGTTGAAGCGCCGCTCGCCCAAGAGTTTTGCCAAGGCGCTCGTCGCTGCGGCGTTGCCCGCGATCAGCGTGGCGATGGAATCCAACGCGGGCGGTTTGGGGGCCCACAGCGCCTCGCGGTGCGCGAGCACGAAGCCTTTGCGGTCCACGAGCATCGCGTAGCGGACGTGCGCTTTTTGCAGGAGGTCATCCAGCAGGGCGCTGACGCGGTTAAACGCCTCGCCGTAGAGGGCAATGCTCGGCTCGATCATCAAGCGCGGAGTATAGCAAAGCGTCCTCATGGTTCTCGGTCAAAATCCGGCTTGCCATGCGCGCGCTTCCAATCCTGCTTGTCACACTCGCGGTCTCGAGCACCGCTGCGTTCTCGAGCCAAGCGCTCGCCGCGCCCGTCTTGCTGAACAACTTGCCCCTCGTTCCAGGTGCGCAAACGGTGGAATTGGCAGAACCGATGCTCGATGCAACCGTGCTCGCACGCCTCGGGGTGCGCGTCAAAACCTCGAGCCTCCAGGCTGGACGGCTGCGCCTGACCTATGGCACGGCACGGCTGGAGTACAGCGCGCCAACCGGGTGGACGCTGCCCGACGGCACGCCGCTCGCGCTCGGTGCCCCCGTCCCCCAAGGCTCGAGCCTCTTGTTCCCCCTGAGCGCCCTCGAGAATCTGGGCGTGCGCGCCGCCCAAACCGCCACCGGGCTCAACCTCGAGCCCCCAGTGACGGTGCCCGTCGGTGGTTTCAATGCCGTCACCACGTGGAGCGCCACGCGCCGCCCAAACGCTGTGAGCCTCACGCTCGCCCGCGCCGCGGACTGGGGCTTGACCGAACGCACCCAGAACCGCCTCACACTGCGCCTGCGTGACACCATCGCGCCCGAGCGTGCCGTACCCGTCGGCGGCGACGGCTTGAGCCGCGCCCGGTTGTGGCAAGACGGACCAGACGCCGTTTTGGAGCTGGACTTGACCGACCGCGCTGCCGTGCCGACGGTCACGGAGAACGGCGCGACCCTCGCCATCACCGCCGACCCTCGAGCCGACGCCGCGCCCCCGCCCGGACCGACGCCCCCCGGTGTGACCTACATGGTCGCGCCCGTGGGCAAAACGAAATTGCACCTCGTCACGCTCGATCCACTGCGCTTCACGCCTCGGGTCTTGAGTGCCCCCGCACTCGGCGCGATGGACGCCCTCGAGTTCATGCGCCGCAGCGGCGCGGTCGCCGTCGTCAACGGCGGCTACTTTGACCCGCCGACGCTGCAAGCCGTGGACTTCCTGCTCAGCGGCGGTGCGACGCTGGCGTACTGGCGCGGCACGCGCGCAGGCGTGGGGTTCGCGGCAGACCCTGGGCTCACTGGAAACACGGTGCTCTGGGGCGCCTCACGGACGCGGTTGACCCTCGAGGTCGCCGGTCGCAAGCTCACCGTCAACAGCGTGCAACCCAGTCCCAACGCCAAGTTCTTGACGCTGTTCGTCGGCGACGGCTACGCCCGCGTCGGCGGCTTTGGGTACCGCACGCTGTCGCTCGCCTCTGGCGCCGTCACCGCCGTGCGTGACGAGGATTTCACCCCAATGATCGGCGAAGTTGTCGTGACTTACAACCCAGCCGCGTTCCCCGACCTCAACCCAGCCGTGGGCGACGCTGCGAACATCAGCCTGACCTCGAGCGACCCCGCCTGGTTGGGCGTGAATGACGCGATCACCGCCGGTCCGCGCCTCGTCACGGCCGGGGCGTACAGCGTGAACGGCGTCAAAGAGGGCTTCGATGTGAACACCGAGATCTGGCGCGCCACGCGGCAAGTCGGGTTTGGCGTGGACGCGAACGGCAAGTACGTGCTGGCGATGCTGGAATTGGGCACGCCCGAGGACTTCGCCCGCGCCCTCGTCGCTGCTGGGCTGCGCGATGCCCTGCGCATGGACAGCGGCACGAGCGCGCAAATCGCGCTGGCTGGCGGTACCGTCGGCGCACGCTGGGCGCGCGCCGTGCCGAACGCGCTGGCGTTCGTGCCGCGCTAAACTGGAACGCCCGCGTGTTGGTGCTCGAGCGTTCCAACGCCTCGAGCCCCGAGCAGACGCGGTGGGCGACCCTCACCAAGCCTCGAGACCTACTGCTATGCGCGTCCCGGCTCACCTTTCGTAGAATCAGCGTTTAGATGAACCCGAAAGACTTTCGTTCGGCGTATTTGGACACGGTGTACGACGCGGGCGGTGTGCGCTTTCAGTACAGCGAGACGAACACGGGACTCGTGCTTTACAGCGGCAAGCGTTTCACGCTGATGACGGCCGCCAACCCGCGCAGCCAGAATTTGAGCGATGCCGACAACGCCGAACGCAATGCGCAGATGCGCGCGGCGATCCAAGCCAGCGGACGGGGGTTTGAAGCCAGCCTCGGCATGAGCCCGGACGGGTCGTGGCAGGAGCACGGTTTTTTGATTTGGGACGCGCCGCTGATTGAGGTGCTCAAACTCGGGCGCACGTTTGGGCAGAACGCCATTGTTTACGGTGAACTCGGGCGCATTGCATTGGCGTGGTGCGACGACGAATTGATGGAATGGTTTTACGCCAAAGCGGTCTGACCCTCGAGGCTGCTGCCCTCCTCGAGTCCTGATTCCCTCCAGCCATCGCCGCCTGCTTCCTCGAGCCGCGCGTGCTGAATTGCCGACCTCGACGCGCCAGCCCAACGCATGTGAACCTTGTTCTCGAGCCGACAGGTACAATCCGCGTTGGAGGTTCCATGAACGCCAAAACCCTGGTTTTGCTCCTCACCGCCAGCCTCGCGCTGGGCGCGTGCCGGGACAACAACACGCAGTCCAGCAATCCGCCGCCCGCGACGACCAGCGAACCCGCGCCGACGGCGACCCCACCCAGCACCCCAGCCACGCCCCCTGCAGCCGCCGCGACCTCGAGCGCACCTGAAGCGCCCGCGGGCTGGACGGTCGTGCCTGCGTTGAGCGCAGCCCCCGTGCGCCAGTTCAAAGAAGCCGAGTACGTCCTCAAAGACAAAACCGATTACGCCGCCGTGATCGAGACCGATGTCGGGCGCATGGTCGTGGACCTGTACGAGGACGACACGCCGACAACCGTCAACAGCTTTGTCTGGCTGGCACTGCACCGTTATTACGACGGCATCGCGTTCCACCGCGTCGTCGAAGGTTTCGTCGTCCAGGGCGGCGACCCGAACACGGTCAGCGGCGAGCCTGGCACCTGGGGACACGGTGGACCGGGGTACCAATTTGGGCTCGAGATTCGTCAGAAGTACAAATACGACGCCAAAGGCGTGCTCGGCATGGCGCGCACGCAGGACCCGAACAGCAATGGCAGCCAGTTTTACATCACGCTCGCGCCGACGCCGAACCTGGATGGGCAGTACACGATTTTCGGCAAGGTCATTGAAGGCTTGGACGTGTTGGACAAGATCGTGCGCGGCGAGCCGCCCGCCACCCCAACCCGCATGACGCGCGTGTTCATCGTCGAGAAAGCCAAGTAAAGCCGTTCGCTCGAGACACAACCCTCGAGATACAGAAAGCGAAGTTGCCCTGATGAGCGATTACATTCCCGCCGGTTACACCGCCACCCCGTTCCTGAGCGACGAGCGCATGACCGCGTTCAAAGCCGCCGGTCAAGCCACACAACCCGGCAAGCAGTACGCCGTGGTCTTTGAAACCACCAAGGGACGCTTGGTGCTCGAGTTATACGCCGACCAAACGCCCAAGACCGTCAACAGCTTCGTCTGGCTCGTGCGCCACCACTACTACGATGGCATCAAATTTCACCGCGTTTTGGACGGCTTCATGGCGCAAACCGGCGACCCCACGGGCACCGGCAGCGGCGGTCCCGGCTACACGTTTGAAGACGAGTTCAAGCCCGACCTGCGTCACCGCGGCAAGGGCATCCTCAGCATGGCCAACCGTGGTCCCGCCACAAACGGCAGCCAATTCTTCATCACCTTCGACAGCCAACCGCACTTGGACGGCAAGCACACGGTCTTCGGCAAAGTGGTCGAAGGCGCGGACGTGCTGGACAAGTTGCAGCGCATCAATCCCGGTCAACCGAGCTTCGGCGTGCAAGCCGACACGATCATCCGCGCGCACGTCGTCGAGAAGTAAACCGCAAAATGAGGGCGCAGCAACGCGTCTGGGCGTTGCTGCGCCACTTTTTCATCCTGCTTGAGATTTACGCCCCTCGAGCGGTTTTCAGCGCGTTGCCCCACCAGACCACTTCGTCCAGCAGTGCTGCCACGCCCGGTTGCAAGTGGCTCATCTCCTCCAAGGCCTTGCCCTCGCGCCACGCGCCCATGAAATCCGCGCCTTGGATGTAAACCCCCGTGCGCGTCGGTGCCATCTGGAGTTCCACCGCGATCAAACGCAACTGCTCGATGGCTCGAGCCGCGCCGACCGAGCCGTACCCGACGAAGGCAATGGGCTTCTTGTTCCACTCCGGGTAGGCGTAATCGAGCGCGTTTTTGAGCACCGCTGTGGGCGCGTGGTTGTACTCGGCGGCGATGACGACGAAGCCGTCAAAGCCTGCGACGTGCTTTTGCCACCGTTGCGCGACCTCATTTTTGGATGGTGCCCAAGCGTTTGAGGCCACCTCATCAAAAAACGGCATCGGGAAATCGCGCAGGTCAATCAGTTCAAAACCCGCGTCGCTGCGCGTCTTGGCAATGTTCATGAACCATTGCGCGGGCTTGTCCGCGAACCTGCCCTGGCGCGTGCTGCTGATGATGACCCCGATTTTTAGCATGGCTGCTCCTTTGGCGCGAGGCGTGTGGAAGGTGTGGCGCGCCGAACGTCCGCATTCCATCCTTGGCGCGCGCTGCCAATCGCCATGTAAGCCCGAATGCCGAGTGAAGCAACTCCGATTGCCCTCGAGATTTAAAGTGACAGCAGATTCCCTCGAAGAACCTCACGGCTGAACCATGGGGTCTCGGGCGTTTCGGCTGGCGTGTTGTGAAAGCGCCTGGGTTTTCGCAGGGTTCGTGTTGCCCTCGAGAGCATTCCATCGCCCTGATGACGTTCGCGGTCGTTCCTCGAGCCAGGGCAACCGCAAAGTCCGAACCCAGCTTCTCGAGACAGTGCAGCACAGGACCGCCTTCCAATTGAACTCCATCTCAAACCGTCGAAATCCGCGTATAAACTCGGGCCGCCACGCAAAAAAATCATCTGTGACACTCGAGCCTCGAGCGCCATTGCTCTCACTGAACGATGCCAATGACCTGCAACCGACTTTGCGGTTGCCCTGTTCCTCGAGCCGCGTGGGTTACAGACAGCCTGACGCCATCTGATACACTGCTCGGCTGATGACGCAGGCGCACCACAAACCAGATTTTCACCGCGCGAAGTTGGCGACGGGGCGGGCTGTGCTCGCGCCGATGGCGGGCTTTTCGGATGCGCCGTTTCGCTTGTTGTGCCGTGAATACGGCGCGGCGTGGGCGGTCACGGAGATGGTCAGCTCCATGGGCGTCGTGATGAACGGCAAGAAAAGCTTCGAGATCGGCGAGCCCTACCCCGGCGAACCTGACTTGGTGATACAACTGTTCGGCTCCGACCCGCAAGTCATGGCAGAGGCGGGGCAAAAGCTTTACGAAGAGTTCAAGCCCGTGGCGCTCGACATCAACATGGGCTGCCCCGTGCCGAAGATCGTCAAGAACGGCGGCGGCGCGTGCCTGCTGCAAACGCCGGACATCGCGCACGACCTCGTGCAAGCCTTGGACCGCGCGGTGCCCGTGCCGGTCAGCGCCAAAATTCGTTTGGGTTGGGACAGCTTCAACGCCGTCACCGTCGCCCAGGCGCTCGAGGCGGGCGGCGCGGCGTGCCTGGCGCTCCACGGACGCACGCGGGCGCAGGCGTACACGGGGCAAGCCGATTGGGACAAGATCGAGCACGTGCAGTCGCAGATCAAGATTCCCCTCGTTGGCAGCGGCGACATCACCAGCAAAGAACTCTTCCTCGAGCGTCGCCACAAGGCTTCGGGCGTGATGATCGGGCGCGGCGCGGTCGGTCGTCCGTTCATCTTCGCGGAAGTCGCGGGCGGCGAAGCGTTGAACTTGGAGGAAGTCGTCCGCCTCGCGTACCGCCACGCGCTTTTAAACGTCGCTTGGTACGGCGAGGAGAGCGGCATGCGCCAGATGCGCGGTGTGCTGGGGCAATATTTCAAAGGCTTCGCGGGCGCATCGCAGGTGCGCGCCAGGGTGACGCAACTGCTCTCGCTCGAGGGGTTGCGCGCACTGCTGAACGAACTCTTCCCGCAGGTCTCGCTCGAGGGTGTAGAACTCGGCGCGGCGTTTGAAGGGCACACGGCAGCGACGATGGATGGGCATTCGACTCGAGAGAATTAAACGATGTTTCAGTCTCGAGCAGGTGGAATGGTGGGCCCGTATCGGTGAGGCGATACACGAAAATAGCTAAAAATTGTAGCGTTTGCCTAGTTTGCCTATACAAAGAACGTTTGCAGATAATCGAAGTATATCTTTCTCTTTGTGTTGATTTGTTGATAAAGCTTCAAAATGTCTTAAATTGTATGCAAATCACATCGCCTCCCATGCTCCGCGCATCTCAAGTTGCTCCTGCAATTTTGAGTTTGCGGCAAGCAGTGCTGGCAACAATCGCCCGCCGCCCGCCACTGCCTCTTCGGCAAGTCGCACCGCCAGTAGGAAGCTCAGGCTCGAGACATCCAATCTGGGAAAGTTACGCACGAGTTCCAAAGCTTGTCCTATGACCCAAGGTCCCAAATTCACCCGCAAGGACTGCTTAGGGAAGTCTGCAAGCCGCCCATGGACGAGGCTGGTCGCAATTGACCTTAGGTCAAATCGTAAATCTCCAGCGCCAAATATCCCTGGTCGCAAAGACTCGAGTAGTCGCCCGACACGATACGTCTCATCATTGCTCATTGCCTCGAGCCCCGGTACGACTCGTCTCGAGCGCAAAATCTGCCATAGTCCCGTAGCCGTTCGACGGGTTTGACAGCGCCCGGCGAATTCGAGACTTCGCCGCGTCCGGAATGCTTCTGGCGCAGCCAGCGCGGCGAGCACGTCACGATCCACGCGACGTGGTGAGCGGCCCGCCGTGGGTAGAACGCGGTCAGCGTAAAGGCGGAACAATTCAGCCGCGTGATATTCGAGTGGGTGCTCCGCTGGGGTGGGCTTCGGCAGTGGAACACGGTGGGCAATCGCAGCCGCCAGCAACTCTGGCTCTGGGTTGAGGGCTGTTAAGCTGTACATCGACATTACACGACCGGGCAGGTCGTGTGCGATCCGTTCCAGGTTTGGCGTGTCGATTTCAAGTGCTCCGACTTCTGCTGCCAATCGTAGGGATGGAAAATCTGAAATTGCTTCCAGCGCAATTTCGCCATCAGATGTGCGCGGCCAGCCTCGTTTCCGCAAACGCTTGTAGACTTCTGAAGGTATCGCTGACGAGTCGTGAGTACTGGCAGCGGCTATCACTTCGAGTAGGGTGCGCTCCTTCGGATCAAGCGTATCGTTCCATGCCAACTCTAGTTCGAACGCGATCCGATTTGGGTTCCAGATTGCTTCCTCGAAGTCTAAGAGTGCAGTGCCGTGCTCAAGGAGGCTCGAAAGTCCCTCAATTTCGACAGGTGGAAGTGGTGTACGCAGGGCGCGCGACAGAGCCCACTCGAGTGTGCGAAAAACTTGGCTGCCCATCGCCCCAACGTAGAAAACGTGATGCAACTGGTTTAAGTACAGGCTGACCGGTCGCTTATCGTGCGACCGCGCGTCGTCAACTGCTTCAAACTCGAGGCGATCTTGGCGTGTTGTTAGGCGCACGTCGTCGGGGGCGATCCAGGGCAATGGGCGTTCTTCTTGGGCAAGGCTAGCGGTGAAGCCGAGACGAGTCAGGCGGCGCAGGTCGCCCCACTGCAAGCCGTCCACAGACGTGCCGATCATGCGTGCGGAGCGCGCCTCGCTCGAGCCATCGACCCTGAATTCCCAGTCCGTCGTATAGACCGATCCCGTGCCCGCTTGGAGATGCATGAACAGTGCCAGCAGATGAGGCGCGGTCGGGGAGGACAATTGAGGAAATGGGAGAGATGCGCTCGCGCTGCCAAACAATTCGCGGTATTTGTCATGAGAGGCTGGGTCGAGCCAACGTGTTGGTTGTTGTCGGATTTCATGGCTGAAACGTGTCCATGCCTCAGGTTCAGGATCAGGAAAATAATTTAGTCCGCGAAATGCGCCGAATTCGGACTCGAGGAAGTCGTGGAAGCCTCCGAGCGATCCGTGTCCGTTGGTGGCGGCTTCAACCGCCAGACCGAGCGGGACATGTGGGGAGTTGTGAACATAAACAGTGATTGGTTTGAGCATTTGATTACGCGCCTTTAGGACGAGAGATCCGCCAGTAATGGCGCAGCCGAGCTTGTTGACGGGTTATGCGGCGTTCCAGCAGGGCATCTGGCAGCAAGTGGCGAGTTCTGGCGCGGCGCGGATACGTGGTGACGACGGTTTCATCGGTCACAATCAACGTGATGCGTGGGTCAGGATGAGTGAAAAGCTCGAGCAGAATTTGTCGCGTCTGTTCGTCGCTCACATCGGCTGCGAACCTTTGTTGAAAACGGCGGATGGCGTGATCACTGACTTTTATAGGAGCAGATGGCATGAACATAATTATGCAAAAAAAATTAAACTTGTCAAGACCTGTGTCGATTAAATGAAATTTTCAAACGGCGTCGCCTACAAAACTCACTCAGATCAGGGCGACCGCAAAGTCCAAATTCGGCTTCTCGAGGTCGTACAGCACAACTCCGCTCTGAAATCGGACGCGGTTCTCAGTGATCGAAATCAGCGTCACCCATCGAACTTCCACGCCAAAAACTGTGGGTGACGTTCGAGTCTCGAGCGCTGTTGTTCGCACTGAACACTGCCAATGCTGCGCAACCGACTTTGCGGTTGCCCTGTCACTCAGATGCGTGTCAGACACTAGTTTCATATCGAGGTGTCAAGCTGGTGATTTTGGAGTTCGGCTTTTATGGTTCAAACCACACCCAGAACGCTCGAGGGTAGAGGCGCAGAATCCATTCGAAGGCCGTGTCGCGCTTCACGCCGTGCCTTTCAACAGCCGCACAGCTTTGGCGTGCGTGACCAGCCGCTCGAGGTGCTGGGCTTCCGCGCGGGCGACTTCACGACCGGCTTTGGTCAGTTCGTAATAGCGGCGGCGTTCGTCGTCGTCGACGGGGCGGTGCTCGGTTTCTTCGATCAGTCCGGTCTCGAGGAGTTTTTTTATGGTCGTGTACAACGTGCCGGGTCCAAGCTTGACGCGTCCAGCGGTGCTGTCTTTGACGCGTTGCTGAATCGCGTAGCCGTGCAGTGGTTCGCGGGCGAGCGCGAGCAGGATGTTGAAGGCGGCGGGCGTGAGGTCAGCGGGCACTCGAGGCATGGGATTTCCTCCGAATGAGACTATATCATATTTTGATACATCTATTTTGGACTGATTTATTGCTTCGTGGAGTACGTGTCCGCCAAATGTGGACGAGCAGCGTATTTCTCAGCAACCCGAGGACTAAGGTCATGGTGCACCACGCCAAGGGGGTTCACCATGAAAATGTTGCTCGCCGCGCTCGCCCTCGCCACGGTTCTCGTCGCTTGCCCAAGCACGATGACCAGCACCTACAAAGCCACGCTGAACGGCGCGAACGAAAAACCCAACCCGGTGACCACGAACGGCACGGGCACAGCCACCGCGACGCTGGACCTCAACACCAAAGTGCTGACCCTGACGGGCTCGTACGCCAGCTTGTCTGGTGCGGTGGTCGCGCCCGGCGCCCACATCCACGGTCCCGCCGATGTCAACTCCACGGCAGGAATTCTGTTCCAGATTGTCTACACCGAGGGCGCCACTGCTGGCAACGGCACGCTGACGCTGACCACGCCTGCCCTAACCGACGCCCAGATCACGCAACTCAACAGCGGGCAGTGGTACGTGAACGTGCACACGGCTCTCAATCAGCCCGGCGAGATTCGCGGGCAACTCATCAAGCAATAAACACTTCACTCGCTCGAGCCGTGCCCGAAGATTGGGCACGGCTTTTTCGCATGCTTTGAAACACTGAGGAAGGGCGGGCGACGCCTTTCCTGGTCGCCTGAAATGCAGGGTGTGCGGTAGCGTTGTCCCCATGAACGTCGGCGTGGTTGGGGCAGGGCAAATGGGCGCGGGCATCGCGCAAGTCGCGGCGGTCGCAGGCTTCGACGTGGTGCTGCGCGATGTGTCGGACGCAGCCCTCGAGCGTGGCATGGGCATCATCACGGGGTCGCTCGAGAAACTGGTTGCCAAGGGCAAACTCGAGGGGCGTGCCCGAGACGCGGCATTGGCGCGCATCCGCACGACCACGCGCCTGGAAGAGTTCGTGGACTGCGACCTGGTCGTGGAAGCGATCTTGGAGCACGAAGGGTTGAAACTGGAGTTGTTCACCGCGTTGGGCGAGATCGTCAAGCCCGAAGGCGTGCTGGCGAGCAACACCTCGAGCATCCCGATCACACGCCTTGCTGCTGCTTCAAAACGCCCCGAGCGGTTCATTGGCATGCACTTCATGAACCCCGTGCCGCTGATGACCTTGGTGGAAGTGATTCGCGGGCACTTGACGAGCGACGCGACCATGGAACTCACCCTCGAGACTGCGCGGCAGATGGGCAAAACACCCGTGCAATGCAACGATTTCCCCGGCTTCGTCAGCAACCGCATCCTCATGCCGATGCTCAACGAAGCCATTCAATGCGTCATGGAAGGCGTCGCCACCCCTGAGGCGATAGACCAAATCATGAAACTGGGCATGAACCACCCGATGGGACCGCTCACCTTGGCGGATTTCATCGGGCTGGACACGTGCTTGGCGATCATGGAGGTGCTGCACAGCGGTTTGGGCGACGACAAATACCGTCCCTCGCCGCTGCTGCGCAAAATGGTGCAAGCCGGGCTGTTGGGACGCAAGAGCGGACGCGGGTTTTACACGTATTGAAGTTGCTTCAGCACAATCAGTTCAGATTAATTGTGTACACTGAGGCTGGTGATGCCAATGACCCAACAGGCCGTCTATAGTCCAGAAGAAGTCGCAAGGCGGTTGCGCGTGAGCGAAGAAACAGTGCGCCGCGAAATTCGTGCGGCAACGCTGGGTGCGCAGCGAGTGGGCAAGCAATACCGCATCGCCCCGAGTGATCTGATCGCGTACCTGGGGGTCGAGCGTTACCGCGAATGGTTCACCAACGGTCTCGCCTTGAACGATGTTATTGGTGTCGGCGGTTTAGACGATGCTGAAGCCCAAGCGATTGCCGAGCGCGAGGTGCGTGCCGTTCGTGTTGCCCAACCTGAACCTCGAGCGGGGCGACCCGCTCCAGCACCGGCAACGGTTCGTGCGCATCTCAAGGCACGCCGCGCCGCGCGAGCCGTGCGTGATTGAAACCGCTCCATTGATTGTCCTCGACACAATGGTCGTGGTTTCGGGGATCATTGGCAAACGCAGTGGGAGCGATGCCCGCACACTGGAAGCGATTGATACCGGGCGCGTGCGTTTGGCGCTCAGTGACGCATGGTTACGAGAATTGACGGACGTGCTCGGGCGGGAGTTTATGTCAGAGCATGACCCCGAGCCGGGTCGCGCTTTTCGCGCTGGCTTGACACTTGGATTGATGGGCACGCTGTTCAGACCGGAGCGCTTGGATTGGGTGACGCTGAGAGACCACAACGATTGGTGGTTGCTCGATCTCGCGTATGCCTCGGGTGCGGATTGTATCGTCACCCGTGATCGCCGCGTGCTCGAGGCGGCAACGCAATTGGGCTTCGACGCGTTGATGCCGCCCGCATTCCTCGAATATTTGGACGAGCACTGACTTAAACTGCGCGCATGGCATTGTTTGACCTGGGGCTCGAGGCGTTGCGCACGTACAAACCCGACCGCACGGAACCCGCTGACTTCGATGCGTTTTGGCAAACCACGCTCGAGGAGGCGCGCCAGCACCCGCTCGAGGTGAAATCGCACGTGCACGACATTGGATTGAAAACTGTCGAGGTGTTCGACCTGACCTTCAACGGGTTCGGCGCTCAGCCGATCAGGGCATGGCTGGTGCTGCCCAAGCACCGTGAGGGACGCGTGCCCTGCGTCGTCGAATTCTTGGGGTATGGCGGCGGGCGCGGGTCGGTGCTGCAATGGCTGACCTTTGCCAGTGCGGGCTACGCGCACCTGGTCATGGACACGCGCGGACAGGGCAGCGCGTGGAGCGCGGGCGATACGCCCGACCCGGAACTCGAGGGTGGCAACGCGCAATTTCCTGGCTTCATGACGCGCGGCATTTTGGAGCCCCGCACGTACTACTACCGCCGCGTCTTCACCGACGGCGTACGCGCCGTGCAGGTCGCCCTCGAGCACGCGGACGTTGACCCAGCGCGGGTCGTGGTCACGGGCGGTTCGCAGGGCGGCGGCATCAGCATCGCCGTCGCTGCACTCGAGCCTCGGGTGCTGGCGTGTCTGCCCGACGTGCCATTCCTGTGCCAGTACCGCCGCGCCACGGAGATCATCGATACCGCTCCATACAACGAACTCAGCGCGTACCTGCGGGTGCACCGTGACAAGCTCGAGACGGTGTTCAACACGCTCTCTTATTTCGACGGGGTGAACTTCGCCGCTCGAGCCGGAAGCCGCGCGCTGTTCAGCGTTGCCTTGATGGACACGATTTGCCCGCCGAGCACGGTGTACGCCGCGTACAACCATTGGGCAGGGGAGAAGGCGATCACCGTCTACCCGTACAACGGGCACGAAGGCGGGCAGAACGCGCAGAACGAAGCCAAACTGAGGTTTCTCGAGTCCTTGTGGTGAATGGCAGTTCTCGGGCTGAATGTGTTGCACTCGAGTCAGAACGGGCATCCGCTGGTGCCCCTACAGCACAGGCTCGAGCGACTTTTGCACGTTGAATTGAACAAAAACCGTGGGCTCGAGAACCTGCTCGAGCCCACGGTTCTCTTGCCGACTTACTTCAAGAACGTTGTGATGCGCTCGAGCGAATGGCGGTGCGCTGGGAAGCCTGGTTCCACGCCTCGCCCGAGCGTGACCATCACCACAACCTTGGCGTGCTCGGGGATGTTCAACGCCTGCTTGACCTTTTCACCGTCAAAACCGCCCATGACCGACGTGTTGTACCCCATGCTCTGCGCGGCGAGCGTCAGGTACGACACGGCGTAGACGGTTTGCTCCGCTGCCCAACGCTGGCGATCTTCGACGCTCATTTTCCCCAGGCGGTCGCGCGTGCCCTTGACGTAGCGCTCGAGCGCGGGCGGGTCGTTTTGCATGTTCGGGTGCGCGGTCTCTTCCAGACTGTTCAGCATGTCCTCGCCGTCTGCGACGACGGCGATCACCACGGGCGCGGTTTTGTACTGGCGTTGGTTGAAGCCAGCTTCTGCGAGTTTCGCGCGAAGCTCTGGGTTCGTAACCACGTAAAACCGCCACGGCTGGACGTTGCTGCTGCTCGGTGCGAGGCTGGCGAGGCGCAGAATCTCACGCAAGTCTGATTCGGGCACGGGCTCCTGTGCGTAGTCGCGGATGCTGCGGCGGGTTTGAATCGCGTCTTTGACGGGTAAGGCTCTCTCGAGGGTGTCGTTCACGGCTGCAATCTAAACCTCGAGCCCCATACAGCGTTGAACCTTGGACTACGCAACTTTGGTCTGCTGCACGACGAAGAAAGCGCCGCAGCGATCACGTTTAACGCCTCGGGCCTCGAGGGGCATGCCAGTAGCGGTTCGAGCGCCAACCTTGCTTCGGGCTGGGAAAAATTGATATAGTCGTGAGCCGCCGTTTCCAAACGGCGAGTTGTCATGCTGCGCTGTGTTACTTAGACACAAGAAAAAGGGGGTGAACTGTAAATGGTCAACTACGATTTGAACGTGCTCTTGAACCCGAACCTCGACGCCAGCCAACTGGCCGTGGAGAAGGAATACATCGAGAACGCCGTCAAGAACGCTGGGGGTACGGTCACTGCCCTTGAAGAGTGGGGCAACCGCCGCCTCGCGTACGCAATCGGCAGCGCGCGCGAAGCGCACTTCCTGATTTACCGCCTGAGCTTGAACGCCGACACGACGAACACGATCCAAACAAGCTTGCGCTTGCGCGATCACATCCGCCGCGTCATGGTCGTCAAGCAACGCCCGGAGTGGAACTCCAAGAAGGCAAGCGCTTAACCCGTTGCCGCTCGAGCGCATTGCCAGGAAGAACTTCCTCTCGAGACCCACGCAACGAAGAATCCACGGATGAACACGCGCCCTCGAGCGCACAGGAGTAGCCCATGGCCAGAGGACTCAACCACGTTTACCTGCTCGGCGCCCTCGCCAGAGACCCAGAGTTGCGGTACACCCCGAACGGCACGGCGGTCGCAGACCTGACCGTGGCGGGCGAGGACAATGTCACCGGCAACGACGGACGCGCCCGGGTCCTGCCGTGGTACCATCGCGTTTCACTTCTTGGTCAGCAAGCCGAACGCGTCAGCAACGAAATGAAAGCGGGCGAAGCCGTGCTGATCGAAGGCACGTTGGATTTTCGCAGTTGGGAAACGCCCGAAGGCGTCAAACGCAGCGCGGTCAGCGTCAAAGCGTTGCGCATCGAAGGCGCGCAGTACGGTCCCCGACCCGAAGCCTTGGTCACGGACAGCGTGGGCGGCAAGCGCCTCACGAACGCGATCAACGAAGTCGTGCTGATCGGCAACTTGACCAGAGATTCGGAACTCAGGTACACCCCCGGCGGCGATGCGGTCATCACCATTTCCATGGCGGTGAACGAATCGTGGAAAGACAAAACCGGCAACTGGCAAGAAAAGACCCATTTCGTCGAGGTCAACCTTTGGCGCGACCTGGCAGAATTTGCCGGGGAACTCAAAAAGGGCGATCCCGTGCTGATTATGGGACGGCTCGTCAACGAAAGTTGGACGGACCGCGAAGGCAACAAACGATCCACCACCAGGGTCGAAGGACGCCGCATTGAATCCCTCTCCCGCGGTCCTGGCACTGGCACTGCCGCGACCACCCCCGGCGCGAACCGCCCAGCCAGCGGTTACACCCCGGCGCGCAACGCCCCCGTCGCCGCTCAGAGCGGCGCGACCAGCAAAGGCGCAGGGTCCCGTGCGGGATTGGACATTGATGAAGGCTTGAACGATTTTCCGCCAGAAGAAGACCTTCCGTTTTGAGAAGAAGCTATTAGCCATTGGCTATTAGCCATTGGCTCGAGCGCCGCCCGGTCGGGGTAATCAAATTTTTGGATCATCCCAATGACGCAGCGCGAACCACCTCACGAGCTAAGAGCTAAAAGCTAAAAGCTAACAGCTGCCCCCAGGAGCAGTATGCCCAATGACCGCAACAGCCGCGACCGCGATGACAAACGCGAGAAGCGCAATTCAAAGAACCCCAAGCGTCCGCGCAAACCGAAAGTGGACCCGTTCAAAGCGGGCGAACTCGAGGTCACGGATTACCACGACGCCAAGATGCTCAGGCGTTTCGTGAGCGACACCGGCAAGATCTTGCCGCGCCGCCGCACGGGGGTCACCGCCAAATTTCAACGCCGCCTCGCCGTGACCATCAAGCGCGCCCGTCAAATCGGCTTGCTGCCGTTCACCGACAAGCTCGTCAGGCGATAAGGGGAGGAGTGACATGAAGAACACCAAAGTCATCCTGCTCGAGCCCGTCGTGTCCCTCGGGACCACCGGCGCCATCGTCGAAGTCAAACCCGGTTACGCCCGCAACTTTTTGGTGCCGCGCGGCATCGCCGCGTACGCCACGGCTGCCAACTTGAAGAACTTGGAAGCGCAACTGCGCGCCAAAGTCAAGCGCTTGGAAGCGATGAAGACCGACGCCGAAAAGCTCGCCGGTCAATTCGCGGAGCTGATGGTCGAAGTCAAAGCCAAAGCGGGCGAAGGCAAAATTTACGGCACCGTCACCAGCCAAATGGTCGCGGACGCCGTGGAACAGCAAACCGGCTTGGCGATTGACCGCCGCAAGATTGAAATGGGCAAGGCGATCAAGGAACTCGGCGAGTACAACGTCGTGTACAAACCGCACCCGGAAGTGCCGATCCCGTTGAAGCTCAACGTCACCGCTGCATAAGCCGTGATTTAAAGAAGCGCCTTCCATGCGAGGGCGCTTTTTTCGTGTCTCGAGATGCACACCTCGAGACACCAAACTCGTAGGGGCCAATCTTGTGTTCGCCCTGTGCGACGGTGAGTAACGAATTCCTCGAGACCAGTCCACTCTCGAGTCCAGCCATCGCCGTTGCGTAGGGGCAGCTCCCCGTGGCTGCCCGTGCAACGGTTGAATGACCACACGCTCGAGAAAATATGGGTCTCGAGCCTCCAGAACGTCAAGGGCAACTCGCTGCGCGTCGTGCCCATGCACGCAAGGCGTGACGCCTCCCTCACCCGCGCTGCGCGCGGCCTCTCCCGAGAGGGAGAGGCAACTTCAAAAGCCCAGCGTCTCGAGTACGGAGACGGCTTGGGCTCGAGTGCCGAGGATTGGGGTGAGCCGCGTCTCGAGTTCGGTGCGGTACCTGGGCTCGAGGGAGCCGTCGTCGGTCCACACGTCGTCTTCTACGGCGTCGGTGGCGTTGCCGATGGTGGCGAGGGCGGCGGTCATCGTCCACAGGTCGGGAAAGATCGTGTCGGGTTCCCACACGCCCGCGCCGTGCTGGGCGTGCAGCACCTCGAGCGTGTCCAGGTGCAGGATGAACGGGTCGCCACCTTGGTCCGCGACGACCAGCCAGCGCCCGTCCCAGTCGCTCAAACGCTCCCCGGTGTTGCCGTGCCAGCGGTAGCCCGCCTGCATCGCCCACAGCCTTGACAGGGGCGGAATCCAGAACGCGTTGCCGGGGCTGGGGAAGGTGATCCCCGAAAAACCAACGCGGTCATTGATGAAATTCCCTTTGGGTCCGACTTCGCGGTAAAACGCCTCGAGCACGGCTGGCAGGGGAATGTCGCCGCGCCAGTCAGACGCAGCTTGCGGCTCGAGGGTGCCGTGTTGGCTCAGCAGGTCGCGCAGTTCGGGCGTGGTCAGCATTGCTCGAGTTTACGGGAGGTGGAACCTGCGAACGCCCGAGCGTGTCCGTGACGGTCAACCAGGCTGCTCGAGGTCCCAGTTGTGCCGTTCTGGTCTAGGATTTTAGGGTGAAGCAACGCGCCCGCATCAGCCGCCAATCCGAAACCCGCGAACGCGAGGGTGGGATGGACGTGTCCTACCCGGAGTTCCGCGATCCCAGCCAGTCGCTCACCGCGCCCAGCACGGCGTTCTCGAGCAATCCGAGCTTCTCGAGCCAAGCCGCGCCGAGCGAACGCGCGGGCGGACAGGCGTTGGAGCCGGAGACGCGCGCCCACATGGAGCGCAAATTCGATTTCAACTTCGCCAACGTCCGTGTGCACACGGATGGGCAAGCGCAGGCTTCGGCGCAGGGCATGGCGGCGCACGCGTACACGACGGGCTCCGACATCGTGTTCAACCAAGGGCAGTACGATCCGCGCTCCTCGGGCGGGCAGCGCCTCATCGCACACGAACTCGCGCACGTCGTTCAGCAGAACACCGGAGCCTCGAGCGGTGCACAAGCCAAGCTCGAGGTCAGCCAGCCGGGAGACTCGAGTGAGTTAGAAGCTGATCGCGCAGCCGACGCGGTGATGAACGACAGCGACGCCAGCCCAGCCCTGAGCGGCGTGGCACGGGGAACCGTGCAACGCTTCGCGCAGGGCGATGGCACGCGCGAGCACGGCGGGCACGCGTACATGACCGAGCAAGCCCTGCAAGGCATGGGCTTGAACGCGGGGCAAGCGCGCCAGGGACGCTTTGGCAACTGGGAGCGCGACCTCTCGCAAGCCCTGACGCCCGGCATTCGCGCCATTCTGATGGAAGGACCCGCCTGGCACGGCTTGAACATCATTGCCATCAAGGAATTCGGGCGCGGCATCAACTTGACGGAATTTGGCACCTACGACCCGGTGGAGCATATGGACAACCCGACGGGGCTGCGGGCGAGCGACGTGTTCCAGCAAGGCGGCTTCGGCGCTGACCGCAACGCGGTGAATCAGAATCCAGACACGTACGGCAACGCCACGGTCGCGGGCGGTGACCACCAAGGCTACGCGACGGTGGGCCCGCGGTACGCGCAGACCGATGCACGCGCGGGCTTTGGGACGGTGCAGATCAACGATCCAGTTGCCGCGTTTCAAGTGGACGAGAGCGGCATTCCGCGCTACATGCAGACCAGCAAAGAATGGCTGAAACGCACGCTGCGCGGCGCGGCGACCCTCGGGCGGGAGGGTGACGGTGGGCGCGGACCGCGCGAGTTCTCGAGCGGCATTCACACGATGCAGGATTACTACGCGCACTCCAACTTCTGCGAGATCGCCATCAACACCTTGATCCGCAGCGGGCGCTTGCAGGTCATGAACGACGCCGGGCAGATGCAGGCGGTGGCTCGAGACCAGTCTTTGGACACGTTTGTGCACGGCAACGACGCCCAAGGCAACCCGATGCCAGGCAACCTGACGCTGCCCGGCGGGGACCGCCGCGAGGTCATGACCACAGGCTCCTTCAACTTGACCGACACGGCGGCGAGCATCCTCGGCGAAGCCAAGGACAAGCTGGTGGAAGCCAACCCGTTTCGGCAAAAAAAGAAGGGTCCAAGCGACCTGACCAAGGCGGCGCTCGATTACATCGACATGACCGACCCGACGCACTTCAACCGCACCGGGCAGGCGCTCTCCCGGCTCGTGCGACCGGTGACGGCGACGATTGCGGGCATGGGCAGCGTCGAGGCGAGCCTGGTCAGCGGTGCAGGGCATGTCGCGGGCAGCATCGCCAGCGCGCCCACGCAGGTCGGCGGCGGCATCCTGCGCGGCATGAGCACAATCAACGGCTGGCTGGGTGGGGACAGCGATTACTTCGACGGCGCCGCGCGGCGCGTGGAAGGCGCGGGCAACGCGGTCTCGGGTGCGATCACAGGCACGACGGACGCGGCTGCCGACAAGATCCGCCAGGTCACGGGCGCATTGGACGAGTACGCCGTCAAGCTGCAAAGCCGCGAGCACATCCTCAGCGAGGTCTACGCCTGGGGTTCTGGGATTGACATGCTCGCGCCGATCAAGGCGATGGCTCGAGGGATTCCCGTGATCGGTGAGCGTGTCGCCCAGGCGATTGAAACCCTGCAACGCGAGATTCACGAAGCGATTGAGCGCGAATTGGGCGATGCCTTCGACGCTGCCGTCCGCAAGAGCGTGGCGGGCATTGACCGCGCCATCGAAGCCCTCAAAGCGCGCACCAACGTGGAGCAGCAAAAGACCGCTGGCGCGGGCGACGGGATCATGGACTGGCTCGCGCGCAAGCTCGGCGGGGTCGGCGACTTGTACCAAAACGGGCAGCCCACGGCGGGCATCGCGCCGCAAGCCTACACGCCGCCCAGCCACACGCAGATCGCCAAGGACCACAGTGACCGCCACGACCGCCACGGCGCGGACGGTCACGACGATGGGCACGATGACCACGACGAAGAAGGACACGGCCACAACCACATCAGCTCGTGGCTCAACCCCGTGGCGGAACAGCTCGCGGCGAGGGCAACCGAAGCGATTGGGGCGAAGGTCGCTCGAGCCTGGGATGTCGTGGACCGAGGCGGCAACCCCACGGGCTTGCTGGACGACATTGACCGCGAGGTGGACGAGTGGTTCAAGCACCCCAACGACTGCCCAGGTCTGTGGACGCAACTGTTGACGCAACAACTGGGCACCGCGCGGGTTGGACCGCAACTGTTGGCGCAACTCGCCAGTCGCCGACCCAGCGAACCGCGCCTGCCGAATTAGGCTGGGCTCGAGCCTCGCTGCCTCGGGCGAACGGGTTTCGAGGGGTCGTGTAGCGTGAAGGCATGACCCCGATCAATCCAGAGCGCTTGAACGCGCTGGTGAACGACGCGAAAACCTCGAGGAGCACGGCGCTCGTCGTCTGGCAAGAGGGCAGCGTGGGGCTCGAGTGGTGGTTCCACGGCAAGCCGCGCCCCATCGAAACGATGAGCGCGACCAAATCCGTCGTCAACCTGATCGTCGGGCGCGCAGTCACGCTGGGTTTGCTCGAGGGTGCGGACACGCCCGTGTACACGTTTTACCCGGAGTGGCAGCAAGGCAAAAAGCGCGAGATCACCGTGCGGCACCTACTGTCGCACACGTCGGGGTTGCAGAACTTGCCGAATGCCGGTCAAGAAATTTACCCTAGCCCGGATTTCGTACAACTCGCGCTCGCGGCGGAACTCGAGGATGCGCCGGGGACGCGCTTTAGTTACAACAACAAGGCCACGAATTTGCTCACTGGCATCGTCGCTCGAGCCAGCGGAAAATCGTTCGTTCGCTTTGCCAGGGACGAGTTCTTCCATCCGCTCGAGATCAATTTTGATTGGATGCGCGACGAGGCGGGTAACGCACATGGCATGGCGGGCTTGAAACTGTTTCCGCGCGACCTCCTCAAGCTCGGGCGGTTGGCATTGCAAAACGGCGTGTGGAACTTTGAAACGTTGATTCGCGCGGATTGGCTCGAGCACAGCCTAAAACCGGGCAGCGCGTTGCAACCCAGTTGCGGCTGGCTGTGGTGGCTGGTCAACCGTTACTCAGGCGTCACGATCAATGACACGCATCTCGAGGGGCTGCGAGCAATTGGCGCGACCGACGCGGAACTCGAGGCGTACAGCAGTTTGAAGGGTGAATACGCAACACGCAGCGCTTATTTGAACGCAGTTCGAGAACGCGTTGATGACGCGTTCTACCGCTTCTTTGGCAAGGCTGTCTTGTCTGATGCGCCGATCACTGGGCTCGAGGCGTTCTACGGCGAAGGGTATTTGGGGCAATACGTCGTGGTCGTCCCGGAGCATCGTGTCGTCGCAGTATCGATGCGGGAATGGTCTGAGCAAGCAGGGCGAGAACAAGGGTTCGAGGATTTTGTGACCCGAGTCTGCGAACTCTGTCAGAGCTAACCGGAACGCGCCAACTTTCAACGTGCCATTGGGACTTCACCGATTTCCCGCGCCAACACGGTTCTGGCCCGCGACAAGGTGCGCTCGAGGCGTTGCGGATCGTTCACGGCGTGCAAGGCAACGGTCAGCCGCTCCAAGACCGTCGTGTCCAATGGGTCAAGGTGGTGCAGTTTCTCCAAGAGATCGGCGGCGAGCGCGGCGGGCTGCTCCAAACTGGAACGCAGCGCGGTGTCGCGGAAACGCTGCCACAATTGCGAGCGCACGAGGTCGGCGTCTTCAATGTCCACGTCGGGCAAGAATTCGCCCTTGTACCAGCCCAGCGCCGCCTCGAAATCCAAGCGCTCGAGCGCGGTTAAAAACTGCGTTACGTCGGCGTTCAAGTCCCGCAACGCGTAGATCCCGTCTTGGCTGTGCACGCTCGCGGCGTCGCCCAGCTTTTCGCGCAGCCGTTTCAAGGTGACGCGGAAGTTCGCCTCGAGCGCGTCGGTGTCGCCCGATTCTGGCCAGATCGCGTCAATCAAGCGCGTGCGGCGCACGCCCGGACCGTCCTCGCGCAAATAGGCGACGAGCAGGTGCGCGAGCAGGTCTCTGGCTTTGGAATCGCGCAACGCCGTGACGTGTCCGTCGTGCTCCACCCCGAACGCGCCGAGGGTCAGGAGCAGGCTGCGCGACGACACTGTGCGGTGGGTGCGCGCTTCACCGATCAGCGCCCATGCAGCCTCGAGCGACGCGCGCACCCGGCGGATGTGTCCACGGGCATCGAGCGACTCGAGGGTATGCAGCGCGGCGTGGGCGTCGGTGCGCCCCTCGAGCAAGGCGAGCGCCAACGCCGCTTCCGCGCGGATGACCCCGTGACCGCCCGCTTCGGCAAGCGCCTGGGCTTCGCCAAACCCGCGCAGCGCCTGAACCCGGTCGCCGAGCCCGTGGTGGGCGTAGCCTTGCAGGAGTTTCAACAACGCGCTTCGGGTGGCGTGGTCGTCCGCGGTTTGCGCTTCACGCACGAACGCGAGCGCGCGCTCGAACTGCCCCGCGATCAGCGCGATGCGGGCCCGCTTGCCCGCTTTTTCAACGTGGAACTTCGTTTGCGGGGCGTCCACCAACACCAACGCACCCGCCACGTCGCCGCGCAACGCTTGCAGGTGCGCGCGGTCCACAAGATCAGCCGATTCGCGCTGCTCGAGGGCGCTGGCTGCCTCCAGGTATTGCCACGCCAACTCCAAGTTGTCGCTCTGCCACTCGAGGTCGGAGAGGCTGGTCAACGCAGCCGCTTCGACCCGCGTTTCCTTCGCCCCGTGGGCTTGCTCGCAGACGCGCAACAGCAGCGGCCGCGCCTGCGCGTACTCGCCGCTTTCGACCATCAAAAACGCGAGGTTGTTGCGGGCGAACATCACGTGCTGGAACGCGCCGCGCGCGACGAACAGCGCAATCGCCTCCTCCAAGAGTTTCTGCCCGCGCTCCCACAGCCCGAAATGCCCGCAGCACCCGCCCAGGTTGCTCAGCGTAATCGCCAAGCTGCGCAGGTCGCCGAACTCGCGCAGCATGTCCGCTGCTTTCGATCCGATCTCTAAGGAGCCGCGCAGGTCGCCTTGCGAGTACACGACATCGCTGAGGATGTCCAGCGCTTTGCCGTGCCGCGCGCTGGGCTCTGGGTACTCCGCGAGCAGCGCGTCAATCACGCGGTGCGCGTCCGCGAAGCGCTCCAGGTGCATCAGCGCGAGCGCTTCGTTTAACCGCGCTGTCGCTGCGTGGTCTGGACTGCGTTGCGCGAGCACGGCGGCTTCCAACGCATCAAAGTAGCGACCCAAGCGCATCAAGATGTGAAACCGCACCTCGAGCAGCGCGCACTGTGCAGCTGTCTGTGCAGGGCTCGCTTCCACGGTTTGGACGCGCTGCGAGACCTGAAGCGCGCGTTCCGTGTCGCCCAGCACGAACAAGGCTCGGCTGAGCGCGAGGACAACCTCAATGTCGTCTGGCTGCACGGTCAAGACGTGTTCGGCGTGGCTGACGACTTCGGTGTGCGCGAAGCGCCGCTCCGCGTCCTCGAGCGCCGCGCGGCTCAACGCCGCCGCCGACGGGTGGTCGCATGCCCGCGCGTGCCGCGCCCGTTCGGACACGTCCACGCAGACCTCGAGCGCGCGTTCGTGCAAACGCTGCACTTCTACGGCCGCCAGTTGCGCCCGCACGAGCGGCGCGTACAACGGGTGGGCGATGCCAAACAGGGTTTCACCGAACTCCAAACGTTCGTGCACCAAACCCCGGTGCTCGAGGCGATTGGCGAGTTCAAGCACCCGATCCGCGCTTTGACCCGTCATTGCCGCCCATTCGTGAACCGTGACCGCCCGGTCCATCACCGCCAGCGCCGCCATGCCCGACCAGGCGTGCACGTCCGCCTGCACGGGCAGCAGACGCGCCTTCAAGACCCCCTCGAGCCGCCGTGGAACTGCTTTGCCGCTTGGGGCTCTGAACACCCACACGGTGCCCGCCTGCCGCAGTGCGCCGCCATCGCACAGAAAGCGCAGCAACTCCAGGGTGTGCAATGGGTGCCCTTCCGACCGCGCCTGCAACCAAGCCGCCAAGCCGTCCGGCAAGAATTGGGCGTGCAAGTGCTCGCGCAGCAACGCCTCCACACCGTCCACGTCGAGGTTTGAAAGCGACACGCGCTCCGGTCGCGCGCCCGCGGCGATGGTTGCATCTTGCTCGAAGCCCTCGAGCACGTCCTGCGCCGCCGGTCTGGAAGACAGCACGACCATGATCGGCGCTTTGCCGAGCAGCGCGCGGCGGTACAAGACCCGCAACGCGCCCACGTCGTCCGGGCTTGCCTCGTGAGCGTCCTCCAAGAGCAACAACAACCCACCCGAGCGACGCGCGAGGCGTTCAAACGCCTGAGCGACCGCCGTCCACAACGCATGTTGATCGTTCAACGCGGGCGCGTGCGCCACCTGAGCCCACGTCAACTCTCCAGCCATTGACCGCGCCGCCTGCAAAAACGCCCGGTCGCGTTCGCCCTCCAACCGCCGGTGAAACGCGCGCAACGCTGCGCCCAACCATCCCGCGCACGCGGTGTTCAACACGAGCGGTCCCTGCACGCTTGCCGCCAATGCGCGCAAGCGGTGGCTCTTGCCCACGCCCGCAGCCCCCTCGAGCCAGACCAAGCGCGGGCGGTTGTGGCTCGAGTCGCGCCAAGCCTCGAGCAGCGCCTCCAGAACACGCGGGATTGGCTCGCCGGTCATTCGGAGGAAGTATACCGAAGCAACGCACATTTCTTGGGTCAACAACGCCGGACAATGGTGACGTTGACCGGTGGCATCGCAGCGTTGTCGCGCTGTTGCACCGCTCGAGAGCGCAACGGTTGTGAACAGGCAACTTGGGGAAAATCCCAAACCGCCTTTTCATTGTGCTTGAGGTCGTTGGCTCTGTCACACTTGAGCAAAATCGCTGCAACTGTGACACTGCAAAAACCCGCTCGAGCACGGGATGGAACCCCACACTCGAGCCTTGCAAGTGTGACAGTGCAAGTCAACGGTTCTTTTGTCGTGCCAAAGCTCGAGCGCGAATGCTTTCAGCGGTCACGTCCTCGCATGGCGTGAGTTCGCCCGCGTCGGCTGAAGCAATGCCCTCCGCGATCATCGCCTCGAGTTCCGCTTGCGATCACACTGCGAGAACCGCGTCTTCTTCGTCCTCGAGCCCCGTCACGCTGCGTCCCCGGTCGCATACCCGCTGTGTTTGCGCATGAACGGGGTCAGCCAACCAATCACGATCTGATTTTTGGTGATTCCGCGACGCAACAGTTCTTCACCAACGCCCCAATCGGTGTTGTCGGCGTGCAACCAGATCAGATCTCCACTAAGCTCGAGATAAATAACAGTGTCTGCAACATATTTGTTTTCAATCCAGCCCAGCGCCACCACTTGATAGCGCCCTTGCTCGTCGTCAAACACGGTTTGGAACGTGGTTCCGTCCGCGCTCGAGGAAGGCGTCAGTTCGATTAGAACGGTTCGGATGATGTGCTGGGTTCGGGTGGTGTTACTGACTCTTGCCATGAAACGATCACCTCGGTTTCCGGGTCGTAAACGACGACGTTGACCTGATTTCGCCTCAAAGTGTAGCGCACAAACTCGAGTTGAAAAAAGCTTTGAAAGACCGCAAGGGGAACTGCCAGGAAAAGTGTCCGTTCTGGGTCGCGCAGTTCAAGGGCAGCCAAGTAATTTCGGTACTGCCCAATTGCTGCGTGCAAATCATTGATGTGGGACAACGCAGTGAATGATTTCACCTCCACTGCAATGCGCTGTGTGCCGCGCTCGAGCGCGATTACACGTTCTGCTCCAAGATCGAGTTGCAGCGTGACCCTGCCCGGAAAAGTAAAGGTCAGTGGGTCGGCGGTAATCGTCCAGCCATCATGCTCGAGACCGTGCCGCACGGCATCATGAAAAATATCGCGTGCCATCAATCGTCGCCACTCGCACCCACCACCGCGCGGCTCGAGCCAACGACGCGCTGCCCGGTGTTCATGTTTTCCAGCATCAACTCTGCCACGTCTTTGATCGCCACACCGCTGTCCTGCGCTTCCGGCGTGCTTTGCAGCATGGACTTGCAGAACGGGCAACCGACGGCAACGGTCTTGGTCTGCTCACTCGAGACGGCGTGTTTGATCTCTCGCATGCGGTTGTCGCTCACCCTCTCTGCGCCGTGCTCCTCTTCCTTCCAGAATTGCGCGCCGCCCGCGCCGCAGCAAAAGCTTTTCTCTCGCGCCCGCTCGAGTTCAAGGATGGTGTACCCCATGCGCTTGATGAGGTCGCGCGGCGCATCGTAGACGCCGTTGTGCCGCCCCAAGTAGCAGGGATCGTGGTACGTGATGCCGCCTGTGCCGAACTCGAGGGCAGACAGGCGTTTGTCGTCCACCAGCCGCTCGAGGTACGTGGTGTGGTGAATGACCTCGTAATTGCCGCCGAACTGTGGGTACTCGCCGCCAATCGTGTTCATGCAGTGTGGGCAGGTGGCGACGATCAGCTTGGGCGCGACGCGGTTCAACGTGCTGACGTTCTTGGTCGCCAACTCTTGGTAGAGGTACTCGTTGCCGCTGCGCCGCGCGGTGTCGCCCGTGCAGCTTTCCTCTTTGCCGAGCACGGCGTAATTCACGCCAGCCCGCTCGAGGAGTTGCACGAAGCTGCGCGCGACCTTTTGTGCGCTCGGGTCGTAACTGGCGGCGCAACCGACCCAGTAGAGCACGTCCGGCGTGGGGTTCTGCTGCACCGTGGGCACGTTCAAGCCGTCCGCCCAGTCCATGCGCTTGTCGGCGGCGATGCCCCACGGGTTGCCCTGGCGTTCCATGCCGGTGAAGGCGGTCTGGAGCTGTTTGGGGAATTCGCCTGCGATCATCACGCGCTCGCGGCGAATGTCAATGATGTCCAGCATCTGCTCGTCTTGCGTTGGGCAGACTTCCATGCACGCGCCGCAAGTCGTGCACGCCCACAAAGACTCTGTGTTGATCGCAAATTCCAGCAGCGGGCGCGGGCTGGGTGAACCCTCGAGGAACGCGGGGCGAAGCTCGAGCGCGCCGCCGATCAAGGTGTTCAACTCCATGCGCTTGTTGATCTCGAGTGCCGACGGACTGAGCGCTTTGCCCGTGGCGTTCGCCGGGCAAACATCTTGGCAGCGGTTGCATTGAATGCAGGCGTAGGCGTCCAGGATGCGTTTCTGCGCCAAGTCCTCGAGCCTGAACGCGCCGAGCTTGGGTTCGTCGGTCTCGAGGCTGCTCAGGTCCATGTACGGAATCACGCCGCTCCTGAGGTCAACGCCGTCCTTGCGCCGCTCGAGGGTGTAATTGACTGGGATGCTGAAGATGTGAATGTGCTTGCTGCGCGCGAAGTACGGCAGGAACAGGAGAATGCTCCCCAGCGCTCCCCAAAACGTGGCGTGCCGTCCCACGTCAATGCTCGAGGCGCTTGGACCCGTGCTTTGAATGATCGCGGCGACCGCCGTGGCGAACGGTTGGAACAGGTCGCTGCCGCCATCCTCGATGACTTTGAAGCCCTGTCCGAACAGGCGCATGCCGACGTGGAAGGTGATGAACGCGGTGACGATGGCGCTGTCCGTGGGAATCTTGCCGTTTTGAATCGCTTCGTGCAGCAGTGTGCGCGGGTTGAACGAAAAGGTCTTCGCGCCGTCCCTCGAGAGGAAACGCCTGACCCACAATCCCAGCAAGCCCAGCAGAATCGCGCCGGTCAGCAAATCCGCGGTGAGGTTGTACACGGCGAAGTACCAGGTGTTCGATTTGATGTGGAAGCCCAGGAAACCCTCCAAAGCGTCCACGACGTTGACCAGCAGGTAAAACGTGAACCCCGCGAACACGCCCAGGTGCAGCAAACTCACCCAGAAGCGGTCGCGGAACACGCGCTCCTGCGTCAACGTCAACCACAGCGCCGCGCCGATGCGCCCTGGCAGGTTGTCGGTGCGGTCCTCGGTGTCCTTCGCGCCCCGCGTGACCGCCTGGTAAATCCTCGAGAAGTACACGAGCGCCCACGACCCGAACACGCCAGCGACGAGCACGAACAGCACTTTCTCGAGCAGCGAGAGTTCAAACACGCGTTCCCCCTTGAATGGTGCCTGGAGTGTACCAGGCCCGTGCGTGTCACGCGTCCTGGTGGGGCGAAGGGCGAAAGGCAACGGGCGAAGGGAAAACCTCGAGCGGATGGGCGCGGTGCGCTCGAGACTTGACAAACCTGCAAAACTGTTTACATACTGTCAACCAAGTTTGCAAGGTTTCTACAGGAGGCAAAGTATGAACGCGTTCGTCACTGGCGGGACAGGAATGCTCGGGCACAACCTCGCGCGGCAACTCTTGGCGGCGGGTTGGCAGGTCAAGGTTTTGGTGCGCAGCCAGCAAAAGGCGCAGAAACTCTTGGGCGGCTTGAATCTCGAGACGGTCGAAGGGGACATGGAGCACGTCACCGGGTTCACGGGCGCGCTCGAGGGCGTGGACACAGTTTTTCATACCGCCGCGTACTTCCGCGAGTACGGCGGACGCGACGCTGACGAGTGGGCGAAGCTCAAACGCATCAACATCGACGGCACGCTGGAACTCTTGGAAGCCGCCGAACGCGCGGGGGTCAAGACCTTCGTCAACACCTCCTCGAGTGGCACGATAGGCGTCAAACCCGGCAACCAGCCTGGCGACGAATCCACGCCCGCCGACGCGCGGCAACTGCGCAACAAGTACTTCCAGAGCAAAGTGGACGGTGACCGCGTATTGAGCGCCTGGCTCGAGAAACCTCGGGCGATCAAGGTCGTCACCGTCAAACCGGGTTGGATGTTCGGTCCGCGCGACGCGGGTCCGACCGGCGCGGGCGGCTTGGTGCTGCAATACCTGCGCCGTGAACTGCCCGGCATCATGGACGCGGGCGGCAGCGTCGCCGATCCGCGTGACGTGGCAAACGCGATGATCGCCGCCGTGGAGCGCGGGCAGCACAAGGCTTCCTATCTCGTCGCTGGGCGCTACACGAGCGTCGAAGAGATCATGCGCACCCTCGAGCGGGTCAGCGGCGTGCCCTGCCCGAATACGCGCCTGCCCCAATGGTTGCTCGAGACGCTCGCACGGGGCGACGAATTGCGCGCCCGGTTGACCAACACACCCGTGCGCTTGCCCCTGGTCGGCATCCAAACCCTGCACCTCAAGCGCGGTGTGGACAGCCGCAAAGCCGAGCGCGAATTGGGCGCGACCTTCCGTCCGCTCGAGGAGACGCTGCGCGACACCGTGGCGTGGTTCAGGGACAACGGTTACGTGAAGCCCTCGAAGGCAACCGACGCCACCCGCAGCCGCGCGTGAACAGCCCCAGCGTGCGTGCTAGATTGCGCGTGTGACAGCCACAAAACGCCCGAGGGACAACGCGGTGCAGGTGCTCGAAACGCCTGCACCGCAACCCTCGTTGCGCGAGCGCCGCAATGAAAAGCGCCGCTTGGAGATCTTGAACGCTGCGCTCGAGGTCATGACCGAGGACGGCTACGGCAATGCCAGCATGGACCGCATCGCCCAAGCCGCGCTCTTGACCCGCGTCGGGTTGTACAAGCATTTCAAAGACAAAACCGCGATTGTCACGGCACTGCGCGCGTACAAGCTGATGGAACTGGCAGAGCAAGTCAAAGCCGCGGTCGCCCTCGAGACCGGCTTTGAAGCGCAGGTGCGCGCGGTCGTCCACACCACCGTGCAATACCAACGCGACCACCAAGGTTTTTTTCGCGTCCTCTTCGCCTCGAGTTTCTCCCACGAACTTGCGGCGGACACGTCGCTCAAACCGTACTTGCACACGGTCGCGCAAGTCTTTGAAGCCCTGAGCGCCAAGAAACGGCGTGGCGTGAAACCGCTGGATTACGCCGGTTTGCTCGCCGGACTCGCGTTTGAACCCAGCATCAAGCGCGCGTTCGTGCCTCTCGAGGCAAATTACACGCCGACCGAGGCGATGGTGGACTTGATCGCCCGCGTGTTCCTGCACGGTGTGTTGGGCTGAACCCTCGAGCCTCGAGCGAACGCGGGTGTTGGGTTGCTTCATTGGGACGCAAGTGCTGCTGGCGCAGCACCGGGCGAAGCATGCTTCGCCCCTACGAAGGCGTGGTCGTCGTGCGGTCTCGAGCCACACGCGCATTTTCCCTCTCCCCAACGTGGGAGAGGGTGGCGCAACAGCGCCGGGTGAGGGGGGCGAGCGCAGCGAGTTGCCGTTCGTCCCTTGAGAACCGCCGCACCTCGAGACCCGTTTGACCTCGAGTGCATTGTCATCCACGTGCCGCACGGGCGAACATGAGGAGAGCCCCTACGCAAGTGTGTTGCCTCGAGCGCTCGAGTTTGCTTTCGCCGTTTGCCCTTCGCCCGCCCCGGTTATGATTCCCCGCGCATGACCCTTCTCACCGCGCTCTCTGGCACGCTCGTCAACGTCGTCACAGTGCTTCTGGGAACGCTCTTGGGACTGGCGTTGCGTGGACGTGTCACGGAACGCACCAACAACACGATCCTGCAAACCTTGGGACTCCTGGTCATCACGATTGGCATTGGCATGAGCGCCGACGCGGGCAAAGTCACCGGCAGCCTCGCGCCTGGGGTGATCCTCGCACTCGTCGCCCTCGTCGCGGGTGGCGTGATCGGGGAACTGATTCGCTTGGAGGATTGGCTCGAGGGGCTGGGTGAGCGCTTGAAAAAGCGCTTCGGTGGCACGGGCGCGTTCACGCAAGGTTTCGTCACGGCGAGTTTGCTGTTCTGCGTCGGACCGCTCACCATCATCGGCAGCATTCAAAACGGGTTGAACGGTGACAGCCGGGCATTGGTCATTAAGAGCGCCCTGGACGGCATCGCCAGTCTTGCGCTCGCGGGGGCTTATGGCGTTGGCGTTGGGTTCAGTGCGTTGACCGTGCTGGTCATTCAGGGTGGCATCGCGCTCGGCGCGGGTTTTTTTGCGTCGCTGATCCCCGATCCTGCGAACGACCCTCGGGTGTTGCTCATTAACGGCGCGGGCGGCGTGATGATTCTGGGCACGGGCGTCAATTTGCTGCTCGCGGGCATCGGGTTGGGGCAATACCGTGTGCGCGTCGGGTCGCTGATTCCCGCATTGCCGTTGTGCATCGCCGTGTACGCCCTCGCCGTGTGGCTCGCCCCACGCTGACCCGCAACGCACACACCTCGAATCTCGAGACCCCGCCTCCACCTCGCCGTTTTTCGTGGGGGCCGCTCCCTGTGGCAGCCCTGTGCGGCGGGAGCCGCACCAACGTCCCTCGAGACTCAGATTGCTCTTTCATCGCTCGAGATCAGCGCATCCACAACGTTCGTCTCGAGCCACCGTCGCACCGGACGGGGACAATGTTAACTGCGCGCATGGGCGCGACCCCCGTCCCTACACAGGCAACGAAACCCTCGAGCCGACTACTGAAGCCGAAACCGCCCGCATTCGCGGTACACTCCTCTCCGCAATGCCCGAGACGATCACCGACGCTGAAATCGAGCACCTCAAATCCTTGGCGCGCTTGGAGATGAGCCCCGAGGAGACCGCGACTGCCAAAGCGCAGCTCAACGCCGTGCTCGAGAGTTTCCAGCAACTCCAAGCGCTGGATTTGGACGGCTACGCAGAAATGCCGCGCCCCGTGCCGCTCGTCAACGTCATGCGCGAGGACAGTCCCAGTCCGGGTTTCAGTCAACGCGAAGCGATGGCGACAGCGGTGGACGCGCAGGACGGCTTTTTCAAAGTTCCGCGCACGGTTGAATAAATTCTCGAGGATGTCACGCTCGAGTTTGAACAGAGGAGACTTGCCATGCTGGATTTGAAATTCATCCGCGAGCACCCGGACACGGTGCGCGACGCGGTGCAGAAGAAAAACATTGATTTGGACGTGACGGCGCTGCTCGAGGTGGACGCGAAGCTTTCTACGAGTAAACGCCAGACCGAGGAACTGCAAGCCGAAGCCAACCGCGTTGCCAAGAGCATCCCGAGTGCCGCGCCCGCCGAGCGCCCAGAGTTGATCGCTCGAGGCAAAACACTCAAAACTGAACTCGCCGCGCTCGAGCCTGAACAGCGTGACCTCGAGACGCAACTCCGCGCATTGATGTTGCGCGTGCCGATGATCCCGTGGACGGGGAGCCCAGTTGGACCGGACGACAGCCACAACGTCGAAACGCGGCGCGAGGGCACACCGCCGACGTTTGCGTTCACGCCGCTGGACCACGTGGCGTTGATCGAAAAGAACGGTTGGGGCGAACTCGAGCGCATCGCCCGCGTGTCCGGCTCGCGCAGCTACGCGTTGAAGGGCGACCTGGCGCTGTACGAGCAAGCCGTGTTGCGCTTTGCCACCCAGGTCATGCTCGAGGACAATTTCACCTTCATGACCGTGCCGAGCTACGCCCGCGAGGACGTGTTCGTCGGTCACGGACAGTTCCCAGCGGCTCGAGACCAGGTGTTCGAGCTTGGTGATGACCGCTTCCTGAGTGGGACTGCCGAAGTGCTCCTCAACAGCCTTCACGCTGGGGAAATGCTCGAGGTTGACGCCCTCCCGAAGACCTACGCAGCGATTTCGCCGTGCTTTCGCGCGGAGGCGGGTGCAGCGGGCAAGGACACGCGCGGGCTGATTCGCGTGCACCAGTTCAACAAGGTAGAGCAGTACGTGCTGCTCGAGGCGGACGAGGAAAAGAGTGCTGCGATGTTCGAGCGTTTGCAGGCGAACTCCGAGCGTATTCTGCGGGCGCTCGAGTTGCCGTACCGCGTGCTCGAGGTCTGCACGGGTGACATGGGCACGGGCAAGTTCAGGCAGATTGACATTGAATCTTGGGTGCCCAGCGAAGGCGTCTACCGCGAAACGCACTCGTGCAGCGCGCTTCACGATTGGCAGGCGCGGCGCACGGGACTGCGCTACCGCGATGCCGACGGCAAGCCGCGGTTCGCGTTCACTCTGAACAACACCGCGCTCGCCACGCCGCGCATTTTGGTGATGCTGTTGGAAAACCACCAACTCGAGGATGGCACGGTGCGCGTGCCTGAGGCGTTGCGACCACACTTCGGTAAGGATCGCCTCGAGCCGACGCGCTGAACCAAACGTCTCGAGCCACGTGGAAGTTCGTGTAGGGACGGGGCTTGTCCCTGTCCGCTGGCGGGTCGCGCCGCTCTTCGTGTAAGCCTCAAAATTTCTCGAGCATGTGCAGAAATGCTCGAGCGACGAACGCCCCTCGAGCCGCTTTGCCACCTGTGTTACCGTCTCTGGCGTATGCCTGCCACGCCACGCCTGTTCACCTCTGAGTCCGTCACCGAAGGGCACCCGGACAAGCTCGCGGATCGCATCAGCGACAGCGTTCTGGACGCGTTCCTGCGCGAAGACCCGAAGTCGCGCGTGGCGTGCGAAACGCTTGTCACCAAGGGGCTTGTCTTGGTCGCGGGCGAAGTCAGCAGCCGCGCCGAATACGTCAACGTCCGCGAGGTCGTGCGCCGCGCCGTGACCGAGGTCGGTTACACCCGCGCGAAGTACGGCTTCGATGCCAGCAGCGTCGCGGTGTTGACCACGATTGACGAGCAAAGCCCAGAAATCGCAGGCGGCGTCAACCAAAGCTGGGAGTGGCGGCACGGGGAGCGCGACGCCCTGTCCGAACGCGGCGCGGGCGACCAAGGCTTGATGTTCGGATACGCCACCGACGAAACCCCGGAACTGATGCCGATGCCGCTGGTGCTCGCGCACAAGATCACCGCGCGCTTGGCGGAGTTGCGCAAAAACGGTGCTTTGGAATTCTTGCGACCAGACGGCAAAGCCCAGGTGACGCTCGAGTACGTGGACGGCAAAGCGGTGCGTTTGGAGACCGTCGTGGTCAGCACCCAGCACGACGAAGCTGTGACCCAAGACCAGATCCGCGACGACGTGATCCGCCACGTGGTCCGCCCGATCATCCCGGCAGGTTTGGAGAGCGGCGACACGAAGTTCTTCATCAACCCGTCGGGTTCATTTTCATACGGCGGTCCGGGCGCAGACACCGGGCTGACCGGGCGCAAGATCATCGTGGACACGTACGGCGGCGCAATTCCGCACGGTGGCGGCGCGTTCTCCGGCAAAGACCCGACGAAGGTGGACCGTTCGGCGGCGTACTACGCGCGTTACATGGCAAAGAACATTGTGGCTGCTGGAATCGCCAAACGCGCGATGGTCGAGGTCGCCTACGCCATCGGCAAAGCCAAACCGGTCTCTTTGCGCGTGGACACGTTTGGCACGGGCACCTCGAGCGATGAACGGATTGCAGCGTTGGTGCTCGAGCACTTTGATCCGCGCCCGCTGGCGATTATCGAAGCCTTGGGGCTCGAGCGACCGATTTACACGCCGACCTCGAGCTACGGGCACTTTGGGCGCGAGGGTTTTCCGTGGGAGGCGACGGACAAAGCCAAGTTGCTGGGGTGAGCATGCCGCTCAGTTAGGAGCGCGTTGCAAATCAATGACACTGCCTCTACACTCGAGCCCATGACCTCGAGATTTGGCGTGCTGTTGCTCACGCTGTTGGCGCTACTTACCGCATGTCCCGACACGCGCGTCGCGGTAAATTTCGACACTGATCCACAAATCTTGCGCGGCTCGTGGAACTTCGTGCTCAAAGACCCTTCAACCAACGCGGTGATTGGTACACAAGCCGTTGTCTTTACACCGACGCTTCTTTCTGACAACACGTACAGCGTTGCCGCCACAGTGACGCTGAACGGTGAGTCTTATGCGCTCGCTGGAACGGTGCTTGGAGTCAACACCAAGTTTGTTCGTCCGCAAACTACCCTGTTACCGCCAGCGTGGTTCACGTTGACAGGGCAAACAGGTGCAAAGCGGTATTTCGCTAGTCTAGGCGTTCCCAGTCAGTCACAGGGTTCTTGGACGTACAGTGGACGACTGAACGCTGAAAGAATGGACGCAAGCACAGAACCCGAAAACTACATTCTCGAGATCACTCGGAACTGAAGATTTCGAAAACGAATGGCTCGAACAGCAAATTATGCTTTTTGATTGCGTTGCAGAATCTGGCTGACGAACACGCCAATGATCGTCACCAGGACAATCAATGTGCTGAGCGCGTTGATGTCCGGGGTGATGCCGCGTTTCACAGACGCGTAAATCAGGATCGGCAGCGTTTGGCTGGTCGGTCCCGACGTGAAGAAGCTGATCACGAAATCGTCAATGCTCAGCGTGAACGCCAGCAGCGCGCCCGCCATCACGCCGGGGAGCATCAAGGGCAGGACGACGTGGCGCAACGTGTCTACCGGTCCAGCGTACAAATCTCGAGCGGCTTCCTCGAGCGCCGGGTCTAAGGTTGCGAGACGACTGCGCACGACGATGGCGACGAAGGCGATTTGAAAGGTCACATGGGCAATGACCATCGCGGGCAGTCCAGGCTCGAAGATGGGGGAGACGTTGCGCAGCACTTGGTACAGCAGCAGCAGCGAAATCGCCATGACGATGTCGGGCGTGACGACGGGGATGTACATCAGCCACGCGGTCAGTTTCGCGCCGGGGAAGCGGTAGCGGTGCAAGCCGTAGCCCAGCAGCGCGCCCAGTACGGTGGCGATGACCGTGCTGACCAAAGCCAGCACGAGCGTGTTCTGGGTGGACAGGAGCAACTGCGCGCCCTCGAGCCCACCTTCTACGCTTTCGTCGCCGAAGATTTTGGCGTACCACTTCCAGGTGAAGCCCGCCCAGTCCAGGCGAAAGCGGCTGTTGTTGAAGCTGAAGATGGCGACGACGACGATGGGCAGGTACAAAAAGACGAACGCGAGGAATGCCGTGAGGCTCAAGCGCTTCGTAGCTTTGCGAATTTGAAAGCGCCGCAAGCCAAAATGCCACGCGGCAAAGAGCAGTGCCAGCGCGACCAGGACGCCCGACCAAGCCTCGAGCAATTGCAAAGGCGTCACAAGAGATCACGCATCCCTTGTTCACCCACGCGTCTCGAGTACAGGTAAAGAACGAGCAGCGTCAGCCCCATGACGAGGAAGCTGATCGCCGCGCCGAAGGGGTAATCGCGGCTCTGCCCGAATTGCTGTGCGATGGCGTTGCCGATCAGGCTGGTCTTCGCGCCGCCCAAGAGATCGGGCACGACGAACATACCCAGCGCGGGAATCGCGGTGAGGATGATCCCGGCGACCAGACCGGGCAATGTCTGCGGAATAAGCACTTGGAAAAACGCTTGGGTTTTCGTGGCGTACAGGTCCTGCGCCGCCTCGAGCAGACTCCAGTCAATGCGCTCCACGGCACTGTAGAGAGGCAGCACGATGAAGGGCAAGAAGATGTTGACCATGCCGACGTACACGGCGAAATCGCTGGGGTACAAGCCGTCGCCGGGGCGCACGAAGCCCAATGCAGTTGCCAACTGCGTCACGGGGCTGGCGGGGTTGAAGACGATCATGAACGCATAGGTGCGGATGACGAGGTTGACCCAACTGGGAACGATGACGAACACAAGCAAGCGGTCTCGAGTGCGCGGTTCGTGTCCGGCGATGAAGAACGCCAAGGGGTAGGCGATCAGCACGCAGAACACGGTCGTCACCAGCGACACGACCACGGTGCGTCCGACGATGATGAGGTACGCGGGGTCGTACCCCAAGACATCCCAACCGGCGAAGCGCACGTAATTGTCGAAGGTCAGCGGCAGGCTGGCATTGCCGAGTTCGTCGCGGGTTAAGAACGAATAGACGAACAAAATCGCCATTGGCAACACCAGAAAGACGAAGATCCACAGCACGCCTGGTCCAGCGGTGGACGCGGCTCTCGAGAGGAGTTGTGCAGGCGTCAAGACTTCGCCGCCGACCGCCTCGAGCTTCGAGGGTTTACTTGCCGGTCTGATCGCCATGTTCAACTCACCGCCCCTCGAGCGCCGCAGCCTCGAGCAGTTTGGAACTGCCCAGGGTGACGATCAGGTTCGCGGGCAGGTGCGCGTACAGCGTGTCGCCGATCTGGTAATCGGTGTGCACGACGCCGGTGTTCATCGTGTTGATTTCGAGTTCCACGCCGCCCTGCGTCTTGGCGCGGTACGCGCCCGTGGCGCCCTGGTAGATGTCGTCGGTGACGCTGACCGGAACGCAATTGCTGGCGCAGGGGTCTTTCGAGAGTTGCACCTTCTCCGGGCGGATGCTCAGCGTGACCTCTTTGCCGACGCCGGGCAGCGCGTCCGTGACCTCGAGGTCGCCCAGCGGCGTGCGCACGCGACCGGGTCCGCTGACGGTGCCCTCCAGGAGATTGCTGCTGCCCAAGAACTTGGCGACATAGGCGTTCGCGGGGCGCTCGTACATCTCTTCCACGCCGCCGAGTTGTTCAATCACGCCCTTGTTCATCACGGCGATGCGGTCACTCATCGTCAGCGCCTCTTCTTGGTCGTGGGTGACGAAGATAAACGTCAATCCCAAACGGGCTTGCAGGCGCATCAATTCGACTTGCAGGTTGACCCGCAGTTTACGGTCGAGGGCGCTCAAGGGCTCGTCCAGCAGCAACACTTGGGGCTCGTTGACGATGGCTCGAGCCAAGGCGACGCGTTGCCGCTGACCGCCCGAGAGCTGCGCGGGGCGACGGGCGGCGAACTGCCCGATCTCCACGGTCTCGAGGGCGCGCGAAACGCGCTCTTTGACTTCCGTGGCGGCGACTTTGCGCATGCGCAAGCCGAACGCCACGTTGTCGAACACGGTCATGTGCGGAAACAGCGCGTAGTTCTGGAAAACGGTGTTGACGCTGCGTTGGTTCGGCGCGAGCTTGCTGACCTCTTGCCCGCGCAGGATGACCTCGCCAGAATCCTGGAATTCAAAACCGGCGAGGATGCGCAACAGCGTCGTCTTGCCGCAGCCGCTCGGACCCAAGAGGCTGAAGAACTCGCCGCGACGGATGCTCAGGTTGATGCCCTTGAGGACTTCGACCTCGCCAAAGGATTTGCGGATGTCCTTGAAGTGAACATCCACGCCTTCCTCGAGTTGACGCTTGCGGCGCTCACCGATGTTCAATTCGGTCATTGGCACGCATTGTAGCCCGACAGACACTGTTCGGTGTCAAGCCAGCGCGTTCAATCAGAGGTGTGCTCGTGCGCTTTTGGGCATGGCTCGAGGGGATTTGGCGGCGCTGCTTGTCTCGAGCAGCGCTCGAGATTCGACGTGCACAAGCCACGACATTTTGTTGTCGGGTTGCGGCGGGGACTTCATTTCCCGCGTAGACCACGCGAGGCACGCAGCGCGGATCTGCCACAGATGGCTGGTGGTTACAGTCGCCCCAGCTTGACTGCTCGAGATCCGTGCGCGGCGACGCGTTGCCTAGACGATTGTGGACGGTTGTTCAACAGTCGAACCTCGGGGGACACTTCCGCGACGTGACGGTTTTGCGTATAAAACCCCACAAGCGTTTGTATAGTGAGCCGCGATGCGCGCTGTGATGTATGTGTTGGTGGCTGGTGGACTCGTGTTGGGCGCGCTCGCGTTGGGCGAAACCCTGGGCTGGTCGGATGCCGAATTGACCCTGATGCGGGCCAATTGGATTGGCTCGTTGCCCGCCACCCCGAGCGACCCCACGAACCGCGTTGCCGACGATCCCAAAGCGGTGAAGTTCGGGCACGCGCTGTTTTTTGATGCCCGCCTCAGCGTGGACGGCACGGTGTCTTGCGCGACTTGCCACCAGCCTGCCAGCGGTTTCGCCGACAACATCCCGCTGTCCGAAGGCAAAGGCACGAACACCCGCAACGCCCCGAGCATCATCGGCAGCGCGTACAGCCCCCATCAATTCTGGGACGGTCGCGCCGACAGCTTGTGGGCCCAAGCCTTGGCGCCCCTAGAGGCGTCTGCCGAGCACGCCACCAACCGCATGTACGTCACCGGCTTGATCGCCACGCAGTACCGTTCCAGCTACGAAGGCTTGTTCGGCCCGATGCCGCCCATCGCCAACGCGTACACCACCCTCCCGCCGAAGCCAGGACCGTTCAACGACCCAGAAGTCCAGGAAGCCTGGACGAAGCTCGGCAGCGAATTCCAAGACCAAGTCAACCTCGTCTTTGTCAACGCGGGCAAGGCGATTGCCGCCTACGAGCGCCAGCTCAAACCCGGTGCGGCGCGCTTCGACGAGTACGCCCGCACAATCCTGGAAAACGGCGACCCCAGTGGACTTCTGAGTTTGAACACGGACGAAACCGCGGGTTTGAAACTCTTTTACGGACGGGCGGGCTGCGTGCAGTGCCATTCCGGTCCGCGCTTCACGGACGATCAATTTCACAACACGGGCGTGCCGGCCAACCCGAACGTGAACCTCCCCGACACTGGGCGCACGCAGGGGCTTGAGGTGTGGAGCAAAAGCGCATTCACGTGTCGCAGCGCCTTCAACGACCAGCCGTCCACCTGCAACGCCCCCACCCCGGACCAGCTCGTGGACCTCAAGGTCAGCGAACTCGGCGCGTTCAAAACGCCCAGCTTGCGCAACCTCGCGCTGACCGCGCCGTACATGCACGCCGGACAGTTCAGGGACCTGCGCGCCGTCGTGCAGCATTACAACCGCGCGCCCAAAGCCCTGCAAGGGCAGTCTGAACTTAAACCGTTGAACCTCACGGACACCGAAGTGGGTCAACTCGTCGCGTTCCTCGAGACGCTCAAAAGTGAACCGAACGCGCCGCTCGAGCTGCTGCGCGCCCCGAAATGAACCCGTCTTGAAAAAAAGGAGAAGTTGACGCAATGAAGAAACGTATTTTCGCCGCTGCCGGTCTGGTTGCAGTGCTCGCCCTCGGTGTCGCCGCGCAAAACACCTTGGCGCAAACCGGCCCCGGCACCGACCCCGTGAACGGCAACCCCAACCTTCGTGGGGACATCACCGTGTTCACCTGGTCAGACTTCATCTCCAAAGCGAATTTGGACACCTTCAAGCAGCTTTACCCGCGCATCAGCGTCAAATTCGTGACCGTCGGTTATCCCGACGCGTACCCGAAAATCGCGGCCGGGTTCGACGCGGGTGCGCCTGTGGCGGACGTGATTCAAATCGAGAGCGAGTACGTCGAACAGTACGCGAGCAAGTACCCGAACGCGTTCACCGACCTGACCCCCTGGGCGGCGCAGTACGAGCGCGACTTCGACCGCGCGAAATGGGCGCAAGCCACCGTCAAAGGCAAGCTGTTGGCGCTGCCAACCGATTCCGCCCCCGTCGGCTTTTGGTACCGCGCGGACATGTTTGAAAAGGCGGGCGTGCGCGCCGAGGACCTGGACACCTGGGACCAATTCGTCAACGCGGGTGCCCGGGTCATGGCGGCAAACCCCGGCGTGAAACTGACCTACATTGACCCCAACACCGAAACGCTGCTGCGCACCATCGTCCAGCAGCAAGGCAGCTTTTACATCAACACCGCCGGGGAAGTTGCCATCAACAACGCCCAGATGCGCCAAGGCTTGAAGGTCTTGAAGCGCCTCTGGGACGAGCAACTCTTGCTCAGCGTGAACGGCGTCAACGGCGTGATCGGCGCGATGAAGGCGGGCAAGATTGCTTCGGTGATTCTGCCCGTGTGGAACACGGCTATCCTCAAACCCTTCATGCCCGAACAAGCGGGCAAGTGGGGTGTGACCACCGTGCCCGCGCTCGGACCGGGCGGCGGGCGCGCGGCAAGCATCGGCGGGTCGAACCTGATGGTCTCCAGTGCCTCCCCGAACAAAGAGGCGGCGTGGGCGTTCACGGAATTCCTGGCGGTGCGCGGCATCTCCGAGAGTTTCAAGCGCTACGGCACGTGGGCGTCCTACCTGCCGCTGATGAAGCAAAACGTCTTGGAGATCCGCGACCCGTTCTTCGTCACGCCCGACATCTACAAACCGTTCACCGAAGTCTCCAAACGCATGCGCGTGTTCCGGTACTCGAGCGATTTTGACCTCACCAAAACCACCGTCGCCGCCGCACAGCGCGCGGTGTTCGCCGGTGAGCGCGTGGACGAGGTGCTGACCCAGGCCTCCAAAGACTTGGCGCAGAAAACCGGGCGTTTGATCGCGCGTTGAAGCCATCCAAGACGGGGCTCGAGGTTGCGGGTGTCCTCGGGCTTCGTCGTTTGATGCGCCGCATCACCCCCAGCGCGTGATCTCTGGCGGCACCTCCGCGAGCGTGCCTTCCACGGCGACGACGCAGAACCCGCGTCCGCTGAGCACGACGCGTTCCCCGTGCCAAGTCGGGTCACGCTCCAACCGCGCGCGGAAGTGCCCGCTGCCAATCCCAGCGGCAAACGTCGCTGCAATGTTCACATTGGCGACGACGACCACGCCCAAGCTGCCGGTCTGGTCGACGATTTGGGCCCATTCGCCAGTGGCTTTGGCTTCGTCGGTGCGGCGCGCCGCCTCGAGCGCGATGTTGACCGGGTTGATGTCGAGCACCGGGGCGGGTTGCTGTTCGGTGGCGGTGAAATCAAACGCGCCCGCCTCGAGCCCGAAGGCGTCCACCGCCGCTTCCGCGCCACTGAAACGCGGGTGCTTGACGTGCACGATGCGTCCGCCGCGCAAATGCAAGCCCATGTCCTCCCCGAGCGTCAACGCCCCGTCCAGCCCGGCGGCGGCGAGCATCTGCACGAGGCTCGCCGCGCCGCCGACGTTCTCCAGACGCCCGCGGAAGGTCGTGCTCGGTGCCATCGCCCCGCCGAGGACGGTGAAATCCAAGATGCGTGCGACCTCGGTGAAGTTGGGATGGTTGACGGGGGCGTGCGCCCCGACCTCGTGTTGCACGCTGACGAAATGCGTGGGTTCGCCGTTGTTGTTGAACAGCGGCGCGATTTGCCAGCGCACGCGGTATGGCCGGCCGTCCTTCGTGTAATTGATGGTTTCGGCAACGAAGATGCGGCGTTGCGTGAGCGCCGTGCGCAACCGCGCGAGCATCGCGCGGTCGGTGTCGGCCCCTTGAAACAACCGCGGGGTGCGCCCGATCAATTCTTCCAACCGGTACCCGGACATGCGCTCGAAGCTTTTGTTGGCGTACAAGATGCGCGGGCCTGGCAGGTCCAGTTGCGCGTCGGTGATGAGGACGCAGTCGGTGTGGTCTTCGATGGTCGTCGCCAACAGGTCCAGGCGGTCGCGTGTGCCGCGTTCCGCGCTGAGGTCGCGCACGACCACGCCAAAACCGATCAGCGTCCCGGCAGCGTCCCTCAACCCGTTGATTTCGGTGTGTGCCCAGAACGTCGTGCCGTTCTTGCGGGCGCGGATTCCTTCGGCGTCGTAGACCCCGCCGCCGTTGACGACCTCCAACGCCAGTTGCGGCTCGTCCATCAAGCGCGCCTCGCGCGGGTAAATCGCTTCGACGTGCCGGCCGACGATGTCCTCGGCGCGAAACCCGAGCAGGCGCCGTAAGCCGGCGTTCCAGGTGCGGACCGTGCCATCCGGGTGCAGCGCGAACATCGCGTGGCGCGTCGCGCTCTCCACCATCAAACGGTACAGTTCAGGCTCTGGAATGTCTGCATTCATGACCGGGTTCAGGGCGATTTTATCGCGTTTCACACGCCAATGCCCACCGCCGACCAGGTTTTAAGGACGCTTGTTTTGCCGGCGCGTGTGGGACGTGAAAAGAAAGATTGGACCCTGTTCAGGTCAGGACTTTCACCGGCTGTTGGACTGGACCAATGCGGACCCCTGCCCCCGAGCCGGCGCAACCCCCACCGCCCCGTGGCCCACTCCGGCGCAGGTCCCGAAACCGCGCGGGTTGACGTGCTCGAGCGTCGGATTCGGAACCAACCCGACCAAAGTCGGCTGGGCTCGAGCCCCGTTGCTCCCGCACAGGGGGCAGGTGGCGGCACGTCCCACGCTTGCACGGACAGCACTGGACGGGCGTTCCCCGGCCAGCGGTGGTGCTTGGTTGATTCCCGAGCGAACAGGGGCTTGGGGTCGCTGGCGGCGCGCTTTCGCGGACAGCGGTCGTCCTGACAGGCCACAGGGTTACGTCCCGCACCCGGTCTTTGGTTGGTTTTGTCAACGTGAACGTGCTGGATTTCCGTCAGTCAGCCAGCGACCCGAGGGCGGTCACTTGGCGCGAATTTCCCAGGCGTAGATGTACTCGTCGCCGCGCGCGGTGTAGGCATAGCGGTCGCTGACGCCGTGAATGACGTTCTCCAGGTGCAGCGGCACCCACAGGTAATCCTTCAAAATCGCCTGGCGAACGGCGCTTGAAATCAAGCGTTTGCGTTCACCCGCGTTGAAACTCGAGGCGGCTTGCAGCACGGCATTGTCCACGTCTGGGTTGCAGTACCCGGTGCGGTTGACCGCGCCCCAGCCCTCCTTGGGGTTCTTGCACATCGCTTGCGAAATCAGCGTGCCGATCACGTCGCTGCTGCCCCAGCCGCCAATGAACGCGCTGAATTCGCCGCGATCCAACTGCGGGAACAAGACGGTTCTCGAGACGGCGTTCACGCGCGTTTTAATCCCAATCTGCCCGAGCATCCCCGCGACGGCCTGGGCGATCAGCGCGTCGTTGAGGTAGCGGTCGTTCGTCGCATCCAGACGCAGCTCGAAACCGTCGGCGTAGCCTGCGTCCGCCATCAGCTTTTTGGCTGCCTCGAGGTTGTACGCGGGCGGTTTGATCGCGCGGTCAAAGCCGTCCACGAATGGCGCGTTGAACTGTGTGGCGGGCGTTGCCAAGCCACCCATCACGGTGTTGATGATCGCGCTGCGGTTCACGGCTCTCGCCACCGCTTCACGCACCTTCACATTCGCAAACGGATTGGGCTTGTCCGCCCCGACGCCCGGCGAACCGGTTTTTCGGTAATCCATCGCCAAGTAGATCACGCGCGTGCTGGGTGCGGTGCTGACGCGGAAATTCGGGGTGCCTTGGAGCCTCGTAACATCCTGTGGGTTGATTTTTTCTGCGAGTTGCACCTGGTTTGAAAGCAGCGCTGCGAGCCGTGCAGACGGGTTCGGGATGTTCACGAGCTTGACCCGCTCGAGACCCGGTTTGCCGCCCCAGTAATTCGGATTCACCTCGAGCGTCAAGTTGTCCTGTGCCAGCCAACTCTTGAACACGTACGGTCCGCTGCCGACCGGCTTTTGCGCCCAGTCGGGCGTGTTTTTGACCTGCTGCTCGCTGACCACCGCGATGCCGCCGAGGTGCGCGGGCAGCAGCGGATCGGGGCGGTCGGTGGTGACGACGACCGTCAAGGCATTTGGTGCAGTCGCGCCCTTGACGGCGGTGATGGTGCTCTTGAACTGCGACTTCGGATCGGTCAACGCTCGGGTCAGCGAGAACACCACGTCCTTCGCCGTCAGTGGCGTGCCGTCGTGGAACTTGACGCCGCGCCGAATGACAAAGGTCCATTGGTTCGGTGAATCGTTCTTCCACGCCTGCGCGATGCCGGGTTTCACTTCGCCGCGCGGACCCAAGCGCGTCACCGTGTCGAAGATGTACTGCTGCCAGTTGATGCTCAGCGTCTCGAGCCTCGAAATTGGGTCCAAGTTCGTCGCGCCGCCCTGAAAAGCGATGGTGAACGTGTTGTCCTGCGCGCCTGCGACGAGCAGACTTGCAGTGAACACGGTGAGGCTGACGAGGGCAATCCTGAAGTGGCGCACGCGGCGAATTGTGTCACGCGTAACCTGGGCTCGAGCGTCTTGCCCTAGACAGCTTTTGAAGGACATTCGATCCTCGAGCCCGGACACGCCGCCTGTCGACCGCCCACGCCAAACGCGTTTCACGGTACACTCCTGCGCAACATGACCGGCTTCACTCGAGGGCTTGCGGCGTGACCGACCGACAATCGCGGTTTCGCAGCCCCAGCGTCCCCAAGGACGCCATCCCACTCGCCGTCATCGCCCTGACCATCGCCCTCGTCGTCACGCTGCTCGGCATCGGTGTGCTCTGGCAGGTGCGCGAGGTCTTGGTCAAAGCCAAGATCCACCAGGGCTGGGAGGACGCGCTGCTGGTCGTGGTCGGTGCGCTGCCGCTGCTCTTGTTCATCCCGGCGGCTCGAGGGTTGACGCGTGCGGTCGCCGCGCGCCGCGCGCTGTTCAGGAAAGATTTGATTCAAGCCCGCGTGCTCACCGCCGACGCGCAAGGCTCGTCGTGGTTCAGCATCGGTTACGCCGCGTTCGCCGCGATCATCGCCGTGCTGGTCTGGTTTGTCATCGCCAACGATGTCGCCGTGGGCGGCACGTTCTTCAACCTGCCGCTGATCTTTGAAAGCTTTGGGCTGGTCGCTCGGGCGTTTCTGACGAACGTCGTGATCTTCACGGTGGCAGAAGTGCTGATCCTGATCTGGGCGCTCTTGGTCGCCGTGGCGCGGATGATTCCCGGTCGCGCGGGGCAGCCGATTCGCCTGCTGGCAACGATTTACACCGACGCCTTTCGTGGTTTGCCCAGCATCATCACGATTTACCTGATCGGCTTCGGACTCCCGCTGACCGGGTTGACCGCACCCCTCGAGGGGTTTTTGACGCGAACCTTCGGCATGCAGGATTTCACGACGATCTGGGCGATCATCGCGTTGACATTGACCTACGGTGCCTACGTCGCCGAGGTCTACCGCGCCGGCATTGACAGCATTCACCCCAGCCAGACGATGGCGGCGCGCAGTCTGGGCTTGTCGTTCGCGCAGACGATGCGCTTCGTCATCATCCCGCAAGCCGTGCGCCGAATCATTCCGCCGCTGTTGAACGACTTTATCGGTCTTCAAAAGGACACGGCGCTGGTCAACGTCATCGGCGCGATTGACGCCTTCAACCAAGCCAAGATTCTTGCCAGCAACCGCTTTAACCTGTCCACGGTGACGACGGTGGCGTTCCTGTTCATCCTGATCACCATTCCCCAAGCCCGCTTCGTGGACCGCTTGCTCGAGCGCGACGCCCAGCGTACGCGGGGCGCGCGATGAGCTTCATCGAGATTCGCAACGTCGTCAAACGCTACGATGCCGTGACCGTGTTGCGTGGCATCAATTTGAACGTTGACGAGCACCAAGTCGTCTGCCTGATCGGTCCCAGCGGTTGCGGCAAATCCACCCTGTTGCGCTGCATCAACGGGCTCGAGGAAATTACCGACGGTGAGATTCGCATCAACGACGACCGCGTGAGTGGCGCGGGCGTGGACGTGGACCGCTTGCGGCGCGATGTCGGCATTGTCTTTCAAAGCTTCAACCTGTTCCCGCACATGACGGTGTTGGAGAACATCACGCTTGCGCCGCGCCAAGTCTTGAAGCTCTCGAGACGCGACGCCGAGGCTCGAGGGATGGAACTGCTCGAGCGCGTGAAACTTGCGCAGAAAGCCAAGAGCTACCCGGATCGACTCTCGGGCGGACAACAGCAACGCGTGGCGATTGCCCGAGCTTTGGCGATGGAACCGATGGTCATGCTCTTGGACGAAATCACCAGTGCATTGGACCCGGAACTCGTCTCCGAAGTGCTCGATCTGGTCCGCGAACTCGCCAGCGAAGGCATGACGATGCTCTTGGCGACGCACGAAATGGGCTTCGCCAAAGAGGTCAGCAGCAAAGTGGCCTTTCTGTACGAAGGCGTCGTGCACGAAGAAGGTCCACCCGAGCAAATCTTCGGCAACCCGACCGAGGAGCGCACGCGCGGGTTTCTAAAGAAAATCATCGAAGCCGGACGCATGTAAACGCGGTGCTCGAGGGCAGAGGCTCGAAGGCAATGTCTCGAGGGCGATGTCTCGAGCCGTCCCAACCACAGGGGTGTCACGCCTGGCGTGCAGTGCGCAACGCATCTTTCGTGCCGCACAAAATAGAGCCAACGCCGGTCATACCCGAGCAAGCAGCGGTTTGGCATGACCAAGCCCGTGGATGTTGATGGGGCGGGTCATCACCGGGCGGATCGAACACCCCTCGAACCCGCTGCACGGTGCGGTGGTCGCACGGTCTCTGGCTCGGACTGTCTCGAGCGTTGGACCTCTTGCAAAAGTCAAAGGTTCAAAAACGCGTCGAACCCGTCGTGTAGGGGCGAAGCATGCTTCGCCCCTACAGGTCAGGAAGAAACCGTTCATTGAACGTGCAGCACGACGCGTTCTCGAGATTCAACGGATTTACGCAAGAAGTCTGTTACCCCTTCGCCTCGAGCAGGCCCCTGAGCATCGTGCGCACCATCAGCGGTCCTTCGTAGACGAGTCCCGTGTACACCTGCACGAGCCGCGCGCCCATGTCCAAGCGCTTTTGCACCTCGCGCGCATTGGCGATGCCGCCGACGGAAATGATTGGCAGGTTGGTGCGCGCCACCAAGAAGCGCAGCACCTCGAGCGACCTGGCGCGCAGCGGTTCGCCGCTCAGCCCACCCGTTTCATTGATCGCGGTCATCAACCCGTCCCTGGCGACCGTCGTGTTCGTGGCGATCATGCCGCTCAGCCCGTGGCGTTCCACGAGTTCCAGAATCTCCTCGAGTTGCGCGTCGGTCAGGTCAGGCGCGATTTTAAGGAGCAACGGCTTTTGCTTGGGCTGCGCGCGCACGAAGCCCATCACGGCTCCGAGCAGCACCTCGAGCTTGTCTTTGTCTTGCAACTCGCGCAGGCCTGGCGTATTCGGACTGGACACATTGACGACGAAGTAGTCGCCGTGTTCGTACAAACGCTCGAGGCTGCGCAAGTAATCCTGCGGAGCATCCTCGAGCGGGGTGGTTTTGCTTTTCCCCAGGTTCACCCCGAGCGGCGCTTTGCGCTTGCCGTGTGTCTGCGCCCAACGCCCGAGGGTCTGGGCAACCATGCTCGAGCCGTGGTTGTTGAAGCCCATGCGGTTGATGATCGCGCGGTCACCTGTCAGCCTGAACATGCGCGGTTTGGGGTTGCCTGGTTGCGGGTGCGCGGTGACGCTGCCGATCTCCACGAAGCCAAAGCCCAGGGCTGGCCACATCGGCAAAGCAGCAGCGTTCTTGTCCATGCCCGCCGCCAAGCCCACGGCATTGGGGAAGCGCAACCCAAAGGCTTCGACCTCGAGCCGCGCGTCACGGAGGGCGCAGTACGCCTCCACGCGGTCCACGAGTGCCGGGAATTTGGCAACCGCGCCCAAAGTCGCCATCGCCAGGTCGTGCGCGCGTTCGGGCTCCAGTCGAAACAAGATGGGTTTGAGCAGTTCGTACATCCGCCCTCGAGTGTACCCGCTCGAGGAAACTTGCCGTGAACGCGGTAGGCTCGAGTGACCATGCAAGTGAACATCGCGCACCTCGAGAAACCTGTGTCCCGCTTGGTGTTGGGCGTGGACAACCAAACCGACATCGGCGCCGCGAGCGCCATCTTCGATGATTTCGTGGGGCGCGGCGGCAATGCGTTCGACACCGCGTTTATCTACGGCAACGGCGTGTGCGAAGCGGTGTTCGGTCAATGGCTGCACGCCACAGGCTCGAGGGAGCAGTTCGTCGTCATCGGCAAGGGCGCGCACACGCCGCACTGCACCCCAGAAGCGCTGACCGCGCAGTTACAGGTCAGCCTCGAGCGGTTGCAGACCGATGTTGTGGACGTGTACATGCTGCACCGCGACAACCCCGATGTGCCCGTGGGTGAATTCGTGGACGTGCTGAACGCCCACGCCCGCGCGGGTCGAATGCGCGCGTTCGGTGGTTCAAACTGGACGTTGGAGCGCGTTGACGCCGCGAACCGATACGCAAAAGAACGCGGCTTGCAGGGCTTCAGCGTGCTCAGCAACAACTTCTCGCTGGCGCGGATGGTGGACCCACCGTGGGGTGGCTGCCTGAGCGTCGCCGACGCCCCCTCGAGGGCATGGCTGATGGAGTCCGGGTTGACGCTCTTGCCGTGGTCCAGCCAAGCCCGCGGGTTCTTCGTGCGCGCCGACCCAGACGACCACGACGACGCCGAACTCGAGCGCTGCTGGTACAGCCCCGACAACTTCGAGCGGTTGAAGAGAGCCCGCACGCTCGCGCAGGAACGCGGCGTCAGCGCCATTCAAATTGCCTTGGCGTACGTGCTCCACCAACCGTTCCCGACGTTGCCGCTGATTGGTCCGCGAAACACCAGCGAAACCGCGGGTTCGTTCGCCGCCCTCGAGATCATGCTCACACCAGAAGAAGTGCAGTGGCTCAACCTCGAGCGCGACGAAGTTTAAACGGCATCCGTATCTGTTCCTACGCCCTCTTGGGCGGGCAAATTTATAAATTTGCCGGAATCCTTATTAGAGGTGTTCCGCGATCACGAAGTGATCGAACCAAGCCTCGATTTGCGCGATGCGGTGCGCTCCACGCCGCGTACACCGCTTGCAGCCACGCCCCCAGCAACCCAGCGCGCATGGGCGGCGCGGCTTGTTCCACGTCGCTGACCGCGATGCCCAAATGCAGATCGGGCGGCGTCAACCAGACAAAGCGTTCGTGTTTCGGGGTGCGGCTGGGACGACCGGGGCGGGTGCGGAGCCACATCGCTTGGTGAGGCTCGAAGCCGCGATCAAAGACGCCGTGCAAAACCATCAGGTGAATGGCCACGGATTGAATGGACTGCGGCGAGGGCGAGCCGGGGTGATGCGCCGCGAAGCCGTCCACCAGCAGCCCCCGCCACGCGCTGGTCTCGAGACCGCGTCCGTCCACGCCCAGCGCGTTGAAGGATGCGAAACACGCGGGCGAACTCGTCATGTAGCGGTGCGTCGCGCCGTCCTCCACGGCAAGCAGGCGAGCACCGCACCCAGGGCAAACCTCGAGCGCGTTCACTGCGCCTGCGCGAGCGCCAGTTCAAAACCGGCGTGCGTGGAGAGTCCCAGTGGCGGATACCCAAGTTCGCGCGCCGCATCGTCGCCGTACAGCGCCGCGATGTTCGTCGGCTGATGGGCGCTTTGAAGCAGCGGCTCGAGCACAGCGCGCGTGTACTCGAGGTCGTCCGGCTCCAGGCTCGAGGTTTTCCCTGCGAACGCGGCGGCAAAGCCTTCTTGCTCCATCATCGCCCGCAACGTTACGGGTGCGCCGTGCTCGAGGACAAACGCGTAGCGCGCCGCGAGCATCAACGCATCGGCACGCAACCCCTCGAGGCTGGGCGGGTCCGAACTCCACAACCCTAAGCTCAGCCAGCCCGTGCGCCGCATCGTGTCCACGCCGAAGCGAAAGCCGTAATCCCCGAACGTGCGGTTCGTCCAGCCGCCGCCCGCGTCGTCCGCGAGCACCAAACCGACGTTGACCGGCGTCAAGTTGCGCCCGAGTCCGAGGGCGGCATCCTCGAGTGCTTGTGCGACCACCGTTTCCGCCTCGAGCGCGATCCACTCGTTGATCCGCGCCAACACGTGCGGTTTCGCCATCGGGTTCATCGCCACGAGTGGCGGAATCTTGACATCTGCGGTGCGTTGCGCATCGCCCACCATCGTTTCCAAATACGCCTTGAACCGCGCCATGTCGCGCGGCATGGCGTTGAGGTCGCGCATCGTCGCCAGCAACGGCACGAGCGTAAACGGGTTGGTGGTCAGGGTCATGCGCGCATTGTGCGGCTCGAGGAGTTCAAATGCATCACGCAAACGGCGTACTGATGCAAGTTCAAGTTTGTTCAATCTCGAGGAACCCGCGCCAAGAGATTGGAATCTCGTCAATGTTGATCCACTCAGCTTGACCACCGTACACCCGGTCATCTGTCCCAGGGATTTTGAAACCGTCTGCGGCTGACGGCAGCAATGCGTGCTCAATGTTGATCGCTCGAGGATCGCGGAAAACAGCGCCACATTCATCGCACAGCAACACAATCAACTCGCCCGAAGCGCTGCGCCTGACAGCGATTTCGCAGTCGCAAAATGGGCAGTCTTTCTTGTGTCTCACCACGTTTTCCTTTCCCAAACGCCAATCTCGAGCGGAGTTCTTTCACGGTCTCGACAGCTTGCCTGCGATCATCGCTCGCCTCGCGCCAGTCGTGCGCGGCAACGTGTTGCGCCAGCCTTGCGCCGCGAAATACCCGAGCACCGCGAACGCGGCGGCTTCTCTGGTGGCTGCGTTGAACCCGTGCGCGCCAAAGTCGCTGTCCTCGAGCGTGCGCATTTCAACGTCGGGCAGCGCCGCTCGCCACTGCGCCATGAAGTGCGTGTTCTGCGTGCCGCCGCCCGCGACGAGGATCTCATCCAACCCGAGCGGTGACACAAAACGCTGGTACTGATCCGCGACGCTCAGCGCGGAGAACGCCGTGACGCTCGAGACGATGTCCTTGGGCGTCAGTTCAAACACGCTCTGCAATCGCTCGAGCCGCCAGTGTTCGCGCCCGGTGCTTTTGGGGGGCGGCAACTGGAAGTACGCATCCTCGAGCCACGCACGAACGAGATTGTCTTCCACGCGTCCGCTCGCGCCGATGGTTCCGCCGGGGTCGAAGCGTTGCCCCAAGCGTCCCATCGCTTCGTCAATCAGCGCATTCGCGGGTCCGGTATCGAACGCCAGCACGCCGTCCGCGTCAGTGCCGGGCAGGTACGTCAGGTTGCTGATTCCACCGAGGTTGTGCACGCTGCGGCGCACACCGTTTTGACTGAACAACAGCCAATCCGCGAACGGCACGAGCGGCGCGGCTTGCCCGCCCGCCGCCAGGTCCGCGCTGCGAAAATCGCTGACCACAGGCTTGTCTGCCGCGAGCATGAGTTGTGACGGCTCACCGATTTGCAGCGTGCCGCGCACCGTCCACCCTCGAGCCTCGTCCGTGCGTGGGATGTGGTACACGGTCTGCCCATGCGACGCGATCAAATCTGCATCTCGAGCCAACGCGCCCGCGTGCTGGGCGTAGAACGCACCGAGCGCGAAGTGCAACTGCGTCAACTCGCTGACCTTCAACTCGCCCGTCATCGCCTCGAGCACCCACGCGCGCAAGTCGTCCGGGTAGGGCGCGTAGACGTGCTCGAGGACGCGACCTCTGGGCACAGCGTCGCCCAGTGGCGGCATCGCGCCACCCGCAAAGACGGGCGGAAAACCGGGCAATTCCAAGAGCACCGCGTCCAAACCGTCGGCGCTGGTTCCGCCCATCAAACCGAGCACGCGAGGGGCACGGGTCACGGTGGGGATGTTACCAAGCCGGCTCGAGGGCGGCGTTGGCTCGAGATGGGGGCGCAGCGCGTTGCGCTCTCAAGGGACGGGCAGGATTCTTCTCACGACCCGAGCGTGTGCAAGGTGGCTCGAGGATTAAACGTTGCTCGAGGGCAAGCCGTACACGCGCCGGGCGCTTTCGGACGTGATGCGTTCCATTTCGCCCACCTCGAGACCGCGCACGGTCGCCAGCACTTCTAAGGTTTGACGCACGTATTCTGGGCGGTTCGGCTTGCCTCGGTGCGGCACGGGCGCGAGGTACGGCGCGTCGGTCTCCACCAGCAGCCGCTCGAGGGGGACGTGATTGGCGCTGTCGCGGATGACCTGGGCGTTTTTGTACGTCAGGTTCCCGGCGTAGGAGACGTGAAACCCCAACGCCAGTCCTGTCTCCAAAAGTTCCGCGTCACCTGCGAAGCAGTGCAGGATGCCTTTGTTCCAACCCGCTTCGCGCAACGCTGCCGCGCAATCCGCGAACGCGTTTCTGGCATTGTCGCGGTCGCGGCAGTGAATGACAATCGGTTTGTCCACGCGCCGCGCCAAATCCAGTTGCCAAGCCAGGCTCTCGAGTTGCTTTTGTTTCGTGCTGGCGTCCCAGTGGTAATCCACGCCGCTCTCGCCGATGCCGACGACTTTGGGATGGGCGACCAGATTCTCGAGGTCGGCTTGTAGAGCTGGCTCGAGCCTCGAGGCATCCGTCGGGTGCAAGCCCACAGTGGCGTACACGTTCTCGAGCTGATCCGCCAGCGCCAGACACGACCGCGCCCGTTCTGGGTTGAAGCCAATTGCCACCAACGCCTCCAATTGCGCCGCGCTTGCGGCGGGGTCGGGCACGGCGTCCAAGTGGCAATGTGTGTCAATCACGGGTCGCAGATTACGGCACGGTGTCGCGGTGCGCCAAACCTTGCCGCGAGTGGCGTCTGGAGCGTGGGCGCGCGTACACATTCGTTGGCGGTGGCTGTTACACTGCGTCTCACACACAACTCTCAGGAGGCAAGATGCGCAAACCGTTTGTGTTCGCCGTTTCCAGCGTGCTCGTTTTAACCGCCCTGTCCATGTCCGTCGCCCAGCAACAAGGCGCACTCAGGATCATGGCTCCCGCTGCACCCGGCGGTGGCTGGGACCAGACCGCTCGAGCCCTGCAAAGCGTCATGGAGCAAGCCAACCTCGCCAAGCCGGTGACGGTCGTCAACGTGCCCGGCGCGGGCGGCACGGTTGGACTGGCGCAGTTCGTGAACAGCCGCGGCGACGGCAATCAACTGATGGTCATGGGCTTGGTGATGGTCGGCGCGATTCCGACGAACAAGTCCAGGGTGACACTGGATTCGGTCACACCCATCGCGCGCTTGACCGGTGAATTTCAAGTGCTGGTCGTGCCCGCGGAGAGCAAGATCCAAAACCTGGGCGAGTTCTTGGCGGCGTGGAAAGCCAACCCCGGCGGCACGCCGGTCGCGGGCGGCAGTGCGGGCGGAACGGACCACATCACCGTGGGGCTGCTGGCGCAAGCGGGCGGCGTGGACACGGCGAAGATCAACTACGTGCCCTACGCGGGCGGCGGTGAAGCGTTGGCGGCGCTGCTCGGAAACCAAGTTGCCGCTGGGGTCAGCAGCTTGTCCGAGTTCCTGCCGCAGATTCAAGCGGGCAAACTGCGCGCGCTCGGCGTCTCGAGCCGCGCCAAGACCGGCACCATCGCCAGTTTCCGCGAACAAGGCGTGCGCGTGGAGATCAGCAACTGGCGCGGCATCGTCGCCCCGCCGGGAATCAGCGACGCGCGCCGCCGCGAACTCGTCGAGTTGGTCGCCAAAGCCACCGCCACACCGCAATGGAAAGCGATTTTGCAGCAACGCGGGTGGATCAACCTCTACCAAGGCGGCTCGGCGTTTGACGTGTTCTTGAAGTTGGAAAACGAGCGCATCGTCGGTACGCTGAAATCCATCGGCATCGTCAAATAAGGCTTCAAACCGGACTCGAGGGGTTTGTTGCCCCTCGAGTCTTTGCGTGGTTCGGCTCGTGCCCTCATACGCTCGAGCCCGCGCTGTAGGGGCGCAGCATGCTGCGCCCCTACGAGACCGTGGTGATTCGATCCCTTCATGCTGCACAGCCGACGTTCGAGCGACGCGTGCGCTGTGCCCAAACAACCGCTCGACCTCGAGCCGCACGGGTTGCGCGAATCGCGGTAGAGTCTGCGGGATTTCCAAAAACCCAAGCAACCGGAAAGGCAGCCGATGTCCCAACCGCACCGTCTCGATGAACATCCAGACACAGGTCTCGAGCCCAGCCGTCCCAGCGTGCCCGACCTGCTCTTTGCGCTCGCCGCCGCGCTGCTGGGTGCGTTCGTGTTGTGGCAGAGCTTTGCGCTGCCCGTGTCCCCCAGCTACGCCCGCGTGTCGCCGCAGTTCTTTCCGGTGCTCGTCGGCGCGGGTTTGGTGGTCACGGGCGGCTGGTTGTTCGTGCGCGCCCTGCGCGGCGAGCGCGCCGAGCCCGCCACGGAAGAAGACTCCGACCCGGATGCGCCGACCGATTGGCTCGCGGTCGTGTTGATCCTCACAGGCGTCGCCTTGCAAATCGCCTTGATGCAAATCTTGGGTTTCATCCTCGCCTCGAGCCTTCTGTTCATCCTCACGGCTCGAGCGTTCCGGTTAAAGCAAGGGTTCACTTGGCAATCGCTCGCCGTGGACGCGGGCATCGCTGTCGTGCTCTCGAGTGTGGCGTTTTACGGCTTCACCGCCGGGCTCGAGCTGAGCCTGCCAGTCGGACGCGTGTTCGGAGGGCAGTGAATGGAAACCATCACGGCACTGCTGAACGGCTTCGCGGTGGCATTGACGCCACAGAACCTCTTGTTTGGCTTCATCGGCGTGACCCTCGGCACGATGGTCGGCGTGCTGCCCGGCATTGGTCCCGCGCTGACCGTGGCGCTGTTGCTGCCACTCACCTTCAAAGTGGACGCGACCGCCGCGTTCATCATGTTTGCGGGCATCTACTACGGCGCAATGTACGGCGGCAGCACCACGTCCATTCTGCTGAACACCCCCGGCGAGAGCGCGAGCATCATCACGAGCCTCGAGGGGAACAAGATGGCCAGGGCTGGGCGCGGTGCGGCGGCGTTGGCGACGGCAGCAATCGGCAGTTTCGTCGCGGGCACGCTGGCGACGGTGGCGCTGACCTTCTTTGCGCCCGTGATGGTCGGCGTGGCGCTGCGCTTCGGCGCGGCGGAGTATTTCGCGCTGATGGTCTTGGCGTTCACGACGGTCAGCGCGGTGCTGGGCGGATCGCCGCTGCGCGGGATGCTGTCGTTGTTTTTGGGTATCGGGCTTGGCTTGGTGGGCACGGATGTGCTCACCGGGCAATCGCGCTTTGACCTGGGTTTCCCAGAACTCGTGGATGGCATCGATGTCGTCACCGTCGTCGTCGGACTGTTCGCGGTGGGGGAAACGCTGTTCGTCGCCTCGAGGTTGCGCCAAGACAAGGGCGCGGTGATCGCGCTCAAAGGGCGTGCGACGATGACCAAAGAGGATTGGCGGCGCTCCTGGAAACCGTGGCTGCGCGGCACGGCGCTGGGCTTCCCGTTCGGCGTGCTGCCCGCGGGCGGCGCGGAAATTCCGACGTTTTTAAGCTACGCCCTCGAGAAACGCCTCGCCAAGCACCCAGAAGAATTCGGCAAAGGTGCCATCGAAGGCGTCGCCGGTCCCGAAGCGGCGAACAACGCCAGCGCCGCCGGGGTCCTTGTGCCACTGCTTACGCTGGGCTTGCCCACGTCCGCGACGGCGGCGATCATGCTCGCGGCGTTCCAGCAATACGGCATTCAACCCGGACCGTTTTTGCTCACGAACAACGCCGCCTTGGTGTGGGGTTTGATCGCCTCGTTGTACATCGGCAACGTCATGCTCTTGATCCTGAACTTGCCGCTCGCCCGCGTCTGGGTGCGACTGCTCGAGATTCCCCGACACTGGCTCTACGGCGGCATCTTGTTGTTCGCCAGCATCGGCGTGTATTCATTGAACAACAGTGTCTTCGATCTGGGCTTGCTCGCAGTGATCGGCTTGCTGGGTTACGCCATGCGGCGCTTCGACATTCCCGTCGCGCCCGCCGTGATCGGCATGATCCTTGGACCCAAAGCCGAGGAGCAATTCCGCCGCGCGCTCGGCATCGCGCAGGGCGATTTGACCGTGTTCGTGCAACGTCCGCTCAGCGCGAGCATTCTGGCGATCACACTGCTGCTCATCGTTGTTCCAATCGTTTTGCGCTTCGTGCAACGGCGACGGGCAAAGACAGCAATTTGACAGCTCGGGGTGTCGCTCGAGACCGCGCCACCACCGCCCCTCGAGACTTGGCTTGCATTCAAATTCCTCGGGACGTGAAAGCTCGAGCATTCATCCTGCAACGAACCCGTGTTCGCTCGAGCCAAACCGCGTTGAACCAAAGAACTTGGCTCGAGGGCAACCCTCGAGCCACAGCTGTATTTCTTCGAGATTTCAGGTTTCGCGTGGGTCCAGCGCGTCGCGCAAGGCATCACCCAACAAGCTCCAACCCAGTCCGAACAGCAGAATCGTGATTGCCGGGAAGAAGCTGACGAACCAATACCCAAACGGGTTTCCGGCGGGTCCGACGATGAACGCGCGGGCGAACGAAATCAGTTGCCCCCAATCGGCGTAGCCCTCGGGCGTTCCTAACCCCAGGAACGACAAGGTGGCTGCCGAGAGCGGCACCGTGCCGAAGTCCAAGACGACGATGGCGACGATGGTGGTCAGCGAGTTTGGCAGCACGTGTTTGAAGATGATGCCGAGGTTGCTCGCGCCCAGCGAGCGCGCGGCGTCCACGTACTCGAGCGCGCGCACCTTGAGGATGCTGCCACGGATGACTCGAGCGTACCCTGCCCAGCCGACCAAGACGAGCGCGAGCGCAATTTTGTCCAGCCCGCGCCCCAGGATGGAGACGATCACGATCACCAAGATCAACCCTGGGAATGCAAAAATCACGTCCACGAGGCGCATGAACAGGTTGTCAATCCAACCGCCGAAGTACCCGGCGATGCTGCCGACGACGATGCCGATCAGCAGCGTCGGAATCACCACCAACAGCGCGAGCTGAAAGGCGGTGCGCGCCCCCCAGACCAAGCCGTAATAGATGTCGTACCCGGCACTCGTGCCCAGAATCGCGCCGTCCACCCCTGGGGGCGTGGGGACAGAGGAGAAGCTGATCCGGTTGACGCTAAAGCAGCTTTGCGGCGGGGCGAAAATCGCGCGCCAGAACGTGCCGCCGAAGGGGTTGTAGACGCTGGCAGACGTTTCCCCGCCGAGGTCACGCAGGCAGTTGCCTTGGGGTGGCGCGAGCAGCGGCGCGAACAGGGCGACGAAGACGAAGAACGCAGAGATGATCAGTCCGACGATGGCCAGTTTGTTGCGCCGAAAGCGGCGCATCACGCGCGAGTCCATGAAGCCCTCGCGTTTGACGCTGGCGGCTTCCGTGGGCGGGCTGGTGATCGCCGACATCAGTCGAACCTCACGCGCGGATCAACCAAGCCGTAGAGCACGTCCGCGATCAGGTTGGCGAGCACGGTGATAAAGGCGATGAACAGCGCGAAGCCGAGCACGCCGGGGAAGTCCAAGCGCAGGGCAGCGTTCGCGCCCCACGAGCCGATGCCGGGGTACGAAAAAATCGTTTCGGTGATGACCGCGCCCGACATCAAGCCTTGCACGGTGAAGCTCGCCAAGGTGATGATTGGCAGCAGCGCGTTGCGGCGCGCGTGCTTCATGTTCACGGTGCTCGAGGGCAAGCCTTTGGCGCGGGCGGTGCGCACGTAATCAGAGCGCATGACCTCGAGCATCTCGCCGCGCATGACTTTGATCATGCCCGCGCTCGAGACCGTGGCGAGCGTGATGATCGGCAGAACCATGTGCTGCAGGGCGTCCCAAAGCACGACCCAGTTGCCTGCCAGGATGGAGTCCACGATAATCATGCCCGTGCGCGTGGGGACGGGGTTGGTGATGAGCAGGACGGGATCATTGCGCCCGATGCCGGGCAGCACGTTCAACGCGCCGTAGAACACGACGAGCAGCAGAATCCCCACCACGAAGGTCGGCAGGCAGTAGCCGATCACGGTGAGGACGCGCAGCACTTGGTCCAAGAGCTTGTCCTTGTTGAGCGCGGTCAGCGTGCCCATCCAAATGCCCAAGCCGATGATTGGGATGCAGGCCAAGAACGCCAGTTCAAAGGTCGCCGGGAAGCGCTCCAATATGGTGTCCACGACCGGGCGGTTGCTGGCTTTGGAGAAGCCCAAGTTGCCGCTGAGCGCGTTGCGCAGCCAGTTGAAGTACTGCACGTGGAACGGTTGGTCCAACCCATTTTCTTTGATGATCCGATCCAAATTTTGCATCTGGCGTTCGTTCGTCACGAACGACACCGCGCGCTCTTGCGGCGACAACTGCTGCATCAGGGCGACGATCAACACCGTCACCGCGAGCATCACCAGCGGCAAGGCGATCAACCGGCGCGCGACGAAGGTCAACAAAAGGGGTGCCTCGCTTTCAAAAATTGTTTCTTTGGTTTGTGGGTGTCTCGAGCCCAAAGTTGCTTGGGTTTTTCTCGAGGTGCGCGGTGAGGCGGCTTGTTCAGCCACCCCACCGCGTTGTTCAAAGCCTTACTTGGAGAGGTTCTTCCAGTACGTGCCAAAGCTGCCAGAGACTTGACCGTTGTAGTTCTCTTCCACACCCTTGACGTTGTCGCGGTACGTGAGGAAGCCCGTGCCGACGGGGGTGAGGATGATCGGCGCGAGTTCGTACGCGCGGCGACCAATTTGGCGGTAGATCGTGGCGCGGGCGGCGGAGTCGTTCGTGGCGTAGGCTTGGTCAATCAAGGTGTCCATCGTGTTGTCCTTGAAGTTCAAGCGACCTTTGAACGCGCCATCGGTGGAGTGGTAGAAGGTGCGCAGGAAGTTGTCGGTGTCTGGGTAATCGGCGAGCCAACTGCCAATGCTGACCGAGAGCTTGCTGGCGTCGGCGAGTTTCAAGAGTTCAGAGAACGCGATGGCGTTGACGTTGACCTTGAATTTGGGGTTGAGGCTTTCGATGTTGGCTTTGAGGATCTCGGCGATGGTTTGGCGTGCGACGTTGCCGGTGTTGTAGGTGACGTTGACGACAAAGCCGTTGTTCCACACCTGACCGCCGAAGGCGCGCTTGAAGAAGGCGGTGGCTTGCTCTTTGTTGAAGCTGTAGACGGGAATCTTCGGGTCGTAGCCGAGGTAGTTGCTGGGCAACGCCATCGTGCGAATCTCGCCCTTGTTGAGCAGCACTTGCTCCACGAATTTCTTGCTGTCGAACGAGAAGTTGAACGCCTTGCGGACGTTGATGTCGGAAAAGAAGTTCGCGGGGATACCGCGACCATCCAAGCGTCCGCTGCCGAGTTCCTTGGGTTCTTGAATGTTTTGGTTCAAGAACACCGCGCCCGAGGATGCGCCGGGCAGATCGTCGAGCACCTTGACGCCAGGTTGACCCTGGACTTGCCTGAGGTTGGCGCGGGTGACGACGCTGGTCAGGTCGGTGTCGCCCTTGTTGAGGGCCAAGACGCGCGTGGCAAGTTCGTCCACCTTTTGGATGATGACGTTCTCGACCTTGGCTTGACCGCCCCAATAATCGGCGAAGCGCTTGTACACGCCTTGGTTCGGGGTGCGCGAAACGAACTGGTAGGCACCGGTGCCCGAGGGACGCTTGGACAATTCGGAGTTGGTCAGGTCCTTTTCAACCCAGTTCTTCCAGTCACGCTCGGTACCGCTCCACTCGCCGATGCTGACCGCGTGCTTCTTGTCGACGATGCTGGTTGCGGTGTAGAGCAGCTTGGAGAGGAACGCTGGGTCGCGCTTGACGAGTTTCAAGACCAACTGACCACTGGCGTTGCACTCCACGGCGTTGTTGATCTGTGCCCAGGTCACGCTCTTCTTCGTGGCGTCGTCCCAGTACGCAAAGCCCAAGAGGCTCGTGGAGATGAACCAAGCGGGGGAGTCGGAGTTGTTCGTGATCAGCAGGCGCTCGAAGGTGTACTCGGCGTCGTCGCAGGTGAAGGCATTGCCGGTGTGAAACTTGACGTTCTTGCGCAGGTCAAACGTCCAGGTGCGACCATCTGCCGACGCACGCCAGGCGGTTGCGAGGAGCGGCGTGAACTCGGTGATGCTTTTGCCCTTGTAGCCGATCAAGCTTTCGTACATGTTCTCAATCGGTTCGCTGCTGGCGGTGTCGTAGGCCTGTGCAGGGTCCAGGGTGGACACGTCACCGACGACCATCATCAACAGCGTGTTGTTCGGAACGGCGGCGAAGGTCGTACCGACCGCCAGTGCTGCGCCCAGCAACCACAGTTTCTTGCTCATGCGTTTCCTCCGTGTGAAACGGGAAAACCTTCGCTCGAGGATTCCCTCGAGCCTGTGAAGATTTTCCGCTGGGGCGGAATATAGCATCTTCGGCGTACGTCAAATGGATTACGTCATTTTTGTGTCACGGCGTGCACTTCTCATCTGGCGGTGTAGATTGTGAGCTGTGAACGCACGGTTGCCCGCACTGCTTGCCCTCGCTGGGCTCAGTGCCTTGGGCACACTGGGTACGTCATGCAGCCGCCAGACCGATTCCTTTCCGCCGCAAATTGTCATCACCGCCCCAGCATCAGACACGGTCACGCCGCGCAGCAATTTGGTCATCCAAGGCTACGCGTGGGACGACAAAGGCATCACCAAGCTGGTCTTGAACGGACAGACGGATTTGCTCGCCAAGGGCACGCTCGCGGCGCAACGGGGGCGCAAGATCGTGCGGTTCAGCATTCCCGCCGATTCGCTCGCTGGGGGCAAAGTCAGTTACAGCTTGCGCGCCGTGGACGCAGGTGCGCGCAGTGCCACGCGCGAAATCAAGGTCACGGTGGACACCGTGCCGCCGAAGCTCACGATTCAAAACGTGGACCCGCAGAGTGACAGCGTGGCGGTGAGCGGCGTCGCCACCGACAACCAAAAAGTTTCGAGGGTCGCGGTTAACGGGGAACCACTGAACGTCTCGCCGGGTGCGCGCGTGGAGTTTTACACGGTCGTGCCCAGGACCCGCAAGCGCACGATTGACTTCATCGTCAAAGACAGCGTCGGGAACACGATCACCCAAAGCATTCCTGTGCCCCCGCCGCCGGTGATCGTTCCCGTCGCGGCGGCTGATACCAGTGTGTCTGGCACGACAACGACGCGCCGTCGGCGCACGCGGCGCACGACCGTTGCCCCGCCCGCCATCGTCGTTCCGGTCACGCCCCCGGCGACGCAGACTGGCGCTCCGCCGCGCTGATCTGACTTCGGCGCACCGGCTTGGGTCAGGGCAACCGCAAGGTCCGATGGGTGCTTGGTCTGCTCTCGAGCACGGCTGTTTTGCCATTTAAAGCGCCAAGCGACAATGCGAAATCGGCGTGGTCTCGGGCGCTGCGACGCTGGTTTTCTCGAGCAGCTTGGTCTCGTTGAGGGTGCCCAAGTCTTTGTTTCACAGTTTCAATCCTTCTCGAGCGACGTTGCGGTTGCCCTGCGGCTTGGGTCGGGGACGCTTGACGCCTCCAAAATCTGGGTGGTACAGTTCCAACTCGCGCGCGGGTAGCTCAGCTGGTTAGAGCACCCCGCTGATAACGGGGAGGTCCCCGGTTCGAGTCCGGGCTCGCGCACCACGGTCAGGGCAATCCGCGAGGGTTGCCCTGCTTCTTTGGCGTTGGTTAGCCCCCTTGCTCAACGTGGGTCGCTGGCTGTCCACACACGCATGATGTCAATTTCGGCAAATTCTTCAGAATTTGCCCGCTGTTGAACGCGTGGAAACGAATGCGAATGCCGTACCGGGCGCACTGTTCGCTTTTTAAAAGATGAACCGATTGAACGCAAGTCCGTCTTACACGCCTCCGGCGATTTCGGTGCGCGTCGGCGGGTCACACCCGGCGCGCGTGCAATTGATCGCCGCCGCGGTCGCCGCGAAGTGCAAGGTTTGGAGCAACGCGTCGTCTGAGACTGCGCGCAGCGCTTCTGGCGTCTCGAGGTTCAATTCCAAAAGTTTGGCGATGGTTGCGCCGCTAAACGTGTCGCCCGCGCCCACGGTGTCCACGACTTGCACCTGCGGCGCACGGACCTCGAGCCGTGAGCGATTCGCGCGATACAACCGCGCGCCCTTGCCGCCGTCGGTGACAACGACCACCGCCGCGCCACTGCCGTTGGAACCCCGGTGCAGCAGCTCTGCGCAGAATTCGGCTTCGTCCCTGCCCGGGTAGAGAAACCCGAAATCCTCGCTGGACAGCTTCACCCACGTCGCCAAGCTCCACCACTTTTCCAACCGCTGCCGGTACGCGTCCACGTCGCCCAGCACGGCGGGGCGGGCGTTCGGATCGAAGTGCTTGAAACCGTCAAACCGGCGCACGACCTCGAGCACGCGCGTTGAAATCGGTTCAAACAGCGGGGGCAAACTGCCGCCGTAATGCAGTGCACGCAAGCCAGCAGGCAACTCGAGCTGCGCACTGTAGAGCAGCGTGCTCGTGTCAGAAAAGCGAAAGCTGTAGCTGGGATGCCCGTCCACGATGTTGACGAACGCCAACGTAGACGGTTCGTCGCCCCGCTCGAGGTAATCCAGATTGACGCCGTTTTTCTGCAGCAACGCTGCGATGGCCACGCCGAAAAAATCCGTGCTGACCCGCGTCGCCAAGGCACTCGGCACCTCGAGCCTCGAGCCTGCCAGGGCGACGTTCAATGGGGAGCCACCGACGAAGCCCTCGAAGTTCAACCCCGACGTGGCTTTGAGATCGACGAGTGCTTCACCGAAGACGAGGAGTTGAGGGGATGCCATGTGCGGGTCATCATAATCGGGCGGGGTGCGCGACGCCCCCTCATCCGTCAGCTTCGCTGACACCTTCTCCCGCGTCGTGCCGTCGCACCCATGTGCGCAAGGCGCAATGCACGCAAGGCGTGACGAGAAGGGAAAAAGCTGTGGGGCTCGAGTCTCGAGACCGGCATCAAGTCCCCCTTCTTGTCGTGCCCATGCACGCAAGGTCATGCTGTGCCCATGCACGCAATCAACACTGCGGGAGAAGGGTCGAGGATGAGGGGCGCGTCCCCAGTCCGTGCTTCTCAAGTTCTCGAGACCGCGAACAAGTCCGTCTGCGGCGCACTCCTGGGTTCTTCCGGCAACGCCGCGAACACGCAGAACTCCAAGCCCAGCGCCTCGAGTTGCTTTCGGGCAGGGCGGCTGATGTCGGGCGCAGCGAGGATGCCGCGCACGTGCGGCGCGAACAAGGGCGGCAGCGTGGCGCGCACGGCGGCGACGTAGCGCGCGAGTTGGTGCACGCCCTCTTGGTTGGCTTTGGCGCGTTTGACCTCGATCACCACGTAGTTGCCATGCACATCCTTGGCGTACACGTCAATGTCGCCAACACCCACGGGCAATTCGTGCTCGAGCAGCGTCAACCCAGCCTCGAGGCAGGAGAGGTCGCGTTTCAAGGCTTCGTGCATCTGGCTTTCGGAGCCGTGGAGTTGAAAGACTTTTTCGTCGCGCAACTCGAGCGCCATTGCCAATTTGACTTCTGAGAAGGTGATCTGCACGAGTTCGTTGGGGCTGTGGCGCTCAGCGAGGAGCATCACGCGGTCGTCCTCGTCCCTCGAGACCGAGAGCACGTCCGTTTTGGGTTGCCAGTTGATCGGTTTGACGCCGCGCGCCCCGTGCACTTGCAGGCTGCCGTCGGGTTTGAGCATGACGACGTACTCGCCCGACTCGGTGAGGCTGGCGGCGCGTCCGACATAGACGACTTCGCAGGCACCGATGACTTGCAGGAATTTACGCGCAGCGATGGCTTGGCGCAGCAGATTCTCGAGGTCCGTTTTTTCAGGTCGCTCGAGGATCACAGGTGGCAGTTTAACCGCTCGAGACCGCACCGAACGTTAAAGGCTGGATGAAGGCGACGCCCCGCGATTCGCTCACCGCGCTCAGGCATTCTTCATCTTGCAACGCGTCCCTCGAGACCCGATCTACACTCGAGCACGTGAAAAAGGAGTGCTCCCATGACCCAAGACCAGATTCGCCGCTTCATCCTCGAGACCTTGCCCAATGTGACCGTGGTGCGGGCACTCGAGGCAGAATTTTTCGCCTACAACCCGCGCGGTCTGCCGCCCACTGAGCAAAAGTTTCCGTTCGCCACGCTCGTCACGAACGACGCGCACGACACGGCGTCGAACCTCGAGCGACCAGGGGTGTACCGGCTCAACATCGGTGTGAAACCCGAAACGTACCGCGCATTGTTCGGGGCTCAGCCCGCGTTTCCTCGAGAAGGCGGTGTTGTCCAGACCGGTCACGATTTCACCGCGCTGGACGTGTTGATGCCGCATCCGGTGTACGCGGCGATGGCGTGGGTCTGCGTGCTCAACCCGAGCCCTGAGACCTTTGAGCGCATCAAACCGCTGCTCGAGGAAGCCTATGCCGTGGCTGTGGCTCGGGAGCAACCGTGACTCAAGACATCGGCTTGACGAAACGCAAGCGCGTGTACACCAGCCGAAAACCTGCCCGCTCGAGGTTGCGCGCCGACGGCAAACCGGGCACAGCGCTCGAGGTCGCCCATTCGCAGCCGTGCGCCTTGGCGGTGCGCAGGCGCGCGTGCAGCAGTGCCGTCTGCGCGCCGCGTCCGCGTGCGGCTGGGGCGGTGCCCGCGCTGTACAGCGTGGCGACTCGCGGGGTGAGTTGCAGCGCACCGAGCGCTTCGAGGCGCTCATTTGCCTTCCAGCCAAACGCGAGCGCGCCCGGCAATCCGAACGCGAGCTGCATCGTCGTGTGCATGGGGTCGTCCGGCGCGTACTCCCAAACCTGTGGTGCGGGCTCGAGCCAGTCTTCGATGTTCTCGAGGACGTGCACGGACAAGTTGGGGGCGAACGGCGTGTACGTGTCCAGCGCCAACGCGTAGTGGTTGACCGCGACGCCCAAGCGATACCCTCGAGCGGCGAGCAACGTGTATGCACTCGCGTCCACGACCGAGCACAGGTCGAGCGCGGCAGGCACGCCGCGTCCCTCCAGGAAACCCTCGAGTGCGTCCAGGTGCGCCGCCTCGAGCGGTTCAACAATGCCGAGTGCGAAGCCTCGGTTGACTGGATATCCTGCACCCATCGAAGCGGCGATGCCGCCGCCGATCTCCTGCCACGCGCCGTCCCCGCCGAGGGCGTGCAAACCACGGGCGTACCCGGTCTGCCGTTCGGCTTCGGTGCGTTCCAGCAATTGCGCCAGCTCTGGCGTGAGGATCATTGCCGCGTTGCCTGACGCATCGCCTCGGTGTTGCGTTCGTGAAACCGACGGTAGAACGCTTCGACATTTTCAGGCTCGAGGTTTATGGACTGCAAGGCGTCCTCGAAGGTCCACGTTTCCCCTGCGCGCACGCGCCGCTCGAGTTCATCGAAATACGCGATGTTGCGTGCCAATAAGCCTGCGTCGCTCGTCCCGCCGTGACACGGAATGACCACACTGGGCTCGAGGCGTTGAAGCTGCGCCAACGTCGCGCGCAACGTGCCCAGGTCTGCGGCGTTGCCTGCGTACGGCAGCGGATGCTCGGCGGCGTCGGTGGCGAGCAGGGTTTTGATTTTTGGAATCCACACGACGAGTTGATCCGGGCTGTGCCCCGGCGCGGGCAGCAACTCCAACGTCAAATCGCCGCCGTGCACGGTCAAATGGGTGCTCGAGGTCAGCGTCGGTGGTACGATTCGCACGTCCTGAAACCGTGCGTCCTGCGCCCGCTTCTCCTCGAGCACACGCTGAAATTCTGGGTTGCGCGCCATCGCCACGCTCGCCTCGAGCGCGATGATCGGCGTGCCCACGGGCAGCGCCGCATTGCCCCAGACGTGGTCGTCGTGTTGGTGCGAGTTGATCGCCAACAGTCCGCGCGTCTCGAGTTCCGGGCGCAAAATCTCGAGGATGCTCTGGCAATTTTGCACCGTCATCTGCGTGTCGTTGATGACGACGAAGCGCTCAGTAACGACGGCGGTGGTGTCCACGTCGCTCGAGTGAAACACGCGCACGCGCGGATCCCACGCACCGTTGGTTTCCATGACGCTCATGGCTCGAGCGCCCGCACGAGTTCGCGGCAGAAATCCGGGATGTCCGCGACGACGCGCCCCCAGACGAGCTTGCCGTCCGTGAACGCGGCTTCGTCGCGCCACACGCAACCTCGAGCAGTCATGTCGTCCTTGATCCCCAAGCTGCCCGTGACCGGGCGTCCAGGCTCGAGAATGCCAGCAGAAGCAGCGACCCAACCGGCGTGGCAGATGTAACCCTGCACTTTGCCTTGGTCGCGCATCGCGCGCACGAAGTCGAGCAAATGCTGATCGCGGCGCATCTTGTCGGGAGCCCAACCGCCAGGCACGACGATGCCGTGAAAGTCCTCGGCGCGCAACGCCTTGGTCTCGAGGGTTGCCTCAGCGCTCAATCCGCCTTTGCCGGTGTACTTGCCAACTTTGACAGCAGCCGTGACGACTTCTGCACCTTCTTCTTGCAAGCGCATTCTGGGCACGTGGTACTCGAGGTCTTCGAATTCGTCAGCAACCGGAAAAACAACCTTCAACCCGTTGAGTTTCATGCGTTCGCCTCGAGCTTGTGGTGCTCGAACGGATTGGCGTCCGGCGGTCCGTCGCTGATCCACAACTCGCGCGTCTGCAAATCCAAGATGATCCCGGCGATGGTCTGCGTGCGGTCCTCCTCGGGCTCATCCATGTTCGGGTAGCGGCAGATGCCGTCCGGGTCGTCCTCGCGGTTCTTTAAAAACCCTTGCAAATCCGCGATCTCGAGCGGGCGCTTGGATTCAAGGAGCCGCGTCATCACGTCTTGGCGGTAATAGCTGTGCGGGCGGTGCTCGGACGGCGGTTCAACAATGCCGAGCTTGTCCGGCTCCAAGAAGTGGTTCGTGTGCGCCATGCTGCCCAAGGTGCAGGAGAGCTGCCGCACGCCGTTCGGGGCGGTTTCGATGTCCACGATTTGGTTCGGTGCCGCGCCAATCATGAAGTTCGTGCTGCACGCCCTGGACGCATCGCTCACGACCGCGACCGCTTCGTCGAAGGTCCTCGAGCGCAAGATCTCGTGCAGGCGCAGGTGCGTGGGCTTGACCGGGCGCGACCAATCGTCGTCCATGCTGACCAACCCAGAGATGCACACGCCGATGCCGAGGGAGTTGAACCCGATCTTGCCGCCGTAGATGCCTGCTTCGGTGAAACACAGCGTCTCGAGACCATCGGGATGCGTCGTGTGCACGAGCGCACCCTGCACACCGACGATGTAATCCCAGTTCTGCCCCATCGTCAGGTGCCCGGTCGCCATCGCCTCGGGGAGCACCGCAAACAAGGTGCAGCCGTCGGTTTTGATCCCTCGAGCCGCCATGCCCGCATTGACCAAGCCCTGCTCGCCGTAGCCGTAATACAAGATTTCGTAGCGCGCGTTCAGTGCGGAGATCTCGAGGTATTCCCTGCCCACGGCGTCCGCAATGCCGCGTATGGCTTCGGCGTACTGCGGGTTGAAGTGCGCGATGTTGCCCGCGATGCGCGCGGCCATCTCCAACGTTTGGGCACGACTGAGTTTGACTTCGTACTGGAAGCGGTGGAAGTACACGTCCAAGTTGTGGAGCACCCGAGCCTTCAACTGCTCGCCGTGCTGCACGCCCTGGGTGTACGCGTCGCCGCTGACGTGAATACGTGGAAGGGACACGCGCAGCAGTGTACCCGAGGCGTGGTGATGGACGAGGAGCGCCAAACGGCCTATCCGGCCGATGCTCGAGCCAGCGTGTTGTCAGGTCAGTCCTGAGGTTCGCCGTGCAGTTTGACCAGCATTTGCACGTCAGCCAAATCTTTCAACCGCCCGGCTGCACGCTTGTTGCGAATCTGGTCATGTGGGTGAATGACTTTGAAGCGCACTTCGTCCACCTCGACCTCGAGCGCCCGCGGGTAAGCATCGTCAAAGGTCACGCCGTTCACGCGCAGCAACACTTCGATGCGATTGGGTTCAATGCCCAACCCGAATCCAAGCTTTGAAGATTTCAGCAAGTCACCCAAGGCACTCAAGTCAATCTCTGCGTCTGCAAAGGTGCGCAAGGCATCGCTCAAACGCTCCAAGTTGTCGGCACTCGGTCGCACCCACACGTCAATGTCCTGCGTGACCCGAGCCTGCACGTGCAAGTTGTAGGCGTATCCACCGATCAACATGAACTCCACGCGGTGGTCGCTGAGCGCTTGCAGGAAATCGCGGAAATCTTCTTGAAAGACGCTCATACAACTGACTCGAGCAGTTCAAACTCGAGGAGGTCCACGTGGAGATTTCGCCGGTCCATGCGACGTGGGGTCACAGTGTGGAGCGCGGCATCGCGCCAGCGGAACGCGTATTCGCGCAATTCCTCGAGGGTACGCCAACGGTGTTCTGGGCTGAGTTCCAACCAATGCGGGTCCAGCCCGTCATCGTCGGCTTCAATCCACTCGAGTTCGAGCGTCCTCATCGCTCAATTCTACCGCATTGACACGCCCGTGTCGGGTGTTCGCGGGTGCGTTTCAGCGTTGGCTGGTGCACCGTCGCGCGCGAAATCGGGTGCTCGAGGACGTGCGCCGCGGTCACTTCGGGAGACGGCAACAGAACACCCAAGTGCTCGCCCTTGGCTCTGTGCAAGACGGTTCAAGGAGCCAGCCGCAAGCTCGAGGATGGACGCCCTCGAGCTTGCGTTCTCGGCACTGGGTTGTTCGCCTCGAGATTCGGCTCGACCGCTGGGTTTCAGATGCTCGGATTCGCGTCCGGCGTCGTCGGTCGCACCGCATCGAGATTGACGACGGCGCGCGAGATCAAGCGCTCCAACTCCGCTTGGGTGATGAGTCCGCTCTTGATGGCGTTTCTGACCTCATTCTTGCCGTTCTGCGCGACGCTTTGGAAGGTCACAAAGACGTTGTCAGGATCAGGCGTTTGCGTCTGACGCACACTCAATTCCACGCGCGGCAACGGCACCGGGTCGCGTTGCAGGTGCGCGCCCGCGGTCTCGAGGTCATTGGCTTGCAGCGCAGCGATGATCCCCGGAGCCGCCTCAAGCGGGGCGTTCAACACGGTTTTGCCCACGCCGAACCACTGCTGGTTGCGTTCGTTGAACGGTTCGTTGGCGGCCCCTGAGCCCAGCGCGTAGATCAAAAAGAACACGACCGCGAATTCCACGCCCGCGTAGACCCAGTACCAGACGCCCTTGAGTTCCAAACCGCTGCCACTGCTGCTGGAAGACCGGGTGATGCTGATGCCTTGCTTGGCCTCGAGTTGCAAAAAGCCCAGGAAGCCGCCCGTGCCGGTTTCCGAACGCAGGAATTCGTCGGTGGCGCTGGCGACCGCTTGGGGCGTGGCGCTGGCGTTTTGCGAGGTGAGGAATTGGCGCACCTCGTCTTTGAGCGCGAATTCGTACGCGGCGAAGTGGTACGTGCCCAGCAGCACGACCGCACCAACGAGCGCAATCAGCGCCGTGATCGCCCCGTTGCGCAGCTTGCCGCTGCGGACGCCAGCCGCGAGCATCGCCCCCGCGACGCCGCCCGCGATGCCAGGGAAAAGCACGATCAGGTAGAAGCGCAGGTAATGGTCCACGGCGTAGAGCACGCCGCCCATCAGCACCGCGCCGATCAAGGTAAGCGCGAGTGCAACGAGGATGCCGGGCAGCGGAGCCGCACCGCTGGCTTTGTATTCACGCATGGTTTCCCCCTTTGGCAAGCGGTTTTCCGCGCGTGCCGTCCCAAGGGACGAGCATACGACTGTGCTGGCTCGAGCATGCCGAGTATCCCCCAAAAAGCCGTGATGAACGGTCTCGAGGGCGTGTGCGGTGCGCAAGGTTGCGGGCGGGGCAGGCTCGAGCACGCCCGACCTGGTATCGTTTCCACCATGGGCGCGTCGCACGCGGTGAAGGAGTTCCACGTTTCCAAGGCTGCTCGGGTCGCACACGGCTTTGAAGCGACGCTGTTCAGCAGTCGTGGGCGCGTGGTGTTCGCCAACTTCGCCGCCGCGCGGCGCTTCGCGGTGGCACTGAACGCGCGCCAACCGAGCCGTGGAGCAAGGGCGGGCGATGTCAACGCGATGGGCTTGATCGACGAGGTGCTGCACGCGCTGATCGCGGAGTACCGCACACGCCAGCGTCCGACGCTGTGGCGCGACGCGCTGTCCACACTCGAGGGGTCGCTGGGTGCTCGAGCGGTGCGGGAAACGTTGACGCGCTTCGCCACGGACTTTCCGCCCGCCGCCGTGTACCGCGGCGAGACGACGGTGGACGCGTACCTCAATGGCTCCAGCGATGGTCAACCGCACACGCACGTGGTTTTGGAAGAGATGTTGCTGTTGTGGCTGGAGAACAACAACCCAGCGTTCGCGCCGTACAAGGATTTGTTCGACGACGCCGACCTGCGCATGGGAACGGTGTACTCGAGGCTGATGTCGGGTCTCGAGGGGTTCCTGGAAGCGCAAGAACCCTTCGAGGCAGCGGGCGGCTTGACCTTGTGGCGCGTGTTGCGCTTGCCCGCACTCGCCGATCCGGGTTCACTCGAGGGTCAGCTCAGAATGCTGCTCGAGCGTTTTGGGGGCGCATTCAACACCTCCCGGTTCGCGGATTTACTGAATGTCATTCGCACGCGCGCCTTGGGGGCGTTGAGCCTGATCCAAGAGGAAGACCGCTTCCTGCAAGCGCTCGAGGAGGAGCGCACTGGCGGCGGCGCGGGTCGCGGCACGCGCTTTGGCGGCAGCGACGTGCGCCCGCAACGCGTCACGGGCGACATGCTCGAGTGGGAGCCTGAGGCGTATACGCAAGACCAATCGTGGATGCCGAAGTTGGTGCTGCTGGCGAAGAACGCGTTTGTTTGGCTGGACCAATTGCGCAAGCAGTATGGCAATCATATCCAGACACTCAGGGACGTGCCTGACGCGGAACTCGAGCAACTGCGCTCCTGGGGCGTGACCGGTTTGTGGCTGATCGGGTTGTGGGAACGCAGCCGCGCCAGCAAGGAAATCAAGCACCGCATGGGCAACCCCGACGCCGTGGCGAGCGCGTACAGCTTGTACGACTACGCGATTGCCCACGCGCTCGGCGGCGAGGATGCGCTCGAGGATTTGAAAGCTCGAGCTTGGCGATTTGGGATTCGCATGGCATCCGACATGGTGCCGAACCACGTCGGCATTGACGGCAAGTGGGTCGTCGAGCACCCGGAATGGTTCCTGCAAGTGCCCGAAGCACCGTATCCGGGCTACACCTTCCACAGCGAGAACCTGAGCACCGACCCTCGCGTGGGCATCTACCTCGAGGATCACTACTACGCCAAAACGGACGCCGCCGTGGTCTTCAAGCGCGTGGACAACGCCTCGGGTGCGGCGCAGTACATCTACCACGGCAACGACGGCTCTGGGTTGCCGTGGAACGACACGGCGCAATTGGATTATTTGAACCCGCAGGTGCGCGAGGTCGTCGTGCAAACGATCCTGCACGTCGCCCGCCAGTTTCCGGTGATTCGCTTCGACGCCGCGATGACGCTGGCCAAGCGCCACATCAAACGCCTGTGGTTCCCCGACCCCGGCAGCGGCGAAGGCATCGCCAGCCGCAGTGAGCACGGCATGACCCGCGAGCAATTCGACGCATTGATGCCGCAAGAGTTCTGGCGCGAGGTCGTGGACCGCGCCGCCGTGGAAGCCCCAGACACGCTCTTGCTCGCCGAAGCCTTCTGGATGATGGAGGGGTATTTCGTCCGCTCCCTGGGCATGCACCGCGTCTACAACAGCGCCTTCATGCACATGCTGCGCGACGAGAAAAACGCCGAGTACCGCCAGATCATCCGCGAAACCACGGCGGTTGAACCGGAAATCTTGAAGCGCTACGTCAACTTTTTGAACAACCCCGACGAGAAAACGGCGGTGGAGCAGTTCGGCAAGGGCGACAAATATTTTGGCGTGATGACCTTGTGCGCGACGCTGCCGGGCTTGCCGATGCTCGGGCATGGGCAGATCGAAGGCTATGCCGAGAAGTACGGCATGGAGTACCAGCGCGCGTATTACAACGAAAGCCCCGACGAGGGGCTGATTGAGCACCACCGCAGCCAAATCTTCCCGCTCCTCAAAAAACGCGCGCTGTTCGCAGAAACCGAGAACTTCGTGTTCTACGACCTCGAGAGCCACGGGCAAGTCGCGGAGGGCGTGTATGCCTACAGCAATGTCCGAGGGGGCGAACGGGCGCTGATCGTCTACAACAACTCGAGCGGTGTGGTGTCCGGCGTCCTCCGCAATGGGCAAGGAGCCAAGCGAGCCTCGAGCATCACCGACGCCCTGGGCTTGAACGCCAGCGACGACCGCTACGCCGTGTGGCGCGACGCGGTGACGAATTTGGAGTTTGTGCGCGCCAGCCGCGACTTGGCGGACGGGATGCGCGTGTCCCTGGGCGGGTACGGTCGCGCGGTCTTGCTGGATTGGCGCGAGGTCACTGACCGCGACGGGCGCTACGCCCGCGTGACGCGGATGCTCGAGGGGCGCGGCGTGGAGAGCGTGGAAGCGGCAACGCTGGAGTTGCACTTGGAGCGCATCTTGATGCCGTGGAACGCGTTCGTGAACGCCGCGAACGCCAAGGCGCTGCTTCAGACCGATGCCCGCGAACTGGGGATGCTCGAGGCACGCGCAAAGGCGCTCAGCGACGGCGTGGAAGCGCATACCGGCACGAACTTGAATGGCAGCGATTTTGCGAAAAAGGTGCGCGAACAGGTGGCGCGCGTCAAAACCACCGACGCAACCGCGATGCTCGAGGCGCTGGGCGTGATCGTCACGACGGAACTCGCCGCGCTGACGAACGGTGATGCCCGCGCACTGTTGGACGATTGGCTCTTGGGCAAGCAACTCGAGCGCGGCTTCAAAGAACTCGGCGCGAGCGCCTGGGATGCCTCGCTCGCCGTGGCACGGGTGCGCTTCCTGTGCGCGCTCGGCACGACCCTCGAAACACCAGACTTGCAAGCTTGGGCACTCGAGTCGGACGCGCCGGGGGCAATCGGCTTGAACCGGTTTGAAGGCGTGACCTACGTCAGCGCGGAACGGCTCGAGGCGACGCTGGGCACGGCGCGGTTGTTGGTCAAGAACGCCAAGCCGCTCGAGGCATTGGGGCGCGAGGTCGTGGCGAACGGTTACCGCATCCTGGAAGCCGTGACCAAGCCTGAAAAACCTGCTCGAGCCGCGAAACCGAAAGCGCCCAAAGCACCTGCGGGCGAGCCCGCGCCCGCGAACACCGCGAAAGCGGCCAAGCCCGCCGCCGCGAAACCCGCCGCGCCGAAAACCTTGAGCCGCACCAAAGCGGTCGTGGCGACCGAACCCGAAGCCCCTCGAGCCTCGAGCCGCGCGAAAAAGCCCGTGGTTGAAGCCGTCTCGAGCCCTGCCGCGAAGCCAGCAAAACCGAGCACCGCCAAAACGGTGAAGTCTCGAGCGGCAACACCGGAACCCGTCGCCGCCAAGCCCGTCCGCAAAGCCGCCGAGACGAAACCCGTCGAGAAAGACGATTTGACCGTCATCAACGGCATCGGACCAAAGGTCGCCGCCGTTCTGGAAGCGGGCGGCATCGTCAACTTCGCGCAACTCAGCAAAGCCAAGGAAGCCAATTTGCGCGCGATGCTCGAGGGGGCGGGGATCAAACTGTTCAGGAACTTAGAAACCTGGGGCACGCAAGCCAAAACGCTCGGCGCGGGCGGCAAGAAAAAGTCGTGAAGCGTTGACGAAGCGGGTGCAGGTCAATCCAAACCACCCCGAGCCAGAGCGCATCCTCGAGGCGGCGGCGGTCATTCGGCGCGGCGGCTTGGTCGCGTTTCCGACCGAGACAGTCTACGGCTTGGGCGCGAATGGGTTGGACGCCGACGCCGTGCGGCGCATCTTCGCCGCGAAAGAACGCCCGAGTTCAGACCCACTGATCTTGCACCTCTCGAGCCCGGACGACTTCGGGCGCATCGCCATGCTCGAGGGACGCGAAGCGTTGGTCTCGAGCCTCGCAGAGCGCTTTATGCCCGGTGCGTTGACGCTCGTGCTGCCCAAAGCGCCAGGCGTGCCGCTCGAGGTCACGGCGCTTGGTCCGACCGTCGCCGCTCGGGTGCCTGCGCATCCCGTCGCCGCCGCGCTGATCGCCGCAAGTGGTGTGCCCATCGCCGCACCGAGCGCGAACCTGTTCAGCCGCCCCAGCCCGACCACTGCCGCTGCGGTGCTCGAGGATTTGGACGGACGTGTGGACCTCGTGCTGGACGGCGGCGAGACCCAGATTGGCGTGGAGAGCACGGTGCTGTCCCTGATCGGCGCACCAACGCTGCTGCGCCCTGGCGGGGTCGCGCTCGAGGACTTGGAAAGCGAGATCGGCGAGGTGCTGCTGCCCGGAGAAGCGGTTCTGGACGCCAAAGACCCGCAACCCGCGCCGGGGATGTTGCTGAAGCATTACAGCCCTAGGGCGCGCATACTGCTCGTGGAGCACGGCGCGAACCTCGAGGCTCGGTTGCTCGAGGCGGCACGGTCCGCCCGAGGGGAACACCTCGGTCTGCTGTTACCACGCGCATCCCTGCGCGCGCTCGAAGGCGTGGCGGGCGAGCGCTACGACCTGGGCGAGACGCCCGCGCAGGTCGCCGCGCGGTTGTTCACCGGCATGCGCGCATTGGATGCTGCCGGGTGCACGGCGATCCTCGCGCAACGCTTCGCGCCGCAGGGGTTGGGGCGGGCGTTGAACGACCGCCTGTACCGAGCCGCAAGCGGCAACGTGCTGGTGTAGGGACGCCCTCTCGTCCCCGTCCGCAAGCGGGTCACACGCTTTTGGCACCAGCCTCGAGGTTCAAGTCTGCTGTGCGCAAAAGTTTCAGTTCCTCGAGAAATCCCGGTCGCGCACCGCGTTGTGCGCCTCAAACGTTGTGCTCGAGCCAACCGATTTAGGGTTGGGTCAACACCTGAACTGCGCGCTCTAGGACGAGGTCGCGCCCACGCGACAGGGCTGCCATGTCATCCGTCATCACGATGTTCGGCGTGACCCGCTCTGGGTGCGGCTGCCCGTCCGGGGTGCTCGAGCGGCCGCTGGTCACGGCGATGGCGCCGCCGTCGGGCAGCGGCGTGACGGTGGTGCTGGTGTTGAGCACGCCCGCCGTGGGCTCACCGATGACCTGGGCACGACCGGGGCGTTGCAAGAAATAGGTCATGTACTCGGCGGCACTGCGCGCGAGGCGGTTGGTCAGGACGACGACCGGTCCGGTCCAACGCGCGGGGGTGTTGATGCGGAAATTGGAGTCTTTGATTTCGCCGTCTTGGAAGATGTTCAATCCACTGCCAAATTTGCTTTCAAAACGCACGCCCGCTTGGTCCACGAAGGCACCCGCGCTGGCCATGCTTTCAAACGCGCTGCCGCCGCCGGAACCGCGCACGTCCAAAATGATCGCCCGCGCGCCGGACGCCTGGGCTTGGCGCACGTAGGCGTGGACGCGCGAGGCAATTTGGTTGTTGGTCAGGAACTGGTAGAAGGTGATGACGGCAATTCTGTCGTCGCGCAGGGTGTACGTGGGCACCCACGGCGTGAGCGGTTCCGGCGTGAGCGTCACCGGACGTTCCACACTGGTGGGCGCCGTGCCCGAGGCTTGCGTCGTCGCACCCGCACTTTGCCTCGAGACCGTCAGGGTGAAGGGCTTGGCGGCGAATTCGAGTGCGGTGATGGCGTTGATCGCGTCGGTGGCGCTTGAAAATCCGCTCAGGGGCTGACCGTTGATGTTCGTGACGACATCGCCGCGCCGCAAGCCCGCGCGGTCGGCGCTCGAGCCTTCGCGCACGCGGGTGACGATCAGCGCCGCGGCATCGGGAATGGCGTCAAACTTCAAGCCGACCATCGGCAGGCGCGCGTTGGTCGCGTCGGCGTTGAACTGGGCGTAACGGTTGGGCGACAGGCGGAACGTGTGCCCGTCGTCCACTTGCGCCAGAATCGAGTCCAGCACGCCAATCCCCGTCTCCAACGGGCAAGGGGCTTTGTCGGCGCAGGCTTGCGTGAGTTGCTGCTCGCCGGTCAGTTCCAACTGTGCGAAGTCAATCGGTTTGAAACCGTAGTAGCTGCGCTCGAGCGCGGACAGCGCGCGGTCCAGCAAGTTCTGCGCGGGGCTGGGCGCTTGGGCGAGGCTGGTGACTTGCAGACTGACGAAGGCGACGAGGACACCCAAGGAACGGCGCATGGGATTCAGTTTTGCGCGTTTGGTGGCGAGATGAATGAGACGCGATTGTCCGTTCGCAGACAGTGTTGCCCGAACGGATTGCCTCGGGCTGAACGATCTGCCCACAGCCCACCCTGGGTTCATCGTCCAATGCGCCCGGCTCGAGCGTTGCGCCTTCACCACCAATCGATTCCGCAGCCGTTTCGCCAGGCAACGACCATCCCGCGAAACCCAGCTTGCAAACACGAGCCTCGAGCCTCGACCCCGAGATTTGGTTAGGACTGGGCGGACGGTGCTGAAGTTGGCGCAGTCCCACGCAATTGCGCCAGCAACGCTCCAGCCAGAATCAACGCCCCTCCAATGAGCTTCGCGGGCGTCAACCCCTCGCCCAAAAAGACGAGCGCCAATGCCGCGACGAACACCGGCTCCAACGTGAACAGCAAACTCGCACGGGTCGCCCCCAAGCGCTGCACGGCGGCGAACATCAACGGAATCGCCATCACCGTCGCCAGCACGCCCGCGCCGAGGATCACGCCCCAGGCGGACAGGCTCGAGGGCAAGCGCAATGAACCCAACGCTGTCCCGAGCACGAGGAACCCCACGGCGCTGCCCACGGACGCGTGGGCGGTCAGCGTCAAACTGTCTGCGCCGTTGAAGAGGCGTCCGCTGGCGACGAGGAACCCGGCGTAGCAGGCGCCGGAGAGCACCGCGAGCAAAAGTCCGGTGACGGTGCCGTCGCTGGGCACGCCGACGATGGTGATGAGCCCGAGGCTCGAGAGCGCGAGTCCGCCCAGTTGCGCGGCTGTGGGTCGCACACCGAGCAGCCATTCGTAGAGCACGACGAACGCGGGCGCGAGGTAGAGCAGCAACGTCGTCACGCCCGCCGAGGTTTGCCCAAGCGCAGCAAAATACAACGTCGTCTGCACGGTATACACGAGCCCAAAGCCGATCTGTGCCAGTCGCGCTCGGGCATTCAACCCTCGGGCTGCGAACGGCAACAGCACCAAGGCGCCGAACGCGAAGCGCGCGAGCAAAAACGTCTGGTCGCTCAAGCCGACTTGCGGCGCGAGCTTGCCCCAGATTGCCAGCGTGGAGAACCCGAACGCGCTCAGCACCGCCAACGCTGCACCGAGCGTCACCGCGTTCACTGAACGCCCAGGAAGGCGCGCACCATCTCGAGTTCTGTCTCGAGCGCACGTTTGAACGCCTTGTCTTTGGGTCGCGCCTCGACGAACCCAAGGTCCGCCTCGAGCACGCCCGCTTTGACGCTGATGTTCGCCCAGCCAACCGCGCGGTCGCGCCACAACAGCGGCAGTGCGTAATAGCCGCGCACGCGTTTGGCGGCGGGCGTGTACGCCTCGAAGCGGTACGCCCAGCCGTGCAGGTGCTCGAAGCGGCGGCGGTCCCAGACGACCGGATCAAACGGCGCGAGCAGGTGCACCGCGTCGCCAGGCGCGCCCTCGGGCGTTTCGCCGCGCGGGTACACGTACGTCACGCCCTCGAGCGTTTCGGTTTGCAGTTCGTCGCGCACAATCGCGTTCAAGTGCTTGCGCGTCACGGCTTTGAGGTGCGGGGCGCCCAGCCCAGAGAACGCCACGAGTTGCTTTAAACTCTGCATCGGCAGTGGCGCATAGAGATTCACGATCAAGTGCACGATGCCGCGCGCCGCCTCCAGGTCAGACGGTGGCTCGAGACCTTCGAGGTGCGGGGCGGCTTCGTAGACCTTGATGCCCGCCTCGCGCCGCGCCACGCGCAGGTGCCCACGGTAGTGCAATGCGTCCAGGGCGCGGGTAGTCGCCTGCGACGTGCCGCCCCAAGCGTTGCCGCTTTGCAACTTGCCAAATGCGCGCTCCAATGCCTTGGGGTGCGTCGCCCCGTTGTCGCGGACGAACCCGAGCACGCGTTCGGACAAGCCCGTCGCTTCGGTCTCAATGCGCAGGGCTCGGGCGGGGATGCGCGGGTGCATCAACCGTTGCGCCTCGCGGGTCAGGAAGCCGTAATTGACGAAGTAATCTTCTTCCACGCCAAGGCTGGGGTACAGCCGCTCCAAATCGCCCGCGCGGTATCCAGGCGCGCGGTGGCGCAGGATCAAGTCTTGTGCGCGAGCCGGGGCGCGAATCGGATCGGCTTGGACGAAGCCTGCGGTCTCGAGGGCGCTAGGCAGGTCGGGGGCCATGCGCAGCGAACGCCGCGCGCTGTACGCCCGCAAACGCTCGAGGTCACGGTTCACGGGCACGGATTCTAACGCGCGCCACGGGCCAGAGCCGATAAGCTGTTTGGCGTGTCCCTGCTGAAATCCGACCGAGATTTCGAGCCGATCACCCCGACGCGCACGGCGCTGCCCGCCGCCGTGTACGGGGTGCTGGGCGCGATCCTGGCGGTGCTCGCGTTCGTATTGATTTCCAGCACAGCCTACCGGGAAAACGCGGGCGTGACGCTGCAAGAGGCCCAAACGCGCACGCGAGCCGTGCTGCCGTACGTCTTAGCCCTCGCCGCCTCGAGCCTCGCGCTGTTCGGGGCGGCGCGGTTGGTGTGGATCGCGCACCGCCACGCGCTTGTTGTTGGCGCGGCGCTGCTCGTCCTGAGCGTGGCGGTCGGGTGGCTGTTGCCCTCGGGTTTGCGCGGGTACGTCGTCACCGCCGTTGTCTTGCAAGTCCTCGCGCTGGGGGCGTTCGTGTGGCTGCGTGCTCGGGCCTAACCGTTGCAGGCTCGTGCGAAGGTGGCTTTCAGCTGGGTCTCGAAGGACGTACGTGCGCGGTGCGCGCAGTCTTGGGTGGTGCTCGAGCGACTTGGTGTGCTGGTCGCCCTACAGAAAACGAAACGTGCCCAGGATGTTGCCGCCGACTTGCCGAAAGCGGTCGTAATCCTGGCGCAGGCTGAAGAACATCGCGGTGTAGACCCGTCCGTTGTGGATGGCGTATTTCATGAAGCCGACGACGGGAAACTTGCCGAAACGGGCTTCAAACAACAGCATCCGCGCGTTCACCCCCGCCAACGTCGTGGGTTCTTTGAGGTGCTGTTTGTAATCTTCAAAGAGGTATTGAAACAGGCGCGGGATCAGGCGGTCGTAATCGTCCAGTTTGACGCTCGCGCTGGCGTTGGAAACCGACACCACGAAACTCGCGCCGCTCGAGCCTGGACGCGCGGATTCGCTCAACTGCACCGACGTGCGCGCCGCGTTTTCGGTGGCGGTCCAGTTCATTGGGTAGGCGATGGCGAACCCTGCCGAGCGGTTCTCGAAGCCACGGTAGGTCTCGGCATGGGCGACGGTCAGCAACAACACGGCGAGCAACACTCCCGAAATGCTCTTCATGAATGCATTCTAAGAGTGTGCGGTGCGCAAACCTCGTCTTGGCAGACAATTCGGGAGCATCTGGGACTGACGCCCAAATGGAACAATCCTCGAGCCGTAAAATTGGGCGTGTGAGTTACCTGCTGCGCGGCACGGCCGCGAACGACACCCTGCGCGTCTTGGCGATGGACACGACCTCCCTGGTCGAAGAAGCCCGCGCCCGCCACCAGACCAGCCCGACCGCCACCGCTGCCCTGGGGCGCTCCCTGACCGCCGCGCTGCTCCTCGCCCAAACCCTCTCCAAACGCCCCGAGGACCGCGTGACCCTGCGCATCCAAGGCACCGGACCCATCGGGTACATCGTCGCCGAGGGCGGCCGCGATGGCACGGCGCGCGGCTACGTCAAGCACCCCGAAGCCGACCTGCCGCCGCGCGGCACCGACGGCAAACTGGACGTGGGCGCGCTCGTCGGTGCGGACGGCGAGCTGAGCGTGACGCGCTTGCTGGAAAACCTCGAGCCGTACACGGGCAGCGTGCCGCTGGTGAGCGGTGAAATTGCAGAGGACGTGGCGACGTACCTGGCGAGCAGCGAGCAACTGCCCAGCGCGGTGCTGCTCGGGGTACTCGTCGGCGCCGAGGGCGTGACGCAAGCGGGCGGGCTGTTGGTGCAGACCATTCCTGGCGTCAGTGAAGAAACCCTGGCGACGCTCGAGGAGAACATCCGCGCGATGGGCCAGCTCACCACGGTGATGCGTGCCGAGGGCATTCCCGGCGTCTTGGAGCGCGCCTTGCGCGGACTCGAGTTCGTGGCGCACGGAGAAGCCGAAGACCTGCGTTTCAAGTGCCGTTGCTCCTTGGAGCGTGCGATCAACGCGATGACGTTCTTTGGCGACGCTGAACGCGAGGAGATGGCGGTCGCAGGCGGGCAGGAAGTCGTCTGCCACTGGTGCGGCGAGCGCTACATCGTCACGCCGGATTTGCTGCGCGCCCTCAACGAAAACCCCGCCAGCGCAAATTGACCTCGAGCCTGATGCAATTGCAACGGACTCGAGGCGCGCGAATTTTCCGGCTCTTGCGTAAGGGCGAACTGCATGTTCGCCCTGTGCGACGGGTGAACAAACACGCCCTCGAGGAAAACGGACATGCTCGAGACGCCAAACAGTCAATCCTGCGCGTCCTCGAGCAAGCTGCGTCGCGGATCGCGCGTCGGCAAGCGCAGCCGGTAGCGCCGTGCGGCGAGCCTCGAGAAGAAGGTCACGGCGACGCCTGCGACCAGCACGGCGTTGCCGTCCCAAACGAAGCTGAGCAGGTACACGCTGAGCGCGCCGAGGGCAGCGGTGCTGGCGTACAACTCGCCGGGCAGAAAGATGCGTGGCACTTCGCGCGCCAGGATGTCGCGGATCACGCCGCCACCGACGCCGGACACCGTGCCGATGAAGACCACGCCCAAGACGCCGAACCCCAAGTCCACGCCGGTCTGCGCGGCGCTCGCGGCGAACAGCGCCAAGCCCAGGGCGTCCAGCAATTCCAACTCGGATTCGCGGCGCTCCAAGCGGCGGTACGCCACGAAGCCCAGCAGTGACCCGACGATGGCGGCGATCAGATAGCGTTCGTCGCGGAACCACACGGCGGGCAGCACACCAGTCAGCGTGTCGCGCAACGTGCCGCCGCCAACCGCAGTGACGCAGCCCAACACGATCACGCCCAACAGATCAAAGCCTTTGCGCACCCCGAGCATCGCGCCCGACGCAGCGAACACCACGGTTCCCAAGAGCGCGGCGATCTCCAACAGCGTCATGTGGGGCGCAGTGTAGCGCAGACTGCTCTTGGCTGCGTGGAGAATGTGTGCTGGTGCAGGCTCGAGTTGAAAAACCGACATCGCCGCGCGTTCAGGGCTGCTACAGTTTTGACATGAATTCGAGATGGAATGTCGCGTTGTTGGGTGTGGTGATGGTCGGTGGGTTCGCGTCGTGCTTGTCGGGAACCGCCCCGGCAGGGGAGATCAAGCCGCAGATTGAGCCGTCGCTCGCGGTGAGTGCGACCACGAAACTCGATCCAAGTCTAAAACCGCGTTTGCTCGGGCGGTACTTCACACTCAACATTGGTCAACGCGACATTAACAAGCAGAAATTCACGAAACTCGAGCCAAGTTACGACGACCTCAAATACGAACCCAACGGCAGTTCGTTCGTGGGATTCGAGGGGTGGGACGTTTTGGAGCAGCGCAAAGGCTGGAACGTTGACCCCAGCCGCAGCGACTACGTGCGCCTGACGTTAACTCGAGACGCAAAGCTTGCCGTGCTGTCTCCCAACCGCTTCGGGTGGATGGACGGTGCGTGGACCGAAGGTGCTGCAGTGGACGGGCGCAACAAGTCGTTCACCAAGGCGTTCACCAAAGGCGAGGTCAGCCTTGGCGCGCCAAACAAAGACGGCGACGCGTACACAGTGCTCGTCGCAGAAAGCGACGGTAAAGCGTCGATGTATCCGAGCGCGCCCGCAGGCAACACGCAACCCAAGCCCAACGAGCGCTGCCCGTCGTGGGTTGACAAGACCTACCAGGTTGAAGGTCCGAACGGCAAGATGTACGACTCCTGGCACCCGCAGATTGACCCGGTGTTCTGGTGCAACTTCGAGCACGAGCACGGCTCTGACCCAGCACTGGTCGGTTTGCCGGGGTTCTGGCTCGGGTACGTCGCAGAGGTCAACAAAAGCCAAGCTGAGATCCACGAGGGCTTCAAAGGCTTTGCGATCCGCGACGAAACCAAACAGCGCGGTTGGTACTTCAATGTGCATGCAGAAACGCACGATCTGCACCGCGTTTGCACGCGCACGCACACGGTCGTTGTGATCGTCACCGATTTGACCAAACCGTACCCGAGCAACGTGCTGGCGGCTGTGCACTTTAAAGGCGATTTCGGCGCGTCGCAAACCAACCGCGATGTCGCTGGACAGCGCGTCACGCTCTCTCCGCCTGCGAACCTGCCACCGCTCGGTGCGTGCGAAGACCAAAAGACAATCGCCGCGCAGGTCAGCAACGACAAGGGCGAAGTGCAACTTTTCAAGCGTATTCGCGTCAATTCTATCCCCGGCGAGAAAGACGACAACGGTGGGTACGAAAACTGGCGCGGTGGGTTGACCTCAGAGTTGGGCTTGACCGTCGCGGATTGGTTTGGGGGCAGCATCCGTCCCGCGTTCAACATTGATATCCGCAACCCACGCACGACCTGCACGAACTTACAGTGCACGAACACGATCACAAACCAAGACAACCACGGCGATGAACGCACGTTTTTCGTGCCGAATCTGAAGCTCGAGTACACGCGTTTGATCGAGGAAAAGGACACCAAGTTCGGAGCGAAAGATGGCGTGTTTTACACCGATAAATTCGGCAAGGTCACGCTTGCGGAAGGTCCCGACAGCTTCAAACAGTTCATCACGCCAGGGCTGAAGTTGGACGGTCCCGACGGCGGGTTCCATACGGAGGACGCGTGGCGCGGGTTGTACGTGGATAGTGACCTGGCGGGCGTGCCCAGGCTCGAGTTGGACGGGTCGCTCGGGTTGAACTGAACGCAGTCACCGCAAAAGGCTCGAGCATGAAAGCTCGAGCCTTTTGCTTGATTTGGTTCACGGGGTTGTGGGTGGCTTGTTGATTTCCCAACAGAAGTTCAAACGCGGTTGTCCCGGCAGGGTGCGTTTGTCTTTGTCGTACGGCTCGCCGTATACGTAAAAGAACGGTTGGTTACTGGCGGTTGTGCTGACCGTGACTTTCAGCGTCACGCTGCCGTTGCCATCGATTTCAGTGCTGCGCGGGTCTACACTGACATCGCTGGAATCGCTGACGATGACGCGCACGCCGCGCGCCTCTGGTGAGCGCTTGAGGGCGCGAATCGTCAAATCCACCGTGTCGCCTCGAGCCGCCCAGAGGTCGCCCGGTTTGGCTTGCCCCGGCGCGCTGCCGCACGACGCTGCCACGGGTTTCGGCGTGCCCTCGAGATCGTAGGTGCGGGTCAGCGGTGGCGGGTTCACGCCATCATCCATCGGCGGTTGACCGCAGGCGACCAAGGCGAGTCCTAGACTGAGCAGTGCAGTGTTGCGCATGACCCACGCTATCTCGAGCCCGACGGTTTTGGTGTGAGCTTTACCTCGAGAACCGTTCCACGCCTTGCTCCCCAGCCACGAATGCGACGTTCGCATAGCCAACGAACAAGCCTGTGTTGATGACGCCGGGCACGTGGCGCAATTTCGCGTCCAATTCCCTGGGTTCAAAGATTGCGGGCAGCTTGCAACTGACCAAGTAATTGCCGTTGTCGGTGACGACCGGCTCACCGTCTTTGACCCACAGCCGCGCCTCGAGTTGATGGGCAGCAGAAGCGAGTTGGTTGATCGTCGCCTTGTACCCCCAGCGCATGATCTCCACGGGCACGGCGGTTTTGTAGCCCAGGTAGGGCACCAACTTCGTGTGGTCGGCGACGACGACGAAGCGCTTGGCGTTGAATTCGACGAGTTTTTCACGCACCAGTGCCCCACCCATGCCCTTGATGAGTTCGAGGTTTGGGTCAATCTCGTCCGCGCCGTCAATCGCCAAATCCACCCCGGCGGCGCTCAGTTCCATCAACGGAATCCCGACCTCTTTGGCGAGGGCTTCCGACGCGAGGCTCGTGGGGACGCCAATCACCTCGGTCAGTTTGCGCTCCGCCAGCAACCGTCCGATCTCGAGGATGGCGTACTTGGCGGTGCTGCCCGTGCCCAAGCCGACGGTCATGCCGCTGCGCACGAGCTTCACGGCTTCCAGGCACGCCAGTTTTTTGAAATGCTCGAGGTCTGGTGCGCTCACGACGGTTTGCCCTCGGGTTGCGCGGCTTTGAGCGCCTCCATGACCTCCGCTGTGTGGTCGTCCACGCTGACGCGCTTCCAGTGCTTGACGACCTGCCCGTTCGGGTCAATCAAGAACGTTTGGCGCATCACGCCTTCGAACACCTTGCCGTACATGTTCTTTGTGCCGTATGCGCCGTATTCCTTGGCGACGGTCGCGCCTGCATCTGCCAAGAGCGGGAAGTTCAGGCTGTGCTTGGTGGCAAACTTGCCGTGGCTGTCCACGTCGTCCGCGCTCACCCCCACGACTTCTGCGCCCATTGCCTTGAGTGCGCTCGAGGCGTCGCGGAAGTTGCAGGCTTCGGTGGTGCACCCTGGCGTGTCGTCCTTGGGGTAGAAGTACAGCACCAACCATTTGCCTCGGTACTGCTCGAGGGTGTGCTGCGTGCCGTTCTGGTCGGGTAAATTGAAATTGGGTGCGTTCACGCGCGGCATTCTACCGTCTGCGTGAATGGAGGTCGCCGAGCAGGGTGAGAAGCGGGGTCAGAAGTTGACGCGAAATCCCCCGCCGACCATTGTTTCGTCTTCGGTGTGCCTGAATTGCAAGCCCAGACCGAGGCGGTTCCACATGCCCGGCAGTTGCGGTCCTTCTGGGGCACCCTGGAGCCGAGGCACGTCCAACGCGTTGGGGTCCAGCGGTGGAAACATCGGGGCGAGCGGTTGCCCGTAGCCCACGCCGCCGCTGATTGGGTCGCCTTGGTGCAACCCAAGATTGAACGGCGCGAGTGGACCCATCGGGCCGGGGCTGCTCGGAGGGAGGGTTGGGCCGAACGCTGGGCGGTCCGCTGGGCTGCCACCAAGCAACGATGGCGGCGTCAACTGCACGTTTGGGACGGCGGGCAGGAATGGGTACGCTGGGGGATCAGCCGTTTTGTCGTCATCGTCGCCATCCCTGGCGCACGCTGCGCTCGGGGCTTGGCTCACAGTGACCGGTTGCCCGTTCACGGCTCGGCTCGAGGCACTGCGGGCTTCGACCTCGGCGGCATCCCCAGAGTGGCTGCTGCGTGGGTCGCTCGAGGAGCCGTAGCGTTCGTTCTGCACGACGTGGGTGAGTTCGTGCGCAATCAGCTCTCGTCCAGCACTGGTGTGCGGTGCATACTCTCCCATGCCGAAGTGCAGGTCGCTGTCCTCGGTCAAGGCGCGGGCGCGCTCATTGGCGGTGCGTTGATGCGCGGCGTTGTCGGCATAGACGCGGACGTTGGCGAAGCTGTGGTTGAACAGCGGCTCGAACGCGGTGCGCACCTCGGGGGCGAGCGGTTGTCCGCGCTCATTTGGCGCAGCGAAGCTGCTGCCCGGTGCCTCGAGGCTGCTGGGACGGTGGACGTGGGTGCGGTGGCGCATACGAACCTCCTCGGGGGGTCCAGGGTGGGGTGGAGGAGAGGGGACCGACTGCCCTCGAGCCTAGACCTTTGGCTGAAAAGTGTCTGGAATTGTGCCCTGGGAGCTGTCCTGCACGGCGATGCGCCGTGCACGTCTAGCCGATTTTCTTGCGCGTCATCTCGCCCCACTGGCCGCGTTTGCGAAAGACTTGAAAGCCCGCGCGGGCGCGTTCGACGGCGAGCATCTGGCGGTACCCCAAATTCTCCAAGATGCTCGAGAGGAGCAGCGTGAAGCCGTGGGCAGCTTTGGGATACGCCAGCGGCGTGAACGTCTCCGCCCAGATCGCGCCGAGGGACAAGATCATGCCGTACAGCAGACTCAGTGCGGCGAAGGCCAGCGCGAACGGCGCATTGATCTGCCCCAGCGCCAGCATCAGCAGCACGTACGCGTACCCGCCAACCTCGAGCACCGGGGACAGTGCTTCCAAGAGCCAGAACAGCGGCAAGCCGACGCTGCCGATGCGTCCGTAGCGCGGGCGAAAGAGCATGTCGCGGTGGCGCAGCAGGGTCTCCCACAAGCCGCGGTGCCAGCGGTTGCGTTGACGACGGAGCACGTTCCACGACGACGGCACTTGCGTCCAACACACGGGCTCTGGGGCGTAGCGGATCGCGCGGCGCTTGCCGCTCGCGTACGCGGCGCGGTGCAGGCGCACGGTCAGTTCCATGTCCTCGCCGACGGTGTCGGTGCGGTAGCCGCCCAGCTCGAGCACGAGTTCTCGTTTGAACAGCCCGAACGCCCCAGAGATAATCAGCACCAAGCCAAGTTGGTTCCACAGCATCCGCGTCGCGTAGAACACACGCAGGTACTCCAAGACTTGAAAGCGCTCGAGCCAACCGCCGGGCACGTTCAGCGCTTTGACCTCGCCGCCTTCCACGGTCGCGCCGTTCAGCACGCGCACGTTGCAGCCCACGGCGACCACCGCGTCGTCCTCCAAAAAGTGGCGCACGGCGCGCAGCAAGGCGCGGGCGTCCAACAGGCTGTCGGCGTCCAGCGCGCAGAAGATCGGGTATTGGCTGTGCAACAGCGCGGCGTTTAAGGCGTCTGCCTTGCCGCCGTTCTCTTTGTCCACGACGATCAAATTGGGGTAGACGCGGCTGCGGTACACGCCACGCACGGTTTTAGTGACGATGTCCGGGCGTTTGAACTGCGCGACCTCGCTCAAGGCGTACTCGCGCTTCAAGACCTCGAGGGTGCCGTCTTTGCTGCCGTCGTTGACGACGACGACCTCGAACTCTGGGTAGTGCAGGTTGAGGAAGCTGCGCACGCTGGCGTTGATCGTGGCTTCTTCGTTGTGCGCGGGCACGAGCAGGCTGATCGGGCGGTAGACCTGGCGCTCGAGCAAATCGGACAAGCCGAGCACCTCGCCGCGCCCGAGGCTGCGCTGCAACCCGCGCGCCCCGACGAACAGCGCCAAGGCATACACGGTGTTCGTCCCCGCGAAGTACACCAAGAACGCCGTCTCGAGCAGCGTCTTGAGTGCGACCAGCAGCGGCACACGCGCAGCTTACGCGCGTTGCGTGGCCATTCCAGGCAAGAAGCGTCGCCCTCGAGTCCTGTGCGCGTTTGCCAAGCGGATTTTGCCGCGTTTGCGTCTCAAGCAAAAGCTCCAGGAGCCCAGTTCTCCTGCGCCGTCGCGGAGGCTCGAGGTTACGCCTTTTCGCGTTGTGCTCCTGCACCCATGCCGTGGCGCGAAGATGGGTTCGACGCGCGCAACCTCTACCGCTCGAGACGGGCGCGCGCTCAAACGCGGACGAGCCGTGCGAACACGCGAGCCTTCGTCTATGCCTGGGTGTGCTCGAGGGCGGCGACCTTCAACAACTGCTGCCGCGCCATGTCCCGCGCGAAGCGGTCAGGGTGCGTCGCAGCCGCGGCATGCAGCGTGTCCAAACCGCCTGCGCCGCGCTTGCTGAGCGCGAGCGCGCTGTTGTGCCGCACCCACCAGTGCGCGTCGCCCAGGTGCACGTACAGGAGTCCGTTGACCGATGGGGCGTCCACGCCGCTGAGCGCGAGCACGCCTTGCGCGCGGGCGGGCCACTGCGCGTCGCCCAACAGTGCCAGCACGTCGTCATAGGCGCCGTCTGGCACCACCCCGACGCGGTAGAGCGCGCGGGCAGCCGCGCAGCGCAAGTCCAGGCTGGCGTGGTGCAGCCACGGCGCGGCGAGCCCCGCCAGCGGCGGCAAGCCGACCAAGCCCAGTGCCTCGAGTGCCGAGCGCACTGGGGACTGCACGCGGTTCGAGTCGAGCAAGGCGGTGATGACCGGCGCACTGTTGCGCTCCAAGAGCACCAAGCAGCGCTCCACGGTGCCGCTCGAGAGCTGCGGGTCGCAGCAACGCGCGGCGAACAGTGCGACGAGCTGCCCGGCGTCCAGTTTGAGCCGGGCGCAGACCCGCGCGAGCGCCAGCAGCGCCAGGGCGCGCAACGGGGCGGCTTCCACGTCCAATGACCGCTCGAGACCGAAGATGGCGCTGGGGTGCCGCGCCCGCGAAACCTGCTCGAGCGCCACCGCGCGCAAGGGTTGGTGGGGGCTGCGCAGCGCGCGCAGGTCGCGCGCCAAGAAACCGTGGTGCTGGTAGAGCTGTGCCGCGCGGTAGGAATCCTCGTCGCGCAGCGTCTCGCGCAGGCGCAGCAGGGCTTCGCCCGACGCCGGGTCGCGCATCGCGCCCACGGGCGTCGCCGCGAACGGTTCGTCGGTCCAGATGCGCTCGAGCCAAGTCTGCGTCCAGTGCTCCAAGCGCGCTTGCAGGTCGCGTTCGCGCCAGCGCCGCGCGCTGTGCGCCCAAGCTTGCAAGCCCAGCATCGTCAGCGCGGCAACCGCCGTCAACAGCAACAGCGCCGCCAGTGCAACCAACCCCGCGCTCTGGCTGAACGCCTGTTGCCAAAAGGCGTTCAGCAACCAGACCATCGCCGCGACCTCGAGCGCGAACAGCACGAGGCTCGCCGTGCTGAACCCCATCAACGCGAGGGCTTGGGCCCTCAATGCGCGGGTCCCGTGCCTGCCGCAGCCGTGGGCAGCACGCGCGCCAAGCAGCGCTTCAGGTCGTTCATGCGAAAGGGTTTCACCAAATAATCCTGCGCGCCCAACTGCAAACCGCGTGAGACGTTGACCTCCTGCGAGAGCGCGCTGAGCATCACGACCGGCAACTCCGGTGCGGCATAGCGTTCGCGTAAAGCGCGCAGCACGTCGAAGCCCGTGCCGCCGGGCAGGTTCACATCCAAGATCACCAAGTCCGGTTTCACGCCCTGCAAGCGCTCCAAGGCGCTCGAGACCGAGCCTGCCTCGGCGCAAACGTAGCCTTCGCGGGCGAGCGCGAGGGTCAACAACTTGCGGATCGAGGTGTCGTCTTCGACGACGAGCACGGAGGGTCGCGGCATGGCTGTCCGTGAGCGTACCGCGAAACGTGCACTGAAACTGGTTTGATTCTCGCATTCGCCTGGTGTTTTTCGCCCAGCCGCTCGGGGGACACAGGGATTGGCGGGGTGCCCAGCGATTGGCTCAACCACGCGAGCCCCATGTTTTGGACCTGCGACGAAGCTCAAGGGGTAAAGGCAATCAGCGCCGCACGACTCGAGCACCGCTCGAGCTGCGCTCACACCTTCGGCAAGGCCAGCACCATCAGCGCGTGCGCACCGCTGCCCGCGAGCACGAACAGGTGCCAGACCTCGTGCGGGCCCCAGGCGGGCACGAAGTGACGGCGGCGCTTCGTGGCAAAGAACGGCACGCCCAGCGTGTAAAATACGCCGCCCGCGACGAGTGCCCAAAATGCGAACGGCGGCAGTGCCGCGTGCAACACCGGCAAGAGCACCACCGCCAACCACCCCATCAGCACGTACAGCGCCAGCGACAACCACTCGGGCAGCTCAAAGCTAAACTTGAGCGCGATGCCCGTGAGGGCGATGCCCCAGACCACCGCGAGCGCAATCCAACGCCACGGGTCGGGCAGGGCAATGTAGAGCACCGGCGTATACGTGCCCGCGATCAACACGAAAATCGCGCTGTGGTCCAAGCGCTTCAATTGCCGTTCCAGCGCCGCGCTGCCGCCGAGCGCGTGGTACACGCTGCTGGCGCTGTAGAGCACGACCATGCTGAGCGCAAAAACCCAGACCGTCCAGTGTGTCTGCCCCCTCGAGAGTGCGATGAACAGCACCGCGACTCCTCCGAGGACGCCGAGTGCGTGGGTGATGGCGTTGACGGGTTCGCGCAGGCGACGGTGGGCGGTCATCGGCGTTCACGTTAACCCGCGCAAATGAACACACCATGCTGGTTTGCTCGAGCCACAACCCCCGAGATCAGGTCGTGCTCAGCCGCTTGGCAACCGGGCGTCAACCTGGGTCGGCAGCGTGACCACCATGAACCTCGAGCCCAAACGCCCTGACCCATCCCTGCGGCAATTCCTGCAATCCATGCTCAACGGGTGGCGTGGCACGCAAACGCGTCGCAACACCAAATCCCGCGCGTTGGAAGGCAAGATCATCGTCGTCACCGGTGGCTCGAGCGGCAACGGGCGTGCCATTGCCTTGGCGTGCGCCAACCGCGGCGCGACGCTGGTGATCGCGGCGCGCGGCGCCTCCCGGCTCGAGGAGACGGCGGAGGAGCTTCGCGCCCTCCGGGCGGACGTGCTCGTCGTGCAAACCGACATGACCAAGCGCGACCAAGCCGACGCCCTCGCCCAAAGGACGCTCGAGACGTATGGGCGCATTGACGTGTGGGTCAACAACGTCGGCGGCGCCTTCTTTTCCAAGATTGACCAAGGCACGGACGAGCACGAAAACTGGCTCTTGGACTTGAACATTCGCAGCGTCATCAACGGCACGAAGGTCGCTGCGCTGGTCATGCGCCACCAAGGGTATGGGCACCTCATCAACATGGCCAGCGTCGCCGGACGCATCGCCTTCCCGCGCATGGGGTTTTACAGCGCGACCAAAGCCTTCGTGGAGGTGTACACCCAAGCGCTTCGCCAAGAACTGATGCACGTGGAACACACCGGCATCAAGGTCAGCGTCGTCAACCCGGTCGCCGTGCGCACACCGTTCTTCGACATCGCGCCAAACGACATTGAAGGTCGCCCCGGTGCCTACCTCGTCGCGCCGAACCTCGAGCCGGACGACGTGGGAGCCGCGGTCGCGGACGCCATCGAGCGCCCCCGAGCGGTCGTGCTGCCGTTCGTCGGCGGGAAGTTTCTGGCGGCGTTCTACGACCTGTTTCCAGCCGCTGCCGACCGCTTCTTTGCGACGATGCGCCCAGACTTGCCGATTGGACCGTGGACGGCGCGCACCAAGGGCAGTGACCGCGCCCGCACGCCGATCAACCCGCGCGTCAATTACGGCACGCTCGAGCACGCCAGCGAATCATGACGTTTGCAGGGAACCACTCCTCGAGTCTTGCGTAAACCACCAGTGATCCGTCGATTTGTTTCAAGTAGGATCGCTTGTGGAGGAGTCATCAAGAAAATTTCGCTCGCAACCGCCTTGACAGCTGCAATCACCAGCATTCTCGGGGTTTTGTTTGCCCTCGATTCAACCATCGTCCAGGGGCGGCCCATGACGTTGCAACAGCGGGTGAATCTGATCTACCTGTGGCTTTTCGTGCCCACTGGTCCCAGCCCCAACGCGCCGCCTTTCCAAGCCACACCGCTGCAAAGCAGTTCTCTGCGTTCTGAACCAGCGATTCGACCCACAGTCACCGATCAGCGGCAGTTTGCCGTTGCAGTCGAGGCGACCCGCCAAGGCATTCAATCAGCAAGTCTTAGGGTGTACGAGGCGTTCCAAAGCATTCCGCGCGAACAGACACCCAAAGCCGACTTTAAGAACGGGTTCGACTGCATGTCAAACAGCGAATTCAAGGCAGCAGACGGGCGAGTACTCGCCCAATGGTCGCCGCTGCCAAAGGGTCAAGGTCGCTGTGATGTTTTTTTCAGAACCGTGGATCAACTTCCAGTTTTTACTGTTGTGGTGAGCGCAAACACGCCAACGGAGGAATACGTTTCGGTGAATGGCTTGCCAATGGATGCACGCGAACTCGAGATCGCTAAAGGTCAACGTCAAGTGCGCGATTATGGCAGTGTGGTCTACGCCGCGATCTTTGTCTCTAACGTCAGCGATGATGTTGTCACACCCGCCGATTGTCTCTCGAGCCAGGAAGCCAAGGACGTTTTGGGCGTGACCATCGCCCGCTGGCAAGTGCCGCCGCCCAGCGTGGAACGTTGCCGGATCGAGCGCTCGTCCACCAATCAACTTCGTGTGATCGTCGAGGGCTCCCAAGACGTGCGGGGCGGAATCTTTTTCTTTGGCAACTAGATTCAGTGTGTAACTGCTCGAGGCTCGAGCAATGAAGAAGGGCGAAAGCAAATCGCTTTCGCCCTTCTTCTGCCCACTTACTTCTTCGCGGTGCGGTAGCTGGTTCCGAAGCGCTTGGAGAACTTCTCAACGCGTCCTTCGGTGTCCAAGAAGCGCTGTTGACCCGTCCAGAACGGGTGCACGCCGCTCCACACGTCCACGTGGATCTCGGGTTTGGTGCTGTAGGTTTCCATGACGACTTCGCCGTTGTAGACGATCTTGCATGGCACGAGCTTGGGGTGGATTTCCTTTTGCATTTGGGACTCCTTGCCCGACGATTGCCGACCGTCGGGGAGCTGCCTGCGCTGTGCGCTGGGCGAGCCTCGCATTTCGCTCGAGGGGCGGCTGCACCAAGGCAGCCGTAAGAACATAGCATTTCACTGCGGGTTCGTTCAAGCAATTGCACTACGTTTTGAACGCGGTTTCATGTGGGTGTTTCTGCTCTTTACATAGCTTGTCTTGGCGGCGTAAGCTTTTGCGTTGACCTCGAGCGCCCTGAACAAAGAATCGCTGTTTGCCTCGCCCGTCATGTTGTCTGTCAGTCACCCTCGAGGTTCCCTTCACCGCCTGAGCGGGGATCAGGAGTGCAATGAACGACAAAATCGTGGTGCGCGGCGCGCGGGAACACAACCTCAAAGATTTCACCATTGAACTGCCGCGCGACCAATTCGTCGTGCTGACCGGCGTGTCGGGTTCGGGCAAGAGCACCTTGGCGTTCGACACCATTTATGCCGAGGGGCAGCGGCGTTACGTGGAGAGTTTGAGCGCCTATGCCCGCCAGTTTTTGGGATTGATGGAAAAGCCCGACGTGGACAGCATCGAAGGGTTGTCCCCAGCGATCAGCATTGACCAAAAAACGACCAGCCACAACCCGCGTTCCACCGTCGGCACGGTCACGGAAATTCACGATTATCTGAGGCTGCTCTATGCCAGGGCGGGCACACCGTACAGCACGCTGACCGGCAAGCCCGTCTCCAAACAGTCGCCGTCCGAAATCACCGACCGCGTGCTGAAGTACCCCGATGGCACGAAGGCGATGATCCTCGCGCCGGTGGTGCGCGGACGCAAGGGCGAGTACCGCAAGGTCTTTACGGATTTGAAAAAAGAGGGGTACGCCCGCGTGCGCGTGGACGGCGTGCTGTACGAACTCGAGGAAGCCGAGAAGCTCAAACTGGAGAAGTACGAGAAGCACGACATTGACCTCGTGATTGACCGCGTGACGTTGCGTTCCTCTGACCGCGCCCGCATCGCGGAGAGCATCGAACTCGCGCTGCGCAAAGGCGAGGGCTTGGTGCGCGTGTTCTTCCCGGACGAATCGCGCGACGACCTGTTCAGCGAGAAATTCGCCTGCCCGGAGGGTGGCACGGTCATCGAGGAGATGGAGCCGCGTTACTTCAGCTTCAACAACCCCTACGGCGCGTGCCCTGTGTGCACCGGGTTGGGCTCGAGGTTCGAGTTCGACCCGGACCGCGTGATCGAGGATGATCGCCTGAGCATCGCCGAGGGTGCGATTGCACCCTGGAAAGCCAGGGACGGCGAGACGATCCACTACTGGGACCGCTTGAAGGCGCTCGCGGAGCACCTCGAGTTTGACCTCAAAACACCGTGGCGCGAGTTGTCCCCAGAGGTCAAGCGCGCGATCATGTACGGCGTGGACAAGCCGTTCGAGGTCGTCTACAAGCGCGGTGGACGCGAGACGTTTCGCTTCAAAACCGAGTTCGAGGGCGTCATCGCCAATTTGGATCGGCGCTTCAAGGACACGGAGTCTGAGTACATCAAGGAAAAGCTCAGCGAACTGATGATCGAGCGTCCCTGCCCGAACTGCAACGGCACGCGCTACAAGCCCGAGGTGCTGGCGGTGCGAATCGCGGGCGTGAACATCGCGGAAAGCTCGAGGCTTTCCGTACTCGAGGCGAAACGTTTTTTTGAAGCGCTGCAAAACGGTGAAGCACTGCCCGTCGCCAAGGAACTGTTGCCGCGCCACGGCGTCAAACTCGAGACGCTGGCGAACCCCGTGGAAGTCGCGGAGCTGAGCGGCTTCGGCGACGAGGTTGCCAAGCCCATTCTGCGCGAAGTGCTCGCGCGGCTCAGCTTCCTCGAGAACGTGGGTTTGGAATACCTGATGCTCGAGCGCAGCGCCAATTCACTGTCCGGCGGTGAAGCGCAACGCATCCGCTTGGCCACGCAGGTCGGCAGCGGCTTGACCGGCGTGCTGTACGTCTTGGACGAGCCGAGCATCGGCTTGCACCCGAAGGACAACGAGCGCTTGCTGAAATCCCTGAAGCGCCTGCGCGACCTGGGCAACACCCTGATCGTGGTCGAGCACGACGAGGAAACCATCCGCGAAGCCGATTGGGTCGTGGACTTGGGTCCCGGCGCGGGCATTCACGGTGGGCACGTCGTCGCCGAGGGCACGCCCAAGGACATCGCCTCGAGCGCGAACAGCGTCACCGGCATGTACTTGCGCGGCGAGCGCTTCGTCGCCATTCCCGACAAACGCAGGCGCGGCAACGGCAAAAAGTTACGTGTGGTCGGCGCGCAAGAACACAACCTGCGCGACGTGACTTTAGAGATTCCGCTCGGCACGATGACGGTCATCACGGGTCCGTCGGGCAGCGGCAAGAGCACCCTGGTGCACGACATTCTGCACGCGGTGCTGGCCAAAGAACTCAACCGCGCCAAGACCACGGCGGGCAAGTACCGCCGCATGGACGGGCTCGAGCATCTGGACAAGGTCATTGAGATCGACCAGAGCCCCATCGGTCGCACGCCGCGCTCCAACCCCGCCACGTACACGGGCGTCTTTACCGACATCCGCGACCTGTTCACGCGCACCCCGGAGAGCCGCAAGCGCGGGTACGGTCCCGGACGGTTTAGCTTCAATGTCAAAGGCGGACGTTGCGAAGCCTGCGGCGGCGACGGCGTGGTCAAAATCGAGATGAACTTCCTGCCGGACATCTACGTCCCCTGCGAGGTCTGCAAGGGCGCGCGCTACAACAAGGAAACGCTCGAGGTGAAGTACAAGGGCAAATCCATCAGCGACGTGCTGAACATGACCGTCGAAGAAGGGCTCGAGTTTTTCACCAGCATTCCGAACATCCACAAAAAGCTGCAACTGCTGGGCGACGTGGGTTTGGGCTATGTGAAATTGGGTCAGCCGAGCACGACGCTGTCCGGCGGTGAGGCGCAACGCATCAAACTCGCTTCTGAACTTGCCAAGCGCGCGACGGGCAAGACGATTTACATCCTGGACGAACCGACGACGGGCTTGCACTTTGAAGACGTGCGGCGTTTACTCGAGGTGCTGCAACGCCTCGTCGAAGCCGGGAACACCCTCGTCGTTATTGAACACAACTTGGACGTGATGAAAACCGCCGATTGGATCGTGGATTTGGGTCCCGAAGGCGGCGACCGCGGCGGCGAGATCGTCGTCATCGGCACACCCGAAGACGTGGCGCTGCACAAGACCAGCCACACGGCGGCGTACCTCAAGCACGCGCTCGAGAACACGCCCAAGGCATTGCTCGAGGTCAGCAGCAAGAAGTCGAAGAAAACGCTCGAGGTCGCGGCAGCAGCGGACTGAAATTTCCGTGCCGCTGTCCAATACGGCTGTCTCGAGATGCGCCAGCAGCGCATTCCAGCGGAGGGGCGAGGCTTACCTCGCCCCTCCGCATTCATGTCTTTGGAATGCAGACAATTCTCGAGACCCAGTGCCTCGCACGCGTTTCTCGAGCCGCCGTCGCACCAGACAGGGACGAGAGGGAGTCCCTACAGTGGACTCTCGAGATTGAGTGAAGCGGTGCGATGTCTGCGATCAACTGGCAGGCACGCGTTCGTCCTCACGCGAACCTCGAGCGCTCCGCGTCGGTCACGGCCCGGCCATACATCGCTTCGAACTGCGCTTCCTTGGCGTCGCGCAACGCGTCCGCCCAGCCTTCGAGCGTGCGCATGCCGCGCCGAACGGCTTCTTCGGGCGTGCGGCATTGCGTGCCTTCCAGAAATGTGCGCGCGGCGACGCGCAAGTAGGAGAATTGCTTTTTCGGGCGGCCTCGTTTCATGGTTGTGCTCCTTCCCAACCCAGCGCGGGTGCGCGGGCGGTGCTCGAGGGTCGTGGGTGCAACTCAGTCCAGTCCGGTGTTGGCGTCTGGCGTGGGCAGGTCGCGCTCTAGAAATTCCAGCAGGGCCAGCGGTGAGTCAAAGCGTTGCGTGCCTCGAGGGGCGTCTCGGTCTGCGCTGACTTCGGTCAATTGCGCTCGCCACGTTGCGCCGTCGCGCCGGACCTCGAGTTGATAACGGTGTGGCTTCATGGACGCCCTCCTGGATGGCTTTGCGCGCAGCTTAGGTGACGCGGCGTTGCAATCGCGTTACACTTGACGAATACGTCCTGGCCAGCGCGTCCTCGAGTTGAGATGAACGACCACCCTGCATGGGAGACGGACCAGCAAACGGCGCGGACGGTGGGCGCAAGGAGAATGGCAATGCTCGAGTTGACCGTGCTCGGTGTGCCTTACGCGACGGTGAACGGCGTTCAGTTGAACGCGCAACGCCTCCGACCGCGCCGCTTGGCGCTGCTCGCGTACCTCGCGCTTGAGGGACCCCAGATGCGGGCTCGGTTGGGAGCGGTTTTTTTCGCTGATGTCGAACCAGCGCAGGCGCGCTCAAAATTGCGTTTGGAGTTGCACCGCGCGCTGCAATCGCCGCTCGAGGCGCATTTGCACGCTGATGGCGAATTGATCGCTGTGGAGCGCGTGACCTGCGATGCCCTCGAGGTTCAAGCGCATTTGCACGCTGGGCGTTGGGTGGACGCTCTCGAACTGATGCGCGGCGAGTTTCTCGAGGGGCTCGGGTTCGAGGATGCCCCGGAGTTGCAGGCGTGGCTGACCGAGCGCCGTAACCAGTTCGCGGCGGCTCAGGTGCGGGCGCTCGAGGGACTGGTCGCCGCGTCAGCCGCGGCTGGCGATGCGAACACTGCCCTCGGGTGGCAACGTGAGGTGGTGCGCCTGCAACCGTTCAGCGAAGCCGCCTGCGACGCGTTGACCCGGCGGCTCGAGGGCTTGGGGCGGCGCGGTGAGGCATTAAGCGAGCAAGAGGCGTTCCAGGAGCGTTTCCGGCAAGAGTTCGGAATGGAGCCGCTGCTCACGCACAATATGGGGGGGCGCGGCACAGTGCTGGAGACGATGCCCGAGGCGGTGTCCGAACCCGCGCGTCCCAGCCTGCGCGATCCGCCCTTGGTCGGACGCGAGGGCATCTGGGCGCAACTGACCGAGTGGCGCGACCGCACCAGCACCAGCAGCCCCTCGAGCAACCAAACCGTGCTGCTCGTCGGCGAGAGCGGCGTCGGCAAATCGCGGCTCGCCTCGGCGTTTGCCGCGACGCTGCCAGGCGCGGTGCTGACGCTGCGCGGTGCGTCCTCCGGGCGCGAACGCCCCTTCGAGGCCGTGCTTGGGTTCTTGCGCCGAACGGGTGCCTCGAGCCTTGCCACCCTCGAGCCCAGGGTGGCAGCGACGCTGGCCGGGGTGCTGCCCGACGTGTTCGTTGCCAACGGCGCCCCGGTCTCGAGCCAAGCGCGTCTCTTGGAAGCGCTGTCGCGCGCTTTGCGCGCTGCACTGGACGGCGCGGGCGCGCTCGTGCTCGAAGACGTGCACTGGCTGGACGCCTCGAGCGTGCGCGTAATGGAACTGACCGAAGCACGGCTGCGCGACGAGGGCGCGGGGTTGCGCATTCTCGCCACCGCGCGACCCGGCGAACTGCGCGCGAACGCCGTGCTCGCGCGCTGGCTCGCGGACCTCGAGGGCGCGGAGCGTTTGCAGCGCTTGGAGGTCGCTCCACTCAGCGAAGTTGCGGTGCTGCGCTTGCTACGCTTGTTATCCGGTTCGCCGCGCGCCACGGCGTTTGCGCAGAAACTCTATACCCTGTCCAGCGGCAACCCGTACGCGCTCTTGTCGTTCCTCGGTGGGCTCGTGTCGCGTGGCGCGCTCGAGGTCGGCGATGCAGGCGGTTGGCGCTTGCGGGTCGCCTTGGACGACCTCAGCCATGAACTGCCCGCGACGCTGCGCGAGGTGCTGCTGTACACCGTGGAAGCATTGGGCACGCCAACCCTGCGTTTGCTCGAGGCGGCGGCGTTGCGCGGTGACGCGTTCGACTTGCCGAGCGTGCAAGCCGGGAGTGAACTGCTCGCACGCGAAGCTGAAACAGCCCTCGAGCGCGCGCTCGAGCACCGCCTCGCCGTGCCGATGGGTGGGCGCACGTATCGCCTCGAGCATGACTTGCTCCGCGTCGCCCTGAGCGGCAACCTGGACGCCGAGCGCGCCGCGGCAACGCACCTGCGGCTCGCTCGGCATTTGGACGGCGTTGCCGCCCCGCCCGCGGAGCGCGCCTGGCATTGGCAAATGGGCGGAGCGCGTGACACTGCGCGCCCGTTGTGGCTCGAGGCGGCGCAGGACGCGGCGAACCTGTGGGCGCACCGCGAAGCGTTGTACGCCCTGGCGCACGCGCTCGAGTGCACCGACGACGTGCTCGAGCGGTTGGCGTTGCACAGCAAGCGGTGCTTCCACCACAAGTCGTTGAACGACCTGGAAGCGTGGCGCGTGGAGGTTGAAACGGCCGAAGCGCTGATTGACCAGCACCTCGAGGGTGAGGAAGTGCAGCGCGAGGGTTTGCGCGTTGCAAGGCAACGCGTGCACCTGCTCTGGCGCGGGGGCGAGCCATCAAAAGCACTCGAGCACAGCCTCTTGTGGACCAGCGGCGGGTTGACCCACGAACGCGCTGGTCTACTGCACGATCAAGCGATGATCCTGCTCGATCTCCAGCAACGCGACCGCGCTGCCCACGTGCTCCAGACGACGCTCAAAGGTCTGCGCGAAGATCAAGGCTTGCTGATCGCCAATGTCCACAACGCCCTGGCACAAGTGGCGCTCGAGCAAGAACGCTTCGAAGCCGCACTCGAACACAGCTGTCGTGCAGTGGTGGGTTTTGAGCTACTCGGTCTCAAGGACGGATTGGCAAGCGCGCTCGGCAATCAAGCTGAAATCTATCAGCGGACTGGCAGGCACGCCGCCCGCAGAAGTGCGCTCGAACGTGCGCTGAACGTTGCGGATCAGTCCGGGAATCGCTACTTGACACGGCGTTGCCTGTTCGTGCTCTGTCAGCTTTGTTGGGAAGCACAGGACTGGGATGCTGGCATTGCCCATGCGACGCGTGGTGTGGAGCTGAGTGAAGAGGAGGGCGATGCGCTCAACAGCCAACAATTCGCAGAGATGATCGAAGGTTTCAGGGCAGAGCGCAAAGCAAACGCAACGCCGCTGCAACGCCCGACCGCGTAGGCTGTCCGTGGAGGTCAATGATGAATACTGTGCTTCGCGCTCTTCGGGTTTTCGCTCTCGTGCTCGTGCCCCTGTTTGCGTTGTCCAATGCGCCCTCTGGTGTTGCGCTTGCGCAAACAGGGCCTTGCGGGGGTAAGCCATGCACGGGTGGCGGCAGTGGCAGAATCAATTGTTTGTGTGGTGGAACAACTGCCATTTTGCGGATTTATGGGAGCCGCGTGTTGGCGACGCAATCGTTGCGTCGAGGAGAGGTTGTGTTCGCCACCACCGTCAACAGCCGCATTCTTGGGCAGGGTACGGTGTATCTCGTGACCGACAACCCCAAAGTCGTGGCGCAAATGAAACGCGGGTTTTCAATCACCAACGTACAGACGATCAACCGGCAGGCGACGATCACCGTGGCGTTCCGGTAATTGGTTTCAAAGTCCTCGAGGGCGCGGTCAGAATCTTAGCCGCGCCCCCGCTGTGTTGGGCACAGCATTGCCTCGGGTCTCGAGCCAACCGGTGTGCCCATCCTGAAGCAGGTTTTCCGCTACGCTGCGGCTTTTTTGCGCCCCTTCTTGGGCTGCCCTGCGATCTCGAGGGTGTACGCGCACGGCGCGGGTTTGTGCGTTTGAATCAACTCGTGCAGCAGTTCCACGGGCACGGTCACGCCCTCGGGCGGGTTGATCTTGATTTTGAAAACGAAGGGTTGCTTGTCGTCCAGAACGATGTCTGGGGTCAGCCCGGTACACAGTTCTATCGTGCGCGTCAAGCCGTACGGCGTGCCGCGCCAACGCAAGAGTTCTGACGCTTCCTGGAGCACTTGGCGGCGGCGCGCTTCGGGCCAGTGCGCGGGCGCGTTAAAGCCGACCCATTCGCTGATCGTGCCCAGCATCTTGGTGGGTGCGGTGCGCGGATCGAAGTACATCTCCATGTGGTTCTGGCGCCATTCCAGGGGCTCCCAGATGGTTTCAAAGATTTTCAGGAAGCGGTGCAGGAAGTCTTGGTTGTGGAAGACCATCGGCAGGTCGCGCATGTAGAGCGCGCTCGAGCCGTTGGCAAAAGGCGCTGGCCGGGTTTCGCGTGGTGGCGGCAACGGTGGCGGGGGGGGTGGTGGCACGTACGGCTCTTCGGGCTCGAGTTCCTCTGGGGCGAGCGGCTGGGGTTCCTTGACGTTCTGCGCGCCGTCGGCGGGTTCGTAGGAGAGCACGTAGGGACCGATTTGAATGGGCAGACCGGGCAAGAGGGGATAGGGTCGTTCGGGTTCCAAGCGGTTGCCCGCCACGAGCGTGCCCTTTTCGCTTTTCAGGTCAATGATGACCGCGCCCGCCGGGGTCAGTCGAATCTCGGCGTGCTTGCGGCTCACGCCTGGCAAGCCCAGCGGCAGGTTGTTGTCCGCGCTGCGCCCGATGGTCAGGACAGACTCGAGGGCAGTGGTGAACACGGTTTGCCCTTGAAACTGGACGATGATTTGCGCGCTTTTGGCCATGGCGTCCTTGTTGATCCGAGCGTGTCAAGGTGGAGCGGGAATCAAAACTCTCGTGCAGGCTCGAGGTCACTGTGACCTCGGGCGTCTCAGGTCGGGCTGGCGTCGCCGCGTGCCACGGCGCGCACGCGGTGGGTTTCGCTCGCCAGAACCGCGCCGGGCATCAGTTCCAGGTGCGCGGGCACGGGGCGCGGTGGTTGGTTGCTGCCGGGGTCGCTCACCCCGACGCGCACCTCTTCGACGTATTCCACGCCGGGCACGCGTTGCAGCAGCGCGATCAACTCAGGTTGGTGCAGGTCGCGTCCGAACGGGTAGCCCGTGCCGCTCGCGCCGCCGGTGTACGGGTTGAGGAATTTGTACAGCGCGGCGACCGCGTTCTCTTCGATCTGCGCCAGGACCACGGGGTCGGTGCCTTGCGGCGCGCGCAACTTGGCTTCCACCGAGACGAAAATCAATTGCGGTTGGCGCACCTCCAAGGAGGTGCCCACGAGGATTCGGTTTTTGAGCTGTTGAAAGACCTCCGCCCGCGTTTCCGCGCTGAGCGTCATCGCCTCGAGCGGCACGCGCCCTTTGACGTTGTCCGTGCGCGGCAAGACGATCAAGGTGACCTGACCGGGCTTCGGCGCGCCGGGCTGCGGTTGCGCCAAGTTGCCGGGCGCGATGCAGTATGCCCGCGCGACGCCGCCCACGCGCTCTGCCATGGTTTCGTAATCGTCGGCGGACACGGCCCGCGTTTGCGTGCGCAGGTGCTGAGGCGCTTGCAGCTTGGCGTCTTCCAGGCTTTGCGCGTTGCGGCCCCCCACGGCTTCGGCGCGGTTGACCGTGCGGGCCACGTAGGGAATGCTGGTTTTGACGACGCTGAGCGCGCCTTTGGGGACGTTGCCGATGACGCCGCCACCGTACTGGTAGCGCGTGAAGCGCAGCAGTGCTCCCTTCATCGGCACGCGACCGAAGGTGTAAACGCTGCCGTCGGTTTGCGGCAACGTCGGTCCCAGGGTGATCGTGCCGTCCAGCGCGTCCAGGGTGTAGTGCTTGTCCTCACGGCCGCTGAGCGCGAAGTCCGCGACCTCTTGCCAGCCACTGACGCCGTCGCTGTCTTCGACCGTGAGGTGATCGCGTGCGGCGTCTCTGGACAACAGCGGCGCGTGCAAGAGCTTGAAGCTCTGCCCCGGCGTGCCATCGCTGGTCCCGACGATTTCACCGCTGATCGTGATCGCGTGGCGCGCCGTGACCGTACCGCCGCGCGATTCCATGCGCAGGTTGATCAGTTCCGGCGACACGCGGTACCCCAGCGTGTTCTGCGCGTCGGTCAGGCGCACCCGCAGCCAGTAGGCTTCGACGTTCTGGAAGGCGCGCGATTGCATCTGCGGCAGGTGCAAGATCACCTCGCCGCTCTGGTTGAAGCCGCCCGTGCCGTCGTACTCGAGTTCGCACGGGACCCATTGGGTGCTCGCGCCCTGCCAGACTTCCCAGCGCAGCGGCGGGTTGGTCGGATCCACGCCTGCGCCGCCCGCGACCTCGCAATCCAAGAGCAGCGCCAAGACGTGGTGGCTGTGGTCTTGCTCCAAGGCCAGGTAAAACGCGTCGTTGGCTTGGGGCGGCGTGGTGAACAGCGTCAAGCGTTGGTTGGGGAGTTCCAGGCGCTTGAGGTCGTGGCGCAACCACGGCGCTTCCCTGGATTGCGCCGCGCCGCGCGTGAACGCGCCCAGGAGCTTCGGCGGGCGGATGACCAAACTTTTTTCCGTGCTGAAGGTGATCGCCGCGCTCGTCTCGGTGCGCACCGTGGCGACTTCGGTGCTTTCGGGGATCTCGAGCGGGGTCTCCTGGGCGCCCGAGAGGTAAAAGGTCACGGGCGCAACGGCAGCGCGCGGTGGGTCCAAGGTCACGCCCATCAACTCTAAAAACTTGGTGTGCATCTTGTCCGGCACTTGGTTCGTGCGGTACAACAGCAGGTCCGTCATCCACGCGAACAGTTCGATGAGCGCGATGCCAGGGTCAGAGACGTTGTGATCCGTCCATTCCGGGGTGTACTGCGGGATCATGCGCTTGGCTTGATCCACGAGGTCCTGGAACTTGCGGTCATCGAGGTTGGTGTCTGGCAACGCCATAAGGGCCTTTCTGTGTGGTGGGGAGTCAAACCTTGGACGCGGGGGGAATGTCAGGGCTGACAACAGATGCTTTGGTTGGGGTGGGGTCTTGCATTCCAAGATTTCGACATCAACGCTGTTGAAACCAGTTCAACTCGAGCCCTGGCTATTCGCCGGGAATGCGGTAGAAGGGATAGACGAGGGCGCGGCGGTCCAACGTGGCTTTGATCGTGTAATCAATCTGGACCATCATGCGCTCCATGTTGTCCGGGTCGGGTCGGGCGACGACCGCGTTGATTTCGATGCGCGGCTCCCAGAAACGCAGGGCTTCGTCGACGTAGTACTCCGCCAGGCCCCAGGTGTTGGCGTCGTTCGGGGCGAAGATCAGTTCGTGGATGCGGCAGCCAAACTCTGGGCGCATCACGCGCTGCCCCTTGGGGGTCAGCAAAATAATCAGCATCGCCTGTTCCACGTCGCGCTCGTGCCGCGCCAGTGCGATGCGGCCGCGGGCGTCTACCGTCACCGGGAACGCCCAACCCACGCCCAAAAAATCGGTGTTCGCACCCATGATTACCCTCCGATCATCACGGTCGGTAACCCGAGGGTGATGCTGCCACCATGCGCGGTCGTGTCTCCCACGCGTGCAGCGGGTTTACCACCGATGAGTACGGTCAAGGAACCCTTCACGATGCTGTCAGGTGGACCCACGCAGGTGCACATCGTTCCGACCGTGGCTGCGGGTACCCCCCCGATCAGCACGGTCACTGCCGCGCCGAGGGGCATCACTGGACCACCGACGTGGGGAACCGGTGGCACGCCAGGCGTGACCATTGGACAGGCGTGCATGTCTCCGACTCTGGCAGCGGGTTGACCCACAACAAATTCCTCCAATCGCTCGAGCGGTCCTCGAGGTGCGTTAATTGATTTCGACCAGGGGCGCTTTGAGCGATGCGCTGGCAGAGCCTTTGAGGGCCAACGTCGCGCCTTTGACTTCGGCGCTGGCCGTCCCCTCGGCGCTAAAGGCACTCATGGCTTTGATATTGACGTTGCTGTTGGCATTGAGTTTGATGTCGGTGGCGGCGATGATTTCGACACTCTTCTTGCTCTCGAGCTTCATGTCGCCCTTGGCGGTGACGGTGACTTTGCCTTCCATTTCAATGGTCATGTCGCCGGTGGTGGAGTCGATCTTGATGAAGTTCTTGCCGGTCTTGTCGATGATTTGAATGCCCGGTTTGTCGTCGCTGTCGTCGAGCAACACGATGTGTCCGGTGCGGGATTTGATGATGCGCTGGACGATGGCGTTGCTTTTGTTGAATTTGTCGGCGGGCAGCGCCGGTGCGTCCTTGCCGTTGTAGAGACCGCCGATGATGTAGGGCTGGTTGATGTCGCCGTGTTCGAAGCCGACGAGCACCTCGTCGTCCACTTCGGGCATGTACATGATGCCGCGGTCCTTGCCGCCGCCGGGAAAGACGACCCGCGCCCAGAAGCTGCCTTCGCTGTCAGTCAACCACGGGTACTTGACTTTGACGCGCGCCATTTTGCCTTCGGTGTCGTTGTTGTCGGTGACAATGGCGATGGCCAAGGAGCTGGGCGCGCGAAAATCACGCTCGGTTGCGAGGGTACTCAGCAATCCCGCGGGTTCGTGCCCGCTGACGGTGAAGTGCGTGACGTACCCGCCGCTGGGGGTGTAGACGTGTTCGGCGGTGGTCACGAAGTACTCGCCGCTGAAGCGCGTGCCAACGCCTTGAATCTTCACCGTGGTGCCCGCGAGCAACAGCGGGTTGCCGGACGCCTTGCCGTCGGCTTCGATGTAGCGCCCCTCGAGCCGGTCGGCGACCGCCTTGGCAAGCGCGTCGGCCGCGCCCTGTTCGCGGACCATGGGTTCGTTGGCGAGAAATTTGGCCTCGATGTTGTGGGCTTTCTTGGCTGCCTGTCCGCCGCGCGGGTCTTCGCTGCGTTTCGGCGCGGTGCGTCCATCGGTCGCTTCACCGAGCACGGCTTGTTTCTTCGTGATGTCCCAGCCGCGCACTTGCACCTTGGAGACCTGGGCGCTCGTGGTCATGCGCGGGCGAAACTCGGCAAGTTCGGCGTGCAGGTTGAGCGTGACCGTGCGTTGCTGGGGCGTGGTTTTGCAGATCAACTTCTCTCCGAGGACGTACAGGTAGCGCCCGAGCCCAGCAGCGCGCGTTTGCAAGAATTCCAGGTTCGTCAGGTTGGATTGAAAGACGTGTTTGTGCACCGGGGTGCTCGAGTCAATGTCGGCTTGCAAACCGACTTCCTGCGCGACCTTTTCCATGATGTCGCTGTCGGACACGTCCACGAAGGTGCGCGCGTAGCGCCCCCGGGTCAGGCGGTGCAGGCGGTCGAAGGCGCGCACGGTCAGTTTTTGTCCACCCGCTTCAAACGCGGGCTCGAGTTCCACGATTTCGCCGTCGAAGATGGTGTCGGCGGTTTGCTGTTCGGTTCTGGATTTGATTTTGAGTTTCTTGCCGGGCAGCAACGAGGCGTCGTCCAACCACTTGTGCTCATTGTCGGTGAAGACGAGCGTGGCCACGTCGGGCAGGTGCAGGCTAGACTCGACGTGAACTTCCACGAGCGAGGATTGCAGCGGCGCGGGCGCTTCGCTGCCCTCGAGTTCAATGTAAAAGTGCGACTGGTTCTGCGCCGAGCCTTCAGGCATTCGGGATCACCAGCACCGTGCCGGGAGACAAGCGTCGCACGTTGGCGAGGTTGTTGGCTGCGGCGATCCTGCGCCACTCGGCGGTCGCGCCCAAGGTTTTGTAGGCGATCAACGCCAGGGTTTCGCCCTCTTGCACGGTCCAGACCTGCTCGCCGCCCACGCCACCCGAAGTCGGGTTTTGGGAACCCAAATCCGTGCCGTCCTCCACTTGCAGCAAGGTCACGTTCAGCGTCGCGCGAACCGGCGTGCCGTTCGCCAAAAACAGCGTGTATTTGGCGCTGACGCTCTGCACCACGCTTTGAAAGGTGAATTTGGCTTCGCTCGGGCTGGTGCCCCACATGAACAGCACCTTGGGCGGACGCGCCTTTTTGGATTTGGGGTCCTCGAGTTTCTTTTGCACCTTCATCAATTCAAAAATCAGCTTGGTGTACTTCGTGACATCGCGGTCCCCGTCGGGCCGCTCGTAGGTGTCGAAGAACAGCTCCACTTGCATCGTCGCTGGGCTGCCCGCGTTGAAGTCGAGTTTGTTGGTGTTCTTGCCAGCGCCACTGGGCTTGTTCCACTGCACACTCTTTTGAACCGTGTACTCTTTGGGGTTGAACAGGCATTCGATCTCGTCTTTGCCGTCGATTTTGCCTTCCAAGATTTTGATTCTGGCCTTCGTTGGGGCGGTGTCGCTCATGGTCGGACCTCCGAACGGCTCGAGACGAGAATACTCGAGGTGGCGATGGCGTTGGACAGCGTGGCGTTCAACAGGATGGCGTTCATCGGCCGCCCCGGTTGCGTTCGTTCTGCAAGCGCCGTTTCAGGACCGCGTAGACCTGCTGGGCGAGCGCGCCGATGTCTTGTTCGCCGCCCCCGCCCGGTTCACCTGACTCGCCTGCGCTTTCACCGCCGCGCCCGGTCTCCGCGAATTGCGCGCCCGCGCTGCCCGAGGCGCTGCTGGTGGCTGCGCCTGCCGCCGCACCGCTGAACGCCGTGGGCGGCGCGCTGGTGGCCGCGTTCCCCCACGCTGCCGGGTTCATGCCCGCCCCGACGAGCGAGACCACGCCTGGCTCCGCGTCCGCTGTGGTTGGCGGGTTCAGGCCGCTCGGCAGGGGTTGCCACGGTGCGGGCAGCCCACCCCAACGCGCCTCGAGCGCGGCGGCAGGGTCGGCAATGCCGCCCGGCTGGAACCCGTCCAGCGGTTGATCGCTCAAGGGTTGGGTGCGCGCCAGCCGCGCGACGCGTTGCTCTGCCGCTTGGGCGCGCTGCTCCTCAGTGTGCCACGTCGGGGCGCGACCCAGCACTGGCACCCCCGTGCCCTCGCGGGCGCTCGAGGTTCCCAAACCGCCCTCGTCGCCTGGCGTGTCTTTGGGGGCGACGAAGCGCCGCGCGTTGCGCTCGCCCGAAACGTGAACGAGTTCGTGTGCGAGCAGCCCCAGGGTTTGCGGCGACTCGAGGTTTTCGGCGTCGGGCAGCAGCACCGCGCCTTCCAGCGCCGCGGCGTCCGCGCGGTTGCCGCGCGCGAACTCGCGCACCTCGTCGCCCGTGATGATCGGCACGTCTCCTGCGTCCACACCGACGCTGGCTTGCAGAAAGCGCCGCGCGCTCGGGCTGAGTTCCACGCGTTTGGGTGCGGGTTGGTCGGTGTTGGGGGGGGCATTGCGTCGATCCGAGGCATCTGAACTCGGGGATGCTGGGCTCGAGGCAGCGGGGTTGCCCGTGCTCGGGGGGCCCAGGCTCGAAGTGGCAGCCGCGGTGGGCGTTGGCGTCACTGTGCGACCGCTCGAGCTGACGGACGCCTGTGGCGCGTTCGATCCTTGCGCGCGGGGCGCGACGAAGGTCGGGGTGCGCGGACGTGCGGGGACGCCGTCGAGGTCGGCGCTCAGGGCTGGGTTGCGCGCCGTTGCCGTGCGCGCAGGCACGGCGTTGGACGCTCGAGGTGCCCGTGCTGGCTCTGGGTCGCTTATTGCCTCGGGTTCCGGGGGGTTGTACGTGTTCTGCAACGCCCGCGCCCAATCGCGCAGGTTGCGCGCGCCAGCCTCGGGCATCGGTTGGGATTCGCCCGCGGCCTGAGGTCCTGTCGAATCGTTGGGCGCTCGCGCACCGCGCGCCTCGAGCGGTTCAGCGCTGCCCTTCGCGGCGACCCGTGTTGGTGCGTCCGCGGACGGATCGGGGTTGTACGTGCGCTGCAAAGCCCGTGCCCAGTCGCCCAAGCTGCGCGGTGCGTCGGTGGCTTCGGCGTCGTTCGAGGTTGCCCCCGCGTCCTCGGCAGACCCAGGCAGGTCGCCCAGGTCGTAGGTTTGGGCCAGCGCGCGCAACGCTGAGCGGTGGTCGCGCGCGGGCGTCACCGGTGCCTCGGGTTGCGTCGCGGCAGCCTTTTGCGGTGCTGGACGCGCGGGCATGTTGCGCGGCGGGCGCGCTTCGTAGACCTCGACGATGCGTCCGCGTGAATCGCCGAAGGGTGGTGTGGCTGAATTCGCCGACGTAGGGTCGCTCGCGGGCTCGAGTGCGGCCGCATTCGTGGCAGTGGTGTTCGTGGCGCTGGCGGGGGTGTTCACAACCGGGCTGTTTGCGGTGACAGGACCCGCCGATGCGTCCGTCACCGTTGCCTTGCCGTCAGGCGCGATGACCTCTGGAATCAACGGACTGCGCTGCGCTTGGGCGGCTGCACCCGAGACTTGCTCGACCGGCTCCGCCGTGCCTGTGCTGTCGGTCGCGGGTCCAGTTGGCTCCGCGACCGCCCTGAGTTCCACGGTTTCCAAACCACCCACTGACCCCGAATCAGCCTCGAGCGCATTGGACTCGAGGGTCGCCGCTGGCAATGACGGCTGGACTTGAACGTTGCTGGCGGGCGTGTTCACGTCCGAAGGTGCAGTGGACGCGCGGGTGTCCATCGGTGTTTCGAACGGGTCGGCGTTGGTCACTGCTGGCGCTGTACTGGCTGGTGCCGTACGCACTGGGCTCGCGTCGCCTTCGACCAAGGCACCCGCCGACGGCACGCGATGGGGCAAGCCGCCTTGGTCCGAACCACCCTCGGGCAGCGCGTTGCTGGCAGGGGCGCGCTCCACGACCTCCGGGTTTTGCGCACGCAGCACCTCGAGCGCGCGCTGTGCCGTCAATGGCTGGGCGCGTGGCGCGGCATCCACGGGAACGGTCGCTGCCGGTGTCTCGGGCGCAGCCACGTTCGGCACCGTGGCAGGTTCCAAACCCGATTCGGTCACGGCGACCTCGAGTGCCTGGTCAGCAGCCTCGAGACCTTGCACCGCGGGTTTGGGCGTGGTCGAAGCGGTGTCGGGCACCGCTGCGTTGGTCAAGTCAGCACGAACGGGTTCGGGTGCGGCTTGGGTGGCCACCTGAACGGCGGTGGCCTCGAGGTTGGCGATCTCCGCCTGCTCGAGCGGCGCTGCAAAGGTTGGTGGGAACACCGGTTCGCTGACCGTCGCTTCGGGTGCAGACGGCGCGCGGCTCGGCGCATCCATGCTTGTACGGGCGCGCTCGGACGTGGCCTGCGCCTCGGATCCCACGGGTTGACGACCCTCGGCGGCAGCCCCAACGGCGAGCGCTTGCGTTGCTGTACCCCGTTGCTCGCCATCGGCAGTGGGCTCGAGGGGCTGAACGGGCTGTGGGTTGGCCCGTGTGAGCCCCTGGGTCGGCGCAGGCGCAGCAGGCTCGAGGCTTGCCTGCCCACGGGTGGACGCCCATTCCGGCTCCACGCCCGCCAACGACTTCGCCAGACCGCGCGCCAATGCTTCCAAGACGCGTGAGCTGGGCAGGGGGGTGTCCGCAGTGCTCGCCGTGTTTGCGCCCTGCGGCTCGGCACGGGTCGGAACTGGCACCCGCGCGGTCGGTGGGCTGGGCGCGCGGGGTGTGGCTTCGCGGCCAGCCTCGAGACGCGCCTCAACTGCGGGGGTCTCGCGTGGCGCTGGGGCGACGTTGTCGTCCGACACCCCGCGCATGGTCTCGAGCAACGCGGGAACCGTGGGCGTGTCGGTGAAGTCGGGCGCGCTGTCCTGGGCGTCGGGGAAGCCCTCCGCCGACCCCTCGAGCGGTGCTTCGCTCGGCGCACCCTCGTCGAACGTGGCGCGTTCGTCGAACCCGAGGTCAACCCGAGCATCGAAGCCCGTGCGTGGCTCGAGCCTTGCACGCGGGTCAAGCCGTGCGGAGGTGGCCTGAACCCTGCGGGGGGACGCGAGCGGCTCGCTGGGGCGGCGTGCGGGCAGGCTGGGGGCTTTCACACCGCTGGCGAGCAGCACCGCTGGCACACCCTCCCGCAACGCCAAGACGTGCGTGTTGTACACGCGTTGCGCGAAGCGGTGGGCGAGGGTCAGGCGCGGCGACAAAGGGGTCATGGGCGTTTACTTGGGCAGCGCCAAGCCGGCGTGCGCGAACTCCACGCTTTCGATGGCGATGGCGGTTCCGGACGCGCTGAATTGAGGTCCGGTCCACTTCGTCGGGTAGACGTTGTTGAAATCCCAGCGCTGCACTTGTTCGCCTTTGGGGTCGTACAGAATTATCGTCATCGTGCGGCGCTTGATTTTGCCGAGCGCCACGTCGGAAAGCCATTTCAAAAAATCATTCTTTTTTGTGATGCCGCGCTTCAAGGTGATCAGGTTCCCCTTGACGCGACCCGGCAAGCGGTGCGTGAAATCGTTGACGCCGCCCTCGGTGTATTCAAACGTGTCCAACTCGAGTTGCAACCCGGAGACTTCGGTAAAGAGCGCGCTTTCAATGCCAGAACCGTCTATGGAAACGTAGAAGCGTTGCGCGGGGTAGGTTTCCGCACTTTGTTTTTTACCGGACGGGTCTGACACGGTTCACCTGCGCTTTCCGGGCTTCGTCGTGGTGCTTTGCCCCCTGGATTTTTCTTTGCGCGCTTCGCGCAGCATGAGCTTGTACACTTCGTCCGCGAGGCGTTCGATGTCCACAGCCGTCTGGCTCATGCGCTTTCCTCCACGGGTGGGGCGAGGTCGAGCTCGAAGCGGTGGGCGCAACGCGGGCACTGCGTTTCGATCACCGTGTCCTGGGCGTTCAGTTGCAAGTACAGGGCTTGCAAATACGCGTAATCGCCCGCGTACAACCCTTCGATCACGTCTGGGGTCACCTCACGCAGGCTGCCGAGCCGCGTGACCACGCGGCTCAGCAGCACAATGCCCAGGTACAACCCGTTGTGTTTGACCCGAGGGTCGCTCAGGGGCTCGATCTCGTCGCGGGCGGTGGCCAGCCGCATCACGCCTTCAATGTGGCGTTCGCGGCTGGCATCGACGTAACCGAGCGGCAGGGTAAACGCGTATTCGTCGTGCATGGTCTACGTTTTAACCCCTCGAGCCAACGTGAACGTTACTTCGCGCGGGTGAAGCCGCGATGTTGGATGGTCATGTTTTCCATCGCCAACTCGTTGGACTTGGCGTCCAGCTTTGGAAAGCTGATTTTTGAAGGCCAGGCGTCGATCAGGTTCCAACGCGAGACCTCTTGGCCGTCGGTGGACAAGGCAATCAGCGAGCCGTTCGTGCGCGCGTCCTCGACCTTGCCGTCGACGATCAGTTGAAACCATTCCCAGAGCTTGTAATCGGCTGTGATGCCGCGCTGCAGTTCAATCGCCGTGAATTTGACGTTGCCGCGGGTTGCGCGGTAGATCGCGCCGGTCGTGCCCATTTCGGTGCCTTCGACGACCTGCACTTCCGTGCCGCCACCGCTGATCGAGGTGAAGTACCCCTCGCCGCGGGAGCCGAAGTCCACTTTGAAGTAACTTGCGTTGATCGGATCTTTTTTGGTGTCTGCCATGGTCGTTTCCTTTCAAGGGCGCGCGGGGCGCGGCGAAAACCGGGTGGGACCTCGAGCCAGTCGAACGCTTAAGAGCCGCCGCCAGAGTACTGCGAGAACTGCATAATCACGAACTCGGCGGGTTTGACTGGGGCGAGCCCGATTTCCACGTAGAGCCTGCCCATGTCGCGGGTCTCGGGCGGGTTGTTGGTCGCGTCACACTTCACGAAGAAGGCTTGGTTGGGGCTCGCGCCGAACAGCGCACCCTCGCGCCAGACCACGGTCAAGAACGCACTCACGTCGCGCTTGACGCGCTCCCAAAGGTTCTGGTCGTTGGGCTCGAAGACCACCCATTGCGTGCCGCGCTCGATGGATTTCTCCACGTAGTTGAACAGGCGGCGCACCGGCACGTAGCGCCAGGCCGGGTCAGACGACAGCGTGCGGGCGCCCCAAACGCGGATGCCCATGCCGGTGAACGTGCGGATGCAGTTCACGCCCGACGGGTTCAGCGTGTCCTGCTCGCCTTTGGTGATCTGCGTGACCGGATCGAGCGCGCCGCGCACGACTTCGTTGGCTGGGGCTTTGTGCACGCCGCGCTCGGCGTCGTTGCGCGCCCAAATGCCAGCCACGTGACCGCTCGGCGGAATCGCCAAGGGCTTGCCGTCCGCCCCGTTGACCTTGATCCACGGGTAGTACAACGCGGCGGCGTTGGAGTCGTAATTGGCTTCCTTTTCGCGCCACTTCTTGACCTCTTGCGGGCTCATGTTCGGCAAGGGATCGATGATCGCCATGCGCCCCTTGACGCGCTCGCAGTGGTTCATCATGGCCATTTGCACGGCCTTGACGCCGTCTTTGTCGATCATGCCTTGCTCAAAGGCGCTCATCAAGTCTGGGGCGACGAGCATCGTCACGTCTTCGGCGATCTCGAGCCCCTCCAGACCCGTGCGGGTGGACACGTCACCGACGAAGTGCGTGCTCTGCACCATCGGCAGTGCGGTGCTCTGCGCGGCTTTGATGACGAACGAACCCAGCTCTGGGGTCTGCGCGCCTTTTTCTTCGGTGATCGTGATCAGTTGGCTTTGCGCGACGGCTTCGGCGAGCGCCTTGGACTTCGCGCCTTTGCCGGGCTTGCCGACGACGACGTTTTCAAAGACCTCTTCGGTGGTTCCGATCTTGACGCGCAGCGTGAACGCGCCTTCGTCGCTTTCCTCTGCGGGCGGCTTGATCACATCCACTTGGATGTCGCTCGAGGGCGCGCCTTTGGAGGAGATCGTCAAGCTGGGCACGGCTTTGCTGGCGCGGCTGGGCAGTTGCAGCGCCGCTGGCTTGTCATCCTTGCCGCCCGTGGGCACCACGCGGGTCACGTAGCAGCGCGTACCGCCGTTGTTGAAGTACCCGTACAAACTGTGCGAGAGGTACGTGCCCGCCATGTGCGGGTTGCGCACGCCGCCCTCTTCCAAAGCACCGAAGGTCTCCACGTATTGCTGCCACGAGGTGATCAGCATCGGCGTGTTCGCCGGGCCGCTCGGGGCGAAGCCGACGAACGCGGCCATCGCCGTGCCGACGCCCTCGATGGGGCGCGGACCCGAGTTGATTTCCTCGATGTAGACGCCTGGTGATAAGTACTCCGGCATAGCACTCCTTTCAATGCGACCAGCCGCTGCTGTGAGCCCCTCGAGACCTCGAGGGTTGTTGGTCGAAAGGCCATTTGGCTCACCACCGATGCTACACGACCATCAGATTTGTGCTCCAAACTGCCCGCTGCGCAGCGTGTGGCACGCAGCCTCTCTCGCAGCGCAAACGGCGTTTTCGTGCGGGTTTCCGTGCCAATGTTCGCTGCGGAGCACGGGCATCGCGGGTCTGTTGCAGGCGCGGCTTGCGGGGCGCGCAGCCAGTGCCCCGCGATCCGCGCGCAAAACGGTGCTCTGAAACGCATGAAAGTTGAGTGCCTTCGTGTATATTCTGGTCAGCAAACCACGCGCCGCCCGCTCGGCGCTCGAGGACACCCTGCATGGACTATTACGAAGTTTTGGGCGTGGCCCGCACCGCCGACGCCGACGAGATCAAACGTGCCTACCGCGCCCTGGCGCTCAAGTACCACCCGGACAAGAACCCCGGCAACAAGGAAGCCGAAGAGCAGTTCAAAGCCATCAACGAGGCCTACGCCGCGCTCAAAGACCCCGAGACGCGCGCGCAGTACGACGCGACCGGTCGGGTCGGTCCGGCAGGCGGCAATTTCGATCCGGGCTTTGGGGGCATGGGCGACTTGTTCGACCTGTTCAACTCCGCGTTCGGCGGCGACCTCTTTGGTGCTCAGGGTCGCGCCCAAGGGGCTCGAGGGGGCAAGCGCCCACAGCGCGGTGAGGACTTGCAGGTCGAAGCCCACATCACCTTGGAGCAAGCCCGCGCGGGCGCGGATTTGGAAGTGGACGTGGACAAGCTCGTCACCTGCGCGCACTGCAACGGCGGTAGGGCAGAACCGGGCGGCAAGGGCGTTCAGACCTGCACGACCTGTTCCGGGAGTGGGCAGGTGCGCCAAACGCAGCGCACAATTTTGGGCAACTTCGTCACCGCTGCGCCGTGCCCAACTTGCAAAGGCACGGGCGAGTTGAACCCAGAGCCGTGCACGCAGTGTTCCGGGCGCGGACGGGTGATTAAGCAAGAGCGCGTCACCGTGCAACTGCCCAAAGGCATCGACGGCGGCTACCGCCTGCGCGTTTCCAACCAGGGCAACCAAGGCTTCAACGGCGGTCCCAGCGGCGACCTGTACGTGTTTTTGGAACTCACCCCGCACGAGCACCTCACCCGCGAGGGCGACGACCTGCACTACACGCAACCCATCGGCTTGGCCCAAGCCGCCCTGGGCGGAAAGTTTGAAGTGCCCACGCTCGATGGCACGCAAGTCGTCGAGGTCGGCGCGGGCGCGCAGCACGGCGACACCGTGCGCTTGCGCGGCAAGGGCATGCCACGCTTGCAGAGCAGTTTCGTTGGTGATTTGGTGGTCACCTTGGAGGTCAGCGTGCCGAAAAAACTCTCCAAGCGCGCCCGCGAACTGATGGAGGAGTACGCCCGCGAGATGGGCGAGGAAATCGCCCATCCCCAGACCTTGCTGCAAAAAATCGGCAAGGCGTTCCGCGGCGATTGACGGGTCACGGGGCGAGGCCCGCGACCTTGCACCGATGACTCGAGGGGTGGGGCATACGCCCTGCCGGGTTGCCCGCCGCAGTTGCTTGGCTCGAGGTGGGTGTTGATGGCTACGGCATCGCTGTCCGCTCGAGCGAACCCGCCGTTTGGCGGGGGCGCAGCCGAGCCTCCAAGCTTTACAGTCCAGCCATGAACCTCAAAGACCATTCCGCCGAACTCGAGCAACTCGTTCAACGCGTCTCCGCCAGTGTGGTCGCCGTCAGCGCGGGCGGCAGTGCGATCAGCGGATTCGTGGTCAAGCCAGGGCACGTGTTGACCGTTCAGCACGTGCTCGAGCGCAACGGTGACGTGCACGTCGTGACCGGGCGCGCGACATTGAACGGCGAGGTCGTCGGGCGCGACCGCGCCACGGACCTCGCCCTCGTGCGCGTCCCCGACCTGGACGCCCCGGTGCTGGGGGCGCACGGGGTCGCCAAGGTCGGCGGGTTTAACCTGGTCGTCGCACGCAGCCGCCGCGGGAACCTGGAGGTCGCCAGCGGCATCACGGCGTTCACGGGCGGCAGCCTGGACATGGGCCGCGGTCGCCGCACGCTCGAGGGGCTCATCAAGAGCACCGCCACCGCGTTTCGCGGCATCAGTGGGGCCCCGCTGGTGGGCGCTGAGGGCGCGCTCCTGGGCGTCGTCAACGGTAGCCTCAGCCGTCCCGGAACGGTTGCCCTGAATGCGGCACTGGTCTTGGAGACCGCCGCACGCATGGAGCACGGGGGCGGCTTGAAACGCGGTTACCTCGGCGTCGGCGCGCAATCCGTGCGGCTTGAGGACGACGCGCGCGGGTTGCTGGTCAGCAGCGTGGACGCCGACAGCCCCGCGGCTGCGGCGGGCGTACTGATCGGGGACGTGCTGCTCAACTTGGACGGAACCCGCCTCGAGCACCTGGAGGATCTGGTCGCTGCCCTGTCCAGAAGCGTCGGTCGCGGCGTCAACCTGGAAGTGCGGCGCGGCGCGCAAGCGCAGACGCTGACCGTGCACGTCACCGAGCGCGCGCGGCGCAACGCTTGAAATGACCGGTGCGGCGTGGCGCACGGTCGTGGTCGCCTCGGGCGAGGGGCGTCAGCGTGAAATCAAGGCGTTGCTCGGGGAGGCGTGCGCGGTCGTGCTCGAGACCGGCGACCTGACCCGAGCCAAGGGCGCTGCCCCGGACTTGATCGTCGTGGACGGTGCGTGGCTCGAGGCGCAGGCGAGCCTCGAGCCACTGCAAGGTTGCGCAGTGTTGCTGATGGACGCCACACCCGCCGGTCTCGAGACCCTGCGCCGTGCCCAACCGCACGCTTGGGGTGCGCTCGAGGGCGGAGTGGACGCCGATGCCGTGCAGGCGGCCGCGCAGGCGGTCGCCCGCGGCATGGTCGTCCTCGAGCCGAGGTTGATCCCGAACAATCCATCGCCCGAGCACGTGCCCGAAGCACTCACGCCGCGCGAGTTCGAGGTGTTGGGGCTGCTGTTTGAAGGCTTCGAGAACAAGCGCATCGCTGCCGAGCTGCGCATCTCGCCCAGCACCGTCAAATACCACCTGGAGGGCGTGTACGCCAAACTCGGTGTGCGCTCCAAAGCCCAAGCCGTGCGCCGCGCGCTCGAGTTGGGCTTGGTCTCGGTCTGAAGCCCTGAGGGTCGCCGGCAGGGGAGGCTCGCCTCGACGTTGCAACGCTCGAGGTGCTTTGACGCTATCTGGACTTGGCTGCCTCGAGCCGTCCGCATCTCGGGCGGTTCCATTGACGCTGCGGTTAAATTGAAGCTGTGCCGCGCGTTCACAGCTTCCCGCCCATCGCCCGCGCGGACGCCCGCGTGTTGATCCTCGGTTCCATGCCCGGTGTCGCCTCGCTCGAGGTGCAGCGCTATTACGCGCACCCGCGCAACGCGTTCTGGACGGTCATGGGCGCGCTGGTCGGGGCGACGCCCGACCTCCCCTACGACCAGCGCCTCGGGCGCTTGCAAGACGCGGGCATCGCCGTTTGGGACGTGCTGCACAGCGCGGAACGCGAGGGCAGCCTGGACACCGCGATCTTGAACGCCGAACCCAACGACGTGCCGGGCTTGCTCGAGGATTGCCCGCAGATCACGCTGGTGGTCACCAACGGCAGTTACGCCACCGCGACGTTCAAACGCCTGCTCTGGAAACCCTGCCTGGCGGTGCGCCCCGCCCTGCGCCACGCCGCGCTGCCCAGCACCAGCCCCGCCAACGCCCGCAGTAACACCGCGCGCAAACTCGAGGTCTGGCGCGCGGTCTTGGAACCTGCCCTCGTGCAGTGACGAACGGCAACCGACTCGAGAACCGCGTCTGGCAGTGTGAAAACAGCGGCGGTGTGAAATACTTCGCAGTGCCCGTGTTAAGGTCAACCGGGAGCGTTTGCCATGCTGCACTCTGAACTCGACGGCGTCACCGTGCGCGAAGTGCGCGAGAGCGACCTTGCGCAGTACCGGGACCTGCGTTTGGAGGCACTCAAAACCGCACCCACGGCCTTCGGGTCCGATTACCAAGAATCGCTCGCCCTGCCCGGCAGCGTTTGGCTGGAGCGCTTGCGCGGCTTTGTCAACAGCCATCACCGTGCCCTCTTCGTCGCCGAGCGCGACGGCGTGCTGGTTGGCATGGCAGGCGTGCAACGCGAAGCGGGCGTCAAACGTCAGCACAACGCCTCGATTCAAAGCGTGTTCGTGCGCTCGAGCGCGCGCTCTACGGGGTTGGCATCGACGCTGTTGGCGCACGCCATGCTCTGGGCGCAAGCGATGGGCGCAGAGCGCTTGGAGTTGCGCTTGAACACCCAGAACAGTGCGGCGTTGCGCTTGTACACCAGGGCTGGCTTCGGGATCGTGGCCACCCTGCACGGCGCGCTGCGCATCGGGGACCAACGGTTCGACGAGTACATCATGGAACGCGCGCTGTAGGGCTCGAGGAGAACGCTGCGAATGTCACCGCTCGAGATTCAGATTCGTGGGGTTTGAACCTGGATCAGCGCGAAGCGGTGCGCGGGTCTCGGGTTGGTTTCGAGGGACGAAAGTGCCGCTGGCGCAGCACCGGGCGCAAGGTATTGCGCCCCGACAAAAACAGGGTGGCCGCGCAGGCTCGAGTCTGCTGGTTGCACCACGCCTCGAATCTGCGCGCAGAACTTCAGTGGTGTTGTGGAGCGATGTCGTTGTGCGTGGCAACGCGACCCGCATCCTTGTACACCCCAAACGTGCGGATCGCCAACAGCAACCCAATCAAAATGAACAGCGCCCCCGCGAAGAACGACGCGCCGGGCACGCCGCGCGGTGCGAACTGCTGAAACAGCGTCGTGGCAATCAGTGGTCCGACCACCCCGGTTAAGGTCTGCACTCTCGAGAGCGCGCCCTGCACCGCGCCTTGCTCGCGGTCAGAGACGCTGCGGGAGATCAACCCCTGCGCTGCTGGACCCGCGATGCCCGCCAAACCGCCCACGGCGAGAATCGCGTAGATCATCCACCCTTGCGTCGCCAAGCCGTACAGCACGTTCGCAACAGCGGCGAGTGCCAACCCGTAAATGACAGCGCGGCGCTCCCCGATGCGCGGCAAGATCACGCGCAAGAGTCCGCCTTGGACGATGGCGGCGCTCAAGCCCACCGCCGCGAGCGACCATCCCACCTGCGCGGTGTCCCACTGGTAGCGCAAGCCCGTGTAATACACCCACACCGTCTGCAACCCCGCCTGCGAAACCGCGATGAAGACGATGCTCCACGACAGACTGGCTACGACCGGGTACCGCGCCAAGAGCCCCAGTGACCCGACCGGGTTGGCTCGAGCCCAGGAAAATTTGCGGCGATTTTCAAGATTTAAGCTCTCTGGCAGCACGAAGAAGCCGTACAGCCAGTTGACGGCGGTGATCCCCGCCACGACCAGAAACGGCAAGCGCAGGTCAATGTTGCCCAAAATGCCGCCCAGCGCGGGACCGATGATGAAGCCCAAGCCAAACGCAATGCCGATCAACCCAAAATTCTGCGCGCGTTTCTCTGGCGGTGACACGTCCGCGATATACGCCGACACCGCGGAGATGTTCGCGCCCGTGATGCCCGCGATGACGCGCCCGACGAACAACCAGACCAAATTCGGCGCGAACGCCAACAGCAAGTAATCCAGTGCCGCGCCGAACAAGGACATCAAAATGATCGGGCGACGCCCGTACTGGTCAGACAAATTGCCCAGGATCGGCGCGAAGATGAACTGCATGATCGCGTACACCGCCGTGATCCACCCGCCGTACTGCGCGGCTTCGGTGACATTGCCACCCAAGAACTGCTCGATCAGCTTGGGCACGATGGGCGCGACCAAACCAATGCCGATGATGTCCAAGAGCAGCGTGACGAAGACGAACCCCAGAGCCGGTTGACGTTTGGACATGATCCCCCTTGGGCGCGCCGCCAGTGCACGCCAAACGCGCGATCTTAACGCCGCGAGACCAGGGGCACATCCGCCAAATGCCCTGTTCGTGGCCTCACCCCTGGAGACGGTCCGCTCGAGGCGACAATGGCACGCGTGATACATTGCCGCGCATGGTGCAGATTGACTTGACCGGCAAAGTCGCGCTCGTCGCGGGCGTGCAGAACAGTTATAGCCTTGGGTGGGCAGCCGCCAAAAAGCTGCTCGAGGCGGGTGCGCGGTGCATCTTCTCGTACCAAGGCGAACGCAACCAACCCGTGCTGGAGAAACTCACGGCGGAGTACGGCGAACAGATCTTGATGCTCCAGCAGTGCGATGTCAGCGTGGACGAAGACCTCGACCGCTTGTTTGCGAACATCGCAGACGCGGGCATCAAACTCGATTACGTGATGCACGCCATCGCGTTCACGCCGCGCGAAACGCAGGAGAACCCGTTCCTGCACACCTCACGCGACGGCTGGAGGATCGCCCTGGACATCAGCGCCTACAGCCTCGTGGCGCTCAGCGGTCGCGCGGCAGCGGTGATGAACGACGGCGGCAGCATCGTCGCGCTGACCTACTTCGCCAGCGAAAAAGTCGTGCCCAAATACAACGTCATGGGTGTGGCAAAAGCCGCGCTCGAGGCGTCGGCGCGCTACCTCGCTTATGACCTCGGACCGCGCGGCATTCGCGTCAACTGCGTGTCGCCCGGACCGATGCGCACCGTCGCCGCCAAGAGCATCCCCGGCTTCACACAGATGATGGACAAAGCGGCGAACACGTCAGCGATGAAACGCAACGCCAGTTTCGACGACGTGGGAAACATGTGCCTGTTCCTGTTCAGCCCGATGTCCGGCGCGACGACCGGCGAAACGATCTACGTGGACGGCGGGTATTCCGTGATGGGCATGAGCTTCGAGACCTGAACCTCGAGTCTCGAGCTGTGTGTAGGGGCTTGCCATGGCAAGCCCTCTGCGCCAGCCAGAATTCACCCGACCCCGAACAATGAAGCTGACCATCCCCCAAGATGACGTATGCGCATCTTGATCCTGGGCGGCACGCAATTCGTCGGTCGTCACCTCGTCACCGCCGCGCTCGAGCGGGGGCACACGGTCACGCTGTTCCACCGTGGAAACCGCAACCCGTTCCCAGAGGTGGAGAACATCCTGGGCGACCGCGAGCACGACCTCGAACGTTTGCAAGGCGACTGGGACGCTGTGGTGGACACGAGCGGGTACGTCTCGAGGATCGTGGGTCTGAGCGCGCGGTATCTCGAGCCCCACGTCAAACGGTACTGCTTTGTCAGCACGGTCAGCGTCTACCAGAGCTTTGATCCGCCGCCCACGGAGGACGCCGCGCTGAACGCGCTCGAGACCGACACCGAGGAGATCACGGGCGCGACGTACGGCGCGCTCAAAGTGCTGTGCGAAAACATCGTGAACGAGACGTTTGGCTCGAGGGCATTGGTCGTGCGCCCCGGCTTGATCGTTGGCGCGTTCGATCCAACAGACCGCTTCACCTACTGGGTGGACCGCGTGGCGCGCGGCGGCGAGGTGCTGATGCCCGACCCGCAAAGAGCGGCCTTCATTGACGGCGCGGACCTCGCGCGCTGGACCATCACCGCCCTCGAGCGTGACCTGAGCGGCACGTACAACCTGGACGGCGTGCCCGTACCATTGCCGACCTTGCTCGAGACCGTGCGCGCGCTGAGCGGCAGCGACGCGCGGTTCACACCGGTCAGCATTGAATTCCTGCTCGAGCAGCAGGTGACGCCGTGGATGGGCGCGGACAGCTTGCCGCTGTGGACAGCGGGCGGGCAGATCGGCTCGGACATCACGCGGGCACGCGCGGCGGGCTTGATGCACCGCGCGCTCACCGACACCGTGCGCGACACGCTCCGGTACGCGCGGGGCAGGGGAGCAGCGCACGCGTGGCGCAGCGGCATCACGCCTGAACGAGAACAGCAACTGCTGGAGGCTTGGCGGGCTCGAGGTTAAGCAGCAGGCTGTCTCGAGCCTGCACTGGGCGACGTGCTCTGTTCGGGCAATGCGCAAAAAGCGTCGTGATCGAGCTGATCCGAGGTGTGCACAGGTTTGAACGCGCGCAGCACCACACCATCGCGCAGCAAGAACGCGCCCGGCATCTGAAAGCCGTCGCCCTCCAAGAGCCCAATCCCATGCCCCTCGAGCACCCCAGCTTTGAACCCACGCGTCCACTCGCGCCAACCGAACAGTTGCCCCAAGCGCCCGCGTTTTAGCTCGAGGGCGCGGTACAACGCACGATCCGGGTCTGCGACGCGGTCCACGTCCGCCAACCCGTAGCGCCCGAAAAACTCGGGCGAACCCTCCTGGTACACGAGCACCAAGCGCACCCCTCGGGCCTCGATGCTCGCGCGTTCGATGCTGAGTTGCGCCAGCGTTTCGCGGCAAAACGTGCAACCCGCGTGGCGCAACAGCACCAGCAGCACCGTCTGACGCTCGGTCAAGCCCAGCAGCGATTCGCCGCGTTGGGTGCGTGCCGCCTCGAGCGTCGCATGGAGCGGCGGAACAGGCCCAGGCTCGAGATGGTGCATGTACGCGCCGCGCAGGATCAAGAAAAACGGAATCCACCAGACCACGTCGTTCGTGAGGTTGTTCCAGGCGAATGCGAGCGGCAATTGATTGGTGGCGACGGCATAGACCATCCCCAGCGGACCCAGCACCTTGCCGATGAACCCGACGAGCACCAATGGCCAGTACAGGTACGGGTTGAACGCCGCGATGAAATAGCCAATCGCGTAGCACCCGACCATCAACCCGACGCTCTGCCAGATTGGGAGGTACGGCGGAACCTCCATGCCCAGCAGCGTGAAGCTCATCGCGGGGAAGAGCCCGACCCACAAGCCCCACAGCGCGTTGTACGCGGCAGCGGCGAGCAGCACGTAAGTCATCCAGCGCGGGTGTTTCATGGATTGCACTGTAGTCGCATGGCGATAGGGCAAAGTGCCCGCTGCGATTTGGGTGCTGGCTGCGAACTCGAGGGGCTCAGTTGCAATCCGAGTCTCGAGGGACGAAAGTGCTGCTGGCGCAGCACTGGGCGAACCGCCGGAAAACCCCTACAGGTGCAGCGGTGGTCGCGCGGTCTCGAGTCGCTGTACTCGAGGAATTCACGATTCTCGAGCCTCGCCGTTCAGCCCGTGTTGCGCAGACCCGCCGCGATGCCTTGAATGCTCAGCAACAGCGCTCGCTCGAACTGCGCGCGTTCCGCGGCGTCCGTGGGCGTTGCACGGTAGCGGCGCAGCAGGGCGACTTGAACGATGTGAATGGGGTCCACGTACGGGTTGCGCACTTCAATGGAGCGCTTCAACCGCGGCTCGAGTTGCAGCAGTTCCCCGCCGATGGCGCGTTGCACCCCTTGCACGGAGCGCGCGTACTCCTCCAAGATCAACGCGGTGAGTAGCTGGTCGTCGGCGAGGCTGGCGTAACGCTCGAAGATGCCCATGTCCGATTTCGCCAAGCTCATCTGGGCGTTGTCCAAGAGGCTCCTGAAGAACGGCCAGGTCTCGTACAGCCGCGCGCTCAAGCCCGGTTCGTGTGCCTCGAGCGCCGCCAAGCCCGTGCCCAAGCCGTACCAGCCGGGGACGGTCGCACGCGATTGCGTCCAACTCATCACCCACGGAATCGCGCGCAAGTTATCAAGCGTCGGTTTGCCGGGACGACGCACAGGGCGGGAAGCGATTTTCAGGTTGGCGATTTCGTTGATCGGCGTGACGGCGGCGTAGTAATCCAAGAACGCGGGGTGGTACACGAGTGCCTTGTACGCCGCGCTCGAGGCGTCGGCGGCCAATTGCATCGCCGCGCGCCACGCGTCGGGCAGGTCGTGACCGGGCTGTGCGGCAGCGGTCAGAATGGCGTACAGCAGTTGCTCGAGGTTGCGTTTGGCGAGTTCGGGATTGGCGTACTTGTCCGCCAGTGCCTCACCTTGCTCGGTGATGCGCAAACCGCGCCCAATCGTGCCCGGTGGTTGCGCCAGGATGCCGCGCGCTGCGGGTCCGCCACCGCGCCCGATGCTCGTGCCGCGCCCGTGGAAGAAACGGTACGGGACATTGTGGCGCTTGAACAGCGCCGCCAGCGCTTCTTGCGCGCCGTACAGCGCCCAGTTCGCCGCCAGAAAGCCCGCGTCCTTGTTGGAGTCGCTGTAGCCGACCATGACCTCTTGCACGCGCTCGCCCAGGTTGGCGCGGTACGCGGGGCTCTGGAGCAGCGCCTCCATCACCTCTGGGCACTGCGCCAAGTCGTGCAGCGTTTCAAACAGCGGTGACACGTCGATCTGTGTGAAGCCCGCTTCTCGAGCGAGGATCAGCACCTCGAGCACGTCGCTCGCCGCCTCACCGTGCGAGATCACGTAACGCCCGAAGGCTTGCTCGTGCTTGGCGGATGCCGCGCGCACGACGCGCATGGGCTCGAGAACCGCGTGCAGTTCAGGGCTGCCAGTTTGCCCGACTGCAAGCAGCGGTCGCCTCGAGACTAGTTCACGCTCGAGCAATGCCAAACGCGCTGGTTCCTCGAGGCTCGAGTAATTTTCGTGCGCCCCGCCGAGTTTCAAGAGTTCTGCCACAGCCGTTTCGACTTTGCCGCTGAACTCGCGCACGTCCAAGCTGACCAAATGCGCGTTGAAGGTGCGCGCCCGCGTCAGCACGGGCTGCAAGAACATCCGCGCCGCCCGCGCTTGACCGGCTGCCTCCAAAGCCACCCGCACCCGCTCGAGCACGGCTGCTGCGTCCACGTCCTCGGTCGCCAACGCGCGGTAGAGCGCTTCGAGTTCCGCGCGAAACGGCTCTGGCGCATCCGTCTCGAGCCCAGCGGTTTTCAGGTGCGCTGTGTCCACGCGTTCGATGTGTTCGGACAGCACGGCATACAAGTCCTTGACCGCAGCACGCAAGCTCTCCCGCGCGGTTTGCGCGTGGTACTCCAAGGTGTCCGCCGTGACTTCGGGCGTCACAAACGGGTTGCCGTCGCGGTCCCCGCCAATCCAGGAGTACAAGCCAAGCGGCGCGCGCAGGTCGCCTGCGTCCGTATCAAATTCTTGTTTGAACGCCGCGATCAACTCGCGCTCGAGTTCGGGCAACGCACTGGCGATGCTCTCCAGGTAGTGCAATCCGTTGTGCACCTCGTCGCGCACCGTGGGATTGCGCGCCTGCAACTCCAACGTCCCCCACAGCACCTCCACGCGTGCCGTGATCGCCTCGAGTGCGCCGGCGCGTTCCGTTTCACTCTCGAGCAACGGCAACTGTTCGCTGATCGCCTCCAAGTGCGCGCGCACCGTGCGGCGGCGCAACTCCGTCGGGTGCGCGGTGAAGGTCAATCCAAGCTCGAGCGATTCGATCAATGCTCGAGCCTCGGACGCATTTAAGCCGCCGTCTTTTAACGCCCGCACCGCGTCGTGCACGCTCTGTTTGCGCGGCTCGCTGGGATCGCTGCGCGTGTCGCGCCAACGCACGCGGTGGCGTTCCTCCGCCAAGTTCGTCAAATAAAAATACTGCGTGAACGCGCGGATCAGCCCTTCGGCGTCCTCCACGCTGAGCGCGCGCACGATCTCGTCCACGCGCGCCACGCCTGCGCGGTCGCCGCCACGAATGCGCTTGGTCAGTTCACGCACCTCTTCTTCCAATGCGAAGAAGTCCTTGCCCATCTGCTCGATCAGCACCGCGCCCAGTGCTCGCCCAAGAAGATCCACATCCCTCGAGAGCGGGTCTCTGGTCGCTCCATCGTTCGCAACGTCAGTCATGTTTGACCTCCCCCTCGAGCGAGCCCGAAGCGTCGCCCTCATCAAAGCGATACCGCGCGATGCGTTGCACTTGCCCGTTCACGGTCTCGAGCGCGACCGCGTTCAACCGGCTGCGTCCCTGCGCGATCTCCGTGCGCATCGGCAAGCCTGTGCGCAATTTGTAAATGCTGCCCTCCAAAGCCATGCCGATGCTGGAATCCACCACGCCGGTCATGCCGCTGTCGCTTTGAAATGCCGTGCCCAGCGGCAAGAAACGCGTGTCCGCCGTGGCGACGTGGGTGTGTGTGCCGACGACCGCTGCCACGCGACCGTCGAAATGGTACGCCAGGCACGCCTTCTCGCTGGTCGCTTCGGCATGAAAATCCACGAACACCGCGCCCAAATCTGTTCCCTCGAGCACATCCTCGAGCGCCTCAAAGGGATTGCTGTACGCGGGATTCATGAACACCCGCCCCAACAGGTTCACCACGGTCAAGCGCTCGCCGTTCACGTCGAACGTGCCCCAGCCGCGCCCAGGCGCTTCGCGGGTGATGTTCAGCGGGCGGATGATCCGCGGATCGTCCACCAATTTGTAAATCTCTTTGTTGTCCCAGGCGTGGTTCCCCAGCGTGACCGCATGCACGCCCGCCTTGGTCAAGTCATCCAAGGCTTCGCGGTTCAGACCAAACCCGCCCGCGGCGTTCTCCGCATTGGCGACGATGAAATCGTATTGGCTGCGAATGGAAGGCAAATGCGCGCTGACAAGCGTGCGCCCCGGCTTGCCGAAGACATCTCCGATGAAAAGCACCCGCACAGTGCAGGTTAACCCGCACAGCTCGAGATACGCGCGAACGAACGTTAGAAACTTCCAAGTAGCTTGAACGCTCAGAAATTGTCGCTACGATGCGCCCATGAACCGTCGTCCCGTGCTCTGGCCGCTCGTGGTGATGTGGACCATTTCTGCTTTTATTCTGTCCACATCGCTTGGCTCCGGGAACGCCATGCGGATTGGGTTCGCAACATCTGGATTTTTGATTTTTACTGGTCTGGGCATGTGGGCACTGGTTTACCGCCGCCGCACGCGTTAAGCGAACTCGAGCGACCACGCAACCTAAAGCGTGAATCGGTCGCTCTCCACTGGATTTACATTCAAGACATGGCATACGTTGAAAAAACTTGGTCGGGCATCAAGGATTGGTTCAAAACCAACCGTCCCGAGGTGCTGGAAACCTTGAACGTTGGCGCGCAACCGGCGGATTTTGCGGCGCTCGAGCAGTATTTTCCTCGACTGCCAGCCGAGTTTTACACGCTCTACCACTTGAACAACGGTCAAACGAACACCTTCGAGACCGGTGTTTTCCTGGGGTTGCCCATGCTCCCGCTCGAGCGCGTCGTGCAGGAGTGGCAAGCCAACCGAGAAGTCATCGAGTGAAAATCTAAACGACAAATGACCTGTTGTGAACGTGGCGGTTCGGAAGTTCGCTGGCATTGATTATTGCTTTGGCTCAGAATGGGTCCGTGAGCAACCGATGCTTCGAGATCTACGTCCCTCGAGTTTGTGGCTCTTGGCAGATCAAGATGACGCCCGCGTTTTTCGGAGTCGAATCGAAACCTACGATTCCAATTGAATATGTGATTGACGAACAAAACGCATTTTTGGTTTTTGAACCGCCAGCAGCGTTGGTGAGCGCACTGGACGGCAGACTCGATTCGGGCTGGACGTTTTTAACGCGTAAAAGCGGTGTTGACCCGATAGAAAGCCTCGAGCGATTTTCTTACTTGTCACCAAGCAATCAACTCTCGAGGTTCTTGAGCGAACAGATTGCTCACAATGACCGTTGGGTGGTCGTCTTTTTGGAAGATTGCGACGATATTGGTTCCAAAGTGATTGGCAATCAAGAAGACCTGGAGTCGCTGTTGTGCCAAAATTTGCAAAGGGAAAGGCCAGAGAGTTTTGTTTTCTACGGAACGACCAAGCGTTTGCATTGACCTCGAGCGCTACGGTCTGACGACGCTGATCTCGAACAGCTTGTCCCAGGTTTTGCCCGTTACGAACAAACGGTTTCGCGCGGCATCGAATGCGATGCCGTTCAGCACTGCGTTGCCGTCACCCTGCGCGCTCGCGGGGCGCAACCCGGCGAGGTTCACCCAGGCGTTCACGCGTCCGGTGCGCGGATCAATGCGCGCGATCAAATCCGTCATCCAGACGTTCGCCCAAACTTCATTGTTGATGAACTCGAGTTCGTTGAGTTGCGAGACCTCGCTGTCGCCGTTGCGCACGGTCACGCTGCGCTGCACCGCGTAGGTGCGCGGGTCCAACCAGTAGAGCTTGCTCGAGCCGTCGCTGAAAATCAGGCTGCGTCCATCGGTGGTGAGTCCCCAGCCCTCTTTGATCGGCGCGGGGTATTGAAATTTGCCCAGGTCTGCGAAGCTCGAGGCGTCGTGCACGAAGCCGTAGCCCTGCTGCCAGGTCAGTTGGTAGATGCGCCCCGCAAGGCGCACCACCCCTTCGGCGAAGACCTCTTTGGGCAGCGCCTTTTGACGCACGACCTTGCCGTCCAGCGTCACTTCGCGCAGGTTGGACTTGCCCTCCAGCCCGCACGATTCCAAGAACCGCGTGCCTGTCCATTGCAAACCCTGGGTGAAACACCCGCTGTCGTGCGCGTAGGTGCGCACGATTTTGTAGCTTTGAAAGGGCGCACTTTGGGCGACCGCATCCGCTGGCGCGCTGCTCAGGGTGAGCATTCCAGCAGCGCAGGCCAGGGCGAGCGACCACGACAGTGCGGCTCTACGGTTCATTGCCCAGGAGTTTACACGCCGCTTCAGCCCGAGGCGTTGTGAGCGCAGGCGCATTGTGCGCGATTTCAGGGGTGCGACTCGAGCATCGTGTCTTGATTCAACGTTTAGTTCGTCTGCGTGCTCGAGCCGGTCACGCGCGCCTCGCGTTCCTCGATCACCCCGAAGGCGTTTTCGTAGTGCATGACGTTCTCTTGCAGGGCGCGCAGGAAGGCTTTGGCGTGCTGCGGACTGGTCAGCAAGCGCGCGACGACGAGCGCGGGTTGGTTGGGCAGCGACAGCGCGAAGTCGAAGACGAACTCGTTGCCGGTGTGCGAAACCACGGCGACGTTGGTGTAGCGGCCCTGCCCCAATTCCGGGCTGATCTCGAGTCTGAAATCGTCGTTCATGGCGCCATCTTAGGGCACGGTGTCCAAGGTTCAGGGTCAGGGCTCGGGGCGGCAACGAAAAACCGTGGCTGCGCCTTGCATCCACGGTGTTCGCGCGCAGGGCTCGAGCAATACGTTCAGGCTTGCGCGGCTTCTTGCAGTTTGGGCAAGTACTTCTTCAGTTGAAAGCGCACGCGTCCCAGGTTCTGGCTGGAATCAATCGTCGCCAGTACGCTCGCCGCGCCGACGGGCGCGAGCAGCACGGGCCCTTCGGCGAACTCCACCATCACCTGCGAAACTTCACCCTTGCCAAAAAATTCCGACAACGCTTGGCTCGCCGCGAGGCTCGAGGTGGCCACACCGCCCAAAAAGTCCAGGTCCAAGTCTTGCCCGGCCGCCGCAGCGCTCTCGATCACAAACCCGTCGTTGCTGATCAGGGCAACCCCGGTGATGCCTTTGATGGCGACGACTTCCTCGAGCAGTGCACGCAATTCCATGTTCCCGCCTCCTTGTGTCCTTCGCCGCTCAGCTCTGCGGCTCGAGTTGCGGCACGAGCTTCAACGCCATGCGCGCCATCTCCACCTGCAAGCCCCGCGCGTCCGCGCCGCGCTGCACGGCAACGGTGAGCGAGTGGAACAGCCCGACGCGAATCGAGATCACTTCAAAGTTGTCGGTCGTGAAGCTCCAGCGAAAGAGCTTGCCGCCGCCCAAGTTTTTGCCCGCCACGGCGCTCGAGCGCACGAGGCTGGCGGTTTCCGCCGCTAGGGCCAGCGTGCCAATCTGCGCGCCGCCGACGCTTTCGATCTCCAAGCCATCATCGCTCACCAACACGGCCGTGAGCACGTGCGGCATGGCTTCCAACGTCTCGAGCCAGCGCGCCATCAGCTTAGAATTCCCTTCAATTGCCGCACGGCTTCGTTCGTCACCAAGCGCGCCTTGCCCAAATTGCCCTTGGGTTCCAAAACGAGCGTCAAAAAGAAGTCGTTCGTGACCGGGCGCACGTACCCGAGCGCCTTTTCGCTTTGCACGATCAGTTCAGACACCGCCCCCAAGCCCAAGATGTTCTTGTAGGCGTTGGCGGTGGTGCGCAACAAATTCGCGTTCTCCGCGACCATCGGGGAGATCGTGGAGCGCGCATCGGCTGGGACCTGCTCGACCAACAGCCCGTCCATGCCGCCAATCGCCACGCCGAGCGCACCGTCCACGGCGCCCATCACAGAATTGAGAATGTCATCGAGTTCCACGCACCCGGCTCCGATCAAAACGAAAATAAGCTGCTGGACACCACACTGCCCGCGAACGCGCGGGATGCACCTTGGAGTGTACACCGCGTTTCCCCCGACCCATGGTGGATTTGCCGCGTGTGCTATGGTGCGACGCGTTCACCAGCCCACGTTCACGCGCTTAGACCAGCCCTAAGGGAGTGCCACTTGTGAAGTTCTACGTCATCGGCGATGTCACCGTTGACCACATCCATTTCCTGGAACGTATCCCCAGTGCGGGCGAGGACGCCACGCCGCTGCGGAGTGCGCTCTTGCCGGGCGGTGCGGGTGGCACGCTTTCCTATTACAGCGCGCGCCTCGGGCACGAGGTCACGCTGGCAGCGCGCGTCGGCGACGACCCGTTTCGTGCGGTCGCCATGCAGAACTTGGAGCGCGAAGGCGTGCGGTTGAACGCGCTGCAAACCGACGCCGAGCGCATGACCAGCACGATCACGATCCTGGTAACGACGAACGCGGAACGAACGATGATCTCCGCCACGGGTGCAAACCGCCACCTCGACCCGGCGCTGCTCGAGCCAGGTATCGTCCAAGCCAGCAACGCGCTGGTCATCAGCGCGTACGCCCTGATCCAAGACCCGCAACGCGCCTACACCTTGGAGGCGATGCGCCTCGCCAAAGTTGCAAACGTGCCCGTGTTCATCGATCTGGGCACGGGCGCGGTCAACGCTGCCGGCACCACGCTTTTAGAAGCGGTCAAAGGCGCGGATTACCTGTTGATGAACCAGTTGGAGCTGTTTCGGTTGACCGGCGAGGACAGCATCTCCGAAGCCTTGGAAGGTTTGCGCGCGCGGGGCTTCAACACCGTGGTCATCAAGGTCGGTGCGCTCGGCGCGATCCTGTGGACGCCCACGGTCTCCGAGCTTTTGGAGGGATACAGCGTCAAAGATGTCGTGGACACCACCGGCGCGGGCGATGGGTTCACGGCCGCGTTCGCGCACGCGGTCTTGAGCGGATACGAGTTGCCGCAAGCCGTGCGCTACGCCAACGTCGCGGGCGCGCTCGTTGCCACCGGCATTGGCGCGCAAGGCTACGCCTTGGGTGAAACCGACATTGTGGAGCGCTTGCGTGAGGTTGCGCCCGCCGTGAAACCCAAGGAACCCGCCAAAGACTCGAGCGCGAAGAAACCAAAAGCCACGAAGCCTGAGCCGGACGCGCCCGTGCCGGTCGCCGCACGACCGCTGGTTGAGCCCGCGCCGGTGCTCAAGCCCGAACCTGCCGCGCCCAAACGCACGCGCAAGCGCACTTGAAAGGCGTTCCCCCGAGCGACTGTCGCGGACACTGGGGCTCGAGAGGGACGCCTTGCCGTGTGCATGGCAAGGGCGCAGGACCCTGCGCCCCGGACAGTGGAATGGTGCCCGCGTGGTCTCGAGCAGCGAGGTTGCGCCTGCTCGAGACCGAAACGTTGCATCGGGTTTCTCAGCCTTTGACGACGATGTTGACCAACTTGCCCGGCACGTAAATCTCTTTGACGGTCTCTTTGCCTTCCACGTGCACGTGGACGTTCTCCAATCCTCGAGCCAACGCCACGGCATCGGCTTGCGTGATCCCGGTCGGCGCGTCCACGCGCGCGCGGAGCTTGCCGTTGACCTGCACGACCAACTCAAAGCTGTTGCGCTCGAGTTTGCTGGGGTCCACCGCTGGGTAGTTCTGCGTGTGCACGCTGTCCGTGTGCCCGGTCAAACTCCAGAGTTCTTCGGTCAAGTGCGGCGCGTACGGCGCGAGGATCAAGTTGAAGGCGCGCAACGCCTCGAGCCACGCAGGTGTTCCATACAACGCGGAGCGTTTGGCTTTGCCCAAAAAATTGCTGAACTCCATCATCGCCGCAATCGCGGTGTTGAACTTGAACGCGGTCGTGTCGTCCGCGACTTTCTTGATTGTGTAGTGCAGCTGGTACTCGAGGTCGGCTTGGGTGGCATTTTCCGCTGGCAAGTTCGAATCCGGTGTCTCGAGAAACAAGTTCCACACACGCCCGAGCCAGTTTGCCAAGCCGTTGACGCCTTTCGGCGCCCACGGTCCGCCCTGGTCCCACGGTCCGATGAATTGCAAGTACAAGCGCACGGTGTCTGTGCCGTAATCCCCGACGAGCGTGTCCGGGTCAACGACGTTGCCGCGTGACTTTGACATCTTCTCGTTGTCCTCGCCCAAAATGATGCCTTGGTTCATCAGGCGCGTGAACGGCTCGCCAAAGCTGACCAGCCCGAGGTCCCTGGCTGCTTTCGTCCAGAAGCGCGCGTAGAGCAGGTGCAAAATCGCGTGTTCCACGCCGCCCGTGTACCAATCGGCGGGCATCCACTGGTCCACCAGTTCTTTGTTCAATGCGCTCGAGGTGTTTCCCGGATCCAAATAGCGCATGAAGTACCAACTGCTGTCCACAAAGGTGTCCATCGTGTCCGTGTCGCGCACGGCAGCGCCGCCGCACTTGGGGCAGGTCGTGCGCTTCCAATCCTCCAACAGCGTCAACGGACTTTGCCCGGTCGGGAGGAATTCGACTTCGGCGGGCAAGAGCACCGGCAATTCGTCCTCTGGCACGGGTTGCTCGCCGCATTGCTCACAGTAGACAATCGGAATCGGCGTGCCCCAATAGCGCTGCCGGGAGATCAACCAATCGCGCAAGCGGTACGTGGTCTTCGCTCGCCCCAACCCTTTTTTCTCGAGGAGCTGGATGACCGCGCCGATGTGCGCTTTGCCCGCGCGCATGCCGTTCGCTTCACCGGAATTGACGAGCACGCCGTCGCCGTGAAACGCCTCGGTCATGGTGTCGGCGTCAAATTCCGTTCCGTCGTCGGCTTTGGCGATCACCCGAATGGGCAATTGGAATTTGCGGGCGAACTCGAAGTCCCTCGAGTCCCCAAATGGAACCGCCATGATGCTGCCCGTGCCGTACGTGACCATCACATAATCCGCGATCCACACGGGAATCTCTTCGCCGTTCACCGGGTTCGTCGCCGTCGACCCGAGCCACACGCCAGTTTTCTCGCGTCCTTCGGCGGTGCGGTCAATCTCGGAAGCTCGAGACGCTTGGTCCACGTATGCTTCCACCGCCGCGCGCTGGGCGTCCGTCGTGAGTGCCGCGACGAGCGGGTGCTCCGGGGCGAGCACCATGAACGTTGCGCCCCAGACGGTGTCTGGACGCGTCGTGAAGACCGTCAACGTCCCGGTACCCGTTTGAAAGTCGATCTCCGCGCCCTGCGACTTGCCGATCCAGTTCGTCTGCATCAGGCGAACCTTCTCTGGCCACTCGAGCCCGTCAAAACGAAGGAGTTCCTCGGCGTACTCGGTGATTTTCAAATGCCACTGCGCCATCAGGCGGCGCTCGATCAATGCCCCGGAGCGGTCGCCGCGCCCGTCAATGACCTGCTCGTTCGCCAAGACCGTGTTGTCCACGGGGTCCCAGTTGACGAACGACTCCTTCTTGTACGCCAAGCCGCGCTTGTAAAACTGCACGAAGAACCACTGGTTCCAGCGGTAATAACTGGGATCACACGTCTCGAGCCGGGTCGTCTCCCAGTCAATCATCGTGCCCATGCGCTTGAACTGATCGGTCATGTAGGCGATGTTGGCGTGCGTCCATTTGGCAGGATCCACGCGGTTTTTGATCGCGGCGTTCTCCGCAGGCAAGCCGAACGCGTCAAAGCCCATTGGGAATAAGACGTTGTGCCCGTTCATCCGCATAAACCGCGCCCGCGTGTCGGGGACGGAGAACGCGTACCAGTGCCCGATGTGCAAGTTCCCGGACGGGTACGGGAACATCGTCGGCATGTAGTGCTTGGGTTTGCTCGAGTCACGCAAATTCGTGCGGTACAGCCCTGACTTCTCCCACTGCGCCCTCCAGCGCGGCTCGAGTTCGTGCGGGTTGTACTTCTCCACCCTGGGTTTCATTGTGTCAGTCATGGCAACTCCTTCTTACGGCAATAAAAAACTCCCTGCGCAAACGACAGGGAGCGCGGGCAAGCTCGTCTTGGTTACGAGTGCCGCGCTCCTTGTGCAAATAGTGCAGAGCCGATCATGACAGAGAGTGTACGGGTCGGCTCGAGTAATCGTCAATGATCCCAATGGCGGATGCCGCTCGAGCGGACTCGAGCCTCGCTCCCGAGAAAGCACGCGCTGGCGCTGTAGGGGCGCAGCATGCTGCGCCCCTACAGCGGGTGGGAAGCGTGGTTCCCCTCGAGCCTCGAGATTTAACGGATTGCGTTCAATACGCGCAGTTGCAGCAGATTCTGCACACTCGGGTGCACCGGGTTGCGGCTCGGACGTGCCGCCGTGGTGTCCGCGTTTTGCAGCGCCGCCACCGCACGCTCGAGCATCACGTCTTTGGCACTCTTCTCGAGCGCATCCAAGTCGTCGGCTTGCGCGACGTTTGGCGTGACGCGCTCTGGGTACGGCGTGCCGCTCAAGTCCAACGTGCGGATCGTCGTCACCGTCAAGCCACCGCCGTCCACGAGGTCAAAGGAGTTGTTGCCGGTGTTCAGGATGCCAAAGGTTGGTTCTCCGACGACCACACCGCGCCCCGCTTTTTGGATCACGGCCGCCATGATCTCCGCGCAACTTGCGCTGCCTTCGTCGACCAGGATGGCCACGCGACCCTTGAACGCGGCGGGTGATGCAATCGTGTACTGCGTGCGGTTGTCCACGCTGACGCGACCGTCGTTGTAACGGTAGGTCACGCGGTCCTCGCGGCTTTGGAACGACAGCTCCACGCGCGGCACGAAGGCGCCCGCAGCGGCCGTGCATTCGGTGGCGCGCCCGCCGGGGTTGCCGCGCAGGTCGACGATGATGGCTTTGGCGCTTTGGTTGGCGCCCACCAGCTTGTGGAATTCACGGGCGACGGTCGGCGGGCTGAAATCCGGGATGCGCAGCAGCGCAAAGCCTGCGGGCAAGGCCTCCCAACGGCGTTGGCTGGGCAGCGGCGCGAGGTCCACGAGTTTGCCTTGGCTGCGCACCTCGCGCGGTGCGGACGCGCCACGCTTGACGGTCAGCGTGAACGGATTGCCGCTGCGAACCGCTGCAGTGGCGACGCGGCTGATCTCTGCGGCGTCGTTGGGCAGCGGCGTGCCGTTGATCGCCGTGACCACGTCCCCTCGAGCCAGCCCGGACGCCTGCGCGGGAAAACCGGGTGTGGTGTCCAAGATCAGCAGCGAGCGGGTGTTCGGGCGCGGTGCCCAACTGATCCCGAGGCGCGGGAACGGTGTGCCCTGACCGTTGCGGGTCCGCAAGGTCGCGGCGTATTCGTCTGGATTTTCGTAATAGCTGTGCTTGTCGTCCAATTCGTCCAGGAGTTTGCCGAGCACGTCGCGCCCGACGCTGTAAGCGCAGTTGGCGCTGCCCGCGCAGGTTTGCACCAGGGTCGCCCGGTAGCGGTCAGTCGCGGCGTTCAAATCCAGTTTGGAATAGCCGTTGTAGGTGTCTTCCAAGATGCCCGTGGCTTGGTTGAACAAGCGTTCTGCGGGGCTGTTGCCGCCGCTCTGGCGGGTGATGCTGGGGGCGCAAGCGGCGAGCAGGGCGAGTGGAACGAGCAGAAGCGCGCGCATGATTCACACTATAGCCATGCGCGCATTAGCCGCCCGTGATCGGGTAGACGTTGCCGTGCAACACCCTCAGGCGCGCGTTTGCACCCATTTCGGCAGCCGCGGGCACCGGCGCGATCAGCCGCGTCTCACCGTGCACCCACACACCCAGGCTCGAGCCGCGCACGGGCGCAGCGCGCTCCAAGCGCACGGGCAAGCCTGCCGCGTCGCTCGCCAGGCTGACCTCGCCGTGCTCCCAACGCCACACGAGCGTGGCCGGTCCGTCGGAGAGCGCGGTCGGCATCTCGAGCCGTGCGCCGTTCACGTGGACTGCGCTGTCCAGATACACTGTGCCATTGCGCACGCCGACCTCGAGTTCGTTCAAGCGCCCCAGAGCCCGCGCGCTCTCGAGGCTCGAGGGGGTGCGGTACACGGCTTGGGGACTGCCGTTCTCCAAGACCACGCCGCGCCCGAGCACGACCAGGCGGTCCGCCACGGCGAACGCCTCGTCCGGGTCGTGCGTGACGTGCAAGGCGCTCCTGCCCTCGCTGCGGATCAGGCGCGCGACTTCCTCGCGCAAGCCCTCGCGCAGCACCGGGTCCAATGCGCTGTAAGGCTCGTCCAAGAGGATCAACTGCGGTTGCACCGCCAGGGCGCGCGCCAGCGCGACGCGTTGGCGTTGCCCGCCGCTCAAGCGCTCCGGGCGCACGTCGCTGAACTGCGCCAGCCCGACGCGCTCGAGCAACCCGAGTGCCCTGGGTTTGGTGTCGCCGCGACCCATCACGAGGCGCAGGTTCTCCACGACGCTCAAGTGCGGCATCAGCGCGTAATCCTGGAAGACGTACCCCAGCCCGCGCGTCTCCGGCAGGGCGCGGGTCACATCGCGCCCGCCGATGGAAATGCGTCCCGCGTCGGGCTCGAGGATGCCCGAGATCAGGCGCAGCAGCGTGGTTTTGCCGCTGCCGCTCGCGCCGAGGAGTGCCATGACTTCGCCCTGTGCGACCTCGAGGCTGAGGTTGTTGACAATCGTTTTCGCACCGAAACGCTTGGTTACACCGTTGAGGTGTAGAGCGTTCTCGAGCCGCCCTGCCTTCACGCGCCACCCCCCGCTACGCGCCTCGAGACCAGCAGTGTTGGTAAGGACAATGCGATCAGCACGAGTGCCACCGCCGCCGCTGCGCGCAAGTTGCCCTCGTTGAGCAAACCCAGCACCGCCACGCCGACGGTTTCCGCGCCGGGCGCGTACAAGATGCTCGAGAGCGTGATTTCAGACAGCGCCAGAGGATAAACGAGCAACACTGTGGCGACCAGGAACGGGCGCAAGAGCGGCAAGGTCACACGCCAGAACGCCGTCCACCGCGTGACCCCGTGCACTCGAGCCGCTAGTTCCAGCGATTCGCCGCGCGCCATCAACCCCGCGCGGGCGTTCTCCAGTCCCGGCGTCAAGAAGCGCACGAGGTACGCGGCGGCGAGGATCAGCGGCGTCGCGTAAAAGCCGCGCACGCCGCCGTAGGCGAGGATGAACCCGAGCGCCAAAATCGCACCGGGCAAGAGGTAGCTCAGGGCGACCGCGCGGTTTAAAAATCGCACGGTGCGGCTGCCGCGCTCGGCGAGTGCCAACAGCAACCCCAGTACCGCCGCCAAGAACGCGCTCGAGAGTGCCAGCACAATGCTGTTCTGCAAGCCCACGCGCACCTGCGTGAGCGCGAACGCGCCCTGGAAATGTTCAAAAGTCACCCCAGTGCTGTACGCCGGTTTGAACGCCAGAATCACGATGCTCCCCAAGGGCACGACCGCCGCGAGCGCGAACCACGCAATCACCGCTGCCATTGCCCAACCCCGCGCACTCGAGGGTCGCTCGCCCAGGCTCGGTGTGCCCCCGCCCGCGGTCGTGCGCAGGAACAGCGCGGGCAGCGCCGCGAGGACCAGCACCACCGCCACGCCGCTCGAGGCCCCCAAGGGGTCTGCCAGCGTCGGGTTCAACAAGCGGGCGTAGGTCAGCGTCGCCAGCGTATACACGCGCTCGGGCAAGCCGAGCACCTGCGGCACGCCAAAATTCCCCAACAGCGTCAGCGCCACCAGCACCGTCGCCGCGAGCACGCCCGGCGCGGCGAGCGGCACGGTCACGCGCGTCAGCGTGCGCCATGCGCCCAAGCCATGAACCCGCGCGGCCTGGGCATAACTCGCGCTCTGCGCCTCCAACGTCGCCTTGACCAACAAGTACGCCAGCGGCGCGTAATGCGTCGTCCACGCCAAAATGATCCCGGCTGCGCCATACATCGGCAGAATCCTCGAGCCCGTGAACGGATTGCCCGGCTCGAGTGCCGCGATCCACGCGGTCGCGCCGATGAACGGCGGAATCAGGTACGGCACGCCGACGAGGGCGTCCGCCCAGCGCGGCAGTTGCGCTTGGTAGGCGAGCAGCGCCAACCCGCCGCCGATCAGGATGCACAACAGCGTTCCCGCCCCGACGAGCAAGAGGGTCGTCACCAGCACGTCCACGTCACGCTCGAGGACGCGCCCGGCGAACGGCACGCCACGCCAGACGACCACGCCCACGGGCAGCAGCGCAGCGACGGCGAGGAGCAGGGCGTAGATGCGGTTCAAGACGGGAATCCTCGGGGTGTCACCACTGTACGCGTTGAGGCTGGGATCAGGGCTGCTCTGGGCGGTTTCTCGAGCAGTGCTCTTGAGACAGCTCGCCCCACGGTTTCAGCACTCCTCGAGCGACACGCCAAGGAACGGCGTGGCAGCGCTCGCCCGCAGAGGCTCGAACCATCCCAAACGCTCCTCGAGCGCGTTGCTCACTTCAACTCAAAAATTTGGCTGAAGCGCTCCCCAATTTGGGTGCGGTTCGTGGCGATAAACGCCGCTGCGCTCGGGATGGAGTTGATCCGCTCCGGTGCACCCGCTGGACGATTGATGCCGCTGACGACCGGGATGTAGTTCTGCTTGACGAACAAGTCCTGCGCCTCGCGGGTGTAGAGGAACTGCAAGAACTGCCGCGCCAATGCCTGGTTTTTGCTCGCGCCCAAGACGCCGACCGGTGTTGGCACGAGGATCGCGCCCTCGCTGGGGTAGATGATCTCGAGCGGAGCGCCCTTCGCCTTTTCCGCACGCAGGTTGAAATCGGTGAGGATGCCCACGCCGTACTCACCGTTGATGAGTTTGGTGATCGTGATCGGGTTGCTCTGTTCAATCTTCATGCCGTTCGTGCGCAAGCCTTCAAAGTACGTCCAGCCGTTGCGGTTGACCAGGGTGCCGACGGTGGACAGCGCTGCGCCCGAAAAGAGCGGGTTGGGCATGACCAGCAAATTCTTGTACTCGGGCTTGAGCAAATCGCGGAACGCCCTGGGTTTCGCGCCCGTGACCTTGTTCGTGTTCACCGCAATCACGTTGAACAATCGCCGCACTTCAAAGTATTGCCCGCCCTCGTAGACGTTCGTCGCATTCACGCCAGAAAACGTTGCGGGCACGCGCACGAGGCGGTTCTTTTGCACCATCGTCTGAAAGTACGTCTGGTCCGCGATCCACAACAGGTCCGCCTGGACGTTGTTGGCGGTGTACTCCGCCTCGAGCTTCGCCGTGACCTCACCCGTGCCGCTCCTGAACAAGCGCACGTCCACGCCGGGGTTCTGTGACTTGAACAAATCAATGTGCTGCTGCACGTTGGCTTGCACCTCGCTGGTGTAGAGCGTCAACACGCGTGGCGCGGTTTGGGACAACGCCAGGCTCGAGACGGCAACAGCGGTGGCGGTTAGGACGAAGACTTTTCTCACAGGTGCAGTTATCGATGGCGCGTGTCAGCCGACCGTCAGGGGCGCGTGTCAAACGCGTGCCAGCCGACAGAGTGCGGGTGAAGTTGAACTCGAGGACAGGCTTGTGGGCTCAAGCCGATGAAAGAACGCGGCTCGAGGACGCCACTCTCATCCCCAACCCGTCTTGCCGCCTACCCCAGCACCTTCCGGGCTTGCGGCGCTTCTCTCGCTGGCGAGAGAAGGGATCCGCGTTGCACGAGCTTTTGCCCTCTCTCGTGGTCACGAGAGAGGGCCGTCGCGTTTCGCTTTGCGAACATGTGTTCGACGCGACGGGGTGAGAACAGCCACCGAAGCGGTCGAAACTGTGCGTCGAAAACGGTGCGGTCTCGAGCGGATGTCTCGAGAAGCCGTTCGAACTTTCCATGTGATCTGACGCGCTCTACTCTGAGTTCACCGCGTCGGCGGCGACTTCCAGGTTCAACCCGCGCAACGCGGGTACGGCTCCGGCGACCAAGCCGACGACGCCCAGCGTGACGATGCCGCCCGCCCAAACCGCGCGGCGCACGCCGACGGCGCTCGCGGCGATGCCGCTCTCGAACGCGCCGATTTCGTTGCTCGCGCCGATGAAAATGGAGCTGACCGCGGCGATGCGCCCGCGCATCGCGTTCGGGGAGAGCAGGCGCAGGATCAAGCGCCGCACGACCATGCTGACGCCGTCGAACACGCCCGACAGCGCGAGCATCGCCAAGGACAAGAAAAAGTTCCTCGAGAATCCGAACACGACCATCGTCACGCCGAAACCCGCCACGCTCGCCAAGAGCCAGCGACCCGCGTGCTGCACCGGCGTGAAGCGCGCGGTGAACAGCGTCGCGGTCAGTGCCCCGACGCTGGGCGCGGCGGCGAGCAAGCCCAGCCCTTGTGGTCCAACCCGCAACAGGTCATTGGCGAACGCGGGCAAAAGCGCAATCGCGCCGCCGAACAGCACGGCGAACAGGTCCAGCGCCATCGAGCCCCACAGCACGGGACGGGCGAAGACGAAGCGGTAGCCCGCGCGGATGCTCTCGAGCACCGATTCACTGGCTTGACTGGCCACCTCGAGCACCGGCTTGGGTTTGATGAACGCCGTGCACACGACGGAGATGGCATAGCAGCCAGCCGCGACCAGCAGCGTTCGCGGGGCACCGATCACGCCGTAGAGCACCCCACCGAGTGCGGGCCCGACGACCGCGCAGGCTTGCCACGCGCCGGACAAGTACGTGCTCGCACGGGCGAGGTGTTCGCGCGGGACGACCAGTGCCTCGAGCGCACCCTGGGCGGGGTCTGCGAAGCCGCGGGCCACGCCCGCGACGAAGACGACCGCGTACACGCCAATCAAACTGGTATTGCTCGAGGCGAGCCACGCCAGCGCGAGCGCGCAGCCCACAGCGACCAGTCGCGTCAGCAAGACGATGCCGCGGCGGTCGAAGCGGTCGGCGACGTGCCCGCCCAAGAGCGCGAACGACAGTGCAGGAATCGCCTCGACCAACCCGAGCATCCCCAGTGCCAGCGGGTCGCGGCTGCGGGCGTAGACCTGGTAGCCGATGACGACCGCGAGCATTGCCGCCGCAAGGGTGCCAGCGGCACTCGAGCCGAGCATCAAGCGGAACTCGGGTAGGTGCAACAACGGGGTGCTTGCGCGCTCGTCATCCCGGTGCAGTGCAGTCACCGCCGGTCACCTCGAGCCAATTGTGCAGCGTTGATTGCTGGGCGTTTCAATCGCATTGCTTCTTTACGATATACCCGCCACCCCAGGCTCCAAGCGCAACTGCGTGCGTAACTCCTCGAGCGCCTTGCGTTCCGCCTCGCTGACGCGCGTGCCGCCGATGCCGAAGATGCCGCCCTCGGTCGCCGCTTGCGAAGCCCGCTCTGCGACGGCGTAGATCAGCTTTTTGTACTCCAGCGCGTCGGCAGCGTTGACCCGCGAATCCACCAGGAACGCCGCTTGGCGCACGCGGTTGAGCAAGCGCTCCTGGGCCTCCTCGATGCTCTTGTAGCGCTCCTGCGGCTGTGACGATTGCTGCGGCGCGGGCGCGGCTTGCGCGGGGTGCAAGAGTTCGCGCACGAACGCGCTGCTGGAGCCCTGCGCGAGTTCACGCATGGCGAGCGCAATGCTCGAGGATTCCGCCAGCAAACCCGTCAAGCCCGACGGTGAACTCGCCATCACCAGGGTTCCCGCACTTGCGGGCGCGAGGCGGATGGTTTGCCATTCTTCTTGACTGAATTGGTCGCTGTAGGCTTGGCTGGTTGGTTCGCTCATCGTGGATTGGTTGTAGCGCAGCCGTTTGAACACGACCTGAGCCCAGGTGACACTGCCAGGTCCGCTCGAGGGACCGCGTCTCGAGATGGGTTCCAGCGGCTCGAGCCCCACCGCCTCGAGTCTCACTGCTTCGAGCGTCGCGCCCTCGAGCCAGCTTCACTCGTGGATGTCGCGCGTCGTGAAGCTCCAGATCAACAAACCAATAAAGAGCGCCGCGTAAACAGCCGCGACGCCGCCCGAGAACCCAATCGCATTCCAGTCCAGCGGCGGGAAACCTTGCAACGCGCCGCCGGGCACGCTGCCGCCGAAGGTGTCGCGCAGGGCTTGCCCCACGAGCCGGGAGGCGGGGTTGATGTTCGGCGTGAAAAAATACCGCTGCAAGGTTTCAATCGTGTCCTGCACGCGTTGCTGCTGGAACGGCGCGTTCAGCGGCGTGATCCGGTTGACTTGCGTCAAGCTGACGACCGCCAAGACGATGCCCTCCGCCAATCCGGGTCCAATCACCACGAGCACGCCACCGAGCAGAGGAGAGGTCAGCACCCAGCCGAGCAAGAACGCCAGCGCCAGCGGTGCGGCGAAGATCAGCCACTGCACGCCCAACATGGCAAAGATGTTGCCCCAATCCCCGGCGAAGCTCGAGGCGAAGCCCAAGACGATGCCGATGACACCGAACACCACCGCGCCGAGCGCGCCCGCAACGAGCATGAACCCAGCGATAACCATGCCAGAGAGGAACTTGGCGGCGAGCACGCGCAGGCGGTCGGGGTTGGCCACCAAAATCGTCTTCCACATCTTGTACGAACGGTCCTCGCCCATCAAAAAGCTGCCGATCAGCGCCGCCATGACCAGCAACAGCGGCGGCACCACGCCGCCCAGAAAATTGCGCGTCATGCTGTACGGGCTCGCCAATTCGCGGATGGCGCGGGCGACCACGTCGCCTTGGTCCACGACCGTCCCGCCCGCGCGGTCCTGCACGAACCCGGCGATGACGAGTTGCACCAGCGGCACGACCAAGGCGAGCACGATGGCGAGAATCCAAAAGCGGCGCTTGCGCGTGCTCTTCAACAGTTCGGCTGAAATCATCTCGAGCATCGCTGCCCTCCGTTCGTGGTTGCGACTGGTTCTGGGATAGGGCGAGCGTTCATGCGACACCCTTGGCGTTGCCTTGGTCGCCGATGACCTCGAGATACAGCTGTTCCAAATCGCCGCTGTGCGCGCCTGCGTCTTCGCGCATCAATTGCGTGAACGGCACGCCGTTCGTGACCAACAGCGGCGCGAGGCGGTACGCGCCACTCCTCGGCACGCGCAGTTGCACGCCGTCGGGCACGGGCGCGGTCGCCGTGATCCACGGTTCGCGGCGCAGAATCTCGAGGGCGCGCACGCTTTCGGTGGTCTCGAGTCTGTAGACCGTTTCGCTGCCCTCCACGGCTTGCGTGACCATGCTCAACGGACCGTCGCGCAAGAGCTTGCCTTTGTTGATAATCAACACCCTGGGCGCGAATTTCTCCACTTCACTCAAGATGTGGCTGCTCACCAGCGTCGTGATCCCCTGCGTGCCGAAGTGCTTCACCACCTCGCGCAACTCCGCGATGCCCTCCGGGTCCAGCCCGTTGGCGGGCTCGTCCAACAGCAGCAGCTTCGGAGAGGGCAGCAGCGCCCTCGCCAAGCCCAACCGCTGGCGCATGCCCTGGCTGTACTTGAACACGCGGTCCTTGGCGCGCGCCACCAACCCGGTCAACTCGAGCACCTCGTCGATGCGCTTGCTCAAAATGCCGCCGTGCATCTGCGCGGCGTAGCGCAGGTTGTCGCGCCCGCTCAGGTACGGGTAGAAGCTGGGTTCCTCGATCATCGCGCCCATGTCGCGCAGTGTTCCGCCGGGCACGCTTCCGCCCAAGACCTTGACCGCGCCAGCCGTGGGATGGATCAACCCCGCGATCATCCGCATCGTCGTCGTCTTGCCCGCGCCGTTCGGACCCAAAAACCCGACGACCTCGCCGCTCTGAAGCGTGAACGACACGCCGTCCACCGCGTTGCGCGCGCCGTAGCGCTTGGAGAGGTTCGTGACCTCGAGGACTGCCGTCATGTGCGCAGTGTACGCGACCACGCCCTGACACGTTCCCCAACGGTCTCATCAAAACACCTCGAGCCCGCCAATCCCAATGCCTGGATACGCCGTGAACGACGGTTGCAACACCAATGTCAGGCTGATCTCACGCAATTCTTGAATAGCATGGTGACAATGGCCAGTTTCGAACGCCCGACCCGCGACCAAGCGTCGCGCGTTCGCCCTGTCCCGGAACCAGTGTTGACCCCGCCCGAGCCCGCCGTGCCGACGCCCGCGTTTGGGTTCAACCTCGACTCGATCAGCATTTTCCCCCAAGGCGACCACAACACAGAGCGCGCCACAGAGCAAAAAACCCTGCGCACGACACCCGTGCCCTCGAGCGCGCTGTTCGGGCAGCCCCTGGACGATCCGCAGCTTGCCTCACCCCCTGCCTCCTCGAGCGCACCTGTTTCGGGTGCACCGCTCGAGAACGTGCGCTCAATGCCCGTGCCAACCCCCAATGCATTCGCCACAGGCTTGCAACGCGACGCCCTGAACGAACCTTCCTCGGCTTCACTTGACGAACCCGACCCCCACGCGCAACTCGGGGCGGCCAGGGGACGCGGTCAGCCCTTGCCCGACCGTGTGCGCGGCTTGCTCGAGTCGCGCTGGGACACCGACCTTTCCGGCGTGCGCGTGCACACGGACCAGACGGGTGACGCCGTCAGCCAAGGCTTCGAGGCGCGGGCGTTGACCAGTGGCTCCGACATTTTCTTTCGCGCAGGGACTTACAACCCGGATTCGCTCGAGGGGGCACGACTCATCGCCCATGAATCCTGGCACGCCGTGCAACAAGGGCGTGGCACGGTGCAAGGCGGTGTGGACGCAGATGCAGGCTTGGAGTCTGAAGCCCAGCGCAAGGGAGCTGAAATCTCCAGCGAAGACCTGACAGGAGCCAAGGCAAGCCCCGCCGCGCCGATCTCCTCCAGTGCCGCCTCGAGGAGCCCAGCATCTGCGGTGCAGCGCGAACCAATGACCGCCCCTCGGCGCGAAGAACGCGACGCGCCACCGCCCGCCCTCGAGCCCAGCGCGCCGACCCCAGCCCCAGACGGTGCCAGCACGGAAACTGCTGTCAGCGCCGAAACACAGCTTGCCACAGAAGCCCAGCTTGCCAGCCAAGCGCAACCCAAGGCCAAGGAACCCGCATTGCTGGACCCCGCCTCAGCACCCGAAGAACCCGCGCCGCTCGCGACCCCGCAAAGCCCTGATGCACCCGCCAGTTTCGAAGCCGAAGCAACCCCGGTACCCGAGGCGCACGGATCGTTGGAGACCGCCGCAGACGTTGATGCACCCGCCCCGCTCGAAGCGGACTCGGCGGAGCCCGAAGACGCAGCACAGCCCGAAGATGCACTTCAAGCCGAGGACTCGAGTCAAGCCGACGCGTCCGAAGTGGATGTTGCACTCGAGGGTGCTGAGGCTGATGACACAGACAACGCCGCGAGCGACAGCGAAGCTGACCCAGACTTGAGCCCGCCACCAGCACTCGAGACCGGTGCCCAAGCTGAGCCCGAACCTGCCCCAGCAGCCCCTCGAGCCCTGACGGTGCAACGCCAAGTCGACGACACGGCGGCCCCCCAAGTCACGCCCGAAGCCGCCAAGACCGCCGGTCAGCAACTCATTGCCGCGGTGCGCGGTGCGGCGCAAAGCCAGATGCAAGCGGTCAACGCCACCGCCACCGAGCACGCCACGCAGATCAAAGCGCGCGCGCAAGTGACTGCGCAGGAGATTCGCCAATCCTCGAGCCAACACAAGGCTGCGCTGAACGCAGCCGTCCAGAGCAGCCGCGCGCAGACCGCGACCCACGCCGCCAGCAGCAAAGCCAGCGTCCAAGGCGCGGTCACCGCACAACGCGGCGCGCTGGGCGCGCGCACCACCCAAGCCCTCAACGCCGCGCAGCAAGCCCTCACCGCCAAGCAATCCGAGACCACCCAAGCCGTCAACCAGGAACTGACCACACTCAACGCCCAACAGCAGCAAACCCTGCAAACCACCGATCAGCGCTTCCAAGACACGGGTCGCACCGCGCGACAAACCGGCAGCAAAGGCGGCTCGAGCGGCGTCGCCCCAGAAGTCGGGCAAGCCAAGCAGCAAGCCGGACAGCAGATGGGCGAAGACGCCGCCAAGGATGTCAACACCGCCCAAACCCAGACGAGGACCGCGCTGCAACACAAGGGCGCGCAAGCCACCGCCACGTTCCGGCAAAAAGGGGCGCAAGCGGCCGCCCAACTCGCGCAGACCTTGCCGGGCACACGCGCAGCACTGCAAGCCAAAAACGCCGCCGGGCAGCAACACCTCACACAACTGAATCAACAAGCCGCCACCAGCTTCGAGCGTGGCAAAACCGTCGTCGCCCAGCAGCTCGGCAAAGGCTCGCAACAAGTCGGTGCGCACCTGGAAAAAACCGCGACCACCCACGCGCAACGCGCCCAGCGCAGCGGCGACAAGATCGCCGTGGACATTCAAAACCACGCCAGCAAAACCAACGCGCGCACGAAAGCTGCGCTGCAACAACTCGAGGACAAAGCCAGCCAAGGTGTTGACCCTGCCGCCGTCGCGCGCATCACCGCACAAGTCACCGGCAAGCTGGGGGCAGCGCAAGGCAAGGTTCAAACCGGCGTGCAAACCCTGGGCACTCGCGCCCAAACCGCTTTGCAAACCGGCTCAAGTCAAGCCGTGCAAGCCATCACCCAGACCGCCAACGACGCCCGGCAAACCGCGCAACAAACCACGCAGGACTTCCGCGCGCAACTGGACGGCATGAAAACCAACCTGCTGCCGGTCGCCGCGCAGATCACCACCAGCAGCACCCAAGCCCAAACCCAGGTCAACACCGCCCACAGCACGCAGCTCTCTGCGCTGACTGGCGAACACAAAAAGAACTTCAGCGCCGGACGCGAAAAGATCGCCGTGGCGCTCACCAAAGACGGTACGGACGCGGCAACGACCGCCAAAACCAAGGTCACGGGCGACCTCAGCGCCAAAGTGGGCGAAGGTCAGCAACGAATCGAAAGCAAAGCCGTTCAGGAAAAAGCCAACCTCGAGAACCAAGCCCAAAACAAAGACGGGCAAACCAGGGCGCAGCAAGCGACCACCGCACCAACGCAACGCGCACCCGTGCAACGCTGGGCGTGGCTGGACAGCGTGTTCGATTGGTTCGGCAAGCAATGGGACAAGATCAAGAGCACCTTCCTCAGCCCCAGTTTCTGGGCCGGTTTGATCGTCGGTTTGGTCGTCGCCATTGCCATCGTTGCTGCCGTCGCCGCAATCATCGCCACGGGCGGCGCGGCTGCGGGGGTGCTTCTGGCGCTCGGACCGTTGCTGCTGCCCGTCGTGGGCGGTGTGGCAGGCGCAGCCGCAGGCTTCGCAGGCACAGTCGCCAGCAATGTCACGCACAACATTGCCAGGGAGACAGGTCCTGATGGGCAATTCCACGAACGCGGCATTTTCGAGGGTGCAGGACGCAACACATTGCTCGGCTTGGGCGCAGGTGTCGCACTTGCCTACGCTCCCGCAACCTTGCCGTGGCTGATCGGTGGCGGCGCTGCTGTGAATGTTGCCATCGGCGCATACGACAACGTGCAAAACGGCAAGCCGTGGTACGAATCGTTGGGTGCGGATGCGGTCATTGGCGGAGTCAGTGCCCTGATCGGGTTTGGCGCGTTCAAAGGATACGCAGGTGCGGCTCGAGGAACGGTTGTTGACCCGACCAATATCCCGACCAATCCTCGGCAAAGAGCAAATGTTCGGGAGCGGCTGAATAATGGGCAATCAGACCCAACACCTGCTCGAGACACGCCTGAGCAGCAGACCAGCCAGACCGATACGCCAGAACCAGCGCCTAAACAGACGGATGCTCCCGATAATCAGACTCAGCCGCAGCAAGAAGTGCCAGATCAGCAAACCAGTCAAGGGAACAATACAGAGCAAACATCCAAGCAAACTGACCTGCCTGAACAGTCGCCAGCCACAAAGTCTGAAACTCCCGAGCCCGCTCCGCACCAGAAAACAAGACAGGAGCGTCTTGATGAACTGTCTTTTGACCAAGATAGAGGTGGTGTTGATGCTCAGAGCAAACGAGAAGCAGAAGTGCTACTTGACCTTGAGGAGCGTGGAATGCTGCCAGAGCCAGTTCGTCGTCCTGGAACAGGCGAGCGTGGGGATGGTATCGATGGTTCTGGACAAAGTTGGGATATCAAACGTCCCAGGAGTAGAAGCGAACTTATTCAAGACATTCAAAACGAGGCAGTCGCCAAAGGCAAAAAGCCACCTCAGTTCCCGGCTAATAAACCGATTAAAGGCGAGTTTGAAGTAAATGCTACAATTGAAGAGTATAAGGCTCAAATCGCTTCAGGTAAAAAGTTGATCATCGAGACGGATAAACTAACCCCATCAGATCTTGCCAGTTTAAAAAGTTTTGCCTCTCAAGAAGGTATTGATGGTAATATTATTTGGTATCCATAAGCGAGGTAAATTTATGCTTCAAGCTCCTTCATCAGACTTAATACGACAAATTCAAGATAACAAAGTCTGGTTTGAATCTCAGGGCAAATCTGGTTCTGCTGTAGCGCTTTCTTTTGAAGAGCATCAGCATACAGAGCTATCGGGATCTGTGTTTGTTGATGCAACGCTATATGAAACAAATTTTAGTTACTCGAAATTGGTTGGATCTAATTTTTCGGATGCATTAGCCAACGGTGCATTGTTTGAGGGAGCGGATGTATCTGATTGCAATTTTATGAAAACCGAGTTAGTCGAGGCAGTATTTCGTCTTTGTAAGATACGCAAAGCGAATTTTAAAAAAGCCAAAGCTTCAATGGCAATCTTTCATTCCTCGATCATTGAAGGCTCTAGTTTCGACGAAAGCATTTGCACAAAAGCAAGTTTTCGTGACACTAAGATTTCCGACTCGAGCTTTCGCTACGCAGATTTGCGGGGTGCAGATTTTCAAAGAGCCCTTTTAGAGAACGTGGATTTTGATAATTTTATAATAGACTCGCGAACGGATTTCTCAGGCGTATCAAAATTTAGTAATTGCAAATTGGGCACTGGGATTTTTGAAAACAAATCTTTGAATCAAGTGGAACTTAGAGCATATTTCCTTGAGAAATTCGCAATTGACATTTCAACTAATGAATAGGAATGATGCATCACGCTCGAGAGCAGGCTACTGACGTGCAGTTTTACGAACGTGGCATTTTCGAGGGCGCTAGACGCAACACATTGCTCTAAGTATCTGACAGAAGTCTAATGGTATCGTCGCACACAACGTCCCGCTGCACCAACCGAGGCGCGTCACGCCGTGCCAAGCGCTCCAACGCATCCAAACCTGCGCGAAACACACTCACCGCGCGGCGCCCATGCGCTTTGAGTTTGATCGGCTGGCAAGACGCCATCAACTCCCCCAACTGCACCGCCCAAAACGCAGTCAGGCACAACAACCCCAGCAGATTCTCGAGCTTCACCGTGCAGGTGAGGTGCGTGTCCTCAAAGTTGAACCCACGCGTTTTCAACGCCGCGAACAAATTCTCAATCGCCCACCGCTGACTGTAAAACCCAAGCGCGGCACTGGGTGCGCGATTCGTCACCACGTACACGCAATCATCCCCGTCCTCTGTGGGTTGATTGGGTTTGAACGCGACGACGAACACTCGGACGCTGTACACGGTGACACGACGTTTCAACCACATCCCATGCCCCGCTTTGAGATCGGCGAAGAAGCGTTCCACACGACGCGTACAATCACGGTAGGTCACTCGAGCGTCGCGTTTGAGCCGTAAATCAAAGTTCCAGCCAACACGGGTCAACTAAATCAGCGAGGTGTGACACGCGAATTCGCGGTCCATCAAGACGAGTACGGTTCTGTGCTTTACACTCGAGAGCAGCGTCTTCAACAACCCCGTGACCTCATCCGAGTTACTCGAACCGGCTTTCTCGAGGTGCGTCCAACACACGGCAATCGCGAAGCCGTTGTGGACGATGGCAACGACGAGTAGGTTGACGGGTGTTCGTCCAAACTTCCATTCAGTACGATCAACTGCCAATGTGACGTGTTCGGTGTAGAAATCTAGGAGCCAATCACGCAAGGCATCGCGCCAAGTTGCATCTCGGTCAAGAAAGCGTGCGGCGCGGCGTTGGTTGCTTTCACTGAGTGCGGCTGTGTTGAGGATGTTGCCGAGCACAGCCAGATTCACCGTGCGTTTCTCGAGCAGCGCGAGGATGAAGCGGGCGATGAAGTCGAGGACGCGTGGGTCGAAGGTGAAGAGGGGCTTGAGGGCGTGGCTGAGGTCGTGTAGTTTGGTCATGGCGGCGTCTTGGTGGACCCGCCACTTTACTTTTTTGATTGTGTCAGACGCCAGCAACGACTTTTGTCAGGTACTCAGCACATTGCTCGGCTTGGGCGCGGGTGTCGCGCTTGCTTACGCGCCTGTAACCTTGCCATAGTTGATCGGTGGTGGCGCAGGGCTCAATAGACCTCCTGCGAAAGTCATGGGTTGACCATCAAATCGGCGTTGTACAAAGCAGCGATCAAATTCAAACGCAGCCCCGTTTTGCCAATGAACTCAAAAACTCGAGTTCTGCGGAACGATTTGCTGAAATCGAGCGAAATCCAAATGTTAACAAGCGTGGCGAGGTGCTAAATGCGCTCAAGCGTGATATTCAGAAATATCAAGATCACTATAACAAGGCAATCAAAAACGTTCTGCCTGAAGAACTTGCGAGATAGAGCGCCGATGCTGATGCTAACAATCCTGTAGATAAACCCAAGCAGTCTACATTAAATCTTGATGATCTTTACAATCAAGCTCGAGAGGCTGTACCTGAATTAAATAAGGCGACAGATGAAGTTGCGGAACAAACTGGTGGGAGAGCAGAATATAGAAAGGATTCAGAAGGAAATCCGAGCGTCAAAGAACGAGAGCAAGCTCCCGAAAAAACCAAAGAGTATCGAGCAGAAGGCGGGGACGCCAATCAAATGGTTGACATTGCTGGCTCGAGAATTGTATATAAAACACTTGCTGAAGCTTACAATGGTTTGAAAATAATCAGGGGAAATTTTGATGTCGTCTATTTTAAAGACAGATACGCATCGCCAGTACCAAGCGGTTTTAGGGATATTTTGCTGAATGTAAAAATGTCTAATGGTCATATCGTGGAGTTGCGAGTAACCCTTGAATCCATAGAAAATATTGCAAAAATTGAACATATAGAATCCTATGGACCCAGAAGAACAATCGAAAAAACTATGAAAGTAGAAGGTCGAACCGAATACACACCTCAAGAACAGGCTATCATTGACGGATTTATCAGCAAATACAGACCGATGTATGACGCCGCGTGGAAAGCGGTTTTAGAGAACTTTCAAAGCAATGGAAGGTAATTATGTTTAGTCTTATAGGATTTTATTTAGTTGATAATCATCCAATAAAAATCGAAGAGAAAGAAAACGGTAACGTGGTGGCGATCAGCATCAATAGTAAAACTGGTGAATTTTTTGAAAACCCGAAATATATCACTGAAATCGCTTTCGGTAATGGAGATATAGAACAAGTAAGTCAAAAAGAGTACGAATATCGCATCAATAAAATCCTGAAAGCATTGAATTTGTAACCGTAATCTTCAGCACTTAACAAAACTCGAGGCACTCGTCTGATACAGCCAGAAATGTAATGCGGCGGGTCTGGAGTTGTCGCATTTCTTCGAGTTTCGTGGTTTTTCGAATCAGCGTCTCACCACCTCGAGCACGACCGGCGCGACGCCTTCTCTGATGATGCCCAGTTGCGTCGCGGCGAACTTGGACAGGTCAATAATCCGACGGCGATCATCCCACGGGCCGCGGTCGTTGATTTTGACGACCACACTGCGTCCCGTGTTGCGGTGCGTGACCCGCACCCATGTCCCTTTGGGCAGCGTGCGGTGCGCCGCCGTCATCTTTGTCGCCGCGTCCGGGCGACCGGGGTAATAGACCGCCAACCCGTTTTGGCGGTACGTGGCGGCGGTGACGGTGCCCAGCACGAGCAACGCGAGCAGCAGCATCCAGGAGCGGCGCATGGCGAGGAGCTTAGCAGGCGAGGCTCGAGGGCTGCCTTGGGCGAACACGCGGTTCGCCCCTGCGCAAGCGCGGTGGTCACGCGTCTTGGGCTGCTGGGTTCAAAACCGGAACGAGAAACCCAGGCGAATCGAAAAATTGTTGTTGCCACGGTACTGCAAGCCCAGCGTGAACGCGTTCAAGGAGGAGATGTTGTAGCTGAAACTGAGTTCGGGTTGCAGCCCGCCGAAGATCGTGTTCGCGTTGGGCGTGGCGTTCAAGTCAAACGGCGTGTTGAAGCGAATGCCAAAACGCCCGTCGTCCGATTGGTAATTGAGGTTGATCGCCCCGGTTCCACTGGTGCCCAGTTCCAGGTTCAAGCGCACGGCGTTGGACAGGTCAATGCCGAAGTTGAACGTGAAGTTGAGGGTGTTGCGCAAATTCTCGTCGAGGGCTTGGTCGGGGTTGAAGATGTAATCGAACAGGTTCGTGCTGATCGCCAAGTCAACCCCAGTGGCAGCCCTGAACTGACGGCTGAACTCTGCCAGGAAAAAGTATCCGAAGGCCGTGTCCAACGCCTGTTGACCGATGCCGCGCAAAGCGTCGCTGGTGACGAACGAACTGCTGCCGAGCGTGACCAGGCTGTACAACTCTGACTCTGAGAGCGGCTCGAAACCAGCCACTGGTTCGGCGCTGAGCCTCGGCGTGATCTCGAGCTGGCGCGCGCCCCGCGCGTCGTTGATCCAACGAATCTCCAATTGCAAGTTGACGGTGATGGTTTGCGCAGCCGTTTCCACCGTTGGACTCGCGCTTGACGCGCTGCCCGCCGGCGCCGCGGAGGAACCGGTGCGCCGAAGTTGCGCGCGCACCTGCCCTACCGCTTGGATGTTGACGACGGGGAAGATGCCTTCCACCGGGTTGAACGTCGCCACCGCGCTCTGAATCGAATAACTGTTCACGCCCAAACGGATCGTGCCGCGCCCGCCCGAATTGCCCAGGGCTTCCAAAGCGCCGCTGGCTTCGGGTGTGCCCGCCGTGCCGGTCAGCGTCAACATCCCGCCCGCCTCAAGCGCCGCGAAGCTTTCGTTGACGCGCAACCCTTGCGGCGCGGTGACGCGCACACCGATCAACTTGATCTGCTCCAAGAGCGGATTGGGTCCGGTGGCGACTGGAGGCGTGGGCGTCAGGGGTGCAGCCGTCGCACCCGCTGGGCGCGAGCTTTGGGTGAACGCGGCGTTCAAACGTTGCAGGTTGACGTTGCCGCTCAATGCATAACTGCGTGCGCCGTCGCCGCGCAACGCCAGGTCAGCGTCCAAGAGGCTGTCGCTGACGAAGTACTCAGGAATGGGCACGATCAGGTTGCGTCCTGTCAAGCGCACGTTCAAGACAGGGGAAAGGTCGCCCGCCACCTCGAGCGCGCCGCCTTTGCGCCCCGTGGCTTGCAGTTTGAAGCCGCCCGATTCGCCGTAGACGCGGGCATTCACGTCCTCGATCAGCCCGACCGGACGCAGGTTGAGGCTGCCCTGCAAGCGCGCTTCCAGGTTTGTGATGTTCGTCGGAATCACGCTGGTCACGCGCGCGGTCGCTGTGGTCTCGAGGGTCGCGCCCAAGGTTTCATCGCTCGAGATCGCCCCGTTCAAGCGCAAATCGCCATTGCGCAAGCTGCCGGTGAGTGTCTGGGCACGCAAGGCGATGCCGCTGATGCGACCACTGAAGCCCTGCACTTCAAGGTCAGCGTCGGGCAGTGCGTAACGTCCGCTGAGCTTGAGCCGCACGGTGCCGGTCGCATCCGGGTTGTAATCGCGCAGCGTCGGGATCAGCGCCAGCACGGGCGTGAAGCTGGTGTTCTCAAAATCCAAGCGCAGGTCCACGCCTTCGCGGGTGTAGCGCCCGCCGCCCGTCCAGCGACCCCGACCGCGCAAGTCCAGCCCCTCCAAAGTCAGATTGCCGTTCTTGAAGTTCAGCGCGGCGAAGCCACTCAAGCGGTCGCCGCCGCCTTCGATTTCCAGTTTCTCGAGCGCCGTTCGGACTTCGGATTTGGCGAGGTCGTTCAACGGAATTTCGTAACGCGCGACGCCCGTGGCGGTGGCGCGACCGGGCAACGCGCCGAACACGGCGCCGATTAAGCTGTGCAGCGGTGCGCGGCGCATTTCCAGGAGCCCGCTGGCGACACTGCCGTTCAAAGAGCCAGAGAACGTGCTCTCGCCGTAGGCGTCCAGGTCAAACGGTTGTCCAGCCGCGCGTTCGCTCGAGGAGAGTCCGACCAGGCGTCCGTTGTAGCGCAATGCCGTGCCCACCGCTGTTCCCGTGATCCGCAAGCCCAAACGCACCCGCTCGCGCGGATTGCTGTTCAAGTCGGGCAAGCCCAGTTCCGGCACGCTGATTTGGAAGCTGCTCGCGCCGTCGGTGATCTGCACGACCCCGATGGCGCGCCCCGTCAAGCCAGGTGCGGCGGCCCGCACCTGCGCGATGTCCTCGAGCTTCACGGTGTCCAAGCGCGCCCGCAACGCGTAGCCCAAGTCGCCCGGTGCGGTGCGCGTGTACGGCTCCAGCGCGGGCACGAGGTCGCTCAACCCGCCGTTGCCCGTGACCGTGATCTGCCCGCCGAGGGTCTGCGCCACGCCCGACGCGGTGAAGGTCTCGCCGCTGGCGGTCGCCGTGCCGTTGAGGGTCAGGTTGACGCCGTAGACCTCGAGCGGCAAGCTGTCCGCGCTCACATTGCCGTTGATGCCGTTCGCACCCAAGCGCAGGTCGCCCTTGACACTGCCGCGCCCGCCCGTGCCGCGCAGGTCGGCGTTGACCTCGCCCGTCCACAAGCCGTTTTGCAAGGTCAAATTCCCTCGAGCCGTGCCGGGCGAGCCACGGTACTCCAAGGCGACCGCGCCGCGTTCGGTGTCCAGCGTGGCGCGACCCGTCCCGTCCACGCGCCAACCCAACAGCGGCACTTCCAGCGGTGTGACCACGCCCTGCCAGACGGTTTCAAACGCACCACGCACGCCCAGCGGCGCAGCGGCATCCACACGCAGGTCGCCACGCACGGAGAGGCTGCCGCCGTACCCGGCCGCTTCCAGGCTGGAGAGGTCGAGGTTTTCCGCTGCGCCTTGCAAGCGCCCGTCCGTGTACGTGAAATTGCCCGTGCGCGTGCCGTCGCCCACGGTCAGCGCAACGCGCGGCGTGCCATCTTGCAGCGTGGCTCGAGCCGTGGCGTTGGTGCGCCCGTAGGCGGCGCTGGCGTTGACGACCGGTTGCTCCAAACTGCCCGAGGCTTCCGCGCGCACGCGCAACGCACCCTCGGCGTACTCGAGCGCACCGCCGAGGGCGTTGCCGTTCAAGTTCACCGTGCCCGCGAATCCGTTCGTTTCCCCCGAGGCTCGAGTTCCGCTGACGGTGAGGCGCAACGGTTGCAGTGCGCCTGTCATCTCGAGTCGGCTGCCCAAGATTTGCGCGTTGCCCTCGAGCGTCGGCGCATCGAACGGTCCAACGATTTGCAGTGCCAGCGTGCCCGCGCCTTGCGCTGGGGCAGGCAACGTGCCCAGCACGCCCGCAGCGGGCAAGCCGCGCACGGTCAGCGCGCCCGACCAGCCCTGCGCGACGCTGCCTTGCGCCGCGCCGCCGACCTCGAGCCCCGCCAACTTGCCCTCGAGCCGCGCGTCAACCGTGTCGCCCGCGTAGCGCCCGTTCAGCGTGCCTGTCGCCACGCCGCTCAAAGCGCCCGTGAAGGTCAAGTCCAGTGGCGCGAGGCTGCCCGTCGCACCCAACGTCAACGCATTGCCGCCCGAGCGCACGGTCAATCCGGTCAACGCGACGCGGTTGTCGTTCACAGTGATCGCGCCGCCTGGATACTCGCCTCGAGCCGTCAATGCGCCGTTCTCGAGGGTGGCGGTCAAGGTCGTGTCGGGCACGGCGATGCCCGACAGTGCCGTGCCGCGCAGGGCTCCCGCGAAGCGTGCCCGTGGCTGCGCCAGTGTGCCCGCAACCTCGAGCGAACCGCCGACGCGCCCAAGCGCCCCGCCAATCACGTCCTCGAGCGCGAGGTCGGTTTGCAAGTTGCCCGCCACGCGCGTCTCGAGCAAGGTCGCCCCCGCCTCGAGCTTGACCGTGCCGCGCGCTGCGCGGTTTTGCAGCGCGTACCCGCCCGCGCCATCGGCGCTCAAAGTCACGGCGCGCAGGGCGACGGGCAGCGCGTTGACGCTCAGGTTCAGTGCGCCGCGCAGATTTGGGAATGCCCCCTCGAGATCGCCCGACGCCGTGCCCTCGGGCAGCGTCACCGCACCGCTCAAAGCGACGTTCGGCGCAGGGCTGAGCGCCTCACGCACGCGCAATTGCACCTGCCCGCTGGCGCGACCGTTCAGCGTCGCCGTGCCCGCGATCACCGGGTTCAGCAAGCGCTCCGCCACCGTCAAGCGCGCGTTTGCACTCCAATCACCGTCGGGCAGCCCGACGTTTTCCAAGCTGACCGTGCCTGCCACGGTCGGGTCGCTCGGGGCACCGCGCAAGGTCAGTGCCGCGCTGCCGCGCCCGCGCACGCCCAGCGGCTCGAGGTTGAGGTCTTGCAGGTTGAGGTTGACGTTGCCGTCGCGCTCCCCGATGCGCCCCGTGGCGCGCAACGTGCCGCCCAAAACGTTGGCGCTCACCTGCGCCGCCAGCAATGTGCGGTTCAGGGTCAGCGTGCCCGTGGCGTCGAACGCGCCGATGGGCTCGAGGTCGCCGCGAATGTCCAAACCCGTCACCTCGAGCCGCAAGCCTTGGCGCGCGTTCAAACCGCCCTCGAGTGCGAACGCGCCGCTCGCCTCGAGCGACTTGGCTTCAACGGGCAGCAACGCCTCCAAACGCACCCCGCGCAGCGTGCCTTGGGCGCTGTACGCGCCGTCCTCGAGCCGCGCCGTGAGGTTCACGCGCTCCCCACGCAGCGATGCGTTGACGTTGCCGTCCGTATACGCCGCCTCGAGCCGTGCGTTCAACGTGCCGTTCCCGCCCTCGAGATTGCCCGAAAAGCTCGCACTCGGGTTCGTCCACACGCCAGCGACGCGCCCAGAGCCCGTCGCACGCAGTTGATCGGGTTTGCCCCAGAGCGCGCCCAAGTCCAAACGCTCGAGGGTCAGCGCCGCGTCCACGCGCTCGTCAACCCGCGCAGGCAGCGTCGCGCGCAGCACGCCCGAACGCCACGACAACCGCGCCTCGAGCGCACCCTGCCCTTGCAACCGCGCCGTTGCCTCGCTGCCCAACAGCGTGCCCGTCGCATTCAAATCGCCACTGAAGCCGCTGATCGCCGTCCACCCAATCGGTCCGTTCAACCGCAACCGTGTGTCCGCCACCTGCACAGGCGCGTTCAACTCGAGATTGACCTGATTGATTCGCTCGAGCGTGCCTTGCGCGGTGCCCCGCACTGCCGCACCCTCGAGCCGGACCGTCCACGCATTGTCCTCCAGCCGCGCGGAGACACCTGTGCCCGGAGCGATCAAGCCTTGCTGCGCCGCCTCGAGCGTGCCGCTGACGGTGACGACCGGATCGCCCACACTGCCCGTCGCCCGCGCGGTGAACGTCCCCGGCGCAAAAGCGTTTCGGCTGGTCACGTTGGCACCCACCTCGAGCGTCGGGAACACGCGCCCGCTGGCTCGAGCCGTGAGGTCTGCGCCGTTCACGGTCACATCATTCGCCTCGAGCACGCCGTTCTCGAAGGTCGCCGCGCCCGCAACGGCGTACCCAGCGACGTTGCCGCGCAAATTCGTCAAACTCGCCCTCGAGCCCTCGACGGCAAACTGCGCGCTGACGTTGCCCGCCACGCCCGCGACGCCGCGCAGGTCGTTCGCGCCCAGCGAACCGTTCAAGCGCACGCCGTCCTCGAGCCAGCGCCCACTCGCGGTGACGCGCAAGGCGTCCCAGTTCCCGCCGACGCGCAGCACGGTGTTCGTCAGGTTCACGCTGAGGCTCGAGGCTTTGCCTTGCAGCGTGCCGTTCAGTTCCAGATTTACGGTGCGTTCGCGCCGCTCGAGATTCGAGCCCGTGACCCGCCCGCGCAACCCGTCCAACGCGACCGAGGCATCCGCGTTCGGGTACAGCGCGCCGTTCAACGCCACAGGCACGCCGTCCGCCGCAAAACCGTTCAGATCGGCACCCACCGCGCCGCGCGCCGCTGTGACCCGCCCCTCGAGCGAGGCACCGAAGGCTTGCACTCCTGTCAACTCGAGCGTCCCGTTTGCGCGCCCAAGGTCGAATTGCGGCAACTCGAGTGCGCCGAGCACCTGCCCTTGAGCGTCAATGCCAAACACGCGCAGCAAGCGCAAATCCAAGTCCACGGCATCCGCCCGCAACCCGTCAGGCTCGAGCGCAAACTGGGTTGAACTGCCGCCCAGCGCCAACGAGCCCGTGGCGGGCAACGCCGCGCCCAGCGTCCCCTCGAGTTGCAGCTTCGCCGCTTCGCCGTCCACGCTCGCGCCGTTCAACTGCGCTTGCACCGCCAATGCGCTGGGCGCACCGCGCACGGTGAAGCCCAAGCGCCCCGGCGTGACGCGCTCACGCAGCCCCGGCTCGAGTGCCCGCGTGAACCCCTCGAGACCCAAGGAACCCGTCAAGTTCACCTCCTCGAGCGATGCCGACCCGATCAAGTTCAACCGCCCGCGCGTTTCCACGTTCAGCGTCGGATTGCCCAACTCGCCCGCGACGGTCACGGCGAGCGTGCCTGCCTCGTCCCACGCGCGGTACGGCAAGCTCAACCCGCCCCGCCACGCGTTGCCGTCGAAAACGACCGCGCCGTCCGCCCCCTCGAGCCTCGCGCGCACGCCGTCCGCCGCGCTGAACGCCACGCTGTACGAACGCGGCTCGAGCGCCACGCGACCGCCCGGAACCTCGAGCCCGGCGCTCGTCGTCGTCACCGACCCGTCGAAGCGCACTTCGGGGGTCAAACGCAACGCGCCCGCGACCTCGAGCGGCAAGCTGCCCGTCCTCGAGTGCACTTGAATCGGCGCGACGGTGAGCGGAAAATCCCAACGCGCCGCCTCGAATTGGAGCGGCACGGGTCCGTCCACCTGCCCAGAAAACGCGCCGTCGGGCGTCCACCGCGCGCGGAACGGCAGGTCTGCCACCGCACCCTCGAGCGAGCCGTTCAAGCGCACCCCGCGCACCTCGAGCGCCCCGGAAACCGTCGTTGCCGCATTCGTCAGCGCAGTCAGGCGCAGGCTTTGCGCCCGCAGCGCGCCGCGCTCCGTGTGGTCGTAACTGAAGCTGCCCGCGCCGCCCACGGCGTCGCGCACCTCGCCCGTTGCCCGCCACTGCGCGCCGCTGCCGTTGACGTTTGCTTGGAGACCCAGGCGGTTGTCGCCCGCGCCCAACGCGCTCGAGACCTGGACCGTGTATGTCGCCTCGGGCAGCGACACAAAGCCTTGCGCGACAACAGCCGTGCGCAGGTTTTCGGGCAGGGTGACGTTCACCAACCGCGCCAGCGTCGCGCTCGGCGCGCGGGCATCCACGCGCACGCGCGTCCACGGACCCGACGCGTTCACGCGCCAGCCGTTGCCTTGCGCGCTCGCCTCGAGATTGCCGTCCCAGCGCGCGTTTGGATTGTCCGTCTCGAGCCCCAGCGACGCCTGCGCCCGTCCGCTCAGCGCCTCACCGCGCACTTGCCCGCCGAAACGCGTGTTGAGCGCCACCTCAAGCCTCGAGCCGCGCAGGTTCAGCGCGGTGTCCACGCCTTGCAGCGCCAAGCGTTCCCCGGAGTACGTCGCCGTGCCGCGCGGCGCGGTCAGCGCAACACTGGTCACATTGCCGCCGCTCGAGACGCGCCCGGTTGCCGCTTCCACGCGTCCGCGCGCCCCGCTCGCGCCACCCTCGAGGGCGCGGGCTGTGAAGTTCACGCGCAGGGCGTCGCCGTTCAGCGTGCCCGTCAGATCGAGCCCTCGAGCCCGCAACGGTTCGCCGTCGTAGCGTCCGTCCACGGCAGCATCTCGAGCGCTGAACGTGCCCGTCGCCGCACCGCCTCGGGTGGTCAGTTGCACGGCGACGTTCGACCCGCGCCCCTCGAGCGCCACCCGCGCCGCTGTGTTCGCGTACCCGCCCGCCACAGCGTTCGCCGTCGCATTCACGCGCACTGCGTCGCCTGTGCCCGAAACCGTGCCGCGCACGCCCTCGAGCCTGATTGGGCGTCCCTGGTACGCCAATCTTCCCGAGCCCTCGAGCCTTGCCGAGTATGCCCCGTCACGGTACACGCCCTCGAGCACGCGCAAGTTGCCGACCGTACCACTCGCCTCGAGCCTGCCGTTTGCGAAGCGCCCACGCGCTGAGACCGCTTGCCCAGAGAGACTCACGCCGTTCGCCTCGAGCGCCGCGAACCTCGGGAATGCGCCATTCGCCGTGAAGCGCACATCCTCGAAGCTGCCCGTCACCTGCGCGTTTAAGCCATTCCAACGCGCTCGAGCCTCGAGATCAGGCAGCACCGTGCCGCGCACCTGAGCGCCCGCGAAATCCCCGCCCGTGATCTGTCCATCCACTGCGACGCGCGCCCCCTCGAGCGTGACCCGCGCACGCGCCGGGATGCCTGCGAGCACGCCGTCAACGAGGGCGCTCGAGCCCTCGAGCCGCGCCACGCCGCGCAGCAATCCGCGCGACGACGCGGGCAGCGCCGCATCGAGTGCGCTCAAATTGACCTCGCCGCTGCCCTGCAACCTCGAGCCGACGTATTGAATCTGCGCCGAGCGGTTGCTCGTCAGCACCGTGCCCGACACGCGCAACTGCTGATCGAAATTCACCTCGAGTTGCCCGCCGAGTTCCGCGCCTGCCAAGGTGCTCTGCGGTCGCGCCGTGACCCGCACCGCCAATGGCTCGAGCGCGACGCTGCCGTCCAACCCGAGGCGCAGGGCTTCGTAGCGCACGGTGCCGCCGACTTCGAGCGTGCGCCCGCGACCCGTCAAGCTGATTTCGCCCAGCCCGCCGCGACCCGTGACCGTGCCGCTGAACCTCGCGCCCGCGAATTCCAGCCCCAAATCGCCCGTCAGCGCGAGGCGTTCGCCGCCATACGTCAAGCGCCAATCGCGCGGTTGCACGCGCACGGCGCGCTCGGTCAGCGTCAGCAGTGCGCGGTCTGTGTCCCAACGCGCGTTGACTTCTGAGCCGTTCCAGCGCAACGCCAACGGTCCACGCGCATCCTCGAGCCTGAAACCCTGCACCTCGAGATTGCGTCCTGCTGCATTCCCCTCGAGCGATCCCGAGCCGTTCGCGTTCAACTGGTACGCGAGCGCGCCGTCCACCACGCCCCCCGGCTCGAAGTTGATGCCACGCAGGTTCACGATGCCGCGCGCCGGACTGCCGTCGGCATTCGTGACCACCCCACTCGCCTCGACCCTGCCCGCGCCCAAGGACGTCTGCGCGCTCAGCGCCGCGCCGTTCCAGCGCAAGTTGAACGCACCCGGATACGCCGTGTCGCGCACCCCCGGCACACGCAGCACGCCTTGCTCGAGCCGTCCAGCCACGCGCAAATCCCGCGTCGTCCCAGTCACTCGAGCCGTGCCGCTCAGCAACGAGTCGAACGGCACAGGCAACCGCGCCCCATCAAAACGCGCGTCGCCACCGATGTTTTCCCCCTCGAGCCGCAGATTCGCCCTCGCCTCGCCGCGCAGCACGTCGGCTGTCCCATTGATCCGCGTCACGCCGTTCAGCACGTCAATGCCAGCTTGCACACTGAGCGGCGATTGCAAGAGGTTTCCGCGCCCCGTCGCGCTCACGCGCACACGTTCGCCCTGCGCCGTCAGCTTCGCCGCGACGTTCACCGACTCCCCCAGGAACGCAGAAACGCCCGTCGCATCCACCTCGAGCCGATCCGTGTACCGCCAATTCGCCTGCAAATTCCGCACCGGGAACCCCGCGACGCTCGAGTTCTCCGAAGCCGTGACCGTGCCGCGCAGGTCCAATTGCTCCCAACCGCCCCCGCGCACCGTCACCGCCGCGCGTCCCGTGCCCGCGACCTCAGGCGCGAAGCGCTCGAGCGCCGCTGCCACGGTCGGGTCCGCGCGTCCGATCACGCTCCAACGCTCACCGCGCACGTCCACGCCGATGTCCGCCTCCACCGTGCCACCGAGCGCCGAGCCCGTGAGCAGCGCACTAACGCGTTCGTCCGCACCGAAATTCGCGCGTCCGCTCACGTCGCGCACGACCAGCCCCGGCAATGGCTCGAGCACACCGTTTTCGACCCGCGCCTGCGCGGTGACGAAACGCGGCGTGATGTTGACCGTGCCGCGCACGCGCCCGGAGCGAATGTCCTTGTACCAAAACCGCGCGATGCGCGCGTCCAAGTCGGCATTCGCCGTCAGGTTCACCGCGAAGTCTTTGCCGATGCTGTAGCGCACCTCCGCCGTGCCTGCACCGTCAGCCGAGTTCAACGCCAATTTCAACGTGCCGCGTGGTGAATCCCCCGGCTGCACCCGCTGCTCGAGCACCGTCACGCGCACGTCGGGCGACCCGAACACGCGGTTAAACACTTTGACCTGCGTGTCCTCGAGCCTGACGCTTTGCAGGCTGATGGTCACGGGCGGCGCACCGCCAGCCGCGCCCGCTTGCGCCTGCGGCAAACGCCCCGGATCGAAGTTGATGTTGCCGCCTTGCAAATCCACGTTGAGTCGCACCTCGCGGCGCGTCAGCAGCGTCCACAAGTCGTAACGCACCGTCACCGCCCGAGCCGTGCCGTTGACGAAATCGCTCTGCACGGTGGCTTCTCTGGCGGTCACGCCGCTCAAGAGATTCCCGCCGAGGTCTCGAGCGTTGACATTGAGCCCCGCACCGCGCGCTTGCTCGAGTGCCCAACGCAGCACGGGCTGGCTGCCCAACGCCAAATACGCCCCCAGCAACAGCACGAACAGCCCCGCGAACACGAACCAGCCCCACGCCACACGCCGCCGTGGGCTTTGCACGGGTGCTTGACCCGCGTTCGCCGCGATGGCGTTGCGGGCATGCGGCGCTCGAGACATACGCACTCTATTCTATGAGACTGACGGGTAGAAGTCCGTATCCGACGTGAAGCAAAGATGAAAACGCGCTCACGAATGCCTGGTGCTTTAGCCTGAACACGTGGACCTCAAAGTCGCTATCGCCGGTCGAGACTTCATCGAGAACTCGCCACACGTCCTCGAGACGCTCGGGTCGCTGCTCACGCGCTTGGGCATCGCCCATCGCCCCAAACACGTCTCGAGCCGCCGCATTGACTTGCAACACGGCTTCATCCCGATGCCGCGGGAAATCTTGACGCAACTGACCGAAGCGCAACGTCAGCACTTCCGCGTGCTCGAGGTGCGCGATGAGGTGTATCTGCTCGAGCACAGCGCCCTGCAAGACAACCCGTATTACCGTTTGCGCGTGCAGATGCTCGAGGATGGGGTGGAATCTCTCAGCTGCACCCTCGAGTCCAGCGGTGTGGTCGTCGCCATCCACGAAAACGCGTTCACGTTCTCCATCGAATGCATCACCTTGACGCCTGCAGACCGACCATTCGGCACGTTCCTGGGAACCCTGGTGGATTTTGGCGGCGACAATCCCTTCCCCTCGAGCGAAATCGAGGAGCGCACTGGCTTGTGGGGACCGCTGGTGCACATGCAATTCGTGGAATGCCTGATGGCGTTGAAGCGCGTGGCAGTGCCCAGCCTGGTCGTGCGCGACCCCAGCGGCTACGCCGAGCACGGCGACGTGTTCATGCTGCTTGAGGCGATGAACTTGGCGGGGTACACCTACGACGCGGTCTCGGACTGGATCGGGTTGCCGCTCCCAGAGATTCAAGACAAACAGCAAACCGTCCCTAACTTGAGTGGTGCGGTCGGCAGTGAAGCGCGCATCCAGCAACTCGAGGCGTTCCTGTTCACCAACGGCATCACGCCCGTGGACATTGACGACTTGCTTGCCCGAGGACGCTGAAATCGCTCGGCAGGCAGGTCAGGTTTTTGCGAACGAAGCCTCGAGCCTGTCCAGATCGAGCACAACACGCACCGCCCTGAGAAAATCCACGCCCAAGATGCCGTCAATCGGTACACCGTAATCCATGTCTCCCACTTCGACGGTGAAATGCTGCTGTGTCGCTTCGCCCATCGTTATTCGCTCCAGCGTTTTGCTGAACACCGTTTCAGAACCACCGACGCCCCGCACCACGGCAATCCTGTCCTCCAAGGCGTACCCAATCCCAATCTCGGCAAGCTTAGAAACCGGGAACAGTGTGCCCGACGAACCGGTGTCCACGAGCACCCGCGACAACTCGAGGGTTTGACCTTGGTGCTCGATGCGAATTTGGGTGAGCAATAAACCTCGGTCCAGCCGCAACTTCACCCGGCACTCCGCACACCGAAGTGGTAAAGCTCTTTGATCTCGAGATCAGCTTTGCTGGTGTGCACCGGAAACAACTCCCGTCCCGGCATGTCCTTGTGCAGCTTTGAATACGCCTGCCAAGCGCTGGTCGCGTCGGGCAGCACCTCGAGCACCGCGAGGGCTTCCGGGATGCGCTGGCCTGCTTCGCTGCGCGCCTTGGTCGCTTCGACCAACACCCATTCGTTTGGGTAACGTTGGCGAACTTCGGCCCAGGTCATGACCGCCACTGTACCCGAAGCAAGAGCGATTGACCCAGGTCGCAGTTCGCATTGCTGACACGAGCCGCCCTCGCTCTACACTGGTTGTTGTGCCAGACGTGTTTGCTTGCTCTTTTTCATCAACTCGAGCATGCACGGATCAAAGGTGAAACCCGCACATGCCTTGCAGGACGCAGAACTTTGCAGCCGACAGGCGATTTGCACCCGTAAACCGTAACCTGTGGTGATGACTATTCAAGACCCGGTGTTTGGCGAACTCGAGTACGACAACGGCTGGCAAGGTGCCGCCTTCGTTCCTTTTTTGAACACGCATTTTGAACTGACCCTCAACAGCGACCTGCACCACCCGCCCGGTGAAGAGGAACGCAGCACGTGGCAAACGTTTTTGGCGCGTCAAGAGCAATTGAAAACCACCGTCACCACCGCGCTGTTTGATTACTACAACCGCCACCTCGAGGATCTGCGCATGCCGTTTGACACCGACGAAGAAGCCGAGTTCGCCCCGACCTTGACCGAACCCGAAGCGATCTGGACGCTGCTGAAACCCACGAAGTGGCTGTGGATCGAACTCGGGCACGACAACGAGCACAGCGCGATTAGCATTGAATTCAACCCGCGTTGGGACGAGGAGCACGGCTTGAGTTTGACCTTCTACAACGATCAAATCGGCATCTCCGAAGGCGGCGCGCACTGGGTGAACAACGACCATTACGACTTGAACGGACGCCTGGTGCAGGTTGCACGGTAGGAGCAGACATGGATGTAGAAGCCTTGAAACGCGAAGCCCGCAGCAAGCAAACCCCAGGCGCACGCCTGCTGCAACTGGCGTACATGGACGCAGAACTCGCTAAAACCGTCGCCAAGAACAACCACGCGCCCGCCAATGTGCTGGATGAACTCGCTCGAGGTTTTGAAAGTCCCGTGCAAGCGTTGGTCGCCGCGAACAACAACGCGAGCCCAGCGACGCTCGAGTACCTCGGCGGGCACGGGCGGTACACGGTTTTGAAAGCCGTCGCGGGCAACCCGAAGACGCCTGTGGCAATCCTGGAGAAACTGGTGCGCCACAAGCACGTCACCGTGCGCAAAAACCTCGCCACGAACAGCAAACTCACCGCCAGGCTGCTCGAGGTGCTCGCGGGTGACACCGACGCCACCGTCGTCTACGAATTGTTGTGCCACCATCACCAGCAATTGCCCGATGCGACGCTCGAAGCGCTGTGCCGACACGATGACCAACGCAACCGCACGTTCGCGTTCTACTACGGCAACCAGCGCGGGTGCTACACGCAAGCCTTCAAGCAAACCTTGACCCTGGAGGGTTGGGTGGAACCCACCGTGGACGTGCTGATGCGCGCCGACGCGAACGCCTTGGAAACCTACGCCCGCAACAAATCCGAGACCGTGCGCGTCTGGGTCGCGCGGTCCAGACAAACACCAGCACAGGTCTTGGAAGTGCTTGCCGTTGACCAATCTTGGGACGTGCGCCGCGAAGTCGCGTCCAACCCCAACGCGCCGCAAGCGGTGTTGGATGCGTTCGCCCACGATCCCAGCGTGGAAGTCCGCAACCGCTTGGTCATCAATCCGCGCCTTTCAGAAACGGCTCTGCACGCCCTGGCTGCCGACCCGGACGCCAACGTGCGCCGCTGGGTCAGCGCGAACGCCAATGTCAGCACCGCCATCCTCGAGTTGCTGGCACAGGATGAAAATGCAACCGTGCGCGACGAAGCCAACCTCAGGCTGTAGACGTTGCAGCGAGCGTCCGCCACCTCTCGGGTATGCTCAACCATGCTCGAGGACACCTGGAACCGCATCACCACTTGGCTCGAGGCGAACGCGCCAGCGATGGCAGCCGTTTTGAATCCGGGCGCGACCCAAGCCGACATTGACCGTCTCGAGCAGCGTTTGAAGGTGCATTTGCCAGACGATTACAAGGCATTCCTGCGGCTGTGCAACGGACAGCAAACGGACGAAGGTCCAGGGTTCTACGATGGCGAGTTGCTGTCAACGGACAACGTGTACGACCAGTGGAAAGTGTGGAACGATCTGCTGACCGCAAAAACGTTTGAAGGCATTCACAGCAAACCCGCGCGTGGGATTCGCAACGACTGGTGGAACGCCAAATGGATTCCGTTCACCCACGACGGCGGCGGCAACCACCGCTGCCTGGACCTCGATCCGGCTCCGCGTGGCACGCACGGTCAAGTCATTAACATGGACCACGACTCGCCTGAACGGGCGGTGCTGTACCCCAGCTTCACCGCGTGGCTCGAGCACATTGCCGACGGGCTTGAAAGCGGCGACATCGTTTTCGATCAAGAAGATTACTTCCAACTGGTGGACGCAGACGAAATTTGACCTTGATTTGTGCATAACACCGTCAACGACGTAGGGGCGACCGGCCGGTCGCCCCTACAGCGGGTCGCGCGCCTCACCGCACCGTCAAACTTTCGCCAACCCGAACCGCCCACCCTCCTCGAGCGTCACCACAAAATCCGTGTCCAACGGAGCCGTGTACTCGAGCGATTCACACAGCGTTTCACCCTTGATCGTGTCCGCGTGCGCCCGCAACGCCTCGAGCGTTTCCCCCTCGAGTTCAAAGCGCAGTGCGATGCGGTTGCTCACCTCGAGCCCAGCGTCTTTGCGCGCTTGTTGCACGGCGCGTTGCAGGTCTTTCGCCAGCCCCTCGAGCACGAGTTCACGCGTCAGCGTGGTGGAGAACGCGACGAGGAAGCCGTCTTGCTCCATCGCGGCGTAGCCTTCGGGTGATTTGGCGTCCACGAGCACATCCGCAGGCTCGAGTGTGAACGCACCGTCACTGGTCTCGAGGGTGAAGGATTGCCCCGCGTTGACGTGAGCAACGATCTTGGCGGCATCGCCGTTTTGCAAGGCATCGCGGATTGCAGGGATGTTCTTGCCGTACTTGCGCCCCAGCGTCGGCAGGTTGGGTTTCAGCGTGTAGGAAACCAAGTTCGTGCCTTCCTCGAGCAACTTGAGCGCCTTGACGTTCAATTCCTCCGCGATGGTGTCCGCGAACCGCTCGAGTGCCGCCGCGTCACCAGCCCCTCGAGCCCGGACCATGACTTCGGACAGCGGTTGGCGGAGCTTCAAATTTGCTTGCCCTCGTGCCGCACGCCCCAGGTCAACAACTTTGAGCACCGCGTCCATTTCTTGCACGAGCTTGGCGTCCACCCGGCTGGCATCGAACGCGGGGAAGTCGCACAGGTGCACGCTTTCTGGAGCGCTCGAGTCCACGTTTCTGACGAGGTTCTGATACAAGTGCTCCGCCAGGAATGGCGTGAACGGCGCGGCGAGCTTCGTCACCGTGACCAGCGCCTCGTACAGCGTCGCATACGCAGCCGTGTCCACTTTTCCGTCTTGCGTCCAGAAGCGGCGGCGGTTGCGGCGCACGTACCAATTGCTCAAGCCCTCCACGAATGCCTCGAGCGCTCTGCCTGCGCCGCGCGCATCGTAACGCTCGAGAGCGTCATTCACGACTTGCACTGTCTGCTCGAGGCGGCTGATGAGCCAGCGGTCAATCTCTGGGCGATCCTCGAGTTTCGGCGCGGTCTCGAGCTTGGGTTGGTCCAGATTGGCGTAGAGCACGAAGAAGGCGTAGACGTTCCAGAGCGTGTTGACGAACCCGCGCTGCGCTTCCGCGACCAAGCGCTCTGAAAAACGCTTCACGTCGCCTGGTTCCGTCGCCGTGAACATGTACCAGCGCACGCTGTCTGCGCCGTACTTGTCGAAGGCGGGCAGCGGCTCCACGACGTTGCCTTTGGACTTGGACATTTTCTGTCCCTTTTCGTCCACGAGATGCCCCAGGCAGATCACGTTCTTGAACGCGGGTTGGTCGTACAGCAGCGTGCTGATCGCGTGCAGCGAGTAAAACCAGCCTCGAGTCTGGTCAATCGCTTCACTGATGAAATCCGCTGGGAAGTGCTTCTCGAAGGTCTCGAGCGCTTCCTTGCTCTGCGCCACTCCATCGGCGTCGAACACGAGATGCCACTGGGCATACGGCATCGCGCCGGAGTCGAACCACACGTCCAAGACCTCGGGAACTCGAGTGTATTTCTTGCCGTCTTTAACGAACGTCGCGTCGTCAATGTACGGGCGGTGCAAGTCCTCGTTCTCCAACTTCTTGCCCATCAACGCTTCCAATTCTTTGACGCTGCCGACGCAGACGTAATCGCGTCCGTCCTCGCTGATCCAGAACGGCAACGGCGTGCCCCAGTAGCGCTCGCGGCTAATGCCCCAATCCACGTTGCCCTCGAGCCAATTGCCGAAACGCCCGTTTTTGATGTGCTCGGGAACCCAGTTGATCTCCTGGTTCGTTTCGACCATGCGCCCAGCCATCTTGTGCGTGCGAACGAACCAGCTTGGGCGCGCGAAGTACAGGATTGGGTCGCCCGTGCGGTCGTGGAAGGGATAGCGGTGCTTCAACGTGCCCGCGTGGTACATGACCCCTCGAGCCTTCATCTCTTTGACGAGCCCCTTGTCGGCGTCCTTGAAGAACTTGCTACGCTCGTCCGTGACTTGCATGATGCCGTTGCCGTTCGTGCCGAAGCACAGCACGGAGTCATACACCTTGCTCAACTCGAGGTCTTCCGCGCCGTACACAGGCGCTTCGTGCGCGATGCCCGAACCATCCTCGTCGCCCACGAATGCCGCGAGCGCCACGAAATGCGCCCTCGGGTGCGCTGTCCCAGCCCCTCGAGCCCCGGCTTTGCGCGGCGCGCTCTTCTCCTCGTTCAACCCAAGTTCTGCGAAGACTTCCGGGAACGGCTGCTCGTACTGCCACCATTCCATCAGTTCGCCCTTGAACGTTGCCACGACCTCGAGCGGTTGCTCTTTGTACAGCGCCGTCATGCGCTCCACCGCGCCCGAGGCGACGACGATGTGACCCATCGGACTCGCTGCCAGCACATATTCGAGGTCTGGGTTGACCGCCGCCATCGTGTTGCTCGGCAGCGTCCACGGCGTGGTCGTCCACACGATCAAGGCTGGATTCTCGAGACTCTCGAGCTTCACGCCTTGACGCTCGAGTTCAGCTTTCAGTGCATCCGGCGTGCTCTCGAGCTTGACCGGAAAGCGCACGTACACGCTGGGGTCGTCCACCATCTGGTAGCTGTTCTCGTCGCCCAACTCAGCCTTGGACAGCGTGCTGCCGATGCGCGGCGAGACGGGCACGACTTTGAAATCGCGCTCCACCAAGCCGCGATCCCACATACGCTTCAGCAAATTCCACACGCTTTCGATGTACGCGTTGTGGTACGTCACATACGGATGCTCGAGGTCAACCCAGTACCCCATGCGCTCCGTGAACTCGTTCCAATCCTGGATATTCGTGAACACGCTCTCCCGGCACAAGCGGTTGAACTCCTCCATCTCCGCACGCGTCGCGCCGTGGTTGCGTCCCTTCATGCCCAGCTTCTTCTCTACGCTGATTTCCACCGGCAAACCGTGCGTGTCCCAACCGCCCTTGCGCGTGACGTGAAAGCCTTTCATCGTTTTGAAGCGCGGGAACAAATCCTTGAACGCCCGCGCCAACACGTGGTGCATGGCGGGTTGACCGTTCGCCGTGGGCGGACCCTCGAAGAACACGAACTCCCCAGCAGGCGCAGGCTTCGCGCTCGAGCGTTCAAAGATGGTGTTGGAGCGCCAGAACTCGAGGACGGTGGACTCGAGGGACTTGTAATCGGGTTGTGGGCTAACTTCTTTGAAAGCAGTCATTCGTTTTCCTCCAGGGCTCGGTCGTATTCGAGAACTTTTTCGATCAAAGGCTCAAAAATCCCGTCATAATCTGAGACGCTATAAACCAAGAAGCGTGAACGAGGGAACTGCTTGAACTCGGGAATCCTGTCTCTGTAAAGTCTTTTGTTCGATAAAACGATAGGGTCCAGGATGTACAAGGGGAAATCTGTTTTTCTATACGTTTCTGCATGACGCATCAATATTTTGGATATTGAAAAATCGAGGTCCGTAGAAAAAGTAGCTCTTTTTTCAAAAAAACTAAATTCGCAGCAACCGTTGTCACTTTGCTCGATCCACCCTCGACAACGTTTGGTCATGAAGAAGACCATTACTGGTGGACTCTTCCAATCGCCATATGGATTTTTTCGCAAAGCAGTAAGCGTGAAACCTCGAGATCTCAGCGATTTCCTTTGTTGCTGAAACTACTCATACATCATCTTGCCAATAAAGTCTGATTTAAAATTAACTTCATCGTCCTCTTTTTGGCGAAAAACTTTAGAAACCCCTTGCCAAGATAGGCGTTCAGATCGAATAATTTTGACGATTTGTTTCAACATGAAAAACCCCAACACAACGGCGAACCGTTTGCTGGGGCGTCATCAACGCGTTACCACCCAACTTCGCTCAAAACATCACTGCCCTGAGCCTCGAGCACGCCTCGGTTTCTCTCGAGAGGTGCGGTGCACTGTAACGGGCGCAACCCGGACGGTTCTACTTGCTTGGGCGAACATGCAGTTCGCCCCTACGTTCTTCCGTCAGACTCAGGGGTGATGTTCGCCGTGGGTCGTATTCGCAGCGCTCTCACCGTCCGCTGCTCGCTTATGACGTGCCCACGGGTACTGTCCCCGTCATCGTCAAGGGTGATGTTATGCGCCTGCTGTCACTGTGTCAATGCGCTGGATTGCTGAGCAGGGTTTGCACAAACCTTTAAAAACACGGACTTTACACTCGGGGGCGTGACCGCCGCTGCTCAACCCAGAACCACCGGAGATTTCTCGCGCCAGCCGTTGCCCAGCTTCTTGTTGCACCTCGCGGCGATTGGCTTCAGCGGCACGGTCAGTTTCGAGCCCAGCGATTTGAAGTTGCGCTTCCTGCACGGTGAGATCGTTGGTGCGAGCGGGGGAGAGCCCATCGGCAGCATCTTGTTGCGGCGCGGCGCGATCTCTGAGGATCAACTTGTGGACGCCATCGCGCGTCAGGAGCGGCGCACGCTCGGGCAGGTGTTGACCCGCGACCCGTTCAACTTGGAACCGAGCGTGTTGGAGAATGCTTTGGAGACGCAGGTCAAACTCGCGGTGAATTCGCTGCTCTCAGAGCCGCCCGTGACCTACGCGGTGTTCGACGAAACCCCGGACGTGCTCGAGTTCTCCCCGAAGCTCGGGGTGATGGACGCCTTGAGCGACGCCTCGAGCGCCGCCGAGGAGGTTGAAGCGGGCGTGCTGCGTTTGGGCGCGGTGCTGCGGATGCGCCCGCAAATCCAAAGGCTCGAAGTCACGCTGACGCAAGACCAATGGGACGTGTGCGCGCTCCTGAACGGTCGCCGCACTTTAGAAAACGTCATGCGCAATTTTGAGGTCACGCACCTCAGCCTCGCTCGAGAAAGCGCCCGCTTGCGCGCCTACCGCGCGGCGGTGCAGCTGTTCCAGCAAGGGTTGATCGAACCCGCCGCGGTGAACGGCTTGCAGACGTTGGTGATGCGTCAACTCAACGTGCCACGCAGCGGCATCAACGCCAAAGCCGCGATTTTCTTGGATGCGTTGGATGGCGTTTCGAGCGCGTACAAGATTGCCTTGGAGCAACGGTTAGACGTGTTTGAAGCCGCCAGCATCGTCACAAACCTGTACCGTAACAATTTTGCCGCCGCGCTGCACGGCAAGCGTGAATTGGAACGGTTGCTCGAGGAATATTGATTCTGCGGGTGACTCGCTCGGATTGGCGACGGGCTTGACTTGCCTCTGGCTTCCCTCTATTATCAACAAAGTTGTTGGTTAAAAACGGGACAGGCAATGCCGAAGAAAAAGTCGTTCGACAACGAAACCCACACGCGGCTGCTGGACACGGCGGAGGCGTTGTTCGCCAAGCGCGGTTTGGCGGCGGTGAAATTGCGTGAAATCGCCGAAGCGGTCGGCATTCACCACGCTTCGCTGTACTACTACGCGCCGGGTGGAAAGGAGCAACTGTACTTGGAGGTGATGGAGCGCAACGCCTTGCGCCATCGGCGTGGGTTGACCCATGCGCTCGAGGAAGCCCCGGACGACCTGCGCTCGAAGCTGTACGCGGTGGCGGACTGGCTGATTTCCCAAAGTCCAGTCAACGCGGCGGGCATGGCGTTTTCGGATCTACCGTTGCTCGCGCCGGAACACGCCGAACGCATCGCCCAGTTGTCTTACGACGCCATCCGCGCCCCGATCAGCGCCGCGTTGCGCGATCACCGCAATCAAACCGTCTTGAAGGATTTGGACGAAGCCGCAATGGTGTTGGCGACTGTGGTCCAGAGCGCGCACTTGATTCCCAGCCACCAGTTAAAAGACGAACACGCCCGCAGGCGCATCGCCCATCGTTACGTGGACATGCTCCTCGATGGCTGGCTCGAGCGTTAAAAATTTTCGCTATTACCAACAAAAATGTTGGTTGAAAGAGAGACCGTATGAAAACAGCCCTGCACCTCGTCCACTGGCTCGAGCACAAACTTGGCATCTGGCAAACCGTCGCGTTCCTGATCCTGACCAACATCTGGTGGGCGATCACGCTGCAAGCCATTGACTCGAGGTTCACTGCCCTGACGGGTTTTCGCCTACCCGACCTGCAAAACGGCACCTTCGCGCCCGCGCTGACCGTGCAAAGCTTCCAAACCCAGATCGCCGCGTACACCGACTCCGCCCGCGCCGTGTACCTCGGGTTCTTCGTGCTGGACAACACCGTGCCGTTCCTCGCGTTCGCCCCGTTTGCGCTGCTCTGGGCGTCCCTGCTGAAACGGCAGCACACGCGTCTGTCGGCGTGGCTGCTCGCCACGCCTTTCGTGTTGATCCCTGCGATGGTCGGCGTGTTCGATGTCTGGGAAAACCTCTTTTACCTTACCGCCATCGAACTTGCCCCGGCGAGCGGCACGGCACAATTGATCCAAGCGGGTTTCGTGTTCGGCTTCGTCAAAGGGCTCTGCGTGCAAGCGACCCTTTACCTGACCCTGCCGCTGCTGCTGACCAACTTGTTTTTGTTCGTGCGCCGCAGGTCCCAACCTTTTCAGGGTTCACAATCCAACCCGTAGAGTTCGACCATGACTCCAGACCTCGAGTGGATGTACCGCCTGACAAGACAAACGCGGCAAGGCTTGTTTGACTTCCTCGAGACGCTGCCCATTGAAGTCTTCACCCGCGAGCACCCCGATTTTGCCTATGGCAGCCTACGCAACATCCATGCCCACGTCGCCTTTGGGTACATGCTGTGGGTCGGCGTGATGGGCTTGGGCTATAAACGCTCGAGCCTCGAGGTTCCAACCGAAAGCATCAACGACGTGGCTGCCTTGCGTGCCCGGTTCGACGCTGTGGACGCAATCCTCGAGGAAGCGCTGGCGAAGTTTGACGATCCCGACGTGATGTTCACGCGTCAGTACCGCGATGAAACGCTGCAACTGACGCAACGGTGGGTGATCTTCCGCCCGATCACGCACGAGTTTCACCACAAAGGGCAATTGCTCGCGTTGGCTCGTGTCCTCGGGCATCCGTTGCCGCCAGGGATGTACGGCGAGTTGGTTGGACCGTTCGAGGGTTGAAGGGCGACGCGACCCGCTCGAGGGCTGCCCCTACGCACCGAAACCGAAGCTCGAAACCGCGCGACCACCGCACCGTGCGGGGGGAAGTCAAAAAAACCCGGTGCGCCAAGAGGCGCACCAGCGCCCCTCGAAACTCGAGACAACACGGTCCGCTTGAGGCTTGAGACGCCCTTTTCGAGTCCCAATGGACGAAAACTGTTTCAGTCACCGCCGCAGCAGCAAGCCAATCACAATCGCCGCAACCACCCCGAGGCTCGAGACGACGATGCTCACGCGGGTCTCCGTGCTCGCGGTGCGCCACGCGAGCGCCGCACCGATGGGCGGCACGACCGCGAGGGCGGCAATGCCTGCCCACAAGGCGGGTCGCCACAGCAAGCCCAGTGCCAAAAGCAGAATCGCCAGGCTCAAGCCCGCGCCGAAGACACGTGCCAGTTGCATCTCGAGCGGATCGCGGTCAGGGGCGAGGTTCATCAGAGCCCCCAGTACTTGTGCAGGAGGTCGTAGGCGCTGTAAAAGACGAGCAGGCTGAAGAGAATTTTTAAAGCGCGCACGGGAACTCGAGACGCCAAACCGCTCATCACCCGGGCGCCAATCAGGATGCCCAGCGCGACCGGTCCAGCCAGGGCAGGTTCCAATTTCCCGCTGGCGATTTGAATGCCCGCGTTGGCAATCGCCGTGAACCCCATCATGAACGTGCTGGTCGCAATCGCGGCGCGAAACGGCATGCCGACCAAGAGGTTCAGCACGGGCACTTGCACCGTGCCGCCGCCGATGCCCAGGAGTCCGCTCATCAAGCCGCCAAACGCCAGCGCGGGTTTGGCCAGCTTTGAAGGTGCGGCGCGTTCACGTTCCACGCGGCGCATGCCGCGCACGAGTTCCACGCCGGTGTAAATCAGCAGCATGGCAAACACCGTCGCTGTGACCTTGGGATCGAGCACGAGCAGCAGCAGCGATCCGACGATGCCGCCGACGACCGTATACGGACTGAGCCGATACGCCTCCTTCAAACGCACGAAGCCGCCTTGGCGCAAGTACCCGGCGCTCGAGGCGACGGCGACACTGAGCACACCGACCTGCGACGCGGCGATGATCTGCGCCAGCGTGTAATCCGTGGTCATGAACCGCGCGCCCAAGATCTCCAAGGTCGGCACGACGACCACGCCGCCACCCAAGCCCAGCAGTGCCCCCAATCCGCCCGCCAGAAGCCCGGTAAGCAGCGGGAAGACCAGGTCAATCAAATTCACCTGTCCAGCATAACGCGTCCTGCACAAGCGATTGGCGTGGCTTCAAACCGTTCCAGACCTCGAGACCCAGCGCACACGCTCCGCTGTTGTGTGCACCACTCGAGACTCGGACGGCTAGAACGCGATGGAGACTTTGCCGCTGGCGCTGTCGAATGCGCAGGTGAAGCGCTTCTCGACCAGTTCGCCGTACGCGTTGGCGCTTTTGACGACGCCGCGCCACGCGCCGCCTGTGGGGTCCGTCGCGGTTTGCGCTTTGGATTCCTCCACGCTGGGGAACACGGCCGTTTCGGGTTTGTTGATCTTCGCGGTGACGAGCTTCTGGCAGGCTTCGTAGGTCGCGCTGGGAAAGCCAACCTCGAGCGCGACGGGTTGCGGCGTGTCAGGGCGCACCAGCAGCGCGGTCACGCCGATGGCGGCGGCGAGGGCGACCGCGCACAGCGCGGCAATCACGGGCACATTGGGTTTGGCGGTTGGGTGTGGTTGCTCGAGGTTCATGCGCGAAACTCCAGGAAAGGTTTGACCCCTCGAGTGTAGGAGAATGCGTTCGGCGTGCGTGTCAAAAACCGTCAGGGGCACGAAAAACCCCCCCGAGCGGGGGTGCTCGAGGGGCTGCGGTTGGCCGTGTTCAGCGGTTTTGTGGAAAGCCCAAATCCACGCTGCTCGTTCGTGGGTCGGGCCAACGGCTGGTCACGACTTTGCCGCGCGTGTAGAAGTTGACGCCTTCGGGGCCGTACATGTGCGTGTCCCCGAACAAGCTCGCCTTCCACCCGCCGAAGCTGTAATACGACACTGGCACGGGAATCGGCACGTTGATGCCGACCATGCCGACGTTCACGTCGAACTGGTACTGGCGCGCGGCACCGCCGTCGCGCGTAAAGATGGCGGTGCCGTTGCCGTACGGGTTGCTGTTCACCAGCTCCAAGGCTTCGGCGTACGTGTCCGCTCGGGTCACGCACAGCACGGGTCCAAAGATCTCGTCGTCGTAGACCCGCATGCCGGGCTTGGTGTGGTCCACCAGGCTCACGCCCATGAAGAAGCCATTGCCAGGTGGCAGATTCTGGCGTCCGTCCACGACGACGGTCGCGCCTTCGCCCGCCGCGCCCTCGAGGTAATTGGCGACGCGGTCTCTGGCTTCGCGGGTGATGAGCGGTCCCATCTCGTTGGCGGGATCGGTGCCGGGTCCGACCTTGATTTTGGGCAAGCGCGCCTTGACCGCCTCGATGAACGGTTCTGCGCTGCTGCCCACGGCGACGACCATGCTGATCGCCATGCAGCGCTCGCCCGCGCTGCCGTACGCGGCGCTGACCGCGGCGTCTGCCGCCATGTCAATGTCGGCGTCGGGCAAGAGGACCATGTGGTTCTTCGCGCCGCCCAGGGCTTGCACGCGTTTGCCGTGCTTCGTGCCGGTCTCGTAGATGTAGCGCGCGATGGGCGTGCTGCCGACAAAGCTCACCGCGGCGATGTCCGGGTGCTCGAGCAGCCGGTCAACGGCGAGCTTGTCGCCTTGCACGACGCTCAAGACGCCGTCGGGCAGTCCTGCCTGCTTCAAGAGGTCTGCCAAAAACAACGCGCTCGAGGGGTCACGCTCCGAGGGCTTCAACACGAACGTGTTGCCACACGCCAGTGCATTGGCCATCATCCACAGCGGCACCATCGCCGGGAAGTTGAACGGCGTGATGCCCGCGACCACGCCCAGCGGCTGGCGGATGCTGTACACGTCCACGCCCTTGGAAGCTTGCTCAGAAAAGCCGCCCTTTAAAAGTTGCGGAATGCCGCAGGCGAATTCCACGTTTTCGATGCCGCGCGCGATCTCGCCCATCGCGTCGCTGGGCACTTTGCCGTGCTCCAGAGAAATGATCTGCGCCAATTCCGCACGTTTGGCGTCGAGCAGCTCGCGGAACTTGAACATGATCTCCGCGCGCCGACCCAAGGGCGTCGCGCGCCACGCGGGGAAAGCGGCTTTGCTGGCGGCGACCGCGGCGTCTATTTCCTCCAAAGACGCGAGGCTCAAATCCGCCGTGTGCTCGCCCGTCGCCGGGTTGTAGACCTTGCTGGTCCGCCCACTCTTGCCGTGCTGCACAGCGCCATTGACCCAGTGTCCGATGCGTTTCAAATCCACCATCGTCATGTTGAAGTCCTTTCGAGTTCGAGCGTCTTTGCCGCTGCTGCTCTCGAGTGCTGCCCTCGCCGGGGCGGTTTAACCCTTGATGTGGCGCATTCTATGACTTGCGGCGCGCGCTTGTCTCTGGGGTACTGGCGCTGTCTCGATGGCGCGGGTTTCTTGTTACACTCCACATTGATGATTCGCGGCGTCCGAGGAGCCACCACCGTTTCCGAGAACTCGAGTGCAGCGATCTTTGCAGCCACCAAAGAACTGCTCACGGAGATGCTGCGCTTGAATGACCTGTGCAGCGATCCCGCCGCACCCACGCACGCGGAGTTGGAAGCGGTGTGCAGCATCATCTTCACTGTGACGCAGGATTTGAACGCCGCGTTTCCCGCGCAAGCGGCGCGCGACGGCTTGGGCATGCAATACGTGCCGCTGCTGAACGCCGTGGAGATTCCCGTGCCTGGCAAATTGGAGCGCGCGATCCGCGTGATGATGCACCTCAACACCGACAAATCCCAGCGCGAGATCAAACACGCGTACCTCAGGCAAGCCGTGGTGTTGCGTCCCGACCTCGAGAGCGCGCAATAAGCCAACCGTGGAGGAGACGCACTCTCAGGTGCGGACTCGAGAAGGTACGTTCGAGGCCGCGCGACCACCGCACTGGGTTTCGTATTCGTAGGGACAGCTCCTCACGCTCGTTGCGCCTTGCGCACATGGGTGCGACGGCACGACGGCTGTCCTGTGACGGCGAAACGGCACCAATGTTCCGCCAGAATCGGATTGAACACGTGTTCGCTCGAGACATGCGGGTTGGCTCGAGCATCGGCGCATCGTTGTGATGCCAATGGAACTGTGCGCCCCTACAAGCTTGTCCTCGAGCCCTAATCTGGCAGCAGCACGACTTTGCTGGCTTGCCTCGAATCGAACAGCTTGTACCCTTCGGCGGCTTCGGACAGTGCCAACCGGTGCGAGATCACCGCTTCGGGGTTGAGCTTCCCCGCCTCGAGCAGCCCCAGCACAATGTCAATGTCGCGGTGGATGTTCGCCAACCCGATGCGGAAGGTCACGTCTTTGGTGATCGCTTGGGTCAATGGATACTCGAAGCTTTGTGCAGCGGTGATGCCGACAGCAGCGACGCGTCCGCCCGCACGCACCAGTTCAAACGCCAGCAGCAGCGTGCGCGGTCCGCCGACCGCTTCGATCACGGCGTCCGCGCCTTCGCCGTCGGTGAGGCGCATGACCGCGCCCACGGGATCGGTTTGCCCTGAGTTCACCGGGGTTGCGCCAAAACTTGCGGCAAGTTGCACCCGGCTCTCGAGCAAGTCCACCGCGAGCACTCGAGATGCGCCCAATGCAAACGCGCTCTGCACCGCCATGATGCCGACCGGTCCGCAGCCGATCACGGCGACGGTGTCCCCAGCTTGGACGCCCGCGTTGCGCGCTGCGCCGTAGGCGGTGGTGAGGATGTCCCCGGCGAAGAGTGCCTTTTCATCGCTCAACGACGGTGGAATCGCGCGCAGGTTCAGGTCCGCATTTGGGACTCGAGCGAATTCCGCCTGCGTGCCGTTCAGTGACCCGTAGATCGGACCAAAGCCGTACACGGCGCTGCCGACGCACAGGTGGTACTCCCCGCGCTGGCACGCTTTGCACGCGCCGCAAGCCGTGTGGAACGCACCGACCACGCGGTCGCCGCGTTTGAACTTGCCGACGCCCGTGCCCGCGTCCACGATTTCGCCCGTGAACTCGTGCCCGCAGGTGTCGCCGGGGAGCATTGGAATCTCGCCGTGGTAGAGGTGCAGGTCGGAGCCGCAGATCGCGCAGCGCGTGATTTTGACAATCGCATCGCCCGCCTCGAGCAATTCCGGTTCGGGCACGTCGCTGACGCGCACCGCGCCGACATCTTCAAACGTGACGGCTTTCATGCGCCGGGGAACTGCGTGGGCACGCTTTTGGCGGCGTTGACGAGTTCTTTGGCGGCGTTCACATACCGCGCGAGCACCGCCATGTTCCCTCGAGCAAGTTTCAACTTCCCACGCAAGAGTCCAGCAATCGGCTCGAGCTTGCCCTCCATGACCTGCGCCCACGTGAACGCGTCGGCGCTGACAATGTACGGCGCGCTGGCGAGGTCTTCCGGGGTGGCAGCCCGACCCGCGCGGCATTCACCGTGCCATAGATCGAAGTACGCGCTGCGCGGCGTGGGCACACCCAAGCTGGGGTCGGCTTGCAGCGTGAAGACCATCGCGCCTTCCCAGGTTTTTGCGGCGGTTTTGTACGCCGCACTTTCTTGCAATGCGGCGGCGGCGGCTTGGGTCCAAGCTTCGTCGAACAACGGGTGTGCCATGAGGCGCGCATCGTAGCACCGCTGGTCTCGAGCCTCGGGTTTCCAGGTGGTGCAGGGATGGTCTCGAGGCATCCGTTTCGTGTGGCTCGAGGATTTCCAGACTTTTCAGCCTCTCTAGCCTGATTGGGGACGCGAAGTTCGGTGGGAACCAGTGGTGGGAAAACTTTCGCTCAGCTTCTCATTTTGTGGGGATTGGTGGGAAACGGTGGAAAAAATAACAAACTCTGTGTACACTGCTGCATAACACGTTTTCCCTCGAGACGAACGCGTTCACTGTGCAAGCGCTTTGAAGCCACGCGTGGACTCGAGGGTGGGAGCCGGTGGGAATGCCTTACGGAGAGTACCCGTATTCGATTGACGACAAAGGGCGCGTGGTGATGCCCCCAGATTTTCGTCGCTTCGTCGAAGATGGCATGGTGCTCACGCGCGGCTTTGAAGGCTGCATTTACATCTTCCCCAGCAACGAATGGTCGCGCATCGAATCGGCGGTGGAAGAGTTGCCGCTCAACGACAAAGCGGGACGCGATTTCATGCGCTTTTTCTACAGCGGTGCGAGCAAGGTGCGCTTGGACGCCCAATCGCGCATCAGCGTGCCACAAACGCTGCGCAACTACGGTTCGCTCGAGGGCGACGTGATGGTTTCCGGGGCTCCCAAGCGCCTTGAGTTGTGGAATTTGGACCGTTACAACGCGATGATCGCGGAAGTTCAAGCCTTGCCGCCCAAACAAGTGGAGTTGCCGGACGTGCTGCAAAGGCTGGTGGGTTGATGACTGCCGCCCCGCCGCAAACGCTGGTGCACCACAGCGTCATGCCGCTCGAGGTGCTGGAATGGTTGCTGCCCGCTCCGGGCAAGGTCTTCGTGGATGGCACGCTGGGCGGCGCAGGGCACACGCGTTTATTGCTCGAGGCTGGGGCCGAGGTCATCGGCGTGGACCAAGACCCGTTCGCCCTCGAGCGGGCGCAGAAGATGGGCTTGGCAGGCTTGCGCGTCGTACAGGGCAACTTCCGCGATCTCGAGACGCTGATCCATGAACCCGTGGACGGCGTGTTGCTCGATCTGGGCGTGAGCAGCTTCCAACTGGACGACCCGGAACGCGGTTTCTCGTACCACAGCGACGCGCCGCTGGACATGCGGATGTCGCAGGACGGCGAGAGCGCCGCCGACCTCGTGAACACGCTCGAGGTCGAAGATTTGGCGCGGATCATTTACGAGTACGGCGAGGAACGCCACTCCAGACGCATCGCTCGAGCCATCGTCGAAGCCCGCGAAAAATCCCAACTCGAGACCACCACGCAGTTGTCAGACGCAATCCGGCGCGGCTATCCGGGCGGGCACGCCCGAGGGGTGCACCCGAGCCGCCGCACCTTCCAAGCCTTGCGCATCGCCGTCAACGATGAACTCGGCGCGCTCGAGGCGGGGTTGGCTGGCGCGGTGCGCGTACTCAAACCGGGCGGGCGGCTCGCGGTGATTGCCTTCCACTCCCTGGAGGACCGCATCGTCAAGCGCTTCGTGCGCGACACGCCAACTTTGCGCGCCCTGACCAAAAAGCCGCTCGAGCCTGGGGAACCTGAACTCAAACGCAACCCCAGAGCCCGCAGCGCCAAATTGCGCGTCGCAGAGCGCATGCTCGAGACTGCAACCGAGGTGCACGCATGAGAGAACGCCTCGTCAAATACCTCTACTACTACGTCGCTGTGATCGCGTTGCTGCTCGTCGTACGCTTCGCCACGCGCGGCAGCGAAGCCGAGTTGCGCGACCTGTCGCAGCAAGCCGACACGCTCACCGCCCAGCGTTCACAGTTGCGCCGCGACATCGCTGGTCTGGAGAGTCCCGCCCGCGTGCGCGAATGGGCGGTCACGAACAAGATGCAACCGTTCAGCACGGCGGAAACCACGACGCAGCCGCTCGAGGGTTTGAAGCCCGTGCCGACCCCCGCCGCGCCCGCGCAGAAACTCGAGGTGAGCACGCAATGGCGTTGACCCGAGAACGCAGCACCGGCACGGCTCCGACGCCCGTCGCCGCGCCCGTCTCCTCGAGCCCTGCGCCTGCCACGCCGACCCTCGAGACCCGCCCGCGTTTGATTCCGGGGCGTGCATTGGTCGCTGGGTTGATCCTCGCGCTTCCGCTCGCGTGGATCTGGTCCGGGTACGCGAACCTCGCGGCGGACTTGCCCTATGCGCCGGTCGCACCGCCTGAAATCCTGCGCGGCAAGGTCATCATGAACAACCCGCCGCTCGGACCGGTGATCCTGTCCGAGAGCTTCAAACTCGAGCACCTCAAACCGCGTTTGGGCGAGGACGGCAAACCGCAGTTTGCGCGCGGACAGATGATTATGGACACCTTTGAAGAGACCCGCCGCTCGAGCCCGCAGGGTCAACTCGCCGCGCAAGTCGTCGGCTTCACCGGGCGCGACGGCGTGGGTTTGTACGGCATCGAGCGCTTTCAGAACGACACGCTCGCGGCGGGCAAGGATGTTGTGCTGACCCTCGATCCAGTGATTCAAGCCAGCAGCGAGGCAGCCCTCGAGAAAGTTGTGAAAGAGTACAAGGCGGACTGGGGCACGGTCGTCGCGCTCGAGGCGGGCACGAACCGCATCTTGTCAATTGCCAATTACCCGACCTTCGACGCGGGCAACTGGCGCGGCGGCAACGAGAACACCTGGCGCAACCGCGCGCTGCGCGACCAGTACGACGGCGGCAGCACCGTCAAGGCACTCACCGCTGCGATGCTCGTCAACGACGGCTTGGCGACGCCCGACACGCGCGTCCCGGCGGGCATGTACCGCCGCATTCCCGGCGTGACGATCAACGACGTGATCCGCCACCCTGGGAACCTAACCTTGCGCGACATCCTGCGGTACTCGAGCAACGTCGGCATTTCCACGCTCGGCGAACGGCTGGGCAAGACGCGCTTGTACGAATATTTGCAGCGCTTCGGCTTCGGGCGCGAGGTCTGGCCCGGCGACCCCAGCGTGACGCGCTCGCAACTGCGTGAGCCTGGCGGTTGGCGACCGGCGGACTTCGCCACGAAGACTTATGGACAAGGGTTTACGACGACTTCGCTGCAAATGGCCGCCGCGTTCAGCGTCCTGGTCAACGACGGAAAACTGATTCCGCCCAAACTCTTCGAGGGGCAAAAAGTCGGCGGTGCAACCCAAGTGATCTCGAGCGACGCCGCGCGCCAAACCCGCGACATGCTCGAGTACACCGTGCGCTGCGGCGTGAAACGCGCGCAGGTTCCGGGGTACGCCGTCGGCGGCAAGACCGGTACGGCGCAGACGTACAACGGCAATAGCATCAGCAAGACGGAGTTCAACGCGCTGTTCATCGGGTATTTCCCGGCGGATAAGCCGAAGGTCACGCTACTGGTGCAGGTCTGGAATCCAAGGGAAGGCACACACGGCAGCCTCGTTGCCGCGCCTGCGTTCAAGCAAATCGCGCAGGAGACCTTGGCGCACCTGCGGATCACGCCGCAAGGTGCGGACGCCGGTCCAGAACGCGTGAAATGCACGAAGTGAGTGCTCGAGACCCCATGCTCGAGGCTGCGTGCTCGAGATGGTGTGACGAAGCGGTGAAGGCTCGAGGTAGAATCCTTTGATGATGATGCACATCGTACACATCTTGCTCACCGCTCGAGGACGCGCGTGAACCGCGTGCCGCCTAATTTGCACGCAGGGCGTGACCCACTCGATCCACGCGCTTGGGCAGAGGAGATTGGCGCAACCGTCAGCCCCGACGCCCGCCCCGCCACCGCGATCACCTTCGACAGCCGCCAAGTCAACGCCACCACCGCCTTCGCCGCGCTGCGCGGCGAGCGCGCGCACGGCAACGATTACATCGCTGCCGCTTTGGAGATGGACGCGCCGTTCATCCTCACCGACCTCGAGACGCCGCGCGGTGTGCGCGTCGCAGACGCCACCCGAGCGCTGCGCGCCTGGGCTCGAGCTTGGCGGGACGCGTCCGGCGCAACGCTCGTCGGCATCACCGGCAGCGCGGGCAAAACCACCGCCAAGGAATTCGTCGCCGCCGCGCTCGAGGCGGGCAAAACCGCTGGGAGCATGAACACGCTGAACTACTTGGCGACGTATTTGCTGGGGACGGTCACGCCCGCCAGCCTGCACGTCATCGAAATGGGCATTGACCGCATCGGAGAGATGGACGAATTGATGGCGCTCATCGCCCCGGACATCGGCGTCGTCACCAGCGTCGGACCCGCGCACCTGGAATTTTTCGGCAGCCTCGAGACCACCGCTTACGAAAAAGGACGCATCCTGCAAGCCAAGGAACGCCTGGTCTCGAGCCCGACGGCTTGGCGGTATCCGGGCGTGCCCAGTTACGGCTTTGAAGACAGCGCAACGCATCGCGGCGAGGACGTGACCACCGACGCCGACGGCGTGCATTACCGCTACGCGGGACACACGGTTCACGTCGCCTCGCCATCGCTGAAAGTCGCCGAAGCCAGTGTGCTCGCGCTCGCCCTCGCAGAACGCTTCGACAAGCCGCTCGAGGGGGCAATTCAACGCATGGCGCATCTCGAGGTTCCCGGCGGGCGAATGCGCCTGGAACGCGGGCGTATCCTGCTCGTGGACGACACGTACAACGCCAACCCGCTGAGCGTCACCGCCGCCCTCGAGACGCTGGAACGCCTGAACGGCACGCGGCGCATCGCCGTGCTCGGAGACATGCGCGAACTCGGGGACAGTGCTGCGCTGTACCACAAGGAAATCGGCGCATTCGCCGCTCGAGGGGCGCAAATGCTCGTCGCCGTCGGCGCACACGCGGGCGATTACGCAGCCGGGGCTCGAGGGGCAGGGCTCGAGGTGCGCGAATTTGCGGACGCGGGATCGGCACTCGAGGCGGTGCTCGGGCTGGTGCAGGACGGGGACACGGTGCTGGTCAAAGGGTCTCGAGCGGTTGGGTTGGAGCGCGTGGCAGAGGGGCTTCGTGCGCGGCTTTAGCGGATTGAAGCTCGAGCTTTTACGTCTCGAGCGGACGTTTGGGGCCGCTTCGTTTGTTGGGACGTTGGTGCGTCTGGCGACGCACAGGGCGAAGCATGCTTCGCCCCTACGGTTGGTGCGGTGGGCGCGCGGTCTCGAGATTGTGGGCGGTGCGGTGTTGATTGTTGCCTTTGGTGCGCGTGCGCCGCAGGTCTCGAGCAATCCGCCCGTCTCGAGCCCGCCGCCTTCAAGCAGCCCGAGCGCGCCGACCTCGAGCAGCACAATCTCGAGCCAAACGGTTGCTGCTGCGATTACGTCATTGGTCATCAACCCAGCAGGCGAAGTTGCCTGCATTGCAGGCGGACGCGCCGCTGCGTATGGCACGGCTTGGCGCACGTTGAGCACCCCGGTCGCCGCCTCGAGCCTCGCGTGGCGCGGCAACGATTGGTTCCTGGCATTGCCCGCGACTGGTCTCGTCGTCAACGCCAGCGGCGTGCCGCAAAACCAGAGCTTCACCTCGCCGCCCGTGGTCGTCACGGCTCGAGTAACCTTCCTGCAAAACGGCGAGGTCGCGGACCTGATCGGGCGCGTCATCGGGCGCGTGCCGCGCGTGCCCAGCGCGACCCTCGATCTGAACGACACGACCTTCGCACTCGTGGACCGCACCGTGTACGCCATCGGCGACGGCGTGGCCCGCCGCCAAACGGTGGACAGCGCTGGGAGCAGCTTGCTCGAGACACCTGCCGGAATCGAAGTCGTTCCCGGCATTGCCGCTCGAGACGACGGGTTCACGTACACCGCGTCCAACACGGAATTGACCGCCACCAACAGCGCCCGCAACGTCACCGGACGCTACACCCTCGGCTCGAGGGTGACGCGCATCGCCGCGAACGGCTCGAGGGTCGCGTTCGCCACGGGCGCGCGGTTGTTCGTGCTGGGTGCGGGCGATTTGCGCCCGATCTTTGAAGGCTCGTGCGGCGGTGGCGCGTGATCGTCGTCGTTGCCGCGCTGCTGTCGTGGTTCATGGTCGGCGCGTTCATCAGCCTCGCCAAAGCCAGGGGCTGGGGTCAAACCGTGCGCCGCGACGGACCCGCCACACACATCGTCAAGGACGGCACGCCGACGATGGGCGGCGTGCCGTTCAGCCTCGCCATTTTTGCCGTGTGGCTCTTGTTCATCGGGTTCACCAACTCGAGCGACTCGAAGGGCTGGGCGGCGATTGGCATGGCGTTCGGCATGTACCTGATCGGACTCGCGGACGACGTGTTGATCGTGCGCTCGAGGATCATGGGCATGCCCAGAGGCGGCTTGAAGGCTCGAGAGAAATTGCCTGCTCAGATTCTCGTCGCGGGCTTGTTCGCTTGGGTCGTCGCGCCGCAAGTGCCGGTGTTCGGCGTGCTGTGGCTGGACTTGATCGTGCTGACGCTCGTGCCCATCGCGGCGACGAACGCGATCAACTTCACCGACGGCTTGGACGGGCTGTGCGCGGGCGTCGTGGCGATTCTGATGGTGCCGCTCGCGGCGACCTCGCCGCTGGCGCTCGTGACCATCGGTGCACTGTGTGGGTATCTCTGGTTCAACGCGCCAAAAGCGCAGATTTTCATGGGCGATGCGGGCTCGCACGCCTTGGGGGGCATCGTCGCGGGCGTGTACATCACGCAAGGTTGGACGTGGACGCTGCCCGTGGCGGCGATCATCCCAGTCGTGGAAGTCCTGAGCGTTTTCATTCAAGTGCCGTATTTTCAGTACACCAAACGCAAATTTGGCGAAGGCAGGCGAATTTTCTTGATGACGCCGATCCATCACCACTTTGAAAAACTGGGTTGGGCAGAGACCAAAGTCACCGTGCGCTTCCTCGCGGTGACGGCGGTTGCCACGGCGCTCGCGTGGACCATCCAGACCGGGGGCACGCGATGAACGTGCTCGTCTACGGCTTGGGACGCAGCGGCAGCGGCGTCGTGCGCCATCTCTCGAGGCTCGGATGGACGGGCGCGTGGTTCGACCGCAGCGCGGAACCGTTCGGCGCGGAGCAAGCGCTTGCGCTTGGGTTCCCTCGGGTCACGGACATTGACCCTCGAGCCTTCGACGTGTGCGTCGCCGCCCCAGGCGTGATGTTCAACAGCCCCGAGCTTCGAGCTTTGCGCGACGCCGGTCTCGAGGTCATTGGAGAAGTGGAGTTGGCGTATCGCACCGTGAATCCTCGAGTGCCGACCATTGGCATCACGGGCACGGCGGGCAAGGGCAGCACGACGCTGCTGACGCACCACCTGCTCGTCTCCCAAGGCGTGCGCGCTGTCTATGGCGGCAACTTCGACCCGCCGCTGCTTGACGTGATCGCGGACGGTGAAGTCGCCGTCGTGGAACTCTCGAGCTTCCAACTCGAGCGCATCGTCACCTACCGCCCGGAGGTCGCCGTCATCACGAACATCGGCGTGGACCACGTGCGCGATCACGGTTCGCTCGAGGCTTACCACGCAGCGAAATGGATGCTCGCCAAGAACTTGACGGCGCAGGACGCGCTGGTGATTCCTGCGTCGTTACCGCTCGGACGGGACACGCCTGCCAAGATCGAACGCGTGCTCGAGACCGGCGATGTGCTGCTGAACGACGCGGTGCTGTTGAAGCTCGAGGAATTGCCGCACACGATTCACCCGATGAACGCCCGCCTCGCCGTGCGTGCGGCTGGGGCGTACCTCGAGCGGATTGGCAAAACGATTGATGTCCCCGCACTCAAACGCGCCTTGCTCGAGTTTCCCGGTGTGCCCGGACGCTTTGAAACCGTGGCGACGCTTTCTGGCGTGCGCTTCATCGAGGACAGCATCGCCACACGCGCCCTCGCCGTGCACGCGGCACTCGAGAACGCACCTGCACCAATCGCCTGGGTGCTCGGTGGACGCGACAAGCTCACTGGGGAGGAACGCGACACCGAACTGCCGAAACTCGAGGGGCTGGTGGAAGAAAAAGTCGCCGTGCTTTTGGCGTTCGGGGAATCCGGTCTCGAGTATGCCCGCCACTTCCAACACCTTGGCGTGCGCATCGTGGACTTGACGCATCTGGACGGACCCGCCGCCCTCGAGCGTGCCGTCTTCGAGGGATTCCAAACCGTTCAACCTCGAGCGGGCAGCGTCGTCCTCGCGCCCTTGGGCACGAGTTTCGACCTGTTCAAAGATTACAAAGCGCGCGGCGCGTCGTTTCGCACCGCCGTCCAGCACCTCGAGACCAGCCTGCACACCACACGGGAGACCGCATGAAATTCAAAGCCCTGCACTGGCCACTGTTCGCCCTGCAACTCGCACTGCTCGCGCTTGGTTTGCTCTGCGTCGCCACCGTCAACGCCGACGGCTTGGTCAAGCAACTCGTCATGGTCGGTGGTGCGGTCGTCGTCACGCTGTTCGTCTCGCAGGTTCGCACGAAGGTCTCCGTGCGCCTCGGGTGGTTCGCGTGGACCGTCTGCGCGCTGCTGCTCGGCGTGGTGCTCGTCGTCGGCAGCGGCAAACCGGGGGTAGACCGCTGGATCAACCTGCCTGGCGGCTATCAGTTGCAACCTTCTGAATTCACGAAGATTGCCCTGATCGCCTACCTCGCGTCGTTCTTCGCGCGCAAAGGCGCGGGGTACAAGCTCTGGGGTCCGATCATGGTCATCGCCTTCAGCACCGGCTTAATCCTCATCGCCCCGAGCACCAGCGCCGCCGTGTTCGTGTTCATGCTGGCGATGGGCGTGATTTTTTTGAGCGGCGTCAACCTCGGGCGGATCATCGCCATCGCCGTCGCCGCTGCGCTCGTCGCGTACCCCGCGTGGATCTGGCAATCTTCACGCTACGGCTATGTCACCGACCGCCTCACAAACTTTGCCGCGCAACGCAACGGCACCGTGGACGAAAACGCCGCTGGGTATCAGGTCAGGGTTGCCAAAACCGTGATCGAACGCGGCGGGCTGTGGGGACGCGGACCCGACGAAAAGAAACTCGTCGTGCCCGCGCAGAGCACCGACTTCATCATCAGCACGCTCGGGCACACGACGGGGCTCTTGGGCATCACCGTCGTTTTCTCCATCTTCGCAGGCATCCTCTACATCGGTCTCAGCATCGCCGCCCGCGTCTCGAGCACAACAGAACTCGAGCCCAGCGAACGCCACGGCGCTTCGATTCTTGCCAGCGGCGCAACCCTGATGATCGTCGGACAAGCCGTCATCAACTTCGGCGTAGTCATCGGCAAACTGCCCAACACCGGCATGGCATTGCCGATGATGAGCGAGGGCGGCTCGAGCCTGATTGTTTGCGCGGTTGCGCTTGGGTGGATGCACGCTGCGAACGCGATGGTGACGAGGGCGGAAGTGCAACGCGAAGAGGTGTTCCCGAAAGCGCCGGGATTGGCGGTGGCGGGTGATTGACGTTCTTGGCTCGAGGAGTGGCGGTGTGACCACCGGGCGAACACCGCACATATTGCGCGCATGGGCGCGACGTTCGCCCCTACGACGTGCATCATCCGTAGGGGCGAGGCTTGCCTCGCCCGTGCAACGCGTCAATGCCCTCGAGCCAACTGGAACCGCTTTTGTGCTCGAGTCTCGAGCCACGCTATTCGAGACGGACTGTCGCACGCTCCCACCCCGCGCTTCGCGCGGCCCTCTCTCGTGTCACGAAAGAGGGCAACGTCAACAGCTTGTGCAACACGGCTCCTTTCTCTCGCCAGCGAGAGAAGCGCCCAAGCCCGGAAGGTGCTGGGGTCAGGGCAAGACAGGGCTGGGGGTGCGAGTGGCGTCACAAGCCTCTCGAGTTTTAACGTTTCGAGGCACGCATGTTTGAACTTCCGACCCTCGAGCCCCACACCTCGCTCGAGGGCGTGCGCGTGTTGCTCGCAGCGGGCGGCACGGCGGGGCACATTTTCCCAGCCATCGCCGTGTCGCAAGTCCTGCGCGACCACGGCGCGACCTGCGCGCTCGTCGGTGGCGCGGGCGGCATGGAGGAACGCCTCGCGCTCGAGGCGGGGCTGGAGTTTTTCGGCGTCTCGAGCGGGAAGATTGACCGCAGCCGTCCCGATCCTCGAGCGATTTGGCGGGCGTTCAAGGGCTTTGGCGACGCGGTGCGCGTGACTCGAGCGTTTCGTCCGAGTGTGACAGTCGGCTTCGGTGGCTTTGCGAGTTTCCCTGGCGTGGCGGCGGCGTGGTTGACGCGCACACCGTTCGTCATGCACGAAGCGAATGCGTATCCCGGCTTGGTCACGCGCGTGTTTAACAAAGCGGCTCGAGCCATCGCGCTCGCGGATGCGGCGACCGCCGCGCACCTCGAGCGGGACAAGTGTGTCGTGGTTGGGATGCCGGTGCGTGAACAGCATCTCGAGGCTGGGGTTGCTCGGGCGAAACTGGGGCTCGAGCCTGACTTGAAGACGGTGCTCGTCATGGGCGGTTCGCAGGGTTCGGTGGCGCTGAATAAACTCTTGCCGCCGATCCTTGAGCGGGCACTGGCTGAACAGAACGTGCAGGTCTTGCACCAGACGGGGCGGGGGAGACTCGAGGAAGTCCAGCCGCGCGTCGCGCACCTGCCTTGGTACCGCACGGCGGAGTTCGTGGACGGCGTGGCGGCGTGGAGCGCGGCGACGCTCGCCGTGACCCGCGCGGGCATGAGCACGATTGCGGACGCGGCGTTTCACGGGGTGCCGTTGATCGTGGTTCCGCTGCCCAGCAGCAGCGAGGACCACCAGCGCAAGAACGGTGAAAGCTTGCAGGCTCGAGGGGCAGGATTGTGGCACGCCCAGGCTGATCTGGAATCCGGTTTGGCCTCGGGGCTCGAGGCTGATATGCTCTCTTGTTTGCAGCCCGAACGTTGGGCAGCGATGCACCGTGCGGCTCATCTGCACAGTCCAGCGGGTGCGGCAGCGCGTCTGGCTGCACTCGTTGCGCGGGTCGTGCAAGGGCAGGGCAGAGGTACGCCATTAGGAGCCGTCGAACCATCATGAATTCCAACGCCGCCCATCCACTCGAGACCAAAGCGCATTACCACTTGATGGGCGTCGGCGGCATCGGTGTGAGCGGCTTGGCGTTGATTTTGCACGCCGCTGGGCACACGGTTTCCGGCTGCGACCAGCACCGCAACGACCTGACTGTGCGGCTCGAGGGGGCGGGCGTCAAAGTCTTCAACGGGCATTCCCCGGAGCACATCACCGACGACGTGACTGTGCTCGTCGCGCCGACTTGGGCGACGGATTTGGAACCCGAAGTCTTGGAGGCGCACCGACGCGGTGTGCGCGTGATTCGGCGCATTGAACTGTTGGGCGATTTGATGCGCGCCAAGCGCGGCATCGGCGTGGCGGGCACGCACGGCAAGACCAGCACCAGCGCGATGATCGCCACGGTGTTTGAAGGCTGCGGCGCGGACCCCAGCGCCGCCGTGGGCGGCGTCGTGCGCGCGATTGGCGGCAACGCCAAGCTCGGTGCGGGTCCGCACTTCATCGCGGAAATTGACGAGTCCGATCCCCGCTTCGCCTTCGTGCACTGCGACATCGCTGTGGTCACGAATATTGAAGACGACCATGTGGCGCACGACGGCGATACGCGTCCGAATTACCACGCCAGCGTCGAAGCCTTGCACGCGGCGTTCCGTGCGTTCGCGCACAACGCCGGGACGGTCGTGTACTGCGCGGATTGGAACGGCTTGCACGCGATGCTCGAGCCGAGCGGGGCGAAGCTCGTGTCTTACGGCATTCACAGCGACGCGCGCTACCGCGCGACCCGCGTCAATCTCGAGGGTGGCAAACCGCGTTTCACGCTGACCCGCGACGGCGTGGATTTGCTCGAGGTCAATCTCATTGCGCCCGGTGAGCACAGCGTCTTGAACGCGCTCGCGGCTTTGGCGGTGGCGGATCTCGAGGGGCTGGATTTGGGGCTCGCTGCGAAGGCGCTGAGCACCTTCGGCGGCGCGGGACGGCGCTGGGAGGTGCTGGGCTTCTTGAACGGCGCGCTCCTCGTGGACGATTACGCGCACAACCCGACGAAGGTCAAAAGCGCCATCGCCGGAGCGCGCACGACCGGGCGGCGCGTGCGCGTCGTGTTCCAACCGCACCGCGTGGGACGCACGGCGCGCGAGTGGCCCAATTACGCCGAGATCCTGCGCGCGGCGGACGAAGTGATGATTTTGGACATCTACGCCTCGAGCGAAGCATTGATTCCCGGCGTGCACTCCGGCTTGATCGAAGCGCGCATGCGTGAACACGGGTTCGAGCACGTCCGGCACTGGCAAGACCGCGCCGCGCTGCGCGATTATCTGATCCAAACCGCTGCGCCGAACGATGTCATCGTGACGATGGGCGCGGGTGACGTGACGGCGATCCTGCGCGACTTGCCGGGACTGCAAAAGGCGGTCAGCCATGCCTGAGCCCCAAACCCTCGAGGCTCGAGCCGTGCGTGCGCCGCGCCGCGTGCGGATGGCGCAGTTCACGACGCTCGGTGTCGGTGGCGAAGTCGAACTGTGGGTCTGTCACGACCTCCCAAGTTTGCTCGAGGCGACACGTGCGCCGTACCGCATCCTCGGCGGAGGCAGCAACCTGATCGTGTCCGACGACGGCGTGCCCGAGCGCGTGATTCGCTTGGGCGGCGTGTACAGCCACGCCGACCTCGAGGCTGACCCGACGCTCTCGAGGGCTGGCGTGCATGTCACCGGTTGGGTCGGCGCAGCCACGCCGATTCCGGGCTTGCTGCGCCGCTTGCAGGCGCGCGGACTCTCGGGTCTCGAGGGCGTGTGGGGCGTGCCCGCGCAGGTCGGCGGCGCGGTGCGGATGAACGCCGGGACGCGCTTCGGGGAGATGGCGGACGCGCTGCACAGCGTGGAAGTCGTCACCGACGGCGTGGCGTGCGTGTACGATCCAACGGAACTCGGCTTCAAATACCGCAACTCGAGCATCCCCAATGGCGTGAACGGTCCGGGCATCGTGACTCGAGTGCGTTTGAAACTCGAGCCAACCACGCCCGACGTGGTGCAACAGCGCATGGATTTGGCAGACGCGGCGCGCAAAGGGCAACCGCACCAGCGCACGTTCGGCTGCGCGTGGAAGAACCCGGTCGGGGACAGCGCAGGGCGCATGGTGGACCGCGCGGGTTTGAAGGGCACGCGCGTCGGCGGGGCGATGGTGTCCGTGGAGCACGGCAATTTTCTGGTCAACCAAGGCGGCGCGAGTGCCCGCGACGTGGTGACGGTCCTCGAGCGCGTAGAACGCGCCCTGGGCGCGAATCTGGAGCGCGAAGTCGAAATCTGGGGTAACATCTCTGCTTTACCAGAGGAGGGGGTCAAACCGTGAGCCGCAGCGTCGCCCGAGGACTGTTCGCGTGCTTCGTCGTGCTCGTGTCGCTGTTCGCCTCGAGTTGGTTTTTCTTTCCAGTCTCCGCGGTCAGCGTGTCCGGCACGCGGTTTTTGAAACCCAAAGAGGTCGCGCGGATGAGCGGCGTGCTGCCCGGCAACCCGTGGCTGTGGGCGAGCGCGGCACGTGCGGGTGCGCTCGAGGCGAACCCTTGGGTGCGGCAGGCGCGCATCGTCAAGCGCTTTCCGGGCTCGGTGGAAATCAAGATCACCGAGCGCACGCCCTTGGCGGCGTACACGCGCGCCGACGGCAGCGTGATCGTGCTCGCGGCGGACGGGGTTGAGCTTCCCGGCGCGGCGCGACCCCCCTTGATGCTCGAGGGGTTCGACGCCCTGGCGCTGCCCGAAGCGCTCAAAGTCGCGGGGTTGGCACAGCAACTCGGTGCGGTGCGGCTCAGGTTCACGCCGCAAGGTTTTCTCATGCGGGTCGGCGACACTCAGGTCTGGAGCGATTCTTACGCTTCCTTGCTCAAATACGGGGGAAGTGTCAAGATGCTCGCAATGAACCGCGCGGGAACCAGAGTGAACGTTTATCCGTGGGGGGTGAGCGTTCAATGACCATGAATTCAAGAATTATCGTCGGCATCGACGTGGGCAGCACCAAGATCACCACCGTCATCGGTGAGGTGGGCTCGGACGGCGTGTTGGACATCATCGGCGAGGGCACTGTGCCCAGCGAGGGTCTGAAACGCGGCGTCGTCGTCAACTTGGAGCGCACCACGTCCTCCATTCGCAACAGCATTTCAGCCGCCGAGCGCGTCGCGGGCGTGCGCGTCGTGGACGCGTACATCGGCGCGGCAGGCGGACACTTAAGGGCGCTGACCAGCCACGGTCTCGCCGCGATTCGTCGCGGGCAGGAAATTTCCAAGAGCGACGTGGAGCGTGCGATTGAAAACGCCCGCGCCGTGCCCTTGGACCCGAACCTCGAGATCATGCACGTACTCCCACAAGAGTATGTCGTGGATGGTCAAGAGGGCATCAAGAACCCAGTCGGGATGCACGGCGTTCGTTTAGAGGTGGACGTGCACATCGTCACGGGTGCGCAAGGACCGCTGGCGAACCTGCGCCGCTGCGCCACCGATGCGGGCTTGACCGTCAACAGCACCGTGTTGCAAGGCTACGCCTCGGGTCTCGCCACCCTCGAGCCGCAAGAAGAAGACGTGACCACCGTGCTGATTGACATTGGCGGCGGCACGACCGACGTGGCGGTCTTCCGGCGCGGCAACCTCGCGCACAGCGCGGTCATTCCCGTCGGCGGCGATCACGTGACGCAAGATTTGGCGCAGATTTTGAAGATTCCCTACGACGAAGCCGAGCGCGTCAAGAAAAAGTACGGCTCCGCCGTCCCGGAACTCGCCGACCCAGAGTTGAACCTCGAGTTGACGCAAAACGGCGTCGTCCCGTCCGTCAGTGCGTTTGACCTCAGCCGCATCATCAAGCCGCGCATGGCGGAAATCTTCAACCTCGCGCGCAGTGAAATTGACAGCGTGCTCGGACCCGTCGAACTGATCGCAGGCGGCGTCGTGCTGACCGGCGGCGCTTCGCTCATGCGCGGCATCAGCGAACTCGCCCGCGAGCGTTTCAAGTTGCCCGTGCGCATCGGCAAACCTCGAGTCACCTCCGGGTTGACCGATGTGGTGTCCTCGCCGACGCACGCGACCGCTGTGGGTTTGATCCGCTACGGCATGCAGCAAGGCAACGCCTCCAAAGGCGCGACGCCGTTGCGTCCGATCCAGAACAACACCGCGCCGGAACCCGAAGCGGTGCTGGTCGGTGCGGACGAACCCGATCCCCTCGAGACCGCTGGGCAACCACAACAGAACCGCGAAGGGCAAAAAACCAGCAGCTTACTCGAGCGCGTGCGCGGTTTTTTCAAAGACTTTTTTTAAGGGTGAGGACAACACGAGATGACCGCGTTTTCGACCATTGATTTTTTGATCCGCACACGCGGCTTCGTTGGGGGGAATTCATAGTGCAGGCAGCCAAGATACGCGTGATCGGCCTCGGCGGGGCGGGCAACAACGCGGTGAACCGCATGATCGAATCGGGTTTGGACGGCGTGGAATTCATCGCCGCCAACACCGACGCGCAAGTGCTCGCCAAGAGCCATGCCGAAGTGCGCGTGCAAATCGGCGACCGCATCACGCGCGGACTGGGCGCAGGAGCCGACCCCGAAGTCGGCGAGAAAAGCGCCGAAGAGGACCGCGACACATTGCGCGAGAATCTCGAGGGTGCCGACATGGTGTTCATCACCGCCGGGATGGGTGGCGGCACCGGCACGGGCAGCGCCCCGGTCGTCGCGGAGATCGCCAAGGAACTCGGCATCCTGACCATCGGCATCGTCACGCGTCCGTTCAAATTTGAAGGGCCCAAGCGCGCGCGCATCGCCGAAGAGGGCATCAAAAAGCTCACCGAGCGCGTGGACGGCATGATTATCGTCAACAACGAAAAGCTGATCAGCGCCGTGGACAAAAAGGCAAGCATCAAAGACGCTTTCCTGATTGCGGACCGCGTGCTCTACTACGGCGTCAAAGGCATCAGCGACATCATCAACAGCGCGGGCATGATTAACGTGGATTTCGCCGACGTGCGCAACCACCTGAAAGACGCGGGCAGCGTCCTGATGGGCATCGGCGCGGGGCACGGCGACAAGCTGATTGACGAAGCCGTGGGCAGCGCGATTCACTCGCCCTTGCTCGAGCGTTCGATTGAAGGCGCGCGCAAGGTGCTGATCAACATCACGGGCGGCGCGGACAAGGTGACGCTCTCGGACACGAACGAAATCGTCAACAAGATCGTCGAAGCCACCGGGTTTGATCAGAACACTGTGGAAGTTCTGTTCGGCGTTGCTTACGACGAGAGCGCGGGCGACGAGATTCGCGTGACCGTCGTCGCCAGCGGCTTCAACGAAACGCCGGGGCTGGGAAACTTGGTGCGCAACACCGCGTCCAACCCGTTCCAGCCGACGCGCAACGCGCCGGTGATCGCGCCCAGCGATTACGAGAATTACGAGATTCCGACGTTCCTGCGCTGGCAAAACCGCGACCGGGAATAAAAGATTCAACGCCGTGAACTTCACCCCTCGAGACTCGAGGGGTGAATGCGTTTGAGACCACTTGCTCGAGGGGACACAGCTTGGGCTGTGACGCGTGCAACGTGCGCCGCCTACACTGGTCACCATGCCCTCTTTGGATTGGAAAACGGTGCACCCAGAGGATTTGACGCAAGATCAGCTTGCCGAGTTGAACACGTGGATGCGCGCGGCGTCGCCAAACGGAGTTTTGAACCGTTTTGAAGGTGTTAGCCATTGGCAAACATGGGCGCTGCAAGAGTGGGCGAAGCGTCCGCTCGAGGAATGGGTGACGCATCCGCAAGAGGAGTACCGAAGTGCTGTCGCCATGAATCCTTACGCGCCCACACACCTGTTGGAAGGCTTGACCAACGATCAAAGCGAATTCGTGCGGATTTGTCTGGTCAGAAATCCCAGCTTGCCGCTTCACGCCTTGGAAACGTTGGTTCGGGACCCCCACTGGCAAGTGCGTGAGGAACTTGCGAAGAACCATCGCACCCCCATCCACATTCTCGAAGAACTGTCCAACGATGTCGAATCCAACGTGCGTGAATTGATTGCGGGCGCAGCAAACGTTCCGGTGCATGTTTTGCGGAAACTGTCGCAGGATGCAGACCTGAATGTGCGCAAGCGCGTGCCAACCAACACACACGCGCCGATTGAACTTCTTCAACAAATGGCGGAGGACGACGACGAACACACCAGAGCCAGCGTTGCCGCATCTGAGCACACGCCCTTGCACTTGCTTAGGCAGTTGTCCCAGGATGCTTCTGATCGCGTGCGAATTGCCCTGGTGGGCAATCCACGTACCCCCGTCGATCTCTTAGAACTGTTGTTCCAAGGGGCTTCAAGCCAAGTGCGCTGGCACTTCGCCGTCAGTCGCTCCACACCGAGCCACATTTTGGAAGCGTTGTGCACGGATCCCGACGAGGAAGTGCGTGGTGGGCTTTTGGAAAACGACAACCTTCCACGCAGCATTTACGGGCTGTTGTCCAAAGATCCAGACCTCAACATTCGTTTTCAGATCGCGCGCCAGCAAAAAACCCCAAGCGATCTTCTGGCACAGTTGACCCAAGACCCCGAAGATGAAGTGCGCGGCGCAGCCATCGCAAACCCCAACGTTCCCTTGGACGGGCTCGAGCTTTCCGCTGCGGATGCCTCCGTGCACATTCGTCAGAGCGTAGCGGAAAATCCGAACACGCCAGTCTACCTCCTCGAGCGTCTGTCCAAAGATGACGCTGCGTCGGTACGCAGAGCAGTGGCCAGACATCGGAACACACCAGCCGAAGTTCTCGAGCACTTGTCCCAAGATGGTGTTGAATGGGTCCGAGAAGCAGTGGCTGGTCATCAAAACGCGCCGACAACCGCCCGTTTGCGTTTGGACGCCTGATGCCCGGTGCGTGGCTGGTGAAGCAGACCAGCGGCTCTGGCAGCGTCTACATTGGTGATCTGACTCTCGAGGAGCGCCAGCGGTTGCGCTCGCTCACGGACAAACGCAGCGCGAACGTGTTGCGCGAACTCGAGCGGATACGGCAGGAACGCGACGGGGATTCTCGAGGGTCGCCGTGATTTGCCATGTGGTTGTAGGGGCGAAGCATGCTTCGCCCTCACGCCTGAGCCATTGCTCGAGCCCCCAACGATAGACACTCGAGCTTTCACGTCTCGGGCGAATGCGCGTGGAAGCTGATTCTCGAGGGACGCAAGTGCGCCGTTGGCGCACTCGGGCGAACACAACGGTTCGCCCCTACGAAAAACCTGTGCGGTGGTCGCGCGGTTTCGAGACTAGGTCTCTCGAGCGGCTTCAATAATTGCGTTGCACCACCGTCATCCCGCCGCGCTCGAGCCAATCGGTAACGCCCGCCACGGCTGCCTTGACGCCCGGTGTGACCAATGGCGACCCGAATGACTCCAAGCCTGCGATGGTGCGCCCGCCGTCGCGTGTGGTCACGCTGACCAGCGTTTCCTGCGTGAAGTCGGGTTCTTCGATACGCGCGAGCACGACGAGTTTGTCCGCGCGCATGTACCCCTCGAGGAGAATCACGGTGTAATCTTCGCCGCGCAGGACAGTTTTCTCGAGGGTGGCGTCTGGCATGGAACCGGTGAGGATGGCGTGCGGCATGGCGTCTCCTGTGACGTGCAGCGTGGGAAAGGCACGAGGGCTGACGGCGGTTTTTTGAAAGCGCGCGTGGTTGATTTTGATGCCCTGCGCGAGCCACTTCTGCGCGTATTTGGTCTGCAATGCCGCTGCCGGGGGCGCGGTCTCGAGCATCGTATACAAGCCGGTCTCTCGAGCGTTGTCCAGTGCGAACTGGTAATACTCGGCGTGGTCGGTGGTCAGCCACAACTCCCCGCCCATTTCCAGGCGCTGAGAGAGCAGTTCAAAGGTCTCTGCGCGCACGAAGCGGTTTTCCTCGTGCTTGCCCTTGGGCCATGGGTCGGGGAAGTTCAGGTACACGCGGCGCAGGCTGTCGGGCGGGAGCACGTTGCGAATCAGGAATTCGGCAGCCACTCGGGTGATCGCGGCGCGCTGGACGCCCGCCGCACGGTATTTCATCAAGGCTTTTTGCACGCTGACGCCGCTGATCTCCACACCCAGGTAGTTCACATCTCCCTCGAGCGCGTGCTGGAGCGCCCAGAAGTGCCCACCGCCGAAGCCCACCTCGAGATGCAGGGGCAAGTCGTTGTCGAACAGGCGTGGAACGTGGTCGGGGTACTGGAAGTCAATCGGACGCAGGTAACGCATGAAGTCAGGCGATCTTGACCGACCAGGGGCCTTGAGTCAAGCGTGGGGGATGGTGTACACTCCGTCGCTGCTGATTCAGCACCCTAGAGGCCCCATCATCTAGCGGTTAGGATATCGCCCTTTCAAGGCGAGTACACGAGTTCGATTCTCGTTGGGGTCACCAAGAAAGCGCCGCCGTCAAAGGCGGCGTTCTTCGTTGCTGCGGTGGCTCGAGTCTCGAGGGCAAGCTTGGTGTTCGCCTTCAAATCAGTGGCGTGCCTCGAGACTCGATGCTCGAAGTTCAATGCATCATGTCTTCCAGGATTGTCGGGTGCCTGGCGACGTTCATCATCATGTCCAGGCTGGCAATCGCTTCAGGCGCGCACACGGCGACGAAGCGGTAGCGCCTGCGTCCGCCGCTGCTGATGACGGAACTGAGGAGCTTCACCTCGAGCGTGACGTTGCCTTCGATGCTCAAGTTGGGCAAGCCGCGCGGGATCTGCACGTTCGGCTCCAATTCAAAGTGGCCCGTCACCTCGCCGTTCTGGGCGTTCAACTGTCGCAGCACGCATTCGACGGTGTTGAAGACCACGCCGTCGGAGCGCACGATGGCATCCTCGAGGTTCACGTGTTGAAGTATACAACCGCGTCTGTAACGCGGTGTGTGCCCGTTCACCCGGATGCGCCGTTTCCCTTGAGGGGGACGAAAAAACGGAGCGCAGTTGCGCTCCGTTCCTGTGCGGCAGTGTGGTTTAGACCTTGCCCTTGAGGGTGCTGCTGGCCTTGAACTTCAGGCGCTTGCCCGCGGGGATCTTGATCTTCTCTTTGGTGCCGGGCTTGACGCCCGTGCGCGCCTTGGTCTTGACGACGCTGAAGGTTCCGAGTCCGGGGAGCGTGACGCTGCCCTTTTTGACGCCGCTCGTGATCGCGCCGATCATTGCGTCCACGGCGCTGCCAGCGGCTTTGCGGGTGACGCCCGCTTTCGTCGAGACTTCTGCAACCAAATGCGCCTTACCCATGCGATCTGCCATTTTTATTACCTCCGGGCCACACTTTGCTACGACATGAGCGTATTTGTCAACTCTTGCACCATCTGGTTTGTGCTCTCCAGCACGAGCGAGAGTTAAGTTGACAACCGAACGGCTCGAGGCTGACGGCTTCCACGCTTTGCAGCGAGCGCTCGAGTTCGCGTGGGACAACTCCGATCAGCGTTCACTTTTGGTTGTTACCCACACTGTAGTGCCTTCGATGAGCACTGTGTAAGTTTTGACGGGTTTGTACGGGGGAATCGTGATCGTCTTGCCGGTGTCCAATGCGAACTGTGCGCCATGCCGGAGACATTTGATGCTGGGCGCCCCGTTCTCATGTTCGGTGACGGAACCACCCAAAAGTTCGTTGTCGTCGTGCGAACAGCGGTCTTCGATGGCCCAGAATCCAGAGATGGACCGCAGCACCAACACGTAATCGTCGCCGAATTCGATGCTTTTTTGTGCGCCGACCGGAAACTCGCTCAGTTCGCCTGCGTTGACTTTTTCCATACGCCCAGATTACGCGCCCAGTGCGGGTGCGCTTGACCCTCGAGTTGGGAAGCATTTCTGCAGTCCTGGGCGCGATTGGCTTGTGTCGGCGGGCGTAAAGTGGACGGCAATGATTTACCGCCCGCCGCAAGACGCCGATTATCCGGGGATGCAAGCGCTGGATTTGGAGTTGTGCCTGACGGAAGATTCTGGCTTCGCGGCGCTCCCGGAGCGCGAGCGCGCGGGGCGGTTGCGCACCAGCTTGCCCGCGTTGCGGTTTTACAGCCGCAGCGAGCACAGCTTCGTCTCCACGACCGCCCTCTACGCCGATCCCGATGTGCCGACGACCGTGTACGGCTTCGTGTTGGCGCAATCGGTGTGGATGGGCGACAAGCCGATCCTTTGGATTTCTTCAGTGCGCGTGCACCCGGACGCGCCCGCGGGCTGCCTGGCGGGGCTGTTGCACGCGGTCACGAAGAGCGCGATGGACAGCGCGGTATACGAAGTGCACCTCGCGGCGGACGCGGCATTGGAGGCGGTCGCGCACCGCGAAGGCTACCGCGACGCTGGGCACAAGCACCTCGTGCGTCATTTGGGTTCGCGGCACGGGGTCACGCTCGAGCGCGATGGGGATTGACAGGCTCGAAGGTTGAAGCCGTCGCTGCGCGGCTTGCCCTCGAGACGCGAATGTACCTTGTGGGACGCGTCCCTCGAGGTGTGGGTCAGAATCGTTCAGCGCTGAACGTGCGAGAAATCGAACACCGACTTTGGCGGTCGCCATGATATTCTGTTTAGAGCAGAATGGAGGCTGGCTGCTGTGCGCCCATCGTTAAACGCCCACATGAAGCCACAAGATTTTCTGGCGTTGTACTGGCTGAAAGCCGAGCTGATTGAATTCTGCCAAGAGCAGAACATCTCGGCGCGTGGCAGCAAAGCAGAAATCAGCGCACGCATCGCAGCGCACCTGCGCGCCCAAACACCCACGCCTCGAGCCACGAACGCACGCGCCAAAAGGCGCACGCGACGCAAACCCCGTGTCGTGCCCGCGCAATTCACGCTCGACACCGTGATCGGCGAAGATTGGCGCGCTTCAGCGGCGTTGCGAAAATTTCTCCAAGACGAACTCGGCGAACCTGTCACGAACGCCGCCGCGCTGCGCACACTGCTCGAGGTCGGACGCGGGCAAACGCTCAAAACCGCCCTCGAGACCTGGCGCGAAACGCGCGTCACCCTCACGACCGACACCACGGGCGTTCTGCCGCACCGCCGCTGAAATGCACGCGCCCTCGCAAACAAACCCCCCTCGGGGCTGCGGTGTCTTTGGCGTTGCACAGCCACAATGCATGGGTGAACACCGTCATCGTCGGCATCGGCGGCATCGGCTCTGCCCTCGCACGCATCGCGCCGCACCCGCTGATCGTCGCGGGCAGAAAACCGGCAACGCTGCGCGCCCTGGCTGCGGAAACCAGTGCATACAGCGTGCCCGTGGACGTGACCCGCGACCTCGAGGTCGCCGCGCTCGCCTCAGAAGTCGCGGCTCGAGGCGGCACGCGGGTGCTCGTTTACGCCGTGGGTGACATCGCGGTTGGCGCGCTCGAATTGCTGTCACGCGCGGACCTCGAGCGCATCTGGGGCGCGAACGTCTTGGGGGTGCAACTCGTCTTGAAGCACCTCGCGCCGACCCTCGAGCCCGATGCCCGCGTGTACGTTATCGGTGCGCGAGCGGAGCTGACCGCCTTCAAAGGCTTCGCGGCGTATGCGGCGGCGAAAGCCGCGGTGGACGCGCTCGCCCGCGTCACCACGCTCGAGCTGGGACGCCCGATCACCGTGGTCAAACCGGGCGCGGTCAACACCGCGTTCTGGGCGCGCTTCGGCGGTCGCGCGCCGCGCAATGCCCTCGAGCCAGCGGTGGTGGCGCAAGCCATCGTGGACAGCCTGGCGCGAGACCCGGTGGCAGAACTGCCCATTTAAAGCGGAGCCCTTGAGCAACGCGGCGGCAACCAGGTTGGTCTCGGGTTCCGTCCAACGGGGCCAACGCCCACCGCCACCGACCAGCGGTGTGACCATGACGCATCCCGCTCAGCGGCAATTTCCTGGTGAATCCGCGCGGCTCATTGGTCGCCGTACGGCGGTGCTCCGGTCGGTCGGTACTCGAGCACCAACACGCGCCCGTCCAGCACGGTGCTCGAGACCAAATCGAACCCCATGTCAGGCAAGCCCTCGAACATGGCTTCGTCCCCCGTTTGCGGGAGGATCAACGGGCAGACGGTGAGCTTGAGTCGGTCCACCAACCCAGCCATCAGCAATTGCCGCACCAACGACAAGCTGCCCACAGTTCGCACCTCCAGCCCGCTCTCCTGCTTCAACGTCCGCACGAAGCCCACGGGGTCGTCGTGCACAACGCTTAATCCTGACCAGTCCACCGCTTCGAGCGTCGTTGAGAACACCCAACCGGGTGTGGTCGTCATCCGCTCGTAACTTTCGTCGCGTGCTTCGGTGGGCAGTTCGTTGAGCATTTCATACGTGCGGCGACCGAGCAGGTTTCGGTGGGGCGTTGTGTCGTTGCTTTTCAGCCACGCGTCGAACTCTGGACCGCTGTAGCCGTAGAAACCCGGTGAGCGCTTGCCTCGAGCCCAGCCGTCCAAGGTCAGGATCAGTTCGCAGACCAGTATAGTCACGTGTCCTCCAAACCCGGTCAAACGTTCGCGTTGTGAAACGTTGAATCATCAACCCGACAGCACCACCCATGATGGCATTGACCACGAAAAACCGAGCCCTGTCAGACTGGACGCTGGTTCAGGTTCATGAAGGTAGCGCACTCGAGATGCGGGTGATGCCGCCGCCTCAAGCACAGCGGTGTTATCGCTCGAGCAGCGGCAGCGGGCAGCCGATCAGCCAGCAGTGGGGCTGGGGCAATTTTTTCGAGACCGCGCGGGGACAACGGCGGTCTTGCGACGCGTAAGGGCGCAGCATGCTGTGCCCCAGAGGAACGCCGCGCACCACCCGAGTCGCACGTGTGACAGCACTCGAGCCAGGCAAGTTGTCATGTCTATGCAGTTGACTTGTCATGTTGACATGTCGTGCGGTGACCCGTACACTCCGCTCAACCAAATCAACCTGTCGGACCTCGCGTTGGAAACCGTTTCCACGCCTGTCTGACACACCCAAGGAGGTCGCAGCGCACCCGCAACGAGTGGTGCGTCTTGTACAGGCTCGAGTTGAACCGCTCTCATGGAGGTGGGACGTATGAAGATGCACCGCAACAAAGTTTTGCTGGGATTGACCGCTGCCCTCGCGCTCGGCGCGGGCGCGGCGACGTTGGTCCAAACACAAGCCCAAGGCGCGACCGAGATCACGCTCTGGGGTGACTGGTCTGGCGAGGGCGAGCAGCAAATTCTGACGATGGTCAACGGCTTTAATGCTGCCCAAAGCCGCGTCAAGGTCAAGTACGTCGTGCAGCAAGATGTCGTCACGAAGTTCCTGACTGCCAGCACCGCCGGAAATGCGCCCGATGTGATGATCTGGGACCGCTTTCAGACCGCGCTGTACGCCCCCAAAAACGTGCTCGCGCCGATCAACACGTACCTGACGCGCGACAACATCGCCCGCAGCCGCTTTTACGCCGAAGCCCTGCGCGAACTCAGCGTTGGGAACAACCTCTACGGCTTGCCATTGACCGTGGACGCTCGAGCCCTCTTTTTCAACCGCAAAGTCTTGCAAGCGTCCGGCGTGCAACCGCCGCGCAACTGGGCGGAACTGCGTGCCGCTGCCGTCAAGATGACCAAGCGCGACGCGGCGGGTAAGCTCTTGGTCTCCGGCTTCGCGCTGGACGATGTAGGCTTGTTCAGCATGTGGATCAAACAAGCGGGCGGCAGCATGCTCACGCCCGACGGCAAGAAAACCGCGTTCAACAGCGCCGCCGGTATGCGCGTCTTGGAATTCTGGGACCAACTCCTCAACAAAGACAAGGTCTACGAAACCGGCTTCGGACGCGGCGAGGGCAACGCCCAAGATCCCTTCGTCACCGGCAAGATTGCGATGGCGTACAACGGCCCGTGGAGCATCAGCGGGTACCGCAAATACGGCAAGGATTTGGATTGGGGCATCGCGCCGCCACCCGCAGGTCCAACCGGGGCCAGGGGGGCGAACATGGGCGGCTTCGGCTTGGCGATCACGCAAGCCTCCAAAAACAAGGACGCCGCGTGGGAGTTCATCAAGTGGTGGCTGGCGGATTCGCGCAACGCTGTGAAGTGGGGACAGAGCAGCAACAACATCCCCGGCAATCTGGCAGCCGTGAACAACGCCTTCTTCCAAGCGGACCCATTCTGGAAGCCGATCACGGATACGCTGCGCTTTGCCACGATCCGCCCAGCGGTGGCAGGCTACCCGCCGATGGAAGGGCAAGCCTTGATCCCGAACATTCAATTGTTCCTGGAAGGCAAGCAGGACGCCAAAACCGCGCTGCAAAAGGCGCAGGAGACCGGCGACCGCATCCTCGCGGACAACGAGAACAAGTAAACACGGCTCACGAACGGCGGGGGTGGGGCAGCCCACTTCCGCCGCGTGCGTCAGGCTCGAGGGGTGGGAGCGTTGGACTCGAGCAGGACGTGAACCCTCGAGATGATTGCTCGAGGGCATGGGGTGAAGATGCGAAAGGTTGTTGTGTTGCTGGGCTTGCTGCTGTTGCTCGCGGCAAAGGCGGCCGCGCCAGCCCTGACCGCGCCCGACCCGGACGCGATGATGCGTTCGTTCTTGGACGCGTACTGGGACGCCAAGAAGGGCTACTTCCTGGCGTGGGAGCGCACGGCTCCGTTCAAGCGCCCAGCGGCGGCGGGACCGGAGGGTGGGACGTACTCGGATTTTTGGTGGGAGGCGCAGCTCTGGGATCTGGTGCTGGACGCCGCGAACCGCGATCCGAACAACGCCGGGTACCGCAAATTGGTTGACGACGTGTACGACGGCTTCGTGCGCGAGTACCCGGATTTCTTGAACGACTTCAACGACGACCTCGGGTGGTGGGCGCAGGCCAGCATGCGCGCGTACATGCTGACGAACAACGCCCGTTACCTCGAGCGCGCCAAGGGCTTGTTCGAGGACATCTGGAAATATTGGACGCCCTCGCAGGGCGGCGGCATCACGTGGCGCAGGTCCACGCAAACGCAGAAGAACGTCGCCACCAACGGACCGCTGACGGTGATCGCCGTGCGCTTGTACCAGGCGACGCGCGACGCCAGTTACCTCGAGCGTGCCCGCCAGATCTACGCGTGGATGGACGAGAGCCTGACCAACGGCGACGACCGCGTGTTTGATAACTTTGAAAACGGGGAACTCAGGCGTTGGGATTTCACGTACAACGTCGGCAATTTCGTATTGGCATCGCTGGCGATCCGCGAGGTCTCGAGCGACGATGCGGAAAAAGCCCGTTTGCTTTCGAGGGCGCAGCGCAGCATGGATTGGGCGCTCGAGAACCTGACGAACGCGGGCATCTTCTTGGACGAGGGTGGCGGCGACGGCGGCGGCTTCAAAGGCGTGACGATGCGCGGCTTGCGTCGCCTCGCGGATGCGCCGGGGCTCGAGGCGGCGGCGAAGACGAAGTACGACACTGCGCTCAGGGACATGGCGACGCAAGTCTGGAACGTGCGCCGCGCGGACGGTTTGGTCGGCACAGACTGGGCGGTGCCGCAGGAGCGCGGCGTGATCGAAAGCCTCGCGGCGGGCTCGGCGGTGACCGCCTTGCAACTCGCACCAGGACCACTCGAGGCTCGGGTGCCCACGGGCGACGGGCGTTTTGAAGCGGAGAACAGCGCCAGGGAAGGCGTCAACCCGAGCGTCAACGCGCCGGGGTTCTCCGGGCGGGCGTACATCAACAACTTCTTCAAAGACGGGCAGTTTGTCGAATTCCGCGTCAACGTCCCCGAAGGCAAGGCGTACACGTTCAAATGGCGCTACAGTGCGGGCGGCGGCGACGCCCCGCGCCGCGTCAGCGTGGGCGAGGGCGACGCGCAAACCGTGGATTTCAAAGCGACGCCGAACTGGATGACCTGGGCTGAACTCGAGACCCAAGTGACGCTGGCAGCGGGCTCCAACCGCGTCAAGGTCTACTTCGACCGCGCGCGAGGCTCGAGGGGCTACTTGAACCTCGACCGCGTGCTGGTGGGAGCGCCGTGACCGGGGAAACCTGGGCGGCTCGGGCGGCGGAAACCTTCGCCAGCTTCGACGCGCGCTACTGGCTCGAGGGTGAGGGCTTGTACCTGATTCGCTCCCCGCTCGAGCCGCGCGACAATGACTTGCCCTTCGATCCGTTTCATTACTGGTGGCAAGCGCACGCCTTGGACGCCCTCGTGGACGCGTACACGCGCGACGGCAACGCCGCGCACCTCGAGCGGGCTGGTCAATTGCTCGAGGGCATCGTCCGCAAGAACGGTTCGTTGACCAACGACTTTTACGACGACATGCAGTGGTTGGCGTTGTCCACATTGCGCGCTTGGGACGCCAGCGGCGACGCACGCTTCAAAGACGCGTGTCTGGCGCTGTGGGCGGACATCAAATTGGGCTGGAACGACCACTGCGGCGGCGGCATCGCGTGGCGCAAACCGCAGTTGGATTACAAGAACACGCCCGCGAACGCTCCGGCGGCGATCCTCGCGGCGCGGCTGCACACGCGGTTCGGAGATGCCGCAGACCTCGAGTGGGCGCGGCGCATCTTCGACTGGCTCGAGGCGCATTTGATTGACCCGCAGACCGGCTTCGCCTGGGACGGCATGAACCGCCAAGGCGACGGCGGCGTGGACAAGGATTGGGCGTTCACGTATTGCCAGGGTGTCACGGTCGGCGCTGCCGTGGAACTGCACGCCGCGACTCGAGAAGGACGCTATCTCGAGGCGGCGCGCCGCACCGCTCGAGCAGCACACGCGCGCTTAGCGCAACCTGCGACGCACGCCATGCCCGACGAGGGCGACGGCGACGGCGGGTTGTTCAAGGGCATTCTCGTGCGGTACTTGACGCAGTACGCGCTCTTGACGCTGGACGAGAACGTGCGCCGCTGGCTTGAGGCGAACGCGGTGCTCGCCTGGGCGCACCGCGCGCAGGGCTTGAACGGGCGCGATTGGACGCACGCACCCGCGTTTCCTCTCGATCTGAGCACAGCCCTGTCCGGCGTGATGCTCACCGAAAGCATGGCGGTGCTCGAGCGCGTCGGGGCGCTGCCCGCACTCGAGAACTCGAGGAGTGCCGCGTGAACCGCGCACCCGCGCCCACTGGGGGTATCGTGTGCTGACCTTGACCACGCACCTCTACGGGCGCATCGTCGCCAGCGTGCTTGAAGACCTGCGCAGCGGACGCCTGCGACCGGGCGACCGCGTGCCCTCCGAGCACGCCCTCGCGCAGAGCTTCGAGGTCAGCCGCATCACCTCCCGCCGCGCCTTGGAGGTTTTGGCGCAGGTGAGCGTCGTGGAACGCGCGCAGGGACGCGGCACCTTCGTCGTGCGCGAACTCCCGGACCTCGAGCGCATCGGCATGGACTTGGGACTGACCGACGAACCCCTCAGCCACGCCGCGCACCATCCGCGCCCCGCCCCTGGCATTCGCTCTGGCACGCTGGGCTTGGTGCTGCCGGATTTCAACGACAGTTACGGGCTGCACATGGTCTATGCCATCGAGGAAAGCTGCACCAGTGCCGGGTTGGACCTGATCTTAAAGCGCACCTACGGCGTGCGCCACAACGAGGAACGCGCCATCGCGCACCTCGTCCAAAAAGGTGTGGACGGCTTGATCGTCTTTCCCGTGCACGGCGAGCACTACAATCCCGTCTTGCTCAAAACCGTGCTCGAGGATTTCCCGCTCGTGCTCGTGGACCGTTACCTCAAAGGCATCCCCGCGCAAGCCGTCGTCACCGACAATGTGGCTGCCGCCAGCCGCCTGACAGAACATCTCATTGCGCTGGGGCACCGCGATATTGCTTTTGTGTCGCCGCCCGTCACAAACACCAGTGCGCTCGAGGAACGGCTCGAGGGTTGGAGCGCAGCGCTTTCACGCCACGGCGTGCCGCGCCGCCCAGAACTGATGCTCGCCAACCTGGTCAGCACGCTGCCGACGCAATTCCACCCAGAAAACATCGCCGCCGACCAAACGGTCTTGGAGGCGTTCGTCAACGCCACCGACGCCACCGCGTTCCTGTGCACGGAGTTCAACCTCGCGCTCGAGTTGCTGTTCACGTTGGAGCAACTGGGTCAAAACGTGCCCGTGGACAAGAGCATCGTCTGCTTCGACTCCCCGCTCGCGCCCCTGGCGACCCCGCTCGAGATGCCGCGTTTCACCCACGTTCGCCAAGACGAAGCCCAAATGGGTCGCCTCGCCGTCGCCCGCATCCTCGCCCGACTGCGCGGCGAAAGCGCTCAGGCGCGCACGCACGTGGATTTTCACATCATCGAAGGTCGCTCCACCGCGCGCAAACCCTAAAGCCCGCGCACCACACGAGCACCCATTTTTCCCCTCGAGCCAGCCTCGAGAGACCCACGCAATTGAAGAGGTGAACGATGCTGCAACAATCCAGCACCTCGAGCCCCGCACCGCCCAATGCGCGCCGCGCGTCCAAATTGCTGCGCCACGAAGGGCGCATGGCGTACCTGTTCATCAGCCCGGCGATGATCCTCTTTTTGATCTTCACCGTGCTGCCCGTCGTCGCCGCTTTTTTCCTGAGCTTCACGCGTTACGACATCCTCACGCCGGTTCGCTGGGTCGGACTCGAGAATTACAACCGCTTGCTCACCGACGACCTGTTCTGGCGCGGTGTGCAGAACGTCGCGTTTTACGCCGTGCTCTACGTCCCCACGATGATCGCCCTGTCCCTTACCCTCGGGCTGGCACTGAACCGCAAACGCCCCGGCATGACCTTTTTCAGAACACTGTTCTACATCCCCAGCGTGACCTCGAGCATCGCCGCAGCCGTCGTGTGGAGTTGGATGTTCCAAAAGAACTACGGCGTCATCAACCAAGGCTTGGCAATCTTCGGCATCCAAGGACCCAACTGGCTCGCCAGCAGCGACACCGCCATGTACGCCATCGTCATCGTCACGCTGTGGCAAGGTTTGGGCGGCAACATCATTATCTACCTCGCAGGCTTGAGCGGCGTGCCCGCCTACCTCTACGAAGCCGCCGCGCTGGACGGTGCGTCGCCACTGCAACAGTTCTGGTACATCACCATCCCCGCCTTGCGCACCACCACCTTCTTCGTCCTGTTCATGTCCCTGATCGGCGCGTTCCAACTGTTCGACGCCGCTTACGCCATGACCCAAGGCGGACCCGGCTACGCCACCACAACCGCCGTGTACCAGATTTACTCAAACGGCTTCACGCAACTGCGCATGGGCTACGCCAGCGCCCAAGCTTTCGTCCTCGCCACCGCGATTCTGATTGTCAGCATCATCAATTTGCGCTTTAACCGCGAGTCGGGGTTCGGTTGAGCAGGTTCTCGAGCGCCGCCGCACAAAGGGTAGAGCCATTAGCTCTTAGTCGTTAGCTAAAAGCTAAGAGCTAACAGCTAAAAGCTTCTTTTCTCGAGGTGAAGAAATGGAACGCCCCTTCAAACTCACGCCCCTAAACCTCTTGCGCGAGACCTTGTTCTACGCGGGCTTAACGGCGGTCGCCATCATCATGGCGTTGCCGTTTTACTGGATGCTTGCCACGTCGTTCAAACCGAACGAGGACATTTTCAGTGACCCGATTCAATGGATTCCGACGCGCTACACCTTGGAGCATTACGTCAACGCGTTTACGCTCGTGCCGTTCGGACGGTACTTCCTCAACTCCGCGCTGATGGCGGTGATGGGCGTCGTCGCCAACTTGATCCTCGGGAGCCTCGCGGGGTATGCGTTCGCGCGGATGCGTTTCAAAGGGCGCGATCAACTCTTTCAACTCAAGCTCTCGAGCCTCTTGATCCCCGGCGTGGTCACGTTGATCCCGAGCTTCATCATCCTGCGCTCGTTCCCCTTGGCGGGCGGCAACGACATCTTCGGGCAGGGCGGGCAAGGCTTGCTCAACACGTACTGGGCTATCGTGCTGCCCGGTGCGGCGGGTGCGTTCGCCGTGTTCTTCATGCGCCAATTCTTCCGCACGCTGCCGGATGACTTGATTGACGCGGCTCGAGTGGACGGTGCATCAGAATTCCGCATCTTCTGGAGCATCTACCTGCCGTTGGCTGGACCCGCGCTGGCGACGCTGGGCATTTTCACCTTCCAAGCCGGGTGGAACGTGTTCCTGTGGGCGCTGATCGTCTTCAATGACCCCGCAATGAGCACCGTCCAGATGGGCTTGCAGTCGTTTTCGTTCAACAAGCAAACCGATTACGGCCCATTAATGGCGGCGAGTGTCGTCGTGTCGTTGCCCGTGTTGGTCGTGTTCGCCTTCGCGCAACGGTATTTCACGCAGAGCATTTCGTTTTCAGGGGTCAAAGGTTGAGGAAAATAGTAATCTCGAGTATTAAGCTGCTAAGTCACAAGGTTAACCGACTTAGAAACTTTTATTTCTGTTCAAACCTTACCTGATTTGTTTGTTTGAATAAACTCTATAACGTTTCGTATAGGCGGCTTCTCGAGGCTGAATGTTTTTCCCTCGAGTCTTCCTAAGGATTCGTAAATTCTGAATCTATCTTCTGCTGACCAGTTTGATTCTGAACGCCATAAATCTGGCTCAGACTTTATGAAATCATTATAAAAATCTCGCATTAATTCCAGAGTCCGCTCAGCACCTAAAATAGCAATTGCTGCCAATTCAACAAAAGCAGCATGGAAAAATACAATCGTATGCAAATCATTATCTAAGAAGCTTCTGTATCCCTTACTTTTTAAGGCTACAACATTATCAATGTCTATGTAATTCACCCATACCCTGAAATCATAGAGAAAGTCTGGAAGCATAAAAGACGCCAATTTTTGCTTCTTTGGGGTATAGCTTTTCCATTCATTTTTTAAACTATCTATCACTCGAGTCAGAATTTTTATGTAGCTATCGTTTGGCGGTCGCGGATGGCTAGAGTACGCAAAGTTGAAATGTCCTTTAAATTTTGGTATGTAAAAGTCCAATCTTTTTCCCTTTGTTTTCTGACTATAGTGAAGAGAAAAAGGATAACAGTATAAAATTTTAGATGCAGGTGATAGCTTTGCATTCTTGAATGCACGTAGCGGTGCAGAGTGTTCTGTGCGATCATATTGCACACCAGTTAGCTCGCAAAGCGCGCGTATAGAATGATAGACAGAGTAATATGCTTGAGCAATTCGCCAAGATGGAAATATGAATCTAGAACTGCTGATTTCGAGATTTTCTTTAATAGATTTCATTCCCAGATTAAGCCTATCGCTTAAGTAGGGATGAGAGTATGAAAGCTCGCCATACCAAACTTTCTTTATCGCGCTCTCGGCTTCTTTCTTCGTCTTCTTGCTATGGGTATGAACCGCCAATAATTCCCTCTTGAGTTTGGGAGAATCTGCGACACTCTCCAGAATGTAATACTGCAAAAGCGTATCTAGTCTAAATTCATTCGATTTTATCTTTGTCTTGGGCAAATAATACACTTTTAATAGCCAGGTAAACTCATTCAAAAATCTGTGAAATTTATGATAATCCCTTAGATTGTCAGGTATGTAGGGACCAATGTATGCTAGTCTAAACCTTTCGACTAATCTTTTAACAATCTCCGAATACTGCTCGGAAAAAAGAAAATCTTTTAAATCATTTGGTTGAATTACTATGAATCTACCCTGTTTTGTATGTTTGATGTACCCTTTTTTTATATAGTATCTGAGTCGCTTTTCTTCGACGCCACTTGCAAGTGCAGCCAGCCCGACGCTTAAACCTTGACCTTGCTCTAATACCCCGTTCCATAGTTCGTGGTCAAAGCGGCCAATCATGGTCGTGTAGCATAACAAGACCACTCGCGATAGGCGGCGACAATCCCACCTTCAATGAAAATCTAGGGACCTATCGGAAGAGAATTTCTAGGTTGTCGCATATTCCAACCGTCAAAATTTGGTTTTATGTTCCCTCGTACAACCGCACGTACTCCAACGCTGCCGTGTCCCAACTGAAATCCGTGCCCATCCCCTCGAGCGCTCGAGCGGTGAACCTTGCCCCGCCCCACTCGGCTTTCGCGCGTCCGACTGCGCCCAACAACGCGTGGCTCGAGTATTCGCTGAAGCTGTACCCCCTGGACTCTGGCACGGTGTCCATCAACCCGCCGACGTGCCGCACGATGGGGACGGTGCCGTAACGCATGGCGATCATCTGCGCCAAGCCGCAGGGTTCAAACAGGCTGGGCATCAGCAGCGCGTCTGCTCCGGCGTACAGGCGGTGCGCCAAGGTTTCGTTGAAGCGGTTGTCGAACCAGACGTTTTGGCGTCCCTGCTGGAACCAGTGCAGTGCAGATTCGGCGCTGGGGTCGCCGCTGCCCAGGATCGCAATGTTCCAGTCGTGCGCGATGGCGTCCAACGCGGGAAAGAGGATGCCCGTGCCTTTTTGTTCGCTTAACCTCGAGATCATCGCCACCGTCGGACGCGCTGGGTCCAACTCGAATGCCTTGTGAAACGCCCCTCGAGCCTCCCGCTTGCCCTCGAGATCGCTGAAGTGCGCCTCCAGCATCGGGTCCGTGGCAGGGTTCCAGTAATCCGTGTCTATTCCGTTCAAGATGCCCGTGACCCCTCGGGCGCGCAGGGCTCCGTCCAAACCAAAGCCGCCCTCCGGCGTCGTGACCTCCCAGGCGTAACGCGGGCTGACGGTGGTCACGCGGTCGGCGTACCAGATGCCAGCTTTGAGCAGATTGGCGTCGCCGTTCATCTCGAGCCCATCGGGTTGCCCCGTCCAACCGGGCAAGCCCGTCCAGTCCAGGATGTCGCGCAAGCCCCAGCGGCCTTGGTACGCGAGGTTGTGGATCGTGAACACGGTCTTGGCGCGGCGCTGTGCGTCGGGCACGTTGCCGAAGCGCAGGATCGGCGCGATCAAACCGGTCTGCCAGTCGTTCAGGTGCACCACGTCCGGGTGCACGCCCAGCCCCTCGAGTACGTGCGGCACAGCGAGGCAGAACTGCGTGAAGCGGTAGGCGTCGTCCCAATCGCCGTAGTAGCGGTCACGCTCGAACAGGGGAGAGCTTAAGAAAGCCCAGGTCACCCCGCCCTCCTCGAGCACGCCGACGCCCATGCGTTCAAACACGCGCGGCGCGTCCAAGTTGAAGCGCGGGAACGGGTGGCGTTTCAGGCTCTTGTACCACGGGCTGACGACCGTGACCTCGTGCCCGGCTTTGGCGAGCGCCAAGGGCAACGCGCTGGCGACATCGGCGAGACCGCCGGTCTTGGAAAATGGATGGACTTCGCTTGAGACCAGTGCAATCCTCATGCCGCCCCCTCGTGTGCTCTTTGAACCCAACAGCCCCTCGAGACCGTTTCCAACTCTGTTGACGCCCCACAGCTTACCCGGTACACTGTTCAGTCCGCGCCCAGACAAAAACGGGCGTCAGTTTCAGACCGGCTGTGGGTGTTATGCTCCCAGCCGCCTTTGTCGTGTAGGAACGCCTGCACGTTGTCCCGCGTAAAGGAGCAGCATGGCCAGCAAACCCACTCGAGCCGCCCCCAGCAAAGCAGCCGCACCGAAGATGGGCACTCGAGCCGAGCCTGCCAGCCGCAAGCCAGCCGCGAAGGAGTCTCCTTTGAGCACGAAGAAACCCGTTGCCGTGAAAGCCAGCGCCAAACCCACCAGCAGCGCCGCCAAGCCCGCCGCAAAACCGGTGAGCGCCGCCTCGAGCAAAGCCGTTGCCAGCAAACCAGCCGCCAAAGCCCCGCCCGTCAGCAGCAAAGCTGCCGCGAAGGGAGCCGCGAGCAAACCCGCCGCCAAGCCCAGCGCCGCCAAAGCCGCGCCTGCGAAGCCCGCCCCAGCGAAGGCAGCGCCCGCCAAAGCTGCACCCGTGAAAGCCTCGAGCAAACCCGCTCCGGTCGCCGTGGAGAAAGCCAAACCCAGCGCCAAAGCCGCCCCCTCGAGCGCCAGCAAAGCGCCTGCGAAAGCGGATGCCAAGCCCGCCAAGGTTGACCCCAAAGCGGCAAAGGCAGCCGCGAAACCCGCCGCTGCTCCAGCCGCGCCCGCCAAGGGCGGCAAAACCAAGGGTGCTCGAGCGTGGATGGAGACCGACGCCATCCGCAAGCTTGTCGCCAAGGGACGCAAAGAAGCCACGCTGAACTCCGCCGAAGTCGCCGAGGCGTTGAACAAAGCCTTGGTCGAGGTCGGCATGAACCCCGACGAAGCCGACGAGTTCGACGACGCGATCCAGTACCTCCAACAAGAAGGCATCTTCGTCGAAGACCTCGCAGAGGATGAAGTCCTCGAGATCGAAGACGAGTTCGGCACAGGAGCCGCTGGCGAAGAAGAGGGTCCCGCCGAGGACGACGTGGAAACGCGTCTGGCAGAGGAGAGCGGGCGTCTCAGCACGAACGACCCCGTGCGCCAGTACCTGCACGAAATCGGACGCGTCGCGCTGTTGACGCTCGAGGAAGAGATTGACCTCGCGCGTCGCGTCGAGGACGGTGAGGAAGCCAAGAAGGAATACAGCGCCCTGCCCGAAGACGCCGACGACCGCACGCGCCGCACGCTGCGCCGCAAAGGGCAGGACGGCGACGCCGCGCGTCAACACTTGATCGAGGCGAACCTGCGTCTCGTCGTCAGCATCGCCAAGAAGTACACGGGTCGCGGCATGAGCTTCCTTGACCTCATCCAGGAGGGCAACCAAGGCTTGATCCGCGCCGTCGAGAAGTTCGAGTACAAGCGCCGCTACAAGTTCAGCACCTACGCAACGTGGTGGATTCGTCAGGCGATCAACCGCGCCATCGCCGACCAAGCGCGCACGATCCGCATTCCCGTGCACATGGTCGAAACGATCAACAAGCTCACCCGCACGGCGCGGCAGTTGCAACAGGAACTCTCGAGGGAACCCAGCTTTGAAGAAGTTGCCGAAGCGATGGGACCCGGCTGGAACGCCGAAAAAGTCGAAGAGGTCATGAAAGTCAGCCAAGAGCCGGTGTCTTTGGAGACGCCGATTGGCGACGAGAAGGACAGCTTCTACGGCGATTTCATCCCCGACGACAACTTGGACACGCCCGTGGACAACGCCGCCAAGAGCCTCTTGAGCGAAGAACTCGAGCGGGCGTTGGGCAAGCTCACCGAGCGCGAAGCGATGGTCTTGAAGCTGCGCAAAGGCTTGATTGACGGACGCGAGCACACGCTGGAAGAAGTCGGGCAGTACTTCAACGTCACCCGCGAGCGTATTCGCCAGATTGAGAACAAGGCACTGCGCAAGCTCAAGTACCACGAGAGCCGCACGCGCAAGCTGCGGGACTTTCTCGATTGAGGCGAAGGGCGAAAGGCAAAAGGCGACCTCGAGCGGGTCGCCTTTTTCTTTGCTCAAGACTTCGTGGATTCAAGCTCGAGCACGTCCTGTAGGGGCGAACCTTGTGTTCGCCCTTTGCGGCTCGAGCGCTTGCGACGCTGGACGGTTCGGTTTAGGCTCACCGCATGGAAAAACGGTGGCCGCTCCGAGAAGCCAGGAGCAAATTCTCTGAATTGGTCGCTCGAGCCCAACAGGGCGAAGTGCAAGTCATCACGAAGCGCGGTGAGCCCGTCGTGGTCGCAATGGACTACGTTGCATATCAACAGTTGCAGGTCAAGCCGCTCTCCGCGCTGGAAGCCTTGCGTGGCGATCCCAACGAGAACCCATTCGAGGGCATGACCAACGAAGAGATTGATGCCCTCTTTCCCCGCTTGCCATTAAAAATGCGTCCTGTAGACCTTTGAAGTGTTTGCTGGGACGCCACTCTCATCCCCAGCCCTTCTCTCGCTGGCGAGAGAAGGGAGCCGTGTCGCACAACGATCTGCCCTGTCGCGCTTCAAAAACAACAACGCCCCGCACATGCGGGACGTTGATTTTTGCTTGCAAACTTATTCAGCGCTCGAGAGGACCGCCAAGAACGCTTCCTGCGGCACTTCCACCGTGCCGATGGACTTCATGCGCTTGCGTCCCTTTTTCTGCTTCTCGAGCAGCTTTTTCTTGCGGGTGATGTCGCCGCCGTAGCACTTCGCCAACACATCTTTGCGGTACGCCTTGACCGTGGCTCGAGCGATGATTTTTCCACCGATGGCGGCTTGGATCGGCACGGGGAACATTTGGCGCGGGATGACTTCCGCCATCTTGTCCACGATGCGCCTGCCCGTCGGCTCGGCTTTGTCGCGGTGGCAGATGATCGCCAACGCGTCCACGACATCGTTGTTGACGAGAATGCCGACTTTGACCAGATCGCCCTCTTGGTAGCCGATCTGCTCGTAATCCATGCTCGCGTAACCCCTCGAGAGGCTTTTCAGGCGGTCGTGGAAGTCGTACAGGATTTCCCCGAATGGCACTTCGTAACGCAACTCCACGCGGCGTCCGACGTAAACCATGTCCTTCATCACGCCGCGTTTTTCAACCAGCAATTGCATGGCGCTGCCGACGTACTCTTCGGGCAGGATCACGCTGAGTTTGATGTACGGCTCCTCGATGCGGGTCACGCGGTCCATCGTTGGCAACATGCTCGGGTTTTGCATTTCAAACACTGTGCCGTCGGTCAGGGTCACGCGGTAAATCACGCTGGGCGCGGTGGCAATCAAGTCCAGGTCGAACTCCCGCTCGAGGCGTTCCTGGACGACTTCGGCGTGCAGCAAGCCCAGGAAGCCGCAGCGGAACCCAAAGCCCAGGGCTTCGGAGGTTTCTGGTTCGAAGTGCAGCGCGGCGTCGTTGAGTTGCAGTTTCTCCAAGGCTTCGCGCAATTTCGGGTAATCGTTCGTCTCCGTCGGGTACAAACCGCTGAACACGACGGGTTGCGCGGGTTTGAAGCCGGGAAAGGGCTCGGGCGTGGGGCGGCGGGCTTCGGTCACGGTGTCGCCCACGGGCGCGTCGTGGATGTCGCGGATCGCGGCGGTGAACCAACCCACGTCACCGGCTTTGAGCACCCCAGTTTTCTCGAGGGCGGGGCGGAACACGCCGACTTCGGTGACTTCAAATTCCTTGTCGGTGCTCCAGAACTTGATGCGCGTGCCCGGTTGAATCGTCCCCTCGAGCACGCGGATGAACGGAATCACGCCCTGGTACGAGGAATACACGCTGTCGAAGACGAGCGCTTTAAGCGGTGCAGCCGGGTCTCCTGGAGGGGCGGGGATGCGTTCAATAATCGCCTCCAAGATGTCCACGACGCCCTCGCCAGTCTTTCCACTGGCAAAGATCGCTTCGTCCGCCGGGATGCCGATCACATCCTCGAGTTCCTGCGCGCTTTCCACGGGCATCGCGCTGGGCAGGTCAATCTTGTTGACCACGGGAATGATGTGCAGGTTGCTGTCCACGGCGAGATACGCGTTGACGATGGTCTGCGCTTCCACGCCTTGCGAGGCGTCCACGAGCAACAGCACACCCTCGCACGCAGCCAGAGACCGGCTGACTTCATAATTGAAATCCACGTGCCCCGGCGTGTCAATCAGATGGAAAACGTACTGCTCGCCGTTCTTGGCGGTGTAATCCAACTTGACCGGCGTCGCCTTGATCGTGATGCCGCGTTCGCGTTCCAAATCCAAGGTGTCCAACGTTTGCGCGCGTTTGTCGCGTTCGGTCATCGCGCCGCAGATTTCCAAAATGCGGTCTGCCAGCGTGGATTTGCCGTGGTCCACGTGGGCGATGATCGAGAAATTTCGGATGTTCGATGGCATGGGTGCTCTCCAGCGCGAGTGTATCACCCACGTCTAGCGGGTTCTCGAGGACATCTGACAGTCTCGAGGGCTCGTCCCATTTGACGAGAGTCCAGAGTGCGTTTGTAGGGGCGCAGCATGCTGCGCCCCTACGCAACCCGAGCGGCGTATCTCGAGTCTTGCCCGTTCAGCAAATACTTTTGCCGTGTCCTCGAGCCACCGTGAGCGGCATCACGGTATGCTTGGAACAGAATGAATCCGTCCTCTCGAGTATCCGATTTGCGTGACCGCATCAACCGCGCCAACGCGCTGTATTACATCGCGGACGCGCCCGAGATCAGCGACGCGGAGTACGACGCGTTGATGCACGAGTTGAAGTCGCTCGAGGCGGCGCACCCGGAGTTGGTGACTGCCGACAGCCCGACGCAAAAGGTTGGCGCGCAGACCATCCAGAACACGATTTTCGCACCGATCAAACATCCGACGCCGCTGATGAGCTTGGACAACGCGTTCAACGACACGGACCTGCAAAGCTTCGAGGACAAGCTCAACAACGTCATGGGCGTGAAGGGTGTCAGCAGGCGCTACACGTGCGAGTTGAAAATTGACGGCTTGAGCATCAACATCCTCTACAAAAAAGGGCAGTTGCAATGGGCGGCAACGCGCGGCGACGGCGAGACCGGCGAGGACGTGACGCAGAACATCTTGACGATTCCCGACATTCCGCGCACGCTCAAAGAACCCATTGATCTCGAGGTGCGCGGCGAGGTGTATCTGAGCCGTTCAGAATTCGCGCGGATCAACGCGGAACTCGAGGAGAACGCGCTGCCGCCGTTCAAAAATCCGCGCAACGCCGCTGCGGGCACGCTGCGTCAGAAGGACGCGAACATCACCGCCAGCCGCAACCTGCGCGCGTACCTGTACGCCGTGGGTTCGCACCGGGGCTTGCCAGTCAAGACGCAATCGGGTTTATTGGAGTACCTGGGTCAGCTTGGCTTCCCCGTGTCCAAGCAGTTCGAGACCGTGGACGGCGTGGCGGGCATCGCGGATTACCACACGCGCATGACGGCGGCTCGAGGGGAATTTGAATTCGACGCCGACGGCTCCGTTGCCAAGATCGAGGACTTGACGCTGCAAGACGAACTGGGCTTCACGGCCCGAGCCCCGCGCTGGGCGATTGCGTACAAGTTCCCGGCAGAGGAAGTCGTGACCACGTTGCTCGAGATCACGTATCAAGTTGGGCGCACGGGCAAGATCACGCCCGTGGCAAACCTCGAGCCCCGTCTGCTCGAGGGTTCCGTGGTATCCCGCGCCACGCTTCACAACGAGGATTTCATTCGCGCCCTCGATTTGCGCGTGCGCGACCGTGTGGTCTTGCGCAAAGCGGGCGGTGTGATCCCGGAGATCGTCAAGGTCAAACTCGAGGAGCGCCCCGTTGACAGCGTGGAAATCACCTTCCCGACGCACTGCCCGGTGTGCGGCACGGTGTTGGAGCGGGATGGCGCGCACACCTTCTGCACGAACGACGCCTGCGCCGCCAAGGAATTCGAGCGCATCCGCCACTTCGTCAGCCGCGACGCGATGGACATTGCTGGATTGGGCGACGAACGCATCCGACAACTTCAAGCCGCCAACCTCATCCGCGACGCGGGCGACCTCTACAACCTGACCCTGGAGCCCATCGCTGCGCTCGAGCGCATGGGTGAAAAAAGCGCGCAGAATTTGCTGACGCAAATCGAGAACAGCAAGAAGCAATCACTCGCGCGCTTGGTCTATGCCCTGGGGATCCCGCACGTCGGCGAGAAAGTCTCGGCATTGCTCGAGCGCAAATACGGTACCCTCGAGGCGATTTTGAACGCGACCGCCGAAGACCTCGCGGGCATCTCGGGGATCGGTCCTGGATTGGCGCAGAGCGCGGTCAGCGGCTTGCACCTTGAGCGCATCAAAGCCCTGCTCGAGAGGCTGGTAGCGGCTGGCGTCAACACCGTCAGCACCGCACAACCCATCGGCACGCAACTCGCGGGGTTGAACTTCGTCATCACCGGTTCGCTCAGCACACCGCGCGATGCCCTGCAAGCCCGCCTCGAGGCGATGGGGGCGCGCGTGACGGGCAGCGTCACGAAGAAAACGAGTTACTTGATCGCGGGCGAAAACGCGGGGAGCAAATTGGAAAAAGCCACGGAGCTGAAAGTGCCCGTGCTCGACGAAGCCGGACTCGAGACGTTGCTGGCGGAGAAAACCGCGCCTGCCGTGTAACTGCTCGAGCAATCGAGGCTCGAGCCTGTGCTGTAGGGGCGAAGCATGCTTCGCCCCTACGCTTGGCATGCCGAGTCCTGGACTCGAGAAACGGCGCCGAGGGAATTCGAGTCGCCCGCCAGCGTGAGGTGTTGATCGGTTCGACGGTGCTCAACAGCGTCGCTCCTCGAGCGACCTGGGCGGGCAGTGCTGGCAACTCGAGAAGCTGACTGTGACAACGCGCCGAAAGCCCAACGTTTAACGATCCAGAACGATGCTTTGGGTCGCACTCATGTCATCGCGGTTCTCGCTCTGCCATTCGCGGCGCACTTCATCGCCACTTTTGGACAGGTGCACCGTGTTGCCATCCACGCTTTCCACCCAAGCGAGCGGAATGAAGTGGTGGAACCCGTCTGGGGAATCGTTCTTGGTCAATTTGATCTGGTCCCCCTCGACTTTGTCCACCGTGCCGACGTGCTCGCCAGCAACGCCGTTCATGCTGCCTTCGCCCTTGGCGTGGACCATCATGTGCTCTTGGATGTTCAAGTGCTTCAACATGGCTAACCCTCCTTTGGGGACGCGCAGCATGGGCGTCCGGGCTGAGGAGCACTTGAGGGTTTCAGCGTTGCGCGGGCGCGAACTGCGCGATGCCGCCCGCCGCGTCGAACCGCGCCTCGAGGCTCGAGACGCTTTGGGTCGGTTTGCTGTTCGCGTCGCCCGGCAACGTGCCCGCGAACACCTCCAAGGCGTCTGCGTACCCGTCGCGGTCACTGTCGGCGCTTGGCGTGAAATTTGCATCGAACTGTTTTTTCAAATCTTCGAGGCTCGCGCTGGGTTTGCTGTCGCGGTCGTCCGGGTTCGTGCCTGCCATTCGCTCGAGCGCATCTGGATAGCCGTCCCGGTCACTGTCGCCGCCGTAGCGCACGGCGTTGTACAGCGCGTCTTGAATGCTTTGCTTCTTGCCGCGCCAGAAGCCGACCGCCAAGCCGAACGGGTTCCACGGCGCATCACCCTTGGCGTTGACATGGCAGATTTGGCATTGCGCTGTGGCGAGCGCGCTTTGCGGCACGCGCTCGAGTTTGAAGACGCGGTAGGCTTGGGCTTCGAAGCCGCTTCTGGACAGCGCCAGCGGCGCGAGCAACAGCGTGGCAAATGCAACGGGCAGGGCTCTCGAGGCGGTCATCCGAAATTGGACGCGGTTGCTGGGCTCGAGGTTCCCCGCGCTCAGATCAGGATATGCTCAGTCCAGCGCGGTTTCGCGGATGAACAGCGCGAAGTTCTGGATCGGGTTGTACGTTTCGATGTTGGTGATGAACGTGCCGTCGGGGTTGAACTTGCGGATGATGTGCCCGCCGCGCCGCGCGGCGTACACGAACCCCTGGGCGTCCACGGCGATGTCCATGACCTGCGTGGTGTCCTCGCCGGTGAGCGATTCGATGGCGTAGGTCGGCCCTTGCTTGCCCGTGGGCGGGATCAGCGTTCTGATCTTGCTGCTTGAAGCGTCGCTGATGTATGTGACGCCGGTGGAATCCACAGTCACGCCGTCGAGCGTGCGCAGTTCGCTGCTGTCCGGGCGCAGTTTGAAGCTGTAGCGCTGAATGAACTCGCCTTCGGCGTCGAAGCGCTGCACGCGGCGGTTGCCGTAATCCAAGACGTACACGCGTCCGTCCGCCCCCGCGACGATGGCCCTCGGGTCATCGAACTGCCCCAGTCCGGTGCCGCGGCTGCCGAACTTGCCCAGGAACTCGCCGTCCTTCGTGTAGCGCTGCACCGCGTGCGATTCGCCGTCCAAGACGTAAATCTGCCCCCAGTGGCTGGCGGCAATCGCCATCGGGTACAAGAATTCGCCAGGGTTCATGCCGTAGCGCCCGAACGCCAAGACCTGCTTGCCGTCTTTTGTAAACTTGCGGATGATGTTGCTGCTCGCCTCGCCCATGCGGTTTTCGAAGACGCTGGCGTAAATGTGAAAGTCCGTGTCGCACGCCACCGCCAGCGGTGCGATGGGGAGCTTGTCGCTGCCGATGCCGACCTGTCCGAAGCTGTGCTCGAGGTCGCCCTTCGGTGAGAGGATGCGCAAAGGACCTTTGCGCGTGTTGAGGCTCAAGACCAGGTGCGCGGGACCCTCGAGGTTCGTCTCCTGGCGCATGATCCCGCCCTCGAGCAGTTCAATCACCTCGCCCAGACTGGGGCGCTTGTCGGGGTCTTTCTCGATCATGCGCATGATCAGGTCGTTGACCTTCTGCGGGACCTCCAAATTGTGCTGGCGCGGCGGCGTCGGCGTTTGGAAGATCTGCGCCTGCACGACCGCCTCGTACCCGCCTTTGAACGCGGTTTGCCCGGTGACCATCTCGTAGAAGACCAACCCCAAACTGTAGATGTCCGTGCGGTGGTCAATCTTGTTGCCTCGAGCCTGCTCTGGGCTCATGTACACCGGCGTGCCGACGCGTGCCCCGGTCATGGTCAGGCGCGTCAAGACCTTGCCCGCGGCGATGCCGAAATCCATCAACTTCACCGCGCCCGGCTCCAAGCCAACCGGATTGTCGGCGCGCAGCGCGTTCTTGGACACCATGATGTTGCCGGGCTTGATGTCGCGGTGGATGATGCCCTGCTTGTGGATGTAGCGCAGCGCGTCGGCGGTGAGGACCATGACCTGCACGCTCTGCTCCAAGGAGATGCGGCGCGTTTCGATCAAATTCTCCAAGGATTCGCCTTCGATCAGTTCCATGGCGATGAAATGCGTCGCGCCCTCGTTGCTGTGCTCAAAGACCTTGACGATGTTCGGGTGCGACAGGCGCATCAGCACCTCGGCTTCGCGGTGGAAGCGGCGCACGAAGCGCGCGTCCGCGACGAACTTGTCCTGCGGAATTTTCAGCGCCACGATGCGGTTGTCGTCCTTGCGCCGGGCCTTGAACACGGTCGCCATGCCGCCGATGCCGACGCGGTCCATGACCTCGTAACGGGTCAAACCCACGCTGTCGGGCTTGCCGCTCTTGCCGCCGATGCCGACCAGCGTTGGCGCGCGCACCGGCACGTTGCGACGCTTTTGGGAGCGGCGCTTCCTGACCGTGTAGACCTCCAACGGCACGAGCACCGCCACGAACACCAGCGCGCTGATGACGAGCACGCTGACCGCGCGTTCCGGTCGCGCTTGCCCAGAGGCGTACCCTGGCTCGAGGTTGAGGACCCACAAGAGGATCGCCAGAATCAGGCTCAGCCCGCCTGTGATCGCACTCAACACACCTGCGCCCGCCCGCGCCGAGTACAACCCGACCGTGAACAGCGCCAGCAACACCAAGAGCACGAACGCGGTCACGCTGGAACCTGCGCGATCACGCCGGTGATGTTGTCCAAGCCGCCGCGGGCATTCGCCAAGCCGATGAAGTACTCGATGGCGTCGTGCAAGTTGACGTTCGGGCGAGAGAGTTCATTCAACAGCTCAAACTCGTGCACGAAGCCGTGCAAACCGTCGCTGCTCAAAAAAAACACGTCGCCGGGGAGCACGTTCATGCTGCCGATGTCCACCGTGACCTGCGCGCGCGTTCCAAGGGCGCGCATCAGTTGATTGCGGTTCGGGTGGTTTTCGGCTTCCTCAGGGGTCAAAATGCCTTGCTCCACCTGGAACGCCACCCACGAGTGGTCGCGGGTGAACTGCTTCAACTCGCCCTTGCGGATCAAAAAGCCCCTCGAATCGCCGATGTGGCCGTAGTACAACTTGCGCTCCATGATGACGCAGACGGTCAGTGTCGTGCCCATGCCACTGAACTGCGGGTTCTCCAGGGCTTCGCGGTTGATCTTGCGGTTGGCAGCCAGAATGCTTTTCTCCAGCGCTTTGTCCATGCCCACCGCGGCGTTCCCCGCGGAGATGTACTCCACGTAATCGCCCACCGCTTTGCTGACAACTTCAATGGCGCTTTTGCTGGCGCGCTCACCCGCCGCCGCGCCGCCCATGCCGTCCGCGACCGCGAAAAACGCCACCTGTCCGCGCGGCGAAACCAAGGATTTCACGCGGTGGTAATCCTCGTTGTGCTCACGCACCCGCCCGACGCTCGAGCCGTGACCGAAGATGATGTTGGCTTTGTGGGAAGAGACCATAAGAAGGGGGAAAGGCAGAAAAACAATGCTGGGGACGATGCTGCTTCGGAGTCTACCACCCGTGCCCTCGAGCCCCGCGCTGTTTGGTCACGTCGCGCACAGTTTCCCTTCACATGAAGGCGGTTTGCGTTGCTCGAGGCACAATGAAGGACCGTGTCCAGAGCGTTCGTCAAAGAGGACAGTGCCGCGCCGGAAATCAAACTCGGCGCGTACCGCGTCTACATTGGTGACTCGAGGTTTGACTTCGAGCCTGTGCCCGTGGACTCGAGCAACGACCTCGTGCGCGCGTTGCGCTTGACGCTGCGCAGGCGAGGCTACGCGCAGTTGCGCGACGACGCAGGAACCCTGCTGCTCGAGGTGCTGTGAAGGGCTCGAGAGGGTGCACGAAACCTCGAGACTCCTCACTTGCTTGTTGCATCCATGAACCGCGCAGGGGCGTTGTGCCCTGCACACATGGGTGTGACGCATGCTGCGCTCCTACAGCCAAAGCTCAGGCGTCATCTCGAGACTCAGCGCGGTGCACACCTCCGGCAACCCTCGAGCGGTACAGTGCATAACGACCGCCAGTGACCCCAACCGCCTGCCCTTACTGGGCCGCCCCTCTCGAGGTCACGGCAACGCGTTGTGCGCGGTGCGGCGCGACCCTGGAAGGTTTGGCTGCCGCGCTGCCAGCTGGGACGCAGGTCGGCGCGTACACGCTGGGAGCCCCGCTCGGGCAGGGCGGGTTCGGCATCACGTACACGACCAACGACGCGGCGGTCGCCGTCAAAGAGTTCTATCCGGGCGACATCGCCACTCGAGGGCTGAGCGGTCGCGTCGTGCCTCTGCCCGGTCAAAGCGAATCGTTCACAGAAAGCCTCTCGAGGTTCGCGCGAGAAGCCCAAATCTTGCGTGCCCTGGAGCATCCCGCGACCACCGGGTACATTGCTTTCTGGCAGGAGAACAACACCACGTACCTGGCAATGGAACGCATCCACGGCGAGAGCTTAGAAGCCAGAATTGCCCAAGGCGAGAAACTGAGCGAGGTTCGAGCCAGACGCGCCATGCTCGAGATTCTGAGCTTGCTCGAGGTCGTGCACGCGCAAGGCTTGCTGCACCGCGACATCAAACCGGGCAACATCGTGCTCACCGAGCGACGCGCGGAGTTGATTGACTTCGGCAGCGCCACCAGCTTCACCCGCGCGGGCGTGACAACGCGCTTGCTCACGCCGGAATACGCGCCGCTCGAGCTGTACGGAAAAAACGTGCAACTCTCGCCCGCGAGTGATCTGTACTCCTTGTGTGCGACGTTTTACGAAGCCCTCACGCTGCGAAAACCACCGAGCGCCATTGACCGCATGAACGGCGCAACGGTGATTCCCGTGCGAACGCTAGAGCCTGCCGTCAGTGTGGAATTTGCGCAGGCACTCGAGACGGGATTGGCGCTCAGGGTAGAAAACAGGCACTCGAGCGCAAATGGATTGATCGAGGCATTGACCAAGCTTCAACGCGTCCAATCAACCCAACATGCTTCTGTTTTAACGCCGACCAGACCAGTACAGGTGAGCGTTCCTCGGTCGTTCGCCGCATTGCCTCAAGCACACGTTCAAACGGCAACGGTCGCGCCTTCACCGAATCCCAATGTTGTGCCGAAACTCGTGGCTAATGTTGTCGCATTGGCGTTTTTGGTCAGCGCATTGTTTTTGATTTGGCCACGATCACCTGCGCCTGTCTCGAGCCCTTCTGTTCGTGCCTCGACCTTTTCTCAAACAATCCAAGACGACGCCAATGAGCGCGCCAAATGGCGCGAAGAAAGAATTATTGGACACGCAACCAAGGTGTGCCGTGAGTTCAATCAGCGGCAAGCGGTGCCTTCGGTTTATTGGTTCGCAGACGTGACAAGCGGCAACGGAGAGACTGGCGCGGTTTCACTGATGGTCTCGCTCAGCGACCGTCAACGCTTAACGCCTTTGTTGGGCGGCAATCTTGATTCGGTTAGGGCCTTGATTCTGTCTCCATCTTTTGTAAATCGCTGGAAAACGCTAATCGTCAAGACCTTTGATGAACCACAGATATCCACCGTGTTCCTCTTTGTAAGAACGCTCGAGAGCACTGCGCAACCCATTCTTTGGAGTTCGGTCTCGCGTCAGCAATTGCCTAGTCTCAAGAATGCGGCCGCGAACGATGCAATTCAAAGAGCCATGAACATCAGGGGAGTCAAGCCATAACCCCTGTCTAGCCTTCACGCTCAACTATTACAAATTGAATCCCGGAATCGGTTGCGGCATCAGTTTCTGCACCGCGCCGTCGGGGTGCTCGAGGTGCAGTTTTAGGGCGTATTCGCCCACGCTGTCGGGCGTGATGAAACCTTCGCGCGTGCCGCCGCCGCGTTGACGGTCAAGAATATTGGCGATGAACAGTTGGTAGACGCGGGCGTCGAATCGCTCGGCCTCTTGCGCCAAGATTTGTGCCATCGTCAGTTGCGCGGTTCCGGCGACGGTGATGAGCGTACTGGCGGGGTTGTAGAGGACGTTGCCCGGTCCGCCGATGAGGATGTGCGTGCCGCTGCGTTGTGTGCGCATGGCGGGCAGTACGTGGCGGGCGACGGCGTAATGGGCTTGGAGGTTGTCGCGCATGACGCGTTCCCAGTCGTCCAACGTGGTGTCCATCAGTTGCGGTCCGCGCCACCACCCGCCGAGGCTGGCGACGCTCAGGTCCAAGCGTCCGTGCCGCTCGAGGATGCCAGAGACGACGCGTTCTGCGCCGTCGAAGGTGCTGACATCGGCTTCCACGGTCTCGAGGTGCGTGTCATTGACGCCCGCTTCGCGCACGTAACCGCGCAGTTGCTCGAGGCGTGCGGGGTTGCGCGAGGGCACGACGACGTGGTGTCCAGCGCGCAGCAGGGCGCGGGTGATGCCTTCGCCGATGTTGCCGGTTCCGCCGCTGACGAGGGCGATGGGTTGGGTGGCCTTGCTGGCAGGGTTGGTCGTGACTTACCTTTCGTAAGTGAGTGTAGACCTGCGGGCTTACCCTTGTCAAGCCGCTTCTTTTTCATAATGATGTGCATATGCCCAAAACCGCGAAAGCAAACCCGATTCCCAGCCACGCCCTCGAGCGGGGACCGTTCAGCCCTGGCTTTCACGCCGCGACAGAACTGATCGGCAAGCGCTGGACGGGCGCGATTCTCTACAGCCTGTTCCACGGCTTAAAACGCTTCTCCGACTTGGAAGACGCCGTGCCGGGACTGAGCGCGCGGATGCTGTCTGAACGGCTCAAAGAACTCGAGACCGAAGGTTTGGTCAACCGCCAAGTGCTCCCAGAAACGCCCGTGCGCATCGAATACACCCTCACCGCCAAAGGCGACGCCCTGCGCCCGATCTTCATGGCGATCAACCACTGGGCGGACACGTGGAACGTCGGCGCGAACCTCGAGCGCTGATCGGCACGGGTTTACGGATTCGGTCTGTGCTGAACAGCAAAAAGTGCTGTCTCGAGACGCTGCTCTCATCCCCAACCCTTCTCTCGACATCGAGAGAAGGGAGCCATCTCGAGACACGCCGTTGCCCTCTCTCGTGGTCACGAGAGAGGGCCGCCACGAAGTGGCGGGGTGAGAGCGGCCACCAACGCCGTCGAAACGCGCTTGTGCGACACAATGTCTGCTTGAGTTGATGCGAACAACGCGACCCTCGAGCGCCCTGTCTAGCCTTCACGCTCGAGCCATCCGCACCCCTCGAGCTAACGTTTGTGACGTGACCCTCCCAACCTATCCCTTGCCCGATGCGCGCGGGCGTTTCGGTCGCTTCGGTGGGCGCTACGTGCCCGAAACTTTGATCCCGGCGCTCGAGGAGTTGCGCGCGGCTTACGAAGACGCGAAGAACGATCCAGCGTTCCTGGCGGAGTTCCGCACGATTCTGCGTGAGTACGTCGGGCGACCCAGCCGGTTGTACTTCGCCAAAAACCTGACTGAGCGGCTGGGCGGCGCGAAGATTTATTTGAAGCGCGAGGATTTGAACCACACCGGCGCGCACAAGATCAACAACACCATCGGTCAAGTGCTGCTCGCCAAGCGCATGGGGAAGAAACGAATCATCGCCGAGACCGGCGCGGGGCAGCACGGCGTGGCAACAGCGACCGCGTGCGCCCTGATGGGACTCGAGTGCATCGTCTACCAAGGCGAGGAGGACGTGCGCCGTCAAGCCTTGAATGTGTTCCGCATGAAGCTGCTGGGTGCAGAAGTGCGTCCAGTCTCGAGCGGAACCAAGACGCTCAAGGACGCGACGAACGAAGCCATCCGCGATTGGGTGACGAACGTCCGCACGACGTTTTACGTCTTGGGCAGCGTCGTCGGTCCGCACCCGTACCCGGCGATGGTGCGCGATTTCCAGAGCGTCATCGGCGAGGAAACCAAAGCGCAATTGCTCGAGGTCGAAGGGCGTGAAATCCCAGACGCCGTGGTCGCCTGCGTCGGCGGTGGCAGCAACGCCATCGGCATCTTCGCACCGTATGCGTACTTGGAGAATCGCCCGCGCTTGATCGGTGTCGAAGCCGCTGGGCACGGCGTGGAGAGCGGTTTGCACGCGGCGAGCGTCGCGGGCGGCAAAGTCGGCGTGCTGCACGGCAGCATGATGTATTTGCTGTTCGATGACAGCGGGCAGATTCAACCCGCGCATTCGGTGAGCGCGGGCTTGGATTACCCCGGCATCGGACCGGAGCACAGCTTTTACGCCGAGACTCGAGTGGCGGAGTACGTGCCCGTTACGGACGCCGAAGCGCTCGAGGGGTTCAAGTTGCTGAGCGAATGTGAAGGGATTATCCCGGCACTCGAGACCGCGCACGCCATTGCGTACCTGAAAACGCTCGCACCGGAACTGGGCAAAGACGCGGTGATCGTCGTCAACCTCTCCGGGCGTGGCGACAAAGACGTGCAAGAAGCGATGCGCGTCATGGCGGACATGGAGGCGGCGCGTGGAGCCGCACATTAGTGGGCTCGAGATTGGGGCGCTCGAGGTTGCGGAACTGCCTGATGCCTTGGCGCTGCAAAAGATGGCGTTCATGACCGAAGCCGTGCTGTACGACAACCCGTTTCTCGCGGCACTCGAGGAGACTTTTTCCGACATCAGGTGCGAATTCTCGAGCAAGACGTTTCTGGCAGCACACCTCGAGTCTCGGTTGGTCGGCGTCGTGCGCGGACATGTTAGGAACGGCGTGGGCATCATCGAGCGCTTGGTCGTGCATCCAGGTTATCGCGGTCACGGCATCGGCGGTGCGCTCGTGCACGCCCTCGAGCAACACCTGAACACCTCGAGTTACACGCTGTTCACAGGCGCGAAAAGCGCCGCGAATATCCGCTTGTATGAACGCCTCGGCTACCGCGTCACCCGCACGCAAACCACCGACGCAGGCACGCCCCTCGTCCACCTCGAGAAACCTTGAAGTTGCTGTTGGCTAGTGGCTAGCAGCTAGAAGCCAGGAGCTTTATGAACCGCATCGAACACGCTTTCTCCCACGCCCAATCCGAATCCAGAGCCGCCTTCGTCGGGTACTTGCCCGCAGGCTATCCAACCAGAGAACGCTTCCTGACCGCCGCCACGCAACTGCTCGAGTACGCCGATTTGCTCGAGATTGGGATGCCGTACTCCGATCCTTTGGGCGACGGTCCAGTGATTCAAAAAGCGGGCGAAGCAGCGCTGGCGGGCGGCATGACGGTCACAGGAATGTTCGAGCAGGCTGCCGACTTGCGGGCACACACCGATAAAGCGCTGATGGTCATGACGTACTACAACCCGATTTTGGCGACGGGCGAGGAGCGCTTTGTCTCGAGTGCCGTGGACGCAGGCGTGGACGGGTTGATCCTGCCCGACCTGCCGCCGGACGAAGCCGACACATTGATCCCGCTGGCTCGAGCGGCTGGACTGAAACTCACGTTTTTGCTCGCGCCGACGAGCACGCGTGACCGCATTGAACTCGTGGCGAAGGAAACCACCGGCTTCATCTACGCCGTGTCGGTGACGGGCGTCACCGGGGCTCGAGTGGGCGTGCCCGAGGAAGTGCCTGCGCTGGTCGCAGGCATCAAAGCGGTCACTGAGAAGCCGGTCGCCGTGGGCTTCGGCATCTCCGGGTTCGAGACGGCGCAAGCCGTTGCTAAGGTCGCAGACGGTGTGGTTGTCGGAAGCGCTCTGGTGACGACGGCAGGGCGCGGGGAATCGCTCGAGCCTTTGGCGCGTGAAATTCTCGAGGGGTGCAGGAAGGCTTAGGTCAGCGGTTTCTCGAGGCAGAGCACGGGGTACTGCTTGTCGTCCCACGTGTCCGTGGACGTTTTGAACACCGTGAACCCCAGCCGTTGGTACAGCGCCAGTGCGGGCGTGTTCGCTGGTTCCACCATCAGCGTCACGCGCCGCGCCCCTTCGAGCCTCGATTGGTTCTCGAGCGTTTCAATCAACAGCCGTGCGATGCCCTGCCGTCGGTGCGCCGCGTGCACCTCGAGCGCTTGCAGGTACACGGCGTCCTTGGACAAGTCTGAATCGGCGTGTTCGCGCACGAGTTGCACCGTGCCAACCATTTGAGCAGCCTCGAACGCGACGAAGATCAACCGTTTCCCATCCTCGAGCAATGCGAATTCTTGCACCAGCGCGGCGCGCAGGGCAGGTGTTGCACCGCGCCACTCGAGCATTGCGGGCAGGTCGGCAACCGTGGCAGTGCGAACGGTGACTTGCACACCACACTGTACTCGGCTCGAGGATCACCCAATCTGCACCCTCGAGCGTCAAGTTTCACAGGCGGCTCGGGCAGTGGGCGTTCACGGTTCTCGCCTCGAGCCCGAGGGTTTTTGGCTTTTCAAGTTTCGCATTGAAATCATTTTTTGCATTGTCAACAAGTGGGTTTTTCGTGGTGTTTAAGGGCTTTTTCGTTGACAGAAGCCCGCATTTTGAGTACACTCGCTGTACCGATTTCCGCGCGAGCGGCTGTTCAATTCTCGAGCGCTTTCGGAGGAGGTACGAGCCCGTAACGAAGCAAGATTGCTCTGTGCAGACCCACAGCGTGCAGTCCCACAGCGTTCGCCCTCGTCGCGCTTTTCGCGCACAATCTGGAAGGTGTTTTATGGGTCAGCCCGCGCGCAACGCGTGCTCCACGGTGTTTCATCTCTATTCCCGGCGGTGGTCGGGGCGTTGGTACTTCGGTTAGGTCGCTGCTGACCTCAGCCGTCCACCAAGCCTGAATCTCGAGCAACTTGTCTCGAGCCACACCACCGGAGAATTTTTGTGAACATCTTGATTATCGGAGCTGGAGGCGTCGGCGGCGCGTTTGCCGCGATTGCCGCACGGCGCGCGTTCGTCACACAACTCGTCATCGCCGACGTGAACCTGGAAAAAGCCCAGCGCATTGCCTCGAGCGTCGCGGCATCGGGGAAACCAATTTTCGCAGAAGCTGTGGACGCCTCGAGCGAAGACAGCGTGCACGCGCTCGCCGTCAAGCACAGCGCGGACGCGATTGTGAATCTATGCGCGCCGCTGTTCAACCCACCGATCTTCGCCGCTGCCCTGCGCGCGGGTTGCACGTATTTGGACACGGCGTCCAACCTGTCGCAGCCGCACCCAGAGAAGCCTTACGAGCGTTTGGGCAAGGCACTCGGGGCGGATCAATTCGCGCAGTTTGAGACCTGGGCGGCTCGAGGGCAATTGGCGATCACCAGCATGGGCGTGGAGCCCGGCTTGTCTGACGTGTTCGCACGGTACGCCGGTGACCATCTGTTCAGCCGCATTGACGAGATTGGGGTGCGCGACGGCGGCAACTTGAGCGTGGACGGCTACGCCTTCGCGCCGACGTTCAACATCTGGACGACCATCGAAGAATGCCTCAACCCACCGATTTTGTACGAGCGAGAACGTGGTTGGTACACGTCTGAACCGTTTTCTGAGCCCGAGATTTTTACCTTCCCCGAGGGCATCGGTCCGCTCGAGTGTGTCAACGTCGAGCACGAGGAAGTCTTGTACATTCCCCGTCACGTGGACGCGGGGCGCGTGACCTTCAAGTACGGCTTGGGCACGGAGTTCATCGAGGTCTTGAAGACGTTGCACAAATTGGGTTTGGATTCCACGCGCAAGGTGCGCGTCGGGAACGCCTTGGTCAGCCCTCGAGACCTCGTGGCGGCGACGCTGCCCGACCCGGCGGCGCTCGGCGAGCGCATGCACGGCAAGACTTGCGCGGGCACGTGGGTGCGCGGCACGGGCAAGGACGGTTTGCCGCGCGAGGTGTACCTGTACCATGTCGCGGACAACGCCGTGACGATGCGCGACTACGGCTGCCAGGCGGTGGTGTGGCAAACGGCGATCAACCCAGTCGTGGCCTTGGAGTTGATTGCGACCAGCGCGTGGCGCGGGGCGGGCGTGCATTGCCCGGAAGCCTTCGACGCCGTGCCATTTCTGAATTTGCTGGCAGCGTACGGCGCACCGCACCGGATCGAGGAGCGCGTGCCGTACCGCGTCCAACCGGGGCTCGAGCGGGGCGCGTTCGTCAGCGGAGACTGATTCTCGGGGTGCGTCTCGAGATGCTGTGGGTTCGAGGACACCCGCTTGGAGCCGCGCTCAGTCTTCGACGGGAACCGCGTCGTCTTCGGGGGGCACGGGCAGGCTCGCCACGGGCAAACCGACGCTCGCGCCGGGGTTGCGGTCCGGCGTGAGGCTGTCTGCGAGCGGCGCGTCCTCAGAGGTTTCGTTGAGCATCGCTTTGGTTTCGGGGCTCAAATCGCCTTTGGGGTCCAGGTTCACGGCGGGTTTGTCAGGCATGCCTGGCATTACACTGCGTTCGTGTCTTGGATTCGTCATCGGCGCGTCGGCGCGGCGCAGGTTTACTCGCTCACGGATGGACAGTTCCGGTTGGACGGCGGCGCGATGTTCGGCACCGTGCCGCGCGTGCTGTGGGAACGCTTGAATCCGCCGGACGAACGCAACCGCATCGGCTTGCGCATCAATCCGCTCTTGATCCAGTTGAACGGCAAGAACGTCCTCGTGGAAACCGGGATGCACGACAAGGGCAGTGAAAAGTTCGAGTCAAACTTTGCCCTCGAGCGCGACGAAACGCTGTACGGTTGCTTGCGCGAAGTGGGCTTGACGCCGGACGACATTCACCTCGTCGTCAACACGCACCTGCACTTCGACCACGCGGGGCGCAACACGGATGCGTTCTCGCAGCCGACGTTCAAACACGCGCGCTACATCGTGCAGCGCCAGGAACTCCATGACGCCACGCACACGCACGAACGCAACCGCGCGAGTTACCTCAGCGCGGATTTCGAGCCGATCATGGAAGCAGGGCTGTTTGATACGTTGGACGGTGAAACCGAGTTGCTGCCCGGTTTGCGCGTGGTGCCCGCGCCGGGGCACAACCTTGGGCAACAAGCGGTCATCTTGGAGAGCGAAGGCGAGACGCTGGTGTACGTCGCGGATTTGATGCCGACCGCCGACCACGCGCCGTACCCGTACATCATGGGGTACGACCTTTACCCGGTGACGACCCTCGAGGTGAAAAAGCAGTGGTTCGCGCAGTGGGCTCAAGCCAACGCCCTGATCTGCCCGCCGCACGATCCGCGCTACCCCTGGGGACGACTCGAGCCGAAGGAAAAGGGCGGCTACGCGTTCAGGGCAGAAGAGGCATAAATCCGATTGCCTCGAGCTTCGGGTGATTGATGTGGGGACAGGGATCGCGCCGTTTCGCCCATGCGAACATGGGTGCTGTGCTCATGCGAACATGGGTTCGACGCGCGCAGATCAGCACTTTCCCTGTCCGGTGCAATGGCGGCGCGAGGTCTACGTTTCGATCCATCAGGTCTCGAGCAGGCGACCGGCGCTCTTGCGAAAAGCTGCGGCTCGAGGCTCAAGCACTTCCAGACGTTGATGCGAACGAGAGAACGACCCGCTTGCGGACGGGGACCAGCCCCGTCCCTACGCCCCCAACGTCATCGCGTTCACCCGTCCATGTACAACGTCTTGGCTGTAATTGGCGCGAGCGCCAACTCGAGCGCGCCCGTCCACATCTGCGAGCGCGTGTAGCGCCCAGCGGTCAGCACGCCAATCGCGCCGCCTGTTGTCTGGGTCACGCGTTGCGCCGCCACGTCGTCCATCACGCGCGACAGTTCCTCGCCCGCGCGGACCCGAGCGGCGACTTTCGGGGGCAACTGCAACCACCCGCCGCACGCCAAGCCGGTGCGTCCGCTCGCGTGCTCGACGGCGGCGATGCTGACCAGCCACGCGCCGTCGTCATTGTCCACGAAGCCGCCCTCGAGCCCGACGCCGTACAGGGCACCGGGATGCGCGAGCGCGGCAGCGGCGCGGTTGCGAGCGCCCAAGACGGTTTGCGCCCAGCCGATGGGTTGATCGGGCACGCCGCTGGGCAGGCTCAAACCGATCACGGGCAGTTCTGGCTCCAATGTGGCGAACACGTGCTTGACTGGCTCGAGCTTGGCGGGGTTGGTGCTGGCGCAGACGATCACACCCGAAGTTTACGCGCGTCAGGGCTTCGTTTGGGGTTCTCCAACCGCCTTGAAACGCGCTGCTCGAGACAGCAGGTCCATCGGCGGCTCGGGCAAACCCGGTGTTGCGTCGAGGCTCGAGGTTCTTGATCCAAGCGCCGTACACTGTTGCGCACATGGACGCGCCGTTGACACACCGCTCGGAGTACACCCAGGGCACCTTGGAGGAACACAATGTGCTCGCCGATCCCCTGGCGCAACTCGCGCGCTGGCTCGAGGACGCCGAGCGCGCGGGTGTTGTGGAACCCAACGCGATGACCGTGGGCACGGTCGGGGCAAACGGTCAACCCTCGAGCCGCGTTGTCCTGCTGCGCGGATTGGATGGCGGGTTGACGTTTTTCACGAATTACGATTCGCGCAAAGGTGAGGAAATCGGCGTGGACGCGCTGGTTTGTGTGAACTTCTGGTGGGGCGCGTTGGAGCGCCAAGTGCGCGTGGAGGGCACGGCAACGCGCCTCAGCGCCGCCGAGTCCGACGCATACTTCGCCAGCCGCCCGTTGGAGAGCCAATTGGCGAGCGCCGCCAGCCCGCAAAGCCAGCCGATCACCCGCGCCGATCTGGAGGCTCGCGTGGCGGCGTTGCGCGCGCAATACCCGAAAGCTGTGCCGCGCCCCGCGCATTGGGGCGGTTACCGCATCGCGCCCGAACGCGTGGAGTTCTGGCAGGGTCGTGCCGCGCGGCTGCACGACCGCCTCGTGTACACGCCAAGCGGTGCGGGCTGGACGATTTCGAGGCTCGCGCCTTGAAGGGTCATCGGCGGTACGCCCAGCCCGTCAAACGCGTCTCGAGCCACGCGAACACGGCGTAAAACGCGATGCCGATGGCGGCGATGGTGATGAGTCCGGCGTACACCAAACTGACTTGCAGGCTCGAGGATGCCGAGATCATCAAGTAGCCAATGCCCGCGTTGCTGGCGCTGATTTCGGAGATCACCGCGCCGACGAACGCCAGGGTCACGGCGACTTTCAGCGACGCAAAAAAATACGGCGCGCTGCGCGGCAAGCCGACTTTCAAAAAGACTTCGGCTTTGGACGCGCCCAACGCCCGCAGCACGTCTTGCAACTCGGGTTCCACCGTTGCCAAGCCCGTGGCGACGTTCACGGCGATGGGGAAGAAGCTGATCAAAAACGCCGTGAGGATCGCGGGCGGTGAGCCGATGCCGAACCAGATCACCAGGATTGGCACGAGCGCCGCTTTGGGCACGCTGTTGAAGCCGATCAGCACGGGGTAGAGCGCGGCATAGGCGAGCCTCGAGTAGCCGATCAGTGCGCCGAGGAATACGCCGACCAGCACCGACAGCGCGAAGCCCGTCATGCTCGTCCACACGGTCTGCCACGCGTTCCCGGCGATGGGCACGCGCAACTCCCAGAGTTTGATGAACGCGGCACTGGGGGCGGGCAGGATGAACTCGGGCACGTTGAAGAGGCGCACACCGAGTTCCCACAGCACGAAGAAACCCAGCACCGTGACGTAAGGCGCAAGCTGTTCGGTTCGGGTGGCTTTCATCGGCGCACCTCGCGCACTTCGCCGATGGCGTTGCGCAAGTCGTGGACAGCAGTGCTGAACTCCGGCGTGAACGTGTCCTCGAGCGTGCGGGGGCGTTTCAAAGCATTGGGTCTCGAGGCGATCATCCGCCCCGGGCGACCGCCCATCAGGTGAATCGTGTCCGCCAGGAACACGGCTTCGCGCAGGTCGTGCGTGACCAGAACAACCGTGCAGCCCGTCGCCAGCCAGAGGTCTTGCAACGCGCCCCAGAGTTCTTCTTTCGTGAACGCGTCCAGCGCCGCGAAGGGCTCGTCCAGCAGCAGAATCTCGGGTTGGTGAATCAGCGCTCGGCACAAGGACACGCGTTGCTGCATCCCGCCGGACAACTGCCACGGAAACTTCTCCTCCACGTTGCGCAACCCCACAAGCTCGAGCAACCGCCGTGCCTCGAGCACGAATTGGGCGCGCGACGACCTGAACTCGCGCTTTTTCACCACCTCGAGCGGCAACAGCAAATTCTGCAACACCGTGCGCCACGGCAACAACGTCGGATTCTGAAACGCCATGCCGACATTCCCCGTTGGACGCGTCACCGCCCGACCCTCGAGCCGCACCTCGCCACGCGTCGCGCGCAACAACCCGGACACGAGTTTCATCATGCTGCTCTTGCCGCAACCTGAAGCGCCGACCACGGCGATGAACTCGCCGCGACGCACGCTGAAATTCACGCCTTCGATGGCAGGCGCTGCACTGCCGGGGTAGGTCAGGGCGACGTTCTCGAGTTCGAGGAAAGTTGGTTGGGTCATGGGATCGGGTGTTCAAAGCTCGAGCCAACGCGTAGGGGCGGGTCCCCGTGCCCGCCCTGTGCGACGGCGGGAAAGCTTCACGCTCGAGGAAATCTGGGTCTCGAGGGACGAACGTCAAGGGCAACTCGCTGGCGCGTTGCGCCTTGCGCACATGGGTGCGACGCCTCCCTCACCCGCCGCTTCAGCGGCGGCCTCTCCCCAGAGGGAGAGGCAACTTCAAGGGCAAGGTCTCGAGCCTCGAGACGGGGTTAGAAGCCTTTCTTTGGGGGGAGGCGGTCTGCCAGGGTGGGCAAAAAGCGTTCGTTGAACACGTTGTCCACGGTCAGGCGCACGGGCAATCCAAACGCTTCGGAGATCAATTTGATCGTGCCGGTGATGCGGTCTTTGCGCACCGCGCCGAAACCGAAGAGTTCCACGTCGCGCACGTAGATGTTGCGGCGCAAGACGCGCAAGAGGCGTTCTTTCTCCAAAGCAGCGTTCAACAGTCCGTCGCGTTTCATCACGCTGGCGATGGCTTCGTCGGGTTTGGCGATGGTGTCCTTCCAGGATTTGGTGAACGCGCGCAGCACGGCGCGCACGGTCTCGGGGTTTTTGGTGGCGTAGTCCTTGGTGACAATCACGGCGTTGCCGTAGAGGTTTTTCAGCACGTCGGAGTACATCATGATGTTGAGGTCGTTCTCTTCGACCTTCGCGGCTTTCAAATTCAAAACGCTGGTGAACTCGAACGCGGTGATCGCGTCGGCTTGTCCCCTGGCAAGCGTCGGTTCGCGCAGCGCGGGTTCCACGTTGATGAAATTGACTTTGCTGGCGTCAATCCCGGCGGCTTTGGCGTACACCGGGAACAGGCGGCGCGCGGCGTCCCCGGCGGGTGCGGCGAGGGTTTTGCCCTCGAGGTCCTTGGGCGTGTTGATGCCTTTGGATTTGAGGCTGATGACGGCGTGCGGCGGGGTGTTGTACACCATCGCCACGCCGATGACCTCTTTGCCGGGGTTTTTGGCATTGAACTCGATTGCGCTGTTGATGTCCCCGAAGCCCATGTCGTAGGTTCCAGCCGCGACTTTCTGCACGGTGTCGCCGGACCCAAAGCCTCGGTCAATGGTCATGTTGATGCCTTCGGCTTGGAGGTAGCCTTTGTCGTTCGCCAAAAGAAAGATCCCTTGTGGTCCTTGGATCGTGAAGTCCAAGGCGAATTTCACGGGCGTGGGCGCGCGTTGCGCGTGCACGGCGATCAAGCCTGCGGTGAGGATGCCGACAGCGGCGAGTGCTCGGGTCAGTTTGCGCATGGATTCTCCTCAGCCCGTGGTGGGCGTCTGCGGCAATGCTCGAAGTTCGCCAGCGCTCCCCTCGAGCGTGGCGATGCGAGAAGATAAGCGTTGCGTGAGCGCAGTGTCAACCAAGTGAGGGACACAATGTGCAAATTCTCGAGGGGATTGGCAAAAATTTCCGGATTTCTGGCGCAGTGTTCCGTGATCGTTGCTCAACGGCTCACCTCGAGCCACACACCGACGCGTGGACACCCGAGGGGGAGTGCTCGAGCTTGACCTGCCTGTGACCCCGATGCTTGCACCGACGGCAACCACGGGCAGCGGTTAAACTGCGCCCCACTGTGACCGCTGTCGCCACCGACCTGAGCAGCCTGATCCGCCTGGGCAACCGCGCCGACAGCGTGCTGCTCGGCGCGGACGTTTCCCCCAGCGACCTCGCCAAGCACGCCGTCGGGCTCGCCAACGCCAAGGGCGGCACGCTCGTCGTCGGTGTGCGCGACGCGCGCATCGAAGGCGCGTACGACCTGCACCCATTGCAGTTGACGCACGCGCTGTACGAACTCAGCAGCGGACGCTTGACCGTGCACTGCGCGCAAGCGACGCTCGAGGGCAAGCCCTTGTTGGTGGTGAGCGTGCCGCGCTCCCCGGTGGTGCTCGCCACGCCCGAAGGGGAGGTGCTGCACTGGAATGGTCGCGCCCTCGCGCCCCTCGCAGCGGCGGCGTCCGAACCCGCGCCCGACCCGGATTTCACCGCGAGCGTCCCGCCAACCTCGAGCCTGGGGGACATTGATCCGTTGGAGGTGCACCGGATGCGCGGCGTTTTGGAGACGCGGCGCGGGGCAGGCTTGGCGGACCTGCCCGACATGGACCTCTTGCGCGCGGTTGGACTGCTCGAGGGCGATCAACCGAACATCGCAGGCATTTTGCTGTGCGGCACGCCCAGGGCGTTGCGGCGGTACGTGCCACAGGCAGAGGTGGATTACTACCACCACGCCAGCGGCGACACCGAATTCGAATTCCGCGAGACGATGCTACACAGCGTGCCCAAGCTCTTGGAGCGCCTGCGCGAGTTGATCCAAGCCCGCAACCAGTACAAAACCCTGCACGTCGGGCTTTTCCAAATCGAGGTCTGGGATTTCGACGAGACCGTGTACCGCGAAGCTGTGCTGAACGCCCTGGTGCACCGCGATTACACCAGCCGCGACACCGTGCAGATTCACCACTATCCTGATCGCCTCGAGATCGCCAATCCTGGCGGGTTTGCGCTCGGCATCAACAGTGACAACATCCTGCGCCACCAACCCAAGCGCCGCAATCCCGTGCTCGCGGAAAGCCTCGCCCGCTTGGGGTACATCGAACGCGCGGGCATCGGTGTGGACCGCATGTACCGCTTGCTGCTTCGTCACGGCAAAGAGCCGCCCGAATACCGCGCCTACCCGGACAGTGTCAGCCTGACGATCCGCAACCCTGCCTTCGACGAGGGCTTCGCGCGTTTCGTCGCCCGTAAGCAAGAAGAGATGGGCGCGTTCAGCTTGGACGCCTTGATCGCGCTGGCGTATTTGAAGCGCGAACTCGAGGGTGGACGCGTGGAACTCGGACGCGCGCTGCAAGTGCCCGAAACCGATGTGTCGCGTTTGCTGCGCCCGCTCGAGGGCGCGGACCTGCTCGAGCGCAGCGGTGTGCATGAAACCTGGCGCTTGAGCGCCGCCGCGCGCACCGCCATCGGTGTCACCGTCAGCACCCCCCGAGCCGCTGCACCTCGAGCCACCAAAGCCGTGCCAGCCGCGCCGCTGCCGATCACTGGGACGCGCGGCGTGGACCGCGCGGGGATGCGTGACACGGTCTTGGAAATGGCGCGCAGGCACGGTTCAATCGCCAACCGCGACGTGCGCGCGGCGTTGGGGCTGAACCTGTCGCAAGCCAGCCATTTGCTGCGAACGCTGTGCAAGGCAGGCACGCTCGAGCGTGTGGGGGACACCCCGCGCGAGAGCCGGTATCAACCGACGGCGGGTTGATCGGGTGCGTTTGGCGTCAACGCGCTGCGCCGCGCGCCTCGAGCACGCTGAGCGCGCCGTAAAGCGCCGCGCCGCGCCCGAGTGTGGCTTGCCGCAACTGCACGCTGCCGCGCGGGTCGGGTGTGCGCAGGTGTGCTCGCACGGTTTCAAACAGCTTCTCGAGTGGGTACTCACGCATTTGCAGGACGCCGCCGCCGACCACGACGACTTCGGGATCCAAGACGTGAATCGCCGCGGCCAGCGCGTAGGCTTGGTCGCGCGTGAACGTGTGCAGCCTCGCGTCCAGGGCTGGATGCTGGTGGCGTTCCGCGAACAACCGTGAGACCTCGAGCCCGTGTTCCTGCGCGAGTTGGCGCAACGTGTGCCCGCAGGCGTAGGCTTCCAGGCAATCGGTGTTGCCGCACACGCACACGGCGCCATCCCCGCGCATGGGGATGTGTCCGAGTTCCAACCCCGCGCCGCTCGAGCCGCGGTGCACGCTGGTGCCGTGCAGCCACGCCGCGCCGACGCCGGTGCCGAAGAACACGCCCAGCGTGCTGGTTGAGCCCTGTGCGCTGCCGGCCCTGGCTTCGCCCAGTAGGAGCAGGTTGATGTCGCGCTCGAGGTGCACGGGCGCGTTCAGAAGCGCGCCAACCTCGACGCCGAAGGCGCGACCGGCGAGTTGGGCGATGTTCGGACTGGAGGGGATCGTCGTCAAGTCTTTGGTCAGGCTGGTCGGCACGCCGAGCACGGCGGATGCGATCTCGAGCCCGCGCTGGTCGGCGTACGTTTGAAGTTCTTTGGTGAGCGCGGCGGCGGGATCAATCACGCGCAACACGTCCGAGGACAGGTTGACCTGATCCTTGGCGGGCACGCCGTCCCGCACGTGTCCAAGTGTGATGTTCGTGCCGCCGATGTCGGCGACCAACACCGCTGCGTCCTGAGGGCTGGAAGGGTGAGGCATCGCCCGTTCACGTTACCTGATCGCGCCATTGCTCGGGCCTGCGCGTTGCGCAGTGCATTCCATCTGCTCGAGATGCGACGTTGGGCGGTAAGGACCAGGGCGATTCTGCTGCGGGGTCGAGGTTCCTGCGCGCGAATTGAGCATTGAACGGTGATTGGTTGGCGTTGCCACGGCTCGGCTTGACAGATTTTTTTAAAAGGGTTTACAATCTCATCTGTAACCCACAACCCAGTGTCTTACCCCCGTGCCGAAGACCAGTGCTCCTGAAAGCCAAAGGAAGCCCGTGATCGAGCAGACACCCCACAACCGCGTGGTTTCCAACGTGTTCCACGGTCAACGCCCGGAAGACGTGCGCCGCAGCAACCGCGCGGTGGCCCTGGAGTTGCTGCGCGTCAAAGCGCGCAGCCGCAGCGACCTGGCGCGCACGATGCACCTGTCCAAACCCGCCCTGGGCGACCTGATCGGCGATCTGCTGCTGCGCGGCGTCGTCGTCGAGCGCGCACCCACGCCGACCCTGCGCGGGCGTCACCCCGCACCCTTGGAGATCAACGACCAGCGCTTTTCGGTGATCGGCATGGACGTGGCTTGCGGCGGCGCGGAAATCGGGCTGTTCGATGCGTTGGGGCAAGCGCTCGAGGTCGAGCGCGTCGCCCTGCCGAACGGCATGGGTGCAGAAGCGGTTTATGCGGTGCTGCTCAAAACATTGCGCGCGTTTCGCACACGCTGCGCCAAACGCCACGCCGCGCCGATGGCCGCACTCGGGATCACCTCGCCGGGTCCGATCGACGCGCGCACCGGCACGGTTCTGAACCCGCCGAACTTCGCTGACTTGAACGGACTCGCGCTCGCCCCGCGGTTGGAGCACGACCTCGGCTTGACCGTGCGTTTGGAGCGCGACGCGGCGGCGGCGGCGACCGCGTACTTGAACCAAACGGACCTGCAACACTTCGTGTACATCCTGCTGACCAAGGGCATCGGCGCGAGCATCGTCGTCGGTCGCCAAGTGCTGCGCGGCGAGCACGGCTTCGCCGGGGAGTTCGGGCACGTCAGCGTGGACCAACACGGCGCGCCCTGCGCCTGCGGCAACCGGGGTTGCGTGGAAGGGCTCGCCAGCTCGAGAGCGATTGAAACCGCGTTCGGTGGTGGTCACACGGTCCTCGAGATCGCGCAATTGGCTCGAGACGGCGACGGGGCGGCGCGGACCGTGTTCGAGGCTGCGGGACGCGCGCTCGGCCTGGCGTGCGTGAGCCTGGTCAACTTGCTGGACCCGACCGCGCTCGTGCTCGGTGGGCCCGGCGCGGCGTGGGCGGAGTTGCTGCTGCCCGCGATGCGTGCGCAGTTGGAGGAACGCGCCTACCCATTTCTCAATTGGGGCGCGCAGCTCCCCGTTCTGATTGCCCCCGCGCAGCCCTTGGTCTGTCTCGAGGCGGCGGAATGCGTGCTCAAAGCCGTTCAACTCGGAGAGATTCCCTTGCCCGACCATTCACTTGCAGTTCCACAGGAGGTCGCATTGATTCCAGCCCACGGGTGAACGCATCTCGAGCCGCGAACAAACGGTGTTTGACTCGCACCACAGCGCTTCAAGCAGTCAAGGAGAGGTATGAAAAAGATCATCATGGCGGCGGTTGGTTTGGCGGCATTGGCGAGCCTGATGCCCGGTTCGGTCGCGCAGAAGAACTACCGCATCACCTTGATTCCGGGACTCACCACCGACGGCTTTTACATCACGATGCGGCGCGGCGCGGAAGAAGAAGCCAAGAAACAGGGCGTGACGCTGGACTTCCAAGGCGCAGCCGACTTCAACCCCGTGACGCAAATCCCCGTGCTGAACGCTGTGATCGCCCGCCGCCCAGACGCAATCCTGATTGCGCCGACGGACAAAACGCAACTGATCGCGCCGCTGAAACGCGCGCACGACGCAGGCATCAAGGTCATCACGGTGGACACCTTCATCGGGGAAACCGGCGTGTACCAAACCGGCAGCGGCAACGCCGACTTCCCGCTGTCGTATGTCTCGAGCGACAACGTGGAAGGCGGACGCGTCGCCGCCCGCGCCTTGGCGCAAGCCATCGGCGAGAGCGGCAAGGTCTACGTCTCCAACGTCAAACCGGGCATCAGCACGACCGATCAGCGCGAGCAAGGCTTCAAAGAGGAGATGAAGAAGTTCTCCAAGATCACGGTTTTGGAGACCCAATTTAATGACAACGACAGTAACAAAGCCGCCAGCCAACTCGCGGCGGTGCTCGCCCGCAACCCGGACCTGAAAGGCGTCTTCGGCGCGAACCTGTTCAGCGCCCAAGGTGCGGCGAACGGCGTCAAGACCGCCAACAAGCGCGGCGCGATTCGCGTCGTTGCCTTTGATGCCCCAGAGAGCATCGTCAACGACATTGAGGCAGGCGTGATCGACATTGCCATCGCGCAGAAACCCGCGGAGATGGGCAGCGTCGGCGTGGATTACGCGATCAAAGCCCTGAACGGGCAGAAGATTCCTGCCCGTTACGGCACCGGCTACCAAGTCATGAACAAGCAGAACATCAACGACCCAGCCGTGCGCAAGTTCATCTACTCGAGCAAGTAAGGGATCGTTCCTCGAGCGCGTCCCGTGGCGGCAGGCCCCCACTTGCCCCACGGGTTTCCTCGAGGCCCAGGCCCGAGACGCATTTGGCAGCCGCTGGGCAAATGCGGTGCCCGCTTGCGCGCGTCGAACCCATGTTCGCGTCACACCCATGTGTGCAAAGCACAACGCGAAACGGCGCGACGTTCGCCCCTACGAAAATCCGATCTCGAGTCTCGAGCGCCCTCGATTCAACCGTTGCCCACCGTGAGGACATCCATGTACAAAACCGTGATCTCGAGGTCCCCGTGAGCGCACCGGCTGTCCGCGCACCTGAACGCAACCGCAGCTGGGTTCAAGCCATCGCCGCTGGTTGGTCGTACCTGTTTTTGATCTTGCTCTGCATCTTTTTCGAGGTCTGGGCGCGCGTCGCCTTCGGCGCGTCGTTCATGTTCAACCTCACGAACATCCAAAGCATCGCGCTCGCCACCGTGCAGCCGCTGCTGCTGGGCTTGGGCTTGACCCTCGTCATCATCGCGGGCGGCATTGATTTGTCGGTGGGCTTCACCGTCGGGCTCGCGTCGGTCATCGCCGCCAGAGCCATGCAGGTCTTTGACCCCAGCCTGCCGCCGCTCGTGTCGTTCCTGCTCGGCGCGGTCGCCGCATCACTCGCGGCGGTCGCCGTGGGTTTCGTCAACGGCGTCTTGATCTCGAGGTTCGCGGTTCCAGCGTTCATTGGCACCTTGGGCATGTACGGCATCGCTCGAGGGGTGGGCTTTCTCGCGGCGGACGGCAACACCGTGCCGACGACGAATGCCGTCAACAGCAACTTCGGCAATCAATTTCTGTTCGGCGTGATGCCCCTGCCCGTGCTGGTCACGGTCATCATTGTGATTTTCATGCACTATTTGCTCTCGAGGACGCGCTTTGGGCAGTACACGTATGCGATTGGCGGCAACCGCAACGCGGCGATTCGTGCGGGCATCAACGTTTCACGCCACACCATTGCCCTGTACATGCTGACCGCATTGCTGGCGGGCGTGGCGGGCATTCTCTACACCGCGCGGTTCACGGCCGGAGCCGCGCAAGCGGGCGAGCCCACATTGCTGGACGCCATCGCCGCCGTGGTCATCGGCGGAGCCAGCTTGTTCGGCGGCGAGGGCACGATTCGCGGAACCGTGATCGGCGCGCTCATCATCGCGGTGATTCAGTTCGGGTTGGTGTTCATCAACGTGCCGCCGTTCTATCAATTCATCGCCGTCGGCAGCGTCATCATCATTTCGGTTTTGGTGGACCAAGCGCGGCGCAGCGTGGTGAAAACGTGACCGCCGCCGTCTCAGCCCCGATGCTCGAGGTGCAGGGCGTGACGAAGCGCTTCGGCGGCGTCACGGCTTTGGAGAACGTCAGTTTTAGAATCCACCCTGGCGAAGTGCTGGCGCTTGCGGGCGACAACGGCGCGGGCAAGAGCACGCTGATCAAATGCATCAGCGGCGCGCATTTAGCCAGCGAAGGCAAAATTCTCTTCGAGGGTCGGGAAGTCGTCATCGACGACCCGCAAGTCTCCCGAAACCTCGGCATCGAAACGATCTATCAAGACTTGGCATTGGCGGACAACTTGGACGTGGGCTCCAACGTCTTCCTGGGACGCGAGCGCATGCGCAAAATCTGGGGCGTGTTCCCCGCATTGGACCGCGTGGCGATGCGCGAAGCCAGCCGCACGGTGCTCGAGACCTTGGACATCCACACGAGCCTGGACCGACCCGTGCGTGATCTCTCGGGCGGGCAACGGCAAGCGGTGGCGATAGGGCGCGCGATCTACTGGAACGCGCGGCTGCTCATCATGGACGAGCCGACGGCAGCCTTGGGTGTGCCCGAGCAACGCAAGGTCGTGGAGTTGATTCACACGCTCAAAAGTAAGGGCGTGGCGATCATCTTCATCTCGCACAATCTTCAGGACATCTTCGCCGTCTCCGACCGCGTGATGGTCTTGCGGCGCGGCGTCAAAGCGGGCGAGCGCCTGATCGGGGAAACCAACGGCGACGAGCTGGTCAAGCTGATGGTCGGCGGCTGAGCGTGGCGGATCAGGCAGCGATTTTGACGAGCGGCGGCGATTCTCCCGGCACGAACGCGGCGGTTTGGGCAGTCACCCAGCACCTCGAGAGGGCGGGTTGGTCGGTGCTCGGCGTGCGCGACGGTTTCGCGGGCTTGCTGCGCGGCGACTTGTTCCCGCTCGAGACCAGTGCGGTGTTGCGCCACGCGCGGCGCGGCGGAACGTTCCTGGGAACCTCGAGGGTCGCGGAGTTTGGCGCGCATCTGGAGGCAGCAGCGCAGCAACTCGAGGCTCGAGTGGTCAATGCGCTCATTGTGCTTGGCGGCAACGGTTCGTTGCAGGGGGCGGCGGCGCTCGAGCGCATCGGCGTGCAAGTCGTCGGGTTGCCCGCGACGATTGACAACGACGTGAACGGCTCAGACGACAGCATCGGTTTTGATTCCGCTGTGACGCTCGGGTTGCACCTGCTGGACGGCTTGCGCGACACCTTGGAGAGCCTGCCGCGCCTTGCCGCTTTGGAGACGCTGGGCGGGGACACGGGCTTTCTGGCGCAACGCATCGGCACCCTCGGCGGTGCAGACGCGTTGCTCTTGCCAGAACACCCGCTCGAGCCGGACGTGCTTGAGACGCAGGTGCGTGCGGCAACAGAGCGCCAGGGCTTCGCGGTCGTCGTTGCCAGCGAAGGCTATCCGAACCTGGAGGGCACACTGCTCGACCTCGAGCGTCGCGTCATGCAACGTTTGCGCTTCTCTCGTCCCTCGCACGCGATGCGCGGCGGCAACCCAAGCGCCCACGACCGCGCGCTGGCGTGGACCCTGGGCACGGCAGCGGCGCGAACCGTGCTCGAGGGTCAATCGGGCTTCATCGCTGCTCGTGGTGCCCGTGCGGTCAAGCTCGGGTTTTCCGCCGCCACCGGTCGCAAACCGCTCGAGCCCACGTTGTAAACCCTGGAGGTTCCACCCATGCCACTCGTCACCGGTCTCGAGATCCTTCAACCCGCGCAAGCCCACGGCTACGCGGTCGGCGCGTTCAACTGCATCAACCTGGAGTACGTCCGCGCTGTCGTGAACGCCGCGCAAGTGGTCGGCTGCCCGGTCATCGTCGCGCTGACGCCGGGGGCGCTCAAATACAGCGGTTGGGACGCGCTGCCCGCCGCCGTGCGCGCCATCGCGCAATCCTCGAGCTTACCGATAGCCTTGCACCTGGACCACGGCACGGGCTTGGAAGAAGTCCAGCGCGCGGCAGAGGCTGGTTTCAGCAGCATCATGATTGACGGCGCAGCGCTGCCCTACGACCAGAATGTTCAAGTCACGCGCACCGCTGCGCAAATCGCGCACGGGGCAGGCGCAAGCCTGGAAGGGGAACTGGGTGAGATCGGCGGGCAGGAGGAGCACATCGTCAGCGCGGGCGTGCTGACCGATCCCGACGCGGTGGCGGGTTTCGTGGCAGACACCGGCTTGGACGTGCTCGCCACGAGCTTCGGCAGCGTGCACCAAAAAGCGTCCAGGGATGCCGCCCTCGATTTAGACCGGCTCGAGCGCATCCGGGCTGCCACCAACGCGCCGCTCGTGCTTCACGGCGGCAGCGGCGTGCCCGACGATCAAGTGCGTGCCGCCATCGCGCGCGGCGTCGCCAAGGTCAACGTCGGCACGGAACTGCAACGCACGTTCTCGCGGGTGCTGCGCGAAACCGCCGTGCAACATTCTGACGAATGGGACGCACGCAAATTGCTCACGCCGCCCCGCAAAGCCCTCGAGGAACTGGTTAAGCTGCGTCTCGAGCTGTTCAGTCAAGGCATGCCACGCTGACCAAAAATCACTGCTCGAGACGGCGCGACCGCTGCATACAGCGGTTCCCATGTTTGTGACTGCCCCACCGTCACAAACATGGCGACCAACGGGAGTAGGACAAATCAGCGTTTCTCGAGTGTATTGGACACCCGACCGCGTTTTGGGAGGGTGGGAGAGGAACTCGGGAAACGCTGTAGGCTTCTCGTAGGGGCGAGGCGTGCCTCGCCCGAGTGCCGCGCGAGCGGCACCAACGTCCCTCGAGATGAAGATTGCACACAGAAAACCCGAGACGGAGAAGCTCGAGCCTCCTTCAGCTCGAGATAACCTTCAATCGTCCGCCGCCACACTCGCCAGCACGGGGTTCTCGAGCCTGCGACTCTCAGGTATCGGCGCTCCCAGCACCGTGCGCATCACGGTTTCCCCGAACAGGCTGTTCGCCCACCCGAACCACTCGCGGGTGTAATCGCCTGGATTGTCCGGGTCGAAGCTTTCGTGCATCAAGCCCGTGCCCGCCGTGGTTCGCACCAATGTCTCGAGGAGAGTTTGCCGCTCGTGTGCGTCGTCGGTGGTGAGCGCTTGGATGCACAGCGAAATTGGCCAGACGCGCACGCCGGGCGTGTGCGGACTGCCGATGCCGCGGGCGTGTTTGCCCGCGTGGAAGTGCGGATTTTCTGCGCTAAGCACGAAGGCGCGGGTGTTCCGGTAGACGGCGTCGCTCGAGGCTCGGTAGCCCAGGTAGGGCATGGCGAGCAAGCTGGGGACGTTGGCGTCGTCCATCAGCAGGTGGTTGCCCAAACCGTCCACCTCGTAGGCGTAGATCCGCCCAAGCGTCGCGTGCTCGACGACGCCGTGCGCCTCGATGCCCGCTTCGATCTCACCCGCGAGTGCGAGGCACGACGCGCTCAACGCCGCATCGCCGTACGCCTCAAGGGCAATCTCGCTCGCGCCGCGCAGGGCGACGACCGCCATCATGTTCGCGGGAATCAGGTAACTGTAGGTGCAGGCGTCGTCGCTGGGGCGAAAGCCTGACCAGACCATGCCGGTCGGGGCGCTGAGGGGACCCAACCCGTCGCGCTCGAGGGTGTCCGTGGGCAGGACCAGGTGCTCCGCCGGGCGTGTGAAGCGGTACGGGGAGCGCGCCTCGTGGTCTTGTTCGTTGCGCATGACCTCGAGCACCGTGTTCAGCATCGCGCAGAACTGTGCGTCCAGCGGGCTGGTGTCGCCGGTCGCGCGCCAGTAGGCATGCGCGAGGCGCAGGGGGTAGCACAGCGAGTCCAGTTCAAACTTGCGCTCCCACACGCCGGGGTGCTGCAGCGGGCGGTCAAAAGTGTGCCCTGCGCCGTTCGCGGTTTCGTTGAAGGCGTTGGCGTACGGGTCCAGCAAGAGGCATTGGACGTGGCGGCGGATCAATCCAGCGATCAGGCGGCGCAACTGGGGGTCGGTGCGCGCCAGCTCCAAATACGGCGCGACCTGCGCCGAGGAATCGCGCAGCCACATTGCGGGAATGTCTCCGGTGAACACGAAGCTCGTGCCGTCTGGCATGGGCTTCGTGGTCGTCTCGAGGGTGTTGGGAAAGCAGCGTTCAAACGTGTGGGCAATCAGCGCGCGATGCACGCTCGGGTACTGCTCGAGGGCGCGCGTCACGGTTTGCGTCGCGTCGCGGATGCTGGGGTAATGCTGGGCGCTGTCGGTCACGGCGTCGTGCTCCTTGGCAGGGGAGGGGCGTGGTGAGTGGAGCGGTGTGGCGCTCGAGGCGAACGGGTGTGGCAACAGTGTTGAATAGGGCAAAGTTGAATAGGGCAAAACGGATTCTCGTGTTGTTTGATTTGCCCAGCGGGGTTCGGCTCGGGGAGGAGGAGCCAAGCCGAACCCGCTGGCAGAGGCGCTTACTTGCTGGCTTTGATAATGTCGTTGATGCGGGCGACGATGCCGTCCAGGGCGACCTTGGCGTCCACTTTACCGGCCATCATGTCGTTGTAGCTGGCGTTGATGACATCCCAGGCTTTGCCGCTCCACGGCGAAAGGAAGCGCACGCCTTCCTGGGTGCGGCTGTTGAGCATGGTTTCGACGCTGGCGGCGACGCTGGTCGCGCCGTCTTTCTTGAGTTGGTCAAAGTACGGTTTCGACGCGGGCACGTACGCGGCTGGGGCGACGGGCGAGGCGGGCAGCACGCTCTCCCAGGCTTTCGTGTCGAGGTATTTCAAAACCTTCCAGACGGCGTCGGGGTTCTTGATGTAGCTCGGGCTGGCGATGCCGACCGCGTCGTAGATCGTGTACTTGCGCGCACCGCCGGGCAACGGCGCGAAGCCCCACTTGAACGGCAGCTTGCCCTCGATGTAGCCCTTGGCGAGCCACTGTCCCGCGCCGAGCATGGGGACCTTGCCGCTGGCAAACAAACGGTCTAAGCCGTCGCCCGGGAAGTTGCGCGGTGTGACCGCGCCATCTTTGATCGCGCTCGCCCAGGCTTGCGCGGCGGCGACGAGTTGCGGGCTGGTGCGCACGGTAGTGGCTTCCAAGATGCGGTCTTGGAAGGTCGGTCCGCCGTTGCTGGCGGCTTGCGCTGACAACACGAACATGTCGTTGAGCGGTCCGTACACGCCGTAGCGCGTGACTTGGTCGCCGTTCTTCGTGGTCAACTTGCGCGCGGCATCAAAGAACTGCGCGTATGTCCAATTGACGCTCGGCAGCGGCACCTTGGCGGCCGTGAACAGGTCGGCGTTGTAGAAGTAGCCGTAGGTGTTCATCAAGCTGGGCAAACCGTAGAGCTTGCCGTCCAGCGTGAAGTTGGTGACCGAGTTCGGCGCGAAACGTTCCAGCGCGAAGTCGTCGCCGGTCGCCTTGGCGCGCGAGGTCCAGTCGAACAGGATGCCTTTGCGACCGTACTCGAGCACTTGGTCGTTGCCGACCCAGAACAGGTCGGGCAGTTGGTTGGAGGCGATCATCGTGTTGCGGGTTTGGTCGAAGCCGACGCTGGGGACCGTGACCATTTGCACGTCAATGTCGGGGTTGGCGGCCATGAACGGCTTCATGGCGTTCAAAATCTGCGTGTTGGTGTCCGCGCCTTCCCAGGTCATGATCCGCACGACGGTCTTGGCTTGGGCATTGGCGACGACCGCCACGGTCAGACCAGCGGTGAGGGCGAGTGCTGCTGCAAGAAAGCGTTTCTTCATGGGCATGACTCCTTGTCTCGGTCTACGCGGACCGGCTCGAGGGCTTCGGGTTGCGGGTGCGTCATACACGAATCTCCTGTGAGGCTCGAGGGGGTTTACTTCTGGGTGCGGGCGCTGAGCGCGCCGACGCCTTGCATGAAGTGGCGTTGCGCGCCGAAGAAGACGAGGATGCTGGGAATCATGTAGAGCAGGTTCGCCGCCATGATCAGGTTCCACGGCGTGACGGTGACACCGCCGATGCCCGGCGAGGCGAGCGCCGCCAAGCCCAAGGCGAGCGGCCAGCGCTCTGGGTTGAGTGGCAGGTAGATCAGCGCGGTGAGGTAATCGTTCCACCCGCCTTGGAAGGCGAACACGGCGCAGGCGATCCACGCGGGGCGGGTCAGCGGGACCATGATCTTCGTGAAGATCTGCCAGTGCGACGCGCCATCAATCATCGCGGCTTCGTCCAGGGCCCTCGGGATGGACAAGTAATACTGGCGAATCAAGAAGATGTAAAAGGGATCGCCGAAGAACGGCGGCACGATCAGCGGCCACCACGTGCCGTACCACCCGAGCGCGAAGAACAACTTGAAAATCGGGATCAGGCTGATGATGCCGGGCAGCATCATGGAACCGATGAACATGTAGAACCAGAACTTGCGCCCCGCGAACTTGATGCGCGACAGCCCGTAGCCGATGACCATGCTCGCGCCGACGCGCCCGATGATGTTGAGTGCCGTGAGGATCACGGAGTTCAGCAGCAGCGGTCCGAAGCTGACTTTCGTCCACGCGGTGGCGAAGTTGTCCCAGCGGGCTTCGTCGGGCAGGAAGCGCGGCGGAATCTCCAAAATCGTCGTGTCGCTTTTGAGCGAGGTGGTGATGACGAACAAGAGCGGCAGCAGCGTGGCGAACGCGAAGCCGATCAGCATCAAATACAGCCCGATGTTCTTGGCGGTCCACAGGTGCTCGAGGCGGCGCTTGATGGAGCCGCCGGGCGTGCTCGGTGCGGTGACGAGGCTCATTCGGCACCGTCCTCGGCGTACACAAACGCGTTGGAGAGCCTAAACGTCGCGGCGGTGGCGACCATGATCATCACGAACAGCACCCAGACGAGGGCGATGGCTTGCCCAAATTGGTTGGAGACAAAGGCCGTGGTCCAGACCTTGAACATCAAGAAGTTCGTCGCCAAATCCGGTCCGCCGCCGGTGATGAGCTGCGGTTGCGCCAGCGATTGCAGCGCACCGATCACGCCGGTCACGGTTTGCAGGAGCAGCACCGGGGAGATCATCGGCACGGTGATGTGCCAGAACAGGTGCCAGTCGCTCGCGCCGTCCAGCCGCGCGGCTTCGTAGAGTTCCGTGGGCACGCTTTGCAAACCCGCCAAAAAGATCACCATCGCGCCGCCCGCCGACCAAAGGGTGATGGCGAGCAGGGCTGGAAAGACCAGGTTCACGTCGCCCAGCCACAAGCTCGAGGGCAGCCCCAGGGCGTTCAGAAGTTGATTGGCGAGCCCGACCGTGGGGTTGTAAATGAATTTCCACAGCGCCAGCGACGCGACCACCGGCAGGATCGTGGGCAGGTAGAGCACCGTGCGGAACACCGTGATGCCGGGCAGGCTGCGGTTGACCAGGAGCGCCAGCAGCAGTCCGGCGGCGACGCCCGTGGGCACGCTCAGGGCGACCCAGACGAGCGTGGCGCGTACGCTGGGCCAGAAGGTCAGGTCTTGCGTGAAGTAATAGATGAAGTTTTCCAGCCCGATGAATTTCGGTGCGGTCGCGCCGTCCCATTGCGTCAGCGCGTAGTACATGCTGGAAAAGAGCGGATAGAGCACGAACACGCACAAGCCGATGATGCCCGGCAGGATGAACAGGTAGCCCGCGAGGTTTTCACTGCGTTGCAGACGGCTGGTGCGGCGTGGCTGGGGGAGGGTAGGCGTCATGGCAGGGGAGACCTCTCGAGGCATGGGAAAGCGACACCGGTCGGGCGGTGGGTCAGCGGACTGTGTGCCCGCTTGCGAATTGACAACGTTGTCAGGAGCGTATGGCCGGAACCCCGCCCTTGTCAAGGGGTAAGATCGTGGCTCAACCCTCGGGCGTACACCACGCGCCTGTCACGCTCACTCGAGCCTCGAGGACCCATCCCCAAACGATGAAACCAACCCGTCCCAGCATGCGCGATGTCGCCGACGCCGCAGGCGTCAGCCTGAAAACCGTTTCACGGGTCATCAACGGCGAAGCCCACGTCGGCGACGACACCGCCAAGCGCGTCATGGACGCCGTGCGCGCCACGGGCTTTCGGCGCAATGATTTGGCGCGGCAGTTGCGTCAGGGCGCCAGCAGCGCCACCATTGGGCTGGTCATCGAGGACATCGCCAACCCGTTTTATTCCCAAGTCGCCCGCGGTGTGGAAATGGTCGCCCGCGAGCGCGGCTGCCTGGTCATCACCGGCAGCAGCGAAGAGGACGGCACCCGCGAGCGCGAACTCGTGCAGTCGCTCTTGGAGCGCCGCGTGGACGGCGTGGTGCTCGTCCCGAGCGCCAGCGACCACAGTTACCTGCGCAGCGAAATCCAGCACGGCACGCCGGTCGTGTTCATCGACCGCCCGCCCGCGCAGGTCGAAGCCGACACCATCCTCTTGGAGAACCGAGCCGGGGCGCGGCGCGGCGTCGAGCACCTGATTGGCAAAGGACACACGCGGGTCGCCTACATCGGCGGCTACGCGCACGTCTACACCGGCGCCGAGCGCCACGCGGGGTACTTGGAGGCACTGCACAGCGCGGGCATTGCACCCGATCCAGCGCTGGTCAAGTTCGAGCGCCACGACCTCGAGGGCGCACGGGCTGCGACGCACGAACTGCTGTCACTGTCCGACCCACCCACGGCGATCTTTGCGACCAGCAACCGCCAGAGTTTGGGCGTCGTAGAAGGCTTGTTCGAGCGCGCGCAATTGCAGGTTGCCGTCGTGGGTTTCGACGACTTGGAATTGAGCGCGATCCTGCCCGTGCGCGTGACGGTGTTGAAGCACGACCCGGTGGAACTTGGGCGGATGGCGGCGCAGGTGTTGTTCAAGCGTTTGGATGGGGACAGCGCGCCGCTCGAGCATCAGATCTTGGGTGTGGACCTGCTCGAGCGCTGAGCCTTCAAGCTTCGAGCAGGGTGAGCGCATCGCGCAAGAACGCGCGAAACGCCGCGTTCAATGCCCGCACCGCTTCCTCGACGACGCGCCCGTCGCGCAGGTACAGCGCTTGGTTGACCTCGAGCCCGAAGGCGGGGACGGCGTTGGGGCGGGCGGGGTCGCTGTAACGCTGCGAGAGTTCGTCGCCTGTCCACGGCGACCCGAGCGCGACCTCCTTGGACGTGGGTGCGGCGGCGATCACGTCTGCAAAATGCGTCTCGAGCGCGGCAATGAAATCTCGAGCAACCTGCGGCGGCAGGCTGCTGTGGCACACGCCCGCGATCTCACCGTTCGGGTTCAATCCTGCCATCAGCGTCAACGCGGGACGCGGCTTGCCCGCGTCGGGGCTCATCGGTGGTCCGTGCGGCGCCATGGCGTGCCCGTTGACCAGCAGGCGCACGCGCTCCATCGCCACCACGCGTTCGATTTCAAAGTGGAAGGGCTGCCAGTGGCGCTCGAGGCGGGTGTCACGCTCGAGCGGCGTGACCGTGAACCCGTCTGGGTACAACGCGTGGCGCTCGAAGTCGTGGGTCTTGACCACCCCGTTTTCGTCGGTGTCGTTGCTGTCGCGGTTGAGGTCCACGACGAAGCGGCTGTACGGCGCGTGCAGGGTGTGCGCGTCGGCGTCGTGGAAGATCGCGTCGGTGTACGGATGGCCCTGCCAGAACAGCCGCTCGAGGCGCGCGGCTCGAGCCTCCTGGCGGTACGCGTCCGCGCCGAGCATCTGCACCAAAATGTCGAACGGCACGTTCCCGGAGCTGTGCGGGGTGACGATCAGGGCAGGCAGCTTGGCGTGGTTTGGCATCACTCGAGGCTGCGCACCGGGCTGGTCTCCGCCACAACCGCCAAATCAGAGGTTTCCGGCGTGGTTGCGGCGCGTTTGGTGGCGCGCACACTCAGCACGCGGCGCTCGTCCGCGGCTTCCACGGTGAAATCCCAGTCGTCGTACGTCGTCGTGTCGCCGCGCTTGGGGATGTCGCCGAAGCGGTGCATGATGAACCCCGATACCGTGTCGAACTCGCCCTCGTCCTCTTCGTTGACGCTGATGTCCAAGAGCTTTTCCACGTCTTCAAACGCCATCTCCGGAGCGAGCACGTACTCGCCGGTGTTGATCTGGTGAAAGAGGCGCACCTCGGGGTCGTCGGTTTCGTCGTAGATCTCGCCGACCAGTTCCTCGAGCACGTCTTCCAGGGTGACCATCCCGCTCGTGCCTTCGTACTCGTCCACGACGATGGCGAGGATGGATTTCTTCTCGCGCAGGCGGTTGATCAGGTCGCGCAAACCCATGGTTTCCGCGACAAACACGGGCGGACGCATGATCTGGCGCACGGTCATCGTGTCCAGTTGCGACAGGTGCTTGAGCATGTCCTTGCTGTGCACGACGCCAACGATGTTGTCTTTGGAATCGTCGAAGACCGGAATCCTGGAGTAGCCGTGCTCCTGGTACTGCGTCAGCAACTCCCTGAGCGGCACGTCGGCTTCGATGGCTTGCATCTTCGTGCGCGGCGTCATCACGTTGCGCGCGGTTTTGTCCGCGAACTCGAAAACGTTCTCCACCAACTCCTGCTCGCCCTCTTCCAGCACGCCCTGCTCGGAGGACGCGGCGACGATCATGCGAATTTCCTCTTCGCTGTGCGCGGTGTACGCACCCTCGGCGGGCTTGACCCCGAACAGGCGCACGATGCGGGAGCCGATCCACTCCAAGACCCTCGAGACCGGACCGAAGAACCACGCGAAGCCCATCAACGGGTACACGAGGATCATCGCCACGCTTTCCGCGCGCTGAATGGCGATGCTCTTGGGCACCAGCTCGGCGAAGATCACGCTCAGCACCGTCGACACGAACAGCGCCAAGACGATGCTGACCGCTCGAGCCGTGCCCTCGCCAAAGCTTTGCAACAAGGGTTCGAGCAGATTGCCAATGGCGGGTTCCGCGACGAAACCCGTGGTCAGCGCCGCCACCGTGATGCCGAGCTGCACGGCGGCGATGTAGAAGTTCAAATTCGCGCGGGCGCGCTGCACGAGTTTTGCCGGGACGCTGCCCTCTTCGACGAGTTGCTGAATGCGGGTCGGGCGGGCGGACACGAGCGCGTACTCGGCCGCGACGAAAAACGCGTTCAAAACGATCAGAACGATCAACACGAACAAACCGGTTAACTCCATATGGGCGCGCTCCAACGCGCCGCCTCGAGCGGTGAACGACCGTGCTCGAGGGCAGTGGGAAACAAAACGTGTTCAACCCAAGCACCATGAAACGCAAAACCCAGCCGCCAGGCGACTGGGCGCGGCTGGGTCTGTGCGACTGGCGAACTGGGAGGTTCTTCGTGCATACGCTCTGGGTGACGCAACGCCGCTGCCCGTGCGGGCACCAGACAACGCACTATAGCAAACCCGGCCCAAAGCCAGCCCCACTGTGGGAAGTTGTTCACACTTTTGACCACGTTCCAGGCTCGCCAGCGGGTAGGGTATCCAGCAATGGCCCTGCGTCTCGCCGTCATCACCGACCTCCACCATGGACGCGACACCGGCAATGTCAAAGGGCCGCAAGCGCTCGCGGTGCTCGAGGATTTTGCGCGCTCGGCGCACGCCGCGGAACCCGACGCGGTGATCGAACTGGGCGACCGCCTGACCGACGAGAACCCCGTCACCGACCGCGCCCATTTGCTCGAGGTTGCCCGCGTCTTCAAACGCCTGCCCTACCCGCGCCACCACCTCACCGGCAACCACGACCTGCTGCCGCAAAGCGACCAAGAGGCGATTCTGGAGACGACGCTCGCCAACCACAGCGCGGAGCTGAACGGCTGGAAGCTTGTTTTCGTGGACACCTTCGACGGCACGACCGGCGGGTCGGTCACGGACCAGACCGTGCAGTGGCTGGAGGCTGAATTGCGCACGGCGCTGCCCGTCGCGGTCTTCTCGCACCAACCGCTGCACGGCGAATGGCTGTCCGGCAACCCGTATTTTGAAAGCGATTACCGCGACCACGCCTGCCCGCGCGGGGCGGATGCGGCAAGGGCCGTGATCGAGGCTTCCAAGCGCGTGCGCGTGTGCATTGCCGGGCACGCGCACTGGAACGACCTGCGCACGGTGAACGGCATTCCGTTTGTCACGCTGCTGAGCGCCACGGAGAGCTACTGGTCGCGCCCGGAGCCCAGCCGCGCGTGGGCGCTGTTCACGCTTGCAGAGCGCATCCACGTAGACGTGTACGGCGCACAACCAGAACAGTACGAGTTCTGAACTTGAGTCCTCGAGATTCCCTGTGCTGCACAAGGTATCCGTGTGATTCCGAGGCGATAATTCAGCAGCCGAGTACATTGCTCGCGTTAAGCAACTGTCCGTCATCCTCGGGCGCTGGCGGGCAGCTTGCGCTTGACCTCGCGCGGGGCTTCGACCGCCGCCGTATGGGACTCGCCCGGCGGCAACCCAGGATTTGCCATTGCGTACCGCAGCGTGAACCTTCCCTGACCTCGATTCCCTTTCGTTCCGCCGTGGCTCGAGGCGACGCGCCTCTCCCAGCGCCCCTCGAGCCACGCGCTGGGCTAGAGTGGGGCATGACCGACGCCACCATCACCGACACTGCGCTCTTTGAACGCGCCCGCGACGCCGCCAAAAACGCCTACGCGCCCTACTCCCACTTTCCGGTCGGCGCGGCGCTCGTCGCCGACGACGGGCGCGTCTTCACCGGCTGCAACGTGGAAAACGCCAGCTACGGCCTGGGGCGCTGCGCGGAGCAAACGGCGATTCAAAAGATGGTCTCCGAAGGCGCCCGCCGGTTCACTCATATCGCCGTGTACACCGAAAGCAGCCCGCCCTCGAGCCCGTGCGGGGCGTGTCGCCAGGTGCTCTACGAATTTGGTCCCGATGCCCGCGTGACCATCGGCAACGACAAGGGCGAAACCAAGGCCTACACCGTGCGCGAGTTGCTGCCCGGCGCGTTCGGTCCAGAGCACCTCGAGTCAATGGGGTGATTCGGCGCAAGGGGGTGGGCACGGTGCGGCTCGAGGTTCACCGATCCGCGCGTGCTCGAGTGAACAAACACAACGTAAAAATTGCGCGAGGGACACACGACAGCGTTCAGCGCTGCCCCTGATCGAGTCAATGCGGCACATGCAACATTGGGCGAACCTGCGAGACCACGCGGCTGTTGCGTGCCCGAGGCGCTCCCACACCGCTTTATGCCAGAACCTGAACCGAAGCTGAGCGCATGCGGTATATTCACCCCGCTACCCCACACAACATTCGGAGGAAGGGTTATGAACTTGAAACGGTTGGCTGTCTTTGGCGGTCTCGGCTTGCTGGCGGGTGCGCTCGCTTTGAGCGGCGCGCAAGCGCAAAGCAAAACGCAACTGCGCGTGTTCTTCGGCAGCACCCTGCGCCCGGACGTGATTGAACCGATCTTCCGGCGCTTTGAAAAGAAATTCCCGCAGTACACGGTCGTCTCCGAACTCGGCGGGGCGACCTCGGAGTTGCAAAACCAGTACCTGACGACCGCGCTGTCCGCCAAAGACCCAAGCCTGGACGTGATGCTGATCGACGTGATCCGCCCCGCGCAATTCGTCGCCCAAGGCTGGCTCGAGCCGCTGGATCAATTCTTGGGCGGCGACGAGAAACGCAAAGAATTTTTGGACGGCTACTTGCCCGGACCCGTCTCCGCCGACCTCATCGCCAACGAACTCTACGCACTGCCCGCGACCAGCGACGTACAGATGCTCTACTACCGCAAGGACTTATTGGCCAAATACAAGCTGTCCGTCCCACGCACCTGGGAGGACCTGACCCAAGCCGCGCAAACGGTTTTGAAAGGCGAGAACAACCCCGCGCTGCAAGGCTTGAACTTCCAAGGGGCACCGATTGAAGGTGCGGTCTGCACCTTCCTGCAACCGTTCTGGGCGGCGGGCGGTCAAGCGATCACGAACGGCAAGGTCACGGTCAACAACGCCGCCGGTCGCCGCGCCCTGCAATTGTGGGTGGATGCGATCAACAAAGATAAAATTAGCCCGCTCTCGATGGCGGAGACCCGCACCGACGACAGCCGCAAGATCATGCAAGCCGGGAACGCGGTCTTCGGGCTGAACTGGGCCTACGCCTGGGCGCACTTCCAAGGCAACAGCCCCGACGCGACCCGCGTCAAAGGCAACATCGGCGTCGCGCGCCTGCCCACCTTTGAACGCGGCGGTGCGCCCAGCAGCACCTGCCAAGGTGGATGGCAATGGGGCATGAGCAAATTCGGCAAGAACAAACCGGGCGCGTTTGAACTGATGAAGTTCATGTCCGAACTGGACGCGCAACGCGACCTGAGCATCAAAGCGGGCTTCCTGCCCGTGCGCAAGAGCGTCTACAACAACTCCGCCGTGCTCAGCGCCAACCCGCACTACGCCGACCTCTACCCGATCATCCTGCGCGCCCGCCCGCGCCCGGTCACGCCCAACTACCCCCGCGTGTCCGAAGTCATCCGCACGAACCTGAACAGCGTCGTCGCCGGTGCGAAAACCGTGGACAAAGGGCTGGAGGACATGCAAAACGGGCTCGAGCCGCTGTTTAAGTGAGCCGTGAAACTGGGTAGATTGCACCCATGACCAGCCCACCCCCTGCCCCTCGAGACCCTCGGGGGGCAAGCTTCTGGCAACGCCTGCGCACGGGCAACTTGCGCGACGGCGAGTTTGGCGCGGTGCTGCTCGCGCCCGCCGCTGTGTTGCTGCTGGGCATCTTCCTGGTGCCAATGCTGAACGTCGTGCTCTTGACGTTCCGCGCCCAGGACACCGCGAACCCGCAGGTCGTGCGTTACGGCCTGGAGAATTTCGCGCGGCTGTTCGCCGACCAAGCCTTTCTGGACGCGTTCTGGCGCACGGTCTGGTTCGGTGTCTTGACCGTGACCGGTTCGTTCATCGTCGGGTTGCCGCTGGCGCTCTTGGCCAACGTCAAAACGCGGTGGCGCTGGGCGGTGCGGATCGCGCTCTTGTTGCCGTGGGCCATGCCGCAGGTCATCACGGGCGCGATGTTCGCATGGCTGTTCAACTCCCAGTACGGGCTGTTCAACGACATCCTCGTGCGCTTGGGCTTTCAACCCGTGTTCTGGTTCCTCAACCCGACCGCCGCCGTGGTCGCGTTCGTCATCACCACCGTCTGGAAAACCTCGAGCTTCGTCGCGCTGATCCTCTTGGGCGGATTGCAGAGCATCCCCGTAGAGTTGGAGGAAGCCGCCAGGGTGGACGGTGCCTCGAGCATTCAAGTCTTCTGGCGCATTACCCTGCCGCTGCTGATGCCTGCCATCGTCGTCGCACTGATCTTCCGCACGCTCAGCGCCCTGCAAGTCTTCGACATCCCCTACGCCTTCATGCAGAGCGGCGCGAACAGGGTGCTCGAGACTTTGGGCGTCTACATTCAAAAGTACACTGTGGAGTTTCTGGACCCTGGCTACGGCTCCACCGTCAGCCTGTCGCTGTTCGTGCTGGCGCTCGTCGTCACGGCCGTGTATCTGCGTTTCGTGCGGGTGGAACGGTGAACCGCCGCAACGCTGCCCTCGAGCGGGCGTTCGTCGTCGTCGCGCTCGCCGTCCTGGTCGTCAACGGCGTCTACCCACTGGTCTGGATGCTGCTGACGAGCTTAAAAACCGAACTCGAGTTGACCGGGCAGCCCGTGCCGATCAACTGGCTTCCCGCCGTGCCGCAATTTGGCAATTACGCCCGCGTCTTTGCCGCGCAACCCTTCGGGCAGTTCTTCCTCAACTCCCTCATCGTCGCCAGCCTCTCCACGGTGCTCTGCGTGTTCGTCGCCACGCTCGCGGCGTACGCGCTCTCACGCCTCAACCTCGCGTCCAGGGGGCTCATCACCGTCCTGATCGTCGCCGCCAGCATCTTCCCCGTGGTCAGCCTGATCGTGCCGCTGTACCAAGGCATGCTCGCGCTGGGCTGGCTCAACACCTACGCCGCCCTGGTCATTCCTTACGCCGCGTTCTCCTTGCCGATCAGCATCCTGACCTTGAGCGCCTTCTTCCAAGGCATCCCCAAGGAACTCGAGGACGCCGCGATGGTGGACGGCTGCTCACGGTTTGGGGCACTCTGGCGCATCATCGTTCCCCTGAGCGCGCCCGGCGTGGCGACCGCTGCGATCCTGGCATTCGTCAACGCTTGGAACGAGTTCCTGCTCGCGCTGACCTTCGCCAACGCGCCCGCTGTGCGCACCATTCCACCCGCGATCACCAATTTTCAATCGCAGTTCGGCGGCTTTCAGTGGGAAGTGGTCAGCGCCGCGATCATCATTGCGATCATCCCCGTCGTCGTGCTGATCCTCGTGTTCCAGCAGCGGATTATCAGCGGCTTGACCAGCGGGTCGGTCAAAGGTTGAAGCGCTACACTCAGCGACATGAATGGCTCAATTCCCATCGAGAAACTGCTGCGCGACGCGGACGCTGTGGGCGTTCGCCTCGAGATCATTGACGGACTGCCCGTTTGGGAAGCCTCGCCCGTGTATCGCCATCAAGCTGAAGCGGACCGCATCCGCTCGAGCATCAAACCAGCAGACGGTGATTGCCAGTGCATCAGCGTGCTGGACGTTTACTTCAAATTCAAAGACGGTTCCTTCAAGCGCCCCGACATTGCCGTCCTGTGCCGCCCACCACTCGAGAGTGAAATGGACGCAGCCCTCGAGATTGTGCCAGAAGCCGTCGTCGAGATCATTTCAGAGGGATACGAAGACAAAGATTTGCGAATCGCACCCGGTTTCTATTTAACTCAGGGCGTCAAAGACGTGCTGATCTTCGACCCTCGAGCCAAAATCGTTTGGCATCACCGTGCGGACGGCGTGCAACGCCACAACTCGCTGCAAGCGTTCAGCCTCGAGTGTGGCTGCGAGTGCGTGGTGTGAACCTCGAGCAGCGCCTCGCAAGTTCTGATCCCGATGGTTTCGAGCGTGGGATTCTCGAGAACGTGCGCGACCATGGCTGGTCGGTCGTGCTGATCCCAGAAGACCAAGAGGGTCCAGGCTTCGCGTTTACCGTCGGGCTCGAGCACAGTTTCGATCACCCGGAACTCGTGATGATCGGGCAGAAATTGGAGAACATGCACGGCATCATCAACGCCGCAGGCGAACGCATCCGAGGCGGGGACATCGTTCAAACTGGTGTGCCGACCGACAATGTGCTCGAGGGCTACGACGCGGTGTTCCTCGAGATTGACCAAACGCACTTCCCGGAATGGCTGGGCACGGCGCGCTGGTTCTATGGTGGAGACAATTTTCGTGCCTTGCAACTCGTCTACCCGGATCGGCTCTCGAGGTTTCCGTGGGACGCTGGGGTTCACCCGGATTTCGTCGCTGCGCAACCGATTCTCGGTACGATAGACCAACCATGAACAACCTGGATTTCTTGTGGTTTTGCACGTTGCAACACGACGGCGAGTACCTGGGCACCAAAGAACTTCCGCCGCGCAAACCGACCCTCGAGCACATCGCCAACCTGATTGACACGGCAGGCGAACAGGGATTCTCGAGCCTGCTTACAGCCACCAATTACCACAGTTACCACGAGAATTTTACTGTCGCCGTCGCAGCATTGGCTCGCAGCCGCAACGCTGGCTTGCTCGTCGCCGTGCGCACCGGCATGTTCGACGCGGCGATGTACGCCAAGATGACCGCCACGCTCGCCAATTTGTTTCCGGGACGCGTCCGCATCAACATCGTGACCGGCAGCAGTTTGGCGGAAAACGCGATGTACGGCGATTACTCGCCGCACGAGCAACGCTACGGGCGTACGCATGAGTTCATGAAGCTGCTGCGCCTGTTCTGGGAGTACCACGGACCAATCAACTTCGAGGGCAAGTACTACAAGTACTCGGGCAGTGTCCTCGAGCCCAAGCCAGTCGAACGCATTCCGCTGTACTTCGGCGGTGCGTCTGAGGCTGCCATGCGCATCGCGGCAGAACTCGCGGACGTGTACCTGATCTGGGGCGAACCGTTTGAGATGGTCAAGACTCGAGTCGCCCGCATGAACGAACTCTCCAAAGAGTTTGGGCGCACGGTCAGTTACGGTTTGCGCACGCACGTCGTCGTGCGTGAAACCGAAAGTGAAGCCATCGCCGCTGCCGAGCGCATGATTTCCAAAGTGGACCCGGCGGTGCGCGAAAACTTCGTCAAAAGCTACGCGAAACTGGACAGCACTGGGCAGACGAACCAAGTCAAGATCCTGCAACGCGCCCTCGAGACCGGAGACTTGTTCATTGAACCGCACTTGTGGGCAGGCGTCGGCATGGCGCGCAGCGGCGTCGGTGTCGCCATCGTCGGCAACCCGCAACAAGTTGCCGCCAAAATTCAAAGTTACGTGGACATCGGCATTGACACCTTCATCTTCAGCGGCTACCCGCACCTGGACGAATGCCGACGGTTTGGGGAATTGGTCATGCCGCTCGTCAAGGGCGAGATCAGGGTCTCGAGTGGCGAGCGCAGCTTGTACGAGGTGGGGGTTGCGCCGACGATTTGATCTCGAGTCAACTTGCACGCAGCGCTCAAGACGCGATGCCCAGACGTTGAACCGATACCGCCACACCCCGCTCACCGCAGCGTAAACGAGTGGCAGTTCAAACGTTTCTTGACTCGAGCCAGATTTCGTCGCCGGGCTCAACCTGTGCATTGGCTGGCTCGAGCGTCAACAACGCAACCATTCCCCTGGTTCGATTTCGGTCATCCATGAATTCGACCGCGGTCACAGTCGATGCGAAAACCACTTCGCCAGTACGCCTGACCTCGAGTTCTTTGCCAATTTTCGCTATAACGCCATCAAAAAGTTTGTCGCAAGCGAGAAAAACGCCACGCCCCGTTATGGCAACAACAACCTCGAGAATCCCGAATTTTTGAAACCCAGTCATGGTTGAGCATTCACCTCGAGCCAGATTTCGTCGCCGATTTGAACCGTCGCCTTGTCCAAGCCTCGCACCAGCAACGAGAGCGCCCGCGTGGGACGCGGCGCGATGTCAACGCCACTGACCACAGACGAGAAGACCACGACGCCTGCGCGCCTCAACTCGAGCGTCACGCCCCTCCTGACCTCGAGACCCAGCGCGAATTCGCCAGCGACGATGCAACCGCGTCCGGTGATGGCGAAGACATCTTCGATAACGCTGGCTTTGTGAAAGCGGTTTGGCATGAACGCCGACTTCTCGAGCGTCGTCAATCGCTGGCGAGTGCCAAGCTCGAGGTGCTGGCAGGCTTCAACACTTGCCCCGGCGTCATCTCGAGCGTGACGCGGTTGCCCGCGTACTCGTCCGTCCACCCGATCTCCTCGAGCGCCGACTTCCACGCGCTGTAGGACTCGTTGTCTTTAACCAAGTACGCGGCTTTGCCGATCTCCGGTCCGCCGCGCGCAATCACACTCTCCACCCACGCCCATTTCGCGCTGACATTCCGCAACTCGAGGTCGCGGCGCAACTCTTTTTGAATGCGCTTGAAGCGCCGTTCAATCACGTCCACGCCCGCGAACGGGTCGCTGTGGTGCGGCGTGTGGCGCTTGGGCACGAACGGGCTGATGCCCATCGCCACCCTCGTGACCTTGGACAGTTGCTTTGAAAACTCGATCAACTCCGTGATGTCGTCGTCGTTCTCCGGGGGCAAGCCGATCATCATGTAGACCTTCAAGCCACTGAAACCGAGGTCTCTCGAGATGTGGGCTGTTTTCAAGAGATCCGCTTCGCTGATGCCCTTCTTCATCCAATCGCGCAAACGCTGGCTGGCGGCGTCGCTGGCGACGGTGAAACTGCGCAAGCCGCCGTCACGCAAAATCTGGGCGAGTTCTGCGTCCACCGTGTCCGCGCGAATGCTGCTGACCCCGAGTTTCACGCCGCGCTCGGTGAGCTTGCGCCCGACGTATTTGGTGTGTTTGAAATCCGAGAGTGCCGCGCCGACCAAGCCGACCTTCGTGACCCAATCTGGGATGCACGCGAGCAAATCATCGGCTTCATTGTTGCGGTTCGGACCGTACATCGTGCGCGCCAAGCAGAACGTGCACGGACGCGGGCAACCGCGTTGCGCCTCGACCAAGTACATGTTGCTCAGTTCGCTGTGCGGCGTGACGATCTGGCTGAACGCCGGGAGCTTTTCCTTCGGCGCGGTCGCCCACAGGGGCTCGTGGCTCATCCGGTCGGGCAGGTAAATGCCGGGGCGACCCTCGAGCAGTTCAAAGAACTCTTCGCGGCTGCCCGCTTCGCGCCAGGCTTCGGCAATGGTTGGGACGATCTCCTCGCCGTCGCCGATGCAGATCACGTCCGCGAACGGCGCGAGGGGATACGGGTTGCTGCTGGTCAGCGGCCCACCGACGATCACCACAGGATCAGAATCGTCACGCTGCTCACGCCACGGGTTCAACCCAGACAACTCGAGGAAGCGAATGATGTTCGTCAAATCCAATTCAAATGACACGCTGAACGCGATCAAATCCGCGCTGCCGACCGGGTTGCCGCTCTCGAGCATCGGCAAGGGTTCGCGCGTCTGCCTGAACGCCTCCACGTCGTCCGGGAGGAAGGCGCGTTCGCACGCGAAGCCCTCTTCCTCGTTGAACATGCGGTAAATCACCTGGTAGCCCAGGCTCGCCATGCCCACGCTGTAGCGGTTCGGGAACGCCAAAGCAACGCGCGTCGGCGCGTGCCGGTACATCGTGCCGATCTCGTCTGCGAGCAGCGGCTTCAAGGTTTTGCGCCAGTAACTCAACACTTCTCCTGTGCGCGGGCATCCACCCGCAAAGCATCAGAGTCTAGCAAAGGGCGCACGGGATTTGCGGCTAGATGCGCTACGTTTTGATTGAGGAAACAGGATTGGGGCGGTCTGGCTCGAGGGAAACAGAAGTTTGGGTTGACTGGCCGTGCCACGGGCGAACCTCGTGTTCGCCCCTACGCAAAACCTCGAGAGGCACGTATTTTCTGGTCTCGAGATTGCTGTGAAGCTCGGGTACAGTCGTTCGACCGTCGCACAGGGCGAACATGAGGACATTGACTCCGACTTATTCGTTCATCTGTGCCAGACGCACATCTCGATTTAATCTCGTACCCCCTGCGAAGTAGGGGGAGGCTCGAGCTTGCGAGAGCCGGGGGTCGTGCGATGGCGGAACGTCGTCTACGCGTTGCACGACCCCTCCGTCAGCTTCGCTGACACCTCCCCTACTTCGCAGGGGAGGACAAATCCAGTTCTGTGCGTCTGTGACGACGCTCCTGATTTAGTCGGCATAGATGACATGGGGAGAGCCCCTACGCAAACGTGATTGCAAGGGCTTCAAACCCATGTTCCGACGCGACTCGAGCACATGGCATGGCCGCGGCGGTTGCTATGCTGCGCGCATGACCGCCGTTTCACGTTCCAGCGCCGCGCCGTGGCGACGCGCGGTCAGTTTGCGCTGGACGCTGTTGATTTTCACGGCGGCGATTGCGCTGTTTCCGAATTTGGCGATTGCCTTCATCCTCGGCGGTGGCTTGCCGCCCTTGTGGATCGCGGCGCTCGTCGCGTTCAGCACGGGTTTCGGCTGGTGGTTGTCGTCGGTCTTGTTGCAGCCGATCAACGCGCTCACCGCTGAACTTTCCAAACTGGAGCAGGACACGGACCGCGAACTCAAGCTCGAGGTCAGCGCGACGCAACCCAGCGAGGTTCAAAAGCTGCGCACCGCCTTTTCCACGTTGCTCGAGAGCCTGCACGACGAACAGGAGAAACGCAGTGCGTTCATGGCCACGCTGGTGCACGACCTGAAAACCCCGATCATCGCGGCGACGCACGTGTTGGACGCCATCGAACGCGACGACGCGCTCAGCCGCGAGCGCCGCATCGAGTTGATCGGTCAGGTCAAAACAGAATTCGAGGGCTTGCTGCGCCTCGTGCAGCAGATGGTGGACGCGCACCGATTCGAGCGCGAGGACATCAAGCTGCACCTGGAAGCGACCGATTTGGCAGACCTCGCGCGGCGCGTCGTCTCGAGGCTGGACGGCAGCGCGCAGCACAGCGGCGTCACCGTCACCGTGACCGGCGAAGGCGCAGCTGCCGTTTCTAAACCGGAACTCGAGCGCGCCCTGGGGAACCTCGTCACGAACGCGCTGCGTTACGCCCGCTCGAGCGTCGTCATCGCTGTCTCGAGTCACGGGTTGACCGTCACCGACGACGGACCGGGTTTGCCCGCGCCTTTGGAGGAACTGGTGCGTCCGTTCAACTCGCAACTCGTCACGATGGCCGGGCAGCATTTCACCGCCGGAACCGGCGGTTTGGGCATGTTCATCGCCAGCCGCGTCGCCGCCGCGCACGGCGGTCGTTTGGAACACCTGCCCACCGGGTCAGGCACAGCGTTGCGCCTCACGCTCGAGGGAGCCGCGTGATGCCGCGCCTCATCATCGTGGACGACCACCCGCTGTTTCGCGTGGGCTTGGGGTACGCCTTGCGTTCGCTCGGCTTTGACATCATCGCCGAAGCCGGAGACGGCGTGGAAGGCGTGCGTCGCGTCACGGAACTGAAACCCGACGCGGTGCTGCTGGACGCGAAGATGCCGCGCATGGACGGGCTCGAGGCGTGCCGCCAGATGGTCGCTGCCCTGCCGGGTCTGCGCGTCGTGCTGCTCACCACCTTCAGCGAACCTGCCCTGGTGCACGCTGCCAGGGACGCGGGCGCGAGCGGCTTTGTCAGCAAAGAAACCGAAGCCGAACGCCTTGGGCAGATCGTCACCAAAATGCTCGAGGATGCGACGTACACGCTGTTCCCCACGGTGGACTTGCCCAAGCTCAGCCCACGCGAACTCGAGGTCTTGCGCTTGATGGCGACCGGGCAGAGCAACAAAGAGATCGCCAAGGTCTTGGGGTTGTCGCCGGACACGGTCAAGGACCACTTGGAGAACCTGTACCGCAAGCTCGAGGCATCCGACCGCGTCACGGCTGCCAAGCGCGCCCAGCAACTCGGATTGGTTTAGCTCGAGTCGCGGCGGGTGGGCAAAGTTGCGTAGGGTGGGCTGTGACCACCGTGCACCGCGCCGGTTTGAAAACGCGAAAACCTGGGGATTCAACGCGTCATCTCGAGCACAGGCCCGGGCTTCGTGTGGTGGGCAGAAGCCCACCCTACACGGCTGGCTGCATCTCCTCGGGCGTTAGACTGCGCACCGATGCAATTCTTCACCGTTTTCCTGGGGCGCGCGTAATGCCGCCCCGCGTTGGTCGCACGAACCTCGAGCCTCGTCCCTTGGTTGTTCAACGCGGCGTGAACCGCTACGCCGAAGGCTCGAGCCTCGTCAAGCTGGGCAACACGGAAATTCTGTGCACCGTGACCGTGGAAAACAACGTGCCCAAGCACATCCAGGAGCGGCGCGGACCCGACGGCAAGAAACTCCCGCCGACCGGCTGGTTGATGGCGGAATACGCGCTGCTGCCGCGCGCCACGCACGAACGCACGCAACGCGAACGCTTGCGCGTGGGCGGGCGCACGCAAGAGATTCAGCGCCTCTTGGGGCGCGCGTTCAGGGCAGTGGTGGACTTGGACCTGTTCAAGTTCAAAACGCTGGTGATTGACTGTGACGTGCTCCAAGCGGACGGTGGCACCCGAGTGACCAGTGTGCTCGCGGGATACGCCGCGCTCTACGACCTGTGTGACCGCATGACCCGCGCGGGCACGTTGGACGATTGGGCGATTCGCGCGGAGGTCGGTGCGGTCAGCGTCGGCATCGTGGATGGCGAGGTCAGGCTGGACCTCGAGTACACCGAGGACTCGAGGGCGCAGGCGGATTTCAATTTGATCGCCACGGGGGATGGGCGCATCGTGGAGGTGCAAGGCGGCTCTGAAGGGGAGAGCATCAGCCGCGAACAGTTCACGGCGTTGGTGGACGTGGGCTTGGACGGCGTCAAGCTGCTGCTCGAGCGAATGAAAGCGCAGTTGAAGTGAGTTGTGTCTCGAGCATCGAACATTGCTCGGTGCCACCATGCTTAGACGGCGAACATCGAAACGCCGGTTTAACCACGCTCGAACCCAATTGGGGAGATGACGGTTCCAGTCAAGCCGCGTCCCCTCGAGCCTTGGCATACAATCCACGGCAGCCGTGAACCCGCACACCCTCAAACCCGTCGCGTTTATCGGTCAAGGCGCGTCCGCCCTGATCCACCGCCTGTACACCTTGGAGCAGCGCTTCTTGCCCATCGAGGTGCCCAGCCACGCCAAATTGGAGCGCGTCATTCAAGGCTTGGAGCCGCTGGGCTTTCTGGGCGCGGTGTTCACCGAACCCTCGAGCCTCGCCGCGGGGCTCGTGGACCGCTTGGAGCACAGCGCCCAGGGCAGCCGCGTCGTGGACGCGATCAGCGTCACCACGGCGACCCTGGGGGCGCACACGCTCGCGGATGCGCTCTTGACCACCTTGGAGCGTCGCCAGTACCGCCCCAACGGAGCGCACGCGGTGATCCTCGGCGGGGGCGCGGCGGCGCACGCGGCGATGGCTTTGGCGCGCACGGGCGTGCGCACGTTGACCATCGCCGCGCCGGACCGTCCCCAGGCTGAACACCTCGCCCGGACCGCGCCTGCTGGGATCACTGTGCACGCGGTCAGCTTGGACGAGCCCACGGTGCATACTGCCCTCGAGCGTGCGGATTTGATTGTCAGCGCCGATCCCGCGCTGCGCGTGGATGCGCGCTTGCTGCAACCGTTTCACACGCTGCTGGAAGCCGCAGGGGAGAGCGCGCTGGGCGTGGCATTGGAGCGGGCGGGCGGGCAAGTTATCCCGCACCGCGACGTGCGCGCGGAGCACTTGGCGGCGCAACTCGAGTTCGTCACGGGCTGGAAGTACGACCATCGGGCGCTGCTGGGTTAACAGGAGGCCTGAGGCAATGAACGCAATTCCAGCGGGTCAGCGCGCTCCGAGCGGGAGGCTGTGATGAACCCCAAGGCGCGCCTCGAGCATTGGCAACGCGTGTACGCGAGCAAACGCCCCGACGAGGTCAGTTGGTTCCAAGCCCAGCCCACGACCTCGCTGGCGTTGATCGGGCGCGCCGCGCCGCCCGTGGGCGCGCGGGTCATCGACGTGGGCGGTGGCGCGAGCACCCTGGTGGACGCGTTGCTGGACCGCTACTCGGTCACGGTGCTGGACCTTTCAAGCGCGGCCTTGGAGCACGCAAAGCATCGCCTCGGTGCAGCGGCGGATCGCGTCACCTGGCTCGAGGCGGACATCACGACCGTTGACCTGCCCAATGCGGCGTTTGACCTTTGGCACGACCGCGCGGTGTTTCACTTTTTCAACGATCCCGAGGACCGCGCGGCGTACGTGCGGCGGTTGCGCGGCGCGCTGCGCCCAGGCGGGCACGCGATCATCGCCGGCTTCGCCCCGGACGGTCCGACGCGGTGCAGCGGGCTCGAGGTGGTGCGTGGCGACGCGGCGCAGTTGGGGGCGGCGCTCGGTGCAGGGTTTGCGTTGCTGGAGGAGCGCTTCGAAGTGCACCGCACGCCGACGGGCGGTGAGCAGCGCTTCGTGTATGCGCTTTTTGGGTGGGACGGTGCGGGCTCAGATTGACTGAGACAAGGACGCTCGAGGTGTCGCTCGAAGCACAGCGCGCGGTGTGGTCAACGGCGTACATTGGGTGCATGCCGACCGCTCCCGTTGACCTCGAGGCATGCGAGGTCAAGCAGATTCACCCCGAAGCCGTGCAACTGGCCCGTGCGAGCGTCGCGCCACCCGCGCGCCTCGAGCGGGCGCTGTCGATGTTGAAAGCCGTCGCGGACGAGACGCGGCTGCGCATCCTGGTCGGCTTGGGTGCGACGGAATTGTGCGTCTGCGACCTGGCGGCGTTGACACTGGTCTCTGAGAGCGCGGTCAGCCACAGCTTGCGCTTCTTGCGCGAGGCGAATTTGGTGAGCAGTGACAAGCGCGGGCGCGTCGTGTACTACCGCCTCGCGGACGACCATGTCCGTCAACTGCTGATGAGTGTGTTGTCGCACGCCAGCGAGCCGAGTTGAGAATGCCCGCTCATTACTGAACAACCGCTCAGGTTTCGTGTTAGGCTCAGATCATCTGAGCGATGGCTCAGCCGTTGCTCGAGGAGCCCACGTGCGCCAAACCACTTCTGTCCCACACCCTGCCGCACCGTCCACCCTGCACTACCGCGTGGACGGCATGGATTGCGCCTCCTGTGCCCGCAAGATCGAAGACATGGTCACGCGCCTGCCCGGAGCGGGCGCGCCCCAGGTCAACTTCACCGCGCAGACGCTCACCCTCGGGTTGGACGAGTCGCGCACACCCCGTTCAAAGCTCGAGGCGAACATCCGCACGCTCGGGTACGCGCCATCGTTGCGGCTCGAGACTGTGCGGGGAGCAGTTCAACACGCACATGACGGAGAAGACCACGGTCAGCCGGATCACGACCACAACAGCGCGGAGGGTCATGTTCACGCGCTCGAGGACGGCAAGCCCTGGTACGCGACGCGCCAAGCGCAACTGGTGTTCCTGACTGGGGCACTCGCGGGCGCGGCGTGGGTGTTCGGGTTTTTGGAGCCGCAGTTCGCCACGTGGGGCTACATCGCCGCGACCGCGATTGGAACCTACCCGCTCGCGCGCCGCGCGTTGGCCGCCGCGCGGTTCGGCAACCCGTGGACCATCGAAACCCTGGTCACGCTCGCCGCCATCGGTGCCATCGGCATTGGCGAAGCACCCGAGGCGGCGGTCGTCGTGTTTTTCTTCATGGTCGGTGAACTCTTGGAGGGCATCGCCGCCGGTCGCGCCCGCGCCGGGATCAAAAGCCTCGCCGCGCTCGCACCGAAAACCGCGTTCGTCGTCCACAGCGGCGAACTAGCAGCCGAGCACACCGACGAGGTTCCTGCCGAGCGGCTCAGTGTCGGGCAAACCGTGCGCGTGAAACCGGGCGGTCGCGTGCCTTGCGATGGCGAGATCACCAAAGGAACCTCGAGCCTGGACGATTCGCCCGTGACCGGCGAGAGCGTGCCCGTGGGCAAAACCGTGGGCGACGCGGTGTACGCCGGGAGCATCAACGGCGACGCGGTGATCGACGTGCGCGTGACCAAAGCTGCTGGGGACAACACGATAGCGCGCATCATCAAACTGGTGGAGGAAGCCGAGAACGGCAAGGGCAACACGGCGCGCTTCATTGACCGCTTCTCACGCTATTGGACGCCCGCCGTCGTGCTGGTCTCGAGCCTTGTTGCACTGCTGCCCCCGTTGGTCTTCGGCGGCATTTGGCACGACTGGCTGTACAAAGGCGTCAGCTTGCTGCTGATCGGCTGCCCGTGCGCCCTCGTGCTCAGCGTGCCCGCCGCGATCACCAGTGGGCTCTCGAGCGGCGCGCGGCGCGGACTGCTCATCAAAGGCGGCGCGGCTTTGGAAACCATCGGCGGCGTGCGCACGGTCGCCTTCGACAAAACCGGCACGTTGACCGCGGGCAAGCCCGTCGTCACCGACATCGTGCCCCTGCACGCACCCGAGGCAGACGCCTTGCGTCTCGCGGCGGGCGTGGAGAACGGTTCGTCGCACCCGCTCGCCAAAGCGATTTTGGAGCGTGCGCGACTCGCAGGCATTGTTGCGCCGACGAACAATGCGGCTCGAGCGGTGCAGGGCAAAGCGGTGGTCGCCGTCGTGGACGGGCGCACGCTTGCCGTGGGCAGCCCGAGGTACGCCGCTGAACTCGCCCCGCTCGAGGCGGGTTTGGCAGCGCGCATCAACGCGCTCGAGGCGAGCGGCAAAACCGTCGTCGTGCTCTTGGAGGGCACAGCGCCGTTGGCGCTGTTCGCCATCCGTGACGAGCCGCGCGCGGATGCTCGGGCGGCGATTGCGGCGCTCAAAGCGATGGGCGTCGAGGGCGTGATGCTCACGGGCGACAACGCCCGCACGGGCAAGGCGATTGCCGATGACCTGGGCTTGGACGTGCGCGCGGACCTGCTGCCGGAGAACAAGCTCGAGACCATCGGGGAACTCAAACGCGCAGGCACAGTCGCCATGGTCGGCGACGGCATCAACGACGCGCCCGCGCTCGCCCAATCCGACGTGGGCATTGCGATGGGCGGCGGGACGGACGTGGCGCTGGAGACCGCCGACGCCGCAATCCTCAGCTCGAACGTGCTGGGCGTCGTGGACCTGATCGAACTCTCCAGGGCAGTGATGGGCAACATCAAACTCAACATCGCCATCGCCCTGGGCTTGAAAGCCGTGTTTCTGGTGACGACGCTGTTGGGCATCACGAACCTGTGGATGGCGATTCTGGCGGACACGGGCGCGACCGCACTCGTCACGGCGAACGCGCTGCGCTTGCTGGGATTCAGGGGACGGACATTCCCCTCGAGCCTTGCGAACCTGACCGACACATCACGCCCTGCGTGACCCCGTTCATCGCGTTTGCTGTGCCCGATGCGCTGCCCGGTGCCCTTTGGATTGCACCGGGCAGCGCTTGGATTGGAGCGGCGTGGGTTCCGGTCATCCGCATGTCGTTTTCAAGCGCAACATGCCACTGCCTTGCAGCACACTGCCCCCGTTGCCAATCGCGCCACGCCATGCGTGTGTGGGCACTGCACAATTTGGAGCCGATGGTTTAGGGCGCGGCTGGCTACGCCGTGAACACGCGCACGAGCACAATGATGCCCATCGCCAGGTGAATCAGAAATTTCGCGCCAATCCCGCCCAAAAGCCCCAGCAACGTGCCCACACCGCTGCGCAGCGCTTCGGGCAGCGGTTTGCCAGTGACAAACAATTCCGCGACGACCGCACCCAAGAACGGTCCGACGAGCAACCCCAGCGGTCCCAAGAAGATCCCGACCAGCCCACCGACGAGCGCGCCCCAACCGGCAGCGCTCGAGCCACCGTACCGGCGCGCACCCCAGGCCGCGGCGAGGTTGTCCACGAGGCTTGCGGCGACCGCCAGTACGCCCAAGCCAAGCAAGAAGCCCCAATTGAGCGGTTGAAACCCAGTCAACACCGCATGCAACAGTGCTGCCAACCAAATGACGAAGGTCGCCGGGATGATCGGCACGAACGTGGCGACGAGTGCCGCGAGCCAGATGACGATGAACACGAGCGTGGCCATGCCTTGCCATACGAGAGTGGAGCCTGGCGGGTTGCGGGTCGTCTCCCGGTGCTGGGACTGGTGCGGTCCTGACCCGAGGTTTCAACGGCGATGGACACGAGGGCGCCGTCCTCGGGTCGGGGCAAGGCGCTCTCGCGCTTGCTCGAGACGGAGTTCACGGTTCGGTTTGCAAATGGCAGGTCGTTGCCCGTGCGTTCCAGTTCCATCCCAGAGCGAACGCGACGTTCCAAACACGCGGCATTTTGTGTTTGCCGCCATCGCGTACAGCAGGCTCCACGGCGCTGCTCACTGCGGCGTTCCAACGCGCGAGGCACTGGACCATCTCGAACCGTTTGCGGTTGGCTCAGGTCTCGAGGAGGGCAGGCGCAGGTGACAACGTCGAGGCTCGAGGAAGATTTCCACCCATCCTCGAGCCCTCGAGATCAACGGTTCATTCTGGCAAGTTGTAGAACTTGCGCACCGATTCGTAATCGTTGTAATCCGGGCGTTTACCCGCGCTGGCGAGGTTCACGTTGTTCGAGGCGGGAATGATGATGATTCGAGCGCGTGAGAAAGTGGCGCTCGTGACGAGTGCTGTGCCATCAAGTTTAGAAGGCTCGAGGTTGACCTGCAAATTCGCACCACTGATAAAAGTGATAACCCTAACATTGTACCCGTTTGCATAACCCGGTCCAGGCGACGGATACCAGACGTTTAGGTTGTTCGAGTTTTCGTGATAAACGAGAACAGTGGAGCCATCCAGCTGCGCCTGGGTTAACGGCATGTTCGTGTAGATAGCGAAACTGCCAGCGGCGATTGTTCTCGAGCCGAACGTGTACTGCTGGACGTTGGCGTTTCCAATTGGACCTTGCGGACCTTGGGGTCCTGTCGCTCCTGGGCTGCCGTTCGGGCCTTGCGGTCCGGTGGGACCCGCCGCGCCCGCATCTCCCTTAGGACCTTGAGGGCCAACTGGTCCTGGCGTGCTTTGACAGCCCACGAACAACAAAGCTCCTGCGGCGAGTGCTGCGAATACAAAGTGTTTCATTTGGCCTCCTGTTGCCCTCAAGCGCGTGGCTCGAGGCGCACACCACGACGGTAACAGGATCAGGATTTATCACTGCGTAACGCTTATTTTTTCTCGTTCAGGACAGCGAAATCTCGAGAGAACGCGTATATTTGAGCGACCTACTCCGCGCGTGCCTCGATGACGAATTCGATGTCCTCGCGCAAGCTGTTGGCGACAGAGCAGTATTTCTCAAAGCTCAAACGCGCGGCTTTCTCCAATTGCTCTTTCGTTACACCCTCGCCGCTGCCGATGTGCCGCACAGTGATTTTGGTGTACCGCGCGGGTAAACCTTCGGCGCGTTCGCCAATCACTTCGATTCTGTATCTGCTGAGCGGCGTGCGGCGCTTTGCCATGATGTCTTGCACGTCCACGGCGCTGCAACTGCCCAAGGCGGCGAGGAGTGCTTCCATCGGGCCCAAGCCGACGCTCGAGGGGTCGGTGTCTGCGGGCGCGTCGTGGTGCGCCTCGAGCGCGATTCTGTCGCCGCGCGGGTTGCTGGCGACGAAGCGCGTGCGCTTGCCTCCACCGGCGTCCAAAGCGTCAATCAACACGGTTTTGCTGGCCATGCGTCTACGTTACGCGCGGCGTGGCGCTTCAGTCGGTGTTGCCAGCGACTTGCTCCACGGCGCGTTCGATCAGCCCCTCAAGTTCCGTGCGGCAGAGCAACCGCTCCAGCCAACGTGCGGGGATCGCATTGATGCCGTCCCTCGCCCCGAGCAGTGCCCCGGCGACCGCGCCAATCGTGTCGGCGTCGCCGCCTTGGTTGACCACCGCGACCAAGCCGCCCTCGAGCTCCGGGGAGTGGATCAGGGCCCATGCCGCTGCCTGCGCGGTGGCGAGCGTGTACCCGCTCGTGTCCAAATCCTCCACGCGCATCGTCTGCGCGGCGCGCACCCACCTGAGCACGTCGTGCTCGGCGCTCGGCGTGGTCAAACCGCAGTGCTCGCGCGCCCACAGCACCTCCAAACGCGCGGACTCAAGCGTCTCAGGCACGTTCGCGCCCGCGATCAGCGCGGCGATGCAGGCGTTCAACCACACGCTGCTTTCGACGCAGCGCGCGTCGAAATGCGTGATCCGGGCGATTTCCAGCGTTTCCAAGGCGCGGGCTTCGCGGTCGAACGCGCGCAGGGCACCCGTGGGTGCAGCGCGCATGATCGCGCCGTTGCCCGCGCTGGTGAATCCGCTCTGCTCCCAGGCGATGCGTCCCGCGTCGCGCGGATTGACCCCCCGAGCCACGTGCTCCAACGCGTGGCGGGTGAGCACGCCGACATCGGCGGGTTCGCCCTCGAGCCAGGCGACAAACCGCACCGCCACGTCGCCCAGCGCGTACCCGTGCGCGTAACTCTCCAAAATGCAGCGCATCATCTGCGTGTCGTCCGTGACCTCGCCGGGTGGCAAGTTCAACCAACCGCCGCCGACCAAGTCCACGACGCGCCCGCGGCGCTGCACCTCGCCCAAGGTTTTGAATTCGTTCGTCGCGCCCAGCGCGTCTCCGATGGCGCTGAGCAGCAAGCTGCCGCGCACGCGCTCGAGTTGAGCGCGCGTCATCCCGCTGGTGGTCAGGGCGTTCATGCTCCGCGGATGCTATCGGTGTGCAGGCCGGAGACGCGTTCAATCCTCGCAGCGGCAATGCGTTTTGCCTCGAGTCCAAGTGTCACGCGTTGCCGTTCACGCGCCCAAACGCATCCGCTCCAAATCCAGGTCGCGTTGCACGCGCCGCATCGCCTCGTCGCCGATGATGCCTGAATTGCGCAATTCCACCAGTGTCTGCAATTCAACCTCGATCAGTTCGTTTTGCAGGCGCGTCAAGGCACTGTGCTGCCCTTCCAACTCGCCGTCGCCGTCACCATCCTCGAAGCGCGCCTGAAACCGGCGCTGCCGCGAGTCAATGCGGTTGCGCATCTCCTGCACGTGGTCTTCACGCACCCAGTCTTCGTTTTGCAGCGCCTCGAGGCGTTTGAGACTGGCCATCGCGGTTTTGAAGCGTGCCTTGGTCTCCTCATCCTCGAGCGCGTGCTCCTCGGGGAATTTGAACGCGCGAATGAGCGCGATCAGGCTTAGCCCCTGCCCCAAGAGCGTTGCCAGGATCACGCTGAAGGTCAAGAACAAGACGAGGTCTCGAGCCGGAAACGCTTCGGGCAGCGCGAGCGCCGCCGCCAGGCTGACGATGCCGCGCATACCCGCCCAGGCGACGGTCGCCGGAAACTTCCAGCTCTGGATGGGGTCGCGCTCGCGGATGGATCGCGAGAAAACGCGCGGCAGGTACGACGCGGGAAAAACCCAGACGATGCGCGCCACGATCACGGTCAGGCTCACCGCCACGGCGTAGCCGACGAGCGTCCAAGGAGACTGCGGCAACCGCTCCAAAACGCTGGGGAGTTGCAAGCCGATCAAGACGAACGCCAAGCCGTTCAGTGCCAAAACGATGACCTCCCAGACGCTCGCGGCTTGGATGCGCATGCTCGCGCTCATCGTCTGGTCAGATTTGCGGCCCACGGCGAAGCCCAGAACGACGCAGGCGATCACGCCCGAGACGTGCAAGCGCTCCGCGATCAAGTACGTCAAAAACGAGTTGATGACCGTCACCAGAATTTCGATGGGCGTGTCGTTCAACCAAGTCAGTGCGCGGTTGACGAGCCATGCCATGACCAGCCCGACCAACGCGCCGCCCACGGCGTTGACCACGAAGTCCAAGCCCGCTTGCGACAGTGAGAACGCCCCGCCGACCGCCGCGCCCACGGCGACGCGGTAGGCGATCAGCGCGGTCGCATCGTTGACCAAACTCTCGCCCTCGAGCACCGTGACCAGGCGCTGCGGCAAGCCCAAGCGCTGTGCAATCGCGGTCGCGGCAATCGCGTCGGGCGGCGCGACAATCGCGCCCAATGCGAACGCCGCCGCGAGCGGCAAGGCAGGGATCAAGGCGTGCATGACCAACCCGACGGCGATGGTTGTGAACAGCACGCAGCCGATGGAAAGGAGCAAAATCGGGCGAATGGAGCGCTTGAAATCGCGGATGGGCGTGTAAAACGCCGCGCTGACCAGGATTGGCGGCAAGAACAACAGGAACACGACATCGGGCTCGAGGCGCAGATCCGGTAGTCCCGGCACGAGGCTGATCGCCAAGCCGGCGACGAGCAGCACGATTGGGTACGGCAGCGTGCCGCGCCGCGCGATGGCGATGAGCGCGGTCATCAGCGTGAGGAGCAACAGCAAAACGTCGAGTTCCATGCCTGACTTTAATCCGAGACGGTTGTCGCCTGTGCAACACTCCGGGCTGGTGTGCGGATGCCGCCCTGGGCAGACCCCGATAGCGAGTTGCGCATCGCGTTTGCTCGAGACCACACCGCACGTCCGGGCGTGTCCAAATGCTCGAGCGCCGGCCGAGCTTGGCAACCCAGTGCCTCGAGCCTCGCCCAGCCGATGCGTTACGATGCGGGGCGTGATTGCCTCCCCCGAATCCTTGGGTGCCGTGCGTGAGGCGGTGCGGCGCGCGCCCGCGTACCCGTTCACCCCGCTGGACGCGCCTGTGAAGCTCGATCAGAACGAGAGCGGGTACGATTTCCCGGCGGAGTTGAAAGCCGTGGCGCTCGAGCGCCTGGCTGCCGTGCCCTGGAACCGCTACCCGGACATGAACGCCGACAGGTTGCGGGCCAGCTTGAGCAAGCACCTGCATTGGGCACCTGACGGCTTGGTCGTGACCACGGGCAGCAACGTCTTGATCCACGCGCTCGCGCAGATCGCGGGCTTGGGCGCAACCGTGCTGAGCGTGCAACCGGGCTTCAGCCTGTACGCGCTGAGCGCGAAGTTGCTGGGCACGACCCTCGTGCAAGTCCCCCTCGAGCCTGATTTTGGTTTGCCGATGCCCGCGCTGCTGCGCGAACTCGAGCGCGCTTCGGGCGTGCTCTACCTTGCCGAGCCGCACGCACCGACCGGGGCGCTGCACGACGCGGCGCAGCTCGAGACCTTGATCGAAGCGGCGCGCGACTGGATCGTCGTCGTGGACGAGGCGTACTTTGAGTATTCGGGCGTGGAGCACACGCGGTTTCTGTCCCGTGCGAATGTCTGCATCCTGCGCACCTTCTCCAAAGCCTGGGGTTTGGGCGGGTTGCGCCTGGGCTACTTGATGGCGCAGCCTGCGCTGGCGGTCAACGTGCAAAAGATCCTCTCGCCGTTCAATGTCTCTGCGCTGCAGATGGCGGTCGCGGGCGTCGCGCTCGAGCAACCGGGATACGTGCAGGCGCGCGTGCAGGAGACGGTTCAGGAACGCGACCGGGTTTTTGACGCGCTGCAAGCACACCCGACCTGGCACTCGTACCCGTCGCACGCCAACTACCACCTGATTCGCACGCCCGACGCGGCGCAGGCGCACGAAGCCCTGCTCGAGCACGGCGTCCTGGTGCGCCGCCAAGATTCCCTGCCCGGTCTCGAGGGGTGCATCCGCGTGTCGGTCGGCACGCCGGAGGAGAACTCACGGTTCCTCGAGGCGGCTGGGGTGGGGCGATGACCCGCACGGCGACGGTTTCGCGCAACACTTTGGAGACTCAAATCACTTTGGCGCTCGGTTTGGATGCGGCGCTCGAGGGCAAGATCAGCACCGGGCACGGCTTCCTGGACCACATGCTCGATCAGATTCGGCGGCACGGACGCCTGGGCTTGGTCGTCGCCGCGACGGGCGACCTGCACGTGGACGTGCACCATTTGGCGGAGGACACCGGCATCTCCTTGGGGCAAGCGCTCGCGCACGCCCTGGGCGATAAAAAGGGACTCGAGCGCTACGCAGACAGCTTCGTGCCAATGGACGAAACCCTGGTGCAGGTGGTCCTGGACTTGAGCGGACGCGCACACTTGGAGTTTGCACCGGAAAGCCTCGAGGTGGACGGCGACATGCACGGCTTCAACGTCTACCACCTGCGCGAATTCCTGCGCGGTTTTTGCAACCATGCGGGCGCAACGTTGCACGTGCGCGTGCTTAGCGGGCGCGAGGCGCACCATGTCATCGAAGCCACGTTCAAAGCCTTCGCCAGAGCCTTGTACGCCGCGACCCGCGTGACCCACGAAGCCCTGCCAAGCACCAAGGGCACGCTGTAAGCGCCCCAATCATGCTGATCCTGGGGATTGACACGAGTTGCGACGACACGGGCGTCGGCATCGTCCGCGATGGCGCGGTGCTTGCCAACGTGATCGCTTCGCAAGCCTTGCACCGCGCCTACGGCGGCGTCATGCCCGAACTGGCGTCTCGAGCGCACCTGGATGAAATCGACCGCGTCGTGACCTTCGCCCTCGAGCGGGCTGGCGTGCGACTCGAGGAGATTGACGCCATTGCCGCCACCCGAGGTCCGGGCTTGGCGGGTTCATTGCTCGTCGGCTTCAGCTACGCCAAGGGACTGGCGTTTGCCACGGGCAAAACCTTTTACGCGCTGCACCACTTGGAGGGGCATATCCAGAGCGCGCTCGCCAGCGACCCGACGCTCGAGCCGCCGTTCCTGGCGCTCGTCGCCTCGGGCGGGCACACGCACCTGTTCGATTGCGCCGCGCCTGGGCACTACACCCTGGTCGGGGCGACCCGCGACGATGCCGCGGGCGAGGCGTTCGACAAAGTCGCGCGCCTGCTCGGGTTGGGCTTTCCGGGCGGACCGGCGATTGCCAACGCCGCGCTGACCGGCGACCCGCGCGGGTACGCCTTCACTGTGCCGCTGGCAGGGCAGAGCGGGTTTGACTTCAGTTACAGCGGCATCAAAAACGCCGCGCGCCTGGCGGTCGAGGCTCGAGAAAACGGTGAACTCGAGGTCAGCACCGCCGACCTCGCCGCGAGTTTTCAACGCGTCGTCGTGGAGTCCCTGGTCAAGACCACCGCTCGAGCCGCGCGCAGTTTGAATCGGCGCACGGTCGCCGTCGCGGGCGGCGTTGCCGCCAACCGCGCCCTGCGGGAGGGTTTCGCCGCACTCGAGGCTCGAGAACATCTGCGTGTGTTGTTTCCGCCTGCCGACCTCAACACCGACAACGGCGCGATGATTGCGTTGGCGGGCTACGTCCGCGCGGCTCGAGGGGATGCGAGCGACGAGTTCGATACGGGCGTCGTGCCGTACTGGACGTTGACGACTCAGGTGTAACCAACTCGAGAATTTCGTTGACCCCGCAGTCGAACGTTGCGCCGATTCGCGTTTTAGGCATGACTAAACTAAGATTTGGCCATGTTGTAAATCGGAGGTCTCGCATGTTCTTGGAAGTTGTCATCGCTTTGACGGTTTGTGTGTTCGGAAGCCTGCTGTTCAGCGGTTTTCAAGGGCGCACCCCGCGCTCGAGCACCCTCAAAAAATGGTTGGTGTACTTCGCCGTGCTCGCCGTCGTCGGCTTGACCGCGGGGCGTTCGTGGTCGCTGCTCTGGGCATTGATGCCGGTTTTCGGTTTGGTCGCCCACTTCGCTTGGTGTTTCCGGCACGGCATTCACCCGCTCAGCGCCGAACCTCGAGCGCGGTACTACGCCCTGCGCGGGTGGAGCGAGGCAAGCAAACAGGGCGATTGATTGCCGACGTTTACAGCGTGACGAGGTCAGCGTGACTCCAGATCAAATGGAGGGGTGCTCGAGACGCTGACACATGCTCGCAGGGTTCAGCTTGCAGAGTCTTCACCTTGGTGTCGTGGCTTGGGGCGCGACTCGCCAATGGGTTCACGACCCGGTGGTGTCCTGGGAGGTTTTGCTCACCGTTGAGCGGGGTTATACTGCCCAGTTGATGCTCGGATTTATTAACAAACTCTTTGACAACACGGCGCGCGACATCGCCAAGATCGAAAAGGATGTCGTGCAAAAAGTCAACGCCCTCGAGCCTGAGATGGAAAAGCTCGAGACGCCGCACTTGGCCGAGGAATACGGCAAGTTGCGCCTGCGCGTGAAGGACGGCGAGAGCCTGGAATCCGTGATGCCAGAAGCGTTCGCGCTGATCCGCGAAGCCAGCAAGCGCACGCTGGGCATGCGGCACTTCAACGTGCAACTCGTCGGCGGCGCGGCGCTGTTCAGTGGGCGCATCGCCGAGCAGCGCACCGGCGAGGGCAAGACGCTCACGGCGACGCTGGCGTTGGGCTTGAGTGCGTTGGACGGCAAAGGCGCGCACCTCGTCACGGCCAACGATTACCTCGTCAAGGTCGGCGCGGAACAGATGGGTTTGATTTTCAAGACCCTGGGCTTGAGCGTGGGGTTGATTCAACAACAGATGGACCCGACGGCGCGCAAAGCGGCGTACGGGTGCGACATCACGTACGTCACGAACTCCGAATTGGGATTCGACTACTTGCGCGACAACATGGCGGCGCAGCCAGAGCAACTGGTCTTGCGCGCGGACACGCCGCTGAACTTTTGCATCATTGACGAGGTGGACAGCATCCTGATTGACGAGGCGCGCACGCCGCTCATCATCAGCGGTCCGTCTGAAAAGCCGACCAGCAATTACTATTTGCTCGCCAAAATCGCGGGCATGCTCGAGAAAGGCGAAGCCGTCGTCCCCGGCGACCGAACGCGCACCACGCCGACGGGCGACTACACGATTGACGAAAAGCAACGCGGCGTGCACCTAACCGAGCCCGGCATTGACAAGGCGGAAAAGCTCTTGTCGGTGGACGGCTTGTTCTCCACGGAGCACATGGAACTCGGGCACATGCTGATCCAAGCGATCCGCGCCCGCGAACTGTACGCCAAAGACAAGGATTACATCGTCAGCGAGCAGGGTGAAATCATCATCGTGGACGAGTTCACCGGGCGTTTGATGCCGGGGCGCCGCTACGGCGAAGGGCTGCACCAAGCCATCGAAGCCAAGGAAAACGTCAAAATCGCGGGCGAGAACCAGACGCTGGCGACGATCACGTACCAGAACTTCTTCAAGCTCTACAAGAAGATCGGCGGCATGACCGGCACCGCCAAAACCGAAGAAAAGGAGTTCGTCGAACTCTACGGCGCGGACGTGCTGGTGATCCCGACGAACCTGCCGATGATCCGCAAGGACGCGCAGGATTTGGTGTACCGCACGGAGCTTGGAAAGTTCAAAGCGGTGCTCGAGGAAATCGTGGAGAAGTACCAGACCGGGCAGCCCGTGCTGGTCGGCACGATCTCGATTGAAAAGAGCGAGTTTTTGTCCAAGCTCTTGTCTGAACCAAACCGTTATGTTCAGTTCATTGAGCAATCCACTGGCAAGCTCTTGGCGCAACTCGCCAAGGCGGACGCGGGGCTGATCGCGGACATGCAAAAGCTGTTCAGCAACCCCGGCGCCCTCACCCCGGAAAAGCTCGAGGGGGTGCGCGAGCGCTTGCCGAAGAACGCGCAGCAGCACTTCGACCAAGTGCAAAAAGAGGTCGGCGTGTTGGCATTGCTCCGAAAGGGCATCAAGCACAACGTCCTCAACGCCAAGTACCACGAGCGCGAAGCGGACATCGTGGCGCAGGCGGGGCGCTCGCACAGCATCACGATCTCCACCAACATGGCGGGGCGCGGAACGGACATCAAGCTCGGCGGCAACCCGGAGTTCGCGGCGTACGCGCACCTGGAGAAAAAGGGCTTGAGCCGCTACGACGACTTCGTGGAGCTGTTCGTCGCCGCCTGCATTCGCGGGGATCTCGAGGTCGCGCGCAGTTTCGTCGAGAGCTTGCCGCAGGTCAGCGAAGACGACATCCAGCACATCATCAAGATCCGCGACGAGTTCAAAGACGACTTTGAAAAAGTCAAAGGCTTGGGCGGGTTGCACATCATCGGCACGGAGCGCCACGAATCGCGCCGCATTGACAACCAATTGCGCGGGCGCGCAGGGCGTCAAGGCGACCCCGGCTCGAGCAAATTTTATTTGAGCTTCGAGGACGACCTGATGCGCCTGTTCGCCAACGAGACCGTCGTGCGGATGCTCGACCGGCTCGGGATGGACGACACGCAGCCCATCGAAGCGGGCATGGTCACGCGCAGCATCGAAACCGCGCAGAAGCGCGTCGAGGACCGCAACTTCGCCATCCGCAAGCAGCTGCTCGCGTTCGACGACGTGATGAGCAAACAGCGCGAGGTCGTCTACGCCCAGCGCCGCGAGGTGCTTTTGGGCAACGACGAGGGCGTCAACGAACTCGCCGAGGGCATGATCACCGATTACGTCAACGGTCAAGCCAGCCTGCACCTCACGGGCGACAGCCAACAGTGGAACCTCGAGGCGCTCAAAAGCTCTTTGAGCGACGCTTGCCCGGCGTTTGCCGGGTTCAACTTCGAGGCCTTGCGCGAGTTGAAGCGCGACGAAGTCGTGGACAAGCTCCTGGACATCGCCGCCGACGCCTACGAAGCCCGCGAGCAGGAACTCACCCCCAGCCTGATGCGCAACTTGGAACGGTTCATCGTGTTGCAGATCGTGGACCAGTTCTGGAAAGACCACCTGCACAGCATGGACCTGCTGCGCAGCGGCATCTTCCTGCGCGGTTACGGTCAAAAAGATCCGTTCGTGGAGTTCAAGTTTGAAGGCACGAACCTGTTCAACGAGATGACCGAAACGATCAAAGCCGAGGTCACGAAGTTCATCTTCCGCGTGCAGGTCAACGTCGAACAGCAACAGCAGCCCGCACCCGCTCCGGTGCAAGGCCCGCGCCCCGCGCAACAGCCGCTCGAGAACGGTGAACCCGCGGAACCCGTGCGCAGCGCCAACCCGTTCATTCGCTCGGCGGGCAGCGCGCCCAGCCGCATCCCGAAGGTCACGCGCCAAGAGCGGCGCAAGATGGAACGCGAAGAGAAGAAGAAAAAGTAAACGGGTTCAGCCAGCGGCTCGAGGGTGCAGGTTGACCTCGAGCCGTTCTCATTGCTCAAGAAGCCTGTGTAGGGACAGGGCTTGTCCCTGTCCGCTCGAACGGTGACTCGAGGGACGGCATCACAGAAACGCGGGTCTCAACTGGCTGTAAATCGCCCGAGGTGATCCCAAGTTCCGACCCGAATAAACTGAGACTCGAGACCACGCTTGCAATGCGTGCCAGTGCCCAGTGTTCACCACACGGCTTGTTTGATGCTTGTGCACGTGATAAACCGTCCTATGCAAAGTTTCACGCAGGGTCAACGCATCGGCAATTACGCGGTCTCTCGGGTGCTGCCGTACCCACAGGTGAACGGGCAGTACGTGGAGTTGATGCACGAACCCACGGGCGCGCGGCACGTGCACATCGCTTGCCCGGACGACAACAACGCGTTCATGGTCACGTTCCCGACGATTCCGCAAGACGACACGGGCGTCGCCCATATCCTCGAGCACATCGTCTTGGCGGGTTCGGAGAAATACCCGGTGCGCGACCCGTTTTTCAGCATGCTCCCGCGCAGCCTGAACACGTTCATGAACGCGATGACTTCGAGCGCGTGGACGACGTACCCGTTCTCGACGCGTAACGAGAAAGACTTTTACAATCTCTTGGAGGTTTACCTGGACGCGACCTTCTTTCCGAAGATCGCCAAGGACTCCTACCTGCAAGAAGCCTGGCGCTTTGAATTCGAGGACGGACAGGACCCCACCACGCCGCTCGAGTACAAGGGCGTGGTCTTCAACGAGATGAAGGGCGCGATGGCGAACGTCGGTTCACGGATGTACCGCACCGTGTACAAGGGCGTTTTCCCGGACATCACGTACGGCAACAACTCTGGCGGCGAGCCGATTGCCATTCCAAACCTGACCTGGCAACAACTCAAGGACTTTCACGCGACGCACTACCACCCGAGCAACGCGTATTTTTACACCTACGGCAGCTTTCCACTGGACAAGACGCTGGCGCAAATTGAGCAGAACGCGCTGTCCAAATTCAACCGTTTGGACCGCGATTGGAGCGTGCCCGATCAACCGCGGTTCACCGCGCCGCGCCGCATCGAAGCCACCTACGGCATCGCCCCGAGCGACCCGGTGGAGAAAAAGGCACAAGTCGCCGTGTCGTGGTTGACGGCGACGATCACGGACTCGTTTGAACTCTTGGCGCTCCGGGTGCTCGAGCGGGTCCTCTTGGCGAACGCCGCGAGCCCGTTGCGCAAGGCGTTGATTGAAAGCAACATCGGTTCGGCGCTGGCAGATGGTACGGGCCTGAACGACGACCCCAGGGAGGCGGTGTTTACCGCTGGGCTCAAAGATGTAAACCCGGAAGATGCCGAACGCATTGAGAATCTGATCCTCGAGACCCTGCGTTCGCTCGTTGACGGTGGGGTGGACGCGGCGATGGTGGACGCCGCAATTCACCGTTTTGAAATCGAGAACCGCGAGGTCAGCAACGCGGGTTTTCCATTCGCGTTCAAACCCGCGTTCACGATGCTCGGGGCGTACCTGTACGGCGGCGACCCGTACCGGGGCTTGCAGTTCGACGAGGACATCGCGCGGTTGGAGACCGAGCGCAACGCCGGACGGTTCTTCGAGGGACTCATCCAGCGTCACCTGCTCGAGAACCCGCACCGCGTCACCACCGTTCTGAAGCCAGACCCAGAATTGATTGCGCGCAGCGAAGCCGACGAACGGGCGCTGCTCGAGCAGATTAAAAACACCCTCGAGCCCGAACGCGTCCAGGAGATTCTGCGCGACGCCAAGATGCTGCAAACCGCGCAAGATGGCGAGCAGGACTTGAGCGTGCTGCCAACGCTCGAGTTAACCGATGTCCCCATGAGCTTCGAGGACGTGGCGCACCGCATCGTCACCCTGCGCGGCGCGACCGTGGGTTTGTTCGGGCAACCGACGAACGGCTTGGCGTATCTGGATTTCAACGCCGACTTCAGTGGACTGCCAGAGCACTTGAAAGACCTGCTGCCGGTGTTCAACTTCGTCTTCCCAAAGATGGGCGCAGGGGAGAGTACGTACCTCGAGATGGCAGGACGCATCGAAGCGCACACGGGCGGCGTCGGCGCAACGGCGGGCACGCGCGTCGCCCCAGACAGCCTCGAGCGCTTCCGCCAGGGTTTCAGCGTCAGCACCAAGACGCTGTACCGCAACATTGACGCGACCTTCGACATCCTGCGCGACCTGTTCGCCGGTTTGGAGTTCGACCGCCAGCACCTCAAGAACCTCTTGGGCATGTACCGCACGGGGCTCGAGGCGCGCGTGGTCGGGGCGGGGCACGTCTACGCGTGGAGCCTCGCTGAGAGCCAACTCAGCCCCGTTGGGGTCTTGAAGGAGCGCATGGGCGGCATCGCCCACGTGCACCTCGCCAAGCGCCTGGCTGGATTGGACGACGCGGGGTTGAGCGACTTGATCGCCGACCTCAGTGCGATCCGCGACCACCTCTTTCACGCGGGCGCGCTGCGCATCTGCGTGACCGCCGAGGAGAAGGAACTCGAGCGGCTGAGCAGCAAATTGGACGGTTTGCTCGGCGCCCTCAAAGCAGGGGAGCCCGCCAGCCGCGCCCCAGAGTACGCGCCCGCGCCGAAGCACCCACAAGCCCGCAGTGCCGCCGTGCCCGTCGCATTCGACGCGCTGGTGTTCCGCACCGTGCCGTACACGCACCCGGACGCGCCTGTGCTTTTGGCGCTCAGCGAGTACCTGCGTGCGCGCTACCTGCACAAAGAAATCCGCGAGAAGGGCGGCGCGTACGGTGGCTTCGCCGCCGCCTCGCGCGAAGACGGCATCTTCGCGCTACTCTCGTACCGCGACCCGCACATCAAGCGCACGTTTGAGGTCTTCGACGGCGTGCACGCGTTCTTGGAGCAACCGATTGACGCCGATGCCTTGAAGGAGGCCATCCTCGCCGCGTGCGCGGACGTGGACCCGCTGAGCAGCCCCGACACCAAAGGGCGCAGCCGCTTTTACAACGACCTCGCGGGGTACACATTGGAGCGCCGCGCGGAGTTCAAGCGCCGCCTGCTCGCGGTCACAGCGGACGACTTGCGCCGCGTTGCCGCCACGCACCTGCGCGATGGGGCGCGGGCCGTGGTCTCGAGCGAGGAGAAGATCGCGGAAGCCAACGCTGCGATGGGCGACGTGTTCGCGGTCGAAGCGGTTTGAGGCGGTGAAGTTTGTGGGGCTCGGGTGACGATACTCGAGCCCCGTTTGCGTCTCGAACACGGTCAGGAAATGTAGGGACAGGGGTCGCGCCCATGCGCGCAATCTGTACAGTCCCTGTCCGGTGCGACTGTCGCTCGAGGCATATGGTGTGAATGCGCCAGTCTCGAGAAACGCGTTCGCAATCCGATTCTCGAGTGCGCTTGCGCGCACAGGGCAGCCACAGGGGGCTGCCCCTACGAAAAATGGTGCGGTGGTCGCACGGTCTCGAGCGATCACGCCAGTGGACTCATCAACCGCCCCTCGAGCCCGCTTTGCTGGGTGTACGCCCCATTGATGCGTTCGCCTGCCGCCCTTCCTTGCCCTTTGACGGCGAGCATGACGACGCTGCCGCCGAAGCCGCCGCCGGTCAGTCGCGCGCCGTAAATGCCGGGCGTCTCTCGAGCCAGGTCCACAATCAGGTCAATCTCCGGCTCCGACACGTCGTAATCGTCGCGCATGCTCGCGTGCGAAAGGTAAAAGAGTTGTCCGACGCGCTCGAGATCATCGGTCTCAAAGGCTGCGACCGCCTCGAGCACACGGGCGTTTTCGGTGACGACGTGTCGGGCCCTCGCTGCGAATGGGGCGGGCAGCGCGTTGATCCGCCCGAGGTCGGCGGTCGTCAGGTCGCGCAAACTCGAGATGCCCAGCACTTCGCAGGCGTGCTCGCATTCGCGGCGGCGCGTCTTGTAATTGCGCGTGCCGTCGTCGCTTTTCAGGCTGTGCGTCAAGCCGCTGTGCAGGATGACCAGTTCAGCGTTTGCGGGCAATTTGACGGTGCGGAACTCGAGGGTTTTGAAGTCAATGAGGAGCGCTTCGCCATCTTTGGCAAGGCTGCACGCCATCTGGTCCATCAAGCCGACGCGCGCCCCGACCAACCCGTTCTCGCCGCGCTGCGCAAGTTTGGCGACCGCCACGTCATCAATTTGGAGGTGATTGAGTGCCCGCAAGCCCTTCGTGACCGTGACCATCAGGCTCGCGCTCGAGGACAAGCCGCTGCCCACGGGCACGTCGCTCGAGACCAGGGCGTCGAAGCCTTGCAGCGCGAAGCCACCTTTGCGCAGTTCCTCGGTGACGCCTTGGACGTAATCCAGCCAGTCGCGCCCGGCACGTTCCTCGCCCAGCGGGTAGGTCTGCGTGTCTTTCATCTGGACGCTGTGCACGCGCGCTTGGCGGTCGTCTCGAGGCGCGAACAACACCGTGCAGCGTTGCGGAATCGTCGTCGGCAAAACCAGCCCGTCGTTGTAATCGGTGTGCTCACCGATCAGGTTGACCCGTCCGGGACTCGAGGTGCTGATGGTGGCGGGGCGTTGGAAATGCTGGAGAAACTGTTCCTCGAGGGTCATGGGGACAGCAGTCTATCGCCCGGTTGCGCCGCGACTGCTAGAGTCGGTGCTCATCATGCATTTCGAGGACTTGAATCTGGTGCTGCGACTGCTGGCGGCGGTGGCGTGCGCCAGTCTGCTGGGATTGGAGCGCGAAGCCAAAGGCAAACCGGCGGGGTTGCGCACGCACGTGTTGGTGGGGTTGAGCGCGGCATTTTTCGTGGTGCTGGCGGATCTGATGATCGCCCGCGTGCTCGAGGGCACCATCCCCGCGGGCGCGCTCAGGATTGACCCGCTCGTCGTGCTGGGCGCGGTGGTCAGCGGCGTGAGTTTTTTGGGTGCGGGCGCGATCTTCTTCTCTGAGCGCCACCGTGGTCCGCGCGGGTTGACCACCGCCGCCAGCTTGCTCGCGGCGGCGGCGGTGGGTGTGGCCTGCGGCATTGAACGCTATGCGTTGGCGTTCTCTGCGACCGCGCTGTATTTGGTCGTGCTGCACCTGTTCAAGTTCATCGAGATGCCCCTGGAATCCTCGGTGCAGTCGCGCGTTTCCACGTCGGGGCAACTGGAGCAAGACCCGTGACCAAGCGCGTCGGGCTGACCGGCAGCATCGGCAGCGGCAAGAGCACGGTCGCTGTGTTGCTGCGCGCCCGCGGCATTCCGGTGCTGGACGCGGACGCAATCGCACGTGAGGTCTCGAGTTCCCACGCCGTGCTCGAGGCGGTGCGGGAGACCTTCGGACCCGAATTTGTGCTCGAGGGGGCGCTGAACCGCCCGCTGCTCGCCAAGCTCGTTTTTGAGCAGCCCGAGGCGCGGGGCAAGCTGAACGCGATCATCCACCCGCGCGTGCGCGAGCGCATGGCGGCGCTGCAAGCCGAACTCGAGGCTCGGGGGGAGCGGATGGTCGTGCAAGACATTCCGTTGCTGTTTGAAAACGGATTGCAGGCGTTGTTCGATGCCGTGATTCTTGTTGACGCGCCGCTCGAGACGCGCGTTGCTCGGGTTGCGGCGCGCGACGGGTTGACCCGTGAACAAGTCCTGTCTCGAGATGCTGCGCAGATGCCCAGCGCGCAGAAGCGTGCGCTGGCCACGTTCACGCTCGAGAACGACTCCGACCCGGCAACGCTCGAAAATCAATTGGACGCCGTGCTCAGGCGCTTGGACGCGCACTTGCCCGGCTGATCGCGTCCCCGGGCTCTTTTTGAAACGAACGTTACGTGTAACGTTCGTTTCATGGGACGTGCCAAAGCGCCTGCGTTGCGCGACGAACTGCTCGAGCGGGCCACCGCCTACGTCTTGGAGCACGGATTGGCGGGGCTGTCGCTGCGCCCGCTGGCAGCACGCATCGGCACGAACGCGCGGATGCTCGTGTGCCACTTCGGCAGCAAAGAAGCCCTCGTCGCCGCGATTTTGGAACGCGCCACCGCCCAGCAACACGCGGTGCTCGGTCAACACTCAGGCTCAAGCCCGACGGTGCTGCGCGCCTTCTGGACGCACGTCACCCAGGAGGATTTGCGTCCGCAGTGGCGTCTGCTGCTCGAGATCGACGTGCTCGGGTTGCACGAACCGGTCTACGCCACTGCCTCCAAACGCGCCTTCGCCGATTGGCGCGCGGTGCTCAGCGCGCTGCTCGAGGGTCAGCACCCGCCCGAGCGCGCCGCTGCGCTCGCCACGCTCGTCGTCGGTACGTTCAGCGGTTTGCTGCTGGACCTCGTCGTCACGGGCGACCTCGAGCGCGTCAACCGCGCCTTTGCCAACTTTGCCGCTCTGTTGGAGCGAGAGGAGACCCCATGAACACGCCAATGAACGCCACCCCACGGTCCACTGCATCGGTGCCCACCGCCCGCCTCGTCGTCATCGGACTGGTGATCTGGTTTGCCGTCACCTTGCTTTTTCGGTGGGTCGGTCAATTCGTGCTCGTCCCCGGCGACACGGCCCGCACGGTCTTCACCCTGCTCGCCGCGATCCCACTGATGTACGTGGTGATGAACCTCGTTCTGCCCGCATTGGGGCTCGAGGGTCGCACCCGACCCCTGGGCGCGGTGTTGGTGCTCGCGCCGGGGCTGATGCTGGATGGGCTGTTGTCGATCACCTTCTTCGCCACCGTGTTCCCGAACATGGACCCCGCGGCCGCCGGGTCGTTCGGGGCGTTGATGTGCGTCGGGTACGGGATGGGTTTCTTAACCAGCGCATTGCCGGGGTGGAACCGTTCAAAAGAATCAAAAAACGCGTAAGAGCCGGAAGTGGTCAGTTTGGTCACGCATTTACGCAATGGGAAAGCAGCAAGAGCAGCGCACTCGAGCGGAGGCTCGAGCCTTTGCCGAGGAGTTCATCTACACTCCATTCATGGTTGGAGTGGACATTCACGAAGCCCAAGCCCGCTGGGATGAACTGCTCGAACGCGTGCATCAAGGCGAAGAGGTCACCATCACCAAAGACGGGATGCCGATTGCCAGACTCATTGGGCTCGAGCAAACAGGTCAAGCCCGGCAACCTGGGCGGCTTGCAGGTCGCTTACACTACGGCGACGACCAAGATGCAGACGCCGAAATCGAGAGATTGTTCCTCGGGTCTGACCCGTTCCCGCCAGAAGCAAGCTGAATGCGCTCTTAGCATTCACCGTTCACGCGGAAACCGTGCCTCGAGGGAAGTGGGTTTGACAGACACATGTTTGACCGTACACTCGTTGCACAAGACATGACCAAGCCGACGGACTCGCTCACCCCGTTCGTGACGGTCGCATGACTGCTTGAACACCCATCGCCTCAGCGATCACCGCGAAATCCTCGCCGGTCACCTCGAGCTGTCCGCGCTGAAATGGGTAGCCCCAATGCTGGAGGTCTTTAATGAAACTCAGTTTCTCGAGCAATGGCTTGATCGCCGCCTCGCGCGCGTCTGGTTCGTAAGCGACGCTGCGCCGGTACGGGCACCACCCTTCCAGGCTGACCTGCTCGATCTCGCCAGTGACGCGTCCGATGGCCGTGAACGCCTGCACGGGCTCGCCGCCCTCGAGGTTCGTGCGCGGCGAGTAATAGGCGATCCAATCGCCAATCTTCAGCCGTGCCAATCCCGCGCGCTTGCCGTGCCCGAGTTGCGCGAAACCGCCTGCGACGCCGCGCTGAACGTGATCTCGGCTCGCCACCCCAATCCAGTATCTCATGTCACCCCCAACAACCGCCGCAATTCGGCGGTGAACGCCGCGCTGCCGGAAAGCGCGGCGAAGAACTCGATGTCTGCCGCTTCCACCTTTGGCACGGCCCGCCGCACCAATTCCAGCCCGCTTTCGCTCAAGGCAATCCGTTTGGCTCGAGCGTCTCCGGTTTTCTCGCTGCGCCTGAGCAATCCGCGCGCTTCCAAACCCCGTGCGAGGCTCGAGGCGGTCATCGCGTCCATGCCGATGGCTTGGGCGACTTGCACCTGAGTGACTTCACCCCGTGCGGCTTGCCAAGCGACGTTGGCCATGAACACGAATTGCGCGTGGGTCAAGTCCAAGTCGGTCAGCGCGTCGCGGATCGCGCGCTGCCATGCCCCGGAGACCCGCCAAAGCAAGAATCCGGGGCTGTGGTACGGGTCATTGAATCCGAATTCGACGCGTTTGGGCATGGCGTGAAGGTTAACGCTCCGCCAGCCGTGCGAGGCTCTGGACGGCTTCTTTGACGCCATGCTCCAAATTCGCGCCGAACATCCCCGCGTAGCGCTCCCAGGCTTCGCCGTGGATCGTCGCGCGGTGCGTAATCCGCGTGCCCTCAGGTGTTGCCTTGAGGGTATGTTCAAACGTGATTGTCGCTCCTGGAAACGGGGTGTCATCACTGAATGACCGTTGCGGCGTGACCTCGGTGAGCGTGAACGCGAGCGGTGTGGGTGCATTGTAAATCTGCATTTCGCCCGTGCTGCCTACGATGAACGCGCCGTGCAATTGGCTCGAGACGAGGGATTCATCCCAGGCGCTCCAGCCGTCTACGTTTGCGTAAAGCGGCCAGATGGCTGCGGGGGTGGCGGTGCTGGTGCTGCTGGCTTCGGTGCTCCACATGGTGAAACCTCCTTTGGTCTCGAGGGTTAGATTATAAGTGCACTTATGATTTTGCAATAGACAGAATGACGTATCCGTGCGAATGAACCCTCGAGCCTGCCTGCCGCGACCACGCTTCGAGTGGCAGCTTCCAGTGGCGGCATCCCCCCAGCCCGCACGTTGCCGTCGCAACGCCCGCAGTGACCGTGTGGGCGTAGTCTGGGACGCGTGATTGACCAATTCATCGGGCACACCCCGATCATTCAACTGCAACGCGTCTTGGAGCCTGGCTCAGCCGAAGTCTGGGTCAAACTCGAGGGGCAAAACCCTGGCGGCAGCATCAAAGACCGCACGGCGCTGAGCATGGTCTTGGACGCCGAAGCGAGGGGGCTGCTCAAGTCCGGCGGCACCATCGTCGAACCCACGAGCGGCAACACCGGCATTGGTCTGGCGCAAGTCGCCGCGGCGAGGGGGTACAAGCTGATCCTCTGCCTGCCCGCGCAGATGAGCGAAGAACGCAAACGCACGCTCACGGCGTACGGTGCGCGGCTCGTCCTGACCGACCCGGAACGCCGCATGCTCGCGGCCATCGAAGAAGCCGAAAAGATCGTCAAGGACACGCCCGGCGCGTGGATGCCCAACCAGTTCGAGAACCCCGCCAACCCGGCTGTGCACTACCGCACCACCGGACCTGAGATTTGGGAACAAATGCAGGGGCGCGTGGACGCGTTCGTCTACGGTTCAGGGACGGGTGGGACCATCTCTGGCGTCGGACGGTTCCTAAAAGAGCAAGACGCCCGCATCAACGTCATCGCCCTCGAGCCCGCGCGCAGTCCGGTGCTGAGCGGCGGCGAGCGCGGACAGCACAGCTTTCAAGGCATGGGACCGGGGTTCATCCCCAAGAACCTCGACCGCAGCCTCTTGGACGAAGTGCGCACGGTGCTCGAGGAGGACGCGTTCCCGTTTGCCCGGCGCTTGGCGCGCGAAGAAGGGCTGTTCGTCGGCATGAGCAGCGGCGGCAACATCTATGCCGCCGCGCAACTCGCCAAAGAACTCGGCGCGGGCAAACGCGTTGTCACCATCGCTTGCGACACGGGCGCACGCTACCTGAGCACGAATTTATTTGCCGCAGACGCCGCGTAAGGCACCGCGCCGGATTCAAGCCTCGAGACGGCGATTCCCGCGAATGCCGATGCGACCTGCGCCCCAGTTGGAGCACCAGTGCCTCGAGCGTGACAGCTTGAAAAGCGAAACCCCCGTCCGAAGACGGGGGGTTTTCCTGGTGGAGCTGAGGGGATTCGAACCCCTGACCTCTTGAGTGCGATTCAAGCACGCTCCCAACTGCGCTACAGCCCCGTGCCACCTTTTTCGGTGCAGCGCGACAGAGTAGCACACGTTCAGGGCGTGGTCAAGCGCGCATCGGCTTCGTGGTCTTGCCGTTGAGACTGCGGAACCGAGAGATCGCGTTGGGGTTTTCTGCAAGCTCGAGCAGGTCGGTGTAGATGTCGTCGGCGTAATACGCCAGCGCGGTCAGCCCCTCGGCAAAAACCGGGTAGGTCAGCGCGTTCGCGGGCAGTTCCACGGTCAGCGTGACGTCCTCGTCCTCGTCCAGCACGAACTTCGCCAAGTTCATTTCACGGTTGAAGTGCAGCATCGCTTCCATCGTGTGCACCCGCGTGCGTTCGTCCTCCGGTTGCGGCACGTAGGGGCTGATGCTCATGTAGAGCCAGTTGTCGGTGAGGCGCAAGTAGATCGTAAAGAACCCGTTCTCGCCTTTGAAGCCCGTGCGCCAGATGCCATCCTCGAGCGTCTCGAAGCTCCAACCGTACTCACCGAAGTACTTCTCCACGGTGTTGGTCGTGACTTCAGGAATTTGATTCACAGCTTCTCCTAGTCAAAACTTAGATTCTCCTCGGTCAAATTGCGTCGATTTACTCGTGCTGCGCGATGCTTCGCCGATCTAAGATTTTGACATCCGTCCATCGTAACCCTTGATGGACGACCATATTCTACCTCCCCTGATGAAGAGGGTCATGGATCAAAGTGCCTATCCCTTGAACAACACTTCAGACTCGAGACCCTGAAGATTCGTCGCGCAACCGACAGAGTTCCCGCGTCTTGGACGACAGCAGTTCACCTCGAGACTTGCTTCAATGAACGAAATGGAACTCCTTGGGTTGCACCACATCTCTGGCATCACTGGCAATGTCCCCAGCAACTACAACTTTTTCGCGGCGACGCTGGGTTTGCGCCTGGTCAAGAAGACCGTCAACCAGGACGACGTGCGCGCCTACCACCTGTATTACGCCGATCAGCGCGGCACGCCGGGCACGGACGTGACCTTCTTTGATTACGCCCGCTCACCCAAGGAGCGGCGCGGCAACAACAGCATCACCCGCACGGGATTGCGCGTGCCCGTCGCCAGTTTGGAGTGGTGGCGCGCGAGGCTAACGGCGGCAGGGGTGGGCGTGGGAGCGGTCGGGGAACTGGACGCGCGCCCAACGGTGTTGTTCGAGGACCTCGAGGGTGGACGCTTCGCGCTCGTCGGCGACGATGCCCCGAGCGACGCACAACCGTGGACAGCGCAAGTCCCAGCCGAGCACACCGTCAAGGGACTGGGACCGGTATGGCTGACCGTCCCGCGACTCGAGGCAACCGCCCGCGTGCTCACCGACGTGCTCCACATGCGCCGCGTGCGCGAGTACGCGAATCCGGACAGCCCGATCTACCCGATCACCGTGTTTGAAATGGGCGAGGGCGGCGTGGGAGCGGAAGTGCACGTTGCCACGCGCCCCGACCTGCCCCCCTCGCGCAGCGGCGCGGGCGCGATGCACCACGTCGCGTTTCGCGTGCCCGACGCCGCCACACACACGGCTTGGCTCGAGCACCTGCGCGCCTCCGGCATCCAAAGTTCGGCGGCCATTGACCGGCATTACTTTCGCGCCCTCTACTTCCGCGAGCCCAACGGCGTCCTGTTTGAACTGTCCACCGACGGTCCAGGGTTTGCCACCGACGAGCGCGAAGACCAACTCGGCACGCGCTTGGCGCTGCCGCCGTTCTTGGAGAGCCAGCGCGCCGATATCGAAGCCAACCTCGAGCCGCTCGAGTTCGCGCGGCAAGACTCGGTGCAAACCTGAGAATCCTCGAGCGACCGGGTGTACGCGGTGCTCGAGGCGATTGCCGCTCTGGCAGCCAATGCGTACACCCGAAGCGCGCAGCCCGCATGGGTGCACACCCGCGTGCTACAGTGCACCCATGACGCAGCGCCAGAACCCAGCACGATATTCCTCGCAGCCAATGGTCTAAACAGCGGCTCGAGCCATGTTCAACAGTGTCGTATCGAGCCCCAGGTCGCCTGGGGTTTTTTGCTGCAACCAGCACAGCTTGGAGCAACCATGAACGCAGAACAGCAATTGGAGATCATCCGTCGCGGCGCGGTGCACCTGCAACCGCTCGAGGAGTTGAAGCAAAAACTCGAGACCGGCCGCCCATTGACCATCAAACTCGGTTGCGACCCGAGCCGCCCGGACTTGCATCTGGGACACGCTGTGCTGTTTCGCAAGTTACGACAGTTTCAAGATTTGGGACACAAAGTTGTTTTGATTATTGGGGATTTCACTGGCATGATCGGCGACCCCAGCGGCAAAAGCAAAACGCGTCCGCCGCTGTCGCTTGCCCAAACCAGGGAAAACGGCAAGAGTTACCAGGACCAAGCGCTACTGATCCTGCGTAACGAACCCCATCTACTCGACATGCGCCACAACTCCGAATGGCTCGAGCCAATGGATTTTGAAGACGTGATTCGTTTGGCGTCCAAAGTCACCGTGGCGCAGATCATGACCCGCGAGGATTTCTCCACGCGCTTTGCGGCAGGCACGCCGATTTCCTTGCACGAGTTGCTCTACCCGCTCGTGCAAGCCCAAGACAGCGTCGCCATTCGTTCGGACGTGGAGATTGGCGGCACCGATCAACTGTTCAACCTGATGGTCGGACGCGACCTGCAACGCGAAAGCGGACAGGAACCGCAGGTTGTACTGACCATGCCGCTGTTGGTTGGTTTGGACGGCGTGGAAAAGATGAGCAAGAGCCTGGACAACTACATCGGCATCAGTGAACCCGCCGATGTGATGTTCAGCAAACTGATGAAAGTGCCCGACACGGCGCTCACGGATTACCTGACGTTGTGCACGAACCTCGAGGTCGCGCCAACCCTCGAGCTTGGGATGGTTGCGGCGCACCGCGCGCTGGCTCGAGCCGTGGTCGCGGAGTACCACGGCGTGGACGCGGTGGCTGCTGCCGAAGCGCGGTACGACAACGTCGCCAAGGGCGGTGTGCCCGACCAGATGCCAGAAATCGCCGTGCCCGCCTCGAGCTTCGCGGATGGACGCGTCGGTATTTTGGAATTGGCACGCTTGGCTGGGCTGGCGGCGAGCAACGGCGAGGCGAGGCGCTTGATTCAGAACAAAGGCTTGAAGTTGGACGGGGAGACCGTGACCGACGAACGCCTGACCCTCGAGTTAACGGGGGCGGTGGTGCTGCAAAAGGGCAAGAACGAATTCAGGCGCTTGGCTCGAGGGGAGTGACGCAGTTTACCACCCGCTCGAGGCCCGAGCCGCGTCCATCAACGCTTGGACTTTCAAGCCATCCTCCAAGGTTGCGCCTTGGTCTGGGCGTGCACCGCGCTCGAGGACTTGACGCAAGTACCGTGCGATCAAAACCGTGCCGACCTCGAAGCCATTGCTGCTGCTGAGCCCTTCGGGAATGCCTTGCGTGGGTTCTGGGGAGAGGTCTTGCCAGGGTCCGCCAGTTTTCGCCCCCTCGAGCTTCAAACCGCCGCGCAACGCCAGCGTGCCGTCGGAGCCGTGCACCAGCAGGACATCTTCAAAACTGTGTCGCGCCGCGACGTTGAGCAGCACCGTGGTCGGGATGCCCGAAAAATCCAGCACCATCGCCGCGTAATCATCCGAGTCCACCGCTTGCAGTGCGCCGCCCGCGTCGGACAGTTGGCGCACGGACGTGCCCAGTTTTGCACCCAGCAGCATGGCTTCGCGCCCCAAGACGAAGCGCAAACCGTCCAAGACGTGCGAGCCCGCCGCGCCCAAGACGCCGCCGCCCAAGGCGCGGCTCGACCACCAGTTGTAAGTGCGGTTCGCATCCGCCCTCGAGCCGGAGACCAAGCGCACCTCGGCGGCTCGAGGTTCGCCGATGAAACCGCTGGCAATCAGGTCGCGCATCGCTTGGCGCACCGGCAAGAAGCGCAGTTCGTGGTCCACCAGTGCCCAGCCCGTGGCGTTTTTGGCGGCATCCACCATCGCTTGGGCTTCTTGCACGTTCATCGCCATCGGTTTTTCGCACAGCACGTTGTTGCCGTTTTGCAGTGCCGCCAACGTTTGCTCCCGGTGCTCGAAGGGCGGCGTGGTGATCGAAACCAAATCTGCGCCGCTCAGGGCGTCTTGCCAGTCTTGCGGAGCGCTGGCGAAACCAAATTCGTTTTGTGCCGCTCGAGCTTTTTGATGGTTGCGCCCCCAAACCGAGTGCAAGTCCCAGCCAGCCGCTTTGAAGGCGAGGGCTTGGACTTTGACGCCCCAGCCGGTTCCAAGGATCGAGATTGTGGGCATGGTGTGTTCCTTTCGCTCGAGCGTTTCCCGTTGACCCGCCTTGACGGTCAGGAAAACAGTTCACCCGAGAAACGCTGGCTTGTTGACCGGTCCGACTCGCCAAGATCGGGTTGAAGCGGTCCATCGCAACCCTGGAAACCTCCCTAAAACCTGCTCTGCTGTGCGCCAAGCATCGAGACCAGACTCACGGCTCGAGCACCGCGATCACTTCCACCTCGAGCCGAATCTCCGGCGAGCCGAGGCTGGCGACGATCAAGCCCGTGTGCGGCGGTCGGTGCTGCCCGAAAAATTCAAGTCTCACTGCCGTGACCGCCTTTGAATCCTCGGCACTGACCAAATAGGTGGTGATTTTGACGACCTGCTCCGGGCGAGCGCCCGCGGCTTGCAGCACCGCGCCAAGGTTGTGGTAGACCTGTTTGGCTTGGGCGGCGGCATCGAACGGTGCAACCAAGGTGCCGCTCGCGTCCCTGGCCACTTGACCTGCGACATACAGCGTGTTTCCCGCCAGCACCGCGTGGTGGTAGGTGGCGGGTTGGTAAATGTTTTGCGGCTGAATGGTTTTCAAAAGACCCCCAGTGTTTTGAGCGCCGCCGCGCCACCTTCAAGCGAAGTGTGGTTCATGCCCGCGTAATTCGGGCTGTAGACGATGCCCTGCGCGCCGTTTTGATACGCTGCCAGGACACTCTGCTCCACGATTTCCGGCGTGCACACGGCTTGATCCTGACTCGAGCGTGGCGCGTCCACGCCGATGCCCATGTACACGGGCACGCGCCCCTGCACGGCGCGCACGGTGTCCTTGGCTTGCCCGCCAACATACGTGTGTGGGTCCATGCCCGTTTGCAGCAACTCGTCCCACGGCGCTTCGTTCAACCCCAAGAGCTTGTACATCACAGGCGTCAACTCCTGCGGCGTGAAGTCGCGCAGGATGGATTGGTGCCACTCCGACAGCTCTTTCTTGTACACGCCGCCCGACTGGTGCTGGTAGGTGATCGGCTTGACCCAGTCGCAGTACAGCGTCGTCTCGAGCCAGGGGTACTGGGCTTTGCGCAAAGGGTTGAAGTGGTTGCGGTTCCAGACGTTCAACCCGAAGCTCAAGTTAGGGTTGCACCATTTCACAATCCCGTACAACTCGCGGTCCAAATCTTTGTTGCGCTCGAGCCAGAAACGCTCCCAAATCAGAATCTCTGGGTTGCGCAGCAGCATTCGCAAGAACTCGATGAAGTAGCCGTCGCCGCCACCCCGTCCGGCCCTGGCGTCCTGGAAGTACGCATACGCCTCCCGGTAGGCGATCAGTACGCGCTCCACGTCTATGCCCCGCTCGAGGGCTTCGCGCCGGGCGGCAGGAGAAAAGTCGTTCGCGGCATTCCCAGCGATCAGGTTGTCCAGCGGACTGCGCCGCTCGTTGCACCACATGATGCCGTCAATGTTGTAATTTCGGGCGTAATCCTCCAAGACCGAATGCAGCCACGTGCGGTAATGCGGATTGGATGTGCTCGGCTCCGAGGCAATACGCCCGAACTGGTCCACCTCCAGGTATTGCGGCAGGTTCGGAATCTGCACGGTGTTCGCGCTGCCGTGGTCGGCGTATTTGAACAGCGGCTCCATCACTTCGGGCATGACCCGCATCCCTCGAGCGTGGGCGGCGTCAACGACCATCTCCAAAATGTCCACGCCCGCCATGCCGGGATCGGTGTTCTGAAAATTACTGATGCTGGTGTTGCGGTAGAACTCCGGGTGGTGCGCGATGTAGGAGCCGCCACGCATTGCATCGGGCTCCTGCACGCCGTGGTCGGGGAAGCCCTCGAGTTTATGGGAGATGCGACGCCCGACCTTCAAGCCCAGCCACGACAACGTGCCGATCAGGAGCACGTTCACGCCGAAACGGGTTTGCAGTGTGTCCAGCAGCGGTTCCACGCCCTCGTCCAAGAAGCTGATTGGGCTGATTTGAATGCCGACGAATTTCTCGCTCGAGGGTCGGGTCACGCGAACCTCTGCCAGAACGCCTCGAGCTTGTCCAATGCCCCGTCCATTGCGGGGCGTGGCGTCATCAAACTCAGCCGCACGAAGCCTTCCGCGCCGCTGCCGAAGACCGCGCCCGGACCAACGCGCACCGCATGTTCCTCGATCAGACTCGAGGAAAAGCTCATCGAATCCATGCCCGACGACCGGATGTCCGCCATCACATAGTAACTGCCCTGCGTTCGCACGAACGGCAAGCGCATCCCCTCGAGCCGCTGGAGCAGGTACGCCCGCCGCTCGGCATACGTGCGCAACCGCTCGAGCCAATCCTCCTGCGGTCCGGTCAGCGCCGCCAACGCCCCGAGTTGCGTTGGCACGGGGCTGCTGATCGAATGCATGTGGCGCGTCTCCGTGGCGACTTGTTTGAGCCACGCGGGAACCGCCAAGTACCCGACGCGCCAGCCGGTCATGCCGTAGGACTTGGAGAAGCCGTTGACGGTGATCGTGCGCTCCATCATCCCTGGCAGCCGTGCGAACGAGAAATGCTCCGCGCCGTCGTAGATGTATTTCTCGTACAGTTCGTCGCTGACCACGAGAAAATCGTGCTTCTCCGCCAGCCGCGCGATGCCCTCCATCGTCGCCTTGGACACCACCGCGCCCGTCGGGTTGTCCGGGCTGACCACGATCACCAGCTTCGTCCTTTTTGTGACCGCCGCCTCGAGTGCCTCGAGATCCCACGACCAGCCTGACTCCGGTGTGACCGGGACCGTCACCGCCACGCCGCCGCACAGCGCCACGATGTTGCAATAGGCGCTGTAATACGGATTGGTGACGATCACCTCGTCGCCAGGGTTGAGGAGCGCCGCGCACATCACATAGATCGCTTCCTGCGCGCCGTTGGTGACGATGATGTGGTCAGCGGTGTACTCCAAGTGGTTCTCGAGACGCAATTTTTGCGCGATGGCTTCGCGCAACGGGGCGATGCCGTCGTAGGGCGTGTACTGGATAACGCCGCCGCGCAACCCCTCGCGCATCGCGTCCATGACGTGCTCCGGCGTGGGCAAGTCCGGCGTGCCCGAACCGAGGTTGACCAGTCCCTTGGCGCTTTGAATCGCCGCAACCATGCGCGGATTGACTGGGTTGCCGATGGAATGCTCCAGATTTGCCACGGCGACCCGAGAAAGCTTCGAGGTGAAATCAAGCGTGGCTGTCACAGTGACCTCCGAAAGTGTGGATTGCTGAATTACGAGACTCGAGCCCCAAGGTGTCGTAGGGGCGAACCTTGCGTTCGCCCTGCATGGCGTTGACCACCGCTCGAGCACCCGTCACGTCAACCCCAAGCCGCGTGCGAACTCGAGCAAATCCAGCGTTTTCTCTTGCCGTGAGCTTTCGTGGCACGCCAGCGTCAACGCCATCGTCATCAAGTGATCGCGCCCAGTCGGGTAGGTGCTCGGCTCCCCGCGCACCGCGCGCAGGAAATCCTCGAGCAACCCGCGCGTGTCGTCCACGAAATCCTCTTGCGGCTCGAGCGGAATCTCTTCGGGAATGGTGCTGCCGTGCCGCCAATACTCGAGCCCGGCGAAAATGTCGCGTTGAAAGAGCATCCCTTCGGAGCCGTCGGTGCGCCATTGGAATTCGTTTTTGCTGTTCGTGCCCATCCATGTGCCGAAGTACTGCAACTCAACGCCGTTTGCGAACTGCAGCCACGCCGCGACTGTCGCGTCCGAGCGGTACATGCTCCACGGCGGGTTGGTGGTGCGCCCCCAGACTTTGACGACCTCCGCGCCGTAGATGAAGCGTGCCAGGTCAAGGTGATGAATGCTTTGCTCGAGGAGCATCGGTTGGTCCATTGTCAATGGATATTTGTTCAGCAGCGGACGCTTGCCGTCGCGGTAGCGCCAATAATTGATGCGCCCGAACCCAACCTGACCGAGTTTGCTGCCCAGAATGTACTCGCGGCTGGCTCGGGTCGTCTCCAAATAGCGAAAGTTCATGCCAATGCCGAGGTGAACGCCGTGTTGTTCCGCGACCTCCACGCAGGCTCGAGCGGTCTTTGCGTCCAGTGCCAGCGGTTTCTCGCACAGCACGGGAATGCCGCGCTCGGCGCAGGCGGTGATCTGCTCAAGGTGCACGCCGGGCGGCGTGGACAGCACGACGACCGCGGGTTGGTGCATCTCGAGCGCCACTGTCAAATCGGTGTAGGTCGGGAACTCGAGTTGCGGTAGTTTCTCGCGCAGTGTCGTCACGGCGTCCGGGCTGGGGTCCACGCCTGCAACCAAGCTTGCCCCGCTGTTCTCTGCGATGACGCGCGCCCAGTGCCGCCCACGCGTGCCCAAGCCGACGAGCAACACCTTCAAGCCCACAAGACCTCCATCGGTGCTGCCTCGAGATAATCCAGCAATCCCGTCTCGAGCGGTGTGTCTGCCACGAAGCCAAGTTCGTTTTTGAGCTTGCTCGAGTCAATTGCGCCGTGCCTCGGCGCGGGATTGGCGTTCCAAACCACGCGTGGCTCGAGCGGTTGTTTCGTGACACGCTCGAAGGCGTGGACCAACTCGAGCGCCGTGGTGGTTGCGCCGCCGACGTTGTAGACATGCGTGCCACCGTCGCTGGGGCGTTGGGCGATGGTCTCGAGCAACTGTGCGAGGTCAGCGGTGTGTAAGAAGTTGTAGGCATCGTCGGGGGCGCGCGGAAGTACGATGCGCGCGGCGTTTAACTGTCGGGCGATCTCGAGCACCAGCGAACCCCTCGAGCGGGTTGCTGAAACAGTTTCGCCGGGTCCGTAGACCGCGCCGAGGCGCAACGCCCTGATGGTCATGCCCGCCGATTTCCCAAGGTCGCACATCTCTTCCGCCAGCGTTTTGGACAAGCTGTAGGCGTGTTCGCTCGAGGTGATGCCAGCTTCGGTGATCGGTTCCGGTTGCCCCGGTGCGTACACGCCCGCTGAACTGAGCAGCACGAAATGCGCGACACCCACGGCTCGAGCCGCGCACAAGGCGTTGAGCGTGCCGCGCAGGTTGACCTCGAGCAGATCGAGTTCGTCCGGGCGCCGCGCGGTGGTCACGGCAGCGCCGTGCACGAACACTGTGGGCTGAACCTCGAGCGCAAACCGGAGCAGTGCGTCACGCTCGAGCACATCGATTGCTCGAGTTGCACCACGCAAATCGCAACCGGAGACCTTCGAGCCTCTAGCCTCGAGTTGCTGCGCGACCGCGCGCCCGACGAAGCCGCCCGCACCGGTCAGCAAAACCCGAGGATCTTGGTTCATGGCGCGACGAACCTTCCGTCGCCGGGTTGTCCGATCACGTCGCCGTTCACGTACACGGTTTTGCCGTTCACGACCGTGCGTTCCACGCGTCCGTGAAACGTGCGACCATCGAAAAAAAAGTCGTTCGCCTTCGCTTGCGTGAACTCCTTGAGTTTGTCCACGACCGTCACTGCCGTAAGGTCTACGACGATCAGATCCGCGTCCGCACCAACGGCGATGACGCCTTTGCGTCCGTACAACCCAAAGCGCCGCGCGCCACCGCTCGACATCAGTTCCACCGCCCACTCGAGCGTGATTTTGCCCGCGTGCACGGCGTCGAGCAGCATCGGCACGAGTTGTTCCACGCCGGGAGCCCCTGGCGGAGCCGCCCAGATGTCGGTGCGGGCGCGCTCCTTTTCTTCCACCGTGAACGGCGAGTGGTCGGTGGTGACGCTGATCAGCGAGCCGTCGCGCACGCCGTCCCACAACGCGGCGATGTCGTCGTTGGTGCGCAGCGGTGGGTTGATCTTGGCATACGACCCGAACCGCTCGAGGTCGCGCTCGGTGAACAAGAGGTACTGCGGGCAGGTCTCGCCGGTGATGTCCTGCCCGGCGCGTTGCCACTTGCGCAAGGTCTCGAGGGCGTGGCGCGAGGTCACGTGCGCGATGTGCAGCCGCGCGCCGATCAGGTCGTTCATCGTGGCGATTTTGGCGATGGCGAGCGCTTCCACCAGCGGCGGCCGCGATTCGCCGTGGGTCGCGGCGTCGTTGCGTCCCGTGGCGCGCACTTGAGCGGTGTAATACTCCAAAAGCGGGTTGCTTTCTGCGTGAACGACGATGGGTAAGCCTGTCTCTTTTACCAATCGCAGCGCCTCGAGTTGCTGGGCTTCGTCGGGCACGCACAAGCCGTCGAACTCGTCCTCGCGTCCCAAGACAGGCGCAGTCGTAAAAATTTTGTAGCCAATCGCCCCTTCAGCCGCCATGCCTTGCACGAATTCGCGGCGCAGCATGCCTGGCGCGCCGTACAGCGCGAAGTTGACGACGGCTTCGCGCTTGCCCTGCTCGCGTCTGCTGGCGAGGATTTCAGGCGTCGCGCAGCACGGTTTGGAAATCGGCATTTCGAACACCGTGGTCACGCCGCCCGCCGCCGCCGCCCGCGTCTCCGAGGTCCACGTGCCGCGCGCCGGGTATGCCGGGGCGCGCACGTGAAAGTGAATGTCAATCGCGCCGGGCAGCACGTGGTTGCCGTCTGCTTCGATGATCTCTCGAGCATTCACCCTGGAACCAGGCTCGAGCAACGCCGCGATTTTCCCGTTTTGAAGGGCAACCTCGAGCCGCCGCGCGCCCTCTGGGGTCAGCACCGTCGCACCGCGAATCAGTGTGTCAAACATCGCGGTGTCAATCATGCGGTGCTCCCGTCATGCAGCGCTCGAGAAACTGCGTGATGACCGCGTGACAAGTCTCGAGTTCAGTGATCTCCACGTATTCGTCAAAGGCGTGCGCGACTTCGTAGCTGCCGGGTCCGAAGATCACGATGTCGCCGCGCGTCGAGTCCATCAGGTGCTTGGCGTCGCTGCCGGGCAGATACCCAATCGGTTCCAAGGGCGCACCCGTCGCCGCGCTCGAGCATTCCAAAAATGTTCGCCCCAGTGTGGTCTCGAGCGGCGATTCGAACCACGGCGAGTATTGAAACTCCGTGATCTCGGCGGTCGCGGGCTCGAGGCTCAGCCCGGCGATCACCGCCTCGAGTTCGCGCTGGACGACTTGTGGGTCTTCGCGCGGAACCATGCGCCGGTCCAAACGCACCGTGCACTGGTCCGCCACGGCGTTCGCCGTGCTGCCGCCCTGGATCACGCCGACGTTGCAGGTTGGCACGCCAACCAAAGCATGCCCGCGCTCGGACAGGGTTTCGTGGTACGCCTCGAGCGCCAAGACCACGCGCGCCATCGCGTTGATCGCGTTGACGCCGCGATCTGGGTTCGTCGCGTGGACGCTGTGCCCGCGCGTCGTCACCGTGGCGCGCATGACGCCCTTGTGCGCGGTGGCGACGCGGTTGAAGGTCTGCTCGCCGACGACGATGAAATCGCACTCGGGCAAGTGACCCTCGTCCGCCAGCCAGCGCGTGCCAAGCTGCCCGCCCATCTCCTCGTCGGCCGCCGCGACCAGCACGAGGGTTCCGCGACGATCCCCTCGAGCCGCCAGGTGCTTGAAGGCAACCATCATCGCCGCCAGCGGTGCTTTGTCGTCCACGCTGCCCTTGCCGTACACGCGCCCATCACGCTCCACGGCGGTGAATGGATCGCTCGTCCAGCGCGCGGCTTCGGTCTCTGCGACGGGCACGGTGTCCGAGTGCGCGTGCAGCATCACGATTGGATTGCCCTGTCCGATGGTTGCCACGACACTTTGCACCTGCGGGTGTTCGCTCGGCGCGAGCACGCGCACGTCCGCGCCGGTTCCCTCGAGCCACGCGGCGATGCTCGCGGCTATCGCACGGTTGTCCCCCGGCGGATTGGGCGAGGGGATTTCGATCAGCGTTTTGAGCAAGGACACGAGTTCGCCCATGTCCCGTCACCGCCGCGATTCGGGGCTCGAGACGATGGACACTCGAGCCGATCCTTGGGCTTGTAGGGGCGACCGGCCGGTCGCCCCTACGCGGACGTGGAATGCCACACCTCGAGCCGCCTCGAGTCCCGTTCCCCCTCGAGTTTGCCCGTTCACGGCAAGGTCCCCTGGACCTCGGCGTAGAAGCAGCACCAATCCCCGACGGTGACGTTTGGCAGGGCACGCAAGCCGAAGATGCGCCCGTCGGTCGGCGCGACCAGCGTCTCGAGCAGGTCGCCGTACACGTCGTAAATGCGGGCGATGGGGTCGCCTGCCTTCATCGGCTTTTTGAATTCTGCGCTTTCCTCTGCCAAAAAGAGTCCGCTGACCGGCGCGAGCAAGGCGTGTTGCACGCCCGTGTAGCGTGGCGTGGCATACGTCGCCGTGCCAGGCAACATCTTGTAATGCCGCATGACGTTCAACGCGGCGTCCGCCAGCACGCGTCCGACGCGGTGAAAGTCCTTCGGGCTGGTTGCGCTGCGTCCGCCGAGTTCGACGGTGATGCCCGTTTTGCCGACCTCGAGCATCGAAGCCATCGGGTTGCCTTTGGGCAAGAACGACTTCAGCGCCAAATCCCAACCCTCACCCATCGCGCGGGCGAGTTCCTGCGAGGGGGCGTCCTCGGTGGCGAAGATCGTTTCCGACAGGTAGGAGTGCGCGCCGCCCGAGTGGATCGAAAGCTCGAGGTCCGCGGTCTTCGTCATCCATTGGCTGTGCGCCCAAGTGATGCGCTCGCTGAAGTAACCGTTCGCCTTGCCGGGGTAAATGCGGTTCATGTCGTAGGAGAAGGTGTCCAGCGGGTTGCCGCGCGACGCGGCTTCAAATGCGGGCACGTTGATGACCGGCACGAGTACGAGGGAGCCGTGCAGGTCCGCCGGGTTGACCTCGCGGCGCAGGATGTGGCACATCAGCGGACCCTCGGGCTCGTCGCCGTGGATCGCGCCGTCCACCCACAGGCATGGACCGTCGTGCGCGCCGTTGATGACCACAACGGGAATCTCGAGCGGTGTTCCTCCGGCGAGTTTGGACACGGGAATCGCGCCGATGGCGACGCTTCCCGGTTGAGCTTGTGCGGTTCCGACCGTCAACATGAATGCCCCCTGGGAGGATGAATCAAAGACTCGAGGCTCGAGACGCGGTGAGGTGCGAACGGTGCGTGCACCGATGACAGTCAAGTTCAGTGGTGGTTCGTCAAACTCGAGCAACAGGCTCGAAGCGGGTTCAGATGCCTTGGACTTTTTGGTACTGCTCGAGTTCCGCAGGCGTGTAGACCTGCATGAATTCAATTTCGATGCCGCCCGCGTCGTTGTCCAAAAACGCCACGTACCCTTCCGGGTGTGGGTGCGCGCCGTACACGCCGCAGGCTTTGCAGATGCGCAGTTCCGCGCCGCCGCGTTTGGCGTGCTCGAGCGCCGCTTCGATGTCCGCGACCTCGTAGCAGATGTGGTGCAGCCCTTCCGCGCCGCGCGCGTTGATCCACGCGGCAAAGCGCCCGTCGGCGTCCATGCTCTCGCACAGTTGGTACTCGATGCCGCCCAAAACGAACAGCGCCACGCGGTTGCGCGATTTCGGGTACTCCTTCACGGCGGTGTCGGCGGGCACGTCCAGAAACCTCGAGTACGTCTCGAGCGCTTTGCCCGCGTCGCGCACGGCGAACGCCATGTGTTTGATGGATTTGACTTGCGGGTTGTTCATCGCTGCACCCCCGAGCCTTGGAGTTTGGGCAATGCCGCCGCGATGCGCTCGGCGGCTTCCTCGAGCTTCGCCATCGGTTGCAGTAGCGACACGCGCACGAAGTTGTCATTGTGGTCCCCGAACAGGGAACCGGGGAAGATCATCACGCGCGCTTCCTCCAAGAGTCGCACACAGAACTCGCCCGCGCCCAAGCCGCTGCTCGAGACATTGGTGTACAAGTAGAACGCGCCTTGCGGCTCGCCGTAGGTGAAGCCCAGGTTGTCCAACACGGTGCGGAAGTATGCGCGGCGCTCGGCAAAGGTCTGGCGGTATTCCTCCACGCAGTCCTGCGAGCCTTGCAGTGCCGCCAATGCCGCGTGTTGCGACACAGCGGGCGCGCAGATCGTCAAGCCGTGGTGGATCTCGTTCATCGGCACGATCAGGGCTCGAGGTCCGGCGAAGTACCCGACGCGCCAACCGGTCATCGCGTATGCCTTGGAGAAGCCGTTCACGGTGATCGTGCGCTCCTTCATCCCCGGCAGGCTGGCGACGCTGGTCACGGACGCGCCGTCAAACACCAAGCGCTCGTAAATCTCGTCGGAGATCACGATCAAGTCGTGCTCGATGGCTAATTGCGCCAGCTTCTCCACCTCAGCTCGAGGCGTGACCGCGCCCGTCGGGTTGGACGGGTTCATCAGGCACAAGACGCGGCTGCGCGGCGTGAGCTTGGCGCGCACGGCTTCTGCGGTCAACGCGAAGTTTTCGTGCTGATAGGTCGGCACATCCACGACCACGCCGCCCGCGAGTTCCACCGCTTGGTTGTACGAGGTGTATCCCGGCGACGTGCACAGCACCTCGTCGCCAGGGTCCAAGAGCGCGAGCATCGTCACGTAGATGCCCTCCTGCGCCCCAGCCGTCACGACGACCTCGTCGGGCGTGTATTGCACACCGTTCTCGCGCTCGAGCTTGGCGCAGATCGCCGCCCGCAACTCGGGCAAGCCCTGCGGCGCGGTGTAATGCGTCGCGCCGTTTGCCAGCGCGCGTTGCCCTGCCTCGACGATGTGCGCCGGGGTCGGCAAATCCGGGTCGCCGCGCCCCATCGCAATCACGCCTTGGAGCCTTGCCGCGATGCCGAGCATCCGCGTGCGGATGCTTTCGTCCTTGTGCACGATGCGCCGCGCGAGGCGGTGCGTGGGCGGGGGAACCGTGGTCACGGCGTTCAAATCCTTTCATTGGCTCGAGGTTCGGGGCTCGGTGGCTCGCGTGCTGTCTGGAAGTTGTAGGGGCGTCACGCCTTGCGTGCATGGGCACGACGCACGCTTCGCCCTCTCGAGCTCGAGCCATTGCAGCGGTTGGTCTCGAGGCAGCGAGCACGTGCGCTCGCCGCCTCGAGATTGGGGCTCAGTTGCCGCGCACGCCGACCGTATCCAGGAAGTTGATCAACTCCCCGATGTAGCCGTTCGCCGTGCTCTGGAACGCGCCAATCGGGTCTTGCAACTGGTCTTGCGTTCCCAGCACGCGCTTCTTGTACGAGGCGTGCACGCCGCGCGTGTACAGGTAGACCAGTGGCAAGTTGGTCGCGGCGACCGTTTGGAACTGGTCGTAGATGCGCTTGCGGGCGGCGGTGTCGGTGGTTCCCAAGCCTTGGCTGACCAGTCGGTCCAAGAGCACCTCAAAGGATTCCGGGCGTTCCGGGCGGGCTTGACCGGGACGGTTGAGGTTCCAGATGTGCGCCACGCCGTTGAGGTTGTAGAGATTGCGGCGCGTGGGCGGGTCCAAGACCCCGCCGAAATCCGTGAACGACAGGTCGAAGTTGCGCGTGCCGTTGGCGTTGAAGTTGCGCAGCGCGGGGTTGATGACGCTGCCGTTGTCAGCGACGGTGAAGCTGGCGTCAATGCCGACCTTTTTCATGTCTTCGATGATGATCGGCGCGGCGACCTTTTGCAGCGCCTCGGTGGACACGACGAGGGCGTTCATCTTGATTGTCTGCCCCCTCGAGTTCACGAGGAAGCCCTGCGCGTTTTTGCGCGTGAAGCCCAGGCTGGTGAGGAGTGCTGCTGCCCTCGCCGGGTTGTAACTGAATTTGCTCGTGCCCTCCACGAACAGAGCGTCGTTGTACCAGCGCGTATTGCCGCTCGAGATCGGACCGTGCAACGCGCGACCCAAACCGCCCAAGCCGATGCGGATGATCGTCTCGCGGTCCACGAGGTGCGACAGCGCGCGGCGGAAAATGACGTTGCGGCACAGCTGGGCTTTGAACGCGTCCACGTTCTGAAAGTTGCAGAACAGCGTGCTGGTCACGGCGGATTGCGTGATGTTGATTTTCAACTCGGCGTCCAAGCGCCCGGCGGTGACGGCTTGGCGGATGCCTTGAATCTCGTCAATCGTCAGCGGCGGGAACACGTCCAACTGCCCAGCCAAGTACCCTGCGAGGCGCGCGTTGGTGTCGGCGTAGTTGCGGGCGATGATGCGGTCCAGGTACGGCAGGCGCGTGCCCTTCTCGTCGAAGACCCAGTAATCCGGGTTGCGCCGAAGCGTCATCTCCTCGCCGGGCTTGTAGCTCTCCACGAGGAACGGTCCCGCGCCGACGATGGTGCTGGGGTTCGTGCTGACCGAGTACGCGGCGTTGACGGCCGCCGCACCGCCGCGTTCAAAAATCGGTTGCCAGACCTTTTGCGGCACGATGGGCCACGACGCCAAATCCAAGAACGCCGCGTCGGTGACGTTCAATTGCATCCGCACGGTGTCGTTGTCCACCTTCGTCCAGCGAATCGGTTTGCCCGCCTGGGTGAAGAAGGTGCGTTGCCGGGAGTTAACCTGCGGGTCGGCGTGGAGCTGCGCGCTGTAGATGATGTCGTCGGCGGTCAGCGCGGAGCCGTCAGACCATTTGATGTTCGGACGAATATTGAACGTGACCACCAAACCGTTGACCGTGACGTTGCTGCAGACGTAACACTCGTTTTGCCCGCTGGCGGCGTTCAGTTGCACGAGTTGCGGGAACCAGAGGTACTGGATGTACTGGTCGGAGAGCGATTGCACGGTGAACGGGTTGAAGGTCGGCGGCAAGCCGACCAAGCCGTAGGTCAACGTGCCACCCTTCGGGGTCGTGCCCGCGCCGCCGAAGCGCGCGCTGCGCACGAGGTTGCCGCCTTGCGCTTGGCTGGACACGGACGTGACCACGCCCGCGACGGCGGCGATGCCCAAGGCGGCGAGTGCCAGTTTCCTAAAACGGTTTATCATGTACGTCCTCCGTCCAACTCGAGGGGATTGCCTTGCCGATCCGCAGAGTCATGCGTCAATTGGTGTTCACGCCACTTCGACCTCGCTTTCTGTGGAAAGCGGCACGCGCCGCCATCGTTGTCGGTTCTCGAGCCACGCCTAGCGACGCGCTTTGGGGTCCAGCGCGTCGCGCAAGCCGTCCCCGATGAAGTTGAACGCCAGCACCGCGATGAAGATGAACAGTCCAGGAATGAGCAGCCAGGGTCTCGAGGTGAACGTCTGCATGCCGCCCTCTTGGGCGACGGCGAGCATCAGTCCCCAAGAGGAATTCGGATCGCTGATCCCCAGACCGAGGAACGACAAGCCGGATTCGGTAAGGATGAAGCCAGGGATGAGGAGGCTGAACGAGATGATCGCAAAGCTCGCCGTGCCGGGCAGCACGTGGCGCAAGATCAAGCGCGCGTCGCCTGCGCCCAACCCCCTTGCCGCCATCACGTAATCCTCTTCGCGCAGGGAGAGCACTTGCCCGCGTACCGCTCGAGCCACGGGTCCCCAGCGAATCAAGCCCAGGATCATTACGACGACGAAGTACACGACGCTGGATTTGGCGTCCAGCGGGAACAGCGCGCGCAAGGCGAGCAGCAAAAACAAGCCCGGAATCGTCGCCAACACCTCGACCAAGCGCATAATGAAGTCGTCCACGATGCCGCCGTAAAACCCAGCAATCGCACCGAGGATCAGCCCGACGACCAAGGAAATTGTCGCTGCCAAAATGCCGATGGTCAGCGTCACCCGCGTGCCGAACAGGATGCGTCCAAAGACATCGCGCCCGAGCTTGTCCGCGCCCCACAAGAACAGCGTCGCCGGGCGGTCAACCCCGAACAGCCGCAGCGTCATTTGCGGGTCGAAACCCGAAGCCTTGCGCCATTCCACCGGGATCAGGTTGATCGGGAACGGCGTGTACGGGCTACCCGTGGTGAAGAGCTTCACGGGGTAACGCGTGGTCTTGTCCTCTTTGAACTCGAACTCGAGCGTGTCTAAATTCAGTTGACTCGAGACGTTGTAGACGAACGGCAAGCTCAAGCCGCCGGTGTCCGGGTTGATCCAGTGCACCGTCGTCGGCGGGGCGTAGCTGCGCTCGATCTGACCACGAAAGAACGATTCGGATTCCCCGTAGGGCGCGACGAAATCGGCGAACGCCGCCAAGACGTACAGCGCGATCAAGACCCAAGCGGCAAAGACCGCCAGTCGGTTCTTCCTGAACTGCATGGCGACGACTTGACCCCTCGAGAGCGACCGGGTGCGCTCGAGGGGGGTGGGAGCGGGGGAGGCGACTTCTGACATCAGGTGTACCTGATCCTTGGGTCCACGAAGGCGAGCAAGAGGTCCGACAGCAGGTTGCCGACCATCAACAGAATCGCGCTCATCACCAGCAAGCCCATGACGACGTAGAGGTCTTGCTGCTGGATCGCAGTGACGAAGCCGGGCGTAATGCCGGGCCAGCGGTAGACGAACTCCACCAAGCCCGCGCCGGTGACGAGTTCGGGCAGGATCGTGCCCAAGCCCGACACGACCGGACCGATGGCGTTGCGGAGCACGTGCTTGTACGTCACGATGCGCTCGCCCAAACCCTTCGCCCTGGCGGTGCGCACGAAGTCCTGCTGCACGAACTCGAGCATTTGCCCGCGTACCACCCGCACCAAACTCGAGAGTCCCGAGGTCGTGACGACGATGGTCGGCAAGACCAAGTGCCACAGGCGGTCGGACAGTTGTTGCAGCGGCGTCAACGAGTCGTAGATCTCCGTGGTGCGCATGCCACCGACGGGGAACCACAAGCCGTTTCGGAGGTCATAGGTCAGAAAGTCCAGCACCGGCTTGTACCACGCGTCCCCTCGAGCCACCTCGCGCAACGGGGCTTGCAGGAACAGTACGCCGACGATGAGGAGCAGGATGAAGAAGAAATTGGGAATCGCCAAACCCATCACCGACAACACGCTCAGCACCTTGTCGCCCGCGCTGTACTGCCGCGTCGCCTGGTAAATGCCGATTGGGATTGCCAGCGCATAGGTCAAAATCAACGACAGCACCACCAGACTCAGGCTGTTCCAGATCAACGGCACGATGATCGCCGTGACCGGCGCGCGGTACGTGAACGACTCGCCCAAATAGCCTTGCGTGACGATGCCCCAGACCCAGCGGGCGTACTGCACGACCACCGGTTGCTCGAGCCCGAAGTTCTCGCGCAGACGCTGCAACTGCGCGGCGTCGGCGTTCGGGTCCAGGGCGAAACGGTCGGTGAAATCGCCGGGCGTGAGTTGAATGATGATGAACGCCAGCAACGTCGCCCCGATGAAGGTCGGGATGAGTTGCAAGAAGCGCTTGCCGAGAAAGGTCAGCACACGCCACTCCTCGAGCCCTGAGTGCGTAGGGGTTTGCCACGGCAAACCCTCAACGTCTCGAGACCGCGCCATGCCATTTCGTAGGGGCGCAGCACGCTGCGCCCTCCCCGCTCGAGCCCAATGCCCCGGCGCTTCACCGCTCGAGCCGCACACCTCACGGCGCGCCTTTCCCAGTCTCGAGCGCGTATTCGTGGAAAATCGCGGCGGCGTACTTGATGCCCTGGATAAACCGCGCGATGGGCATGTTCTCGTTCGGACCATGCAGGTTGTTCTCCGGCGCACCGAACCCGCTCAGCACCGCCGGGTGCGGAATGGCCAACATAATGATGCCTTGGATGCTGACGCCGTGGACGATGGGCGGTGTCTCGAACACGCGCTCGGCAGCGCGGAACGTCGCCTGCGAAATCGCTTCGCGGCTCGAGACTTTATACGGGTTCTTGCGGGCGTTGACCAAGACCAATTCGATGTCGTCGTCAAAGCCATGCGCCTTCATATGCCGCTCGAGCTTTTCAAACTGCACCGATGGCTCGAGCCCCGGTGGGCAACGGAAGTCCATCTTGGCGACGGCTTCGGCGGGCACGATGGTCTTGGAGCCCTCGCCACCGTAGCCGCTGGTGAAGCCGCAGATGTTGGCGCTCGCGCCGTAATGGGCGCGTTTCAAGACCTCGAAATCGTCTTCCGTGGATAGATGCTTCGCCCCGAGTTGCCGCATGAACTCGGCGCGGTTGAAATACTGCTGCTCGTCACGCAAGAATTCCAAATCCCATTCGTCCGGCGGAATCAGCGTGTCGTACCAGCCTTCGACCTTGATGACGCCCGTCGCAGGGTCGGCGATGGAACTCAGGCATTCGATCAAGCGCCACGCGGGGTTTCGCAGCATCTGCGCGCGTCCCGACCAGGTGTCTTGCTTGAGCGTTTTGCAGCGCAGTTCCACATACAGAATCGCCTTGATGCCCAGGTGGACTTCGGGACGCAAGCTGGTGCGGTTGACGCCGCCGTCCAAGCCGATGCTGGCGTCGCAGGAGAGACGTTCCTTGTGCTTCCAGACGAAGTCCTCCAAGTGCGGCGATCCGATCTCTTCTTCGCCTTCAAACAGGTATTTGAGGTGCACGGGCGTGCCGCCGGTCACGGCGCGGTACGCCTTCGCCGCTTCGACAAACGCAAGGCAACCACTCTTGTTGTCAGTCGCGCCGCGTGCGTAGATCACGCCGTCGCGCACGTCCGCGCCCCACGGGTCGGAATGCCACAACTCGAGCGGTTCTGGGGGCTGCACGTCGTAATGCCCGTAGCAGAGCAGCGTCTTCGCGTTCGGGTTGCTCGAGGGTTCCGTGCCCAAGACGACTTCCGGTCCGCCGTCCGTGGGCAGAATCTCAACGTCTTTCACGCCGTCCTCGAGCATCAGGTGTTGCAGCAGTGCCGCGCACGGCTCCAAGCCGACGTTCTGCGCGCTGATGCTGGGTTGGCGCAGGAAGCGGCGCAGGTCCGCCACGGCTTGCTCCGCATTCGCGTCAATGTGCGCGAACACCGCCTCGAGTGTCGCGTCGCGCTCAGCCATCGGTGCTCACCGCCTTTGTCTGCTTGCCACCCTTCTGGCTGTGAACCACGACCTCGAGCCGTGCGCCCGGCTTGGCTTTGACCAACCATTCCACGGGTCGCGCCGTGCGCCCCCAGCGCTCGCCCCACGGCGACCACTGGTATTTGCGCCCGTTGCGCCCGGCGAGGTGTCCGATGTCGTTCACGGGCGTGCCCATGACGATCTCGGCATTCTCGAGGTGCAGGCTGGCCTTGACGGTTTCCGCGACCTTCTTTTCAATCGCGCGGTCCGTCAGGTTGGAGGGCAGATAGCCGTCGTTGCCGATCACCGCGCGCACCTTCAGCAAGCTCGAGCCGTCGGGAGCCGTGCCAAGCTGTTCGACTTCGGTGCTGCGCACACGAATGCGCGGGCTGGCGGCGGCGTGCTCGAGGCAGAACAGTGTGTTGGTGTGGCAGATTTCCTCGAGCAGATGACCGGGCGGATTGCGCAAGACCCAGATTTCTGCCAGCCCGCCGATCTCCACCTGCCCGAGTTGCGGGTGCTCGAACGATTCCCATTCGCGCCAGCCGCGCTCGCCGTGGTTCTCCCAGACCCACTGGACCATCTTGACGAGGGTGTCTTCGTCTCGAGGGCGCAGGTTGTAAAACGCGACTTTCTCGATGCCAGCGGCTTTCTCGATGTCCCACAGTTCCGTAGCGAAGATCGGCACGCCGGTTTCTTCAAACATCCAGTCTTTGAGCGATCCGCGCCGCGCTTTGGATTTGTCGGGCGTAAACCCTTCATACGTGCTGATCGTCGGGTAGCCGGTGATGCTCGTGCCGACCGCGCCCAAATCTTTGAACAGCGTCAGGTCTCGGGGGCTCATGTCTGCGTCGTATTTGGTGGTGCTCGGGCGCAGGTGCACGCCGCCGTGCGTGTGAAACGAGTTCATGCCGCAGATGTTCGGGTGCGCCAGCAGGAAATCAATCATGGCTTTGGATTCCGGCTCGCTGCCCGGATACAAGCCCGCGCCGTACTGTTCCGTCTCTTGCGCCCAATTCGCCGGGAACTGGCGGTTGAGGTTGCCGTCGCGTGTGGGCTCAATCTCGAGTTCCACGCCGTCGTAATCGGGAATCAGCCCTTCCGGGTAGAGGCGGTAGTACGACCCGCCGAACTCACCGGGCGCGCGTTGGACCATGACCCTGGCGTCCTTGTCGGAGACCTTCCACTCGCCCGCCGGGTCGGGCACGCGCATCTGCACGATGTAGCCGTCGCCGTTCAAATCGGTCTGGTACAAGCCGTGCCCACGCTCGTCTTCGGAGCCGGGCACGAAGCGCCCGTTGCCACACCAGCGGTACGGGTGCGCCAGGGAGAACTCCGCGCCGTCCGGGTTGAGGCGCGGCAGCACGTAAAAAGCTTGCTCGTCCAACAGCATCGTGACCTTGGGGTCAGCACCATAATGCTCGAGCAAATAGGACGCGGCATAGAGCGCGGTGGCGCTGGTCGTGTGCTCCTCGGCGTGGATGTGCGCGTCAATGTAGTAACCGGGTTTCTCCGTGTCCAAGCCCGTGGCTTTGTTGGTGATCGTCATGACCCAAATGTCGCGTCCCAAGAAGGTCTTGCCAATGCTGGTCAATGTGGCGAGGTTGGGAAACGCTGCCTCGAGTTGTTTCAGCAACCCGGTCAACTCTTCGTAGTTGTAAAAGCGGTCGTGTTTGATGTTGACCTTGTGGCTCGAGGCTTGGGCACTGGGAGCGGTGGCGTTCACGGTTGACCTCCTGGGGATGCGTAGGCATCTCGAGACGCACTGACCTCGAGCCCGCCTTTGTACACGCGCAGATTGTTTTTGTTTTGCAACACGTTGATGTTCTCGAGCGGATTGCCGTCCACCAGCACGAGGTCTGCGAGTTTGCCAGCCTCGAGCGTGCCGATGTCGGGCAACTCGAGCAGTTCTGCCGCCGTCTTGGTCGCTGCCGTAATTGCCTCGAGCGTCGTCAACCCGCCGCGCACCAGCAACTCGAGTTCGTGGTGGTTGCTGACTCCGTGCGGCAACATGAAGCCCGCGTCGGTTCCGCTGACGATCTTCACGCCCGCCGCTCGAGCCCGCGTCAAGCTCTCCCACATCGCTTCGCGCCCCAACTCGAGCCAGCGAATGCTGTTGGGTCCCGCGCCCTGCGCCGCCCACGGGTACTCGAAATGGTTCTCTTGCACGCGTAAGGTCGGCACGTAAAAGCAGCCGTGCTCCGCCATCGCTTCAACGCATTCTTCGTCCAACCAGCGCCCGTGTTCCACGCTGTCCAAGCCCGCGCGCACAGCGGTCGTGACCGAGGGACCGCCGCTGGTGTGCGCCGCCACCCGGCGCTCGAGGCGGTGAGCTTCATCAATCGCCGCCGTGATCTCCGCGTCGCTCATCTCCTGCTTGTACGGGTGCGCCCAGTCGCGGAAACTGCCGCCGCAGAGGTTGATCTTGATGACATCCGCGCCGCGCTTGACCTGGGCGCGCACGCCTGCGCGCCACTCGTCCTCGCCGTCGCACGGGTACGTCATCGCCTCGAGATGAACGTGATCGCCCCAACCGCCCTTGTCCATGTGACCGCCCGTGACCGACAGCCCCAAACCGCAGGCGCGCACCCTCGGACCAGGAACGTATCCCGCGTTGATGGCGTCGCGCAAGTCAATGATCGCGCCGCCCGGCGCGTTGAGGTCGCGCACGGCAGTGACGCCCCACTCGAGGGTTTCGCGGGCGTACCGCGCGGCGCGCAGGGCAAGCTTGGGATAGGAAAGTTCGCTCGCCTCGGCGCGGAAGGCTCGAGCCTCGATTGCACCGCTGTACGCCAGGTGCACGTGGGCGTCAATCATACCGGGCAGCAAGGTCTCGGTGTGCACGACCGCTTGATCCTCGAGACTCGGAAAGTCCGATGCACGTCCGACCCGCTCGATGCGCTCACCCTGCACCTCGAGCACCGCGTTCTCGAGCACGGAGCCGTCCCCGACGACGAGGCGCGTGGCGGTGAAGAACGTCAGGTTCACGCGCGCACCTCGAGTCCGTCTTTGAAAACGCGAAAAGCTTCGCGGCGCTGCAGCACTTTGATGTCCGTTACGGGATCGCCGTCCACGAGCAGAAAATCCGCAAGCTTCCCAGCCTCGAGTGTGCCAACTTCGGGCAGTTCCATCAGTTCCGCCGCCGTTTTCGTCGCCGCCGTAATCGCCTCGAGCGCACTCAAGCCGCCATGCATCAACAACTCGAGTTCTCGCGCGTTCATCTCGCCGTGCGGCAGCATGAATCCGGCGTCCGTGCCCACGGCGATCTTGACGTCCGCACGGTGGACAATCTCCAGGGACTTCCACTTGTCCTCGCGCGCCCGCTCGAGCCAGGCGAGCGTCGCTTTGGACATGCCCATCTCCTCGGGCGTGAAATCGAAGTTGCGTTCGTTGACCAAGAGCGTCGGCACGTAATACGCGCCTCGCTCCGCCATCAAATCCGCCGTCTCCTGGTCAATCCAGTGCCCGTGCTCCACGGTGTTCAAGCCATGTGCGACCGCCGTTTTCACCGAGGGTCCGCCGCTGGTATGGGCGGCGACGCGTCGCTCCAGGCGTGCGGCTTCCGCCATCACCGCTGCGATTTCCGCGTCGGTCATCTCCTGCCTGTATGGGACAGCGGGGTCGCGGCGGCTCGAGACGCAGAGGTTGATTTTGATGAAGTCCGCGCCGCGTTTGATCTGCGACCGCGCGCCGCGCACGAAGGCATCTGGACCGTCGCACGGCAGCGTCATGTCGCGCAAGTGCACTTGGTCGCCCCAGCCCGGCGCGTCCATATGCCCGCCCGTGACCGACAAGCCCAGCCCGCAGGCTTTGACTCGAGGTCCGACGACGTGCCCAGCGTTGATTGCGTCGCGCAGGTCAATGATGACCCCGCCCGGCGCGTTCATGTCTCGAGCCGCTGTGAAGCCCCAGAGCAGGGTGTCCCTGGCGTGCTTCGCCGCGCGCAACGCCAGCAGGGGATAGGAGGTCTCGCTCGCTTCAGCGCGGAACGCGCCCTTTTCTGGTTTGCCGCTGTAAGCGAGGTGCACGTGCGTGTCAATCATTCCTGGCATCAGCGTTTTGGTGTGCGTCACCGCGATACCCTCGGGCACGGTCACGTCCGCCCTCGAGCCGACGCGCACGATTTCGCCGCGTTCCTCGAGCAGCACCGCATCCTCGAGCACCGCGCCGTGCCCGTCCAGCAGCCGGTCCGCCGTAAACGCCCTCATTGCGCGTCCCAGCCTTCGGCGCGCAAGCGTTCGGAGCTTTCCCAAGCGTTGACGTACTGGTCGTGGACCCCGTGCGGGGTTTGCAGCGCCAGATGCACGAAGGCGGGCGCGATCAGCGCCGGGTCCTTCCAAATTTTGCGCGTCTCCGCCGAATAGGTCTGCTCGCTCATGCTGGTCTGCGTGGGCACGCCGGGCGTGATCGTGTTGACGGCGATGCCGAACGGTGCGAGGTCTTGAGCAATCGCCCTCGAGAAGCCCTCGAGCCCGAACTTGCTGGCGCAGTACGCAATCTCGTGCGCGAAGCCCATCACGCCCGCCCTGGACGAGACGTTGATGATCGCGCCCGTGCCCGCCGCCTTCATCGCACTTGCAAACGCGCGGCATGTCAGGAACGGTCCGCGCAGGTTGACGCCCAGGACGGTATCCCAATCCTCGAGCGTCGTGTCCTCCAAGTGTTTCTCCACGATCACGCCCGCGACGTTCACCAACACGTCTACTTGCCCGCGCACCCCGAGCACGCGCTCAGCCAGCCGCGCGACGCTGTCCGGCTCGAGCAAGTTGACCGGCACGCCGTGCGCCTCGAGCCCCGAGGCGCGCAACGCCGCCATCTCCATCTCGAGTTCGTCCGCCACGCGGTCCGCGCCGTAAACGATTGCGCCCTCGGCGGCAAAAGCCCGCGCGACCGCGCGCCCGATGCCTCGGGCTGCGCCGGTCACGACAGCGACTTTGCCGGAAAGCCGCTTCACGTGGCGACCCGCCCGCCGTCGATCAGCAAGCCCACGCCGGTCGTGAACGAACTCATGTCGGATGCCAGGTACAACACGGTGCGCGCAATCTCGAGGGGTGAGCCCATGCGACCGAGCGGCGTGACGCTCATCCAGCGTTCGCGCACCGCGTCTTGGTCGTCGGATTTCTCGAGATTGCGCTGGTTCATCGGCGTGTCAATCACGCCGGGGCAGATCGCGTTGACGCGGATGTTCTGGCGCGCGTACTCAATCGCCAGGATGCGTGTCATGCTCATGATCGCGCCCTTCGACGCGCCGTAGGACAGGTTGCCGCCGACGTTGGCGAAGGCGCTGACGGATGAATTGTTGACGATGGTTCCGCCGCCGCTCTCGAGGATCAAGGGGATGGCGTGCTTGCAACCGAAGAACGTGCCCTTGAGGTTCACGCCGATCACGCGGTCAAACAGTTCTTCCGTGACTTCGGTGCTGGGCGTCACGGGTTGTTCAATCCCGGCGTTGTTGAAGATCGTGTGCAACGCGCCGTACTCGCGCCGCGCGGTCTGCACGAGCGCGATGACATCAGATTCCCTCGAGACATCGCAACGCACGAAGGTCGCCTGGCCTCCGCTCGAGGTGATTTCCTCCACCGCGCTCGCACCACCCGCCTCGTCCACGTCACCGATGACCACGCTCGCGCCTTCCTCGGCAAACAAGAGCGCCGTCGCGCGTCCCATGCCGCCCGCCGCGCCGGTGACGACCGCGACCTTGCCCTCGAGCCAACCCGTGCGCGCCATAGAGCCCTCGATTCAGCGTGAGAGAGAACGTGTTGGTCAAACCGCTTCCAGTGCTGGGCCGACCTCGAGCACCATGTCGGCTTGCTCCAAGTGCTGGATGACCATTTGGATGTGCGTGCGTGCGGCGAGTTCTGCCGCTTCCGGGTCGCGCGCGGCGATGGCTTCGAAGATCGCGTTGTGCTCGCGGCGCATGTCGTCCCGTGAGCGGCTGGTCCCGCTTTGGGGATCGTTCATGCGGCGGATCGTGTTGCGGCGGTAGACAGCGGCGAGTTCCGCCGCGATTTCGCTGAAGCGCACGAGATGCCGGTTGCCTGCCACCTCGTAGATGTGGCGGTGAAAGTTCAGGTCGCTGACCCACAAAGCGCTCAGGTCGCTGTCCTCTGGGGGCATCTCCCAGGCTTTGAGGTATGCCTCCAGGGTCGCCAGTTCCGCGTCGGTGATGCGCGTGGCTGCCAAGCGCGCTGCCACGCCGTCCAAGCCCATGCGACACCAGTACAGGTCCACCACGTCCTCGAGCTTCAGCACAGAGACTTCCATGCGCCCGCCGATGTCGTGCACCAACCCGCGTTCGCGCAGCATCACCAAGGCGTTGCTGACCGGCGTGCGCGAAACGTTCAGTTGGCTGGCGAGTTCGACCTCCACGAGCCCGTCGCCCGGCTTGAGGTCGCCGCTGACGATGCGGTCCCGCAGGTTTTCGTACACCTGATCGCGCAGTGCTTTGCCCCTCGAGATCACCGTCCACGCCTCCAATCGGCTCGAGCCGTGCCCAATTTCGCGGCACGCCGAATGCTGCATGCAGCATTCATGTAAGATGGCGACCAAGCTACGCGACCCTTCGAGTTCTGTCAAGCCAGGGTCAGCCGCGCCCGAAAGGACAACCATGCCCGAAGCGCCCGCCTGGAGGTTTCAAAAGATCATCAAGCCGATGTTCGACGACGCCAAACCGCACCTGCTCCTGCGCGGACGCGTCGTCACGTGCGTGGGTGACACCGTGTTCGAGGATGGCGTCGTGGAACTTGAGGACGGCAAAATCAAAGCCGTCGGTGCGAGCAGCGACTTCGGCTCGAGGCTCGAGGACGCGCAGGTCACGGGCGGCACGATTTTGCCGGGCTTGATTAATTCGCACGCGCACCTCGCCTGGGACGGCATCCACGACCTCGCGCAGCAAAGCATTTATGACTCGCCGCAAGTCAGTGCCTACAAATGCGCGGGCAACATGCTGGTCTCCTTGCGCGCTGGAATCACCACCGTGCGCGACCTTGGCATGCACGACACGAATCTCTTTGCCAAGCAAGCCGTGGAGCAAGGCATTTTCCCCGGTCCTCGAGTCCTGGCGTGCGGTGCAGCCATCGTTCAGACCGGCGGGCACACGTACTGGGCGTGCCGCGAAGCCAGTGGCGCGGACGAAATGCGCCGCGCCGTGCGCGAGCAAGTGCGCGCAGGCGCGGACCTGATCAAAATCATGGCCAGCCACGACCTCAACGAATTCACCGACGAGGAACTGCACGCCGTGGTGGACGAAACGCACCGCAACGGCTTGCCGATCACCGCGCATGCGACCTTCAACAGCGTCATCCACCGCGTCGCCCAGGCTGGGGTGGACTGCATCGAACACGGCGGCGACATGACCGACGAAACCATCGCGCTGATTCTCGAGAAAAACATCCCCATCGTCACGACCTTCGCGCCCCTCGTGATGCAAGCCCAAGCGGAAGTTGCCCGCCGGTACAACATCCCCGAATGGAAGATCGCCGAGCGCCAAAAAGCCGTGCAAAGCGGCGTGCGCTTTGCGGGGCTGGTCAAGGCAGCCCAAGCGGGCGTGACCATCGGCTTCGGCACGGACGCGGGCAGCCCGGTCGTGCCGCACAGCGTCGTCGCACCGGAACTCGAGTTCATGATTCGCTTGGGCGTCAAGAAAAACGCGCTGGACGCGCTGCACGCCGCGACCAGTGTGGCGGCGCGGATCAACCGCTTGCACGACCGAATCGGCACGCTCGAGGCGGGACGGGTCGCGGACGTGATTGTCACCGCTGGCAAGCCGGACGAGGACATTGCCGATGTCTCGAGGGTGGAGATGGTCTTCGTGGGCGGTGTGCGCCGGGTTTGACGGCCGACCACGTGCTCGAGCAATGGGTTCGAGAAGTCAGATGAAGACGATGCGGATTCGTTCGCCAGCCGCCAGGCTCGAGATGGAGAAAAGCCGTTGCGTGATGGATTGGCTGAACTTCGAGTGTTGCGGATTTGTGTTCGGTTGCTGTCGAAACCCCTGTCCAATATGAGCAGCGGAAACGCTGCTTGGGATCAACCATTTCTCGCTCGAGTTCTGCCTCGACTGCAACAGTCGGAACGCAATTTCGTTCGCGGTCCGCGGTTGGACTCGAGCCGAATGCGGTGCGTCTGGCGCTCCCACGACGCGTTCGACTCGAGTCCGGTTCAGGAAACGCCAGCCTGGTCAGTTCGTGAAGATGACCCGGATAAATGAAGTCGTGGGCAACGCAGAGCCGGATCCGCTGTCGCAACTCGGGTTTCCGCTCAAGTAAAAGAGGTCGTCATTGCCGTTGCTCGTGTCTGTGGGGGCCAGAGACGCATTGTTCGAGCCGATTTCGAGGGGCGAGACGCCATTCACAGGCACGGGATAGTTCAGCCCTGTATTTGACCCGAACGGGATCTGACCGATTGGGAGCCGCTGACCCGCACGTTGCAAGCATTTGTACAGCGCGCCGCTGTACCCCGTGTTCCCGCCGTACAGGTTCACATCGAAGGTGAAGTTGCTTTTTTGGATGGTCACGGGGGCTTGACCGGGTGCGACCGTGACGCCGTTGATCGAATAGATTTCCGACGAGGGCCCAGGACCACCGGCGTTGTTGACCCGGACCACGAACGGGTCGCTGTCCTTGAACGCGCCGTTGGCGTCCAGGGCCCGCATCGTGACCGTGTACAGACCGTTGGCGAGCGTAGTCGTGTCCAGAGTGAGCAGGTTGATGTTCGTCACCAAACTGCCCGCTGGAACCGAGACCGCGCCCTGACCGAGGACGGTGTTCTGACCGATCCCTGTGCCGTTACCGATCAGTTGCACGCGGGTGACATCCGCCTGTGCGGACGCTTGAATGTGACCAGAAAAGGTGACAGTCCCCAAGACCACGGTCGGGTTGGAACTGGAGGTGAACGGTCGGACGTTCTGGGTGCTGACCCCGACCACCCAAATCCCAAGCGGCACGTCGTCGGCGCAGGTCAGGTTGACGGTGACTTGCTTGTCGGGAACGCGGGGGTCGTTGGCGGTGATCGTGAGCTTGTTGATGATCCCGATGCCCGAACTCGGGCAGGTGGCGCTCAGGGTAACGGTGGCGGTCTGTCCAGGCGCCACCGGATTGGGGAGGCTCGAGACGACCGCGACGGATGTATCGAGCGCGCTGGCGGGCTTGACCACCGCATTCAGCGGGGCGTAGCCGGTGTTGGTGAACGTAAAGCTGGCGGTGGCTGGTGCACCCACGGCAGCCCTGAGGTTGAGCACGCCCGGCGTGGGATCGCCGATGCTTGGCAGCGGCACGGCGGGCAGGCAGGTCAGGTCGACCTCGAGCACTGGGGCTTGGTTCGGGTTGTCGGTGTTCGTGATCCGCAGCGAGGAATTCAGCGTCTGCGGCGTGGCTGGGCAGCTTGCCTGCACGGTCACGGTGGCGGTCTGTCCTGGACCCAGCGGATTCGGCGTCCTCGAGACCACGGTCAGCCACGGCGCGGCGGGCGTAACCACGGCGTTGAGCGGAGCCGTTCCCGTGTTGGTGAACGTAAAGCTGGCATTGCTCGAGCCGCCGACCGGGGCGCTCAGGGTCAGGCTGCTCGGGCTGATTGGACCGATGATCGGCTGGTTGAACAGCACGTTGACCGCCAAGCCCACCCGCGCCACCTCGTTGCCGGCTGCGTCGTAGGCGAGCACAAACAGCGTTTGGGGTCCTGGGGGCTGCCCCGTCAAATCGCCGACCAGTGTGGCGGTGCTGCTCTGGTACGGTGCCAGCGGCGGGTTCAGCGCCAGCGATTGCAGCGTCACGCTGCCGCGCTTGAAATCCACCCGCGCGATGCCCACCGTTCCGGCGGTGAGCGCTGCCGTCACCGTGACCTGATTCACGACTGGCGTGGGGGTGTTCGGGTCGAAACTGGTGAAGGTCCCTGCGCTCGAGGTGACGGCATTGACGTTGAGCGTGCCTCCCAGTGCTGGGCGAACGATGATGGTGACGGCGGTGCTCTGCGACTGGTCGCTGACGGCGGTGGCGGTCAGCGTGATGCGCTGCTCGGTCGTCACGTTGGCTGGTGCGGTGTAGCGGGTATTCGTGCCACGGCCGCGCGACAACGTGCCCGCTGTTGACGTGCCCAGCGTCCAAATGGCGTTGGGGTCAATCAGCCCCGTGCCGCCCACGACCGCGCTGAAATCCGCGCGCTCCCCGGCGCGCAGCTCGAGCGGACCGCCGATCACGCGGATGCCCGTGACCACCGGCGTTGGCGGAGTGGCGTTGGTCAGGGCGTCGCGCACGCTGTTGAACGCGGCACTGCGGGCACTGGGCATGGACAGCGCGTCCAACTCCAATCCTTTGCGCTGAACGAAGCTGACCGGCAAGTAGCCGTACCCGGCGTCGCCCCAGGTGCAGCCCCACGAGTTTTTGACGACGAACCAGCCGCCGCCTGACCCACCCGTGACCGCCGGGGCGAACGGCGCGAGGCTGTCCGGGATGAACCCAACGACTTGCACGGCGTGCAAGCCGAAGGTCGGTTGACCGTCGCCAAGGTCGGTCAGAAAGCCGCTCGAGCCGAGGTTGTTGAAGCCTTGGGTGACGCTGAACGACAAGATCAACGTTGTGCCGTCCGCGATCAACGTGCGAACGACGCCCAGTGGCAACCGGGATTGGTCGGCGCTCAAGCCACTCCAGATCAGGTTGCTGGGCACGGATGCTTGCGCCGCCGTGCCGGTGTAAACGACGGGCTCGAAACCGCAGAACGTGACCCCGTTTGCCACGGTGCAGGTCATCGGGTTTTGGTGGACGGTGTCGCTGCACAGACCCGTGTAGCCCGGCGCACAGGTTGGGCTTGGGTTGTACGTCCAAGCGCTTTCGGTGGCGAGCCGATTGCCGCGCGCCGCCAGGTCGTCCAGCGCGTCCCTGGGCCAGTCGCCGTCAAAATTGCCTGGGGTCGAGAGTTTGCGCAGGTTGACGAAGTGCTGCTCCGAGAGGTCAATGGACGTGCCGTCCGTCACCAATGCCCGGCTCTCGAGGGCGCCCACGGCAGAAAAAGCCCAGCACGTGCCGCGGGCGGCTTGGTCTTTGATCGGGCTGACAAACGTTTTCAGCGGCCAGCGCAGGCGACCGAGCAGCCCGTCCGGGGATGGGGAGGCGCACCTGCCGCTGGTGTCCGTGCCGTTTCCAGCCCCAGGCTGCAATCCGTCGTTGACCGCGATGCGCTGCGGCTTCACCGCCGCGCCAGCAACCTCACCGCGCACCAGGTCGAGGTCGCGCACCTCGCCTTGCGCGCTGTCCAGGCTCGAGAGCGCCGCCCGGATCTCGGTGATCGCCTTTCCGTTCAGCGCATCCGGCGCGGGCAGTGCCGCTGCCTGCGTGGGGGTCAGCAAGCGGTACGCGGCGCGGTAGACCTCGAGCGTGTTGGCTGGGTCGCTCGAGGCTCGCGCCGCACCGACCAACCCGTGCGCCACGGCTGCCGTGCCCAAGGTCAGAAACGTGCGCAGCTTGCCGTCGGTGCCAATGGTCTGCACCGCCAAGTCTCCGTTCACCGTGGGCTTGGCGTTCGTTTGCCCGCCGAGGAAGGCCCGCAACGCGTCGCTCGGATTGGTGAGCCCTGCCAGCGTGTTCAAGTCCTGGGCTTGCTGTTGCTGAGCAGCGGTGCGCCGGGTCGCCGCGTCGTCGGCGCGGGTCAGCGCGAGTTGCCCGCTGTCCAGGCGACGCTGGAATTCCTCTGGCGCGAGGATTTGCGCCGTGCTCGGCGCGGGCGCACCATAGGCGCGGTCTGGGGTCAAGCCGGTGGTCGGCGGCGCGGACACGCAGGCGCTGACGAACAGGAGAACGAGCGGGAGAATCAAGGCTTTTGACATCGTGTGACCTCGAGCAGCGATTCGAGCGGCTGGGGCGGTGCGGCGGGCGTGTTCTCTGCGGTTGGACTGAATTTTGGCACGCTGCCCCCAACGTCAAACCCGCCCGTTGATTGTTCTTCTCATCGATGCCCGCGTCAGACGCGGGCGGACAATTTACGGTTTCACCCGAGACGCTGTGTCTCGAGTGACCCCCGATGCGGGCAGCGGTGGGCGCGCTTTGACAGCGCGTTCTTGCGAGAGGGTTTCAATCCATTCTTCCAGCGTTCGCTGTCCGCTGAGCACGAGTTCAATCGGGGCTTTGCGGCTCCCCGCGCAGAAGCGGCGGCGGGCGCGTCGCGCGTAATCCCTGGGTCGGTGGGCCATGTGGTTCTCCTTGAGGCGACCGATGTTCGCGCAAAAAACGCGGCTTGCGGTGGTGGGTTGCCAACGCCTTGCTCGGGGCTGCCTGTGACCTGCGCTCACGCGGTTCGGCGCCAGGTCTGCCACAGGCGAAGCGGTTGAGCTGACCGGTGCGGGCGAGGCTCGGGTGTTTTTGGAGGGTTCGTTGGCAGCGGCGTCTGCCGTTGCGTCTGCACGCGCTTGGCTCCAATCATTTTGCGGTGGCTCGAGGACCACCCGATGCGGTTGGGTTTGCGGCGTGTCTTGCCCGCGTTGACGAAGTTGCGGGTGTACGCCGTCGCCAGCAAAACGGCGCTGACAGTGAAGCCCGGCTGGTGCGAGTGGATGCCGTACACGAACCACACGCCTTGCCCGACCACGCCCACGATCCACCCCCAACGCCTGCGCGGACCGACCCAGATGGCGGTGACCGCGAACGCCGTTAAACACCAACTCCAGATTGGGTCAATCATGCGATCTCCTCCTGCTCGATCCACGCGGGCACCGCCTGCCAAGCTCGAGCCAGCATCCTGGGTGGGACTTGAACTGGGTTCGAGCGCGGATGACGCGAAGCAACACCGGGCAATCTGCCGTGCACCCGGTGAGACGGTGGTCGCACAAATCGGCGGTATTGCCGCAGCGGTTCACCAATCACCACTCCGGCGGTGTGTGGATTCGTTGCGGCGGGCTCCGGCGCATTCCCCTCGGGCATCGCTGCCCGACCGATTCGGTGCAGCGTTGCGCCCGACTCGGGCTGCTCGAGATTCACCGTCTCACTGCCCGCACCTCGAGCGATGCGCCGTCAGACACGGGTTCAATCTCCCATGATGGGGCGCGAGCAACATGCGGCGTTATGATCGTCCCGCGCCCAAACGGGTTGCCACCAGCCAAGATCGCTCGAGGTGCGCGTGGACAGCGAAATCCAATGGGTCTCGAGGCGGCTGGCGGGCTTGGCAGCGAAGCGTCCTGGGTTCGCCGTGGCGCTGTGGGGCGAACCCGGCATCGGCAAAACCCACGCGGCGCTCGAGTTGTTGCGGGCGACGCCGTGCAAATCGGTGGGCGTGCACGCCACGCTCCCGTTCGAGGCGCTGGTTCAACGGCTGCCGCGCCCGAAGAAGCCTTCGCCGTGGCTCGAGCGTTCCCTGGAGCGCCTCGGGCGTGGCGAGGTGCAATCCGTCGCCGCGGCGGTGCAAACGGTGGCTGGGTTGCTCGCTGCGACCGCGCCGCTGGTCGTGCACGTCGAGGACATGCACGAGGCAGACGAGGCGCGGCTCGGGTTCTGGCTGCACCTCGCCCGCGCGCTGCCGCAGACGCGCGGCGTCGCGTTGATCTTCACGACCCGCGTGCAGCCAAGCCCAGAACTCGAGGCGATTCGGTTGTCCCCATTGACGCGCGAGGCATCGGATGCGTTGCTGAACGGGCACGCAGGCGCGGCGCTGCCCGCCGAAGCGCTGGCGTGGGTGTTTGACCGGGCGCGCGGCAACCCGCTGTTCTCGAAAGAGTTCTTCGCGTTTTTGGCGCGGCAAGGCTTCGTCTGGAACGATGCCCGGCGCTGGCGGTGGCGGCAGCCGGAGCACCAGGTCATGCCCGTGACCCTGGAGGCGATCATCGAGCGCACCATCACCGAAGTCTGCACGGATGCCGACACCCAAACGGCGCTCGAGGCACAGGCGTACTTGGACCGTTTGGAACCGAACCTAAACCTCGAGCCTGCAACTTGGGCGCACGTGGCAGGTCTCGAGCCCGCTGACTGGGAGCGTGCCGCGCAGCACCTGCGGGCGCATGGTGTGCTGAACGGCACGGGATTCGCGCACCCCTTGTTCCGCGAGGTCGCGGCGCAGGCGGTGAGCGCGGGCGACCGCACAACCTACGCACAGCGGGCACTCGAGGTCTTGCCGCTTGAAGTGGCTGCGGCATTCGTCGAGGACGCGCAACTTGGTCCCGAACGCACGCTGGAGTGGTTCGAGCGCGCGAGCCAGCGTGCCTTGCAAAACGGCTCGCCGCTCAACGCTGCGCGCCTGCAAGCCAAGGCGACCGGATACGCCAGCGGTGCACGGCGGGCGCAACTGGCGCTCGAAGCCGCCACGGCGCTGCGCCTCGTGGACTTGCGTGAGGCAACCCGCTTGGCGGAGATCGCCGCCTCCGACCCTGGGTTGCGCGAGCGCGCCATCGCGCTCGGCGCTGAACTGCTGGCGACGCAAGGCCAGGGCCGCGAAGCCGAGCGCCTGCTCGAGGGGCTGAGCGACCCCGCCGAGCGCGCGGTGCAGCGGCTGATGGTCCGCGCCAGCGCGCGGGACTTCGTCGGGACGCTGCGGCTGAGGCGCGCCGACCCAAGGCTGACCGACAGCGATGACCCGAGGGTGTTGCGCGCAGCGATGGTCGCGCTGTGGTCCACGGGCGAGGTCGAACAGGTCCGTGCGGTGCTGGTCCGCGCAGAAGCCCTCGGCGACCCCGAGCCCAATCACCTCGATCACACCCATCGGCTGTCCTTTGCGAACCTGCGCGCCAATCTGGCCTTGCACGACCGCGAATACGAACGGGCCCGCGCGGGCTTCGCCGACACCGCCACGCAATGGCTCGAGCACGGCGACCTGCGCGGCGCGGCCATCGCCACGCACAACCAAGGGCTCGCCCTCGAGCGCCTCGGGCGACACGCCGAAGCCATCGCCTGCTACGACCGTTCCGCCCGCCACTCCGCCGAACTCGGCGACCTGCGTGCGTTTGCCAAAGCCCGCCTGGGCGCAGGGCACACGCGCTGGCTGCTCGCCCAATACGAGGATTCCGAAAGCCTGTTCTTGGAAGCCCGCGACGCCCTGACGCGCTCCGCGCCGTCGGATTTCCACGTGGACTGCGAGGGGGCGCTGAGCCTGCTGTACCTGGATTGGTCGCCCCCGTTCGCGGCGGAGTTGGCGACCAAGCACGCCCAAGCGGGGCTCCAGCTTGCCAAGCTGATCGACGATCCCGGCGAAATCGTGCCTTCGCTGTTCAACTTGTTGCTCGCCAAACTGCGCCAGGGTCATGCGAGCCAAGCCCTCGCGCTCGCCGACGAGATGGCGGGTCTGCGCACCACCCACGGGCTGGACAGTGGCGCTGTGTACGAGTGCTACGGTCGCGCGTTGGCGCTCGAGGCACTGGGCGAAGCAGAGCAGGCGTTGGCGGTGATGCGTGAAGCCGCAGCGCTGCCCGAGGGCTCGGAGATGTTCAACCGCAAGATTCAAATGGAACTCGCGCGCATGACCCAAGACCTGGGTTTGGCCCGTGAACTCCACCCGTGGTTCCTGGCGCGGGGTGCGGTGAACAACGCGCGCATCCTCGAGCGGTCTTTCCCCGAACTCGGCGGTGGGACGCGCATTGCCGAAAGCCAACCCAACGCGTCCACCCTCGAAGTGCTCGGTTCGATGAACGTCACCCACGCCAGCCAACGTCGAGCCGTGCGCGGTGGCAAGCGCCGCGAATTGCTCGCGCTGCTCTTGGAGGCGCGCATCATGGGCCGCGGCGACACGACCCGGCTGAGCCTGATCGACGCGCTCTACCCGGACACCGAGGACCCCCAAGCGAGCGCCGCACTGAAGAACCTGGTCTACCAACTGCGCGACCACTACGGCGCGCACACCGTGCGCTCGAGCGACACCGGGTACGCCCTCGGCGCGGTCACCTCGGACGCTGAACACTTCCTCAGCACCGGCGACACGCGGCTGTGGCGCGGTCCTTACTTGGAAGGGCTCGACGGGGTTGGCAACGACACCGTGCGCGAGACCTTGCACCTGGCGTTGCGTGAACGCGCCAAAGCCTTGTTGCAGCATGACCCAGCCGAAGCCGCCCGCGTGGGACGCTTGCTGTGCGAAGCCGACCCCTACGACCTGGCGAGTGTGCGCTTGACCCTGCGCGCTTTGCGCGCCGAAAGCAACCACAAAAGCCTCAAAAGCGCCTACGCCCGCGCCCGCACCGCCCTGCTCGAGATCGGCGAAACCCTGCCAGAGCACTGGACGGACTTCTTAGAACAACGCACCGGCGAAACCGCCTGAATCTGTGATCGTGGTCTCACCGCGCCCCGCTTAGCCTGCGGACCGATCAGCGCGGGCGACCCGAGCCTCGTCTCGAAAATCACCCTTCAACGGCACCGATCCTCGAGAAAGGCGGGCGGACATGGCTGGCACAGAACCAGGCTGGGACGGCAGCCGGACGCTGACATTTCGCGTGTGCCTGCGTTGCGCTCGAGCCGTGCCGAGCAGTTCCGGCGAGCGGTACTGCATCAACGACGGCAGCCTCTTGTTGGAGCACTGTCCGTCGTGCAGCGCGGCGATCACCAACCCGTATGCCCGCTACTGCGCCGCGTGCGGACTCGAGTTCGCGGGGATCGTTCTCGAGGCACTGGCTTGAGAACCCGCCGAGGTGCTCGAGTGACCCCAAACGCTTGCCAGGAAAACGCCGCCGCTCGAGCACTGGTGAAGCCACGCAACACACCGCCTGCGCGAATCCATTTGGGCGCGTGCAAACCTCGGGAGACTGATCGGTGCACATTGCAGTTGTTTCTCGAGCGAGAACGCGAGTCTTCGCACCTGCCCCAGCGCCCAACGGATGATTGCGCAAAATCGCAACCCGGGTACGCAGGCTCAACGCGGTCGGTGCCCCATCACCGAACAGTGCAGCCGTTCACTCGAGCCCATCTTAAAACCCCAAAAACAAGCGGACGCAACTGTTTTCAGCTGCGTCCTGTGCTTGGTGGCCCGTGAGGGGCACGATCCCCCGACCCACTGATTAAAAGGACCGCTGGGCGACGTATCGCTTAACCCTCGAGTGTCACGTTTTGTCGTGTTGCACGGCGTTCCCGTGTATCGCTCGATCACGCTCCTTCACGCCCTTTTTACGCGAATTTGCGCCCGGTTACTGTCAAAACTACTGTCAAATTTCGGTGGCAACAACGTCGTGCCAGTCGGACTGTTTCTGTTTGCGGCTGTGAGGCGTGACTGTCATTGCTCCATCGGCTCGAGATTGGCGTTGATGTTGAACCAAGGTGACGTTTCCGAATCGAATTGGTGGTTGTCAGCGACATCTCGAGTACGCTGGATTCGTGTTCTCGGTGAACCCACAAGTGGACTATCACTCGAAGCGATAGTGTTGGACTTGCACCTCTTCAAGCCGCGTTTTCAGTTAGTGAAAGAGCGACTCGGGACGTAGGCAGCACCACGAAAGGAGGGGGTTCAATGCTCGATGTGACGGCGATCACCGAGGTTTGGAGCCGCAACGCGACCGTGCTCAACCAACTGGCGCGACCGAAGACCGAAGCCGAGTACCTGCGTTTGATTGCTCTGATCACATACATCACTGATGTGGTCGTTGACCTTGAGGACAATCCTTACAGCGCCCTTCTCGAAATCGCCATCACCTACGCCGACGAGTGGGAAGCGGTAACCCCCGACCTTGAGGGATTAACCGCCGTCCGCCGTCTCGAGGTATGACGCGACGACGTGCTGTGCACGGGACAGACGCCGTTCACGGAGACAGAATCGAAAATCCTTCGCTTTTGGTTAGTTTGAGTGTGGTTCGAGCCAATCCCGCAAACGGTCTGTGACCATCGCTTTACCGAGTTCACCACGCGCCACAGCCAGCGTTAGCTGGAACAGGTCGTAGTCACTCGCCGCAAGTCTGAAGCCATTGATGCGAAGGAACACCAGCATTGCTGCGAGTGCCGTGCGTTTGTTGCCGTCCACGAACGCGTGCGCTTGACACAAGTGGTACAGGTACGCGGCAGCCATCGCCTCGAGCGTCGGATGCAACGGCTGCCCGAAGACCTCGAGGCCGGGTTGCGCAACGGCACTCTCGAGCCCGTTGGGGTCGCGCTCTCCCGGTGCGCCGCCGTCCAGTTCCAGAGCGACGGCGTGCAGGGCGCGAACATCGGCTGCGCTGAGGTGTCTCAAATGCCCGCTTCGATATCAACGCGGCGGTCATGCTCCGCGAGTTGGCGAAAAACCTCGCGGTGCTCGGTGAACACTGCGCGCACGGCCCGCTCGACTTCAGGCGCGAGGCTGGGAGCGAGCGGCGCGACGACAATGCCCGCTTCGCCCTGGCTGACTTCCACGGCGTCGCCGGGCTTGAGCCCGTAACGCTCGAGTAAGTCGCTTGGGAGTGTGACGGCGGTGCTGTTGCCGACGGTGATGAGCGTGCGTTTCACAAACGAATTATAACGCGTTATGACGCGACAGTGCCCCTTTGGGCATCCGTTATCGTCTAGTTCGAGGCGTAACCCTGCCCTAACTGCTCGGCACGCCGTCCCTGCGCTTCCTCGGCACTCGAGGGATGCAGCGCGTGATCCGCGTAGAGGATGGCGTCTTCAAAGGGCGCATTGTGACCACGCTCAACGCTACAGAGGAGACCCGAGTTTCAACGCTTGAGTACTTGCGCCTGCGTGAGCCAGAATTCGCGGCGTGGCTGTTAGACAAGAAATAGATTTGTAGGCGTGCGATTACTTCGCAGGTGCGTTTATTGCCGAACAGCGCCCGTGGCTAATGGGCTATTATCCGAGACATCACGGCTAGACCTCGAACTCATTGCAGTATGTGCTGTTCACCATACCTTGACCTGCTCGAGTTCACGTCGCCGCTTCGTGTCCAGGATGCCCATACATGATTGACAAGAAAACGTTGACCGAGACGGATATACGCACAAAGTACATCACCCCCGCGTTGATTGGTCCACCTGTTGAGAAGTGGGACAGGATGAGTCAACTGCGTGAGGAGTTCTTCTTCACCAAGGGCCGCGTGCTTGTGAGGGGCAAGATCGTGTCTCGAGGCGAAGCCAAGAAAGCCGACTACATCCTGTACTACAAGCCAAACATTCCTGTTGCTGTGATTGAAGCCAAGGACAACAATCACTCAATCGGTGCGGGGATGCAGCAGGCGCTCGAGTATGCCGAGGTCTTAGATATTCCGTTCGCATACAGTTCCAACGGCGATGCGTTCGTTGAGCACGACCGGACCGGAACGCGCACCCCCGTCACCCGCGAGATTGCGCTCGAGGACTTTCCCACACCCGACGAGCTTTGGGCACGCATCCGGGATGCCAAAGCAATGACGCCAGAGCAAGAGGCAGTCAGCGCCTCCGATTATTACGACAGTGGTTCTGGCAAGACACCACGCTATTACCAACTCACGGCAATCAATCGCACAGTGGATGCCATTGCGCGCGGACAAAATCGCATTTTGCTGGTCATGGCGACGGGAACTGGCAAAACGTTCACAGCGTTCCAAATCATCTGGCGGTTGTGGAAATCGGGGCAGAAGAAGCGCATTTTGTTCCTGGCTGACCGCAACATTTTGGTGGACCAAACCAAAACCAACGATTTCAAACCGTTCGGCAACGCCATGACCAAAATTACCAACCGCACGGTGGACAAGGCGTTCGAGATTTACCTCAGCCTGTACCAAGCCGTGACCGGCACGGACGACGAGCAAAATATCTACAAGCAATTCAGTCCAGATTTCTTTGACTTGATTGTCGTAGATGAATGTCACCGAGGTAGCGCCGACGAAGACGCCAACTGGCGCAAGATACTCGAGTATTTTTCCTCAGCAACCCAGATTGGATTGACTGCCACGCCCAAGGAAACTGAAGAGGTATCCAACACCGAGTATTTCGGCGAACCCATTTACACGTACTCCTTGCGGCAAGGCATTAGCGACGGCTTCCTCGCTCCGTACAAGGTGGTTCGCATCGTCTTGGACAAAGACCTAGAAGGTTGGCGTCCCAGCGATGGACAAACCGATAAGTACGGCAACTTGATTGAGGACCGCGAATACAATGCGATGGACTACGACAAGAACCTGTTCTTGAAGAAACGCACCGAGTTGGTCGCCGCTAAGATCACTGAGTTCTTGAAAGCCACAGACCGCTTTGCCAAGACCATTGTCTTTTGCGAAGGCACTGAACACGCTGACCGGCTACGCGAGGCGCTGGTGAACGCCAGTGCGGACTTGGCAGCCGCGAACAGCAAGTACGTCATGCGAATCACTGGTGACGATCAGTACGGTAAGGCTCAACTGGACAACTTCATTGATCCAGAGTCAACGTACCCGGTGATCGTCACGACTTCAAAACTGATGAGTACCGGCGTGGACGCGCAGACCTGCAAACTAATCGTACTAGACCGACGCATTGGCTCGATGACCGAGTTCAAACAAATCATCGGACGCGGAACGCGAATCAACGAAGACCACAACAAACTCTTCTTCACGATCATGGATTTCCGAGGGGCCAGCGCCAAATTCTCAGACCCAGATTTTGACGGCGATCCCGTGCAAATCTACGAGCCTGACTCTGGTCAGACGCCCGTCCCGCCCGACGATCAAGGCTCGAGCGATGAACCAGAAAACGGCGACCGTGACGCAACCATCACAACCCCGCCGCCCGGCACGAACAAGTACTACGTTGATGACGTAGAGGTCAGCGTCATCAGTGAACGTGTGGCGTACTTTGACGAGAACGGGAAGCAGATCACTGAATCACTGAAAGCCTACTCACGGCGCTCGGTGCTAAACACCTACGCCTCGCTCGACCAGTTCCTAAGTGCGTGGGACGCAACCGAACGCAAACAAGTGGTGCTCGAGCATCTGACGCAAAACGGCGTCTTTCTGGAAGACCTAGCGATCCAGGTTGGACGCGATTTCGACGCCTTTGACCTGATCTGCCACATCGCCTACGACCAGCCGCCATTGACGCGCCGCGAACGCGCTAGTCAGGTCAGGAAACGCGATGTGTTCGGTCAGTACAGCGAGAAAGCCCGAGCCGTGCTGAACGCTCTCTTGGACAAGTACGCTGACACCGGTATTGGCAGCGTCGAATCGCTCGAGATATTGAAGGTGGACCCGTTGAACGGTTTTGGGACGCCAGTCGAAATTGTTAATTTGTTCGGCGGTAAGCCCAAGTATTTGGCTGCGATCCGAACGCTCCAGAACGCGCTCTACCACCGGGCGGCCTGACCACAGCATCGAGCCAGAAAGAAGTGTCCATGTCCAACGTCTCAAACATCGTTAAAACCATCCAAGACATCATGCGCAAAGACGCCGGAACCTACGGCGACGCGCAACGGCTCGAGCAACTCGGCTGGATGTTCTTCCTGAAAATCTTTGATGACCGCGAAAAAGAATTCGAGATCACTCGCGAGCAATACGTTTCCCCGCTGCCGCAACACCTGCGTTGGTCCAACTGGGCGACCGACGCCGAAGGCATCACCGGAGACCCGCTGCTCGATTTCGTCAACAACACACTGCTGCCCAGTCTGAAGAAATTTGCTGGCAAAGGCGACAACATCGCCAGCCTGATCCGCATGACCTTCGAGGATGCCAACAACTACATGAAGAACGGCACCCTGATGCGTCAAGTCATCAACAAAATTAACGGCATTGACTTCAACGCCAGCGACGACCGACACATGTTCGGCGACATCTACGAGAAACTGCTCAAAGACCTGCAATCGGCGGGCAACGCGGGCGAGTTCTACACCCCTCGAGCGGTAACGCAATTCATCGTCGAGCAGATCAACCCGCAACTCGGCGAAAGCATCCTTGACCCAGCCTGCGGCACAGGTGGCTTCCTGACCTGCGTGATTGACCACCTACGCAAACAAGTCAAAACCGAAGCCAACGAACGCACCTTGCAAGGCAGCATCGCAGGCGTTGAGAAAAAGCACCTGCCGCACGTGCTATGCATGACCAACTTGATGTTGCACGGCATAGACGTGCCCAGCAACGTCAAACACGACAACACCCTAGCCCGTCCCCTGCGCGACTGGGGCACAAACGAACGAAAAGACGTGATCGTCACCAACCCGCCGTTCGGCGGCATGGAAGAGGACGGCATCGAGTCGAACTACCCCAGCGAATTCCGAACTCGAGAGACCGCTGACCTATTCTTGGTACTGATTATGCGCTTGCTTAAAACTGGCGGCCGCGCCGGACTGGTCCTGCCCGATGGCACGTTGTTCGGTGAGGGTGTCAAAACCCGAATCAAAGAGGCATTGTTGCGAGACTGCAACTTGCACACTGTTGTCCGATTGCCTAACGGCGTCTTCAACCCGTACACCAGCATTCGTACCAACCTGCTGTTTTTCACCAAAGGCGAACCCACCCAGGAAGTCTGGTATTACGAACACCCCTACCCGGACGGCGCGAAAAGTTACAACAAAGGCAAACCCATCCGAATCGAAGAGTTTGAACCCGAGCGGGCATGGTGGAACAACCGCGAAGAAAACGAACAATCATGGCGTGTACCCATCGAGCAGATCAAAGCGGGGAATTATAACTTAGATTTGAAAAACCCGCACAATGCAGATACTAGCCCCGGGGACGTGGATCACCTGTTGCCCGAGTACGAGAAGCTTCTGGCGCAAATAGCGCAAACTCGAGCCGCCCTGAAATCCGAGTTGCATCAAGCTCTAACCGCCACTGCCGGAACCCGTACATGAACCTCGAGACCTTCTTTCAAAAGTTTGAATTGTTCGCAGATGCACCCAACGCGGTAACAAAAATGCGTGATGTGATCTTAGACCTTGCCGTCAAAGGGCGGTTAACTGATCGTGACCTCGAGTGTGAATCCGTTAAATCAAAATATCTACACGAGCCTATTTTTCACACATTGCCTACTAATTGGCGACTACTGAACTTTGGGAAATACTGCGATATTCAAGGTGGAAATCAACCGCCAAAAAGTCAGTTCAGCGACCAGCCTAAGCCTGGTTATATTCGAATGTTCCAAATTCGTGATCTTGGAGAAAATCCCGTTCCTGTTTACATACCAATTGAATCAACAAATCGTTTTTGCCGCACCGGCGAAATTCTTATCGGGCGTTATGGCGCATCTGTAGGTAAAGTTTTTTGGGCGCAAGATGGTGCATACAATGTTGCCCTCGCAAAGTTTATTTTTCCAGAGGATGCTCTATCTCCAGATTTTGCCTTCTGGATCCTGAAATCGAACTTCTTTCAAGTCAAACTTGCCGGAGCGAGTCGATCTGCACAGGCGGGATTCAATAAAGGTGATCTTGCATCAATAGATTTTCCACTTCCACCTCTTGCTGAACAAAAGCGAATCGTCGCAAAAGTAAACGAACTCATGACCCTCTGCGACCACCTCGAGACTCAACAGAGAGAACTTGAGACCCAACACACCCGCTTGGCTCGAGCCTCACTGTCACGCTTTGCGGAAGCACCGACACCAGAGAACCTCGAGTTCTTGTTCCACACATCCTACGACGTTTCACCTGCGGAACTTCGGAAATCGATTCTGGTATTGGCAGTGCAGGGGAAGCTCGTACCTCGAGCGTCAGAACCGCGTATTTGCACACTTGAATCAATTCTTGCGGAAGCGTCAATAAATGGCGTCTCTAATGGACCAACTTCCGACACATCAGCAACAGAAATTCTTCGTATTAGCGCAGGGACTTCCCGAAATGACTTTTACGTTGATGAAGATGATTTTAAGCACGTTACTTTATCTCCAGGCGAGATACAAAAGTTCAGACTCGAGCCTGGCGATCTGTTGGCATGTCGATTTAACGGTAATCTTCATTATGTCGGACGCTTTTCTTATTATCGTGGTGAGTCAGGACGAATTCAAGTTAACCCGGATAAATTGATTCGATTCCGAATCAATACAGAGAAATATTTTCCGCGTTATGTTTGTCTCGCAATGAATGCAGCACCTACTCGTGCAGCGATTGAGGCGATGTGTGCAACGACTGCAGGGAATATTGGACTGAGTGCAGGGCGGTTAAAGACCGTCGAGATTCCCCTTCCGTCTCTCGCGGAGCAACGCCAAATAGTCGCCAAAGTCAACGAACTCACGGCCCTCGTAGACCAACTCGAGACTCAACTCACCACGGCACGCAACGCAGCTATCAACTTGCTTGACGCGCTCGTCATTGAACTCACTCAGGCAGGACCAGCCGCACCGCGCTCGAAGGCTCCGCAACAACCCAAGCTCGAACAGCCTAGCTTGTTTGAAGTATGACCCAACCAAATCAGGAATAGATGCCATGATCGAATTCAGGACATCCCCAAACATTTTCTGAGAGTCAACAAATACCCCGTTTGTGAATCTCATTCAGGACTGAACGATGCCTAATCCCTCTTCATTTGACCAAGAAGCCACACTCGAGGAACTCGCTGGAATCGGCAAGAACCGCCGTTTTGACAGTATTGTTGATGATGAGACAAATGAGAATGTTCAGGTAATCTGGAAGCGTGGAGAAGAAGAAATTCCACTTGCAAAACCCAGTCGAGCCATATATTTCGGGGATCGAAATCTGTACGAACAGGAAGCACAAAGATTTGATCAAGAGACAAAAGCCCGAATACTTTGTACAGACCAGTTCAACCGGAACCTAAAACGTTTTGAAGAATTGAAGCGGTCTTGTCAGAGGGGCTTTGTGATTCCTTTTATTGGTGCAGGCATGTCCAAAAGCGCCGGGTGTCCTGACTGGACTACGTACTTGCTTGACCTGTGCGATGATGCACACTTAGATCGGGATGCAATGTCGCAAAGGTTGAAACAGCAAGGCGACTACGAAGGTGTAATGAATGACTTGGTAATCGCATTGGGGGAGAACCGGTTCAACCTTGACTTTGAGCGAGATTTTGCAATTGCTAACGAAATTACTGGTGCGGTCACATTGCTGCCGAAATTGTTTGACAACTCAGTCATCACAACCAATTTTGACCGTGTTTTGGAGAGAGTATATGAAAATGCAGGTGTCCCATTTGTTGAGAAGGTAACTGGTCGAGGTAACACTAGCGCATTTTTTCGAGCGATTCCAGCCGGTGAGCGCTACTTGCTCAAACTACACGGAAACCTCGATAATGCGAACGAACGCGTTCTAAACTTAGGGGAATACGACGCTGCTTACGGTAACGATGGAAATATTCATTTCCAATCTCCTATTCCAAAGCTGCTGAAACGACTCTTCACGAGTTATAGTTTTCTTTTTTTGGGTAGCAGTCTATCGTCTGATCGGACGATTCAAACGTTTATGCGTGTAGCCCAAGACGAAGGTCAGGAAAACCTGCCTCATCATTACGCTCTTTTGGCTTGTCCGAATGACGCGGCAGAACGCCAGAGTATAGAGCAGCGTTTGGCTAATGCACACATCAGCCCTCTTTGGTTTCCTGAAGGCGAGTATGGGCGCATCGAAGAGATACTGCATTTGCTACTTGGTCAGTGATCTCTGCTCAGAGATTCGTGCGGGTAGCGTCAGGGTAGCGTCCAACCCGTCCTGTAGCGTCAACGAGAAGAGACGCGGATTCTAGAATCTGCGTCTCTCACATCCTTCTACGTGGTGGCCCGTGAGGGGCACGATCCCCCGACCCACTGATTAAAAGTCAGCTGCTCTACCGACTGAGCTAACGGGCCACACATCACGCCTTTTTCAAGGCTCGAGGAGAGTATCACCTGTGCCCGAACGGGTCAAGGGGCGGGTCTCGAGGGGGCGTTCTGGCATGATGGCGGTATCGTGGACGTATGCGAAAACTTGTTGCTGTGGTCGCGGCGTGCGCAGTTGCCGCGCTGGTCTCGAGCGTGAACCCGTCCAGCCAAGCGGCGGACACCGCGCCTGCGCTTGCCAAACGCGGCGAGTTCCGCGTCGGCGTGCGCACGGTCAGCGCCATGAACGGCGCGCGCAAGTTGACGCTCGAGGTCTGGTATCCCGCGCGGCTCGAGGCAGCCCAAGAACGCACGACGTACCGCTCGACCGTGGGTGCGACGCCGTACAACGCGCCAGGGCAAGCGGGGCGCGATGCGCCTGCGCTCGAGGGGAAATTTCCGCTGCTGGTCTTTTCGCACGGACAGCCCGGCTCGCGGTTGCAGACCTGGTACTTGCTGGAGCACTTGGCGTCGCTGGGGTTCGTCGTCGCGGGCATCGACCACCAGAACGCCACGTACGCGGACGTGCAACAGCAGAGCTATGTCGCTGGGCTGGTGGACCGCCCGCAGGACATTTTGGCTGCCGTGACCGAGGTGCCCAAAGCCTTCCCGAGTGCGGACGGCAACAACGTCGGGCTCCTCGGGTACAGCTACGGTGGCTACTCGAGCCTGAACGCGGCGGGCATCGGCTTGGACAGCGCGGCGTTGCGCGCGTATTGCCAGAGCAGCAACAACGAGGGTCCGTGCTTCGTGCTGCCCTTTTTTGCCAATCTCGAGGCGGCGCGCGGGGCGGCGGTGGTCAAGCCCGACCCGAGGGTCAAAGCCGTGTTCGTGATGGCGCCGTACGGCGGTCCGTGGCTGTCGCCGAAGGCGCTGGGCGACATGCGCGTGCCCTTGTTCGTCGGCGTGGGCAGCGCGGACACGGTGGCGACCCCGGCGCGCGACGGCATCAGCGTGTACAAGCAAAGCGGCTCCCCGGATAAATTTTTGCTGACCCTGGACGGTGCGCGCCACAACCCCTGGGTGGTTTGCCCGCCGGAGGTCAAAACGAACGCCCAGGATTTCGAGCGCTGCAGCGAGCCCAACTGGTCGCACGAAGCCTCGCATGCCCTGACCGAGCACTTCGCCACGGCGTTTTTCGGCACGTTTCTGCAAGGCAAGAATGCCCTGCGTGCCTATCTCACCCCTGGGCTGGAGGGTGTGCCCGACCGCGCCCGCGTCAAACTCGAGGCGCGGTAGACGAGCCCCGCCAACGTCTCGGGTTTGCGGTGCACGCCATGCGCCCCGTGCACGAAGCACCAGCACTGCGCCCCGTCTGCGGGCACATTGCCGTCGGTGCGCTCGAGATGGCGTGGCCGCGCTGCGTCATCCCTTGTGCAACCGCCGCCCCGAACAGCAATGCGCCCACCAGCCACAATGGGTTCATCGCCAGATCGCTTCGGGGGCGGCTGAACACAGCTGTCGCCCGAGCCCGCTGGTTTATATCAATTCCGGCAAATTTATAAAATTTGCCCGCCTTTGAAGGCGTAGGAATGGCTGCGGATGCCGTGTTGAACGTAATCTTTGCGAGAGCGAAGATGAAGTGAATAAACGGAAGTCCGTATTACAGCTCGCCGCTCCACAACCGCCCCATTTCCGGGTGGTGCGCGAGCAAGTGCTCGAGGGAGCCGACTGCCGTGACCCGCCCGCCTTCCAGGAGCACGATTTGATCGGCGCGTTGCAATGCTGGGCGGCGGTGCGAGACCACGAGCGCGGTTTTGCCAGAGGCGAACACGCGCTCCCAGAGTTCGTTTTCCGTGTTGATGTCCAAGGCAGAGGAGAGGTCGTCGAACACGAGCAGGTCGGCGTCGCGGTAGAGCATGCGCGCCGCCGCGACCCGCGAGACCTGCCCACCCGAGAGCTTGACGCCGCGCGTGCCAATTCTGGTTTGCAACCCGTCCTCGAAATTGGGCACGTCCGCGTCCAAGACCGCGCCGTGAATCGCGCCCTCGAGCCGCGCGGCGTCGCGCACTTCGCCCAAGAGGATGTTCTCGAGGATCGAATCCGAGAGCAGCGTCGGGTTCTGCGCCGTGTACGCCGCACGGGGCGGCGTCAGTTCGTCCACGCGTTGACCGTTCCAGGTGACGGTGCCCGCGCTCCTGGGAAGCAACCCGAGCACGCCGCGCAGCAGCGTCGTCTTGCCGCTGCCAACGCGCCCCGTGACGACCGTGAACGAGCCTGGCGACAGGGTGAAAGTGGCGTCGGTGATGCCGCGTCCGCTCTCAAAGGTGACGCTCAAACCGCGCACCTCGAGACTGCGCAGGGCTTCTGACGGCGCTTGGTGGCTCGAGGCTGGATTGCTCGAGATTGCGTTGCTCGGGGTTGCTTTGCTCGAGCCCGTGGTGGTCGAGGCTGCACGCAGCTCGAGGTGCTTTGGTGCGGTCAAGTGCTCGTCCGGGTTCGCGGCGTCGGGCATCAGGTCGCGCATGCGTTTGAAGCTCACCCCGGTTTGGCGGTACGTGTTCAAGAAATGCCCGAAGAACTGCGTGATGCCCGCGACTTGCGACAGGTACGAGGCGAAGACCGCGAAATCGCCGACGCCAAAACGGCCTTCGCGCATCTGCGAGGCGACCAACAGCAAGATGAAGCCCGTGCCGAGGTTGACGACGTTGCCGTACACGCTTTCCAAGGCTTGCGCGGTGACGACATCGCGCAGCATCGCGCCTTGACGCTGTTGCCCCAGTCGCTTGAAATGCGCGATGACGCGACCCTCGGCGCCCGCGACTTGAATGCCCGTCGTGCTCGAGAACATCTCCGCGATCAACCCGGTGACGCGGGCGGTGCTCGCGCGGCTGGCGACGCGCAGGCGCTCCAACCGTGCGCCGAGCAAGTAGGTCAAGCTCAGCACGACCGCCAGTGGAATGAACACCAGTGCGGTCAGCGTCGCGTTGATGCTGACCAAGATGAACAGCGCGACGATCACGAAGACCGTCCGTCCGAGCACGTCCAGCGACCAGTCCACGCCGTCCACCGCCATGTCCGTGTCGTCGCGCAGCGTGGAGATCACGTCGCCCACGGGTGCGCCCAGGGCACTCGCGCCGCGTCGCGCCATCAAACTCTCAAAAACGTTCTGGCGCAGCAATCCGCCGATGCGAAAGCGAAACGGCACGTTGACGATGACGCCGCCGATGATGAGCAGCCCGCGGGCAAAACCGAGCGTGAGGGTCAGCGCGACGAAGGTCCACAGGTTGAACCCGGCGGGTCCAGCCTCGAGCGCATCGAAAAACGCTTTGGCGATCAAGCCCGGCAGCAGCGGCGTGGTGAACACCAGCGTCCAGAAGATCGCGTTGACGAAATACGGCTGTCCCTGCCACGCGATCAAGCGCAGCATCTGTGCGGCGGTCGTGCGCGGCTTGGTCGGTGTGGTCACGCCAGCACCTCCTCCAAGCCTTTGCGGCGCAGGTCCACGAACCGCGATTGCTTGTTCGCCAGCAACCCGAGCCTCGAACCGTGCTCGACGACCCGCCCGCGCTCGAGGATGAGGATGTCGTCGGCGCGCTCGATGGTTTTGAGGCGGTGCGCGATGATGATCGCCGTGCGGTTTTTCAGCAACTCCGTCATCGCGCGCTCGAGCAATGCCTCCGTCGCCGGATCGAGTTTGGAACTGGCTTCGTCCAACACGACCACGCCCGGATCGCGCAGGAACACGCGGGCGAAGGCGAGCAACTGCGATTCGCCCGCAGACAAGGCACCGGACTGAATCGGGGTGTCCAAGCCTTGCCCGAGTCCTCGCGCCCAGCCGTTCAAGCCCACGCGCTCGAGGGCATCCCAGAGGCGTTCGTCGCTGATTGAATCGTCGAAAAACGTCAAATTGTCGCGCACGGAGCCGCTGAACAACTCGATCTGCTGCGTCACCAGCGTCACCTGCGACCGCACCTGCTCGAGTTTCGCCGCGCGCACGTCGGTGCCGTCCAGCTTGACCGCGCCGCGCTGCGGGTCGTAAAAGCGCATCAGCAAGCGCGCCACCGTCGTCTTGCCGCTGCCCGTGCGCCCCAACAAGCCCAGCACCCGTCCAGGCTCGAGGCGAAACGAAACATCCTCGAGCACGTAATCCTCTGCACCACTCGAGGGCTGGGCGTCGTCGGCCTTGGTGTCCGGCGGGTACGCGAAGCTCAACCGCTCGAAGGTCACCGCGGGCGCGCGACCCGGTGTCCACGCGGCTCCGGGTCCATCCTCGAGTTTCGATTCGGTGTGCAAGAGTTCGTTGATGCGCCCAATGCCCGCGTCGGCGCGCTGCAACTGCTCGAGTTGGGATCGAATTTGCTCCAGGGGATCAGCCAGCAATGTCGTGTACTGAAAGATCAAATAGACCGTGCCCAAACTGATCGCGCGCTCAAAATAGAGCGCGCTGCCGACCCCGAAGACCAGTGCCTCGCCCACGGCGAACGCCCAGATGAACACCGTCCACATCGTCACGCCGTAGATGCTGCCCAACCGCCTGGGCGTGTACCATGACTGCCAGCGCCGCGCGTACCCCGCCTGCGCCCACGGCGTTGCACCCAAGCTGCGCAGATCTTCTCGAGACTGCAATGTTTCTCCGACAAAGCCAAAGAACTGCGCGCTGCGCTCGCGGTCCTCTTTCCAGTGCGGCGTCGCCAAGCCGCGCACGGCGCTAAACGCGACGACGGTCACGACCGAAAAGACCGTCAACGTCAAGCCCACGCGCCAATCCTCGAGCCACATCACCACCAACACGCCCACGAGCAGCAGCGCGTTGCCGATCAAATCCACGGTCAGGTTGGAGAAAAACGCGCTGAGGGTGCTGACATCGCCGTCCACGCGCTCGATCAACTCGCCGGGCGTGCGCGCCTTGTGAAAACCCAAATCGAGGCGCAGGCAGTGCTCTGCCAGGTCCGCGCGCAAGCCGTTCGTCGCCGTCCACCCCACGCGCGTTGCCGCGTACGACGCGAGCACCGCAAGCGACTGCTGCACGAAACTGACGCCGATGAACGCGCCTGCCGCCAAAAGCAATTCGCCCTCTGGACGGCGCGCCTGCGCCGCGTCCAAGAAGAAGCGCACGATCTGCGGCCCCACGAGCGTTAACCCGATGCTCGAGAGCAAGCTCACGCCCATCAGCGCGACCAGCCCACGTTGCGGCAAGAGGTACTGCCTGAGCAGCCCGTAGTATGCGCGCAAGGGAATCTTGGTCGGGCTGGTCATGACGCCGGTCAGCGTACAGGGCGAAAGTTGTGGCAACGATGCGCCGGATGGCTTACGCCTGTGCTCGAGTGCATCAACGCGTGGCTGCCCTCGGGACAATCGGCAGAACCGCAGATGTACGGGCACGCCCCGCTGGGTCAAGAACCAGTTCTGGCTCGAGCGCACCGTTGAGGCGTGCGCATGGTTGCTCAACGATGGGCAGTTCGAGCCTCGAGCAGACCAGTTTTCCTGATGGTTCGTCTTTTCACGTCTGGCACGAATCTCGACAGTCATCACTTGATTTCTTACTCACTTGAGTATAATGTGTAATTACCTCAAGAAGTGCAAGACCCAGGGAGTCCTATGATCCAACTCGCCGCGAACGATTCCACCGCCCTGCGCAGCCTGATGCGCAAGATCAACCCGCCCGTGGACTTCCTCAAACTCCCGCTGTCCACGGACCTCGAGACCGCGCTGCCGATGGCGCGCACATTGCGCCCGGTGCTGCTCCACGGCTGGGGCGGCGCACCGTTCCGCGCGGGGCAAGCCGACATCCCGCACGTGGAGCGCCTGCAAACCCTGGTCAAAACCAGCGGCACGCCGTTCCTGAGTGTTCACCTGGACGTGCAAGCCGAGGATTTGGAGCGCTTGACGCCCGGCGCTGCTTTGGAGCGCGTCGCCTGCACGGTGGACCGTCTGCGTACCCTGACCGGTCTGCCAGTCTTGCTCGAGAACATTGCGCATTACGAATGGTCCGAGCGCCCTGCGTTCGTCAGCGACCCGCAATGGATCGCCGCCGCCTTGGAGATCAGCGAAGCGCACCTGCTCCTGGACCTCGCCCACGCCCGCGTCAGCGCGTACCACCGCCGCGCACACGAACTCGAGTATCTGGACGCGCTGCCCTTGGAGCGTACCTGGGAGCTTCACCTCTCCGCGCCGCGTTTGGAGAACGACGGCTTGCGCGACCGCCACCTGGCGATGCAAGCCCGCGATTACGAACTGTTGGAGCGCGTGCTGGTTCGCGCCACGGACACCAAGTTCTTGACCCTCGAGTACGGCGGCATCCCCGATGTCGGGCACACCCGCGACGGCACACAGATTCGCATCCCGCGCAACGACTCGGGTTTATTGCTCGAGCAGATCGCGCACCTGGACACGATCAAGAAACGGCTCAACGGCGCGCTCAAGCACGCGACAAAATTGCCGCAAGGCTGGCACATTGACGAGCGCCGCCGCGTGCCGCGCGAAGAGGAACTCAGCCTCTCGAGTATTCAAGCGATGGGGTATTGAGGCACAGCATCACAGCGTAGACGCGTGCCAAGCTGGACGACGCTCGGTCGCTTGAAGCAGCCCGATCAGCGGCGCAGGCTCGAGCGTGTGCGCTTCGAGGTCGTTAATGGCGACCCACTCAAAGGTCAGGTGCGGTTCTCGAGATTGAACCAGCGAAGCTCGAGTCAAGTCCGGTGCGCTGACTGCGAACAGGTGGTTGATCTCGAAATTCGCGCGCCCTTCTGCATCTTGCCACCCGTGCTCGAGCATCCCGAGGTACGCGCTGACCGTCACGACCAAACCGGTTTCCTCGAGAAGCTCGCGCGCCAAACATGCACGCGCACTTTCCCCAGGCTCGAGGTGTCCGCCTGGCAGGAAGGTGTTGTCCATACCGCTCGCTCGAGCAATCAGCACGTGACCGTCGTGTTCAATGATTGCGCGGACAAGCACGTGGAAGGGCGGGCGCACCGCTGCACTCTAACGTGAGCCGCGGAACTGGAGTTCGCAGGATGGAACCCGTATGCTCACCCGCGTGATCCTCGAGCCTTTGCCGCAAGTCTTTCCGACCGCCGAAATCCCCTGGGACGCGCTGCCCAGCCCGTGCTTCGTGCTGGACGAATCGCGTTTGATCCGCAACCTCGAATTGATCTCGAGGGTACAACAAGAGGCGGGTTGCCAAGTCATTCTGGCGTTCAAAGGCTTTGCGATGTGGAGCGCGTTTGACCTGGTGCGCCAGCACTTGCCCGGCGCGACCGCCTCGAGCCTGCACGAAGCGCTGCTTGCCAAGCACGACTTTAAGGGCGACGTGCACGTCTACGCCGTGGCGTACTCGGACGCGGAGTTTCCACAGATGCTCGAGCTTGCCGACCACTTGACCTTCAACAGCTTCTCCCAATGGCAGCGCTTCAAACCGCAGGTGGACGCCGCCCGTGCCGCGGGCAAGCAGGTCAGCATCGGCATCCGCATCAACCCCGAATACAGCGAGGTCGAGACAGACCTGTACAACCCGTCGCAGCCGTACTCGAGGCTCGGCGTGACGCGGGCAGAATTCCGACCCGATTTGCTCGACGGCGTGGACGGCTTGCACTTCCACACCCTTTGCGAAAACGATTCCACAGTGCTCGAGCGCGTGCTGCAAAAGGTCGAAGCCAACTTCGGTGAGTGGCTGCCGCGCATGAAATGGGTGAACTTCGGCGGCGGGCACCTGATGACCCGCGCCGGGTACGACTTGGAGCGCCTCATTCGCATCGTGCGCGAGTTCCGTGCGCGTTGGAACGTGAATGTCATCCTCGAGCCGGGCAGCGCCATCGCCTGGCAAACGGGGTGGCTGGTCAGCGAAGTGCTCGACGTGCTCAGGAACGAAAAAGACTTGGCGGTTTTGGATGTCAGCGCTTCAGCGCACATGCCGGACACTTTGGAGATGCCGTACCGCGCGAACATCCTGAACGCTGGACTGCCCGGCGAGCGCGCGCACACGTACCTGCTGGGCGGCACGACCTGTTTGAGCGGCGACGTGATCGGCGAGTACAGCTTCGACGCGCCGATCACAGTTGGCACGCGCGTCGTCTTCGACGACATGATCCATTACACGATGGTCAAAACGACGTTCTTCAACGGCGTCAAGCACCCCGCCATCGGCATTTGGCGCACAGCGGGTCAGTTTGAGCTGGTCAAAGAGTTCAGCTTCGAGGAGTTCCGCGCGAAGCTGTCGTGAACCGCGTCGCGGTTCGCAAACAGGGGCTCGAGTTTGGCTCCTGTAGGGACAGGGCTTGTCCCTGTCCGGTGCGACGCTCGCTCGAGGGTGGCATGCAGATCGCCAGGTCTCGAGCCTCGCTTGTTTTGGATTTGCCCCTACGAACGATGGTGCGTGGTCGCTTGGTCTCGAGGTGCGTCCTTCAAGGTGCAGCGAGCAGATCGCCCAAATACGCCGTGATCCCGCTGGCGACGCCGTAGGACACGCGCTCCAAATAATTGGGGTTCTTCAACATCTGCGCTTCGACGGGGTGCGTGACGAAGCCCATTTCCACCAGAATCGCGGGGCTTTCAGAATACTTGATGACGTAGAAATCCGCGCTGCGCACGCCACGGTTGTTGGCGCTGGTGGCGAACAGCAGCCGCGATTGCACGCTGCTCGCCAAGCGCCTGGACGCGGTGACGCGGTCAAAGCCGGGCAAGCTCAGCGTGATCCCAGCCGGCGCGGTGGGTTCAATGGTGGCTGGTGCAGGCGTGAACAGCGACTGCGGATCGCCGCTGCCACTGTTCGGATCGGTCCCCGGCGGGCTGGCGGTGGCGGGCTCGGTGGGCGTCGAGGGGTCATTCGCGGCGGGGTCGAGCGGCGCGTCGGGCGTGGTCACGATGCCCGTCGGGACGCCATCGGGCGGGGTGGCGGTTGTGGGCTCGGCTGGGCTCGAGCCAGTGGGGTTCGAGACAGTTGGGCTCGAGGTGGCGGGGTCAGTCAAGCTCGCCGGTTCACCAGAGGCGGGATCGGTCGTCACGGGCGGCGGGTCCAACGGGCTGGGCAGGGCGTTCGGATCGGGCGCGTTGCTGGGCGCGCTTTGCGGCGCGATGACCTGCGGCGCGACCGGCGGGTTCAGGCTCGAGGCGGCGCCGCCCGTGGTCACGGGCGGCAGCGCTGGCACGTACTGGGGACGGGCGCCCGCTGGGTTCCAGTAATAGGTTTCGATGCCGTATTGTGAGTTCCACGACGCCCTGGGCACGGCGTTGGCGTGCAAGCTGACGAACAGGGTCTTGCCGCGCGAGGTCTGCGCGCGGGCGTTCAAATCGGTGCGCTTGTCGTTGGAAAACACGGTGTTGTCCGTGCGGGTCAGTTCCACGCGCACGCCGGGCCCGCGCTCGAGCCACGCGCGCACGCGCTGGGCCATGCCCAGGTTGAACGAGTCCTCGCGCAGCCCGTTTCCGAGCGCGCCCGAGTCCGGCCCACCGTGACCGGGGTCCAGCACGACCGTCAGGGGTCGCGGGGGCACACCGGGCAGGCGCAGGGCGGGCGGGTTGAGCAGCTTGGTCGTGTCGGCATAGGCGCCGCTCACGTCGAGCACGAGGCGATACCCGCTCTTGCCCGCGGACGCCTCGAGCCTGGAAGCACTGAATCCGCTGCGCGCACCGACGCCTTGCGGGGTGACGATGTTCAGCACGGCGTTGCCGCTGCCGTTCAGCATCGAATACCCGCTCAGTTCCGGTTTGCCGACATTGACCGTGTTGTTCACGGCGAACGCCGTGCCGGGGAAGGTCACGCGCAGCACCGCGCCCAAGGGTTCCAAACGGTACGTCACCCCGGCAGGTACGTCCACGACGAGGCGGGTGTAGCCTGGGTAGGCGGCGGTGCGCGGCGCCGTGAGTTGCGGCGCGGCGCATGCGCCACCGCCCACAGCCAAGGCACACAGACTCGAGACCAACACGGTCGCACACCAGCGGTTGTCCGGTCGCATTGTGAAGAGGTTACAGCGCCAAAAAAAATTTGGGTGAGTCAGCAGCTCACGCTTTGGCGTTGTGTTCGACAGTGAAACCTTGGGTTTTCGTTCGCCGATGAAAAACCGCGCTCTCAAGGCGAAAACGAGCATGCCCCTCGAGGGTTGGCTCGAGGGACAACGGGTCTTTCACTTCTCGGTCCTCAAACCTCGAGCCGGGCCCGCCGGAACCACGCCGAGCGCGCGCTGCAAAAAGGCGATGCTTTCAGACAGGTAGGCTTCTTTGGCTTCGGCGTGAACGTTGGACACGAACACCCGCGCCAGCGGCATCATCACGCCGCCGACGAGTTCGGCAGCGACGTGCGGGTCGAACTTCGCGTTGATCTCGCCGCGCGTCTGCGCTGCCTCGAGCATGGCCACGACCGCCGCCTTGCGCGCGTCCTGGTGCGGGTCGCGCATCGTCAGCGGATCACCCAAGAGCATGCCCAACTCCAAGATGTTCATCATCGCGCGCTGCTCCAACATGCTGGTGAACGCGCGGCGGATCATCACCTCCAAGGTTTCCGCCAGGGGGCGCGGGGTGCGCAGCACGTCGTGGATCTGCACCATCACCGCTTCGTGCAAGGTCTCCGCCAAAGCCGCGATCAAATCGGCTTTGCTCGGGAAGTACAGGTAGAACGTGCCCTTGGCGATGCCCGCGAGTTCGGTGATCTCCGACACCGGCACGTCGTCGTAGCGCTTGGCTTGGAACACCGTGCGCGCCGCCTCCAAGATGCGGGCGCGCTTCTCCGGGTCTTTGCCGTCCAAGCTGTGCGGGCGCGCGGCTTCAGTGGTCATGGTGTGCCTGAGTCTCGAAGTGAACCGTGGTGCTCGGGTGGCGATGTGGGCTCGAGCCCCACCCTGATCGGGCTCGAGAATGGGGGTTGGCTCGAATGGACACGGCGTTCAATCCGCCGCACTGGGGGCTGCACTGGGCGAGACGACGCTGGGCACGAGCGCGCCACCCTCGGGACGTTCGCGGCGCTGGATGCGGTTCTTTTCAAAGCGGTAAAATGCGCTGGGCACGACGAACAGCGTCAGGATCGTGCTGGTCAGGATGCCCGCGAAGATCACGATGCCCAAGCCTTTCCTAAACTCCGAGCCCTCGCCCGTGCCCAGGATCAACGGAATGGAAATCACGAAGACCGTGACCGTCGTCATGAAGATCGGTCGCAGGCGCAGCTGTGCGGCTTCGACGAGGGCGTCTGCAAGCGGCATGGCTCGAGCGCGTTCGACCACGAAGTCCAAGAGCAAAATTGCGTTCTTGGTCACCAGACCAACCAAAGTGACCATGCCGAGCAGCGTGATGATGTCCAGCGGCGTGCCGAACAGCACCAAGCCCCAGACCGCGCCGACCAGGGCGAGCGGCACGGGCAGCAGCAGGTACACGGGATAGCGAAACGAGTTGAACTGGCTGCCGAGCACGAGGTAATTCAGCAGCAGCGCGACCAGAATGGCGATTGGACCGTAGAGGAAGAGGTTGCCCAGCAGCGCCGCACTGCCGAAACTGCTGCCGCCCCCGAAGCGCACGGTGTCGTCCACGAGTTTGGCGTCGCGGATGGCTTTCTCAATCGGACCCCTGGCGGCGAAGCCGCTGACGCCCTTTTGCAGCGTGAGGTTGATCGTCGCGCTGTACGCTTTGGCGAAGCGGCTGATCGTGCTCGGGGATTGGCGCAGCTCAAAGCGCCCCAGGTCGGACACGGGGATGTTGGCTTGCAAGACGTTGGAGTACACCGGCAGCGCCAAGAGCGATTGCGGGTCGCTGACCAGTGCCGGGTCAATGCGCGTCCTAATGTCGAAGGTCTCGTCGCCGTCGCGGAAATCGCCCGCGCGCACGCCTTGGTTGGCGATGGCGATGACGCCGGTCACGTCGTCGGGCGTGAGCCCCGTGCCTTTGAGTTGATCCAGGTCGGGCACAAACGCTTGCTCCAGGGTCGTCTGGTTGATGCTCGAGTCTACGGAGACGACGTTCTTGTCTTGACGCACCAGGGCGACGATCTGCGGAATGCGCTCCACCAACGCGCTCTGCGTGCTCGAGGCGAAGTTCAAGGTCAGGTCCGCGCTGTCGCCGGGTCCGTTCTGCGCGGCGGCGACGTTGATGGTGATTTCAGGGCGGTCCCGAAAAATCACCTTGAGATCGTTCGTCCAGGTTGGCAGCAACTCGAAGATCGTCGGGCGTTGCCCCTTCTTTTGCAAATCGAGTGAAATCAGCGCCGCCCTCGCTTGCACCCCCCCGCCGCCAAACGCGTTCGCCGTGCCAACCGTCGTGGCGATTTGCTTGATCTCTGGGCGTTTGGAGAGGTAATCCTCGACGCGGCGCGCGGCGCGGTCGGTTTCGGTCAGCGTCGTGCCAGCGGGCAGGGTTAAGCGAATCGAGGCTTGCGAGGCGTCCTCGCGCGGCGTGAACGAGAATTGCAGGCGCGTCCCGGCGATGCCGATGCTGAGCATGAAGACGATGGCGCCGACCAAGACCCAGCCGTTGAATTTGAGGGAACGTCGCAAGCCGCGGGCGTAGCTGCGTCCGGTGGCTTTGAGCGCGCCGTCGGAGAGGATGAACAGCCAGTTCGCCAAGGCGTTGATGAACGCCAGCAGCGTGACCAGCACGTGTCCGACGACAGCGATGATGACCGGGTAGAGCACGATGCTCGAGACCAAGATGGTGATGCTGACAAAAAGCGGCGTGCTCGAGGGCGTGTTGTTCTGGATGCGCAAGTACAGCGGCACGGCTTGCGCGGCGACGACCACGACGAGCGCCGTGATCCCGAACGCGCTGCGCGCCGCACGCCACGCCCAGCGCAGGCTCGAGGGGAAGCGGGCGGCGACCTTCAAAAAGCCGCGCCAAGTCAGCGGTTCCGGGTCTGGCGTGTACGCCATGCGCACGGTCAGGAAGAACAGCGCCTCGAGCCACGAGAACAGAATCGCCGCCGCCAGCCCCAAGGAAAACTCCTTGAAGAACTGACCCAAAATGCCGGGGATGAACGCCAGCGGAATCAACACCGCCAGCAGCGAGAACGTGCTCGCCGCGACCGCGCTGAAGACCTCGCTCGAGCCTTTCAAAACGCTTTGAATCAACCCGTAGCCTTGCTCGCGGTAACGCTCGACGTTTTCTGCGACGACGATGCTGTCGTCCACGACGATGCCCATCGCCACGATCAGCGCCAGCAGCGTGATGATGTTGAAGGTAAACCCGAAGATCGCAAAGATCACGGGCGCAGCGGACAGGGAAATTGGGATCGCCAGCACCACGGCAAACGCGGTGTTGAGCTTGCCCAGAGTGATGAGGCAGATGATGGTCACGGCAGCCGCCACCAGCAAACCCTCTTTGAGCGTGTCGTTGACGCTGTTCGTGATGCCGGTGGAGGTGTCGTTGCTGACCACAGCCGTGTACCCAGCCGGGAGCTGCGCAGTGTTCACGGCGCTGCGCACCGCGCCCGCGACGCCGACGGTGCTCGAGCCGCTGACCTTGCGGATGCTGAGGAGCACGACGGGCTGGCCGTTTAGGCGCGCGAAGCTCGTGGCGTCGGCGGTGGTGTCGCGCACGGTGGCGATGTCCGCGATGCGCGTCCCGCTGGCAGAATCCACGAGGATCTGTTCAATCTGCGCCAACGTCGTCGGGACGTTGCGCGAGGTGATCGTGATTTGCGAACCGTTGCTGGAAACGTTGCCCGCGCTCGAGTCCCTGGCCGAGGCGCGCAGGGCGCCGGTCACTCGAGCCGGGGAGAGGTTGAACGCCGCGAGCTTTGCAGGATCGAGGAGGACTTGAATTTCCCTGGCCGGTGCGCCGGAGATGCTGATGTCCGCGACGCCCGGTTGCCGCTCGAGCAAATCGCGCAGCGTCGTGTCCGCGTACGTGAACACGTCGCGCAAGCCCGCGCCGCCGCCGGACACGGCAACCCGCATGATCGGTTGGTCGTTCGGGTTGAAGCGCTGCACGTTCGGGGAATCGGCGGTCTGCGGCAAGAGCCCACGAATGCCCGCGACCTTCTGGCTGACCTCGCTGGCGGCTTTGACCGTGTCCACGCCGCTGCCGAAGGACACGAAGACTTGTGAAAGCCCGTTTGCGGAGGTCGAAGAGATGTCCGACACGCCCGCGATGGTGCTCACGGCGTCCTCGATGGGGCGCGTGACCTGCTTGTCCATGTCCTCCGGGCTCGCGCCGAAGTCCGTGGTCGTGACCGTGACTGTGGGAATGTCAAAGTTCGGCAGCAGGTTCACGCCCAAGCCGATGGCGGCAATCGCGCCGAAAACGACGAAGGCGATGAACACGCCCAAGGAGAGCACGTACCGGGACACACTGAACTTGATCGCCGCGTTGTCCTTGATCTGCGCTTCGGGCGGGGTGAATTCGTGCGGGACGATCACGCCGTCGTCGCTCGAGGGGATGCTCGAGTCTGGCGTTTTCCTCGGCAAATTCTTGCGTTCCTCGTCCATCAGTTGCCTCCGTTGCCCGCCACGACGCGCACGACCTCGCCCGATTGCAGGCTGCCGGGCACGGGGAAGACGACTTGGTTGCCGCCGATGATGCCGGTCACGGCGGTGCGCCCGCTGCTCTCGCCGACAATCTCCACGTCGCGGCGCACGGCCTTGCCGTCCTTGATGACGTAGACGAAGTTCTGCCCGCTGTCGGTTTGCAGTGCGCCCGTCGGCACGATCACGCCGCTGGCGAGGCGCAGCGTATAGGTCACGGCGGCGCTCGAGCCTGCGGCGAGGTCACTGGTGTCTTGCCCGCCGACGAAGCGACCGTAGAGGGCAACCAGTCGGTTCGTGCCCGCAACCTGGGCACTGCGCTGCACGCGACCCTCGAGGCGCTTCCCGGCGACGGTGATCGTCAAGCCCGCGCCGCCCGCGAGCCCTTCGGCGTCCTTGGCGGGCAGCGAGAAGCGGGCGCGCAGGCTCGAGAGGTCCACCAACCGCACGACCCTCGAGCCGACGTTGACGAACTCGCCCACTTCGGTCGCCAGTTCCGCGACTTGCCCAGAGAACGGCGCGCGGATCGTCGTCTGTGCCAGGCTGCGCTGCGTTTGCGCGATGCGGTTCTGGGCTTGCGACACGGCGACGCGCAAGAGCGCCACGTTCTCGCCGCCCGCGCGCTCGGCTTGGTCCACACCGCTCTGCGCCTGCGTGAACGCCGCTTGTGCTTGCGCGAGGTTCGCCTTGGCGGTGTCCAGGTCAATCTGCGACGCGCCGCCCGCGGCAAACAATGCCGAAGTGCTGTCGAACGCGCGCTGGGCACGTTGCACGGCGATGCGCGCACTGTCGAGCGAGCTTTGCGTTGTCCCGAGGGTTTCCGGTGTGCGGCGCTGTGCGGTTGAAAGGTTGATCTGCGCGCTCTGCAATTGCAACTGCGCGTCGGTCAATTGCTGGCGCAACCCCGTGTCGTCCAGCTGCACCAGCACCGCGCCGCGTTCGACGTTGTCGCCCTCGCGGCGCAGCACGGCTTTGACCTGCCCGCTCGTCTGCGCGGCGATCTGGCTGTCCACGACCGCCTCCAGGGTGCCGCTCACGGAACGGCGCACGTTGATCTCGCCGCGCGTCGCCTGCGTCACGCGCACGGCGGTCGGTTCGCGCAACGGTTGGGCTGGGGGCGGGGCGGCGCTCGAGTTCTGCGCTGGGGTCGCGCACGCCGCGAGCAGCAGCAACAATCCAGCCGCGAGGCTCGAGCGCATGGGAATGGTCTTCATCGGTTCACCGCCTTCACTTCGTCAACCCGAGCAGGTCCACGCCGCTCGAGAGGCTGAGCGCGCCGAGTGCGCGCCAGTACAGGTTCGTGGCTTGCAGGTACGTAAACCGGGCGCGCAGTGCGGCGACTTCAGACTGCTGGAGTTGCAGGCGCGCAATCGTGCCATTCTTGAACCGCACCTGGTCCTGCGCCAGGGCCTCTTCCGCGTTGTCGCGGTCGTTGCCGCGCAAGCGCACGCCCTCCAGGGCATTGAGCGCGCTGCGGGCGGCGTCGCGCAGTTGCGTCACGGCGCTTTGGCGAATCGTGGACAGGTTGCGTTGCGCGTTCTCCAAGGTCACCTTGTTGTCGCGCAGCGTCGCGGGCGGGGTGAAGTCGTTGTCGGCGAGTTTGACGCTCAGGTCCGCGAGTTGCACGGCTTGCGCAACTTGCAGCACCGTGGGCAAGCGCGTCTCGAGGTTGGCTTCCAACTGCGCGCGGTCGAATTTGACCTCTTTGAACGCGGGCGGCGCGCCCACGATGAGGTTCCCGACGTTCGTGCCGAGCAGCACCTCCAAGCGGTTGGAGAGGATCGGCAGGTTCGCGCGGGCATCGGCGAGGCTTTGGCGGCTCGTGCTGAGCACGTTCTCCGCGCGGCTCACGTCCAGTTGCGTGCCGTTTCGGGCTTGCAGGCGAATCCGCGCGACTTCCAAATTGCGCGTGTCCAGGGCGACTTGTGCGTCCAAGACCTTGATGTTCTCCTGGGCTTCAAACAGGTTCAGGTACGCGCCCAGCACATTGTTCATGACCTCCAGGCGTTTGGCGTCCAACTGCACCTGGCCCAGCTGCGCCGTGTTGCGCGCTTGCGTCAGCGGCACGATCAAGGTGCTCGGGTCGGCTTCTTTCGCCGTCAAATCCGCGCGGGCATTTTGAAGCGTGGCTTGGCTCGAGGCGAGGTCTGGACCCTGGGTGAACGCTTGACGCACGGCAGCGTCGAGGGTGAGCGCGGCGGTTTGGGCGAGGGCGACGCTGGCAGTGAGGACGACAGTGGCGAGCAGGGCTGGGCGGGTGCGGATCATGCGTGGATTCTCCTTGAACACTCGAGGCTCGAGCGGGTTGTTGACTGGGTTGCGGTTTACTGGGCTGCGGCGGGCGCCAGGGCGAAGGTGCCCAGGGCAATTTGCAGGCGGTACACACTGAGGAGTTGCTGCACGGTGGCGTTTTCCAGGTCGCGCTCTGCTTGGCGCGCGGCGATGCGCGCCGTTTCCACGTCCACAGCCGTGTTCAGTCCGTTGGTGTTGCGAATCTGCGCGGTGTCAAAAGCTTGGCGCGCGGCGTTGAGCGCTGTGCGCGCCACGGTCAAGCGCGCCCCAGCGGTCTGCGCGTCGTTGTAGCGGCTGCGCACATCCAGGTCTGCCCCCCTCGCCGTCGCCTCGAGTGCGGCCTGCGCGGTCTCGAGCGCCGAGCGCGCCGTGTTGATGCGGGCGTCCGCTCCGGGCGCAAGCACCGGCACGGTGACTTGGGCGGACAGCGTGAACGTCGTGCCCGACGGCTGATTCGCTGGCAAGGTCGGCGTCACGAGCGGCACGCTCAGGCTCGAGGTAACACTGCCCGATTGCAGGTTCACGCCCGCGTTGACGCTGGGTCCCGTCTGGATTTGGCTCGAGGAGAACTGCCCGACGCCGACGTTGACGTTCGCCACGGGCAGCCAACGGTCCCGTCCTGCGTTGTTCAACGCATCGGTGGCATCGTCCACCCTCGAGCGGGCTTTGAGCACGTCGCTCCTTCTCGAGAGTGCGCTCTGGACCAGCACATCCAATGCGCCCGCAGGCAGTGCCTGCTCCATTGGCGCGTCGCTCAACCCGACCTCTCTGGGCGCTTGGTTGATCGCGTTGAAAAACCCGATGCGCGTGATTTGCAGGGCGTTTTGCACCGCCAAGGTGTTCGCCCGCGCATTATCCACGCCGCGCTGCACCCCGGCAAAGGCGTCGCGGTTGATTTGCCCGTTTTGCAATTGAACCTGCGCGTTGCGGAGTTGCGTGGCGGCGAGGTCTTCGTTGGCGCGGGCCAGCTCGAGGTCCACCACCGCCACGCGGGTCTGGTAGTACAGCGTCGTGGCGTTCAACGCCAGCGTGTTGCGCGTGTCGGCGCGGTCCAACGCGGCGCGCTGCACATTGCGCGCGGCGCTGCGCACGCCGTCGAACACAGGGCTCCACGGCAGCAAGGTCAAACTCGCGTTGACGCTGACAATCAAATTGCCCGCGTCCGTGACCGTGCCACCGACGTTGCGCGCGTTGTAGGCATACGACCCGCCCCCGGACAGCGAGAGCCCAGCGGCTGCCCTCGCCGCGTCCAGTTGCCGCGCGGCGGTTTCAAAGGTCAGGTCGGCGACCCGCCAATCCAGCGTGTTTGGCAGGAAATCAATCACGGGGCGCAAGGGCAATTGCGGAATTGCTGGGGTATTGGTCTGGGCGAAACCGGGCGCGCCGAGCGCCAGCGCGATGCACAGCGCGGGCAGCAGCGCGACCCGCGTTGCTGCTCGAGGAGGGGAGGCGGGTTGGGCTGGGCTCACTGGGCTCCTTGTCGTGCGAGAGGCGATGTTTGGGTCGGGTGAACGGACCCGACCGCACGAGACGGAAAGTAGATTAAGTCACATGCTTCGCCCGTGAATGTCGCCTGACTGACCGTTAGTCATTCACAATGGTGCGGTGGGCAAACCGCTGATCAACGCATCGCTCGAGACACGAGACACCGAGCCCATCAGCGTCTGGACTTCAACGGATCGAGTTTTATTGTCCAACGCGAGGATGAAGCTCGAGACCGTTCGCAGGTGCTCGCAACGTGCGCAGTTACTCGAGCACCGCGCTCAACACGAAGGCAATGGTTTGCTCGCGCAATGCAAGCATGTCCTCTGCTTCGCGCAACCGACCAAAACGTCCATCGCCCGCCAAGGTCACGAAGGGCAAGTTGAGCACGTTGGTCACGATGGTTTCTGGCGTGAGCCCTGGTCGCAGCAATCCAGCGGCTTGTGCGCGGCGCAGCACCTCGAGGCCAAAGGCGAACGACGGCTCGAGTTCCTGGGTGCTTTGTTTGAACACCGCCCAGCCCAACGCCATCTCCCACGAGAACAGGTGCAGAAAGTTCGGGTGCTCGAGGAAATGGTCAAAGACCCAACCCACGCTCCGCTCCAGGGTCGCGCGCAGGAGCGCTGGCGTCAACGGCGTTTGGAGAATTTCTTCGGCGTGCACGGCGGTGCGAAACGCGGCGTCGCTGGTCTCGCGGCACCGCCTGAGCACAGCGCGGTAGAGCCCGTCCTTGTCGCCGAAGTATTGAAAGATCAAACTCTTGTTGTACCCGGACGCCTTGGCAATTTCGTCCACGCGCGCCCCAGCTGGTCCGAGCTGCGCGAATTGACCTTCGGCGGCGTCGAGGATGGCCTGTCGGGTGGCGCTGGCATCGCGGGGGCGGGAGGGACTTGACATGGCGGAATGGCGGGCAGTATAACATCTAACCAGTTGGTTAGAAATCTCGAGACGATCAAGGGCGCACCCCAGCCAGCGCCGCCTCGAGCCACCTCCAGAGGTTCACAATGACCGCCGAACCCAACCGCACCGCCTCGAGCCCAACCCCCCGCCGCGCGCCCGGACCGCGCCCCGCACCACTCGTCGGCAACTTCCCAGAGATGAACCCGGACGGGCTGCTCGGCGCTGCCATGCGCAACTTCGCGCGCTACGGCGAAATCTTCAAACTCAAACTCGGAGCGGCGGACGTGCACATCATCTCGAGCCCGGTGCTGGTGCAAGACGTGCTCGTGGACCGCAACCAGATGTTCCCAAAAAACGACGCGATGCTGCGCCTGATCCTGGGCAACGGACTCGTCACCAACAGCGACCACGCCTCCTGGTTGACACAGCGCCGAATGATGCAACCGATGTTTCACCGCGCGCGCCTCGCCGCGATGGGCGCGAAGATGGAAGCCGCCACCGCGCGCATGCTCGAGCGGCTGCGTGACGCGACCAGCACCGACATCGGCGTGGAAATGATGGAAGTGACGCTGGACATCATCACCCAAGCGATGTTCAGCGCCGACGTGCTGTCCCAAGCTGGCAGCATCGGACCCGCCGTCAACGCCGCCACGCACTTCGCCCAGCACCGCCTGCAAAGCCCGATCAAGCTGCCTTTGAGCGTGCCGCTGCCGCACCACCAGCGTTTCCACCGCGCAATGCAAACGCTGGATGCCGTGGTCGGCAGGCTCATCGCCCAGCGACGCGCGCTGCACTCGCGTGGCGACGACAAACCGGGCGACTTGCTGGACATGCTCTTGGAGGCGCGCGACGCGGACACCGGCGAGGGCATGGGCGACGGGCAACTGCGCGACGAGGTGCTGACGATCTTCGCCGCCGGTCACGAAACCACCGCGCACACCTTGTCGTTCGCCTTCGCCGCACTCGCCCAGCACCCAGACATCCAAGCCAAACTGCACGCGGAGTTGGACGCGGTGCTGGGCGGTCGCGCGCCCACGGTCGCCGACCTCGAGCATCTACCGTACACCGCGCAAGTCCTCAACGAAACCCTGCGCCTCTACCCAGCCGCACCGATCACCAGCCCGCGCCTCGTCACGCAGGACACGCAACTCGGCGGCTTTGACCTGCCCCAAGGCTCGGTCATCATCCCCAGCATCTTCAACGTGCACCGCAACCCGCAGTATTGGGACGACGCACTCACCTACGACCCGGAGCGCTGGGTTCCCGGCTTCGAGCCCAAGCACCGCCTCGCGTTCATGCCCTTCGGTGCGGGCCCACGCAAATGCATCGGCAACAACCTGGCGCTGATGGAAGGGCAACTGATCCTCGCCAGCCTCGCGCAGAAGTACGCCTTCAAACTGGAGCCCGGACAGACCATTAAACTGGAGCAAGCGATCACCCTGCGACCCAAAGGCGGGTTGCGCCTCACCCTCGAGCCGCGCGGGTAACCGTCAACCCGCAGCCCCTCGAGCAACACGTCTCGAGGGGCTTTTTGGGACCCGAGCCTCGTGCGTTACAGCACGCCCACTTGCGGGCAGACCTCGAGCAACGCGCACGCCGCGCAGTTTGGGTTGCGCGCCATGCACACGCGCCGTCCGTGCAGGATCAACGCATGGTGCAAAAAAATCCATTCGGCTTGTGGAAACAGCCCCTCGAGGTCGCTTTCCACGCCGTCCGGGTCGGTGTGCACGCTGAACCCCAAGCGCCGCGCGAGCCGCCCGACGTGCGTGTCCACGGCGATGCCAGGACGCCCGTAAGCGTTTGACAGCACGACGTTCGCGGTTTTGCGCCCGACGCCGGGCAGCGATTGAATCTGCCCGAAGTCGTTGGGGACCACGCCGCCGAACCGTTCCACCAACTGCGCGGCGGTTGCCCGGATGTTCTTGGCTTTGTTGCGGTACAAGCCAATCGTGCGAATCAAGCGCTCCAAGTCCTCGAGTTCGGCAACCGCCATCGTTTTCGCGTCCGGGTACGCCTTGAACAACGCAGGCGTGGCGGCGTTGACGCTGACATCGGTGGCTTGCGCACTGAGGATGGTGGCGATCAACAGCTCGAACGCATTCGTGAACGCCAACTCCGTCGCCGCGCCGGGATACAACGCCTGCAAGCCCGTCAACACCTCGAGGGCTCGAGCTTGACGGTTTTTCTTGGACTCTCGAGGCACGCCCGAAAGTGTACCGTCTCCGAAGACGCGGTCACGAATTGGAACTTTCCGACGCGTTGACGCATACTGGCGGGAGGAGGTCATTCATGGAATGGTTCTTGGCATTGTTGATCGGCGCCGCCGCAGGCATCGCGCTCGGGATGACGCAATTCAAACTCAGCGCACCGCAGCACCTGGGCATCGCGGGCGTGTCGGGCGGCGTCGCGGGTGTCATTGCGAACGCGCTGCTCGGCGGGCTGCTAGCGGCGCTGTTCGCGTTCATCGGCAACCTGGCAGTCGTTGCCGTCGCGGGTGCGGCGGTCGTGTACGGCGTGAAGCAAGCGGGCTTGTTTAAGTAACACCGCGCTCGAGGGAAGGCGCTCCGTTTCGTGCGGGGCGCTTTTTCGTTGAGGCTCGAGTGGTTTCTGGCTGGAGTATTCACGTCTCGAGCGGTGCTCGTGCAAGCCGGGTCTCGAGGGACGCTGCTGCCGCTGGCGCGGCAGTGGGCGAACCGCCGTTCGCCCCTACGAACGGCAGTGCGGTGGGCGCGCGGTCTCGAGGGTTGGGTCTGTGCATTGACGTACGCCATCGGCTCGAAGTGCGCGCCGTGCTGAAGCGGTTAACATCAGCACTCAAGAAGGGTTTCCATGATTGACGTTGCCCCCCACAAACTCCTCTACCTCGCCAAGAGCGGTTCGCAACTGTTTGGCACGAACACGCCGCGCAGCGACCTGGACGTGAAAGGCGTGTTTCTGCCGACGCATGAATCCCTGTACTTGCAAACCGCGCCGCAACAGTTCAGTGCGAACACGAACCCGAGTGATTCCGCGCGCAAGAACACCGTGGAGGATGTGGACGTGACCGTGTGGAGCGTGCAGTTCTGGTTGAAACTGGTGCTGCGCGGTGATATCAACGCGGTGAGTCTCTTGTTCAGCCACACGCACCCAGACGCGGTGCTCGAGGGAACGGACGCGGCGTTTCTCGAAATGTTGCGGACCCTCGAGCCGCGCCGGTTGCTGGCGCGCAACCTGGGCGGCATGATGGGCTTCGCGTACTCGCAAGCGGTCAAGTACAGCGACAAGGGCAAGCACCTGAACGCCGTCAAGGTTGCGCTGCGCCATCTCGAGGGCACGGCTGGTTTGGTCGGCGCGGTGGCTGAACACATCGTGCTCGAGGTGGCGGATGAAGCACTGGCGCGCATCGGCTTGAACGAGCACGGAGCCCCGCAACTCGTGATTCTGGAAAAGTGCTTCGATTTGACCGCGAGCGCGGCGTGGGCGGCGAAACCCCTGCGCCAACTCGAGGGGCGCTACGGCAAGCGTGCCCTGCAAGCCCTCGGCGCGGGTGGGATTGACTTCAAGGCGTTCAGCCACAGCCTGCGCGTCTTGGAGGAGATGCGGTCATTGCACCTGACGGGTCGGATTACGTACCCGCACGCGCCGGAGTTCGCCGCGCTGCAACGTGATGTGAAACTCGGGCGGTTTGACCAAGCGGCGCTGATGGCGTTGCTGGACGCGCAACTCGAGCGCACCCAAACGGCGGAAACCATGAGCGTGCTGCCCGAAAGCGCCGATGGAGGGTACGCTCAGGACTTGATTTTGCAGTTGTACCGGTGAGCCACATGCCCAACCTCGAGACGAATCTGCTGGACGCCGTGCAACGCGCGGGCGGGTCGTTGTACCTGGTCGGCGGCGCGGTGCGCGATGCGCTGCTCGGGCGGGGCGGCAAGGACGCCGATTACCTCGTGACCGGCGTCGCGCTCGAGCGGTTAACCTCGAGCCTAGAACCTCTGATGCGTGTGGATTTGGTCGGCGCGAGTTTCGGCGTGCTGAAAGTCACGCTCGAGGGTGAAACGGTGGATGTCGCCCTGCCGCGCACGGAACGCAGCACGGGTGCGCACCACCGCGAGTTCGCCGTGACCTCTGACCCGAGTCTGCCCATCGAAGCTGATCTGGCGCGGCGCGATTTCACGGTCAATGCGATAGCCAAAAACGTCGCCACGGGCAATCTGGTGGACCCGTTCGGCGGTCTGGCAGATCTCGAGAACCGCGTTCTGCGCGCTGTGGGCGACCCGATTGATCGCTTCACCGAAGACCCATTGCGGATGCTGCGCCTTGCGCGTTTTGTGGCGAAGCTCGGGTTCACCGTCGAACCCGCCACGCTCGAGGCGACGCGCGAACTCGCGCACCTCGTCGGCACAGTTGCCCCCGAGCGCATTCAATGGGAGTTGCGCGGTTTGCTCGAGAGCCCGTTCCCTGACGGCATCTTGACGGCGCTGCGGCTCTTGCGGGACACCGGATTGCTGACGGTCATCCTGCCCGAGTTCGCGCCGTGCATCGGCTACGACCAGCGCAACCCGCACCACCACCTCACGCTCGAGGAACACATCTTTCAAGCCGTGATGCACGGCGCGGAGAACAATGCCTCGAGCCTCGCGCGCTTGGCGCTCCTGCTGCACGACCTCGGCAAGCCCGCGACGCAAGAGATCGACGAGCGCGGCGTGGCGCATTACATCCACCACGAGGCTCGAGGGGCGGAGGTCGCGCGGGGCATCTTGGAGCGGTTGCGGTTCTCGAGCGAGTGGACGCACAGCGTCGTGGCGCTCGTCGCCAACCACATGCGCCCGCCGCGTGACGCCAGTTCACGTGCCTTGCGACGCTTCAAACGCGACCTCGGGGCATTGTGGCGCGACGCGCTCGAGGTGCGCCTCGCAGACCGGCTCGCGCACGTGTTGCACGGTGAACAGCCGCTCGAGGATTTCAAACGCCTGAGCGCAGAACTCGAGGCGTTGCCGGTGGCGCTCGAGGGCTTCGAGGAACGCGATCTTGCCCTCAGCGGTGGCGAGTTGATGCAATTGCTCGACCTGCCGCCTGGACCAATGGTCGGACAGTGGAAGCGTCGAGCGGCGCAAGCCGTGGTGGACGGTGAACTGGAGAACGATCCCGCCGCGATCCTCGCGTGGGTGCGTGCGGCTCGCGGCGCAGAACAGTCCTGACCTTGCGGAACGTTTACAATCCAGCCCACGTATGGGGTCTTCGATGAACGCGTCTGCGCTCGAGCAACCGCAGTTGAACTTGTTGTGCACCGGAGACCAAGCCTCGTGGGAGGCGCTGATCGGCGCGCACCAAGACCGGATGCTCAATTACCTCTACCACTTGGAGGGCAATTACGACGACGCGCTGGACCTCTGCCAGGAAACGTTTTTCCGCGCCTGGAAGGGCATCAAGACCTTCAAACCCGGCGAGGATCTGCTGCCGTGGCTGTACACCATCGCGCGCAATGTGCAGATCGAAAAGCACCGCCGCAAACAGCACGGACAGTTTTCGCTCGAGGAAGCTTTGGAAGACCACGGCTTCGAGCCCGCCGTCGCCCCAGAAAACCCGCAACGCAGCGCCGAGAGTGTGCAAAGCGTCGAACGCGTGCGTGAAGCACTGCTCGAGCTTCCCGAGGAGTACCGTTCCGCCGTCGTGCTGCGCTTCATGGACGACATGAGCTACGAGGAAATCGCAGGCGTCCAAGGCGTCGCGGTTGGCACGGCGAAATCCCGCGTGTTTCGCGGCAAAGAGCATTTGGAACGTCTGCTGAGCGGGAAGGTGATGGTCGAATGACCCCTGAGCACCACCTGCCAGAAGGTTTGGCACACGATGCGCTCGAGCAGAAATTCAGCTTCGAGCGCGTTCACCCGCCGCCCGATTTCGCCCGTGACCTGGCTCGAGACATTGCCCTCAAAGCCCACCTCGAGGGGTCACGCCTCACTGCGCCGCCAGGATTTGCCGCGCTCGCTGCGGCGCGCATCCACGCGGACGCCGCCGAGTCGCCTCTGTGCGCCCTCGAGCCCGTGCGCGCCCCGCCCGGATTCGCGCAAGCGATGGCGACCCGCATCGCTCGAGATGCCGATGCCTTTCCGCTGCTCGAGACTGCGCCGCGTGTGAGCGCACCCGTGGGCTTCGCCAGCCAACTTGCCACTCGCATCCAAACCGACGCCGTGCAACTGCCCGCGCTGCGAGCGCTCCCACGCCTCAGTGCCCCGCCGCACTTCGCGCGCACGGTGGCGGAACGCATCGCGCTCGAGGCAGCCCCAGAATTCGCCCCGAACGACCGCGCGCCGTTGTACTTCATCGCCGCGCTGCTGGGTGGAGCCGCCGTCGCATTGCTGTCGCTGACGTGGCCCTATGCCAGCGTTGCCGGTTCCGCCCTTTTGGAGACCTTGCGCATCCTGCCCAACGCGATGCTCGCGCCGGTCCTCGCGGTGATGGTGCTCGCCGTCGTCGGTGCGCTGACCCCGAACCGCCGCGTGCGCCTGCCCGTCGCGCTCGGCGCGTTCGCCGTGGCAGCGGTTGGGGTCATCCCGCAAGCCCTGCCGTTCTTCGGCAGTGCCCAAGTTGGCGGTATCGCGGGCGCTGCCCCAGCCAGCATCGTGCGTTTTGCGGGCGATGTGGTCGTCAATGGTTCGGTGGACGGCGATGTGATCGTCGTTGGCGGCAGCGTGCGCCTGACGCCTGGAGCCTCGGTCAGCGGACGCGTGCTGACCTTTCTGGGCGACATCAACTTGAGTCCTCGAGCCAGCGTTGGCAGCAACATCAGCGCCGTGCTCGGCACGCTCAACGACCCGCAAAGTGTTGCTGCGACCCAAGCCCAGAGCGCCACGCTGCCCGGCATGAGCGCTGCCAGCGCCCTGCGCCCCGTGCGCGCCCTGGTCACGTCGGGCACGTGGCAATGGTGGTACTTGGGCTTGCTCGTCGCCCTTGGTGGTGCGCTCACCCTGCTGCCCAGCCTGCGCCAAGCTTTGCACCGCCCATTGCAACTCGAGGCGGGACGCTCGCTGAGCCTCGGGTTGCTGCTGCTCTTGCTGACCGGACCCGCCGTCGCCATCGGAGGACTGAGCCTGATCGGAGCCCCCGCCGCGCTGCTCTTGGGCGTGTTCACGCTGCTCGTCTACTCGAGCGGCGCAGCGCTGGTCCTGAGCGACCTCGGTGCGGGCGTGCTGCGACTGATGGGGCAAAGCCGCCCCGGACTGTGGCGCATCGTGCCTGGGTTCGCGCTGTTCGGACTGGCACTGCTGTTCCCGCCGCTGGCGCTGGCGCTGTGGTTGCTGTTCGGCGCGTGGGGCGCGGGCGCGTTGTTGATCGCGCTGCGGGACGGCAGCTTGACCTCGAGTTTCGAGGGTTGAGTGCGTGTTATGAAATTGCGGTTGCCTCGGTACGCCGACCCGATTCTGTTTTACTTGGAAGAAGCTGGTGCCTTTCCGGTTGCGGTGATTGCGAACGAAGTGCGCAAGCGGGTTCTCGAGCACGAGCTTCGAGGAGAGTTCGAGCATGAGTTTGAGGCCAGCGTTTATGCACTGGTAGAGCATGGATTTGCGTACCTCGAGCCTCAGCACGCATTCGAGGTGCACTTCGCCGCACCCAAGTTTCAGCCGCGTTACCGGATTTTTGGCGCGCTACTCACGTTGGATGAATCCGAAGATTTGTACAAGTACACGGACGAATTGTTGGAGTCGCCTGTTGATCTTGTCATCACCCAACGCGGTCTCGAGACACAACGGTAGTGTCTGTCAAGCTTTTTGTAACCACTGTTCGAGTTCTCCACCCTCGAGCGTTGCGCGTTGCACAATGATTTCTTCACCATCCCGCCGCGCCAACCCCATCTGAAGCAACTTGTTCAACTCGCGCTCCACGCTCTGCTGCACGCGCCGCAACATCATGTCTTCTGGGTCAATCACCCCCCTGGCCTTCAAGAACGCGCGGTGAAACGTGGGCAGGTCGTCCAGCGGAATGCTCGCTTCCAGTGCACGCCAGCGAATTTCGTCGGTCATGCGTTTAGGGTACTCCTTTGGCGCATCTCGAGCCATGTTGCGTAAATTGCTCGAGTCTCGAGGTAATCTGCGATTTCGTTCTCGAGACCGAAGATTGCGACATTTTCTTGCGCGCACCAGACTCAAATCTGCTAAGCTCTCATCGTGCCTGACGACAAGGACCGTCCCGTGTACGTCATCAGTGTCGCTGCGGAGTTGGTGGACATGCACCCGCAGACGCTGCGGCTGTACGAGCGCAAAGGGCTGATTCGCCCTGGTCGCACGTCGGGCAAAACGCGGCGGTACAGCGAGCGCGACATTGAATACCTGCGCGAGATCCGGCGACTCACGCAGGAATTGGGCGTGAACCTCGCGGGCGTGGAAGAAATCATGAAGCTGCGCTTCGAGTTGGACGGTGTGCAGCAGCAATTGGAGAGTGAGATTTACCATTTGGAAGACGCGCTCAGAGCGACTTTCGACGCACAGACCAAGGAAGCCTTGGCGCTCGAGGCGGGCAACGCACCGCCAGACCCGAAAGACCGCGCGGTGTACGTCATCAGCGTCGCCGCTGAACTCGTGGACATGCACCCGCAAACCTTGCGCTTGTACGAACGCAAAGGCTTGATCCGCCCGCAACGCACGTCTGGCAAGACGCGGCGCTACAGCGAACGCGACGTGGACCACTTGCGCGAAGTGCGGCGCTTGACGCAGGAATTGGGCGTGAACCTGGCGGGCGTGGAAGAAGTCATGCGCCTGCGGTTTGAACTGGACGACGCCCAGGAACGCTTGGAGGCGGAAGCCGGGCGGTTGCAGCGCGAGATCAACTCTAAGATGGCATTGATGCAAGCCCTGCCTGCGCCGCGACCCCTGGCGCTCGAGAAGGGCAAGAGCCCCACGAAAAAACGCGCTTCACGCTGAGGACGCGAAGCTGGGCTTGTCTCGAGGGATGCGTGTGCAAGCAGGTCCTCGAGGGACGCAAGTGCGCCTTTGGCGCACCGGGCGAAGCATGCTGCGCCCCTCCAGATTATGCGGTGGTCGCGCGGCCTCGAGCCCTCGAAGTTGCCTCTCCCTCCTGGGAGAGGCCGCCGCTTTAGCGGCGGGTGAGGGGGGCGAAGCGTTGCGCACTGCGCACATGGGTGCGACGCGAGTTGCCCTTGACATTCAAGCGTCTCGAGCAACCCCGTTTGGTCTCGAGCGGATGGTCGTTCCGCCGTCGCACAGGGCAGCCGTCGTGCTCATGCACGCGTCGAACCCATGTTCGCGTGAGCGAAACGGCGTGACGGGCTGCCCCTACGGAAAATGCCTTTCGAGCGTTGCTCCTCGAGACCTGCACGAATCTCGAGCATCCATGGTTGCACCTTTGCCTTTCGCACTCCACCCCAGATACACTGCGCGCACCCCAATTCAACCCGTCCCATTGAGGACGCCAAGGAGCGAGCGCGATGCTGACCAGCACGATGATGGATGTGCCGTTGACGATTCCCACGATCTTGGAACGCGCCAAGTTGTTGTTCCCAAAGAGTCGCGTCGTGTCGTACCTGCCCGTGGGCGTGGACCCGGAGACGAAGCAACCGATTCCAGGGCGCGTGGAGCACATGTACGCGCAAATCTATGACCGCGCGCACCAGTTGATGAACGCGCTGGTCGCGGCGGGCGTGAACAGCGGCTCGAGGGTGGCGACCTTCGCAACGAACCACTTCCGGCATTTGGAGCTGTACTACGCCGTGCCCAGCGTCGGTGCGGTCGCGCACATGGTCAACATCCGCTTGCCGGACGACCAGATCATCTACATCATCAACCACGCCGAGGACGAGATTCTATTCATTGACAACGTGTTTTTGCCGCGTTTGCCCTCGATCCTGCCACATTGTCCGACGCTGAAACGCGTGGTCGTGATGGGCGCGGTTCCGCAGTTGCCGCCGGGCATGACGGATTACGAAGCGTTCATCAAGGACCATCCCTCGAGCTTCGCGTACCCGGAGATTGACGAGCGCCAAGCGGCGGGCATGTGCTACACCTCGGGGACGACGGGGCATCCCAAGGGCGTTGTCTACAGCCACCGCGCGTACGTGTTGCACAGCCTCGTCAGTGCCTCGAGCGAGATGATGGGCTTGTCGGAGCGCGACACCGTGCTGCCCGTCGTGCCGATGTTCCACGTCAACGCTTGGGGTTACCCGTTCACCTGCCCGTTCGTCGGCGCGAACCTGGTCTTCACGAGCGTCTTCACCGTGCCGCAGTTCCTCGCCAAAGTGCTGCAAGACGAAGGCGTGACGCACACCGCTGGCGTGCCGACGATCTGGCTCGGGCTTTTGGAGGAGTTGGACCGCGCCAAGGCAGCGGGCACACCGTACAAGCTCGAGCGTCTGGGCTCGCTGCTCGTGGGCGGCAGTGCCGCGCCGCGCAGCCTGATCGCCGCGTTCGGAGAGCGCCACGACCTGCGCGTGCTCCACGCGTGGGGCATGACCGAAACCACACCGCTGGGCACCCTCAACAGCCCCAAGCCAGAGCACGCGAACCTCGAGCCTGAGGCGCGTTACGACGTGATGGCACTCACCGGTCGCCCGGCGATGCTGGTAGAACTGAAACTCGCGGACGAGCACGACGACCCCGTGCCGCACGACGGCAAAACGCCGGGGCGGTTACTGATTCGTGGACCGTGGGTCTCGGGCGGGTATTACAACAACCCGGAGGCCACCGCCGCCAGCACCCGCGACGGTTGGTTCGACACGGGCGACATCGCCACGCTGAACGCCGACGGGTACATGTTGATTCAAGACCGTGCGAAGGATCTGATCAAATCGGGCGGCGAGTGGATCAGCAGCGTGGATTTGGAGAACACGCTGATGGGGCACCCGAAGCTCAAAGAGGCGGCGGTCATTGCCGTGCCGCACCCGAAATGGGACGAGCGACCGCTGGGGGTGCTCGTCGTGCGCGATGGCGAAACCGTGCAAAAACCGGAATTGGACGCGTTCCTGCTCGAGCGCGGATTTGCGAAATGGCAACTGCCCGATGCGTACGAAGTTGTCGGCGAGATTCCCAAGACGACCGTCGGCAAATTCCTCAAACGCGCGCTCAGGGACCAGTTCAAGGGCTACACGCTACCGGGGACATGAGGCAGGCGACGTGCAAAAGGCGGAAGGAACAGCTCGAGCCACACCGCGCCACCACCGCACCGATTTTCGTAGGGGCAACTCGTCACGCCGTTTTGCTCATGCGAACATGGGTTCGACGCGTGCATGGGCACGACGGCTGCCCTGTGCCGCGCCAGCAGCACCAACGTCCCTCGAGAATCAGATTGCAAACCCATCGCTCGAGACATCGCGCTTCCTTCATGACGCATACCAAAACTTGGCGCAGGCGGGGCAGGCACGGGGACCTGCCCCGACGCATTTGCATTTAGACTTCGAGCGTTTTTCTTTTGGCGTGAACGCGTAGAATTCCGCCGTGCTCGAGCCGCGCCGCGTGACCGATCCTGCCGACCCCGCAATTGCGGGTTTCGGGCGGTTGCAGGCGCGCACGTATTTCGAGCCCGACATGCTGATTCCGCCCGAGGTGATCGGTCCGATGCTCCAGTGGAGCGACGCGCGCCGTCACAACCTGTTGATTGTGCTCGAGGATGCAGGGGAGGTCGTCGCAGGCACGTTGTTTCATTACCTGGCGCGTCCGAACGTTGGCTTCTCGAGTTACCTGGCGGTCGCCCCAGAGCGGCGCGGCGAGGGCTTGGCGCGGCGCTTGCACACGGCTCGAGACGCGTTGCTGCACGAACTCTCGAGCGGTGCGTTCAACGGCGTGTTCATTGACGTGGTGAATCCCGAACGGCTCAGCACAGCGGAACTCGAGGAGGAACGCGTCGTGGGCAGCGATCCACGCCACTGACTCGCGGTCTTCTCGAGCCTCGGGTTCAAGCGGGTTGGGGTGCGCTACGAGCAGCCCGTGGGCGGTGAGAACGGCGGACCGGTGACGAACATGGATTTGCTGTACTGCCCTCGAGCAACCGGGTCTCGAGACCGGGTGTCCACCGCGCTCGTCGTGGACACGATGCGCGAGTTCTGGATGCCGTGGCTCGGGCGGGGCAGGGCAGAGGCGGCAGCCAAGCAACTCGAGGCGCGGGCAGGCGGGGAAACGTTGATCCTCGAGCCATTGGTTTAACCACTCTGCGGTCCATGCACATGCCGCCCATTTGGGCGCTGGCAGCGGAGAGGACGAGGGCGGAACAGAGGGCGACGAGCCATCGTTTCATGGGTTCAGGTTCTCTTTTTGGGTCGAGCCCAGCACTGGGGTCTCGAGGGGCTCGATCAATCGGCGGCGTTCAATCGGGGTGCCGTGGCTCGAGGCTGCGCTCGGGTGCGCAACGGCGCGCGAAAGCCGCGCAAGCGCAGGGCGTTCGTTAGCACGAAGACGCTGGACAAGCCCATCGCCGCGCCCGCCAGCACTGGGGACAGCAACCACCCCGTGAACGGGTGGAGCACCCCAGCCGCCACCGGGATCAGCAGCACGTTGTACGCAAACGCCCAGAACAGGTTGAGGCGAATGTTCGAGAGCGTCGCCTTTGAGAGTTCAATCGCGTTCGGCACGCCGCGCAGGTCGCCGGACATGAGAATCACGTCGGCGGTCTCTATCGCCACGTCCGTGCCCGTGCCTATCGCCAGCCCTACGTCCGCTTGCGCCAGCGCGGGCGCGTCGTTGATGCCGTCGCCGACGAAGGCGACCTTGCGCCCACGGGCTTGCAGCGTTTTCACCGCGTCCGCTTTGCCCGCAGGCAGCACCTCCGCGAGCACGTCGTCAATCTCGAGTTGTCGGGCGATGGCGTGGGCGGTGCGCGCGTGGTCGCCCGTAACCATCGCCACCGCGTAGCCTTGGCGGTGCAGCGCGCGGATCGCCTCGAGCGAACCGTCTTTGATGGGATCGCTGACCGCGAGGATTGCCGCCAGTTTGCCGTCCACGGCGGCGTACAGCGGCGTCTTGCCCCCATCGCCGAGGCGTGCGGCGTGTTCACTCAGCGCAGCGACCGCGATGCCGGATTGCGCCATGAAGCGGTCTGCGCCGACGGTGACGGTGTGCCCCGCAACGGTGGCGCGCACGCCGAAGCCAGGCACGTTCTCGAACGACGCGGCGGTCTCGAGGGCGATGCCCTCGCGGTTGGCGGCTTCGACGATGGCTCGAGCAACCGGGTGCTCGCTTTCGCGCTCGACACTGGCGACCAAACCCAAGAGCGCGGTGCGCCCGAAGCCGGGCTGCGCGACCAGATCGGTGAGTTCCGGCTTGCCTTTGGTCAACGTGCCGGTTTTGTCCACGGCGACGACGCGGGCTTCTTGCAGGGTTTGCAGTGCTTCGCCCTTGCGGAACAGCACGCCCAGCTCCGCCGCTTTGCCCGTGCCGACCATGATGCTGACCGGCGTCGCCAAGCCCATCGCACACGGACAGGCGATGATCAGCACGGCGACCGTGTTGACCAAGGCGTAGGCGACCGCGTTCTCGCCGCCGAAGACCAGCCAAACCAGCGCGGTCAGCGCGGCGATCACGAGCACCATCGGCGTGAACACCGCGACCACGCGGTCCGCGAGCCCCTGAATTGCGGGTTTGCTGCCCTGCGCGGTTTCCACCAGGCGGATGATCTGCGCGAGCACCGTGTCCGCCCCGACCGCTTCGGCCCGAAACTTCAGCGCGCCGTTTTGGTTGACCGTGCCGCCGATGACCTTGGAGCCCTCGGTCTTGGCGACCGGGACAGGCTCGCCGGAGATCATGCTCTCATCCACGAAGCCCGAGCCTGCCGTGACCGTGCCGTCCACGGGAACCTTCTCGCCGGGGCGCACGGCGATCACGTCGCCGGGCAGCACGTCCATCACCGCGACCTCGAGTTCTTCGCTGCCGCGCAACACGCGGGCGGTTTTGGCTTGCAAGCCGATCAGCTTGCGCATGGCTTCAGAGGTGCGCCCCTTGGCGAGCGCCTCGAGGTATTTGCCCAACAGCACGAGGCTGATGACCACGCCCGCCGCCTCGAAATAGACGTGACGCCCGTTGGCGGGCACACTGCCCGGCGCGAAGGTCTCCAAGAGCACCACGCCGACGCTGTACCAAAACGCCGCGCCCGTCCCGAGCATGACCAGGCTGTTCATGTCCGGGCTGCGCGCGGCGAGGGCCCGCCAGCCTTTGCCGACGAAGCGCAAGCCGGGTCCAACGTAAATCGGTGCGGCGAGCGCGAGCATGACCCAGTCCCAGACAACCATCGGCGCAATGCCCATCTGCCACACCATCGCGGGCATCCACAGCATCGGGAGCATCGCAATCACAGTCAATGGCACGGCGAACGCGGCGGCAAAGGTCACGTCGCCCCGCAGGTGCTCGAGTTCGCGCGCACGCGCCTCGCGTTCGGCGTCGCCACGGTCTTGTCCGGTGTCGGTCTCGAGCGTGCCGTACCCGGCGTCGCGCACCGCGCGCTTCAGGTGCGCCAGGCTGGTCTGCGCGGGCAAGTACGTGACCGTGGCGCGCTCCGTGGCGAGGTTGACGGTTGCGCCCAGCACGCCGTCCACTTTCTCGAGTCCACGCTCGACACGTCCGACGCAGGCGGCGCAGGTCATGCCGGTGATTCCGAGGTCAAGGCTTTGCGTGAGCGGTTCGTAGCCGGTCGCGCGCACGGTCTCGAGCAAGGCGTCTGGGGTGGTCTTGGCGGGATCGTACTGCACCGTGGCGCGTTCGGTGGCCAGGTTGACCGCTGCGCCGAGCACGCCATCCACCTTGTTCAAACCGCGTTCCACCCGTCCCACGCACGCCGCGCAGGTCATGCCACCGACGCTGACCTCGAGGGTGCGCGCGTTGGCAAAAGGGGTCGAGTCACTTGGGGTCATGCCGCACCTGCTTTCAATCCCCCTGGGGGGATATGTGTGATCCCGAGAATACTGCTCGAGCCCCGGAGAGTCAAGCCATGTGCATCACACCATTGACACTGCTCGAGCCTTGAAAAGCGCTGGCCTCTCGAGTATGCTGCTCCTATACCCCCTAAGGGGATCAGGAGGCTGTCATGAACATCGAATTGAACGTCACCGGCATGACCTGCGGGCACTGCAAAGCGGCGGTGGAAAAAGCCCTCAAAGCCGTCGCTGGGGTCAGCGCCGTCACGGTCGACCTCGAGCACGGCAAAGCCGAAGTCAGCGGCGAGAACGTCAACCCGCAAGCGCTCGTTGCCGCCGTTGCAGACGAAGGTTACGTCGCCACCCCGAGCGCATGAGCGCGCCAACTGCCCAGCCGGACACGCACCTGTGCATGCCCGAAGACACGCGCAAACGCGCGCACCGCCGCATCGCCATCGCCCGCGGACACCTGGAAAGCATTCAGCGCATGCTCGAGGACCCGCACGTGTACTGCGTGGACGTGTTGTTGCAACTGAAAGCCGTGCAGGGCGCGCTCGAAGGGGCGGGTCAGGTCGTGCTGCGCGGACATCTGGAGGCCCACATCGCCACGGCGGGCGAGCGCGGTGACACGACAGAGATGGTGGACGAGTTGATGGAAGCCATGCGCATGGCACGCTGAAATCGTTGTGCGTTCTCGCCCGCCGTGATGCGCTACGCCCGCCACCCTCGCCCTCGAGCCTGGCTTGTTGCCATGCGCGCAGCACTTCGACCCACGCGATGGGAACTCCACACACCCCTGATGCTTGTGGGTGCGCATTCTTGGTTGCTCGAGCCAAGCTTCGGGCGGACGTGCCAGCCATGGGTTGGGCTCGAGCACACGACGAATGGACCTCTTGCAAAAGTCAAAGGTTCAAAAACGCGTCGAACCCGTCGTGTAGGGGCGAAGCATGCTTCGCCCCTACAGGTCAGGATGAAACCGTTCATTGGACGTGCAGCACGACGCGTTCTCGAGATTCAACGGATTTACGCAAGAAGTCTAATGGGGTCCGCTTTCCCCGCACCGAATACTTGGTGGACCAAGCGTTAGGGTGGTGTGCATTCCGGTTGTCCGCATTTTGCAAACCGCGCAAAATGCTCCCATCCTCCGGCACACCACCCTTGTTGCTACTCGCTTCGCTCGAAAATGGTTGACCCAACGTCAACCATTTTCCAACTTGCCTTAATTGGCTCGAGCGCCAATCCCGTTCTCCGGTTGAACCTGTGCTGGCTCTGCATGGCGAAACGATCAAACGAACAGGACGCGCTTTTTAAAAGCGCGTCCTGTTCATTGGTGCCGAGGATGGGATTTGAACCCACACACCGTTGCCGGCGCTAGCCCCTCAAGCTAGTGCGTCTACCAATTCCGCCACCTCGGCACAGAGGTATCCCGCCTGAGGGCGGAGCAGAGGATACGTGCGGGGCGCGGGTCTTGTCAATACGCTTCACGCTCGAGGGTGGGTCAGTCGAAGCGATAACCTTTGGGCACGACGACGATGCCGTTTTCGCTGATCTTGAAGCCGCGACCACGGTCTTCTTCCAAGTCAAACCCGATTTTGGTTCCCGCTGGGACGGTCACGTCTTTGTCAATGATCGTGTTCTGGATGCGGCAGTGCCGCCCGATTTCGACTTCGTCAAACAAGATGCTGCGCGTCACGTCGCTGTAACTGTTGACACGCGCACGCCTGAACAAGATGCTGTCGCGCACCGTGCCGCCGGAGACGATCACACCGCCCGCGATCAGGCTGTTGAAGGCGCGTCCGGTGCGGTCGCCCGCTTCGTGGACGAATTTGGCGGGTGGGCTGTCGGCGTTCACGGTGCGCAGGGGCCATTGCGGGTTGTAGAGGTCAAACTCCGGGTTGACGCTGACCAGGTCCATGTTGGCTTCGTGGTAGGCGTCTATCGTGCCCACGTCGCGCCAATACGTGTTGGGGCGGTCGTAACCGGGGATCGGGTTCTTGTGAAAGTCGTAGGCGTGCAGGTGGTAGCCGTCCCGGAGTGCTTTGGGGAGCACGTCCTTGCCGAAGTCGTGGCTCGAGGATTCGTCGCGTCCGTCCAACTCCAGCAATTCCTCCAACGCTTTGCGGTTGAAGATGTAATTGCCCATGCTCGCCAAGGCCATGTCGGCGCGGTCAGGCATCGGGCTGGGGTCTTTGGGCTTTTCTTGGAAGCGCGTGATGCGGCTGCGGTCGTCCACTTGCAGGACCCCGAAGCGGGAAGCTTCCGCGACGGGCACCGGGTACGCGGCGATGGAGATGTCCGCACGCGTGTCCAAGTGCTGCTGGATCATGTGGTCCACGTTCATTTTGTAGATGTGGTCGCCACTGAAAATCGCCACCAGGTCCGCGTTGTAATTGTCAATCAAGTGCATATTCTGGTACACGGCGTCTGCCGTACCGCGGTACCAAACCGCGCCCAACTCCTCGAAGCGGTATTGCTGTGCGGGCACGAGCATGATGAAGTAATCCGCCAGGAAACTCCCGAAGCGCCAACCGCGTTGAATGTGCTCGGTCAGGCTTTGGGCTTTGAACTGGGTCAACACGTAGATGCTGTACACGCCCGAGTTGATGAAGTTGTTGATCGCAAAATCAATGATCCGGTACTTGCTGCCAAAAGGCACGGCGGGCTTGCTGCGCTTGCTGGTCAGCGGTGCCAGGCGCGAGCCTTGCCCGCCGGCGAGAATCATCCCGAGCGTTCGAGTGGGCACGTTTGTGTTACCTCCGGTGAGGTGCAGTATAAGCCTCGAGCCGTGAAGCGCGCGTCACCTCGGAAGATCCGGTGCCGCGCCTCCCCTCGAGACGCGGCCCGTTCTCGGGCAACAGCCGAGTCCAGCGTCACCCACCCGAGCCAGTACACTCGAGGCTGTGCGGGTGCTGCGTTCCAAGAGTGTGCTCGGGCGATTGAGGCGGTTGTTGCGCGCCGCGCACCCGCGGTTGGCTGCTCCCGACGACCTCTGGGCGCGCACACGCTTGCCCGACGCGGAGTTCACGGTGTACGCCGCGATGGACCCCAGGGACCGCGAGCACGCCGTTCGCGTCGCGCGCCGCGTCTTGGAGCTGCACCCCGACGCCTCCGATGTGCTGCTGCGCGCGGCGCTCCTCCACGACAGCGGCAAGCAGGTGCGCCCCTACGTCTGGCTCGAGCGCATCGCGGCTGGGTTGGTCGAGCGCCCCGTCCAAGGCCCCCCGCTCGAGGCGGATTGGCGTTCACGTCCGTACAGCGCGCTCGAGGTGCGCTTGCGGCACCCGCAGTTCGGTGCGGCGCTGATCCGCGCGGCGGGCGGCGACCCGCGCGTCGCGGAGATCGTGGAACGCCACCACGCGCCCGGTGACGACGCGGATGCGCGGGTCATCCACGCGGTGGACGAACTCGAGTGAGCACCAAACCGTGGAAGCAAAGCTTGGTTGGCCTCCGTTCGCCATGTCCAACGGGGTCGGGCGTCGTGTCTCGGGTCCAACGATTGCGCTGTCTATGCTCGAGACCAACAATCAAAACCCTGCCAGGCTCGAGGCTTTGTCGAGCGTCCACGACGCGCCGCCGTTCGTGGTGGTGAAGATGAACCGGCGCGGAAACGCCGTGCTCGTGTCCGTGCGCTCCAAAACCACGCGTCCGCCCGTGCCGTCCTCGCTGATCTGCGGCGCTTGGGCGACATAATCTGCGACCTTCAAGCCCAATTGCCAGCGTTGCTCCAAAACGACGTTGGTGAGGTCGCGGTCGGTGCTCGCACTCCAATTGCGCACGCTCGGGCCCACCAACTCCACGACGCTGACCTGCTGCCCACGGGCGAAGGCGACGCGCGGTCCGGGTCCGAAGCGGACGTTGGCGCAGTTGACCGGCGCGCTGTCCGCGTCGCTCGCGCCCGCCGCGAACGACAGCGGCGCTTGACCGGGGCGCTCCAGGCGGTACGTGCGCTCGAACACGGCACTCGTGCCGTCCACGCCAGGGGTGATGAACTCTTCCAAGGCTTGCTCGCTGCCGCTCGGACCGGGGCAGCGCACGCTCGGCGTGAGGTTCGCCGCCGCGCCGCCACCGCCCGCGCCGCCTTGCAACAGCGGACGCAATCCCAAGCCCAATGCCACGCCTACGGCGATCACCGCGACCCACAGCCACCACGGAGTACCCTTCATGACCCGCATTGTACGGCAGCTAGCGCGCAAAGCCCGCGCGGGTCAGCCCCTCGAGCCGTGGACGAAGGCAGCGGTTTCCTCGAGCCCTGCGCGCACCCAGCACCGTATAGTGAGCGCGCATGTCCTCCAAATACCCGGTCATCAAGGCAGATTTAAAGAGCATGTTGCTGACCGGGCAACTGCGCGAAGGCGAAGCGATTCCCAGTGAGAGCGCGCTTGCCAAGCAGTACGGCGTCTCGCGCATGACCGCGCGGCGCGCGGTGGACGAGTTGGAGCGCGAAGGCTACATCTTCCGCATCCAAGGCGCGGGCAGCTTTCCGACCGGCAAGCGCTTCCGGCAAGGCGTGTTCCGCGTGCGCAGTTTGGAAGAAATTGCGCTGAAAAGCAGTTCGGTGCCGTTTACGCGCGTGCTCAAGAGCGGCATCGCCGTGCCAGGACCCGAGGTCACGACCGCACTGGGCTTGCCGGCTGGGACGGCGGTGCTCGAGCTGCACCGCTTGCGCGCCGTGGGCGACGCCCCTGTGCTCTTGGAGGAGCGTTACTTTCAACTCGAGCAGACCGAGCGCTTGCTGCACCTGCCGCTCCACCAGGAGAGCATTCACGCGCTGCTGGTCGGCTTGGGCATTCACATCTCACGGGTGGAGCAAACGCTCGAAGCCGTCAACTTGGACGCAAATCGAGCCCGATTGCTCGAGTTGCCCGCGAACGCCGCGTGCTTCTTGATGGCGCGCGTCAGTTACGCTGACCAGACTGTGCTCGGGTATTCGCGCTACTGGGTGCGCGGCGACCGCGGCGCGTTCGTCAGCGCCTTCGAGCCTTGAGTTCAGTTTGGTTTCGAGGGACGGTGTGCGTCTCTGAGGGTCGTGTTTCCCGAGGCCTGCATCAGCGTCGCAACGCTCGAGCCTCTCCGTGTTGTGCAGTGCGGCTCGAGAAGCTTCAACGTGTTCAAATCTCGAGCCAAGACTCGATGTTTTTGATTGACGCTGTTGCAATCGAGCCGGCCTCGAGGTTTATCCCGACAACGCGGCGACTCGATAGCGGACGGGGACAAGCCCCGTCCCTACACGAACAGTCCAACCACATGTCCGCCTATTCAACGATAGATGCAAGCGAGCTATTGAACTTCAACCCGCGCCCGGAACCGGTTCAGCGCCGCCAATCGAACCCGCGTGGCACGCGTCAATCATGCGCTTGTCGCTGATCCAACTGGCGCAATCCGCACGGCGCTCCTCGCTGCTGGCTTTGAACCCGCCGGACACCGTGCCGAGGCTCCAGTAACACGTTGCTTGGAACTCGCCCGGTACCATTTCACAGAACTTCGCGGTGCGCGCGCCGCCCGTGTCGTTCGCCGTGATGTCCGCAGCCGCCCCAATGATGCACCCGAGCATCCCGCCTTGTGGTGCGGCTATTGAGCACTTGCGCAAGATGTCCGCGTTGTCCGTCCGGCTCGAGCCCGACGCGTCGCGTCCGTAACTGCGGAAGCACGTTTTGACCCAGGCTTTCTCGCCATTGGCACAGAGCTTGGCGGTGGCGTCCCAGTTGTACCCGTTGGCGTTCAGCACCCTCGAGGTGACCATCAGGTAGCAGTACAGCTTGTCCTTTTCTTCAATCGCGTTGCACGGGTAGATCAGGTCGTTGTCCTTGAGCCATTGCGACTTCGTGCCGTAGGAGGAGGAGATGTTCTCCATGAACACGCCGCCCTTGCAGCTTTGCTGGTCCCAATCGGTCGCCAAGAGGTTGCAAATCTCCAAGGACAATTTCATGTCTAACCCGCTCGTCAGCATCAACCCGTGCCCGATGCCGTGCACGCACTGGTATGCCAGCCACGACACGCGGCGCACCTCGGGATCGCTGCACAACCGCTGCGACAGCGCCGCCACTTCCTTGGGCTCAAACGTCTTCAACTCCAAAAACGCGTGCTCGAGAATCCCATGGTAATACCCTGACCAGCAACTCGAGGAGCCTTCCGCGAACGCCTGTCCGACTTTTCCGTTGAGCCGCGCGAGCGACGCCGAGCCAATCGTGTGCGCGATGCGGTGGCAGTTGGCTTCGACCGGACCGGGTTGCGCGATCATCTGGTCAAAACGCGCCAACGCAACCTTCGCGCCTTCGCGGTAGGTCAGGTTCCCAAAAGCTTGCTCCACGCATGCACGGTCACTGAGTTGGCATTCCTCCAATGTGCGTCCGTTGGGTTTGAACTGCCCGGCGATGGGGTGCGGGTTGCCATCGTCGCTCGAGGTCACGGGCGCGGTCTGCGCGGTTTCGGACACGGTGACGGGAACACTGACCGACGCCGTGCCGCGCGTGAACATCACCGCCGCCACCGCGGTCGCACCGATGGCGAGCACGAGCAAACCCAGCAGTTGCGCCCGCGCCCAAAAGGTCTTGCCTGGCTTCATGGAACGCAGTGTACTCGAGGGTGCGTTCAGGATCGTTAACTTTCTGGCTCAGCCGTGTTCGACAAGTTCCACGAGCACCCCGCCGCACCATTTCGGGTGCAGGAACACGACTCGGGAGCCCGCCCGCCCTGGACGCGGTTCGGCGTTGATGAACACCGCACCCAAGCTTTGCAAGCGCGCAATCTCCGCCTCGAGCCCGTCCACGCGCAAGGCGACGTGGTGCAATCCCGCACCGCGTTTCTCCAGGAACGTTTGAATCGGGCTGTCCGCGCGGGTCGGCATCAAGAGTTCAATCAAGCTGTCCCCAGCGCGCAACGCGCGCACCCGCACGCCTTGCCCTGGCACGTCCTCGTCGGGCATCAACGCCTCGAGACCAATCGCCGTGTACGGCAGGCTGGCGGTGTCCAAATCCGGCGTGGCAATGCCGATGTGGTCCACCGGGTAGGGGAGGGCGCTCGAGATCATGGGCGAAGTTTACGGTGTGGGTCTCGAGAGCACGCAGGTTTCGGCTTGATCTCGAGTGAGGTTGGTGCGGTGGTCTTGCGGTCTCGAACGGTTGGTCAAGGCGCAGCATGCTGCGCCCCTACGGTGCTGGCTCGAGCAAATCCCTGCCAGCCTCGAGCGGGGTGTCTGGAACCCTTTCACGTAAGGCGCGTACAGTGAATCCATGAACAGCCCGAAGATGCGCGAAACGGATTGGCAAAAAACCTTGGAAGTTGTCGTCAAAGGCTTGGTTGGCGCGGTGCTGGTGCTCGCGGGCTTGTGGCTGTTGGGCTGGTTGTTCACGGCCCTCGGAGCGTTGCTGCTCGGCATCGCCGGGCTGATCGGCGGACTGCTGCGCTTCCTGATTCCCGTCGCCATCATCGCGGGCATCGTCTACTTCGTCGTCGCGCAACTCCGTCCGAAAGCGCCGCTGTACAGCACATCCTCGAGCCGCGAGGATGACCGCGGCACGGCGGGGGTGGCGGTGCTCACACCGAAGCCGGACAAGCCTGACCTGCACAGCGCCAACGTCCCTGTCACGGTGGACGCCGCCCCTCGAGCCACGGTGACGACAGACATCTCCACGGGCGACGCCAAACCCGAGCGCTGAAGTGTGTCAAGTCGAACCTTGGACATCGAGACGGGTAGAGCGGTGGAGCGCCGCAGAAAACAGAGAAGGTGCGGGTCCAAGATTTCGACATCAGGGCATCGTCCGTTGGAGCATCGTGAACACGACTGGGCTCGAGGGTGACGCGGGTATACTGCCCGGCTGAAGATGTCCGACCTCCCCAAAGCCCCCGCGCCCCCCCGAGCCAACACCGCACGCCTGCTCATCAGTTGCCCTGACCGTCGCGGCATTGTCGCGGCGGTTTCGCAGTTTCTTTTTGCGCACAACGCCAACATCATCCACAGCGACCAGCACAGCACCGACCCCGAAGGCGGACAGTTCTTCATGCGCCAAGAGTTCAGCCTGAACGGATTGGACGTGAGCACAGAGGACTTCGAGCGTGAGTTCTCGAGCCGGGTGGCGGTTCCGTTCCAGATGCAGTGGCGCATCGCGTACGCGGCGCGCCCCAAGCGCATGGCACTGCTGTGCAGCAAATATGACCACTGCCTTTTGGACCTGCTTTGGCGTGTGCGGCGGGGCGAGTTCGATTGCGAGATTCCGTGCGTGATTTCCAACCACACGGATTTGGAAGCCGATGTCCGGGCATTCGACATTCCGTTTCACCACGTTCCCGTCACCAAAGACACGAAGCAGGAGAGTGAAGCCAGAATCCTCGAGCTGCTGCGCGGTCAAGCCGATTTCGCGGTGCTCGCGCGGTACATGCAGATCATCAGCGGCAATTTCCTGGAGCGCGTGGAGATGCCCGTCATCAACATCCACCACAGCTTTCTGCCCGCGTTCATCGGTGCGAACCCGTACAAGAGCGCGGCTGCCAGGGGGGTCAAGATCATTGGCGCGACCGCGCATTACGTCACGGCGGAGCTGGATGCGGGACCGATCATTGAACAAGACGTGGCGCGCGTTACGCACCGCGAGGACGTGCGCTCGCTGACGCAAACCGGGCGGGACATTGAACGCAACGTGCTGGCAAGGGCGGTGCGGGCGCATCTCGAGGACCGGGTGTTGGTGTACCAGAACAAGACAGTCGTGTTTTAACGACTACGAAAGTCCAATCTATTTCGGAAAGTACCAGCGAAGAGCAGCAGCAATGTCAGGGTCATTCGATTCACTCGAGTCGAGCCAGTTTCCAGTGCTCAACACATCTGGCTCGAGACCCCATCGATATGCAAACGAGAGACCCAAAGGCACTACAACAGTGAGTGGGTACTGAGCCACCGATTGATCGCTGAATTCGTCCATTGTTGAATACAGAAGCCCATTGGCATTGACCTTGGAACCAATGATGACGGCGTTGCCGCGTGCACGAATTGCTTGTGCCACCAACAGTGCCAGTGTCGAGGTCTGTCCATCAATCAGCACGGCCACTGGAAAACGCGAGAGGTCTGGAGGTTCGATTTTTACGTTCACGGTCTGCGGCGCGAGCGCAACGTCGTCATACCGTCGGTAGGCTTCACCCGGCGCAAAAAAACCAAGCACCCGCTCAGCGCTTATCGAGTTACCACCTGCGTTACCTCGTAGATCAAGAATGATTCGTCCGACACCACTACGAATGGCTTCACGCAGCCGGACTGCAAGCGACTCCACGAGGGTTGCTTCGTCTGGGAACTCATTTACGAATAGGTATAACACGCGTGGCTCTTGGCGCATCGTCTCAACACGCAAACGAATTTCGTTTGTTACTACCCCACGTTGTAGCGACACTGAGCGAGGCAACCCACCTGGCGAACGAACGGTGAGGCGCACGTTACTCCCAGGTTGTCCGCGCAAGAGCGCCGGATCGAGGCATGGACGGTCGTTGAGGGTCAATAAAGTGTCGCGTGGGCGAATCCCTGCTCGCGCCAATGGTGAATCTCGGTACACCCACAAGAGGGTTTGGCCACCGCTGGGATTCGGAATCGAAAGTCCTCCGAGTCCTCCGAATTCGCTGGCAAATCCAGCAAAATCAATGTTTCGTTGGCGCGGAGACCAGAAGAGCAATGGCGGTTTAACCATGGTTGCAAATTCGCGCAATGAATCGTAAAACGCCCTTTCGTTGCGTGCCAACTTCGCCCGAACCAATGGTCCTTGGATGTACTTGTTCCAGCCACGCCGAATTTGTTCACGATCAATGTGATTCGATGCCGTTTGAGTCAGCAACTGATCTACTGTCTCATGACGGATTTCCTCAGGAAGCCATTTGGGGAATCCAACGGTACTTTCTAAATCACGACCAAGGCTCAAAGAATTTGGACATCCGGTTTGGGCTGCCGACTGCGTCGTGAACGCGGCCGTACACGTTGAAAGAATCGCCAGAACTGCGAGGGCACGCTTAATCACAATGTCCAAGCCTATCGGCTTCTGAAGAGGTCACTTGTGCACTTCAGACACCAGTCCTCGCATACTTTTGATACAGCTTGTGTTGCTGTATGCGAAATGCTCACGTCATCCGCACACGGTTCGGGTCGGGTGGATCACCCAACGCAGGCTTCGGCTCAACCCTCGCCGCGAAGTACTCGAGCGCCAAGCGGTACCCCTGCGCGCCCAGTCCAAAAATCCCGCCGACGCACACGCCAGCGGTGACGCTCGAGTGCCGAAACGATTCCCTGGCATGAACATTGCTTAAGTGCACCTCGAGCACCGGCAGACTTTGCCCTTGAATAGCATCGCGCAGTGCGTAGCTGTAATGCGTCAGCGCCCCAGGATTGATGACGATGCCGGTGTACCCGCTTTCCTCTGCGGTGTGAATCCACTCGAGCAGTTGCCCTTCAAAGTTGCTTTGGCGGCACGACACCGCCAAACCCAACTCCGTGCCCCAGGTCTCGAGTTGCGCTTCCAATTCGGGCAGGGTCAATGACCCATAGACGTGCGGTTCTCGGGTGCCGAGGCGGTTGAGGTTCGGACCGTTGAGGACGAGGATCACGGCTCAAAGCATAGCGGGTTCAGCGCTCGTGATCCAAGTGGTCGAAGTCGTCAAGCGCGGTGCTGCGTACCATAAGAAATCCAAGAAACGCATCGGTCAGTCAGCGCTCAACATCCACTCGAGATGTGCGCCCACGCCGTCGCGCCACGTCACCCAGTTGTGCCCGCTGGCGTGCTCGAGGTACTGGTGCGCGTAGCGGTTGTCCCACAACGTCGCCGCAAACCGGCGGTTCGCCCCGAGCAGCCACTCGAGTTGCCCGCAGTCCATTGAAATCCTGAGCGGCAGCGTCTCGAGGGTTTTGAACTGCTCGAGCAACCACTCTGTAGCCCCTCGAGCGTATTTCTTTCCAGGCTGCCCTTGAATCGCCGCGCTCTGCGTGACGACGCGTCCGAACACGTCCGGGTGTTGCATCGCCGTCCACAGGCTCGCCACCCCGCCCAGGCTCGCCCCCCACAGCCCTCTGAACGCGGCGTCCCTCGAGACGGGGAAGTGCGCCTCGATGCGCGGCAACACCTCGTCCAGCAGAAAGCGCGGGTACAGCGGGTTGAAGAAGTACTCCTCGGTGCGGTTCGCAGGCTCGAGGAACACCAGCACGGCAGGCTCAATGTGTCCTTGGTACACGAGGTTATCCAACGCCGCGCCCAAGCGTCCCGTGCGGCGGTACGCCACACCGTCCTGCACGTAGAACACCGGGTACGTCCGGTCAGGCTCCAGGTTCGCAGGCAGGTGCACATACGCGCGCCGCGTGCCGGGGAGCAGGCTGTCCGTCCACGACAACGATTCGGTTTTGCCGGAAACCACCCCCTCGAGCGGCTGGCTGACATCGTTTGAAACGTACCCCGCCAGCGCCACAGCGCGGTATTCCTTGTACCACGGGTGGTCGCCGCCAAAGTCATTGCTGGGATCCGCCATGCGCTTGCCGCTGGCGTTCAGAAAGGCGTATTCGACGTACGCGCGCGGTGGAAACTCGAGCGTCACCGATTCTCCAGCCTCGAGCGGAACGGGTCGGTCGGTGTCGTCTGTGAAGTCACCGATCAGGTGCGTCGCGTTCGCAGGCGCAGTGAACGTGATGTGGCGCTTGGTCGCGGTGTACGGCATGGCTCGGAGTCTACCTGTGCCCTCGAGAAGCGCTGCTGGTGCGTTCACGAACAAATTTGGTAGAGTACCCCGTTTGCCCTCGGGCGACGCGCGTCTTTCACAGACGCGGCGTAAGGAGACCATACCCATGATCAGCGTGACAGAACTTCGCAGTGGCACCAAGGTGGAGATGGACGGCGGGCTTTGGGAGACCGTGGATTACCAGCACCAGAAGATCGGACGCGGCGGCGCGAAGGTCGTTGCCAAGTTCCGCAGCTTGGAAACCGGCTCCATCGTGGACCGCACGTTCAACGCCACGGAAAAATTGCAGGACATCTTCGTCGAAGGCCGCACCATGCAATTCCTGTACAAGGACGGCGACGACTTCATCTTCATGGACATGGAGACCTTTGACCAATCCAGCCTTCCGATGGCGCTCGCCGGGGATGCCGCGCGGTTTTTGAAAGAGAACACGGCGGTCGAAGTTCAGTTCTACCGCGAGAAGCCCTTGAAGATCACGCTGCCCAACCAAGTCGTGCTGAAGATCACGCAGACCGATCCGGGCTTGAAAGGCGACACGGTTTCGGGCGGCGGCAAACCCGCCACCCTCGAGACCGGCGCAACCATCACCGTGCCGTTGTTCGTTTCGCAAGACGAAGAGGTCCGCGTGGACACCCGCACCGGCTCGTACCTCGGTCGCGCTTGACGTTCGGGCATTGAACCCCGTAAGACCCCGAGTTTTGCAACCGGGGTCTTTTTGCGACCCATCGCTTGAGCTTGACGTGTAAAGCCCACAGCTTTTGAACCGAGTCCACCCCGAGATGCGCACGCAACGCCGCTCAACCCGTAGAATCTGACGCATTCTTAAAACAATCCGCGCTCGGGTCATGCAACAGGGCGCGCCCGAGGAGGCTCATGGACCCCAAAGAACTCAAACGCCTGCTGGACGCCCTCAAAGACGCGAGCGTCTCTGAATTCAGCTTGGAAACGCCGGAGTATAAGGTCAGCGTCAAACGCGGACCGGATACGCCTGTCTCGAACGTGCCGCAGATCGTCTACGCGACCGCGCCAGTCGCGCAAACGCAACCCGTTAGCCAACCCGCAGTGGCCGCTCCGGTCATTACCGCGCCGCCCGTTGCCGCTGCCGCCGAACCCGTGCCTGCCGCGAGCCTTCCGAGCGGACACGTGCAAAAAGCGCCCATCGTCGGCACGTTCTACGCCTCGCCCAGCCCGGACGCCCCGGTCTTCGTGCAAGTCGGTACACGCGTGGAGCAAGGCAAAGTGCTGTGCATCATCGAAGCGATGAAGCTGATGAACGAAATCGAAGCCGAGGTCAGCGGTGTGGTCAAAGAGATTCTGGTCAAAAACGCGCAGCCGGTGGAGTACGGGCAGCCGTTGTTCGTCATCGAGTAGAGCTTTTAGCCATTAGCTTTTGGCTATTGGCTCGAGTGTGATCCGCGCTTTGCGACTCGAGTTAAAAAGTTTTCTCGAGACGACGTTCAAAGTTTTTGGCTAAAAGCTAGGAGCTGGTTCTTCTGTTCAAAAAAATCCTTATCGCCAACCGCGGCGAAATTGCGCTCAGGGTGATCCGCACCGCCAGGGAAATGGGCATTCAGACCGTGCTGGTGTACTCCGAAGCCGACGCCAACAGCTTGCCCGTGCTCTTGGCGGACGAATCGGTTTGCGTGGGTCCAGCCGCCTCGAGCGGGTCGTACTTGAACATTCCCAACGTCCTGTCCGCAGCGGTCATGACGGGCGCGGAAGCAATCCACCCTGGGTACGGCTTCCTGTCGGAAAACCCGGACTTTGCAGAGAAATGCCGCGACCACGGCATCGTCTTTATTGGACCGACGCCGGAGAGCATGCACGCGCTGGGCAGCAAAGCCGGCGGGCGCGAAATCGCCGCGCTCAGCCACGTGCCGGTCGTGCCCGGAACCGGTGTGCTCGAGAGCACTGAGGATGCGCTCGAGCAGGCAGAAAAGATTGGTTATCCAGTGCTGTTGAAGGCTTCAGCGGGCGGTGGTGGACGCGGGCAAAAGGTCGTGCGCAACAGCGATGAGATGCGCGTGCTGTTCAACCAAGCCGCGCAAGAAGCGCAACTGTACTTCAGCGACCCCGCGCTCATCATGGAGAAGTTCCTCACCGAATTTCGCCACGTCGAAGTGCAAGTCATGGGCGACGGCAACGGGCACGTCATCCACATTGGAGAGCGCGATTGCAGCATTCAACGCCGCAACCAGAAACTGATCGAAGAAGCCCCGAGCACCCTGCCCGACGACCTGCGCCAAGAAATCCTCGCGGCGGGCGTGCGTTTGGCGAAGCACGTCAAGTACAGCGGGGCGGGCACGCTCGAGTTCATCGTGGACCCGGACGGCAACTTTTACTTCATGGAGATGAACACCCGCATCCAAGTTGAGCACTGCGTCAGTGAAATGATCTCCCGGCTCGACTTCGTGCGCCTGCAAATCGAGATCGCCGCTGGCGAGGGGTTACAGCTCACGCAGGACGACATTCGCCTCGAGGGACACGCGATAGAATGCCGCATCAATGCCGAAGACCCGGACAAGGATTTCAGACCGGCGGCAGGACGTTTGGAGAGCGTGCACTTCGCCGGTGGTCCAGGGGTGCGCGTGGACAGCCACGCCTTTGCCGGGTACACCATTCCGCCGCACTACGACAGCTTGATTGGCAAATTGATCTGCTGGGCGCCAACGCGTGAGGAAGCCATTCTGCGCACCAAGCGCGCCCTGGAAGAAAGTGTGATTCAGGGTGTCAAGACGACGATTCCGCTGTACGTCAAGATCATGGGCAACGCGTTCTACCAGCGTGGCGTGGTCATGACGAATTTCCTTAAGGTGCAGGCAGAGACGCTCAAGTTGAACGCATAGGCTCGCGGTGCGGTAAACGCGTGGCTCGCAGCCAAAGGCGAACCGACTCGAGGCACAGGTTGGCAGCCTTGGCGCTTGCCGAGTCATGTGCCTTTGGTTTTGGTTGAGTCTCTGAGGTCGCACGCCATGAGGCTCACAGCAACGTTGCAATGCTCGAGTCGCTGTGTTGTCCAAGTTTGAGTTTAATTCGAAAAAATTCAACAGTCCTCAGACCTTGAGGTTCGAGCACGGGTCATGAAGTCGCTGCCCGGTCAAACCCAGTGCCTCGAGCACCTTGGGCTCGAGACCATCACGCGTTGGATGAACACACTCGAGACCCCGGCGCGATCAATCACAGCCTCTTCAGTCCAGTGACAACGCTTCACAGGTCTCGGATTTCACCGCAGCCTCGAGTGGTCGCGCCAATCTCGGGTTCGTGTTCTCAGGCGAATGCGGCAGGTTCAGTTTCTCACCAGTGCTGTGGCGACCCAAGGTTAATCGCGGTAGGATTGCAAGCGCTCACTTTGCAGGCGGTGTGACCTCGAGAGGCAGAGCAACGCTGCCAGTCAACGATGGTTCTTGAAAGTTGATGATACGCACGACTACGGGGTAATTGCCGACAGGGACGCCAGCAGCGACCCGAACCGAAAAAACCAGGTCAACACTGTCAAAAATCCGGTACGTTCTCGCGCCGACCTCGCCCACTTCACGGGTGGCGGTTTGCTTGACCAGCACCACTTCGATGCCCGCAGGAGCGCTCACCCCACCCACGCGAAACCAGGAGACTTCTGTGGATGCCTTGCCTCCTTTGACGGGATTCGTGGACGATACGAGCGGGTCCAGTGCGTCGTCGGCTTGCGCTCGGGTGACGGAGCGAATCGGTCCGGAAGTGATGAGGTTCACTTCTGCGTTTTGGGAAACAGCAACCGGTTTGACGCCGTTGACCCGAATCGGGTTGGAGCGCGAACCGGGCCCGAACGCACCCGGAGCGCACGAGACAGAAGCGAATGCGAGCAGGACAGCAACGAACCACAATTTCAACATGAAGTTTCTCCCTCGCATCCCACTGTACCTCATCGGATGCTCATGGTGTGCGCTCGAGGGGTGGGTGTGGACAGCATGTTCGGACAGTTAGTCCTTGAGAGTCACGATTTTGTACGTGACGAACGATCCCAGTGCGAATTCATCATCGGTGAACACGAACAATCCCAAACTGCGCGCGGTTGTGGACAGGTTGAACCGCTCGCCCGCCCGTGACCGCATCGCCTCGAGCGTCCTGTCATTGGCATGCTCCATGACCGCCGTCGCATGAAAATGGTACGCGTCACCGTCGAACGGCGCGGGCCTCGGACCGAACCGCGCCTCCAATGCCGCATTCAAGCGATTGTGAATTGGTCGCAGCACCGCGTCCTCGAGCACGTCCAGGAACGCGATGACCACGCCGTCCACGTTCCAGAACTCCAGACTGGGCAGGGTCAGGTTGATCGGCTCGAGGGTCGCGGCGAAGGCATCGAAAAACGCTTCGACTTCGGACACACTCGAGATTTGAAAGGGTTGTTTCAAGGACACGTGCGCGGGCAGTTGTGCAGCGGAAAGACGAAATCCGCTGTCACGGTGCAATTCCAATGCGACCCGACGCACGGCGGCGTGGGCGTCACCCTCGAGCAGCAGGGCAATGGCGGCTTTCATGCAGTCTCGCACCTCGAGAGATCAACAGAGGTTTGATCGTGAACCATCATGCGCCACTATGCAAAGCGTTTATCGCCTCGAGATAATGTCGGTTCCCGAGCCCGATTTGTCCCCAGATAACGCGCTTTTGCTTCGTTTGGTCATACTGCTTGTCCGCAGAGTACAGGGTGATGATCGCTGCGGGGAAAAGGTACTCCGTTGGGGTGTAGCGGTGTGGTTGAGGTTCACGTAGGGCGATGGCTTGAAACACGTCTCGGGCAGCGGTGTCAAACGGGTTGATGCCATACACGCACACCTCAAAAAGTTCACTGTTCGCCAACCCGATAAATGACGCCAGCCCACCGATAAATTCCACTTGCAACGCGTTGTCTGCGAAGTACAACATTTCATCACCGTGCGGGCTAGAACGCTGCAATCCAATCTCCGCGAGGCTCGAGACCACTGTTTAACTGTCCATCCCAAAACGAACCGGACCCACGCCGATGCCAGGGGCAAATTCGAGGACTGGACGGTGGTTCAAGGCTCGAGCCTTTCCAGATGAAATGCCTTGTGAATCGCTTGCACAGCTTGCACGGTGTGTACGTCGTCAATCGCAAACGAAATATTCAACTCCGACGATCCTTGCGAGATCATGTCAATGCTGATCCCTTCGTTCGCCACGGCGCTGAACAACTTTGCCGCGACTCCTCGAGCGCCGCGCATCCCATCGCCGACGATGGCGACGACGCTGATTGCCTCCCAGAACTCGATGGTGCGGACGATTTCAGAGTCCAAGAATTGCTTTTGCAACGCCTCGAGCGCGCGTTTGCCGTCAGCTTGCTGCACGACCAAGGAGATGTTCGCCATACTGCTGCTCTGCGAGATCATCACGACGCCAACCTCGAGCCGGGAGAGCGTGTCGAAGATTTGCGCGGTCACGTCTGCCGTGCCGACCATGCCCGCGCCGCTGATGTCGATGATGCAGGCGTTGCGCACCGCAGTCACGGCTTTGACGACGTTCTTGAGCGGTTTGGCTTCATTCGTGACGAGCGTGCCGGGGAACGCTGGATCGGCTGCCGATTTGACGCGCAGCGGAATGCCGCGCTCCTGCAACGGCGTGACCGCGAGTGGGTGCAGCACTTTCGCGCCGAAGTACGCCATTTCCATGATTTCGGCATAGGAAAGCTGCTCGAGGTTTTGCGCTTCGGGAACGATGCGCGGGTCGGTGGTCATCACGCCGTCCACGTCCTTCCACGTCCAGACCTCTTTGGCGTTCAGTGCTGCGCCCAGAATCGTCGCGGTGTAATCGCTGCCGCCGCGCCCGAGCGTGGTGATCGCGCCCTGCTCGGTTTCCCCGATGAAGCCGGTGACGACCGGGGTGATGCCTTGTTCAAACAGCCCCTCGAGCCGCTGGGGAATGCGGGTGTACGTCGCGGGCAGCGGGCGCGCGTTGCCGAAATTGCCGTTGGTCAGGATACCCGCCGCGCCGCCCGTGAGGTCGTGGGCGCTCACGCCCAATCCCTCGAGCGCGAGGCGCATCAGTGGGGCGCTCAAGCGTTCCCCGAACGAGACGATCAGGTCGCGGCTGCGTTTGGAGAGTTCCCGCAACAGGTAAATGCCGTTGACCGTCTGGGACAGGCTTTGGAACATCTCCTCGAGCTTCACAGCGGCGCTCGAGCCTTCCCCGCCGCCGAGGTCGTGTGCGGCGCGCAGGTGGCGGTCACGGATTAAAGCAATCTCGGCGTTCGCAAACTCGAGTTGACCGGCTTCGGCGCTGCTGGCGATTTTGAGGAGTTGGTCGGTGACGCCGCTCATGGCGCTGGGGACGACGACGACGCGTTCTCCTGCGTGCACGCTGGTCGCGGCGAGTCCCGCGCTGCGCCGAATGGCGTCTGTGCTGCCCATCAAAGTACCGCCGAATTTCATGACGATCATGCGCTTCCTCCAACGTCCTGAAAAATCTGGTTGATGTGATGTTTTGTGTGTCCGACGTAATCCACCATGAGTTCAAGCAATTGCAGTGGCGCAGCATCATCGATGACGACAGCACCGTAAAGATCTGCATCGTCCGTGTACTCCATGACGTGCACAACCTGTTTGTTGAGGGAAACCCACAAGATCACGAGATCCCGCCACTTTCTTTTTTGATACTGTCCAACCCGAACCCATTCGTCCTGAGCGTATCCAGCGGTAAACAGCGTGCCCTCCTCGAGATACGGCGGTGTGACGTGTTCGTGGATTTGACGCCTCACGAAGCGCTGATGGTTGTTGAGTGCACTGTCAATGAGATGACCCAACTCTTCTTTTCGTGTCCAGCGACGGTTTTCTCGAGGGCGACTGACCACCGATTCAGGAAGTGCAGACAACTTTTTCTCGAGCTCAATCAACTGTTGAAGCTCCTCAATCGCCCCTCCCACGCTGGGGTCTTCGAGCCAATCTGAATACGGTGTTTGAACAGTCACGTCGCCTCCCGATGATTGGGGTTGAACTCGAGCCGCGATCCAAAAACGTTGATGACCAGTCCGAGCACGACCAAGCCCGCCGCGAGCAACTTGACGACCGTGAACGCCTCGCCCAGAAGGGCGGCGCTGGCGAGCATCCCAAACACCGGCACGAGCAAGCTAAACGGCGCGACCCGTGCGGCGCTGTACTTGCCCATCAGCCACGCCCACGCGCCGAAGCACAGCACGGTGGCGACGAACGCCAGATACGCGACGCTCGAGACCGACGCGAGGCTGAGGTGCGTTAATGCGTGTGAATCTCGGGGCCAACCTTCAATGGCGAGCGACAGCGCGAGCAATGGCAGGGGAGCATACGCGTTGCCGTGGACCGAGAATGCAAACAGGTTCGTGCCCGGATGCAGTTGCGCGACGCGTTTGACGGTCAGGTTTGCGAGTGCCCACCCCAGCGCGGCGACCAGCATCAGCATGACGCCGACCAGAGGCGCGTCGCCACCGCCGGAAACGCCGATCAGGGCAATGCCGCAAAACGCGACCGCCAAGCCCAGCCATTGAAACGCGCGCAGGCGCTCGGAGAAGAGCAGGCTGGAGAGCAGCACGGTGAAAAAGGCGTTCATCTGAATGACCAGGCTCGCCAGTCCGGGGCTCACGCCGAGTTTGATCGCGGTGAACGCCACGCCGAATTGGATGACCCCTGTGGCGATGCCGTAAGCGGCGAACCACGTCCAGCGGAGGTCTCGAGGTCTGCGCACGAAGAACACCAGCGGGAATGCGGCGAGGGCGAAGCGCAGCGCCGCCATCAGGAGCGGCGGCACGTCGCCCAGCCCGACGTGGATGACGACGAAGCTGACGCCCCAGTTGACGACGACGAACAGAATCAGCGCGAGGTGCAGCGGTTGGATCACGCCGTTACGCCTTGAGCTTCTTGTGCTGTTGCAGGTACTCGGCGATTTGCACCGCGTTCAGTGCTGCGCCCTTGAGCAATTGATCGCCGCAGACAAACAAATCCAATCCGCCATCGAACACGAGGCTCGAGCGGATGCGTCCGACTTCGACGTTGTACTTGCCGCTCGCGGTCAAGGGCATTGGGTAGAGCTTCGCGGCGGGGTCGTCCACCACGTCCACACCGGGCGCTTTGACCAATAGGGCTCGAGCGGCTTCTGGCGTCGCGTGACGCTCGAGTTCCAGCGTCACGGCTTCGCTGTGGGCGCGCATTGTGGGGATGCGAACGGCGGTGCACGACAGGCGAATCTCTGGGGCGCGCATGATTTTGTGCGTCTCCCAGACGACTTTCATCTCTTCTTTGGTGAAGCCGTTGTCCTGAAAAGCATCGATGTGCGGGATCAAGTTGAACACGATGGAGTGCGCGAAGACCTCGTTCTTCACGGGCTTGCCGGAAAGCGTGTTCCTGGTTTGCTCCTCGAGTTCCTGCATGCCCTTCGCGCCTGCGCCGCTCGTGGCTTGGTAGGTGCTCACCACGGCGCGTTTGATCCCAAACGCCTTGTGCAACGGCTCGAGCGCCATGACCAGAATCGCGGTGGTGCAGTTCGGGTTGGCGACGATGCCGCCTTGCGTCCAATCGCGCTCGAGCAGCACGTCGCCGTTGATCTCTGGGACGATCAAGGGCACGTCGTTCTCGTACCGGAATGCCGAGGAGTTGTCAATCACGACCGCGCCCGCCTTCGCCCAGATCGGCGCTTGCGGCTTGGAAATGCTTGCGCCCGCCGACGCCAGGATCACATCGGCGTCAATCGCGCCCTCGGGCATCACTTCGACCGTGAGTTTTTCGCCCCTGCACTCCAAGACCGTGCCCGCGCTGCGCGGACTGGCGTACAAGCGCAGCTCATCGTATTTCAGACTGGACTTCTCGAGCACCCCGAGGAGTTCGTGACCGACCGCACCGCTGGCACCAACAATGGCGAGTTTCACAAGGTTTTCCTTTCAATAAAAAACCCGCCACATGGCGGGAGCGACAAACACCGGACAGGTGCTTGCCGCTAGAGCGTCGTCGTGAACAACCCTGACACGCCGCAGAACGTAGCACCAAACGCCTGCGGGAGTCAAATGGCGGCGCAGCTCGAGCGGTGCCTCGCTGTCCGCCCGTCCCTCAAGGGGCGCGTCTCAAACTCAGTCTGAGCCGTGCAACTGCGTGTTCAACCGCTGCGCGAAGCGCGCTTGGAGCTGCGGGTGCAACTCCAAACTGTGCGTCAGGCGCTCGATCAGGGCTTGAACCGGCAAGCCCAACGCGGCGCGCAACTCGAGTTCTTGCAGCGCTGTCGCACCCTCGAGCGCGGCGTGGGCGGCGGCGCGCACCTGCGGGCTGAATGCTTGGCGCAGTTGCAAGGGTAAGACGCTGGCCTGCCACTTCTTGGCCTTGCCCAACGTCGCGTAGGTGTCGGCTGGAATCTTTCGCCCGAGCCGTTCAGCGGCGCGTGCAGCAACGTACAGCGCGGCGTTGCGAACCTCTTGGTCGGCTGGGTTTTCCAGCTGCGCCAAGATCTGCAACGCCTGGTCGGCTTGCCCCTCGGCGAGCAAAATTTCAGCCTCTTGCAGTTGGCACCACGGCACCAGTTCGCCCAAGCCGACGCGTTCGACGATTTCCTGCGCTTCCGTCAAACACCGCCGCGCGGACTGCAAATCACCGACTTGAACCAGCAATTCAATGTGCGCCAACGAGCGAAAGGCAATCGCGCGCAGGTCGCCGGATTGACGGGCGTTCTCAATCGCCGCCCAGCCGGTGTTCAAGCCCATGCCCAGTTGCCCACGTTGCAAATAATTCAAGGCGAGGTTGTTGAGCACGGTTCCTTTCAGCGGGTGGCGTTCAACGCGCTCGATCAAACCCAATGCTTCTTCCAGCACCTCGGTGCTGGCGCCCAACTGTCCGTCGAGCGTGTGCGCCCTGGACAAGTTGACCAGCACCATCGGCAACATCTGCTGGTTGTTGCCTTGTTCGCACTCGCGTCGCGCCATCGTGAGCAGGTGCAACGCGCGTCCTGCTTCGTTGTCGAACAGCGCCAACGTCGCCTCCAAGCAGAGCACGGAGGGACGCAGGTGGCGCTCGTCGGTTTCGTTCAACAAGGCGATTGCCGTACGGTTCCAACTTCGTGCGGCATCCACGTTCCCGTGCTGCAATGCCAACTGCGCCAAACCGTGGTGCGCCAAAATTCGCTCCGCGACCGCGTCATCGGGCGGCAGCAGTTCAATCGCTGCGCGCATGGCGGTTTCGGCTTGACCCAATTGCCCCATTTTGAAATGCGCCGTCCCGACCAGGTAAAACGCCATGCCGCGCCGCGCCGCGGGCAGGAACGGGTTCTCGAGGGCGTTGCTGGCATGCAGCAACGTGCCGGGGAAATCCTGCTGCCAGTGCTGCCAAATGGCGCGTCGCAAGCTCGCCAGTCCTTCCAGGCGCGCGTCGCCCAAACTGTTGGACTCCAGCGCCGCAACTTCCGCTTCCATCGACGCCGTGCGCGCGAGTTTGTGCAGCAGTTCCAGGCGCAATTCATAGAGCTTGGCGCGTTCTTTGGGCAGGCGTTGAAACTCGAGGGCAATCGCCAGGTGCGCCAATGCCGCTTCGTGGTCGCCGCGTTCAGTGGCTTCAACGGCGGCTGCAATGCGGAAATCCAGCGCTTCCTTGCCCCGTCCGACGCGCTCGAGCAGGGCTGCACTGCCCAACGGCGAGGTGCCGTCGGACAGCAAAACCTGCGCGGTTTCCAGCGCAGGCGTGGAGCCAACGTCCGCCAAACGCGCTTTGAACGCTTCAAAGACCCGTTCGGCTTCGTCGCGTTGCCCGTTGGCAATCAAGCAGGCGATCAAGCTTTGCGCGTTCAAATCCGAGAGCGGCTCCAATGCGACGATCTCACTGTGTACCCGAATCGCCTCGGGCAGGTTGCTGCGCTCCATGCGCTGAGCTGCGGCGCGCAACGCCTCGAGCCGATTCTGTGCGCGCCCCGTGCGTTGTTCTTCCAGCCACGCGTCGAACTCGGGTGCGTCGTCGAGTTCAAATCCGCCCAGCAACTCACCGGGGGCGGTTTCGTCGTCCAAATCGGTGCTGAACGCCTTGAGGCTGAGCGTGCCGTCACCCGCCGTCAGGTGGTCACGGACCTCGGTTTGTCTGAGGCGGTGCAATTCGCGCCGCAAGTTGCCGTTCGCGTTCGTGGTCTCGAAGCCGCCCCACAGCAACGCCGCCACTTGCGCCCGCGTGGCTTGCCCCTCGAGCGCCAAATAGGCGACCAGCGCGAGGCTTTTGCGGGTCAGTTTGATTTCGCGTCCGCCGCGCCAGACCTGGGCGCGTCCGAGCAAGCAAAGCTCGAGGGAACGCATTTTCATCCCAAAACTGTACGCCATTGATGGAATTCGGCGTGAGAATTGGTAACGCCAGACGTAAAAAACGCACGCAGCGGCGTGTGGCACAGCTTTGGCGCGGTAACGCGAAAAGGACGCCCCTCAGACCACAATGGCGCACAGCGCACCCCTCGAGCACCACAGCACAGCAGTGACACGAACACCGCGATCAACGGGTGGCGCGAACACGAACAAGGAGGACCCCATGGCCCACCGTCACCCCGATTACGCCCGCCGCGCCCGCCGCCGCTTCTGTGCTGGAACCCGCAAAGCACCGATTGAACTTGTGCTCAGCGGGCAACGCAGCTTGGAGGAATGGGTCGAAGTGTTGTTCCAGGAGCGCAACAGCAAAAACGGTCAACGCTGCGACGCCACGCCATTCGAGCAGGCAGCGCAACCCTTCACACCACGGGAGCAAGAACGGCTGTGACCTGAAGTGCGTCGTGCCCAACATCCACCACAGCCACGCGCGACACCTGCGACCAAAGCGCGTCGGACTCGAGACAGCCAGGGGCTCAGCGGCGGCTGCCCTGCTCAAACGGCGAAACCCCTGCAAAAACTGACCACCTTCTGACCGGAGCCTCTGCACGCTGGTCAGACATTCGCATTCGAGAGGAGTTGGCAATCACGCAAGTCCAATTTTGTGCAAATGCCGCCATTGGTTTTGGGTCGTTGGTCCGCCGCGAACTGTGTTCACCCTGGAGGGCTCAGTGAAAAGTCAACGCATTGAAAAACCCGTGCACACCGCAACCGCCAAAGAAACCGAGCAAAGCCTGTTTCAATCATCCGCGCCAACCCAAGCCCTGGACAGTGAAACGCGCGCGGCGTTCGAGCCGAAGTTCACCCACGATTTCTCCAAGGTGCGCGTGTACTCAAGCGAACAAGACCAGCGCCTCGCACACGGCTTGGACGCGTTCACATCCCAGCCAGAATCGTTGTTTGGCACGGCGCACCAGCAAGCAGATTCGCCGTTCGGTTCACTCGAGCCCGCCAGCAGTCCGCTGGGCGTCATCACCCGCGCAGCCATCCCCACCGTCGCGCCGCGCACTACGACCACGGTTCAACGCCGCGCTGCGTCAGACCATGCGCCGAGCGTCACCGACGGACTCAGCGAACGCATCCAAGCGGCCGCGGGCAGCGGAGCGCCGTTGGAGCAAAACGTCCAGGCGCAGCTCGAGACGCACCTGGGCGCCGACCTGTCCGGGGTGCGCGTGCACACAGGTTTAGAAGCCGATCAGTTGTCCCATCAATTGCACGCCAACGCGTTCACGACTGGGGACGACATTTTCTTTCGGCAAGGCTTGTACAACCCAGCCTCGAGCGATGGAATGCGCTTGCTGGCGCACGAGGCGACGCACACGGTGCAACAAGCGAATGGGGAAGTGGACGGAGTTTCATGGGGTGGCGGCGTGAAAGTCAGTGAGCCCAACGACCGATTTGAGCAAGCGGCGGAAACAACTGCGAGAAATATGCGCAACGCGAGTCCCGTTGTTGCATCGCCCAATGGCTCGAGCGACACCGGAATCGTGCAACGCGAAACCAGCGAAGAGGAAAAACAAAGTGCGCAACCAAACCCGGAAAAAAACAAAGAAGTGCGAATCCAACAAAGTCCGAGCGATGCGGTCTTGATTCAACGTGATTCGACCTCAAACGCTCGCCCTCAAAAACCTTCTCCATCAACGGATGATCGAATAAATCAAATCGAAAAAGATTTAGCCAATCAGAAAAAGCGAGCCACAGCAGGAGAGGTTGATGACATCGCCCGTAGTCAAATCATCCGCAAGTTATCCGAAAGCACTCAGGCAATTTTTAGACTGACTCAAGCTTTCCAACGTGGAAAAACTGGGTTTGAAACAACTCAAGCTGAGCAGGCACGTTCTGATGCAATTCGCAACCAAATTCTGATGATGGTCGGAACGACAGCTTTCGCTTGGGCTTTTGAGCCTGCGGCTGGCGCGCTCGGAACATTGATCGATAAATCGGAGGAAGGAATCAAAAAATGGCAGAAGGGAGTTGAGAAATTGGAAAATGTCGCCAACGCGGCAGTATCTGGGACTTCCAACATTCTTGGCCAAAATGCCCAGAACCAAACCGCAATCAAGGGAGCGACACCAACGCCGTTGCCAGCCTCAGGAGTCAGTGGTGATCCACTGGTTTTTCTTTCTTCAAATCTCGAGACTGTGAATGGTTTTGTTGGACGGATAGAAAGCCTTTTCGCTCTTTCCAAAGCCCGCTACGCTGAAGCAAATTCAGAATATTGGGATAACTACAATCGCTCCACCCACGAATCACTTTACAGTCCTATACTTGCAGATATTGCTAAGTTGGTTAAATTGGAGACCTTAAAACCGGTCGATGAGCTATCTAAAATCCTAGAAAAGCATCTCTGGGCAGCTTGGATCAAAAGCAGCAGCATCCCAATTACCAAAGGGTACGGTCCGAGCAAAGATAAAAAGTTGGAGGATCGAAAGGCAGACGAATTCGATGATGTTGCGATGTCGTTGGGATCTGATGTCGAAGTGAAACTCAATGAACTTGGGATATCCGCCAGCGCTGGCGTCAAATTGACGGGGCACTTCTATTCTTCAAACGAGCCCAAGAATTGGCACGCCATGCTTTATGTCTGGGCACGAGATTATGCCGAGAAAATCAGTTGATCTTGGCAGCACGAATCGATGCACTCCTTCGCCAACTGAACCTTACCGGCGTTCAATCAAAGTGCGAATAGCATCGGGTGTGGCGAAACTGGTGAGCACGCCATACGCCAGGCTACTGGATTGCTCGAGGATCGCCAGGACGATATGGCGTGGCACGACCACATCGTCACCATCATGCTTGGCGATGCTTGCGGCGAGTTGCATGGTGTTGCGGGCTTCGCTGGATACCCTGGGCTCATCGCCTGCGTTCAAGGCAATTTCTTAGGGCAGGGCGTGAATGCGCGCTGTCAATGCCGCGCGCCGACGAACCAACAAGGCTCGAGGGCATTGAACCTCGAGCCTTGCTGTGTGCTATTGGTTGACGACGAGGACACTGAACGTTTCACCGCTTTGAAAATCGCTGAAATCGCCGTTGCTTAAGTACCAACGCCCGCCGGTGTAGCCGGTATTCAACGCACCCGTGATTGTTCCGACTTTTCTCAAACGGCGGTGCGCGAACACCATCGCGTCTGGTTTGCTGTTGGTGAACGGTGAGTCAATGAAGACGATTTTGTTGTTCGGATCGAGGTTCGCGGCACTGACCGTCAGCACGAACGCGGGTTTGTCGTCGCCAACGACCTTGATGCCGCCTTTTAACTCCAGCCCGGTGCTGCCCTTGATTTCGTTGATGGCGCGCACGCCGACGCCGAGCGCGCTGGTGGTTCGCCCGAGGACACCCGCACCTTCCACGGCGATGCCCGCCACACCGTCACCCTTGAGAAGGTTTTCGCCGTACACGCCGAATCCAGTGCGGGATTGTCCAGAGACGCCAGAGCCTAAACCTGTGCGCCCGATCACGCCGTTGCCTTCTGTGCTGTCACCAATGATGCCCGTGCCTTTGAGCGCCAGGCCGCGCACGGCCGCGCCTTCGGAAACGCCGGAATTGGTCGTGGCAGACAGCGCATATTTGCCACCGGCGGTCGTGGTGTTCTCCAGGGTCAGCGCCGCGTCGCCGGAACCCGTGATGGTGCTCCCAAACGGCAGTGTGCCGCTCGAAAGTCCGTCCACAGCCGTTTTCAACGCGGTGAAGTTGGCGTTGACTTCAGACGCTTTGATCGGCGTGCCCGCGGTGAACGTGAACGGAACCGTGACGCTTGCCAGGGCGGAGAGCCCGACGGCTCCGACGGTAAATCCGACGATCAAGTGACGAAATTGTTTGGCGGTCATGGTGTGACTCCTTTGCGGTACAGCGCCCAAAACGGGCACGAGAAGACGTGCGCCGCGGCTCGAGCCAAGGGCATGTCCCAGACAGCGTGGTTGGCTGCGTTTTTGGTGAATGCGTTGTCGCTCGAGCCGCGTCAGACTTTGCGGGTGTGTTCTGCCGCGTCGCTCACGGCTCGAGAACGGTCAGTTTTTTGTGCGCGCGTCGTTTACTGGTTGAACACGAGAATGTTGAAGCGACTGCCGACCACCACTCCACCTTGGTTGAAAATGCACCACTTGTTGCTGAACCCGATGCCCGTGCTGTTGCCGTAGAACACGCCGAGGGAGTCGGTTGGGAACAAGCCTGACGCACCGCTGGGGTTGTAAAAATTAGGGGTCACGATCAGCACGGCGTTCGGTTTGTTGTTCGTCAGCGGGTTGTCGATGCAGGTGTAATTGCTGAGTGTGTTGGCGGTCGTCGTGATGTGAACGAAAGCGGGTTTGCTCGCCCCGGAGACTTTGATGCCGCCGCTGACCTCAAGGGCCGCGCCGTCCGCTGCCCCAGAGTTCGCCGCCAGCACACCGACGCCGTTGGGACTGAGTGTGTCACCGACCACGCCGTAATTGCCGCCCAAGCCCTTGATCGCGGTTTTGCTGGGGTCGCTCGAAGTGACGCTGAAGCCGATGCTGCCCGCGTCCGTGGCGCTGATCGTGCCCGTCAGTGGAAATTTGACGCTGAAGGTCGTGCCGGTCAGCCCCAACCCCGCGCCCGCCGTATACGTGCTGCCGCCCGCGCCCACGGCGTCGTCACCCCAGGCAAGCGTGCCGCCGGAGAGTTTCAAGACCTTGCCGTCGGCGGCTGTGCCTGTGACGCTGAGCTTGCCCACGGCAATCGCGCCATCATTGATACCGCCAGCGGTCTCCAAGGCGGTTTTCAGCGCGGCGAAGTTGGCGTTGACTTGCGCGGCGACGATGGGTGTTCCAGCGCTGAAGGTGTTGGGCAGCGTGACGGCGGCGAATGCGAAGCCGGACGCGCCCAACCCGATGCCGATGATGAAGTTCTTAAAATGACGGTCGTTCATTGAAGCTCCTTGTGGGTCCGGTTGCCCCAGCTGAACACTGGTCCATGTTCTGCACACGGTTCTCGAACATTTTTTGGGGAACGTGCGGGGATTGATTGGTGAATCGCTCGAGGGTGCGCTGGGTCTTCGTGTGCGGTTTACTTCCAGACCGCGCCCGAGTCCCACGTGCTGGTGTCCCACACACCCGCGTTGTCGTTCGGCGGTGGGGTGCCAGGGCAGGCGACCAGCCCCACGGTGAGCAGCAGAATCAGTCCGATCAGCCATCGCTTGTTCATCTGAATTCCCCTTCTGGGCGTGCTGAACACGCACTGCGCATCACGGTACGGACAGGGGCGTTAAAAAAGTGTTAAACGAACGCTGTAGCTTTGCGGTACGACCAAACCTCGAGCGGTTTGGTACGGGAATTCGTCCGCTCGAGACCGGAGCGCCTCGAGATCAGCGCGGTTCGAGGTGCTTGAGGGCTTCGCGCACGGTCAGCGTGGAGAATTTGGCGCGGTGCTCACCGAAGAACGCGCGCACGGCGTCGGGATCGTGCTTGGCGTACTCGCGCAATGCCCAGCCCAAGGATTTCCTGACCCAAAAGCTTTCGTGTGCGGCATTCAACACTGCGTACCGAAACAACCGCTCGGCGTCGGTGCTCGGTCCGTAGCCAAGTTGGTGCTGAATGGCGATGCGGCGCAGCCAGACGTTGTCGTGCACCGCGAACGCGTCCATCAGCGTCTCGAGACTGGGATCGCGCTTGACCATCAGCCCAGCGATGCCGTCCACGGAATCTATCGTGTCCCACCACGCTTTGCGCGTCGCCACGAGCGCGCACACATCCTCGAGATCGTCAGACTCGAGCAACGTCCAGTGCCGCTCGAGCGCGCCGAACGCGGCGTACTGGTACTCGCGCTCGGCTTGCGCCCAGAGGTCGCCCACGAGCGTCAGCACCTCGAGCCTGGATGGTTTCCACGCCTTCCACATGGGCTTGAGTGCCGCCACGCGCTGCGGCGTTGGAATGCCCAAGAACGCGAAGTTGTTTTTCATATACGCCGCCATCGGTGCAGCGCGCGATGGGTCACGCAAGGGCTCCAGCAAGGTGCGGACGGTTTCCAGCATGGTGCCCGGACTCTACCTGGTAGTCTACGGCGGCTCTCGTTATGAAACCCTTCCACCTCGCGCTCTTCGCGCTGCTGACCGCCACCGTGACCTACGCCTCGAGCCTGCAAACCGTGAAGACGCGCGGCGAACTGATCTTGGGGACCGACCCGCAATATGCGCCGTTTGAATCGCGCGACGAGAAAGGCGACATCGTCGGCTTCGACGTGGACGTGGCGGCGTTCATCGCGCGGCAATTGGGCGTGACCCTCAAAACGCAACCCACGGTGCTCGAGTTGCTGCCGGTGACGTTGCAATCTGGACGCGTGGACATTGCGGTGAGCGGCTTGGTCGTCAAACCCGAGTGGAGGGGAGTCGCGTTCAGCGACCCATACTTCGACAACTCCCAGGTCTACGCCGTGCGCGCCGGAAACCCCGCGCGCTTCGCCCTGGGCAACCTGCGCGGGCGCACCGTGGGCGTGCGCGCCAACACGATTGGCTTTTTGGCCGCCGACGAGCAACTGCGACCCAAGGGCGCGAAGCTGAAGGTCTACAGCAATTTCGCCGAAGGGCTGCGCGAGTTGCGCGGCGGCAATGTGGACGCAATGGTCTTGGACGCCCCCAGTTTGGAGTACCTGATCGCACGCCAACCCAAGACCTATGAACGCCTGACCGGGAACGCACTGACCACGGAGCGTTACGTTATCGGTGTGCGGCGCGGGTCTGACCTGCTCCCTGCGATCAACCGTGCGATCAAGCAATTGCGCAGCAGCGCGGAGTACACGCGCTTGCTCGAGCGGTGGATCGTCGAGAAGTGAGCAGATCAACGCTGATGTAGGGACTTCCTCTCGTCCCTGTCCGGTGCACCAGTGGCTCGAGGACGGGCGTGTGGAGTGCTGGGTCTCGAGCGACGCGTCGCAATCTGATTCTTGAGGGACGTAAGTGCTGCTCTCGCAGCACCGGGCGCAGAACCCTGCGTCCCTACGAAAGATTGCGCGGTGGTCTCTCGAGCGCACCGGTTTTGTGCGTCACGCCTCGAGCCTTACGGACGCGGGTAAAGTGTGTACGACACGGCTGCCACGGTAATCCCGAGCAGCAAACCCACGAAGACCTCCAAGTACGTGTGCCCGAGCAGCTCTTTGAGCGGTTTGGGCGCGAAGCCTTCGGTGAGGAGTTGACGCAACTCCGCGACGAGATCGTTCAAGAGTTCAGCTTGCATGCCGCTGGCGCGGCGAATGCCCGTGGCGTCGTACATCACGATCATCCCGAAAATCGCCGAGATCGCAAAGTACGGGCTGTCGAAGCCGAATTGCAAGCCGCAACTGGTGCTGAGCGCAGCCACCGACGCCGTGTGCGACGAAGGCATGCCGCCGGTTTCCAAAAACCGCACGGGTTGCCATTTGCGGTCCGCGAGCAAAATCAAGAGCACCTTGATGATCTGCGCCAGGGTGCTCGCGGCGATGGCGGTCCACAGCAGTTGGTTGCGCAGCAGAGCCTCGAACACAAGCGTGATGTTACCAAGGTTTCACCGCGTGCTGCCCGCGATTGCCCAAACCCCGTACAATGCACGCACGATGCCCGGTGTCACTGCCAGCAAGCTGCGTCCAATGCCCAAAGTGGGTGACTTGCCGTCGCGCAAAGAGCAGATCTACCGCGCGGCGGGCAAGCTCTTTGCCGAGGTCGGGTACCACGCGACCAGCATGCGCGACCTCGCCAAAGCCTTGGGGGTTCAAGGCGGCAGCTTGTACGCGCACATCTCGAGCAAGGAAGAGCTGCTTTGGGAGATCGTGCACCGAGCGGCGGACGAGTTTGATGCCGCATTGGAGCCGATCCGCGACAGCCGCCTGTCCCCGCCCGAAAAACTGCGCGGGGCTTTGGAGGCGCATTTCAACGTCATCGCCCGCAACAAGGATTGGGTGACGGTGTTCTTCCACGAGTGGAAGCACCTGCCGATCACCAAAACAGAGGAGATCGCCGTGCGGCGGCGCGGCATCGAACGCGTCTACCGCCAGATTTTGGAAGAGGGCGTGCGCAGCGGACATTTCCGGGGCGACCTGGATCTAAAACTGGCGAGTTTGCTGTCGCTCTCGAGCGCCAACTGGACGTACCACTGGTTCAACCCCGAGGGACGCCTCGGGGCTCCGGCCGTGGCGGACCTGTACTGCGCGATGCTGCTCGGCGGGTTTCAAAAGCACGCGTAGGCTCGAGCCTATGCATCAATGGCTCCCTTCTCCCCGGTAGGGAGAAGGGCTGGGGATGAGGGTCTACCGCGCGCAGCGACCCCCATCCCATCACGCGTTGACGATTTCCCCGCCGTTCGGGTGCAAAATCTGCCCGGTGAAGTACGAACTGTCGTCGCTCGCCAGGAACACGAAGCTCGGCGCGACCTCCTCGGGCTGACCAGGGCGCCGCATCGGTGTGTCCTCGCCGAATTTCTCGACTTTCTCCCTGGGGAAGGTGCTGACGATCAAGGGCGTCCAGATCGGTCCGGGTGCGACGCCGTTGACGCGAATTTTCTTTTCCGCGAGGTTCTGTGCCAGCGAGCGCGTGAACGCGGTGATCGCGCCCTTCGTGCTGGCGTAATCGAGCAACTGTTCGCTGCCACGGTACGCCGTGACCGACGTGGTGTTGATGATCGTGCAGCCTTCTTTTAAATGTGGCAGCGCGGCTTGAACCATGAAGAAATACCCGAAGATGTTCGTGCGGAACGTGCGCTCCAATTGCTCTGGCGTGATGTCGGTGATGCTCTCCTGCGGATGCTGCTCGGCGGCGTTGTTGACGAGGACGTGCAAGCCACCGAGCTTTTTGACGGTTTGTTCAACCGCTTTCTTGCAGAACTTGGGGTCGCCCACGTCGCCCGCGATGCGCAGGCAGCGCTTGCCGTGCTCTTTGACCAAACGCTCGGTCTCGAGGGCGTCCTCGGTTTCGTTGAGGTACAGGATCGCCACGTCCGCACCTTCCTGGGCGTACATCACGGCGACCGCGCGACCAATGCCGCTGTCGCCGCCGGTAATCAGGGCGACTTTGCCCTCGAGTTTGCCCGAGGCGCGGTACGCGTGGTCCACCGCTTGGGGTTTGATGTTCATCTTGGCTTCGCTGCCGGGTCGTTCGGTTTGGGCTCCCTTTGGCATGGCTGGACCTCGTTTGGCGCTGGATTCTCGAGGGAATGTGCTCGAGTGCCTTGGCAGCCTGGCGAGGCGAGTTGAAGGCGTCCTGAACTCGGGTCTAATCGGGTTTGAGAGCGGGTTTCAACACCATGCGCAAGTCGTTGACGTTCGTGCCGGTGGGACCGGTGCGCACGAGGTCTCCAAGCGCCTCAAAAAATCCGTGGGCATCGTTTCGCCGCTGAAACTTGAATGGGTCCAAACCGAGACTCGAGGCTCGAGCCAGCGAATCTGGGGTGACGATGGCGCCCGCCGCATCGCTCGAGCCGTCCTTGCCGTCGCTGTCCACGACGAGCGCCCAGACGCCCACGTCTTCTACGACGAGTTGCAGCGCCAATTCCAAGTTGCGTCCACCGCGCCCGTCGCCGCGCACCACCACCGTCGTCTCGCCGCCCGTGAGCGCTGCCGTTCCACTCGGCAAGTTTCGAGCCAGTTGTGCCAAGTCGCGTGCCGCCGCACGCGCATCGCCGGTCACGCCCTCAATCACGTGCGCGACGCGCCAGCCGTGCGTCTCGAGGCTGAACTGCATTGCCTCGAGCGCCGTGCGGTTGCTGACGACCACGTGGTTTTCGACGCGCTGAAACGCTGGGTGGTCCGCCTTCGGCGTCTCACACGCCTCGAGCCTGAGTGCGTCGGGCACGGCAATGCCGTGGGTCTCGAGCACGTCTATCGCCTCGAGCCGCGTCGTCGGGTCGGGCGCGGTCAGCCCGGAGGCGATTGCGCCCACGTCGTCCCCGACGACATCGGAGACGATCAGCGAGACCACTTGGGCGGGCTGGGCATGCACCGCCAAACGCCCGCCCTTGAGGTTGGAGAGGTGTTTTCTGACGGCGTTCATCGCCACGATGTCCGCCCCAGAACGCAGCAACGCATCGGTCAACGCCATCTTCTCAACCAGCGTCACGCCGCGCGGCGCACTCAGCATCGCGCTCGCGCCGCCCGAGATCAGGCACAGCACGAGGTCGTCCGGGGTCAGCCCGCGCACCGCCTCGAGCACGGCTGTGCCCGCGCGCACGCTGCGCGCGTCCGGCAGTGGGTGCGCCCCCTCGAGCCAGATCAAGCCCGGCACGTCGGGCAACCCGAGACCGCGCGGAGCCACACCGACGCCCGTGACCGCGCCCCAACCCCTGAGCCCTCGAGCCATTGCAGGGGCAGCCTTGCCGCAGGCGACCACGACCACGCGCCCTGGTGGACGCTCGGGCAAGTTGGCGCGCACCGCCGCTTCGGGTTGCGCCGCCGCCAGCCCCGCGCTCAGGGCGCGGAGGAGTTGATCTCTAACATCGGTTCGCGCCACGCGCCCAATTCTAGGGTGAACGTGCTGCCGCGCCCCGGCGTGCTCTCGGCGGTGATGCGCCCGTTCATGCGCTCCATCAGCTCGCGCACCAGGGTCAACCCCAAGCCAGACCCACCGCTCGAGCGGGTGCGCGCGGGATCGGCGCGGTAAAAGGGCTCGAAGATTTTGGTCAGGTCCTCGGGCTCGATGCCGATGCCGGTGTCTTGCACGCTCAACGCCACCGTGTCCCCCCGGGCCCGCGCGCTCAGGCGCACGATGCCGCCCTCGGGGGTGTACCGAATCGCGTTGGTGACGAGGTTGCGCAAGACTTGCTCCAAGCGCGCGTGGTCGGCGGCGACCGCGCGCAAACCCGGTGAAACCTCGTTGAGCAGCGTGACGCTACCCACACGCGCCAGCGGGTGCAGGGCGCGCGTCAAATCGCTGGTGACTTCAAACAGCGAGACGCGCTCGCGTTTGAGTTCCAAACGCTGCAACTCCGCGCGGCTCAGCGTGAACAGGTCCTCGACCAGCCGCTCGAGGCGCAGGACTTCGCCGTGCAAGAGTTCTGTTTCTTGCACGGTCAGCGCCGCATTGCGCATTTCCGCGCTTTCCAAATGGGCCCGCATCACCGCGATGGGGGTGCGCAACTCGTGAGAGGCGTTCGCCGTGAGGGTGCGGTTGGAATCCAACAAATCAGAGGTGTGCTTTTGCTCCAAACGAAGCTGCTGCACGCTGCGCTCCAATTGTTGCGCCATCGCGTTGAAGCCCGTTCCAAGACGTGTGACCTCGTCGTCGTTCTCCAGCGCCACGCGCGTGTCGAAGCGCCCTGCCTCCAGGGCGCGCACACCGCTGAGCAAGCGCTCGAGCGGCTTCGTCAGGCGCAACGCGGCGGCATAGCCCAAGAACCCCAAGCCCAGGAAGAACGGCAGGAACCCCTGCGAGAGCGTGTCCAGCGCAATCGTAAAATCGTGCGTGACCTGCGCGGCGAAATCCGAAAACGGCGTGACGCTCTGCACTGGACGCACGATGCCCGCCAGCAGCAGCGGTCGGCTCATCGGCGAGCGCGGCGCGTTCGGGCTCGAGGCGACGACCGGGCACGCCGCGTAGACCTCGGTCGCGGCGACCACCGCGCGACAACGCCCGCTCGAGGCGACCTCCAAAAGCTCTCCCCACGGACTGCCGGCCACGGCGAGCATGGCGTTTTGCGCGTAGCGCACCTTGTCGTTCGAGGCGACGACTTGACCGTTTGGGGCGATCAGGAGCGCCACGCGCCCACTGGGTTGCTCGCGCGGCGTGTCGCTTTCCAGAATCGCGGCTTGCGAACGCGGCGTGCGCTCCAGGTAATCGAACAAGCGCAAGAGTTGCACGTCGTCGTACGCCAAATTCAGCGCGCTTTGAAAGAGTTTGGACAGGTTTGCGGCGTCGTTCAGCGCTTCGCCCGTGAGGTTCGCGCTGGGGTTGCGCACCAGCGCCACCAAACCCGGCAGCACCGCGACGATGCCCGCCGCGATCACCCCGCCGAACAGCGCCAGCGAAGTCAAGCGCCAACGAAGCGCGCGTTTGCCCTCGAGCCACACGGCGCGAATGGCGTACACGAAGGAAAAGCGCAACGCCGTGGTCAGCGCCAGCAAGCCGACGTTGGCGTTCAGCGGATCGGGCACGATCAACGCCTGAAACGCGTAGAAGCTCCGCGTCGGCGGCAACGCCATCGCCAACCACACGCCGAACACGCCGAACAACGCCCCGGCCAGCCCGCCCATCAGCGGCACGCGCACGGTGCGCAAGGCGATCTCGAGCGGCTTGGACAGCCCGAACGCGCCCTCGAAGCGGCGCAAGCGCAACGCGGGCAGCAACCACAGCGCATGTTCGCTCAGCAGCGCCAGCAGCTCTGGCCACGGTTGCACCGCCCCGGCGCGGGTCAACAGCACCGCGGCGCCGCGCAGCGCGAGCGCCACGACCAGCGTTTCCGCCAGCGTCACCGCGAACCCGCGCGACCGCAATGACAGCCACGTGCGCCGCACCCGAGGGGTGCTCGAGGGGGCGGGGTCCAAGCGGGGCAGGGAAGGGGTCGCCATGACAGTGCTTCGCACCTCGAGACTACACAAGTTGCTGCACTCCGGCGCTGAACGCGTACACGTTCTAATTGGAAACGCGGGAGACCTCTTGTATTTGTCTACGGTGCCGAACAGGTCAGGGGGCTGGTGTAGGGACGGGGCTTGTCCCCGTCCGCGAGCAGGTCATGCTGTGTTTGACGAGAGCCTCGAGGTCAGTCAAAGCTTGAGCATCACCTTGGTTGCAAGAGCCCCGATCCTCGAGACCCGTTTGAATGTAATGGGCCCCGAGACCGGGGGAGAGCAACGGTGTCACTGGGACAACGCCCTCGAGCCTCCGTCCTCAATCCGAGTCGAACCGATACCCGACGCCCCACACGCTGACGACGCGCTCGCCCTCGCCGCCGAGCTTGCGCCGCAAGCGCACGACGGTCGTGTCCACGACGCGGTCGCTGCCTTCAAACCCCGCGCCCCAAATGCGCTCCAAGAGGTAATCGCGGGTGAACGTGCGCCCTGGATGCCGGGCGAGCATCAGCAGCAACTCGTACTCCCTCGGGGTCAGATCGGAGAGCTTGTCCTCGATGCGCACCGCCCTGGCGTGCGTGTCCAACTCGAAACGTCCGACGCGGATCAGGTCGGGCTTGGATTCCTCGAGCGTGAGCCGCGCGCGGCGCAACATCGCGCGCACGCGCGCCAAGAATTCGCGCAACGAAAAGGGTTTGGTGAGGTAATCGTCCGCGCCGACCTCGAAGCCCAAAACGCGGTCGGCTTCCTCCGCGCGGGCGGTCAGCATCAGCACTGGTACGGCGGCACTGGTGGCACGGTTTGTTGGCTGGCGCACGCGGCGCGCGACCTCGAGCCCGTCCAAACCGGGCAGCATCAAATCCAACACGATGAGGTCAAACGCCGTGCGGCGCGCGGCTTCCAAAGCTTCGATGCCACCGGTCTCCAAAGCAACCTCGTGCCCTTCGCCCTCCAGGTGGCGGCGGATCACAGTGCCCAATTCGGCTTCGTCTTCAACGACCAAAACCCGCGCCACAGGCCTCCTTTACGCAATACCGCTTCGCTGTTCTCATGAGCCGATTCTAGCGGTGCACATGACGGAATGCTGATGGCGCGTTCAACTTCACGTTGACCGAGCGGGTTTCAACCATTGCGGCTCAGCCGTTGCGGTCTAGCCGTTGAACATCTGCACCGCACGCAAGCCTCTTGCGTAACGCGCGTACGCAGCCTCGAGCGCGCCCGAAGCCGAGTGTGGCACGGGGCTCGAGGCGGGTTTGGTCGCGCCAATCGCCGCCGCCACATCCGTGTGCACGCCCGCGCCGACAAGCGCCAAAATCGCCGCACCGCGCGCGGGTCCTTCCTCAAGGTCAGGCTTGTGCAGCGCCTTGCCGAGCGCCGCCCCGGTCAAGCGCAGCCACAGCGGGCTGCTCGCGCCGCCGCCGACGGCGAGCAGCGAGGACACGTTGCACAGCGGTTTCATGACCTCCAGCGTGTCGCGCAAGCTGAACGCCACGCCCTCCAAAATTGCGCGTGTCATGTGCGCGCGGCCGTGCGACAGCGCCAGCCCCAAAAACGCGCCGCGCAGGTGTGGGTCCAGGTGCGGGCTGCGTTCGCCCGCCAGGTACGGCATGTACGTCACCCCGTCCGCACCGTCGCTCACGCCTTCGGCTTCGCGCATCAGGTCGTCGAACGACACGCCGCCCGCTTTGAGCCCGTGGTCGCGCCACCATTGCAAGCTGCCCGCCGCCGCGAGCGTCACGCCCAACAGGAAGTACCCGCCGTCGGCGTGGCAAAACAGGTGCACGCGCCCTTCGGGTTCGACCTTGGCTTCGGTCAACGGCGCGATCAGCACGCCGCTCGTGCCCAGCGACACGCTGCCAATTTCAGGCGTGGCGCTCGAGACGCCCAGTCCAATCGCGGCGCCTGCGTTGTCGCCAGCGCCCGCGACGACGGGAACGCCCGCAGGCACGCCCGTCTCGGCGGCGAATGCGGCAGTGACGCGTCCGATCACGGCGCTCGAGGGGTGCAGGGCAGGGAAGAGGCTGGGCGAAAGGTTCAGCGCACGAAGAATGTCCCCGTCCCAGCTTTGCGTGTGAATGTTCATCGCGCCGCAGCCGCTCGCGTCGCTCGGCTCGCCCGCGATCTCACCGGTCAGCATCAGGTTCAGGTAATCCTTCGGAAAGAGCACGTGCCGCACGCGCTCGAAGTGTTCGGGTTCCGCGTCGCGCAGCCAGAGCAGCTTGGGCAGTTGAAAGCCGGTCACGGCGGCGTTGCCCGTACGCGCGATCAAATCGGGCACCGCCGCCGCCCACACCGCGCATTGCACGGCGGTGCGTTGGTCGTTCCACAGCGGTGCTGGGCGAATCACATTCAGCTGCGCGTCCAAGAACACCGCGCCGTGCATCTGACCCGCCACGCCGACGCCGACCACCGCGTGCCCCTCGAGTTGTGCCATCAGTGCTGTGAGCGCGGTTTTCGTCCCCTCGAGCCAATCGCTCGGGCGTTGCTCCGTCCAACCCGGCTGCGGCGTGAGCAGCGGATACATCGCGTGTGCAGACGCCACGGTGCGCCCGTCCGGGGTGAGCGCCAACACCTTGACGCCGCTCGTGCCGAGGTCAATGCCGATGGTGACGGGGGACATGGGTGGGATTGTGACACGCGGGTTCAGCGCGGTGCTCACAGGGATGGGCTCGAGTGTGGTGGTTTGTGGATGGACTCCATTTGGTCCCCCTCCGCTGCGGCTCGAGGTGGACGTTGTGGATGCACCAGTTTCGAGCGAACACGTGTTCAAATCGGTTCTCGAGGGACGTTTCTGCGGCTCCCGCCGCAGTCGGGCGTAGCACTGCGATGCCCCTTCAAAACCCTGCTTGGTGATGGCTTGGTCTCCAGTTTGGCGTTTGGCAAAGGTTGCGTAGGGTGGGCTGTGCCCACGAATTTTGCTCGAGCCAAACCCAGTGGGTCTCGAGATTGACCCTGGTCCGCCCGTTCACCGCGGCGGGCTGCGCCCGTCTTCAACCTGGTGCAGATTGTGCACGGCAGCAGCTTGGCTCAGGGCACCGCGATTTTGTATCATCGCGCCATGGCAAAACCAGTCGTATGGAGCGCTGTCGCGGTGCTCGGCTTGGCAGTTTGGATCGGCGTCTCCAGCCGCGCGCAGGAAGCCACGCCGCTCATTCCCAAATTCGTGGATGAAACCGCCAGCAGCGGCGTGCAGAGCCGTTTTGACGGCGAGTGGGAGTACATGGTCGGCGGCGGCGTCGCCGTGACCGACTGCAACGACGACGGCTTCCCAGACCTGTACGTCGCGGGCGGCACGAACCGCGCGACGCTCTACCGCAACGTCAGCACGCGTGGCGGCGCGCTGCAATTCAAGCGCGACCCCGGCGCGCTCGAGTTGACCAACGTAACCGGCGCGTACCCGTTGGACGTGGACGGTGACGGGCGCATGGACCTTTTTGTTTTGCGCGTCGGCGAAAACGTGCTCTTTCGCGGCTTGGGCAACTGCCGCTTTGCCCGCGCCAACGAAGCCTGGGGCATCCAAGGCGGCGACGAGTGGAGCACCGCGTTCAGCGCGACGTGGGAGCGCGGCAATGCGTTCCCCACATTGGCAGTCGGCAATTACATTGACCGCGCACAGGTGGACGAGCCGTGGGGCAAGTGCGCGCCCAACGTCTTGCAACGCCCCGTGAACGCGAGTGCGCGCCGATACTCGAGTGCCGCACCGCTGAAACCCAGCTTCTGCTCGCTGTCCATGCTGTTCACCGATTGGAACCGCAGCGGGGCGCAATCCTTGCGCATCTCCAACGACCGCGAGTATTACAAGGGCGGTCAGGAGCAGTTGATGCGATTGGAGACCGGAAAAGCGCCCGCGTTCTACACAGCCGCCGAGGGCTGGCGCAAATTGCAAATCTGGGGCATGGGCATCGCCTCCGAAGACCTGGACGGTGACGGGTATCCAGAGGTCTACCTGACGAGCATGGCGGATCAAAAATTGCAAACGCTCGCCGCGCCGACCGTCACGCCCTTGACGCCCGCCTACACCGATGTCGCCTTCAAACGCGGTGTCACCGCGCACCGCCCGTACACGGGCGACACGACGCGCCCCAGCACCGGTTGGCACGCGCAATTCGCGGACGTGAACAACGACGCGCGCAGCGACCTGTTCGTCGCCAAGGGCAACGTCGCCAAGATGCCCGATTTTGCTCTTGCTGACCCGAACAACCTCTTGCTGCAAAACCCGGACAGCACGTTCCTCGAGGCGGGCGATAAAGCGGGCGTCGCCAGCACGAAGCGCGGACGCGGCGCAGCCGTCGTGGACCTCAACCTCGACGGACTTTTGGACCTTGTCGTCGTCAACCGCTGGGACAATGCAGAACTCTGGCGCAACACGGGCACGTCGCCCGCACAGCGCTGGGTGCAACTGCGCGTCAAGCAACCTGCGCCGAACGTGGATGCCATCGGCGCGTGGCTCGAGGTCAGGCTGGACGGCGGGCGCGTGCAACGTAAAGAGATCACCGTCGGCGGCGGGCACGCCAGCGGCGAATTGGGCTGGGTGCATTTCGGCGCGGGCAACGCCAAAACCGTGGAGGTGCGCGTGCAGTACCCCGGCGCGGAGTGGACGCCGTGGCAAGGCGTGAATGCGGACGCGTTCTCTATCCTCGAGCGTGGCAAAGCGCCGCAAGCGTGGACGCCCTCGAGGTGACCCGCTGTTGTCGGGACAAGTCCTGTCCGGTGCGGCGGTCGCTCGAGGATGGCGTGTGAACCACGCGGTCTCGAGCCCAAAACAGGCGTAGGGGCGTCCGGCCGGACGCCCCTGCCCCTACAGCGGGTCCGTATTTACATCTCGTTCGGCGCTTCGATGCCCAGCGTGCCCAGCGCGTCCTGAATCGCATCCGCCACCCGAGCCACGAGTGCCAAGCGCGCCTCGCGCAAGCCGGGCGGCGAGTAGAGGATGTTGGTGTCTGACTTGCCGTTCGCGTCGCGGTGGTTGTACCAACCGTTGAACGCCCCCGCAAGCTCTAAGGCATACGCGCACATCGGATGCGGGCTGTCCTCGCGGATGCACAGCGCCAAAACTTCCGGGTATTTCACGACGACCTTGGCAAGCTCCAACTCGAGACCCGTGATTTGCGTCCAGTCGGCTTCGCCGCTCAAGCCCTTCGCCGTGTACTCGCGTCCAATCTTGCGCGCGCGGGCGTGGGCGTATTGCACGACCGGCGCGGTGTCGCCTTGCAATGCGAGCGCCACGTCCCAACGGAAGTCAATTTGGCGCTCCGGGCTGGCTTTCAAAAACGCGAATTTCAGCGCGCCCAACCCAATAATGCGCGCGGTCGCCCCCGGATTCTCGAGGTCAGGGTTGGTGAGCGCGAGGGCTCGAGACTGGGCTTCCTGGATCACTTCGTCGGCGCTGACCGTGATGCCCTTGCGCCCGGACATCGTTTGCCCCTCGAGCAGCACGGTTTCGTTCGCCAAGTGGTGCAGGTTTTTGGCGTGCTCTTGCGCGTACTCGAGGATATTGAGCGACGCTTTGACGATGATCTGCTGCAAGCTCTGGCGGGCGTCAATCACGTTGATGGCGACAACACCGTGCGCGAAGCGCTTGGCGTCGTCCGCCGCTCCGTCGGGCGCAGTGGTGTACAACGGTTTCTCGAGTTGCTGCTCGGCAAAGGTCTTGAACTTCAAGCCCTCGAACAGCCCGAATTTCCAGTAGTGAAACCCAATGTCCTTCGTGACGTAGACGAACGTGCCGTTGGAGCGCACGAGCACCTTGTACGGTTCCTCCAATCCGGGTGCGAACGCGCTCACGTCAATGCCCAAGGTGCCCGCGTACTGCCCTTCGGTCGGGCGCAACAGGTACGGGCTGGTCTCGAGGATGTCGAGTGCTTTTTGCACGAAACCCGCGCCAACCACGTCAGACTCCCAGGTCAGCAAGTCGTACTCCACGCCCAAACTCTGTGCGGTTTGCAAGTGCGCGCGCACGACGCGTTCGATCACTGGGCGCAACTCGCCGCGCTCGAGGGCGTGCGTGACTTCGGCAATGCCCGGTTCGATCTGGAGTTTTTGCGGGCTGTCCTTCGGGAAGTCTTTGTGCAAACGCACGTACAACCCGCCCAGCCAGTGGTCGAATTTGGCGTCCAAGCTGTCCACTGGGAGCGCGGCGGCTTCTTGCGCGTAGACCTCGAGCCAGTCAGCGTCTTTGTTGTAATGCTGCGCGGCGAACAAACTTTCCGCCGCTTGCCGTCCGGTGTCGTCAATGTAGTTCTGGATCTCCACGGTGTAGCCGCTGGCGCGGTAAATGCGCCCGAGCGCGTCCCCGATCAGCGCGCCGCGGATGTGCCCGACGTGCCATTCCTTGTTGGGGTTGACGCTGGTGTGCTCGACGATGACTTTCTTGCCGACGGCTCGTGGGGTGTACCGGCTCGAGACGACATCCGCGACGAAGCCAGGCGCGTCCACGAAGAAATTCAGGTACGGTCCGACCGCCTCTGCTTTGGCGATGCCAGTGGGAAGTTCCACCCGCGCGGCAAGGTCCTTGGCGATTTGCGCCGGGTTTTGCCGCAATGCCTTGGCCAGCCCGAACGCGAGCGCGGAGCCGTAATCGCCGGGTTTGTCCGCGGGCGTTTCTTGGATGACCACTTCGGGCGCGACACCGTCGGGCAGGTGCATCGCACTGAGGGCAGTCTCGAGCGCGGTTTTCAGGGCGTGTTTGAGGTCGGACATGCGGGTGCCAACTCTACCAGGCTGCCCGTGCGTTCAGCCGCGACTCAGCCCCACATGACATTGACCTGAACCTCAACGTGCACAGTCTTGCAATGGACGCGATCTTCGAGCGCAACTACCGCGAGGCGTTGAATGCCCGCCTTCGTGATGCGTTGCACCGTTTGGAGCGCGGTGAGACGGACGCGCAACAACGCCTCGAGGATGCCATCGCCTCGATTCAAGCGCAGCGTTTCGGGATTCCCAAAAGCAGCATCACAACGCTGTGGACGCTCGAGCGTCGTGGTGGTACTGCTGTCGGACGCGCGAACGTACCTCCAAAGCACGCTCCAAGTTCAGCGCTTGGGTTTCGCCCTCCAGCGTCCTGACCTCATCCTCGAGTTTCTGCCAGTCGGACAGGGCTTGGTTCGGTTGGGCATGGCGGCGCAGTTCCAACAGGATCACCCGCGATTCGAACAGCAAGTCTCGGATGCGCTCCAGGTTCAAGCGCTCGAGTTCTGACCTGTGCCGTTCAAGTCCCTTTTGGTCGCCCGTCATCAGGGCGTCAGGGTACAGGGCGCACCGTCATAGAATCGTCAGGACGGCCACGGTTCAATGGCCTGACCGCAGGTTGACGCGAGCCTACGAAACTGTGCGGCGTGGTCAGCGTCATCATCGTCGCCCGTTCGCACCCAGACGCGCTTCGCCGCGCCCTGAGGAGCGTGCGCGCCCAGCGCGACGCGACTTGGGAAGCCGTCGTCGTGGATGACTCGAGCAATGCAGGCTTGATCCCCGTCGCGCGCGCCTTCGGCGACCAGCGCATCCGTGCGTACCGCAATCCCGTGCCAGGCGACGCGGTCGCCGCCCGCAACGCAGCGCTCGGGGTGGCGCGCGGCGCGGTCATCGCGCTGCTGCGCGACACGGACCATTGGACGGACGCCGCTCACCTGAGCCGCGTCTGCGCGTCGCTCAAGCACGGCGAAGCCCTCGTGCACCAAGGCGGTTGGCTCGAGTGCGAAGGCGAACGGTTCCCATACGCCCCAAGGCTGGAAGCGACGGCGCTGGACACTGGAAATCCGTTGCTCGAGAGCGCCCTCGCCTACCCAGCGGTGATGCACGACTGGCTGGGTGCCTTCGATGCGACGCTGCCGCACGGGTGGCTGTGGGACTGGTGCCTGCGCGTCGCCGCGCTCGGTGTGCCGCTGCGCAGCTTGGATGCCCTGAGCGTCGTGGCGCAAACCTCGAGCGACCTGACCGATCCGGCAGGGCACGCCCGCGATTTGGAGGCTCTGGCGCTCAAGCACGGCCTGCGCAATCCGCGCCCGAGCCACCCGTGGGCGCAACGCCACGCGCACGCCGCCCGCGAACCGAGCACGGCGACTTGACCAGCGCGTCCAGGCAGGACGCAGTGCTTCGGTGCGTCACCTTTAAACCTCCTACGGGCGAGACTCGGGTTCTGGTCGCGGTACGGGGTTTTCTCGAGAGCGACCTGTCACGTGGTCAGACTGCGGCACGACCCTGAGGGTTGCGATCAGCCCAGCATGGCTTCGCACCGTCGCTCGCGCCGTGGAAACTCGAATACCACCGAGCCGCTGACACGTGGACACCAACCCGCTGCGCAATGGGAAGCCAACCCCGGCTCGAGGCCACGTTTCACCGCAACGCGCTACACTCGCAAGACGTATGAAACCCAAGAACGAATGGTTGGCGAACGATTACCGGTCGGCGCTGTCCAAATTCCCTGAACGCAAATTCCTCTTCGCCAGCATGAGCGGCATTGACCCCGACCCCGTGTACACCGCCGAAGACGCCCAAACCCCACTCGAGATGCCGGGCGAGTACCCGTTCACGCGCGGGCTGCAAACCAGCGGCTACCGCGCCAAGCTCTGGACGATGCGCCAATTTGCGGGGTTTGGCAGCGCGGAGCAGACGAACGCGCGCTTTCACAAACTGCTCTCGGCGGGGCAGACTGGGTTGTCCACGGCGTTCGATTTGCCGACACTGATGGGCTACGACAGCGACCACGCGTTCAGCGTCGGAGAAGTCGGCAAGTGCGGGGTCGCCGTCTCGAGCCTCGTAGACATGGAGATACTCTTTCGAGGCGTCAATCTCGAGGCGGTCACGACCAGCATGACGATCAACTCGCCCGCCAGCGCGATCTGGGCGATGTATCTGGCGAACGCACAAAACCAAGGGTTTCGCCTCGAGAACCTGGGCGGCACGCTTCAGAACGACATCCTCAAAGAGTTCATCGCGCAAAAAGAATTCATCTTCCCACCAGAAGAGAGCGTCAAGCTCGTGATTGACACCTTCGAGTGGGGTCCGCGCCATGTCCCGAAATGGAACTTCATTTCGGTGAGCGGCTACCACATCCGCGAGGCGGGCAGCACCGCCGTTCAAGAACTCGCGTTCACGCTCGCAGACGGCTTTCATTACATCGAAGAAGCCATCAAACGTGGTCTCCAAGTTGACGAGTTCGCGCCGCGCATCAGTTTCTTCTGGGACGTGCACAACGACTTCTTCGAGGAGATCGCCAAGTTCCGCGCCGCGCGGCGAATCTACGCCCGCGAGATGCGCGACCGCTACGGCGCCAAGAACCCGAAATCATGGATGCTGCGCACGCACGCGCAAACGGCGGGCGTCAGCCTGACCGCGCAGCAACCCTTGAACAACATCGCTCGAGTGGCGGTGCAAGCGTTGGCAGCCGTGCTCGGCGGAACGCAATCGTTGCACACGGATTCTTTCGACGAAGCCCTCGCATTGCCCACGGAGGAAGCCGCAACGATAGCCCTGCGCACCCAGCAGATCATCGCTTTGGAAAGCGGCGTGGCGAACGTCGTGGACCCGCTGGGCGGCAGTTACTACCTGGAAGCCATGACCGACCGCGTGGAGCGCGAAGCGATGGCGCTGATCACGCGCATCCGTGACTTGGGCGGCGTGACCAAAGCGCTCGAGGCGGGGTTCTTCGCTGCCGAGATCGGCGACGCCAGTTACCAGTACCAGCGCGAGTTGGACTCCAAGCAACGCATCGTCGTCGGCGTCAACGATTTTCAGGACGATGCGGGCGTCAACGTGCCGATTCTCTTGGTGGACAAAGAGGTCGAACGCGTGCAGCGCGAACGCCTGGCAAAGGTGCGGCGTGAACGCGACCCGCGCCGCCACAGCGAAGCGCTCGAGAGCCTGCGCCGCGCGGCGACGCTCGGGCAAAACACAATGCCCGCGTTCCTCGAGTGCGCGCACGCGTACGCCACGTTGGGCGAGCAGATGGACGTGTTGCGCGGTGTGTACGGCGTTTACGAGGAGCCGGTGACGATCTGAATTTGAATCGGCATAATCTCGAGCCAAGTTTGCAAGTGCCTTTGAGCGAGGTGCATTGGTTTTTCATTGAAGATTATTTCGACGGACCAATCTCCGGCTTGGCGCGCTGGCGTGGGCAAACCGTGGCGTTTACTTGCTTTGCCGACGATTTTCCCGATGAGCACATGTATGTGTTCACATTGCACGCCTTGAATGACGCAGAACTCAAGGAGGAATTGCGTATTAAAGAGAAATTCGAGAAGATGGTCAGCACACATTGGTCTTTTGATAAAACTGGGCAACCCTTGCCGCGCATCTCACAAGATGCTGAATCGCAGAAACGTTTTTACATTGAAGAACCGCAGCGACGGCGCACGCGCCTGCATCCATTCGACTGCCCGGTTCTCGCGTGGTTTGATGTCCGTGACGGCTCGAGAAAAACCAGGCAGTCACCTCGAGCCCCCTGAATTCTGACGCAAGGGACTTCGCGGTTCAATTGTTGGGTGGTGGCGCGCAACTGCCGCGACGCAACAACGTGCCCGGAAACCGCTGCCGCACGACCCGAGTCAAGTCCCTGGATTCGATGGCTCCAATCACGATCTCCACGGCTTTCAACCCCATCGCTTCGACTGGCTGCGTGATGACATCCAAGGGCGGTGTGACCAAGCTCGTCCACGAGTAGTCGTCGAAGGTCAGGAACGACACGTCGTCGGGGATGCGCAAGCCCAGTTCGCGGATGGCGCGGAATGCGCCCGCTGCTTCGTTGCCGGTCATTGAAAAAATCGCGGTGGGCGGCGTGGGCAAGCGCATTAACTCGAGGGTTCTGCGGTACGCGCCTTCTTCGCTCAAGGTCGTGCCGCGTTGGTACTCGGGCTCGAGGGGCAAGCCCAGCCTTTGCATGACTTTGGCGAAGGCTTGTCCGCGCTCGTCTTGCAGGCGCTCCGCGTCGAACACGGTGAGCGGCGCGATGCGCGCGTGCCCGAGGTCGCGTAGGTACGTCAAGCCTTGTTCCACGCAATGCTGGTTGTCGAGCATGACGTGTCCGAATGGGCTGTCCTTGACGAAGTGGTCAATCTCCAAGATGTATGTTCCCTGCTCGTGCAATCGTTTTAAATACTCGAGGTTTCCAGAGCCGAACGCGGAGCGCACGATCAAGCCACTGACGCGCTGCCCGTGGAACATCCGCAGATTCTCGAGTTCAAGGTCGCTGTCGTATTCGTTGTCTGCGACGATCAGCGCGTACCCCCTGGCGTGCACGGCTTTGGCGATGGTGCGCGTGAGTTCCGCGAAGAAACCTTCGATGATGTTGCCGACCATCAAGCCAACGGTGAGGCTGTGCCCGCGCCGCAACGCGCCCGCCGTGCGGTCGGGTTCGTAGTTCAAGGCTTGAATGGCGTCTTGAACCCGCTCGAGGGTCGCGGGCGTCAGCAAATGCGGTTCGTGGATGGCGCGTTTGGCCGTTGTCGCGGACACGCGGGCGCGTTTCGCCACATCGTGAATCGTGGTCACAGCAGCAGTGTAACGCTCGAGGAATCTGGGGCGTGCGCAAATCGCGGTGGTCTCGAGGGGTGCAGGAGTTCTCGAACGCGGACAGAATACTTCTCGAGACCGCGTGGTCATCGCACCAACCGTAGGGGCACAGTGCACTGCGCCCCGTGCGCCGCGTTGTGCCCTTCAACCTTTTGGGTTTAACGCGCACCTCGTCCCAACTCAGCAAGTCGAAACCAGCGGCTGCTCGGGACAGCATGTGCGCTACAGCCAGCGTTGCCCAAACGAATTTCGGTCCGCATTCAACCTGTCCGCCATCGCTGCGTTCCCCTCAATCGTCGATGACTTGCAACACGATTTTGCCGCGCGTGTGACCGGTCTCGGAAAGCCGCAAGGCCTGCTTGACCTCACCCAGCGGCAACACGCTCGAGACGTGCGGGTTCAATTTGCCTGCGTCCACCAACGCGCTGATCTCACGCAATGTCCCCGCGTTGGGTTTACAGAACGCCCGAGCGACGTTGATCCCCATTGCTTGCCCTGCGCCTTCGGCTGGGAATGCCACGGCCGTCACCAGGAAGCCGCCCCGTCTGAGGGTGTGCAGCGCCCGCTCGAACGTGTCCCCACCGACCGCGTCGAAGACCACGTCAACGTCTTTGACGACCTGTGCGAAGTCTTGCTGCGTGTAGTCAATGAATTCGTCCACGCCCAATTCCTTGACAAACGCCTCGTTGCGACCCGACGCCACGCCGATGACGTGCGCGCCTTTTGCCTTGGCGAGTTGCACGGCGAGCGAACCCACGCCGCCCGACGCGCCGGTGATCAACACGCGTTGTCCACTCGCCAACTGTGCAACGTCAAACATCGCCTGCCACGCGGTGAGCGCACCGAGCGGAACGGCTGCCGCGCGCTCGAACTCGAGGCTGCGCGGTTTGGGCGCGAGGTCGCCCTGTTGGGCGATGGCGTACTCGGCGAAGCCTCCAGCGGTGATGATGCCGTACACCGCGTCGCCTGGGTTAAACCCGCTGACCTCGTTGCCGACCTGCTCGACGGTTCCAGCGATCTCGCCGCCGAGCCGAATCGGCAGGTGCAGTCCCAGCCGTTCACCTGCGCCGTTGCGAATCTTCCAGTCCACCGGGTTGACTCCGGCGGCGTGGACCTTGACGAGAATTTCGTGTGCTTTCGGCTGTGGGCGTTCAACCTCGGTGAACTCGACCACGTCTTGGTTGCCGTATGCGTTGATGACGACTGCTCTCATGGGAACTCCTCGGGTGGATGGCGTGGCGGAGCGTTTCGCTGCTGATGAACTCGAGCCTCGAGCCGATGTGATGTCAGTGACTGACTTCGGTACTGTAAGCCGACCCAGCGGTGATGTCAATGGGTGACATCACCGGTCGCGGCGCGGTACAGTGATCGCATGGCCCGGTGGACGCCTGACGCCCAAATGCGACTCGCCCGAGCGGCACTCGACCTGTACGTCAATCAAGGGTTCGAGCCGACCACCGTCGCCGAAATCGCGGCTCAGGCAGGGCTGACCGAGCGCACCTACTTCCGGCACTTCGCCGACAAGCGCGAGGTGCTGTTCGTTCGATCCGCTGCCCTCCAGGCGCACATCGTCGGCGCGGTCATAAACGCATCTGAAACCGGGGCGATGGACATGACCGTTGCTGGACTGCGTGCAGCCGAAGATTTCTTCAGGGACAGCCGCGACTGGTCGCAACGGCGTCACCAAGTCATCAACGCGAACGCCAGCTTGCGGGAACGCGAACTGATCAAAATGGAGTCGCTCATGACCGCCATCTCAGCCGCGCTCGAGCAACGCGGCATCGACCACCTCCAGGCACGCTTGGCGGCGGAGGCGGGCGTGGTCGTCTTCCGGCAGGCGTTCGAGGAATGGATCAACCAGCCCAACCCCGCGGATTGGACGGTCACGGTTCAACGGGTGCTGAATCAACTTCAGCAGGTGATCGCACACCGCTGATGTTTTGGTTTCGTTCAACCAACGCATTGCAGTTGTGCAGCAAGTGTCGGATGGGCTCGAGCGGCAAAGCCACAGCCCTTGCCCCAGTCTTCTTGGCGCGCCGCGACCAAAAAGCCGCCCAATGTTTTTTCCACGGTCCGTTGCTTGTCTGCGCTGATCCACACCCCTCGAAGAAGGCGCTCGCTCGAGCCTCGTTGACCCAAATCTTGTCACCTGTAAATCTCGTGCGATGCCGTCCCACTCAGGCTCGAGGCGCTCTGCACTCCGTGGGTCACCCTGCGAAACGGTAGGGGGCTTTACAAAGCAGGGCGAGTCTTGTACAGTCCTGGTCACGTGACCATTTAAGGGCTCGAGCGGATTTTCTGGTGCTCTATCAGAATTTCGCTCGTAAATTACCGCCTACTTCATTTGCTGAATACAAATGGACACGTGTCCATTTGCCGAATTTTTCACACCAACAGATTTTGCACTCGAGGAGGTGCACAGGCACGCAACAACGCAGGTCCGCACTCGGTTCATTTCGGCTTTCAAACGGAGGAGACCCCATGAACAGAACCAAACTCTTGCTCGGCTCGGGCGTATTGGGCGCAGCCGCACTCGTCGCAGCGACGCTCGCCAACGCGCAAGGCACGACCACGCTGACCATCGCCACCGTCAACAACCCGGACATGGTGACGATGCAAAAACTCAGCACGGAATTTGAAAAAGAGAACCCGACGATCAAATTGAACTGGGTGATCCTCCCAGAAAACGAACTGCGCCAGAAGGTCACGACCGACATCGCCACGAAAGCTGGCACGTACGACGTGCTGACCATTGGCACGTATGAAACGCCAATTTGGGGCAAGCAGGGCTGGCTTGCACCGATGGACAACCTGCCCGCGGGTTACGACTTGAACGACGTGCTGGCGCCTGTGCGCGCTGGACTGTCCTCGGGCGGCAAGCTGTACGCTTTGCCGTTCTACGCGGAAAGCTCCATGCTGATGTACCGCAAGGATTTGTTCGACGCCGCCAACATTCGCATCTCGCAGAACCCCACGTGGACGCAGATATCTGCCGCCGCCAAGCGCTTGCACAACCCCAAGAACGGCGTCTACGGTATTTGCTTGCGCGGACTGCCCGGCTGGGGCGAGAACATGGCGTTCTTGACCACGCTGATCAACACCTACGGCGGACGCTGGTTCGATGAGAAATGGCAACCGCAATTGACCAGCCCGGAGTGGAGGCGCGCGATTGCGTTCTACGTGGACCTCGTCACCAACTATGGCCCTCCCGGCGTGACCAGCAACGGCTTCACGGAAAACCTGACCCTGACCAGCGAAGGCAAGTGCGCGATGTGGATTGACGCCACCGTCGCCGCTGGGTTCCTCGCCAACCCCAAGACCTCGAAGGTCGCCACGAAGATGGCGTGGGCGAAATCGCCGACCGCGGTCACGCCCAACGGCGCGAACTGGCTGTGGAGTTGGGCGCTCGGCATCCCCAGCAGCAGCACGAAAGTCGCCGCTGCCAAAACCTTCGTGACCTGGGCGACGAGCAAGGCATACATCAATTTGGTTGGCAAGACGAACGGTTGGGTCTCCGCCCCTCCCGGCACGCGCGCCAGCACCTACGCCAACCCCGACTACCAGAAAGCCGCGAGCTTCGCGCCGACGGTGCTGGCTTCGATCAACAGCGCCAACCCCAACCGTCCCACGCTGAAACCCGTGCCGTACACGGGCGTGCAGTTCGTCGGCATCCCGGAGTTCCAAGCCATCGGCACGCAGGTCGGGCAGTTCATCGCGGGCATCGTCGCCAAGAAAACGACGCTGGACGAGGGCTTGCGCCAAGCCCAAGCCAGCGTGCTCAAAACGATGACCGAAGCGGGCTACATCAAATAAACCCCACGTGAACGCAGGGGTTGCTGGGAGGCAGCCCCCGCCCCTTGAGGCGACTCAACGACAATCTCGAGGACAGTACAGCTCGAGTCAGACATCCATAAATTCAGATGCTCGAGAACCAACGCTCGAGATTTCCGATCCCCAATTTTTCAAATCACCTCGAGACCCGCTCGAGACCGCCCACGACGCAGCCACACAGGTTTCTCGAGGAGCCGCATGGTGACCACGCCGCCCGCCGCCAGACCGCGCGCCAAGCAAGGCTCGAGACGCGTTCCGACGCCGCTCTTGCTCGGACCTGCGCTGGTGTTTTTGATCGTCTGCACGCAAGTGCCGTTCGTGATGACGATCTACTACTCGCTCCGGCGCTTTTCGCTGTTGAACCCGGACAACCAGAGTTTCATTGGGCTGGGCAACTTCGTTTCCCTGGTCACCGACCCAGTGTTTCAACGTTCTCTGCTGAACACGCTCGTGCTCGTGGGTTCCGTGCTGATCGTGACGCTGATTTTCGGGCTGGCGTTTGCGATGCTCTTTCACCAGCAGTTCCCAGGGCGTGACCTCGCGCGGACGCTGGTGATTTCGCCGTTTTTCGTGATGCCCGTGGTCACGGCGCTGATCTTCACGAACATGCTGATGAACCCGGTGTACGGCTTGTTCGCGTGGGTCGCGCAACTCTTCGGGCAAACACCCGTGGATTGGTTTGCGACCTTCCCGATGCAAAGCATCGTGGCGATGGTCTCCTGGGAATGGATTCTGTTCGCGCTGTTGATCCTGCTGACGGGTTTGGCAAGCCTGCCCAGTGACGTGCTCGAGGCGGCAAAACTGGACGGCGCGACCGCGTGGCAGGAGTTCCGGTTCGTGATCCTGCCGCACCTGGCGCAGACGATCAGCGTCGTCGTCATGCTCGAGAGCATTTTCCTCTTGACCGTGTTCGCCGAAATTTACGCCAGCACCAGCGGCGGACCTGGGCTCGAGACGACGACATTGCCGTACCTGGTCTACATGAAAGCCTTCGGGGAGTACAGCATCGGCGGCGCGTCGGCGGGTGCCATCCTCGCCGTGGTGCTCGCCAACATCGTCGCCGCGTTCGTGCTGCGCTCCATCGCCCGCAACCTGCAAACGCCGAAGGTGAGCGCATGACCGCCGCCACGCCAGCCATCCCTCGAGCCAAGCGCCATGCTCGAGGTCCACGCCAGCGCTGGGACCTCACCGCGCTCGCCATGCTGATCGCGCTCGTCATGTTCTTCCCGATCCTGTGGATGATCCTGACAGGCTTCAAAAGCGAACAAGACGCCGTGAGCATCCCGCCGAAACTGTTCTTCACCCCAACCCTCGAGAGCCTGAACGAAGCCCTGACGCGCAGCGATTACGGGAGGCACACGTTCAACTCCATCTTTTCCGCGATTGGTTCCACGATTCTGGCGCTGCTGCTCGCGGTTCCGGCGGCCTACGCCTTGGCGTTCTACCCAACACGGCGCTCCAACGGCACGCTGCTGTGGATTCTGAGCACGAAGATGCTGCCGCCCGTCGGCGTGGTCATCCCGATCTACCTGATCTTCCGCGACCTGCGCCTCTTGGACAACATCATCGGGCTGACCTGGATGTACACCGTGATGAACCTGCCCGTCGTGATCTGGACGCTGTACGCGTACTTCAAAGAACTCCCTGAAGAAATCTTCGAAGCCGCCCGTGTGGACGGCGCGAACACCTGGCAAGAACTGACCAAGCTGCTGCTGCCGCTGTCCCTGCCCGCCATCGCCAGCAGCGCGCTGCTCGCCGTGATCTTCGCGTGGAACGAAGCCTTCTGGAGCCTCAACCTGACCTCGAGCAACGCCTCGCCCTTGCCGGTGTTCGTTGCGTCGTTCAAAACCGCCGAAGGGCTCTACTGGGCGAAGATGTCCGCCGGGGCGACACTGGCGATTCTGCCCGTGATGGTGCTCGGGTGGTTGGCGCAACGGCAACTCGTGCGCGGACTGACATTGGGGGCGGTCAAGTGAAGCAGGGACTCGAGGGGATTATGCCCGAGACCCATTGGCTCGAGATGCCGCAATCATTCACAGCGGTCAACGGTGCAACGGCGCACACGAACCGTCGTGTAGGGGCGCAGCATGCTGCGCCCCTACGCAGGCAACCGAGAACGCGACGCTTGCAATTTCGTAAAAACTTGAGCAGTGAAGCTCGAGATGGACGGGGGGATCAGTGATGGCATCATCAACCATGCGCGCCGCGACGATCCTCGAACCGCACCGATTGGAGATGCAAGAACTTCGCGTGCCCGAAGCGGGTCCGGGCGAGGTGCGCGTACGCGTCGCCGCCACGGGCGTCTGCGGCACGGATTTGCACCTCTACGGCGGGCATTTCGATCCGGTGTTTCCGCTGACGCCCGGTCACGAAATCGCGGGCGTCGTGGATCAAGTGGGCGCGAACGTGCGCGGTTTGCGCGAGGGGATGCGCGTTGCGCTGGACCCAGTGATCGCTTGCGGCGTGTGCCACCACTGCCGTCGCGGGATGCGCCACCACTGCGAGCATTACCAGGCGTTGGGTGTGACCCGAGCGGGCGGCTTCGCGGAGTACGTCGTCGCCCCTGAAGGCAATGCCTATCCCGTCGGGGACATGGATCTCGAGGTGGCGGCGTTCGCGGAACCCTTGGGCTGCGTCGCTTGGGGCATCAAGCGCTTGCGCCCGGAACCTGCGAGCAAAGCCTTGCTGTTCGGCGCGGGTCCGATTGGCTTGCTGCTGATGCAAGCGCTCTTGGCGAGCGGAGCCGCCGAGGTCACCGTCGTCGAACCGAACGCGACGCGCCGTTTGCTTGCCAAGGAACTCGGGGCGAAACTTGCCCTCGAGCCGCACGCGGGTTTGGGCACGGAACTGCGCGACCTCGAGCCGTATGGGTTTGATATTGTGACCGAGGCAACGGGGGCTCCCAAGGTCATCGCCGCGCTGCCGCAGTACGCCGCGCCTGGGGGCAAAATCTTGTACTACGGCGTCGCCCCAGACGATGCCCGAGTCGAAATCAGCCCGTATGACGTGTTCCGCCGCGATTTGACGATCCTCGGGAGTTTTTCGCTGCTGGGCACCGTGCCCGAGGCGTTGGCGTGGCTCTCGAGCGGACGCGTGCGGGTGAAACCGATCATCTCGCACCGCTTGCCGATAGAAGATTTGCGCCTCGCGCTGGAGTACAAGGACCATCCCGGCATGAACGGGTCACAAAAAGTCTTGATCGTGCCGTAAGCCGTACCATCTCGAGCGTATCGAACACGTCTCGAGCCAGCAGTGCTTGTGCCTCGAGTTTTCACCCACAAGGAGCCCTGTGAGCGCCCCGAATTTTCGCTTGGACAATCACATCGTCATCGTCACCGGAGGCGGGCGCGGTATCGGTTTAGAGATTGCGCGTGCCATGCGCGGTTCTGGCGCGCACGTCGTCATTGCCGAAAACGACCCTTCAAGTGGGCAGGAAGCGGCTCGAGAACTCGAGGGTACGTTCGTTCAAACCGACGTAACCGATTCCTCGAGCGTGCGCGCGATGGTGGACGCCGTGGTCGCCAAACACGGACGCATTGATTGTATCGTCAACAACGCGGGCATTTGCCGCAACACGCCCTCGGAAGAGGTCAGCGACGACGAATGGCGCTTGGTCGTGAACGTGGACTTGGACGGCGTGTTTCTGTGCTGCCGCGAGGTCGGAAAACAAATGCTTTCTCAGGGCTCCGGGAGCATCGTCAACATTGGCTCGATGTCTGGGATTATTGTGAACCATCCCCAGCCGCAAGCCGCGTACAACGCCGCGAAAGCGGGCGTGATTCACCTCACGAAATCCTTGGCGGGCGAGTGGTCGCCGCGCGGCGTGCGCGTCAACGCCATCAGCCCTGGGTACATCGCCACCGCGATGACCAAGCTCGGGGCGGAGAACCCCGTGTGGCGCGAGGCGTGGCTGCGCGGCACGCCAATGGGTCGCCTCGGGGAACCGCACGAAGTCGCGGCGGTCGCCGTGTTCCTGGCATCGCCCGCCGCGAGTTTCGTCACGGGCAGCAACGTCGTCGTGGACGGCGGTTACACCGCATGGTAGGGGAGATGCGCGCGGCGGTGATGCACGGCATCCGCGACGTGCGCCTCGAGACTCGAGGGGTGCCCGTGCCCAAGCACGGCGAAGTGTTGGTCCGAATCTCGAGGGTCGGTGTCTGCGGCAGCGACGTGCATTACTTCGTGGACGGCAAGATTGGTCCGTATGTCGTGAACGCGCCGATCATCTTGGGGCACGAATCCTCGGGTGTGGTTGCCGCTCTGGGCGAAGGCGTCTCGAGCCTGCGGGTTGGGGATCGCGTGTCCCTCGAGCCGGGGTACACCTGCCGCACCTGCTACCACTGCAAGCGCGGACGCTACAACCTCTGCCCGAACGTCACCTTCATGGCGACGCCTCCCGTGGACGGCGCGTTCGCGGAGTTCGTCGCGTGGCCCGCCGATTTCGTCTTCAAGATTCCAGACACGATGAGTTTGGACGCCGCTGCCCTGCTCGAGCCATTGGCGGTCGGCGTCTGGGCGGTGCAACGGGCGGGCATTGGCATGGGCAGCAGCGTCGCGGTGTTCGGCGCGGGACCGATTGGGTGCACGACCTTGCAAGCAGCAAAAGCGGCAGGCGCGACGACGATCATTGCCGTAGACCTCGAGGAGTTCCGCCTCGGGTTGGCCCGCAAACTCGGCGCGACGCACACGATCAACGGGCGTGATGGAGATGTGCTCGAGCAAATCCGCGCCATCACCACGCCGCTCACCGGCTTGACTGGCTCGAGCGCCGGGGTGGACGCCGCCTTCGAGACCGCTGGCTCGCTGCCGACGTGCCGCATGGCAATCGAAGCGACGCGCTCGGGCGGCGTGGCGGTGCTCGTCGGCTTGCCCGCCGACCCGCTGGTCACGCTGGACATCGTGGCGGCGGCATCGCGCGAGGTGGACATTCGCGGGCAGTTCCGCTACGCGAATTGCTACCCGGCGGCATTGGCGTTGGTCGCCGCTGGACGTGTTGACTTAGACGCGATGGTCACGCACCGGTTTGCGCTGGATGATGCACAGGCGGCGCTCGAGTTTGCGGATCGGGAGAAGCGCACTTCGATGAAAGTCATGGTGGAAGTCACGCCGTAAATCGTGCTCGAGAACGACGCATGGTTTGCGTAGGGACAGGGGTCGCGCACATGCGCGCAATCATCGCTGTCCCTGTCCGGTGCGACAGTAGTTTGAGAAAATGCCGTGGTTCAACGGGTCTCGAGTATCCCATTCGTTTCGATTGTCTTTTGCGCAAGTCCGACCTGCAAAGCTCGAGATGGCAATGAGGTCATTGTGGAGAAGCGGCACGACCTCTGCGGACGGGGACGAGCCCCGTCCCTGCATTTAATCCTTGCAAACCCTCGAGTCAACACACGTTCACCCGCGTCCAGATGGGCGATAATGCCGCTCAATGCGTCCGCTGAAACTGTCTGTGTCGGGCTTTACCTGTTTCAAAGAACCGCTCGAGGTGAGTTTTCAAGACCTCGAGTTGTTTGCGATCATCGGGCAGACCGGCAGCGGCAAATCCAGCCTCTTGGACGCGATGACCTATGCACTGTTCGGGGAGACGCCGCGCCTGGGCAGCAAGGGGCTCGAGGCGTTGGTCAGCTTGGGCGGGAACAGCATGTACGCCAGCCTGGAGTTTGAAGCCTCCGACGGGCGCGTGTACCGCGTGACGCGCACGTGGAGCAAGCGCGCGGCGGAGAAGCAATTGCGCTTTGACCGCGTCGAGGGCACGCGCACGGTCACGGTCGCGGAGAGCGTCAAGGTCAAGGACGTGGAGTTGGCAATCGAACGCGTCGTGGGCTTGGACTTCGCCAGCTTCACCCGCGCGATTCTGCTGCCCCAAGGCGAATTTGACCGTTTTCTGCGCGGCAACGCCACCGAGCGCCGCGATCTTTTGAAAGGTTTGCTGGGGCTCGAGCGGATCGAGGCGATGATGCGCCGTGCTGGGGAAATTGCCCGCGAAGCGCGTGCACGGCTCGAGGCGCTGCAAGCGTTAATTTCCGATGCCGCCGGGGTCACACCCGAAGCCTTGGAGGTGCAGCACCAAGGGCTCGAGGAGACGCGCCAGCGGTTGCGGGTGTTGCTCGAGACCTTGCGGGCACATGGCGAGCGTGTAGAGATGCAGCGCGCGTTGGCGCGGCTTGGATCGGAACTCGCAGGCGCGACGCGCGACCTCGAGACCTGGCAGGCGCGCTCGGGTGAAGCCGGTGCTGCCCGTGAGCGCGCGGGCACCGCGCGACGCGTCGCGGGCGTGCTGCCGCTGATTGCTGTTGTGGAGCGCGCATCGAAGCTCGAGGACGCCGCGGGCAAAGATGTGGCGGCGCGCGAGGCGCGCATGAACGCGTTGCGCTCCCAGCACGAGCGCGCGCTTGAATTGCAGCAGCGCGCCGCCCAAGACGCGCTCGAGGTCGTGGATTTGGACGTGCAAATCGCGGGGTTGAACACCGCGCGTCCCGTCGCGGAGCGCTTGCGCGCGGTCGGCGGAACACTGGCGGACGCCGACGCACGCCAGCGCTGGGACGAAACCAAGTACGCGCAGCTCGAGGCGCTGAAAAACTCGATGGCACTGCTGAAGCGTTTGCACAAAGATGCCCGTGACCTCGAGACTGAGCGCAAACGCGGCGAGGACAGCATCCAGAAAGCAACGGACGCGCTCGAGACGATTGCGGCGAACCTCGACGCGCTGAAAACCCAGGGCAAAGCCAGCAGCGACGAGGAGAAGCGGCTCGAGGCAGCGCTCGCAGAGGCGCGCCGCAGCGATCTCGTCGCGCAGGTCGTTGACAGGTTGCAAGTGGGCGATCCCTGCCCCGTGTGTGGTGAACCGCTCGCGGTGCTGCCGGACGTGGCTGCGTCCAAGGTTTCCAGCCTCGAGGCAGCATTGAAGACTGCGCGGGAGACCTTGACGGAGCGGCGCAGCCAGTACCGTGCGGAGCAAGAAAAACAAAAGAACGCCACCGCGCAACTCGAGACCCTGCGCGCAACGTTGACGCAGAACGCAGAGCGCCGCGAGGCAGTGCAAGCCGAACTCGAGACGCTGCAAGCCGAATTTCGCGCCGCGTTGGGTGACGTGCAAGACCCTGTAAGCGCCGTGCAAGAAGCCCGAGGAGCGCTCGTCGCGGGGCTCGCAGCGGAACTGCACGCCCTCACGGGCGGCGCGGACATTGACGCGGGGCTCGTGCAACTCGGCAAGCGCAAACGGCAGTTGGAAGACGCCAGCCGCGCGGCAGACAAGGCGCTGGCGGATGCGGGCGCGGCGATTCTCGCGGGCACGGCGGCGCTCGAGGCGGCGACAGCGCAACTCGAGGTCAACCGTGAGGCGCTCACAGTAGCCCATGCAGAGTTGGACGCGGCGCTTGAGGCCGCTGGGTGCGCCAGCGCTGACGAAGCCCGCGCGGGCGCGTTGCCCGAAGCCGAGATCAGCCGCTTGGAGCGTTTCGAGCGCGAGTACAGCGCGCAATTGCACGCCCTCAAAGAGCGCGCCCTCGAGTTGAAAACGCAGTTGAACGGGCAAACGCCGCCCGCCCCGCACGACCTCGAGGCGCTCGAAGCCCACTGGCGCGACCTCGAGCGCGAACGCACGGCGTTGATCGCCAGCGAAGCCCGCATGCAGCAAGTCATCGCGGACTTGCAAACCAAACTGCGCGACAAGAACCGTTTGACCGCCGAAGTTGCTGGGCTCGAGACCCGCTATGACGTGTACGCCGCCCTCAGCAACGACCTCAAAGGCAACCAATTTCAGGATTATTTGCTCGCCCAGGTCCAACGCGATCTTTTGGAGCGCGCCAGTGCCGTGATCCGCGAAGTCACGCACGACCGTTACACGCTCGCCCTCAGGGACAACGAATTCTGCGTTCTGGACGCCTGGAACGCGATGGAGCCGCGCAGCGTGAAGACGCTGAGCGGCGGTGAGAGCTTCATCGCCAGCTTGTCCTTGGCGCTCGCGCTCTCCGATTACCTGGCGGGCAGCAAAGCCTTGGGCGCGCTGTTCTTGGACGAGGGCTTCGGCACGCTCGACAGTGAAGCCCTGGACGCCGTGACGGGCGTTTTGGAGACTTTGAACACGCGCGGACGCACGGTCGGCGTCATCACCCACGTCTCGAGCCTCGCGGAACGGCTGCCGAACCGCTTGATGGTGGAAAAAGCCCAAGGCTCGAGCCGGGCGTACTGGACGGATTGACACGGGTGGGCACTTGCAGCTTGGGCTCAAGCCCGAGCGCTTGGGGTGAAGCGTTCAGGAGACCGCTGGCATCAACAGGGCGGTGCACATTCTCCGCCAAATGGGCTGACCCGGTGTCGAATCCTGTACCAGGATTTAGCATGAAGTGTTTGCGCTCGGAGAGTCGGAGCGCAGAATGAATCTGTCGAGGGTCGCATTCATTCGAGGCTTGCATCACCGTCGCAACGCTCGAGGGACTTGCTGGAACGCACCAAGGGCTCGAGATTCTTGATTCGCGTCAATGCGGAAGAAAAACCCCGTCAGAGACGGGGCTTTGCGCTGGTGGGCCGTGTTGGACTCGAACCAACAACCCGCTGATTAAGAGTCAGCTGCTCTGCCAGTTGAGCTAACAGCCCGCGCGGACAGCGCACAGAAGCTTAACGGTTCATCGCAGGGCTGTCAAGTAAAAGCTCGAGGGGCTGTCTGGCCCCTCGAGTCAATCGCATCTTCGCGTTATTGCGGCGCGCTGGCGTTCGGCGTTTCGCCTTCGGCGGCGGGCACTGCGTCTGCAGCAGTGTCCACGGCATCGTCCGCATCGTCGTCGTCATCTTCCTTGAGCGGTTCCAGACCGGCTTTCAGTTGCAGGCTGGCGGCCTTGGCGGTTGGCGCGACGAGCATGTTCATGTCCATGCCCATCATGTTCGGCGCGCTCTCCACAATCGCGTACTCGCCCAGGGAAGCAACCGCACGCTTCAGCAGGGCTTCGCCCAGTTCCGGGTGGGTGCGCTCGCGGCCACGGAACATGATCGTGATCTTGACCTTGTGCCCGTCCTTCAAAAAGCGCTTGACGTGGTTGAGCTTCGTGTCAAAGTCGCCACTGCCGATTTTGATGCGCAGCTTGATGCTTTTGACTTCTTGGGCACGGGCGCGTTTGCGCGCCTCTTTTTCGGCTTGTTGCGCCTCGAAGCGGAACTTGCCGTAATCGAGCAATCGGCACACGGGCGGCACGGTGTTCGGGGAAACCATCACCAAGTCCAGGTTTTTCTCCTGGGCCATACGCATGGCGTCTCGGGTGTCCACGATGCCGACTTGACCGCCCACGTCGTCAATCAGACGCACTTGACGGACCCGGATTTGCTCGTTGATCTTATGGTCTTTTGCTACAGTCACCACCTCCGCGTGGTCGTCAGTCGCCCCACGGCTCTACATCACCACGGTTCTCCATCACCGAGCGCTGACCCGCCCACTATAGCCTGTTTCGCGCCTAAGCTTCTTGGCGCAGTCCCACACTCGCGGCGTGACGGTGACTCGAGCCAAGCCGCTCCTCGAGCGGCGTGGGCTTTTTGTGACTTCGGTGGGCTACAGTGGCAAGCGCACCAAATCAAGAGGAGGTTCACCATGTGGCCATTCGGGAAAAGCACGCAGGCGCGGGTCGAAGAGGAAATGAAGAAATACGGCTTTCTGGCCAACCAACCCCTGACCGTCACCGAGCGCGGCGGCACGGTGTACTTCAACGGCATCGTGGCTTCGGACAGCGCCAAGAAATTCTTGGAAGCCCTGCCGATGGGCATCGGCGGCGTCAAGGCAGTGGACACCAGCGGCGTGACGGTGATGCAGCCCACGCCGGACGTACCCGAGGTGCAACCGGTGGACGAAGCCGAGGTGCAAGCAGCCGTGGACTCGAGCGCCCTGGCCAAGAAGGTTTTCCGCGCGATTGACCAAAACGGCGAACTGACCGACGACCCAATCGACGTGCTGCAAAGCGGTTCTGGGATCGTGTTGCGCGGCGCGGTGGACAGCCAGCACGAGTACAACCTCGCGGTGCAAATTGCCGAGGGTCAAGGCGCGAGCAGCGTGGACGCCAGCGAACTGAAAATCGTCGAAGGTGCCAAACAAAAAGCCCAGGACGAGGTCAAAGCCGCTGTCGCCGCCAAGCCCGCGTTCGTCAACCGCCCGGACGAATGGCACATCGTCAAGCCCGGCGAGACGCTGTCGGGCATCGCGCAGGATTATTTGGGCGACGCCAGCAAGTACCAGGAACTCGCGCGCATCAACGGCATCAGCGACCCCAACCTGATTCGCGTCGGGCAAAAGATTCAGATTCCCCGTTGAGCGTTGACGCGCTCGAGCAAACCACCTCGAGCCGGTGAATGAACTGGCGGGGGCGCGTCACGCGCGTCCCCGCTGCGCGTTTCCCTCGAGACTTCCGGTACACTGCTTCCAACATGACCGCCGCGTTCGCGTTGTTGCTCGCGTACTTGATCGCTTCGGTGAGCATCGCCGTGCTGTACTCCAGCGCTCGAGGGGGCGACGTGCGCGCCGTGGATTTCGCTGGGGCGAGCGGCATGGGGCGGCGATTCGGTTGGCGCGTCGGCGTGGCGATTGCATTGGCGGACATCGTCAAGGGCGTGCTGGCGGCGCTGGTCGTGTGGTGGCTCGTGCCTGATTTGATCTGGTATGCCCCGGCGGTGGTCGCCTTGGGGCATTGCTATCCCGTGTGGCATGGCTTCAACGGCGGTCAGGGTTTGGCTCCGGGGACGGGCGCGTTGTTCGTCGCGGATTGGCTGACGGGCGTCGTCACGGTCGTCGCGGGCTTGGCGGTCATGGGCGTGCACCGCGCGTTCAAGCTCGAGCGCTTCGTCAAACTCGGCGCGCAGCCGACCAGCGGGATCGTTGCGCTGCCGATTATCTTCTTCACTGCGCTCGCTCGAGGGGGCGCGGTGGCAGGTTGGGGTGTGGCGCTGTTGGGACTGGTGTTGCTCGCGCGCGGCGTGCACGTGCTGCTCTCGCCGAAACCGGGTGCTCGAGCGTAAACGCACGCCCACACGTGCTCGAGATGCCGCGTCGGGGTTCGATTGAACGGCATGTGTAAGCTGGACGCATGGAAGGCACGATCCGCGTCACCGCCAGCGCCGCCAGCTCGATCACCGCCAAAGGTGTCACCCTGCACGTGTACGTGGACGCGGAACGCGCAATCTTTGGGAACGCGGCATTGGAGCAGAGCAAAGAGTTGCGCGACCTCACCGAGCGGCTGAAACGTCTTGGATTGGACGAAGCGCAGTTCAGCGTGCAAGGCGTGACGGTCAGCGGTCCCAGCGGCATGCTGAAAAGCTCCAAAGCGACGTTCCAGTTGCACGTCACCGAAACCAAACTCGAGCGCCTGCCCAGCGTCCTCGGTGCGCTCTCCGACACCAAGAATTTAGAAGTGCGACAGCTTGAATGGCTCTGGGACGAATTTGAAATGAGCGTGCCTTTGGCGGTCGAAGCGATGCGCAAAGCCAAACGCAAAGCCGAAGCGATGGCCAGCGCCATCGGCGTGCACGTGGTCGGGATGCTCAGCGCCAGCGACTCCTGGTCCCTGCCCATCAACCCAATGCGCTTTGAACCACCCAGCGCGCAGGCCATGATGCGATCTGCGAAGGCGAGCCCCCCGCTCGAGATTGGCGTGGAGTACCGCGCCACACAGCAGTTGGAGGTCACGGTCACCGCGGATTTCGCGGTGCGCAACGCTTGACCCTCGAGACTCGAGTGCATCGAGCCACACATGGTCGTAGGGGCGCAGCATGCTGCGCCCCTACGGTTGGGTAGCCCCACTTTCTCGAGCTGCTGCTGTTACTGACCCTGCCCGAGCGAGAACCCTGGTTCACCATCGAAGCTGCACAGGTTCTCTGTCTTGATGAAATCCAGCCCCAACCCCTCCACGCGCTCGAGCAGACGAATGATCTGCTTGTGGGTGATGCCAGCGGAGCCGTCCGCCATGAAACGGCAGCGCCAGTGGTCGGTGCAAAACGTTTCGGGCAACCCGCCGGGGTAGACCTTGACGCCTCGGTTCGTGACCATGTTCAAGGTCACGCCGTCGCCGTTCGCGCCTTCGACGCGCTTGCCCAGGTCGTCGGGCGAGCCGCGCCAGTGCAGGAACACGTCCACGCCGACGGTCTCTTTTTTGGCGGGCGGTTTGGGCGTCCACGATGAAGTCGCGGTTTCTTCGTCGGTGGCGTAGCTCACGGCTTTGAGTTGCTGCGGTTTCTGCCCGAGGCGTTCCACCACCGCTTGCGCGAACTCTTGGGTGCCGACCTTCTGCGTGCTGACGCCCTCTTCAAAAATGTCGTAGGTGTGGATGCCGTCTTCGATGGTTCTGAGCCAAGCGTTGTGCGCGGCTTCCGCCGCTTGCGCTTGCCCAAGGTGCACGAGCATCTGCACGCCGCCCAAGAACAATCCAGATGGGTTGGCAAGGTTTTGTCCAGCGCGGCGCGGGGCGGAACCGTGGATCGCCTCGAACATCGCCACGTGCTCGCCGATGTTGGCACTGCCCGCCAGCCCAACGCTGCCCGCAATTTGCGCGGCTACGTCGCTGAGGATATCGCCGTAGAGGTTCGGCATGACGATCACGTCAAAAGCTTCGGGCGTGTCCGCCATCTTCGCCGCGCCGATGTCCACGATCCAGTGCTCGTTCTCGAGGTCCGTGTACTCGGCGGCGATTTCATCGAAGACCTTGTGAAACAGTCCGTCGGTGAGCTTCATGATGTTGTCTTTGGTGAAGCACGTGACCTTGCGGCGGTTGTGCTTGCGTGCGTATTCAAAGGCGTAGCGCACGATTTTCTCGCAGCCGGGGCGCGAGATGATCTTCAAGCACTGGTAGACCTCGTCGGTCTGGCGGTGCTCGATGCCTGCGTACAAGTCCTCTTCGTTTTCGCGCACGATCACCAAGTCCATCGCTGGGTGCTTCGTGTCCACGAACGGGTGGTAACTGACGCACGGGCGCACGTTGGCGTACAAGCCCAAGGTCTTGCGCACGGTGACGTTCAGGCTTTTGAACCCACCGCCTTGCGGCGTGGTGATCGGCGCTTTGTAAAAGACCTTGGTGCGCCGCAAGCTGTCCCAACTCGAGGGTTCGATCCCAGCGGTGAGACCGCGTTTGTACACGGCTTCCCCGATCTCGATGGTCTCGAGGTCCAATTGCGCGCCCGCTTGCTCAAGGATGAACAGGCTCGCCCGCATGATCTCGGGGCCAATGCCGTCGCCGTATGCAACCGTGATCGGGGTCTTTGCCATACACAGCCTCCATGCCCGAAGCGGGCTCGAGTCAAATGTTGCGGGACAGGTTTTTGCGGCTCAGCGCGGTTGCTCGAGGTTCACTGTCCCTGCCCGAGCGAGAAGCCCGGTTCGCCGTCGAAGGTGCACAGGTTCTCGGTCTTGATGAAATCCAGCCCTTCGAGCGCGACGCGTCCCAGCAGGCGAACGATGTCCTCGTGGGACACGCTCAAGCCCTCGGGCACGGTGAAGCGTCCGCGCCAGTGGTCGGTGCGGAAGGTCTCCGGGAAGCCGCCGGGCCAGACCTTGACGCCACGGTTGGTAATCATGGTGAGTTTCAGGTGCTCGAGGTTGCAGCGCTGCAACTGAATCGCCAAATCCTCAGCTGTCGAGCCGCGCCAGTTGACGAACACGTCCACACCGACGGTTTCTTTGCGCGCGGGCAGGCGACGCTCGAGCTTCGCATGGGTCGGACGGTCCTGGTCGGTGGCGTTGTACGCCTGCACATGCAAGTGCTGCGGCGTGCGCCCGAGGTTCTTGATGACGGCGTCCGCGAACGCCTTCGTGCCGACCTTTTCCTTGCTCGAGGCGGGGTCGAAGATGTCGGCGGTGTGCACGCCCTCCTCGAGCGTGACCAGCCATGCGTTTTTGATGCGCGCGGCGATCTCCGGTTGACCGATGTGCACCAGCATCAGCACGGCGGCGTTGAGCAACCCCGAGGGATTGGCGATGTCTTGACCAGCAATGTCGGGCGCAGAGCCGTGCACCGCCTCGAACATGGCAACCTCGTCGCCGACGTTGGCGCTGCCCGCCAAGCCGACGGACCCCGTGACCTCGGCGGCGATGTCAGACAAGATGTCGCCGTACAGGTTCGGCGCGAGGATCACGTCGAAGCGCTGCGGGCTGTCCGCGAGTTTCGCCGCGCCGATGTCCACGATCATGTGGTCTTTTTGGATCTCGGGGTATTGCGTGCCCATCTCGTCGAAGACCTTGTGGAAGAGGCCATCGGTGAGCTTCATGATGTTGTCTTTGGTGATGCAGGTGACGCGCTTGCGCCCGTGGCGGCGGGCGTATTCAAACGCATAACGGACGATGCGCTCGGTGCCGGGTCGGGAGATCAGCTTCAAGCACTGCACCACCTCGTCGGTCTGGCGGTGCTCGATGCCCGCGTACAAGTCCTCTTCGTTCTCTCGGACGATCACGAGGTTAATGCCGCTGTGCTTGGTCGTCACGAAGGGCTCGAAGCTCTCGCAGGGGCGGACGTTGGCGTACAAACCCAGCGTTTTGCGGATGGTCACGTTGAGGCTCTTGTACCCGCCGCCTTGCGGCGTGGTGATCGGGGCTTTCAGAAAGACCTTCGTGCGCCGCAGAGAAGCCCAGCTGCTCGGTTCGATGCCGCTCGAGTGACCGCGCTCGTAGACGCTCTTGCCGATTTGAATCTCTTCAAATTCCAGCTGCGCGCCCGCGGCTTTCAGCACGGCGAGCGTCGCGCCCATGATCTCGGGTCCGATGCCGTCGCCGTGGGCGACGGTGATCTGCACGGCTTTGGCGGGAGTGGTGGCAGGCGGGGATTGCATTGTCATAACTGCGCTCCGTCTCTCTGAGTCAAAACTTGGACATGGGTACGGTTAACATCACGTGTTCAGCTCGGGCATGCGTAAAGCGTTGCGCGTCCAAGATGTTGACATGCAACTGCTGTCAACTTCAGGCTCGAGGTTGTTGCACTCGAGCGCGCACCATCGTACAGACTCCCCGCACATGCAGACCCCCTTGCCGGTTCACGGTCTTTTTCGTTAGATTGCGCACACCCTGAGGCAGTCCGGCTCGAGTGCCCGCACACTCCGGTATACTCGCCGCGACATGATCCAAGGCTTACTCGGTTCCGAAGGCTTCGAATTGCGCGCCTCGCTCCAAGGCGACGACCTTAAAGGACAGGTCGGGGGCGCGCTGATGCGCCGAGAGATCAACTTGACCCTGACCGAGACCGGCGTGCGCGGCACGGCCGGGGGGATGCCCGTGCAACTGGATTTGCAGCAAGGCGAGTTGGTCGGGCACATCGGCGCGGACAGCGTGACGTTGCGCGGCGTGGACCAGATCAGCGGCGAACTCGGCACGGGTTTGGCGGCGACCAGCATCCGCGCGTTGCAGCGCGGCGAGTCCTTGGAGGGTCGCATCGGGGCGCTGAACGGCAAAAGCTTCACGCTGAACCTGGACGGCGTGCCCGGTTGGATCGGCGCGCTGCTGATGCTGGGCGCGTACTGCGCGCTCGAGCGGGCACCCGTCAAGAAGTAGACCTGTTCGAGAGGTGTGAACGGCCCACCGTTGCACCGTTGCTCGAGGTCAACGCCTACAGCGGGCAAGTCTCGAGCCATGCTGCTGCCAGTGGGCAAGCTCGAGACCCAGGTTGGAAAAGCAGCGGGGCGTGATCCAAGCGATCACGCCCCGCTCTAGTTTGTGAGCCTTTAACGCGTCTTGAACACGCGCACGAGGTTGCTGTTGAGGATGGCTTGGTTGCCCCACCAGCCGTAGACGTTCTTGCGCGTCGCGGCGATGTAGGGCGCGGTGAACGCCCAGACGCCCGGTGCGCGGTCCGCGAGCATGTACTGCATGCGAATGAAGAGGTTGTTGCGCTCGACGTTGTCGCCGGTCTCCAAGGCTTTTTGGTACATCTCTTTGAACTCGGCGTTGTCCCAGTTGAAGTAATAGCCGTCGCGGGCGTAGACGTTGAGGTCCCAGCTTTCGGCGTGACCGATGATCGTCATGTCGTAGTCTTTTTTGAGGAAGACCTTGTCAATCCACGTGTTGAACGGCACCAACTCGATTTCAGCCGTGACGCCGACCTGCGCGAGTTGCTGCGCATAGATCTCCGCCGTGCGGCGCTCAATCGGGAACTCGTTGGCGACCGTGAACTTGACCTTGAGGTCGTTGTTGAAGCCCGCTTGTTGGAGCAGGCTGCGCGCGACCGTGGGGTTGTACGTGGCGCGCCTGGACAGGTCCACGAAGTAGGGTTGACCGGGGCTGTTGAAGCTGCCGATGACCGTGCCGAACCCGAAGAATCCGCCCCGGACGATGCTCTGCTTGTCCATCGCGGCCGTGAACGCGCGGCGCACACGGATGTCATCAAACGGCTTGCGCTTGTTGTTCATGGAGACGGTGATCTCGCCGGAAGAATTGCCGACGATCACGTTGAAGTCGGTCCTGAGCGCCGCGACTTGCTCGGCGGGAACGTTGTACGCGATCACGTCAATGTCGCCCGAGCGCAACCCCGCGACCTTGGCGTTCTGGTCGTCGCCCAAGAACCGGAACGTTGCCGCGTCCAAGTAGGGCAGGTCGGGCACGTAATAGTTTTCGTTGCGCACGAGGCGCACGTTGACGCCGCGGTTCCACGCCTCCAATTTGAACGGCCCCGTGCCGATGGGCTTGGATTTGAGCCCCTCGCGCCCAGCCGCCGTGCCGAACAGCTCGGCGGGTTCGATGATTGCTTCGGCGCGGGCGAGGTTGTAGAGGAAATCGTTGTTTGGCGCTTTGAGTTTGAAAACCACGGTCAGCGCGTCGGGCGTGTCCACGCCAGCGATGTCGCTGAAGTAAATCGGGCTGGCGTGCGTGGTGTTCGCGGCGCGGGCGAAATCGAACTTGACCTTCACGTCGCGCGATGTAAAGTCAGACCCGTTGTGGAATTTCACGCCGCGACGCAGGCGGAACGTGTACGTCAAGCGGTCACGGCTGATCGTCGGGGAGCTGGCAGCGAGCACGGGCGTGACGCGACCGTTCTCCTGGAAGCCCATCAAGCCCTCCAAGACGTTTTGGTGCATCATGCGCTGGGTTTCGGCGCCCGCGCCCGCAGTCGGGTCCAAGAAACCGGGTTCAGCGTTCATCGCCACGACGACGCTGCCGCCGCGCACGGGCGAGGGTTGGGTGCTCTGCGCGACCAGGAGCGGTGCGGTCAGCAGCAGCACGGCGGGCACGGCGACGATGGGCAGCAGTTTCTTCATGGGTCCTCCACTGGCGGTCAGCTTGGGCATTGGTCGGGCAGCGCGAGCCCCAACCCAAACATCTGTATCTGACGGCTTGGTTGAGCTTATCACGGGCACCTCACCTGCAATTGTCAGGCGAACACACGCTTCATGCAAAACAAATGAGGGTTTAGACCGGCGCGTGGTAGTGCACTTCGGGCTCCAAACGCTCCAACGCGCCCAACGCCGCCAAGCTCAGGTGCGCGTTCCGGCGCCACGGGCGGTACTCGCGTTTGCCCTCCATCAGCGCGTACGCACGCAAGCCCAGCTCCAGCCAGCGCACTTCGCCACGCTCGAGCATGGCGCGCAACACTGTCAGGGCGCGCGCTGGGTCAACGTCGCCGTTCAGGTGCGCGGCGCGCACCGTGCCGTCGTCGTTGCGGTAGACCTCGAGCCGCGCGCCTTCCAAGGCGACCTCGACCGCATGCACTGGAACGCGGTAGACAAAATACGACTCGAGTTGACTGCCGTGCGCGTGGCGGGGTTTCACGCGCGCCATGCTACTTGGTCCACGGCCACCGCGCTGCGCGGGTTGCACGCTCAGGCGGCGTGCGCCAAGGGCGTTCGAACCGTCTTGCTGCGGTCTCGAGCGGACAGCAAAGCAACGTGCTGTCGAAGAACTGCACTCGACGCAACCCTCGAGCCTCGACCATGCCAGGCGAGGGACGCGCCGACCGCCTGACAGCCCGCGTGACCGCAACATTCAGCCCAGGCTGACGGTCTGGGTGGTGAAACCTGTTACGATTCCAGGCGATCCCGTTGGACACGTGCCATGACCGATCCCAGACGCCCGATGATCACCTTAGCCACGGCCCGCGACCGCCCCGTGCGCGATGGTCAATCGGCGCGTGTGGACGCATTGGCGCGCTACTTGGAACAGCCCTACCCGACCGCACAACTCGAGCGCGTGGCGCGCTGGGCGAGCCTGGCATTGCGCGCCCGCGCGGCGTTCGTCTACTTCGTGTCCAAGAACGCCGTGCGCATCATCGGCGCGCACGGCTTGGGGGTCGAGCCCGCCAAGCGCACCCTGCCGAGCGAGCACGGGTTGTTGCTGCCCCGCCTCGCGCAGACCTTGGAGGGGACAGGCGACTTGGAACTGTTCAGCGCGACCCTGGGGTTGCCGTTTCAACCTTACAACGCGATCCTGCAACCGCTCGTGTACGCGAACGAGGTCATCGGCGCACTGTGCGTCGTGGATTTTGCCACGCACGACCTGGACACCGCCGCGCGGCAATTGCTGGGTGAATTCGCGCAGCTCGTCACCGAACCCGTTGCCCAAGCCGATGGCACCACTGAAACACCCCCATCTGAGCCGGAAGCGTCCAGCCCGGAAAACCCTGCCTCGAGCCCACCTGCGCCGGTCGAGACGTTGCGTGGAAACCTGGAGGACATCGGTGGCGCGGTCGCGCTCGTGCAGTTGCTCGCCCGTGCGGGCAACGATGGCTGCCTGCGCATCGGACACGACGCGCGGCTGCACCTGCACGGCGGGCGCATCGTTCACGCGCATTGGGGCACCGCGCACGGCGAGGGCGTCGTGAGGGCGTTGATGACCCTCGAGCGCGGCGCGTTCGGCTTCACCCCCAGCGCGGCAGTGCCCGCCGAAGCCGGGCTGAGCCTCGAGCCGAGCGCGCTTGCCCTGGAACTCGCCGTGGATCCCGACCGCGACCTCGTCGCCGCGGACGCGATGGGCATGATTGTCTTGCCGAACATCGCCGCGGCGTTGAAGCTCGTGACCAGCCTCGGCGGCGCCGCGCAATTCGCGGCGCGCACCCTCACCAACCGCCGCTGGAGCGGTCCGCGCCTCGTGCTGTACGGACGCGGCATGACCGTGTTGGTCTCGAGCGGGTCGTTGGAAGCTTGGCGCAACCACGCCCCAGAATCGCAGTAACGCAGCCGTTCGAGACCAGAAAACGCCCTTACGTCTGAGCGAGGTAACTTGGGCACTTCCCCTGCACGGGCTCGAGGGTGCATTGAGGACAGCGGCGCAACTCGAGCCCACGTGTGCGCGTTGCTGGGCGCGTCTATGCCCGAGCAGCCCGCGCTTGACAAGGCGGCGTTGGTTTACGGCAAGGTGAACCGTTGCGCGAATGCGGCGACTTCTAGACGCAACGCCTCCGGGTCGCCACCGCGCAAGGTGCGGTCGATCAAGTCCGCGACCGTGTCCATGTCGCGCTCGACCATGCCGCGCGTGGTCACGGCGGGCGTGCCAATGCGAATGCCGCCGCCGTGCATGATCTTCTCCGTGTCAAAGGGCAAGGTGCTCTTGGAGATCGTGATGTGCGCGGCGTCCAGCATCCGGCTGGCTTTCGTGCCGTTCAACCCCAAGGGGCGCACGTCCAGGACGAAGACGTGGTTGTCGGTGCCGCCGCTCAAGACCTTGTAGCCGCGCGCCTGAAAAGCCGCCGCCATCGCCTGCGCGTTCTTGATGATCTGCGCGCTGTAGGTTTTGAACTCCGGGCGCAAGGCTTCGGCGAAGGCCACGGCTTTGCCCGCAATCACGTGCTCGAGGGGGCCGCCTTGCGTGCCCGGAAAAATCGCGCGGTCCACGAGTGCGCCAATCTCCAAGTCGTTGCCGAAGATGATGCCGCTGCGTGGACCGCGCAGCGTCTTGTGCGTCGTGCTGGTGACGACGTGCGCATATGGCACGGGGCTGGGATGCACCCCAGCGGCGACCAAACCGGCGATGTGCGCGATGTCCGCCATCAGGTACGCGCCGATCTCGTCGGCGATTTCACGGAATGCCTTGAAGTCCAAGATGCGGCTGTACGCACTTGCACCACAGATGATGAGTTTCGGGCGGTGCTCGAGCGCCAACGCACGCACGTCCTCCATGTGCAAGCGCTCGTCTTCTTCACGAATTTGGTAGGTCACGAACTCGTAGTTGATCCCAGAGAAATTCACGGGCGAGCCGTGCGTGAGGTGCCCACCGTGCGACAGGTTCATGCCCATAACCTTGTCGCCAGGCTTCAACAACGCGCTGTACACGGCGATGTTGGCGCTCGAGCCGCTGTGCGGTTGCACGTTCGCCCACGCCGCGCCGAACAGTTCTTTGGCGCGGTCAATCGCCAGCTGCTCCACGCGGTCCACGACCTCGCAACCGCCGTACCAACGCTTGCCCGGATAGCCTTCGGCGTACTTGTTCGTCAGCACGCTGCCGACGGCTTCGCGCACTGCTCTGGAGGTGAAATTCTCCGAGGCGATCAGTTCCAACCCGTCGCGTTGACGGTGCTGCTCGAGCTGAATCAACTCAAAAATTTCGTCGCGTACGGGTTGCGTTTTCGTGCTCGGCTCGAGGGTCTGGGTCATGGGCGAAGTGTACCAAGCGCGCGTTGGGATTTGAACCCGGATGCAAACGGAGGGCAGGTCTCGAGGGTCGTGCGACCAATCCGATTCTCGAGGGACGCAAGTGCAGCTTATGCCGCGCTGGGCGAACCGCCGTTCGCCCCTACGAAAAACAGGGCGGCGCGGTCTCGAGTAACCATCGAGGTGGGGTCACTTCACAGTGTCCAGCGCGTTGGCGACGGTTCGTTTGAACCGTTCAATGTCCGCGCGACCGCTGACGCGGATGCGTGGCAACTCGAGGATGCGCGAACTTGCCGTGACCGCGCCGCCCTCCTTGGCGAACGCCACCGTGTACCCAGCAGCATGCGTCGCTTCGAGCACGCGCGTGTTGTACGCACCGTTCGGGTAAGAGAACGAGTTCACCGCGCGACCCAATCGCGCCTCCAACATGCGTTTTGGCTCGAGGATTTCCGCGCGCAACCCGGCAAGGGAGAGCTTGGTCAAATCCGGGTGCGTCGCGCTGTGCGAACCGATTTCAAGGCCCGCCGCTTGCATCTCGAGGAGTTGATCCCAGGACAAGTGCCGTGGCGACCCGAGCGTGCCGGTAACGACGAACACCGTGGCGGGCACGTTTAGGCGCTTCAAGATGCCGAACGCGACCGTGTAATTGTCCTTGTACCCGTCGTCAAACGTAATCGCCACGCTGCACCCGCTTTGACCTCGAGCTTCAGGGATTTGGCTGGCGGTGATGAACGTGCAGCCCAGCGATTGCAAATGCTTGACCTGCGCCTCGAACGCCGTCGGCTCCACGGTCAAACGCCGCACCGCCAGGTTTTCTGCCTCGCGCGGCGTGAGGGTGCGAACGCTGTGGTACATCAGCACCAGCACGCGCGCGGGTTTGCCCGAGAATGCCGCGCTGCCCACGACCAACCCGAATGTGGCAAGCAACCAGACGCGCTTTCGGTGCATGGACCCGAGGCTAAACGGTGCGCGATGAGGCTGCACTCACGATGCAACTTCGCATACTCCGGCACAGGTGCGTACGTCAAAGCACGGATGGTTCGGGGCTCGAGCCTCGGGTACGTTTGCGCACATGACGTTTGCCAGCCTGTCCACCCGTGCGCAAGTCACACGCTTGCGCCTCACTGCTTTGGAAGCGCTCCGCGCGTACCCGATAGAAGTCACGGTATTGGAGTTGTTGAACCACGGCTTCAACACGACGTTCCGCGTACGCACGTTGAGCGGCGAACGCTTCGCGTTGCGGCTCAACGTCAACTCGAAACGCAGCGCCCAGCAAATCGGCGCGGAGATGGCGTGGATTGCGGCACTCGCTCGAGACACCGATTTGAACCTGCCCGTGCCCCAGACCACCAGAGACGGGCGTTTGCTGACCCACGTGCACAGCCCCGACCTCGGGCGTGACTTGCCTGCTGCATTGTTTTCGTGGCTGCCCGGCAAGGATCTGGGCGACGACGCCACCGCTGCGCAGATGCGCGTGCTGATGGACAGCCCGGACAACTTCCAGCACGACCACGGGCTGCTCACGGTTGAACGCCGTGAGGTCATCGCGGCGACCCTGGCGCGTGTGCAGGATGTGCTGGACAAGCTCTACGCTCGGGAGAAAGAAATGCCGCTCCACGCTGATCTGCACAACTGGAACCTCAAATGGGCTCGAGGCAAGCTCTACGTCTTCGACTTCGACGACTCCATCCTCGGCGTGCCCGTGCAGGACTTGGCGATCAGCGCGTATTACCTGCGCGACAACGCGGCGCTCGAGGATGCCCTGCTCGAAGGGTATGCCGCGCACGCCACGCTGCCGACGTATGCAAGCGAGGAATACGAGGCGATCATCGCCGGCCGCAACCTCGTGCTCCTGAACGACCTTTTGAACAACACGACCGCTGAACTGCGGGCGATGCTGCCGCGTTACATGCACAACAGCGTCACGAAGTTGCGCCATTACTTGGAAACCGGCGTGTTCAAGCACGAAGTTTCGGGGCTGATCCCGGCGAAAGGCTGACCAGGTGTGTTTCACCCGGCTCGAGACGCGCTTGGTCGTCGGGACTGATCTCGAAACGCCGGTACACCTCGGATCGGAACGCTGCCAGATTCAGTGCGTCGCTGTGCAGCTCGAGCACGTCGTTGTCGTTGTATTCAACGCCGAACAGGTCAACACGCAGGGTTGGGTACGCCGCGACTCGGGTAAACACCGCGCGCACGTCAGACCACGCGACGCGCAGGGGTGCGTACCCGTGCGACACCCAGAAGTCGCGTTCATTCCACCCGATCACTTGGCGTTTCATCAGCCTCCAGCCAGTACAGCGTCAGCGCGTTGCTGCCGTACACGCGCCGCTCGAGCGTGTAGCCCCCCACGGGCTCGAGGTGCAGCTTGTCCGGGTGCTGCACGATCACGACACCGTCCGCCTCGAGCAAACCCTTCGAGAGCGCGAGCCCTGCGTACTTGGGGATGTCCTGCGCATAGGGTGGATCAATGAAGACCACGTCCCACGTGCGCGTTTCCCGCTCCAAATACTTGAGCGCGTCGGTCTTGACGATCTGGGCTTTGAGCTTCAGCGCTGTCCGGTTGCGCTCCAAGGTGTCCACGGCTTTGCCATCGCGCTCGAGCAGCGTCGCTTCAAAGCCTCTGGACGCGGCTTCCAAGCCCACGCCGCCCGCGCCCGCGCAGACATCGAGCAACCGACTTCCCGCGCCGTAATTGACTTCCAAGATATCAAACAAACTCTTGCGCACCCGCGCGCCGGTTGGTCGCGCCGAAGCAGGCGTTTGCAAGCGTTGCCCCTTGGCGCTGCCGCCCAGAATGCGCAGGTCACTCACGGCTGGGTCAGTACCACGGCGATTCGGGCGGGGCGCGCAGCACTTCCAACTGCGCGTCGTTGGGCTTGACCACCGCGACGAAATCCCAAGTCAAGGTGTCGGGCTCGAACGCGGCGGGCGAAGCGTTTTTGGTTTTGGAGGGCGTCTTCGCGGCGTGCGGCGTGAGCTTCGTGATCCTCAGCGCCAAATCGCCTTTGACCAAAAACAACTCGCTGGATTTGCCCCACTGTTGAATGTCGCGCGTCAACACCTCGAAATGCCCTTGCACGATCCACAACCGCCCCGTGCCAATCTCCGGCTCGAGGTCCGTGGGGAACTTGCGGCGGCGCACCGCCTCGCCCACGCGGATCGCCCCTGCACCCGTGCGGCGGTCTTGAATGACCGTCGTGACCCTGCCCGTGACCACGGGAATGGCTTTGGCGTCGCCAACGACCTTCGCTTGCGACAACAGCATGCCCAGGAGTATACGAAAAATCACACCTGCAAAAAACGTGAATTTTCCCACACGCCGCGCCGATCTCACCCACGGTTGCCTCGAGCCGCGCGCGCAGGTCATGCTGTGCGCCGTGTCCGCCGCCAATCCAGCCGCACGCTCGAGGTTGCCTGGGTTGCTGTTGTGCGCCGGGATCGCACTCCTGGCTGTGCTCTTGGCGGGCTTGCCTGGCATCAAAACCGGCGTGTGGAGCGGCGTGCCCGGCATCAAAATCCTCGGTGCGCTGGGCTGGGCGCTCGTCATCGGCGTGCTCTGGCGCAGCGTGCAAGGGTTGCCTGCGCACTTCAAACCCGGCGTGTCCTACAGCGCCCGCACGGTGCTGCGTTTGGGCATCGTGCTCTTGGGCGTGCGCCTCAACTTCACCAACCTCGCCTCGAGCGGCATCGTCATCCTCGCGCTGGACACGCTGATCGTCGTCATTGGCATTTTGGTGGTGGAACGCATCGGCAAAGCGATGGGGTTCTCGAGGGGCTTGCGGGTCAGCCTGGCGTTCGGCACGGGCATCTGCGGCGCGTCGGCGGCAGTCGCCGCGGGCAGCGTTGCTGGCGCGGACGACGAAGAGGTCAGCATCGCCGTCGGCACCGTCAGCCTGCTGGGAACCATCGGCGTGCTCGGGTATATCCTCCTGCACGACGCGCTCGGCTGGACGCCGACCCATTACGGCATGCTCACCGGCAGCACCCTGCAAGAAGTCGGACAGGTCATCGCCGCCGCCAGCGCGGGCGGTGACAACGCGTTGGACACCGCCACCCTGACCAAACTGACCCGCGTCGCCCTGCTCGCCCCGGCACTCCTCGTTGCCTCGAGCGTGCTGCGCTGGCGCGACCGCAGCAACCACGCGACCTTGGGCGGCGAAACCACGCGCCAAGGGCTCGTTCCCGCGTTCCTAATCGGTTTTCTCGCGGTGGGCGCGGTCAACTCTACCGGCATTCTGCCCCCTGGTCTGTCGAGCGCTCTGCAACAACTCAGCGTGCTCCTCACGACGATGGCAATGGCGGGCATCGGCTTGGGCGTGGACTTGCGCGCCGTGCGTCGCGTCGGCGCGCGGGCAATGGCCCTGGGGGCGATTGGATTTGTGGGGGTGATCGTGGTGGCGGTGGTGTTTACGGCGTTGACCGGGCAGTGAAAGACAGGCGAAGGGCAAAGGGCGAAGGCGACACCTTCACACTCGAGCCATTCCCGCATTGGTGTGGGGGCTCTCCCCATACTCGAGATAAATCTGGGTCTCGAGGTGCGACAGTTGAACCGCATTTCTCGTAGGGGCAGCCACGGGGGCTGCCCTTGCAACGGGCGAATAACCACACGCTCGAGGAAATCTGGGTCTCGAGCCATGCCCAAACGTCAAGGGCAACTCGCTGGCGCGTCACACCCATGTGTGCAAGGCACAACGCCTCCCTCACCCGCCCTAACGGGCGGCCTCTCCCGAGAGGGAGAGGCAACTTCAAGGTCAAGAGCTCGAGGTCCGCGCGCTCGAGCCCTTCTTTTGCCCTTCTCCTGCTTCACCCCAGATACGCTTGTCTGACCCGTTCGTTGGTCGCCAATTCACTCGCTGGTCCCTCAAGCACGACGCGTCCAGCTTCCAGCACATACGCGCGGTCGGCGTGTTGCAACGCGAGTTTTGCGTTTTGTTCCACCAGCAAGATCGTCACGCCTTGGCTGTGCAACTGCGCGATGATCGAAAAAATCTCCCGCACGATGATCGGCGCTAAACCCAGGCTGGGTTCGTCCAGCAGCAGCAACTTGGGGCGGCTCATCAGCGCCCTGGCAATCGCCAACATCTGCTGTTCACCGCCGGAGAGCGTGCCCGCGAGTTGATTGCGGCGCTCCCTCAATCGGGGAAACCGCTCGAACTGCAACTCGATGTCCTCCAGGATCGCGCGGCGGTCGTTGCGGATGTACGCGCCCATTTCCATATTGTCGTACACGCTTTGCCGCGCCAACACCTGGCGACCCTCCGGGCTTTGGGCAATGCCTGCGGACACGACGCTCGAGGCTTCGGCGCGCGTGATGTCCTTGCCTGCGAAGTGAATGCTGCCGCTCTTGGTGCGGATCACGCGGCTGATTGCGCGCAACGTCGTGGTTTTGCCCGCGCCGTTGGAACCGATCAACGTCACGACCTCGCCAGGGTTGACGTGCAGGTTCATGTCCACCAGGGCTTGAATGCCGCCGTAGTTGACGCTCAAACCCTTGATCTCGAGCAGCGGTGCGGCACCCGAAACAGGAACACTCGAGACCGGTGTGGCGATTGGCGCGGTCATCATTCACCTCCCAGGTACGCTTCGATCACGGCGGGGTCGTTGGCGACCTCGCTCGGGGAACCCAAGGCGATGCGCTGCCCGAAGTTCAGCACGGCGATGCGGTCGCACAAGCCCATCACCAGCGGCACGTGGTGCTCGATGATGACGACGGTCAGGTCGAAGCGCTTCCTGACCATGCGGATGAAATCGGACAAGCCCTGTTTCTCTGTGGGGTTCATCCCAGCAGCGGGTTCGTCCAACAGCAACAACTTCGGCTCGAGGGCGAGCGCACGCGCAATTTCGAGTCTGCGCTGGTCGCCGTATGGAAAATTCTTGGCTTGCTCGAGGGCGCGGTCACTCAGTCCCACCAACTCGAGCAGTTCCGTCGCCTTGGCGAGTACCTTGGCTTCCTCGGCTTTGGCGCTGCCCGCGCCGAACACGCCGCTCAAGACGCCAGAACGCGTGTGCGTGTGCTGGGCGATCTTGACGTTCTCGAGCGCCGTGAGGTTCCCAAACAGGCGAATGTTTTGAAACGTGCGCGCCACACCGAGTTCCGCGATGCGGTACGGCGGCAGTCCAACCAAGCTCTTACCCTCGAACACGATTTCGCCGCTCGAGGGCGGCGTCAAACCGCTCAAGAGGTTAAACATCGTCGTCTTGCCCGCGCCGTTCGGTCCGATCAACCCGAAGATCTCGCCGCGTTGCACCTCGAAGGACACGTCGTTGACGGCGATCAACCCGCCAAACTTGCGGGTGGCGTTTCTGACCGTGAGCACGCTCGAGCCGGGTGCGGTCATGCTCGAGACCCCGCTCGAGGACACTGGAGCAGGCGCGGTCACGCCGTCACCTCGCTCTTGCGTGCCGCAGCGCGTTTTTGGACTCTGGGCGCGATCAAGCCTTGCGGCAACAGCACCGCGCCCAGGGTGAGCAGGATGCCGTTGACGATCAGGCGCACGTCACCGACTGGACGCAGAATCTCCGGCAGTGCGGTCAAGAGCATTCCGCCGACGATTGGTCCCAGCGTCGTCCTCGAGCCACCGATCAGCACAAACGCCAAAATGTTGATGCTCGCATCAAACGTTCCCTGACGGGCGTTCCACGTGTTCAAGAAGTGCGCGCTGATCGCCCCGACCATGCCTGCGATCATCGCGCCCAGGACGAACGCCAAGACCTTGTGGTACGTCGGGTTCACGCCCATCGCGTCGGCTGCCAATTCGTCCTCGCGGATGGCGACGAACGCGCGACCGATGCGGCTGCGCATCAAACGCTCGGTGAACACCGCGCAAGCGATCAATAACGGCAGTGCGACCCAGAGGTATTCAATCGAGGAGTTGAACGGCTGCGGAATGCCGAAGATGCCGACCGCGCCGCCGGTGATCGTCAGGTTCAACGACAGCACGCGCAAAATCTCCACGAAGGCAATCGTCGCCAGCGCCAGATAAATCCCGCGCAACCGCAGCGCAGGCACGCCGACGATGATCGCAAGAATTCCACTCGCAACCGCCGCAAACAGCATCTCGAGCAGCAGCAGTGGAATCGGAAACGCGCCGTTCGTCGCCCACGGACCCGTGCTGAGGATCGCGGCAATGTACCCGCCGAGCGCGAAGAAGCCAGGGCTGGCGAGCGAGAGTTGCCCCGCCGTCAGCGGCAAATAGAGCGACAGCGCGAGCGTGGCTTGCAAGACCATGAAGACGATCAAAAAGCCGTATTGGCTGATGAATTCTTGCATCAAAAACCGCCTCGAGTTTCGAGGTTGTGAGCGCGTGACGCTCGAGCCAAACGAAACAAACCGTAGGGGCGATCCTTGTGATCGCCCGTGCAACGGTTGAACGACGTGATGCTCGAGGTGCACCAAGTCTCGAGATTCCGCATTTGCTTCCGCGTAGGGGCGACTCCCCGTGGTCGCCCTGTGCGACGGTGGAATGGCAAAAGGCTCGAGGGCTGATCGGTCTCGAGGCGTTCAATGTCGGTGGTTGGGCGAAGACAAGCTTCGCCCCTACGAAACATGCGTCCACGGTAGGGGCGATCCTCGTGATCGCCCTTGCAACAGTGGAACGCCGCAACGCCAGAGATGCGCGGGTTCTCGAGGCTCGAGGAATGGTTGAAAGGGCTCTTGGGCATGTTCAGACCTTTTGAATCAGGCGGCGTCCCAAGAGTCCTTGCGGGCGCACGAGCAGGATGACGAACAGCAATGCGAAGGCGACGGCTTCTTTGTACGCGCTGAACTCGCCGGGAACGAAGGCTTCTGCGAGTCCGATGACCAGTCCGCCGACGACTGCGCCGGGAATGTCGCCCAGTCCGCCGAGGACGATCACTGCCAAGCCTTTCAGCCCGTAGGTCACGCCGAAGTACGGTCCCGAGATCGAGAACGACGTGCCGACGAGCGTGCCCGCCAAGCCGCCGAGGAAGCCGCTCAGGAGGAAGGTCAGGAAGATGTAGCGGTCCACGCTGACGCCCAGCAAACTCGCGGTGGTTGGGTTTTCAGCGACAGCGCGCAGGGCTTTGCCGAACTTCGTGCGGTTCACCAAATACGCCAGCAGCGCCAGCGTCACCAGCGAAACGACGAAGATGATGATTTGCACGGTGCGAACGGGAATCGCGCGCTCGGGGTCCACGACGTTGAAGTTGATGCTGGGGTTGTCGTTGACCCACTGCCCGAAGACGTTGCTGGGAAACGACAGAATCTCCGCGCCGACGACATATTGCACGACGTTGACGATGACGAGCGCGACGCCGAGGCTCGAGACCAGCGCCAAGAGTGGATCAGCCCCTCGGGTGCGCAGGGGTTTGAACGCGAGGCGTTCGATCAGCACGCCGACGAAGCCCGCCATCAGCGACCCAACGATGATGGCGAGGATGAACGGCATCCCAAAGCCCAAGCCCCAACCGGCGAGCAGCCCGGAGCCGTTGTTGATGCCGCCGATCAGGAAGTACGTGAAGTACGCGCCCAGCGTGAAAATTGCGCCGTGCGCGAAGTTGATGATGCCCAGAATTGAAAAGACGATGGTGTACCCGAGCGCGAAGATCGCGTACACCGTGCCGATGGAGAGTCCGTTCAAAAAATTTTGGATGAAGACCGTGATGTCCATGTCGCCTCGAGCCTCGAGTGTGGCGTGCTTCTCGAGCCAATGGTGATGCTGGCGTGACTTGGTACGAAACGGGGGAGGGCGTGAACCCTCCCCGTGCTCGAGCGTGCGGTTACTTGAGGTAGACGAATTGCCCGGTGCGGTTGTCGGGGTTCATCTTGATCTGCGCGACGTAGAAGTCTTTTTGGTTGATCTCGCCCTCTTTGTCGAAGCTGATCGTGCCCAGCGGCGTGTTGTACGTGCCTGCGAGGATCGCGGCGTTCAGTGCGACGCGCACGTCCGCCAGTTCCGTGCCCGTGACCTTGGCGCTCTTGTCCACGCGGCGCAGCGCCTCGACGACGACTTGGACGGCGGTGAAGGCTTGCGCGGTGAACTGCGGTGGCTCTTTCTTGTAGGTGTTCTTGTACACCGTGCGGAATGCGGCGTTGAGGCTGCCGGGCGCGGCGGGGCTGTAGGCTTGGGCGATCATCACGCCGTCGCAGTACTGCTGGCAGACGGGGAACATGTTGGCGGTATTCAAACCGTTGCCGCCGATGATGAGCCCCTTGTACCCAGCCAAACGCAATTGCTTGACGAGGTTGCCGCCGTCGGCAGCCAAGCCGGAGACGATAATCAGCTCAGGCTTCGTCGCCAATCCAGCCGACACCTGCGAAGTGAAATCGGTGTCCGTGGTCTGGAAGCGCTGCACGGTCGTGACCTCGAGCCCTTGGGCTTTCACGGTCTCCTGGAAGGTGCCCGTTTCCGAGGTGGAGAACGCGTCGTTCTGCGCGAAGTAGACGGCGACGCGCTTGATTTCGGGGTTGATTTTCAATGCGGCTTTGACCGCGTTCGGGGCGACCACGGCGACGGGGGCGCTGACGCGGGCGACGAAATCCCCGATTTGCGGGATGCCTTTGGCGGTGTTGCTCGGTCCGATCACGGGGACTTTGGCGCGGTCTGCGATGCGGCTGGCGGCGAAGGCTTGCTGCGAGAGTGTGGGCCCGATGATGGCGACGACGTTGTTCTTGTTCATCTGGGTTTGGAAGGCGTTGATCGCGCCCGCTTCGTCGCCGCCGGTGTCTTCAAAAAACAGTTTGAACGGCGTGCCGTTGATGCCGCCGCGCGAGTTGAAGAACGACTCTGCAATCTGCGCGCCGATGACCTGCTCGCGTCCCAGCAGCGCGGTGTTCGAGGTTTGCGCGACGCTCACCCCAATCGCAATGGGTGCGGCGACTTTTTCGGCGACGACGAGGGTCGTGCCAGCGAGGATTCCAAAGGCGATGGCGAGCTTGCGGGTCGTTGACTTCATGCGGCTCCTTGAACAACTCCAAAGTCTTTGGCAACGCGGTTCCTCGAGCCTCGAGGACGTGGTGAAGCCTTGGGTTGTGTGAACGCCGATGAGGTTACGGGGTTAATGTCTGAAATGTCAAGTGTTCTGAACTTTGGAACACTGCACCCAAAAAGTGCTACGCTGCCCCCATGTCCACAGACCAGCCCTTCGCGCCGTTGAAAACGCGGTCGTCGCTCGGCAACGACATTGCGCAGGCGCTCAAGCACCGCATCCGCGACGGCACCTTCAAACCCGGCGACGTGCTGCCCGGTCAACGTGAACTCGCCGCCCAGTTCGGCGCGAGCTTGGCATCGGTGCGCGAAGCCGTGAGTGCACTGAGCGCCGCCGGGTGGCTCGAGGCGCGCCCTGGCAAGGGCACGACCGTGCGCAGCGTCGGCGCGGACACGCCCGAATTCGACGGTTGGCTGGGCGTGCTCGGCAGCGGGGAAGAGGCAGCCGAACTCGTCGAAGCGCGCCGACTTTTGGAGCACCACAGCGTTCGCGCGGCGGCGCAACGCGCCTCGAGCGAAGATGCGGCGAAGCTCTACGGGCTCTTGGCGCAGATGCACAAGGCGGTGCGTGACCGCGACGCGGGCGCGTATGCGGAAGGCGACATTGCGTTTCACATCGGCATCGCGCAAATCGCGGGCAACCGCGTGATCGTCAAGCTCATGCGCTCCATGCACACCGCGCTGTATCAACTGTTCCGCGAGGGCATCCGGGTCGCGTTCAGCGATGGGCGGATCAACGCGCACTTTGAAATGCACCGCGCACTGACCCAAGCCATCGTCGCACACGACGAACAAGCCGCGATCAACGTCATCACCGAAATGCTCGACGGCTCGAGCCCGGAGTTCATCGCCTACCTCGTGGAAGACGTGCGTGAAGCCCGAGCCGACGATCCCGACGGCGGCATCGTCACCACGCACGCCCTCGAGACATTGAAGGGCGCGTACACCGCCGCCGTCGGACCCGCTGCCGATTTGCTGTTTGAAGAAACCGCCGAACGCATGGACCTGCGCCCACCATTCCTCAGCGTCAAACACTTCGCGCCGCTCACCCAAGCCCTGGCGCGCACCGTCGAAGACCCCGCGTTGCGCCGCGAATTCTTGGAGCGCGCGAACGCCATCAACGTCACCAGGCGCGCGACCTCGAACACGGAAGCCATCCGACCAAGCGCCTTCACCCTCGAGCCGCGGCGCGGCTGAGCTGCACCCACGCAGGCTTATACTGCCAAGCGTTCAGCGACCATGCGTCAAACCTCGCTCGAGACCCCGCTCTCGCCCGACGCGACGCCACGCCCCCGCGTGCGCCGCGCGTCCCTGCGCCGCCAGTTGCTGCTCGGTGCGCTGCTGCCGCTGTTGCTCGTCGGCGTGTTGCTCAGCACCCTGACCGCCCTCAACGCCTCGAGTGCTGTGGTCAGCGAACTGCGCGCCCGCGCCGAGAGCGTCGCTGGGGTCACCGCGGAAAGCGTCTACGAGGATTTGGAACGCGTGGACAACCCCGTGTACCGCGCTGACCTGAACGCCACCGCTGCGTTCAACCTGCGCGCCATCCGCGACGGCGCGTTCATCGCCATCGCCTCACCCGAAGGCATCGTCGTCGTCGCCGCACGCTCGGGATTGGGCAGCAAACGCGTGCAAGAGTCCTTGGAGCGCGCGACCTTCGACAGCTCGAGCCCGCCGTTCGTCGCTGTGGGCACGGAACGCTTCGTCGTCGCGCGCCAGAGTGTGCTCAAATACGACGGCACAGGCTCGCTTGGACGCGTCTACATCGGGCTCGAGACCGGCGCGATCAACGACCAACTCTGGCGCGTGTTGTTGCCCACCCTCGGATTGCTGCTGCTCGCTCTCGCGGTCGCGGCTGCGTTGGCGATGTGGCTCGCCAGCCGCATCAGCCGCCGCATCGTTGCCGCCACGCAAATCGCCAACCGCATCAGCCTTGGAGACCTCGAGACGCAGATCACCGAGCACGCCAGCGACGAAGTTGGGGATTTGACTCGTGCGCTCGAGCGGATGCGGTACTCGTTGAAATTCATGATCGAACGCAGCAAACGCTCAAAGTGAGCGTCGGCTCGAGCGTTGTTTGTGTCAACTGATTCTCGAGGGACGCAAGTGCGCCGTTGGCGCACCGGGTTTGGCATGCCAAACCCCTACGGTTGCAGCGGCGGTCGCGCGGTCTCGAGAACGAACATTGCTTCACACCTCGAGGAATTTAGCGTCCGCGTCGTCGTCGCATTCCAAAATTCACGTCCGGCGCAACGCCGTCCGCAATCAAATGCAACCACTGGCTGACGTAATACCCCAGCACCAACGCAATCAGCGTGTCTCTGGCGATCTCGGGGCGCAACCAAAAGCCCTGCATTGACCTGAGCAAATCATACGCCGGACCTCGAGCCATCCCCTCGAGATTCACGTTCAAAATCGGTCCGCGCAGCAACAGTACGGGCAGCACGAGCAGCAACGCCAAGTAAATCAAACGCGTGAGCGGCCCCAAGAGCCAAGAATGCGACATGCCCCGGTGTGAGAACACCCACCCGTACGGCACCCACAGGAACCCCAATGGTCCCCAGTTGTTCTTCGTGGAGACGTGTTGCTCTGCCAAATCCAGGTCTGGGCTGAGCAAATACGTGCCTGCCGCGAACGCGCCACAAAACGCGAGCACCGCACCCGCTTCGAGATGCACGTAGCCGCTTGTTTGCGCGTAGCCGGCCGCCGCCCCCAGCCCGAGCAGCGACAGGGTGTTGATGACGTTGTGAACCTTGCCACTGGGCACGGTTGGCAGGCTATCACCCCCACGCCTGCAACCCAGAGGTGAACCGACGCTCAAGGTCTCATGAAGATTCCCCTCGGCAACGTGAACGCGGCTTTACTTCAAGCAAATGTCGGTTTTGTTTTTGGCGCGCACAGTGAACGGGTGATGAAACGCAAATGGATTTACGGCGGTCTCGCGCTGTTGTGCGCGGCGACCATGGCGGCATGCTCACCAATGGGTCCAACGCCCGGCGTCTCCCAGGTGAAAGTGCAGAACACCGTGGCTGGCTTTCAAGTGGCCATCAACACCAAGGCGACCTTTTACGCGACGATCACCGATTCCGCCGATCAACGCGTGACCTGGAGCATCGAAGGTGCTGCCGCCGACAAGGGCAGCATTGACGCAAATACAGGCGAGTACACCGCACCCACGAAAGTGCCCAGTCCAGACAAGGTCATCATCCGCGCGACCAGCGTCGCCAACCCATCCCTGAGCGGCACGCTGGAGATCACCATCGTCATTCAAGGCGGCATCGCGGGCACGATCAACATCCCTGCTGGGCTCCTCAATGCCCCCTCGAGCAATCCCGTCGCGCAATCCACCTCGAGCACCCAAGCCCAGCCCTTCACCCCAGACTGGAGCGCCCCTCGAGCCCGCGGGCAATTCCTGATCGTCGGACAGCAAGCCAGCAACGTGGCTCGGGTGCAATCCGCTTCACCCGCGCTGGCGCGTGCGCAAGTGCAGAGCGTCGGCAATGACTTGATTCGCGTGTTCGTCCCGCAAGGCTCGGACGATGAGGCGTTCGCCGCCAAGGTCGCCAGCGAAGCGGGCGTGGTCGTGCAACCCAATTACCTGTACAAGGCAATGGCACTGCCCAACGACCCGGATTTCGGCAAGCAGACGTACCTGACGCAAATTGACGTGCAAGGTGCCTGGTCGGTGCAAACCGGGCTCGCCAGCGACAACCTGATCGCGGTCTTGGACACCGGCGCGAACTTCAGCCATCCCGACCTGGCGGGTCGCCTCAACAACGGACGCGATTTCTGCGTGAAGCTCAACTCGACCACGAACGCTTGTGAGGGTCAGGACAACGACAGCACGGACATTCCCACCGACAAAGAGAGCGGTGGTCACGGTACGCACGCCGCGGGCATCATCGCCGCGAACACCAACAACGGCACCGGCATCGCTGGCATCACACAAGGCGGCAAGATCCTCGTCGTCAAAGTGTTTGGCAACGATGGTGGGGCTGGCGCAGGCGTGACCTCTGCCGACAGCATTGCGCTCAGCAACGGCATCACCTATGCCACGGACATGGGTGCCAAAGTCATCTCGATGAGCCTCGGCATTCCGTTCGTCAACAAAGGCGCGGGCAACTTTGACCAAGTGGTCGAAAAGCAACTCGCTTACGCCGCCTCCAAGGGCGTGACGATGATCGCTGCGGCAGGCAACGTGAACACGAGCGTTCAAGCGCCCGACTTCCGCGTGTTCTTCCCAGCCAGCGACGACCGCGTGCTGGCCGTGGGCGCAGTGGACAACAACAACGCCCGCACGTTCTACAGCGCCTACCAAGGCAAAGCCAACCTGATCTTCGCGCCCGGCGGTTTGCCCGGCAACGACCAAAGCGGCAACCCGCAAGGCATTTACTCCACGTATGGCAACGGGTACGGGTACTTGGCTGGAACGTCGTTTGCCGCCCCACAAGTTTCTGCGGTGGCAGGGTTGATGATTTCCCAACGCCCTTCATTGACCAGAGACCAGGTGGTTCAGTACCTGATCGAAACCGCCAAGCCCCTCGGCAGCGGCTTGGGGGTGGGATTGCTGCAAGCGGGCGCAGCCCTGCGCAAAGCCCAAAACCCAGCGACGCAAGCGGTTTCGACGACGATCTACGTTTACGCCGACCCGCTCAAGGCAGGTTGCGCCCCGAACACCGCGCCCACGAACAACGCCTGCTTTGATGGCAACAGTCCACAAGCGGGTCGCAGCGTCGTCACCTTCACCTCCAAATCCGGTGCGGTCAACTACAGCGTGACCATCAACCGCAGCGGGCAACCGCTCACCAACGGCACGTACCGCATCGTCGCCTGCGTCAACAAGAACTCCAACGCCCAAGCGTGCGATCCAGGTGATCTTGCTGGCATCAGCAGCACGACCATTCAGTACAGCGGCACGACGAAACCAGGCAACGACATCACGCTCGGACAGCTTTAACACAAGCACGTCTGACTCGAGGGGAGCCAATCGGTTCCCCTCGGGTTTTTCATGGTTGCTCGAGTCACTTGCGCTGGCGTGCTCAAGCGTAGGGGTCCCTGTGCCTGCCCTGCCCAAGCCAAGTTCTGCGGTTCGCCAGGAATGGCCCTTGAGCACTCGAGAGGGTTAAGGCTCGAGCTTTTGGGTCTCGAGGTTTGTGAGTGCCAACCAATTCTCTAGGGACGTAAGTGCTGCTGGCGCAGCACAGGGCGAACCGCCGTTCGCCCCTACGGTTGGGGTGATGGTCGCGCGGTCTCGAGATAGCGGATGAAGCTGTTTTAGTCGGCTGTGCTGATGAACACGGTCTTCTCTTCGCTGAACGCCTCGAGTGCACGCGGTCCCAATTCCCGTCCGTAGCCGCTGTGTTTAAACCCGCCGAACGGGGTCGTGTAGCGCACGCTCGAGTTGCTGTTGATGCTCAAGACACCGCTGTCCAAAGCCCTCGCCATGCGCAAGCCTCGAGCACCATCCCTCGTCCAGACGGAACCACTGAGTCCGTACGCCGTGCCGTTGGCGACCTCGAGGGCTTCGGGTTCGCTGCCGAACGGCAGCACAGCGACGACGGGTCCGAAGATTTCTTCTTGCATCACGCGGTCGCCCGCGTTCACCGGCTCGAGGACGCGCGGAGCGAACCAGAAGCCTGCGCCGTCGGGCGCACTGCCCATCACGGCAACTCGAGCGCCTTCGATGATGCCCTGCACGCGCTCGCGGTGCTGGGAGGAGATCAGCGGTCCCATGTCCACGGCATCGTTCGGATTGCCGACGCGGTATGCCTTCACGTGCGGCTCGAGTGCTGCCATGAACGCCTCGAGCACGTTTTTGTGGACCAGCAACCTCGAGCGGGCGGTGCAATCCTGCCCAGAGTTTTCGAAGATGCTGCCGGGCACAGCGGCGGCGGCGCGTTCCAAATCCGCGTCGTCCATGATGATCGTCGCGCTTTTCCCACCAAGCTCGAGGGTGACGCGCTTGACGGTTTGCGCCGCTCGGGCCGCAATCTCTTTGCCAACGGCGGTGCTGCCCGTGAAGCTGATCTTGTCCACGAGCGCGTGCTCGACGAGGGCGCGTCCCGCTTCTGCGCCCGTGCCAATGACGACGCTGAACACGCCTTCGGGCAGTCCGGTTTCCAATGCGATGCGCTCGAGTTCCAACGCGGTCAGCGGCGTCAGTTCTGAGGGCTTGAGCACGCAGCAATTGCCCGCTGCCAGCGCGGGCGCAAGTTTCCAAGCAGTGATGAGCAACGGGTAATTCCACGGCGTAATCAAGCCAACGACGCCCACGGGTTCCCAGAAGGTCATCGCCACGCCGTCCGCCACGGGCACGGTGAGTCCGGTGTGGCGCTCCACTGCGCCCGCGTAGTACCGAAAGACCTGCGCGACCGTGCCGACTTCTCCTCGGGCATTGGCAATTGGCTTCCCAGCGTTGCGGCTCTCGAGCGTTGCCAGGATCTCGAGGTTCGCATCAATGGCGTTGGCCAGCGCGTGCAAGAGCCTCGAGCGCTCGGCTGGCGCGACCTTGCGCCACGACCGAAACGCGCGCCGCGCGCTGACCACGGCGGCGTCCACGTCGTGCGCGGTCGCTGCGGGCAACTCGGTGATGACCTGAGCCGTTGCCGGTTCCACGACTTGGATTGTTTGCATGGTCAAATCTTGCCACAAGTTGCACGCGATTTGACAGTTCCCGAGCGGCTTTGCTACATTCGTTAGAACACGAACGTTTGAAGCCATACGAACCGCTGGGGCAACCCGAGCGTGGAGGTTGTTATTCCCATTCACGACGATTTCAGCCGCGCGGAACTCGAGGTCATGGGTCGCGTCTCCGGGCTGCCAATTGATGAACTGGCACTCGCCGTCGCCAGCAACCTTTGGCGTGCGTCGCAACGCTTCAAGCAAAAACTCGAGACCGAGGTGCTGCGCGAGCACGACCTCAGTTTTTCCAGTTTCAGCACGCTGTTTATTGTTTGGATCTGGGGTCCGATTGAAACCCGCGAAATCGCGCGGTCGCAAGCGGTCAGCAAAGCGACGGTGACGAGTCTCTTGAATACGCTCGAGGCGCGCAAACTGGTCAAGCGCAAAACCAGCCGTCAAGACAAGCGCTTGGTCGTGGTTGAACTGACCGCGCTCGGGCGCAGCACGATTGAATGGGTGTTCCCGCGCTTCAACCAGGGTGAAGCCGAGGTCGCGGGGGCGCTGACCGAAGCCGAACAACTCGAACTCTCCAGGCTCCTGCGCAAAGTCGTCGCGGGCATGGACGTGCGCTCGGGCAACGCGGAACCCGAACTTGAGGTGCAACAGTGAAGGTCAATGTCGCGGGGCGCGAGGTAGACACGCGCCATTTCATTGACGGCAAACGCGTCTCGAACCATGAGACCTTCGCGGTGCATAGCGCCATTACGGAAGAAGTCTTGGGGCACGTCTCGAGGGGCGATGCCCAGACCGTGAACGCTGCCGTGGAAGCCGCCGAGCGCGCGTTTCCCGCGTGGGCGGCGCTCGGACCCCAGGGTCGCTTGCCGTACCTCGAGCGCTTGGCGCACCTCATCGAATCCAGGGTCGAAGACCTCGCCGCCGTGGAGACGATGAACAACGGGTCTCTGCTCGAGGCGAGCCGACTGCGCGTCATGCGGCGCGGCGCGCACAACATCCATTTCTTCGCGGAGATGGCGCTCGAGATGGGACAGCGTTGGGACACGGAAAGCGCCAAGAACGCCGTGAACAACGTGCAGTACGACCCGGCGGGCGTCACCGCGCTGATTACCCCGTGGAACGCGCCGTTCATGCTGGCGACCTGGAAGGTCGGTCCCGCGCTTGCCGCTGGGAACACCGTCGTCCTCAAGCCTGCCGAGTGGACGCCGTTCACCGCGTCGCTGCTGGCAGATTTCGCGCTCGAGGCTGGATTGCCGCCGGGCGTCTTCAACGTCGTGCAGGGCTTGGGCGGTGAAGCGGGCGCGGCACTCGTCGCGCATCCGGGCGTCAAACGCATTTCGTTCACGGGCTCTGTGCCCACAGCCAAGAAAATCGCCTCGAGCGCTGCCGTGAACCTCACGCCGGTCAGTTTTGAACTCGGTGGCAAATCGCCGTTCATCGTCTTTGACGACGCGGATTTTGAATTGGCGATGGTCAACGCGTTGGACCAGTACGACAACTGCGGGCAGGTCTGCCTGTCAGGAACGCGATTGCTCGTGCAAGACGGCATTTTTGAGCGCTTCCTCGAGACCTTCAAAGAACGCGCGCCCAAGCTCAAACAAGGCGACCCTCGAGAAGCCGCGACGGTCGTTGGTCCGCTCGTTACCCGCCAGCACCTCGAGCGGGTTCATGGCTTCGTACAGCGCGCAGTCCAGGCGGGCGCGAAGCTCGAGTTTGGCGGCGGTGTCTCGAGCGATCTGGGCGGGTTGTATTACCAGCCGACCTTGTTTAGCGACGTACCCGACGGCGCGGAGATTCTGCAAGCCGAAGTGTTCGGTCCGGTGCTGACCATTCAGCGCTTCTCGAGCGAAGCCGAAGCCGTGTCACTCGCCAACAACACGGAGTACGGGCTTGCGGCGATGCTGTTCACGAAAGACGAGGCTCGAGCCGAGCGGGTGGCGGCTCAACTCGTCGCGGGAACCGTGTGGATCAACTGCTTCTACGTGCGTGACCTCGCCGCACCGTTCGGTGGCTCCCGGCAAAGCGGCGTTGGACGCGAGGGCGGGCATTGGAGTTTCGATTTTTACTGCGACGTGAAGAACGTCATGCACCGCAAAGGCACGTTCTCGAGCACGGTGGGTAAGCAATGACTGATCCCTCGAGTCTGCGCGCACTGATGGCGCGGCACATCGCCAGCGGCGGCTACGCCGGGGGCGCGGTCGTCGCGGCTCGAGGGGCTGAGACGGTGCTCGAGGTTTACGCGGGCGACGCTGCGCCGGGTCTCGAGGCGGGACGCGAGGTGCTGTGGCCCATCGCTTCGATTTCCAAAATGTACGCGGTCACTGCCGCCGTGCGCTTGGTGGAACTGGGCGAGTTGACGCTGAATTTGCCTGTCAGCCTTGCCATCCCGCAGTTCACGGGCGATGGGCGCGAAGGCATCCGCGTGCGCCACTTGCTCACACACACTTCGGGCTTGATCTACGAGTCCCCCGAAATGGCGGCTCGGCTCGAGGCATTGACGCCGTTCGAGGACTTGCTCGAGGAAGCACTGCGCGCTCCGCTGCTGTTCGCACCGGGAACCAGCCTGAGCTACGCGGATTACAACACGTTGATCCTGGGGCGCGTGCTCGAGGTCGTGACAAAGCGGACGCTGCCTGATCTGGTGCAATCGCTGGTGCTCGAGCCGATGGGTTTGACGGACACGTTTTTCCCGACGCCACCCGAGCAAGACTCGAGGGTCGCGGTTGTCCAGCACGTCATGGCAGAGGGCACGGCGGGCGCGATGTACAACAGCCGGTACGCTCGAGGTCTGCCGCATCCTGCGTTCGCGGTGACCGCGACGGCTCGAGACGCCTTGCGCTTCGTGCAGCATTTCGCGCCGGGTGGACCTCGAGTGCTCACCGAAGCGACTGTGCGTGCAATGACCCGAGACCAGACGGGTCTGCTGCACGGTGTTCACCCGTCGGTCAAAGGCTACGACTCCGCCGCGCCAACGCCGTGGGGCTTGGGCTGGGCGTTGCAGACCCAGCACACGCCCGCGCTGCTGTGCGAACTCGCCGGGTTTCAAACCTTCGGGCACGGCGGCGCAACCGGCTGCCAGGTGTTCGTTGATCCCGAACACAGCATCAGCATCGGCGTGTTCACGAACGCGCACCTGCGCGCGGGACGCGAGCCTTGGTACGCCCGCCTGCAAGCCCTGATGAACCACACCTACGCCCTCGTCAGCCAGTCCGAACCGCACCGCTCGAGCCGTGCGCTCGAGACCGCCTAACCCCTCGAGACCAGGAGCCCCCATGCCCCAACGCCAGCCGCCCATCGGTTACACCTTCCCGCTCAGCCCGGACGGACGCGCCAGCCTCGTGCCGCCCCCGCCGTGGCATTACGCCGGGGACTTCCTGATCGTGGAGTACCGCACCGATCCCGACGCGGTGATCGCGTTGTTGCCGCCGGAACTCGAGCCTGCGGACGATCCCGGCGCGGTCGCGGCGATCTTCGCGGATTGGCAGTCGTGCTCGGATGATTTGCACGAGTTGACCGACCCGATTCAGGCGCAGTACAAGGAGTTTTTCCTCGTCGTCGGCTGCAAGTACCAGGGCAAGCCCGCCTCTCGGTGCGTCTACATCTGGGTGGACAAGGATTTTGCAATGTACCGGGGTTACATCCAGGGCTTTCCAAAGAAACTCGGCAGCATCCACCTGACGCGCACGTTTCCGGTGGGCAAAGCTGCGCCGAAGCTCGAGGTTGGCGCAAAGTTCGGGGCGACCTGTACGGCGGGCAGCCGCTTCGTCGCCAAAGCCACCGTGACTCTGCGCGGGCTCTCGAGCACGGGTCCAACCGTGAACGACCCGCCGATGCACAACACGCGGCACTTTCCGGCGTATGACGGCATCGTGCCCGACGTGTATGAACTCGTGCATGCGGGCGGCTACGACCGCGAAGCCACGCCGATCTGGGAGGGCGACGCGACATTGACGCTCGGGGACGACACGATTGAAGACCTGCGCGCCATCGCACCCAAGGAAATCATCAAGGGCTATCGGTTCAGCTTTGCGTACAGCGTCCACGGCGGCAAGGTGCTCGAGCAGCAGGACAAAGCAGCACTGTCCGAGGTGCGCCGATGAAAAGGGCTCGAGTTTTGTACGACGGCAAGTCTCGAGACGCTGTGCTCGAGGGCAGTCAGTTGGTGCTCGAGGATGGGACGCGCATTCTCGAGACTGAGGCGCAGTTCTTGAGTCCAGTGCAGCCTCGTCAAATCTTTGCCACGCACTTGACCTATCGCTCGAGGTGCGTGGAATACGAGATGAAGCGGCTGCCAGACGCCCCAGCGTGGTTCGTCAAACCGCTGGGCACGGTCAGCGCGCACCGCGCCACGGTCGCCCGTCCGCGCGGCTGTCAGTACCTCAACTATGAGGGCGAGTTGGCGGTCGTGATCGGCAAACGCGCGCAGAACGTCACGGTGGAAGACGCCCTCGAGCACGTCGCGGGGTACACGGTCGTCAACGATTTCGGCGTACATGACTTTCGCCACGCCGACCGGGGCGCGATGGTGCGCGTCAAAGGGCAGGACGGGTTCGCGCCGATGGGACCGTACTTCGTGGACGCGGGCGACATTGACCCGACGCAACTCACATTGAGCACCTTCGTCAACGGCGAGCGTGTGCAGCACACGCACCTGGGCGAAGACCTGATGTTCAGCGTCGCGTACCAAATCGCGGACCTCGCGCGGTTGGTGACGCTCGAGCCTGGGGATGTGCTCTTTACGGGCACGCCAGCGCACAGCAGACCTGTCGAGCCAGGTGACGTGGTGGCGGTCGAAATCAGCGGCATTGGACGTCTCGAGAACACAATCATCGAACTCGAGCGTGACCTCGTGCCTGTGGGTGTGCAACCGGAGGTCACGGCGGCGACGCTGCACGTGGCACTGGCGATTCCCGAAGACGAAGCCGAGCGTCGGGTCAAGGAGGGCAGATGAAATTGGTCAGCGCGATTCACCACGCAGCCCTGCGCGTCTCGAGCCTCGAGACGGCGTTCGCGCGTTGGTCGCACCTGCTGGGCTTGCACGGCGAGATGGCAAACGGTGAAGCCGTGCTGCGTTGCGCGCACGAGGATTACTGCTTGCGCCTGATCCCCTCGAGCAGCAAACCGGGCACGGAATACGTTGCCTACGAACTCGCGCCGGGGTTGACGCTCGAGGCGGCAGAACGTGAACTCGAGGCTCGAGGCGTCACTGTTCAGACTGTGCCCGTCGGTCCGCGTGGCGTGGGTTTGCGATTGAACGACCCGGATGGCAACGGCGTCGTCTTGCTCGAGCGGGTGCGACCCAGTGAGCCTCGAGTCGCGGAATGGCAATACTCGAGCCAAATTCCCGCCTTTCACCCGCGCAAGTTTGGGCATTGCAATTACCTCACGGGTGATGTCAGAGGCATCACGGCTTGGTACATCGAGAAACTCGGGTTCAAACTGACTGACCGAATTGGTTCCGAGGGCGTCTGGCTGCACGTTAACGCCGACCACCACGTCGTCGCGTTTTTGGAGAAAGGCTACAACCACATTCATCACCTCGCTTTCGAGTTGAACGACTGGAGCGCCTTTCGCGTCGCCCTGGATCACCTCGGCAAGAACCGCCGCCACATCGTCTGGGGACCCGGCAGGCACGGCATGGCGCGCAACTTGTACAGCTATTTTCGGATGCCCGAAGAAGACTTGTTCATTGAACTCTGCGGCGACCTCGAGCAGCTGCAAGCCGACCATCTGCCGCGCGATTACCCGGACGACGCGCACGCCAGCAACGTCTGGGGCATCCTGCCGCCAAGGTCGTACTTCCGCTTCGATCAGGAAGCGATTGATTCCGAGAACGCGCAGTTCGAGGCGTACCACGGCACGGCGGTGACGACGTGAACCGCTTGGAATTCGCTCGAGCGCTCCTCGGGCAATACTCAACTGCGCGAGCAGCGGACTTGAGTACCCCCCTGCGAAGTAGCGCCGCAAGCCCGGAAGGTGCTGTAGTAGCGGCAAGAAGGGGGGAAGCCTCCGCAGGAGGCAGGGGGGTCGTGCAACGCGCAGATGGCGAATTGCCGTCGCACGACCCCTCCGGCGCTAAAGCGCCACCTCCCCTACTCCGCAGGGGAGGACAAGAAAGTTTTGAGTCCAAGCCGCAGTGTCCGTTCCTCGCCACTGTACTCAACGAGGTGCGCGCAGACCTCGAGACTCGCATTGACCCCAATGCGCTCGAGCCCAACGAACTTCAAGCCCTCGCCCTCGAGCATGAATACACCGATTCGCTCGTGTACCACACCAAACCATGAACCCACGATTGAGTTTGCCTTTGGATATTCCGCGTTCGGAGTTGCTGACGCGTGCCGCCGACGTGATCGCGGACGCGTGGCGCAGCTTCGACCAAGCGCGGGCGCGCGAACCGGAGTTGACGCAAAACCTGCGCGAATGGGCAGGGGAGGGCTTGTTCGACGCGCCGATGCCCGCGCTCGAGGCGTTGGACCGCGCCAAGCGTTACCTGGACACGAGCATCGCGCAAGCGCGACCGCGCTACTTCGCGTTCGTCGGCTCGAGCGGACTCGAGGTCGGCGTTCTGGCAGACGCGCTCGCCAGCACGTTTGATGTGAACCTGGCGACGACGGCGCGCAGTGCGGATTTGATCGAAGCCCAAGCGCTGCGTTTCGCGGCGGAACTCCTCGGGTATCCCGTCGGCGGCGGCGCGTTCACCAGCGGCGGCATGGTCTCCAACCTGACGGCACTCACAGCGGCTCGAGAACGCGCGCTCCCGAATGCCCGCCAGACCGGACTGAGCAACCGCCCGTGCGCGCTGTACTGTTCCGAAGAAGCGCATTACTCGGTGCGCCGTGCGGCGGAGATTCTGGGCATCGGCGCGGATTTCGTGCGCTGCATCCCCACGGACGCCCAGCACCGCATGGTCGCTGAGGCGTGTGCAGCGGCGCTCGAGGCAGACCTGGCAGCGGGCATCACGCCCGTCGCCATTGTCGCCACCGGAGGCACGACGCTCACGGGCGCGGTGGACCCGATCTCGAGCCTCGCGGATGTGGCGGCGCGGTTTGGCGTCTGGCTGCACGTGGATGGCGCGTATGGACTGCCCGGCGCGGCAGCACCGAGTACGCGTGGTTTGTTCGCTGGTCTCGAGCGCGCGGATTCGATCTGCGTGGACGCGCACAAGTGGCTGTACTTGCCCAAGGCGTGCAGCATCGTGCTCGTGCGGGACCGCCACGCGCTCAGCCGCGCATTTTCGCACAATGAGAACTACATGCTGCACGACGCGGACACGCCGCTCAACGCGGTGGATTCGACTTTGGAATATTCGCGTCCGTTCCGTGCGCTCAAATTCTGGATGGCGCTTCGGGTGCACGGCGCGGACCAATACCGCACCGCCATTGAGCGCAACCTCGAGCAAGCCCGCCGCTGTGCGCGGCTGGTGCGCGCCCAACCAGAACTCGAGTTGCTGCTCGAGCCACAGCTTTCGACCGTGCCGTACCGCCACGTGCCCGACGCCTTGCGCGGCGACGAGGACGCCTTGGACGCGCACAACCTCGCCCTCGTCAAAGCGATGCAAGCCGACGGACGCGTCTACATCTCGAGCGCCGTGGTGGACGGCAAAGCCTGCCTGCGTCCGTGCTTTGTCAACTTCCGCACGAGCGACGACGACGTGGACGCATTGATTGCCGTGACCCTCGAGATTGGCGCGCAGTTGAGCAAGCAAAGGAGCCCCGCATGAGCAGTGAATTTCACCGGATTCGCGCGTTGTTCCCTGATCACCTCGGGTTGGCTCGAGGCAAGTACCTTCCAGCGCACCTCGCGCACAAGGGCACGCGGCACTGCATCAGTCTGTTCGCATTGGGCTTCGACCGCACGATGGTTCCCGCGCCCGGAGCCAAGCTGCTCGAGGGGCTGCCCGACGTGGATTTGGGCTTCGACATGGACGACGTGCGTCCCGGTTGGGAGCCGCACACGGGCGTCGTCGTCGGCGACCTGACCTTTCGCGGTGAGCCGCTGCCAATTTCGCCGCGCACGGTGCTGAAAAAAGCAGTGGACGACTGGGCGGCGCTCGGGTACACGGCAAAAGTCGGCATCGAACTCGAGGCGATGGTCTTGGAGCCTGATGGCAACGGCGGTTGGCGTGAGTGGAGCACGCCCATGGCGTATGTGTACGGCACGGGTTTGGCGGTTGATCCGGTCGGCTTGTTCGATGAAATCATGGAGACGGCTCGAGAATGTCACCTGCCCATCGAGAGCATCAATTCCGAGTACGACACGCCCGCGTTTGAATTGACGCTCGAGTACGGCGATGCGATGAAAGCCGTTGACGACATTTTCCTGTTTAAAGTCATGGCTCGAGAACTTGCGGCGCGCAAAGGTTTGCTGCTGACGTTCATCGGGAAACCTTTTGCAGACCGGGGCGGCAACGGCTTTCACGTCAACCTGTCCCTGGAACGTGACGGCAAGAACGCGATGTACGACGCTGGCTCGAGCGACGGACTCTCGAGCGTGGCGAAATCCTGCATTGCTGGACTGATTCACCACCACGAGGGCATGGCGGCGCTGTGCGCGCCGACCGTCAACGCGTACAAACGCCTGCGTCCCGCGCAACTTGCCGGGTACTGGGCGAACTGGGGCTACGACCACCGGGGCGCGACCGTTCGCATTCCCGCCGAGCGCCACGGAGCCACCCGCATCGAGCACCGCATGAGCGACGGCGCGGCGAACCCGTACCTCGCCACCGCTGCCGTGCTGCACGCGGCGCGCCTCGGGCTGACGGACAAACTGGAGTTGCCCGCGCCCGAAGAGCAAGACTGCCTCGAGCACCAGAGCACCACGCGCCACGTGCCCAATGACCTGTCGCTCGCCCTGGACGCACTGCTCGAGGATGCACCCTTGCGCGGGGCGCTGGGCGAGGAGTGCGTGCTGCAATTCGAAGCCGTCAAACGCGCCGAGTGGGACAAGTTCACGGCGGCGGTAACGGACTGGGAAAAGAATTACTACCTACCGTTCTTGTAAACCTCGAGAGGAGTTGCTGTTGTGACCGACGATCCGCACGCCGACATTCTCAGCCACGACACGTACACGCGCGGCGTGCCCCACGCGGCGTTTGCGCGCTTGCGCGACGCACCCGGCTTGACGTGGATCAACGAACCCGATGCTCGAGGGTTCTGGGCGGTCACGCGCTATGCCGACGTGCTCGAGGTCAGCCGCCAGCCGCAGATTTTCAGCAGCGCCCACGGTATTCGCTTGGAGGACATGAGCCCGGAAGAAACCGACGCGCGGCGCACGATGATGGAACTGGACCCGCCGCAGCACACGGCGTACCGGCGTTTGGTCGGAGCCCCGTTCTCCCGGCGCGAGGTCTTGGCATACGAAAACGCGGTGCGCTTGCTCGCTCGAGAGGTCATCGAATCTGTCGCTGGACGCGAGCACTTCGACTTCGTGGAGGAGATCGCTCGAGCTTTGCCGATGCGGATGCTCGGGTCGCTGCTGGGTGTGTCCGACGCGGATGGGCGCTGGCTGGTGGAGAAGGGCGACGCCCTGATCGGCAACGCCGACCCGGAGTTCACACAGCATGTCGTGGATCAGGTGGACACCGACGAGTTCCGCCTGATGCCCTTTCGCAGCCCCGCTGGTCTCGAGTTGTTCAAGTACGCAGGCGAGCAAGCCGCCGAGCGCCACAAGCAACCCAAAGCCGACCTGATCTCCCGGCTGCTGGAGCCGAAGATAGACGGCGAACCGCTGAGCGACCACGAGTTCAAAAACTTCTTCACGCTGCTCGTCGCCGCTGGCAACGACACGACGCGCTACACGATGGCGGCTGGGCTCGAGGCGCTGATTCAAAATCCCGATCAACTCCAGATATGGCGCGACAACCTCGAGCTTTCGGATGATGCGGTGGAAGAGATCTTGCGTTGGGGCAGTGTGACGATGCACTTCCGGCGCACCGCTGTCGCTGACGCCGAAATCGCCGGGACTCGAGTGAAGTCAGGCGACAAGATCGTGCTGTTTTACATCGCCGCGAATTACGACGAACGCCAGTTCCCGGACCCGCACCGTTTCGACCTTCGCCGCACGCCCAACGACCACGTGTCCTTCGGGTTGAAAAGCCCGCACAAGTGCCTGGGCGAACACCTCGCGCGACTCGAGATCAAGGTCTTGTTTGAAGAACTCTTGCCGCGCCTCGAGCGGATTGAAATTGATGGCGCGGTGGAGCGGTTGCGCTCCAATTTTATCTCGGGCATCAAGCATTTACCTGTGCGCGTGCAGTGGCGGTGACGGCGGCTCGAGCCATGAAAACGGGCGGATGCAATTCTGCATCCGCCCTTCTCGAGCCAGCAGGTGTTACTTCGTCGGTTCGTCCGCGATCTCCCCGAGGACACCCGGTGCAACCCACGCCATGTTGTTGAGTTCCGCGACGCTCATGACCTTGCCCGCTGGGACGCGCAGGATGCCTTTGCGGTCGCGGATCGGTCCGGTGTAGGGGTCAAAGGTCGGGCGGGCGCTGCTCATGTTCTTGTTCAGTTCCATCACGCGGTCGTAGACGTTCGTGCGCTTGCCCGCGACGGTGATGGTGGCGGCTTTGAGGCGCGCTTGGAATTTGGGGTTGATCGGCATGCCGTCTTGCGCGCCCAACTCGACCGCGCCTTCGCGCAAGAGCCACCAGTAATCGACGTTTTGCAGGTTCGTCTTGTTGTACGTGCCCGCGACGACCTTCTTCATGAAATCGATGTAGATCTTTTCCCAGTGCACGAGTTGTCCGCTGACCACGGCGTCGGGACCGAACTTGTACATGCTGTTGTAGTGCGAGAACACTGGGATGTTGCGCTTTGCGGCGGTTTGGACGACCGTGGCGGTGTCCTCGGTGAAGCCCAAGCCTTCCGCGCCTTCGTTGATGAGCGCTTCCGCGGCTTCGCGCGCCTTGACGGGATCGAACCACGCATTAATCCATTTGACGCTCACGGTTGCCCTGGGATTCACGGCTCGAGCGCCGAGCGCGAACGCGCTGATGTGGCGCTTCAACTCTGGGATCGGGAACGCACCGACGTACCCGAGTTTGCCAGTCTTGCTGAGCGCAGCCGCCATCATGCCGTTCAAGTAGTAGATCTGGTAGAAGTCCGCCATGTACGTCATCATGTTCGGCGCGCGTTTGAAGCCGCTGGCGTGGGCGAACAGCACGTCAGGGTACTTCTTGGCGGCTTCCAAAGTCTGGTCCATGAACCCGAAGCTCGTGGTAAAGACGACTTTGCAGCCGTCCGCAACCAGTTTGTCAATTGTCGGCATGGCTTGCGCCTCGGGCACACTCTCCACGAACTTTGTTTGCAAGCCGGGAATGGCTTTTTCGGTGAGCAGGCGCGCTTCGTTGTGCGCGAACGTCCAACCGATATCGCCGACCGGACCGACGTACACGAAGCACGACAGCGGCGCGGAGTTCTGCGCGCTGCTGTGCATTCCCACAGCCGCGAGCGAAGCGATTGTTACCAGCATCAAACCCTTCTTCATAACCCACCTCCGTTGAAGCCCTGCACGTCAAAAACAAGACCAGAAGCGAGCCCTCGAGCCTGAAGGGTTCACCGTTCCCCACGCTGATAAGCACGACCGAGGCTTTCCGGGGCATCGCCCCCGCGACCTCGAGCGCCGATCATCGCCAGGACCACAATAACAAGGAAATAGGGCATCGCGGCGAAGACCTCGCTGGGAATCGGCACGTTGCCCTGGAGTCTAAATTGTAAGTAATACAGCACGCCGAAGAACAAACTACCAAACACGGCGCGCAACGGGTTCCAACCGACGAAGATGACGAGCGCGACCGCGACCCAGCCCAAGCCCACGGTCATGCCGTCCGTCCACGACGGGCGGTACGCGAGGCTCAGAAACGCGCCCGCGATGCCTGACCGCGCACCGCCAAACGCGATGGCGAGCACGCGCACCAGGGTCACGTTGAGCCCCAGAACATCGGCAGCCGCTGGATTCTCGCCCACGGAACGCAGAATCAGCCCGAGCTTCGTGAAGTAAAACACACCGTACAGCACGACCGCCAGGACCACCGCCGAAGCCGTGAACGGCAGTTCGGGCGCGGTGTCTGCAAGCGGAAATCCCTCGAACGGTTTGCCCAGCAAGCCCGCAATGCCCAGCCCGAGCATGGTGAGCGCCAAACCCGACACGAACTGGTTGGCGCGAAACGTCAATGTCACCAGCGCGTGAAGGAGCGACGCTGCCACGCCCGCCAACGCCGCCGCGAGCACCGCCAGCCACAACCCGCCGCCGCTGTACGCGACCGCAAAGCCCGCCAGCGCGCCCAGCGCCATCATCCCCTCGAGCCCGAGGTTGACGACCCCCGAGCGTTCCGTGACGATGGCTCCAAGACTGGCCAAGAGCAGCGGCGTGCCGAAAGACGCGGCGCGCAACAGCGCGTTCCACAGCTCATCCATTCGCGCTCGGGTCTTCCTGGGTTGCAGCCTCGAGCGCGGTCCACCACTCGAGCGCGGTGTCCGGGGCGAACAGCGGCGTCGCGGGCGTCGTGCCCTCGAGGATTTGCAGTTGCAGGTATTTCTCGCCACTGGGCTGGCGGTAGATTTCCAGTTGGCGCTCTTTGAGGTTGAGAATCCACGTCTCGGCAATGCCAGAGCGGGCGTATTCAGGGAGTTTCACGGCGCGGTCGAATTTGAGCGACGAATCGCTGACTTCGACGGCCAGCAGCACATCTCGGGCAGGGGCGGGGTGCGCGGTGCTCTCGAGGTGGACCAGCGCGAAATCCGGCTCTGGTTGCGAGTCATCCCAGACGATGATCGGGCATTGGGGTATGACAAACGCCAGGGTCGCGTAGCGCTCCGAGAGCAGTCTGGTCAGTACCTTAATCGCCTTGTAATGCTCCGCGCCCATGGCTGACATGAAATAAACGTCCCCCCGAATGAGTTGACTGCGTTGATCCGGCGCGAAGATGCCCGACTCGTACATTTTCAGGTACTCGGTACCCGTGAAGCGGTGCGCTGCGGGCAACACGGTTTCGGGCGGTGCACTCTCGAGCGTCGCGGTCATGGCAGCCTCCTTGCGGGCAATTCTACCCGAGCCGGTCACGCTTTCTTCGCCCCTCGAGTCCAGCGCAGGTTGTTGTTGACAAACAGTTCAGACGCGATCAGGCACATCAACATCACACCGCTGAACACGTCCACGATGCGAAACGGCAGGTTCAAGCCGATTTTCAGCGCGTCGCCGCCCGCGAGGATCACTGCCATCAAGGGTGCGGTGACGAGGGTCAAGCCCGGATTGCCCCTCGCCAGCCACGCGACGATCACGGCGGTAAAGCCGTACCCGAGCGAAATTTGGCTGGGCTCGAGCAGGCGGTGGTGAATGCCCGCGACTTCGCCCACGCCCGCCAGACCTGCGAGCCCGCCTGTGACGAGTGCGATGACGGCGGTCAACCTCGAGCCGTTCAAGCCCAGGTAACGCGCGGCGTTCGGGTTCTCCCCGACGACGCGCAGCGAAAACCCAAACGTCGTGCGGCTGAGCACCACTTGCAAACCGATGGCGAACAGCACCGCGAGGACGAGCGTTGGAATGTGCACCAGCGTTCCCGGCAGCACCGGCAGTTGGGCGACCGGTGCGAACTCGTCGCTGTAGATGAAGCCGCGCACGTTCTTGCCCTTCCACGGACCGTTCACCAGGTACAGGATCAGGTAGAACGCGCAGTAATTGAGCATCAGCGTGCTCAAGATTTCGTTGACGTTGAAGCGCTCGCGCAGCCACGCGGCGAGCCACGCCAATGCCCCGCCCGCGACTGCACCGACGAAGAACATCAGCCCCACGCTCCACGCGCCCGTCGGCAAAAAGAGCGCTGCGCCCGCGCCCGCCGCAGCGCCGACGAGCAATTGCCCTTCCGCGCCGATGTTGAAAAACCGTGCCCGGAACGCCAGCGTCAAGCCCGCGCCAATCAAAACCAGTGGAATTGCGCGCCGCGCGACTTCCGCCAACCCTCGGGCGTCCAGCAGCGTGCTGCGCAGCATTTCCCAGTATGCCGCAAGTGGGTTCACGCCGCTCAGCGCGAAAATCAGTCCAACGATCAACAACGCCACGACCACGGCGAGGCTCGAGACGCGCAACGCTCTGGAGCCCGTGACTTGCGCGCTCGGCTCGAGGCGGATCATGCTGCCACCGCTTCCGCACCAGTCATCAGCAAGCCTAGCTGCTGCTTGGAGGTCTCGAGCACCGGGAACGGTCCGTGCAGCGTGCCGTGGTACAGCACGGCGATGCGGTCGCACAGGGACAGCAATTCCTCGAGGTCTTCGCTGACGAGGAGTACGCCCGCGCCGCGTTCTGTGCGCTCCAGCAGCGTGCGGTGCACCTGGTCGGTCGCGCCGATGTCCAAACCGTACGTCGGGTGCACCGCCAGGATCAGTTTGGCGTCGTGCGAGAGTTCTCGCGCCAGGATGACCTTTTGGATGTTGCCGCCGGACAGCAACCTGGAGGGCGTGTGGATGCTCGGCGTGGCGACGCCGTAGGCTTGCACTTGCGCCGTGGCGTTCTGATCGAGTGCGTTGGGGTCACTCCAGATGCCTCGAGCCAAGGGCGCTTGCGCGTACCCGCGCAATGCCAAATTCTCTGCGACGGTCATGCTGGGAACCGTGCCCATGTGGATGCGGTCCTCCGGGATGTGCGCCACGCCGCGCCCGAAGCGCACGGCTGGATCGCCCTCGAGGGGCAGCCCCTCGAGCTTGACCGCGCCCGAGGTCATCGCGCGCAACCCGGCGAGCACCTCGATCAGCTCGCTCTGTCCGTTGCCCGCGACACCCGCCACGCCCAGCACCTCGCCGCGCCCCACGGTGAAACTGACGTTGCGCAACGCCTCGAGCCCACGGGCATTTTTCGCGTTCAAGTTAGACACCTCGAGCAACGTCCCCTCGAGCGGCTTGGACACGCGTTTGCGCTCGAAATCCACGCTGCGCCCGACCATCAACTCTGCCAGCCCCGCTTTCGTCGCCGCCCGTGCCTCGAGGTTCCCCACGACGCGCCCGCGCCGCAGCACGGTGATGCGGTCGGCGATGGAGAGGACTTCCTCGAGCTTGTGGGAAATAAAAATCAACGACTTGCCGTCCGCACGCAAGCCGCGCATCACTGTGAACAGCGATTCGGCTTCTTGCGGCGTCAGCACGCTCGTCGGTTCGTCCAAGATCAAAACCCGAGCCCCACCGAGCAGGGCGCGCAAGATTTCCACGCGCTGCTTCTCGCCAGGGGAGAGTTGGTGCACGCGGGCGTGCGGGTCCACCTTCAAGCCGTACTGCGTCTCGAGTGCTTGAATGCGCCCCACGAGTCCCTGTGCGGGCATGAACGCGCCGCCCGCACCGAGCGCCAAGTTCTCCGCCACGGTGTGCTTGGCGACGAGCACCGGATGCTGCGGCACGAGTCCAATCCCGAGTTTCAGCGCGTGCGCTGGGGAGTTGATCTGCACCGCGCGACCCTCGAGCGTAATTTCGCCCTCGTCCGGGCGGTACAAGCCGTAGAGGATGCTGATGAGCGTGCTTTTGCCGGCGCCGTTCTCGCCGAGGAGCGCCAAGACCTCGCCTGCGTGCAACTCGAGGTTCACCGCGTCGTTCGCGGTCACGCCGGGGAAGCGCTTGGTGATGTCACGAAGTTCCAAGTGCGGCAGCGCGTCACGCATCGGCGGATAATGTACCGTGAAAGGGCGCAGGGATGGGGCAGCGTAAACTCAGCCAATGGGGGAGATCAAACGCACTCAAGTCAAAATCCAAGCCGATGGACGGATTCGGCTGCCCAAGCACATCCTGGAGGCGCTTGGCTTGAACCCTGATGACACGCTCGTGGTGCAGGTGCGCGACGGCAGCGTGACGCTCGAGACCGAAAACCCGTTCGCGCGTTGGGCGGGTCGTTTGGGCGGCGCGAAATCGCTCGAGGAAGTCATCTTGTGGCAACGCGAGATGCGCAATGAAGATGACGCTGAGCCACTGGGCGATGCGGAGTACACCGTGCATCTGCGCCGCGCCGTTGAACGCGGGTTGCACGACAGCGCGCTTGGCAACGGCAAAACCAGTGATGAGGTGAAGGAACATTTTCAACTGAAATCGGAACGCAGCGAATAGATCAAGCACCTCGAGTTGCTGTTTCTCGCAGTTTATTCACGCTTGAGCCGTTCAACACCGTCACCAACTGCGCTGCAACCGCCACGGCAATCGCCTCGGGTGCTTTGCCCGGCACGCCCGCCAACCCAATCGGCGTGGTCACTCGCGCCAGCGCCGTTTCATCAAAGCCAGCCTCGAGCAATTTGCGCTTGAACCGCGTCCACTTGGCGCTCGAGCCGATTAAGCCGACGAAGCCCAAGTCGTCTCTCGAGAGCACCGCTTTCAACACGTGCAGGTCTTCGGCGTGGTCGTGCGTCATCACCAACGCGTGCGCGCCGCTCGGCAAGCTGACAGCGACGCTGTCCAACACGGGCTCGAGAAACACGCGCACCGTCGCCGCTTCACCCTGCACCCGCTCTAGTCTCAAGGCCTCGAGCATCTCCGCTCTCGAGTCCACGAGCCACAACTCCACATCAAACAAGCCCATGACTTTGGCAAGCGCCAGTCCAACGTGACCCACGCCGAAGATGGCGACCACCGGACGCGCGGGCTGCACCACCTCGAGCAGCAGTTCCACCTCGCCGCCGCAACACTGCACGCCGTACACGCTGTCCTCGTGCGTGAGGCGCGTCGTGAACCGCTCGAGGCTGTCCGCACGCGTCTCGAGCTTGCTGCGCGCTGTTTCCACCGCCATCGCCTCGAGATTCCCGCCGCCAACAGTGCCAAACGTCGCCTCGAGCGTCACGATCATCTTCGCGCCGGGTTCGCGCGGCGCGTGCCCGCGCACCGCGAGCACGGTCACGATCACGCACGGCGTACGCGCATGCGTCAGGCGCTCGAGGGTTTCAAACCACCGCACGCTGCACCTCGACGGACCGGTGTCGGAAAGGGCGAACACAGTACCGACCGCGCGCATGGGCGCGACGTTCGCCTCTATGCATCCATCCCGTAGGGGCGGGTCCCCGTGCCCGCCCCGCCCCACGCGCCCATGCCGTGCCACACACCCGCACCGACTCGAGACGCCCCACGTCGCACCGATGGAAGGCACCACCGGACGGTCTCGAGCCCGTCACACTTTCTCCGGCTCGAGCATCGCCTCGAGCGCCCAGAAAACCGCTTCGGGCGTGGCGGGCGACGCCAAGTTCACCGCGCCGCCGCGTGGGTTGAACGCACGGATCGCGTCTTTGAGCGCTTCGCGCACGCTGATCGCCAGCATGAACGGCGGTTCCCCGACGGCTTTGCTGCCGTAGACCACGCTGGGTTGCGCCGCCCGCTCGAGAAGATTGACGTTGAACACAGGCGGCAACTCGTGCAGGCTGGGCAGTTTGTACGTGCTCGCGCCGTTCGTGACCAAGCGTCCGTCGACGTTCCAGACCAGTTCCTCCAAGGTCAACCAGCCTGCGCCTTGGGCGAAGCCGCCCTCGATCTGCCCGAGGTCAATCAGTGGCGAGAGCGAATTGCCCACGTCGTGCAGGATGTCCACGCGACGCATGTGGTGCTCGCCGGTGTAGCGGTTGACTTCAACCTCGCTGACCGCTGCGCCGTACGCGAAGTAGTAAAACGGCTTGCCCTGTCCCTTCGCCTTGTCCCAGTGAATGCCGGGCGTGCGGTAAAAGCCGTCGCTGAACAGTTGCACGCGCTGCATGTACGCCGTGTGGACGATGCCGCGCCATTCCACGGCGAGTTCCGGGGCTCCGAGCGGGTACACACGTCCGTCCTCGAAGACGATGTCGCCCGCGCCAACACCGAAACGCTGCGCGGCGACGCTCGAGAGTCGCGCCCGTAGGGTCTCGCACGCGTCCCTGACTGCCGCGCCGTTCAAATCCGATCCACTCGAGGCGGCGGTGGCGCTGGTGTTCGGCACTTTGTCGGTGCGGGTCGGCGCGATCCGCACGGTCTCCAAGGGCACGCCCAAGGTCTGCGCGGCAATTTGCAGAATCTTCGTGTGCAAGCCCTGCCCCATCTCCGTGCCGCCGTGGTTGACGAGCACGCTGCCGTCCTTGTAGATCAGCACGAGCGCCCCGGCTTGGTTGTAAAAGGTCGCGGTGAACGAGATGCCGAATTTGACGGGCGTGATTGCCAAGCCGCGTTTCAAGTGCGCGTGGCTCGAGTTAAACGCTTCGATCTCCGCGCGCCGTTCCTCGAAGCTCGAGGATTGCTTGAGTTCGTGCCAGATGCGGTGGATGCGTTCAGCATCTTCGACGACTTGTCCGTAATGCGTCGAAGGCTCGAGCACACTCGGGTCAACGCCGTAAAAATTGCGTTCGCGCACGACTTCAGGCGGCAACCCGAGGGCGTGGGCGACGCGGGTCATGATTTCTTCAATCATCAACATGCCCTGCGGACCACCGAAGCCTCGGAATGCGGTTTGCGAGGTTTTGTGCGTCTTGCACACAGTTCCCGTCACGCGCACGTTGGGGATGAAATACGCGTTGTCGCTGTGGAACATCGCGCGCCACAGCACGGGATCGGACAGGTCCAAGCTCCACCCGCCGTCGCTGAACAGCTCGAGGCTGAGCGCGTGCAGCTTGCCCGTCTCATCGAAGCCGACCTCGAAGCGTCCCAGGAACGGGTGGCGCTTGCCGGTGAAAGTCATGTCCAACGTGCGGTTCAAGCGCACGCGCACGGGTCGGTTCGTGACCAGCGCCCCGAGCGCGGCGACCGCCGCCCAGACGTTCGCCTGGGTTTCCTTGCCGCCGAAGCCGCCGCCCATGCGCAAGCACTGCACGGTGACGGCGTGCTTCTCCAACTCGCAGACGCGCGCCACGATTTCTTGCGTTTCCGTCGGGTGCTGCGTGCTGCTCTGCACCAGCAACTGCCCGGATTCGTCCGTGTACGCCAGTGCCGCGTTCGTTTCCAAGTAAAAGTGTTCCTGACCGCCCGCGTAGAGTTCGCCTTTCAAGCGCTTGGGTGCGGTGTTCAGTGCAGCCTCCGCGTCCCCTCGAGCGATCCCGGCGGGTTCGGTGTGGAAGCTTCCTTGCGCAATCGCGTCCTCGAGCGTGACGACGGCGGGCAAGGGCTCGTAGGTCGCAACAACCCGAGCCGCACCGAGTCGCGCGGCTTCCTCGCTGTCTGCGAGCACCCACGCGACCCACATGCCATGAAACATCACCTCAGACGGAAAAAGTGGCTCGTCGCGCCTGCCCGGCCCCGTGTCGTTCTCGCCGCGCACGTCCTTGGCGCTGAGCACGTGCACGACGCCCGGAACCTCGAGCGCAGGGGCAGTCTCGAGATTCAGCACCGTGGCGTGGGCGTGCGGGGCTTGCACGGGGTAGGCGTGCAGCAGGTTCGCCAAGCGCACGCCGAGGTCGTCCGTGTAGAGCGCTTTGCCCGTCACGTGCTCGCGTGCCGATTCGTGCGGCACGGGCTTGCCGACCGCGCCGCTCATGCCGTCACCTCGAGCCTAAACCGTAGGGGCGAGGCTTGCCTCGCCCAAAACGTCTCGAGCACCCTCACGCCACCACCTCGAGTTCGCTGTGAAACCGCTCGAGCGCGTGCCTGAGCACCGCGCTGCGGTAAGCGGCGCTGCCCCGGTGGTCGGACAGCGGCTTGAATTCGCTTTCGAGCACTCGTCCTGCGTCGCGCATGGTGTTGGGCTCGAGCGGCTTGCCAATCAAGAACGCCTCGGTCTTGAGGGCTCGAGCGGGCGTGGCAGCGACGCCGCCCAAGCCCAGGCGCGCGTCCACGACCACGCCGCCTTGGACCTCCAGCGCAACCGCGACAGCGACCGTGCTGATGTCGTCGCGTCCGCGCTTGGCGATTTTGAAGAAACGGCTGTGCGAGGCGAACGGACGCGGGATCAGGATTGAGACGATGACCTCGCCGGGCTCGAGGGCGTTCTTGCGAAAGCCCGTGAAAAATTCCGAGATTGGCAAGACGCGTTCACCGTGGCTCGAGGCAATTTTGACCTGCGCGCCGAGCGCGAGCAGCACGGGCGAGCTGTCGCCGATGGGCGACGCCGTGCCGAGGTTTCCGCCCAAGGTGGCGCGGTTGCGGATCAAGCGGCTGGCGTACAACGGAAACAACTCTGCCAGCAAGGGCACGCGGTTTCCCAGGCTGCGCTCGAGGGTGGAGAGCGTCACAGCCGCGCCGACCTCCAAGAATTCATCGGTCCAATTGAGGGTTTGCAGTTCACCCATCCCTTCGAGCGCGACGAGGTGCGGATACCGCGCGTGGCGCAAGCTGATGTCCACGGCAACGTCGGTGCCGCCCGCGATCAACTTGGCATTTGGATGCTGCTCGAGGATGGCAAAGAGTTCCGGCAGACTCGAGGGACGCGAATACCGCCGCTCGAGGGCGTTGTACTCCAGTGGCTCGAGGGTTGGTGTGGTTCGCTCGAGACGCCCGGTGAACGCGCTTGGAGCGGGTGCCTCGAGGTTCAGCGCGGCGTCGCGGATTGGGCGGTAGCCAGTGCAGCGGCAGAGGTTGCCGCACAGTTCCTCCGGGTTGATCCGTTCCCCTCGAGCCGGGTCGTGCTGCGCGCAGAACAGTGACACCACGAAGCCAGGGGTGCAGTATCCGCATTGCGAACCGCCGTGGGTCAGGGCTTCTTGTGCGGCGTGCAAGGCGTCGCCTGAGCCAATCCCTTCGACCGTCCAGACCTCGCGCCCGTGCACGCTCGGCAGGGGACACAGGCAGGCGTTGATCGCCTCGAACCTCGAGCTTCCGTGGTCATCCGCACGCAGCACGGCGACGGCGCACGCGCCGCACTCGCCCTCGGCGCAGCCCTCCTTGCTGCCGGTGAGCCCTCGGGCGCGCACGAAGTTTAAAAGCGTCGTGTTTGGGTCCACGCCCGCGACGCTGACCCGTTGACCGTTCAACGTGAACTCGAGGGCGTTCAAGCGCACACCTCGAAGACTGAAAGCAAATCCATGCTCGAGGCTACGGGATGGCGCGCGGGCGCGTCAAGGACGCAAGGCGGTGTTGGCGCACGCCATGTCTCGAGGCTCGAGTGCCCGCTGGCTTGCGGCGTGCACGGTAGAATGCCCGTCATGACGAAGACCGAGACGTACCTCGAATTCCTCACCGCCGAAGGCTACCGCCCAACGCTGGACGACGACAAAGACATCACGTTCAAACACGAACGGATCAGCTTCATCCTGTTCCCGAACGAGAAAGACGAAACCTTTTTCCGGTTGATGATTCCGTTCTTTTGGGAACTCGAGACCCCCGAAGAAACCGAGCGCGCGACGCGCGTGATGATGAAACTCAACGCCGATTACAAGGCGGCAAAGTTCTACATCATGCAAAACGATGTCTGCGTCGCCGCCGAGGCCTTTTACGCCAAACCCGAAGACATGCGCCCGATGATCGGGCGTTACATTGACCTGCTCTCGAGCGCGATGCGCGAATTCCGCCAGATCATGCGCGACGAAGCCCCGCCGAGCACGCCGCTCGCTCAGGCGTAAACCCTTTCTCGACAATGTTTTCGTCAGGGCGAACCTCGTGTTCGTCCTTTCAGCGTTCGCTCGAGCCTGCGCCCTTGAGCCCCTTAAACCATTGCCACGTCCTCACCGCGCCACGCCTCGAGCCACTTGTATGCCATGAACTCCGCGCGGAACGCCGCTTCCATCGCCGCTTTGACCTTGGGCATCGGCACGGGCCGCCCCAAAATCCGCTCGAGGCTGGTCATGCGCGTGTCCGTCAACCCGCACGGCACGATCAAGTCGAAATCCGCCAGGTTTGTGTTGATGTTCAGCGCCAAGCCGTGCATCGCCACATGTTGGCGCACGGCGACGCCGATGCTGCCGATCTTGTCGTCACCGACGTAGACGCCTGCATAGCCCGGATTGGGTCGCGCGGTCAAGCCGTAGTCTTCGAGCACTTTGATCTGCACGTTCTCGAGCCGTCTCAAAAAATCGCGCACGCGCCGTCCGACCGGGAAGATAGGGTACGCGACGAGTTGCCCCGGTCCGTGGTACGTCGCCGTGCCGCCGCGCTCGGTGGCGACGACTTCGATGCCCATACGCCTCAATGCCTCGGGGCTAAGGACAAGATTGGTGTCTTCGGTGTCCTTGCGTCCGTGGGTGACGACGCGCGGGTGCTCGAGCAGCAGCAACTCCGGTGCGCCGCCCGCGACGACCCGCGCGTGCGCCGCCAGTTGCAACGCGTACGCCTCGCGGTACGGCACCAACCCGAGGTCTGAAACGGTGAACGACATGTGACGAAGTTTAGACGGCGATGAAGGTTTTGCCTGTCTCAAACGTGACCAACTTCGCGCCGGGAAGCACTGTTGGCACACGGTCACATCCCGGCTGAGCCTCGAGAATACCGCGCATGGACAAGCGATGGCTGTGGGGAGTTTTCGGGGGCGCGGCGCTGATCGGTGCAGGGTGTGTGACCGCGCAGAATCAGCAAGGACAGAACGCGGCGTGGCGGGTGGAAACCGTCAAGGGTGGGTTGGAACGCCCCTGGAGTTTGAACTTCGCGCCGGACGGACGCCTGTTTTACACGACCCGCAACACGGGCGAGTTGCAGGCGCTCAACGTTTCAAACGGCGCGATTTCGCGTTTCCAAACGAGTTTGCCCAATTTTCGTCCCGAGGGCGAGGGTGGCATGCTCGGCATGGAACTCGCGCCAGACTTCGCGCAAAGCGGACGCGTGTTCGTGTGTTACTCGTACTGGCGTGGCACGGCGCGGGGTGAAACCGACCGCCGCAACCGCCTCTCGAGCTTCACCATCAATGGTGCGTCCCTGGGCAACGAGAAGATCTTGCTGGACGACATGTTGGGGTGGTGGAACCACAACGGTTGCCGCGTCGTGCTCTCGCCGGACAAGACGAAGTTGTTCGTGAGCATGGGCGACGCCGCGAATTTCCCACCCGGACCGCGAAAGGCGCTCGACCTCGAGAACACCGCGGGCAAGACCTTCCGCATCAACTTGGACGGCAGCGTTCCCAGTGACAACCCGTTCCCGAACAGTGCCGTGTGGACGCTCGGGCACCGCAACCACCAAGGCTTGGCGTTTCACCCAACGACGGGCGCGCTGTGGAGCACGGAGCACGGGCCAGAACGCCAGGACGAGTTGAACGTCATCAAGAAGGGCAAGAACTACGGCTGGCCGACCTGCCAAGGCACCCGAGCGGAGAGCCCGAATTGCACCGTGGAGAACTACGAGCCCGCGATTCGCAGTTACGACCCGCAAGTGACGGTGGCGATGTCGGGCATGACGTTCTACACGGGCAACGTGTTCGCGGCGTGGAAGAACGACTTGTTCTTCGTCACCCTCAAGACTGGGCGGATTTACCGCTTGGAACTGGACGGGGAAAAGATCGTCAACCAAGAGATCATGGTTGACGGCGATTACGGGCGCTTGCGCGACATCACGGTCGGACCGGACGGTTTCGTGTACTTTAGCACGGACGCGGGTGGAAACTCGAGCATCATGCGGATTCGCCCGCGCTGATGAACGCTGCCGGACGCTCGAGCACGCGCTTTCCAAGGCGTGCTCGAGCGTTTTCATGTGATCGGGCGCGCCGCTCGAGGGTTGATCAATCCTTGAGTCAAACACACTCAAGTTTCCAGGCGGTTCGTTACTCAAGATACATCTTCCGTTCACGCGCGAAGGTTATGCTTCCGCCCAAGAACAACGCGTCCAAGCATTCAAGGGGTGCGCCGCGTTCAAATTCCGGGGCTCGAGCAGCGGTCATTTGAGAGACGTGCAGGCTCGGGCGCAGTTTTGAAAAGAGTGGGTTGTATATTGGCAGGAAGGGTTCGGACATCACCTCAACCACAAGGTGCCCAAGGCTGTACACCGCCTTCAAGCGTGAACACCACAGCGCATTCCCTTAGAGGGCACAGCACCAAAGCCGCCGAATCCTCGAGAGAAGCAGAACAGGAGAAACAATGCGTTGGGAATTACCCGTTCTCGCACTACGCAACATGGTGATCGCCCCCGGTCACGCCCAAAGCATCGCGGTGGGCCGCGCCAAGAGCCGCCGCAGCGTCGAAGAAGCCCAAGCCGCCGACCGCCGCGTGCTGCTGTTGACGCAACGCGACCAGAACAACGACGATCCGCAAGGCGAGGATCTCTTCGATGTCGGCACGCTCGCCGCGATCAAGCAGGTCGTGCGCATGCCCGACCAAACCTTAGAAGTCTTGGTCGAGCCCTTGGAGCGCGTCAAGGTCAGTGGCTACCTGCCCACGCCGTACCTGCGCGCCGTCGCGGAGACCTTGGACAGCGCACCCGATGCCGATGCGAACACGTTGCGCGTCCTCGTGGACGAAGCCAAGTCGTCGTTTGACAAGTACGTCGCGCAGAACAAAAACCTGCGTTTGGACAACATCCACTTGGAGCACCTGCGCCAACTCAGCGACCCCAGCCAAGTCGCCGACACCGTCGGCTTCCACGCGTCTTGGGAAGTCAGCGAAAAGCAGGATTTGCTCGAGACCCTGAGCGTCCGCGAACGCCTCGAGAAAGTTGTGAAACTCCTCGAGCGCGACCTCGAGCGTTTCGAGATGGACAAGAAGATCGCGGCGCGCGTCAAAGAGCAGATGGACCAAAACCAGCGCGAGTACTACCTGCGCGAGCAGATGAAGGCGATTGGCAAGGAACTCGGCGGTGGCGAGGACGCCGTTGCCGAAGTGGACGACCTGCGCCAAAAGATCGAAGCCGCTGGCATGCCCACGAAGGTCAAGGAGAAGGCACTCAAGGAAGTCGCGCGCTTGGAGCGCACCCCCGGCGGCAGCCCTGAGACGACCGTCGTGCGCAACTACATTGACTGGTTGCTCGATACCCCCTGGACGAAGCGCGACGAGGAGATTCTCGACATCAAGCGCACGCGCGACATCCTCGACGAAGACCATTACGGTCTGGACGAGGTCAAAGAGCGCATCCTCGAGTTCTTGGCAGTGCGTCAATTGACGCAAGACATGCGCAAGAACGTCGCGGAAGCGGCTGAAAAAGACGCCAAGGACAAGCCCGAAGACCTCGAGCTTCGCGCACCCATTTTGTGCCTCGTCGGACCTCCCGGCGTCGGCAAGACCAGCTTGGGCAAGAGTGTGGCGCGGGCATTGAACCGCCAGTTCGTGCGCATGAGCCTTGGCGGTGTGCGCGACGAAGCCGAGATTCGCGGTCACCGCCGCACGTACATTGGCTCCATGCCGGGACGGATCATCCAAAGCATGAAGCAAGCGGGCGTCGTCAACCCGATCATTCTCTTGGACGAGATTGACAAGATGGCGTCGGACTGGCGCGGCGACCCCGCCAGCGCGATGCTCGAGGTGCTCGACCCAGAGCAGAACCACACCTTCCAGGACCATTACCTCGAGGTTCAATACGATCTTTCGCAGGTGATGTTCATCACCACCGCCAACAGCCTGAGCACGATCCCGCGTCCGCTCTTGGACCGCATGGAAGTCATCGAGATTCCTGGGTACACCCTCGAGGAGAAGCTGGCGATTGCCAAGGGCTTTAGGCTGCCGCGCCAGATCAAGTCGCACGGTCTCGCGGAAAAATTGGAGATTAGCGACGAAGCCTTGAAGCGCGTGATCCAGGAGTACACCAAGGAATCCGGCGTGCGCAACCTCGACCGCCAGATCCAAAAGCTCACCCGCAAGGCCGCGCGGGAACTCCTCGAGAAACCCTGGGACGGCAGCAAGACCATCGTCGGCGAGGAAGTCGAAGAGTACCTCGGCGTGCCACTGTTCGAAGTCGAGAGCAAGGAGAAAGCCTCGCAGGTCGGCGTTGCCCAAGGCATGTACTACACGCCCGTCGGCGGCGGCATCCTGGTCATCGAAACGCTCGCCACCCCAGGCACCGGCAAGGTCAGCTACACCGGTTCACTCGGCGACGTGATGAAAGAAAGCGTGCAGGCAGCCCTGGCCTACCTGCGCGCCCACGCCACCGAATACGGCGCGGACCCCGAGTTCTACAAGAACCTGGACATCCACGTGCACTTCCCGTCGGGTGGCACGCCCAAGGACGGACCCAGCGCGGGCATCGCCATCGCCACCAGCGTCATCAGCGCGATCACCAAACGCCCCGCCCGCGCCGATGTCGCCATGACCGGCGAGATCAGCTTGCGCGGCAAGGTGCTGATCATCGGCGGCGTCAAGGAGAAACTCTTGGGTGCCTACCAAGCGGGCATCCGCACGGTGATCCTGCCCAAAGGCGACGCCCCGTTCCTCAAGGATGTCCCTGAGAACATCAAGAAGGAAATGGAAATTCACCTCGTCGAAGACGTGCGCGAAGTGCTGGAAATGATGCTCGAGGACAAGCTCCCCGAAGCCGTGCAAACGGATGCCTCGAGCACCCCAGCGGTCACGCCGCCCCCAGCGAGCACGGTGCTCCCACAACCCGGCGTGTAAGAACAAGGCAACACAGTGGCGCGGATCAATTCGATCCGCGCCTTTTTCGTGGCGCGCGATGAAACCGGTGCTCGAGACACGGCGTTGGGTTGACACATCTGCCCAGCCGCGTATAATTCACGTGCTCGCGCCATGGTGGCGGAATGGTAGACGCCGCAGACTTAAAATCTGTTGTCCGCAAGGGCGTGCGGGTTCGAGTCCCGCCCGTGGCACCAAGCTTCCCCTCGAGCAACGCGGCGATGTAGCTCAGCTGGTTAGAGCACGCGACTCATAATCGCGGTGTCGGCGGTTCAAGTCCGCCCATCGCCACCAAAGAAAGCCCGCCTTGACTAGCGGGCTTTTCCGCTTTACAAGCTCAGGTAAGCTCGAGAGCAGATGAATGACTTGCCTTCGCGTCCGCTCGAAGAACTTGCCAAGATTCCTTGGGAAACGCTTGAGCACGCGTATGGTGCGGCAAGCAATGTGCCTGATCTACTGCGCGCACTCGTCTCGAATGAAGCTGATACTAGAAACGAAGCTTTGGAAGAGCTGTATGGCAACATCTGGCATCAGGGTACTGTGTATGAAGCCAGTGCTCCGGCCGTACCGTTCTTGATCGGTTTGTTAAACACTGCACACATTGATCGAGGAGGAGTGCTCGACTTGCTGGGGTGTCTGGCTGGCGGCGCTTCGTACTTGGACGTTCACGGCCCGATGAACCGTCAACGCCATGAGCGTGATAACCCCGAGCATCTTGCCGCTTTGGAGCGCGAACTGAAGTGGGTGCGGGAGACGCGGAGCGCAGTGCTGGCAGGTTTGCCGGTCTACGTTCAATTGCTTCAAGACGACGAGGCGCAAGTGCGGCATCACGTGGTGGCGTTGCTCGAGAGGTTAACGGAGGAGGCAACCACTGTTGGGACGGTTTTGATTTCCCGCATAATGTCTGAGCCAGAGCCAAACGTGCGCGCACGCTTGGTGCAAGCATTGGTTGCATTGTGGCAATATGCACCGCTTCTTCAAACGCAACGCCATGAATTACAGACTCTTTTGGACCAGCGGCTCGATGTGCACGAGCATCCATTGGTTCGTTTCGAGGCGGCGTTGGGGGTCTTGAGCACCGCAGATGACGCGCTCGCGCAGGCGGCACTCGAGACGGTTCAAGAAACCATCGCGGTTTGTTTCGAGGAGTACAATGCGCTTGCTGACCCGATGCAGCGGCTCGCGCACGCGCTGGCACGTGATCCATCGCGGCAAGTCGCGGTGTTTTTAAAGTTGCTGCGAGAAGGTCAAGAAGCGGTCCGCCGCGCGTCGGTCTGGGTGTTGGAAGACTTGTGCAAGGACCGCCGCTCCGTTCCAAGGCAGGTCGCAGGGGCGTTCGCTGATACGCTCGGTGATGAACTTTCGAGCGTAAGGAAGCGGGTCGCCAGCGCACTTGTTGCTATCGGTTCAGCGTCACGCGTCGCTGTTCCGGCGCTATTGCAGGCTCTCGAGGATGAAGAACCGTTTGTGCGGGGCTGGGCGGCGAAGACTCTGGGTAAATTACGCCTTGCAGAAGCCACCTCTAAATTTCCAAAACTGCTCGAGGATGCTCAAACCACCATGGCTGCCGCCGATGCGGTGCGCGCTGCCGGTCCACTCGCCGCAAACTGCGTCGAGATGCTGATGAATTTGTTGACCGCCACGCGCAACGTGTCGGGATCACTGCGATTAGAGGCCAACGTGTTGGATTTCGATCAGCGGCGCGTGCGCTGGTTACTGGCCTTGGGTGGCATTGGACCTTCTGCCGAGCGTGCCGTTCCCGTGATGCTCGAGTGGCTCGTGGGTCCCGGCGTTTCACCGACGATGGCGGCAGCATCTGCGCTAAGCGATTTGGGCGAACATGCCCAAGCAGCCGTTCCGGTCTTGCGTCAAGCATTACGTTCCTCAGATGCAGCGGTTGTTCGGGTTTGCGCTCGAGCTCTTGGTCACATCGGGGGGGCTGCGCGTCCAGCGATGCGTGATCTGCAAAGGTTGCTGCGCGCCGAGGACCGCCATCTGCGGGCAGAAACGGCGTTGGCATTGTTGAAGATCGGTGTTCGTTCAAACGCTGTCATGCAGGCATTACACTCAGTGCTCGAACCGGGTGCAGATAGATGCTGGAACAATTCTGCTGTGGTCAGCGCGTGTATGGCGTTGGCACTGATCGGTAAACCCGCACGAAACACGTTGCCCAAGTTGCTGCCGCACATGCAAAACGAGCTTAGTTGGGTCAGCCTGCCTGCGATGCGGGCGGTTTGGAAGATCACTGGAGACAGTAAATCCATTGTGCCTGCGCTCGGGGCGTTGCTCGAGGCGCGAGGCGGTCATCTTGCGGCATTACGCCTGCTCGAGGAGATCGGCAGCGTAGCGCCCGAGTTGCTGCCAGTCATTCGCGCGATTGCCAACGACGATGTGCGGTGGGTAACAGGCGGTGTCACGGATGAAATTATTGACCAAGACGAAGCAGCCCAAGCGCTGGCGATGCGTTTGCTGGCAAACGCGTAGCTCAACTCGAGTTCTCGCGCACGTCACAACGCGATGTCCGCCCAAATCGCCGCGTGGTCGCTGGCGGCGTGCTCGGCGCGTTCCATTTCTGGGTAATGCGCCCACAAGTCGCCCTTGACCCCGCCCCACACGCCGCGCCGGAAGATCCCGCCGCCCGTGGCTTTGGCGAACAACGCTGGCGAGAGCAGAATGTAGTCAATCTTGTTGCCCGCCGTGCCGTTGCCGTACGTGCCGGGTCGTGTGCCACCAGCGCCGTCGTCGAAATTGGGGTGCGCGCTGATGTCGCGCAGGTCGCTCGCCATCAGCGGCTCGAGCGGTGCGCTGGCAGGGGTGTCGTTGAAATCGCCGACGATGGCGACCAGGGTTTCGCCGTCCGCACGCAAACCGTCGTAAATGGCGCGCACCCGAGCGGCTTGGCGCAGGCGCCGGGCGTTGGATTCTTGCGGGGTGCCGTAGCCTTTGCTTTTGAGGTGGTTGACGAGCACCCACAGGCGCGCGCCGCCGGGTGTCTCGAGGCAATACGCTGGGCAGTCGCGGCTGAAGATGATGCCCGCGTCGTCGCGGTCGTCCACGTGGCTGCGCATCTGACCAATGGGGTACGCCGCTCGGGTGCAGATGCCCACGTCAATGCCGCGCTCGTCGTTGCCGTCAATCAGCATGACGTGGTCGTAGGGCCTGCCGCCGACGCCTTGCAGCACGATGTCCCCGAAGCGGCGCAGGGCGGTGCGGTCCTCGGCTTCGACCACGGCGAGCACGTCGGCGTTCACGTCGCGGATGACGCGCCCGGTGTTCTGCGCGGCGCGTTCGTTAATCGCGGTTTTTTTGAGTTCCACCCAGCCCAGCCAGTCTTCGCGCCCGGCGGCGACGATCTCCACGCCGCCGGTGCGCGGTCGGCGCAGCAAGCGCCCGCGGTTTTGGCGCAAGGTGACGAACGGGGCATCGTCGGTCTCGAGCAACCCCAGTTTCTCGAGCAGTGTCAGGATGCGCGTCTTGTCGCCCGAGGTGTACACGTCTTTGCCGAGCAGCTTGTTCAACTGCGCGAACGCTTCCAAAATCGCGCGCCCGTCTTGCCAGGTGTCGCGGTTCAAGGCTTTGGCGCGTTCAAACAGGTTTTCGACGTTGTAACTGGCCAAGCGCATGCGCGGCACCTCCCGAAACCCCTGGACGATAGCCCTGTGTTCACTCGAGGATATTCTTCTCGAGGATCGCGTCTCGAGCCCTCAGGCGGTGCTTGGCTGCATCGCCGTGTGCCAACGCCCGCTGCGCCAGCGCCACAGGTACAAGCCCGCCAACATCGTTAAGTACACGAACGGCGCCAGCCACGCCTCAAGCAAGCCCAGTTTGAAATACGACACCAGCAGCACCGCGCCGCCGACCATCACCGTCCACGCCAGAATCGCGGTGGCGAGCGCGGTGAAGCGCGTGTCGCCCGCGCCAGCCAAGGCGCTGCGGAAGACGATGTTCACGGCGTCGAAGAGTTGGTAGAACGCCATCAATTTTAAGAGGCTCGAGGTCAGTTCGATCACCGCGGCGTCGCGCGTAAACAGGGTTGCCAGCGGCACGCTGAGCACCCAGAAGAGCACACCAACGATGCCCATCCACGCCATGCACAGCCACATGCCCAAGTACCCGACGCGCGTGGCAACGGGCAGCAACCGCGCGCCGATGAAGCGCCCGACCAAACTCGCGGTCGCGGTGCCCAGCGCAAAGCCGGGCATGAACGCCAGCGCGCTGATCTGGTTGCCGATCTGACTGGCGGCAAGCGCGTTCGTGCTGATCCGCCCAGTCACCGCCAAAAACGCGGTGAAGGCGCTGACCTCCACGCAGTCCATCACGCCGAGCGGTCCTCCAACGCGCAGCACCTCGAGCAATTCATGCTTCTTGGGCACCGTGAAGCGCACCCCTCGGGCATGGCGGACGAAGACGACGACGCCAGCGGCAATCGCGCCCGCGACCACGCTGAGCGCGCTGCCGACGGCAGAACCGACGACTTCCAAGCGGGGTGCACCGAGGTTCCCGAAGACGAAGACCCAGTTGAAGACGACGTTCGCCAAGACCACGCCGAGCGTGACGAGCATCGGTGTGCGCGTGTCGCCCTTGCCGACGAGGTAGCCCAGCAGCACGGTGGAAAGGAGCCCAAATGGAATTTCAAACAGGCGCACGTGCACGTAGGCGGCTGCCTGCTGTTGCACGTCGCGCGCTGCGCCGCTCCAGGTCAGGAACAGGTTGGTGAGCGGCGCGTAGAACAGGGCGATGGGGGAGAGCAGCAGCGCCGCCCACAGGAACACGACCAACCAGCGTTGCACTTGCGCGTGGTTTTTGGCACCAAACGCCTGCGAGACGAAGACGATGACTGCATTGACCGCTCCCTTGGGCAGGATGTACATCGTCAAAAACAGCAAGCTGCCCAAACCCACGGCGGCGACCGCCGAGGTGCCGATGCTGCCCATGAAGAACGTGTCGGTCGCCCCCAACAGCACCCCGCCGACGTTGGACAGCAGCAACGGGTACGCGAGGCGCAGCAGCTCGGCGCTCAACGCCCGTGTCTCGACGGGCGCGGCGGGGCTCGAGGAGGGGGCAACGGTCACACCTGCCAGCCTATCCCGCGCTTCGTCAAACGGCATCCGCCAAAACACGCAGGCTCGAGGGGCTGAGACCTCGAGCCTGCACAGGAGTCAACGTTATTGTTTGCGGATCACGCAATTGACCGTGCCCACGGACTTGTTGTTGTCGATGATGATCCCGGAGTTGCCCCGCGTGGGGGCGTCGGCGCTGCTGGCGGCGCAGGCGAACGCCTGGCGCTTGCTGCGGTCCACGATAAAGGTGGCGATGAAGGTGTTGTCTTTCGTGATGACGTACCCAAACCCACCTTGGGCGTTGTTGGTGGTCACGAAATCCGCGTAGATGTCGCCGTCGTCGTCGTATTCCGGTGCGCCGTCGAGCGCAAAGCCGACCGTGACCGTGCCGCCGCTGTTCGTGAACGTCGCTGACCAACGCTCGCCCGCTTTGATCGGAAACGTTGCCGCCGCGTTGCTCGCATTGTTGCTGCGTCCGCCGCAAGCGGTCATCGCCGCGACGAACGCCAAGCCCACCAGTCCCATTTTCCATGCATTCATGATTTTCCCCCTCCGGCTCGAGGAAATTCTTCTGGCATCGCCCCGAGTGGCTTCAATGTACCGCCCGAATGTTACAGTTGCCGTGACAGTTCGATGAAACGCCGTGTGGAACGCGGCGCCCGAGGCTCGAGGGCGCGGGGTCTGCGGTCAGCGGCTCGCGCGATTCCCGAGTGCGGCTTCAAACCACGCTTTGGCTTTGCCCGCGTACCCGCCTCCCAGGTCGTGCAGCACCGCCAAGGCCGCGCTGCGTCCGCTCGCGGCGAAGACGCCGCCGCCGGGGTGCGTGCTCGCGCCGCAGAGGTACAAGCCTGGAATCGGCGTGCGGTACGCGCTGAGTTCGGGCAAGGGACGCAGCGTGAACATCTGGTCGAGGCTCATCTCGAGGTGCATGACGTTGCCTTGGCGCAACCCGATGCGCGTTTGCAGGTCCAGTGGCGTCTGCGTGAACCGCGCCTCAACCGTGCCGCGCATGTTCGGCGCGTAGGTGTAGAGCAACTCCTCGAGCTTCGCGCCCTCTTCCTGTTCAGCTTCAGCGTCCCAGATGCGTCCGTCGCTGCGCTCGAAGGGGTAGTACTGCGCCCACAGGTACACCAAGTGCTTGTCAGGCGGGGCGAGGCTGGGATCGAGCTTCGTGAATGTCATCCCCAGCGCCGCCGGGTTCTGGCTTGGGATGCCAGCGTCGTAATCGCGGAACGCCGCTTCCAAATATTCCAAACTGGGGCAGAGCAGTTGCATGCCGTTCAGCGCTTCGTCGGGGGCTCCAGGGTATTTGGGCAGCGCGCTCGAGGCGAAGCGGTGAATCAACCCGAAGCCGTTCCCAACGCGCAGGTTTTGCACCTTCCAACCCAGGTTGCTCGGCAGGTTGTCCTTGCCCACCAAATCCAAGAGCGTTGTCTGCACGTGCGCGCCCGAGACGATCACGCGCCCCTCGAAACTGCGTCCATCCTCGAGCACCACGCGCTTTGCCCGTCCGCCCTCGAGTTCGATGTGGGCAACCGGCGCGTTGAGGTGCACCTCGCCGCCGAAATGCTCGATAGATCGTTTTAATGCCTTCGTGAGCGCACCGCTGCCGCCGACCGCACGCTTCGCGCCGTGGCGATGCAAGACCGCGTGCCACATTAAGAAGCCGCCCGCGCCGATCTCGTGCGGGGCGGGACCGCTCTGCGCCGCCAGCCACGCCAAGGCGCTCTGCACGCCTTTGTGCTTGAAATGTGCGCGGATGTAATGCCCGTAGCTCTGAATCACGCCGCGCAGCAAGTCCATGTCTGGCGGCTTTGTGCCGACGAAACTCGAGATTAAATTTGGACCTGTCGGCGCTTTCTGGAACGCATTGAACAACTTGTCCGCGAAGCCGTCCCAGCTTTTGACAAACTTGCGGTACGCCACGGCGTCATCCGGGCTGACCGCCGCAATGCTCGCGCATGTTTGCTCGAGGTCCTTGTACAGCCCGAACCCGCCGCCTTCGGGGAGCGGAAAGTACGCAATCGGGTCCATATCCACGTACTGCAAACCGTGGTTCTCGAGGTCCAAATCGTTGACCACCGGCGTAAGGTGAATCATGATGTGCACGCCGCTGCCCACGTCCACCTGATAGCCGGGGAGGATGTCGTCTTGCGTGCAGACTGCGCCGCCGATGACGTGGCGACGCTCCAAAACCGCGACCTTGTACCCGGCTTTGGACAAGTAACCGGCGGTGGTCAGCGCGTTGTGACCGCCGCCGACGATCACGGCGTCGTAAAGGGTGGACATGGCGGGCAATATACCGTGCAGGTGTGCGGGCTCGAGGGCAACTCGGGGCTCGCCACCGAGGCTCGAACATTCACGTCTCGAACAATGCGTGTGCAGGCTGGGTCTCGAGGGACGTTGGTGCGGCTTGCGCCGCACTGGGCGCGTCGTGCCCATGCACGCAAGGTCATGCTGTGCCCATGCACGCAAGGCGTGATCGAAAAACAGGGCGGTGCTGGCGCGGTTTCGAGCACGGGCTTAAGGATGCATTTGGGCATATGGTCTCGAGGGCTCGTAATTGATGACCACTCGAGTCAACTTTGCCTCTCACGCGCTTGTGGCGTATCCTGGGTCAAAGCGATGAAGTGCCCCCTGACGCGGGCATGACTCGAGGAGACGTGAAAATCAGATGTCCGTAGAACTCAATACCGATGCCGTGGTGATCGGCGCTGGTATCAGCGGCCTCGTTGCCGCGCGCAACTTGGTCCAAGCCGAACGCGACGTGATCGTGCTGGAAGCCAGCGACCGCGTCGGCGGGCGGTTGTACTCCAAGACCCTCAGCGACGGCACGGCATTCGACCTGGGCGGGCAATGGCTCGGACCCGAAATGTGGCGCGTGACGAACTTGGTGGGCGAACTGGGCTTGCGCACGTTCACGCAGGCGACGATGGGGCGCATGGACCTGAGCGCGCAACCCTTGGCGGCGATGGACAAGCTCACCCAAGCCGAATGGGCGTGGTTCACGGCGAAGCTCGCGTGGCTGGTGGACCAGGTCAACGTGGAGCGCCCGTCGGACACGCCGGATGCCGCGGCGCTGGACGTGATGAGCGTGGAAGAGTGGAAGCGCACGAATTTGGAGAGTGAGTACCTGCGCCATTTGTTTGACCAAGTCGTGCGCACCGAATACACGATTGAACCCAAAGATTTCTCCATGCTCTTTTTGCTGTACTCGATTCGCAGCGCGGGCGGCTTTGAAGACCTCAACGACCTCGAGGGCGGCAACCACACGTTGCGCATCAAAGAGGGCATGCAAGCCCTGTGCACGCGTTTGGCAGCGCAACTCGGGGAGCGCGTGCGCTTGGACTGCCAAGCTTACGAGATCGAGCACAACGCCAAAGGCGTGCGCGTCATCGCGGAGGGCGCGATTGTCAACGCCAAGCGCGCGATCATTGCGATTCCCCCCAACCAAGCCCAACGCATCGACTTCGATCCCGTGCTGCCGCGCCGCCGCATGAAACTGATGCAACGCTTGGAGATGGGCAGCGTCATCAAGTGCTTCGCCATCTACGACCGCCCGTTTTGGCGCGACCGCCCAATCAAAGCCATCGACCCGGACCTCTTGATTTTCGACCACGCGATGGACGCCAGCTCCGACGGCGAAGCGCACCCTGCATTGGTTGCCTTTATCGGCGGTGACGACGCGGTGTTTTGGTCGGACCGCCCCGTGGAAACCCGGCGGCGCGCGGTCTTGGAGAACCTGGCGTTGATCTACGGCGACGAAGCGCTCTACCCGCGCGAGTACTTTGACCACGACTGGATGACCGAAGCCTTCATCGGCGGCGGCTACCAGTGCTACGCGCCGCCCGGCGTGATGACCAACGGTTTTGAAGAGCTGCGTCAACCGATTGGGCAACTGCACTTCGCGGGCACGGAAACCGCCGTGTGGTACTACGGCTACGTGGAAGGCGCGATGGAAGCCGGTGAACGCGCGGCGCTCGAGGTCATCAAAGCGCTTGAAAAAGACGACGCGCGGCTCGAGCGGGCGCGGTAAACCCGAGTTGCTCGAGGAACCAAAGTACCCCCATGCGAAGTAGGGGGGTGGCTTGCGCAGCAAGCCGGGGGGTCGTGCGACGATCAGTCGTCGTCTCGCGTCGCGCGACCCCCCGCCGCCCCGACGGGACGGCGACCCCTTACTGACGCAGGGGGTGACCAATTCGGTGGGTCTCGAGCCACCGCGTCCCCTCGAGCCCACCCTTTGCCTTTCGCCCTTCGCCCCCGTTCCGTGCCGGTTTCTTCGCGCCCGTGTCTGCCGCGATGCAGTACACTCCTCGCACATGACGCAACTCGCAGAGCCTGCGCGCAACGTCCCCAACCCGCCGCCTGAAACCAAACCGGCAATCGCGGCGCTCGCGGTGTCCAAGCGCTACGGCAAGTTCCAGGTGTTGGAGACGGTGACGATGAAAGTCTCGCCGGGCGAGGTCTACGCGCTCGCCGGTCCGAACGGTGCGGGCAAGACCACGTTGATTCGCTTGCTCACCGGCTTGTCGTTTCCCACTGCAGGCAAGGTCATGGTCATGAACGAAGACGTGCACAGCGGCGGCGCTCGAGTCCGGCGTTATTTGGGCGCGGTCGTGGAGGCTCCGGCGGCGTTTTACCCGCACCTGACCGGCAAGGAGAACCTGCTCGCGCACGCCAGCCTCGCCGGGGGCGTGGGCTTTGCGAACGACGGCAGTTTGAGCCTGCGCTTGGACGACAACCGCATCCGCGAGGTCTTGACCCTGGTGGAACTGCTGCGCATGCAAGACCGCAAGGTGCGCGAGTACAGCCTCGGGCAGCGGCAGCGCTTGGGCTTGGCGGCGGCGATTTTGACGAACCCGAAGGTCCTCATCTTGGACGAACCGACGAGCGGCTTGGACCCCTTGGGCATCGGGCTCGTGCACCGCGTGCTCTCGAGCATGGCGGCGGCAGGAACAGCGGTCATCCTCAGCACCCACCACCTGCGCGAAGTCTCGAGCTATGCCCACAAAGTTTGCATTCTGGGCAGCGGCAGGCTCCTGGACGAAGTGGACTTGACCGCCCGCTCGAGCGCGTACCGCTTCCGCGTAGACGACCCGCCGCGCGCCGCGGCGGCGCTGAGCACGCAACCGTTTGTGACCCGCGCGTACAGCCGCCCGCCGTATGTGATCGCGCACTTGACTTCGGAAACGCATGCACCGGAAGCCTTGCGTTCACTGGCATTGGAGCGCCTGCGCGTCTTTGAAGCCGCACCCGACCACTTCGACCTCTACGAGTACTACCGCGAGCGCGTCGAGCGCGAGTTTTAAAGCGTTCCATTTGAAAGGCCCCCATGACGACTTCCCAAACCGCCCGCCCCAAAGTCGCGCCGCTGTCCGCCGGGTACGGCGTGCTCGCCCTCGAGTTCAGGAAGCTCTTGGGCTTCCGCAGCGTGCGCTTGGGTTTGCTGGTCACGTTCCTCCTGCCCGCGATCCTCACCCTCGCGCCCGACGAAGGCATCACCCAAGTCATCGGCGCCGACATCCTCTTGGTCAGCGGCTGGCAAGTGCCCGGCATGAGCCTGTACTTGATGATGCCGTTTCTGCTGCCGCTCTTAACGGCAGTGACTTGCGCGGAACTCGTCGGTGGCGAGAAAGATTGGGGCACGCTCGCGCCGCTGCTGCTGCGTCCCGTCTCGAGGTCACGCGTCGCCCTGTCCAAACTCTTCGTCGGGATTCTCTACCCATTTTTGCTCTTGTTCAGCACGTTGATCGGCGGATTGGTCATCGGTGGCTTGCGCTACGGCTTCGGCGGTTTCGTCGGCGGCACCGGCTTGGGCGAAGGCGCGTTCACTGGCATCGGCGAACTCGAGCCGCTGGGAGCGCTGGCGGAACTTGCCCGTGGCTACGTCATCGCAGGCGCGGTGCTCGCGCCGATTGCCGCACTCGCCATTTTGTTCGGCGTGGTTTATCTGAACACGGCGGCCGCCGCGCTCTCGAGCATCGCCATCATTTTGTTGATGGGCATCCTGAAGGTCTTCACGTGGCTGCGCCCGCTGTTGTTGACGGAGCACATGGACGCGTACTCGCCGTTGCGTTCGGGCAGCTTCAACGTCACGCAAAGTTTGGTGTTGCTGGGCATGTACACGGTGGTTTGCGCGGTCTCCACGCTCTTGGTGTTTGACCGCAAAGACCTGTAAACGCGCGAACTCGAGGCTCGAACTGGTAACTCGAGATGCGGTGCGGCGTTGTCGCGTGTTGCAAGGGCGAACACAAGGTTCGCCCCTACAAGATCAAAGGCTCGAGGTCGTCGCCCATTTTGGGGTCAACTGCCCCTACGTGTTGCGTCGCTGAAGCTCTCGAGCCCCGCGCAGAACCGCCCGTAGGGGAGAGGCTTGCCTCGCCCTTGCCCGCCGAGCGCACCACAAAACCCCTGCCCCTCGAGCGGTAGAATCAGAGGCATGTTCGAGAACCTGGGCAACAAACTGCAAGACATCTTCGACAAGCTGCGTCAACGCGGCAAGTTGACCGAAGCCGATGTCAAAACCGCGCTGCGCGAAGTGCGCGTGGCGCTCCTGGAAGCGGACGTGAACTTCGGCGTCGCCAAGGATTTCGTCGCCCGCGTGCAAGAAAAAGCCGTTGGTCAGGAAGTTTTGACTTCGTTGACGCCTGGGCAAACGGTCATCAAAATCGTCTTCGAGGAACTGCGCGAGATGCTCGGCGGTGAATCCGTGCAACCGCTCCTCAAAAACGAGCGCAACCTCTGGTTCATGGTCGGTTTGCAAGGCGCGGGCAAGACGACGACGACGGGCAAGCTCGCCGCACTGTACAAGTCCAAGGGTCGCCGCCCGCTCTTGGTCGCAGCCGACACGCAACGCCCCGCCGCTCGAGACCAGTTGAAGGTCTTGGGCACGCAAGTCGGCGTCCCGGTTTTGGAAGTCAGCGACAACGAAGCGCCGAGCGCCACCAAAGCCAAGCTCGAGGCGTATTTGAAGCAGAACTTCCACGACCTCATCATCGTGGACACCGCTGGGCGCTTGCAGATTGACGAAGCGTTGATGGACGCGCTGGCGGATTTGAAGACCAACCTCGAGCCCAGTGAAACGTTCCTGGTCGTGGACGCGATGACCGGTCAGCAAGCCCTGAGCGTCTCCGAGACTTTTGACGCGCGCATCGGCGTGTCGGGCTTGATCTTGACGAAGCTGGACGGCGATGCCCGAGGCGGCGCGGCGCTCAGCGCGCGCAGTGTCACCGGCAAGCCGATCATGTTCGCGGGCGTCTCTGAAAAGATCGCGGGGCTCGAGCCGTTCTATCCAGACCGCGTGGCGCAGCGCATCCTGGGCATGGGCGACGTGATGACGCTGATCGAAAAGGCGCAAGCGGCGGACATCAAAGCCTTTGCGCCCAAAAAGCCCAATGAGTTCGATTTTGAAGACCTTTTGGACCAACTGAAAAGCATTCAGAAAATGGGTCCGATTGGCGACCTGGTCAAGATGATCCCTGGCATGAGCCGCATGCTGCCCGCCGATGTCAACGTGGACGACAAGCAGTTCAAACGCATCGAAGCGATCATCCAGAGCATGACCCAAAAAGAGCGCCGCAACCCCAAATTGATTGACGGGCAGCGCCGCAAACGCATCGCCTTGGGCAGCGGCATGAGCGTGCAAGAGGTCAACCGCATCATCAAGATGCACGACTCAATGAAGGACATGATGAAGTTGATGCGCGGCGCGAAGGGGCGCGGGTTGGCGCAGATGCTCGGTGGGCGGATGGGGCGGTAAGTCGAACCCGAGCAACCACCCATTCTCGAGGTTTCATTGTGCTGAATACAGATTTTCGTAGGGGCGAACGTCACGCCTTGCGTGCATGGGCACGACGTGTTCGTCTTGCAACTGTGAAACGACCACATGCTCGAGATCACGTGGGTCTCGAGGCGTCACCGTTGCGCCACAAGCAATCCTCGTAGGGGCGAGCCCCCGTGCTCGCCCTGCACCGGGCAGCGACGCCCCACCCACAGCTCGAGGCTCAAATCATTTGCTCGAGCCCGCGCGTGAACCGGCGCAGCATGCGTCACACCCATGTGTGCAGGGCACAACGCCCCTACGAGATGGCGTATCCTCGAAACGCACCGTGCAAATGGACACAGCGCATTCCGCTCAGGGCGCATACACTCGAGGTCATGAAAAAGCGCTTTTTTGCTGTTGCGATCACCGCCCTCGGGTTGGGTCTCGTGGCTCGAGCCGCGCCTGCGCCGTTCGTGGATGTGCCCGTGTGCCACTGGGCGAGCACGGCAGTGAACGCCGTGACCGCGCAGGACGTGCAAGCGCCTGCGAAGAACGCGGCACTCGCGCAAAACGCCGTGCGTCAAGTCTTCGAGGGCTTCCAGTGCGGCAGTGCGGATTGGGTCTCCCGGTTCGTGACAGGTGCACCAGCGGGCTTGAGTGCCGCCGCCACCAGCCAACCGGTGCGTTCGTTCAACATTGTCTTCACGAACACGACGGTCACGGGCAACACGGCGCGCGTGGCGTTCAGGATGACGGCGCGCATCGTCAACGGCAACGCTTTGAGCACGGTGCAGCGCACGGGCACGGCGCAGCTCACGGCGAGCGACGAGACCGGGTGGAAGGTCGTGTACTCGAGCCTGCTGGGGTTGAACCTGCCGTTCTTGCCCAGGTAAGTACAGCGCAAAAAAACAGGTGTAGGGGCGACCGGACGGTCGCCCCTACGCATTTGCTCGGGCTATCGCGCGCCGAGCAGCAGTTCAATCGTCAGTTGATCCAGCCGTTCGAGCCCCGGTCCCCGAGCCGCGAGTCCGGCGCGGTCAAACACCCGCGCCTTCAGCGTTTGGGCGTTGCCCTTGGAATACGCTTTGACGAGCCCTGAGAGGCTGTCGTCTTTGACCTTGTAGGCGCTGATGAGCGCTTGGATTTCGGCGTCCTGGTTGAAGCGCTCGGCTTTTTCTTTGAGGATCAAATACGTCCGCATGCAGCCCTTGGCGAATTCCCAGACGCCTGCTTCGTCCTCGGTGCGCAGGGCGTGCGCGTCGAAGTGGCGCATGCCGGTGTAGCCGGTGTCCTCCAAGAGCTTGACCAAGAGGAAGGCGTGCTTGATGTTCTCCGCGCCGAAGCGCAGGTCTTGGTCGAAGCGCCCCATCTTTTGGTCGTTCAGGTCAATGTGAAAGAGCTTCCCGGCGTCCAGCGCCTGCGCGATGGCGTGCACGAAGTTCAACCCCGCCATCGTCTCGTGCGCGAATTCCGGGTTGACGCCGAAGAGGTCTGGTCGCTCGAGGGTGGCGATGAAGCCCAGTGCCGCGCCGACGACGGGCAGGTAGATGTCACCGCGTGGCTCGTTCGGTTTGGGCTCGAGGGCAAATTTGTAGCCGTAGCCTTGGTCTTCGCTGTACGCCGCCAGGAAGTTCAGCGCGTCGCGCATGTGGGCAATCGCGTCCATCGCGTTGCCACCCGCGTCCACTTCCGCGCCTTCGCGTCCACCCCAGAAGACGTAGGTTTTCGCACCCAGCTCTGCGCCGAGGTCCATCGCACCCATTGCTTTTTGCACGGCGTAGGCGCGAATCTGCGCGTTGGCGTTGGTGAACGCGCCGTCTTTGAAAACCGGATCGCCGAACAGGTTCGTCGTCGCCATCGGCACTTTGACGCCGCTTTCCTCGAGGGCGTTCTTAAACTTCTTGACGATGGCGTCGCGTTCTGTGGGCGTCGCGTCGATTGGCACGAGGTCGTTGTCGTGCAGGTTCACGCCGTACGCGCCGAGTTCCGCGAGCTTGTGCACGATGTACTCGGGTTCCAAGGGTGCACGCGTGGGTTGCCCGAACGGGTCGCGGCCGATGTTGCCGACCGTCCACAAGCCGAAGGTGAAATGGTGTTCTGGGCGAGGTTCGTAAGACATGGATGCTCCTGGAGGTGCGTGGTGCGTACGCTGAATGCGCCACCGCGTTTGGATTGAAATGCACGTTCACTGTACCGCAAGCGCCGCAGTCTCGAGGGGGCGCGGCGCGTGCACGCCGGGGTTGCAAAGGACCTGTCATACTGTGTGGAGTTTTTTACATCCGCCTGCGCATGACGAATTTCAAGCCCGCCGCCGACACGTTTGCGATAGCCGCCTGGCGGGTCGTGTGGATCGCCATTCCGCTCGTGGCTGTGCTCAACGTGCTTTACGGCAGCACGTGGGACTGGGTGCGTTTGGCGCTTTTTACCGCCGTGACCGTGTTCGCCCAGTGGTGGTCGCGCCGCTCGAGCACGCAGGCGCTCGTCGTTCACACCGCCTTGGGCATGGTGATCGAGTTCTTCATGGTCGCGGACGCCGACAGTGTCCTCAACCGCATCGGCTTGGGCGACCTCGGGTTCGCGCTGTTGGCGGCGCTCGGGGTGTTCGGGGTCAGCGCGCAAACCGGGTGGCGCGGCGCGGTCGGCACGGGCGGGTTGGCGTTCACCGGCTTGGTGCTCCTGAACGTGTACTTCGGTGGTCAACACCTGCTGTTCGGCAGTGGATTGCTGCTGATCTTGGCCTACGTCGGCGTGGGCGTGCACACGACGTACGCGCGGTTGTTGCAGCAAAACGAGCGCTTGGAAGCCCTGGCGATGGTGGACCCGCTCCACGGGGTTGGAGAACCGCCGCGCTTTGGAGCACGTCTTCTTCCGGCAGAGCGCGGTTGCTGCGCGGCGCGCCCAACCCTTGCTCCTCACCAGCTGGGACCTCAACGACCTCAAACGCATCAACGACACGCGCGGTCACGCGGCGGGCGACGTGCAACTCAAAACCTTTGCGGCGGTGTTCAACGGCGCGGCCCGCCTCGAGGATTCGTGTTTTCGCATCGGCGGAGACGAGTTCGTCGGGTTGCACATTGGCCTCCACGACGGGGCAGCGCTCTCGCGCCGCGTGCGCAAACGCTTCCCGGCGGTTGCCGTGGGTTGGACCGTCGTCACCCAAGACAGCACGCTCGCTGAAGCATTGGAGCGCGCCGACCGCGCGATGTATGCCAACAAAGCCACCATGGGGCGTGCCGGTGCGCGTGCCACGCTGGAAACGCAGGCGGCAACCGCCACCTTCGAGGCAGGAACGACCCTGGTGCTCGAGGACCGCGGGCGTCCCCGGCGCTGAACGCATCGTCTTGGCCCCGGTGGACGGGTTACAATTTCGGGCATCTCGAGATCCAGCCTGTTCCAGCCCTTGCCACACGCGGGTCGGCGTCGCACATCCTGATCGACGGAGGTCGCTTTTGAACGTGGTCTTCTTATCGCCGCACTTCCCTCCCAATTTCCGCCATTTCGTGCGCGGTTTGCGCGAAGCGGGCGCGACTGTGCTCGGTATTGGGGACGAACCGTTCGACAACATGCCAGCGGAGCTGCGCAGCCAGTTCCACGAGTATTACCGTGTCGGCAACATGGAGCATTACGATGACTTGGTGCGCGCGATGGGGCACTTGACGCACCGCTGGGGCAAGATTGACCGCTTGGACAGCCAAAACGAGCATTGGTTGGAAAGTGAAGCCCGTTTGCGCACGGATTTCAACGTCACTGGCATCAAAACCGATTGGATTGAAAACATCAAGCGCAAGGCGAGCATGAAGGAGCGCTTTCGTGACGCGGGTGTGCCCGTGGCAAGAGGGCGCGTGTGTCTGACCTCCGAAGATGCCAAGCGCTTCGTCAAGGTGGTCGGCTATCCGGTGGTTGCCAAGCCCGACATCGGCGTGGGCGCGGCGAAAACCTACAAGATCACGGATGATTTTGAGTTTGAGCATTATCTGCGCGACAAACTGAATTGCCCGTATATCTTGGAGGAATTCATCACAGGCGACATCGTCACCTACGACGGTCTGACCGACCGCGACGGCAACATTCTCTTCAGTGCTTCGCACCGCTATTCCAAGGGCGTCATGGACGTGGTCAACCAGGACGGCGACATCTACTACTACAGCGTGCGCGACATCCCCGCGCCCTTGGAGGAGGCAGGTCGCGCGGCGGTCAAAGCCTTCAATGTCCGCGAACGCTTCTTTCACCTCGAGTTCTTCGACGACAACGGCAGGATTGTGGCCTTGGAGGCGAACATCCGACCGCCCGGCGGTTTGACCGTGGACATGTTCAACTATGCCTGCGATTTTGACGTTTACCGCCAGTGGGCGAACGTCGTCGTGCGCGGCGAGTTCACGTCTTCAGGCGAGCGCGTGTACAACACCGCGTACGTCGGGCGCAAAGACCATTTGCACTACCGACTCTCGCACCAGGAAGCCTTGGAGCGTGCTGGGGCGATGCTGTGCCACCACGAGCGGATCATGGGCGTGTTCGCAAAGGCGATAGGCAACTATGGGTACATCCTGCGCAGCCCGGATCTAGAGCCGCTGATTCAAACCGCCGAAGCGATGCTCGAGAAGCGTGCGTAAATCCCTCGAGACGCGTTGAGTCCAAGACACCTCGAGCCCCGTTGCTCGAGACCACCCTATTTCAAGGAGAGCGATGCACACCGAACACCACCGCTGGTTCAGCCCCGCGCTTGGACACGACATGGATTTGACGGTCCACGGGCATTACGGGCAACCGATCATCTTCTTTCCCGCGCAAGACGGACGCCATTACGACTTTGCGGGCTTCAAGATGCTCGAGGCGTGCGCGGGGTTGATCGAAGCTGGGCAGATCAAAGTCATCGCCGTGGACGGCATTGATTGGCAGGGCTTGACCAACGCGGGCATTCCGCCGGGCGACCGCGCCCGACGGCACAACGATTACGACCGCTACATCACCGGCGAAGTCGTGCCCTTCGTGCAGCGCCAGACGGGACTGTCCACCGCTTGGGTTGCCGGGTGCAGCATGGGCGCGCTGCACAGCGCCAACTTCTTCTTCCGCCGCCCGGATTTGTTCGATGGCGTGATGGCGATGTCGGGCTTGTACGACCTGAAACTCTTCGTCGGGGATTACGGCGACGACAACGTGTACTTCCACAGTCCGCTGCTCTACCTGCCGAACTTAAACGACGACTGGCACATGGAACGCTACGCCCGCAGCAAGATTGTCATCGCGGTCGGGCAAGGGCGCTGGGAGGAGGATGCGATCCGCGACACCCGCGCGCTGCACAGCATTTTGGATTTCAAAGGCATTCCGGCTTGGGTGGATTACTGGGGTTTTGATGTGGACCACGACTGGGTGTCGTGGCGCAAGATGATGCCGTACTTTGCCAAGCACATGCTGCGCGCAGGCGCGTGACCCTCGAGCCTCGAGGGTAGCCCGTGTGGGGACTCCCGCTCGTCCCCGTCCGCAGTCAACCGTGGGCGTTTCTCGACCAGACGCGCTCGGGCATGCCGTGGCGCTCGAGCAAGAACGCCCGGAGTAACATCAGCCCCATGCGACTCTCGAGCACCGACATCTACGCCTTCAAAGCCTTGGCGTACCTCGGCACGCTGCCCGCGGGCGCGCTCGCCTCGAGCGACGCGATTGCCCGCGCGACCGCCGTGCCCAAACCGTATCTCGTGCGCTTGCTCGCCACGCTGTCCGCGCGCGGCGTGCTCAGCAGCCGCAAGGGAATCAGCGGCGGCTACGCCCTCGCCAAAGCCCCGGTGGACCTGCGCCTGTCCGAAGTCATGCGCGCCGTGGACGGACCCATCGCCGCGCTGTCGTGCACGTCGCTGAACTGGTCCAAATCTTGCCCGGAAGAAGCGCGTTGCCACGCGCGCGGGCGCGTCTGGACGCGGGTGCGCGACGCGATCATCGCCGCGCTCGAGGCGAGCAGCGTGCAGGACTTGGTGGACGATTTGGAGCAGGGCGTGGATTACGTGCTGTGCTTGGAGCATTTGTTGCGCCCAACCGACTTGGCGCACGGCGTTGTGCCGGAGGCTTGACGGCAGGTCGCTCGAGTCTCGCTGGAAGCATGTGCTCGAAACTGTGCGACCACCGCACAAGTCTTTCGTAGGGGCGAAGCTGGTCTTCGCCCAAGTGCGGCAGGAGCCGCACCAACGTCCCTCGAGAACCAGATTGCACACACATTCGCTCGAGACTGGTGCATCCACCACAAGTCCCTCGAGCCACCGTCGCACCGGACGGGGCTCGTGTCAACCTGCGCGCATGGGCGCGACCCCCGTCCCTACACCAGCGTTGCTCGAGACCTCGCGTTTGTCACGCTTGCGTCAAACCCGTTATCATGCCCCATGTTCGATGCGTACGACGGTGCGGGCTTCTTCGACGAGTTCTTCGAATCGCCCAACACGCCTCGAGCCCATTACCAGACCGTGTTTGAACGCTTGCAGGGCTTCTCCAAAGCCGAGTTCGAGCGCCGACGCAGCTTGTCTGACCTGGCGTTTCGCAATTCCGGGATCACCTTCACCGTGTACGGCGACGCAGCGGGGACGGAGCGGACGTTTCCCTTCGACCCCGTGCCGCGCATCGTTCCGGCGGGGGAATGGACGCATTTGGAGCGGGGCTTGACGCAGCGGGTCTTGGCGCTGAACGCGTTCCTGCGCGATGTCTACGGCGAGCAGGCGATCATGCGCGACGGCGTGATCCCCACGGATTTGGTGCTGAGCTGCCCGCATTACCGCCGCGAGGTTTTTGGGTTGAAGTTGCCGCTCGGGGTGTACACACACATCGTCGGCAGCGACCTGGTGCGCGACGAGAACGGGCAATACCTGGTGCTCGAGGACAACCTGCGTACGCCCAGCGGCGTGAGTTACGTGCTCGGAAACCGTACGGCGCTGACGCGCACGATGCCGGGGCTCTTTGAGGGTATGGGCGTGCGACCCGTGCAGCACTACACGACGGCGCTTTTAGAGTTGCTGCGGTCTTTAAGTCCAAGGGAAAATCCGACGATTGTCGTGCTTACCCCAGGCATGTACAACAGCGCGTATTTCGAGCACAGCTTCTTGGCACAGCAGATGGGCGTGGAATTGGTCGAGGGACGCGACCTGTTCGTCGCCGACGGACGTGTTTGGATGCGCACCACCGAGGGGCGCCAACGCGTGGACGTGATCTATCGCCGCGTGGACGACGATTTCCTGGACCCGACGGTGTTCAAAAGCGACTCCTCCTTGGGCGTGCGCGGACTGGTCGAGGTTTACCGCCAAGGACACGTCGCGCTCGCCAACGCCATCGGCGCGGGCGTCGCGGACGACAAGGCGGTGTACGCCTACGTGCCGAAGATGATCGAGTATTACCTGGGCGAGAAGCCGATTTTGGCAAACGTGCCGACGCTGCTGGGCTGGAACCCGGACGATTTGGCGGCGATGCTCGAGCGACCCGCTGAACTCGTTTTCAAAGCCGTCGGTGAGGCGGGTGGGTACGGGATGCTCGTCGGACCGGCGTCCACGCGCGCGGAGATTGACGCGTACATCCAGCAGGTGCGCGACAACCCGCGCAATTACATCGCGCAGCCGGTCGTGCCGCTGTCCCGGCATCCGACGTACTACCCTGATTCTGCCCGCATGGAACCCTGCCACGTGGACCTGCGCCCGTACATCCTCGTCGGAGAGCGTGTGACGATCATTCCCGGCGGGTTGACGCGCGTGGCGCTGAAACGCGGGTCGCTCGTGGTCAACTCGTCGCAGGGCGGTGGCAGCAAGGACACCTGGGTGCTCGAGGGCGACGGGCTCGAGGGAAATGGGACGCAGACGCAATCCCAGTCGCAGTCCCAGAGCCAATCGCAGGGGAGCCAGAGTCAGTCGCAGCGTCAATCGCTATCGGGAGGTGCGGCATGAACACAGTCGTGACAGTCTCGAGCCTGGAGGGGAGCCGGTATGCTCGCTAGGGTCGCGGAGAGCCTGTATTGGATCGGGCGTTACTTGGAACGCGCTGAGAGCACCGCGCGATTGCTGGACGTAAATTACTACTCGATTTTGGAGGGCGCGGGATTGGTCACAGAGCAGTGGCCGCCGCTCCTCGCAATCACCGGCAGCGACAACAACTTTCGCGCGCACCACAACCGCGCCGACGCGCGCAGCGTGCCGTTCTGGTTGGCGTTCGACCTGTACAACCCCTCGAGCATCCGCAGTTGCGTGACCAGTGCCCGCGAGAACGCGCGCACGCTGCGCGACCGCATCAGCACCGAGATGTGGGAGTGCGTCAACCGCTCGTACTTGGAACTCTGCTTCAACACCGACACGGTGCTGGAGAATGAAAGCCTGCATGAATACTGCACCAAAGTGCGCGAGGTCAGCCACCTGTTTCACGGCATTGCGCTGAGCACCCTGCAACGCGACCAAGGCTGGCAATTCTTGCGCGTCGGACAACTGATCGAACGCGCGGATAACCTCTTGCGGCTGCTGCAAGTGCGGTACAAAAAGCAAAAGGGCGACGCGCCCGTGTTCGCCGAAGCCCTCGACAACCACCGCTGGATGGCGGTCTTGAAAAGCGCCAGCGCGTACGAGGCGTACCGCAAGATGCACCACACGCGCCTCGAGCCGCGCACGATTGCCTCCTTCCTGCTCTTGGAGCGTTCCTTCCCGCGCAGCGTGCTCTACAGCTTGTCTGGAATGCGCGATTCTTTGCGCAAGATCCCCGGCAACGAAGCCTTGTCGCGCGAAGCCAACTGGCTCGTCGCGCGCTTGGAGTACGCGCGCATTGAAGACATTTTGGACGACGAACGTCCGAGCCTCGAGCGGCTTTTGGAGAGCGTGCAATTGGCGGGACGCTTGGTCTTTGAGACGTACTTCAGCGCGCGCTGACCGGGTTTCCGAGGTGTTCCACTCGGGATGACTGGTTCAGTAGGTGTTTGGCATTTTCGCAGACCGTTGGCTGCCCGTGTAGGGACGGGGCTTGTCCCCGTCCGCAAACGGGTCGTTCCCTTTTTTGACATCAACGTGCAAGCCGGCTCGAGCTTTCATCATTCAACGTTGCAGAAAATCGAAGCTGTACTGCTCGAGGTTCGGTGCTTCACTTCGAGTCACCGGGCGGCCAATCGAGGGCGCTTAATCGTCCGCCGCGATCACCACAGGCTCGAGGCGAACGGGCGTGTTGTGAAACGTGCTGCCCGCGCCGAGGTCGGTCAGCCGCTGGCTGGTCAGCGTGTTGATGCCCTGCCCGTCGCGCGCCTTGCCCGCCCACCACGTGCCCTCGACGACAACCGCGCCGGGGGTGGTGCGTTTCGTCACCCGAGCCAAGCGGGTGACGCTGCCTTGCGCGCTCGAGATTGTCACAAGAGTGCCGTCGGTGATGTTTGAACGTGCCGCGTCGTCGGGATGCACGAGCACGACCGGTTCGTAACCCTCCAAGCGGTTCAGTGTTTCCACGTTGCCGTAGGTCGTGTTTAAAAAATGGTGCGCGGGCGGCGTCAGCAAACGCAACGGAAACCCAGGGGTCAACGCGTCCACGGGCTCGAGGTACACGGGCGGCGGATCGAGATGGAATTTGCGGTCGGCGGTCACGGGCGAGCCGTTTGCATACGGCAGGAACGGTTTGGGCAAGTTGAGGCGCACAGAGCCCTCAGATTTCAGCCTCTCGAGCGTGATTCCCTCGAGTTGCGGCGCGTTGCTCGAGAGCAGTTCGGTCGCCAGATCGTCTACTGTCCACCCGAGCGACGGTTCTTGCACGCCTAGACGCTTGCCGAGTTGCGCGAAGATCCACGAGTTCGGCTTGGACTCCCCGAACGGCTCCAAAGCGCGCGGGTTGTAATTCAAGTAATGGTGCCCATATGCGGTGTAGACATCCGCGTGCTCCATGAATGTCGTCGCGGGCAGCACGAAATCCGCCAGTGCCGCAGATTCTGTCATCGCATGCTCGAGCACAACCAGCAGCAAATCCTCGCGTTTCATGCCTGCGATCACGCGGCTGGAATCCGGCGCGACGACCGCTGGGTTGCAATTGTAGACGAACATCGCGTGAATGCCGGGCTCCATGTCCGAAATCTTGGTGGAGCCAAGTTGCGGACTCCCAGAAACACGCGGCTCGAGCGCCGTTCCAAGCTGGTTCATGTTGACGTGGCGCACACCGCGCTGAATCAAGTGTGCGCCGCCAACCTTGGACTTGTTCAACCCAAACGCGCCGCTGGTGCTCAACAGCGCTCCGTCACCCCGGTATCGCCATTGCCCCGTCAGAATCGGCAGGATCGTCAACGCGCGGCTGGCATTGCCGCCGCCCTCGTGCCGGGTGATGCCGTAACCCGTGCGGATCAAACTGGGCGTCGTCGTCGCATACAGATGGGCGAGGCGCTCAACGGTCTCAAGCGGAATGCCCGTAACCACAGCCGTGCGCTCGAGCGTCCACTCGGCAGCCGCTCGCGCGTATTCCTCGAAGCCTCGAGCGTACTGGTTGACAAATCCGTGATCCAGATACCCTCGAGTGATGATGAAATTTGCCATGCCGAGCGCCAACGCTGCGTCTGTGCCGGGCTTGATGCGAATGTGTTCGTCGGCGTACAGGCTGGTCTTGGTTTCGTACGGGTCAATGTGCACGATGCGCGCGCCGTTGCGCCGCGCTTGCGTCATGAACGGCGTAAGGTGCGAGTTCGTGGCGAGGCTGTTGATGCCCCAGAGCAAGATCAACCGGGCGTGCGGCACGTCCTCTGGGTCGGTGCCGAACTTTGGGCTGCCGTAGGTCGCCTCCCACGCCGCGCCTCCGGCAGTGGCGCAGATCGTTTCATCCAGTTCTATCGCGCCCAGTGCCCGGAACAGCGTGTGCGCGTGGCTGCCCTCCATGATGCCCATCGTCCCCGCGTAGTTGTAACGCAGCACGCTCGAGGGACCATGCTGCTCGAGGGTGCGCTGAACCCGAGCGGCGATTTCATCGAGTGCTTCGCCCCAGGTGAGGCGTTGCCAACGCCCTTCACCCTTCGCACCGACGCGCCGCATCGGAAACGCGGGGCGAGACGCCAAATACATCCGCTCTGGGTAGCGGTACGTCTTGCTGCACGCGAAGCCCTGCGTCACCGGGTGGTTGGGGTCGCCCCGCAGTTTGACTGCACGTCCGCCGTCCACGGTGACGAGCAAGCTGCAGGTGTCCGGGCAATCGAGCGGGCAGGTCAAGCGCACCTCTTGCATTGAATTGAGTTTAACGCCAAGCGGCTCGAGCACGTGGCTTTCCAGCTGACGCAATGGGTTCCGTTTGGAGAAATCTAAAATGTGTGTTTCAATAGTTTTCAATGAAAACTGAAGATGGTGAGGGGTCGGAAAGCGTCACGTCCGATGGGCTCCCGCGGGCACGCTATGAGGCGCCGCGTCTCGAGCTAATAGACGGATTTGCGCTGGTCACAGGCGTGAGCCTGCCCATCGGGGAATTCGGCGATGCCCTGGAAGGAGGCGAGTAATGAAACCCGCGCTGAAACTGATCTCGAGCGCTTTGGTTTTCACCACCGCGCTCGTGGCTTGCGTCGCTCCTCCCGCAGCGCCACCGACTGCGGTGCAACCGACACCCGCACCCGCGCCGAAACCGCTCACACCCACGGTCAAACCGCGCGGCGTGATCGAACTCTCGGTGGACACGCGCGACCAAACGGTGAAACCGCAAGCGCTCAATCCCAACGCCGATTCCAGCGTCAGTTTCCCCACGGCGGGGCGCTTCACCGAAGTGCTCGATGTGGGCGCGAACCGTTACATCATGGTGCGCTTCCCAGTCACCGTCAACCAAGCCTTCAACAACCTCACCCTCGTCGCTTACACCAAAGACGGCAACGAACAAAGCAGCGCGTTCAAAGCCTTTCAGAGCTTCGGTGGTGCACCGACCTCCAGCAACGTCTACAGCATCCGACCCGCGCACGGCATGACCAGCACGGGCACAGCGGTTGACCCGAACAAAGCCGACTTGCAAGTGCTCACCAGTGCTGAAGCCAGCACCCTCACCACCGCCGCCCGCGCGGGTGGCACGCCGATCATCACCGCCACGGAGTACGCCCTGGAGTACGGCTACGTCGCGCGCCGCTGCACCGCAAATTGCAGCACGACACCGACCTGGGCGCGCAACTTTGCAGCGGGCAACACTGGTCAGGTTACGGTCGCCGTGCGCGTTCCGCAGACCGGCGATCCTGGCAGTGGCTACCGCTTCTCGATGACCTTCATCGTCAGCGATGACACCAGCACGCAGTACAGCCAAAGCTTGGAGGAAATCGCCAACAACACGGTGGCGGGCATCGCGCAGACGAACGCCGCCGTGACCGGCGCGACCAGCGTGCGCGTGCTCTGTAACAGCGCGTACTCGAGCGCAAACCGAGCCTTCGTCCTGGGGGCACGCATGGCGGGCGCAGGGGCAATCCCCTTGGCCCAGTACGGCGCGCAGTTTTACCGCAACGCCACCGCCGCTTCCTTCAGCGTCATCCCCAACACCATCCAGAGCTTCACGCCCGGCGTTGCTCCGCTGTACACCGCGCTGAACGGCGCAAGCCTGAGCTTTGGCGGTGGCTCGAGCGCGAACGGCGCGAACGTCACCGTGAACTCGAGTGGCGCGTTTGATTTCAACCCCAAAGCGGGCAGTACCGCTGGCGACACGATGAACTTCACCGCGTCTGACGACCAAGGCTGCACGGCTGCGCCGCAAACCGCACCCGTCGCTGTCAGCGGTCCGGTGATCTGGTACGTCAACGGCGCATTCGCGGGCACGCCAGACGGACGCAAGACCAACCCCTTCACGACCGTCGCCGCTGCCAGCACGGCATCGAGTACTGGGCACACAATCTTCGTCTACCAGGGCAGCTACACCGGGTTGACGCTGAAAGCCAACCAGAACCTGATCGGTCAATTTGAGGGTCTTGCGGTGCAGGGGAATAACGTCGTGCCGACCAACACCGGCGGCGCGACCGTGATCGAGCCCGCCGCGGGCACGATTCCCACGTTGACCCCGACCAGCGGCGACACGCTCACCTTGGCCAATGGCACGAGCGCTGTGCGCGGCGTGAGACTCGGCGGGGTGGCGGGTAGCACGGCGCTGAAAGGCTCGAGTTTCGGCACGCTCAGCATCAGCAACAGCGAGATCAACACGCCTGGCACGGCGATTGACTTGAGCACGGGCGCGTTGAACGCCACGCTAAAGTCCGTCTCGAGCGGTGCGGGCAGTGGTGTCGCGCCCGTGAACGGCGTCAAGTTGACCAGCTTGACCGGTGCGGGCTTGACAGTCACAGGCGATGGCAGCACGGCGGGCAGCGGCGGCACGATCCAGCGCAGCACCGGGGACGGGGTGGCGATTACCAGTTCCACGGGACTGAACTTGCGTTTCATGAATTTCCAGAACATCAGCGGGCGCGGCGTATTCGCCGACATCCAGGGCGCGGTGGCGCTGAACTTGGTCGTGAAAAACAATGCGTTCCAAAACCTCGGGGCTCAATCCAACGCGGTGCGCTTGCTCTTGAGCAGCACCGGCGCGAGCACCTTCGACGTGTCCAACAACAACATTGGTACGCTCGCCGGAACCAACATGAGCGGCGTGACCGTGCTGGCGTGCAGCGCGAGCGCCTGCAATTCTGGGACACTGCTGCAAGGCAGGATCAACAACAACTCGATCATCTATCCCGCTTCCTCAGACCGCAAGGGCATTGACGTGGGCATCGCTGGCAATGGCAAGTTGCGGCTCGAAGTGGTCGGGAACACCATCCAGAATTACGGCGAGATTGGCTTGGACCTCTCGGCGGTGTCAGGCGGCTCGAACTTGCAAGCCACGATTACGGGGAACACGATTTCGGCTGCTTCCCCTGGCAATCCGCTCGCGCCGCCACAAGACGGCATGTGGCTGCACGTCGGGAGCGGTAGTGGCTTCACTGGCAACGTGGGCTGCTTCAACATTGCTACAGCGACGGGGGCAACAGCCAACACGGTCAACGTGCCAGCCGCTTCGGGATTTGCGAGCGTTTACTTGGATCAGCGCGTGAACACCACCTTTGCTATTCAGGGATACACAGGGGCTGGTAACAGCGCGTCGGCGGTGCAGACCTTTATGAACAGCAAAAACACCTTCCCTTCGGCCACCGCGTACGTTGAACCCGCTGGCGGCATCAACATCGTGAACTTCGCCAACGCCACTTGCGAAACCCCGTCCTTCTAGGCTCGAGCCGACCCTGGAGACCCGACATGAGTACACCCTTTCTCGGAGAAGTCAAAATTTTTTCGTTCAGTTTTCCGCCAAAAGGCTGGGCGTTTTGCAATGGGCAACTCCTCGCCATCAACCAGAATCAAGCGCTGTTTGCTCTGCTCGGCACGCAGTACGGTGGCAATGGACAGACCAACTTTGCGCTGCCCAACCTGCAAAGCCGTGTGCCAATTCACTTTGGTACTGGTTTCAACCAGGGTCAGGCGGGCGGTGAAGAGGCGCACACACTGACTGGTTCAGAGATGCCGCAGCACAATCATCTCCTCTCTGTCTCGAACGCGGCAGCGAGCACCCCAATTGCCACATCGAACGCGCTCGGGCTCGGCTCCTCCAATGTGTACGCCACTCCTGGGACCCTGACCGCGATGGCAGCGACCACCGTTACGGCGCAGGGAGGATCGCAACCGCACCCCAACCTTCAGCCGTATTTGGTGTTGAACTTCTGCATCGCCTTACAAGGCATTTTCCCGTCGCGGAACTGAGGAGCAGACCATGGGTACTCCGTACATTGGTGAAGTTCGACTCTTTGGCGGTAACTTCGCGCCGCTTGGCTGGGCGTTCTGCGACGGCTCACTTCAACCTATTTCGCAATACGATGCGCTGTTCAACCTGATCGGCACGACCTACGGCGGTGACGGTCAGAGCACGTTCGCGTTGCCCGACCTGCGCTCTCGAGTCCCAGTTCACATGGGGACCGGGCCGGGGCTCTCTACCTACGTGATCGGGCAGGCCGCGGGCACAGAGAACGTGACGTTGCTGCTCCCACAAATTCCCAACCACACGCACGCGCTGAACGCCACCACAGTTGCCGCCACCACCCCCACACCCAGCGCCTCTGTGGTGCTCGGGGACAATTCGGGTACGAAGCTCTACACCGCCAAAGCGCCCTCGGCGGCGACTGGTATGACGGCGGCTTCGGCGGGCAGTTCTCAGGCCCATACCAACCTGATGCCGTACCAGACGATTTCATTCATCATCTCGCTGTTCGGAATTTTTCCGACGCCGAATTAGGGGGCATCATGGCAGAGGCATTTGTTGCAGAAATCAGAATTTTTGGCTTTAACTTCGCGCCAACGCAGTGGGCTTTTTGTAACGGGCAACTGCTGCCCATCTCGCAGAACACGGCGCTGTTCTCGTTGCTGGGCACCTTCTACGGCGGCAATGGACAAAGCACTTTTGGACTGCCCAATCTTCAAGGCAGTGTCCCCGTAGGGCAGGGGCAGGGACCGGGGCTGTCGCCATACTTCGTCGGCGATACGGGCGGCACACAAAACGTCACATTGCTGTCGTCCCAAATGCCAGCGCACACACACGCTGTTCAGACCAACGTGCGTTCGGCGGAGTCCAATACCCCTGGCGGCCAGAGCTTCGCCCGCGCTGAAAGCAACGCTTACGCCACCGTGCCGCCAGCGCCTAACGTGACGCTGAACCCGCAAGCTGTTGGCCTGGCTGGAGGCAGCTTGCCGCACAACAATATGCAGCCGTACCTGACCATGAACTTTTGCATCGCCCTGACCGGCACATTCCCCTCACGCAATTAAACCGCGGAGACCTCATGAAAAGACGCGATTTCCTGCGCACCATCGCCGCCTCGAGCGCCGCTGCCGTTGCCGCGCCCAGCCTCGCTGTGGCCTCGAGCCCCGAGACGCGTGTCGGCCTGCTCCTCCCGGCGAACGAGACTCTCGAGCGGCATTTCCTGCGCGGCTGGCAGGGTGCGGGCGGTGACGCCGCGCAACTCGAGCGGGTGGGTGGCCACGCCCAGGCTGCGCAGACCGTGGGAACTTGGCTCCAGCGGGGCAGGGTGGACCTGATCGTGTCGGCGCTGTCCGCGCACGGAGCGTCGACGCGGGCGATGCTGGAAACGCGCGGCGTGCCGATGCTGGTTGCCGATTTCGGCGCGAACTGGAACCGCGCCTCGAGCGCCTTGGTCGTGCGCCAAGGCTTGCGCATGGCGGAGGGCGCATACGCGCTTGGGCGGCGCGCGGCGCAGAGCGGCACGCGCACGGGCGTCATCGTCACCAGCGCGTTTGATGCGGGTTTCGATCACGTCGGCGCGTTCCGGCTGGGCTTTGAAGGGCATGGCGGGCAGGTTCTTGACACGTTGCTGCTGGACTCGAGCGCCGTGCCATGGGACGTGGAACGCTTGCAAGCCCTGCGTGCTGACGTGGTGTTCGTTGCCGCCAGCGATGCGCGCAGCGTGGCAGGCTTGCGACTGCCGCTGGGAACGCGCGTGTTCGCCAGCGGGCTCGCGCCGTGGCTGTTGAAGGGCGTGACCCTCGAGACCGCGCTGGCGACGGCCAGCAAGCAACACCCCGCGTTCACGCTCGGGCTCGAGGCGGCGCGCACCGTCAGCCGCGCCAGTGGCCTCGTGCGGGGCGGTTCGCACGCCCTGCCCGCACTGCTCCAAGCTCGCAGCAATGCACCACTGCAACACCTCGAGTTGCGTGCTGGAACGGTGGTTGGTGCCCGAGCGCTCGAGGACGTTGCGATGTTCGCTCCCGGTGCGCAGCAATTGGCTGCCTCGCGCAGCAGCGGCTACACCAACGCCTATCCGCTGCTGTGAGCCTGCATTTACCCGCGCCCCTGCACGTGCGCGAAAGCACCTCCGATGACCTCGAGTTCTTGCAGCGCGTGTATTTCAGCACCCGTTGGGAGGAACTCGAGATCACGGGCTGGAGTGAGGTGCACAAATTGGGCTTTTTGCACATGCAGTTCCAGGCTCAGGACATGCATTACCGCGCGCATTACCCAGGTGCTGAGTTTCTGGTGGTGCTGCGTGGTGACGAACCCGTTGGCCGCATTTACCTGTACGCCACGCCCACCGAATTGCGCATCATGGACATTGCGCTGCTTCCCGAGCATCGCGGTCACGGACACGGTCGCGCACTGATGCACGCTGCCCTACAAGGGGCACGTGCCGACCACAAAATCGTCACGTTGCACGTCGAGCATCAAAACCCGGCGCGTGTTTGGTACGAACGCCTCGGGTTTCAGGCGCTCGAGGACCGGGGCGTGTACCTGTTCATGGAATGGCGCGGCTGAAGCTGCTGGTTCAGCAAACGGAATCCTCCGCTACACCAGCATCGGTCGTGCCGATGCTGGCTTGACCCAAGCGGACCGAGGACGACCAGACAGGTTGCTGCTTGGTGCTCTCGTTGGCAAGTTGTACGCTCGAGCAGTGGACATCATCTGGATCGCGGTGTTGCCGTTCGTCGGGCTTGTCTGTGTGTTGATCGGGTTTGTTTTCGTGTTGGGCGCGGTCGAAGCTGGGCTCTCGAGGGGTGGTGCAGGGATGGTCGCCCGGCGGCTCCAGGTTGGTCTGGCATGTCTGATCGCCAGTTCGGCTTGCAACGTCCTTTTTGTCATTGACGCTTGGACAAACCGGAATGACAAAGTACTGATTTCAACCGTCGTTGGGTACGCGGCGTTCGCGGTTCCTGTCGCCGTGGGCTTGTTCTCCATCGGGACTTTTCTGCGCCTCCATGGTCAAGCGCACAGCGCAATCCAATGGTTCACCGCTGCTGTGGTCGCTTGGGCGAGCGTTGGGTGGGCGCAAACCACCCAGATGTATCTCTTGATTCTGTTCGCAATTTATTTTCGTTGATCTTTATTGAGGCGCACCAAGCACTGGACATATCTCGAGTTTGCACGCCCCACACGCTTTTCGGAGCAACAGCAGTTACCGTATTCGGTATTCAAACAGAAGACAAGGGCTTCACGCTGCACAAACCTCTACGCCGCCCCGAGTCAGTTGAAGACCGCTTGATACTGTCCCGGTCCAACCGGCACGAGGAACATCGTTAACTCGGGCAGTGCCGCGTGCTCGAGGGCGTAGGTGCCTTGCGTCAACCAAACATCCCCCGCGGACACGAACATCAACGAGAACGGTTCGTGGCGACCAACCCCGCTGGGACTCAGTGCAGTCGCCTCGATGAGCCTCAACTCGAGGCTGCCTTCGGCGGCTTGGGCGTTGAAGACCTGACCGACGAGCGGCGTGAATTGAGCCAGTGAAAGCGTCTCGAGCATCTCGCTCATGTTACAGCGGGCTTGGGCGCAAACAAAAACCCCTCGAGTTTGTGCTCGAGGGGTTGATCGTCCTGAAGGGCGTTTAGCGGCGCAAGCCGAGGCGTTCGATCAGCTTCTTGTAACCTTCTGGGTCGTTGGCGCGCATGTACTTGCTCAGGCGGCTGCGTTGACCGACCAAGATCTGCAACCCGCGTTGCGTGTGCTTGTCTTTGCGGTTGGCGATCAGGTGCGCGGAGAGGTTGTTGATGCGGTGCGTCAAGAGCGCGATTTGCACTTGCGTGCTGCCCGTGTCGTTCTCGGCGGTGCCGTAATCTTTGATAACCTGCGTTTTTTGCTCTGCGGTGAATGGCATGCTTTTACTTCCTTGTTTATTCAGTCCGGCAGGCTCGAGCGACCCCAAAAAGTTGGGCTACCCTCACCCCCGCAACCGAGGACATTAGCACGCGGCTCGAGGGCTGCGCAAGCCAGATGCGAACAAAAAACGCAAAAAGGACTTCTCTCGAGCGTGCAACACACGGTTCTCGTAGGGGCGAACCTCGTGTTCGCGCTCGCAATGTGTCAACGACAATGCCTCGAGATTGACGGGTCTCGCGGTGCAACAGGTGAACGACCACATGCTCGAGAAAATCTGGTTCTCGAGAGAGAGAGGCAACAACGACGTGTGGCTCGAGGGCTTTACAACTGGCGGGTGATCGTGGGGTCTTTGATATTTTTGTCGTCTGCCAGCATGAAGGCTTTGCTCAAGATCACCGCGAGCGTGCGGTCGCCCTCGAAGGGCAATTTGATGTCCGTGGCGGCGGTTTGCACGCTTTGACCGGGGACGATGCAGAGGTATTGGTCGTTGGGGAGCATCAAAATATTGCCGCTGCCGAGGTGAATCTTGTATTCGTGGCGCGTGCCTTTGACGTGAAGGAATTTGCCTTCGACCCTGGTGACATCTTTGATCTTCAAGCGTGGAACCAGCGTCTCCAGGAGGGCTTTGCGGCTCTGCGCGGTTTCGGTCAAGTCCCCAAAGCTGTAATGCTGCCAGTATTCACGGTAGCGCCCTTGCGGTCCGCCATCGTTCCAGGTCGGGTCGTTGCCGACGCTGGCGACGCCGACGAACAGGTCCACGTCGCGCAGCACTTCGCTCAAGACCAACTTGGGAATGGTCTCGAGGCGCAAGGGCGGTGTTGGGATGCTGTCTTGGTTGACCCATTGCTCGTATTGCCCACTGCCCGCGTGGGCGTGGTTCTCCGGGGCGTTCAGCGGGTAAAAGCGCACCTGGTCGGTGCTGAGGTAAAAGTACGTGCCGGTTTCGTTGGTGTCCGTGCCGTACCCGTCGCCCGCGCCTTCCACCCAGAATTCGGCGCGCAGGTTCCACTGTGGCAACTCGAGGGTCGCGGGCGGGTAGGAGTCGTCTACCATCAGGCGCAACTTGTGCCGCCAGCCGCGCAGTGCGGCGAGTTGGTTGAACTGGTGCTGCTTCAAGATGTGCGCGGCGAAGCGGTTGCTGTACACATCGGTGCGTTCTTCGGCTGCGGTGAGCAGGTAGATCTCGCGGTGCGCTTGCTTCCAGGGTTGGACGATGCCGCACGTCTCGAGCAAGGTTCTCCAGTCCAGCACGCGCTCCGCGCTCGAGTCCAGCGGGTGCCACAAAGTGACCGTGGCGTCTGCGTGCAGCTCGACGGGCTGTCCGCTCGAGTCCACGATCTGCCCGTCCGCCCAGATGCCATTTTGCACGTCGCCGCTGTACGAAAACGTCCAGACCAAGCGCCGCGCGACGCAGCCGACGAGCGCGTGATCGAGGTAACGCTGTTTCCAGTCCTCGAGGGTCCACGGCTTGCGCGCCAGCACCAAGCGCTCGAGGCGGATGCTCTGCGCCGCGAGCATGCCCTCCACATCTTTGACGACGGATTTCAGTTCCTTGAGTTCGTCCGCGAAGTCTTTTTTCAGGCTCGAGGGCGGGTTTTTCAGCGTTTTGCCCTTCGCGTCGAACCATTGCAGGCTGACAATGGAGTTGACAACGCGCAACTCGGCTCGAGCCTCGCCGAACTCGAAATCTGCCTTGCCGACCTCCTCGAGCCCCATTGTTGGGATGCTCAATTCCTCCAAGTCGGCTTTGCTGACACCCTGTTGGGTTGCGGCTGCCTCGAGCGCTTTCTCGATTTCTTTGAGCGTCGTTTTGAAGGTGACTTTCGTTTTCAAGCGCGCCAGTTGCCCGACGGCGAACAGCGTGTTCATCCGCCCCAAGGCGAACACGCCCGCGTTCGCCAGCATCGGGTCGCGCGGGCCGACGCCCGCCACTTTTTTCAAGCTGGTCAAGGTGATGCCCGCAAAGGTGCGCGCCGCGTGGTCGCTCGCGGGGAGCAGCGCGGCGAACCAGACGAGTCCACGGGCGACGCGGGTGTTGAACTGATCAAACAGTTGGTTCGCGTCGCCGCGCGCAAACGGTGCGGCGTGCAGCGGTTGGGTGCGGGCAGCGCCGATGAGCGGCAGCCACGCCAAGAGGTGCTTGGCGACCGCGTCCGCGCCGATGCGCTGGATCAAACCGCGCGCTTTTTTCTCCCACGCGGCGTTCGGTTTGGATGCGGGGCTGCGGGCGTGCTCGAGCAACTCCTGCCACGCGTCGCGCTGGGCGATGGTCTCGAGGTCGCGCAGCAACGCGTCCGCCCAAGCTTCGCCCGGATTGACGCCGTTTTGCACGCGCAGGCGGAGCAGCAACTCAGGCACGGGCGAATCCTTGATCCCTTCGTAGACGATGTTGGAGCGCCGCAGCATGGCAACGGTGCTGACCGGAATGGCTTCGCCGCGCCCAAGCCTGGATTCGATCACCTTGACCAAGGCAGGAAAGAACTGCTGGTGGAAGACCTGCATTTCCCGAAAACCCCCCGCCCACTCCAAGACGGCGAGTTCAATCTCTGCGGGCAAGGGCAGCTCAGCTTCGATCAACGCACCCAGGACGTTCTTGTGCGCGTACTCGAAGGCGTAATTTTCCGGTGCGTACTGGTCGCTGGCGCGGATGCTGGCGCTCATGCCGTCCATCAAGCCGACGATTGCTGCCAGCCGCACGCGGCTGGGTCGGCGCAGCAGCAGTTGCGCCTCGAACGAGACTTTCGTGTCTTCGTGGCGGCCCGACCCGGTCAGCGCGTGCGCGCGTTCGTAGGCGGCAAACCAGTGCGCGCCCAGGGCTGTGAAGTCCTCGGGTTGCGTGGCAGTCGCCGTCGCCTCGAGCCGCGCGGCTTCTCCGAGGCTGGCGAAGGCATCGTCGAACACCTTGACCTTCCACGCTTCGCGCACGTTCTTTTCGACCCAAGCGCGCACATCGTCCAGGTCTGCCACGAGCGTGTCCACCGGGGCTGCGCTCAGCTCGAAGAGCACGTTTTTCACGGCTTGTTCGGCGTAAGGCTCGCCCATGCCTTTGGTCGCGTTCGCGGCGCGTTGCACCGCCGCGTGCACCTTGGCGTTCACGCGCCACCGCCGACCAAGGGCACGAGTTTCAGGAACGTCGCATTGGAGCCGGGCAGCAACTCGAGCCGCTCGTCCAAATCTTCAATCTGGCGGTCGTTCCAGAGCATGATGAAGCCGTTCGCGGCGAATGCCTCGAGCGCACGGGCGTACTGCGCTTCCCAGTCAATCTTGCGCGGCGTTTTGGGCGTGCTGGGGTTGAGCCGCGTCTCTAAATCGGCGGGCGTGACCAGTCCGTTGTACGGCAAGCTGTCCTGCATGTTGTGGGCCTGCACTTCTTCAAAAATGCGGCGGCGCAGGAACTCGCGGGCGGTGATCGCGTCCTCCAGGAAATCCAAGGTGAAGATGTTTTTTTGGCGGCTGGCGGGGCGTTCGTCGGTGATCGTGACCGTGGCGGGCATGGGTGGAACCTCCTGAAACAGCGTTCTGTCGGGGACAGAATAGCAAAGCCTGGGCGATGGCGTCCCCTTGAGGGCATTGCCAGTCGTCTGTCACAGCGTTTGCTGCGTAAAACTCGAGACTCGAGCGCCGGGCATGGCGGGTCTCACAGCCTGGTGTCAGGATTTTGTGGGTGTGCAGGCGCCATGCTGCACCGCGCGCCAGCACCCGCAAATGGGTGCTTTCGAGCGGTGTGTGCACGTGCAACGTGTACGATTCAATCCTCGAGCCAGGAAAGCCACCCGTGAGCGAACCGACGACCAACGCCAGCAGTGCCATCCCAGTGACCCTGGGCGGGCGGTACACACTGCTCGAGCGCGCGGGCGAGGGCGGCATGGCGGTCGTCTGGCGGGCGTTTGACACGGTTTTGAAGCGCGAAGTCGCCCTGAAAATCCTGCACGAGTACGTGCCGCCCACGGACCGTCAACGCTTCCGCCGCGAGATTCGCACGTTGGCCCAGTTGGCGCACCCGAACATCATCGGCATCTACGATTTGGGCGAAGACGACGGACGCGCGTTCTTCACGATGGAACTCTTGCCGGGTGGCGCGATTTGCGACCTCGGACCCTTGGAGGACTCGAGCGAGGAGTTCGAGCGCTTCTTGAACATCGCCCGCGAAGCCGCGCTGGGTTTGCGGCACATCCACGCCAGAGGACTCGTGCACCGCGACCTGACGCCGCGCAACATCCTCTTGGACGGCGGCGCACGCCCGCGGATCATGGATTTCGGGTTGGTGTATGCCTCCGACCACACCCGCGACCTGACCCGCACCGGCTACACCTTGGGCACACCGCAGTACATGGCGCCCGAGCAAGCCAAAGGCGGCACGGTCACGCCGATGAGCGACCTGTACGCGTTCGGCGCAGTGCTTTACCGCACCGCGACCGGACGCGCCCCGTTTGAAGCCGACAACGACCAAGGCATTCTGTACCAACACGTCTACGAAGCGCCCAAGCCACCCGAGACGCTGAACCCCGCCTTGCCCAAAGCCATCGGGGATGGCATTGTCCCGTTTTTAGAGAAGCAACCCGGCGACCGTCCCCACAACCCGGACCTCGTTTTCGACGACGTGCTCGAGCGCCTGCGTGCGGAGCACCACCCCGCGCAGTACCGCGGTGGCCGCGCCCGCACGGGCGTGCACCCCGGCGGACCCGTGCGCCCAGAGCGCTTGCGCTCGGCGTGGAGCACGCACTTGGGCGGCGAGGTCACGTGGGGCAGCGCGCTCACCGGCGTGCGCGACACCGTCGGCGTGGGCACGCGCAACGGCGCGTTCTGCCTGTTGGACGCGCACACCGGCACGCCCAAGGCGCAGTTCCCCGCGGGCGACGAGATCACCGCGCCCGGCAGTTTCGACGGCGACACGCTCGTCTACGCCGGTTGGGACGGCGTCGTGCGCGCGGTGGACTGGCGCAGCGGCGCAGACCTGTGGTCGTTTCGCGCCCGCGCCGACATCACAGCCGCGCCGCTCAAATGGGGTGAGCTGTGGATCGTCGCCAGCAAAGACGCACAGGTCTACGCGATCAAAAACGGGCGTTTGGAATGGCTCTACCGCGCCTCGAGCCCCATCGAGGCCACGCCGCTCGCCTGGGGCGGGCAATTGATCGTCGCGGACGAAGACGGTCAAGTTGCGGGCGTCAGCCTCCAAACCGGCAAGCGCGTCTGGACCCTGAAACTGGACAGCGTGCACGGCACGCCCGCGGTACAACGCGCCGCGCACGCGCCGCACCGGGCGCAGCTCGTCGTCCCGTCGTGGTCGGGTGAGGTCAACGCGATCACCGTGGAGCGCACCGACGGCGTCTGGCAACCGCGCGAGGAACCCGCCTGGGCGTACGATTTGGAGGGCGAAGTCTGGGCGAGCCCAGCCGTGAGTAGCGGACGCGTCGTCCTGGGCAACTGGACGCGCGACGGCACGGGGTTGCTGACTTGCCTGAGTTTGGAAACCGGCGACGACATTTGGAGCCTCGCGTTGGACGGGCAGGTCACCGCCAGCCCGATCATCTCGAGCGGCGTCGTGTATGTGGTGACTGAAGCAGGCGAACTGTGCGGGATCTCGCTCGAGTCGGGGCGCGTGCTCTGGCACGAGGACTTGGGCGGCAGCGTGCAAGCCACGCCGCTGGTCAACGCAGGAGCGCTGTTCGTCGCCAAAATGAACGGCGAAGTGCGCTGTTACCGCGTGGGTTGAGCGCGCTACTCGAGCACGTTGTTGATTCCAGGGCGACCTCGAGCAGTCGCCTGGACGCTGTGCGACGGGGTTGCTGCGGCGTTCTCGAGCCTCCAAGCGCAGGTTGCTCCCACCCAAAGCCGGCTCAGTGTGGTCCTTGGCGATCCTGACCCGAGCCGTGCAGCGTCTAACCTCGTTTTCTGTGCCACACGAGGTTTTCGCCGCGGATTCGTTCACCTGAACACGCGCGGGTCAGCGGGTGCGTCTGAGCAAGCTCGGATGAATGCGCTTTGAAACAACGCAGGACAAACCGTCATGCGGCTGAGGTACACTCGCGTTGAACCGCAATGGTTCCCTCAGGGCAGGGTGCAATTCCCTACCGGCGGTGTCACCTGCTGCGTCCAGCGGCAGGGCAGCCCGCGAAGCTCGAGCAATCTTGATTCAACCCTCGAGCCCGATCCCGGTGAGATTTCCGGGAGCCGACCGTACAGTCGGGATGAAAGAGGAGACGGCTATGGCATGGAAGGGTTTCTTGGGTGTCGTCGTGTCGGGATTTGCGGTGCTGGCGTTGTCCGCTGGCGCGCAGCAAAGTCCGGCAAAACTACGCGTCGGGCTTGGCTACATCCCGGACGTGCAATTCGCGCCGTTTTACCTGGCGCAAACCGCGGGGCTTTACAAAGCCGCTGGGCTCGAGGTCGAGTTCCAGCACGGGTTCACCTCGGAGTTGTACCCGCTCCTCGCGGCGGGCAAGTTGGATTTCGTCGTCGGTGACGCCGAGGACGTGGTGCTGCTGCGCTCCAAAGACGCCAAGGCAGCGCCGTTTCGCTTCGTCATGGCGATGTACCAGACGGTGCCGAATGCGCTGTTCAGCAAAGCGGAGAAGAACATCCGCACGCTGGCTGATTTGAAGGGCAAGAACATCGGCATTCCTGGCAAGTTCGGCACGTCGTGGACGAGCTTGCAGGCGGTGCTGAAAGCCGCGAACCTCAAAGAGAGCGATGTCAAGATCACCGAGGTCGGGTTTACCCAGTTGGAAGCTGTGCTCGCAGACCGCGTGGACGTGGCGATGGGCTTCGTCAACAATGAACCCGTGGTCGCTGCCGCTAGGGGCATCAAACTCAACGTCATCCCGGCGGGTCGCTTCAACCGCAGCCCCGGCAACGGCGTGCTGACCACGGACGCGCGCCTCAAGGACGCCCGCACGGTGCGGGCATTTCTGGGGGCGTCGCAGCAAGCCTTGGCGCAAACGGTCAGCGCACCGAAAACGGCGTTCGAAGCCTCCAAACGCTTCGTGCAAGGCTTGAGCGACGACCGCCTGGCGGTGCTGGAAGCCAGCATCCCCTTGTACCAAAGCGATTTCTCCAAGGCGCAAGGCTTGGGGTTCAGCAACCCGAACGGCTGGCAATCGCTGATTGACTTGCTGAGCGGCGTTGGACGGCTCGAGGGCAGCGTCAAGCGCGGGGATTTCTACACGAATGCGTTCTTGACGCCTCGCGTACAGGTCAAGTAGGTCTCGACCGGGGGCTCGATGCACCTGAGCCCCCATTCAACCCGGTAAACTCGAGCCCGTGACCGAAGCCCCAGCCAGCTCGAGCGATGCTGCTTCGAGCACCGTTCCCTCGAGTACCGTGTTTTGGCGCAGCGTCGTCTGGGCGTTGTTCTGGGCGCACCTGGTTGCGCAACCGGTGTACTCACTGCTGCCCGCGAACCTCGAGCGCGCGGGCACGCTGTTCATCGTCCTCACCGGCACGGCGTTTGGTTTCATGCACCTCGCCGTTTCGAGGAGCCTGCGCGCGTCATTGACGATGATGGGCTTGTGCCTCGTCGTCGCGGGCGGCTTGGAAGCCTTGAGCGTCGCCACGGGTTTTCCGTACGGGCATTACGTGTACTCGAGCCTGCTGGGTCCGGGCATCCTCGGTGTGCCGCTGCTGGTGCCGTTTTGTTGGCAGATGATGTCGCACAACGCGGGCGTCGTCGCGCGACTGATTCACCCGCGCGGCTGGATCATCGTCGCCGCTGGGGCACTGACCGCGTGGGACCTCTACGTTGACCCGCAGAACGTGCGTGCTGGGTACTGGATCTGGGAGCGCGGCAGCGGACCGTGGACCTACGCGGGCATTCCCCTCGAGAACTTCGCCGGGTGGCTGCTGACCGCACTCATCATCTATGCCCTGTACGCGAGGCTCGAGCGTCCCCAGCCAACCCCGAGGGTCAGCGTCTTTGAACTGTTGCCCGTGCTCGTCTACGTCTGGATGTGGTTTGGGAGCGCGGTGGTGAACCTGTTCTGGTGGAACCAACCGCTTGTCGCACTCGTCGGCTTCGTCGGCACGGGCTTGTTCGCCGTGCCCGCGCTGCGCGTGCTCGTCCATGAAACGCGGGCTGGTCGCTTGCGTTGGTTCGGGTCCAGGGGGCACGCGTGATCGAAGCCGAGAACCACCCGCTGTTCACCCCGTTCTGGCGCGGGTACATCACCAACAGCATCCGCAACCATTTCGACGCCGTGCGCGTCCACATCACCGCGCCCGACGCTGCGCCCACGCCGACGCTGTTCCAGATGACCCACGTCAGTTGGTGGGACGGCTACTTGGGCGTCGTGCTCGCCGCGCACCTGGGCTTGGAGCACCGCGTGATGATGCTCGAAGAAAACCTGAGCAAGTACCGTTTTCTGCGCTACGTCGGCGCATTCTCCCTGGCTCGAGGGTCCACGCGCGGGGCGTTGGAGAGCCTGCGCTACGCGGGCACGGAACTCGAGACCCGCCCAGCGCGCGCCCTGGTGATGTTCCCCGCGGGCGACATCGGCTCCGCGCACGCGCGACCCGCGCCGTACCAATCGGGCGCGGCGAGTCTCACCTTGAGCGTGGCCAAACGCGTGCCCTTGCAAGTGCGCTCCGTCGCCATTCGTTTGGAGCACCGCGGCGCGGCGAAACCCGAAGCACTGCTGCGCGTCGGTGCGCCGATTGCCGTGGACTCGAGCCTCAAAACCGCCGCGCTCAGCGCCACGCTGCAAGCCGACCTCGAGCGGGAGACCGAAGCGCTAAAACTTGACCTCGAGCACGGCGACCTGAGCCACTACGCGCTGATGCTGCGCGGCACGGGCGGCATGCAGCAGATTTGGGACGACGTGCGGCGCGCGGTCGGCGTGAAGGTCTGAGCGTGGTGTGGTTCCCGAGTGCAGTGCACTCGAGGCTCGAGCTGGCACGGTGCGGCTGGCTGCGTGACGCCTCCTCACCCCGCTCGAGGGCTGCGCCCCCTCACATCCCTCTCCCGAAGAGAGAGAGTCAACCGCTGTGCAACACCAGGCTCGAGCCCTGCGTTTTGCCCCCTTCTCGTCACGCCTCGCGCGCATGGGCACGACAAGGGAGGAGGGCTGGGGATGAGGGCGCGTCCCAGGTTCGTCAACCATGATCGCCCTCGCTGAAACCGCCCTGGCCATTCAAAGCGCCTTCGCCGCCTTCGCCGTGCTGAACAGCCTTTTCTGGCGCGACCTCGAGCCTCGAGCCACGCCGACCGATGCCCGCGTCAGTGTTCTGATTCCCGCGCGCAACGAAGCCCGCAACCTCGAGCGTTTGCTGCCGAGTTTGATGGCGTGCCCACTGCCGAACCTCGAGGTGATCGTCTTGGACGACCGCTCCGAGGACGAAACTGCCGCCGTGGTGCAACGCTTCGCCAGCCTCGATCCGCGCGTCCGCCTCGAGCGCGGCGCGGCACTCCCGGACGGCTGGCTCGGGAAGAACTGGGCGTGCCATCAACTCAGCCAAGCTGCGACCGGGGACGTGCTCGCGTTCACCGACGCGGACACCGCTTGGCACGCGGGAGCCCCGGCTGCCATCGCCCAAGTGCTCGAGACCTGCGATGCCCTCTGCGCGTGGCCGCGCCAAGCGGTCACGGACCCGGTCTCACGGTTGCTGCAACCGCTTCAGCAATGGAGCCTCGTCGCGTTCCTGCCCTTGGCGCTCGTGCCCGTGCGCCGCTTCGCGGTGGCGGTCGCCGCGAACGGGCAGTGCCTCGCGTTCACCCGGGCGGCGTACGCGCGCATCGGCGGTCACGCTGCGGTGCGCATGGATGTCTTGGAGGACATGGCGCTGGCTCGAGGGGTCAAGCGGGCGCGGTTGCGATTTGGGTTGTACAACGGCGCGCAGGCGATCACGACGCAGATGTACCAAAACAGCCGTGAAGCCGTGCAGGGCTACGCCAAGAACGTGTATCCGGCGTTCGGCGGCACGCCGCTGGCTTTTTTTGGGGCTGCCGGGTTCAACCTCGCGCTGGGCGTCGCGCCGTGGGTGTGGGCGCTGATGACCTGGCAATGGCAGGCGTGGCTGTGTGTGGCGCTGAGCCTCGTGGCGCGCGGCATCAGTGACGCACGTTGCCGTTACGACCTGCGCTTCACGGCGTTGCACCCGCTCGGGTTGTTGCTCTGGGCGGGTGTCGGCGTGCTGTCCATGCGCCGCTTTCAACGCGGCGAGGTCGCGTGGAAAGGGCGTTCGTATGATTTGCGCCGCGGGGACCGTCAGCCCGACGGCGATTGATAGACTGCGCGGCATGACGTTGAGTGCTGTGCTCGAGCGTGAAGGCGACGGTTTCGTCGCGCTCTGTCCAGAACTGGACATCGCCAGCCAAGGCGACACCGAACCCGAGGTTCGAGCCAACCTCGACGAAGCCGTGACCCTGTTCCTCGAGACCGCCAGTCCTGAAGAAATCGCTTCGAGGCTCGGGCGCGCATGAGTGGGCGCACGGCGGTCGTCATCGGTGCAGGTGTCGGCGGGCTGTCCGCGGCCATTCGCCTGGCGGCGCAGGGCTGGTCAGTGACGGTGCTCGAGCGTTTGGAACGCGCGGGCGGGAAACTCAATTTGCTTGAGGACAACGGCTACCGTTTCGACACCGGTCCCAGCCTGGTCACATTGCCCTGGGTTTTCGAGGATTTGTTCAACGCGGCGGGCGAGCGCATGGCGGACCACCTCGAGTTGCAGCGCCTCGAGCCCGTGTGCCGCTACTTTTACCCGGACGGCACAGGCTTTGACGCCAGCGCCGACTTGCCGACGATGATGGCGAACTTGGAGCGCTTCAGTCTCGGCGCGGGTGAGGACTTCAACGCCTTCTTCGGGCACGCGGCGCGGGCGTGGCGCGGCAGCCGCAAGCCGTTTTTGGAACGCGCGATCAGCAGCCCATTGGATTTCGTGCGTGGCGGTGTGCCGTGGGCGGATTTGACCGCGCTGCTGCCGCTGCCGACGCTGCACGGTTTGGCGGCGCGGTTCTTCAACGACGCGCGCTTGCAGCAGTTCGTCGGGCGCTACGCGACGTACACGGGCAGCAGCCCGTACCGTGCACCGGGCACGCTGAGCACCGTGCTCTACAGTGAATACGCGTTCGGGGCGTGGTACGTCAAAGGCGGGTTGTACCGCATCGCGCAAAGCCTCGAGGCTGTCGCCCGCAAACTTGGGGTGCGATTTGAATTCTGTGCTTCGGTGGGCAAGATCACGCTCGAGGATGTTGTCGAGGGCAAACCGCCCAAGGTGGGCGGCGTGACGCTCGAGGATGGACGCGCGTTTGCAGCGGACGCCGTGGTCTGCAACGCGGACGCCGCGACGCTCTACGAAGAACTCTTGCCCGCACGCTTGGACGCTCGCGCCAAGCGCCTCGAGCCTTCGATCAGCGGGTTCGTGATGCTCTTGGGTGTGGCAGGGGAGAGCACGGGACTCGAGCACCACAACATCTTTTTCTCCAGCGATTACCGCCGTGAATTCGCGCAGATCTTTGATGACCTGCGCCCCGCCGACGACCCGACGATTTACGCCTGCATCTCGAGCAAATCCGACGCCACGCAAGCCCCGCCCGGTTGCGAGAACTGGTTCGTGCTGGTCAACGCCCCGCCCACGGGCGGCACAGACTGGACGCAGGAGGCTCCCAACTACGTCGCGCGCATCCTCGAGATTTTGGCGGCGCGCGGCTACGACCTGCGCGACCGCATCCAAGTGCAGCACGTGATGACGCCCACGGATTTGGAGACCCGCTACAAAACTTGGCGCGGCGGCATCTACGGCACGAGCAGCAACAGCGTGTCCGCCGCGTTCCTGCGTCCACAGAACCGCTCGAAAACCGTGCGCGGATTGTACCTGGCGTCGGGCAGCGCGCACCCTGGCGGCGGGTTGCCATTGGTGATGCTGTCTGGGAAGCTCGCGGCAGAGGCGGCGCTCGAGGACATGCGTTGAATGCTCGAGACTCGAAGTATGCCTGTTCGGTGAGGCGAGCCTCACCCCTACGGTTCGAGATGCGAGAAGGTTGTCTGGCTCGAGTCGGTTGGCTTCGATCCAATACGTCTTTTGCATTACTGACAAAGCGCTGACCATGCGCTATTCTTTTCGTCGCTGGGGGCGTCCTGGTTTCGACAGGGTTCGCTGAAGGCGTGGTTGCGAGCCGAGGTGGGCTGGCCTCGTTAAAAAGCCCAAACGCCTTAACTGGCAACGTTACGAAGTTCGCTCCGGCGAACACCCTGCAATTCGCTGCTTAAGTCAGCGAGAGCCGCTTAGAGACCCGGCAGTTGGTGTCTAACCCGCTTAATTAAAGACTGCTAGTCCCCACGACGCCCTGTAGTGACGGACGAACCAAACGGGGTTGGGTGCTGAGAAATTTTGTCTTTGGGAGTTTTCAGCGCCGACATTCAACACAAAGACTACGCTCGTAGACGCCCGCTGGACGGGGCTTTGGACAAGGGTTCGATTCCCTTCGCTTCCACCACAAGAACGACCGCGCTTCCGACACTGGGGCGCGGTCGTTCGATTTGCGTGTAGAAAGACGCTGCCGTGCCAAACAGCCTCGAGCCGCATACTTGTCGTGCCTCGAGCGTTCGTGTTCTATCTTCGAGCGCGTGAAACAACCCCTTTTGGTTGCCGGTGCCGCCCTCGCCCTCTCGAGCTTCGCCGGTGCGCAGAAGTTCTCCGTCGGCGGCGGGGTCAGCGGTTCCGCCGCCAGCGGCAGCGCTGCGCAGCTCTCGTTCGGCATCAACTTCGGTGTGGAAGACCTCGCGCGGCTCGGTCCCGTTGGCGTGGATGCCCGGTTGGACGTGGACGGCACGCTCGTCTCGAGCACCCTGGGTCTGAGCGTCGGTGCCGCGGTGATGGGCACGTTCGGCGTGGGTGGCATCACCCTCTACGCGGGACCGCGCGCCGTCTATGCAGTCAGTCTAGTGGGCAGCTTCGGCTTCGGTGCGATTGCGGGCGGGCGCTACAGCATCGCGTCCAACATCTCCGCGTACTTGGAGGGCAAATTCTTGTTCACGCCCGTGTTCACCTGGGCGGTCGGTGTGGGCGCGCGGTTCAGCTTCTGAATCTCTCGCCTTCGTAAACGGGGCTCGAAGGCGTGTTGACCTCGAGTGCACCCTCACCGAGGCACGGTACGGGCTCGAGATACGATGTTGAACGATGCGTGTCTCGAGGTGGCTACGGTTCATCACGGTGCTGTGCGGGCTGCTCTGGGGCTTGGCTGGTGCACAATTGCTCGGTGGCAAAGGCGCCCAGAGCGAACTGCGAACCGTCGTCACACCGCATTTTCGCGTGCTGCACCCACCACGCCTCGAGGTTTTCGCACGCCAGGTCGCGGCGGCTGCGGAGTTCATCCGCGCTGAGGTCATCGCCACGGTCGGCAATGATCCGGGGCTGACCGATGTGCTCGTCGGTGACGAAACCGATGACTTCAACGGCTACGCCCTGCCCGGTCCGTACCCGTTCGTGCGCGTCTACGCGACCTTCCCCGATCCCACGGACATCGGCGCGCAGTGGCAAGACGTGATGGTTGCCCTCGTCGGGCACGAGTTCACGCACGTCGCGCACCTGAGCACGCGCGATGACTTGCGCAATACCCTGCGCGGCGTGTTCGGTCCTGTACCGGGATTGCTCGAGGCTCGAGTGCCGCCCGCGTGGTTCGTGGAAGGCTACGCGGTGTACTTGGAGAGCAAACTGACCACGGGCGGACGCGTGCGCGACAGCTTGACCCGCACGCTGCGCCGCGCCATCGCCATCAAAGGGCGTTTCCCGAGTTTGAGCGACGCGGGCATTGGGACGTTGGAGCGCTATCCGTTTGGGAACACGCGCTACGTGTTCGGCGCGGGCTTCGTGGATTTTTTGGTGCAGCGCTACGGCGAGGCGGGCTTGCGCGCGGTGATCGCGCGCTACAACGGCACGATCACCTTTGAAGCCGCTTGGCAGGGCGTGCACGGCGTCAGCTTGGAGGCGTTGTGGGCGCAGTGGGCAGCGCTCGAGACGGCAGCCGCACGCGACGATCTCGAGCGGCTGGGCAAGTCTGGGCTCGAGGCTGGGACGGTGCTGCACGCGGGCAGCGGGGCTCCAGCCTGGCGCGACGCGACGCACTACGCGTTCATGCAAGGCAATGCCCTGCGCACCGCGCGGCTCGTAAACGGGCGCGCGATCCTCGAGCCACGGTTTACGGTGCTGCCAAGCCGTCCGCAACGCTTGTCCTACCTGCCCGACGGGTCATTGGTGTACTCGAGGCTTCGAGCCGACGGCGCGACGACGTACGGCGAGGTCTACCGCTTCGAGGACGGCGTGGAAACGCGCTTGACCACCGGGGCGAGGGCGCGCGATGCGATTGCCGATGGCGCGTGCATTGTCTGGGTGCGCGACGTGCTTGAACGCGAGCCTCGGGTCACCCTCGAGCGGCGCTGCGGTGAGACGACCGCCACCGTGTGGACCGCGCCGAGCGGTTGGCACGTCTTTCAACCGAGCGTCAACCCAGCAGGGGAGATCGCGCTCGCCGTGTGGCGACCCGGCGGGTATCTGGACATCGGTGTGCTGCGCGGTGATCGGCTCGAGTTGCTGACCTCGGACGCCGCGCAGGACCAGTTTCCCGTGTGGCTGTCAGACGGCAGCATTGCCTTCTCGAGCGACCGCGACGGCATCGCCCAGGTCTGGACGGTCAAGCCGGGGGAACGCACCGTACAACCCGTGACCTCGAGCATCGGCGGGGCGTACAACATCAATGTCTCCCCGAGCGGCGCGCTGACCTTTGCGGCATACACCGCGACCGGTCTCGAGACCCGTGTGCTCGAGGCGCCGAAACCGGGTGAATCTCGAGCCCTCAGGTTCAGCGATCCGCCCGCGTTGCCCGGTCTGGACGGGCTGGAGTATGCGGTGGAGCCGTACACGCCGAACCTTGCGCCACTGTTCTGGACGCCCGTCACCGCGACCGGGGTCGGCGCGACCGTGTACGGCGCGGACGCGGCTGGGCTGCACAACTACCAGTTCGGCGCGGGGCTCGAGGTGCTGAGCGGCGCGTTCACGGCGAATGCTGCGTACCGCTACACGCCGCGTCCAGACCTCAGCTTGAACCTTGGCGCTGCCCTGAACACGCGCTCCGGCTGGTCCATCGGTGCGAGCGCCGTGTGGGACGGACGCGCCGAATCCCAAACCACCGGACGCTTTCGCTACACGGTTGCGCCCAGCGTGACGCTCGAGGCGAGCGGCTTGACGCTCGCGTTCGGGCTGCGCTTGGACGCGATGGTCGAAGATGTCTTCGGCTACGCCGAGCGCGGTTGGATCTTGACGACGCGCCTGGACTCGAGGGGGGCGTTCTCGAGCGGCGTGACCTTGGCGGACTCGGTTTCGGGCTTGCCCGTCGTGCTCACCCTGCGCGCCGGGTTCACCCAGAAAGACGGTGTGCAACTCACATCCCGGCTCGAGACCCGTGTGTCCGTCCCGATTCATTGGCGGTACGTGGATGGGTTCGTTGGTTTGGAGCGCGTCAGCTTCACCCCGTTCGCCACCCTCGAGACCGCTGGGTACAGCGTCGGGCTGGGCGTGCTCGCAGACCTGACCTTCAATTACTACGCCCCGGTCAGCGTTGGTGCGGAACTGGCTTGGACTGGGAACGCTTGGCGGGTGCGCCTCGTAAGCCTGATACCGCTGCTCGAGAACCTGCGCTGACCACGCGGGAACCACGGCAGGGACGTTTGATGACAGTCACTTCACGAAGCGCGTGAGAGACTGCGCTGCTTGCGCCTGAGCGCACCCGACCCTGGAGGAACACCCCGCATGAAGTTTTTTTCAAACGCACCGTTCAAGCACCTCGCCCTGACCGCCGCGCTCGTTGGCGCGGTCAGCACCGTCAGCCACGCCCAAACGCTGAGCAAATTCGCGCCCGGCAACGCCATGTTTGCCGTGGAGTTGAACGACCTCGTCGGCGCGGGCCGCACGGCGAACACCTTCGTCCAACAATTCCAAAAGCTGCGTCTCTCAGAAATCTTGGGCGAAGCGACCGGCTCGAGCGCTGCCGAACGCAAAGAACTCGAGAGCATGCTGAACGATTTCTCTTCCTTGATCGGACGCGAGGGCTTCGTCGGGGCGTACCTCTCGCCCAGGAGCGCGCAAGCCGGGTTCCTGCTCGCCGCGCGCCCCACCGTGGGCAGCGACGCGAGGGTACGCAACTGGCTCAACACCGCCGTGCGCGACGCGCGCCAAAACGGTGGCTTGACCAGCTACCGCGTCGCGGGCTTGCCCGTGTTCGCCACGACGTTCCTGCACTTCGGGTACGAGGGCGGCTTGGCGTACGCCGCGACCGACCGCACGACGATCACCGAATTCCTGTCGCGCTTTAAGGGGCAAACGCAGAACCTGCAAAACAAGTCCAGCCTCGCCGGGAGCGCCAACTACGACGAGGTCATGCGCGGCGTCGGAGACGGCACGATGCGCCTTTACGCTGACCTGCGCAACGTCACCCAACTCGGGCGTGCGGTCGTGGATGCCTGGGACCCCGAACTCCAAGGCATCAAACTCGAGCCCTTGCTCGACAGCGTGACCACCCTCGGGCGCTTCGGCGCGTCTTGGAAGATCACAAACGAGGGCGTGGAGAACACGTCGCTGCTCGTGCCAGAGCGTCGCGGCGCGGACGTGCAATTCCAGCGCTTGCTGACCCCCAACACGACGCTGGACTTGAAAGCCCAAAGCGCGGTGCCCGCGACCGCCGTGGGCTTCAGCACGTCTGCCAACAACCCGCAAGCGTTCTACGCCTGGCTGAGTTCGCTCGCAGACCGCACCGGGTTGCAACCCGGCGGCTTGGACGCGTTTTTCCGTCAAGAGATCGGTGTGGACGTGCAACGCAGCGTGCTGTCGTGGATGACCGGCGAGGTCGCCAGCGCCACCTTCCCCGGCAAGGGACCCGCCGCCGCGCTCGGTGAGAGCGTCACGTATCTGGGCACGAGCGACGAGCGCGCTGCCACGAACGCGTTGGAGACCGTGCTGCCCAAGCTGATCGAAGCCGGTCAGAAATTGGCGCAGCAGCGCAACACCGGCAAGTGGAGCAAAGCCAATTTGGGTGACACGACGATTTACCGCTACCCGATCACGCCCGAAGTGAGTTTCAGCGCCGCCGTCAAGAACGGATTTGTGATGATCGCCCAAAGCGACAGCGCGCTGATTTCTGCGCTTGCCAGTGGACCCCGCCTCGAGACCAGCGCCGCGTACCGTGCCGCGGTGGCTCGAGTCCCAGCGGGTGCGCTTGGGTGGAGCTACGGCGACACCACCGCCAGCTTGAAGAACGCCGCCGAGAGCGTGCCCGGACTTTTGGACCTGGCGCTGCCACTGGCGCTCGACTTGAAACCCAGCACCGCGCGCAAGCTCAGCGCCGGGCTGCGCGACCTGTTCAACTTCGCCGCCGACCGCGCCGGTTCCGCCGTGTCGTGGACGGAAGCCGTGCCGAACGGCACGAAGACGCGCAGCTTCCAACCCGTGCGTTGGTGAATCTCGAGCCACGTTGACGGTAGGGGCGCAGCACTGCTGCGCCCTTTTTGCGTGCGCTCGAGCATGGCTCGAACCAATGGCGGTCGCTCTCGAGGTTCATGGTGTGGAAGCGCTGGTCTCGGGCGTCGTGCGTGTAAGCCGAGTCTCGAGGGACGGAAAGTGCGGCTCCCGCCGCACTGGGCAGCCACGGGGAGCTGCCCCTACGACAACCTGGCGGTGGTGGCGCGGTCTCGAGATTCGGGTGGTGCTCGGGTAATTGCGGACGCGCTGCACAGGCGATCCACGCGAATGCCCCGACCTCGAGACACTTGTTTGCTATCCTGCCGTTCATGTCCGAACTCGCTGTGCTCGTCTGTCACGGCTTCACTGCTGCCCCCCGAACTGTGGAGTACATCGCGCCGTACTTGGAGCGGGCTGGCTTGCCGTATTCGATTCCGATTTTGCGTGGGCACGCGACGAAATACACCGACCTCGAGGGGGTGCGGTGGACGGATTGGGTCGCAGACGGCTTGGCAGCGTTCGACTCGCTTCGAGCCCAACACGCTCGGGTCGCGGTGGTCGGGCACAGCATGGGGGCGCTCGTCGCCGCGCAAATCGCCGCCGAGCGCACGGTGGATTCCCTGACGCTGGTCGCGCCCGCACTCAAGTTCGCCAATCCGCTGTCCCGCTTCGTCGGACTGCTCGCACCGGTCATCAAGGTCTGGAAGGGCGACGGTCCGAACCTCTTCGACGCGGACTTGCTCGCGCAGGTGAAGCGCGATCCCGTGACCTACGACCGCTTTCCGACCGCCGCGTTCGGGGAACTGTACACGCTTGCTGGGCTCACGCCCAAAGTCCTCGAGCGGGTCACAGCCCGAGCCCTGGTGATTCACAGCTTGCAGGACGAGGTGATCCCGCCCAAGGCGGGAGAGATTGCCCTGGAGCACTTGGGCAGCAAAGACAAGCGCGTGAAGTGGATGGAGCGCTCACGGCACGAGATGTTCTGGGATGGCGAGCGCGGCGCGCTGTGCGAGGAGATCGTGCGTTTCGTGCTTCAGAGGGACGGGCTCGAGAAGAAAACGGTGCAGACCTCGGGCTGAACGTGGGTCCCGAGGGCTGGGGCGAGGCGAACCTCGCCCCTACGACGTGAAAACGTAGGGGCTCTCCCCATGTTCGTCCTTGTAACGCGTTCACGACCTCGAGCGACAACGAATTTACGCACTGCGCGTCGCCAACGCCGTGCTGACCTCGAGAATTTCCTGCGCGGCGTCTTGACCGGGCAACTCGGACAGCGCCGCCTCGAGCAAAGCCAGCCCGCGTTGCGCGTGGTGGTCCGCCACGGCTTGCGCGTACCCGAGGCTGCCTGCTTCCTGGATTAGACGCATAATCTGTTCCATCTGCGCTTCGGTTTTGCTGGTGCGGAGTTGCGACAGCACCCGTGTCACCTCGAGCCGCTCGTCGTCAGGCAAGCTGTTCAGCAGGTGCACGAGCATCAACGTGCGTTTGCCTTCCAAAAGATCACCGCCGATTTCCTTGCCGTATACGGCGCGGTCTCCAGCGAGGTTCAACCAGTCGTCGCGGATCTGAAACGCCACGCCGAGGTCGAGCCCAGCTTGCGTGAAGCGCGGGTCAGGTTCGCGTCCCGCGGCGAGCGCGCCCAGCCGCAATGGCGCGACCACGGTGTAATACGCGGTTTTGCGCTGCACCAACTCCAGGTAATCGCTTTCGGTGATGTCCCAGCGGTTCGCGGCGATCCAACCCAGGTCAATCTGCTGCCCTTCGGCGGTGCGGTGGATCATGCTTAAAAATTCCTCGAATGCACCTGGAATGCGTGACCCGAAGACCACTTGCCACATGTAGACGTGCAGCGCATCCCCGGCGTTCAACGCCAGCGGGACGCCGTGCAAGCGGTGCAGGGCGGGCAAGCCGCGCCGCTCCTCACTCTCGTCTTCGATGTCGTCGTGAATCAGCACCCAATCCTGGAACATTTCCAATGCTGCCGCCAAGGGCAGTGCTCCGTTGAACGTCCCGCCGTGCGCGAGCGCGCTGGCGACCAGCAACTTGGAACGGATCATCTTGCCGCCGCGGGCGGCGTAGTCGCGCATCATCGCGTAGAGCTGGTGGATCTCGGGGATCGCGTGGGAACGCGGCAGCGTGTCGTTCACGAAGGCTCGGATGGCATCGCTGACAGAGGGAACAGCCATTGATTGCCACGCTAACACCCGCTTTGACCGCGTCGCAACCAGCGCAGGTCTCGAGCCGTTACCGGTCGCAGTGTTGCCCGAGATTCCCTGGTTTGTGTAACGACAGGGGTCGCACTCGAGTCGGTGCGTTTGTCACCGCGGACTGTTGGACCGATTGAGTGGGGCGCAACCCAAACGCGTGTTCAGTGCCGGTTCAATCAATTGGCTAGAGTGAGCCCTAGAACAGTTGTCGCCTCGAGCCAGCTTGGGGAACGCACGAAAGGACGCGCATGAACTGGAGAAACTTCAACAAGAGCGGCAATGTGGAAGACCGACGCGGCGGGGGCGGGTTGGTGCGGGCGGGCGGGCTCAGCCTGGGCACGGTCGCGGTGGCGGTCGTCGCGGGTTTGATTTTCGGCGTGAATCCGTTGCAAATTCTGGGCTTGCTCGGCGGGGGCGTGCCCTACACGACGCAAGGCAACGTGGACACGAACAGCCCTGCGATGCAGCGCGATTTGGAATTCGTGCAGAGCGTGCTGGGCGACACCGAGCGCGTCTGGACAGAAGTCTTCTCGAGGGGCGGTCAGCAGTACGTTCCGCCGAAGCTGGTGCTGTTCACGGGGGCAACCCAGAGCGGCTGCGGTGCGGCGCAAAGCGCGATGGGGCCCTTCTACTGCCCAGCCGATCAACGCGTCTACCTGGACATGACGTTTTACAACGAGTTGCGCGGCACCAGCCAGAACGACTTCGCCCGCGCGTACGTGATCGCGCACGAGGTTGGGCACCACGTCCAGAACCTCTTGGGCATCAGCGAAAAAGCCAACGCGCAGCAGGCAAGAGCCAGCAGCCGTGCGGCGGCGAACGCCGTGTCCGTGCGCGTGGAACTGCAAGCCGATTGCTTCGCGGGTATTTGGGCAAAATCCGGCGCAGCGTTGAGCAACGCCTCGCAAGCCGATATCGCGGCGGCTTTGGAGACTGCTCGAGAAATTGGGGACGACACGCTGCAACGCGCCTCCAGGGGTGTTGCCGTCCCCGATTCGTTCACGCACGGCACGTCGCAGCAGCGCCAGCGTTGGTTCACGGCTGGTTTTCAAAGCGGCGATGTCGCGCAGTGCAACACGTTCTCTGCTCGGACGTTGTAAATCTCAATCCCGAGGCAAGTATCGAACCGCTCGGGTTTTCATCGCTCGAGCGGTTCGCTCTTGAGCGACGTTGATGCTGTTGGCGCAGCTGTCATGCTTGTGTGCGCACCCCAAACAGCGTGACAGGCTGCCCCACGAGAAAGTGCCAGTGGGTGCCCGCGTGGTCTCGAGATGTGCCTGCCTCGTTGCGCTACGCTTTCGAGCCGGGTTTCGCGCGCTTGATCGTCTCAATCGTCGCGCTGTTGAGCAGCACCGACTGAAACAAGTTCCACGCCTCGAGCTTGGCGGACGTGCTCTCTGGCAACTCCGCGAAGCGAAAATACGCCGCGCGACCATCTTCCATCTGAACCGTCGGCGTGCCGAACACACCCAACTCGCCTGCGAGGGTCAAGTCTCGGGCGAGTTCTGCACGGCGCACCGCTTCGTTGCCCAGGTCCGACTCGAACTGCGCCAAGTCGAGTTCCGCCTCGCGCGCCGCCTCGAGGATCGTTTCCTGGTTCAGCATCTTGCCGTCGCGGTGACGGGCGCGGAACAATGCCAGGATGAACGCCAAGTGCAATGCCTTGTCCTGCTTGGCTGCCGCGTGCGACGCCAAAAACGCCATCAAGCTGCCGCGTTGAAACTCGCTGCCCTCCTCGAGCGGCTGTTCGATCAAGCGCCACGCGGGAGCGGCGCGCGGCAAGCCCGCGTTCTCGGCGTGGTTGCCTTGCACGAGGCTGTAATGCAGCGGCTCGAAGGGCACGCGCAGGTCGGAGAGGAGTTCAACGCCGCGCCAGGCATAGGGACAGAGGAAATCGAAGTACACACGAATCATGGGGGTAGCCTACTGCTCGAGGTTCAATGCGCGCTGTGGCGCGCGGTACGCGATGGGTTCTAAGCGGTCACAACTTCGGCAGGGTCACACCCGTTTGCCCCTGGTACTTGCCCGCGCGGTCGCGGTACGTGACCTCCGGACGCTCGCCCTCGAAGAACAGCAGTTGCACGCAGCCTTCGTTGGCGTACATCTTAGCGGGAAGCGGCGTGGTGTTGGAGAATTCCAGGGTGACGTGACCTTCCCAACCGGGTTCCAACGGCGTTACGTTTGCGACGATACCCACGCGCGCATAAGTGCTTTTGCCCAGAGCAATAACCATAATGTTATCCGGTATCTTTAAATATTCTACGCTACGAGCCAATACAAAACTGTTGGGTGGAATAATCACTTCATCACTTTCTACATCCACAAACGCTCTGGGATCAAACGCTTTCGGGTCAACAACTGTTGAAAACGTGTTGGTGAAAATCTTCCATTCGCGCGCGGCGCGCAGGTCGTACCCGAAGCTCGAGACGCCAAAAGAAATGACCCCCGCGCCGCCGTCGCCTTTGCGCACCAGGCGGTCTGCGAAGGGTTCGATCATGCCTTCCTGGGCGCGCTGGCGAATCCACCAATCGGGTTTGATGCTCACGCGTGGCAGTATCGCATACCCCTCGAGAGGTCACGTCCAGTAAAGCACCTTGGCATTGGGCAGGAGGCGCTGTGCGGTCTCGAGGAAGTGGGTTTTCAGCGCATACATCGTGGGTTTGTCGAACACCATCTTCTCGCCGCCGAAAGCGTTGCGTTTGCGCGCGCGGTTCGTGTCGGTCATGTCCAGCGCGCTGTTCGGATACCACCCCTCGAGGACGCCTTTGGAGCGTTCGGTGTAACGGTGCGTGATGAACTCGAGGGTCAAGTCAGGATTGGGCTGGAGGGTTCCTGCAATCCGCTCGAGCAGCCCGGTGTACTGGGCTTGCCAATCAAGGACGGGGATGATCGGGGCAACGACAGCGCCAACCGGATAGCCGTGGGCAGACAGGCGTCCCAAGGCTGAGAGCCGTGCCTCGAGGCTTGCCGTGCCACCCTCGAGCTGCTGGGTCACGCCCGGCACGTTGAGGCTGATCCTGGCGCGCGTGTGACCACGGTGATCGAGCGACAAGAGCCCATCAACCGCGTCGAACTTGCTGACGAAGCGCAATACCATGCCCTCCGCTTGACCAAAGTACCGAATCGTCTTGGACAAGCTGCCGGTCAGGTGCTCGAGGGCAAGGGGGTCGGTGTAACAGCTCGCCTCGAACGTCGTGACCTTGCCGGGCGTGGCGTACTGGCGCAGGTTCTCGAGGATTTCGGGGAGGTTTGCGTACACGCGCGTGATCGGCGGGCCCGACAGTGAACCTGCCAAATAACAGTATTGGCAATGCGCAGGGCAGCCTTGCGCGAGGTGGAACTGGTAATCCGCGGACGGCGGAATCGGTTGCAGCCGGAATTGCGACGGCGGCGCGACGACAACCGCCAGCGTGCGCTTGGCGCGCCGATAGAGTTCGGCGTCGCTCAAGCCTTGAATGCTCGGCAAACGGTCCACGTTCAGCGCGGTAATCGGCACATTGAGCGCCTCGAGCCTCGCGTGCAGTTCAGCGCCAAAGGGTTGCTCCAGAGCGCTTTTGGTGAAATACACCTGCTCGGGATGCCAGGGTGTTGCGGGGCTCGAGGGAACGAGTTGGACAGGGGCAAACAGGCTGGGTTGCGCGATCAAACGGGGCTCCTTGATGAATGGGCGACGGGTCTCGAGATGGACCAAGATTGTAGACCCTGGACGGCGGATTGGCGGTGTCCAGAACAACGTTTTCGAGCATTTCTAATGAGGACCCGTAGGGGCGAAGCTTGTGTTCACCCGCGCGACGGCGGCATGCTTAAGCTTCAAAAAAATCGGTCTCGAGCCACTACGAAAAACCCGCGCCAAACGGCGCGGGTTTCGAGAGCAAGAAACTTTTGTTTAGAACGAGAAGCGCAAGCCCAGCGCAGCCTTGACGCTGAAGCCGTTGCCGCCCAAGCTGTAGCGCGGGTTGATCTCCGCGAACGCGCCCAAGCCGCCGCCGAAGCCGAGGTTGGCGCCGACCGTGCCGGCGATGAACAAGCCGCCCCCGCCGAAGTCCAAACCGGCACCGACGCCGAGGTAGGGGTCAAAGCCAGCGTCGCCCAGGTTGACGAGCAGTTGCGCGCCCGCAGTGGGCACGCTCGAGAGGTCTGCGAAGGCGCGGATGCCAATCGGACCCGCGAGGTTGGTCAGGCTGACTTGACCGTACAACCCGAACGGGGACGCACCTGCGCCGACCGGACCGGTGATCGTCGTCGCGCCGCCCAAGGCGACTGAGAAGCGCGTCACGGGGCCGGTGGCCTCCGGCGTGCCGACGGTCGTCGTGGTCGCCGAGCTGCCGCTGGTGGTGCTCGGCGTTGGGCTGGGCGCGGGTGCGGCAGCCGCCGCGGTCTTCAACGCAGAGACATCGGCTTGCAACGAGGTCACCGCGCCTTCCAAAGTGCGAATGCGCGCGTCTTGCGCCGTAACGGTGTCGCGCAGGGCGGTCACGTCGGCGCTCGGCGTCGCGGCGGCTGGTGCGGCGGCAGCTGCGGTCTCCAAAGCGCGGATGCGCGTCTCGAGGTCCGTGGTGCTGGGCCCCGTCGCGGCGGGCGCTGTGGCGGCTGGTGCAGCGGCGGGTTGTGCGGCGACGCGGTCTTCGAGGGCTTTCAAGCGCGCTTCGAGGTCTGTGGTGCTGGGACCGGTCGCGGCGGGCGTGGCGGCTGGTGCGGCCGTGCGCAACGCGGCGACTTGGTCTTCCAAGGTTTTGATGCGCGCTTCGGCTTCGGGGCTGAGCGCGGCAGGAGCGGCTTCGGTCGTGGTCGTGCCTGCGGCAGGGGCAGCGGCTGGCGCGGCTTTCAGGGCGGCAATTTCGTCTTCGACCGCCTTGATGCGCGCCTCGAAGTCGGTGGTTGCCGCCGGGGTTGCGCCCGCGGCTGGGGCGGCGTTGCCCAGGGCTTGGATGCGGTCCTCGAGCGCCTTGATGCGCGTGTCGTTGCTGGCCTCGAGTTCCGTGACGCGGGTGGTCAGCGCGGTCAGCTCTGGGCTGACTTCGCTCATGCCTTGTTGGGCTGCCGTTTGCGTGGCGGGCGTGGCGTTTTGCAAGCGACCGCTGCGCAAGAGGCGGTAGAAAATCGTGGCGGCTTCGTAACGGGTCAGCGTGCGTTGACCTTGGAAGGTGCCGTCTTGATACCCGGTGATGAGTCCTTCGGCGGCGATGGCTTGCACGGCTTCGCGCGCCCAGTGCCCTGCGGGGATGTCGCTGAAATTCTGCTGTTGCAGACGGGCAGCGGCGATGGTGGCGGTGGCGGCCAGTGCACCGGAGAGCACGAGCATCTTGATGGTTCGCTTCTGCATACTTCCTCCTGGAGGCAGTTGTTTTTTGCCTTGGAGCAGCTTCGCAGCGCAAGATGTAAACCAAACGCGAAAACATTTCACAAACACGCTCATGATGTGGACACGCCCTCATGTTTGTCATGGTTTAGAAAACACTCACGCACTTTCGCATCAATCAAACGCAATTCGCTGCCGGTTTTGATTTGAATTGCGATTATGAGCGCCGTTTTGGATTCATTTAGACTGGAACAATTGTGACAATAAAAGTGAATGTGCGCAATTACATGAGAAACCGTACACCTTGAGGATGAATTACTTCACAACTCGAGGCGTCCGCACTCATCTTCAAGTGTGCGCGGGCTCAGCAATCGTGGTAGATGCTTTGTCCGGCTCGAGCAAGCTGAGCACCACGTAGACCAGCGCGCCATCGGGGTGTGCATCCACCATCGCGGGCATCTTCTTACCGCTGCGAAACGGGATGTGGCTTTTTTCAGAAATCGGTAAACCCGTCTCGAACGACAAGGCGATGGGATGGTCGCTGGGAATCGGCGTGCCCGGGGAGAGGTTGTAGCGCATCTCCGGGGTTTTGCTGCTGAACTGCACCGTGAGTCCACCAGCATTGCCGCGTTTCGCAGCGCGCACCACAGCGACCACGGCGCGACCCTCCAGGTGTTGGGCGAGCGTGACGCAGGCGGCGGGTCTCGAGACGCCAAACGTCTGCGCGATGCGCGGCAGCACGCGTGCGCCGCTGCCGTATTTGCCCAGCAATTCAGCCAGTTCGTGTTCAGGGACCAAAATCGCGCTCGCGCCGACGTTGCAGAGCACTTCGATGGCTTCCTCCAAGACGTCGCCCTCGTAGGCGTCGTGCAGGTCGGAGAGCAAGTCGTCGTCTTGGAGGATCAGGAAGTGCGTGACTTCGTGGGCCATCGTGAAGCGTTGGCGCTCGGGGCCCGCGCTTTTGCTGAGAAACACGACGTTGCGGCTGGGGTCAAAGGCGCCGTCTTTGTCGCCCAGGTCGCCGTACTCCAGTTTCACGCCGACGCGCGCGGCCAAGTCGTGCGGTTCGCGCGAACTGTCCGTGCGTCCGAACGCCGCGGCGATTTCGCGCACGCGCGCTTTGTGCTCTGGCAGCACCATTTACATGCCCTCGCTGGGGCTCGAGGCTCGAGGGGAAGCGTGCAAGGACGCACTGGGCAGTCGGCTCATAAAAAGAAAAACAGGGTCGTGAACGTCGCTCACGACCCCGCAGTGTACTGTACTTGCGCTTACTCGAGGATGCGCTTCAAGTTGCGGAAGATGTCGTACCAGTCTTCCTTTGTTTGTGGACGCTTGCCGCGCAGTTCAATGCGGCTCAGGCTGCTGACCCAATCGGGCGTGATCTGCTGACCCAAGACCGGGTCGGCGATCAATTCCGCCAAGCCTTTGGGCAGGCTTTGCTGGCTGACCTCGCCGTAAAATTCCACGCTCACCAGAAGGTCGTGGACGGTGATGCCGTACGCGCCCGCCAGCGTTTGCAGCGTTTCCAGGCTTGGGTTCGTGCGGCCACGCTCGAGGTCGCTGAGGTAGGGAATGCTGATGCCCGCGATCTCGGACACGTCCTTGAGGCGTTGACCGCGTTCCTGACGGAGTTCGCGCAGTCGTTCGTGCAGTTTCATAATGCTCCTTTCCTCGAGCGCAGAAGGGGTGGTCTCGAGTTTTGCCGGGTTCTAAATCACCCGTGTTGGTTCTGCTTAGGATGAAGGTAGCACACCGCTTCCTTACGGTCAAGGCGTAATCGGCAGGCTGGGGTTGAACAAATCACGAAATTATGTTATAACCTAAATTCGTTAGCCATACCGCAGCCTTCGCCCAAACAGCAAGACGACGAAAGAGGCTCTCACCATGCGCATCCTCGAGACCATCGCCCAGACCCTTCGCACCGCACGCGCGCACCCGACCGACGTTCTAAACGCCCTGATCGAACTCGAGAATGCCGGTGGCAGCGCCGCCCTGATGGAACTGGAGTACCGCATCGCCCGCCTCGTGCGCGCCATGCGCGAGCGCGGCGACGCGAACATCAACGTCGCCCAAGCCTGGCTCAACACCACGCGCCTCTACCTGGAGGAACACGCGCAAATGGACGCCTTGCCCGCCGCCACCGTGACCCGCCAGACCACCGTGCACGCCAAGGTCCTGAGCGCATTCGCCTACCCGCACACGCTGCTGCGGTCCGCGTAAACGAGGGGAGACTGCGATGCCCGACCAAAGCTGCCCGCACCTGAGCCCCATCGGGGGTTGGTGCCGCTTGAAAGCCAATTTCAAATGCCCTGCCACTGTGGGTCGCGTCGGCTGCCCGTTCCCGCGCATCCCCGACCTCAACCGCCGCGCTTCCGAACGCACCGACAACGTCAGCGCCGCGCGTCTGGAACAGGTGGACATCCCCATGAGCGCCGTCATGAACAAGCAACTCGCACCATTGAACGAGGCGCAATTCGGCAGTCGCGCCAACGCTTTCGACCTGCTCGCCAAGCCGTTTTTGGCTGGCGAAGTCGAATGGCGCGTCGCCAACCTCAGCCGCGACCAGCGCCGCGCGTTTCTCAAACCTGGTGTCGGCGTGCGCAGCATCATTGACCGGTTGGACCACGCCGCCGGTGCCTCGGGCTGGTCCGAGCGGTACTTCACCCTGCACGACGGTACAGTCAGTTGCCGTTTGACCGTTCTGGGGGTGGCGCGCGAAGCCACGTCCACAAGCGCCGAGGTCACGGGCGAAGCCCGCGCCGAAGCCCTGCGCGCCGTCGCGCTGAAATTCGGTGTGGCACGGGGATTGGAACGCGTCGCGGGCGTCTGGGTGGACTGGGACGCAGAGAACGAGTTGCCCCTCGAGACGCCTGTGCTCCCCGCCTGGGCGGTCGCGCAACCCGCTTTGGAACCCACCCGCACCCTCGAGCCGCTGCCCACACCGCTGTTGCCGCGCCCCACACCCAGCTTGGCGCTCAGCGAGCAGCGCCAGCAGGAAAAGCTGATTCAGCAGATGATCCGCGCCGTGCGCGAGTTGCCCGGCGGCGAGGGCGCACTGCGGCGCATCCTGCGCCGCCACAACCGCAACGCGCCCGACGCCCAGCAAGACAAGCGCAGCCTGTACGCGGAGTTGCGGCGCACCTACCGCGAGCTTTCGGGAACGACGCTCGAAGCCGCGTAAAGCAACAGTGCAAACCGTTCCGGCGGCTCGGGTGACAACCCTGAGCCGCTGGTCGTTTTGGGTGTGCAACCCAAGCACGCGTTTTCTCGTACAGTGCACGCATGGACGGGTTCGTCGCAACCACCATCATGGCTTTGGCTGCTGCGTTGGCGATGTACGGTGTGACAAGAGATGTCATTTTCGCGGGACGCGATTGGAACGTCCTCGCCCGGCGTTGGCGTGCAACGCGACCACCTCGAGGGCAAAGTTTGCCTTGGATGGCGGGTCGTGTCGGTCGAGGTTGGAACAAATCTGGGCTCAACGTTCGGTTCGACCAAACAGGCATGTGGCTGACGCCAGCACTAATTTTTCGTCTGGGGCGTCCTGGGTTGTTCTTTCCATGGGACAGCATTTCAGGCGTCATTGAGCAAAGCGTGGCGTTCTCGCAGACCGTTGAGATTGTTTTGCGCGACTCTGACATCAGAATATCGCTCGTCGGCTACGGCGCTCGAAACCTCACAAAAGCGTTTAACCGATCATTGGGCACTGCTCGTCCAGCCAATGAGAGACCGGCGTGAACACCTTTTCCATCGCCCCGCTCGAGGATGCTGGGGACACCCGCGCGAAACTCGCGGCGCTGCTCACCGAAGTCGTCGCGCACGGTGGCTCGGTCAGCTTCATGCACCCGCTCGCGCTCGAGGACGCCAATGCGTTTTGGGCGCGTTCACTCGAGGCCGCCGCTCGAGGGGAACGGGTGGTCTTCGGGGCGTGGGACGGCACGGAATTGCTGGGCACGGTGACGCTCTTGTTGGACTGCCCGCCGAACCAACCGCACCGCGCGGAAATTGCCAAGATGATGACGCGGGTTGCGGCCAGGGGGCGCGGCGTGGCGAGCGCGCTGCTGCAAGCGGCGGAACTCGAGGCGGTGCGGCGCGGGCGGACGTTGCTCGTGTTGGATACGGCCAGCGATGGCGGTGCGGCTGGCTTGTACGAACACCACGGCTACGTGTTCGCGGGTGAGATTCCCGATTACGCGCTGAAGCCCCACGGTGGGTTGACGGGCACGCGGTTGTACTACAAGCGCCTCGAGCACGGGTCTTGAGCGGCTAAACTCAGGGCGTACACCCTCGAGCCAACGCGTTTACGGCAGTCTGAACGTGCCCGCCGATGCGCCGCCCAGGGGATCGCGCGTGCCGGTGCTTGAGGTCACGGCGATGACATCGGGTCTACCCGCGCGCACGGTGATTGGCACAGTGTAGCGTTGCGTGGAACCCGCTTCGGGGATGCCCTCGTAGAGCACGCGACCGTCCGCGCCGGTGATGCGCAGCCACGAGCGCCCGCGAAAGCTCAGCGTGATGGTCTTGTCCTGCGCGGCTGCAACGGCCGCTGCTGGAGGAGGGGTGACCGGCGTGGGCGTCAAGGTGACGCTCAAATTTCGGTTCTGTGTGAGGTCGAGTTTCTGTGTGAACGCCGTGTACCCAGCGCGCTCGAGGCGCAACTCGCGCTGGCGTCCACCGCTGACCGGGGCGTCTTTCAACGGCGTGACGCCGATTTTGAAGCGGTCCAGCAGCACCGCCGCACCGCTCGGGGTGCTGGTCACGCTCAGTTTCACCGTCAATAAGCTCGCTGGGTCGCCTTGGCTGGGTGCGTCGAGCGTGTTGTTGAGCGGGCGGTTGCTCGGGGACGGGTTGTTCAGCGCGGCTCGAGCGGCTTGCTCCAGCGGCGTGCGGTTGGCGGTGCTGGCTGCGTTGCGCCCTTGCCACCATTGCCAGCCGGCAACGCCCAAACCGCCCGCGACGAGGACACCGATGACAACGCCGAGGATGGGCACGCCGCCGCGCGGCTTTGGACTGGGCTTCACGGGAATGGCTTGCGTGACGGCGGTGTATCCCGCGCGTTGCTCGTAGCTGCGCACGAGCGCGCGCGCGTCCAAACCGACGATCTGGGCGTAGCGCTCGAGGTACGAGCGCGTGTAAATCGGTTCGGGCAGGTCGGCGTAGCGGTCGGTCTCCAAGGCGGTGACGATGCTCGGGCGGACCTTCAACCGGTCTGCGATGTCCGAAGCGCCCATGCCGGCCGCTTCGCGCGCCGCGCGCAATTGTTCACCCGTGCTGGTGGCGCCCGTGCTGGTGTCGTTCATGCGTCCTCCGCGCGGGTGCGCTGCGCGCTGATCGCCCGCGCAATGCCCGCCCCGAGCCGGGCGTTGTTCAACAGCAGTTTGGCATTGACGCGCACGGTCTCGCCGTTGCTCAAGCGCGCGAGTTCCGAGAGCAGGAACGGCGTGAGGCGCTTGCCGGTGATGCCTTGCTTGCGCGCCTCGTGGTTGGCGGCTTCGACCCAACCCTGCACGCGGTCGAACGCGATGCCTTCGGGCACTGGATTCGTGACCAGGATGGCTTGGCGCATGTCCAACTCGCGCGCGGCCAGGTGCGCTTTGGCAATTTCTTCTGGGCTGTCCAAGCGCGCGGCGACCGCGTGCGGGCTGGTCGGCGTGTGAAACGCGGGCAGGTGGTCGGTTTGGTAGCCGATCACGGGCACGCCGAGGGTTTCCAAGCGTTCCACCGTGGCGTGCAGGTTGAGGATGCTTTTCGCGCCTGCGCAGACGACGACGACCGCCGTGTGCGCCAAGGCGGGCAAGTCCGCGCTCTCGTCAAACGCGTCAAAGTGCACGCCGCCGATGCCGCCCGTGGCGAAGACCTCGATGCCCGCCAAGTGCGCGAGGTGCGCGGTGGTCGCCACCGTCGTGCCGCCCGTGGCGGCCTTGGCGACCACGGCGGGCAGGTTCCACAGGGAGACTTTCTCGAGGTTCGGACCGGCGAGTTGCTGGAGTTGATCGGCGTCGCAACCGATGTGAACCTTGCCCCCGAGCACCGCGATGGTTGCGGGCAATGCGCCCGCCTCGCGCACTGCCGTCTCCATCGCGCGGGCGGTTTCCAAGTTCTGCGGGTACGGCAACCCGTGGCTGATGACGGTGCTCTCGAGGGCGACGACGGGCTGCTGCGCCTCCAGGGCGGCGCGGACTTCGGGCGTGTAAACGAAGGTGGACTTCAAACGAAACCTCGGGCGGTGTGGATTCTCACTTCACCGTACTGCGTTTGCGGGTGGATGTTCGTGACCAATTTCGGTTCAGTGCGCATGGTGGCTCGGGTGTTGGCTCGAGCCCGCAGCGGGGGCTCAGGGATAGGGCTTGCCAATCGCTTTCGGGGCCCTCGAGCGACCGATGAACCCAGCGAGCACGAAGATCGTGATCACGAACGGCAGCAGTTGCACGAAGGCGTCGGGCAGGATGTCGGACCCGCCGAGTTGAATGGCGAGCGCGCTGAAAAACCCAAACAGCAGGCACGCGCCCATGACGTTGACCGGAATCCACTTGCCGAAGATCAGCGCCGCGAGCGCGATGAAGCCTTGCCCGGCGCTCATGCCGCGGTTGAACTTGTCCAGGTTGCCGATGCTCAGGTACGCGCCCGCCATCGCCGCCAAGACGCCGCTGAGGATCACGGCGGCGTAGCGAATGCGGTAGACGTTGACGCCGACGCTCGCCGCCGCCTGCGGCGCTTCGCCGACCGCGCGCAAACGCAACCCGAACGGCGTGCGGTAGACGACGTACCACACGACCGGCACGAGGATGAACGCCAGGAAGGTCAATGGCGAAAACGCGAAACCCTCCACGCCCCACAAGGGCAATTTGTTGACCACGCTCTTGGAGTCGCTGGTGTTGTTGTAAAAAAATTGCAGGATCACGGCGGGCACGCCCGCTGCCAGAAGATTGATCGCCGTGCCGGAGATCACCTGATCGGCTTTGTACTTGATGCACACGACCGCGTGAATCCAGGCGATCAACCCGCCCGCGACCATCCCCGCGAGCACGCCGACGACCGGCACCCACCACAGGTTCGCGCCACTCGCCAAGAACGGCGCCTCGAGTTGCTGGGCGACGACGGCTGCCGTGAGCGCGCCGAAGAGCATGATGCCCTCTAACGCGACGTTGACCACGCCCGCGCGTTCACTGAACAAGCCGCCCAACGCCGCGAACAAGAGCGGCGTCGTGCTGCGCAGGGTCGTGGCCAGGAGGACGATTAGAGAAGCCGTGTCCATCAGTTCACCTCTTTGCGGTTCGGGTCATTCGAGGTTGGGCTCGAGGCGGCGTTGGCTCCCGTGATCCCGGAGGATTGCGGGTCACTGCCCGATGCCGGGCTCGGGTGCGGCGCGGTCAACGCGCTCTCCTTGGGGTTCCTTCCAGGGCTGGCACCTGGACTCGAGCCTGACTGCGGTTTGGGGATGTTGTTGATCGAACGCAGGAAATCACCGCTCAAAAACCCGCGTGTGGCGATGAACAGCACGATCAAGGCTTGCAGCACGGTGACGATTTCGCGGCTGATGTTGTCCAAGCGCTGGTCCAAATTTAAGCCGCCCACGCCCAGCACCCCGAACAGGATGCTCGAGGCGACCACGCCGACCGGAGTGTTCTGCCCGAGCAGCGCCACGGTGATGCCGCCGAAGCCCACACTCTCCGACGGCATGACCTGCTTCAAGCGGTACTCCGCCAGCGCGCCGCCCATCGTGAAGTGCGTCGCCGCCAAGCCCGCCAGCGCGCCGCTGATGGCGAGCGCGAGAACCGTGTTGCGCGCGATGTTGACGCCCCCGTACTCGGCTGCCTTGGGCGACAAACCGACCGCGCGCAACTCATACCCCCACTTCGTGCGCCAGAGGAACACGCTGACAAAAATCGCCGCGAGGATCGCCAGGATGAACGAGAAGTTCAAGCTCGCCGTGGTCATCGCGCCCGTCACGGGAATGCGCGGCAACAGGAACCCGACGACCATGCCGACAGCGCCACCGATAGCCGCGGCGACCCCGCGCCGCCTCGAGTCTCCGCGCGTCAAATACCAGCCCAGCACCGCGCCCAGCACCAGCAGCGGCAGGGTCAGCATAAACGTGTTGTTGCCCGCGTAGATGCCGGGCAAATCCTCGAGCCGCGTCAAGCGCCCACCCGGTCCGAACTCGAGGCTTTTGGCTTCGCCGCCGGGTGCTTTGAACGGCAGCGTGACGGTGTTGCCAAAAAAGCTCGCTTCGTTGCTGCCGATCAAAAAGATCAGCAAGCCAGACGCGATGTAATTGAGCATGATCGTGTTGATCACCTCGGACGCCCCGAAGCGCCCCTTGAGCCAGCCCGGAATCGCGCCCCACAAGCCGCCGCCCACGGCAGCGGCAATGATCGCCAGCGGTGCGACGACGAACCACGGTCCCGGCACGTACACGGCGACCGCCGCGCAAAACAAGCCGCCGAGCGTGACCTGCCCGGCCGCGCCGATGTTGAAGAGCCCCGTGCGAAACCCAAACGCCAAGCCCAGCCCCGTGAAAATCAGCGGCGTGGCCAGCGCCAAGCTCTGCCAGATTGGGGCGAAATCCAAAATCGGTCGAAAACGTGGCAGCAACGGTCCAAACAGCGTGCTGTAACTGAACCAGAGCAGGTCCACGCGCCCGTACCACGCCCCGGCGAGCCCTTGCGGACCGCGGTCGCCGCCGGGCACGCTTTGCAGCGCCAAGATGACCACCCCAGAGACGACCAAGGACAGCGTGATCGCAATAATTGGCACGACGCCGCTGCGCACGCGGGCGATCAGCGCTGTGCCAATGCCGATTCTGGAAAGCCCGAGGGTGAGGGCGACGAGCGCCCAGAACAAGCACAACCACAGCCATAGGCTCGGCCCGAAGCCTTGGAACGGCAAGCGCCGAAACGCCGTGCCCGCCTCGATCAAGGGAATTTGCACGATGTCCATGGCGCGCACGAACGCGAACGTCACGGCGACGATGGTGGCAACGAGCACCACCCCGCCGAGCCACAACAGCCTCGAGCCGGTGAAGGCGAGTGCCGAGGCGACCAACAGCGTGAGCATGACCACCCAGGTGAGCAGCGTCGTCGCCCCAAAATCGGGCAGTGCCTTGGGCAAGAACCCATTGAAATCCACGATCAACCCTGGGTGCACGAGCATCGCTGCGTTGCCGCTGAACCCCCGCGTCAGCGTGAACGACGGCACGAGGAAGCTCAGCACGACCAGCACCACGCCGGTCGTGGCGAGCCACACGTCCGAACGCGTGCCCCTGGTGGATAGAACAGTCATTGCCGCGCATTCTACCCACACGGACGCGCGGTGAGGGCCAACTGCTTGAAACTCGAGGCGACAGATCGAAGGTGTGCTCCGGGCGCGACCCCTTCGTGCTGGAACGGCTCGAGACTGCACATGACCAGCCGACGGTTTTTTCGCAATTGGGCGCGCCGGGGCGTGTTACATTTCCCCGCATGGCTCAACGCTCGATGGTGGCGGCGCTCGCCGCTTGCGCTACCCTGCTGGGCGCAGTGGAGGCCCGAGGCACGCCGGAGACGGCCGTGATGTCGCTGATCAACGCGGCTCGGGTCGCCGGAGCGCGCTGCAATGGTGGGGGCGGCGCGCGGCTCTCACGCCTGACCTTCAACCCGACGCTCGCCAAGGCTGCCGATCAGCACGCGCGCAACATGGCCGCGCGGGGCGTCGTGTCACATTACTTCAACGGCGTCGGTCCCAGAACCCGCGTGGTGCGCGCCGGGTACAACTTCAGCCGGATGTCGGAAATCATCTTCATGGGTTCCGGCAGCGCGTCGCGCGCCGTGCGCTGGTGGCAGAACTCCCGCGTGCACTGCCAAGCGATGATGAACCGGTACTACACGCAGGTCGGTGCGGCGTACCACGGCGGCGCGTGGGTCGTCGTGATGGCGCTGCCAGCCCGGCGATAGAGCATTCACAGCGGTCTCGAGCCCTGGCCAAGCGTTCTTCGCTTGCCGTTTGTCGGCTCAACATGCCGGACGCGGGAAGCAGTTAAACTCCTGACCTCGAGCCTCGAGGGGGAAGTCAATCAGCACTCGAGCGCCAAGCTGCACAGGAGCGCAAGTTTTCGCATGGAAGAGTCACACGGTCGCATTCCACCCAACAACTTAGACGCCGAAAGCAGCGTGCTCGGCAGTATCTTGCTGGACAACGAAGCGTTTCACAGCCTGGACGGTCGCTTGACCGCCGACATGTTTTACAAGGAAGCCAACCGCAAGATTTTCGGCGCGATGGAGCACCTGATCTCCAAGGGCAACCCTGTGGACAGCGTGACCATCGTCGAGGAATTGCGAACTCGAGGGCAGTTGGACGAAGTGGGTGGCGTCGCGTACCTCGTCGGGCTCTCCGACAGCGTGCCGACGAGCGTCTACGCCAAGTTCTACGGCGGCATCGTCGCGGAGAAAGCCAACCTGCGCGGATTGATCTCCGCCTCGAGCAAGATCATGCAACTCGCCTACGACGAAGCTGCGCCGGTCGAAGACCTGATGGACCGTGCGGAGAAACTGATTTTTGAGATCGCCCAGAAGAAAACGCAACAGACGTTCATGGGCATGAAACAACTCGTCAACGAGACGTTTGAGTACATCTCGGCGCTCACGAACAACCCTGGGTTCACGACCGGGATTCCCACGGGCTTTCGTGACTTGGACGAGATGACCACCGGGTTGCAACCGGGTTCGCTCAACGTCATCGCTGCGCGTCCCAGCATGGGTAAGTGCCTGACGGCGAGCACGCTGATTGACGTGCCGGGCACAGGCGAACGGATCACGCTCGAGGCAGCGGTGCAGCGCAAACTGGCGTGCATCTACGGTGTCGCCGCGAGCGGCAAGCTGCGCCCAGCGCGGATCAGTGCTTGGATTGACTCTGAGGTCAAACCTGTGTGGCGCGTCACGACGCGGCTGGGGCGTGTCGTGGAGGTCACAGGACACCACCCCTTCCTCACGCCGTTGGGCTGGCAACCGTTGCACGATCTCGAGCCTGGGCGTTGCATCGCCGTGCCGAGGGTGCACCCAGCGTTTGGGGATGACACCAGCACGCCGCTCGGGTTGACGCGCCTGCTGGCGTACCTCATCGCGGAGGGCGGTTTGACGCAATCCTCACCGCGTTGGACGAACACTGACCCAGTAATCATCGCGGATTTCAAGGCGACGCTCGAGGCGCACTTCCCCGACGTGGACATACACCAGGACGGCATCGACTACCGCATCTCGAGAACCGGACGCGGCGGGCACGAAAAGAATTCACTGACCGAGTGGCTGCGGGCGCATGGTCTTTGGGGCAAGAGCGCCCTCGAGAAACGGTTCCCGGCGTGCGTCTGGCGGTATGACGAAGCGCGGTTGGCAGCGTTCATGCGCGCGTTGTTCTCGTGCGACGGCAGCATTTATGCCCTTGCCGGTCGCGCCCGCATCGAGTTCACTGTTGCCAGCCAGCACCTCGCTGAAGACGTGCAACACGCGCTGACGCGCTTCGGGATCATCGCCAAACTCTGGCGCAAAACCGAGCGCGCGTGGCGCGTGGAAATCACCGAACCCGAGAGCATTGCCGTGTATCAAGCCCGCATCGGTTGGATCGGTGAGAAAGTACGCCGCACGTTCGCCACCTCGAGCCGTACGCGCAGCAACGTCGGACACCCGCCGCTCGAGATTTGGCGCTTGGTGCGCGCTGCCGCAGCAGAACGCGGCTGGTCGCTGAGCGAACTCGCCCGTCGCGCCGAGGAACCGATGTACGCGGGTTGGAACGCGCACACAAACCGAGGTTTAAGCCGCACGCGGCTCGAGCGCTACGCCGCCGCGCTCGAAAATCGGCACTTGGCGATGGTCGCGCACCCAGATTTGTACTGGGACGCTATCGTCAGCATCGAACCGCTGGGCGAGCAGCAAGTCTACGACTTGACCGTACCCGATGGCCACAACTTCATCGCGCAAGATGTCGTCGTGCACAACACCGCCTTCGCGCTGTCCATTGCGCAAAACGTTGCGGTTCGCCAAAACAAAACTGTTGCCGTGTTCAGTCTCGAGATGCCCGCCGCGCAGTTGGTGCTGCGTATGCTCTGCGCCGAAGCTCGAGTGGACATGAACCGCGTCAGGCAAGGCGCGCTGAACGAACGCGACTTCGAGCGGCTGGTCAACGGCGCGGCGAAGCTCGCGGAGGCACCGCTTTACATTGACGACGTTTCAGAACTGAACATTTCCGAACTCCGCAGCAAGTCCCGGCGTTTGATGGCAGAGCACGATCTCTCGCTGATCGTGATTGATTACATGCAATTGATGAGCGGCAGCGGCACGACGCGCGGCGGCGGCGAGAACCGGCAGCAGGAAATCAGCACGATCTCGAGAGGACTCAAATCATTGGCTCGAGAGTTGAATATTCCGGTGATTGTGTTGTCGCAACTCTCGAGGCAAGTCGAAGCGCGTCCCAACCACCGTCCAATGCTGTCTGATCTTCGCGAATCTGGTGCAATCGAGCAGGATGCAGACCTTGTTTCGTTTATTTATAGAGATGAATATTACGATAAAAATAGTGAAAAGCAAGGAATTGCAGAGATTATTATTGGCAAACAACGCAACGGTCCCGTTGGCACCGTAGAACTTCAATTCCACAGCCAGCACGTACGTTTCAACGATTTGGCTCGAGACGGCGCGTGAGCGTGGCAACCGCGCGGGTCTCGAGGCAGTTCGCCGCTTCGAGCGCAGCGGTGTCCGACGCGTGGCTCGAGCCGGATGCGATTCGGCGCTGGTTCGGTCCTGGGTTGGGCGAGGTCGTGCACGTCGCGGTAGAAGCTCGAGTTGGTGGTGCGTTCGCAATCGTGCAGCGGCGCGGCGATGCGGATGTTGAACACGTCGGCGTGTACCTCGAGGTCGTGCGTCCAGAGCGTTTGGCGTTCACCTGGTCGGTCGCGCTGTCACAAGAGCACTCGAGCGTCACCCTCGGGTTTCAAGGGCTCGAGACGGGTTGCCTGCTCACGCTGACCCACGAGATGCCGCCCGAATATGCAGACTTCGTGCCCAAGGTCGAAGCGTCTTGGATGCGCATGCTCGAGGCGATGGACATTTTGCTTACGGTTCGATGACGTAGACGATGCCACCCGAGTGCTCGATCCACGCCCGCTCGAGTTCCGCGCGTTGGTAGATCGTGCGCACCCCAACGTCCGTGCGTGCGGCGGGGTCGTTGATGATCGGGTTGCCGGTCTTCGTGAACCCGCGCAGCACGACCAGGTGCCCTTCGGAGCGCGGCACGTGCGCGCCGGTCAAGGTGCCCAAGTCCCAGCCGATGCTCAGCGCGAGCGGCACCCCTCTGGCGATAAATGCTTGGGCTTCGTTCAGGCTCGAGAGGCGGTGGACATAAGCGCGGTAGCCCTTGGAGCCTGCGTAGGCAGCGTTGAACGACCAGTTGCCGCTGCCGTCATACGCGGTGTCCCACATGGCTTTCGCCGCGTCGGGCACGCTCTGCGCGGTGCTCGAGCCTTGGCGGGCATCCCAGTAACGCAGGACCATCGTCACACTCGTCGGGCTGCACCAGACCTCGCCGCCGCCGGGATAGAGCATTTGCGACATCGCGGGCACGGCGAGTTCCCTGCCCCAAGCGGTGCGGTTTTCCCGCGTGGCAAGAAGCCGTTCATGCTGCGCACTGTCGCTGGTCACGACCGCCAAACCAGTCAATGTGGCGTCCCCCTCGAGCGTCACCCGCAGTTGGATCGCGTCCGCTTTGCGCGCGAGTTGCAGCGTGTCCGTGTTGACGCGTCCATCCACGTCTTTTTGCCCATTGACCGACGTGCGATTTAAGTTCGGGTCGGTGCTCCAAGCGCCCATTTGGTAGTAGCGCGACCAACGCGTGCCGAAGCGGGCGCGCACATCCATCTTGACGCTCGAGCCGGGTTTCGTCAGCGTGTTCCACGACGGCACGGCGGTGTCGAAGCTGGCTGCAATCGGCGCGGTCTCGAGTGTGCCGACGCGCTTACCGGTCTCCAATGTGACGCGCAGGGGAGACGTGGGCTCAAGGCGGACGCCATTCAGCGCTGCCCCGCGCAGGGCACGGGCTTCAAACGCCGTCCACAGGCTGACGCGCGGCGTTTTGGCTTCGGCAACCGCCGTCACGAACAGCACCGCGAGCACGAGCAGCTTGACATGAACTGTTGCATACACGGCGCGCAGTCTAGCGGCTCGAGGACGCGGTTTCTAGACGCCTCACCACCCTCGAGCCAAGAGTGCGTAGTGGTGCTCGTCGTACCAACGTCCATCCTCCAGCCAGTTTTCGCGGCTGATGCCCTCGAGCCGAAATCCCAGCCGCTCGAGCAAGCGCTGTGACGCCGTGTTGCGCGCGTCGGTGTTCGCGGTGACACGGTGTAGCGCCATGGACTCGAACGCGTGGTCGAGCAGTGCTGTCAACGCTTCGCGCATCAACCCGTTGCTCTGACTGCGCGTCTCGAGCGTAAACCCCAGTTCAGCTTGGTGGATGTCCAGGCGGTTAAAGCCGATGTCTCCAATCAGCGCGTCCGACTCGAGGTTTGCAATGGCGATTTGCGTCCAGCCCATCTGTGTGAGGTCTCGACCTTGCATTTCCGCGATCAACCCGAGGGCTTGATCCACTGTGTATGGCGGCGTCCAACTTTGAAAGCGGGCGACGATTGGGTCACTGCGGTACGCGCTCAAGCGCGCGGCATCTCGAGGCTCGAGGAGACGCAGCCGCAGTCGGGGCGTGGTCAGGTGCATGAAGACTGTTATACGGCGCAGGCTCGAGGGCTTGCCATGGCAAGCCCCTACGCACTGCGGCTCGTTCCCGAGAGATCGTGGTTGAAGGTGCAATGACAGCGCGTAACGCACATGCTATGATTTATTCTGTTGACAGCAGAATGCTCGAGAGATGCATTTCCCCTCGAGCCCACCAAGACCAGGAGCGAAACGACCGTGACCCAACCCACCCCCAACTTCGACGGCGCGAACCGCCCCAAATCCTTAGAAAACTACGTCGGACAGCACCGTCTCAAATCCAAGCTCGAGGTCTACATCTCTGCCGCCAAGCAACGCGCGCAGGCACTCGACCACACACTGTTGTTCGGACCGCCCGGATTGGGCAAGACGACGCTGGCGCACATCATCGCCAACGAACTCGGTGTGGGCATCAAGGTCACGTCTGGTCCCGCGATTGAAAAACCGGGCGACCTGGCGGCGATCCTGACCAATTCGCTCGAGGAAGGCGACGTGCTGTTCATTGACGAGATCCACCGTCTCGGGCGCGTGGCGGAGGAACACCTCTACCCGGCGATGGAGGACTTCAAGCTGGACATCGTGATCGGGCAGGGTCCAGCGGCGCGCAGCATTCAATTGCCAATTCCGCGTTTCACGTTGATCGGCGCGACAACGCGACCTGGACTCATCACAACGCCGATGCGCTCGAGGTTCGGGATTATCGAACATTTGGAGTTTTACAGCCCTGAAGAGATTGCGCTGTCGCTGATGCGCGAAGCGCAACTGATCGGCACGAACATTGACAGCGAAGCCGCGCTCGAGATCGGCGCACGCTCGCGCGGCACGATGCGCATCGCCAAGAACCTGCTGAACCGCGTGCGCGATTACGCCCAGGTCGCAGGTGAAAACACGATCAGCCGTGACCGCGCGCAGGACGCGATGGACAAGATGGGTTTGGACACGAGCGGCTTGAACGAGCGCGACTTGAAGATGCTGGACGTGATGATCGCCAAATTCGCGGGCGGACCGGTTGGGTTGGACACGCTGGCAACGGCGATCAGCGAGGATTCGCTGACGATTGAAGACGTGTACGAGCCGTACTTGATTCAGCTCGGGTTCATCAAGCGCACGACGCGCGGTCGCGTGGTCACGCCGCTGGCATACGACCACTTGGGCTACGCGTTGCCGCAAGACCTTTTGCTGGATTGATCGCCCAGGATGCGGACCATCGTTGACCCCGTTTTCGGCACCTTGCTCTGGCGGGGACGCTGGATTGGCAACGTGCAGGTGCCTTTGCTCGGGCGCAATGGCGAGATCAGGGTGTCCGACGCTGCGCTTTCTGCGGACGGACGCGACTGCTGGACACAGTTCCTCGAGCGACAAGGGCAGTTGAGCACCGGGGTCGAACGCGCGTTGTTCAGATACCTTCAAACGCACCGTGAAATCCTGGAGGGTGCTTGGGCGTTCATCGGACAGCCGTTGCCGGGTTCGGTCACGCACGCGTCTGAAATCTGGACGGTGGTGCGCCCCGTTGACCCCGTGTGGCTGAACATTTTGGAGGATGGCGCGCCGATCATCAACCTGCAATGCGACGCCGATTGGGACGAGGAGCACGGGCTCGAGTTGAGTTTCTGCGGCAACCGAATTGGCGTAGCGTCGGGCGGCATGCACTGGTTGGACCACGACCATTACACACTCGACGGCAAACCAGTGGCTCGAGGGGTTTGAAGCGGACTAAGATTCTCGGTGTGAAGACGTTGCTTGTCCTGCTCCTCGCGTTCTCGAGCGTCGCCTTCGCCCAAGCCATCACCGCGCGCAATTGGCGGTCGCACCCCGCGATTGTGGAGATTCGCCGCATCTATACCGACGTGAACGCGCTCATCTCCGCCAAGCAGTTGCGTGTCGCCTCGAGGCGATCTGGGCACTGTCCGTCGTGGGATCTCGAGCGACGCCAGTTCACCGATTCGCGCGGCGTCGTGCGGCGCTACGTCAAAGCGGGCGGCAGCGAGGACAGCGCCGTCAACCTCGAGCACACGTATGACACGCGGGGCCGTTTGCGTTTCGTCTTTGTGCGTGCGGGCGCGGTGAACGATTCCAGGCTCGAGGTGCGGTTCTACTTTGATGCGGCTGGCAAACGAATTTGGACGGACCGTCGCTCGAGCGGGCAAGGGTACACGTTTTCAGAAACCGACTTTCTCAATGAAATGGCGCGCGATCCAACACGCGCCTTCGCTGCGCCGCTGCCTTGCCGCTAGCGCCAACCGTCCCGCGCCCGAATCAGTACACTGGGCAGCGCATGGTTCACGCTTTGCTGCTTGCGCGTCAAGAGTTCACCCGCGACGGCACACCCGTCCCCGCGCCGACAGGTCGCGCGCTCGAGGTGTTGGTCTACCTCGCCAGCAGCCCCGATGTTCGCGCGCAAGCTGACCTCGAGGCGATGTTCGGACATGATTTTTCCACGGGGCTCGAGGGGTTCGCGGACGACCTCGAGTTCACCGCCGACGGCGTGCGCTACACCGGCTCGAGCGATGTGAACGCGTACCACGCGCTGGGCACGGATTTGAAGGCGTTGTCCAAGCTGCGCGGCGAGTTCTGTCCAGGGTTGATCTCGAGCAATCCAGCGTTTCAAAGCTGGCTCGAGGGCGAACGCTTTTCTGTGCGCCGCGCGTTCCTCGGCGCGCTGCTGCAACACGCTGCGGGGCTCGAGGAACAAGGGCGTACCGCCGAGGGCGCGCGCAATCTGGAGTATGTGATGCGCGAACACGCGACGCTCGAGCCGCCATTCGCGGCATTGCTGTCGCTCGATTTGGCGCGCTACCACTGGCGCTTGAACCGCGTGCAGCCCGTCGCGGACTTGCTCGAAGCGGCGCTGCCGAATCTCCAGGGGGCAATGCAGGACCAGGCGCGGGTCAACCTGGGCGCGGCACTCGTGCGCCTCGGACGTTGCATGGATGCCGTCACGGTGCTGGGGGGTGTGACAGCGGGCGAATCGCTGGGGTGGGCGCGCGTCCACCGCGCCAACGCGCGGCGCTTCACCGACGACCTCGAGGGTGCGGTCCTGGACGCGGATGCCGCGTACCGCCTCGCCGCTGCCGACGAGGACGGCTTTCTGGCTGTCGCTGCGTTGTGCGTCAAAGGCGAAGCGCTTTTGGAGCGCGCCCTCGAGACCGCCAGCGACCCCAAAGATGCGGTGATCGCGTTCGGGAAGGCGTTCGGGATCACGGAGATGCTGGGCGAAGACTCGAGCGCACCCGCCCTCGCTGGGCTCGCGCACGCGCACGCGGCTTGGGGCAACCAGCAAAAAGCCTTGGACCAAGGCGAGAAAGCCTTCAAACGCGCCCGCGCTGCCCGCGACGGCTCAGGCACGGTACGCGCGCTTTTGGCGCTGTACGCGACCACGCGCGTGGGCAGCTTCGCGCGCAATGCTTTGACGGAAAGTCGGGCGTACACCCACAAGCCGCTCGAACTGCGGGCGATGCTCGCCGTATTGGAGAAAGACCTGGACGCGACGCTGGCGCTCGAGGCGGTGGCGCTCGCGCAACACATCGGCTCCACGCGGCTCGAGGGCAAAGCGCGCAGGTTCCTGCCGGTAGAATCCGCCCGATGAACCAACGCCCCACGCAGAGTTTTGGTGATGTGACCGTGTACTGCCTCGTTACCGGTCCAATTGAAGAAAACGCGTACTTGATTCGGCACTCGAGCGGCGACGCCGTGCTGGTGGACCCTGGCGACGACGCCCCGGATATCCTCGGTTTGGTGCGCGCCACCGCGTCCAACGTGCGTGCGATCCTGCTGACCCACGCGCATTTCGACCACATTGGCGCGGTGCAAGAGGCGCGCGTCGCCCTGAACGCGCCCGTGCACCTGCATGCAGACGCGTGGACGCCGTACTCACGGGCGTACTTGAGCGCCGAGCGCTTCAACTTGCCGTTCACCAAGCCAGAGCCGCCCGACCACGAATTGGAGCCTGGTGTGATTGCTTGCGGCGCACTCTCTTTTCTCGCGCTGTTCACGCCCGGTCACGCCCCTGGACACCTCGCGTTTTACCACCAGAGCGGATTCGTGATCTCCGGCGACGCGCTGTTTCGTGGCACGGTCGGACGCACCGACATTCCCGGCGCGGACACCGCATTGCTCTTGGAGCGCATCAAGACCCAGCTCTATACGCTGCCCGACGACACCGTGGTCTTCCCAGGGCACGGCGCGAACACGACGATTGGCGCGGAGAAACGCAGCAACCCACACACCCAAGGGTGAGCGGTGCGACCCGAACGCAGGATGCTCGAGCCTCGAGCCCTGAAGGTCGTATTCAGGCGAGGCTTGCATCAACGTCGCAACGCTCGGGCCTCCCGGTGTAGTGCAGTTGAGGCTCGCGGGTGTGGCTTCTCAGCTTCCAGCCGTGACGGCTCGAAGCTGCGCGCCTGGTACGCTGCCACCATGCCCAGAGCCCTCGTCGCCCTGATTGCCCACGACGACAAAAAAGACGACCTCGCCCAGTTTGCTTTGGAACGCCGCGACACGCTCGCCAAATTTCCGCTGTTCGGCACGGGCACGACCGCGCGCATCCTGCGCGAACACACCGGGCTGGAGGTGCAAGGGATGCTCTCTGGACCGTTGGGCGGGGATCAGCAAATCGGCGCGGCGGTCGCCGAGGAGCGCGTGTTGGCGGTGTTCTTCTTCCGCGATCCGCTGACCGCGCAACCCCATGAACCGGATGTCACCGCGCTGCTGCGCATCTGTGACGTGCACAACGTGCCGTTGGCGACCAATTTAAGCAGCGCCACGGCGCTGTGCGATTGGCTCGAGCGGCGCGCGTAGCAAAAGCGGCCACACCACACGGGTTTTGACCAGTCCTGGGCGCACAGTTGGGGTGCAGCGTGGCTTACGCCTGGGGTGTACCCGCCAATGCAGTGCCTTGACACTTCCCAGGTCACAATGGGCTTCCTGAGCCGCGCCGAGCACTTTCGTCCGTCGGAGGTGCGCCCGCATCATGCGGGTGCAAGGCGCTCGAGGCTCGAGACCAAAGACGCCCGTCAGACTTCACGAGGTTGCTGACCGGGAGAACCCCAGGAGGTTCGCCATGAATACACCGCTGCAAATCCTCGCTCCAACCTTGCCTGTCGCCCCAAAAGTGTTCAAGAAGGCGTACTTGTACCCGAACACGTCCATGACCACGCCCGTAATCGCGCGGCGCTACGACGAGGCGTTCGTTCCCGACGCCGCGTACCGCGCCACGTTGCCCGACATGACCGAAACCGTCGGTGCGGTCGAGGGCGCCAACGTGGCCATTCAACAAGTCGGCATCAGCGGGTTCAAACTGCCGCTGAAATTCGCGCTGCGCGATGGGGAAACGCTGACCCTCGAGGGTCGCGTCACCGGCACGGTCTCCTTGGATGCGGACCTCAAAGGCATCAACATGAGCCGCATCGTGCGCACGTTCTACACGCACAAGGACGACACGTTCACGCCTGACACGCTCTCGCGCATCCTGCGCGAGTACCAAGCCTTGATCGGCGGTTTCCAAGCCCGCCTGCGCGTGGAGTTCTCCCTGCCGCAACTCGTGCCGTCGTTGCGCAGCGGCCTCGAGGGCTACCAGTTCTACACCGTCTCGTACTCCGGCGCCCTCGAGCGCAGCGGACGCGTGCGGCGCTTCGTGGAGCTGGATTTCGTGTACTCGAGCGCCTGCCCGTGCAGCGCCGAACTCGCCGAGCACGCCCGCGACGTGCGCGGCGCGTATGCGATTCCGCACAGCCAACGCAGCAAAGCCAGGGTGAAGATCGAAGTGGCCGACGGCGCCACCATCACGCCCGAAGACCTGATCGGGCACTGCCGCGAGGCGCTGAAAACCGAGACGCAAGTGATGGTCAAGCGCGAGGATGAGCAAGCGTTCGCGGAGTTGAACGGTGCGTACCCGAAATTCGTCGAGGACGCCGCGCGGCTCGTGTTCGAGCAACTCAATGCCGACGCCCGCATCCGCGATTTCCAAGTCGCGTGCAGCCACTTGGAAAGCCTGCACTCGCACGATGCCGTCAGCGTGATCTGCAAGGGCGTACCCGGCGGGTTCCAAGCGGAGTTCAGCGATTTCGCGCAACTGACCTGCTGAAGTCCACGAAAGCAAAAGGCTCGAGGAGCACTCCTCGAGCCCTTCTTTTTGGCGGAGAGAGCGAGATTCGAACTCGCGGTACCCTTTCGAGTACACACACTTTCCAGGCGTGCTCCTTAAACCACTCGGACACCTCTCCAGGTGCGGCGAGGAGTGTATCAGTCACGCGCCCCGCTTTCAAGTTGAAGGCGAAGGGAGCGGCATCGGCTCGAGCGGTGCGCTCCGGCGGCTCGAAATCACCCGTTCATCTCGAGCCCATCAGTCCACGACCGTGCCGCGTTCCTCGAGCGTGGCGTCGACCGGCTTGCGCTCTTCATCCCCCAACGGTGTTCAAACGTTTGGCACGGGGGTTTCCGCACCTTTGGGCTTAAACACGTAACCGACAAACTGATTGACCACGCGAAAACCGCAGGCTTCGTAGAACGCGCGATTCTTTGGTTCCGAAAACACCAAGGCTGTCCGCGCGCCCATGTGTTTCAAGCGCCTGAATCCCTCCAGAATCACGGCTCTGCCCAGACCCCGTCGGCGGTACGCCGCTCGGGTTCCCACCGGTTCAAACTCGCCCGCGCCGTTTGAAAGCCAGACGAGGCAAAACGCAGCGAACGTTTGGTCTGGGGTCGCCACCACCAAATCGAGCTTTGGGTTGTACCCAGGCGTGGAACGCACCCCCTGGTAGCGCGCCAACGTAAATTTGGTCGAGCCAAACGCGTCTTGGTGAACCCCGATGCGCTCCGGGTATTCCGCCTCCAGCACGTGCCGCGCTTTGAATCCAGGCGGCAGTTCAACGTCAGGGATGGTTTGGTCGAGGTCAACGGTGTACATCAAAAAATCGTAGCCGTAGCGCGCAAACCCATTCGCCTCGAGCAAAGCGATGAATCGCGTGTTGTCGGCAAGGCTTTCGACAACGGCCTCTTCGGAACAAACGCTTTTGGCCCAATTCAAAATTTCTTGCGTCACCCGCCCGATGGCTTGATCGCCAAGTGCAGGGTGGACGTGCAGCTCCAGATTTTTGCCGAACAACAGCCAACCGATGCCAATCAATTTGTCAGCCTCGAACCACAAGCGAAACTGGTGCGTTTCGGGTTCGGACCGCCCGTACCGCCACCACACATCGCCCGCGTGCAGGGGACTGCGCTTGTGACCGACGAGGTCTCGGGTTTCATCGAAAAACTGGGTGATGACCGGAAGGTCGTCAACTCCAACGAAGTCACGGCTGGTCACATTCATGCTCAACGTTAACGGGTTCACCGCGTCTCGAGCATGGGTGCGATGGCTTATGAAACGACGGTGCCGCGTCCCCCGAGCGCCGCACTGACCGGAGCGCCCGCGCGGGCATCGCCGAAGATCACGCGTCGCACGCCGCCTTGCACGGCTTCGGCGGCGCCCAAGACCTTTTTCTTCATGCGGTCCTGCGCGAACTCGAGGTAGCGTTCCACGTCGTTCGCGGGGATGCTCGAGATCAAACTGGCTTCGTCTGGATACGCGCGCAGCAAGCCGGGGACATTGGAGAGCAAGAGCAGCGCATCGGCTTTCAGCGCGACCGCGAGTGCCGCCGCCGCACGGTCGCCGTCCACGTTGACCGCGACGCCCTCGAAACTCGAGCCTGGTGGGGTGAGCACGGGCAAGTAGCCGTTTGTGAGCAGCAACTCGAGCAGGTGCGTGTTGACCTGCTCTACTGTGCCCGTGTGGTCGCCGCGCAGGATTTTTGTTTTCCCCCCTTCGACGACGCGCACGCTGTCCTTGTGCTTGCCTTCAAAGATGCGTCCGTCCAACCCGCTCAACCCCACGGCGTTGACGCCGCGCGTCTGCAAGCGCTCCACAATCCCCTTGTTTTGCTTGCCGCAGTAGACCATCTCGAAAATCTCCAAGGTTTCGCGGTCGGTGAAGCGGCTGGTGTACCCGCTCGGGCTGGTCACGAACTTCGGCGGATGCCCCAACTGTTCGGCGATGCGGTTCGTCTCCGCGCTGCCGCCGTGGACGAGGACGAGTTTCTGCCCCGCCTGCCACAGCTGCGCGATGTCCGCGCACACTGCGTCGTAATCGATGCCCAAACTGCCGCCGACCTTGACCACAATCACGCGCGGCATTGTACAGGCAGCTCTCGACTTCGGTCAGCGAGCACCCGAGCCGCGTGGTGAGCCACTGCGTAGCTCTAAAGGGTCAGCGACGACCCGTCGGGGCGCAGCGTGCTGCGCCCTGACAGCAAGTGTGGTTAGGCTCGAGGTGTAAGCGCCGTCTCGAGGCCAGCGGGTACAATCGCGGTTCTCATGGACATTCGTTCGATCCTCGAGCAACCCTGCACCGTCGTCCTGCCCGCGGGCGGCGAGGGCTCGCGGTTGCGTTCGGAAACCGACGCGGGACGCGTGCACAAGAGCGCAATCTCTTTGAAAAACGGCTTCACGATGCTCGAGTATGCAGTCGCGCAGTACCGCGACGCGGGCGTGCAGGAATTCGTGCTGTTGACGTACCACGGCGCGCAGAGCGTGCAGGAAACGCTCGGGGACGGCTCCAGCATGGGCGTGCGGATCACATACAGCGAGGACCCGGAGCGCCCGGTCGGGCGTGGCGGCGCGATCAAGCACGCGCTCGAGACCGGCGCGCTTCGCAGGGACGGCTACGTTTTCGTGCACAACCCGGACGACCTGATCGTGCGCTACGCGGGCAATTTCGTGCACGACCTCGCACGGCACCACAAGGACGCCGAGGCTCGCGGGCACCGCGCGACCATCGTCGCCGTGAAGGGCACGCGTTACCCGTACACCGGGTTTTTCGTCGCAGGCGACGTGGTCGAGAGCATCGAAACCTATCCGTTCATCAACGTGCCTGCGCACGTCGGCATCACGCTGCTGTCCCCGAGTGCTTTGGAGCTGTTCGCGGCGTTTGACCTCGGCAAGAAAACCGATTTCGAGCCAGTCATATTTCCGCGCCTCACCGCCGAGCGGCAACTGAGCGCGATGCTGATAGACGAGGGGTGCTGGATCGCGGTCAACGAACCCAAGTCCTTGCAGCAACTGCGCGCACTGATCGAAGCGGGCGAGCTTTAGGGCACGCGTTTAAACCGCGAAACCCGAGTGGTGACGCTGGGCGTTGCTCGAGACGTTGCGCTCGAGGTTTACCCCACGACGCGGTTGCGCCCGGCGTTTTTCGCCGCGTAAAGCCGTTCGTCGGCTCGAGCCAACAGTGTTTGGGCGTCGTCTCCATCTCGAGCAGATGCAACCCCGACGCTGACCGTGACCCGCAAGTCCTGGTGCGTGCGCGTCCACTCCACGGTTTCGACGCTCAAACGCACGCGTTCGCACAACGCCAGCGCCGCGTCGGGTGCAGTGTCGGGCAAGATCAGCACGAATTCCTCGCCACCGAAACGCACGCCAATGTCCCCCTCGCGGCAGGTTTCCAACAACACGCGGGCGACTTGGCGCAACACCTGATCCCCGATCAAGTGCGACAGGCGGTCGTTGATTCGCTTGAAGTGGTCAATGTCCACCATGGCCACGCCGAGCGCACTGTCCTGTTCCGCGAAGGCGCGCAGCGTCGCATCGAGGTGCTGATCCAGGTAGCGGCGGTTGTACAGCCCGGTCAGTGGGTCTTGCAAGCTCAGTCGCCCGAGTTCCGCCGCCAAGCGCTCCTTTTCCTGCACCGCCAGTTCCAGATCGCGGTTGCGCGCCAAGGCGTCGGCGGTGAGGCGTTCGTTGCGTGCGACCTCGAAGCGCATCATCAAACTCTGCGCGTAGCGCGTGGCATTTGCGTCGCGGTAGCTGCGCTCCAGCGTGGCGTGCTCGCGGTGACGCGCCAAGGCGTCGCGGTGGCGACCCAAGTGCTCGAGCGCCGTGACCAGCGCCTGCAATGCCTCGAGCTGCGACTCCCCGCTGCTGGTTTCTAAACCCTGCATGGCCGTCTCGAGTGCTTCCAACGCGTCCTCGAAGCGTTCCAATGCGTTCAAGCTCTGCCCGATGCCCAGGTGCGCGTGCGACATGTCTTCAGCGAGCTGCGCCGACTGCGCACGGGTCAACGCCGCCGTGTACGCCTCGAGCGCGCCCGTGGCGTCCCCGCGGACCAAACGCGCCGCCCCAATGTTGCGCAGCGCGAAGCACTCGGCGGCTGCCTCGCCGCGCGAGCGCATCCCCTCGAGCGCCATCGCCAGCACGCGCTCGGCTTCGTCGGCACGCCCGAGCTTGACCAGGCTCTCGCCGATATTCAGTTGCATCATGCCGACCGTGGCGTCCGCGCCCAAGCCGCGCAGCCCCTCGAGGCTCGTCGTGTAGCACGCCAACGCCTTCTCGTACTCGCCCTGGCGGTAATAGATCGCGCCGATGTTGGAACCGACCATGTGCTCCATCACCGTCTGCCCGGTTTCGCGCATCAAGCGCAGGGCTTCCAGCAAGTGCTCCAACGCCGCGCCGTGGTTGCTGTACCAGTCGAACAGCGCGCCGAGCGCATTGTTGGCGCGCGCCTCGAAAACCTTGTGCCCAATCGCCCGGCTTTGCTCCAAAGCCCGCGTCAAACGCAGGTACGCGCGCTCGCGGTTGCCGGTGTACACGTCCACCGCGCCGCCCAAAGTGAGCGCCATCGTGTGGTGCTCCAGGTCATGCACGCGCTCAAAAATCTCCAAGGCTTCGTCGTTGTGCGCCCCCGCCTCCCGCAAACGTCCCAAGTAGCGCTCCGCCCAGCCGACGCGCACGAGGGCCCGCGCGCGTTCGTGGGCGTCGCGCGCCCCCTCGAGCGCCGTTTGCGCAATGCCGAACGCCACGGTTGGATCGTCGGTGATGACTTGATCGAAGCGCTCGAGCAACGCGTCAAAGGATGGGGTGGCGTTGACCTCGGTCACGAAATGGTCCTCTGTGGATAACCCTACCCGATGGATGACCGTTCGCGTGTGGCTCGCGCACCTTCACCGCACGCGGTTCAGCACGTAGCGCTTGCCGTCCACGGTGACCACCAGGCGGTCCCCATCCATGCGCGCGGTGATGCTTTTCTTCGCCTTGCCCACGGTCCACGTGCCCTTCAAACCCGAGGCGCTGCCCGCAACACTGACCGCGCCCCTCGAGCCGCCGAGTTGCAATGTGCCCGTGTATTTGCCGCTTTTGCCTTTCAGCTCGAGGCGAGCATTTCCCAGAACCCAGATGCCCAGCAGCGGATCACTGGGCGGCGTGGCAAAGCCCGCGATTTGAAACGCGACGCTCGCCTTCGGCGCTTCGGGGCGTTTCAAGGCGAACACCGCCGCCCCGTTCAGCATCGGTTTGCCATCCGCGTCCAAGTTCGCCAGCGTGAGCCGCAACTGCGTGTCATCCGCGACGAATTTGAAGTACGCGCTGCCTTGGTCGTTGGTCACGGTGCCCTCGGCAGCGTCGTCCGTGAGCGTGCCAGAGAGCTGCATCGTGCCCTGCACCCCCTCGAGCGTGCCCGTGACCTTCGCGCCGTCCACATCAAGCTCGAGCGTGACTGTGCGGTCCACCGCTTTGGCCAGCCACGTGCCCGACACGTCTGCCGCTCCCGCGAAACTCGAGGTCAGCAGCAATAAACCGAGCAGCGCGAGCAACCGTTTCACGCGTTCCAGTAAAGCACCTGACCCCTCGAGCGGCTGGTCAAACTGGCAGTGCCGTCGTGCGCTTTTCCTCGTTGACCGCGATCACGCTGTTGATGTTGCGCACCCCCGGCGCGCGGGTCAAATGGTCCGAATAAAACCGCTGGTACGCCTCGAGATCGGCAACCACGACTTTCAACAAAAAATCGCGTTCGCCCAGCGTCAAATAACACTCGAGCACTTCCGGGCGTTCCCGCATCCGCGCCGCGAAATCCTCGTAGGTTCCCTTCGTTTGGCGGTCCAGCGTGACGGTCACAAACACGGTGAGCCCCAGCCCGACGCGTTTCTGATCCAGCAGCGCCGTGTACGACGCAATCACACCCAGTTCCTCGAGCCGCTTGACGCGCCGCAAGCACGGTGCGGGCGTCAGTCCAACCTCGTCCGCGAGTTCCGTGTTGGCAATGCGCGCATTGCGCTGCAACGCCGCCAAAATGCGCCGATCCGTCGCGTCCAAGTGCGCTTCAGCCATTCTCGAGCGATTTTACGCGATCTCGAGCAACAGCGTTGCTTTCCCAGCCCCTCGAGCCTCATTGTGCGCAATCGGCGTTCACGGGCAATTTGCTACGCTGTGCCCAACCGAAAGGCAGGCTGATGCACGCGCTGAAACGCACGCCGCTTTACAAGAAGCACCTCGAGTCGAACGCCCGCATGGTCGAATTCGGCGGTTGGGACATGCCCGTGCAATACAGCGGCGTGATTCAAGAGCACTTGGAAGTGCGCGCCCGCTGCGGGATCTTCGACGTGTCGCACATGGGCGAATTCGTCGTCAGCGGACCCAACGCCCTCGAGTTCGTGCAGCTTGTCACCGTCAACGACGCCAGCAAACTCAAACCCGGACGCGCGCATTACAGCATGCTCCCCAACGAGCACGGCGGGCTGGTGGACGACATTTACGTCTACCGCCTCACCGAAGATCGGTTTTTGATCGTCGTCAACGCCGCGAACATCGAAAAAGATTGGCAGCATTTGAAAGGCATTCTGCAAACCCAGTACGGCGGTGTGGAAGTCGTCCCCGGCATCCTCGAGTCGGGCATCGCGGACGTGCGCTTGGAAAATGACTCCGAGCAATGGGCTCTGATCGCCGCGCAAGGACCGCTCACCGCCGAACGCCTCGAGCCACATTGCAGGGAAGATTTAAGCTCGAGGCGCAAGAACAGCGTCTTCGACACCACGCTCTATGGCTATCCCGTTCGCATGGCACGCACCGGGTACACGGGTGAGGACGGCTTTGAAATCTTCTGCGCGCCCGTGGACGCGCCGCACCTGTGGGACAAGCTGCTCGAGACGGGCTTCATGCCGTGCGGTCTGGGAGCCCGCGACACGCTGCGGCTCGAGGCGGGTTATCCGCTGTACGGGCACGAGTGGAGCGACACGACCAATCCTTTGGAGACCGGTTTGCGCTGGGCGGTCAAAGACACGAAGAACTTCATCGGCAAAACCGCCATGCTCGAGGCTCCGCGAACCAAGCACCTGCTCGGGCTCGAGGTCTTGGGACGCGGCATTCCCCGCGAAGGGTACGCGGTGAAACTCGATGGGCAGGTCGTCGGGCGCGTCACCAGCGGCACGATGTCGCCCACGCTGAAAAAAGGCATCGCACTCGCCTACGTGGACGCCAGTCTCGAGGCTGGGCAAACGGTGGACCTCGAGATTCGTGGGCAGGATGTGATGGCGAAGCTGTGCGAGGCGGTGTTCGTGTCGCGGAGTTCGCCAGGGCAATGATTGACGACCGTGGCACGAGACAGGGATTTCAAGCGCGGTTTATGCGCTTGCCACTCGAGAAGCAGCTTGGCAACATCGCCACAAACCTGAACCGAATCGCTGCATACAGCGGTTCGGGAAGTTCAGAGGCAGGAATCTTGTTTTTCGTTCGGGAAACCATAGAGATGACCACTTGGGCGCTGAACACCACCGAATCTTCAATGCAAACAACACTGCTTGAGCTTCAAGAACTGCTGGCAATGTGGGACGATGAATGGCACGGCATTTGGGTTGACGAAAAGCGAAAGCCGCAGATGCAAGCACAAGCCCTGGCATGGTCAGAACGCTTACTCGAGATGGCTGGGCTCAAATGAAGGAGCGCCCATGACGCAAACGCTGCCAAGAATCACCGTGAACTCCAAGCAATGCGGCGGACGTCCGTGCATTCGCGGAATGCGAATTCGGGTTGTTGATGTGCTGGACTTGTTGGCAGCAGGGTTGACCCAAGATGAAGTGCTTGAAGAAATGCCAGACCTCGAGCGTGAAGATATTCAAGCTGTGCTCAAGTACGCTCGAGCGGTGAATTGAGGTGTGGTTGCTGTGAGTAAATTGATTGAACGCATCACCGTTGACCCGAACATCGCATTTGGCAAACCAACCATTCGCGGGTTGCGGTACTCCGTGGAATGGTTGCTTGAGTTGCTGAGTTCAGGGATGACAGTAGAAGAAATCCTGAAGGATTACGGAGATTTGAAACTTGAGGACATACATGCTGTCCGACTTTACGAATCCTCTGTTGGATAAATTTTTTCAATTTTATACTTCCGAAAGTCAATTTATTGAGCAGGTAAACACCATGCAAATCAATGAAAAATCAGTAGAAATAGCCTTGGATGCGGCAGATGGCTGGGACTTTGAGTCTTTTTCTCAAAGCTTTTTATCTGGCATCTTTGGTATCGATTTTCGTCCAATCGGGGGAATTCACGACGGCGGCGCTGACGGGGTAATTGATCTCCCTCAGTTTCAGCAAAATACTAAGCAGACAACGTTTGTTCAATGCTCTGTACAATCTGATTATGTAGCGAAAATCAATAAAACTATAGATCGGCTTAAAGAATCCGGCAGGGAAGTCAAAAAACTTATTTACATAACAAATAGAAAAGTGCAAAACCTAGACAAAGAAGAATATAGACTTAGTGATCTGCATGATGTATCGATTCAAATTTTAGATAAGGATTTTATTAGGGTCAATGTAAACCGAAATGATGTTACGGTTGGCGCTTTTGAATCTCACTTAGACAAGTATCTTACTCCTCTTCAGACATTTGGTCATTCTATAATAAGGAGAGCTACGCTTTTCACTGCTCCACCTGACGTATATGTTTTTTTACGTCAAACAATAGATAGAAAGGAAAACAAATCTAGTTTATCTGTTGCACTTACAGATGGCTTGATTTTGAAAGCTCTAGAGGGTACAGAACCAAATTTGAATGAAATGTCTGTTAAGCAAGTCGAAGAAAAAATTGGTGATTTGGTTCCTGGTGCTCAAAAAATAGTTCGATCTCTTGTGAAATCTAGACTTGAGGCATTATCGCGAGTTCAAAGACAAGTCAGGTATGTAAGAAGGCATGGAGAAAAATACTGTTTATCTTTCGAACTAAGAAAAAAAGCTGTTGAAGACAATATGGAAGATGAATCTTTGAGGGTAAGAGTCAAAGATCTGTGGCATGAGAGAATAAAATCTATTTCAACGACAAATGGTTGGTTGGATGATGAGCCAAAACAGATCGTAGAAACAATGTTTGAAGTTATACAAGATGCATTTTACAAGAGAGGGCTCAGCTTCGCTGCATTCCTGGAAAACCGCGAGCCGGGACCGGATATCATATATCTTGAAGAGTCGGTCTCAGACGTGTTTTCTAGATTATCCCTCTCTAAAAAACGAGAGAGAAGCTTCAAGGAAGCGATTCTTGAAAGCCTTAGAGTTGCGCTTTACAAAGGCACTTCAGACGAGAAGTTATATTTCCACAAGTTAAGCCTAACTTACACACTTTTATTTAGTTTACAAAATGATGCTAGCGTAGCGCAATTTTTCCAGGGTTTAACTGGCGACCTTCATTTGTTTGTTGGCTCTGATGTGGTAATCAAAGCATTGAGCGAGGAATTTTTAGACCCCGCAAACAGAGTAATGACTAACTCCTTGGAGATTATTAGAAGAGCCGGGGGAAGGTTGGTTTTAACTGAAATTGTTTTGAAGGAAATTTTAGGTCATTTGCAGTCAACTGATCAAGAATACAAGCATAACTATCAGCCCATAGAGAACTCTTTGAATCTAGATATTGCTAGACAGATAGATAAGATTTTGATTCGAGCTTTCTTTTATGCAAAATTCGGTGAAGCATCCTCACGTCAACCCCGAAATTGGCAATCTTATCTTAACTCTTTTTTGCCTTATACCGAGTTAAACAACTATAGAAAAGCTTTGAATTTACTTCAAGGCTACTTGATGAATCATTTTGGTATGATCTTCGTCTCTTACTCTGACATTGTGCCCGGTATTAACAAAAATCAACGACATGACTTGGCTAGTTCGCTAGAGAACGAGAAAAATACTCCAAAACTAGCAGACAATGACGCTGTGATGGCGCTAGCCGTCTACGCTAGAAGAAATAGAGAGGAAAAACAAAATCAAAGTAAAAAGCATGGCTTTAGTACATGGTGGTTGACTGATGAAATTGTGATCCTCCGTCATGCTCAAAAAATTATTCAACGAGAGGGTGTTTCGTTCATGATGCGCCCCCAATTTTTGATCAATCACCTTTCTCTTGCACCGTCGCAAACCGATGTGCGTGAGAACATCTCCAAACTTCTACCTGGGACTCTAGGTCTATCAATGGCCAGACGAGTACCTCAAGAGGTACTGCTCGGGGTTTTGCAAACTTTGCGAGATGCGCAAGGTCTATCTGATGCTCGTAGGCAAGCAGAAATCACTTCTTGCACAAACGAGATCAAGTCACAGTACTACGGCAGTATTCAGGAAAAATCGGGAAAGTCGGAGCAAGTCGTTGATGTATTAAAAAATATGAGTCGAAATCGCACAGACTCACGCAGAAAAAGAAGGTAGGAGAATTTATGAACATCCCAACCGACCTCAAATACCTCAAAACCCACGAATACCTCCGGCTCGAGGGGGACACCGCTACCGTCGGCATCACCGATTTCGCGCAAGACCAACTGGGCGACGTGGTGTTCGTGGAACTGCCCGCCGTGGGTCGCACGGTCAAAGCGGGCGAAGCGGTTGCGGTCGTCGAAAGCGTCAAAACCGCGAGCGACATTTACAGCCCCGTCAGCGGCGAAGTGATCGAAGTGAACAGCAGCCTGACCGATGAGCCAGAGAAGATCAACGCCGCTCCCTACGGCGACGGGTTCCTCTTTAAGGTGCGCGTCTCGAGCGTCAGCGAAGCCCTCCTGGACGCAGCGGGCTATCAAGCGGTGGCAGAAGCCGAAGCGTGAAGAAGCTGTTAGCCGTTAGCTCTTAGCTCGAGGGTTGCCCGCGCATAACAAACCGGCAGATCGGCAACTCGAGACCATTGCGAAGGCTCGAGCAGGGTTTGGCTAATGGCTAACAGCTAAAAGCTAGGAGCTAAAAAATGAAATACACCCCCCACACCCCAGAAGACATTCAGCACATCCTTTCCACCATCGGCGCTGAGAGCGTGGATGCGTTGTTCGACGACGTGCCCCCGGCGATTCGTAACCCGAAGATTGACATTCCCGCCTTGGATGAGCGCGGTGTGCTCGAGCACATGCGCGCGTTGGCAGCCAAGAACGCGACGCTCGAGGCGATGCCGTCGTTTCTGGGCGGCGGGATGCGGCATCATTTTCAGCCCGCTGCGGTGGACGCGTTGACCTTTCAATCCGAGTTCGTCACGGCGTACACGCCGTACCAACCGGAGGTTTCGCAGGGCGAATTGCAGGCGATGTTCGAGTACCAGAGCATGATCGCGGCGCTCACGGGCTTGGATGTTTCAAACTCTAGCCTCTACGACGGTGCGACGGCGGTGGCAGAGGCGGCGCTGTTGGCGATGCGCCAGACGAACCGCAGCACAGTCCTGATCTCGAGGGGCGTTCACCCCGAATACCGCGAAACATTGAACACGTTCCTCGAGTGTGTGCGCGCGAAGATGCTCCCGCTCGAGTTGAACAGCACATTGACCCCAGCGGACGCCGTTGACCCTGATGTCGCAGCGGTGATCGTGCAAAACCCGAATTTCCTGGGCTCGCTCGAGGACATGCAGGCGCTTGCCAAAGCCGCACACGACGCGGGTGCACTCTTCATCGCCGTCGTTGACCCACTGAGCCTCGCCGTGATCCAGTGCCCTGGCGAGTACGATGCGGACATTGCCGTGGGCGACGGGCAAGTCATCGGCAACGCCGCGAACTTCGGCGGTCCTGCATACGGCTTCATCGCCGTCAAGGAAGCGCTGACGCGTCAGTTGCCCGGTCGCATCGTTGGGGCAACGAAAGACGTGGACGGCAGGCGTGGCTTTGCGTTGACCCTCCAAGCCCGCGAGCAGCACATCCGCCGCGCCAAAGCCAAATCCAACATTTGCAGCAACCACGCACTGATGGCATTGCAAAGCGCGATTTATCTCTCGAGCCTCGGACCGAACGGACTGCGCGAAGTCGCCATTGCGGGCGCAGTAATGGCGGGCAAACTCGAGGCGATGCTGCGCTCACTCGGGCTCGAGGTTGTGACGACGGGCAGGTTCCTCAACGAATTCGCCGTGCGTTTGCCGAAACCAGCCGCCCAAATCCGCTCAAGCCTCGCGGCGCGCGGGCTGCACGCCTGCGTGCCCGTGCCAGCAGAGTACGGATTGGGGAACGCGGGCTTGTTCGCGGCGACGGAACTCACGACGGACGCAGACATCGCCAAACTCGAGGCGGCGTTGAAAGAAGCGTTGGCTCAGGCGTAGGGGCGCACCGCCGTGCGCCCCTACAGCGGGCAACGGCGCACGAAGGACGAAGCATGAAAGATTTTCACATCAACATCTTCTACAGCGAAGAGGACCAGTGCTACGTTGCAGACGTGCCCGATCTGCGGTTTTGCTCCGCGTTCGGTGACACGCCAACAGCCGCGTTGAGAGAACTCGAGATCGCCAAACAGCAATGGCTCGAGGTTGCCCGAGAGCGCGGTGACGAGATTCCAGAACCGAAGTACCGTCCAGCGATTTACCAATTGGCTGGTTGAACCATGAGCAAGAAAACCCGCCGCAAATCCAAACAACCCGCGAAGCCCGAGCCAGCGCCGCCCGTCGTTCCAACCTCGAGCGGCAAGGCGTTCTGGCGTCGCAACGGCTTGATCGTGGCGCTGGGCTTGTTCATCTTCAGCAACGTGGCATTGCGCGCGGTGGACACTCGTGCCCTGCCGCCGAGCGCGTTCTTGATGATCGGATTACTGACGGTGCTGAGCATCGGTTTGACGGGCGCATACGGCTTGCAATACCTGCTGGCTTCTCGGCGCGCAAGGCTCGAGGGTTGGGGCAAACGCGAGTGGGAAGGGTGGCGCAATGGGCACGGATAAAACGAAGTCGCTTCTGGTCGCACTCGCGCCGGGGTTCGCGCTCGAGGCACTGGGGTTGCTGGCGTTCATCAATTTCGCGGTGACGAACGAGATGAACTCGTTGTACTTGGGCATCGGCATTTTTCTCTTGGGCAGCGTGGTCATGGGACTGCGCTTGCTGGCATGGCAGCGTGACAACGCTGGGAGGCAGTGATGACGGCAGTTCTCGAGGGTACGGCGAAGCGGCACAAAGACGATTTCCCACTGATTTTTGAACGCAGCAAACGCGGTCGGCGCGGCGTCGTGCCACCGCAAGCAGAACTCGCCAAGGACGCCGATCTCGAGGCGCTCTTGGGCGCGGAAAACCTGCGCCACAAAGAACTCCCGCTGCCCGAAGTCTCTGAACTCGAGTTGGTGCGGCATTACACGGGCTTGGCGCACCGTCAGATGAGCGTGGACGGCAATTTCTATCCGCTGGGCAGTTGCACGATGAAGTACAACCCGAAGGTCAACGAGGTCGCCGCCGGGCACTTCACGCAGTTGCACCCGTACCAAGACCCGAACACCGCCCAAGGTGCATTGGAGTTGCTGCACACGCTGGCGAGCGACCTCACGCAGATCACAGGCATGGACGCCGTGACGCTGCAACCCGCTGCCGGGGCGCACGGCGAGTTCACGGGCATCTTGATGATCCGCAAGTACTTTGAGTCAAAAGGTGAACTCGAGAAGCGCCGCGTCGTCATCGTGCCCGATGCCGCGCACGGCACGAACCCGGCGACGGCGGCGATGGCGGGCTTCGACGTGGTGGAGATTCCCGGCAACGCCAGGGGAGAAGTGGATTTCGACGCGCTCGAGGCGGCGCTGGGGGATCACGTCGCGGCGATCATGCTGACCAACCCGAACACGCTGGGCATCTTTGAAACCCGCATTTTGGAGATTGCCAAAGCAGCGCACAAGCACGGCGTGCAGTTGTACTACGACGGCGCGAACACGAACGCCATCGTCGGACGCGCCCGACCCGGCGACATGGGCTTCGACGTGATCCACCTCAACCTGCACAAGACCTTCACCGTGCCCCACGGCGGCGGCGGACCGGGCACGGGTCCGGTCGGCGTGAAATCGCACCTCGAGCCATTCCTGCCCACGCCCGTGATTGGCAGACTCGAGGATGGAACATACGGGCTCGAGTTTGACCGACCGCACAGCATCGGGCGCGTGCGCAGCTTCTACGGCAATTTTGGGAACCTCGTGCGGGCGTACACGTACATCCGCAGCCTCGGAGCCGAGGGCTTGCACGATGTCTCGAGCATGGCGGTGTTGAACGCGAATTACCTGCGCGTCAAATTTCAGCAGATTGGGTTTGAAACCGCGTACAGCCGCGTCAACATGCACGAATTCGTCGCTGTGCCACCCAAGGGAATGCGGACATTGGACGTTGCCAAGGCGATGCTCGATTACGGCATCCACCCGATGACCGTGTACTTCCCCCTGGTCGTGCCCGAAGCGATGATGGTGGAACCGACGGAAACCGAAAGCCTCGAGACGATGGACGCGTTTGTGAACGTGATGGCGGAAATCCTCGAGCGTGCCAAGGCGGACCCGGCGTGGTTGCAGAACGCGCCGTACACGACAGCGGTGCGGCGGTTGGATGAAGTGACGGCGGCGAAAAAGCCGATGTTGACGTACCAGAAACTCTCGAAAGCCTGACCGCCCCTCGAGCCAACAGACTTGCCCAAGATAAACCCAAAACCGCGCGCCCACCGCGCGGTTTTTCGTAGGGGCGAGGTGTGCCTCGCCCGAGTGCGGCGGAAGCTGCACCAACGTCCCTCGAGACGAAGTTTGCAAAAACAAACCTCGAGACGTGAAGGCTCGAGCCAAGTTCTCGAGCACCGCTTCAACGTCAAGGGCAACTCGCTGCGCTCGCCCCCCTCACCCGCCGCTGCGCGGCGGCCTCTCCCGCAGGGAGAGGCGAAAAACCGGGTGGCTCGAGCTTGACGTGCGGTTGCTCAAGCTCTACGCTCGAGGCATGAACCACAACGGGTTTGTCGCAGACGGTGAAGCTCGCTTGGCTCGAGCCTTGCAAGGTGAACGGCGTGGGTTCTGGGCGTGGGTGCGTGCTTTGATCTCGGTTCGTCGCTTTGCCAGCCGCAAAACCTTGTTCTAAACCCTAGAGCGGTACACTCATGGCGTGACCGACGCGCTCGAGGTGCAGCGCCGCATTCCCTTGGGCGGCTCGAGCGGCGTGGACGTGCGCGCCCACGGCTTGCGCACGTACTTGGCGGCGTTGCACGCTGCGCTCGAGGACAACTTGGGCGCATCGCTCGAGCCGGTGCGTTTGCTGGTGCTGACGCAGACGGATTGGGCGAGTGCTGCGCCGTACCCGTATGGGTTTACGTTTTTTCGGCGTTTGCGTGACGGCAGCGGCGTGATCTTTGCGCCTGCGGATTACCCTGGGAGTTTGCTGTGGGTCTTCAAAGCCGTGGTCATGCGCGCGGGGCAGCGTCCACCGGGGACGGTCGAAGAGTTCTTGGATTACACACTCGGGCACGAGTTGGGGCACGCGGCTGCCGATCAACTGGGGCTGCGAACGCGGGTGCGTTGGTTGGACGAGTTCATGGCGACGTACCTGTACCTGTGCGCCCTGCGCGCCGCGTTTCCGGACGCCTTCGACCGCGTGCGGCAGTGGGGTGAGATTTTTGCCGGGAGCCGCTTGGATTGCGCCTTGGCAGACCCCGCACTGACGAAACCCAGTGGCTCGAGGCGACGCGCGGGGGCGCGCAGGCAAACCCGAGCGGCTGATGTGACCCTCGAGCGCACGGACTTGGGCGCGTTTGAATACCCGCTCGTGCGCTTGCCGCTCGCAAACCAAGCCTGGTACCAGGCGCGGTTCACGTTGTTCGCGGCGGAGATCGTGGATCGGCGCGGCTGGGATTTCGTGCGCGCATCGCTCGAGACCTTGCCCAAAGTTTCTGGACGCGGCGCGGTTTCGCGTGCCGTCGTGCGCCTCGAGCCTGGGTTCAAAGAGTGGTTCAAATCTTTCGGGGACGCGTAAATCCCAGAGACGCCGTGCTGAACGCGCTCGAGGTCATGGTTTCTCGAGGGGCGGTGAATCGGTGCTAACGTGGGCTTCAGCATGAACGGGAGCAAGAACTTGCGGATCGTGTACGGCTTGGTCGCGGGGCTCGTCGTCGCGGGCGTCGCGTGGTTCTTCGTCGCGCCTGTGATGGCGGCGAACGCGCTTCAGACCGCGTTGCGCGAAGGCAACGCTGAAGCGATCAACAACGGCGTGGATTTCCCGACGCTGCGCGAAAACCTCAAAGTGTCCTTGAGTGCCAGCCTCGCCGGTCAAGGCAACCCCAAGCCCCTCGAGCCAGGGCAGGCGCTCGGCGCGGCGTTCGCGGGGTTGGTCGTGGGACCGCTCGTGGACGTGCTCGTCACCCCAGCGGGGCTGAGCGCGCTGTTTAAAGGCGGCATCGGCACGCTGAACGGGCAGGGAAATGCACAATTGAACGTCTCGAGCGGCTTGCTGGGTTTGAACCGCTACGCGATCACGTTGACCGACGCCAGCGACGCCAAGAACGTCGTCAAACTGATCCTCGAGCCGCGCGGGGCGCAGTGGAAGTTGGTCAACATCTTGTTTCCGTACAACGCGTTTCAGCGCTAGAGCTTCGCGCCGCGTGGCGTTTCACAGGGAGAGGGCATGAACAAACGCGTCACCGTCGAGTTGACCGTCAACGGCGAAACGCGCACGTTCCAAAACGTTGATCTCCGTCCGCTCACGCGCTGATCCTCGAGCCCAAATGCAATACCCTCGAGACGTATTGCTCGAGGGTGTTTCTTCGCAACTGCACTCGAAAACCGCGTCGCCACCGCATTAACCGTAGGGGCGAGGTACGCCTCGCCCCAGTGCGGTGGGAGCCGCACCAACGTCCCTCGAAACCGAGATTGCAAAAACGTTCGCTCGAGACCAGCGCAACCACCACCATGACCCTCGAGCAACACAAACCCCTCGAGACACGCTGCTCGAGGGGCTTGTTCACCGCTGAACGTCAATGCACGGGTGCAACCGCTGGCTTCGTCCCTGGCGCGTCCTTCGCCTCGCTCGAGTGCCCCGGTTCAAACTTCAGCGCTGGATTGGCGATGGTCGCCGCTTGGTTCGCGGCAATTGCCGCTTCGCCGTACCCAGTCGCAATCAGCTTCAACTTCCCGTGGTACGCGCAGATATCACCGCACGCGAACACACCGGGGATGCTGGTTTCCATCGTTTGCGAGACGGTGATGCGGTTGCCCTCGAGCGCCAAGCCCCAATCGGCGATTGGTCCGAGTTTGGACAAGTACCCGACCATGCTGAGCACGGCGTCAATCTCGAGGCTGGTGTCTTCGTTCGTGGTGTTGTTGTACACGACGACGCGTTGCAGCTTGCCGTTTTCACCCTCTAATCTGCGCACTTCGTAAGGCGTCAAAATGCTGATTTCCTTGGCGTCGGCGGCGGCGATCATCTGGTTCGTTGTTGCGGCGTGCGCGCGGAACGAGTCGCGGCGGTGGATCAGCGTCACGCTCTTGGCCACGTCTTTCAGCATCAGCACCCAGTCCACGGCGCTGTCGCCGCCACCAATGACCAGAACGCGCTTGCCCCGGTAACTCTCGAGGTTCTTCACAGCGTACTGCACACCCGTCCCCTCGAATTCCGCGACGCCGGGAGCCACCAATTTGCGCGGTTCGAACGCGCCGACGCCGCCCGCGATGATGATGCTTGAGGCGTCCAAGGCACTGCCCTTGTCGGTGGTCACGCGAAAGCCGCCCCCCTCGAGCCGCTCCAGCTTGTCCGCGCGTTCGCCCAGCGTGTACACCGGGTGGAACGGCGCGAGTTGCTCCAACTGAGCTTTGACGAGTTCCTTGGCGCGCACCTTCGGGTAGCCCGCCACGTCGTAAATGTACTTCTCTGGGTAGAGCGCGGTGAGTTGCCCGCCGGGTTCGGGCAGGGCGTCCAGCACGCGCATGCTGAGGTCACGCATCCCGGTGTAAAACGCGGCAAAGAGTCCGACGGGACCCGCGCCGATGACGAGCACATCTGTCTTGGGCATGGATGTGAGGCTATCACGCGTTGGGGAGGGGATTTGTCACCTCTCGAGGATAGAGGGCTCGAGGGTTTTGGTTGCCCAAATCAACCAAAGAGCCAAAGTTTGGCGCTGCTAAAAGCTTTTTGAATGATGAGTCTACGGTGCTTTGAAAGTCTCGAGAAATAAAGCATAGTTTTTAGGTGTGCAGATAATATTTTTGAACAAATTTGAATCTGTCTTGATAATCAAAACCATTAGTATTTTTCGTGGACGATTGACAAATCCTAGAGTTAAAAATGGATTTAGAAAGATGGTCTCAAAAATGAAAGCTTTCTCCATAGCAATTACGCTTTCTGCATTAAGTATGCCAACCGTTAAACCAAAAGTTTTAAAATGGATATCTTTGCCAACGATGCGAACATCATAAAGTATTGGTAGGATGAAATCCAAGGAAAACAGGGCGATTGCAATAAACAACAAGTAAAGAAGGAATTCTGGCATCACGCTCGTCCTCGGGGATGGGTACGTCACTCAAGTCGTTAAAGTTTCATGGTACGAGAAAAATCGCGGCATTGTCGCCGCGCCCGTTTTGTCCATCTCGAGCCTGCGCTACGGTCAAGGCATGAAACGCCTGCTCGCCCTCATCGCACTGCTCACTGCCACCGTGTTCGCCGCTCCGGTCTTTGAATTCGATGCCCCCAAAGCCACCTGGTTCGTGCGCAACGACGGCGTGATGGGCGGCGTCTCGAGCAGTACGGTCGCGGTGCAAAACGGTGTGCTGGTCTTCGCTGGGCGCATCAGCTTGGCGAACGGCGGCGGGTTCGCTGGGATTCGCACGACGCTCGGGCGGTACGACTTGAGCGGCGCGTCTGCCGTGGTCATCCGCGTGCGCGGCGACGGCAAGCGCTATGCGTTGCAACTTGGGGACAATTTGGTCAGGGGGGTCACGTACAGGACGGACTTTGCGACGGTCGCCGGGCAGTGGCTCGAGGTTCGCGCGCCGTTCTCCGCGATGCGCGCCACGCGCTCCGGGGAGTTCGTGCGCGCCGCAGCGCTCAGAACAGATCGCGTGGCGTTCTTCGGGTTCATCACCCGCCACCCTCGAGCGGAGTTGTTCAAGCTCGAGGTGGATTGGATTCGGGCAGAGTAGAAATCAGGCTCGAGCATGTGATTTCAACTGGGCAGCCAACCAGTGAACCCTCCGACCTCGAGTGCCACTTCGTCCAAGGTTTTCCCATCGGTGCTGACGCGGTGCACCCAGGCGGGCGCGTCTCGCTCGAGGCGCTCTCTGCGTTCCGCGTTGCGCTGCAAATGCCGCTCGAGCGACAAGCCGGATTCGCGTTGGCTCAAGCGCTGCCGCATCACTTCGTCGGAAACGTCCAGCAGAACGCCGATGACTTTTGGACCGTCGCCCATCGCCCGCGCCAATGTTTCGGTTTCGACAACGCTGACGACGTTGGTGTAGATCAAGCGGTGATACCCGAGCGCGCGGTAGTTTTGCCAGATCGCTTGCAGGTTCTGCTCTGCCAAGCCGTGTTCCCACGGCGCTGGAAACGCCAGGTCCAGGTTATCGCCTTCGATGACGGCATGTTGAACGCGTTGCACCGAAAGAAGCTCGTGAAGCGCCGACGCCACACTGGTTTTGCCCGTGCCCGCGCGACCACCGATGAACAGCACTTCGCTCCTGGAAACCACAGACTCGAGAATACACTCGGTTGGTGATGCCTCGAGCGTCGCATCAACGAGCAAACTGCGCGAAGAACGCGTCCAGCAACTCGAGCAGCCGCGCTTCAAACGCGTCGCGCGTAATCGTCGGCGTGCCGTCCCTGGCTTGCACGCCGTAACGCCCGAAGAACGCGTGCACCCCGCCGGGAATGACCTCGAGCCTCGCGTCTTTGGGCAGTTGCGTCAGGCTGTCGCGGATGCGTTGCACGCTGATGAGCCCGTCCAGTTCAGCGGCGATGCTCAACGTGGGAATCTGTAAGCGGCTGCCATCCGCGCCGGGGTACGCCGCCATCAGCACCAAGCCGTCGACGGGCGCACCATACTCCGTGACCAGCCCCGCCATCGCCCCGCCCAGCGAATGACTGCCTTACACGAGCTTCTTGAACCGCTCTCCTCGAGCCTCGATGCTCAAACGGATGCGTTCGGGCTTGTTGAAATCCAGGAACAGAATGCCCAATGGGGCTTCAGGGATAATTGTGGTCACGCCCTGGGTTGCCAAGTGCTCTGCGATGAACGCGTAGGCTTGCGCTGGCACGAGACCACCGGGCAGCATCATGAACAGCACGCCGTTGGGTTGCGCGGGCGTCGCGCGCCAGTAGCCGCCTGCGTCAGAGACTCGAGTCAGGGTTTGCGCGAACGTAGCGTTGGACAGGGCGAGCAGCACGACGATCAGCAGGCGTTTCACGGCTCGAGGCTACCGTCAAACGAGGCAAAGAGGAGCGCCTCGAGCTTCAGTTCAGTTGATTTCGTAGGAGGGTTTGGACATGCACTCGAAGCGTTTCGTTTTCTCGACCTTCTGTATGAACGTCGAAAAAAGTTCCTTCTTTAACTCCAATGCGTTTCAAAAACGTCGTCAGTTTCTCTATCCATGATGCTGCGTCCGCACTTTCGGCAAGTTCGTAGTCCAGATTGAACCCATCTGTACCGCTGCCGGCCCCAACGTCTAAAGCTGCGTCCCCGAAGAATTCTGTCAATTCGTCTTCGAGATCATCTCGAGAAAGGCCGCTGATTCCTGCGGGACAGTAGATGTAAATGAACGTTGGCACGCGAGCCTCGAGTCAAGTCGCTGTTTAGTCCGGTGGGCGCAGCCTATTGTTGATTACTTCCCGCGCAGTGCCAGGGCGAACGCGACGTGCGCTTCGTGGCTGGCGCGTTCCGCGACGACGTGCGCGTTGAGCGGGCGTCCAACCAAGTACAGGTCGCCCAGCAAATCCAGCGCTTTGTGCCGCACGGGTTCGTCCGCGCCGCGCAGGGGCATGTTCGTGCCGCCTTCGCCGAAGACGACGGCGTTTTCGCCATTGAAGCCCATGCCTTTACCTTGGGCCATCAGGCGCTCGAGTTCGTTCTGGAAGCCGAAGGTGCGGGCGTTCAGGAGGCGTTGCCAGTCGCGGCGCACGCCGCTCCAGCTTTGCTCGCCGATGCTGGGGTGCGAATAACCGACGGTGAACGTGATCCGCATGGGCTCGTCAGCCTTTAACGACTCGAGCCCGACGTATCCGCCGCGCACTTCGACAGCTGTTTCAAAGCGTGGCTCCAATGCGCTGAGCACAGGTTCAGGGGCGACATCGCGCAGGGCGTACGCCCAACCGATGCCGCTGCCGTCCAGGATCGGGATTTCGGGTCCGTCAATTTCGATCAGGAAACCCGACCAGTGCCCCATGACGTAGAGCGCCGCCAGCAGGTGCTCGATTGTGGAGACGTTGTGTCCGTGAACGCCGATCTCGGTGGCGCGCACGGTGTTGACGACGTTTTCTGCGACCAGCGGGATCTCGGTGCCTGCGCTGAGCAAGCGCACGGGTTCCAGCGGCGCGCGGATGAAGCGCACGCGGGTTTGCGCACCCGTGTGAATGCCCGCGCCGGTGATCCAGGCACTCGTGCCCAAGCCGTTCCAACTGGTGATGTCGAGGGCGTCAAGCGCGGGGCGCAGAGGCTCGAGGATGCTGTTCATGACGCCGCCCTCCGTAAACAACATGTGGAGCATATCACAATCACCGTGAATCGTGCGTCAACAACGCACGCTCTAAGGTCTTGAGGCGGCGCTCGGTTTCTTCCAAAGCCATGAAGCGCGCTTCGAGGCGCAGTTGGGTCTTGATGTCTTGTGCGGGTGCGCCGCGCCAAATCGCGCCAGCGGGCACGTTTTTGCTGATGCCGCTCTGCGCGGTGACGACCGCGCCCTCGCCGATGGTCAGGTGTCCGATGCTGCCGACCTGCCCCCAGAGCACGACGCGGTCGTGGATCGTCATGCTGCCCGCGAGTTGCACCGCGCCGATCATGACCACGTCCGCGCCCACCGTGGAGTTGTGCGCGATCACGCACATCGGTCCGATTTTGGTGCGGGGTCCAATCGTCGTGGCGCTGACCGTGCCTCGGTCAATCACGGTGTTGGAGCCGATTTCCACGTCGTCCGCAATCTCCACTGTGCCGATCTGGGCTTGGCGGGTGTGGCGAGCGTGCTCGTCGCGGTGGAAGCCAAAGCCGTCCTCGCCGATGACGGCGCCGCTCTGCACCAAGCACCGCGCGCCGAGGGTGCAGTGGTGCCGAATCGTCGCGCGCTCGTAAATCTGGCAATCTGGACCGATCACGCTGTTTTCGCCCACGGTGCTGCCCGAGCCGATCACGGCGCCCCGCCCGATCCGCGCCCCTCGCGCCACGACAGCGTGTGCGCCGATCTGCACGCCGTCCTCGAGCACGGCTTCGGGGTGAATCACGGCGCTGGGGTGAATGCCGGGGTCCTCGAGTTTCGGTGCGAATGCCTCGAGCAAGCCGATCCACGCGCGTTCAATGTCACTGACGCGAATGTGTGCGCGGTCCACAGCCGTGGAGCCGTTCAGCACCAAAAGCCCAGCGCGGCTCTCGAGCGCGACGGGCAGGTACTTGTCGCGCAGCACGCAAACCACGTCGTGTTCAGTGGCGTCCAGCGGGTCGCGCAGCGCCGCGACCACGCCGTCCTCGCCGTGCAAGGTGCCGCCGAGGCGCGCGGCGAGTTCGCTGCGGTACAACGCGGCTCGAGGCTCGCGGATTGCCTGTGTTTCCCCAGAGGCGTTCAAGCTCACTTGACCACCTGCACGTCCACGTAGACCCAGCCGGTGACGACCTCGCCAACGTTCTCCAAACCCACGGCTTGCGGGTCGCTGCCGGTGGTTTCGACGATGCACGCCTCGCCGGTCGCGCGCGAGCGCATTCGCTCCAACAGTTCTTCGAAGGTCAGCACGCCGTCCCACGGGTCTGGGTTTTGCAGGGCGTCCACTTGCGGCCGCGGCGTGCCCGCGCCGCGCACGCGCAGGCGCACCGTGCCAGGCTGCGCGTCGGTGGGGATGCGGAACGCCACGCGGCGCTGGACACTCCCGGCACGGAAGGGTTGCAGGCGAACGTTCATCGTCGTCGCCTCGCCCGCCTTCATTGTTTTGCGCTCCAAATCGGCTTTGACGATGCGCAGCGCGTTGTACGGCGCGACCTCGAGCGTGACCGAAACGCGTTTGAAATTTGGGGCAGCGTATGGGTTCTCCGCGATCAAGGCCAGCAGCAGTGCGGCGCGTCGAGCCGCCGTGCGCGCGATGTCGTCGCCGTCCGCGACGCGGTCGCCGTACTCCACAGGCGCGCGGTCATTGAACTCGAGGCGCAAGGTCAGGCGCGCGCTGCCGGGGCTGTCGCCCTCGAGCAGGTTGTCCAGCGCGCCGTAACTGCTGGCGAGGAGCAGCACGCCGCTCAAGTCTGGCACGGGCGCGAGGTTGAGCTTCGTGACGCGCGAGGCCGTGCCGCGGCGGACGGTGATCTCGAGCGGCAGCGGGTTGAGCGAGCCGACCACGCCGCCCAGCCCGTACGGGCGGTCGTTGACGAAGGTGCCAATCGGTTCGCCCACGGCTTGCGCGATCTTGAACGGCACGACGCTCGAAGACACGAAACCGGCGACGTACGCACCCTGCATCAGCGAGCGCACGCGGGTGTCACCGAACACCGGATGTCCAAACGCGAGCACGTTCCTGCCCTCGGCGGTCGTCACTGTGCCGGTCGCACCGACGCTGATGTCACCGCTGACGAGTTGCGCCGCGATGGGCGCACCAGGCTCGAGCTTGTAGTTAAAATTGCGCGCCGGGCTCGAGCCGCTGGTCTGCAGCGGCGCCACGGGCACGTCCAATCCCTTCGCCTCGAGTTCATTGCGCAGCACGCCCAATGCCCGGTTCCCCAGACCGCTGACGGTCAGCGGCGTGGCGAGCGGCACGGCGCAGCCCAGGTCGGGCAGGCACGCGCGACGCAGGCTCGAGGGGAGCACGGTCAGCAGTGCGGCAGGGGTGGGTGGCGTTGCACGGCGCATCCGCTCGATGGGCGTGACCAGCACCAAGCGTCCGTCACCGTTCGGGAAGCCGCCGCTGATCGCCCCCAACAGCTTGTCCCCGATGTACACGGGCGAACCGCTGAAGCCCTGCCCGACGCCGCCGACGCTGTCCAGGAACGCCCCCGTGGCGCGCACCAGGATCAGCGGTTGATCGCCGTCCTGCACCGTCTCCAAGACCCGAATGTCGAACCGCTCCAAGGCGTTCCCGACGCCTGCCGTGAGCGCCGTGCCGGTCAACCCCGGCTTCACGTCGCCCAGCTTGAAATCCTCGCTCCAAGCCGCGCCTACGCACGCCAAAAGCGCCACCAAGCCAGCGCGCGACGCGGATCGGATGGCGAACCTCGAGTCGTTCATGCGTGCCTCGCGGGAGGAGAAAACAGGCTCGAGGATGGACGGACGCCGTTTACTGGCGCATCCTGCATCCCGGAGATGTGAAGCGCGTGGCTGGGCGTTCATCTCTGGTGTTTAGCGCCCGCGGTAGTTGTCGCTGGCGTCCAGCGCATCGCGGATCACCGGGATGATGTCCAGCGCTTTGCCCGTACCCAATGCCACGGCTTGAATCGCGTTCGGCGCGATGATCACCGGGATGCCGGTGGCTTGGCGCAAGCGCTCGTCCAGGTTGCGCAGCAGCGACCCGCCGCCGGTCATGATGATGCCGCGGTCGATGATGTCGCTGACCAACTCTGGCGGCGTCACCTCGAGCACCTTTTTGACCAGGTCGACGATTTTTTGCACGGGTTCCTGCAATGCGTCCACGATGTCCGCGCTGGTCAATTGCACGGTCTTGGGCAAGCCGTTGATCAGGTCGCGCCCGCGCACTTCGGCGGTGAGGTTCTCGTCGCCGTCGCTGAGCATCGCCGCGCCGATCTTGACCTTGGTCTCCTCGGCGGTGCGCTCACCGATCATGACGTTTTCCTTGCGCCGCACGTAGCGGATGATGCTCTCGTCGAACTCGTTGCCCGCGATTTTCACGCTGTCAGACACGACGATGCCGCCCAAGCTGATCACCGCAATATCGCTCGAGCCGCCGCCGATGTCCACGATGATGCTGCCTGTCGGCTCTGCGATTTGCACGCCCGCGCCAATCGCCGCCGCCATCGGTTCCTCGATCAGGTAGACCTTGCGCGCCCGTTCCATCACGGCGGAGATGATGCCGCGCTTCTCCAGGTTCGTGACACCGCTGGGCACACCGACGATCACCGTCGGGCGAAAGAACCGCGCGTGCCCGGTAATCACCTTGTCCAAAAACTTCGTCAGCATGCGCTTGGTCAGTTCAAAATCCGCGATCACGCCATCTTTGATCGGTCGGACCGCGACGATGTTTCCCGGCGTGCGCCCGATCATGCGGTACGCCTCTTCACCGACCGCCTTGACCTCTTTCGTGTCGCGCACCATCGCAATCACCGACGGTTCCTGCAACACGATGCCCCTGCCTTTGACGTACACCAAGAAGTTCGCCGTGCCCAGATCAATCCCGATGTCTTCGACCAGTTTCACTCGTTGCACCCCTCGACACGCCGCCTTTGGGCGTGGAAATTCCATCAAAATGGGGTTCACCATGCACATTGTGACGGTGAACGCGAGAGTATACCTGTAAATCAATGTGAGAAGCGCTTCAGTGTGAATGGACAGGACGCCGGGCAAAGGACGAGGCGATGGCAGCGACCAGGGGGTCTCGGGCATCGGCAATCGGTTGTGCGCCCGCCTGGTTTCCCGTCTGGGCGTTGCAGGGCTCCGTTTGCGTGCGTCGAGAGCTGCGGCAACGTCTCGCCAGCATCGGCTCGCAAAAACACCTTCGAGCCTTGATCGCTCGAGCCTGACCTCGGGTTGCGCACCGGTGACACCTGGGGCGAACAGGCAGTCCGCCCTTGGTGTTTCATGCTCCGGCAGCGCGCTTGCCCCTCGAGCCCCGGCTTTGAAGCGTCCCCGGAATCGCACGGCTCGAGGTTGACGGAATTTCAGTTGACGGTTTTGACGCGCTTGTTCACGAAATCCATCAGCACGTACTGCCCGATGTTGTACGGCGTCGTGAAGTAGGCCTTGCCGTGCGTCATTTCGCTGACCTTTTTGACGAACGCGATCAGATCGGGGTCCCTGGCGAGCATGAACGTGTTGACCTGAATGCCTTGCCTGCGGCACTGCGCGACCTCACGGATGGTTTCGCTCATCACGAACGGGTCTAAGCCCCACGCGTTTTTGTAGATGCGTCCGTCGGGCAGCGTGAGCGCGCTGGGCTTGCCGTCGGTAATCATCACGATCTGCTTCATGTCTTTGTTCTCGCGCTTCAAGAGTTGCTGCGCCAACCGCAAACCGCCTGCCGTGTTCGTGTGGTACGGCCCGACTTGAACCTGCGCCAGCCGCTCGAGCGGAACCTGCTCTGCGGAATCGTGGAAGAGCACGAATTTGATCGTGTCCCCGGCGTACTGGTGGCGGATCATGTGCGCGAGCGCCAGCGCGACCTGCTTGGCTGGCGTGAAACGGTCCTCGCCGTACAGAATCATGCTGTGCGAGCAATCCAGCATCACCACCGTCGCCGCACTGGACTGGTATTCGCTTTGCCGAATCACGATGTCGCTCTCTTCGATGTTCTCGAGCCCCTTGACCACCGTGTTCTTGAGCGTGCTCGAGATGTCCATGTTCATCGTGTCGCCGAACTCGTAATCCTTCAGGTCGCCGGTCATTTCCACGCCGCTGGCGTATTCGCGCGTGTCGTGACGCCCCGCACTGGACTTGCCCAAGCCGCCCAAGAGGTCGCGCAAGGTTTTGTACCCGAGGAAATCAATGCTCTTTTGGGTGAGTTCAAACTTCGCTTGTCCGCTCTCGCCCGTGCCGCCTTGCCCTTGCGCGGTTTGGTTGGGTTGCGGGTCGTCCACGCGGATGTAGCCCTCGTCGCGCAGGCGTTGGATCATCTTTTGGATTTCCTGGCTGAGCCGCGTCTGGTCGAAGTTTTCAGAGCGTTGCGCTTCGCGCAGCATGTCCTCAGGGATCATGTCGCGTTCCATCAAGGCTTGCAGGATCGCTTCGCGCAACTCGTCCATGCTCTGCCCCGCGTTCGGGTCGGGGTCGTAGGGGTTGTTGAAGGCTGACCCGATGATGCTGTCGCGGATCATCTCCATCAATGAAGACGTGTCAATGTCATCCAGCGAGGATTCGTATTTGCTGTAACGCGTGCTGCGCATAGAAATCGCCTTCTTTCAGGGATTGGGCGCTGGCTCGAGGAAGCTCGAGCGATGACGGTTGGGGTCTTTGAATCAGTACAGGTCGTCGTGCGTGCCGATGTTGATGAGCAGGACGTTGTCCTCGGGCTTGTTGGGAACGAATTCAAACAGGATTCTCAAGTCGTAACCCGCGCTGCACGACCACGTGCCATCAAACGCCCCCTTGAGTTTGTGGGTTCCAAGCGAGGGGTGAAAACATCTTCGGCAATCTGCCGCAGAACTCGAGCGATGTTGGCTGCCGATGCTGGGTCTTTACCGACGACGCGCTTGTAAGCCCGGACGAAACGCAGCGAGGGCAGGACTTGTCTCACGTGTCGCGGTCCTGCTCGAGTTCGTTCAAGAATTGCTCGACACTCACCGTTTTCAACTCGCCCTTGGCGTACAGCGCTCGGGCTTCGTGCACGGATTCAATCAATTCCGCGCGGCGCATTTCCGCACCGCGTTTCTTGAGGATGTCTGCGAGGGTCAAGCGCTGCTCGGGCGGCAACAACTCTGCCAAATCGAGCACTTGATCCAACGTCACGGTCTGCTGGGTCGCCACTTGAACCTCCATTGCATTCAGTCTACGCCCGTGGTCGCTTGCGGCTGGCACTGCGTATTACAGTCGCGGGTAGAATCCACGCATGACGTTCAAGCTCGCCGTGGTGCAGATGTCCATGTCCAGTTCCCTCGAGGCGAACCTCGAGAACGCCACAGCCTTCGTGCGCGAAGCCGCTGGCAAAGGCGCGCGGCTCGTGCTGCTGCCTGAATTGTTTGAAAACCTGTACTGGTGTCAGGTGCAGCGCGAGGAGTATTTCAAACTTGCCAATCCGCTCGAGGGACATCCGTTCATCCCGCGCTTTCAAGCGCTCGCTCGAGAGCTAAATGTCGTGCTGCCGCTGTCCTTCTTCGAGCGAGCCGGGCACGCGCATTACAACTCGCTGGCGATGATTGACCAAAGCGGCGAGGTGCTGGGCGTGTACCGCAAGAGCCACATCCCCGACGGTCCGGGATACACCGAGAAGTACTACTTCAACCCAGGTGACACGGGCTTCAAGGCGTTCCCAACGGGCGTTGGCACGGTTGGCGCGGGCATTTGCTGGGACCAGTGGTATCCAGAATCCGCCAGGGCGATGGCGCTTCAAGGCGCAGAAGTGCTGCTCTATCCGACCGCCATCGGCTCTGAACCGCCCGAGGCTGGGAGCGTGGACAGCCGCTTGATGTGGCAGCGCGCGATGGTCGGACACGCCGTTTCAAATTCGTGCTATTTGGGGGCTGCGAATCGCGTCGGCACCGAAACCGTGGAGGGCAACTCGCAGACGTATTACGGCAGCAGTTTCATCTGCGATTACACCGGTGAAAAGCTGGTCGAAGCCAACACCACAGAGGAGACCGTGCTCGTCGCAGACCTGGATCTCGAGCGGGCGCGGTCGTTCCGTGCGGGCTTCGGGTTCTTCCGCGACCGCCGCCCAGAGTTGTACGCGCCGCTCCTGACCCTGGACGGCAAAACCTCGAGGCGGTGAACAATGGCTTGGGATGTTTTTGTTTGCCGATTCGCGCAGGTGTACGAAAACATTGAACGTATACCGTGGGATGAAGAGGGTCTTTCATTGGGGTCTCGAGCGTTCGTCAAGCGGCAAATCTCGAAACACTTTCCCGAAACCGACTGGGTTGACGTGAATTGGGGACAATGCAATGCGACGTTTGGTTCGATTGAATTTTCCATTGGGACAGAGGAAAACGTAGATCACATCATGCTGCACGTTCGGGCGAGTGACGAGGTTGTGTCTCAAATCATTGCGCTTTGTGCGGAAAATCAATGGCAAGCGTTGGATACGAGTACGGGACGGTGCTTGGTGAAGTGCGCTCATCCGCTCGAGGGTTTGCAACAGTGGCATGCTTTCCGTGATTCGGTCGTGCCTCGATCCGGTGAGAAACAGGGGGGCAAACCGAATTGAAGATTGTGTCAATTCGGCTTGCCAGTGGTGCTCGAAGGTTTCTGTGGCAGCTGGCGTCGAGGTGTGTGAACGGGTGCTGTCCAAACGAGCGTTGAAGATCAGCCTTGAGCGTCGTGCACGACCCGCCCGCCGACGAGCGTGACCGCAGCCCAACCGCGCAGGGCTTCGCCCGCCCACGGGCTGCCAAATCGCGCTTTGGTCTTGAACGCGCTGGGGTCCACCCGCCGTTCGCGCTCGAGGTCGAACAGCGTGACATCGGCGGGCATTTCAGGCTCGAGGCTCGGCGTTGGCAAGCCCAGAATGCGGGTCGCGCCAACGGTCATCAACTCGAGCAAGCGCGTCAGCTCGAGCTTGCCGGTATGCACGAAGCGCGTGTAGAGCAACGGGAACGTCACTTCGATATTGGCGATGCCGAACGGCGCTTCCAAAAGGTCGCGCTCTTTCTCGGCGGCCGTGTGCGGCGCATGGTCGGTGCCGATGCAGTCCACGGTGCCGTCCAAGATGCCCGCCAAGAGCGCGTCGCAATCGGTTTGGGTGCGCAATGGCGGCGCGACTTTGTACAGCGCATCAAACGTCTCGAGGCAAACGTCGGTGAGGGTCAAGTGGTGCGGCGCGACTTCGCAAGTCACGGGCAAGCCGCGCGCTTTGGCGTCGCGCACCAAAGCCAGCCCACGGGCAGAGGAGAGGTGCTGGACGTGGAGGCGCGCGCCCGTCGCGGCGACGATCTCCAGGTCACGGGCGATGCGGGCGGCTTCGGCGGCGACGGGATTGCCCGGCAAACCCAGCCGTTCGGAGACCGCGCCTTCGTTCATCACGCCGTCGCCGCGCAACGATGCGTCTTCGGCGTGAACGCTGATGACCAACCCGAGCGCGTGCGCGTACTCGAGGGCGCGGCGCAAAAGAGAAGCATCTTCATTGGTGCGTCCGTCGTCGGTCAGCATCACCGCGCCCGCAGCTTTCAACGCGGCAGCGTCTGCCAGCAGCTTGCCTTCCTGTCCGCGCGTGACCGCCGCCGAGGGCAGCAAGCGCGCCAGTCCCGCGCGTTCGGCACGCTCCAACAGCTGCCGCACGACCTGCGGGGTGTCAATCACCGGGTTCGTGTTCGGCATGCAGACGACGGTGCCGTAGCCGCCTGCGACGGCGGCAGCCAATCCAGTCTCCAAGCTTTCTTTTTCTTCGTACCCCGGCGTGCGCAGGTGCGCGTGCGGGTCCACGAGCGCGGGCGTGACGAGGTACGCGCTGCCGTCAATCTCGAGATCCGCCGCGCCAGAGAGTGCAGCGACAATCATGCCTCCCTCAAGGTGCAGGTCTCGTCGCTTGCCGTGCATGTCCGTGGCGTTGGTGATTTTGATGCGTTGATCGGTCATTGGTCAGTTCTCCGTAAAATCTCGGGCGTGCCATCTCGAGGCGGTGTGGGTGCGAGGCTCGAGCGGTCAGGCTTTGCCGACCAAGAGGTGATACAGGACTGCCATGCGAACGGGCAGCCCGTTGGCGACTTGCTCCAAAATCAAGCTGCGCCCTGAATCTGCGAGCACCGCGTCAATCTCCAAATCGCGGTTCATCGGTCCGGGGTGCATCACCACGGCGTCCGCTCGGGCGTGCTTCAACACTGCGTCGTTGACCTGGTAGGTGTCGCGGTACTCCTCGAAACTGGGCAAGTACCCCGCGCTCATCCGCTCCAATTGCAAGCGCAGTGCCATAACCGCGTGCGCGCCCTCCACGGCTTCGCGCGGGTTCGTCGTGACGGTGACGCCCGCACCCTCGAGTTCACGTGGCAGCAGCGTTGCCGGACCGCACAGCCTGACCCGCGCCCCGAGCTTCGGCAGCAACTCCGCGTTGCTGCGCGCCACGCGGCTGTGGCGCACGTCGCCCAGGATCGCCACCTCGAGCCCCTCGAGCGTGCCGAAGTGCTTTTTAAGCGTGTACGCATCCAGCAGCGCTTGCGTCGGATGCGCGCGGCGACCGTCGCCCGCGTTGATGACCTTGGCGCGCGTCCACTTGGACAGTTGGTGCGCCGCGCCGGACGCGCCGTGGCGCACGACGAAGGCGTCCACTTTCATCTGCTCCAAGGTCTGGACGGTGTCTTTGAAACTCTCGCCTTTCGCGGTGCTGCTCGTCGCGGCAGAAAAGGTCACGACATCCGCGCTCATGCGCCGCGCGGCGAGTTCAAAACTGAGCCGCGTGCGCGTGCTGTTCTCGAAAAACGCGGTGCAGATGGTGAAACCTTGCAGCGCGGGCACTTTCTTCACGGGGCGCTCCAACACGCCCGCCATGACCTGCGCGGTCTCGAGCATGCCCTCCAGCGCCGCCTTGTCCAACCCAGAAAAATCGAGCAGGTGTTTCATCGCGCCCCCTCGAGCGCGGTTGCCCTAAAAAAATGCCTCCCGAAGGACACGGAAGGCATCACGTCCCCTCGAGCCGCGTTCACGACTGCACCGCCCCACGCACCTCGTACAGTTCCACCGCGTCCTCGCCGTCGGTCTCTTGAAGCTTGACCTTGACGACCTCCAATTTGCTGGTCGGGATGTTCTTGCCGACGTAATCCGCGCGAATCGGCAGTTCGCGGTGCCCGCGGTCAATCAACACCGCGAGTTGAATGTTCATCGGACGCCCCAGGTCAATCAACGCGTCCAGCCCAGCCCGAGCCGTGCGCCCGGTGTAGAACACGTCGTCCACCATGACGATGCGCCGCGAGGAAATGTCGAACGGCACTTCGGTTTGGCGCACGATGGGCTGCAAACCGACTTCGGACAGGTCGTCGCGGTAGAGCGTGATGTCCAACTTGCCGCTGGGGATCTGCACGCCTTCCAACTCGCTGACGCGGGCCGCGATGCGCTCCGCCAAGGGAATGCCGCGCGTGTGAATGCCGACGATTGCCAGGTTCATCGCGCCCTTGTTGCGCTCCAAGATCTCGTGGGCGATGCGCGTGATCGCGCGGCGCATGTCGTCGGGCTCCAAGAGCTTGGCTTTGAATTCAAGTTTCGCCACTCGAGCCTCCGTTGGTACAAGAAAAACGCCCAGCGACCAAGCGCTGGACGACCGCGTCTCCTGCTGGATTCATGTGTCCTCCTTCGCCGCCTCTCGGGACGGCATTAAAGACCTGCGCCAAGGATTGTAAGCCAAGGCTCGAGACCCATGCAAGCGGCGCGCGGTTCGGGTCTGTTACTTGCAACGCTCGAGCAGGAAGCCGCGTATCGTGGGCTCAGGAAGCACCGTGAACTGCCCAATCTGCCAAGCGACCATAACCTCCAGCGAGACGCATTGCCGTACGTGCGGCGCGGCGGTGCACGTTGCCGTTGCACCTCAAGCAGTGAAAGAAGATTTGCCGGGCGGAACCGTGCTGCACGGTCGCTACACGGTCCTCGAGCGGCTGGGACGCGGCGGGTTTGGCATCACGTACCGGGGTTTCGACGCCCGCCAAAAGATCTACGTGGCAATCAAGGAGCTGTTCCCGGACGGCATGGCGACTCGAGCCTCAGGCGGAGCGGTGGTCGTGACCGACCAGGCGGACTTCGAGCGCTTGCGGGCGCGCATGACGTTGGAAGCCGACACGTTGCGGCATTTGAACCACAAGAACGCCACGCAAGTCATTGACTTCTTCGAGGCGAACGGCACGGCGTACCTCGTGATGGAATTTTTGGGCGGCGAAACTTTGGAGCACCGGATTGCCTCTGGACGAAAACTGCTCAACACCGAAGCCAGGGCGATCCTGTACGTCGTGCTCGAGGTGCTGCGTGACCTGCACGCGCTGGGCTTGCTGCACCGCGACATCAAACCCGGCAACATCATGCTCAACCGCGACGGGCAGGGTGGGGAGCGCGTGGAACTGATCGACTTCGGCAGCGCCGTGCGCTTTCGCTTGGGGCAGCGGGTCAAGCGCGAACGCCTGCTCACGCCGATGTACGCGCCCTTGGAGCAGTACGGCGAGGAAGTCGCGCTCGCGCCAGGAACAGATTTCTACGCACTGGGGGCAACCCTGTACCACGCGCTGACGCTGCAAGTGCCGCCCAACGCCCTCGAGCGTGCCAGAGGAAAACCATTAGTTCCAGTGCGTGACCTCGAGCCAGCCGTGGACGTGGGCGTCGCCCGGTTTATCGCCGCCTGTCTGGAAATGAACCTCGAGGGTCGTCCCAAGGATGTCTCAGGTGCGCTCGAGTGGATGCACAGCGGTCACGCGCCGCCCCAAAGCTTTGGGGTCGGGGCGACGGGTCCGCAGCATTTTGGCACGTTCGACGACCTGAAACCGTGGCTGGTCTATGCCGTCGTCGCCTTCGTGGGGATCGCATTCTTCCTCGCTGGGTTGTCGCAGGTATTGCCCAGGTGAACAGTGCAAGGGCAAAATAGTGGCCGCCCGTCTTTGGGGTTGCTCGAGCACGTGCGATCTCGAGTTTCGAGGTGCAATGCCTCGACGTTCACACTGTTTCACGCTGAGGCTCGAGCCTGTTCTGCGGCGGCACGTTCGACCTTTGCCACCGTTTGCTTTTGCAAGCGCGAGATCTCCGCGAGCACGTCCTCCGGGCGCGTCTCCATCTCCAGATCCGCGAGTTCCGCGTCGTTGTCGTTGTCAATGCCCATCTTGTCTTGAATCGCGTCCAGCATCCGCAGGGCGCGCGTCAACTCGCGCTCGGTGAGCAGGCCAATGTGCATCGTCAAGTCCGCGCGGCGCTCGGCTTCTTCGCCCATGCGGTTCTGGCTGATGAGCACGAAGGTGGACAGAAAAATCGCTTCCAATGACACGATCATCGTCAGCAACCCGTATGGGAATGGATCAAACGGGCGAATCCCAAACATGCCGGTGTTCAGCAAGATCCACCCGCCGAACCAAACCACGTGCACGTAAACGAACGCCAAGCGCCCGGAGAAGCTGGTGATCGCGTCCGCGATGCGGTCCTGCACGCTGCGCTCCCGCGCCGCTTTGAGGCGCAACTCCAGCAAGGTCAAAATGTTGCGTTCGATCACGTCGCACACGGATGGGGCGTTGCCATCACCGGCGTTCGGCTTTGTGGTTTGGGTGTTCATACACAGGCTCCTGGTCTGCAAAGTGTGTTGCCGCATGCAATCGTGTCCATCTGGAAGAGAAATGAAACCCTGCAACCCCTGTATGCAGAACGGTCTCCTGGTGAATCGATTGGCCGAGCCGTGCTCCTGAACACGGGCGTCGACCGTCCGTGGTTCGAGCAGTTTGTTTTGAACCTTTGAAGGGCGCAGTCAGGAGCGGCTTGCCGCATTGTCGCCACGCTCGAGTCTCCGTGGGTCGTGCAGTGGTGGTTCAGAGACGAGGTTCATCCCGCTTCTCCTTGGCTCGAGGTTCGTGATCCAGTGCGCCCCTTTCAGCAAAAAAGGGCAGCCAATCGGCTGCCCTCACTCGACGCTGCTTGCTTACTTCTCTGGAACCGTCAACGTGCCGTTGATGATGCGCTGGCGTGCAGCGTCCACTTCGCGGATGGTCGCGGCGGGAATCAAGGCGCGGTTGAAGTCATCCAAGGCGTACGCGACACCATTGTTGCTCAACCCGAACTCCAGCGTGCCCGTCTTCCAGGCTTGACCCTTGGAGACGTTGCTGATCAGGTTGTACACCGCGTTGTCCACGCGCTTCATCATGCTGGTCAGCACGTAGTTCATCGTGCGCGGGTTGTTGTCGGTGTCGCCCAAGTAGTTCTGGTTGGCGTCCACACCGATGAAGAACATCGGGCGGTCGTTGGCGTTGCGGCACTTGGCGGTGTAATCCGCGGGCTTCGCAACGGCGCGCAAGGTGGCGGGGAAGGTCTTCAAGCGCACACCGCTGGGCAGGCGCGTGCTGTTGACGCACTTGGTTTCGGTTACGTACTGAAGCGGACCCGCACCGGAGGCACCGGCAGCGGCGTAGATGATGTCCGCGCCACGCGCGGCTTGGGCGGCGGCAATTTCCTTGGCGCGCGCTGGGTTGTTCCACGCTTCGGGGGTCGTGCCGGTGTAGTTCTCAATCGCCGTGCAGGTCGGGCACGCGGCGCGCACGCCCGCGCGGTAACCGGCGTAGAACTTGCGGATGAGCGGGATGTCCATGCCGCCGACGAAACCGACGACGCCTGTGCTGGACATCTTGCCGGCGATGTACCCGACGAGGAAGCTGCCTTCGTGCTCGCGGAACACCGCGCCGACGGTGTTGTCACCCTTCGGCACACTGTCAATCACGGCGAACTTGGTGTCCTTGAATTCCGCCGCGGTCTTGGTGATCGCGGGTTCGTTGGCGAAGCCCACGCCGATCACGAGATCAAAGCCGCTCTCCGCGAAATTGCGGATGCCCTGACCGACTTGGCTGGGGTCGGATGGCTCGAAGTCTTTGACTTCCACGCCCAAATCTTTGGCGGCGCGCTGTGAACCTTCGAACGCACTCTGGTTGAAGCTGCGATCATTCTTGCCGCCCGCGTCAAACGCGATGCCAATGCGAACCGGCTGCTGCGCCGTGGTGATGCCCAATGCGAGCATCGCCGCGACTGCACCCAAAGCCAACGGTTTCTTCATACTGCCTCCTGGATTATGGGGTTGACCCATGCGCGATTATGACAGGTTCTTCACAGCCGTGTAAGCCCTGGATCAGCTTTGCATCAGAATCTAAATTGTGGCTCAGGATCGGTGGCAAAACGGCGTCAACGCTCCGGCTCGAGGTCACAATTTGACGGTTGAAATGACGCTCTGTGTCCTGGCGCGCTGTTTCGCGCCACCCAAGCGTGACTTTCTCTGCACTGGTCTCGGAGATTGCGCTCAGCCAAAGCCGAGGTCGTCCACGAAGCTGCTGTCCGGTTGGACGTGCCAGGGAACGTGACCCCAGCGCTCAATCAGGATTTGCTTGATCTCCCAAAAGACGTTCGGCACGGGACGCCCTTGTGCCTCGAGTTTTGCCGTGATGAGCGCCACCATGTCAGAGACGACCCGCACCTGCAACACTTCAACATCCTCGAGTTTCACGTCAAATTGATCCTCGAGTTGCATGATGAACTCGACGGTGTGCAGCCCCACAGCCGTTTACCCTCGAGCGTTGCCGTAGCGCGTTTCCACGTAGGTCTGAACCATCCGCATGAACTCGTCCGCGATGGTTGGACCTTTGAGGGTCGTGACCAGCTCTCCATCCCTGTAAACGGGTGCCCTGGGTTCCTCGCCCGTGCCGGGCAACGAAATTCCAATGTCCGCGTGCTTGCTCTCGCCGGGACCGTTGACGACGCAGCCCATCACGGCGACCTTCAAATTCTCCACGCCGGGGTACTGCGCTTTCCACACGGGCATCTTGGCGTCCAAATCGGTCTGGATGTTCAGCGCGAGTTCCTGGAACAAGGTGCTGGTCGTGCGTCCGCACCCTGGGCACGCCGTCACCTGCGGCGAGAACGTGCGCGCCCCAACCGCTTGCAAGATCTGCTTGGCGGCTTCAACCTCGAGCTTCCGCGAAGCTCCCGGTTCTGGCGTCAGCGACACGCGGATGGTGTCCCCAATGCCCTCTGAGAGCAGCGGCGCGAGCGCGACGCTCGAGGCGGCGATGCCCTTCATGCCCATGCCCGCCTCGGTCAAGCCCAGGTGCAGCGGAATGTCGGTCAGCGCGCTCAGGCGACGATACACGACCCACAGCATCGGCGCGTTGCTGATCTTCGTGCTGATGATGATTTTGTTCTTCGCCAGCCCGTAGTCCTGTGCCATCTCCGCGCTGCGGATCGCACTCTCGAGCATCGCCTCGATCATGATCTCGTCCGCGGTTTTGGGACCGCCCAGGCGCGTGTTTTCGTCCATCAGGCGCACCACCATGGCTTGGTCCAAGCTGCCCCAGTTGACGCCGATGCGCACGGGCCGGTCGAACTCCTTGGCGACCTCGACCATCGTGCGGAAATTGTCGTCGTGCTTCTTGCCCACGCCGACGTTGCCGGGGTTGATGCGGTACTTCGCCAAAGCGGAGGCGGTTTCTGGAAACTCGCGCAGGAGAATGTGCCCGTTGTAGTGAAAGTCGCCCACCAGTGGCACGGGATAGCCCGCTTCTTCGATGCGCGCTTTGATCTCTGGCACGGCTCGAGCGGCTTCAGCGTTGTTCACGGTGATGCGCACGACTTCGCTGCCCGCGAACGCCAGTTCAATGACTTGGTTGGCGGTGGCTTTGGCGTCTGCCGTGTCGGTGTTGGTCATGCTCTGCACGACGACTGGGTGTTGCGAGCCGACCATCACACCGCCGACGTTGACGCTCACGGTCTTGCGCCGTTTGATCTCGAACATATGCGGGAAGTCTACTCGAGGTCGCGCGGGACGCGTGTAGGCACGCAGTCAAGGCAATGCTCAAGCACCGATTGCAATTGTTGGCGATATTTGGTTGGTGTAGGGACACCTGTCGCGCTCATGCGCGCACATTGAAACTGTGGATGTCCGCAGCGTCGGGTGTTCATCGACCATTGGCATTTGTTTTGTGCTCGAGCATCGGCTTTGGCGCAGAGCAGACAGGGACGAGCCCTGTCCCTACACCTGCTCTCGGCTCAACGTTTGCGGCGCTCGAGGGCGATGTCATTTGGCAGCGCTCGCAAGCAATTCAAGGCGTGCACGATTTCTGTGCGCAGTTGCTCGAGATCACCTTGCTCCGTTCAGTTCACTTTGAAATCCGCGCGCTGCAAAGCAAGGATTCTTCGATGATGCCAGCATCGTTTCAGCGCCCCTCGAGACCATCGCGGTTCTGCGTTCCAGCCTCAACGCACCCAGCGCGTGCGCGGCACGCTGAACACCACCGTCAAACCGCCGCCCGGCGTGTCCTCCAAGCGCAAACGCCCTTCGTTGTAATCCAAAATGCGCTTGACCATCGCCAAACCCACGCCGGTGCCTTCGATGCTCGGCTCGAGTCGGGAGAACAGTTCGAGGGATTTGGTTTTGAGGTGCTCCGGGATGCCGCGCCCGTTGTCGGCAACGCTGAACTCCAAGTCGGTGCCGACGTTGCGCCAGGAGACCTCGATGCGCGGCGCGGGGTGAAAATCGGGCAGGAACTTGATCGCGTTGCCGATCAGGTTTGAAAAGAGTTGATACAGGCGCTCCGGGCTGTACGTCACGAATGGAAAGTCCGGGCTGGTGTCCACCGTGATGCGGTTGGCGAGGATCGTGACCATGCGTTCTTGAATCACGGTGTGCACGACGCCGCCCACGTCCACGCAGTCCAGGCTCTCGTCCACGCGCCCGATGCGGCTGAGTTCCAAGAGCCCGCCGACCAAGCCGGTCATCGTCTGCACGTTGGCACGCAAGCGCGTCAGGAAAAATTCCAATTCGCTGCCGTCGCCCATGCGCACGGCTTCTTCCAGCAGCGTGCTCATGCCCTCCAAGCTCACCATCGGGCTTTTCAAATCGTGCGAAACGCTGAAGACGAAGGCTTCCATCTCCGCGCTCTTGTCCTCCAAGGCTTTGGCGCGCGCCTCGAGTTCTTCGCGGTTGCGCGTGCGCTCGATGGCCAAGCCAATCGTCATCGCCGCTTGGGTCATCAACTCGCGTTCACTGTCGGTCCACGCACCATGCCGGGCTTCGCGCCCGACACTGAAAATGGCGATGACCGCGCCAGTCTGGTCTTTGATGGGTTCCAACCCCACGCTGATCCGGCGACCCTCGAGCGTCTTCGTGTCCGGGTCGAGGTAATCGGTGTCGTAGAACGCTTCGCCGGTGTCGACGATGTGTTTGGACACGCGCGTCAAATTGATGTTCACGCCAGGCGCCTGGAAATACCCGCTGTACGGCGCGGGCAGCTCGCCCCAGATGCCCATGCTGCGCAAGAAGCGCTCGCCGTCGCGCGCTTCCAAGCGCAAGGTGATGATGTTCTGCGCGTGCAGCACTTCGCCCAAAAGTTCCATGGAGAGGGCGGCGACTTCCTCGGCGGTTTGGGCGCGTTGCAGCGCGTTCGCCAGGCTCGCCAGCACCTGCGCGCGGTTGCGAGAGGCTTCCAAGGCCAGCCGCACCTCGGCGCGCTCCAGTGCCAACCCCACGGTCGCGGCCGCGCGTGCCAGCAACTCGCGTTCTTCGCCGAGCCACGCGCCCAATGCGGGGTCGCGCCCGACGCTGAACACCGCCAAGACCTGCCCTTGGCTGTCGATGATCGGTTCCAAGCCCAGCGCCACGCGGCTGCGCGCCGGGTCGCGTTGGCGCACGTACCCCGCGTCGTAATACGGTTGGCGGGTTTCAAACACCTGCCGGGTCAACTTCGTGTGCTCCAAGGGCACGCCTTCGGGCGCGAGGTAATGCGCGTACACGGGCGGCAAACTGCCCCACGCGCCCATGGTCGACACGCGAATGTGCTCGCGCGCGCCCTGCAAGCGCAAGGTCAAGATGTTCAGCGCCCGCACGTTGGGTCCCAAAAGCGCCATCGCGGTTTGGCTGACCTCGTCCGGGGTGCTGGCGGTTTGCAGCGCGTCGCTCAGACCCGCCAGGAACTCCGCCCGCGCGCGCGCTTCGACCAAGGCGTTGATCGTCGCCAAGCGGTCGCAGCACGCCCCGAGGGTCTTGGTCGCTGCGCGCAGCAAGCGCTGCTCGCCCTCCGTCCAGTTGTGCAACCGTGACTGGCGCATCGCCAGCAGCGTCAACCCGGCGCGGGCAGGCATCGCGCACCAGGCGGTGACGCCGAGCACCGCGCCGTCGCCGCCCTCGCGCACCGCGAAGCGACCCGCACACAAGGCTTCCAACAAGCTGTGGTCGTCGGGCAGCGCGCCCTGGCGCAACCCTGCCTCCAGCGTCTCGTTGCCGTCGAACTCCAAGACCCGCACCCGCCCTTGGGCGTCGTGCTCGAGCCACGCCAGGCTCGCGCCTGCGAGGTGCGGGCGCAAGACCTCGAGCGCTGCCGTGCGCAGTTCGGGTTCGTCGCGCACGCCGTCGAGCAGCCGCGCGAGGTTGCTCAAGGCCACGCCGTCGTTCGTCGGGGCTGCACCGCGCGGGTCCAAACTGCGCTCCAAGTTCACGGCGATGACGCGGCTCGCGGCGATCAGGGTGCGCTGTTGCGACACGCGCCAGGGTGGAGGATCGGCGGACACGCGCCCGAAGACCAACGCGCCGCGCACCGTCCCATTAAAGCCTGGCAGCGGCAGCACCGCGAGGCTGGTGTACGCGACGCCGCCAAAGGTCGTGGCTTGGGTGAACAGTGGCACGCCGGAATCCAACGCCCGCCACAAGGCATGGTCAGAGCGGGCTTCGGCGCCCAAGCGCCGCCCGATGTCGTGGAGCGTCCCGCGCCCGGCGCCCGCGATGGGCTCGAGCAGGTCCAAGTCCAGGCGGTACAACAGCGCGCAATCCAATTCAAAAATTGGTTCCAGACCCGCAAACGTCTCTTCGGTCATCAAGCCCAGCGGTGGGTTGGCGACCAAGAGCGCGGTGAAGCGCTCCATCACCGACGCGGGCAAGCGCACTTCAAGGGCGTCATCCTCTTCGGGCATCACAGCGGCGGGAACCTCGGGCATGGCTGTGGAAGAGGCTATCACCGCCCGTCAACCCTGTTCCGCACAACCGCCCGCGACGCCGCACGAGACGGCTTCCACGCCGCGAGCTTCTGCCGTGACCCCCGCCACTCTTCGAGGACGTTCACCACCTCGAGCACCCGCACGTTGCGCGGCGCCGCAGGCGATGGGTTGGTCAAGCCCACGGTTTCAGGCGGGTCCCGGCATCACCCGCCTCGAGCCGACATGCGTCGTCTTGAACGGCGCCAACGCCGTCAACCCAGCTGACGGCTGCCGTGGTTTGGCAGTCGAGCGCACCGGGTCGCTGCGCGCAGCGGTGGTAGCCTGGCGCGCGTGAGTGTTGACTTGGTGTTGATCGTCGCGCACCCCGATGACGAAGTGTTCGGAACCGGTGGGACGCTCGCGGAGTACGCGCAAACTGGACGCACGACCGGATTGATTACCCTGACCAAAGGCGTCAGTGGACGCAGTTTGGGCTTGTGCACCCCGGACACCCTCGCGGAGTTTCGCGCGGTGGAGTTGCAAGCCAGCGTCGAGGCTTTGGGCATCAGCGACTTCGTGCAGTACGAGTACCCCGACGCCAGCCCGGTGGACCGCGCTGCTGCGCACGCCTCGAGCGTTCCGGCAGAATTTCTCGGTGGACTGCAAACCGTGGACAGGGCGGAAGTGGTGAGCCGCGTAATGGCGGACTTGGAACGGATGCAGCCGAGCATCGTCATCGGCTTCCCGCCCGACGGCGGCAACCGCCACCCGGACCACATCGCCTCCAACCAGATCATGCTCGAGGCACTCGAGCGCGGCGGACACTTGGCGCGCGGCGTGCGCGTCTACTATTTTGCCAACGATACGCTGCCCAACCCTGACTGGGCCGACACCTGGCAACCCCCCACCCACCACCGCGACGTGACCCCGTACCTGACCACCAAACTGCGCGCCATCGCCGCGCACCGCACGCAAGCCCTGAGCGTGCTCGGGTTCTTGGGACGCTTCCCCGAGCGCGTCGTCACAGAGACCTTCCGCCGCGCCGTACCCGCGTGGGACGGTGGTGCAGACTCGAGCGAGTTGTAAAGGACAGCTTCGCGCTGCTTGCCTCCGACACAGCCAAAACCGGATGGCTCGAGGTGGATCACAGGGCAACCGCACAGTCGCTCGAGAAGAATTGAACCCGTGTAGCAAAGACTCGAGCGCCGTAAACCAGACCAACCCACCCGAGAAAAGCAGCGTTGCGGCGCTTCAGACCGCGCGAATTTCGCATGGCTCCGGGTGCGTTGAACGGCAAAAACAGGGGTGCTCGAGCGCAGACCAAGCGCCCATCGGACCTTGCGGTCGCCCCAAGGTGAATCACCCGAGGGTTGGCATTCGCCCTTCGGCAAAGAAGCGTTAACATTCGCGCAGTGAACCTGCCAAAGCCAATTCTCTCCATCCAATCCTGGGTCGCCTACGGGCACGTCGGCAACGCAGCGGCGGTGTTCCCGCTGCAACGCCTGGGCTTCGAGGTCGCCGCAATTCACACCGTGCAGTTCAGCAACCACACGGGTTACGGCGCGTGGACGGGCACCGTCTTCGAGCCCGCGACGATTGGGCAGCTCTTGGACGGCATCGAGGCTAGGGGGGCACTGGGTCAGTTCGACGCGGTGCTGAGCGGGTACATGGGCAGCGCGGGCACGGTGCAGGAAGTCGTGAATTGCGTGCGCCGCGTGCGGGCGCTACACCCTGGCGCGCTGTATTGCTGCGACCCAGTGATGGGCGACGTGGGGCGCGGCGTGTTCGTGCGCCCGGAGATCCCCGACGCGATGCGCCTGGCGGTGGCGGAAGCCGACATCCTGACGCCCAACCAGTTCGAGCTTGAACTGTTGACTGCGCAACCCTCGAGCACCCTCGTGGAAACGCTCGAGGCGGTCGCCTCACTGCGCGCTGCCATGCGCGCGGGCGGACCGCGCATCGTCGTCGTGACCAGCCTCGTGCGCGAGGACGCGCCCGCCGACACCATTGAAACTTTGGTCGTTACCGACCATGGCGCGCACCTGGTCAGCACACCCTTCCTGCACCTGGACCCACCGCGCAACGGCACGGGCGACGCCATCGCCGCGCTGTTCTTGGGGCACTACCTGCGCACGCTCAGCGCCAAAGACGCCCTTCAATACGCCGTCAGTGCGCTTTACCGCTTGCTCGAGATCACCAACGAAGCGGGCACGCGCGAAATTCAACTCGTCGCCGCCCAAGACGAATACCTCGAGCCCTCGCGGGTGTTTACGAGCCAACAGGTCGCGTGATGGAGATTCGCCCGTACCACCCGAGCGACCTGACGCGCTTGTACTTGATCTGCCTCGAGACGGTGTTCGGCGGTCCGGCAGTCGTCGCCCAGTACCGCGATCCTGACCTGCTCGGACATTTCTATGCCGCACCGTACGCAATCCTCGAGCCCGACCTGTGCCTCGTGCTGACCGACGCGGGCACGCCGGTCGGCTACATCCTCGGCACGCGCGATTCGAAGCTGTTCCGCGAACGTTGCGAACGCGACTGGTTTCCGCCGTTGCGCGCACGCTACCCGTTGCCGGACGCCACGGATGGCTCGAGGGACGCCGCGATGGTGCGCCTGATCCACCGCGGGCACGATCCTGCCTCGGGCTTCCCGAAGCACCCAGCGCACCTGCACATTGACCTGTTGCCACCCGCGCAAGGCGGCGGACACGGTCGGCGCTTGATGACCCGGTTCCTCGAGCAATTGCGCGGTTTGGGTGTGCCCGGCGTGCACCTTGGTGTTGGCAAGCAGAACGCGGGGGCGGTCGCGTTTTACCGCCGCGTCGGGTTCACGGAACTCGAGGAACTCGAGTGGGGTTATGTGTTCGGCATGGCGTTGTGAAGCTCAAACATGTCCGAACGCCGCGTGGTCATTGCACCGATATCCCTCGAGCCCCAGTCAAACCGGATGCCAGTCTCGAAACCCCGTTGCACCGGACAGGGACGAGCCCTGTCCCCACGCGAGCCAGTCCCTTTGATTTCGTCTTCAACCTGACCGCAACGCTCGAGCGACCTCAGCGAAATCTGCCGCCATGTTCAATTCCTCGCCGGGTGCAGCGGGACCGCTCAGGTTCAACCCGCGCACGCCTGGAACCTCGAGCATCGCCTGCGCGTGCTCCACGCTGGCGCGGATGCCCTCGCGCCTGGGATCGCGCGCCAGGAGGATGCGTTGCAAGTACCCGTCGGGCAACCGCAAGCCTTGAAAGCCCATCATCTGCTCTGCCGCGCCGCGCGAGGTGATGACGGGCACGCCGACGATGAACGGCACATCCACGCCGAACGCGCGCACGGCGTCGCGGAACTCGAGCACCAAGTCCACGCAGTGCGGCAGGTTGACGAAGCACAGGTGCGCGCCTGCACGAACCTTGTGCGCCAAGCGCTCCGCGCGCAGGTGCAACGGCGGCGAGATCGGGTTCTCGCCGACGCTGACGAGCAACCCTGCCGCTCGAGCAAGGCTGGCGAGGCGCGTGCTGTCCAGATCGAACACGGGCTTGGCGTCGGCGCGGTGTCCGCTCTGCGGGTGGTCCCCGGTGACGACGTTGACGCCTGCCACCCCGAGGTGCGCGAGTGCAGCCGCTTCGCTCTCGAGCGCGACGCGGTTGCGGTCGCGGCAGTTGAAGCCGACCCAACTCTCCAAGCCCGCCTGACGCATCAGCATCGCGCGGTACGCGGGCGGAAACTGCACCCGCGCGCCGCCGTGGTCGCCGATCAGCACGGCGTCGGCGCTGTCCCCGATCTGGTCGGCAATCGCTTGGATGCTGCCCGCGTCCAATGGCACCGTCGGAATGTCCGTGACGAACACGGGTCTGCGCGCCATCTTGTCCAAAAACTCGAGCCCGCCGCGCGCCGTGATTGCGCCCGTGGGCGTCGCACCCGTCCACGCGGGCGGACGCTCGAGACCGACGAACGGACAGGTCACGCCGGGAAGCTCGCACTCCGTTTCGCCGCGCAAACCCGCACACGGACCGTAGTGCATGTGCTTCGGGCAATCCGGGTGCGGCGCAGGTTCGGTCATGGCACGCGCGCCTCGGGCGTTGACTCGAGGCTCGAGGTGGCATCGCTCGCGGCGACGAGGCTCGAGATGCTGGTGCTGGAACCCGTGCTGCTCAGGGTCGAACCGGCGAACCACGAACTGGCTTGCACACCGATTTCCCCGGTCTCGAGTTGCTTGATCTTGCCGGGATTCAAGAGCCCGCGCGGGTTGAACCGTGCCACCGCCTCGAGCACGGCTTGCCCGTTCCAGCGTGAGTCCTCGTCCAAGTAATACGCGTGCGGGTCGGCGATTTGCACACCGATCTCCTCGCAGTAATGGACCATCTCGTACAGGCGCTCGCGCGTCGTGTAGCGCACGATGGGCAGCGACGCCGCGACGAGCGTGCCGCCATTGTCTGCCAAGTTCTCGCGGATGAACTCCAAGTGCAGCATGATTTCGTCCCCGAAGCGGTCTTTGAGCAAGCGCACCTGTTCCTGCACGCGCTCGGCGGTGAAACGGGCTTGCAGGTACGTCAACGTCGGATCGGTTTTCAGCGCCCACAGCGTCGTGTGGTTCCAGGTGAAATCGGTCAGCGCGAAATTGCCCCTGTGGTAGTCCTCTGGCGCGCGCTGCCAATCCAAGGTGCCCTCGAACTCCGACAGCATCGCCACGACGCGCTCGAGATCACCCGCCGCCACCTCGAGCAAAATGTTCGCCTGCCCAAATTGAATCGCGTTTTCCTGCACGAGCGGCGTGAAGAACGCGGGAATCGGGTCTTCGTTGATGGACAACTCGCGCTTGTTGATGCTCGAGATCGCCAGCGCGTGCCCGCACGCAATCGCCCGCTCGAGACTTGGGAAGCTCAGCACCGCTTCGCACCAGTCTTGCGCCCGCGCGAGCGGCACGCTCAATTCCGTCATCACCGCCGTCGTGCCATACGCGTGAATCACCGCCGCGCAATCCCAACCCGTCAACTCGAGCGGCTGCGGGTCGTCGGTCATCGGGATGACCTCGGCGGCGAGGACATTGCCGTCCCACAGCGTGCCGTGGTTGATGCTGCCGACGCCACCAAAGCCGCCGCCGACGAAACCGCCGAAGGTGCAGGTCGCCCAGGTGCTCGGGTAGATGCGCAACTCCCAGCCCAGTTCGCGGGCGCGACGCTCGAGTGCGCCCATTCGCACGCCCGCCTCGATGCGCGCGACGCCGGTCTGCGCGTCAATCTCCAAAATGCGGTTCAAACGGTGCAGGTTCGCCAAAATGCCACCCCGCAACGGAACCGCCTGCCCGTAATTGCCCGTGCCCGCGCCGCGCACCGTCAGCGGCGTCTCAAACTGCACCGCCAAGCGCATGACCTCGAGCAATTCCGACGTGTTCCAAGGCGCGACGACGACCTCCGCGAGTCTGCCCCGCAGCGCGTCCACCAAAATCGGCGAGAACCAACTGTGGTCGCGGCTGAACACCTCGAGCGAGCGCGGATCGGTGAAGACGTGGGCGTCACCGACTATTGTCTTCAGGGCGGGGATGACGGCTGGGTTCACGGAGTTTCCTTTCTTTGCGCGCTCGAGGCTCGAGGGGCTGGGTGCGTGACGCCCCCTCACCCGGCGCGTCACGTCTTGCGTGCATGGGCACGACGCGCCACCCTCTCGCTTTAGGAGAGGGTAACGGCATCGCGGGCTCGAGGATTACTTGTGCGTCACGGCTCCCTTCTCCTGGAGGGAGAAGGGCTGGGGATGAGGGCCACGTCCCAAGTTCGCTCGAGTTCATACGTGTATCTCCACGTTCCGCGTGGCTCGAGACGCAACCCGCCCACCTAGAATCACCAGTGTTTTCTCTGCCTGTGTGCGCAGCGCTTCAAACCAATCCGCCGCCTCGAGCACGAGCATGTCCGCGCGGCATCCGACGCGCAACCCGTAGCCCTCGAGTCCAATGGCACGTGCCGGGGTCGTTGTGACCATCTCGAGCGTCTTGTTCACTGCCTCCCCCCAAGCGAGTGGCGCGAGGTGCGCCATGTACTGCGCGACTTCCAGGAGATCGTTGCGACCAAAGGGATAGTACGGGTTGTCAATGTCGTCTTGCGCGGTCGCCACGGGCACGCCCGCGCGCAATAGCTCGAGGATGCGCGTGTGCCCCCTGGGAGCAGGTTGGGATCGTTGCGGCGTGGTGACGAGGGCGACGTGGGCATTGGAGAAGATCGTCATGCCCGCGCGCCGGACGAGTTCGATCACTTCGGCAGCGTATGTGTCGTCCGCGTAGGCGAGCGCATTGGCTTGCGTGCCGCAGACCCGCCCGACCATCCCATGCTCGAGGGTTTTGCGGGCGACGAACTCGGCGGTTCTCGAGGTTGGATCGTCGGTGTCGTCCAACACGAAATGCGCGGGTTTTTGGAAACGCTGGGCGAGGGTCAGCACCAGTTCAATGTGCTCGAGTTGCGCGTCCACCGTGGGTTCCAGCCACGGAATGCCGCCGACGATATCCGCACCCATCTCGAGGGCTTGCACCATCAACGCTTCGGTGCTCTGGCGCGCGGTGTCCACGCCGTTTTGTGGGAATGCAGCGACTTGTACCTGCATCCACGGCTCGAGTTTGGATTTGAGTTGCATCAAGCCTTCGAAGGCGCGCAAGCCTGCGTCCTCGTCCACGTCTGCGAACAAGCGCATCGCCCCCGTACCGTGCCGCACGGCGTCACGCACAGTCGCCTCGGCTCGAGCCAGCACGTCGGCAGCGATGTACCCGCGTTTGACTTCGGCGATGGCTTTGAACCGCGCGGCGGTGTCGGTGAAATCAAACTTGGGGTGAAGTTTGAGCAACGCCGTGCGCCACAGGCTTTTGCAGGCGTGCAAGTGCCCGTTGACGAAGGCGGGAACAGTCAACATGCCACGCGCGTCCATCTCGAGTTTCGCCGTGCCTTCGAGATCAGGCTCGAGCGCTGCGATCACACCGTCTTCGACGCCAATATCCACGACAGCGCCATTCACTCGGGCATGGCGCAAAATCAAGTCCACGCGGCGCTCCGTTCTCCACCCGAGCGCGTCCACCGCGTTGCCCGCGTGCTCGAGACGAGTTGCCCGCGTTTGTACACCGCCAAACGCACGGGAATCGTGCTCAATGCCTCGAGCGGCGTCACGGCGTCCAGCACCACGAAATCCGCCCACGCCCCAACCTCGAGCCCGTAGCCTTGGAGCCCAAGTGCTCGAGCGGGACGCGCCGTGACCATCTCGAGCGTTTCCGGCATCTGCCGCCCGCCGCCCATGTGCGCAGCAATCACGCCCAGCGCGGCGCTTTTCAGCGGGTCGTAATCGCCGGTCGGGTGAAACGGGTCACGCACGTTGTCGCTGCCAAAACACACGTTGACGCCGCGCTCGAGCAGTTCGGAGACGCGCGTCAATCCTCTCGGAGCCGGGTGCATTCCACGACCTTGCAGGTTGAGGTTGCAGGCGGGCAAGCTGACGACGTGCAACTGCGCCTCGAGCACGAGGTCCATGACGCGTTCGGCGTCGGGTTGCGCCATGAACTCGAGCGAGCAGCAGTGCCCGACGGTCACCCTGCCTTGGAACCCATGCTCGAGGGTCAAGCGCGCGATGGTCTCGAGCGTGTTGACGGCTGGGTCTTCGGTTTCGTCCACGTGCAGGTCTATCGGTTTCCCAGTCTCGAGCGCCAACTGGAACACAGCGTTTGAAGCTGCGTCTGGATCGGGCGTGATCCACGGGCAGCCGCCCACGATGTCCGCACCGGACCCCATCGCCTCGCGCATGATCGCTGTCTCTGCGTCGTCCACGCCCGCACCGCCGAGGGCGACCAGTTGCACCTCGAGCAGATCGCGGTACGCGTCGCGCGCCTCTGCGACTGCCCGCAGCACGATCAGCCCGCCGACGACGCTGATATCCACGTGCGAGCGCAACGCCGTCACACCGTTCTGCACCGCCAACTCGAGCCCTTGCTTCGCCCGCTCGACGTAATCGGCGTGCGTGAGGCTTGGCTTGTACGCCACCCAGTTCTCGATGGCTTCCATCAGCGTCCCGGATGCGTTGCCGACGCGCTCGAGGGTCAGGTTTTTGTCCAGGTGGCAGTGCGCTTCCACGAATCCAGGCAGCAGCAACCGCCCGCTCGCGTCCTTGGTCTCGAGGGCGGGCGTCTCGAGATTTGCCTCGAGCCTCGAGATTTTGCCGCCCGTCACGGCAATGTCCACCGTGCGCCCATCGAGCAAACGCGCGTTCTTGACGAGCAAATCCGCGCTCATGGCTGCCCCGGAATCTCGAAGCGGCTGATCGCGGTGAGCGTTTGTGCCAGCGCCGTCACGCAGGTCTCGAGCCGTTGCGCACCGCGTTCTGGCGTCGCCACGGTCGGATCGCCAAACACGCCGCTCGCACTCCAATCGCGCGTCAGCCACGCCGCCACCGCCGCGCCGCCGGTCAGCCCAACTTCGCCCTCGAGTTGCGGGTACTCGCGCACGGCACGCTCCATGTGCACCAACTCTGGCTCCAAATGCAAGACCAAACTCGTCTCCCAGTCGTTGGCGTGAATCCCAAACCGCGCCTCGAGCGGCGGAATCTCCACGGGGTCAGGCGCGCTCGCATTGGTGAACGTGTTGAAGACCATCAGCCCGGTTGCCACCCGAATCTCTCGCGCCATCATTGCCAGCAACGCGCTGTTCCCGCCGTGGGCGTTGACAAAGCACAAACGCCGAAACCCTGATGCTTTCACGCTCGAGGCGATGTCCATGACCACCGCCATCAGCGTTTCGGCACGCAGCGACACCGTGCCCGCGAAGCCCAAGTGCTCGTTGGACTTGCCGTAACTCTGCACCGGCAACCGCCACACCCGCACGTCGTCCCCCAACCGCTCGAGCGCCAAGCGCGTGATCGCTTCCGCCAAGAGCGCATCCGTCGCCACCGGCAAGTGCGGACCGTGCTGCTCAATCGCCCCAATCGGCAGCACCACCACGCCCTCGAGTTTCTCGAGGTCACGAATCTCAGTCCAGGTCAAATTGGGCAAATAACGGGTATCGCGCATAAGTCCTTTGGGCTTTTAGCTTTTAGCTCTTAGCTCTTAGCTAACGGCTAATAGCTAATGGCTAACAGCTAGCTGTTCGGCAGCAAATGAATTGCCATTAAACTGACCAAATTCGCCGTGAACAAACTGCGGTGCGTTTCCATGATGTTGAAACCGGGGACGAGGAATGCTAGGAAAATCTCGTCCATGACGACGAACATCGCCCACAGTGCCAGATTGACGAGGAACGCGAGGTTGACGAGGCGCAAATTTGCGGGGTCAAAACCGAACAAGGCAGACCACAGCAGTGCGATGGCGACGATCTCCCAGATGATCGCGCAGATGTACAGCACCCAGGTCACGGGGTTCGGCGTGCCGTAGACCTTGACGACGGCTTGCATGAAGGGAAAATTGCCGCTGTTGAATTTCCAGTTTTCCGGCAGTGCGCCGTGGTGCTTCAGGACATCCAAGATGTTGAGCACGACGACCAGGCTCAGCCACACCGCCCAGAACAAAATGATTCCTTGTTTCAACGTCACCAAATCAAAGTTCAAAAAACACAACTCCAATGTCGGTCAAGTTCGAAAAGCCCTGTTCGAGACAATCTGTCCGAAAAAACGTGCTCGAGACGACTGGTTCGAGGTTCAACGCGTGTGCCCAAGAGCGCTGCTCCAAATCACACCAATCGGCTCGAGAAGCTGGACGCCCAGCCCCTCGAGCCCGTGGGTGCGAGTTACGGTTTCTTGATGAAGGTCGTCGTGAAGGCTTGCTGCACGACCTGATCCTTCTTCAACAAGCCCAGCGTGCGCAGCGCGCGGTAGACCTCAGTCCAGCGGCTGAGTTGCATCGTCCCGAAGCCGTTGCGTTGCACTTGCCCATCTTTGCCCAAGGCGAACGGCACGACCGCTTTGCCGCTCCACTCCAAAAATCCTGGCGTCAAATCCTTGTTGTCGGCTTTGAGCGCCGCGCCGTACTTGGCGGGGTTGGCGGTGTAACGCATCCAACCCTCTTGGCTGGCTTCGACGACGGCTTTGACGATGTTGCGGTTGTTCTTGATGTAATCCTCGGTCGTGCCGAGGACGGCGTAGGGGCTGAACCCGGAATCGCTCACCAGGAGGTAGTCAATTTGCCCGCCCGCTTGCTCGATGGTGTACGGCTCGGCAACCGCGTAGCCTTGGCTGACGAGTTTCTTGTTGTTGAGGAACGTGGCGACTTGACCGCTGTAATTGACCTGCTGGACCTTGCCTTGCAGTTTGTACTTGGCAACGATGTAGTCCCAGTACGGCGCGCCGGGCGTGACGGCGACTTGACGACCCGCCAAATCCTCGAAGCTCTTCACCGGGTTGTCCTTGTGAAACATCAACACTTGTGGCGAGAGTTGCAGGTCCGCGAACACGCCGACGAGCGGCAAGCCTTGCTCGCGGCTTTGCAGGATGCCTGCGGTGTCCATCTGCGCGAACTGCGCTTTGCCCGTTGCCACGAGGCTGTACCCAGCGACGTTCGGACCCCCAGGGATGAGCTTGACCTTGACGCCCGCTTTCTCGTACAAGCCGTCTTGCACGGCGGCGTAATACCCGCCGTGGGGGGGTTCCGCGAACCAGTTGAGGATGATGCTGACTTCCGGCATCGCCGTTTGCGCTTTCACGAGCGATGCCACGCCGCCAACCGCGAGTGCGCCGCCCAGAACTGCCAGTGCCAAACGTTTTTTCATTGCTTCTCCTCTTGCCCACGCGGGCGAAAACGGGTCAAAGAAAACGGGAAATCCTCGAGCAGCACACCTCGAGGCTCGAGGGGTCGGGTTCAGTTCTCGAATTGAATGGCGCTCTCGTGCCAGTTCTTCAGCAGCAAATGCCCCGCGAGGTTGACCAGCAGGAAAAACGCGATGCCCAACAGTGCAGCGGTCAGCGCGGCGGCGAACAGGTACGCGGTCTGCAAACGCGCGCTGGTCTCCGCGATAATCAGCCCCAACCCGCCCATGCCCGTGCTGCCCGCGCCCGCCATGTACTCGCCAACGATCACGCCGATGACGACTTGCGCGGCGGCGATGCGCCAACCCGTGACCATGTACGGCAGCGCGTAAGGCAGGCGCAGCTTGAACAGCGTTTGCGGCTTGGTTGCGCCGTAGAGCTTGAACAGGTTTTGCAGGTTGTTCTCCACGCTGATGAGTCCTTGCGTGGTGTTGGCGACGACGGCGAAGATGGCGATGATGACGCTGATCGTGACGATGCTCGGGAAGCCGAAGCCAAACCAAATGATGATGATCGGTGCGATGGCGATGACCGGCGTGCTTTGCAGCATCACGGCGTAGGGGTAGAACGCGCGCTCGATGAACTTGCTGCTGGCGAGCACGAAGGAAATCGCCGTGCCCAGCACCATCACGACGAGGAACGCGACGAACGAGGCTTGGAAGGTGAAGAGCGCCGATCCCATCAAACTGTCGCTGTGCTCGAGCATCGCGCCGACCACCCCGAGCGGGCTGGGCAGCACGAAGGGTTTCAAATCCGCAACGATGATCGCGCCCTGCCACACGGCAATGAACAGCACGAACGAAACCACAGGCGGCAAAATGCCGCGAATCCATTGGCTCGAGGATGCGCTGGCGGCTCGAGCGGTGCGGCTTGCTGCGTTGTCGGTCGTTGGGGCGTCGGTCACGGCTTTCCTTTGCATTTGGCTCGAGGCTCGAGTTCTGCGGGCTTCAGTGCGTGTGGGCGAGCAATTTCATCACCCGCGCCGCGTCCTTCGTAAACGCTTCGCTGGCGCGGTAATCGCTGGTGCGCGGGTAGGGCGTCGTGATCGGGATTTCCTCGAGAATCCGTCCTGGGCGCACGCTCATGATGACGACGCGGCTGGACAGGAACACCGCTTCAAAGACGTTGTGCGTCACGAAAATCACGGTTGCCCCGGTGAGGTCTTTAACGCGCATCAGGTCGTCGTTGAGCTTCTGGCGGGTGATTTCGTCCAAGGCTCCGAACGGTTCGTCCATCAGCAACAATCGCGGTTTGGTCACGAGGGCTCGAGCAATCGACACGCGCATCTTCATGCCGCCCGACAACTCGCGCGGGTACGCCTTGGCGAAATTCGTCAAACCGACCATCTCGAGCGCTTCGTCCACCCGAGCCGCCCATTCTGCTTTGGGCACGCCCATCAACTCGAGCGGCAACTCCACGTTTTGGCGCACGGGTCGCCACGGCAACAGCGTGGGTTCTTGAAAGACGAAACTGGCTTGACCGCGCGTCTGCGCGTCACCCGGTTTCGCGCCGTCCACGCGCACCGTTCCGGCGGTCGCGTCGCCCAGCCCAGCGATGATGCGCAAGAGCGTGCTCTTGCCGCAGCCGCTCGGTCCGACGAGGGACACGAAATCGCCATTCCGCACCTCGAGGTCAATGCCCGCAATTGCCAATGTGCCGTTGGCGTAACGCTTGTCCACGCCGCGCACGCTGACGACCGATTGCAACGGATTGGGCGGGGGCGCAACGGCTGGGCTTTGCATCATGTTGAACAGCACCTCGAACGGGGCGGGGAGTCGTTGCCTGTCCAAGACTGTAACCGCTTGCGTTTGGTAGTGTCAAGCACAGTGTTCAAAAATCAACGGACGTTTTGCTTCAGTTCTCGATTTTTATGCGAACCGTCATCAAAAACTGGAACATCTGTGCACACTTGAATGAACGACTTGCTGCCTGAAGCGCGACACCTCGAGTCTGTCCGAACCTGAGACGGCGACTCCCCACGAGCCCATTGCGTCGCGCACACGGTTTGCGTGACCCACGCGGCGCGCGTGCTAGCGTTGCGCATGGTCATCGAATGGCTGCGCTTCAACGTGCCCCCTGGGTTGCACGCCGCATTCCTCGAGCGCGACGCGCAAGTGTGGACTGCGGCTCTGGCGCGTTACCCAGGGTTCATCAGCAAGGAAACCTGGACCGAAACGGAGACGAACGACATCATTGCCGTGATCCGTTGGACCCACTTGGAGAACTGGAAACGCATCCCGCGATCCGACTTGGAGTACTTGGACGACGAGATGGGCGACTTGCTGTTTGCAGTCGTGGACTGCAAAGTGTTCACGACCACGGCTGAATCGTTGTTCGTGGCACCTCGAGACGTGTTGTAGCGCTCGAGCCTGGGCGTAACGAAACGATGCTCGAGCCCCGATGCTCGAGGTATAGTTCGATGGCAATCAACGCGTTCTCGAGAGAAGCTTTCGACTGTGTTTGTGGGCGCTCTGGTTTTTGCGTCAGAGGGTAACTGCTTGTGCAACATGGCTCCCTTCTTCCGCTGACTGGAGAAGGGTTGGGGATGAGAGCAGCGTCTCGAGCACTGCTTTTTGCATCCAACTCGAGAAAGAGTTCACCGCCTGTCGGTTCGAGCTTTCGCGTTACCTTTTGACTTCACCGTCCGCGCGGCGCGAATGCGGTGCGCACGCCTTCACCAAACAGCGTCCAGCCCAAGCCCCACAACACGACGGTCACGCCTGGGAAGACGATCACGTACCAGTATTCCAACGTGGTGACCCACGCGCGTCCAAAGCCGATGATCTGCCCCCAATCGGCGTAACCATCAGGCGTGCCCAAGCCCAGGAACGACAACCCGGACACGGCGAGCACGACGGAGCCCATATCCAGCATCATGATCGCCACGAACGCAGTCAATGCGTTTGGCAGCACGTGGCGCAACAGCACACGCGGGTGGCGCGCGCCCAAGGCTCGAGCCCCTTCGATGAACTCCAGTGTGCGCACGCGCATCACTTCGCCGCGCACGAGGCGCGCGTAGCCCGCCCAACCGGTGAGCACGAACGCGAGGGCGATGTTTTCCAAGCTGCGCCCCAAGAGTGTCACGAGGACGATGTTCAGCACCAAGCCGGGGAACGCGAAGACGATTTCAGTGAAGCGCATGAACAGGTTGTCAACCGTGCCGCCGAAGTACCCAGCGACCGAGCCAACCGTTGCCCCAATCGCGGCGCTGAACGTGACCACGATCAGGCTGAGGTAGAACGCGGTGCGCGTCCCCCAGACCAAGCCGTACCACAGGTCGTAGCCGCTGGCGGTCCCCAGCGGCGCTTCGGCGCGCGGCGGCGTGGGCTTTTCAGAGAAATCCAGGCGCGGTGTTTGAAAGCAACTGCTCGGGGCGAAGACGCTGCGCCAAAACGGAGCGGCGAACGGATTGGCCACACTCGAGGCTTGGGTTGCACCCAGGTCGGCAAGGCACTGCCCTCGAGGGGGCGCGAGCAATGGGGCGCTCAACGCCACCAAAAGGAAGGCGAAGATCAACAGCGCGCCCGCGAGGGCAGCGCGGTTGCGGCGCAAGCCTTGCACGGTTCTCGAGGACCACCAGGATTTGGGGCTCGAGGCGGCCGCGTCGGTGGGGAGGGTGTCGGTCATGGGAGTGGTGGCGTTCGGGACGTGTTGGGTGCAGCAGGAATGCTCGAGCCAATTGCGTTGAAAGCGTTGTTCACGTCAGGAGCGCCTGGGTTCAATCGAATCGAACGCGAGGATCGTAGATGCCGTAGAGAATGTCGGTGACGAGGTTCCCGAGCACGACCAGGAACGACACGAACAAGGCGAAGCCCAAGACGCCCGCGTAATCCAGGGTGCTCGCGGACGCCGCGCCCCATGCGCCGATGCCGGGGTACGCGAAAATCGTCTCGGTGATGACGGCGCCGTTCAAGAGCCCCACGACCGTTCCGCCCGCCAGGGTGACTATCGGGATCAATGCGTTGCGCCGTGCGTGGCGCAGGTTGACGACCCTGGAGGACAAGCCTTTGGCGCGGGCGGTGCGCACGAATTCGAGGTCCATCGTCTCCAAGAGTTGCCCGCGCATGACCTGCACGAATGTTCCGCACGACAGCGCTGCCAGGGTCAGCACGGGCAGAATCAAGTGGCTGAGCACGTCCAGAAACAACGGGAGATTGCCGTTCAAAAGCGCGTCAATGCTGAGGATGCCCGTATAGCGCTGCACGCTGCCGGTCAAGAGCGCGATGTTGAATTCGCTCGAGACCTGCCCGAAGCCCGGCAACCAGCGCAACCCGCCGTAGAACGCCGCCAGCAGCCACACGCCCAAAATGAAACTCGGCAGGTTCCAGGTCAGCACGGCGAAGCCTTGGGCGAAACTGTCCACCCAGGTGCCCTTGTGAATCGCCGCTTGCGTGCCCAGGAAGACGCCAAAGCCAATGATCGGAATCGCGGCGAACAGCGCCAGTTGCAATGTCGCCGGGAAGCGGTCGCGGATCGTGTCCACGACGCTTTGGGCGCTCGCCTTGGAGTACCCCAGATCGCCGCGCAGCGCGCCGGTCAGCCACGACCAGTATTGAACGTAGACGGGTTGATCCAAACCGCGCTCGCGGACGATGGCGTCGATGTTCCTGAGTTGCTGCGCGTTCTTGATGAACGCGGCGGCGCGCTCCTGCGGCGGGATCAGTTGCATCAGCAGCACAATCAGCGCTGTGACGCCGAACATCACCAGCGGCAGAGCCGCCAAGCGCCGCAGGACGAAGACCAGCATTTACTTGGACAGGTCCTTCCAACGCACGAGGCTCGAGAGCATCGGGTTGTAGTTTTCCTTGTAGCCCTTCGTGGCGCTCGAGAGGATCGCGTAGTTCGGGCTTTCGGCGATCAGGACCAAGGGTTGCAATGCGGCGGCGCGGCGACCGATTTGCTTGTAGAGCGCTTCGCGCTTCTTCGTGTCGTCGGTGCTGCGCGCCTGGTCAATCCACGTGTCAATCTGCGTGTCCTTGAAGCCGGTGTACGTGCTGAAGTAGCCCTTGGAGTGGTAAATGGAGTACATGTAATTGTCGCTGTCCAAGTAATCCGGCAGCCACCCGCTGATGAACACCGCGCCTTTGCCATCCTGCCATTTGATTGTTTCGCTGCTCTGAATGCGTTGCGGCACGAGTTTGTATTTGGGGTTGAGTTTGGCGAGGTTGGTTTGCAGCATCTGAAAGGTCGTCGGGATCCGCGCGCCCGCGTACTCGGCGCGCACGACGAAGCCGTTCTTGGCGACGTTGCCGCCCCACGCCGCAGCGCAGGCTTTCTTCGCCGCCTCAAGGTTGAACGCGGGAACCGGCACCGTTGGGTCATACCCGAGGAAGTCCCTGGGCAGCGCCATCGTCGGCTGGTAGCCCTTGCCTTGCAGCAGTTCTTTGATGATCGTTTTCACGTCGTAGCTGTACGCGAAGCACTTGCGCACGTTGAGGTCGCTGAAAAAATTTGCCGGGATGCCTTTGCCGTCCAATTTGCCGCTGCCGAGTTGCGCCTTGTCCTTGATGTTGTAATTCATCACGATGAAGTCGCTGGCAATCGTCGGCAGGTCGTCAATGATTTGAACGTTCGGGACTTTCAACTGGTCGAACAGCACACGGCGCACGCCGATGCTGTCGGCATCCCCGTTTTTCATCGCCAAGATGCGGCCGTCTTCGGTGTCCACCTTTTGCCCCAAGACCTTCTTGATCTTTGGCGCGCCGCCCCAGTAGCCGTCGAACGCGGTGAACAGCCCCGAATCGGGTTTCAGACTGGTCAGCGTGTACGCGCCGGTCCCGTTGGTGTTTTTGTTCGGGAAGCCGTCCTCCAATTTCTTGCCCGCCCAAGCTTGCCAATCAGACTCCGCGCCGCTCCAACCGCCGTTGGCGACAACCCACTTTTGCTCCATCACCGAGCTTGCGGTGTAGGCGAGTTTGGCGATGAACGCGGGGTCAAACTTGACTGTTCTCAACACGAGTTGCCCAGAAGCGTTGCACTGCACGGCGCTCGAGATTTTTGCCCAGGTGATGCTCTTGTCGTCCTTGGCATTTTCGCGCGTGCCCAACAGGGCATCGGCGTAAAACCAGCCCGCGCTCTCCGGGTTGTTCGTGACCAAGACGCGGCGCAAGCTGTACGCGGCGTCGTTGCAGGTCATCACACTGCCGCTGTGAAACTTGACATTTTGGCGCAGGGTAAACGTGTAGGTACGTTTGTCAGCAGAGGTCGTCCACGCCGTGGCGAGCAACGGTTGCAGGGTTTTCAGGTCGCCGCCCTTGTATGTCACCAACGTCTCGTAGACGTTTTCCAGGATCGCACCGGAGCCTGCGTCGTAGGCGAGTGCCGGATCCAATTGCGAGGCATCTTCTGCCGCCCAGAGTTCCACGTACGTGTCATTGGGCACGGCGGCGCGGGCGACGATCACCCCGGCGGCTATCAATCCTGCGAGCGCGAGGGCGGACAAAGCGCTTCGTTTCGTCACTGGCATATGACCTCCAGCACACACTTTGACACGGGTGTCCGAGAGAACCGTTTGAGGACGGTGACAATGCAGTGTCAGTGTGGGTCGTGGCAACCCACACGCTGCATTCAGTCTTGGCGCACGGCTGGGACTCGAGGGGATTGGCGTTGGACGCGTGCTGATGGCGCTTGCTCGAGTGCCCTCCGCGATGAATCCCCGAGGGTCGCAAGCCAGCGAGGCTTACATCAACCTCGCCACGCTCGAGGCGCTCTGGGTCCCAACGTTGGTGGCTCGAGAACTCGGTTCAGATTTCACCGCCATGGCTCGAGGTGCTTGATTCCGCTGGCTAAACGACAGACCGCGCCACCACCGGGCGCGGTCCGAAGAAAGCACGTGCGAGGAGATTTACTTCATCTTGGGCATCAACACCGTGTCAATGACGTGGATGACGCCGTTGCTGGCTTCGACATCGGCCTTGATGACCTTGGCGTTGTTGACTTCCACCGTGCTGCCCATGACCTTGAATTCGACTGTGGAGCCCTCGACGGTCTTGGCGGTCTTGCCGTTCATCTTCAATGCTTCGGCTGCGGGCACCTTGCCGGGGATCACGTGGTACAAGAGCACCTTGGTCAATTCAGCCTTGTTCTTCAAGAGCGCGTCCAGGTCAGCCTTGGGAACCTTGGCGAACGCGGCGTTCGTTGGGGCGAAGACCGTGAACGGACCCGCACCCTCGAGCGTCTTGACCAAATCAGCGGCTTTGAGTGCCGTGACGAGCGTGCTGAACTGGGGATCAGCACTGGCGACACCGACGATGTTCGGCGTGGTTGCGCTGGCGGTCAGCAAGGCGGGGGCGGCGGCGGCAACCAGGGCGGCAGTGAGGAAAAAGCGTTTCATGGTGAACTCCTTTGAAGCGGTCAACCTTGAGTGAGGTTCGGGCTTCAGTGGAGTATGTCCTTGGGGTCGTGGAACGGAGATGAAGTCGCGTTGAGTTCGGTGAGTAGCCCGTGCGTGACGCAGATTTTGCTGTCAAGGCATTCGTTCAGGATTCCGCTCAACCCGAGCTGCTCAAGTGCTGCCATGCCGACCAGCGAATACAATGCGCGCGTGCAACACGTTTTCGTGCTCGGGGATCAGCTCACCACGCAGGTCGGACCGTTGGCTCGAGCAACGCCCGAGGACACCGTGGTCTTGATCGTGGAAAGCGTCGAGCGCGGGGCAGCGTTGCCCTACCACAAGCAAAAACTCGCCTTGATTTACAGCGCGATGCGCCACTTCGCGCGCGAACTGGAGGCGCAGGGCTTTGGTGTCTGTTACCGCCGCGCGCACCGTTGGACGGACGGCATCCAAGCGCACCTGCGCGAATTCCCTGGGGCGAAACTCGAGATGATGGAACCCACGGATTACGGCGTGCGCGAGCCGTTGCAAATGGCGATAGAAAACGCGGGCGGCACGCTCGAGGTCGTGGAGAACGAACTCTGGCTCTCAGGCAAAGAGGATTGGGCGCGGTTCACGAAGGGCAGGAAGCAATGGCGCATGGAGTATTTTTACCGCCAACTGCGCGAGCGCACCGGTTGGCTGATGGACGGTCCGCAGCCCATTGGTGGGCGCTTTAACTTCGACGCGGAGAACCGCGATCCACCGCCGCGCGACCACCGCTTTCCGCCCAAACTGACCCTCGCGCCCGACGCGCTGACCCTCGAGACGTTTGCTTGGGTGGAGCAAACCTTTCCTGACCATTTCGGCTCGCTCGAGGGGTTCAACTGGCCCGTCACGCGGGCGCAAGCACTGGAGGCACTGGAGCACTTTCTGGACCACCGTTTGGCGGGTTTCGGACCGTACGAAGACGCCATGCTTTCTGGTGAAAATCAGCTCTACCACAGCCTGATTTCGCCCGCGATGAACCTGGGATTGCTGACCGCCCGCGAGGTTTGCGAAGCCGCGCTCGAGCGAGCCAGCGAAGTTCCGCTGCAAAGCTTGGAGGGGTTCATTCGCCAAGTCTTGGGTTGGCGCGAGTTCATGCACCATGTGTACGACGTGCTGATGCCTGGACTGCACGACGCCAACGCCCTAGAGCACCACGCGGCGCTGCCCGACTTGTACTGGACGGGCGAGACGAAGATGCGCTGCCTCTCCTCGAGTGTCAAACAACTCCTCGAGACTGGGCACACGCACCACATTCAACGCCTGATGGTGCTGGGCAACTTCGCACTGCTCTTGGGCGTCTCACCGCAAGCGGTCAACGAATGGTTTTTGTTGGGCTACGTGGATGCGTACGACTGGGTGGTCACGCCGAACGTCGTCGGCATGAGCCAACACGCCATGCTGGACCGCTTCACCTCGAAGCCCTACATCGCAGGTGGGGCGTACATCAACCGCATGGGCGATTACTGCGGCGGTTGCGCGTACAACCCGAAGCTCAGCAGTGGTGCAACTGCCTGCCCGTTCACGACGCTGTACTGGGATTTCATCCACCGCCACGCCGCGCGCTTTCAGAAAAATCCCCGCATGGGCATGGTCGTCAACGCCTGGCGCAAACGCGACCCTGAGGACCGGCGCGCGATCCTCGAGCGGACAGTGCAGCTCAAACGCGAACTCGAGCCGACGGCAAAGGACACCAAGGGTCGTTGAACAGCTCGAGTAAATGGCTCGAGACTGGTTTTCGTGGGAACAAAACGCCGTCGTGTCAGACAAGGTTTGAGGTCGCTGGAGTCCTCGGGTAAACTGACCGGCAATGGACATCGCTGTTCGCACGCATTACACCCCGCGTCGCTCGAGCGAAGCCGTCCTCGAGAAGATTCCGGGCATTGGCATTGTCACCCGCAACCGCTACGGCGCGGAAGTGCTGAACGCGGACACGGTGATGTTCGTGGATTGGGACGTGCCGCCCGCGAACCCACGACAGTTTCAGCCGCAACCCAAGGGTTTCCTGGCTGCCCTGCGCCAAAACGTGTTGGGACCGACGCGCGAACAACGTGAAACAGCAGAGCGGGCACGCAAAGAATGGACCGCCGCTCAAAAGGCGCTGCTCGAGCAAGCGGCGACCCTCAAAGCCCGCGAGCTGAACATTGATTTGCGGCTGTATGAAACCTGTAACGGTTTGCGCGCCCTCGTCACCTCGAGCCAGTTCGACCCCAGTGACGCGCTTTCGCAAGACCTGTTGACATACTTCGGCGCGGACCGCCTGTACGCCCGGTTGTGCCGCATCCAAAACACCTTCCGCGCCCGGCTCACGCCGAAGTTCTGGCGCATCGGCATGCGGGAACGTCCCTTGGTCAAGCCGCCCCTTCATGACAGCGATCAGGAGCGCATGCGGCGCTGGCTCGAGGGATACCGAAACGCCAGCAACGCCTACGCCACCACGCGGTTCATCGCGGCGGTCGGTGCGAATCCGACCGACCCGGTGATTCTCGAGGTCATCCGCTTGCACGATGCGCGCACGAAAGCACAGCAGCGCCTCGAGTTGGCTTGACGATCTTTAAGTCTCGAACGGCGCAAGTGCTGCTGGCGCAGCACCGGGCGAACCGCCGGAAAGCCCCTACAGAAAAACAGTGCGGTGGGCACGCAGTCTCGAGGGTTGTCTCGAGCGCTTAGACGACGCGTTCGGTTTCGCGCATCGCCAAGTTCTCCAAGGCGCGGCGGGCAGGGGAGAGCGGCAGCACGTCCAAAGCGCGCACGGCGTTCTCGGCTCGGCGGCGAATCTCCAAGCGGGAACGGTGGTCCGCGCCGTGTTGCGTGACCAAGGCGCGCATGCGCAGCACGTCGTCGGGTTCACTGGCGCGACGGGCGAGGATGGAAGAAGCCTCTTCGACGCCAGCCTCGAGCAGGTACAGCACCGGCAGCGTCGCCTTGCCTTCGCGCAGGTCGCCGCCGACGGGTTTGCCGATTTGATCGGCGGTGCTCATCAAGTCCAACAAGTCGTCTTGGATTTGAAACGCGCGTCCGTACTCGAGCCCGTACGTGTCTAGGGCATTGACGATACGTTCGTCGCGCCCGGCAAGCATCGCCGCGCCTTTGGTCGCAGCCGCTGCGAGCGCGGCGGTTTTGCCGGTGATGATCGTGAAGTAGTTTTCCAAGCTGTACGTTTCCAAAGCCGCAACTTGGAATTGGAGCACTTCGCCCTCGCAGATCACGCGCGAGGTCTGGCTGATCAGCTTCACGAACTTCGCGGCGTCCGCGCCGAAGTCGCTGATGACCCCCAAGAGCGTGCTCAACAGGAAATCACCGCTCATCACGCTGACCACATTGCCGTAACGCCGGAACGCTGCCGCTTTGCCGCGTCGGGTGTCGGCGTCGTCGATCAAATCGTCGTGCAGGAGCGACGCGGAATGCAAGAGTTCAATCACCGCTGCGAAATCCACCACGCGCGGGTGGTCAAAGCCCAAGGCTTTCGCTGCCAAAAAGACGAGTTGCGGTCTGGCGCGCTTGCCGCCCGCCTCGAGCAAATCCTCGCCGATCAGCTCGATGAACGCGACTTCGCTGCGCACGAGGGTACGCAATCGCGCCTCGAGGGCGTTGAGGTCGTTCTGGATCAAGGGGTTCGGCATGACAACTCTGTGAGGCAATATACGCTCAACTGCACGGGACGATTGTTGTTCCCAAGCGCATTCCCACCCTGTTGGCGCCCACGATTGCAGAGAAACCTGATGCCAAACCCAGCACGCTCGCGGCACCCGTGGCTGATGGGGGTGTGTTTGCAACGGTCTTGGACCATCTGCTACAAAGCTCCACGGATGGGTGACGCAACTCGAGAACACGTAGCGCCGCACAGCCGATGGGTGGCGGTTGCTGACTGGCGGAGTCGCAACGCCCCGACACGACAGCCTAAATGCGCTGATGGACTTGTGCTGGAGAACCCAGGACACACGGCGCCCGCGCTCGAGCCGGTGTGACAATGGCATTCGGCAGGGCAACCGCACAATCGGTTGGGTAACATTGACAGTGTTCAGCATCAACAACAGCGCTCGAGTCATCGCTGGTACCAACAGTTTTTGGGTGTGGAAGTTTGGTTGGCGACGCTGATTTGAATCACTGAGAAGCAAGTTCAACCTCAGGGCGGTGTTGTGCTGTACGACCTCCAGAAGCTGAATGTGGACTTTGCGGTTGCCTTGTGGCGTCCGGTTCCGGGTGGCACGACCGGCTCGACTCGGGCGAGCGCGTGGCGGTGTTACAATCCCCGCACGTGAACACCCATTCCGTCACCATCGGCGCGGTCACGCGCGACCTGCCCGTTATCGAAGTCGCCCCAGGCGTCAGCGTGGCGCTGTTGAACCTGTTGGGCGACACCGAACTGACCGAAGAAGCCGGGCGCTTGCTCGCTGAGCGCTTGCCGCCGGAAACCGACGTGCTGGTCACGCCCGAGGTCAAAGCCGTGCCGCTCGCGCACGTGATCAGCCGCTTGACCGGCAAGCCGTATATTGTCGCGCGCAAAACGGAGAAGCCGTACATGAGCGCACCCGTCACGCGCGAAGTCATTTCGATCACCACTGGCAAACCGCAGCTGCTCGTCGTGGACGGCTTCGACGTGCCCAAGATCAAAGACAAATTTGTGGCGATCATCGACGACGTGGTCAGCACGGGCGGCACCCTGCGCAGCCTCGGGGCGCTGATGACCGAAATCGGCGGCAAGGTCTGCGGAACGCTCGCCGTGTTCACCGAGGGCGACGAGCGCAGCGACGTGATCGCGCTCGGGCACCTGCCGTTGTACTTGAACAAGTAAGCTCGAGGGGGAAACCATGGGCAACGCCAGCATCGCTTCAGACACGCACACCCTGACGGTCGGCAAGCTCACGCGCGAGTTAACGCTCGTGCGTCCGACGCCGAACGTGCAATTGCCGCTCGTGGAATTCCTGGGCGACACCGAACTCGCGCAGGCGGCGGCAGAGGAGATGAAGCCGCTGATCCCAGAAGGCACCGAAGTGCTCTTCACCTGCGAAACCTCGAGCATTCCGCTGGTGTTTGCCTTGTCGGTGGTGAGCGGTTTGCCGTACGAAGTCGCGCGCAAGCGCCGCCGTCCGTACATGGTGGACCCGCTGATTCAAGACGTGGCCAGCATGACCCTCGGTGTCGGCGAGACGCTGTGGTTGGACACGCGCCATGCCGCCAAGCTCAAGGGCAAGCGCGTGACCGTCGTGCTGGACGTGGTCAGCAGTGGCGGTACAGTCAACGCCTTGGAGCGCCTGGTCAACCGCGCGGGCGGTACCGCGCACGGGCGCGTCGCGGCGTTTTCGCAAGGCGAACCAAAGATTGAAATGCGCGTGATGCAAGCCCTGCCAATCTTCAAACGCTGATGTCGGCTGGGTTGCCCCCACGCCTCGAGCGCGCACTCGAGGGCTACACGGCTGTTCCGGTGCGCGTTGGTAAATCTGGTGCGACGGTGCTTCGCCTGGAACATCCCACGCTCGAGGGGCTGTTCCTCAAAAGCGCGCCCGTCTCTGCGCTCGAGCCGTTGTCGCGCGACGCGGAAGTGATGCGTTGGCTCGAGGCTCGGGAGGTGCGCGTGCCCAATGTGCGGCTGGTTCACCTCGAGGCGGACACCGAGTGGGTGCTGACCACGACACTGCCTGGACGCGACGCCTCGAGCCCTTGGAACGCGGATCAGATTGACCGCGTTGTGACTGCGTTGGCGACGGCGCTGCGAGACCTCCACGCGCTGCCGATTCACGATTGCCCGTTCGACCGCCGCTGGGCGACCGTCAACCTCGAGAAAACAGCGCGCGTGCAAGCGGGCACCGTTGACGAAGACGACTTCGAGCCAGAGCACGCCGGCTGGAGCGCCGCGCAAGTGCTCGCCTGGCTCGAGGCCCACGTGCCGGCCATGGAAGATTTGGTCTTCACGCACGGCGATTGCTGCCTGCCGAACGCGGTGGTGGACGCGGATTTCAATGTCGCTTGGATTGACCTCGGGCGCGCGGGCGTGGCGGACCGGTACCAAGACCTGGCGCTCGTCGTGCGCAGCATGGAAAGCCCAGTCAACGCGCAGTTCAACGGCTGGAGCGCGCGTTTCCTCGAGCGGTACGGCATCGGTGAACCTGAGCAGCAAAAACTCGAGTTTTACCGGGTGTTGGACGAGCTGTTCTAACCGCCGCCGACCTCGAGACCACGCTCGGGTCAGCTTTACGATGCCTTTTCGCGCCGCAAGCCTTTGGACAACTGCGACCACGCACCGCGCACCCCGTCCAGCGCGCGGTTGAGCCCGCCGCCCCTGGGCGGTGGTGGTGTGACCGGCGGCTCACCCGACTCCTCGAGCGGCTGTCCGGTCAGCTTTGCATGGGCGAGCGGCGTGGCGAGCACGACGAGTTCGTCCGCCGCCTCGAGCACCGTGCTGCCGCGCGGGACGCGCACGTGCCCATCGCGCAGGATCGCCACGAGCAGGGTGTCCTGCGGAAATTCCAGGTCGCGCACCTGCTGCGCTGCCCACGGCGCGGGCACAGGGAAGCGGTAGAGGCGTTCGGTGTCCTCATCCGAGACGTTGATGCTCTCCTTGCCCAGCAAATCCAGCAAATCCGGTGTTTCGCGCATGCCGGTCGCGCCGCGCAGGTACGCGTCAATATGCACGGGGCTGCTCGAGCGGGACTCGGCTTGGGCGCTCAGGACGCTCTCGCGCCCGGTCAGCACGTACCCGGCGAGCGTGGTGACGAGGAGCGGCACGAGCAACTCGTACCCGCTCCACTCGGTGATTAAGAGTGTTGCCGCCAGCGGCACGTTGAACGCCCCCGCCAGGAACGCCGCCATGCCGGTCAGGGTGAACGCTGCGGGCTCGATGGGGTAACTGGGGATCAATGCACCCAAGGCTTGCGCGTAGAGGTTGCCAAACAGGCCGCCCAGCACCAAACTGGGCACGATCAAGCCGCCACTGACGCCGCTCGAGGCGGTGAGCATCACCGCCGCTGCGCGCCACACGAGCAACACGAGCACGGCGCTGATCGGCAAAAAATTTGTCATGGTCAACTGCACCCAGCCCAGCCCGTCGCCGAGGACGCTGGGGCTGGCGACGACGAGCCCCCCGAAGATCAAGCCGACCACGCCCAAGCGCGCCCACGCGGGCACGCGTACGCGCGCCCACGCTGCGCGCAGTTCACGAATGCCGATCACGAACCCGGTCGCGGCGAGCGCTTGGAGCAAGCCCAGCACGAAGAACGCGGGCAGCAAAAGCAAGGGTTGACCGCCCAAGGTGGGCAAATCGAACAGCGGCGCGAAGCCGCGGAACAAACCGTAAATCGCGTACGCCACGACGCTCGAGAGCACGGCGGGGACGAGGGCTTCGATCTCGAACTCGAAGCGGCGGTAGAGCAGTTCGACCGCGAGCACGGCTGCCGCGAGCGGCGCGCGCAAGCCCAGTGCCAAGAATGCCGCGAGTGCCGCGACGTACACGGTGCGGCGGTCCTCGTCGCTCAAGCGCGCGATCCGCGCGAACAGCGATGCACCCAAGCTGCTCAGGTACGCGAACACCCCCTCGCGTCCGAGCGGTGCGCCGCTCGCGTACGCCAGCAAACTGGCGATCCCGCCCCACGCCGCGCCGCGTGGCTCGCGTCGCGCTTGGCGCTGGTGAAAGGTCTCGATGGCGTCGTTCACGCCATCAGGTTCAATTGGCTCGCGCGGACGCAGCCACGCCACCGCCGCAAAGCCCAGCGCGCACACCAGCGGCAACAACCAGCCGCGGTCAGAGACGTAGCTTTGCAGCACGCCGCCCTCGGCGGGCAAGCCAGGCGGTTGAAACCCCGTGACGCGCCCCAAGAACACGCCCTGCGTCCACTCGAGCACGAGGCTCAGCAGCGTGCCCGCAATGCCCGCCAAGACGCCCACACCGAGCCCATACAGCACGATCCGCCCCGTCTCGAGGCGACTGCCGAGCACGCGCAGGCGGCGGGCGGGTTGCTGCATCAGTCGCTAGCCTACCAGTTGCGGCGCCACGGGCGACGCGCGTGCTTGCGAACTGGGCTCGAGGACAACCGGCTTCGGGGTGTCGCACCCGGTTTCGTCGTTTCTCGGGCAACGGGTCTTGAACCGGTGGAACAGGGTTGATTGATGGCGTGCCCGTCAACGCTCGAGCAGGCTGAGCACCTCGACGTGGCTGGTTTGCGGATAGAAATCCCAGGGCTGCACGTGCGTCAAGCGGTAGCCCGCTTTGACGAACCGTGCCGCATCGCGCGCCCACGTCGCCGGATCGCAACTGAGGTACATCACGCGCTCGGCGTTGGCGCGCAGCACGACCTCCAGGGCTTCTGGGCTCAAGCCTGCCCGCGGCGGGTCTACAGAGATCAGGTCGGCGCTCAGTGCCGTGATCTGCCCGGCGTCGCCGCGCTGGAACTGCACGCGCTCCTGCCCCATGCGTTGCGCGTCGGCTTCGCCGCGATCCACGGCGTCCTCGTTGATCTCGACGACCGTGACGCGCTCGTAGTCTTGTGCAAGGTGAAACGCGAGTCCGCCACTGCCACCGTACAAGTCCACGCACGCCCCGCCCGTGCCCGCGAGTTTCACTGCCGCGCGGTACAACTCGCCCGTCGCTGCGGGATTCACCTGCGCAAAGCCTGATGCGCTCACCGACAGTTGCACGTCGCCGTACCGCTCGAGCACCGTTTGCGCCCCGAACAGCGGTGTGACCCCCGCGCGAAAGCGACCCTCGAGCGTGGCGAAGGCGAACGACACGCCGGTCACGCCCAATTCCTCCAAGTGTTTGCGCGCCCCATAATACTCGCGCGCTTTGCCCAATCCGATCAGGCACGCCAAAACCTCATTGGTCTCGAGGCTTGCGCGAAAGGCGATTTCGTTGGCGGGCTCGAGCAATTCTGGGTTGAGGTCCGCCAACCCGTCGGAGATCAACTCCGTCGTCAACGCATCTGCCGTGATGAGTTGGGCGCGGTGCGTTCCCGGTTGTCGGTAGCCCACGCCTGCACCCGTGACCACGTACTGCGCGCCGTTGCGGTAACGCCACTGCTGCGGGCTGGGGTGCGTGGGCAGCACGTCAGCCTCGAGGCGGGCGATGCGCTCCAAAGATTCCAGCACGAACGCGCGCTTGTACTCGAGTTGCGCGGCGTACGTCGCGTGCGCCAGGTCAGCGGTCGGCGGCACGTCCTCGGCGACTTGCACGCGCTGATCGCTCGCCTCGAGCACGCGCGTGACGCGACCCTCGAAGCGACCCTTTTTCGCCTCGAGCCGCGCCTCCACGGTTTCACCCGGCAGTGCGCCCGCGATCAGGGCGACGCCGCGATCCGTGCGCGCCAAGCCGTACCCGCCCGCGACGATCTTTTCAATGTGCAACCTGTTGTTGGTGCTCAGCAGGTCTTTGTGCGATGGGGAAGACATGGGCGGCAGTGTACGTCGCAAGCGGCAGACAGTGTGGTTCGCGGCTCCAGTGCTCGAGTCGAAATTCGTCGTAGGGGCGCAGCATGCTGCGCCCCTACGGGTCGGGGTGCTTCATTCTCGAGGTGCGGTGGGCAATTCCGACCGTTCAACCTCGAGCCCGACTCACTTGCCCAAACGCACATCTCTGGCTTGGTAGTTGCGCAGCGCGCGCAGAAAATCGATGCGTCGGAAATCTGGCCAATTCGCTTCACAGAAGTAATATTCGCTGTACGCGCTCTGCCACAGCAGAAATCCGCCCAAGCGGATCTCGCCGCTCGTGCGGATGATGAAATCCGGGTCGGGGATGCCAGCCGTGTAGAGGTGCCGTCCGATTGCGTCGGGCTCGAGCCCTTTGGCGACTTGCTCGAGGTTTTCGCCGCGTTGCGCTGCGGTCTCCAAAAGATTCTTGACAGCGTCCACGATCTCCTCGCGCCCGCCATACCCGACAGCGATGTTGAGGTTCATGCCGTCGTAGTGCTCCGTCGCCGTTTCCAGGTCGCGCAGCGAGGCGTACACGTCTTGCGGAAACAGGTCGTGCCGCCCGATGGCACGCACACGCACGCGGTTGGCGTGGATGCGCGGGTCTTTGGCGAGGTTGCGGGCTTCGCGCTCGAACAGCTTCATCAGGTGCGCGATTTCGTCCGGGTCGCGCTTCGTGTGGTTGTCCGGGGACAACACCCAAATCGTCGCCGCGCGAATCTTTAACTCCAAGCACCAGCCCAAGACCTCGTGCGCCTTGTCCACGCCGAACTCGTGCCCGGCTTTGCCTTCCAAGCCCAGTGCGCGGGCGAAGCGGCGGTTCCCGTCCAAAATCAAACCGATGTGCTGCGGCATGGGTGCGCTGCGCACGCGATTCTCGAGGCGTGACTCGTAAAGCCGGTACAGCGGTGCGGTCCAGCCTTTCGCGGCGCGCAAGAGGCGCGCTTTGAAGCTGGGCGCAGGTCGGGCAAGGGTGGTCACGGGGCGCACTGATTCTACGGGGTTGGAGCCGGTCACGTGCGTCACGATACCTCGCGGTGTGTGAATGCGAAACTCATTTTTGCGCCTGCGCCATCTCGGCTCGAGGCGATGTTTTTCGTGGCGCAGTTTTATCCGGGCTCGAGTCAGGAGCAACACCCGTGTGAATTCGAGGGGTCCGTTCCCGCAGGCTGCGCTCGCGGTCTGAAACGGTTGACCGGAATTGAACAGAGCAATTCAGCGCAACTCGAGCGTGAATGTGCGGTTCTGCGATTGTTCCTTCACGTTCAGCGTGACGCGTTGCCCGCGGGTTTTGGCGCGAATGGCGGTGTGGTAATCCTGCTGTGAATACACCGGTGCGCCGTCCACGGCGACCACGGTCCCGCCGCGCAAGCCGGCCTCGTTCGCGCTCGAACCGGGTTCCACGCGGTCGATCAGCACCCCGCCGCCGTCGTTGTGGACGACGTGCAAACCGACACCGGGCAGGCGCTCCCTGAGTCCTGTCTTCATCGCGGTGATGCGCTCGCGCAAGCCGTGCACGGGCACCAGCAAACTGAAGCGTGCCACGTCCGAGACCGCAAAGCCGATGCCGACCGCGACCGCGCGTCCGTGGAAGTCCAGCACCGCGCCGCCGCTGTCGCCGGGGTTGAGCACGATGCTCGAGTACACGAGTTGCGTGGGCACGAGGTTGCCGGGGTCTTGCTCGAACGAACTGACCGCGCCGTAACGTGGTTGCATGAAATCGCCCTCGGCGTTGCCGACTTCGACCAACGCTTCGCCCACCTCGAGCGCGCGTGTGTCCTCGAGTTCGAGGTGTTCCACGCGTCGGGGCACGTCCACCTTGAGCACCGCCAGATCCCTGGACTCGTCGAAGCCAACGACCCGCGCGTCGAGGAGTTCTTGGCGCGTGGTCAGGGCTTGAAAGCGGTCTTGTCCGCTGACCGCGTGGTACGCGGTCAGCGCGTACCCGTCGGCGCTGATGAAAAACCCGGTGGCGCGACCCCTGGCGACGACGGTGGTCTGCTCTTCGCCAGTCGTGCTCGAGACGCCGATGGTTTGCAGTTGCACAATCGCGGGTCGCGCGCCGATGAACACGCCTTGCATCATGTCCTCGAGCTGTGCCTGGGTGTACTTGGGGGCAGCGCGCGTCGCCGTGCCGCGGTTGCCGAGGAGCACGTAGCCCCCGGTCAGCAACGCAGCGACGACCAATGCCCAAGCGACCTTCATGTGCTTGTGAGGTTACGGGATTGCCGCGTGCAAGTGCGTGCGTTTTGCCGCGCCCGAGGCGACCCGGTCTCATCTTTAGACTGGAGAACAATTGTCAGGGTTGGGTGTTTCATGTGAACTTCAATCCTGATAAGTTAAACTGTTCGTAGCCGGAGACGCACTTGGCGATTGACGGCGCGCAAATCTTTGGAGGAATACATGAAGAAACTCGTACTGGGCGTGGTCGCGGCTGGGTTGATGTTTGCCACCAATGTCAACGCGCAAGAAAACTGCAAAGTCATCCGCATGGGCTTCAACCCCGCGCAGGACGCAACCAAAGTGCTCGCGAGCGCCAAGCCAATTGCCAATTATCTGGAAGAAACCATCCGCGGCGTAGAGGTGCGCGCCACGGTCGCCCAGGATTACCGCGGTTTGATCGAAGCGATGCGCTCCAACCAACTCGATTTCGCCTGGTTAAACCCAGTCGGTTACGTGGACGCCAAGAAAGCCGACATCGCCAATGTGCTGCTAAAATCCTCGCGCGAGGCGGGCCCGTACTACTGGAGCGCGCTGATCGTGCGCGCCGACAGCCGCATCAAGTCTGAAAAAGACCTGCAAGGCTCGAGCATCGCCTGGGTGGACCCGAACAGCGCCGCTGGCTACACCTTCCCGAAAGCCACGCTGCTCTCCAAGGGCGTTGACCCCGACAAAACGTTCTCCAAACAGGTCTTTGCAGGCGGTCACGACGCCGTCGTGTACAGCGTGCTGAATGGCACCGTGGACGTGGGCGCGACGTTCGCCAACAACACCAAGGGCACGAGTGGTTCGTGGACGCAATACTTGAGCGATCCCGCGCTGCAAAAGAAGATTCGCGTGATCCTGTACAGCAAACCCATCCCCGGCGACACAGTCAGCGTGCGCAGCACCTATCAAAAGAGCTGCCCTGGCACGGTGACGCTGCTCGTCAACGCGCTGTTGTCGATGCGCTACCAGACCAGCACGCGACAGATGCTGCGCGACCTCTACCGCATCGAGTACCTCGTTCCAGCGCGCGACAGCGATTACGACATCGTCCGCGAAGCGCAAGCCGTCGCCGCCAAGAAGTAAAGCAAGTCCTCGCGGGAACCGCGCACGCGCTCGAGCCACGGTGTTGCAGACACGGTGCTCGAGGCGTGCGCTTCGTTGAAAACCACTCCACTCGCACGAGGACCCATTGATGTGATCGAAGTCAACCACCTCTCCAAAGTCTTCCCGGACGGCACGCGTGCGTTAGACGACGTGACCCTGACGATTCCCGACGGACAGTTCGTTTGCGTCATCGGACTCTCGGGCGCAGGAAAAAGCACCTTCATGCGCTGCCTCAACCGCCTCAATGACCCCACGGGCGGACAGATCTTGCTTGAGGGGCAAGACATCGCCTTCGCCCAAGGCGCGGCCCTGCGGCGCTTGCGGCGCCGGATTGGCTTCGTGTTCCAGCAGTTCAACCTGGTGGAACGCCTGAGCGCATTGGAGAACGTCCTGTCCGGGCGGCTGGGCTACTACGGACGCTTGCCAGGGGTGTTGGGGCTGTACAGCACCGAAGACAAACGTCTGGCGACCGAAGCCCTGCGCCGCGTCGGATTGGAAGACAAGATTGCGACTACCGCCCGCAACCTCTCGGGCGGTCAGAAGCAGCGTGTCGCCATCGCCCGCGCGCTCGTGCAGCAACCCAAACTGATGCTTGCGGACGAGCCCACGGCGAGCATTGATCCCAAACTGTCCGGGGTCATCATGGACCTGCTTAAAAGTTTCACCGCCGACGGCATCACCGTGATCGTCAACATGCACTCCTTGGAAATCGCCCGCGAGTACGCCCAACGCGTGCTCGGGTTCAACAAGGGACGCTTGGTCTTCGACGGCTCCGGCATTGACCTGACCGACGCCGAAGTCGAACGGATCTACGCGGGAAGCGTGGCGGACCTGTGAGCCCTGACCTGAACGCTCGAGGCTCGAGGGTGGTGCCGCGATGCTGCTGACCTACGTGGTCATCGCCGTGCTCGTCGCCGGAGCGCAACTCGCCGCGCGAGGCTCCGCACGCCGCTTGACGCTCGCCGCTGCGGTCGGTGTGCTGATCGCCTTTTTCATGCAGCCGCTGGCGCAACTCACCGGCGCGTACAGCCGCCACGCCCTTTCTCCCACGGCGCTCGGGTTCAGCCCGCAGTACCCTTGGCTGTGGCTGTTGCCGGTCGGCGCAATGGCGATTCTCATCCTCGCCCGCGGTCGCCTCCACGCTCGGGTGCAAGGCTACGCGGCGGTCGCCGTCGGCGCGCTCACGCTCGCGCTGCTTTTTGTTTTCTACACGGGCGACCAGCGCGTGCTCGCCGTCACGGGCGTGCCCTGGGTGCTCGAGACCTTGATTCCCCTCGGGGTGCTCGCCGTGGGGGTCGCCATCGCCCTCGGGCAGCCGCAGCAGCGCGTCCGAGCCGTCGGTGCCGTGCTCAGTTTGATTGTTGCCCTCGCCCTCGGCGCGTTCTTGTTCAGCCCGGCGGCGGCCACGACCTTCGACGCCTTGCGCGGCTACTACCGCGTCGTCGCCGCGCCCAGCGATGCGCAACTCGCGCTGGTCGTGCGCGATTGGACCGCGGACCTGGAGTTCAACAACCAGGAGCGCACACGGATCAACCAAGAGTGGTTGGACGCCAACGCCGCGATTGAGCGCGCCGAAAGCGATCTCGAGCGGGCGAATACGGGTGTGCAAAACAGCGTCAGCATTGGCGGAGACGTGCTGACCTTCGCCAAGAACGCCCAACGCGAAGCCGAGCGCACAGTGCGCGACGCCCGCCTCAAACGCGCGCAATTGGAGCGCCAACGCGCGAGTTACGGCGTGACGGGCGCAGACGCCAAGCTCGAGCCCTTAAGTGCAGTCTCGAGCGCCACCGCGTTGCCGCGCGGGTACAGCGTCGGGCGCGACTCCGCCGAAAGCGGCGTGCGCCGCGTGTTCCCGGAGAGCGCCCGCTACGGCTTCGCCGCCTTGCTGTTCTTTGGGGTGCTGATGACCCTCGGCGGGGCGGGGCTCGCGGTGCGCGGGTCGGCGGCGCTCGAGCGCAAAGACCTGGCTGGGGGTGCACTGCTCGCGTTCGTGGCCGCGACGCTGTTCTTCGGGTTCAACGCCGTGGAGTTCGACCTCGGGCGGTTCATTCAGGGCTTTCCGTTCATCCAAGACTTCGGGCGGCGCTCGTGGCCGCCGGATTTTGGCGGCATCCTCTCCGACGGCATGAAGGCGCTCACCATCACCGTCGCCACAGCGATGATCGGCACCACCCTGGCTGCGCTGATGGCGCTGCCCGCGTCGTTTCTGGCGGCGCGCAACCTGACCCAGAAAAGCTGGTGGGGACGCGCGCTTTACCCGCTGGTGCGCGTGTTCTTCAACGTGGACCGCGGCGTGGATACCCTCATCCTCGCGCTCGTGTTCGTCGCCGCGGTCGGCTTGGGCCCGCTCGCGGGCGTGCTGGCGATGGCGATTCACAGCCTCGCGGACCTGGGCAAGCTCTACAGCGAAGCCATCGAAAACGCCGAGCGTGGCCCCATCGAAGCGCTCGAGGCAAGCGGGGCTCCGGGCGTCAGCGTGATCCGCTGGGCGGTGTTGCCGCAGGTCTTGCCGCTGTTCGTGTCGTACACGCTGTACCGGTTTGAAATCAACTTCCGCGTGTCCATCATCCTGGGTTTCGTCGGCGCGGGCGGTGTGGGCTTCCTGATTCAAGAAACCATGCGCAGCGGCAAGTACGATCAGATGATTATCTTGGTCACGCTCGTCGTGCTGATGGTCAACATCTTGGATTTCATCAGCGCCACCGTGCGCCGCCGACTCGTCGGGTGAAGGGCGCACGGCCTCGAGGCTCGAGGCGTGTGCCACGCTTGGCGCAAACCAACCACGAAGGGGTCTCGAGACAGGTTTCTCGAGACCCCGCCAATCCGATCAGTGCGGCGCTTCAACTTCTACCGCGTCCGTGCGCCCGCTGTCCACGTGCACGCGCACCGCGTACGCATGGTTGCGCCACATCAACTCCAACGTGTGGTTGCCGCCGCTGAGCCCGCGCACGAAGTCGTTGCCGCGCGTGATGCGCCCGCGCTCGCGTCCATCCACGAGCACCACTGCCCCCTCCAGGTGCGAGCGAACCTCGAGATTGCCGGTCTGGGCCACGCTTTGCGTCGAAACCGTGACGGCGACGAAGCTAAAGGTGGGTCGGATGGTCTCTCGCGCCCCGACCGTGACGCGCTGCTCGACCACTTCAAATCCCGGAGCCTCGATGCGCACCGTGTGCACGCCGGGCGCGACCCGCACGTGCAGCGGTCCGCGGGTCACGAACACGTCGTCTACGTAGACGAACGCCGTTTGCGGAATGGTCTCGAGGACGAGAACGGCGGGTGCGGGTCCGGGCGCGATTTCGACCACGCGCACGTTGACGGTCTGGTCCACGACCACGACCGGCGCGGGTTGCTCGATGACCACGGGCTGAACGACCGTCACCGGCTGGGCGACCGTGACTGGCGCGGGTTGCGAAAACACGGTGACGGTCGCAACCACGGGCGGCGGTGGCGGCGGGCGACGCACCGTCACCGATTCGCGCACCACGACGGTGGCGGGCGCACACGCCACAAATGCGAGCGGCGCGACCAGCGCCAGACGTGACACCAAACGACGCGATGCTGGGTTCATCGGGTTCCTCCTGAACGACTAAAAGTGACCTCGAGCGGGGAAGTGCACGCTGGCTCGAGATGCGCGCACCTTGAACCTCGCAGGTGAAACGCGCATGGAACACCGGTTTGTGTCCAGGAAACACTGAAGGCGCTAGACTCGTAAGAGCCCTATGCAAGACGACCAAGATCCCCGCATCCGCGAAGACCGCCCCCCACCTGCACGCACCGATGCCGCCAACCCCGCCATGCGTTCATGGATTCCCCTGGGCATCTTCTTGTTGGTGATGCTGTTCACGCCGCTGGGGCGGTTGTGGCCCTTGGCGGTCTTGATCGTCGGCGCGCTGATCTACGCCAAGCGCCTGCGCCTCGAGACCGGGCTGCTGTGGGCTGGGGTGGCCTTCGCGGGCGGCATCTTGGGTGCGCCGTCGTGGTCCACGGCGACGCTCGCACCGACCTTCCGTGACGACACTGGCGAGGAGCAGACCCTGCCCGCGAACTTCAAGCGGCTCGAGGTCAAAAGCTTCAACGGTTTCATCCGCGTCAACGCCCGCCCCGGCGCAACCCGCGTGCGTTTGGAACGCAAGGGCGGCGCGACCGCCAGCCTGGAGGTGCGCGGCGACACGGTGGTCATCACCGCGCGGCGACCGTTTTTCTCTTTTTCAAGCGGCGTCAACCTCACCCTGGACGTGCCGCCGGAGTTGGACGCGCGCTTGGAGACCAGCAACGCGTTCGTCGAATGGCAGGGCGGCGTGAAAACCCTGACCGTGCGCTCGTCCAACGACCGCGTGGCGGTGCGCGACACCGGCACCGCCACGTTGGACCTGCAAACCTCGAACGACGACATCAGCTTGGAACGCGTCGGCGGAGAGGTTATCGCGCGCACCAGCAACGGCGCGATACGCGCCATTGACTCGAGCGCCCGCTTTGACCTGCAAACCGACAACGCGGGCATCACGCTGGAACGCGTCACGCTCACCAACAACACCAAAAGCCGCGCGGCGACGAGCAACGGTCAGATCAGCGTCGTGGGTTTGAACGCGCCCAGCGGCATCAGCGTGCGCGGGCAGACGAGCAACGCGCGCCTCGATGTGACCGCGCCCGGTTTCGACGTGCGCTTGGAGGACACGCGTTTCAGCGCGACGCGCGGTGGATTCGGCACGGCGGAATTGGAGTTGGGCACGAGCAACGACCGCATCACGTTAAAACCTTGAAAGGCAGGCGCGCAATCCGGGAGGCTCGAGCCGGTGGCGCTGTTCGCCCAAGCATGCGCGCGGTTGCGCGGTGTACTCGAGGAAACGCAAGTCTCGTGCGAAGGTGTTGACGAACCTGCACAACCTTGATTGGTTGGGCTCGAGATAGACCGGGCTCTCGAGGCGGCGGTCTTGCGCCCTCGAACACCCGAACCTCATACACGCACAAGACGGTCTCTCGAGCAATTGCCCTCGAGCCCTGACTCCAAAGGCTCGAGGCTACTTCGCGTCGTACCAAGAATCACCGATGCCCACGCCCACGCCCAGCGGCACGTCCAGCTTGTACGCGTCTGCCATGACCCGCTCGACGAGTTTGCCGACTTCTTCGACATTCTCCACCCTAGCCTCGATCACCAGTTCGTCGTGCACCTGCAACAGCAACTTCGCGCCCATCGCCTCGAGTTGAGCGTCCAAGTCAATCATCGCGCGCTTGATGATGCCTGCGCTGGTGCCTTGGATCGGCATGTTGATCGCCATACGCTCGGCGGCTTCGCGCACTGGGAAGGCTTTGGCGTTGATGTCGGGCAGGTAGCGGCGACGCCCGAACAAATCCTGGACGTAGCCGTTCGCACGGCAGAACTCCTTGGTGCTCTCGAGGTATTGATCGATGCCGGGATATGCGCCGAAGTACGCCTCGATAAACTTTTTGGCTTCGTCGTAGGGCAAGCCGACATCGCGCGCCAAGCGGTGCGCGCTCATGCCGTAGAGCACGCCGTAATTGATCGTCTTCGCGCCGCGACGTTGATCGGTCGTGACCGACTCGAGCGGGATGTTGAGGATGACAGCGGCCGTGCGGCGGTGAATGTCTTCTTCCAAGCGGAAGCCCTCGAGCAACGCAGGTTCCTTGGTGATGTGCGCGAGGATGCGCAGTTCAATCTGGCTGTAATCGGCGCTGATGAGCTTGTGACCCGCTTCCGCGACGAAGCCCTTGCGAATGTCGCGTCCAACTGCCGTGCGCACGGGGATGTTTTGCAGGTTGGGGTTGACGCTGCTGACGCGTCCGGTCGCCGTGCCGAGTTGGTTGAAGACCGTGTGCAGGCGTCCCGTAATCGGCGAGACGAGCGTCGGCAAGGGCTCAAGGTACGTGCCGCGCAACTTGTGCAACTCGCGGTACTCCAAGAGCAAACCAATGATCGGGTGCAGGTCGCGCAGGGGCTCGAGCGCCGTCACCGCGGTGCTGCGCTTGCCGGTGAGCTTGGTTTTCTTGCCGCTCTCGAGTTGCAGCTTGTCGTAGAGGATGCTTTCCAACTTGTCGCGCGAGTTGATGTTGAACTCCTCGCCCGCGTGCCCCCAGATCTCGCTTTCCAGCTGCGCCATGCGCGTCGCAAAACCCTTGGACAACTCACGGAAGGCGTCGGAATCAATGCGAATGCCGCGCGTTTCCATGCGCCCCAGCACCACCGCCGTGGGACGTTCGAGGGTCTCGTACAGCGTGCGCGCTTCTGGCGTGAACTGCGCCTCCAGCACCTCGAGCAGCTTGGCGGTTTGCGCGGCGCGACCCGGCGCGTCTTTTGCCCAGTCCTCCTGCAGATAGCGTGCGGTGATCGCTTGCGGGTCGTTGTTGTTCGGGTCCATCGTCCACGCCATCAGCCACGGGTCATCGCCCGGTTCGCTGGCGCCGCCCGAAGCGTTGACGAACACGCTCAGCGCCTTTGAATCTGCCGCGCGCAAGGTTCCCGTGGGTTTGAACTCGGGCCCGCCCTCGCGCACCGCGTTCGCCGCTGCGGGGTCGGCGTACGCGATCCCCTCGAGTTCCGCGCTGACCGGGTCGTTGGCCAGGCTCAGGCGGTAGCCCCAAATCGCGTCCTCGCGCGGTTCCGCCCACGGCAGGGTCTCGAAGCTGCTGCGTTGCTCCAAGGCGAGGTCACGGATGAAGCTGTTCATCTCCAACGCGCGCAGGATGCCGGTCAACTTCGGCACGTCGGGCACGAAGTCTTTGGCGGCGGCGAAATCCACGCTCAAATCCAGCGTCGTGACCATGCGGCTGAGTTCCTGGCTGAAGACCACGTTCTCGCGGCTGTCGCGGATCTTCTGCGCGTCTTTCTTTGGCTCGATCTCGTCCAAGTGCTCCAAGATGTACTCGAGCGAATTGTAGGTCTCCAAGAGTTTCTGCGCGCTCTTTGGACCGATGCCCTTCGCGCCGGGAATGTTGTCGCTGCTGTCGCCGGTCAGTGCGCGGTAATCCACCCATTGCTGCACAGTCACGCCGTATTTTGTTTTAACTTCGTCCGGTCCGATTTCCTTGTCGTCGCTGCCGATCACGCGCACCTTGTCTGAAAGCAACTGGTACGCGTCGCGGTCGCTCGTCAAGATCCGCACCTCTAATCGTTGCGCTTCGGCTTGCTTGGCGAGCGAAGCGATCACGTCGTCGGCTTCGTAGCCGTCCATCTGCACCCGCACCAAGCCCATCGCGTCCACGATCTCCTTGATGCGCCGGATCTGCGCGGGCAAGTCGTCCGGGGTGGTCGCGCGTCCCGCCTTGTAATCGGTGTACAGGTCGTGGCGAAAGGTCTTCACGGGTGGGTCGAAGACGACGATCAAGGCTTGGTCGCGCCCGGCTTTTTTGTCGCCCGCGCGGTGCAGTTTCAGCAGCGTCTTCATGAAGCCGTAGACCGCCTGCGTTGGCTCGCCTGCGGAGGTTTTCAGCGTGTCCCCAGCGCGTTGCAGCGCGAAGTAACTGCGGTAGGCGAGGGCGTGCCCGTCCACGAGCACGACGCGTTTGGGCAGCCTCGTCCCGCCTTGACGCGGTGCGGGCGGCAACGGGTCAAACTTGCTGCCCGGAGGAATGCCGCGCTCGTCCACAACTGGCGCGTGCAGGATGACTTCGGGGTGGTTGGTTTCTACGGTCGCCTCGAGCGTCGTGGTGTCCGTTTCCAGGGTCGCGGCGTCCGCGCTGTTCTCGAGCGTCGCGGCTTCCGCGCTATTTTCGAGCACCGCGCTGGCTTGCTCGTCGCTCGAGGGGTCGGGGGTGTCGAAGAGGTTCGGTTGGGACATGGCGTCAGTCTACTCTCGGTTCTGTTGACAGCAAAATGACCTCGGGTGGCATCGGGGCTTGGCCTGCGCTCGAGCAAGACCGTTTAGCCTTTCAACCCAAGTGCAGGCGATGCGAAATCCGCGTGGTCTCGGGTGTCGCAACGCCCGGTTTCTCGAGCAGCATTGTCCCGTGCAGGGGTGCTCGAGTCTTTATCAGTCAACCTCGACGATTCTCGAGCGAGGGTATGTTCCACTGAGCCGCATGGTTTGAAGGGACACACAGGCGTCGAGTCGTGTGCCAGAAAGGTTTGTCTCGAGCCTATGTCCTGAGTAGGGGCGTTCGTTCATACTGAAGATGCAAGACAAATGCAGCCCCGAGCCACCGGTTCACCACGACCTTGCGCATTTGGTGGCGAACCGCTAAACTCACCGCCGCTATTGAGAATCAATTCTCAGGAGGAAACTGTGTCCCGTTCACTGCTCGCACTCTTGCTCGCCCTGCTGTTCGCCACCACCGCCCACGCCAAACTCGAGGTGGCCACGTCGTTCAGCATCTTGGAAGACTTGGTTCAGAACGTCGGCGCGGACCGCGTCAACATCACCAACTTCGTGCCCAGGAACGGCGACGCGCACACCTACCAACCGAGCACCACCGACGTGCGCAACCTGGCAAGGGTGCGGCTGGTTTTTGTCAACGGACGCGGATTGGAGGCGTGGTTCCAACGCCTCGTCACCACCGCCAACAGCAAAGCGACGGTCGTCACGCTGTCCACGGGTTTGCCCGCGCGCCGCATCGAAGTCGGCGAGGAGCGCGGCGAGGCGGATCCGCATCTGTGGTGGAACCTGCAAAACACCATCGCGTATGTGAACCGCATCCGCGACGCGCTGACCCGCGCCGACCCTGCGGGACGTGCTGTGTACGCCCAAAACGCCGCGCGTTACGCCCGAGACTTGGCGAACCTGGACGCGTGGGCGAAGCTTCAGGTGCAACAAATTCCTGCGCCCAACCGCAAGTTGGTCACGAACCACGACGCCCTCGGGTACTTTGCGGCGCGCTACGGCTTCACGATCCTCGGGCAAGTGATCCCTTCGTTTGGCACGGAAACTGAACCGAGCGCGCGCGAGACCGCGCGCTTGATTGACAACATGCGCCGCAACAACGTCCGAGCGATCTTTACGGAAAACACGATCCCCCCTCGGTTGGCGCAGCAGGTGGCGAGCGAAACGGGCGCGAAGATCGCCCCAGCGCTATACACCGACGCCCTCGGCGCACCCGGCTCGAGCGGCGACACCTTCGTCAAGGCGTTCCGCCACAACGTCACGACCATCGTGGAAGCCCTGCGTTGAGCCCGCGACGACCCAAGCCTCGAGCCCTGCGCAGGGCGTATGCTGGCTGGCGCCCGCGATGAGCCCGCCCCGTTTCCCCGTCGACCACTCGAGCCCGCTGATTCGCGCCACCGACGTGCGCGTCAGCTTCGGGGACACGGTCGCGCTGTCGGGCGCGAACTTCCACCTCTGCCGCGGCGAGTTCGTCGGCGTCATCGGGCCCAACGGCGCGGGCAAGAGTACATTGCTGCGCGCGATGCTCGGGTTGGTTCCGTACAGCGGCGCGGTGACGTACTCCGACACACTCGGCAGCAAACCCGTGCAGCGCATCAGTTACGTGCCGCAGCAGCAGGCCCTGGACTGGTCGTTTCCCGTGACCGTCTGGGACGTGGTGATGATGGCGCGCGTGCCGCGCATCGGCTGGCTGCGCCGCGCCGGTGCGGGCGACCGAACGGCCGTCGCGGACGCCCTCGAGCGCGCGGGCGTCGCGGACCTGCAAACCCGCCCCATCGCCGCGCTCAGCGGCGGGCAACGCCAGCGCGTGCTCCTCGCGCGCATGCTCGCCCGCGAAGGCGACGTGCTCTTCTTGGACGAGCCATTCACTGGCGTGGACGCGCGCACCCAGACGAGCATTTTGGAGTTGTTGGAACGCGAGCGACAGCGCGGCAAGGCGATTCTGATGGTCACCCATGACCTCGAGGGCGCACGGGCGTGGTGCTCGCACATTCTCCTCGTCAACGGTCGCGTCGTTGCCAGCGGCAATCCGGCGGAGGTCTACACCCCGGAGAACATCGAAGCCACGTTCTCCTCGAGGGCTCGAGCCTGATGGACTGGGTCTTGGAGCCGCTGTCCTACGGCTTCTTTGTGCGCGGGCTGGTCGGCTTATCGCTCATTGCGGTGCTGTGCGCCTGCGTCGGCACATTCGTCGTGCTCAAAGGGCTCTCGTACATCGGTGACGCGATGGCGCACGCGGTCTTTCCGGGCATCGTCGCCGCGTTTTTGCTCCGTATCAACTATTTCGTCGGCGGCGTGGTCGCAGCAATTCTGACCGCACTCGGCATCGGCGCGATCTCGAGACGCAGTGGGCTCAAACAAGACAGTGCGGTCGGCACGGTGTTCGTCGGCATGTTCGCCCTGGGGGTGGTCATGCTCAGCACAACGCGCACGTACAGCGTGGACCTCGCGCACCTGCTCGTCGGTGAACCGCTGGGCATCAGCGCCGAAGACATCGCCGCCACGCTCGTGCTGGGCGGATTGGCGTTGCTGGCGCTCCTGGGCATTCAAAAAGAACTCGTGCTGGTCAGCTTCGACGAAACCGAAGCGCGCGTCATGGGCCTGCCTGTGGCTGCACTCAACACCTTCACGCTCGTCCTGATCGCGCTGACCGTGGTGCTCGCCATCCAAGTCGTCGGCACGATTTTGGTCGTCAGCTTCCTCGTCACCTCGAGCAGCACCGCGCGGCTGCTCACGGCTCGGGTCAACCAGATGATGCTCGTCGGCAGCGTCGTTGGCGTGCTCTGCGGCGTCGTCGGCTTGTACTTGAGTTACTTCCTCGGCACGCCCGCCGGGGCGATGGTCGTGCTCGTCAACACCGCGGTGTTCGCGCTCGTGCTGACCCTGCGCGGCTCGAGGCGCGACCCGGCGCGGGTGTGAAACCCGCAACGTTGTGGTCTCGAGCGTGGAAGTAAGCGCATTCGGGAGTGGCTCGCCCCGTTGTCGTGCCACTCGAGCGGCGTGACAAACCTCGGCAGTCGCTCGAGAAGAGTCGAGGCTCGAGGGTCTTGGGTAAACGGAATGTCGTCCTAGATCGCGCGGCGTTCAAAAATGCGCACCAAGCCGACGATCACGCGGTACACGAACCAGACGAAACCCGCGATCCACACGAACACGCCGACAACGATGAAGGCCAACACGAACCCGATCACGGCAAAGGCGATGGACCACCAAAACGTCTCAATGATGTGCTTACAGTGCGATTCCAAATACGTGCCACGCACGTCGTTCTGCTTCAAGTACGCCATGACCACGGCGGCGATGGCGACAATGCCAACCGTGAACAGCGAAGCCGCCATCAAAATGTGGGCGACGAGCACGTAGGTGTGGTCGGTCTCGTTGACCGCTGGGGCGCCAGAACCGACCGGGTTGACCGGCACTGGCGTCATGCGCTGCGGATACGGGGGCGACACGGGTGGCATCGGTGCTGGGGTGGGCACCGCGTTGACCACGGTGGAAATCGGCGCCCAATCGCGCATCCCTTCGGTCCACACGACGGCGTTCTGAGCGACCTCGCCGTTGCGGAGCATGCCCTCGAGCTGCGCGACCGAGTACGGTCCGCGCTGCGCGTTGTCGCTGTAAACCATGTAAAAGCGTTCCACGAAGTCACTGTACGCGGCTGAACGCCAAAGGGTTTCCAGCGCTACACACCCACGGGGGTTGCAGGGCTGCTGACCTCGAGGGCGCGGACCACGTCCTGCAAGCGCTGCACGGCGTAATGCACGGTGTTGCGGCGTTGGCGCAAGAGGCTTTCCGGGACGATGGGGGCGAGGTCGTTTGCGGTCACGCGCCGAATGTTGTGCGGCGTCTCCCCGTCCAAGTGCTCGACCAGCAGCGCGGTCAGCGCTTTGGTGAGGGTCGTGACCTCTTGCCCGATCTCTGCCGCCAAATGCACGCGGTCGCCGTCCAAACGCGCGTACAAGCCCACCGTGTCGTCGCACTCGATGTCGCGGCGCACGTCTTGGACGCTCCAAAGCTCACTGGCTCGAGGGGCGAGGTCCGGCAACCGAGCGGACAGCGCGATCAGTGCCGTGATCTGCTCGCCGCTGGAGCGCGCACCCAAGTCGTTCACGGTGCGCTCGAGGGTCGCCAAACTCATGACAAGAAGTGTAAGGGTTTGGCAATGGTCTGGCGTGTCGGGTGCCTTACCAGATGGCGCGGGCGGATTCGAGCACCCAGCGTTAGCCTGTGCGCAGCATCAACCCCAGCAACTCCTTGACGAGCTTCGCCGCGACCGCCGCGGTGACGCCGTTCACGTCCCGCGTTGGGTTCAATTCCACGAGGTCCGCACCAATAATCCGCGCCTCGAGCCCGTGCAGCACGCCCAGCAACTCGCGCACCCCCATGCCACCGGGTTCATGGTGCGATACGCCCGGCGCGAACGCGGGATCGAGCACGTCCAAATCGAGCGAGACGTACACCGGTCCCCCAAGCGTCCAGGTTTGATCGGGGCGAAATTCGCGCATCTGCACGATTTCCACGTTAAACCGCTCGGCTTGCGCGCGTTGGTGCGCATTCAGCGTGCGCACCCCGACCTGCACGAGCCGCCGCGCCAAGCCGCGCTCCATGATGCGCGCGAACGGACAGGCGTGCGAACAGCGATTGCCGTCCAATTCGTCGTACAAGTCTGGATGCGCGTCCAAATGCAGGACCGTCAACGCGCCGTGTCGGGCAGCGTGCGCTTCCACGAGGGGCAATGTCACCGAATGGTCGCCGCCGAGTGCGAAGACGCGCCCGCCGGTCTCGAGGATGCTTGCGGTTGCGGCCTGAATCGCTGCGAAGCGCTCGAGCGTAGAACCTGTGGGCAGCGCAACGTCGCCCGCGTCGCGCCACAAGCCCGGCGTCTCGAGGTCCACACCGTGCTCGGTGGTCAGGTTCATCGCGCCGCTGTGCAGGCTGGCGCGAATCGCCTCGGGCGCGCGGGCTGGGCCGCGCAGAAAAGAACTGTTTTCGTCCAACGGCACGCCGAGCAGGTGAATCACACGGGTCAGTCTGTCACGATCTCGGACGCCGTGCTCGAGACCTCAACGCACATCCTCGAGCCGGTCACGGTGCCGTTCTGCACACGAAGGCTCGAGCTTCAAGCGGCGAGTGCTTCCAAGTCTGCGTTGGAATAGACGTTCTGCACGTCGTCCAACTCCTCCAACGCCTCCAGAAGCCGCTCCACCTTGCCCGCGTCGCCTGCGTCCAGCGCGACCATGTTCTCGGTGACGCTGGTGAATTCCGCGCTGATCGGCTCCAATCCCGCTTTGCGAAAGCCTTCTGCGACGGTGAGCATGTCTTCAAACGCGGTGTACACGTCCAAACGCGGCTCGCCGTCGTCGTCGTAAGCTTCAAAGTCGTCCGCGCCGAGGTCAATGGCGAGTTCCTGGGTGGCTTCGTCGTTTTTCGGCAATGTGATGAGCCCTTGGCGGTTGAACATCCACGCCACGCCGCCGGACATGTTGCCGCCGTACTTCGTGAACGCGTGCCTGACCTCGCCCACCGTGCGGTTGCGGTTGTTCGTGAGCGCGTAGACCATCACGGCGACGCCCGCGGGACCGTAGCCTTCGTAGACAACTTCGTCCAGGCTCGAGCCCTCACCACCCCCCAAGGCTTTTTCAATGGCTTTGTTGATGTTGTCCACCGGCACGCCGTCGCGCTTGGCGAGCGACAAGGAGTTCTTCAGCGACAAGTTCGCCGCTGGGTCGCCTGACCCGCCGCTGCGCACGGCGGCGGTGATCGCCGCGAGGTGCTTGGAGTACATCGCGCCGCGCCGCTTGTCGGTGACTGCTTTTTTGCGTTTGATCTGCGCCCATTTGCTGTGACCTGCCATGACCCTACCTCCAAGAGAACCTGCTCGAGAACGGGACGAACAACGCGTCAGGCTCGAGGGGTCGGGGGCGGGTGCACGACGTGGTACGACATGGGGAAACCGAGGCGTGATGCTACCAGAGCCGTTCAAGACACGCAAACAACCGCGCGGCCCTGGAAGCCACGCGGTCGTGCTCGAGCCACGTTTCAGCACACAGTGTTTCAGCACACGGTGGCTCAGCCTGAGCGTTCGCGCACCGTGAACGCTCGCATTGTCTCGAGCGTTCTAGAAGACCGCCGCCCCGCTCCTGGACGGGAACGAGCCCCGTCCCCTGCACCAATCAGGTCTCGGGTGCTTCGCTCATTTGCAACGGTGTTGCTACTCTTCGTCCTCGAGCGCGGGCAGGCGCACCGTGAAGCGCGCGCCGCCCGTGGGCAAGTTCTCCGCGTCAATCCGCCCGCCGTGCGCCGCGACGATCTGCGCGGCGATGGCGAGCCCCAGCCCCGATCCGCCGCCTTTGCCCTTGACGAACTTTTCAAACAGCCGCGGCATGACCTCGGGCGGGATGCCGCGCCCATCGTCGCAAACGCTGACTTCTACGATTGCGCCGTCGCGTTTGCCCTCGAGCACCACCGCTTCCGGCGTGGTTGCCGCGCGCACCGCGTTCGCGGTCAAATTGCGCACGAGTTGCGTCAAGCGGTCGGGATCTCCGAGCAACTCGAGTGCTTCCGTGGGCAGCCTGAGTTGCACGCCGGGGAACTCGCTGGCGACGGCGCGCAGCGTGTCGCGCCAATCCAAGATGTGCGGCACGAACTCTTGCACGACCTCGCCGCGAGAGAGTTGCAACAGGTCCGCGACCAAGCGCGTCATGTTCGCGGTGACGCGCTGCGCGTCCTCCAAGGCTTGCGGGGCACTGTCGGGGTCTTTGCTGGCGCGGCGCACATAGCCCTCGATGGCGGTCAGCGGTGTGCGCAATTCGTGCGCGACCTCCGCCAAGAACACCGTCTGCGCGGTGAACGCCGCTTTCAACCGTCCGACGAGGCGGTTCAGCGTGTCCACGAGCACGCCCAGTTCGTCCCTGGGACCACCGTACTCCAGCGCCGCCAGATTGCGTTCGTTGAGCGCGCGCGCCTGACGCGCGACCTGCACGAGCGGACGCAAGCCCAGTTGCGCGCTCAAGTACCCACCCGCGAGCGCCAAACCGATCAAGGCGATGCTTGTCATCAGCACCGTCGCCTGCACGCGCTGGGACAGCGTTTGAATGTAAGAGCCGTTGGCAGCGACCAGCAGCACCGCGTTGGGTTTGGCACCGGGCTGGGTCTGCCCAACGCCCACGGGCACGAGCAGCGCGAGCCACTGCGGTTGGGCAGGCGGTCGCCAATAGGTGTCACCGTTCAATCCTGCTTGCACGACATTGAGCGGAACGTCGAACCCACCATCGCCGCGCAGCAAATCTCCACCGCTGCGGTTGAACACCTGCACCACCACACCACCCAGCGACGCCGCCGACAAACTGCCGGGACTGCTCGAGGAATACAGCTTTTGCAGTTCCCGCGCGTCGTTCTCCAACAGGCTGCGTTGGTACTCTTGCAGGGTGCTGCTGACCACCGCTGTGACGCTCGAGGCGAGGATCAGCGCGAAAATCACCAACAGCGCGAGGGTGAGCGCCGCGATGCGCCAACGCAGACTGACTCCGCGCCGGGTGCCCGAGGCATTGGCGCCGCCCGCGTTGTCCTGCGCCTTCACTGCCCTTTGAGTGCGTACCCGATGCCGCGCACGGTGCGAATCACGCCGTACCCGTCGGCTTCGCGCAGTTTGCTGCGAATGTTGGCCATGTGCACGTCCACGACGTTGGAATTGTCGTCGAGGTCAGACCCCCAGACGCCGCGCTCGATCTCCTCGCGGTTGTACACGCGCCCCGGTTGACGCGCCAGGAAGTTCAGCAACTCAAATTCTTTGGGGGACAAACGAATCTCTTTTTGGTTGTAGCGCACGAGGCGCTTCTCTGGGTGAATCTCGAGCAGTCCCAAGACAACGACCTCACCACCACGGTGACGCCTGAGTTGCACTTTGACCCGAGCCACCAGTTCAGCGGGCTCGAAGGGCTTGGTCAGGTAATCGTCCGCGCCCCCCTCCAAGAGACTCACTTTCGTGCTGACCGCGTCCATCGCGGTCAAAATGATGATCGGAATGTCGCTGGTCTTGCGGATGCGCCGCGCGATCTCTGCTCCGTCCAGATCCGGCAACCCCAAATCCAAGATCACCAATTCTGGATTCTCCTCGCGTGCCGTGGTCAAGCCGGTCACGCCGTCGGGTGCGGTGATGACGCTGAAGCCCGCCTCCTCCAACTCAAAGCGCACGACTTTCAAAATATCGGCGTCGTCTTCGATGACCAAGATCCGGGCGGCTTCGGGCATTGTCACATTCTAAAGGTTCCGGGCTTTAAGTGCGGCTCATTCGGTGCGGCGAAGGGCAGCACTGATTGCGCGCGTCGAACCCACGTTCGCGTCACGCCCTGCGTGCAAGAGCACGACGCGAAACGGCGCGACAGGCGAAGGGCAAAGGTGCAAACCTTGTCAGGTGTGATGGATCGGCACGCTTGGCTCAGTCTCGAGGCGAAGCCAACGTTTCCTCGAGGCAACCCCCGTCCAAACGGTAGACTCGTGCGCGCATGGTGTTCTTGAATCCGGTCGCCCGCACTGAAGGCTGGTCTCTGTTCCACGTGGGGTTGACCTTTCGTGCCGCCTGATTTGAACACGCGCGGATCGGAAATTCCCGTGCTCGCCGGTCCGACCGCGAGCGGCAAAACTGCGCTCAGCCTCGAGCTTGCCCAGCAGTTCCCGCTCGAGGTCGTCTCCGCCGACGCGATGATGGTGTACCGCCACCTGGACATCGGGACGGCAAAGCCGAGTCTCGAGGAACGCGCCCTGGTTCCACACCACCTCATTGACCTGGTCGAACCGAACACCGATTTCTCGGTCGCCGAATGGGTCGCGCGAGCCGAAACCGCGATTGCCGACATCCTCGGGCGCGGACGCGTCCCGCTCATCGTCGGCGGTACAGGGTTTTACATCCGCGCGCTCTCGCAAGGCTTGCCGAGCGCGCCACCGAGCGACCCGGAAGCGATGGCAAGGCTCGAGGTCGAACTTAAAAATCAGGGGTTGGACGCGATGGTCGCCGAACTCGAGCTGGCGAGCCCAGAGGATGCCGCACGCACCGCGCGCAATCCCCGCCGTGTCCTGCGTGCATTGGAGATCCTGCGCGGCACGGGGCGCGCACCCCACACCTTCGAGGCCAAGCCACCGCGTTTCCAATTCGCCAAGGTCGTGCTCACCCCAGCGCGCGACCTGCTCGAGACCCGCATCGCCGCCCGTACGCGCTACATGCTCGAAGCCGGTTTGCTCGAGGAAACCCGCACGTTGATCCCCGAGTTCACGCGGGACGGTCGCCGCGCGACGAGCTTTCAAGCGATAGGCTACAAACAAGCCCTCGATCACCTGTTGGGCGTCGTGGACGCGGACGGCACGCACCATGCGGTCAGCCTGGAAGAAACCGAGCGCCGCATCAACCTCGCCACGCGCCAGTACGCCAAGCGCCAAGCCACGTGGTTCGCCCGCGAGCCCGGTGCCGTGCCATACGCCACCCTCGAGGCTGCACGCACCGCCCTCGAGACCCACTTAAGCGCCTGGTCTCGAGCCTCGGGTCTCACCGACCACTGAGCCCTCGAGCTGTTCCCTTTGCCTTTTGCCTTTCGCCCTTCGCCTGCCCCCTGCTAGATTGAACCGCATGGACCGAAAAATTCGGGTGCTCATCGCCAAACCGGGGCTGGATGGTCACGACCGCGGCGCGAAAGTCATCGCGCGCTCCTTGCGCGACGCGGGCATGGAAGTGATCTACACCGGCTTGCGTCAAACCAGCCAGATGATCGTCAACGCCGCCGTGCAAGAAGACGTGGACGCGATTGGGTTGAGCGTTTTGAGCGGTGCGCACATGCACTACTTCCGGGAGATCAAAGAACTCCTCCAAGAGCGCCAAGCGACCGACATCCTGCTTTTTGGCGGTGGCATCATTCCCGACGAGGACGTGCCAAAGCTGGAGGAGATCGGCGTCAACGGCATTTTCAAACCCGGCACGAGCACCGGGGATGTCGTCGCGTTCTTGCAGCAGACCGTGCCCGCACGCTGGGCGGCAATGTAAATCCGACTCGAGCCCAGCCCATCTCGAGCATGCGTCGTCGTGCCGTTGCCAGGGCGATCACGCGGGTTCTCGAGAGGCGACCGCGAACTGAATTGCTCGAGGCAATGGATTGGTCCACGGGCGATCACGGGGATCGCCCCTGCGCAAAGCCTCGTTAAAGACGAGAGATTCCCGTTTTAAACAGTGGTCTCGAGCAAGGGTGACTTTGCGTCAACCGGTGTAAGACAGCGCGCTTTTTGCGGGGCGTACACTCGAGCCCAAGTGTCCAACACACTGTTCCAACGCTCTTTGAAGGCGCGACCACGCATCGAATGGACGAGCGAGTACTTCTTCCGTCCGCTCGCGCACCTGTGTGTGCTCGTGCTCCTGCCTCTTCGCGTGCCCCCGACGTGGTTGGTTGTCTTTCACACCTGCCTGGGCGTGTTCGCGGGCGTGCTCGTCGCCAGGGGAGACCATTGGACAGCGGCGATCCTGATTCAAATCAAAACCATTCTGGACAACGCGGACGGGCAATTGGCCAGGGCATCCGGGATGGTCACGGAGACCGGGCGTTACCTCGACACCGAAGGCGATTTTGTCGTCAACGTCGCATTATTCTTGGGTCTGGGCGCGTTCACCGGGCAGTGGTTGCTCGCCGTCGTCGCCCTCGCCGTGTTCACCGTGCTCCTGAGCGTGGACTTCAACTGGGAGTACCTCTACCGCCATGAACGCGGCGAAGGCTTTCGCCCCAAACCAGACTCGAGCCGCGAGCACCAAGGCGTGCTGCGCGCGTTGGAGCGGTTTTACGCAACCGTGTTCGCACCGCAAGACCGCCTCGTTCGCCGTGTGTCGGAAAACCGGTTTGAAACCGTGTACGCGCGCCACCCCAACCCCCAGGCTCGAGGAGACGCGCGGTTGGCGTATTTCGAGGCGGACAGCCTCCTGGTCTTGGCGAACCTCGAGTTGAGCACGCAGTTGCTCGTGCTCGGCGTGTGCCTGGTGCTCGGCGTGCCGATGGTGTTCCTGTGGTTCGTGATCGCGAGCGGCGTGGTCGTCGTCGGGTTGCAACTGCGCCGTGAGGCGCGAGCCTCGCGGGTGTTGCGCGGGGCTTGAGCGGTTGGTCTCGAGCATCGTTCGCAAACCCAGTCTCGAGGGACGCAGGTGCGCCATCCGTAGGGGCAGCCCCCTGTGGCTGCCCGGTGCAACGGTCAAACGCGCTCGAGCCACCATGAATCCGCCGCCTCGAGCCTCTTGGATACCACGTGATGTATGGGCGATCCTCGTGATCGCGCAGCCTCCACAAACCCAGGCACAGCGTCTCGAGGCTTCACCGATTCGCACCCTCGGGCGCAGTGTCTCTTTCACCCGAGCGCGTAATCTGCACCCATGACCGTTGCCGTCAAAAAATACCCGCTGCCCGCCGTCGCCGCGCTGATTGCCGCGCCGAGCAACCGCGTCCTGATCGTGCAAACCCACAAATGGAGCGGACTCTGGGGCGTGCCGGGCGGCAAAGTGGATTACGGCGAGGACATCCTCACCGCCCTGCGCCGCGAGATGCGCGAAGAGGTCGGTTTGGAGATTCACAACGAGCAGTACGCGTTCCTGTCGGAGATCATCGAGGACGAGTTGTTTCACAAGCCGATGCATTTCATCAGCTTGGAATACGTGGCTCGAGCCGACCACGAGCACACAGTATTCAACGAGGAAATTGCGCAGGGTGCGTGGGTGACGGTGCGTGAAGCCCTCGAGTATCCAGTGAACCGTTACACCAAGAAGCTCTTGGAGTGGAGCCTCGAGCATGGGTTCCCGTCGTGAACGTCGTCAAAACTGCTTTGGTGACTGGCGCGGCACGCGGCATTGGGCGCGCAATTGCGTTGCGCCTGGCGCGTGAAGGCTACGCGGTCGCCGTGCATTACCGGTCTTCTGCGGACGAGGCTCGAGCGGTGCAGGCAGAACTCGAGGCGTTGGGTGTGCGCGCAGGTGCATACAGCGCAGATTTGAAAATTGCAGACGAGGCTCGAGGGCTCGTGCAAGCGGTCGCCAAGGATTTCGGCGGGTTGGGCGTCTTGGTCAACAACGTCGGCAATTACGTCAACAAGCCGTTGGCTGACTTGAGCATCGAGGACTGGCACGAAATGCTCGACTCGAATTTAAATGCTGCCTTCTACACCTGCCACGCGGCGCTCGAGGGGATGCGGGCGCAAGGCTATGGGCGCATCGTCAACCTGGGGTTCGCGGGCGCGCAGAACCTGATTGCGCGCCCCACAGCGCTGCCGTACGTGATCGCCAAAACCGGCATTATCCTCTTGACCAAAGCCATCGCCCAAACCGAAGCCGCGCACGGCATCACCGCCAACGTCGTCGCGCCGGGCGTGATTGAAAACAGCATTTCAAAGCCGCTTGATAAGATTCCCGCTGCGCGCCTGGGAAGCTTGGAGGAACTGGCGGACGGCGTGTGGCACTTCGTCGAGCCCGAGCACGGGTATCAGACGGGGCAGATCTTAGAGGTTGCGGGCGGGTTTAACCTATAACGATCCCAGCGACGTGCGCCTCCCACAACCCAGGCTCGAGCGCTGCGTCGTAGACACTCTTCGCCACGGGCAGAATTGAAATCTCGAGCGTCGCATTGGAAAACCGCCGCGCCACGGGTTCCACGCGCAAGAGTTCGCGCATCGTGTTCATCGGATCGTGCACGACGAGCACGACCTCCAGCAGATGGTCGGCTTGCTGCGGCATTGCGATGAGCATTGCAAAGCGCTCGCCGTAATGCGCGCGCAACGCCTCGAGCACCGGGTGCAGCGTGGATTGCAACGGCGAATCGGTCATTGGACGTTCACCATAGGCTGCTCGAGCCGGTCGTGACTGTCACGTCTGCGCCGAATCGCTTACCGGCGTTGACAGGCTCAACATTGATTGATACACTCCCGTTCGCTTTCGCAAGAGGGCGGTGAGGCGATTCGTGCGTTGGGGAATCGTCTAACGGCAGGACAACGGTCTCTGGATCCGTTAATCATGGTTCGAATCCATGTTCCCCAGCCACCAGCAACGCAGGTCTTGTCCAGCCTGCACTTGCTTCAAGGACGGCCCCATCGTCTAGCGGTCTAGGACAGCGCCCTCTCAAGGCGCAGACACGGGTTCAAGTCCCGTTGGGGTCACCAGAAGAAAACCCGCTCTGCAATGAGCGGGTTTTCGTTTCTTGCCAATCAGTTCGAGACGACACGCCGCAGCCGTCGTTTACCGAATCGTTACGTTGGCTGCTTACAGTCAACCTCGAGCGGACGGACGTGCTCGAGAACGCTGCACGTCACCCGAGCCGCCTGGGGGTTTACATGAATAAACGTGTCTTTTCGTTGCTCGCCATCGCCGCGCTGGGCGGAGCGTCCGCCTTCACCCAACTGTCCAATTTAGGTTTTGCCGCCTCGAGCCCAACGACCGCGACTGCGATCTCGAGCATGGCTGCTGCCCAGACCACTGCGGATGCGCAAACCGTCAAGATCGTGGCCGCCGCCAATGCATTTCTTTCTACGTTGAGCACCGCCGAGAAAGCCAAGGTCAGTTTTGCGTTCACCGACACCGCGCAGCGTGCACGGTGGTCGAACTTTCCAACCGGCATTTTCCAACGTGCGGGCTTGCGCTGGGGTGACCTGACGGCGGCGCAACGCACCGCACTGACCAACCTGCTCGGTGCCGTACTGAGTGCGGACGGTTTGAAGATGGTGCAGCAGCAAATGGAAGCCGACGAAGCGCTGAAAACCCAAGGAGGGGGCGGCAATTTGGTCTTCGGCAGTGCCGAGTACTACGTCTCGTTCCTCGGCACGCCGTCCTCCACGTCCGCGTGGACCCTGCAATTCGGCGGACATCACCTGGCGATCAATGCGACCGTCGTGGGTTCAAATGTCACCCTCGCGCCCAGCTTGACCGGCGGGCAGCCGATCAAGTACACCAAGAACGGCGCGGCGACGACGGTTCAAGCGGTCACCACCGAGCTTTCCGACGCGTACAAACTGGTCTCGAGCCTGGACGCCGCGCAACTTGCCAAGACGGTGTTGGGCACGCGCAACATTGACCTCGTGCTTGGACCTGGTCAGGACGGCAAGACCTTGCAAGCCGAAGGGTTGCCGGGCAGCGCGATGACGGCAGCGCAAAAGACCGCGTTTTTGGCCCTGATCAAAGCGCGTTTGGGCGCGCTGAACGACGATGACCTCAAGGCGAAGATGACGACGATTGAGGCGAACCTGGACAAGACGTACTTCGCCTGGTACGGACCGACGACCGCTGGCGGCGTCGCGTATTACCGCGTCACTGGTCCCACGGTCCTCATCGAGTACTCGCCGCAAAGCATGGGCGGCGATGCGACGAACCACATTCACAGCATGTACCGCGATCCGACGGGCGATTACGGCGCGGCGTGGACGAAGTAAACGCCTCGGGCTCGAGGGGAGCAGTGGAGACATGAGATACCTCGTCGCGTTGATGGCAGGTTTTGGAATGCTGCTGGGCGGGTTCGCTGCCGCGCATCCGATGCTGAACTCCGTCGTGCTGCTCGACTTGCTCGGAGACAGCGTGCGCGCCGAGGTGCAAATCCCCGTGTCCGAACTCGGGTTGGCGACGAAGCTCAACCTGCAAGCCAGCGACGCGCTCGAGGTCAACAAATCCGCGCTCGAGACTTACCTCGAGTCCCACATCCAAGCTTCGAGCGCGGACGGTGCGGCGTGGACGGTCGCCGTGAACGGGCTCGAGGCTGCGACGGAGCAAGGCGCGAACGGCGCGTACCGCGAACTCGTCGCGCGTTTGACGTTGACCCCGCCGATTGGAGCCGACCCTCGAGCCTTCACGTTGCGTTTCGATGCCGTGGTGCGCGAGGTGCGTGACCACATTGCGCTGGTCTCCGTGCGCCAAGATTGGGGCGCGGGGATCACGCCGGAACTCGGGGCCACAACCGTGGGCGCGATCCGCGTTGACCCCGCCACGGACACGGTTGCGCCGCTCGAGATCAACCGCAGCGGCGACAACAGCCTGTGGCGAGGCTTCGTCGGCATGGTCCGCGTGGGTTTGGCGCACATCGCGGGCGGAACCGATCACCTGCTCTTTTTGCTGACCCTGCTCTTGCCCGCCGTGGTCCGCGCGGCTCGAGGGCGCTGGGCAGGCGCGGCAGGTGTACGCGCGTCGCTGCTGGGCATCCTCAAAATCGTCACGGCGTTCACCGTCGGGCACTCGCTGACGTTGATCTTGGGCGCGGTGCTGCACTTGAACATTCCCGCGCAGCCCATCGAAGCGCTGATTGCCCTGAGCATTCTGGTGGGCGCCGTGCACGCGCTGCGCCCAATCTTCCCAGGGCGCGAAGTCTGGGTCGCGGCAGGTTTCGGGCTGGTGCACGGCATGGCGTTTTCAATGACGCTCGCGGAGTTGCACCTGAGCACGGGACAGATGGCGCTCAGCTTGTTGGGCTTCAACCTCGGCATTGAAGCGATGCAACTGCTCGTCATCGCCGTGACCATCCCGTGGCTGTTGCTTCTGGCGCGCACACGGCTGTACCGAGGCGTGCAGGTCACGGGCGCGGTCATCGCGGGTGTCGCCGCGCTCGGCTGGTTGCTCGAGCGCTTGGGGCAGCCGAACGCCCTGGGCGACCTCGCGGGCGCGCTCAGTCCGTACGGAGCTTGGGTCATCGTCGCGCTCGCGGTCGTGGCGGTGGCGGCGACCGGCGCGCAACGCTTGCGTCCCAACCTGGTGAGGTCCTGAGATGAAACACTTCTTGGCTGTTTTGATGCTTCTTCTCTCGAGCCTCGCGCTGGCGCATCCCAGCGATGAACTCGTCCAAGCCGCGTATCTGCAACTCGAGCCGGACAGCGTTCAACTCGAGCTTGACCTCACAGCGGGCGATCAGGTCGCCAAGTCTTTCCTCTCTTCTATGGACACCAATCGCAACGGCGCGCTCGAGGACAGCGAAGCCAACGCCTACGCTGCCGAAGTGCTGCGCCAACTGCGCCTGAGCGTGGACGGGCAAGCCGTCCCGCTCGAGGTCACGCGCGTCACCACGCCGCAGACCAGCGCGCTCCTCGCGGGCGGCGGCGTATTGCAAATCATCGCTCGGGCTAGACTCAACGGACAACCCGGCGTGCACACCCTCGGGTTCGTCAACACCCACGCCCCAGTCAAAAGCGGGTATTTGAGCAACGCCTTCGTGCAATCGCCGTTGCTGCAAATGAACCAGCAGACGCGCAGCGACGACCAGAGCACGTACCGCCTCGAGTACAGCCTGAGCGGATCGGGCGACTCGAGTGCGGTGCTGTGGGGCATCGGCGTAGCCGTTGTTGCCTCGAGCCTCGTGGGGCTGATGCTGTGGCGGCGACGCCCGAGCTTGGGCGGTGTGCGGCGCGTTTCGTGATGGCTCCAGCGTCCGAGCGTTCAAAAAAGATTGCCCCTCGAGCGTAAACTCGAGGGGCGTTGTGTGGGCGCGGCTTGCCTCGCCGCTACGGTTTCAGTCTTTGAGGCGTTTGCTGGCTTCGATCAATGCGGGCATGACCGCGTGCAGATCCCCGACAATCGCGTAATCCGCGACTTTCATGATCGGCGCTTCCGCGTCTTTGTTGATCGCCACGATGTACTTGCTTTTGCCCATGCCGCTCATGTGCTGCACCGCGCCGCTCACCCCAATGGCGAAGTACGCACTGGGTTGCACGGTTTTGCCAGTCTGTCCGACCTGTTCGCCGTACGGTCGCCAGCCCGCGTCCACCGCAGCGCGCGTCGCGCCAACGCCCGCGCCGAGCACGTCCGCGAGGTCTTCGACCAGTTTGAAATTCTCTGGGCTGCCCAAGCCGCGTCCGCCCGTGACGACCAAATTCGCTTCGGTGAGGGCGACCCTCGAAGATTTCTCTTGGGTGCGTCCGGTGACGCGCAGGGGGTCAGGCGTCAACTCGAGTTCCACTTCAAAGATTTCCCCGCTCGAGGCTGAGGGTGTGGCGACCGCTTGCGTGTTGGGCTTGACCGTGGCGACCACAACCGCACTGGTGGCTTCAATGGTCTCCGTGACGCGGGCGAGGAACGCGTAGTGCTTGACGCGCACGCCGCCATCAATGCGCTCGAGGGCAATCGCGTCCTCCAAGTACGGCGCGTCCAAACGCACCGCGACGCGCGGCGCGACCTCACGCCCTGCCCTCGAGCCTGCGATCAGGACCACGGTCGCTTCGGCTTGCTGCGCGAGGTCGGCAATCGCCTGCGCGTGGTTGCGCGCCGTGTACGGCGTGAGCAGTGCGTCTTCCGCAATCAGGACTTGCGAGGCGTACTTGGCGGCTTCGGCTGCCACGCCGCTCGCACCGGCGCCCATGACGACCGCCGTCACGTCGCCGCCCAACGCTTGCGCCGCACCGAGCAACTCGAGCGCGCTTTTCTTCAACCTCGAGCCTTCGAATTCGCAGTGAACCAGGATCACGTCAGATCACCCTCGCTTCTTCGTGCAACAGCTTGACCAGTTGCTCGGCTGCTGCGCCTGCGTCTTTGCCGTCAATGATTTTTTGCAACCGGGCGCGTTCCTGGATTTCTTGGTTGACGACGTTGACCACGCCGCCCTGGACGCCGTAATCCGCCAAGGATTTCTTCAGCAATTCCTTCTTCTTGGCTTTCATGATGTTCGGCAGCGTCGGGTAACGCGGTTCGTTCAAGCCTTGCTGCGTCGTGACAATCGCGGGCAGCGCGAACTCCACGGTTTCCTTGCCGTCGTCCACGTCGTGCGTTGCCGTCACCTGGTCGCCGTTGACGGTCAGTTCCGTCGTCCAGGTCACCAGGTTCCAACCCAGTGCCTCGCTCAGCGCCGCGCCCATCGCCTGCGAATCGGTGTCGGCGTGTTGCCCGCCAACAAAGATCAAATCCGGTTTCTCCTCGAGCGCCACGGCCTTGAGCACCTTTGCCGTCGTCACGGCGTCCAAGGTCGCGTCGGTTTCCACGTGGATGGCGCGTTCAATGCCCATCGCCAAGGCGCGGCGAATGGCGTCCTCGAAGCGCGCGGGTCCAACGGCGACCGCAACCGTGTTCGCGCCGCCCTCGTTCATCCGCAGGGCTTGTTCCACGCCGTACTCGTCCATGCCATCCAGCGCCATTGTCGCGCCGCTCAAATCCACCGCGCCGCCGCTGGCTTTGACCCTGGCTTCCGCGTCCGGCACTTGCCGGATTAAACAGAGAATCTTCATGCTGTGCTCCTCATTGGTTTTGGCGTTGTTCTGCACCGAGTCTAAATTGTTAATGGGCGCGGTTTCAAGGCGCAGTGTCCCAAATTTCGTGGCTCGAGCATTGTAGCCCTGACCTGGGTTAAGCCCTCGAGGCTCGAGCTTGCCGCCGCGGCGGTAAGCTGACCCACAATGATCCCCATCGTGGACGGACACCTGGACCTCGCCTTCAGCGTCACCGAGTATGGGCGCGACCTCGAGGCGGAGATCAACGCCATCCGAGACCGCGAGCCTGAACCGCACGGCATGCGCGGACGCGCCACGGTCAGCCTCCCAGAGCTGCGCCGCGCCGGAGTCGCCGTGGCGTTTGCGACGCTGTACGCGATGCCCGCCGAGTCGTGGACGCAACCGGGCGTGCTCAATCCTGGCGGGTACACCACGCCGCAAGAAGCCGAGGCGCAAGCGTTGAAGCAACTCGCGGTGTACGAAGGCTGGGCATCGAAAGGACTCGTGCGGATCATCAACAGTGTGGTTGACCTCGAGCACCACCTCGAGTTGTGGCGCGCGGACACCGTGCCAGGGATCGTGATCCTGATGGAAGGCGCAGACCCCATTGTCAACCCCACGGACCTCCCCAAATGGCTCGAGCGCGGCGTGCGGATCATTGCCACGTCGTGGGGCGCGACGCGTTACGCAGGCGGCACGGAAAGCCCCGGTGGGCTGACGCAGATCGGGCGCGAACTCGTGCGCGGCATCGTGGACGCGGGCGTGATCTTGGACGCGTCGCACATGAGCTGGGAAGCATTTTGGGAGAGCCTGGATCTGGGGGCGCAACGCGTGATCGCCTCGCACAGCAACGCCTTCAAACTGCGCGCGACGACGAACCGGCACATCACCGACGCGATGATTCAAGCCATTGGAACCAGGAACGGCGTGGTCGGTGTGGTACTGCTGAACAGCTTTTTGGATGCCCGCTGGACGCGCGAAGACCGCCGCGTCCCAGTCACGCTCGAGGGTCAAGTGCGTGCGCATTTGGAGCACATCGCCGGGCTGATCGGTTGGGACAAGGTCGGCATCGGCTCCGACTTGGACGGTGGCTTCGGCAGCCTCGAGACGCCGGGATTGGACACCATCGCAGATTTGCAACGCATCGGCGAAGTCGTCCCAGAACACGCCCGCGCAGGCGTCTTGGGCGAGAACTGGTTGAACCTGCTGCGCCGCCACCTGCCTGCCACAAGCTGAACGGGTCTCGAGAAACGGGACTCGAGGGAGCGCGGGTTACGGTTTCGTTGATTCGGACGCAAGTGCGCCGTTGGTGCACCCGGCGCAACACCTTGCGTCCCTACGAAAAACAGTGCGGTGTCCGCGCAGCCTCGAGCGTTGCCCTTGAAGTTGCCTCTCCCTCTGGGGAGAGGCCGCGCGCAGCGCGGGTGAGGGAGGCGTCACGCCTTGCGTGCGTTGCGCCCTGCGCACATGGGTGCGACGGCACGACGCGCAGCGAGTTGCCGTTCGCCCCTCGAGACCCAGATTTCCTCGAGCATGTTGTTTTTCCGCCATCGCACAGGGCGGGCACGGGGACCCGCCCCTACGCAAAGGCTGGGGCTGGTTTGCTTTCGCCTTTCGCCTACTGCCTATACTCAGGCCGTGCCCGACGATCCAGCCGACCTCCCGCCGGACCCCAAGCCACTTGACCGCGACACACTCAAGGGGCTGTATGACTTGCAGCGCGATACGTACAATCTGCTCGAGAACACCGTCAAAACCTTGGAGGACAAGGGGCGCAACAACGTCGTCGCGGCGACCGGCGCGGTCGGCTTCGCGCTGCTGATCTTGAAACCGGATGCCATCGCGCAGAGTGCGTTCCTGGGCTTCACGACCCTCGCCTCGAGTCTCGCGGCGGTGCTGGCGCTTGGCAGCCTCGCCGCGCTCGTCACTGCGGCGTGGCTGGTCGTGCAGATCATTCGCCGCAACGCACACGTGCAGGGCTTGACGAACAAGGTCATCGTGCAATCGCGTTGGTTGTACGAAGGTCTGCCCCTGGAGCTTGAAAACAACGAGCAATTCCTGCGCACCGCCGCGAGCGTGTACTTTCAGTACGGAGAGTTGGTCGAAACAATCATGGAGCGCAAATCGGCGGAGGTCAAAGCGCAGTTCGTCGGCCTGAACCGCTTGATCGTGCTGATCTTCGCGTACCTGGGGCTGGGCGCGCTGGTGCTCGCCATTCGCGCTGCGCTGTAACGTCAATGTCACGCGCGACACCTCGAGCCTCAGGAAACGGACTATAGTGCACCCCATGAGCCAGGCATCGAACAAATCGCCGTTCAACTCGGGCGCGTTCAATCCGGCGGCTCGAGCGCAAAAGACGCGCGTCCCGCAGGAGATTCGCCCAGTCTTCGTGCAATTCGAGGACCCCGGTGTTGCGGTGCGCGGCGACCTCGTGCCGCCCGCAAAAGCAACCACGGACAGCAAAGACTGACCCCTCTCGAGCCACGAATCCGTAGGGGCGAACCTCGTGTTCGCCCTTTTCGCTTGAGCCAATCGCGTAGGGGCTCATGTTCGCCGTGCGACGCTCAGCAACGCTCGAGCCTCGAGCAACCGCAACCCTCGAGCACGACGCCTCGGTTAGAATCCCTCACGTCATGTCTTTCAAAAACCTGTTTGACCTCAGCGGCAAAACCGCCCTCGTCGTCGGCGCGGCGTCGGGCATCGGTCGCGCCTCCGCGCTGGGCTTGGCGGATTTCGGCGCGCACGTCGTCGTCGCGGACCTGAACCTCGAGGGTGCGAACGCGGTGGTCGCAGAAATCGACGCTCGAGGGGGAAGCGCACACGCGGCGAGTGCGAACCTCGGCGACGCCTCGAGCGTGACCGCGCTGCTCGAGGGGATTGCAAAACTGGATGTCCTGGTTTGCACGCCTGCGGTCAACGTCCGCAAGCGCCTCTTGGATTACACCGATGATGAATTCGACCGCGTGGTCAACCTCAACCTCAAAGGCAATTTTCGCTTGCTGCAAGGCGGCGGGCGCAAGATGGCGGCGGGCGGTGGCGGGAGCATCATCGTGTTCTCGAGCATTCGCTCGCAGGTCGTGGAACCCGGTCAGGGCGTGTACGCGGCGACCAAGGCGGGCGTGCTGCAACTCGTGCGCACGTTGGCGGCGGAGTTGGCGGAGTTCGGCGTGCGCGCCAACGCGATTGGACCGGGAGTGGTCAACACGCCGCTGACCGCGCCGATCAAAGCCAACAAAGACTGGTACAACGCGTATTCAGAGCGCAGTGCATTGAAGCGCTGGGCAGAACCCGAGGAGATGGTTGGACCGGTCGTGTACCTCGCCAGCCAAGCCTCGAGCTTCGTGACAGGCACGATTCATTTCGTGGATGGCGGGTGGACGGCGATTGATGGCCGGTTCACGCCGCCGTTGTAAACCAGCAATTCCGCTCTGTGATAGCGTGTTCTCGTGCAACAGCCTCAAGCGAACCCTCGAGACCTGCAAGTGGCTCAGTTGCACTACGCGCCCTGGGCAATATCGCTCTTTGGGGGGTGGATACTTCAGGCATTGAACCTGTTGGCTGTGTATCCATTTCTCTTGATCGTCGTTTGGACCGCATGGCTGTTAATCTCGATCTCGAGATCACGCAGCTCGGAAATCGATTTGCACTATTTCAAACAAACCCTGAACAACGCGCTTACCATTGCTGTATTCTTCGCCGTTGGACTTGCTCTGTTTAGTTATCAGTCACCACTTTATTTGGGGTTGGTTCTCCCCGCGCGTGGCGGCTGGGAGTACGCAGCAATTTTTCTTGCTGGCGCAATTGGATTTCTTATTCTTAGAGCGTGGCTTTTGTTGTTAGCTGTTACAGCTGCCATCAAAGGCGAGAAGTATTTTTACGCAGTTACCTTCCAAGCCCTTCGGTAACACTCGAGCTATTGGAGAACACGACAATATCAAACCTTCCCTCAAGGTAATCAAACAACAACCCCCGGATGATTAATCCGGGGGTTGTCTCGAGCCGCGCGTTTTCGGGGGAGGAGGCGGCGCGGCGCTTGGGGGCGGGTGTTGCTCGAGGTTGCTTAGCCGTTGGCGATGGCGCGCAGGGCAGGGACGTTGACCAGCGTGATCTTGCCGTACCCGCTGTCAATCACACCCTCTTTGCTCAACTCACCAACGACCTTGGTGACGGTTTCGCGCACGCTGCCGACGGCGGCGGCGAGTTCGTCGTGCGTGGCGTAGACCAAGCTCAGTCCGTCGGGTTTGATGCTGCCCAGGGCAGTGTCGGCAAGCTCCAAGAGTTCCGCGGCGATGCGGCTGCGCAGGCGCTTCCCGGCGAGGCGGTAGATGCTCTGGTAGCCACGGCGCAGCGCGCGGGCGAGGGCTTGCGAGAAGTCGAGCATCTGCTCGCTGGTCAGCGTCTTCGGGTTGAACAGTTCGACGCTGGAATCCGTGACGGCTTCCGCGAAGTACTCGCGCTCCAGGCCGCTGATGGCTTCTTCACCGAAGTACTCACCGGGTTTGACGTAGCGCAGGGTCAAGCCGTTGCCGTCGTCGTCCATCGTGTGCAGGCGAATCAAGCCGTTTTTGACGCGGTAGAGCATTTCCGGTTTGCCGGGGTAGAGGATCACGGCGCCGGGGCGGTAGTGAACGGTGTCCATGCTGTTGAAGTTCTGATTGGGTTGGGTGCGTTCGAGGACCATGTGGGTGTTCCTTTCAGGCTGGTGGAAGGCTCCCCGCTGGAGTCTTCAAAATCGTGAATTTGAACGCCAACCTTGGGTTCAAGTGTAGCCATAAAAGGGTGTTTTGTAAACATTTATGTTCTCTTAAACCCAACTCATCTCACTATTTTCAAATGCGCTTGAGGCGTCATTCACAGTGGTTTTTCTTGAGTGCCCAACACTCAACCTTCATCCTTTCTTTAGATTCGCATTTCTGTCATTTCTGTGTCGTGCACGGCGCTGAATGTGACAACCCCGTCACTGAATGAAGTCGTTTCGGGTCTTGGGGCGCTCTTTTCTCGAGGTGGTTCCAAAAGCACTGCCCAGGACAGACTTTGCAACCTTATACACGATTGTTGAAAACACTCATTCATGAACCTGAACCCAGCCTGAACTCGTCCACGGACCACTGCGGCGCTTCGCCTTGTGACCGTGGAAGTCGCGTCGTAAACTCGGTTCAATGAACCCCTTGCAGACCCTCCTCACCGAGTTTCAAACGCTCGAGACGCAACTGGCAGACGCGGAGGTGATTGCCGATCAAGGTCGGTACACCGCGCTCAGCCGCAAGTACGCCTCGTTGCAACCCGTGGCGCTGGTCGCGCGTCAAATCGTGGAAACCGAGCAGCGCCTCGAGGATGCGCGGGGATTGCTGAACGATCCCGACCTCGGAGAACTCGCCCGCGCGGACATCGAAGAGGGCGAAGCCAAATTGCCTGGCTTGCGCGCCGAGTACGAAGAACTGACCCTCAACCGCGACCCGGCAGACGAGCGTGATGTCATTATGGAGATTCGTTCAGGGACAGGCGGCGCGGAGGCTGCGCTGTTCGCCGCTGATTTGTTCAGGATGTACACGCGCTACGCCGAAACGCAAGGATACAAACTCGAGGTCGTGGACAGCAGTGAAAGCGACCTGGGCGGCTTGTCGCGCATGACGGCAGAGATTCGCGGCGCGGGCGCGTTCGGCACGTTCAAGTTTGAAAGCGGCGTGCACCGCGTGCAACGCATCCCCGCCACGGAAACCCAGGGGCGCATCCACACCAGCACCGCCACCGTCGCGGTGCTCCCAGAAGCCGAGGACGTGGATGTGCATTTGGAGCCCAGCGATTACCGCGTGGACGTGTACCGCTCGGGCGGGCACGGCGGGCAGGGCGTCAACACCACCGACAGCGCCGTGCGCGTCGTCTACCGCGAAGGAACGCCTGAGGAACTGGTCGTGACCTGCCAAGACGGGCGCAGCCAACTGAAAAACCGCGAGAAAGCCCTGACCGTGCTGCGCGCCCGCCTGTTCGAGCGTGCCCGCGAAGAAGCCATGCGCAACCGCTCCGAGGCACGCAGCTCGCAGATCGGCAGTGGCGAACGCAGCGAAAAGATTCGCACGTACAACTACCCGCAAAACCGCGTCACCGACCACCGACTCGAGGGAGAAGCCAAGAACCACCCGCTCAGCACCGTCGTCGAAGGCGACTTGGGCGCGTTGATCGCGGAACTCAAACACCTCGAGCGTCAAGAGTTGCTGCTGGAAAAGGTCGGTCATTAAATGGCGCGGCGTGAACTCCTGGTCGCGGCAGCCGTGCTGCGCGACCGAATGGGACGCGTGCTCTTGGTCGCCAACGACTGGCAAGGGCAGGGACGCGTGCGGTACACCGTGCCCGGCGGCATGGTGGAACACGGCGAGACCGCGCTGCAAGCCGTGAAGCGCGAGGTCTTGGAGGAAACCGGGTTGAAGGTCAAGGCGGTCAAAACGCTGGCATACTGCGTCCACATCGAAGACGAGAACCGCAACGAGCGCACCATCGTCTTCGCGTTTGACGTGGATTGGGATGGACTTTTAAATCCTCGAGACCCAGATGGATTCATCGTGGAGGCGAGTTTTTACAACCCGGAAGACGCCGTGCAGAAGCTTGGTCCCGTGCCGATGCGAGAGCCATTGTTGGATTACCTGACGACCGGCGTGCCTGGTCGGTTTTACGGGTTCAACGGCTGGGACGGGCGCGGCGGAACCCGAGTGCCGGGTTTATGAGGTTGAATCTCGAGCATGGCGTTGCGCAAGCGCGCTGCGAGAAAACACAGGGCTCCGAGCGAAAACCCCAGGGTAGCAGGAATGCCTCGAGCTTCGGTGACGAAACCGCCAAGTCAGAAAAACAATGCGCCCACGAGCGCACCCAACAGGGATGCGCCAACCAGATTGATAACCGCTTCGCCAACGTCCAACCAGAAATTGGATTGCATGGGTTGAATGTACGCCAAACCAGACGCGGTACACTCCAGGGCAACCATGACCACCGACCAGATCAAAGCTTTTGTCCTTGCCGGTCACGGCAATTTTACAGCAGTGAAAACGATGCTCGAGGAAACGCCGGAACTTCTCAACGTCGCCTTCGAGTGGCGTCCCGGCGATTTCGAGACGGCGCTCGCGGGAGCTTCGCACGTCGGCAATGCGGAGATTGCGCTCTATTTGCTCGAGCGCGGCGCGCCGATGACGGTCACGACGGCAGCGATGCTTGGGCGCACGGCGGAGCTGAACGCGATGCTCGAGGCAGAACCCGATCTGATTCACGCCACGGGCGCGCATGGGATCACGCTGCTGACGCACGCGGCACTGTCGGGCGACGCTGAACTCGTCTCGAGCCTGTTTGCGCGTGGGGCAACGAACGGCGCGAGCATGGCGCTCAACCTCGCGGTCCACTGCGGTCATCTCGAGGTCACACGGTTTCTGCTCGGGCACGCACAACCGGATTTGACCTGGAAGAACTTCAAAGGCTTGACCGCGCTCGAGGTTGCCAAGGCGGAACAGCCAGACCTTGTACCGCTGCTCGAGGGGCGTGCAGGGTGAGGAACGTTTTTTATCAGATTGCGTTGACCCTTAAGACCGGGCGTGAGCGCGCACTCGAAGGCGACAAGGGCGGGGCTATTCAATCCTTCGACCGTTGCATCCGCGACCTCAAGGAACTGCCGCCGGAGCGCACGCGCGACGTGCTCTTGGCGCACAGCTATTTGGCGAAGTACCAAACGATGGCACTCGAGGACAAAAACGCCAAACGCGCCCAGGAGAGCCTGCATTACGGCGTGTCCTACGCGCGCAGCACGCGCGATCCGCTCGCCAGGGCGATAGCGGAGGAGTGCTTGAGCGGGCTGGATATCGCGCTCTAAACCTCGAGCCACGCGGGTTGTTCTGCTCAAAACGTAATGGATTGACTTCTCGCCTACGATTTGAAGAGTAGAATCCGCGCCGTGCTTTGTTCTAGGCGGGGGCGGTAATGGCTTCTTGGAAACGGTTCTTGATTGGCGCGCCGCTCAGCAGCGACCGCGCCCACGAGGAAAAACTCACCCGACCCAAAGCACTGGCAATCTTCGCCTCGGACGCGCTGTCCTCGGTCGCCTACGCCACCGAGGAGATTCTGCTGCGGCTCGTCGCGGTGGGCAGCCTCGCGCTGTCGGTCAGCTTGCCCATCGCGGGCGCGATCATCGGGCTGTTGTGGCTGCTCATCATCAGCTACCGCCAGACGATTTTGAAGTACCCGCAGGGTGGCGGTGCGTACAACGTCTCCAAAGACAACCTGGGCAACACCGCCGGTTTGGTCGCAGGCTCGAGCCTCTTGGTGGATTACGTGCTCACCGTGTCGGTCAGCGTCGCGGCGGGCATCAGCGCGATTATCGCCGCTGCACCCGCCCTCGAGCCTTACCGCATCACCCTCAACGTCGTCGCTATTTTGGGCATTGCCCTGGTCAACCTGCGTGGCATCCGCGAGAGCGGCAGCGCGTTTGCGATTCCGCCCTACCTGTTCATCGGCGCGCTGATCATTATGATCGCCGTCGGGTTGTTTGAAATCCTCGTCAACGGTCGCCCATTGCAACCCGAAGCGGTGCGCGCATTGGAGCCCAAGCAAAACCTCGATTTGTTCCTGATCCTCACCGCGTTCGCGGGCGGATGTACCGCACTCACGGGCGTGGAGGCGATCAGCAACGGCGTGCCGTCGTTCAAGGCGCCTGCCGCGATGAACGCTCGAGCCACGCTTGCGACGCTGGGTGTGCTCGCCACAATTCTCTTTGGCGGCATCACCCTCTTGGCGCAGCAATTGCACGTTGTCCCTGACGAGAGCGGCACGCGCACAGTGCTCAGCATCATCGCGGGCGAGGTCTTCGGCACGGGCAGCCTGCCGTTTTGGATCGTGCAGATTCTGACGATGAGCATTTTGGTTTTGGCGGCAAACACCGCGTTCAACGGCTTTCCGCTGCTCGCGTCGCTGATGGCCAGGGACAATTACCTGCCCAGGCAGTTCTCCCACATCGGGGACCGCCTCGTGTACAGCAACGGCATCATCATCCTCGCGGTGTGCGCCGTGATCCTCAACATCGTCTTCGGCGGCATCGTGACGAACTTGATTCCGCTGTACGCCATCGGCGTGTTCACCAGTTTCACGCTGTCGCAAACCGGCATGGTGCTGCGCTGGTTGCGCCTGAAAGAGGAGGGCTGGCAGACGGGCTTGTTCATCTCCGCCCTCGGCGGCGTGGTCAGCTTCATCGTGCTGATCGTCTTCGCGGTGACGAAATTTGCGGAAGGCGCGTGGATCGTGTTGATCCTGATTCCGCTGTTGATCGTCGCGCTGAACGGCATCCGCCGCCACTACGCCAGCACCGCCGAGCAGCTCAGTTTGGTCGGGCGCACCCCGAACGCCCTGCGCTACAACCACGTCATCGTGCCCGTCGGCACGCTGCACCGCGGCGTCGTGCGCGCGCTGCAGTACGCCCGCACCCTCAGCACCGATGTCACTGCCGTGTACGTGGAGATCAGCCCAGAGACGACTGCCAAATTGCGCGCCAAATGGGAGATTTGGGGGCAAGACATTCCTTTGGAGGTGCTCGAGAGCCCGTACCGCAGCACGCTCGCGCCGTTGATGGGCGTGATCAACCGCTTTGACAACTCGCGGCGCGACACGGTCGTGACCATCGTCATCCCGGAGTTCGTCCCGAGCCGTTGGTGGCAGCAGATTTTGCACAACCAAACCGCGCTGACCTTAAAGTTTTTGCTGCTTTCAAGGCGCAACACGGTGGTCATCAGCATTCCCTTCCACCTGGACGATTGACCCGTCAAGGCGTACACTCCAAACCGTGCAGTGCGTGGTCTTCGATCTGGAAACGACGGGTTTGTCCCCAGAGCGCGACGCGATCCTCGAGATCGGCGCGCTCCGCATTTCTGATGGGCGCATTACCGGCGATTTCTTCGAGCGTTTCGTGAACCCGCGCGTGCCGATTCCGTATTTCATCACGCGGATCAATGGCATCAACCAAGCCATGGTTGCGCGGGCGCACGGTATCGAACGCGTGCTGCCAGAATTTCTGGATTGGGTTGGCGACGCGCCGCTGGTCGCGCACAACGCGCCCTTCGACATGGGGTTTTTAAGCGTCAACTCGAGGCGATTGAATTTGCGCCCGCCCGAACGTGTGACCTGCACGGTGAACCTCTCGAGGCGGCTCTACCCACAGGAGCGGCGGCACAGCTTGGACGCCGTGTGCGAGCGGTTGAACCTGCGTTCGAGCGGCGCGCGCCACCGCGCGTTGGCGGACGTGGAATTGACCGCGCAGGCGTACCTGCACTTTCAGGCGATGCTCCTCGAGCCTGCGCGGTCCGGGGTTTGACGGCGTCAACAACCCAGATGCTCGAGGTCGTCGCCGGACTGCGTCGAAACCCGCTGTAGGGGTTTTCGCGTCCGATCCCCGAGCAGTTTCAGCGTGCGCTCGAGCCCCGATCCGCACCAGATTTCTCGAGGAGGGTTTCTCGAGTCTGTATTTCAGCGTGGCAAATCGCTCAACCCGTTGAGCAACGAACCGATGTCCAGCGGCGCACGAATGCTGCGCGCGACCGTCTCGAGGTCAGGCGTCGGCAGGTTGCCGACGACCCACACCCACGAGCCTTTGAGGTCGCGCACGACGAGCTTGGGGTTCTTGCCCGTGCTGACCGGCGAGAACACGATCACCAGGACGCTCAAGCCGTTGCTGGCGCGCAAATCCAATGCAGGCAGGTTGTCGCGCACGGTGCGCGGGCGCAAGTCCATCAGCCTGAAGCCGTCGGGCAGCGTGTACGCGCCGATCTGGTTGCGCACGAAGTCCTCCAATTTGGGGCGCAGCTCCAAGCGCGCGAGTTGGCGCGGCGCGTTGCGTTTCGTTGGGCGTTCGATGCTCGAGTACCGCGCGCTGTACGTGAGTGCCCCGTTCGCGTCGCGCTCCTCCACGGCCAATCGGACGTTCCACTCGCGGTCGAACCAGTACGTAAAACGTGGGGCGTTTTGATTGCTCGAGGTCAAGTCCACGCGGTAACTGTCGCGCCCAGCAACCTGTTCGCCCAGGCTGGCTTGCGCCGTCCAGTTGCGGCGCAGCAGTGCCACCGCCAGCGGTGGCGGCGCGGGAAAGTCGGTGCGGGTCGCGGCAGGCTCTTTGCGCGGCGGAAAGAGTTGGCGCTCTTGCACCATGCCGCGCACGTTGACGCCCGCCTCGGCTTGCAGGGCGCGCAGGAAGTACCCTAAGGCGTTCTCCGGGGGTTGCGGGATGCTCTGCGCACGCGCGAGTCCCACGGCAAACACGATCACCAGTGCGACCACGGCGTGAAAGCGCCTCACCACCCTTGCACCGCTTCCTGGTACGCGTTGTACGCGTCGCTCGCGGGTGCGTTGCCCGGCAGCGATGCCACGGTCACAGAGACGGCGATGGCGGCAGCGGCGGCGATGCCCGCGACCCAGCGGGTCACGCCCGTGCGCCAACGCACGACGCGGCGACGCTCGAGGTGCACCGCTTGCAACGCTTGCTGAACGACCCTGTCGTCGGCGGGCTCGAGGCGGGCAGCTTGGGTCAGGTACTGCGCCCAAGGGGTGCCGTCGGCGATGCCTTCACGCTCGAGCTTCAAGGCTTGGAGCACGCCCAATGTGGCGTTGTCGTCGCGTTCGTCCCGGCGCGCGGCTTTGGAGAGCAACGCCGCCCATTCGCGGTCGTCGCCGGCCAGCTCTGGGTCAGTGTTCACGTCGTGTTTCACGGGTGGTACCCCCAAGCCTCGAGCTGGGCTTTGAGCGCGGCGCGGGCGCGGCTCATCCGCGATTTTACCGTGCCGACTTCAATGCCCAAAACACTGGCAACGCCCGCGTAATCGAGTTCTCCAAACTCCACCAGCACGAAGGTCTCGCGGAACTCGGGTTTGATGCCCGCCAGTGCGCTTTCCAATGCCGAGCGAAGGTCGCGGCGCTCGGCGTGCTCCACGGGCGAAGCACTGCGCGCATCCGGGGTCTCGAGCGGCGCTTCAATGTCGGCGCCGTCCTGTGGGCGGCGCCGCACGCGGGTGTAACAGGCGTTCAAGGTGATGCGGTGCAACCAGGTCGTGAACTGCGCTTGCTCCAAGAATTTGGGCAGCGCGCGGTAGGCGCTGATAAAGGCTTCCTGAACCACGTCGTGGGCGTCTTCGCGGCCGACGATGCGCCGCGCGACCGCGTGCAACTTGGGGGCGTGGCGACGCACGAGTTCGTCGAACGCGTCGTCAGCACCGCGCTTGGCGAGCACCACGAGCGCTGCGTCTTCGAGGTCGCGCAAGGGCGGGGTGAACGCCTGGGTGAGTCGGGAGGTCAACGCGAGCGTCATTCTAGGGTTTTGGACGCACGGGGCAGGCTCGAGGTTCCCGCATGGTTTGAAGGATTACGAGCGCGGTGGTGTCACGGGCGGCAGGGGCTGCGTCAAATCGAAGCGAAAGGTCCGCTGTTGGGTCGTGCTCGAGCCAGCGCTGTCCGTGCTGCGGTAAAGGCGAACCTCGAGCGTCTTGGCGGGCAAGAGGTTCGCTGGAACCGTTTGGCGCACGGCGCGCAGGATCTCGTTGGCGACGCGGGCGGGTTGATCACCGACGGTCGGGTCGAAGGGCACGCTGGCGCTGATCCGCGCGACGGTGTTGCCGTTCACGGTGTTGATGTTCCAACTGAAATTGCCGATGCCCGGCACGAGGCGTTGAATCTCTCCCTGCAAGCGGTTGATGGTGTTGATGCCCTGCGTGACCTGCGGGGCCGCCCAGTTCCACAAAAAGAACCCGCCCGCGACGAGCCCGCCGACGAGCAGCAACGCCACAACCCCGCAACCGATCAAAAACCCGCGCATGGCTCACTGTACGATACGGTCGCCCGAAACAGTTGCAGCGCCGCATCCCAAATTTGCGGGGCTCGAGCGCCGTCTCACGGGCGACCGGTGGTCGCTGCCCGTGGTACACGCTCGGCACGCTCGAGGCGATGGCTGATCCGCCCGAGCCACGTGCTCTTCGCCAAGCGCGCTCTGCCCCCTGACGCGGGTCGCCAGCAACCTCGAGGCTTTGCGTGCCGGACGTATACTTTCTGCGTGGATGTGACGGTGCTCGGCAGCATCAATTTGGATTACGTCGTGCGGGTTTTGCACCACCCGGTTCCTGGTGAGACCGTGCTCGGCGGGGACGTGCACACACACCCTGGCGGCAAAGGCGCGAACCAAGCCGTCGCTGCGGCGCGCGCAGGCGTGCGCGTGCGCATGATCGGCTGCGTCGGCAGCGACCCCAGCGGCGCTTTCATGCGCGAAAACCTGGAGCGCGAGGGCATCGACACGACGCTCGTGCGCACCGTGCCCGGCTCGAGCGGCGCGGCCTTCATCGCCGTCAGCGAGACTGGGCAGAACACGATCATCGTCTCACCCGGCGCGAACGCCTTGGTGAACACCAAGGAACTGACCAGCGCGAAACTGGCGTGGTCCAAAGTGCTGCTGCTGCAACTCGAGACGCCGCTGGACACGGTGTTGAAGTCGGCAAATTTGGCGCGCAGGGGTGGGGTGCGCGTCGTGCTCAACCTTGCCCCGGCGCAGGCACTGGATGCAGACCAACTCAAGGATGTGGACGTGCTCGTCGTCAACGAAACCGAGGCGGCCGTGATCGGCGGTCGGTTGCCCGCGTCGGTCGCGGACGCGCAGGAGGTCGCCCGCGGATTGCGGGCGTTCGTCAGTACGGTCGTCGTTACCCTGGGCGCGCAGGGGGCGGTGTATGCCAGTGCCGACGGCGAGGGGCACCTGCCCAGTCCGCGCGTCACGGTGAAGGACACCACCGCCGCCGGGGATGCCTTCATCGGCGCATTCTGCGCCGCGCTGTGCGAGGGCGCGAGCCTCGAGACCGCCGTGCGCCGCGGCGTCGTCGGCGGCGCGTTGGCGTGCACGAAAGCGGGCGCGCAGCCCAGCTTGCCGCGCCGCGCCGACATTGACGCGCTTTTGAAACGTTCCTAAACCAGCCTCGAGGCTGCACCGACCGCGACAGAGGAGACCCCATGCAACAATTGCTCGAGACCATGCGCCGCTTGCGCGCCCCGGACGGCTGCCCGTGGGACCAAGAACAGACCCACGAATCCTTGCGCCCATACTTGTTGGAGGAAGCGGCCGAAGCCGTGGACGCCATCGGCGGCGAGCCGTTGGAACTCGCAGGCGAGTTGGGTGACGTGCTGCTGCAAGTTGCTTTTCACAGCGTGATCGCCGAAGAAGCGGGCACATTCTCGTACACGGACGTGGAGGCATCCATCGTGGACAAGCTTGTGCGCCGCCACCCGCACGTCTTTGGCACGGTCAACGTCGCGGATGCGGACGAAGTGGTCACGAATTGGAACGCGATCAAAGCGCAGGAGCGCGCCGGAAAACCACAAAAGCACCCAGCGGAACGCGTGCCCAGCGCGCTTGGGGCGCTCGCTCGAGGAGCCGAGATTCACAAGGCAGTGGGGCTCGAGCGCGGTGACCGCGCAGGGGTCACGCGCGCCCTTGAAACCGCTGGAGACACGCCCGACGACATTGCGGACGTGCTCGAGGCGGTCATCGCCTGGGCGCGGGGTGCGGGCGTGGATGCGGAGATTGCCCTGCGCGAACGCCTCGCCTCGCGCGTGCGAACCGCGGTGAACGAACGTTGAACCTCGAAGCAGCCTTGCTGGAGAACCTGCGTGCGCACCTCACCACCCGCGACCGACGCACGCTCGAGATTGACGGCTTTCGCCGCGCCGCTGTGCTCGTCGCACTCACCGACGCCCCACAGCCCGACGTGGTCCTCACCGAGCGCAGCGCGCACCTGCCCACGCACCAAGGACAGATCGCCTTTCCTGGAGGCAAACTCGAGCCCTTTGAGGACGCTGTTCAAGCCGCATTGCGCGAAGCCTGGGAGGAGATTAACCTCGAGCCCAGCGCAGTGCGCGTGCTCGGGATGCTGCACGATGTCTGGACACCGCAAGGCTTTCAAGTCACGCCGGTGCTCGCCTCGATCCCCAGCAGTGTCACCCTCGCGCCACGACCCGGTGAAGTGGAACGCATCTTGCACGTGCCCATCAAAGACCTGCATGCCCTCACGCCTCGCTTGGAGACCCGCGACTTGCCCCCGGATGGCGGACGGTGGCCGCCTGGCGTCAACGGACCGCGCGATGTGCTTCATTACGACTGGCGAGGCATTGACATTTGGGGCATGACCGCGTTCGTGCTGCACGAACTTTTGGAGTTGACAAGTGATCTCGAACGCAGCAGGTAACCAACGCTGTGTAAACGAAAACGCCTCGAGCGTGGGCTCGAGGTGCGAACACGGTGAAACCCCTCAAATCCCGAGCGCGTCCGCCCAGCGTTTCTCCAAGACCCGCGGGCTTTGATCCAACAGCGCCTGCACGACGTTCTTGTCAAACTGCGTGCCCGCGCCCGCCGCCAGCCGCCGCCGCGCTTCCTCGAGGCTGAGCGCCCTGCGGTACGGTCGGTCCGTGGTCATCGCGTCGAACGCGTCCACCACGGCAATGATTCGTCCACCCATGGGAATGTCCGTGTCGCCCAAGCCATCCGGGTAGCCGCGCCCGTCCCAGTGCTCGTGGTGCGAACGCACCATTGGCGCGATTGATTGCCCTTGGCGCAATGTGGAAACAATTTCTGCCCCGTGCACGGGGTGCTCTTTGACGAGCGCCCATTCATGGGCGTCCAACTTCGCGGGTTTGCGCAAGATCTCACCAGGGACGGCAATCTTGCCGATGTCGTGCAGCAACCCTGCGACACGCACCGCTTCGATCTCCGAGCGCAGCAAGCCCATGCTGCGCGCGACGTGACCGCTCAGCGCACGCAAGCGTTCGATGTGACCTGCGGTGTAGGGGTCGTGCTTCTCCACGGTGCGGGACACCGCCGCCAAGACGCCCAAGGGGTTCTCCAACGCCCGCTGTTCGCGGTGTCGCTCACAGAGTTTCAAGACGCGCATCGCCAAGGCGTCCGTATGCACCGGCAGCGTCATCACGTTGTCCACGCCCAAGGCATAGGCTTCGGGTGCGAGCGACTGCGTGACCTCGTCCACGAGGACAATCATCGGCAAATCCGTGTACGGGTCTGTCTTGATGTCATTGCAAAACATGATTGTCAGTGGGTTTTGCAACTCCACGATCAAACAATCAAAAAATCCGTCAGAGCACATCCCGACGACATCCTCGCCCTCCAACGTGGTCGCACTGCGCACGCCCAAGGTCTTCATCGCGGCGCGCTCGGCGTTGTACCCCCACACGTCCGGCGTGACAATGCCGACCGTGAACGGATCCACAGGCGATTCCGTGCTCACGGCATCGTCCGCCGCGAACTCGAGAATCGGTTGATGCTGTCGAAAGTGGAACAAGAGACGGACACCTCTGAGAGTTTAAGTTGCGTTTTGCAAACCGAGCGTGCGTTTTGCACGCGTTTATTGCCGGTTGCTGAATTTGAACCAGGACAACTCGTCGCGCGTCAATTGAGGTTGAGTTTGAAATTGCGTTTCAAGTTCTCGAGCGGTTCCGGCAACTCGCCCACTTCCGTGTGGAAGTATTTCTCCACGTCCGACAATGTGCGTCGCGCCGCAAGCAAACCGTCAATCTCGTTCGTGGCACGCACCAGCATTTCGTTCAAACCCACGTCCAGCGGCGCGACCTTGCGCAGCTTCTCGGTGAGTTTGCGGCAATCATCGAAGTTTCCACGGTCGTACAAGTCCTGCACGACGCGCAATCCAGAGCGAACCAAGAGCCATTCCACGTTGTTCCTGACCTCCTCGACCCATTCGCTCTCGAGGTGCGGCATGAACGGACCGCGGTAGATCTCGAGCGCCTGGTGGAGTTCAGTATGCGTGGCGTGGTTTAACAGTTTTACGACATCCTCGTAATCACTTTCCAAAGGTATAGTGCCGCTGTCCAGCGCGTACAACTTGGTCTGCTTGTCCTGAACGATGCGCAATTCTGGAACGTCGCGGGTGAGCTTGTGGCGAATCTGGTGGAAGTAATTTGCACCCGCCTTGAGGTCGCTGTCCGGGAACACCGCGTCCAAGATGCGTTCCAAACTGCTTTGAGGATGCATGACCAAGTAAGCGATGAGTTCCATCGCCTTGTTCAAGCGAGGCGTGACATTGCGGTCCTCAGCCAGCAGCATTGGTTTGCCCAAGGTGATGACGCGCAGACGGCGCACCAGAGGACGCGAATCCAAGGGAATGCTGACGTTGCGGCTCGGCTCCAACACCGGGGCGAGGGCGTGCATGGCATAGCGAGAGGCCACTTTTGAAAGCGCCTCCACTGCTTCCGCGCCCATCAAATTCAACTCTGGGACAAGGAATGCCGTTCCCCCAATGCCGTTGGCAACATCGGACACCCGCTCGAGCGTTTGATTGGCGAGTTTGATGTCGCCGTTGAGCAGGTACCACTGTGCCAAACGCAACAATGACCAACCCAACTCGCGGTGATGCTCAAGGGTAGAAAACGTCAATGCTGCTGCTTCAAGCTCTGTTTTTGCACATGGGAGGTCACCCGTTGCGAGGTGTAGTACGCCAAATCGAAGACGTTTTAGCGCGAGTTGATTCGGTGCCAACTCCAGATTTTGTAGTGGCATCAATACCGTTCGAGCTTCATCTAAATTTGCAGTAGATACGTGAACGCTCGCCGCAGCTAAACGAGTGCTGATTTTGAAATCATTGTTTTCGATTTGATTTGCTATGGCTATACTGCTTTCAAAGTTTTTTAATGCCTCTCCAAATGCTTTTTGAGCAAGATAGAATTGACCGTTCGTAATTAAAAAATAAGTTTTTACTGCAAGATTTGATTCACTTCCTTCAAAACTCTCTTTGAGTAAAAGCTGAGCCTGTTCGAGATCACCAAAATCTATCGAGGTTTGAGCAGCAGTTATTTGAAGAATGATTTGCCAAAATCCATCAGTTTTCAGAAGCGCTTTGCGCAAATACTCTAGTGCTTGCTTATCATTTCCAGCACTCTGTAGAGATGAAGCCAATGACTGACTGACTTCAGCAATTAATGTTCCAGCATTTTCAATTACATTGACTTGCATCCATGCACTTTTGAATGTCTTAATAGCTTGACGATTCTTACCAGATTTTGTTGAAACTTCACTGCTATACAAAAGGACTCTAATTTTCGCTTTTGCAGTCAATTCAAGCTTTTGCGAAGTTTCTACCCATTGATTTGCTTCTTGGAGTTCATTGAGGCATAGAAAAATGCCGATTAAATCGACGGATGCGTCAACCACGCCCCGCTGGGCTGCTCTGTACAATGGGATTTTCGCCTCTTCGAACCGTCCCAGCCGCCAAAGAGCCAACCCCGCAGCCCGGTCATCCTGAGGCGTCGGCTGGCTAATATTTTGGTAAAACGCCCACGCATCAGCATGTGCACCCCTGTTGACAAGGCTTTCTACCGTCTGCTGGGTAAGGGTGTTTAAGTCATTCATATCTTGGTCCCATCTAACATCACGCCAACTTTATGAAAAAGCTTATCAAGATCGCTATTGCTTCTGTCCTCGTCCTCGGTTTCAACGCAATGGCGGCGGGAGCTTCTAACTTCGGGACTGGATCGAAAATGCCATCGACGACTACTTTACTTGCGACGGGCGCGAGCAACTTCGGAACTGGCGGCTAATTCTAGCCTCACCAAACTATCACACCAGCGACCACCGTCGCTGGTGTTTTTTTGCTCAATTCACGCCCTCGAGATGACGACTACAACTCCGCTCAACGCGGCATTTCCAGTGACATCCACTGCTTCGTGCCCAACCAGGTCGTTGTAACTCGCGCCGCGAGCCTCGAGCGGCACATCCCAGCCAGATTCAATCGCCACGTGCCCATACCCGTGCGGCAGGCTGACCGTCCCCTCGAGCATGTCATCGGTGACTTCAACCATGACCTCGAGCGCGGCCGTGGTGGTGGTCAGACGAACGGTTGAACCATTTTGAATACCGTGCCGCGCGGCATCGTTGGGGTGGATCAGCGCCGTGCACCGGGGTTGATCGCGGTTGAGACGGGCGACTTGGTGCATCCAGGAATTGTTGCCGCGCAACTCGCGGCGCCCGATCAGTGTCAACCCTTCACTGGCGGGTTTGTTCATCCACGCGCGCAACCGCTCGAGGTCGTGGAGGTACACCGCTGGCGCGAGGGGGATGCGCTTGTCCGGCGTCAACAGGCGCTCGGGCAGACAGGGTTCAAGTGGACCCAAGTCCAAACCGTGGGGGTGTTGGTGCAGCGTCTCGAGGGTCAATGCGTATTTGCTCTGGCGAAGCGCAGCGTCCACGCGGGCAGCCGGGTCTTTGGGCGTGACGGACTGATCGGCCAAGCGTTGGGCGAGTTCCTCCAAAATCCGCCAGTCGTGGCGTGTGTCGGGCGCAGGCTCTACGGTCGGTGCGTTCCATTTGGCGACGTTGCGCACCGCCAAATTGAAGAATGCCAAATCGTAGTGCGCGGTCTCTAAACCAGTCGTGGGTGGCAAGATAATGTCGGCGTGGCGCGTGGTTTCGTTGATGTAAATGTCCACGGCGACGTAAAAGTCCAACCCCTCGAGGGCAGTGCTGAGCCTCGATCCGTTCGGGGTGCTCAGCACCGGGTTGCCCGAGACGGTGAGGAGGGCGCGCACCTGTCCCTCGCCAGGGGTGAGCATTTCTGTTGCGAGTGTGGCAACCGGGAATTCGCCGTCGAATTCGGGCAAGTCGCGCACGCGACTGCGGGAGCGGTCAAACACTGGGTACGCGCTTTTGGGGCGCACGAGGTCGAACGCGGGCGTCGTGAACATCGCGCCACCCACACGGTCCACGTTGCCGGTCAGCGTGTTCAGTAGATACACCAGCCACTGGCAGAGCCCCCCAAACTGCTGAATGCTCAGTCCAATCCGCCCGTAGGCGACAGCGCTGTCTGCACGGGCGAAGGCGTGTGCGAGGTCGCGGATGGTTTGCGCCTCGAGCCCCGTGCGTGCAGCAACGTTCTCGGGACCAAACTCGAGCACCAGGGCTTGAATAGACTCAAGTCCAGACACGTGATCTTGCAGGTGCCCCAAGCGCACGAGGTTCTCCGTGAACAACACGTGCAGCATCGCCAGAAGCAAAAGCGCATCCGTGCCCGGTCGAATTGCGTGGTGCGCGTCGGCGACGCGGGCGGTTTCGGTGCGGCGCGGATCAACGACGACGACCTGACCGCCTCGAGCCTGGATCGCTTTGATTCGCTCGCGCACACCCGGCGCAGTCATCATCGAGCCGTTGCTGACGACCGGATTGGCGCCCAGGATCAGCCAAAACATTGTGCGCTCGAGGTCGGGCACCGGCAACAGCGACGGATGCCCGAACATGAACGCGCTGGCGACCTGCTGCGGAAGTTGATCCACGCTGGTCGCGCTGTACCGGTTGCGGCTGCCGAGGGCGCGCAGCAATCCTGGCAGGCTGAGCAACGTGCCGGAGTTGTGCACCGTCGGGTTGCCGAGGTACGTGGCAACGGCGTCTTTGCCGTGCTCGGTTTGGACCGCGCGCAGTCGGGTGGCGACGGTGCCAAGGGCTTCATCCCACGAAATGCGCTGCCAGCCGTCGGACACGCGTTTGACTGGGTAGCGCAACCGGTTCGGGTCGGCGTTGATGTCCGCGAGCGCCGTGGCTTTGGGGCAGATGTGACCGTTGGACAAGGGATCGTCTGGGTCGCCGCGTATGCTGACCACAGCATTGTTCACGACTTGGATCTCGAGGCCGCAAATGGCTTCGCAGAGGTTGCAACTGCGGTAATGGGTTGTCACGGTGCCCTCGAGTGTAGACGCATCTGGCGATTGCCGGAGGGTTTAACCAAGTACTCTCGGAACAAGACCTGGATTTAAAAAACTGCGTGATCTGCTGTACTGGACAAGGAATTTTTTGCTTGAACGTCGCTTGTTCGGGGTGCAGTGAACATCACTGGACTCGAGTTCAACGATTAAGTCTTAATGTGCCTTAAAGCGCAATCTTATTCGGTTTTCGGGCGCGGTACACTGCTGCACGTGTCCTCGAGCGAACCCAAGCCCAAATATTTCGACCTGATCCTCGGCAGTTTCGCGGTGGTCTTGGTCGTCAGCAACATCGCCAGCACGAAACTCGCCACCCTGACGCTGGGCACCTGGAAACCCGTGTTCGACGGCGGCACGTTCCTGTTTCCGCTGACCTATATTTTTGGCGATATCCTCACCGAGGTCTACGGCTACGCCCGCTCGCGGCGCGTGATCTGGTTCGGGTTGGCGATGAACCTGCTTGCCAGTCTCGTCTTCGCCCTGGTCGGTTTGCTGCCCACGGACCCCTCGAGTCCCACGAAGGGCGCGTTTGAAACCGTCTTGGGGTTCGTGCCGCAAATCGTCGCCGCCAGCCTCCTCGCGTTTTTCGTCGGCGAATTCCTCAACGCGTATGTCTTGGCAAAGATGAAGGTCGCCACCGGCGGACGCTGGCTGTGGACGCGCACCATCGGCAGCACCCTCGTCGGCCAAGGCGCGGATACGCTCGTGTTCAGCTTCGTCGCCTTCGGCATCGGCGCGAACGCTTTGCCCAGCGACGTGCTGTGGAACGTGATCCTGACCAATTACGGCTACAAAGTCGCGCTCGAGGTGCTGCTGACGCCGCTGACCTATGCAGTGGTGCGCGCCTTGAAACGCGCCGAGGGCGTGGACCACTTTGACCGCGACACAAACTTCAACCCGTTCGCGGTGTCTCGCTCGGGCTGAGTTCACCCCGTGCGCTCGAGGGCAGGGGCTCTGGCTTGGCATGGACGGTGATGTTGTCCTCCAACGAACGCGCAGGGCATTGGGAGCCACGCGTCACTCGAGACCGTTCAACGCAGGGTGTACCCCACTTTGCGCGCTTCGGTCGCCACGGTCGCCTGCCAGCGCTCGAGCATTTCGGTCAACGTCAAATCACCGCTTTGCACGCGGCGCATCAGTTGGCGGTAGACGCCGTCGGCCACCGCCAGCCACGGCACCCAGGTCTGCGACTGCACCCGCGCCGCAAGCCGTTGATACACGCCGAGCACGTCCTGACCGCCATAAAAGGCGTTGAGGCTCTGCGCGTCCAGTCTTTCGGCGTTTAAACCCGACGGGCGGGCCACGTTCAGCAACCCGTCGCTCGACCAACTCCTTGTTTGGGCGCGCCCGTTTTGGGCCAACCACAGGCAGAAGTCCGCTGCCGCCGCTGCGCGCGCACCCCGCGCCCCGAGCGCGCACCCGGCTCCGCCCCAATCCGCGCTGCCGCCCCCTGGAAGCGCAGCCACGCGGTACTTCGCCGCGCCGCTCGGTCGCAGCAACACGCGGCTCAAGGACACCGCGCCCGCGACGGGCAACGCCGTCATCACGACGCGACCATCGCGCAGCGCGCGCGCTTCCTCGAGCCCGCCGCTGCCAAAGGTCGTGACTTGCCTGCGCGCGACGAGCGGTTGCAATGCCGCCGCGAAGCTGCGCGCCGCCGCGTCGTCCAAGCGCTGCGTGTACCCGTTGGCTGCGCCCACGCCCCACACCCTCGAGCCCGTTGCCGAGGCGAGGGCCAACCACCACAGGCTGTTGCCCAGGTCCACGTTCAACAGGCGGGCCGTACCCCTGGACGCACTCGAGACCCGTTGCCCCGCCGAAGCCAATTGCGCCAATGTCGTCGGCAACGCCACCTGGTAACGCTCCAAAAGATCCGCGCGGTACACGAGCGCCACGGGCGCGGTATCCACCGGCACGGCGTAGGGCACGCCCTCCACGCTGACCTGTTTCAGCGACCACGCAGGGAACGCCGCGCGCTCCTGGGATTCATCCAACCACGGTTTAACCGAGGCGAGCACCGCTTGACCGCGCAGCAACGGCAGGAACGCGTATTCCAACCTGAACGCGTCGGGCATTGCGCTGCTGGAATCCCGCGACGCCGCCAACAGCGCCTGGTACAGCTCCGCCCCGCTCGCAAATTGGCGCACGGTGACTGGACGCTGCGCGTTTTGCACGCCGTATTCCTCTGCCAAGTCCTCGCCCGCACCCTGCCACGTCCAATACGTGATCGGCTCGGGTGCGTCTGTGGGTTCCTCGGTTTGGGCGTGCACCGCAAGCAGCAGCAGCGCAGACAGCAAGACGATGACCAGGAGAACAACCTTGTTCATGCGTGCGCGCAGTGTACCGTCCAGGCTTGAGGGTTGCCCAGAGCAATGCACACCCATGCCCTCGAGGACGTGGCGCGATGGATCTCGAGGTGGTCTTCGACAACCCGCCAACCCCATGCCCAGCCTTTGCTCGAGTCCGGCAACCCTGCGCTATCGGGCTCGAGTCAAGGTTACCCAGAAGGCACGGCACAACCTTGCCCCGTGCGTGATGACTCCCCAAGTAATTCTTCCGCGCGGGGTCAGCCCTTTGTCGCACCCGTCGTCAGTCCGCCCTGCCAGTACCGCCCGAGCGTGAAGAACGCCAGCAGCAGCGGCAGGATGCTGATCAGCGCGCCCAGGATAATCATTGTGTATTGCGGCGTTCGACCAGTGTTGGTGTTGTTCCACACGGACAAGCCCAGCGTCAGCGGGAACTGCTCGTTGTTGTTCAACACCACCAAGGGCAGGAAGAAGTTGTTCCACGCCGCGACAAAGGTGAACAGGAACACGGTGATCAGACCCCCGCGCACCAGTGGCAAGCCCATCTGCCAGAAGATCTGCCAGTCGCTCGCGCCGTCGATTTTGGCGGCTTCGATCAACTCTGTTGGGAAGCCGTTGTCCCAGAACACGCGCATCAGGTACAGCCCAAACGGGTTGACCATCTGCGGCAGGATCACCGCCCACGGTGTGTTCGCCAAGCCAATGTTGTTGATGAGCAAAAAAATCGGCAGTGTCAAGGCGGTCGCGGGGACCATGATCGTTCCCAGAATGACGCTGAACAGCCAACTGCGTCCCTGGAATTCAAATTTGGAGAACGCGTACCCCGCCATCGCCGCGCTCATCGTCGCCAGGATTGCGCTCGAGCCGGAATAAAAGAAGCTGTTCAGCATCCAGCGAAAGAAGATCCCGTTTTCGGTCGTGACGAGCTGCTGGACGTTCTGAACGAAGTTCAGTGGTTGCGCGAACCACAACCCGAATGTGGTGTTCAGTTGGCTGTTGTCCTTTGTGATGCTGATCAGCACCCAGTACAACGGCAGCAAGAAGTAGACCAGGGCGACGACCATGACCAGCGCCAACCACGGCGAGCCACGTCTGCCCGCCGTCGGTTTGGAGGGACGGGTGACGACCGTCGGGAGGGTCATTCGCTCTTGGGTCATACGCTCTGGCTCCTGTTGACGTAACGCAAGAAGAACGTGCTGAACGTGAACGTGACGAGTGCCAGCACCACCGCGAGCGCCGCGGCATAGGAGAAATTGCCGTCCTGCGAAGCGATTTGATAGATGTAAGTGTTCGGCGTGATGTTCACCGGCACGAAGCCGATGCCGCGCAGCACGAACGGTTCGGAGAAAATCTGTGCCGTGCCGATCACGCTGAAAATTAGCGTCAGCATCAACGCGGGTCGCAACAAGGGCAATTTGATGTAGCGCACGACGTTCCACCCCGTCGCGCCGTCAATGGCGGCCGCTTCATACAAATCCCTCGAGACGTTTTGCAGATTCGCGTACAGCGTCACCGCGTTGTACCCCGTCCACGTCCAGGTGATGATGTTGCCGATGGACCAGAGCAGCAATCGCGAGTCGAGGAAATCCACCGGCTCGCGCCCCGCGGCGAGCAGGCTGAAATTCAGCGGCGAAAGGTTCTTTGAGTACAAAAAGCCCCACAGCAACCCCGCGATGACGCTGGGGATCGTGTACGGAATATAGATCGCGGTGCGGAACGTGCGGCTCAGCCACCCAGTGCTGGCGTCCATAATCAGCGCGAACGTCGTGGCCAGCGCCAACATGATCGGCACTTGAATCAGCCCGAACACCAAAATGTTCAAAAACGAATTGAGGAAATCCGTGTCGGTGAACGCGCGGATGTAATTTGTCAACCCGCCGAACACTTCCACGGGCGGCGCGAACCCCTGACGAATTTTGGTCAGGAAACTCAAATACACCGAATACAGCACGGGCAAAATGAAAAACAGGCTGAACGCCGCGAGGAACGGCGCCAAAAACAGGTACGGCGTCAAACGGTTTGATCTCATGTTGTCGTCGCTCTCCAAACCCGAGGGCAAGGTGTGGCTCGAGGGGCGTGGTCCTGCTCCGGTCTCGAGACGAGCCGCTCGAGCGTGAACAGTGGATGGTCCTCGAGGGACGGAGCCATACGCTCCGTCCCTCGAGTGGGTGCATTACTTGACGTTGTAGCCGTCAGCTTTGGCCTTGGCGAGCACTTCGCTCTGCCAGTTGTCCAAGGCCGCAGCGTAGCTTTGTTTGCCGTCCACCGCCAGGTCCATCTGCTTTTGGAACGACGCGTCCACCGTCGGCGCCCAAGGCGCCCATTGGAAGCGCGTGTTGACGCCCTTGCCAGCCTCTTTGTAGACAGCGGCGACGTTTTGACCACCGAAGAACTTGGATGGATTGCGGCTCTTGTCCGCGAGTTCCGGCAGGTCCAAACCGGCCGTCGCGGCGGGGAACACGCCCGCACCGTTCCAGCCTTGCACGAGGCTTGCTTTGCTGGTCATCAACCAGTAGGCGAACAGGGCAGCGGCTTCTGGGTTCTTGGATTGCGTGGTGACCACGGCCGTGCTGCCACCCCAGTTGCCGCTGGCTTTGCCGCCTCGCGTGAATTGGGGCAGCGGTGCAACGCGGTACTCGGCGCCCGCGCCTGGGTTCTTCTCCAAGCTGCCAGCGAACGAGCCCGTGCCCCACGCGGCTTCCATGCTCGTGGCGACTTCACCACGGGACACGGCGTTCCAGAAATCTGCCGTGAACGCAGGCAGGGTGGAGACGTACTTCTTTTGAATCATGCGTCCCCACAGATTGGCAACCTGCTTGGCCGCGGCGCTGTTCAAAGTTTGCGTGTAGCTGCCGTCGGCGTTCAAGCGCCACATCTGCGCGCCGTTCGCCCACGCCAATGCGGTGAACCATGGCGCGTAGGTGCTGAAGAAGTTGCCGATCTTGACCTTGCCGCCGCTGGCGTCGAACAACTTCTTGCCCGCCGCTTCGTACTCGTTCCAGGTGGTGGGAATGGCGACCTTGTACTTGTCAAAGATGTCCTTGCGGTAGATCATCGCAAACGGCCCCTGATCCTGCGGGATGCCGTACACGGCGTTGCCCTGCGAAACTTGGCTCCAGGTCCACGGCACGAAGTAGTTCTTGGCATCCTTGGGCAGGTACTTGCTCAGGTCAGCCAAACCGCCCGTGCTGGCGAAGAATGGGATGTAGCCAAATTCCACTTGCGCCACGTCCGGCGCGCCCGTGCCTGCTTTGATCGCTGTTTGCAGCTTCGGGTACGTGCCCGATTGACCGCCGCCAAGGTTCGTGACCTTGACCTTGATGTTCGGGTATTGCTTCGTGAACAGCGCGGCTTGCTGCTCCATGTTGGGCACCCAAGACCAGTACTCCAACGTGATTTCGCCGCGAGGCGCTGCTGGGTACGTGGGTTCGTTGAACGCCTGGGCGAGCGCGAAGGCGCCCGCAACTGCGCCGCCCGCCATCAACAACATCATGCCTTTTTTAAACTTCATGCGTGCCTTCCTTGCCGTGTGCCCTGGTTTCACACCAGGGGAGAGGACTCGAGTGCCGAAGCGCTGCAACCGACACAACGCGCCAAAAAACCGTGAACTGTGGTGTTGATGAGGATTATCTTACGCCGCTGGCGGTCCCGTGGAGTGCCGGATGACAATTTCCAAGGCTTCGGTCACGGCAACGCTCGAGACATGTCCCTCGAGCTTGGCGAGCAAGGCTCCGGCGGCGCGTTCGCCCTGGCGCTCCAAGGGTTGACGCACGGTGGTCAGCGCGGGCGCGAAGAACTTGGCGAGCGCCACGTCGTCGAAGCCGGTCACGCTGATGTCCGTGGGCACGCGCAACCCTGCCTGCGATAGCGCGCAGATCACGCCGAGCGCGTTGAAATCGTTCGCCGCGATCACCGCCGTTGCACGGGTCTCGAGGGCGCACGGGGTCAGGCGATGCCCGGCCTCTGCGCTCCAATCGCCGGGAAACCAGGGTGCATCGGGAAAAAACGTCTTGATTCCCTCGAGCCGCGCTTGCGCGTGCAAGTCGTCCGCTGGACCGCCGACGAATGCCACGCGGCGATGCCCGAGGGCGTGCAGGTGCGCCGCCAACGCCCGCGCGCCACCGACGTTGTCCACGGGCACGTCGTCCAAGACGACGCTGGGCATGCCCAACTCCAGTGTTGGCAGGTGCGGGGCGCGTTCGGGTTCGACGAACACCGCGCCGTCCACGCGGTGCTGGCTCAAGAGTCCGTTTGGCTCCAGCGCCGCGTCGTAATCCGTCACCAGCACGCTGTACCCGTGGCGGCGGGCTTCGGCTTCCGCACCTGCGAAGAGCGCGCCGAAGTTGGCGTCCGCCAGGTGCGGCACGAGCATTGCAATGGTGTGCGTGCGTTGCGTGACCATGCTGCGCGCCACGGCGGACGGTTTATAGCCCAGGTCTTCGATGGCGCGCATCACGCGGTCGCGGGTCGTCGTTGCCACGTAAGGCTTGCCCGACAAGACCCGTGACACCGTTGGGTACGTGACCCCAGCGGCTTTGGCGACATCTTTGATCGTGGGACGACGCAACAAGAACGGCTCCTTGGCAAGCGCAGGATTGCGGACGCACCAGAGGCGGTGCGGGTTTCTGCAAACGTTTAGATAAGCGTTTGCAAACAATAATGGGCGCGGCAATCGGCTGTCAAGAGCGTGTCTCTCGTTCGCGTGGGGTCGCTCCTGGGGGAGCAACGATGGCGCAGCAAAAATTTACGATCTCGAACGGATTGACCTCGTGACCACTGCCCATGCTCAAGCCTTACGGTTCGGTGATGTTGGGTCGGTCTCGAGTTGCTGTCAGAGCCAACCGAGTCTCGAGGGACACAAGTGCTGCTGGCACCGTACGGGGTTTGTTTTGATGATCCCCTGCGGACGACAGCTTGGTGGTCGTGCTGGCTCGAGCATCAAAAGGCGGTTCGAGCAGTTCGCGTCACATTTTGCGCGCGGCATCGGCACAAGTTCCCACGGTACCCCGCCGTACACTCAAGAGCAATGATCGAGGTCATCAACTTCTCCAAACGTTACGGGCGCGTCGTCGCCGTCGGTGGCGTCAACTTGACCGTGCACCCCGGCGAGGTTTTCGGGCTGTTGGGTCCGAACGGCGCGGGCAAAACCACGACGATTCGGGGTATGACTGGGTTGACCAGACCCTCGAGCGGCACCGTGCGCGTCGGCGGTTTTGACGTGTGGCGCGAGCCGGTGAAAGCCAAGGGCGCTTTCGGGTACATCCCGGATCGTCCGTATCTGTACGGCAAGCTCACGGCGAGGGAGTTGTTGCGCTTTATTTCGGGGTTGCACAAAATGCAAGGCGCCGATGCGGAGATCGAGCGCTGGCTCGAGTTTTTCGGACTCACCGATTTCTCCAACGAACTGATCGAAACCTACTCGCATGGCATGAAGCAAAAACTCACCATCATCGCCGCAATGCTCCCGGAGCCCAAGGTCTTGATCGTGGACGAGCCGATGGTCGGTTTGGACCCAAGGGCTGCCAAGCAAGCCCGCGAGTTGTTCAGCGGCTACGCCGCCAAGGGCAACACGGTGCTGTTGACCACGCACAGCCTGCCGGTGGCTGAAGCCGTTGCGCACCGCATCGCCGTGCTCGACCGGGGTCACGTGTTGGCAGAGGGCACCCTGGAGGAGTTGCAGCGCCGCACCCATGAAGAGCGCAGCGGCGTGGAAGGCAACACGCTCGAGCGAATTTTCTTCAAGCTCGTGCAGGAAGAGGAACTCGAGCGCGCCAAAGCCAAAGAAGCGGTCGCCGCGTGAGTTCAACTGCGTCTCTGATCTGGACTCGAGCCAGTCTCGAGAACACCTTTCTCCCATCGCGCGTGGCGACCCGTAGGGGCGTCGTGCGTCGAACCCATGTTCGCAGGGCGAAACGCACGCATGGGCGTGACGCTAGCCTCGCCCCTGCGCAACGGGTTGGGCGTGCTTCTTCATGCCTAAAACGATCCCCTCGAACCTCGAGCGGTGCAGCATGAACGCCGCCTCGAAAACCGTCCCCTCGAGCCGCATCTATCCCGCGTCGCTGCTGGGGTTGAAATGGCGCGGCTTGTGGAACAGCGTCACGCGCGGCAGCCCGTGGGCCTACCTCGCCGCAGCCGTGTTCGTGGCAGCCGTCGTCTACGGCGAGTGGATCGGCGTCTTGCGGGCATTGGAGTACGTCTGCAATGCCGGTCGCACGATCTTCGACGCGAACGCCCAGTGCAGCATCGTCGGGCGCAGCATCAGCACCAGAGTTTTAGAGAGCGGTTTGCTCGTGCTTGGCGCGGGCGTGACCTTCAGCGCGATCACCACGGCGATCACGACGCTGTACGCCTCGGACGACCTGAATTTCTTGCTCGCGCAACCGATTCCCGCTGCTCGAGTCTTCGCGGTGAAGCTGTTCGACACGTATCTGTCGGCAGCGGGCATTCCCAGCTTGCTGACGATCCCGCCGCTGCTCGCCATCGGCGCATTTTTCGGCGCGGCGTGGTGGTATTACCCACTCGCCGTACTCGCCGCGCTCATCACCTACGTCTTGCCCGTGGCCTTGGGCTCGAGCATCGCCATCGCGCTGATGCGCTTCGCGCCCGCAGGACGTGTGCGCGAGGTCGCCACCGGTTTGGGCGTCGTCATGAGCGCCAGCTTGGTCTACCTGATCCGCGCCGCGAAGCCCGAGGAACTGCTGCGGCAGCTCGGGAACGCCGACAGCGAAGAGGCGATCAACCGCTTCATCGAAACCTTCGGTGCGCCCAGCAATCCGCTGCTGCCAAGCAGTTGGGCATCGGACTTCATCTGGAAAGCCGCTCGAGGGGATTTCACGCTCAGCATTGTGTTGCTGCTCGGTGTGTCCGCCGTGCTGATGCTGATTGCAGGTTGGCTCGCGTCGCGCGCCTACATCGAAGGCTGGGTGCGTGGTTTGGAGAGTTCACGCGTGCGATTGGACCCCAAACCGCGCAAGGCTTCTGGGCTCGAGCGCGTCCTGTCACAGTTCGGCGCGGCGGGGCACCTCGTCATGAAAGACGCGCGGTTGCTGTTTAGAGACGCGACGCAGTGGTCGCAGCTTTTGATCCTGGTCGCTTTGGGTGGCGTCTACGTCGTCAGCGTGCGCGCCTTCCCGATTCCCGTGGACGCCGACCAGAGCTTGATCCTGCGCAACGCGCTGGGCTTCCTGACGCTGGCGTTTCAAGGCTTCGTGATCGCAGGCGTCGGCGTGCGCATGGCGTTCCCCAGCGTGTCCACCGAGGGTTACGGCTACTGGCTGCTGCGCACCAGCCCGATCAGCACCGCGCAAATCGTCATCGCCAAGTTCTGGGGCGCGTTGCCCGCGACGCTGCTGCTCGCCGTGTGTTTGGGCTACTTCAGCAGCACCAGCCTCAACCTCTCGCCGGTCATCACCCTCTCGAGCGTGCTGGTCGCGCTCTCGAGCGCATTTGCGATCACCGCGCTCGGCGTCGGTGTCGGCGCGGCGGTGCCCCGATTCAAAAGCGACAACCCAGCCGAGGTCGCGTTCAGCGCGGGCGGGTTGATCTACATGGTGCTGTCGCTGGTGTACAGCGGCATTCTGGTTTTGATCGTCGCGCGACCCGCGTACCTGAGCATCATCAACCCGACGCGCTATCCCGGCTTGACGTACTTCACGACGCTCGAGGGGGTGCTCGTGCTGGCGCTGATGGCCTTCGTCACGGTCGTCGGCACGATTCTGCCGCTGTGGTTTGGATGGACGCGGTTGGACCGACACGAATAAGGCGGCTCGAGTCTCGAGACCGAAGTGCTCGCGTAGGGACGGGGCTGGTCCCCGTCCGGTGCGAAGGTGGCTCGAGGTTCGTGGCGTGGATGCGCCAGTCTCGAGGCGTTCGTGTGCGAGCGGGCTCTCGAGGGACGTTGGTGCGACTCCCGCCGCACTGGGCAGCCGTCGTGCCCATGCACGCGTCGAACCCATGTTCGCAAGAGCGAAACGGCGTGACGAGCTGCCTCTACGAAAACAGCGTGGTGGTCGCTCGGTCTCGAGATTCGTTTGGCAACTCGAGGCTTAGAGTCGTGGCTCGAGCGTCGAGTTCAGACGGCTTGTTTGAATCCCTCGAGCAGCACCGTTGCCGTGCGCTCGAGATGCGTCTCGAGGGTTTGCACGGCTAGATCCACATCACCTTGCGCGCAGGCTTTGAGGATCGCGCGGTGGTCACGTTGAAACGCGTCGCGTTGCTTCACCGCCAATGGGAACACGTGGAAGTAGCGGTCCACTTGGTTGCGCAAGGTGTTGATGATCCCCAGCAAGCGCGGGCGGTCCTCCAAGGTGTACAGCGTGGCGTGAAACTCGAGGTCCAACTCGCCCCAGCGCCGCGTGTCGGTCTCGAGTTCGTACTCCGCCAAAATCGCTTCGGCGCGGCGCAGCGTGGGTTTGGTCAATTGCGGCAGTGACTGGCGTAGCGCGGCGCTCTCCAGGGTTTTGCGGATGTCGTAAATCTCGAGCACATCCCTTGCCTCGAGGCTGGCGACGATTGCGCCCCGGTTCGGGTAAATCGTCACCAAACCTTCGCTCTCGAGTTGGCGCAACGCCTCGCGCACAGGAATGTGGCTGACGCCCAACTGCGCGGCGATGTCGTCGGCTTTGAGCGGTTCAGCAGCGCGCAGCACGCCGCGCACGATAGCAGCGCGCAGCGTCGCAGCCACCGCGTCGGGGGTCGTGCGGGCGCGGGTCATCGTGTCTTTGGCGAGCACTTGCAGCGGGGTCACTTGATTCCTCGAGCCCAAAGTATTATAAATCCTATAGGATTTATCAAGTGCTGGATCGGCAAAGGTCTCAAGTGAAGGCTCGAGGTGAAACGATGGGAACTGCATTGCAGGTCATTCTGGACGGTTTGATGCGCCGCTACCAGGAGCGCGTGCCCGATGTCAAAGCGATTCTGAACGCGATGGTCGCAGACGGGTTGATTCAAAAGCCAGAAGACATCGAGAACGACCACATCGCCTTCCGCACGATGGGCGTGCCGCAACTCGGCATTCGTTCGTTTGAAAGAATCTTCGTACACCACGGCTATACCCGCCGCGAGCCATACCACTTCGCCGCGAAGAAACTGGACGCGTTTTGGTACAGCCCGCCCTCGCCAGAACTGCCGCGCATCTTCGTGTCGGAACTGCGCGTGCAAGATTTGAGTCCCGAGGCGCAACGCATCATCACCAGCTACACCGATGAAGTCTCGAGCGACCCGGTGGACAGCCTCGATTTGGATGATGGGCGCGCGGTGGATGCTTTTTTGCACCAAGCCCTGTGGCGCTTGCCCACGCTCGAGGATTACCTCACGCTCGAGGACGAATCCGAATACGCCGCCTGGGTCATTCACAACCGCTATTACCTGAACCACTACACGGTCAGCGTGCACAACTTGCCCGCGCCGTACAACACGCTCGAGGCTTACAACGCGTTCCTCGAGAAACACGGGTTCGTGCTCAACACCTCGGGCGGCAAGATCAAAACTTCGCCCGATGGACTGCTGCGCCAGTCCAGCACCGTCGCGGAAATGATCAGTGCTGAATTTGCGGACGGCAAAACCAAGACGATCAGCGGCTCCTACGTGGAATTCGCAGAGCGCTTGGTCTTGCCCCAGTACGCACACCTGGAGCCCAGCCAGATTCGGCGCGAGCACCGCCGCGAAGGATTTGAAGCAGGCAACGCCGACAAGATTTTTGAAAGCACCTACACCACCCAAACCGCGCAACGTTCGTAAGCTCAGCTATTAGCTATTAGCCATTAGCTAAAAGCTAACAGCTAAGAGCTAAAAGGAGTTCCATGACGAAGTTTCAGCACATCATCAACGGCCAATCCGTGGACAGCACCGAGCATTTCCTGTCGCGCAACTCGAGCAAGCTCAGCGATGTGATCGGGGAATTCCCGGTGGCAACGAAGGATCAACTGCGCGATGCCTGCAAAGCCGCTCGAGCCGCTTTTCTAAAATGGAGCAAGACGCCCGCGCCGATCCGTGGCGAGGTCATCGGCAACATCGGGCGCGCCATTGCCCGCGAGAAGGAAACGCTGTCCCGGCTGCTCTCGCGTGAAATGGGCAAAACGCTCAAAGAAGCCAGGGGCGACGTGCAGGAAGCGATTGACACCTGTTACTTCTTCCAGAGTGAAGGTCGCCGCTTGTACGGGCAGACCGTGCCGTCGGAGATGAAGAACAAGGAACTCACGACGTACCGCCGTCCCATCGGCGTTGTCGGTATCATCACGGCTGGCAACTTCCCGGTTGCTGTTCCAAGCTGGAAGATCATCCCTGCGCTCATCACGGGCAACACGATTGTCTGGAAGCCGTCGGAGGATTCACCCGCCACGTCATATGCGTTCGCCAAGCTGCTCGAGGAAGGCGGGCTGCCCGACGGAGTGCTGAACGTCGTCTTCGGCTTGGGTGCGAACAGCACGGGCTCCGAACTCGTGGAATTGATGGACGAAGGGTTGCTGAACAAGTTTGCCTTCACTGGTTCAACCGCTGTCGGTCGCAAGATCGGTGAGGTTGCCGGTCGCAACCTGATGCACCCGACGCTTGAATTGGGCGGCAAGAATCCGCTCGTCGTCATGCGCGACGCCGACCTCGAGAACGCGGTTTCAGGTGCGCTCTGGGCGAGCTTCGGAACGGGCGGGCAGCGCTGCACCAGTGCGGGCAACATCATCATTGACGCCCCCGTGTACGAGCAGTTCAAGCAGATGTTTCTCGAGCGTGTCCGCGCCATCACCATTGGCAATCCGCTCGAGCAAGACGGCGTGCTCTACGGTCCGTTCATCAACGAACGGATGTACACGATCTGGGCTGAGCACTACGACTGGGGCAAAGCCGACGGCGCGACGCTGCTGCACGGCACGGGGCGCATCTCGAGCGAATCGCCGTTCGCTGGGTTCAAAGGTGATCCCGAGGCGGCGTTCTACGGCTCGCCCACGGTGTGGGAAGCAAGGCGCGGCATGAAGATCTTCCAAACCGAGGTTTTCGGTCCGACCGTGAACCTGGTCAAAGTGGACGGCATTGACGAAGCGATTGACACCGCCAACGCCGTGGATTTCGGGCTCTCGAGCGCGATTTACACGAACGACCGCCAATGGGCGCACAGCTTCAAGGACCGCATCCAAGCGGGCATGACGAGCATCAACAATTCCACCACGGGCGCGGAAGCGCACATGCCGTTCGGCGGCATCAAAGGTTCTGGCAACGGCACTCGAGAATCCGGCATCTGGGTCTTGGACGGCTACACCTACTGGCATGGGGTTAACGACGACGTGTCGGGCAAATTGCAACTCGCGCAGATGGACACCGAGTACCCGCATGCCCGCGAGCCGTTCAGCGTCTCGAGCGTCGCGGAGTAAACACAATGCACGCCCGCAATCCCGGCATGAGTTCCACCAGTGGAAGTACAGATCCGTCTCGGGCGTTCCCGCTCGAGACCGATTGTCCTCGAGCCTAGATTTCACCGACCCACTCGAGTCCCCTGGAGGAACCCATGAAGAAAGTCCTGATTTTCGGCGCCGGTAAAGTCGGCGGAACCATCGCGCACCTGCTCCACCACAGCGGCGATTACGATGTGACTGTTGCGGACAAAGACGTTGACACCCTCGAGCGCTTGCAAGACCGCTTGCCCGTCAACGCCGTGACGATTGATGCCAGCAGCCACAGCGAGATGGTCGAAGCGTTTGAAAAGATGGACGCTGTGGTCAGCGCAGGACCGTACTTCGTCAACACCGGCATCGCGGTGGCGGCGCTCGAGGCTGGGTGCAGCTACTTCGACTTGACCGAGGACCGCGAGACCACCGCCAGCATCCGTGCGCTCGCCGCGAACGCCAAGGACGGGCAGATCTTCATGCCGCAATGCGGGCTCGCGCCGGGCTTCATCGGCATCCTCGCCGCGCACCTCGGCAAAGACTTTGAAACGCTGCACGAGATCAAAATGCGCGTCGGCGCGCTGCCCAAATACCCGACGAACAAGCTGCTCTACAACCTGACTTGGAGCACGGACGGCATCATCAACGAATACATCAACCCCTGCGAAGCCGTGCAGAACGGGCGCATCGTGGAACTGAGCGCGCTCGAGGGGCTGGAGACCTTCTCCCTAGACGGCATCAGCTACGAGGCGTTCAACACCTCGGGCGGCTTGGGCACGCTGTGCGAAACCCTCGAGGGCAAGATTCAAAGCCTGGATTACAAGAGCGTGCGCTACCCTGGTCACCGCGACCTGATGCAGTTCTTGCTGCAAGACCTGCGCCTCTCCGAGCGCCGCGAGTTGTTGAAAGACATTTTGGAGAACGCCCTGCCGATCACCAAGCAAGACGTGGTGCTCGTGTTCTGCACCGCCAGCGGCACGCGCGATGGGCAGTTTGAAGTCATCACCGAAACCCGCAAGGTCTACGACCGCGTCGTCCACGGCGAGCGCCTGAGCGCCATTCAACTCACCACCGCCGCCAGCCTGTGCGCGGTGCTGGACTTGCACGCGGCGGGCGTGCTGCCGCAAACCGGGTTCGTGCGTCAGGAAGATGTGCCGCTCGTGCCGTTCGCAGAGAACCGCTTCGGGCAATATTACGAAACTGCCGTCTAAGCGTTCACGCATCGTAAGGGCGAACTGCATGTTCGCCCTTTCTGCTCGAGCAACCAGTCTCGAGGGCGTGGTACAAGCCATGCATGTCCTGGCAACTCGAGGAACGCGAATTCACCGTGTACTGCACCTTGGAGGTCGGTGTGGACCGCGTCTGGCTCGAGTGGAACCCGCGCGTCTTCGCGTACCGCTGCGGCGTGGAACGCCCCGATGTGCCGTCGAAATCGCACTTGGGTTACGCCGATTCGCTCGAGGACGCGCAGGTGATTGCGTTGGCGTTGCTCGAGGGTTGCACGCTTGGCAACAGCGTGTAGGGGCGACCGGATGCGAAAGCCCCTACGGGTTGTGCTGCACGTCGAAGTTGAGCAATCGCAATGTGTCCCCTCGAGCCCTCACGCCTCGAGTTTTTCGTGCTTGCTCCACGGGTACACGATCCACGCGTTTGTCGCCTTGACGTAGAAATCGGGTTCCAACGCGACTTCGGTCATGCGCGGCTTGTAGTGCAGCACCGCCGTGACGGGTTCGCCCCCGGCTTGGCGGATGCGCGTGGTCACGGCTTGAATCGTCCGACCGCTGTCCCAAACCTCGTCCACGACGAGGACGCGTTGACCGTTCAAGAGCGGATCGGCGGGAAATTGCAGGAACGTTGGGAACGCGCCGCGCGCTCCAGTCTGGTCGTCGTAAAACTCGACGGCGGCGATGAGGATGTTGCGGATGCCCAAGCGGTAGCCCAGGATCGCGCCGGGGATCAGGCCGCCGCGCGTAATCACGAGCATCACGTCGAAGCGCTCAGGTTTGAGTTTGCGAGCGAGTTCTTCGACTTCCTCGTTGATGCGGTCAAACGTGTAGTAATCCTTTTCCATTGCTCTGGCGTGGAGTGTACCCCGCGCACTCGGCGCGGTGCGGCGCAACTGTAACGCCTGGTGTAACGCCGCGTGGCTACCCTGCAGGCATTCGGGCAGGCTCGAGGGCGCGGTTTGAAGCCAGCACGGGCTCCGGTGGCGGTTGAGCGCAGGGCGCACGGCTCGCCGTTTAGAATGTCACCAAGGGGGATGGGCATGAACGATTGGGCACGGGTGCTGGTCGCAGCGGTTGGGTTGGGCGTGGTCTCGGGCGCGGTGGCGCAAGGCAACATCTTCGCGGTCGGGCAGACCTGGTCGGGCACGTTCCAAGGGTACGGCACGTGGACGGCGCGGTTCACTGAGCTGGATGACGACGGCGACCCGAGGGGCGTCACCACGAGCGGTCCTGACCGCCGCACGGCGGGCGGGTTCATTGACGACGGCGACGTGATTTTTTACGTCTTTGGGCAAAATGACGCATTGTTCTGTCTTTCAGAAGGCGGACGGGTCAGCAACGGCGTCTACTCCGGCGTCATCTACCGCCGTCAGGGAAACCAAAATGCGCAGAACACGAACGCGCCCTGCTCGTTCACGCAGAGCGGCGCGCAAGGCAACCAGGGCGGGAGCAACCAAGGCGGTGGCGGAACCCAACCGACCGGCACGGCGGTGTGGCCACCGAACAACGCCCTCGGCGTCGGAGTGAACGTGCGCGTGGAAACGCGCCAGGTCTGGACGGCTGCGGTCAGCGGCAAGGACAGCGACGGCGATTGGACGGGTCGCGCCTCAGGCGCGGACGGTCGCACGGCCACGCTGTACACGTTCGCGCAGAACGACGGGTCGTTCATGTTTCAAATCGCCTACACCTCGAGCGAGTTGTGCAGCGTCAGACAGCCGGGCGCGGCAGCAGGCGGCGTGTACACGGGCACGCGATTCTTCCGCGCGAGCAACAACGCGCCGCTCGAGCCTGATGGCACGTGCCGCGTGGTGGTTGGCAGTGCGGGCGCGCAGGCGCAGCCCAGCCCCCAACCGCAACCCAATCCGCAGCCCCAGCCTCAACCGCAACCTCAGCCAAATCCGAACCCCTCGAACCCAGGTGGTGCGGTGGCGTGGCCACCGAACTTCGCGTTGGGACAGAGCTGGCGCGTGGACATCACCGGTCCGAACGCCGCCACGATCAACGTCAACCTGTCTGAAAAAGACCGCTTCGACTCCCCGAGTGGTCGCGTCGGCGCGCAGACGGTGAGCATGTACTACTCGAGGTCGCAAGAGGTCGCGGTGATCGAAATCACCACGGGACAAGCGACCGTGGGCTGTAAGTTCAAAGGCGCAGGCAGCGCGACGGGCACGGGATTGACTGGCGGCACGGTGGTTTCACGCGCCACGCCGCAAGCGCCGTTCCAGAACCAAACCGGGACGTGCCAGGCGACGTTGACGAACTCGAGCGCGGCGCAAACAGCAGTCGCACCTGCGCCCGTCCAGCCCAATCCGTCGGTTCAACCGGCACCAGTTCAACCCAACCCAGTCCAACCCAACCCAGTCCAACCCAACCCAGTCCAACCCAACCCAGTGCAGCCAAATCCAGTCCAGCCTGCACCGGTTCAACCCGCGCCGAACCCGCAAGCGGGCACGCCGCCCAACACGAGCGTGTGGCCCGTGAAGCTCGAGGTTGGGCAGAGCTGGCGCGCGGACCTGCAAGGCTTGGGCACGTGGACGGTCACGTTCAAGGTCTTGGACCGTGACGGCGACCCCAGCGGCGACGCGGTCTCCGCCAGCGGCGGGCCGCGCTTGACCGGCGTGTTCTACTACGCCCAAAGCGACAACGACGTGCGTTTGGAGCTGTTTGACAACGCCCAGATTGATTACCTGTGCATTTTTGAACGCAACGAGATCAACGGGCTGACCTTCAACGGCTGGCAATACGAAAGCACGGGCAGCAACAACGGCTTGCGCAAGACAAACCGCACCTGCACGATGAATTACCTCGGGCGCGTGACCTTGGCGTCCCTGGTCAACCCGCTCGCAGGCTTCGAGACCGCGCGGCGATGAAATCCCCGTTCACCTTCCGGGCGGTGTGCCTCGCACTCGCCCTGCTGGGGGGCGTTGCCGGAGCGCAAACCCCAGCACCCTCGAGCCTGCCCAACCCAGCAGCGTTGTTGGAGCGTTATACCCAGCACCGCTCGAGCGCACCTGCTTTGGCGCAGGGTGGGCAGACCTGGACGGTCTTGGTCTACTTGCACGCCGACCATAACTTGTGGACGAACGCGCTGTTTGACCTCCTCGAGATGCAACAGGTTGGCTCCACCAACGGCGTGCGCTTCGTCGTGCAGATCGACGCGCCCGCCCCTGGCAGCGACGACACCAACGGGTTTGAGAGCTTCAACGGTGGCCTGCGCGCCCTGGTCACGCGCAGCCCGACGAACGCGCAATCGCGTGCCACCGCCAACGGCGCGGTGCCCGCCTTGCAAGTCCTCGAGCGCCTCCCGGAACAAAACAGCGACGACCCCCGCGTTTTGGCGGAGTTCATCAACTGGGGCATGCGTCGCTTCCCCGCGGACCGTTACGGTGTCGTGCTCTGGGACCACGGCGGGCAGTGGGACGGCGGCTTCGGCGGTGACGAATCCAGCGGCGGCAACGGCATGGCGACCTGGCAAGTGCGCGAAGGGCTCGAGGCGGGCATGGCGCAGGCGCGCGTGGGGCGCTTGGACTTCTTGGGCTTGGACACGTGCTTGATGGGCGGCGCGGAGATGCTCTACGAATACGGCGACCTCGCCAACGTCTACATTGCCTCGCCGGAGATTGATTACGGCGACGGTTGGGATTACACGGCGGTGTTCGGGCTCCTGCGCAACAACCCTGGCGTCTCGAGCCGCGAGTTCGGACGCGCCGAAGTTGGGTTCTTCGACGCGCACCACCAGGGTTCGCGTCCCGATTTGGATTACCGCGCGCACGCCGCGTACGACACGGCGCTGATGCCAGAGTTGCGCGGCGCGATCAACGCCTTCGTCGCCTCAGCCCTGCAAAGCACCGACCGCAATGCGCTGTTGCAAGCGCGCTCGAGGGTCACGGAGTACCGCTTTAACCCCAGTCGCCCCAACGCCCCCCGCCCGTACGTGGACATCGGGCAGTACGGCGCGCTCGTGGCGCAACTCTCCTCGGACGCTGGGTTGGCGCGCGCTGGGCAGAACTTGGCGGCGGCGGTCAACCGCATCGTCATCGACAAATCCCTGGGCAACAAGGTCAAGAGCGCCTTGGGCTTGGCGGTGTGGCTGCCCAACGATCCATCACGCCCGAACCCAAGGGAACTCGCGGCGTACACGGGCGCGCTCAAAATGGCCAAATCCGTCAACTGGAACGCCTTCATTGACCTTTGGTACGGCCGCGTCACGCAGGGCGCGCAACCCGTGGACGTGCGCATCACGCGGGTCGTGAACCTGTTGGAGCCCACCGACCGCGAACCCGCCGCCGTGAGCTTCGACGTGCTCGGCAATGCGAACCTGATCTACGGCGAACTGGGCGAAGTCGGCGAACGCAACAACTTTAAATCCTACGGGCACCTCTACCTGCAACCGGGCGGCAGCGGTCAGTACACCTACGAATGGGATGGGCGCTGGTTTGAAGTCACGGGTGCGAGCGGCTCGAGCGATTTTTACACGGGCTTCTACCAGCGTTCCGGCGACAGCGCATTCTTCGCCAGCGCACTGTACACGCCGCCGCGCAGCACCCAAACCAGCCCCGTGATCGTCGTCGCAGACGTTTCCACCGGGCGCTTGGTCTCGGCGTTGGACGACTCGAGCATCGCCCCCAGGGACATTGAGCTCGCCGCCGGGGGACGCTTGGCGTTTCAGTTCGTGCAACGCGATCAACTCACCGAGGAATCCACGCTTCAACCCACGGGGCGCAGCGTGACCATTCCGCCCGGAGGCTTGAGCGCCATGCGCCTCGAGCGCAAACGCATGCCGCTGGGTGAATACGCCTTGATCTTCGGGGCGCGCGACGCGGCGGGCAACATCCGCACCGGGTACGCGCCGGTTCAAATCCGGTAAGACCCGAGTTGTCTCGAGTACAGCGGTTCCCAGGGAGAGTGACTGCCCCACCGTCACTTTCCCTGGCGAGTGATACGAGGAGAACAAATCAGCAGTTCTCGAGTGTAGCGGACACCCGACTGACCAGGAGGGTGGGAGAGGAACTCTCCGAAATGCTGTGGGGGCGCGGCATGCTGCGCCCCCACTTGGTCTTGCCCCTCGAGCCACGGTGTTTTCGGTTTGTCACGCGGCTGTCAACAAAACCAGTCATACTCGCTGGCGTGACCTTGGAGGAATTCCGCCGCGAGAAAGACCAGTATTTTAAGTCCGCGCGCTCGCCCCTGCCCGCTGCGCAGCGCGCTGGCTTTGCTGGGTTGACGTATTACCCGCCCGACCCCGCGTGGCAGATTCACGCGACCCTCGAGCTTGACGCCGCGCGTCCCACGGTGCTGATGCCGGTGAGCACGGGCGGCGAGCGCGTCTATGAACGCCTGGGCTGGGCGGTGTTTGACGCGGGCGGCTCGAGCCACCGTCTCGCGCTGTTCGTGCCTGAAGGGGCAGAGGAGACCGCGACCGCCTTCGTGCCATTCACCGACGCCACCAGCGGCAGCGAAACCTACGCGGGCGGGCGGTACATGGACGTGGGGCTCGAGGGCGACCACGTGAACTTGGATTTCAACCTGGCGTACCACCCGTACTGCGCGTACAGCCCCAACTACGCCTGCCCGATTCCACCGCAGGAGAATCGGCTCGAGATTTCCGTGCACGCCGGCGAGCGCCACGCGGAGGCGCAATGAGCGAACCCACTGTGACGGACGCGCCGCAGATCAACTGGCGCGCGGACCTCGAGACCCGCGAGTTCGAGAAGGCGCTCGGCAAGTTGCGCGCGTTGGCGCTGGTCGGACGCGCCGAGCCTGAGGCGGAAAGCGCGGTCTCGAGGATCGTGGACGCGCTGGAAGCGGTGCGCGCCAAGAACTATGCGGGCGCGCTCAAAACCAGCACCGAGGGCTGGAGGGAGCTGGGGCTCGAGGCGGCAGGCACGAATGAAGCGCTCGAGGCGTTGCAGCGCGCGGACGGCAACTGGCGCGAGGGCGCGGCGCAGATGCGCGCTGACCTCGAGCTTGCGCGCGCACACTGGCTGACCCGCGCAGAAGCGGAGAACAATCTCGGCGTTTTGGAGGCACTGGCGGGCGACGCAGCGGCAGCCCGCGCACATTTTCAAGCCGCGCTCGCCAGCGACCCGCGCCATTACCGTGCGTTGACGAATTTGGGAAATCTGGAGCAGGAAGCGGGCAACTTGGATGCCGCTGAAACGCTGTACAAGCAAGTCGTCGCCATCAACGCGGATTACAGCGTCGTGTACAACAACCTGGCAGCCGTCATGCGCAAGCGCGGCAAGCGCCACGAGAGCGTGGAGTACATCAAGAAAAGCCAGCGCTTGCACATGCGTGAACTGCGCGGGCAAACCAAAGGAACGGCCATTGGCAAACCTGCCGCGAGTCCACTGGTCAACCTGTGGGCGAATCCGACGGTGCGCATCGTGCTTGTCGTGGTGGTCGTGTTCGTCTTCTGGCGTTTTGTGCTGAACCGTTGAAAAGGTCTCGGCGTGTCGCCAGATTGAGTCGAGCAACCCAGTTGAGCGCTCATCTCGAGCCGGGACGGGCGGCGATCAATGGTCTGCTGTCCAACCAGGGCAATTGGGCGTGAGCCACGCCCGAAGCTGGGACGTTTGAATTTCACAGCCGATTGCAATTGTGTACACTTTTCAGCGTGAGTGAACCACGCCTGCAACTGCTTGGAGCAGCGCGGTTCACGGCGGGTTCGCAGGTCGTGACGTTCTCGAGCGACAAGCGCCACGCGCTGCTGGCGTACCTGGCGTTCAAGAACGACTGGGTGGCGCGCGAGCAACTGGCTGGCTTGTTCTGGCCTGACACCGACACGACCGCTGCCCGTAAGAACTTGCGACACCTCGTCCAGCGCACGCGCGCCTTGGGTTGGGTGCAAGGTTTTGAAGCGGCTCTGGAGCACCTGCGTTGGCGCGTGCCCAGTGATGTCCTCGAGTTTCGCGCCGCCGTGCGCGCCCACCACTGGGCTGACGTGCTGCGGTTGCACGGCGGCGTGTTGCTCGAGGGCTTCGAGGGGATCGATTCCTTTGGCTTCAGCGACTGGCTCCACGCCGAGCGCGAACACCTGCGCGCGCAGTGGCACGCAGCCGGGCTCGAGGAAGCGCGGGCCCTGGACGGGCGCGGCGCGAGCAACGAGGCGTTGCGGGTGCTGGAAACCATGCTCGCGGCGGACGGCTTGGACGAAGACGCGCTGCACGTCCTGATGCGCGTCGCGGCGCAGTCGGAGCAGCGCGCCCTGGCCCTGCGCCGTTTTGAGAGCTACCAGAGCCGCTTGCGCGCGGAATTGAACTTGCCGCCCGCCACGCACTTGGAGCAGTTGGCGCGCGACTTGCGAGCAGTCAACGCGCCTACTCCAGACGTGCGGTCCCGTATCAGCGCATCGTCACCCCGACCGTTGACGACGCTGCCCAGTCCGACCACGCCGTTCATCGGCCGCGAAGCGCTGCTGGCGGAAGTGCGAGCGCTGCTCGAGCCGGGTGGGGCGCGTTTGGTGACGCTTGTCGGTGTGGGCGGCGTTGGCAAGACGCGGGTCGCGTTGCAGGCGGCCCTCGAGCACACGCAGCGCGAGGTGGGGCTCGAGGCGGTGTTCGTGAACCTCGTACCGCTGACCCAGGCCGCTGCGGTGTCCACCGCGATTGCCTCGAGTTGCGGGGTGCATCTGCAAGACGCCCTTCCGGTGCTGGAGCAAGTCATCGCCCATATCGCCGGACGGGAGGTGCTGGTGCTGCTGGACAACTTCGAGCACCTGATGGCCGCCAAGACCGACGTGGCTCGGTTGCTGCAAAGCTGTCCGCGCTTGGTCGTGCTCGTGACCTCGCGCGAAGCCCTCGGGTTGAGCGGCGAACACGTCATCGCCGTGGAACCCTTTAGCTTGCCCGCAGACCCAAGCCCGGACGCCGCCGAGATCGCCCGACTCGAGTCGGTGCGGCTATTTACCTACCACGCCCAGCGCGTGCGCCCCAACTCGCCCGTGGCGCGTTCCGACCTTCCGGCAGTGCTCGAGGTTTGCCGCTTGGTGGACGGCCTGGCTTTGGCGATTGAACTCGCGGCCGTGTGGGTGCGCGCGATGTCGGTCAGCGAAATCGCCCACGAGTTGACCCAGAATCTGGATTTGCTGAGCAGTCACCACGCCAGCGCCGAGGATCGCCACCGCAGCGTGCGCGCGGCGTTCGAGCATTCTTGGGCGCTGCTGACCCCCGACGAGCGCCAGGCGCTGCGCCGCTGCGCGGTGTTTCGGGGTGGTTTCACCCGTCAAGCGGCGCGGGTGGTCGCCCACGTGCCGCTGCCGGTGTTGGCGAGCCTGATTGATAAGTCCCTGCTTTCGCCGGGGTCAAACGGTCGTTACCGTCGCCACCGTTTGCTGCACCAGTTCTCAAACGAGAAGGCCTTGGAGCACCCCGAGGAGTGGCGTGCCGCGCGCCAGGATCACTTGGCCTACTGTCAGCGCCTGCTGCAAGCCGGGCTCGAGGGGATTCGCGGTCCCGACTCCAAGATCGCCTTGGAAACCATTGACCTCGAGTTGGACAACATCCGCGCCGCGTGGCGCTGGGCGATAGAACAGCGTCACGCGGCGTTTTTCAAATCTGTTGCCGAGGCGTTGATGCGCTATTTTGATGCCAAAGGGCGATACTCCGAAGGGCTGGCGATGTACGCCGAAGCCTTGAACGCCCTCTCCGCAGATGTGACCAATGAGCGCGCCGCGCTCGGGGCGCTCTTGGTGCACCGAGCCAAGTTCCTGGAGCGGCGCGGCGAGTTGCGTGAAGCCGAGCAGTCCACTGAGCGCGGTCTGGCGTTGCTGCCCACCCCGGAGGACCGCGAGACGACGATTTGGGGCTTGGGCAACCTCGGGACCGTCCATTGGCGGCTGGGCGATTTCGAGCGTGCCAAAGCCTACCGCCGCACCGCGCTCGAGGCGGCCCGCGCGCTTGGCAACGAGCGCTTGACGGCGGTGGCCTTGGGCTGGATGGCGCTCAGCTTGGATCAGTGCGGCGACCTCGAAGACGCCAAAGCGCATTACGCCCAGGCGATTGCGCTGTTCAAAGCGTTGGGCAATTATATCGGCGCGCTCTTCAACCTCAACAACCTCTGCGACCTGCTGATTGACGCGCGTGAATACGGCCTCGCCAGTGCGTTGCTGTTCGAGGCTTTGGCCTTGTGCCGCACGTCCGGGGAGCAAAGCCAAATTCCGGCGACCTACGCCAAACTCTCAATTTGTCACCGTCACCTTGGACAGCTCGAGGAAGCACTTGTTTACGCGCGGCACGGGCTGGAGGCAGAGCGCGAGCGTGCCGAAACCAAGGTTGAATTGACCGAGTACCTGCGCGACGTGGCGCACGCCGCTCACGCCCTGGGCGACCATGCTCTGGTGGACGCCGCCCTGGGCGAAGCGCTCGGTCACGCGTGGGACGCGCGGGCGCTGGAGACGGTGTCGGCGTTGCTCTCGGAGTGGCGCGCGTTGACCCAGACCGCGAGCGGGTCAGGACTGCGGGCCCGCCTCGAGCAAACGGTGGCGCAATTCAATGGTGGGACGCTCAGTCCGACGGCGCTGTTGTCGCTCGAAGGGCTGATTAAAGGACTCCGCCCGGCTTGACCCTTTCGGCCTGAACGCGGCCGCGCTGCCCGGACCGAGCGCCGTCCGGCAGGTGTGCAACCGGCGTGTGGCGCGACCAAACACCGGGCGTCGCACGCGCAGCCTGACCGCGCGACGCTCGCGCGACGCCCCGTCGTCCATGATGCGCACGGCTCGAAACAAACCAATACCGCTCGAGGTCAGCGCAAAGGGGCAGTTCATGACGCCGTTGATGGTCAAGCACTTCAATCAATGCAAAGCGCTCGAGGAATTTCAGACCCCGCAAGGTGCTCCCGCCTCGAGTGACTTGCGCGAGGCGACGGGTCACGCGGATGTCACGGGCGTACTGGAGGTGCACCTGCTGGAACACGCGCTCTGAACCGTCCAGGTCAGCCCGTTCGCCCTACTCGTCCAACCAGGAGAACACCATGCCCAAGTATTTGTTGCACGTCAACTACATCGGTGAAGGCATCAACGGCCTGCTCAAAGAGGGCGGCTCGAGCCGCCGGGCGGCGGCCGAAGCGGCCGCGCAATCGGTCGGTGGGCGCTTCGAGGCGTTTTACTACGCCTTTGGCGACACCGACTGCTACGTGATCGCCGACATCCCCAGCGAACACGCCGCGACCGCGATGTTGCTGCTGCTCAACTCCAGCGGTCGGGTGCGCGTCAAGACCACGGTGCTGATCGCTCCCGAAGACGTGGACGCCGCCATCAAACTCAGCCCCAGCTACCGCGCGCCGGGACAGTAACGCCCAGCCCCCGTAACCGCTCGAGGGTGCACGGCCCAGGGCGCGGCGCGCGACCCGAGCCAGGCCCGCGCCCTCGATCCGGCACTGCAAACCCTCGAGCACCGACTGACTGAGAACAGCCAGCGCATCCCGCTCGAGTAAAGCCGTTCGCGCGTCGAACATGAATCCCTTCGCGCAGCCGTTTGGCTGCAACCCGCCCCGTAATCAATGGAGGATTAGAATGTACTACCTCGCGTATTCCGTGCAGATCAAAGTCGGCCAGGTCAACGCCGCCATCGCCCACCTCAAAGAACTCGTCAAGCACCACCATGACGTGTACGGCGTCACCACCGAGGTCATGTCCCCGCTGAGCGGCAGCGGGTACGAGATCGTGTTGGTCTCCAGACTTGAAAGCATCGCCGATCTCGAGAAACTTAATCGTGCCCGCTACAGTGACGCTGCCTTCGCCCACTGGTTCAAGGCGTCCACCGAATTCTTCGAGTGGCACAAGATCACGCAACGCAGCTACGAGGTGCTGTAACGCCTTGAAGCCTCGAGTGACGCGGCGCAGGCGTACACTGCGTCACTCGAGGCGACCCGAGGACAACCATGGCAAAACTCGCATTCATGAACATCGGCGTCCTGCGCGAACCTTTCGGGCACGCGCAGGTGCGCGGCTTCGTCGAACGCATCTCGGATGTGTTCGGCGCGGCCGAAGGCAGCCAAGGGTTCATTGAACTGTTCGGCAACCCGCCCGACGTGCCCCCGACATTTCGCGCGCCGGAGTTTGCTGGGCGTGTCGCACACGCCCTCAGCGTGTGGCGCGATCTCGAGTCGGTAATGGCGTACGCCTACGGCGGGTTGCACGCCGAAGCCCTCGCCAAACGCAAAGACTGGTTCGAGCACGGCCCCTGGCCCGGATACGTGGCGTGGTGGGTATCCGAGGGCGAGGTGCTCTCTTGGGACGAAGCCCTACGCCGATTCGAGCGCCTGTGCGCGGACGGCTCGACGCCGCAAGCCTTCACCTTCAAACAGGCGTTCTCGCCCGATGGCGCGCCGTACGCGGTGGACCGCGACGCCATCAAAGCCATTGCCCTTGAAAACCAGACCCGCGTCCTCGTACGCGAGTACCTCGGCGCTTGGAACGAGCCCGATGATGAGCGGCGATTGGGCTTGCTTGAAAAGGTCTTCGCGGAAAGCGGGTGCTACACCGACCCCACCGCCCACGTGGAGGGTCGCGCGGCATTGGACGCGCACATCGCCGGGTTTCAGCGCGCCAATCCTGGCGCGCGGTTCACCGTGGAGGACGAAATTGACCACCACCACGCACACCTGCGCTTCTACTGGTCGTTGCGCTTGGCAAACGGCGTGGAAGTGTCGGGCATGGATTACGCGGAACGCTCGAGCGACGCGCGGTTGCAGCGCATCGTTGGTTTTTTCTGATCCGATGGGTGCGGCGCAGGTGACGTTGAAAACCGCACCTCGAGCGGGCGCATCTGAACGCTGTGCCATCAAACGAAGGAAAGTGCCGCGAGCCTCCGTTGCTCGAGCCCCACGGCTGGTACTCCAACCGCCCTGCGTTCACGGTTCTGACGTTCCCTTGTACGGCGCGTTCGTGTACCCCTCCACCGTGGACGCCGCGCGTTCCTTGGCTTCGTCTGGATTCTGCCCGTACTGCTCCTTCGCGCGGCGTTGGCGCAGCAAATCCCAGAGCTGGTCCAATTTCACCTCTAAACCACGCAACTCGGCTGCTTCGGTTTCGTTCAACTCGCCTTTGTTGTACAACGCGTGCTCGCGCTGCACGAGCTTGCCGATGTTCTCCAGCACAGTCTCGTCGTTCACGACTTTCTCCAATCGCCCTGCCACAGCGGACCGCTGTTCGGCTCCAGCATCACGTCGTCCACGTAGCAGTACAGCCAGTCCTCGCCGGGTTCCGTGCTCTGCACGAGCGGGTGCGAGGTCGCGTGAACATGTTTTGTTGCATGTTTGTTCTTGGACGAATCACAGCAACCCACGTGACCGCAAATCAGACAGATGCGCAGGTGCACCCAGGTGTCACCGGTCTTTAAGCATTCCTCGCAGCCATGGGCGCTCGGGGTGACTTCACGAATTTGCTCGAGGTGTGAACAAGTTGGTTTGATCGCGCACCACCTTTCGACACCACCATGCTAGACCCCCACGGGCAAAACATCCTCGAGGCACACCCGGTCGAATGCGGGGTGCTGCTCGAGCCACCCATGCCAACGGGCCCTGTGCCATAGTGGACTCCACCACGAGGAGCGTGCCCCATGTCTGAACCGCCCGCCGCGCGCAAGTACGACCTTTACAGCCAAGCCACGAAAAATGATCCGTTCCCCGTCTTCGCCGCGATGCAGCGCGACAACCCCGTGTTCTGCCAACCGGGGTTGGACGGCAAGACGATGATCTGGTTCTTGACGCGCTTTGACGATGTGCAGGCGATGCTGCAAGACGCAAGCACCTTCGTGCGCGACCCACGCAATGCCCTGCCTGCGGGCGGCGTGCCGGAGATGGACGGGCTCGAGGCGCTGCTCGGGAACCACATGCTCAACAAGGACGGCGCGGAACACCAGCGCTTGCGCACGCTCATCGCTCAAGCGTTCACACCCGCGCGGGTGAAAGCCTTGCGCCCTCGGGTCCAGCAGATTGCAGACGAATTGATCGCGCGGGTGCAGTCGGATGGACGGATGGATTTCGTCGCGGATTACGCGTATCAACTGCCGACCATCGTGATCGCGGAACTCTTGGGCATTCCCAGCGCAGACCGCGAGCATTTCAAAGCGTGGTCGAGTGCGTTCATCTCGCCCGCGCTGACCGAAGAGCAGCAGGCGAGGGCGGGGCAATTGCTCACCGAGTTCGTCGCCTATCTGCGCGGGTTGTTCGACAAGCGCCGCGCGACCCCTCGAGACGATTTGATCACCGCGCTCTTGCAAGCCGAGGAATCTGGGGAGCGTCTGAGCGAAGGCGAACTGTTCAGCACGATGGTCTTGCTGATCGTCGCCGGGCACGAAACCACCGTCAACCTGATTGGCAACGCGCTCCTGTCGCTGCTGCGCCACTCCGAAACGCTTGCGAATCTGAAAGCGCACCCTGAGCGGATGCCCGCGGCCATCGAGGAATTCCTGCGCTTTGAAAGTCCGGTCGAGCGTGCGCTCGCGCGCTGGGCAGCGCGTGACACGACGGTCCACGGGCACCAGATTCGCCGGGGCGACGTGGTCATGGGCATCCTCGGCGCGGCGAACCGCGACCCGGAGCGCTTTGAACACCCCGACGCGCTCGAGGTCAACCGCCCCCCGCAACGCCACTTGGCGTTCGGGCATGGGCTGCACTACTGCATCGGCGCGCCGCTCGCACGGCTCGAGGGAGAGATCGCACTGAACACGGTGTTGCAGCGCTTGCCGAACATCCGGCTCGAGGGGAACATGGAAGACCTGATCTGGCAGACCACGCCAATGTTTCGCGGCTTGATGGCGCTGCCGGTCGTATGGGACACGCCCAGTTGAGGCACGCCGCCCAAGCTCGACCTGCTTTGTGGTCGCACACGGACTTCCTCGAACCCTCGTCGTGAACCTGAACGTGCGCAGATCAAGAAGCTCGCCTCGAGCACCGTCTCAAGAAAGCAGCTCGAGAAAGCAGCTCGAGAAAGCAGAGGGTACGGATGCCGAAACTGACGGTTCTGGGAACCGGGTGGGGCGTGCGCGTGCAAGCCGCCGCCTTTCGCGCCGCCGGGTGGGACTTGCACGCGGTCTGGGGGCGAGACCACGCCAAAGCCCTGGCAGCGCAGCAAGAGCACGGCTTCGCGCACGCGCCGCAGTCGTGGCAGGCGGCGATCATTGGCGCTGACCTGGTTTCGATCACCACGCCGCCGATGGAGCACCGCGCGCAAACCCTGGCAGCCCTCGAGCTTGGTGTCAACGTGCTGTGCGAGAAGCCAATGGCGCTGAACGTGACTGAGGCACAGGCGATGGTGGACGCTGTACAGTCCTCGAAGGCATGGGCGCTCGTGGACCACGAACTGCGTTTCTTGCCGGTGCGTCAGACGATGCGCGACCTGATCGCGGACGGCTTCGTCGGAACCTTGAGAGCCGCCGAGGTGCGCTTGGTCGTGGGGGCTCGAGCTGACAGCAACCGCCCGTTCAACTGGTGGTCCAGTCGCGCCTTGGGTGGCGGTGTCCTCGGCGCGATTGGGTCGCACGTCTTGGACGGGTTGCGTTTCGTGCTCGGACGCGAGGCGCAGGTCACTGGCGTGCGGCTCAACACGGCGGTCAACGAATTGCGCGACCCGAGCGGTGCAGTGCAGACCGTGGATTCCGACGATTACGCGGCGCTGCTGCTGGACTTCGGCGGCGTGCCTGTCACCGTGACGCTGAACGCCGCCGCCCGACACAGCTTTGAAGATGTGCTCTCCGTCCACGGCTCGAGCGGCTCGCTGGTGCTGCGCGACGGCTTGAAACTCGAGGGTGCAAAAACCGGCCAGGCCTTGCACGACCTCACGCCGCCGATAACCGCCACCCTGCCCGCGGGTTTGAACCCCAGCAACGGTTTCGAGGTCGGCACGCTGCTGCTCGCAGCCCATTTGCGCGACTGTCTGGAGCGCGGCGTGCGCCCCGACCAAGGCGCGACGCTGGAAGACGGGTTGAAGGTGCAAACATTGATGGACGAAGCCCGGCGCTTGGCAGGCTGGGCATGAGCAAGCTCCAGGCTCGAGCAGGGGAGACCGTGCTGGACCCCCTGGACGCCGTCGTTGCCGCTGGAGAACACCACGAGGTTTTGTTCGAGAACGACCACTGTGCGCGTCCTCGAGACGATCATCCGCTCTGGCGAGCAAACCGCGCTGCACACGCACGTCTGGGCGGGAACCTTGCAGATCCTGAGTTGGAGCGACTTCGAGCGCTACGATGCCGACGGACGCCTGATTTTCGCCTCGAGCGACCTGCCGTTCACACCGCAACCTGGCACGGTGCTGTGGTCCAATCCGCTGCCGCCGCATGTGTTTCGCAATGTCGGCACGCGAGACGTCCACGTCAGCACCACGGAGCTGAAACTAGAATCGCTCGAGCGACCGCCAAGGAATTCAGGAGTGAGCCCGTGAGCTACACCATTCGCAGCGCATCCACCCCCAAAGACTTCATTGCCATGGCGCGATTGATCGGCGAATACGTGACCTGGCTGCGCGCTCGCTACGCGGCTGACCAATGGTTCATCACCGAAGTCTTGGACAAGCAATCGCTCTCGAGCGAATTGAATCACCTGTCCAGCATGTACAGCCCGCCCAACGGCAGGGCGTTGGTCGCCGTGGACGGCGCGGAGATCGTCGGCTGCGGCGCGTACCGCGCCCTGGCAGATGAAACGTGCGAAATGAAACGGGTGTTCGTGCCCAGCCGCCACCAGGGACGTGGCATCGGTCGCGCTCTATGCAACGACCTGATTCAGGCGGCTCGAGCCGAGGGCTACACCGCCATGAAACTCGACACCGGCACGGTCATGACCGAGGCGTTGTCGCTGTACAAGGCATTGGGATTTGCGGTCTGCGAACCGTACTCCACCTATCCAGAACGGTTGCTGCCGTATTTCGTGTTCATGACGTTGCCGCTCAACGCTGAATCGATGAAGCCAGCGTTGTTTTCCGCGCCGCCAGCGTCAACGAAGGAGCGTATGAACGTCACGCATCAAGCTTGGAGCGCCGTCCCCCTCGAGCAACCCTCACCGCTGGTCACGCGGCAATTCGTTCACGGCGCGCAAGCGATGGTCGCCCGCTTCGCGTTGAAGGCAGGCGCGCTCGTGCCGTGGCATGAACACCCCAACGAGCAGATCAGTTTGCTCTTGGAGGGACGGGCGAAGTTCACTTTCAAGTTCGGGCTCGAGGAACACAGCTTCGAGGCTGTCGCTGGGGACAGCGTGGTCATTCCTGGCGGCGTGCCGCACCAAATCGAAATCGTGGAGGACACCGTGGCGTTCGATGTCTTTGCCCCGCCGCGCGAGGACTGGTTGCGTGGGGATGACGCGTATTTGCGCCGATAGCGTTTCGGCGAGTTCCTCTCTCACCCCACCAAAACGCGGCCGGGTGTTCGATCCACTCGAGAACCGCTGATTTGTCCTCCTCGTCAACGTCGCCAGGAAAATGATGATGGGCAGTCACTTTCCCTGGGAACCGCTGTGCGCTCGAGCGATTGCCCGTTCTTGGTTTCTCGAGCCAGTCTTCAAGCGGCTTCAGACCACTGCTGGGTTGGTCTCGAGCACGCGACGACGCACCACCCGCTGAACCCGAACGGACGTTGATGGCGTCCGTTTGGGAGCAGTCATTGACGAAAAGGTGTCGTCCAAGCAGCGGCGCGATGAATGGGGCAGCGCCTCCCCAGCGGAACAACTGGGCGGTGTTGACTCAGAAATTGGTCTTGGTCGTCGCGTTGAATTGCAACGTGCCAACGTTGCAGCCGGTGTACACCGCCTCTAAAAAGTTGTTGTTCGTGCCGTCGTCGAACCTGACCTTGCCGCTGACGGGACCGGCCTTGCAGCTGGCGTTGTAGGTCAAGCTGTCAAACGTGACGTTGAGCGTCCAAACCTCGTTCACGTCGTTGGTGTACGTGATGTTGCCTTTGAAGTTGACTGTGCCCGCATCGAACTTGTCGGCGTTGCCGTCAGCCGCAGGCACGTAGCTTCCACCCGTGGTCAAGCCCAGCTTCCAAGTCTTGTCCACGGTGTTCGAGTTCTTGACGTAGGTGCTGAGCGTGGCGTTGTAGGTGTAGGCGAGGGTGTAATTGCCCGCGTTGTTGATGAGGTTGAAATCCCAGGAGTGGTTGAAGCCCAGGAACGGATTGCCCAGTGTATTGCCAGCGGCTTTGCTGTAATAGACGGTGCTCAAGTTGCTGGCTCTGGTCGAAAATCCGCTGTTGGGATCGTTGTCATTGCCGTCGCTGATGTTGACGGTCCCGTTTTTCACCGCGAAGAACAGTACGTAATCGAGGGTGCAATTGCTGAACGCGGCGCCGAACGAAACCGGGATGCTGTCCTGGTCAGCGTCCGTGATCGTGCCACCGACGGCGCACGAGCCCCCGTCCTGGGTGCGCACTTGGTTGGCTTGCAGCGTGGCTTGGCTGCGTTCGCGCATGCCGTTGACAACAGCGCTGACCATGCCGGGCGCGACGAGCTTCAAGCCGTCGGCGGTGCTTTGCGTCATCGGTTTGCTGCCGACGGGCGGCGTGGCGTTGCAAGCCGCGAGCAGCGAAACGGCGAGGGCGGAGGCGAGCAATTGTTTCTTCATGGTGGTTCCCCTTCCACGTTTGGGTCGTCCCAGGCAGCCTCGAGCCTCGAAGCGTGCCTGGTCGGTGTTGAATTTCTTCAACCGCAACGGCGATTGTGGTGGTAGACCTGGTGCAAATGGAACGTGGTTCTTCAACCAGGGTCTTGAGCGATTCTTCAAGCAGCGCTCACGAAGTTGCACCGCATGCGACGGTGACGGGCAAGGCGGCGGCGATCATCAGCGACCCGTTTCGTGCCGTGTTCGTCTACGCGTTTATCGGCCGGGAGCGAAGCGCGAGCGATGTGGCGCGTGAACTGGGCGTGAAGTTGTCCACGCTTCTGTACCAGATTCGCTGCGCGATGGACGCGGGTTTGCTGCGCGTTGCCCGCGTGGAACGGCGTGGCGGCTCGAGCATCAAGTATTACCGCGCGACCGCAAACGCCTTTTTCGTGCCGTTGGAGCACACCGACGCGGATTCGCTCGAGGTGCTGCTCAACCGCTGGAACCAGAGTTTGCAGGCCACCTATTTGCGCGGCTTCACGCAAGCGCTGCTCGGCGTGTCACCGCGCTGGGGCGTGCGGGTCAGCCGTGGTGCGGACGGTCGGTTGATGATCGCTCCCGCGACCTGCCCGGAATGCGATTGGGATTTCTTCGCGCCCGACAGCCCGGTGCTGTTGGAGGGGTGGTTCACCGACTTGCGGCTCAATTTGGCAGACGCCAAAGCCTTCCAAGCGGAGTTGGTCGGGTTGTACCTGAAGTACTTGGGGCGCGAAGGCGCGCAGCGCTATATCGTCAAGGTGGCGCTCGCGCCGATGGCGGACGCGCAGGAATTGCCGCCGCAGTGGTGAACGGGGTTGCGCACCGTTCTCGAGGCGGGTGAATCCCTGAGGGACGCAATGGGAGAGAGGCGCGGATCAACGTCGCACCGCTCGAGCCGCTGGGTGTCGTGCAGTTGCGGCTCGAGGTACGTGATTGGAGCACGGCGCGTCGCTTCACGCGAGCCGACACGGGTTTTGTGCAACGCACGCTGCCCGTGGTCGCCCGGTTCCTAAACCCGCCGTGCGCCCTGGCTGAAGCGGTAGACTCAAGGGCGTGTACACGCTCGCCAGCCGCATGCATGCCGCCAAGCCCTCGTTCGTGCGCGAAATTTTGAAGGTGGCCAACCGGGGCGACATCATCTCGTTCGCGGGCGGGTTGCCCGCGCCTGAACTGTTCGACGTGGATGGCGTGCGAACAGCGACGCAAACGGTGCTCGAGCACCACAGCACGGGCGCGCTGCAATACGGTCCGACCGACGGCGTGATGCGGTTTAAGCAAGAACTTGCCGCGTTGATGGCGCGGCGCGGGATGCGCGACGTGCCCGTGGAACGCTTCTTGGTCACGACGGGGTCGCAGCAGGGCATCGACCTGATCGCCAAGGTCATGCTCGATCCGGGCGACGTGGTCTTGGTGGAGCGCCCCGCGTACCTGGCGGCGGTGCAGGTCTTTGAACTCTACCAAGCGGCGCTGCACGGCGTGGAATGCGACGCGGACGGCATGAACGTGGACGCGCTCGAGACCCAGATTGAAGCCCTGAAAGCCCAAGGCAAGCGCGCCAAGTTCGTCTACACCGTGGCGACCTTCGGCAACCCCAGCGGTGCGACGCTGTCGCTCGAGCGTCGCCAGCGCTTGCTGGAGATCGTCGCCCGCGAACAGATTCTGCTCGTCGAAGACGACCCATACAGTGAATTGCGTTTCAGCGGCGAGTCGCTGCCGCCCGTGGCGTCGCTCGCAGGCGAAGCGGAGCGACCATGGGTCGTGTACATGAGCACCCTCAGCAAGTTCGTCGCACCGGGCTTGCGCCTGGGCTGGATGATCTTGCCCGAAGGCTTGGTGCAACCGCTGACCATCGCCAAGCAAGCCGCCGATTTGCACACGAGCACCTTCAACCAGCACGTCGCCGCGGAATACCTGTCCACCGGACGCCTGGAAGCGGCATTGCCGCGCATCCGCGCGACCTACGGCGCGAAAGCCGACGCGATGAAAGCGGCACTCGAGCAACACTTCCCGAGCGGCACCCTCGAGTTCAACGCCCCCAACGGCGGCATGTTCCTCTGGGCGCGCATGAGCGACCACGTGGACACGCTCGCCCTCGTGCAACGCGCGGTGGACGCGGGCGTGATCTACGTTCCGGGCATCACTTTTTTCCCGGACGCCAAACGCGCCAATTACCTGCGCTTGAGTTTCGCCACGCCGAGCACAGAGCAAATCGACGAGGGCGTCGGGCGTCTGGCTCGAGCTGTGCTGGATTGAACCACGGAGGGTCGTGGTTCGAGGAGATTGACATCAACGTCGCAACGCTCGGGGTTGCCTGTGTTGTGTGGTTGTGGCTCGAGGCGGTGGGTGGCAGTCCGAAGAAGCTTGCGTCTGATGCCTACACAGACGTTCAAGTGTGTGACCAGAGAGCGACCCTGTCAAACGGGCACAAGCCAACGCCGACTGGCAGTGCTTGACTTGCCGTGAGGACCGTGAACGTTTTGAGCGCAGTTGCAGGCAGCAACTGCGCAGCAAGATGGGAACCTGCGTCAGTTGATTCGCTGCGCGCTGGACTCTGGCATCGGCGGCGTGTCTGGACTGGGATACGGCGGCGGGTCGGTGATCGGCGGCGTCAACGGCACGGGGTCGCGTTGCGGCATGGGTTGCGGGTCCGGGTAACTCGGCGGCATCTCTGGTGGAAGTTGCGGGATCACGTCGGGGTTTTCCGGTGGCGGTTCGGGCACGATGAATAGGTGCATGCGTCCACGCTACCCGCGCGGGACGCTCGAGCGTTGAAGTCAAGCTGAGTTTCAACCCTGAGACCCAGCGGTCAAGCTTTGCAGAGCCTGTTCTCATTGGATTGCCGGAATGCGCTGCATAAAGTGACGCCATGAAACGCATTGCCGCACTGGCCGCGCTCGCCCTTTCAGGCTTGATCGCTGTCTCGAGCACCGTTGCAGCCGTCACCCCGCCTGAACCCCGCGATTTGACCTTGCAAGACCTGACGCGCATCGAAGCCGCGTGGAAGCGTGAACGGATCACCAACTACCGCTTTACCCTCGAGCGCACGTGTTTTTGCAACCCACGCCTGCTGAGCGCGACCTTTCAAGTGAGCGGCGCGCAAAGCCGGTTGGTCGCCAGCAACAATGAACGCGCCCGCTACGACTTCCAGCGGTTCGTCAGTGCTCCCAAAATCCTGGCGCAGATGCGCGCGACGCTGGAAAAGGGTGGTCGCGTCGCCGTGGTCGCGGACCCCAAAAATCCCCTCCCAGCACAGATCACTTTGGACCCGCTGCCACAAGCGGCGGACGACGAGTTGTACTTGACGATTTCCGCGTTCTCGCGCCGTTGAGCCGCGGCAAGGCTCGAGCGAGGTTGCGCGAGCCTCAAAGGTCAACCTGAGCCACGCGCTCGTCCGATGTGCGCTTCGAGCCGCATCTGCTGTCCAAACGCATCGCCTGAACCGGAACACTTGGCTCGAGCGGTCAAGCGCTGAATCTTGGGCGGCTGTGCGTTCACGTGTTTTTGCGCACACCTCGGGTCGCGGCTGCGTTTTGCCTTTCAACGCGCCGCCTGATAACCTCTCGTTCCGATGCCGAGCGTTGCATTCCAAGGTGTTCCCGGCGCGTACGGTGAGATGGCTGCGTTGCGCGCGGCTCCCGAAGCCAGCCCCAAGGGCTACGCGACCTTTCACGCGGTGCTGGAAGCGGTCATGCAAGGGCAGTGCGATTTGGGCGTGATCCCCGTGGAGAACTCCTTGGCGGGCACGGTCCACCAAGCCTTGGATTTGCTGCCGCAAACCGATTTGCACATCACCGGCGAGGTCATTGAACGCGTCAACCACCAATTGCTCGCGTTGCCCGGCGTGCGGCTGTCGGAGGTGCGTCGCGTGCATTCCCACCCGCAGGCGTTGGCGCAATGCGACGGCTTTCTGACCGAGCACGGCTTGCAACCGGTTCCCGCGTTCGACACGGCGGGCGCGGCGCAAGAACTGCTGGAGCGCGGTGCGACGGACGAAGCGGTCATTGCCAGCGCCAGGGCAGGCGTGCTCTACGGGCTCGAGGTCTTACAAAGCGGCATCGAAGACGAGAATTTCAACTACACGCGCTTTCTGGTGCTCTCCAAGCACGAAGCCCCGAGACTCGATGGGGCGACGTACAAGACCAGCTTGGTGTTCGCCGTGCGCCACACGCCAGGGTTCTTGTTGGAGACCTTGAACCAGCTCAAAGGGCTGAATTTGACGAAGATCGAGTCCCGTCCGCGCCGCGACCGCGCGTTTTCGTACTTGATCTACATTGACTTTGAAGGCTATATCCACGATTCCGCGGTCTCGAGCGCGCTGGCGGGCGTGCTCCAAAAAGCAAATTTCGTGAAGGTGATCGGGTCGTACCCGATGGCTGCGCTGCCCGAGTGAACGTGACGGGAACAACGCTCGAGTGTCGCTTGGATTTGACGTGGCTCGAGCCAATGGGTTCGGATCACCAGCGTGGTGTCCAAGGGGCCAACAGCCCGACCCGGTGCAAACGCGCCATCGGCGGTCTACGCGGTTTGTCCTAACCCCCGCCGAGTGAACCGAACAAGAAGTTCAGCGCCAGCGCCAAAATGATCGTGTTGAACACGAACGATTGAAACGCGTGCCAGAAAACGCTGCGCCGCATCGCGCTCGAGGTCACGCTCACGTCGCTGACCTGAAAGGCCATGCCGACGGTGAATGAGAAGTACGCGAAATCCATGTCGTCAGGCGGGTCGTCGCCGGGGAACCCCAAACCTTTCACCGCTTCGCCTTGTGCGCTTGGGGTGTAATACAGCCGCGCGTAGCGAAAGGTGTGGGCGGTGTGCGTGACGATCCAGCCCAGGACGACCGCCGCGACCGCCAACCCTTCCAGCAGCGGTGGTCGAGGTGCGGGCAGGCGCAAGGCAACGATGGCGGCGGTCAAGCTGACGAGGCTCGAGACGACGACGATCAGGAACACGCCGCGCCGTCCGGGGTCCTCGGCGGTCGCGCGTTGCTGCGTGGCGTCGGGCGAGGCGCGCAGCAACACCGTCCACGACAGCACGGTCAGCGTCAGCGCGCCGACATCCCAGGCGGCGAGGGCGCGCGTCAACGGATTGTGCACGGGAACGAGCAGTGCGCACAAAGCAAACGCGATCAACGCCCCGAGCAAGCGCCCCCTCGCGCCGAGCGGGTCAATGCCTCTGGCTTGGGCGGCGTCCACCATGGCGCGCAGGCTCACGCGCCCGAGTTTACGCGCGGGCAACGAAAACAGGCTCGAGGATCACCCTCGAGCCTGCCGGTGGCGCTGTCGCGTTTAGTTGGCCTTGCCTTCCCAAGCCCCCTCGAGCATCGTCTTGATTTCCTTGGGTTGGGCGTTCAGGACTTCGCTGATCTCTTCGGACAGCAGCTTGATTGCGCGTGCGTAGGCTTGGCGGTCCAAGTCCGGCAGGCCGCGTTCGTCGTCCCAGCGGCGCAATTCGGCGGCCAGGTTGGCGATGCGGTACGGGTCGCCGCTGGCGAGGATCTCCGTGACCTTGCGGTGGCGAGCGGCCCACTGGCGCGGCAGGCTGACCTTGCCGGTCTTCAAGCGGCTCATGATCTCCGGCAGTTCGTTCTCCGACAGCGCCGGGCGCAAGCCCACGCTTTGCGGCGCGGCGACGGGCACGAACGCGCGGCTCGAGCCGTTGGGGAAGTCCACTTGGTAGTACTTGTTGTCGCTGCCCGCAATTTTCTTGGTTTGAATCTCGGAGACGACCCCGACGCCGTACGGCGGCAGGACGACGCGATCACCTGGGTTGTAGAGTTCCTTTTTCACGCTTGACACCCCTGTTTCCAACACGTTTTTCAGCAATTTTTCAAACCAGCCCGGTGCACGGACTGATGTTGAGACCGTGGGTTTTCATGGCACCCGCTTCAACGCGCAGTGCCTCCAAATGGTGCCGTACCGGTGAAACGGTGAAGTTTGCGGAGAAACTCGAGGGTTTGGAAGCGTTTACAAACCTCTGACACTCGAGCCGTCACGACCGCAGAGTGTAGCAGAAAAAGCGGGCTTTGGCTAGTCCAGCTTCACATTTTCGCCCAATGCACCCTGCATTTTGCCGTGCTACAGCAATTGGTGGCTTCGTCAGCGCGTTGTCAGCCAATTTTGGTGTCATATCTTGCCCACGGTGTCGCTTCAGGGCGCATTCGGTAGAATCGCAACAGCATGTTACGTGGGAACCTCAGCGATTTCCCCTTGGACGGTGTGTTGCAGTTGATTGCCCGCGACCGCAAGACGGGATTCGTGCGCATCAACGAGGAGCACGCGGGCAGCATTGGCGTGCGCCACGGCATCGTCGTGGACGCGGCGTATTACCCGTCCAAAGGCGAGCGGGCGCTGTCGTTGCTCAATTCGCTTTCGGCCGCGACATTTGAATTCGACGTGAAAACCGAGCCGATGGTCGAAACCATTCGCCGCCCCATGCCGGAATTGCTGATCGAATTGAACGCGCAACACGCACGCTGGCTCGAGCTGCGCGCCCGCTTGAGCGATTGGTCGGCGCAACCCCAATGGCTCGAGCGACCCGAGAAATTCAAAAGCGCCGAGCAAGCCCTCGTCGCCAGTTTCGTGACCGGCGCGCGCACCATCGAGTCCATCCTCCACGAGTGCAGCCTGCATCCCCTGCGCAGTGCCGAGGTGCTCTTGGAGCTGTGCGATTTGGCGCTGCTGACCCTGGGGTTGAACCCTCAGACCGCGCAGGAACTCGCCCAGCCGCAAACGCTGACCGTGCTGAGCGTCTACCACCCCAACGACCGCACCGTGTTCGTGGACCGCGCCTTGTACAGCGCTTGGCAGGCGACCTTCGGGCGCTTCAAGGTCAACGTCGCTTCACCCAAGGGAGAGCGCGCCACGTACGCCGTGGAACCCCGTGACCGCATCCCCAACCGCATCATGATCCCGAGCAGCGCGCTGCGAAAATTGCGGGTCGCTCGAGGCGCGCGGGTTCTGGTGAGCGCGCACGCGGACGGGCGTTGACCTGGCATAATTGCCCGTACACATGAAAGCCGCGATCTACCCCGGCAGCTTCGACCCGCTCACCCTCGGGCATTTGGACATCGTGGTGCGCGCCTCCAAAATCTTCGACCACGTGACGGTCTCCGTGCTGAACAACCGCGAAAAACGCGGGCGGAACATGTTCACCTTGGAAGAACGCTTGGAGATCATCCGCGAAGCCACCGCGCACATCCCCAACGTGTCCACCGAGAGCTTCGCCGGACTGACCGCCGAGTACGCCCGGCACAAGGGCGTGCACGTCCTCGTGCGCGGCTTGCGCGCCGTGTCCGATTACGAGTACGAATTGCAAGTCGCGCACCTCAACCGCAACCTCAACAAGAATTTGGAAACCGTGTTCATCATGGCGGCGACGCGCTACAGCTACGTCTCGAGCACGATGGCCAAAGAGATTGCCACCTACGGCGGGGACATCAGCAAACTCGTGCCGCCCGCGAGTGTCAAGGCGATCAAGTTGAAATTGGAGTCGCTGGCGACGGGCGATTGACCCGATGTTCCAAAACCTCAGGCTGGGACAAAAAACGAAAGAAACGCCTTCCAGAAGGCTGTCGTCTTGAAACCATGGTGCTCAAGCGGCGGCGCAAATCCGCTCGAGCGATTGCGCCGCCTTGATTGGTCTCGAGCACGCGACGGATTGAACCCGAATTGCCGTTGCCCAAAGTCTCTTGGGGAAACAGCTCTAGCCTCTGGGTGTTCAGACTGGAGCCGGTGGGCGTTCCTCGAGCCTTACTTCTTGCGCATCGCCTCCAGAGTGTCCCACTGCGCTTGGGTCACTTCGTCCAAGACATTGAACTCTCCCGCCGTCCACGCGCTCTCGCCGCCGTCTATCGTGTACACGCTGCCGGTCACGAAGCCGCTGTAATCGCTCATCAGGTACGTGGCGAGGTTCGCCAGTTCCACGTGCTCCCCGACGCGGCGCAACGGAATTTGGCGGTCAAACAGGTCTTTGATCTCGGGCGTGGGCATCAAGCGCGTCCACGCGCCTTCGGTCGGGAACGGTCCGGGGGCGATGGCGTTGAGGCGAATGCCGTATTTGCCCCACTCCGCGCCCAGGCTTTTGGTCATGGCGACCACGCCCGCTTTGGCGGCGGCGCTGGGCACGACGTAGCCGCTGCCTGAACTGGCATACGTCGTGGCGATGTTCAGCACGGTTCCTGGAATCTTCTGCGCGATCCAGCGCTTGCCCAATTCCAGCGTGCAGTAAAACGTTCCGTGCAGCACGATGCCGAGCACCGCGTCCACGGCTCGAGGGGACAAGCGTTCCGTGGGGCTGATGAAGTTTCCGGCGGCGTTGTTGACCAGTCCGTCAATCCGCCCGAAGTGCGCCCAGACTTCGTCAATCATCGCGGTCACGGCCGCCGCGTCGCGCACGTCCACGCCGGTCGTGTAGACCTCGCCGCCGGTTTTGGTGCGCAATTGATGAGCGACTTCCTCGAGCATGTCCTTGCGCCGCGACGTGATCGCCACTTTCGCGCCCAACTCCAGAAAGCGCTCGACCATGCTGCGTCCCAGTCCCGTGCCGCCGCCGGTCACGAGGATCGTTTTGCCGTTCAACACGCCGTCCTTGAACATGGATGCTCCTTCAATCTGGTTGTGAGACGTTGCCCAGTCTAACCGGGCGTGCCAGTGGCGCAGCACACAGGCGCGGAACGCATGTCTCGAGAAATCGGGATTCGAGCCAGTCCAGCCGCACGCCCCAGGTCTGTGCACCGGGCGAGCGCGGTACAGTCGCAGGCATGAAACTCAAAGGTCGCATCCTCACGACGCTGGGTTGGTTTGACGGGCAAATCGAATTTGGCACAACCGTGGAGAACATCAGCCCGCGGCTCGAGGTCAAACCGCTCTACATCGTCCCAGGGTTCATTGACGTGCACGTGCACGGCGGGGGCGGTGGGGACGCGATGGACGGCACGGAAGGATTGGCGGCGATGAGCCGCTTTCACGCCCGCCACGGCACGACGGCCTTGCTGGCGACGACGATCACGAACCCGTGGGACAACGTGTTGGGTGCGCTCGAGGCGATCCGCAACTTTACATCGCCCGAGGATGGCGCGCAGGTCGTTGGGGCGCACCTCGAGGGCCCATTCATCAGCCCGCACCGGTTGGGCGCACAACCGCCGTTCACCGTGGACCCCACCCCGGAACGGGTGCGCGCGGTGCTGGCGACCGGCGTCGTGCGCGTGGTGACGGTTGCGCCCGAGTTGCCCGGTGCACTCGAGGCGATTGGCATGTTCTTGGCAGCCGACGTGCGCGTGTCCTTGGGACACACCGTCGCGGACGCAGAAACCGTGCTCGAGGTCTTCGCGCTCGCCACGCGGCTGAAGAAAAGCCATCTGATCTCCGGAACGCACTTGTACAACGCGATGGGTGGGCTCGAGGGGCGCAAACCCGGCGTACTGGGCGCATTGCTGGGCAACCCGAACAGCCACGGCGAGGTGATCTTGGATGGGCACCACGTCCACCCGAGCGCGTTCCGCGCGGCGTTCTTTGCCAAACCCGAGCGTTTGATGCTGATCACCGACGCGATCCGCGCAGCGGGACAGCCTGACGGCACCTACGACCTCGGTGGACAGGCGGTGCAACTCGAGGGTGGTGTGGTGCGTCTGCCCGATGGCACGTTGGCAGGCAGCGTCTTGACGATGATTCAAGCGGTCAGGAACGCGGTCGCGGCTGGGCTCGCACCCGAGGTCGCGTTGAAGTTGGCGACGCTGCACCCGGCGCAATACCTGGGGCTCGCGGGGTACGGCAAACTGATGCAAGGCTCGAGGGCGGATTTGCTCGTTCTCGACGAAGCCCTCGAAGTTCAAGCGGTGTACATCGGCGGACGACAAGTGCATCCGTGACCAGAAAAATTTCACGAGTTGGAATAAATCGTGAATAGATTCACTTACTTTACGGGTGTCGCCCCGTGCACGCTCGAACGGACCGAGGCTCGAGACCATTGTCGTCCGCACGCCCTCGAGCAACGCGAACGGGCTTTGGGCTTCAGGAACGCCCGAGCCAGTTCACGTGACCGTAAGCCCCCGAGTTGTCCCATGCCAACGAACGAAAAGGGGAGACACACGCGGCGTCTCCCCATCCAACCTCGGGCTCAGTTCGCAGCGACCGTCGCAGGCAGGTGCTTGGCGATCATCTGGCGGTACTTGTTGCCACTGACATCCGCACCCACGTACATTTCCGCCGGTTGACCGTCCTTGAACAAAATCACCGTCGGGATGCTCATCACGCGGAACTTCGCGGCGATCTGGTTGTCGTCAACGTTGAGTTTGCCGACCGTGACCTTGCCCTCGTACTCCTCGGCGAGCTTCTCAATCGTCGGCGCGACCGCACGGCAGGGCCCACACCACGGTGCCCAAAAATCGACGAGTGTCAAGCCTTTGGCCGTGCTGCCATCAAAATTGGCATCGTTGAGTTCAACGTACTTGCCCATTGTTTTCCTCCAGAAACGCGATTCGAGGATTCACCTCGAGCCAACGTGCCGCACTGTACACCTCAGCGTGTGAAAGTCCCGTAACGCCCAAAACACGGCAGCCGATCTTATTCATTCGCGTCGCCCGCGCTGAATGCTGGTCAATGTCCCACACGATGTTTTCCCCTCGTTTTTGCTGATTTGAACACGCGCGGATCAGTAGACAGCGAGCCCTCGAGCCCCGCTGGTCTGCCGTGTCACCGTGTTGTCATTGTCCACCAACCGCGAAATCGCTAAACTGGGTGGCATGACTGCGATGTTTATCTTGCGCGCCGTGGTGTTCGTGATCGTGTCGCTGATCGGCTGCGTGCTCCTGCCGTTCCTGCTGGTCCAGTACCCATTGGTCGGCATTGTCCTGGTCGCCATCGGCATCTACCTGTTCTCGCGCAGCTTCGCCCAGCGAAAGCGCTACCAGTGAGCCACCCGGACGTGTTCGAGGTCGGCGAAGGCGAAGTTCAACTTTCAGCCGAGCAGATTCGGGAGCGCATCGATGCACTGGGCGCGCAGATCACGCGCGATTACGCGGGCAAGAAGCCGCACTTGATCTGCGTTCTGAACGGCGCGTTCCTCTTCATGGCGGACCTGTGTCGCCAGATTCACCTCCCCCTCACTGTGGATTTTCTGGCGGTCAGCAGCTACGGCACGCAAACCAAAACCAGCGGCGAGGTCAAGCTGGTCAAAGACTTGAGCTTGCCCCTGCACGACCGCGACGTGATCCTCGTCGAAGACATCGTCGACACCGGACTGACGATGACGTACTTGCTGCATTACCTCGAGGGTCGCGGACCCGCCAGCATCGAGGTTGCCGCGCTCTTGAGCAAACCCTCCAGGCGCAAGGTCGAAGTGCCCGTCAAATATTTGGGGTTCACGATCCCCGACGCCTATGTCTACGGCTACGGCTTGGACCGCGAGTATTTTGACCGCAACATCCCGTTCATCTCGAGCGTCAAAACGCACTGACCTCGAGGCACGCAGCTTGGATTTTTGGGGCGCACGGCTCGAGCCCGTGAACACCCAACGAGCAGCGTACAGCTCGCCTGGCAAAATTGCCGTGTCGTTTGCTCCACCTGCGCCTCACTCAAACTTGCTAGAGTACTTCCCAGTTCAGGGCACACCACAACGCAAACCCACACCGCCGCCCTGAACCCAGGAGGCGTCCATGAACGTCTACAAGCTCGTCGGCAGAAACCTCGAGATCACCGATGGCATCCGCAGCCACATCGAGCAGCGGCTCTCGAAGCTCGAGCGTTTCGAGGAGCACATCGTCGATGCACGCGTCGTCTTGAGCGTGAAAAACGACGGCACCACCTTCGCGCCGCACCGCGTGGAAATGCAGCTCAACGTGCCGCACGGCGTGATCCGCGCCGAGGAAGCCCGCCAGGACATGTACGTCGCCATCGATGCGGCCACCGAAGTGCTGGAACGGCAACTGAAAAAATTCCGCAGCAAGTTCATCACGCGCTCGCAACGCGGTGAGTTGCCCGTGGAATCGCAAAGCGCGCCGCAAGACGACGAGGACATGGAAGTCCAAATCGTGCGCAACAAAAAGTTTGAACTGCGCCCGATGTCCCCCGAAGACGCCGCGATGCAGATGGAAGCCCTCGCGCACGACTTCTACATGTTTTTCAACGCCAAGACCAACCAGGTCAACGTGATCTACAAGCGCCGCGATGGCCATTACGGTTTGCTCGAGCCGCACATCGGCTGACGGTGGTGCTCCGCCAACCCTCGGGCGTGTTGCTGCGTCCGAGGGTTCGTTCTTCCAACGCGCGGCATCGTGGGCATTCCTCGAGCAGACGCTGCACTCAACAACACGCTGCGCCGTTGCACGACCCCTCGGATGGGCTGTGGCCGCATTGCCCAAGGCAAACGCTTGGTTGTCGGCTTGCGGGAGACGGTTGACTTGGAATCTGCCTTCGGAGCGTGCACAGAAGGGAACGGCGAGGGCGCCGAAGCCCGCGCGTTCAGCGCGTCCCGGCTTCGCCCTGGGCAGCGTTCGAGACCGCTGCCCACGCCTCCCAGGTCGCCAGGCGCTCAGCGTACCCGGCGCGCGCGATGGGCAAGGTCTCGCTGCCGAGGATCAGGCGTAACGGTGGCTCGGGGGCGTCCACGAGGGCGAGGACGGCTGTCGCAGTCGCCTGGGGATTGCCGCGATTGATGGTTCTGATGTTGCCCATCACCTGCTTGCGCAACTCGGCGTAGGCCTCGAGGGGGGCGGCTTCTTTCCTTGAGGCGCCGAATTCGGTGGCGTACGCACCGGGCTCGACGAGCGTCACGTGGATGCCAAACCCGTTCACCTCCGCTGCCAGGCTCTCGTGGATCGATTCGGTGGCGGCCTTGGTGGCGCAGTACTGCCCGATCAGCGCGCTGGGCACGATGCCGAGGCTGCTCGAGACGCCGATGATGTGGCCGCTGCCCTGCACGCGCAGCAACGGCAGGGCGGCTTGAATCACCCGCAACGCCCCGAAGTAGTTGGTGTCGAAGACCGCGCGAACATCGGCTTCGCTCGCCTCTTCCACAGTGCCCATCAGGGTATAGCCGGCGTTGTTGACAACCACGTCCAGCCGACCAAAGTGGGCGTGGGCTTGTTGAACGGCTTGGGTGGCCTGGGCGGTGCTGGTCACGTCGAGTTCGAGCGGCAGGACGGCGTCACCGTAACGCTCGGCGAGGTCATTGAGGTCGCTCGGGCGGCGGGCGGTGGCGGCGACAAGGTCGCCGCGCTCGAGGGCTGCTTCAGCCCAGATGCGTCCGAGGCCGCGCGAAGCACCGGTGATGAACCAAACTTTTTTAGGCATGGTGGTTTCTCCTTTGTTCCCGGTGACGCTCGTGGTGAACACGCAACGACAATCAGGAACCGCTGTTCATTGGACGCGCGTTCAGCTATACTAAGTAAACGGAACGCCGTACCGTTAATATACGGAACAATGTTCCGTTTGTCAAGCGAGCGCGATGAAGGATTGACCCTGATGACCACCACAGACACCCAGCCGAACGCCACGCCAACGCCCAAACGGGCCGATGCCCGGCGCAACGAACAGACGCTGCTCGAGGCGGCGGCCGCCCTCTTCGTGACGTACGGCGTCGAGGTGCCAGTGCGCGATATCGCCGCCAAGGCGGGTGTGGGCACCGGCACCATCTACCGGCACTTCCCAACCCGCGCCGACCTGATCATTGCCGTCTACCGGCATCAGGTCGAGGCCTGCGCCGAAGCCGGTCCCGTGCTGCGCTCGAGCAGCGCCAGTCCGTACGCCGCTTTGCAACAGTGGATCGGGCTGTTCGTCGATTTCCTGATCACCAAGCACGGGCTGGCCGCATTGCTGCGAACTGACAACGACGAATTCAAGGCGCTGCACGCCTATTTCCTGGACCGCTTGGTGCCGGTGTGTACGGCGCTGCTCGGCGCCGCCGTGGAGGCTGGCGAAGTTCACTCGGACATCGAAGCCCGCGAATTGATGCGAGGCGTGGGCAGCCTGTGCATTGGCGCAGCCAACCCCGATTACAATGCCCGTCGCCTCGTCTACTTGCTGGTCGCCGGTCTGCGGCACGGGTGAGCCGCAATTGATCCGGGCAGTGCCCGCCCGTCGGACTGGAAGAGACCCTCGGCGTTCTGCCGACCGCTTGCACGGGCCCGATGTGGGTGCTGACGATGCCTTTGTCGATGGGATCAAAACCCAATCACCAGGGGAATGGGCCGTCAGGACCGGAGAACGCGCCGGTTGGACCGTTCACCTCGAGGGCGACGCGCACCGGATTGCGCGCGCCTTGTTCGACCGTTTCCGTGCCCGCGAAATCGTTCAGCGCGGTGGCGGTGCACCATCAGGCGCCATTTAAGTCCCGGCTAAGCTCCAGTGCGCCACACTCCGAATGCAACCAGGAGGTTTGGGCATGGGTGAATGGCAAGCGGTCAAGCGAATTTCGATGCTGGGCACACTGACGCTCGGATTGGCGGCGTGCGCAGGCGTGGGCGGTGGCGCGCCGCGTCAACTCGGACCGGCGTTGAGCATCCCCCCGACCAGCGGCGTGACGTGTCAGGACGGCACGCCCGTGCAGATCAACCCGCGCTTTCCGCAGCCGTTCATCAACGCCGGGGCGACCTCGTGCCTGTACCTGACCTTCTTCGGCGGCGAGCAAGGTGGCGTGCCGGGCACGGCGGTCTCTGCGAACATCCGCGTCGGGCCGGTGACGGGCCCGATGCGCTTCGTGAAACTGCGCATTCTCTTTCAGGACAACGACATCGGCTTTGACCGCGCGTGCTGCTCGGCGCAAGAGTACGGCGCGGTGTTTACGCCCGCCCCGAACGCCGTCACGACCGTGCCGCTGAACTTTCAGATGGTCCGCGATCCCGCCCCAACCCCGCGCAGCGACCCGCTCGCCGGTGCGGACCTGATCGGGCTCGAGGTGCTCGCGCCGAACGTGCCGATCCCCGGCTTCTGGACGCAAAACGGCGGCGGGCAATTGGACCTGCCAACCTACGTCTACGCCCCAGCGCTGTCCACCCGTGTGCCCGCGCCGAGCCTGGGCAACATGCGCTCAGACTCGAGCTTCAGCGGGTTCCAACCGACGTTCAACATCGCCTTCGTGCCGCGTTGACGGCGTTGCAGCCTGCTCTCGGACTCTGCTCTCGGCTGCCTGTCGCGCTTGCGCGAACCCGCTCGAGCCCGTGAAGCCCGTGGTCGCACAGCGCCAGTTCAACCCCCATTGGTCTCAGACCGCCGCACGCCCTACACTGTGGGCGATGCTCGGTTCGCGCCCCCACGCCAGCGCGCTCTACCTCGAGCGCCCGCGGTTGCTCGGGCAGCTTCCAGACGCCCCTGGGTACGTCGTCTGGTTGTACGCCCCCTACGGCGCGGGCAAAAGCGTGCTCGGCGCGCAATGGGCTGCAATGCTGGAAGCCTCGGGCTGGCGCAGCTTCTGGTTGAGCGTGCGCGGCGCCGAGCCGCGCGTCGGCTTGAACAGCCTGCTCGGGTTGCCGCCCGGCGCGCCGTGGCCCGCCACGCTCGCGGCGCTGGAGATGCAGCCCAGCCTCGTCGTGCTCGAGGACTTGGACGGCGACGAGGATCTCGGCGCGCTGCTGACCCGCCCGAGGGGATTGACGCTGCTCGCCTCGCGTGGCGCGGTGCGCGATCCTGAACTGCCGCGCCTGATGGCGCGCGGATCGCTCGTGCAGCTGGGCGCGTCCGACCTCGCGTTCACATTGGGCGAAGCCCAAGCGCTGTACGGCGACGCGGCGCGCGCCGAAGCCGCGTGGCGGGCTTGCGGCGGCTGGGCACTGCCGCTGCACATCGGCGCGCTCGTTGGAGACACCGCGCCCGATGCCTCGAGTGCAGCCCTGCTGAACGGGGTGCGCGCCAGCCTGGACGCACACGCGTGGCGGGCGCTGCTGCTGCTCTCGAGCCTGCCGCACCTGCCGCACGCCCTCGCCGACGACGCCGTGCGCGCGCTCGCCGCGCAGGGGTTCGCGCAAGCCCAGGAGCGCGGGTACGTGCTGCATCCACTGCTGTGCGCCGCAGTGAGCGCGCACCTCGCCCCGGAGCGCGCGGCGGTGGTCGCCGCAGCCGCCCCCGGTTTGCCGAGCGCCGAGCGCGCCGAAGCCTGGTACGGCACGCGCGATTGGACCGCGCTCGCGGGGTTGCTCGAGGACGAGGTGCTCACGGTCGAAGCCGAGCGCGTCCACGCGTTTGAAGCGGCGCTCGAGGCGGGGGGCGTGGCGCGCGGTCCGGGGCGCACGCTCAACCTCGCGTACGCCTTTGAACACGCGGGGCGCTTCGCGGAGATGAACGCGATGCTCGAGGCGACGATAGATCACCCGCGCGCCACGCCGCGCCAGCGCTTGCTGGGCATCGCCAAAGCCTTGATGTACTTGGACCACCGCGACCCGCCCGCGACCGCCACGCGGCTGCTCGAGCGCGGTGAACGTGCCGCCAGCGACGCGACCCCCGAAGAAGCCAGCCAGTACGCGCTCAACCTCAGCGTGCATTTCGTCAACACCATGCAGTGGGCGCGCGCCCGCGCTGCCCTCGAGCGCGCGCTGGCATTGCTGCCCGCCGACCACCCCAAACGCGCCGGGTACGAACGCATGGTTCGCGGGCGGCGCGCCACCATCCGCTGGGGCGAGCACGGCGACTTGGACGCAATCCTCGCGCATTACCGCACGGCGCTTGCGGTCGAGCACTTGAGTCCGGGCAGCCGCGCGTTCTCCTGGTGCTACCAAGCCTTTTACGCGCTGATTGCGGGCGACTTCGCGCTGGCCCGCGCCAGTGCTCTGGAAGCCGAAGCCCTGCGCGGTGTGGACTCGGCCTTGGCTTTGGAGGCGCGCGCCGTGCGCGCGTACGTGGACGTTGAACTGGAGGCCTTCGCGCCCGTCTGCGCCGCGCTGCCCGATGCGCGCTACTGGAACGGCGCGTGGGTGCGCACCCTCCACGCCCGCGCGTTGCGACACCACGGTCAGCCCGAAACGGCCCTCGAGATCATCGCTGCCGACGACGAGGTCTCGGTGCTGCTCGGCTGCGAACGCGCGCTGGCACTGCAGGCCCTCGGCCAGCACGAACAAGCCCTCGAGACGTTGCGTGTGCTGACGCCGCACGAACGCATCGAGGCGCTTTGGTTCCACGCCGCGCGCTTTGAACTCACCGGCGATCCAACCGACTTGGCGATGGTGCTGGCCTCGACCTCGGCGCGCGAGCGCGCGTTGCCGCTGCTCGTGCCGCTGAACGCCTTGCCGCGCGAACGCCCAGACCTCGCCCGGGGCTACCCGCTGGAGGCGGTGCTCAATTCCGCCTGGCCGAGCGCGATCAAACGCCGCCTGAACGAAGTGCCCAACTTGCAACTGCGCGTCCTCGGTACGCTCGAGGTGCGCGTCCTGGGGCACCCCGTCACCTTGACCCGCCGACCCTGGGAGGTCTTGGTGCTGCTGTTGTTTGGCGTCTCACGCGCGGGCATCGCTGCCGCCCTGTGGCCCGACGCCAGCGCCGACGCCGCGCGCAACAACTTGCACGTCACGTTGAACGCCCTCAGGCGCGCCCTCGAGCCTTGGGGAGCGGCGACGTACCTAACAGAAGACGGCTTGCAGCGCACGACGAGCGACCTGGGAGCGGTGCGTGCCGCCCTCGCCGCCCGCGACGGGGCGGCGCTGTTGCATGCTTACGCAGGCGAACTCGCGCCCGAGTTGGACGTGCCCGCCATCGAGCGCGAGCGCGCGGCGTTGCGCGCCGAAGTGGTCGCCGCGCTGATTGAATCTGCCGTGCGCGGCAGCGACGCGGTGCCGAGTCTCGAGCGTGCCCTGGAACTCGACCCGTTTCACGAGGGCGCGCTGCGGGCGCTGATCCAGCTCTTGCTGCGCGCGGGACGCGTTGGGCACGCGACGCAGTCCTACCGCGCGTTCGCCAAGCGGTTGCGTGAGGAGTTTGGGCTCGAGCCCGATCCGAGCACTTGGGCCCTGCTTGGCGCGGCGTTGCGCGAGTAGGTTGCGCGAATTGCTGATGGGGCTCGAGGTCACCGCGCTTGCCCGAGCGCAGCCCACAGGCAATTTCGAGTCGCTGAGGTTGGGTACACACGCTCGAGAAACGCGTGTGCAAGCTGTGTCTCGAGCAACGCCCGAGTGCCTGTGCAGGCAAGGCGTGACGAATGCCTCGCCCCTGCGAAAACCAGGTCGATCATCGTGCGGTCTCCCGAATCGTGTCGAGCGTTCAAGCTTGCAAGGCCCAGCGGTGGAAATTCTCGAGCATCTGCAAGCCCACGCGCTGCGATTTCTCTGGGTGAAACTGCGTGGCGTGCACGTTGCCCACCGACAAGACACTCTGAAACGACACGCCGTACTCGGTCAGCGCGCCGTTCGCGGCAACCCCGGCGGGCGCGTGGTAGGAGTGCACGAAGTACGCGAACGGCTCAGGCGGCAAGCCTGCCATCAACGGACTGTTCCCGACCGCCTGCAACGTGTTCCATTGCATTTGCGGCACGCTGAGGCTCGAGCCACCCACGAAGCGTTCGATGCGCCCAGCGACGATGCCCAGACCGGGCACGTCGGATTCGGCGCTCGAGTCGAACAGGATCTGCATGCCCACGCAGATGCCCAAGAACGGCTTGCCCGCCGCGATGTGCGCGCGAACGCCGCCCTCGAACCCAGATTGGAGGAACGAGGTCATCACCTGCCCGAAGTGCCCCTGGCCGGGCAGCACCAGGGCGTCGGCGTCCAGGGCGTCCTCTGGGCGGCTCGAGACGACGAGCGTGTGCCCACCCGCGCCAAACCCGGCCGCCTCGAGGCTTTTGGCGCACGAGCGCAAGTTGCCCGCGCCGTAATCGATCAAAAGGGTCTTCACGACGCCTGCGAGTATCGCCGCTTCGACCTGCGGCGTGCAAGCGCCGCGCTCGCAAACCACTGGGCTCCCAAATGCTAAGGTGACGGTCGATGCAACCACAGCCGGGTTCTTCGGTGCGCCGCGTGCTCGGCGCGTTCGTTTGCGCACTGTTGACGCTGGGCGGCGCCGCCCACGCGCAACGCCTCGAGGTCGCGCCGTGGCTGCCCGTGGAGGGGCGCACGACGCTGACGGGCGCAGGGTTTACCGCCGCCGCCGGGGTGAGTTTAAGTTTCAACGAGCCCAAACCCACGCTGTCCGACGGCAAACCCGTCCCGGCGACCGTGCAAACCGACCAAAGCGGCGGGTTTCGCCTGGAGTTGCGCTTGAGCGCGCCCCGCTTGGCTGTGACCGCCCGCGCGGGCACGCAAAGCGCCAGTCTGGTGCGCGAACCGCCCGCCTTGGAAACTGTGATCGACGGCACGACCGTGGTCGCCCGCGAGGGACAGCGCGTCGTCGCGCGCTACTACCTCAGCGGTCCCGTGCAGAGTTTGGAACGCACCTTGAACGGCACGCGAGCGGTCGCCCGCACCCCGAGCGGCGCCCAGGAGACCTTCACCATTGAAGGGGGACGCGTCCTCGAGCGCGTCACCTACCCGCCCAGCCCCGCGCTGTTGGCGACGCTCGAGTCGCCACGCGTGCTGGGCAAACCGACCGGAGACGCGGTGCAGTTCTGGCGGACCCGGCGCGACGCCGACCCGACGAACCCGTTCATTGCCCTGGAGTTGGGCGCGGCCCAGCAGCGCGCGGGCGACGCGGCGGCGCAGGAAACCTGGCGCGGTATGCTCGCGGTCAACGCCCCCTTTTACGTGTTCACCCGCCTCGCCGCGCGGCTGGAAGCCTTGCGGCAACCTGAACTCGCCACGCAAGCCCTCGAGCGATCAAAGCGCGAATTCGCCCGCGCCGGGTACGACCCAGGTTTTGCCGTGTCCAAAGATGCCTTGCGCTCCTGGGGCGATCCCTTGGGCGTGGCGCGGCGCTTAATCACGGCGCAGAACCCCGTGCGCGCCGGGGTCTGGTTCGACCACCTGCGCGCCACGACGCCGCGCTTTCCAGGCTACGGGGTCGTCTACAACGAATACGCCGCGTTCTTGACCGCGCAAAACCGCGAGAGCGAGGCGGTTGATTGGCGGCGCTTCAGCGCCGCGCTCGACGCGGAAACCACCTACTCGCTGGGAGACCAGGCGTACACGCGCCTGGCGGCCTTGGGCGCGGGCGGCGGGTTGCTGCTCTTGCTGTGTTACTTCGCGCTGCAGTTCGTGCTGCTGCTCAAATACTATCCGCAGCAAACCCGCGACTTGGCTGCGCACGGCGGGCGCTTCGGTGCGACGACCCGGGCGCCGTTGGTGCGGTTGCGTTACAGCATCATCGCGTACCAGACGATCACCGAAAAGCTCCTGGGGGTGCTGCTGTTGGCGGGCGTGGTCGCCGGTCTGGGCGCGTGGAATTACGCGCAGAACGCCACGCGCTTTTTGGAGACCCCCGCCCTCCGCCAAGGCACGGCAGGCGGCGCGGACTACTACCAGGCGCTCAGCACCGTGCCCGGCCCGGCGGGCGCGTACCTGACCGGCTTGGGCGCGCACTTTGACGGTGATCTCAACCGCGCCCTCGAGGGCTACCGCAACGCCCCGGATATCGCTGGCGCGGTCAACAACGCGGGCGCGATTCTGCAAACGCGCGGCGATGCGCCCGGCGCGCAAGCGCAGTTCACGCGCGCCTTGGAGCTGGACCCGTCAGCGGTCGCCCCCAAGCTCAACCTCGGCAATGCCGTCAGCAGTGACCGCGTCGCGTTTCACGACACCTACCGCAAGGGCACGCCGATGCTCGAGGTTCCGGGGGCGCGGGCGCTCGTGGAGGCGCGCTTTGGACGCGTCGAGCAAGAGTTCGTGCGCATGGCCGAGAACCCGTGGACGTACTTGACGGGCGTGCCGCTCGTGCCCACCGATGCGTTGCCGTCGGGGTTCCTCGAGGGCACGCGCTGGGTGATCGCCGCTGTGGTGCTGACGCTGTTGGTGTTGGCACTCGTCTGGTTGTTCGTGCCGCGCGTGCGCACGGCGCGCACCGCGCCGCGCAGCGTCCTGTATCACCTGTTTGCGATCCTGCTGCCCGGCACGGGACTCGCCGACGAGGTCTGGGGCATCCTGCTTTTGGTGCCCGGCGCGGTGATCGGCGCAATCCTGTTCCAGCATTACCTCGCCACGGGGCGCTTGGAAACGCTGTTCGCCTCCCAACCGATCCTCGGCGTTGGGGCGTCGCCACCGTGGTTCGACGTGGACGCCAACGTGCAATGGCTGATCGTCGCCCTCGTGGCGATTTACGTGGTCAACTTTTTGGGGTGGCTCTTGGAAACCATCGCGGTCTCCAGGCGTGTCCGTCGCCAAGCCGCGGCAAAAACCACGCCCTGAGCAATTTCGAGGGCGTGCTCAAGAGCAACCCGAGGTGGCTTGCATTTTCGGGCTGTCCCAGTCAACTGCTTGCCTGCGCCTGGCGGGTGCGATGCGCCCATGCACAGCGCGCAGCAAAGTTGGGTATGCTGGGCCATGTCGCCCTCGAGCGCTGCGCTCAAGCCCCCAGCCAGCACCGCTCGAGCCCGCGCCGCCACGATCCAAATCACCGACCTCAGCGTCGTCTACGGCGACGGCGCCACGGCTGTGCGCGCCCTCAACGGCGTCAGCCTCGAGATCAACGGCGGTGAGTTCTTCACGCTCTTGGGTCCGAGCGGCTGCGGCAAGACCACGCTGCTGCGCTGCATCGCCGGGTTCGAGGTGCCCAGCGGCGGCAGCATCCGTTTGGACGATCAACCACTGGACGGCTTGCCGCCGTACCGCCGCCCGGTCAACACCGTCTTCCAAAGCTACGCCCTGTTCCCGCACCTGACCGTCGCGCAGAACATCGCGTTTTCCCTGGAGGAACGCCGCGCACCGCGCGAGCAGATCGCGCAGACCGTCGAGCGCATGCTCAGCCTCGTCAAACTCGAGGGCTACGGTGCGCGCAAGCCTGGTCAGCTCTCGGGCGGTCAACAACAACGCGTGGCACTGGCTCGAGCCCTCGCGGGCAATCCTCGGGTGCTGCTTCTCGACGAAAGCCTGAGTGCCCTGGATCTGAAACTGCGCCAAGAGATGCGTTTGGAATTGAAACGCCTGCAACGCGAGACCGGGATCACCTTCGTCTTCGTCACCCACGACCAGGACGAAGCGTTGACGATGAGCGACCGCATCGCTGTGATGCGCGCGGGCAACCTCGCGCAGATTGGGACGCCCGCCGAAATCTACGACCACCCGCGCTCCAAGTACGTCGCGGACTTCATCGGAGACACGAATTTTCTCTCAGGCGCAGTCCAGGAGAATCGGTTGACCGTTGATCCATCCCTCGGTGTGCAAGGCACGTTGACCCTTGCCACACGGGTCTCGAGCCCATCCGCCCTGACCGTCGCCGTGCGCCCCGAACGCCTCAGCCTCGAGCCATTGAGTGCCGGGTCTCGAGCTGATCTGAGCGGGCGTGTGACGCAAGTCATCTACATGGGCAGCGAAACGATGGTCCACGTCGGCGACGCCGTGCGCGTGCGCGTCCCAAACACGCTCGGGGCTGCCTCGCGGTTCCGCGTGGGCGATGCGGTCGCCATCCACGTCCCCGCCGACAGCGTGCAACCGCTCGAGGCGGACGCGTGAGCCCATTCAAAGCCCGCCTCGAGCGCCGCGATCTTCTTGCACGTTGGGGCTTGATCCTGCCTGCCGCGCTGGTGATTTTCGTGTTCATGGCGCTGCCGATGCTCGTTATGGCGCTCATCAGCATCCTCGAGCCGGGGAACTTCGGCGGCGTTAAATGGGGCGCGTACACGCCCGAAGCCTACGTGCGCTTCCTGTTTGACCGCGACCTGTCCGACAACCTCGTCTTGAACACCGATTACCTGAGCATCTTCTCGAGGTCGTTCACGCTCGCGGCGGTGACGACGGTGCTGACCCTGCTGCTCGGCTTTCCAGCCGCGCTGTACATCGCGCTGCAACCGCCCGCGCGCCGCCAAACGCTGATGTTCCTGGTCAGCATCCCGTTCTGGACGAATCTCCTGGTGCGCACCTACGCCTGGATTTTGCTGCTCCGCAACGGCGGCTTGATCCAAAGCGGATTGGAGACCGTCGGTATTCGTGGACCATTGAACTTGTTGTACACCGATTTCGCCGTGCAGATCGGCTTGGTCTACAGCTACCTGCCGTTCATGGTCTTGCCGATTTACACCAGCCTCGAGAAACTGGATTGGCGCTTGGTCGAAGCCGCGTTCGACCTCGGTGCGAACCGCTGGCGCGCGTTCCTGCGCGTGATCCTGCCGCTCGCCGCGCCTGGGATCGCCGCTGGGTGCATTCTGGTCTTGATCCCCGCGCTGGGCTCGTTCTTCGTGCCTGAACTCCTCGGCGGCTCGAGGTCACTGATGATCGGCAACCTGATCCAAAACCAATTCGGCGCGGCGCGAAACTGGCCCTTCGGCGCGGCGCTGTCGTTCGCGCTGCTGCTGTTCGTGCTGCTGTTCATGCTCGTCTACACCTGGCGCTTCGGACGCAGACTCGAGGCGCAAAGCGTGACCTCGAGCAACGCCGCACACGAACGCCGCTCGCTCGAGGTGAACCCATGACCTCGAGCCGCAACCCGATTTGGCGTTTCCCAGGCTTGACGACGGTCATCGTTGTTTTCTTCGCCTTTTTGTACGTGCCGATTTTCGTGCTCGTCGCGCTGTCCTTCAACCAAAACGACGTGGCGACGCTGTGGACGGGCTTCACCTTCAACTGGTACCGCGTCGTCCTCGAGAACGACAACATCGTCCGCGCCACGCAGAACTCGCTCGTCGTTGCCTTCAGCGCCACCTTGGTCAGCACCGTGCTCGCCACCGCCGCCGCCGTCGGCATGGCGGGGCGGCGCTTCAGAGGGCAAGGCGCGTTCACCGCGCTCGTCGGCTTGCCGCTGCTCGTGCCCGAGATCGTCACGGCGGTCGCCTCGCTGCTCTTTTTCCTCAGCATCGGCATTCCGCTGTCGCTGTACACCGTCATCATCGCGCACATCGTCTTCTGCACGCCGTTCGCGTACTTGCCAATCCGCGCACGCCTCGAGGGGCTGGACCCGCGCTTGCTCGAGGCGGCGACCGATCTGGGCGCGCACCCGTGGCGCGCGTTCTGGCGCGTCACACTGCCGCTGTTGATGCCCGGAATCTTGAGCGGGGCGATGCTCGCGTTCATCATCTCCTTGGACGATTTCGTCATCACCTTCTTCGTCGCAGGCGCGGGCGCGACCACGCTGCCCGTCTACATTTTCGGCATGATCCGCGTCGGCATCACCCCGGAGGTCAACGCCGTCTCCAGTTTGCTGCTGCTCTTCAGCATCGCGGTCGTCACGCTCTCGCTCGTCATCGGTCGTCGCAACGCCGGTTGAACACGGCTCGAGCCTCGAGCCAGGAGGAACCCCATGGACAGGAAGTTAACGGTCGTCGGTGCAGCCCTCAGCCTCGCCCTCGCCTCGAGCGCCGCGTTCTTCGCGTGGACCGCGAACGCGCAAAGCAAAGAATTGAACCTCTACAACTGGAGCAATTACATCCCGCCGGATTTGCTGAAAACTTTTGAGAAAGAAACCGGCATCAAGGTTAACTTGGACGTGTACGACTCCAACGAGAGCTTGCTCGCCAAGCTCAAAGCGGGCGCGACCGGCTACGACGTGATCGTGCCCAGCGATTACATGGTCAAGATCATGATCGACGAGAAACTGCTCGCGCCGATCAACGCCACGCAGTTCCCGCAGTGGAAGAACGTGCAGAATTTCTCCCGCCGCCCGCCCTTCGATCCAGGACGCGTCTACAGCGCGCCCTACATGTGGGGCGTGACCGGCTTCACCTACGACGCCGCTCGGGTTCCCGGTGGCAAGCTCGAGGATTCTTGGAAATCGTTTTTCGAGCCGCCCGTTGCGCTCAAAGGTCAGATCGCCGTGCTGAACGAAGCCAACGACCTGTTCAGCGCCGCCGCGTATTACCTCGGTTTGCCGCAGTGCATCGAAGACCCCAAGCAAGCCGAACGCGTGCAAGCGGTTTTGGAGAAGCAAAAACCGTTCGTGGCGACCTACAACTCCGACGGCACGATTGAACGCATGCAAGCGGGCGAAGTCATCATGCACATGCAATGGAACGGCGCGGCGCACCGCACCAAGCAAAAGTTGAAGAGCGCCGTGTTCGTCTACCCCAAAGAGGGCCTGCCGTTCTGGAACGACAACTTTGCCGTGCCTGTGGGCGCAAAAAACCGCGCGAATGCCGTGCGTTTCATCCAATGGATGATGGAACCCAAGAACATCGCCGTTGCCAGCAATTTCACGGGGTACAACAACTCGATCACGGGCAGCAGCGCGTTCTTCACGACAGCGATGCGGACGGATCCAGCCGTGACCACGCCGCAAGCGCTGACCTCGAGGTTTAAACCCAATCAGATTTGCTCGCAAAAAGCGGTGGACTTGCGTGACCGCGTGTGGACGCGGTTGAAGCGCTGACCTCGAGCCTCGAGCAACAAAGTCTTTCAGGGGATGACCGCGTGTGGTCATCCCCCTTTGCATCGCGTCCAAAACGTTTGTTCGGGATTCATCGCGTGCTCGAGACCAACCCAGCACTGGCGCAGGGTCGCTCACACCTTGGCTGGAGAACGCTAGGCGGTGAAACTGCTCGAGTGGAATTGCGTCGCCTCTCGAGCCCCATCGTTTCAGGATGACGGCGCTCTGTAGGGCTTTTTTCGATGTCTTGTCCAGAACTGACGTTCCAAACTTCTGTGACGGTGCATCGCCTCGAGACTTTTTTGACCGTTTGGTGCAGTATCGAATCCATGCCGACGTACCGCTCGAGGACGACCACCCAAGGACGCAACATGGCAGGGGCACGCGCCCTGTGGCGCGCGACGGGGATGCAAGACGGTGATTTTGAAAAACCGATCATCGCCGTGGTCAATTCGTTCACGCAATTCGTGCCTGGGCACGTGCATTTGAAAGATTTGGGTCAACTCGTGGCGCGCGAGATCGAAGCGTCGGGCGGCGTCGCCAAGGAGTTCAACACCATCGCCGTGGACGACGGCATTGCGATGGGGCACGACGGCATGCTGTACTCGCTGCCTAGCCGCGAGTTGATCGCGGACAGCGTGGAGTACATGGTCAGCGCGCATTGTGCGGACGCGATGGTGTGCATTTCCAATTGCGACAAGATCACGCCGGGGATGCTGATGGCGGCGCTGCGTTTGAACATCCCAGCGGTGTTCGTGTCCGGCGGTCCGATGGAAGCGGGCAAGGTGCTTTTGAAAGACACCGCGCATTCCTTGGATTTGGTGGACGCGATGGTCATGGCTGCCGACGATGCCGTGAGCGACGAGGAGTTGCTCAGCGTGGAACGTTCCGCCTGCCCGACGTGTGGGTCGTGCTCGGGGATGTTCACGGCGAATTCGATGAACTGCCTGACCGAAGCCCTGGGCTTGTCGCTGCCGGGCAACGGTTCGGTGCTGGCGACGCACAGCGACCGCCAAGGCTTGTTCAAACGCGCGGGGCAACTGATCGTGGACCTCGCCAAGCGCCATTACGAGGGTGAAGACGACCGCGTATTGCCACGCAACATCGCCACCTTCAACGCCTTTGAAAACGCGATGACCTTGGACATTGCGATGGGCGGCTCGACGAATACCGTGCTGCACCTGCTCGCCGCCGCGCACGAAGCTGGCGTGGATTTCACAATGGCGGACATTGACCGTTTGTCGCGCCGCGTGCCCGTGCTGTGCAAAGTCGCGCCCGCCAAGAGCGACGTGCACATGGAGGACGTGCACCGCGCTGGGGGCATCATGGCGATCCTCGGGCAACTCGAGCGGGCGAATCTGCTCAACACCGACGTGCATTCTGTGCACGCGGAAAGTTTGGGTGCTGCCCTCGGGCGTTGGGACGTGTCTCGCACCACAGACGATCAGACCCTCGAGTTTTACCGCGCCGCACCGGGCGGCATTCCCACGCAACTCGCGTTCTCGCAATCGCGGCGGTACTCGAGCCTGGACACCGACCGCGAACGCGGCGTGATCCGGGACGCGACGCACGCGTTCTCCCAGGACGGCGGGTTGGCGGTGCTGTACGGCAATTTGGCGCTGGACGGGTGCATCGTCAAAACCGCTGGGGTGGACGAAGGCAGTTTGCAGTTCAGCGGCACTGCCCGCGTGTTTGAATCCCAAGACGCCGCCGTGGACGGCATTTTGCAGGGCGCGGTGCAAGCGGGTGAGGTCGTCGTGATCCGTTACGAGGGACCTCGAGGCGGACCGGGCATGCAGGAAATGCTGTACCCAACGAGTTACCTCAAATCCAAAGGCTTGGGCAAAGCCTGCGCGCTCGTCACCGACGGGCGTTTCAGCGGCGGGTCGTCGGGTTTGTCCATTGGGCACGTCTCGCCCGAAGCGGCGGAGGGTGGCTTGATCGGCTTGGTGGAAACCGGGGACCGCATCGAGATTGACATTCCCAACCGCCGCATTCACCTCGCTGTAGACGACGCCGAGTTGACCGCGCGCCGAGCGCAGCGCGACGCCCTGGGCTGGCAACCAGCCAAACCTCGAGCCCGCGCGGTCAGCGCTGCGTTGCGCGCCTACGCGAGCATGACCACCAGCGCTGCGCAAGGCGCGGTGCGCAAAGTCTGATGCGTTGGTCGTGCAGCAATGGCTCGAGGTGACGCAACGGTGTTCAGACCACATTGGCGTTGCTCGAGATTCGTCGGGTTGCATTCAAGACAGCCCCGTTTTGATGTCGCAACGCTCGAGTGTCCTGCGTCGCCCCGTGATCGCTCGAGAATCTCGACCCGCGCATCGCCCAAGACCTGACCGACGAGCCAGTGTGCACGGTAAGCTCAACCTTATCCATGTTGACGATTTACGCGGACACCCACCGGCTGCACCACGGCAACGGCGAGTTGATGGGCGGACAGATCGTGCCGTGCTTCGAGATGCCGCGCCGCGCCGAACTCGTCCTCGAGCGCGTGCGTGCCGAAAACCTGGGGGAAGTGATCGCCCCGCGCGACCACGGGCTAGTGCCGATCAAACGCGTGCACAGCCCTGATTACGTCGCGTTCCTCGAGTCCGCGTGGTTGGACTGGAGCGCCCTGGGGCGCACCCACGATGCGCTGCCGATGACTTGGGCGGTGCGCGGCATGAACCAGCGCCGCGCGCCCGCGCACATCGAAGCCAAGCTGGGTTTCTACAGCTTCGACGGCGGAGCCCCAATCCAAGCGGGCACATGGCAAGCCGTGTACGGCAGCGCCCAGGTCGCGCTCGAGGGGGCGGCTCAACTCTCGAGCGGCGGGGCTCGAGCGGCTTTTTCGCTGTGTCGCCCGCCGGGGCACCACGCGGCGAGCGATTACATGGGCGGGTACTGCTACCTCAACAACGCCGCCATCGCCGCGCAAGCCTTGCTGGACGGCGGTGCGCAGCGCGTGGCGATACTGGATCTGGATTACCACCACGGCAACGGCACGCAGGAGATTTTCTACGCTCGAGGGGACGTGCTGGTCGTCAGCATTCACGGGCACCCCGATTTCGAGTACCCGTTCTTCCTCGGGCATGCAGACGAAACCGGCGTAGGCGTAGGGGAGGGCTGCAACCTCAACTTGCCGCTGCCAGCAGGTACAGCGTTCCCCGCTTGGCTGGACGCGCTCGAGGTTGGCTGCGCGCGACTGGAGGCGTTCGCACCGGACGCCGTGGTCGTTTCGCTCGGCGTGGACACGTTCAAAGACGACCCGATCAGCCAGTTCAAATTGGAGAGCGAGGATTACCTGCGTATCGGCTCTCGTCTCTCGCGCCTGGGTTTGCCGACGCTGTTCGTGATGGAAGGCGGGTACGCCGTGGAGGAAATCGGCATCAATGCCGTCAACGTGTTGACGGGCTTCGGGTCCGCTTGAAGGCGGCTTCGGTCTCGAGGTTCGGTGCCTCGAGGTCTCAGGACCGTAGTCCCAAGCCTGCTCGAGCCACGGGCGTTCGTATGTCTTGAATCCTCATCCCTCGAGTTCGTGGCTGGCAACGGCGCGCGTGTGCTCGGTTTTGACCCAGTGCCCTTGGTCGTGCGCTTTGAAGAGCCCCGGAATGATCGCCCAGTACCACGTCAATCCGAAGAACACGTACCCCGGCAGGGCGCGCACGAAGTCCAGTTTGAACCGTCCGGCTTGCGCGCTTCTGCCGATGACCGCGTGCACCGCTGCGACGACCACAGTCACGCCCGCCCAAGTCGCCGCCGTTGTCGCCCAAGTCTCGAGGCTGGCGTTGATCGCAAGCGTGGCAACGCTGCCGAGGAACGTCAGCAACCCGATGACCGCCAGCGCAGGTCCAATCAGCATCATCCAAGCGTCCAGCAGGCGCACCTGCCCGGTGCGCAGGAAAGCACCGAACAAGCGCGGCGCGTAGCGCGCCAGCACCCAGAAGTGTCCTTGCATCCAGCGCCGCCGCTGCTTGAGCGATGCTGCCAACGTCAACGGTTTCTCGTCGTAGATCACGGCAAACTCGTTCCACTGCACGCGGCTGCCCTCGAGGATCAAACCCATCGTCAGTTCAAGGTCGTCCACGAGGCTGTACAGTTGCCCAACGTGGCGTTTGAGCGCGTCCACGCGAATGGTCATGCCCGTGCCGCCAAGGGCGCAGTTCAAGCCGAGTTTGGAGCGGGCGTATTGCGAAAAGCGGTTCGTGAACCAGTACGACACGGCGATGGCGCGCGTCAGCCAGTTGTCGTCCGGGTTTTTCACGTCCAAGCTGCCCTGCACGGCTTGCGCTTCGGGGTACGCCTCTAAGTGATTGTTCATGCGCGCCAGGTACTCCGGGTGCACGAGGTTGTCGGCGTCCACGATGCTCACGGCGTCGAATTGCGTCAAATCGATGTGCTCCAATGCCCAGCGAATCGTCCAGGTTTTGCCGCGCGGTCCGTCACTGGTTCGCTCGAGGACCTGCGCACCAGCGGCGCGGGCAATGGCGGCGGTGTCGTCGCCGCAATGGTCGGCGGCGACGACCACTGTGTAATGCGCGTGCGGATAGCGCTGTGCGTTCAGGCTCTCGAGCAGCGGGAAGATCACGCGGGCTTCGTTGTGGGCGGGAATGAGGACGGCAAAATTGCGGTGCGTGCGCGCCTGGGCGGGTGTGCTGCGCCGCAACAATCCGCAAAATCCGATGAGCACACCATAAAGTGCGTACAGCAGCCCAATCAGCCCGAAGAGGTAGAGCAATTCGTTCACGGCTCCAGTAAACGCAGGGCACGTGAAGGGGGTGTCACAGTTTGGGTGAGGAGGGTGTGTGACGTTCAACACATGAAGCAAAAGCATAAAAAATTCACGAGCATGAAACAATCGTGAATTCCTTCACTTGTTTGTTGAGACACACGCGAATGTTCTCGGGGCAAAAATGGACAGCCAAGTCACAGCGACCGCGGCTGGAGCAGTGCCGAAAACGAATGCTGTGTCACAAACAACGGCAATCACACCCACAAAAAACGCCCGACACGCCCATGTCCACTGGGCGTTTGACAGCCAACCTCAGGTCGGATTCACCTGCATTGTCTATACCTGATGCCCCTCGGACCACGTGCGTTCGGAGACGATTTGGAGGGCAACCACAAACGATTCGGTGTTGTTCGAGCCACCCTCTCCGCTGATGGACGCGTTGGTTGTAGACCGCACACGTTGCCCCACGCGGCTCAGCATGAACGCGTCAGACGCCATCAAACCTCGCTTGATTTCGGTCAGGAGCCTGCATGATCCTCGTCACCTCCGCCAGCGGTCGCGTCGGAACTGCCATTGTTCACGCATTGATGCGCGCCAACCGTCCGGTGCGCGCGTTTGTTCACGGCGCAGACGGTCAATCGAAACTCAACGCGCTCGGGCTGCACGATGCCGTCATTGGCGACCTGATGGAACCCGCGCAGCTGGAGCCAGCATTCAACGGCGTGACTCAGGTCTTTCACATCGGTCCGCCCGAACACCCGCGTGAACTGGCCATCGGACAGGCACTGGTTGACCTTGCCCAAACGCGTCAGGTGCAGCAATTCGTGTACTTCTCGGTGCTTCAACCGTACCTCTCGTCGTTGCGTCACCACTGGAACAAGCTGCTGACGCAAGAGTATCTCGTCGATTCCGGCGTGCCGTACACAATCCTCAACCCCACAATGTTGATGACATCGCCGGAACAAGCGCTGCAGAACGGCGTGTTGGCCCGACCGTGGCCCGTGGATCAACCCATGTCCATGGTGGACTTGAGCGACGTTGCCGAGGTCGCTGTCAAGGTGTTGACCGAAGACACGCACCTTCGGGCTGCCTACGACCTGGTTGGAGATCAGCCGCTGACCTTGCAGCAAATGGCTGAGGTGATCGCGAGGACGGCCGGTAAGCCAATCCGCGCCGAGCAAGTCCCGCTCGAGACCGTGCTGTCTGACATGCCCCGCGACACGGTGATTGAACGCTACGGCGCGGACTCTCTCGAACGCATGTTCATGTACTACGCCCGCAACGGGTTGATGGGCAATGCAAACGTGTTGGGGTGGTTGCTCGGGCGCACGCCGACGACCTATGCGGCGTTCGTGCGCAAAAGTTTGGGCGTCTGATGCGCGCTGTGGTTGGCTCGCGGCGCCCCGTGCAAGCAGTGTCGTGAACTCGTTCACCTGGGCAGGTGGTGCCCGTCAAGGCGAAACTCGGGGTCTCGAGTAACCTGTCTCGAGTTAAACCCGTGTCGCTCTCGGGTTGCGTGAACGCTCAAGGCAAAGCGGTCATCGGGCGTTTGCCTTGTCCCGCGGCTGTTACAGGGCGACCGCAAAGTTCAAATTCGGCTTCTCGAGGTCGTACAGCACAACTCTGCTCTGAAATCGGACGCGGTTCTCAGTGATCGAAATCAGCGTCATCCATCGAACTTCTACGCCAAAAACTGTGGGTGACGTTCGAGTCTCGAGCGCTGTTGTTCGCACTGAACACTGCCAATGCTGCGCAACCGACTTTGCGGTTGCCCTGGCGGCTGTTACGTCTTGCCAAAGACACAACAGAGGAGATGTGCCCCGAAACGCACGCGCTGAACCGACACACCGCCAGGCAATAAAACCTGTGGTCGTCGGCGTGGGCAAGATGGGCGAGACCAACGTCGTGTTGTGGGAACCAAACCCGGAAACAGACCAGAGGGCAGGGCTTGAACCAAATCATGGAATGATCGTTCGCATGGCTGTCTTGCACGATCCCAAAATTCCCGACTCGAGAAATGCCCCAGGCGGCACCTGCATCGCTTTCGAGAAACTTGACGGCACGAACATGCACTTTGACTGGGACCGGGAGTTTGGGTGGCACGCTTTTGGCACGCGGCGCGACACGTTCGCTCTGACCCCAATCGGCACTGCGCAATTTGCCCAAAAGCACAACCACCTGTCGGCAGCGCCGCACGTGTTCGAGGGCACGCTGGCAAACACCCTCGAGCCAATCTTCGCCCAGCCTTTCTACGCCAGCCACAACAGCCTCAAAATCTTTGCCGAATTTCTGGGCGACCACTCGTTCGCGGGCTTGCACAAACCCGAAGACCCCAAGCGGCTGGTGCTGTTCGATGTGTGGCTGGACGGGTATGGCTGGGTGTCCCCAGCGCAATTTGTGGAGGACTTCGGGCACCTGCCCACGCCATGCGTGGTCTACAAAGGCAAGTACAACGGACAACTCGGTGAGGACGTGCGAAACGGCAAATTCGGTGTCGCCGAGGGCGTGGTCGTGAAAGGGGGCAAGGGTGGCAGCGACGTTTGGATGGCGAAAATCAAGACTTCCGCTTACCTGCAGCGGCTGAAAGCGGCTTTTGCCGACAACTGGGAAGCCTACTGGGAGTGAAATGAGGCTGACCGTTGCCTTTGGCTTGCTGCCCTCGCCGCGCTCGAGCCTTGCGCGAGGTTCTACGGCGCAAATCTCGAGGTCATGCGGCGCGTTGACCGCATCGAGACCATCCCACGCCCCCGGATTCACTGACCAGATTGGCAGCGCAATTGGACCGCCTGACTGGGTTCCGAATCCTCCCAAGCTGTGGAACCTGCCCGAGACGCAGACCATGAATTTCTGAGGGTCGCATTCAGACGAGGCTTGCTTCGAAGTCGCAACGCTCGAGCCTCTGGGTGTTGTGCAATGGTGGATCGAGACGATTCAACGATTTTCATCCCTCGTTTCCTTGGCTCGAGACTCTTGATTCGTGGGTGAAGCAAGGGCGTTGACCCATCGGCGCGGGGGAAACCTTGCTCGAACAAAGATGCAGGGTGCTTCCCATCAACCGGTTGCGTGTGGCTCGAGCAGGGGAGATTCGCACCAGGACGCGTTGCGCGAGACGATACAATGCCGGGCAATGAAACTCGCGGTCGTCGGCGTGGGCAAGATGGGCGAGGCGATCCTCGAGGGCATCCTCGGGGCTTCGCTGCTGGAACGTTCCGAGATCGGCGTGGTCGGCGGACGCTCCCCGCGCGCCGCGGAGGTCGCCCGCAAACACGGCGTTCACCTGCTCGAGCGCCCCGCCTTGCGCGACGCCGAGCGCGTGTTGGTCTGCGTGCAACCCAAGGTCTTTCCCCAGATTGCCCAGGACATCGGCTATCCCGACATCGGGTACATCAGCATCATGGCGGGCGTCAGTTTGGACACGATGGCTTTGAAACTCGGCTCGACGCGCGTCGTGCGCGCCATGCCCAACCTCGCGGCGACGATCCACAAAAGCGCGACCGCCGTGGTCAGCCTGCCCGAAGCCGAACCGCACGGCGACCTCGAGTTCGCCCGCGCCCTCTTCGCCGCGGTGGGCGACGTGTACGACATCCCGGAAACGCTGTTCAACACCTTCACCGGCATGGTCGGTAGCGGACCCGCCTATGCCGCAATTTTCGCCGAAGCCCTCGCGGACGGCGGGGTGCGCATGGGCTTGAACCGCAAGCTCGCCATCGAACTCGCGGGCAAGTTGCTGATCAGCACCGGCGAGTTGCTGCTGCGCCGCGTGCACCCCAGCATCCTCAAAGACGAAGTCGCCAGCCCCGGCGGAACCACCGTCGCGGGCATCGCCGAGATCGAGCGTTACACCTTCCGCGCCGCGATCATCGAAGCCGTGCGCGCCGCCACCGAACGCGGGGCGCAACTCGGGGAGGGCAAATGAGCAACGGTGTTCGGCAAGACTTTATTCACAATGCCCGCCGCACCTTCCTGCCACACTCGAGGAACCCCAGATGAAACGACTCCCCCTGATCGCCCTGTCCGTGCTCGCCCTGACGCTTGCCTCGAGCGCGCAGAACAACTACTTCCCCAGCCGCGTGGGGTTGAAATGGGTCTACTCCAGCGGCGAAACCCAGGAGTACACACGCCTAGACACCGTGTTTGGGTTGCCGGTGCTCGTGCTGCAGAGGACGATGAACGGCAAATTCGTCAGCGAGGATTACGTGCAGTCCGGTCCTGACGGTGTGGTTTTGCTGGGCACGCGTCAAGGGCAACAAATTTTCAGGTATCAGCCGCCGGTCGTCGTGTATCCCAAAGCCCCGTTGCGCGTCGGCGCAACTTGGTCCACGACCTCCGGCACAGGCGCGGCGCAGTTCACGATTCAGTACAACGTTACCGGCACGGCGGGCGTGCGCGTCAAGGCGGGACGGTTCAACGCGTTCATTGTCAATTCGCAAGTGACAACCGCGCAAGGAAGCACCAGCAACAACGACTTGTACTTCGTGCCCAGCATTGGAACGGTCAAATACGTCTACCAGGACGGCAGCACGATTGAACTGGTTGGACGCTGAGGAAGCTGCTCGAAACTGGAGCCTCGAACATTCAAGAACCTCGAGCCGTGGCTCCTGGCATGAACCGGCTTTGATTTTTCTCGAGTCACCGATGGACAAGGCATTATCGCTCGAGCGTTGCGACGTTGATGCAAGCCTCGCCTAAACGAGACCCGCAGTGATTCACCTGAAACGGATGCGGCCACAAACACAGGTCTCGAGGGTGACTCGAAACGACCGGCGTTGGCTCGAGTTTGGAGGTGAACCTCAAGCCTCGAGGATCGGTTCGTAGTCGCGCTCAATGTTGAACCCCGCGATCCACGCGACCGCTTGGCGGCAGGAGTGCATGAACGGCGGGACGCGCAGCACGTATTGATGCGCGGTGCTGGGACAGATCAAGCTGACCAAGTAAATGTCTTCGTCGTCGTCCAACGGAATGCGGATCAGTTTTCGTTCACCGCCCGCATCTTGGTCGCGGTCGAGGATCAAGCCGCCGACCTCTTGCATCAAGCGGTCGTAGCCGATGCGCTCCAACAGCACGCGGCGCAGTTCCAGGTTGTCTTGGCGCAGCACGTCTTGACCGGACAGGGTTTCCGGGTAGAACGCCGTGCGTTCGTCCACGGCGATGCCTTCCCACAGCAGCCGCACGCGCATGCCGGGCGGCAACCCTTGTAAGCCGCTGTTCGCCAACTCGAGACCGCTGTGAACGACGGTGCTTTCAGGGAGGGTGGTGAGGTGCGGGCAACCTGAAATGTCGAGGAACCGGGTCTCGAGCCGCTCTGGGAGCGCGGTGAGGCTGTGGCAATTGGCGAGGCTGAGGCTGGTGCAATGCAATCCATCCGGCAACCAAGCGATGGTGCTGCCCGCCAAATCGAGGGCTCCGTTGACCCGCATATCCTCCCAGCCTGCGCCCGCCAGCAGCAGTTTGCGCGCTTCGGCAGCTGAGATGGGTTGGGCGTGCGGCGCGGCTTGTGCGGCGTTGCTGGTTTTCGGCAGGCGAATCTGGCGCATCCCGCCACGGTTCAGGACGGCGAACATTTAATCCTCGACCCAGCGGTTGGCGTCGGGGCGGTACTCGCGTTGCATCCAGACTTTGTACACGCCTTGTTCGAGGGGGATCGCGCGGTGCTCCTCGTGAACGAGGGTGGCAGGCTGCGAGATCTGCACATAGGTGTCGCCCCCCGCGCTGAACATCTGCGCGTGCTGGGCTTCCAGAATGCGGTGGCTGTGCCCGGTCACTTCGCCACGCGCCAAGACCACGCCCGGTTTGCTCTGAACGTGTCTGGGCAGTTGATTGATTTTGCTGAGCAGCACATCGCCGTGACGGATGATTTTCATGGGTTCTGCCTTTCGGGTGGTTCTTAAGTGAATTTCGCTTGCGGCGTGCCTCGAGCGATGCTGTTATGTTACAATCAGAATCACAATTTGGCAAGCCCTGTTGCTTGAAGCCAGCGGTCTCGAGCGCTCAGACCTGTGTAGAGCGCAGATTCAGCGCCAAACCCGAGAACTTGTTCGACCGCATTCCCTGTTTGCACACGGTCGTGACTTCTCGATCGAGCCCAAAACCACAAGGCGCAACGATTTGATTCTCGCAGACCATACGCACGGTTTGGAAGCCATATCACACGCAGGAATCGAGGGTTCGAGGACAACCAAAAGCGGCGCCTGTCCCGCGATTGGGTAACATTGGTTGGATAGAAAGACCATCCGCATTCAAGTTTCAGACGGATTGACCGAACCGACCCAAAACCGCTTCAGCCGTACACCAAACCAGCACAGCACAACGAGGAGGATTTATGCTCGTCACCAAGTACGACTTCGCCCAACGCATCCTGCCCATCGGCTCGAGTGGACCCACGGACGTGTTGCTGCGCTTTGCGATGCCCGCCAGCAACAAACCGCGGCGCAAACTCAACCTGTCCTTGGTGATTGACCGCAGCGGCTCGATGGCGGGCATCGCGCTCAGCCACGCAATCAAAGCCGCCCAAGCGGTGATTGATGCGTTGGAACCCACGGACACGATCAGCGTCGTCGCCTTCGACGACCACGTCTCGACCGTGATCGCGCCGCAACTCGCAACGGACCCCAAAGCAATGCGCGAAAAGGTGCGCGGCATCCGCGCGGGCGGAACCACCAACCTGTCTGGCGGTTGGCTCGAGGGCTGCAAGCACGTCAAAAGCAATTACGACCCGCAAGCGATCAACCGAGTGCTGCTGCTGACCGACGGTCACGCCAACGAAGGCATCACCGACCGCAAGGTGCTGACCAAAACCGCCACGCAAAAATTTGAGGAGGGCATTGTCACCACCACCCTCGGGTTTGGCAGCGGCTTTGAAGAAGACCTCTTGATTGGCATGGCGCGCGCTGCCAGCGGCAATTTTTATTTCATTCAGAACACTGACGAAGCTGTTCAGGTGTTCAGCATCGAACTCGAGACGATGAAGTCCGTGCTCGCACAGAACTTGGTCGTCAAGCTCGAGTTGCAGAACGGTGTGAAGCTGCACGATACGCTCAGCCTCGCACCTGCACAGGTCCAAGGCACCACCGTCAGCCTGTCGCTGGGCGACGTGTTCGACGGCGAGGACAAGCTGCTGGGGCTGACCCTGGATTTGCCCGAACTGCAAAAAGCCGGTCCGCTCGAGGTGGTCAAAGCCACGTACAGCGCCGACGCCATCGAAGACGACGCGATCAAAAGCATCAGCGGCGAACTGGTCGTCCAAGTCGAAGCGGGCAGCATCGAAGATGCCGCGGCGGCCGCCCCAACTGGTGTGCGGGTGGACCTCGCGCGACTGAAAATTGCCAAAGCCAAGGATGTGGCGCTGGCGCAAACCGATCAGAACAAGTACGCCGACGCCGAGAAAACCCTGCGCAACACGATGCAGGAGATTCGCAACCAAGGGCTCAACGAGCATTTTGAGATTGCCGAAGAACTCGAGCAACTGGAGTACTTCGCCTCAAAGGTCGGCAACAAAAACGTCTCCGGCAACACCCGCAAGGAGTTGCGCGACCAAGCCTTCCAAGGGCTCAACCGCAACCGCGCCGACCTCGCCGGGCGCGGCGTGGAAACCAGCGACGAGATTCGCGCCTTGCCCGTGGCAAACGATCCCAGCGCGGGCGTGGAACTCTACTGCGTGCGCGAAGGCGGCAAGCTCAAAATCAAAGTCGCCGACCCGCGCTTCGATGCCAACTTGAACGTGCAATTCCCGCGCGCCATTCGCGCTGAAGGGGCGCGCTACGTCGTCCAGAACCTCGAGACCTCGAGCGACGGTTCGTTCTACCGCGTCGAAGGCACGATCAGCCGCTTGCTGCGTCCCGGTGAAACCGACACGCTCGGCGCGCCGCGGCGTTCCAACGTCGTTCGCACCGGCAAAGCCAGCAGCGCGCCCGCCACGGCCTCCGACCTCGAGGTCACGTCCGACATCACCGACCGCGTGCTGGTGCAATGCGTCAAGGAGGGCAGCAAGCTCCGCGCCAGGGTGGTTTCGGACGGGTTTGAACCGACGTGGAACATGCGCTTCCCCCGTTCGATCCGCGAGGACGGCATGCTGTACGCGGTGGACGAAGTGATTACGGCTCCCGATGGCAAGTCCTACATTGCGTGCGGCAAGATCTGGCGTTTCGAGCAAACTTGAGCGTTCAGCATTCCTACTGACGCGAGCCGCCCGCGCTGAACACGCGTCTGTGTCCCACGCACGGCTTTTGGTTTGTTTTTGTGAAGGTGAACACGCGCGGATCAGTAGATTGCTCGAGGGTCACGCAAGTTTCTGTGTGACCCTCTTGGTTTCATTTGTGGGCGGTGGCTCGAGTTGTGCGCGTTTGAGTGAAGTGGACCAACTCAACCTCAAGTCTCGAGACGTGACGCTCGGGCGATGACCCCGTTTCAAAGGGGAGGGATCGAACGGTCGCGCGGTTGCTCAAGCGCCGATTTCTTCCGGCTCGCTCATGAACAGCGTGTTCAACACCTCGGTCAGCGTCGGGTGGGCGAACATGCCCTCGCGGATCGTGCTCGCCGTGACCTGCCCGATCATCGCCATCTGCAACACGCCCATCAGCTCGCCGCCCTCCATGCCCAAAACGGTCGCACCCAGAATCTGGTCTGTGTGCGCGTCCACGACGGCGCGGATGATCCCAGCGGTCTCGCCGCTTTCCAAGGCTCGAGCGGCTTGTTCGGCGCGGATCGTGTACACCCGCACCGCGCGCCCTGCCTCGAGCGCTTGCGTGCGGGTCATGCCGACGCCCGCGAGTTGCGGATCGGTGAAGGTCACGTGCGGCACGAGGCGGTGCTTGCTGGAGCGCTGTTTGCCGTGGAGGATCGCGTCGCGGACAATGCGGTAATCGTCGTAAGAGACGTGCGTGTACTGCGCTCCGCCCTTGACATCCCCGAGGGCATACACGCCGGGCACATTGGTCTCGAGGTGGTCGTTTACCACCACGAAGCCGTGCCCATCGCTCTCGATGCCTGCCGCCTCGAGCCCCAAGGTGTCGGTGTTCGGCGTGCGTCCGAGGGCGACGAGCAGGTGCGACCCCTCGAGTGCATCGCCATGTCCGAGGTGCACGCGCACGCCGTCGCCGTTGCGCTCCAGCATTTTCACGCTCGCCCCGAGGTGCAGCGCCACGCAGTTGTCGCGCATGATCTCCTCGAAGCACTCGGACACGTCCACGTCGTCGTGCTCGAGCAAACGGGGTGATCTGGCAATCAGGCTGACGCGGCTGCCGAAACGCGCGTACATCTGCGCGAACTCGTGGCTGATCGCGCCACCGCCCAAAATGACCAGATGCTCTGGGATGACGGGCAAAAACTGAATGCTGCTCGAGTCCAACGCGTCCACGTCGTGTAACCCCGGAATGGGTGGCATCGCCGGGCGTGCCCCCGTGTTGATGAACACGAGCGCTGCCGTCAAGCTGCGGGTGCCACCGTCGTGCAGGGCAACCTCGAGGTGCTTGTCCCCGGTGAAGCGCGCATCGCCGCGAATCAGTTCCACGCCCTCGATCTTGGTCAATTTGTCTTCGCTGCCGCCGCGGAAGCTCGCCACCATCTTGTCTTTGCGCTCGAGGACATGTTGAATGTTCACGGTCACCGCACCGGCGTGCACGCCGTATTCGTCTACACGTCGGGCGACGTGGGCGACCCGTGCACTGGCCAGCAGCGTCTTCGTTGGCGTGCAGCCGACGTTGATGCACGTGCCGCCGACCAGAGCGCGCTCGATGATGGCGACGCGTTTGCCGGCCTTGGCGAGTTGCCCCGCGAGCGGTCCGCCAGCTTGCCCAGTTCCGATCACGATGGCGTCGAAGGTTTCCACCATGCCAGTCTGCCTTACGCATCACAAAAACGCTCGAGGGCTGCGTGCCGCGTGCGTGGTTGCCGACTCGGTCGTGTGCCAGAAGGAATGTCCGGGGATGTCGGTCAAATTCTTTCAAGTGGTCGAGGGAAGGCAGCAAAAAAAGTGGATATTTTTTTCTCGAACATCGATAAATCGTGAATAGATTCACTTACTATGGGTGGCAGGTGACGCCGAGGGAGCAGACACCGATTCATGGCTTGACCCAACCCGTTTTTCCAATGTCCAGCGACAACAAAGCCCGAGGACCCGGCAAAAGGGGAGGGGCGACCGCGAAGCCGAACGAAACCGACCGTGTGGTGCGTTCAGGCATCGGTGTGACTCGAAGCGCAAGCGATGCGCTGCGCCTCGAACGCCGCAGCCGCTGAGTTACGGTTTGCGCACTTCAACGATCACCGCGTCGGTGATGTCTGTGCTCGCATCGGCATAAACGACCAACCCGCTCGAGGCAGCGATGGCACGGTCGAGCACCACGGCACACCCGCGCGTCGGCGCAACGCGGGCGATGGCGCCGTCCACGGCTTTCGTGATCGGCTCCAAAAGCTTGTTCTGCGCGTCTTGCAACGCTGTGGACCGCGCTTGGTACGTTCGGACCAGCGTGTCGTACTGCTGGCGCTCGGCAGCAGTGGCACCGCCAGCTGTGATTTTTTGCTGCAAGGCGACGATTTGCTGCTGCAACGGTTTGAGTTCGTCCTCGGCGCGTTTGCGCGCCTCGAGCACGCGCGGTCCGTCTGGATGGGCTTCCAAGACGCGTTGCGCATCGACGAAGCAGATTCCGCTCGAGGGCGGCGGCGTGGCGGGTGTGCTCGGGGTGGTTTGGGCTTGGGCGAAGCCAAGCAGCGAAAATGCGACGACCAGCAGCCAATGTTTCATCAAATCTCCTTGTTCACCGCTGACACGGGTGCTCGAGCGTGCGTCCAACGCCTGCATGAAACTCGAGGACTTGGACGGGCGCGAGGGTGAGGGCGACGCGCGCGGTGGTGCCTTGCCACGTGACGCGGAAGACGACTTCGGCGGTGGATGGTTCCAGGTTGACGCGGGCAGAGGCGTCGCACAGGACGCGCAGGGCATGGCTCAACTCGAGGTGGGCGTTGGTGAGCGCGGGCTGCGCCAAGCGCAACGGCCACGTGCCATCCGAGCCGATCAACCCATTCCAGGCGTGCGCCACACCGAACCCCTGGGACATCTCGAGAGGCGTTGAAGATAAGGCGATGTCCGCGGCTCTGATCGCCATCGAAAAACTGGTCGGCTCGAGGTTGACCCCGGTGAGCTTGCCCGCAGCGTTGGTGACCGCGCTGGCGCGAACGTGAACGGTCGCCGGGGTGAGCGGCGCGACGCAGCACCACGCCGCCAGCAGTGCAGCAAACGCCCAACGCACGGCTTTGGGGGCGGTGTAGACCCACGCCATGCCGCTGTTGATGTGCGCGGGTGCGCCCATTTCTTCCAGGGCACGCGCCACGCCTTGCGCGTGGGTCAGCCCGAGCAACTCGAGTTCAGCGGCGCGCAGGAGGATGTTGCCGCGCAGCTCGGCTTGGACCATGCCCCGCTGCGCCAGCGGCAATCCGCTCGAAGCGCGGCGCAGGTAGGTCTCGAGCCGCGGGTTCATCGCGCGTTCCACAGGGCTTCGACGCTCTGGTTGAAGCGCTTGAACGCCTCGCGCTTGTCCTCGAGCGCGCGCTTTCCAGCGTCGGTCAAGCGGTAATAGCGCACGGGCGCACCACCGCGCGGGCTGTATTTGAATTCCGCCTCGAGCAAGCCTGCCAGAGTCATGCGGTGCAAAGCAGGGTAGAGGCTGCCTTCTCTAAAATCGAAGTACCCGTTCGTGCGCGCTTGGGCTTCTTTGACGATCTCGAGTCCGTAATGCTCGCCGCTCTCGAGAATCGAGAGCAAAATCAATTCAAGATTGCCTTTGAGGAGGTTCGGCTCGAGGCGCATGCGTGCAATATAGATAACCTATTGCTCTCAGAATGTGATGAGTTCGCAGTGAGTGGTCTGGTCAGCGAACAATTGACCTTGCCCAACACCAACCGATCCATGCTGGATGGGCTAAAGCAAGCAGTCAATTCCTTGACTGGCTCGAGCCGTCACGCTCGATTGCACGAGCGCCACTCGAGCCCTGACCGGTTTGAACACCTCGAGCACTGGCGTGAAATGCACTCGCTCGAGCGACTGACAGAGCCATCCCGAGACTTCAGCGGTTGATTCACCGCTCGAGCGCACCACCTCACGGCTCAACCCCAAATTCTCGAGTCAGCTCTCCCCAGCCACCTGATTTACCATAAGTTGTGTTATGGTAAGTCCAATGTTCGGTCTGAAATGCCCCTCGAGTCTCGAGCCAAGCGATTTCCTGGGTCTTGCAACCCTCTGGGCAATCTCGAGCCGCCTTCAAAGCGATTACAGCGCTCGAGCCTCGAGAACACCGTCAGAGACGCGGGGCTTGCGATGAAGGCGGAAATTCAGCGCTTCGAGGCTTCGATCACCAGCCGCAGCGACGCCTGGATTCGGCAACCGCCTGGCGACTTGAAGCGCAACGCGGCTCGAGCGGCGCGCGACCGCGATCCCGCACAACTGTGGAGCTTGACCGAAGCCTGGCTGTGCACGTACGGCAAAGCGGGCGCGCGAATCAGCGCCAAGACCTTGGAGAGCTACGAGGTCGGCGTGCGCCAAGTGATCGAGGCGGCGCAGGACATCGGCTTGTTGGACCCACCGCGCGATTGGGGTGCTGGGTACGTGCGTTCGCTCGAGGACCCGCGCCGCGATCCCAAACCGCTCTCACCCTCGAGCGTGCGCGTGCGGCTCGCGGCGGCGCGCGCCTTGTGGTCGGCGCTGCGCTGGTCGGGCGCAACTTCAACAGACCCGTTCGAGTTCGTGCGCCCCGCCAAGGACCCGACGCCCGCGTGGGAGAAACGCAAGCCGTACCAGGAACGGCACCTCGAGGCATTGTTGGCGGTCGCCGAACCCAGGGAGCGCTTGCTGCTGCTGCTCGGGGCGCACGGTGGGTTGCGCATCGCTGAAAGCTGCGCGCTCCTGCCCGAAGACATTGACCTGTTTTCGAGGATGCTGCGCGTGCGCAACGGCAAAGGCGGCAAAGCCCGCACGGTCAACCTCTCCAAGCGCCTCTGCGACGCCTTCAAGGACCTCGTGCTCGAGCGCGGCAAGCCTGTGATTGGGATTGACCCACACGGGGCGCGGTACGCCATCAAACGGCTCTGCCTCGAGGCAGGTGTCCCCTACCAGGCCACGCATGCGTTGCGTCACGCGTCGGGCACGCGCTTGTACGCGCAGACGCACGATTTGGAAACCGTCGCACGGCACCTCGGGCACGCGAATTTGGAGTCCTCGAGGATATACGCCAAGTGGTCCGACGAGGCGCTGAAACGCGCGGTCGAGGATTGGTGAGACCAATCTGGTCACGCGGCTCGAGGGTTCATTCTGGCGGTGAAAGATGACTTCGCATCTCCAGCATGGCGTCGGCAAACCAACAGCAATAGACTAGTGAATTCATTCACGATTTAACTAAGGTCGAGAAAAAATTACCACCGACACTGCCGACGCTTTATCGTCGTGATTCTTCAGCGTGTCGGAAAAATCGCGTCTGCATCCAGACGATTTGTTACACTGCGCCCAGCGCCACCATTTTCATCACAGCCCACGAATTTTCCGCCAGGAGGCTCATTCATGAACACCCGTCTGCTGTTTGCCGGTGCCCTCGCCCTGTTCGCCATGACCGCGTGTGCGCCGTCGGATCGCCCCACTGTGCGCCCCCTCATCATCAAACTCTCCGAATCCGCCAAAGTCGGCTCCACACTGACCATCCAAGGGCGCAACCTCGGCAGCCCCGGCAACAGCTTCGTGCTGTTCGGCGCCAACGAACTCGGTCAAGGAGGCGTGCGCAACGCTGCCGACGGCGTGGTGGCGTGGAGCGGCACAGAGATCCAAGTCAACATCCCCGCGAACGCCAAAGTCGGCGGGAACTTCATCTTCGTCAGCGTCGGCAGTGTGCTCTCCAACGGCATGCCGTACAGCATCACCCAGTAAACGCAACAGGCTCGAGGGGAGAGGCGCGTCCTCTCCCCTTTTTGGCTGCCTCAGGAACACGCGCTCGAGCGATTCTCCAATCTGTGGCTCGAGACATGCTCAATGCGACCGCTTCACACGGATGCACCTCTGGAGCATTTGGCGCATGGCGCGCGTGGACTGAATCGGTATGATCGAGCGCGTGAAGTACCAGACGATCAAAGGCACCTTCGACCGCCTCCCAATTGAGGCCCCACAGTGGCGCTTCGTGCTCGAGACCGCGCAGCGCGTGCTGGAGCGCTTTGGGGCGCGCGAGATCCATACGCCGGTCTTTGAAGATGTCGGCGTGTTCCAAAAAGCTGTCGGGGACAGCAGCGACATCGTGCGCAAGGAAATGTACACGTTCTCTGACCGCGGCGAGCGCAATCTCTGCCTGCGACCCGAGGCGACCGCCGCCATTGTGCGCGCGTACCTCGAGCACGGCATGGGTTCTCAACCCAATCCGGTGAAGCTGTGGACGTTTGAGCCCATGTTCCGCGCAGAGAAACCCCAGAAGGGGCGGCAACGGCAGTTTCACCAACTCGGGCTCGAGTACATCGGGCTGGCGGACGCTGTTCTGGACGCAGAAATCATTGACGCCGGTCACGCGATGCTCCAGGCAATGGGCATCAACGATTACGAGATTCGCTTGGGCAGCGTGGGCGACCCGGAAGACCGCCAGGCGTACAACACGTACCTGCGCGCAACCCTCGAGCCAGTCCTCGAGCGGCTGTCGGACGATTCCAAAGAGCGCTTAACCTTGAATCCGATGCGCATTTTGGACAGCAAGGACAAGGGCGATCAAGCGATTCTGCGCGAACTCGAGGTCAAGCCGATGCTCGAGTTTCTGGGCGTTGAAGCCGCTGAGCACTTCGCCGCTGTACAAACCCATCTGACCGCGTGGGGCGTGCCGTTCACGGTGGACTCGAGCATCGTGCGCGGGTTGGATTACTACCGCCGCACCGCGTTCGAGTTCATTCACAATTCGCCCGCGCTGGGCGCGCAAAGCACGATTCTTGCGGGCGGGCGTTACGACGGGCTGGCAGAAACATTGGGGGGCGCGCACACGCCCGGCGTCGGCTGGGGCAGCGGCGTGGAGCGGTTGATCCTCGCGCTCGAGGCGGAGAGCGTATCCGTGCCAAGCCTCGAGTCGCCGCTGGTCTACGTCGTGCCGATGGACGAGGAGAGTGTGCCCTACGCGCACAGCGTCGCACGCGAAGCTCGAGCAATCGGCGGTGCGCTCGCTGCGTATCGTGTCAAAGGTTTGGGCAAAGCGTTCGGCGACGCGGAAAAAACTGGCTCGAGATTCGCGGTTGTGATCGGCTCAGAAGAACGTGCCAGCGGCGTGCTCAGCGTGCGCGACCTGAAAACGCGTGAGCAAGAAAAAGTCCCTCGAGCCGAGTTGAACGCCTGGCTCGAGACTCGGCTCGTTTGACGGAAAAGAGCCAGGCATGAGCAAGCGCACGGTCACGATCTCGTTGGGCGCAGCATTAGAGTCCAGCACGGGACTCGAGCCGTTTCAACACATTCACGGTGCGATGCGGCTCGAGATCGGCGGACGCGAAGTGCCGTACATGGGCTACTTCGGACCCAAAGACGTGTGCCTGAACGGATGGATCAACGTGTTGCTGTCGGTGATCGCGGCGTTCAGGGCTGGGCAATCCCAATACGTTTTCGACGAAGGCGAGCAGGGGCAGCCTGCGTACCGTTTCGACCGCGAGGGAGAGACGGGCTACTTATCCATCGTTAACTCCACGTTTTCTGATGGCGAGGCGGACCCCGAATTCCAGCGGGTCGCGTTTCAATGGCGCGACCTCGAGCCTGCGCTGAGCGAGTTCGGTGCAGTGTTGCTCGAGCGGGTACGTGCCCACGCGCCGCCGCAGGTGGAGCACTGGCGGCGCATCCTCGAGACCAGACGCTGAGGACGGTCATTTCGATTGACCAAAGTCGCGTTCCCGACAGCGCGAAACGCCGTTGAAGCCCTCGTCAACCAGACCCCTGTACAATCGCGCCAGGATGCCGCGCCGCCGTCCCAGCCTCGAGACGCGCCCGACTTGGCGCTTGGCGCTGCTCGGCAGGGCAACGCTCGTACGCGGCGTGTGGCAGCACGGGCTGGAGCGCCTGGCCGCCGCGCTGGTCGCTTATCTGGCCCTGGAGGGACCGACGCCGCGCACCATGCTGGCGAGCCTGCTGTGGCCGGATCGCACCGAAGACGTGGCTCGAGCCAACCTGCGCCAGCGCTTGAAGCGCCTGCGCGACGTGGCGGGCGCTGATCTGATTTCGGGCGAGGAAACGCTGCGCTTGCCGCCGGATTTAGAGGTGGACGTGGTGCGCCTCGAATCGCTGGCCTTCACCGGCGAGTACGCGGGCACGTTGGCCTTCCAGGGCGAATTCCTGTTCGGGTACGACTACGCCGATTGCCCCGAGTTGCAGCATTGGGTCGAGGTGGCGCGTGCGCGCCTGGCGGCGGTGCGCGCCGAGGCTTGCGGGGCGGAGTCGGAACGCCTCGAGCGCGCGGGCGACTTAAACGCCGCGACCGCGCTGACCGAGCAGGTGCTGGCGCTCGATCCCTATGCGGAGGGCGCGTACCGCCGCGTCATGCGTCTGCGTTACCTCGGTGGCGACCGCTCCGGGGCTTTGCAGGACTTCGAGCGCTGCAAAGCCGTTCTGCGCGAGACCTTCGGAGCCGAGCCACTGCCCGAGACCCTCGCCCTGGGTCGCCTGATCGCTCAGGGGAAAGCGCTGACCACCGTGGGGCACAGGGCGATGCCGGTGGCCCACCTCGGTCTGCCGCGCCTCGTCGGGCGTGAACGCGAGTTGCAGGCGGCGCGAGGGCTGCTCCAGCAAGACGAGGTGCGGCTCGTGACCTTCACCGGCCCCGGCGGCTGCGGCAAGACGCAACTGGCGCTCGCCGTGGCCACGTCGCTGGCCACGCACTTCGCGGACGGCGCGCTGTTCGTAGACCTGGCTGCGTTGCGCGACGAGCGCCTGTTGGAAGACACCTTGGCACGCGCCCTGGGTGCGCCGGAGACGAGCCAGACGCCGATGGAGCAGGTGGTGCTTGCGCTGCGGGATCGGCATATGCTGCTGCTGCTGGACAACCTCGAGCAGCTTCTGCCCGCCGCCGCGCGCCTGTCTGAGTTGCTTGGGCGCTGCCCGCGCTTGAAGCTGCTGGTCACGAGCCGGGCCGCGCTCCGGGTGCGCCCGGAACACCAGTTCCCCGTGCCGCCCCTGGAGATCCCGACGGGGGACGAGGGTGACCTCGAGCGCCTTGAGGCTGTGCCCTCGGTGCGGTTGTTTCTCGAGCGCGTGCGGGCTGTGGACCCTGGGTTCTGCTTGACGCTCGAGCGCGCGGGAACCGTGGCTCGCATCTGTCAGCGGCTCGACGGTCTGCCGCTGGCCATCGAACTGGCCGCGCCGCGACTGAAGCTCTTGAGTCCCGAAGCACTCCTGGCTCAACTCGAGGGGCGGCTCGGGGCGCTGCAACACAGCGGCCCTGACCGAGCGCCACGCCAGCAAACACTGCGCGACGAGATCGCCTGGAGCTACGCGCTGCTGGGCGAACGCGCCCAAGCGGTGTTGCGCAGCCTCGGGGTCTTTGCGGGCAGCTTTGAGTTCGAAGCGGCTCTGGCCGTGGGTGTCCTGCCAGCGGCGCAACTGTTGGAAGAACTTGGCTTGCTCGTGGACCACAGCCTCGTGCAGACCGTGACGAGCCAAGCGGCCGCGCCGCGCTTTAGGCTGCTCCAGACGATCCACGAGTTCGCGCTCGAGCGGCTGACCGAGCACCCCGAGGAGCACACTCGCGCCCGCGCCAGGCACGGTCAGCATTACCTCGAGTTTCTGGCCAGACACGAGGAGCGGCTGCGCGGCGAAGGTCAGCAGGAAGCGCTGGAAACCATCGAAGCCGAACTCGAGAACATCCGCCTCGCCTGGGACGGGGCCGTCGCAGGCCTCGACGTGCGGACGCTCGAGGAAACCTGCCTGACCCTCCACGCCTTCTACACCCTGCGCGCTCGCCGCCGGGAAGGTCTGGCGCTGCTGCAACGGCTCGTGACTGCCTTTAATGACGGCGACCCCGCGCATCGCCGTGCGCTGGGGTACGCCCTCGCGGGGCAGGCGGTGCTGTTGCAGTGGCTCAGCGATTACACGCGTAGCGTCTCCTGCGCCGAGCGCGCCTTGTCGCTGCTCTCCGCCAACGACGCGCTGCTGGAGTGCGACGCCCGCGCGGTCGTGCTGGCGCTGCGGACCCTCGGGCTGATCCAGCGCCACACAGGGAACTACGATCTGGCTAAACGTCATCTCGAGAACGCACTGCGCCATGCCTCGGCCCTGCGCGACGAGCGACTCGTCGCCGTCCTCCTGGATGTTTTGGGATTGATCGCCATCTCGGTCGGTCAGTACGACGAAGCACTTCGCCTGGAGGGGCAAGCCCTGGAGGTGAACCGGCGTTTCGCAGTTCACGCCCAGGTCATTCACAACCTCACCCATCAAGGGCTCGCCCTTATCTACAGCGCCCGCTTGGGCAAAGCGCAGGTCGTCCTCGCAGAGGCGCTGACGTTGGTGCGCCACCATCACCTGGAACAGTACGTCCCCTTCTGCCTGGCGGACCTGGGCTTGGTCGCGTATGGCTTCAAACGCTTTGACGAGGCCATCGCCCTGGGTCAAGAGGCACTGATTGCTGCCCAGAAAAGCGAAGACCGGCTCGCCCAAGCCTGGGCACTGATGGTGCTGGGCCGGACCGACACGGCCCTGGGCAACCACACGGAGGCGGAACGTACTCTGCAAACCAGCCTGCGCATCGCCTGGCAACTCGGGCAGATTCCCACGCTGTCCCACGCGCTGCTCGGGTTGTGCGAACTGCGCGCCAAGCAAGGATATCGCGCGCAGGCGACAGCCTGTCTGGAAGGTGTATCGCGCCAACAGGTCATCCTCGAGTGGGTGCGGGTGCAAGCGCGTCGCCTGCTCGGTCAAGTCAACGCCTCGAGCCCGCCCGAGGTCCCGCCCGCGAGCCTCGAAGCCCTGGTCGAAACGCTGCTCGGGCCGCCCGACCTAGCGTCCGGTTCCATCGCCCCCGAACTCTAGAGACGAGACGCTTTTTCATTGTTCCCAAAAACGGAGAAACGCCGTTCTGGTCGGCGTTCCTCGCGTCACGCCGTTGTCACGCCCCTTTTCCTACGATTCCTCTCGAGCCTGAGGTTCTAAAAGGTCGGCGTGGACACAGCGCGCATCCTCGACGCTCCCTCATCTCGAGTCTCGACGCCGGACATCGGGTGAGGTGGTGATTTTTTCAAAGCCCAGCCCTGCTGATGGTCGCGGCCCGACCGCGACCCAAGGAGGAACCTCATGACCCCAACTGCGCCCCCAAGCCCCTCGAGACCTCACCCAGCCAAAGCGCGCCTCGCGCTGACTGTCGCCCTGGCGCTGGTGTTGCTGGCGCTCACGGCCTGCCCGAGCCAACCGCCCGCCGATGCCACCTGGGACAGCGCCACCTGGGACGCGCCGACCGCCACCTGGCAATAGAAAGCAGAGAGGAGACCATGAACCTCAGAGACACCCGCAACATCGCCCTCGGCGCGGTGCTCGTCGCCTTCGGTTTGAGCGCGTTGGCTGCGCTCGAGCAACAAAACGTCTTCACGGCGGGGACGGTCATCAAAGCCTCGGACGTGAACGCCAATTTCTCTGCCTTGCAATCGTTTGTGAACAAGCTCGAGACCGACAAGCAAAACCGTGTCAGCGGCTCGTGCGCGACCGGCTCGAGCGTGCGGGCGGTGAACGCCGACGGCACGGTGGACTGTCAAGCGGCGGGCGGGTCAACCTACACGGCAGGCGCGGGGCTGAGCCTCGCCGGGACGGTCTGGTCGGTGGCAGACGGCGGCGTGACCGCAGGCAAACTCGCGGACTCGAGCGTGAGTGCGGCGAAGTTGGTCACGCAGAACGCGGCTGCCAACAAATTCCTGGCCTACACCGGTTCCGCTTTAGTTTGGACCGACGGCACGAGCGGCACAGTAGGACCGCAAGGCATCCCTGGACTACCAGGACTCAAAGGCGACACGGGGGCAACCGGAGCGCAGGGGTCCAAAGGCGAAAAGGGCGATCAAGGCAACCCAGGACCTGCCGGAACGCCCGGCACGACCTTCACACCCGACTCGAGCCTGAGCCTCGCCAGTGGCACGCTCGGCATCGCCACCAGCGGCGTCTCGAACGCCAAGATCGCCGCAGGCGCGGTTACGGCGAGCAAGCTGGCGCTGCCGCTTTCGTTGAGCGGCAACAGTTCAATCGTGCTATCGGCCGACAACACCTCGAGCAACGGCTGGGGTCTGGTCGGCTCATCGGCTGGCTTTATCGGCGTGGATGGCAGCGCGGGCGGCGCTGGCACGGGCGTCCGGGGGCTCAACACCAGCGGTCAGGTCGGCTCCAGCGGTGTAACCGCCATCGCTGGCGGCGCGGGTTACGCGTTGCGCGCCGAAAACACCAATCCCAGCGGGTACGCGGGCTTCTTCAACGGCGGCGTGTACATCAACGGCACGCTGAACTGCAACCCCGCCTGCGGCACGACCAGCGACCGCGACGCGAAGTTCGGCTTTTCGCGCCTCGAACCCGCAGACGTGCTGCGGCGCGTGCTCGGGTTGGACATTCAATCCTGGAGTTACAAGACCGAGGGCAGCCGCGTGCGGCACATCGGTCCGACCGCGCAAGCCTTCAAGGCAAGCTTCGGTCTGGGCTCGAGCGACAAACAAATCGCCATCGTGGACGCGCAAGGCGTGGCGCTCGCCGCGATTCAAGGGTTGAATCAGAAGCTCGAGGCCAGGAATCGGGCGCTCGAGGCACGCTTGAACGCCCTCGAGCACTCTGTGAGGCGCTAGAAGACCCACGTCTTGATCGGCACTCGAGGAGGGACAGGATGCACACGAGGTTGATCGTCTTGAGCGTCGCGCTCGCCTGCGCCCCGGCGGGCTTGGGGCAAGGTCGCGGCGCAAACATTGAGGGCACGGTCTACGCCCTGCCCGGCCAGACCGTGGCAAACGCGGTCGTGATCGCGTGTCCCATCGTGAACGGCGCGTGCATTGAGGCGCGCAGTATATCCGCACCCGTTCGGGGCAACGGCCAGAGCGGCACATTCCAGATCGCAGGGCTTGCGACTGTGCCGCACGTCGTTCTGGCTTGGCGGGACCTGAACGCGAGCGGAGCAGTGGAGGCGGGCGACGAACTTGCGGTGTACGCCCGAAACGGTCAGGCGCAACCCGTCACGCCGCCCGCTTCTACGCTCGAGCTTCGCTTGCAGGTCTTCACGGGCGATTTGGCGGCGTTGCTGAAACCAGCGCAACCCGCGACCAATGCCCAGACCAGTTCCTCGAGCACTGTCTCGAGCGACGCCCGTGCGCTCGTCGGGTTGTGGAGCACGACCGGGGCGAGCCCGCTGGAACTCGCCAACGCGCCTGGCATCGTGGACACCAGCGCGGGCAGCTACAAATTGGAGGCCAACGGGCGTTACGTCTCCGGGCGGATGCTCGAGACTGCCGGTCCGGTTTGGCGCTTGAAAACCAGCATCTACGACGAGGGCACGTACACCGTCATGGGTGACACCTTGACCTTCGCTTACCGCCGCCATCTGCGCTCGTGGCGCAATACCGACCTGCAAACGGACCAGACCTCGCAGGGCATGGAGGTTTACCGCTGGCGCATCGCGCCCACCTCGCGCGGCGACGGCAGCGTGTCGCTGTACTTGAGGGGCGAAGCGGGCACGACGGTGGAGTATCCGCGACGCTGAGCGTTGAGCCTGGTGGGGCTCGAGGGCAAACCTGCTTTTTGAGATTGCGCTGCTCGAGCACGCGTCAGGATGTTCTAAACATTGGTCCCGAACCTAGAAAACACCGTTCTGAACGGCATTTTTCGTGTCACGCAGATGTCACGGCAGTTGTTCTACCCTGCGTTGCGCCGATTGAATTTCTGTCTCCATCGCGGGCGCATTTCCCCATCTCGAACGGTTGCTCCAGATTCGTTCAGTGAGCTCGAGGGCGCAGTGGCAAGGCAACCCAAGACTTTATCGCAGGAGGTTCAACCCATGAGGTACTCGTTGTTCGCCGTGCTCGGCTTGGCGCTCGCGCTCGTCGCGTGCCCGACGCTACCGCTCAGAATCACCGCGCAACCGCGCAGCGTGACGGCGGTCGCGGGCGAAACGCCAAGCTTTAGCGTGACCGCCTCGGGCACGGAACCGCTACGCTATCAGTGGCAGCGCAACGGCGCGGACATCGCCGGGGCGACCGCCGCCACGTTGACGCTGCCTGCCGTGACGCTGGGTGACAGCGGCGCGGTCCTTCAAGTCAAGGTCAGCGATGCCAGCGGCGCGGTGAACAGTTGCATCGCCACCCTGAGCGTCGTAGCCAGTGGGACCGGCTCGAGCGGCGACCCGATCTGCCCATCACCTCCTGGGGGTGGAGGCGGCGGTGGTGGTGGTGGAGGGGGCGGCGGCGGTGGTGGGGGCGGCGGCGGTGGTGGGGGCGGTTCCGGCAGTGTGGCAACCCTGGCGATTTATCCGGCTCCAACCTGCATTAACCCCGGTACGCCGCTGCAATTCCTCGCGTTGGCGCTGGATCAAAACGGTTTAGTCGTGAACACGAGCGTCACTTGGACGGGCAGCGCGCCCGCGGTCGTCTCAGTGGACTCCGCTGGGTTGGCGCAGGCTGTTGGAGTCGGTACGGCCAGCATTACAGCGAGTGTTGGAACCGTGGTCAGCAACGCCATCACGTTGTCAGCCCCGTGCCCAGGTTCAACGAAGCAACGCTGGCGAGGCAACGCGACTTATACCCGTGTCGAAAAAGGACCCGATAACTCGAGCGAAATCACAGTCGCTGCCAGCAACATCTTGCTCGAGGGGGAGCGCCAGAGCATCGGTGAGGACATCACGCTCGCCGTTGTCTCCGGCGATGTTCGCTTCGAGGAGACCACGACGAGCAACGGGTGCAGCACTCGAGGCAGCGGTGTCAGCACGATTTCCAAGTTTCCCGGCGGGTCCATCGTCTTCACGGCATCACCGCCTCCGCCCGCCGTGACGCTCGAGTTGGCATATTTTGGCGGTGGGACCGAACTCATCCCTGCCGCGTTCATCGCAACTTGTCCCAACAGCACGAGCAGTTATGAATCCACTGTCACCGGTCAGTATTTGCTGATCCCTGCCCCGCCAGCGGTCCCCGACTTTTACAAACGCTCGGCGCGCAGCGTTTCGTTTTCGGACACCTACACGGTGAATTCGCCAAGTGCGGGCACGACCATCACGGACACGTGGACTTGGAGTTTCACGAAGCTCAGCGATCAGTGACGCGTTCCCGCTCGAGCCTGTTGCAGCGCTCTGTCCCGCGCAGGTCGCTTAAACTGGCGCTCGAGATGAAGCGCACACACCACTGTGGCGACCTACGCGCCGAGCACGAGGGTCAAACGGTCACCTTGCAAGGTTGGGTTTCACGGGTCAGAGAATTTCCGGGCACGCGTTTTATCGTGCTGCGCGACCGCACGGGGTTCTCGCAAGTGACCGTGGAGCGCGACAATCCGTGCTTTGCCGTCGCGGACGAAACCCGAGGCGAGTTCGTGCTCGAGGTGACAGGCACGGTGCGCTTGCGTGCGGAAGCCAACCGCAGCGCGCAGTACGCCACGGGCGACGTAGAGGTGATCCCGACCAGCCTCGAGATTCTCTCCAAAGCCAAGCCGGTGCCGTTCCCGGTGGATGGGACGCCGGTTACAGCGTCCGAAGAGGTGCGGCTCAAGCACCGCTATTTGGACTTGCGCCGAGAGCCGTTGCGCGAAGCCTTGCGTTTGCGACACAAGACGATTGCCGCGATTTACAGCTTCTTGGACTTTGAGGGCTTCATCAGCGTGGAAACGCCGATGCTGACCAAATCCACGCCCGAGGGGGCAAGGGATTATCTCGTGCCCGCACGCACGCAACCGGGCAGCTTCTACGCCTTGCCGCAAAGCCCGCAATTGTTCAAGCAACTGTTGATGATCGCCAATTTTGACCGCTATTTTCAAATCGCGCGCTGCTTCCGCGACGAGGACTTGCGCGCCGACCGCCAGCCGGATTTCACGCAGCTGGACATTGAGATGAGCTTCGTGGACGTGGACGACGTTCTGGAGTTGAACGAGCGCTTGATCCAACACGTGTTTAAAACCTTGCTCGAGGTGGACATCCCCTTGCCATTGCCGCGCTTGCCGTACACGGACGCGATGAACCGCTTTGGCAGCGACAAGCCCGATCAGCGTTTCGGCGTGGAGATCAGCGAGGTCTCGAGCATCGTGGCAGACTCGAGCTTTGCCGTGTTCAAATCTGCGCTCGAGGCGGGCGGCGTGGTCAAAGTTTTGGTCGCGCCCGCTGACCTGACCCGCAAACAAATCGAAGCGCTCGAGGCGACGGCGAAGCAAAACGGCGCGAAGGGCTTGGCGTGGACGAAAGCCGTGGCGGGCGGGCTCGAGGGTGGGATTGCGAAGTTCCTCTCCCCTGCCGAGGTCGCCGGGATTCTCGAGGCAACGGGCGCGCAGGCGGGTCAGACCTTGATGTTCGGCGCGGACGCGTGGGACACTGCCGTTAAGGCGCTCGGTGCGGTGCGCTTGGGCTTGCGCGACATGCTCGGGCTCATCACCGCCGATTCGCCGCGCTTTCACTTCGCCTGGGTCGTGGATTTTCCGCTCTTGGAGTTCGATGCGGAGCGTGGCGCGTACACCTTCATGCACCACCCGTTCACTTCGCCCGCGCTCGAGGATTTGGGCAAATTCGGCACCGCGCAGATGGGTGAGATGAAGGCTCGAGCCTATGACTTGGTGTTGAACGGCTTCGAGGTCGGCGGTGGCAGCATCCGCATTCACCAACCGGATGTGCAGGAGAAGATGTTCAACGCCATTGGGTTCAGCACCGAAGAAGCCCGCAACCGCTTTGGCTTTTTCATGGAGGCGCTCGAGTACGGCACACCACCGCACGGTGGCATCGCTTGGGGCTTGGACCGCATGGTCGCGGTGATGGCGGGCGCGGACAGCATCCGCGACGTGATCGCGTTCCCCAAAAACGCGCGCGGCGTGGACGTGATGGCGGATGCGCCGAGCCCGGTGGACGACCGGCAACTGCGCGAGTTGCACGTCAAATTGGACCTGGAGGCGTAAATGGGTGGCGTGGTTTAAGGCACTCTTCAAAATGCTTGACCGTGTTGGTCAAGCATTTTCGAGCGTCGCACCCATGTGCGCAAGGCGCAACGCGAGTGGAAGTCAAGGCGGGTTGCTGGAGGTTGGGAGCATTCTGTCGCTGGAAAGCAGAATGTGGACAGCCGTAATGCAATCCGCCCTAACGCAAACCGTTGTGCTTGAGGCGTTCGCACAGGCTGCTGCAATTCGCGCACGGTCGTTGATGGCCACGGGCACGTCATCTGCGCACTCGAGAAGTTGGAGCCAGTCGCGCTTCTCAGCCGCCTGCGCGCGGTGCTCTCGAGGTGCTGGTCGTCGCGCCGCTCGAGGTTTACGGTGTGACGCGCTTGGTTGGCGCGCGTCCGGGGAATGTCAATACGTTCCTCGAGAAAGTGCTGAACCAGCGCTGCGCGACGCACAATTGGAATACGGTGCAACGGGTTTCGAACCAGTTGGCAAGATGCATACCGACCAATGCTCGACGGATTGCAAGTGAAAGATATCACGATTTTTCTTGCTCGTGAAAAAACGATCAGATTTTCAGTCGCGCCAGTTCTTCGTACAAATTCGTGCTGACCTCGATGCCCTTTTTCAAACACTCGAGGGTAAAGCGCTCGTCCGGTCCGTGCGCGCCGTCGTCGGGCAAACCGTAATCCACCAAGAGGACCGGAGCCTCCAGGCGGTCGCGGAAGGTGCTGACCACGGGAATCGAACCCCCCGTGCGCACGAAGGACACGTCTTTGCCGGGGTACGCCCGTCCAATTGCACGGAGCGCGGCCTGCGCCGCTGGGCTGTCGGCATCCACCAGCACAGGGTTGCCCGTGTTCAGCTTCTTGACCTCCACGGTCACGCCGGGAAGCCTGAGGCTCAGGATGTGGCGCTCGACGAGCTTAAAAATTTCGTCCGGCTGTTGATCGGGCACGAGGCGCAAACTGATCTTCGCGCCCGCTTTCGCCGGCAGTACGGTCTTGGAGCCCTCTCCTTGGAAGCCGCCCCAAATGCCGTTGATCTCCAAGGTTGGACGCGCCCACAGTCGCTCGAGGACGCTGTAACCGGGTTCGCCGGGCAGGGCGTCCACGTGTACGGATTTTGCAAAGTCGCTTTCAGAGAACGGCAGCTTGCGCCAGCCCTCGAGTTCCGTGTCACTGACCGCGCGCACCGTGTCGTACACGCCGGGCACGAGAATCTTACCGTTGCCATCGCGCAAACTCTGGATGATCTGTGCCAGCGCCTGAATCGGGTTGGCGACCGCGCCGCCGTACCCGCCGCTGTGCAAGTCCTTGAACGCGCCTTGGACGTGCACCTCGAGGTAACACAAACCGCGCAAACCCGTCGTCAGCGTCGGCACGCCCGGCGCGAACATGCTGCCGTCGGAGATCACGACGACATCGCACCTGAGCAGGTCGGTGTGGGCTTCGACAAACGGTTTGAGGTTCGGGCTACCGATTTCCTCCTCGCCTTCGATCAAAAGCTTCAGGTTGACCGGCAACTTGCCACCGTCCCTGAGCATCAACTCGAGGGCTTTGACGTGCGCGTAAACCTGCCCTTTGTCGTCGGTGCTGCCGCGGGCAAAGATCGCGCCGTCGCGCACCGCAGCGTTGAACGGATCGGTCGTCCATTCGTTCAGCGGGTCCGCCGGCTGCACGTCGTAGTGCCCGTACAAAAGCACCGTCGGCGCGCCGGGGGCGTGCAGGTGCTCGGCGTAGACGACCGGATGCCCGGCGGTCTCGAGCACCTGGGTGTTCAGACCGATGCCGTTGAGCTTGCCGTGCAACCACTCGGCGGCGCGGCGCGTGTCGGCGTTGCGCTCTGGAAGCGTGCTGACGCTGGGGATGTTCAGCCACTCGATCAATTCGGCTTGCGCGGTTTGAAAGTCGGCGTCGGTCATGGAAGGCAAAGTATAAGTCGCATCACCCCGCAGTGCCCATCGAAACAGAAAGTAGACGCCAACGATGCCATCCATCGCCAGCGGGACGTTCGCGGTCAAGCTCACGCCACAAACCGACGACAATCCTGTCGGACGCATGACGATTGACAAGCAGTACCGCGGCGACCTCGCGGGCATCAGCGTTGGTCAGATGCTGGCGTTTGGAACGGGCACAGCGGGCAGTGCAGGGTACGTGGCGATGGAACAGTTCAAAGGCACACTACAGGGGCGCAGCGGTGCGTTCGCGTTGCAGCACAACGGGGTGATGGAACCGAGGCGAAGCCAGCTTGAGCCTCACCGTTGTCCCCGATTCGGGCACGGACGGGCTCGAGGGGCTGAGCGGGTCAATGACCGTGGAGCGCGTGGACGGCGAGCACCGGTACCGGCTCGAGTACCAATTGCCGTGACGCTCGAGGAATGGCGCTCGAGACCCGTTCCGTTGCGGATCACCTTGCTCGAGGTCAGCGAGACACGCTGTACGGCGCGGGGTCAAAGCGCCGCGTGCGCAGGCGGTACGGCAGCGTGAACCCTGGCCACAGCCCGATGTTGCGACCCGTGGCGTCCTGGTAAAAGCTCGTGCAGCCACCTTGCGTCCAGACCATCGGTTTGAGGCGCGCTTGCAGTTCGTCGTTGAAGCGGCGCTGCGAGTCTTGGCGCACCTCGAGCCGCTGCACACCGTGAAACTTGGCGTGCTGCAGGGCGTCAACGATGTAGGCGAGCTGCGCTTCGATCATGTAGAGGATGCTGTTGTGCCCCAAGCCGGTGTTCGGTCCGACCATCAAAAACAGGTTGGGGAAACCGGTGACGGTCATGCCCAAGTACGCTTCGGGGCTGCCGTTCCACGCGTCCCACAGGCTGCGCCCGCTGGCGTCGTGAAAGAGTTTAAACGCGGGGCTCTGCGCGGTGTAAAAGCCCGTGCCGAAGATGATCGCGTCCACGGCTCGGGTGTCCCCGCTCGAGGTCTGTACGCCGCCCTCGGTGATGCGCGTGATTGGGTCGATGACGGGTTCGACGTTGGGTTTCGTGAGCGCCGGGTAGTAATCGTCGGAGACGGTGATGCGCTTGCAGCCCATGCGGTAGTTCGGCGCGAGCTTGGCGCGCAAAGCCGGGTCAGGCACTTGCGCCTCCAGGTGCTTTTTGGCGACGTTCATGGCGAAACGTTCAAAGGTCGCGTTCGAGAACCCCAGCACGTTGACCTCGCGCAGCACGTATTGCACCGTGCGCTCGAGGCGTTGCCGCCAGGGTTGCGTGCGGAAGCGCTCGCGCTCTTCAGGGGTGAACGCGCGGTTCATCCGCGGCACGACCCACGGCGGGGTGCGTTGAAAGACGTACAGCTGCGCGACTTTTGGTTGAATCGCTGGCACGAATTGCACGGCGGATGCACCTGTGCCGATCACGGCGACGCGCTTGCCCTCGAGGTTGACCGCGTGGTTCCAGCGTGAGGAATGAAACACCGTGCCTTGGAAATCCTCGAGCCCTGGGATGTCGGGGAGCTTGGGTTCCGCGAGCGGTCCGTGCCCGGAGATCAAGAACTGCGCGGTGAGCGCGCCCGCCTCGGTCTCGAGCCGCCAGTGGTTGCGCTCGGCGATCCAATTAGCACGGGTGACGCCGCTCGAGAATCGGATGTAGCGCCCGAGCCCGTAGTCCCGCACGAGACGCTCGATGTACGCCAGAATTTCAGGCTGCCGCGCGTAGTGCTCCGACCAGTCCGGGTTGGGCGCGAACGAAAACGAGTACAGGTGTGAGGGAATGTCGCAGGCGCAGCCCGGATAGGTGTTGTCGCGCCACGTGCCGCCGACGCGGTCCGCGCGCTCCAAAACGACGAAATCTGTCTCGCCCATTTCTTTGAGTTTGATCGCCATGCCCAAGCCTGCGAAGCCCGCGCCGATGATGGCGACGCGGTGGTGCGGCACAGTGGTGCTCGAGAGTTCGCTCACAACTTACGCCTCTTGAGGAAATCCAGTGTCAGGGCGTTGAACCGCTGGCTGCACTCGAGTTGCGGGAAGTGCCCGCAGGACTCGAAGCGCTGCGTCTCGATGCCCTGCACGCGGCTGGCGCCCTCGAGGTATTGGCTGGGCAGAATGTGGTCGTGTTCGCCCCAAACCACCAGCGTGGGCTGCGTCAGGTTGGACAACTGTCCGCGCACCGTCTCGAGGTTTTTCTGGCGCACGCCGCGCCAGTCGCAGGCGTCGCGCAGCGTGCGCCAGAAGGCACGCTGTCGTCCGGGCAGTGTGCTTAAGCGGTGGTCGTGCTCGATGCGCTCAGGGGTCACGAACGCTTGGTCGTGGAAGCACCCTTGCAACACCATGCGCGCACCGTCAATTTTGGCGGAGTTCCGCGTGAGGTATTCACCCAGGACTGGCACTGTACACAGCGACAGCAGCGGTGCAATTCTCTGCCCGAAACCTGCCGGGGCAACGAGCACCAAGCCAGCGACTCGAGATCCAACGCGCAACGCCGAGCGCACGCAAACCGCGCCGCCCAGTGAATTGCCGATCAGCACCGCGCGCCCGAGCCCCACCGTGTTCATGAACTCGAGCAGGAAATCGCTCAGGTCATCCAGCGAGTACCCGCGGTCTGGTTTGTCGGTGCGCCCAAAGCCGACCATGTCCAGCGCGTACACCGCGCGCCCTCGAGCCAACGCCTCGACGTTGTCCGACCAATCTTCTAGGCTGCGCCCGATGCCGTGCACAAGCAGCAGCGGTGTGCCGCTGCCCGTGGCAGGGCTGACGCGGTAACGCGTGCGCACACCACCGACGGCGACGTAGCGCTCGAGGTCGGTGGTGGGGCTCGGCTGGGTCACAGGCGCGGTGTGCACGGTCAACCTCGGGGTTCGCGTTGAGGTTCAAAATGGATGTGGGCATGGTACCTCGAGGTCGCTGAGAACACGTGCAGCGCCAGGTCGCACTGGGCTCGAGGACGTTGGAGCACGCTCGGCAACGTGCTTGTGGTCGACAACGTGCTCGAGGTGGATGCGCTCCAACGCTGAGCAAACTTGTCTGGTTGTCTGCTTGACAAAATTCGTGACAAGGACTACCGTTCTGACAACGTTGTCAATTTAGTGCTGAACGCTGTTCTTACGGACAGCGCTGCGTCTCGTCGCGTACCGGTCGCGCGAGGCAGCCGCATGACCTTGCCAACGCCAAACCCAGCCCAACCCGGAGGTCGTGATGCGATTCACCCCTTGGCTCGCCCCCGCCCTGCTCGTCGCCGCACTCACCGGCTGCGGCACCACGCCCAGCACACCGAACGCCACCTCGAGCGATCCCACCTCGAACCCGAACACAGCCGTCGTTCACACGCTCGGCGTGAGCGAAGACCGTGAACTCGCCGCCGTCAACCGCCTTTTGGGCTACTACAACGCCAGCGATGGCAGTTGGAACACGCCGACCGGCGAGGCGTGGCAACCGGCGCTGGCGCTGGACGCCGTCATCAACATCTACCAGAGAACTCGAGATTCGAGGTTTCTGGACGTGATCAACAAATCGTTTGCGCGCTACAACGGTCGGCGCTCCTCGTTCTTCGACGACGACGGCTGGTACATGAACGCCTGGCTGCGCGCCTGGGACGTGACGGGGGACGCCAAATTTCTGACCGAAGCGCAAGGCATTTTCGCGCGCATGACGACCTCGTGGGACAGCACTTGCAACGGCGGCTTGTGGTGGAACACCGATTACACCTACAAAAACGCAATCACCAACGAACTGTTCATGCTCGGCGCGGCGCGCTTGCACAGAAGATCCCCCAATGGCACCGGCACGAACTCGTATTACGACTGGGCGCTGAGGAGCTGGAACTGGTTCAGGAACTCTGGGATGATCAACGCGCAGAACCGCATCAACGACGGGTTGACCAGCGGCTGCCAAAACAACGGTCAAGCGACGTGGACGTACAACCAAGGCGTGATCTTGGGTGCTGCTGTGGAGTTGTACCGCTTCGGCGGCGACCGCGGCTACTTGGGCGCGTCTGAACCCATCGCCGAAGCGACCATCAACAACCAGGTCTTCCCAGGCGGCATTCTCAAAGAAGCCAACTGCGACGCCAACGTCTGCGGACCTGGCGACGGCGACGTGTTCAAAGGCATCTTCACGCAAGGCGTGGCGCGCTTGGTCAATGCCGACCGCAACAACGCGCCGCAGCAGCGCATGAACACGTTTCTGAACAACAACGCTGCCAGCGTCTGGAACAATGACCGTGACGCTGGGAACAACTTTGGGCTCGTCTGGACTGGACCCGTGCGCGGCGTCAACCAAGCGACGCAAGCCTCTGCGACCTTGCTGCTGGGTGCCGTGTCGTTGCTGGCAAACGGCGGTGAGATCACCAACCCGCCGACGCAGAGCGGGCCGCCCGCGTTCCCAGACAGCCTGACCACCAACCAATCCCTGACCACGGGCGGCAGCTTGCGCTCGCCGGACGGACGGCTGGTCGTCACGCTGCAAACCGACGGGAACCTGGTCTTGTACTTCCGTGGCAAACCGATTTGGGCGGCGGGCATCGGCGGGCGCGGCGGCACGCGCTTGACGATGCAGCCGGATGGAAACCTGGTGGTCTACACCCCGAGCAACGTGCCCGTGTGGGCGACGGGCACGAACGGGCGGGGCGGCACGCGGTTCACTCTGCAAAATGACGGGAACCTGGTCGTGTACACCGCAAGCAACAGCCCGATCTGGGCGAGCCAAACCTGCTGCCGCTGATGCCTTGACCATGCCGGGCTCGAGGTTCATCCCTCGAGCCCGGCATTTTTACGGCGGCTCGGGCTGCGTTCAGGCAGCGAGCACAGTGTCTCGAGGAGCCAGGGCAACCGCAACAAGGTCCGATGGGTGCTTGGTCTGCGCTCGAGCACCCCTGTTTTTGCCGTTCGACGCGCCCGGAGCCGTGCGAGATCCGCGTGGTCTGAAGCGCCGCACGCTGGTTTTCTCGGGTGGGTTGGTCCGGTTTACAGCGCTCGAGTCTTTGTTGCACGAGGTCAATTCTTCTCGGGCGACTGTGCGGTTGCCCTGCTGATGGCTCGAGTCCGATGTTCTTGGGCGTGTACACTGCGTTCTCGTGGACTTCAACGCTTTCCTGCAAACCGCCGTCACCGCCGCCCGCGAGGCTGGACGCATCCAATTGCAAAACCTCGGCGCAGACCTCGACATCAGCACGAAATCCAGCGACATGGACTTGGTCACGCGCGTGGACGCCGAGTGCGAGGCGCTGATTCGCAAGACGATTCTGGAGGCGCACCCAACGCACGCGATTCTGGGCGAGGAGGGCGGCAACGTCGGCGCGGGCACGCACCAGTGGATCGTGGACCCCTTGGACGGCACGGTCAATTACGCCCACGGCTTCCCGTTTTTTTGCGTGTCCATCGGTTTGGAAGTGAACGGTGAGCGCGTCGTCGGCGTGGTCTTTGACCCGAATCGCGACGAGTTGTTCCACGCCGTCAAGGGCGGCGGGGCATTCTTGAACGGGCAAGCAATCCACGTCTCGAGCCAAGCGACCCTCGGCGGGCGGGCAATGCTCGCCACGGGGTTTCCGTACGATTCCGGCGAGGCGCTCTTGGCGCTCGAGGTGTTCAAGAAGTTTCTGGCGCTCGGCTTGCCAATTCGCCGTCCCGGAGCGGCGGCGATAGACCTGTGCTACGTCGCCTGCGGGCGCATTGACGGGTTCTTCGAATACAAGTTGAACGCCTGGGATTGCGCGGCAGCGATTTTGTTGATCGAGGAAGCGGGCGGGCAGGTTAGCAATTTTGCGGGTGGCACATACGATTACGCCGACAAAAAAATCGTTGCGTCCAACACCCACCTGCACGCGGCGATGCTCGAGGTGATTGCGGGGCGTTAACCCTCGAGCCTGAAACGGCGCGTCGGTTGTTACTTGCTCGAGCCGCGCTTGATCACGTCCGCGATCACGCTGGGCAGCTCCCACGTGAGGATGTCGAAGGCGGCGGCGTTCGTGTTGTACGGGACTTTGAGCATTTGAATCTGCGGGCGGTCGCGCTCCAAGTCGATCACGGCGCAGTCCGCGCCGGGCTCGCCGTTCAAGGTCAAGCCCACGCTGCCGGGATTGATCAGCCAGCCCTTGCCGACCTCGCGCATTTGCGGGATGTGCGTGCAGCCAGTAAGCAGGATGGCACAGTTGTTTTCTTCCAAGAGGTCGTCCAACTCAGCCTGGCGCGCGTTCAGGTCGATGCGCCCCTCGGGATCGTCGGGCGTGCCATGCATGTATTTGATGCGACCCACCTTGCTCTGGATGCGCCCGGTCAGCGGCAAGGACTTGAGGAACTTGAGGTGCTCGTCGCTGATCTGTCCCTTGGTCCATTCCAAAGTCTGGTCAGCCACGCCGCTCCTGGGCTCCAACGTGTGCCCGAAGTGGTACATCATGCGTGACTCGCTCGCGCCGAGCGTCGTCGGGATGCCGTTGTCGCGCACGAACTCGATCACGTCCACCGGGCTCGCGCCGTACCCGACCAGGTCGCCCAGGCAGACGATCTGGGTGCACATCAGCTCTTGCAGCTTGGCGTGGGCCGCACGCAGGGCGTGGATGTTGCTGTGCACGTCAGAGATCACACCGAGCTTCATGCGCCTTTCATCTTAACCCGAGCGCGCGTTCCGGGCTCGGCTGCAGCGCACACCCTCGACGCGGCGCGTTGTGGGTATCATGCGCACCGATGCGAGGGTCAGCGCCAGGGTCTCGAGGGCACGCGTGAGGCAGGGAATCGGGTTCACCTGGGACAGCGGTCGCATCGAAGCCGCCCCGTTCAACGTGCCGTTGGCATTCGCGTTGGGTTTGCTCACCGGATTCGCACACGTGCCATTCGCACTGCCGGCACTGATCGTCGTACCACTGGCGGGATTGCTGTGGGTCTCGGCGCGCGAGGCGACGCCGCGCCTTGCCGCTCGAGCCGCGTTCGTTGGCTGGCTGGGTTTCTGGGCGGTGCACCTGTTCTGGCTGCCGCAGAGCTTCGCGCCGAGCTTCGGTCCGGCGGTGTGGGCGCTGATGCCGTTGGTGTGGGTCATCGAAGCGGGCTTCAACGCGGTGCTGGTCTACGTGCTGCGCCTGTGGTGCGTGCGCCCGCTGCCGTTTTTGGCCGCGCTCACCGGCGGTTTGGTGCTGCTCGAGTGGGCGCGCAGTTTGGGACCATTGGCGTTTCCTTGGGGCAATTTCGGCTACGCGCTCGTGGGCACGCCGCTCGCGCAGGTGGCCAGCCTCGGCGGGGTGTACCTGGGCAGCGTGTTGGTGATTTTTGCCGCCGCGAGCGTGGTCGCCGTCGCCTTCTACGAGTGGCGTTGGTTGGTCATCGCTGCGGTGTTGGTGGGCTCGAGCTTCGCGTATGCACTCACGCGACCTGAACCGCCCGTACCGAACCGCCAAGCGTGGCTGTTGCAGGGCAACATTGACCCGTTCAAGAATTTTCTCGGCGAGGCGGCGTCGCTTGCTGTCTACCAACGGTTGCTGGCTGGGGCGCCGCGGGACGCCGTGGTGGTGTTGCCCGAAGCGGCGCTCAACTTGGCCGTGGTCGCGGACATCGCAGGCGCTGCCGTGCCGCCAGCGTCGCAATTTTCCACGGTGCCACGCTTGATTGCGGGCGTGGCGGACACCCGTCAGGGGGCGCGTTTGAACGCCGTCGCGGCGATCACGAACCGGCGCTTGCTCGAGACCACGGACAAAACCTTTCTGGTGCCGTTCGGGGAGTATTTTCCACTCTTGAACGAAGCCGCGCCCGTGTACCGTTTCGTCTTTGGCTTGCTGGGCCTGCCGATGCTCGAGAGCGCCAACCCCAGTCGAGAACAGAACCTGCTGGTGCTCGGTGGCGTGCGGTACGGCGCGTTCGTTTGTTATGACTCGATCTTCCCGTCCCTGCCCCGCACGCTGGTGAACAAGGGCGCGCAGGTCTTGGTGGAACCGACGAACGACGGCTGGTTCGGTGGCGGTGCGGGCAACGAGCAGCACTTTGCGATGGACCGCCTGCGCGCGATAGAAACCGGGCGGTACTTGCTGCGCGTGGCGAACACCGGCATCACCGCCGGCGTGGACCCGCTCGGGCGGGTGCTCGAGCATTTGCCGCAAAACGTCCAGGGCGCGTTGTTGACGCGGTACGCGACCAGCGACACACGCACGCCGTATGTCGTCTTGGGCGATTGGGTCTTGATTTTCGCGTTGGGCATGACGGCGGTGGCGGTGGTGATTGGGCAGCGCACGACGCATTGGTGAGCCTCGAGGAATCCTGTTGAGCCTGCGGCTGTTCGAGTCGCTATCCTCCGTTTGACCCTGTTGGAAGCGAGCGAATCTCGGTTCAAGCCTGTTTTTCGTCGGTTCTCGAGAAGAGTTTGCAGACATCATCGAGACAAAACTTAACAAGTGAATTGATTCACGACTATTTTATGTTCGTGAATTTTTTATGAACGGTATTGACAAGCCGTCCAGCCGGTCGGTACTGTGCCGTCTGATTGGACGGTACAGTGATGATCCCACGACGAGACCCCGAACACACCCGCGAACGACTTCTGCGCGCAGCCATCGATTTCGTCAGTTCGAATGGAGCAGCCAACCTAACCCTCGATGCCGTGGCCACTTGTGCGGGCGTCAGCAAAGGGGGACTGCTTCACCATTTTCCCTCGAAGCAGGCTTTGGTGCACGCGTTGATGGAACGCATTGCAAAAACCTTCGCCAATCGCCTTCAATATCACTTGGACGCTGAGGCTGGTGCCACGCCCGGACGTTGGACGCGGGCGTATATCAACGCAAGCTTTGAGTACGAGCCAGACGAACTGAAACTGACCAGCGCCATCGCTACGGTCGTCTCGAGCGACCCGGCGTTGGTGCACGTGCTGCAATCGCAGTTTGCCTGGATTGACGAGCGCATCGAAAATGATGGTTTGCCTGCAGCGCGCGCTACCGCCATACGCCTGGCCTGCGACGGCTTGTGGATTTCAGAGCTGCTGGAACTCTCGACCGTCCAAAACCCGTTGCGCTCTAGCGTGCGCCAAGCCCTGATGGAGATGACCCGATGAAAACTTTGAAACCGTTTTTTTGGATCACAGACCTCGGGTTCGTTGCGTACTGGACGATCACTGCACTGCATTTGTTGCCGCGCGAATGGTTGTTTCAGGATTACACCAATCCGATTCTGACTGCCTGGAACTGGAGCTTTCTGCCCTTGGACTTGTTGATCTCCGCAACCGGATTGACCGCCTTGTACCTGCACCGTCTCCGACGCGAAGCCTGGCGCGGTTGGGCGCTCGTGTCCCTCGCGCTGACAATGAGTTCGGGCTTAAACGCCATAGCCTTCTGGACGATTCGCGGCGATTTCGATCCAGCGTGGTGGCTGCCAAACCTGTACCTGCTGCTCTACCCGTTGCTGTTCATCCCGCAGTTGATGACTCCGACAGCGGCCCTCAACCAACAGGTCCGTGAGGTGGCGCAGTGAACCCGTCCACCGGCGTCGACCCCTCGAGCCGCTGGCAGGCGCGCTTCTGGACCATTTGGATCGGACAAGCGCTGTCGTTGGTCGGCAGTGCGCTCACGCAATTCGTGCTCTTGTGGTGGATCACCAGCACCACCGGCAGCGCCACCGCGCTCGCCACGGCGGGCATTGCGGCGTTGCTGCCGCAAGCGATTTTGGGACCGCTGGGCGGGGTGATCGCGGACCGTTTGCCGCGCCGCCTGATCATGATCGTCGCAGACGGCATCACCGCCGCTTGCATGGTCGTGCTCGTGCTGCTGTTCGCCAACAACGCGCAGCAACTCTGGCACCTCTACGCGCTGATGTTCATCCGCAGCAGCATGCAAGCCTTCCAAGCCCCTGCCGCCGCCTCGAGCACCGCGAACTTGGTTCCCAGCACGTGGCTGCCCCGGGTCGCGGGGTTGAACCAGAGCTTGCAAGGCATCATGACCATCGCCGCTGCGCCCTTGGGTGCGCTGGCATTGGCGTTTTTGCCGCTGCAAGGCGCGCTGATGATCGATGTCGTCACCGCCACGCTGGGCATCGCGCCGCTGCTGTTCTACGCAATTCCGCAACCGAAGGAGACGCAGAACAAAACCTCGAGCGTCTGGGCGGATTTCAAAGAGGGTGTCGGCTTCGTCGCCAAAGACCGGGGGTTGCTGAGTCTGTACGCGCTGTTGGGCTTGGTCGTGCTGACGATCATGCCGACGTTTACGCTGACGCCGCTGCTGGTGAAGCAGCACTTCGGGGGCGGGGTCAACGAGGTCGCGCTGATGGAGGGCATCTCTGGCGTTGGCATGATCGCGGGCGGGCTGCTGATCGCCACGTTCCCGCCGCGCCGACCCATCGTCACCCTGCTCGTGTTCTTCACCGTGTCGTGCGCGACGGTGGGCTTGACCGCACTGATGCCGGGCAACCTGTTTTGGTTGGCCGTCGCGTGGTGGACGGTCAGCGGCGTCACCTTCGCGGTGGGCAACGCGCCGATGATGAGCGTCTTGCAAACCGTCGTGCCCAACCACATGCAAGGACGGGCGTTGTCGCTGATGAACACGGTGATGGGCTTGGCGGGACCCGTGGGCTTGGTGATCGCCGGTCCGCTGGGTGAGCAAATCGGCGTGCGCGGCGTGTTCATGTGGGGCGGTGCCCTCAGCGCCGTGGTCTGCCTGCTTGGGCTGCTCTCCCCTGCGCTGCACGCCTTGGAGCGCGCGAGCCTGGCGATGACCCAAAAAGTCCAAGACCAAGCCCTCGAGACTCCTGTGCTCGAGGGCAAGACCTCGAGCACCACGACCGAAATGCAAGGCGGGCGGCGTGCCGCCGAGTAAGCAACCCCGCATCGAATTGCTGGATGCGCTGCGCGGCTTTGCGATTCTGGGCACGCTGGGCACGAACATCTGGCTCTTTGTCAACGCCGGGAACATCGACGCGCTGTTCAGCGGCGGCGGGTTCTCGAGCGCGGTGGAAAACGCGCTGCAACAAGCCACGCTGTTTTTCACGAACGGCAAGTTTCTGGGTGTGCTGACCATTCTCTTCGGCGTGGGCTTGGAATTGCAGTACCAAAGCGCCACGCGGCGCAAGGCACCGTTTCTGGTCGCGTACCTGTGGCGCGCGCTGCTGCTGTTTCTGGACGGCTTGTTGCATTACCTGTTGGTCATCGAGTTCGACATCCTGATGGGCTACGCGGTCACGGCGATGGTCGTTGCCGCGCTCGTCACCTGCGGCGAACGCGTGCTGAACATCGCGGCTGGCATTGCCCTGACCCTGCACCTGGCGATGGTCAGTCTGGTCACGGTCGCGCTGTGGACGACGCCGACGGCTGAACTGAGCCGAAGCTTGGGTGACACCAATGCGATCAGCAACGTCTACTTGAACGGTTCGTACTGGGACGGCGTGCTGTACCGCGCGACGCATTTTTGGGAGTGGCGCGTGGAGCCGTTGTTCGTGATTCCAATGGGCATCGCCTTGTTCACGCTCGGCATTCGCCTCTTTCGCGCCGGGGCGTTCTCGGACACGCCGCAAGGCTCGAGGATTCAGGGCTCGATGTTGCGTTGGGGCTTGGGGCTGGGCGTGCCACTGAATCTGCTCACGCTCATACCAAACCTGGGGCTCGAGATCGCAGGACGCTACGTCTTCGCGCCGATCATGGCCATCGGGTACATCGGGTTGATCGCCACGGTCGTGCGCGGCGGATTTCTCCCTGCCGCGGTCAACGCGGTGGCGACCGTCGGGCGCATGGCGCTCAGCAATTACATGCTGCAAGGCATCTTGGCGTCCGTCCTGTTCTACGGTTGGGGGTTCGGGCTGGCGCGCACGCCCAGCGCTTACGTCGCGCTCGCGGCGTGGCTGGGGATCAGCGTGGTGCTGGTGGTTTTTTCAAGGTGGTGGTTGACGAAGTTCAAACAAGGGCCCTTCGAGACCGTCTGGAAGCGTTTGAGCGACGCGCCCTTCAAACGCCAGGGCAAGGCAGCCGACCCCGCGTGAGATCCGGTGAGGCTCGAGGTGAGGCAAATCTCGAGACCGCCCACCTGTTGCTCGAGCGACCACGCGCCACGTTCCCAAATCGTGTAGACCGATCCAAGCGTTCATTTGTGCGCGATGACGCACACGGCAAGGCCCGAGGCGCGTTTTCTCCAACGTCCGGTCTGAACGCGCTCTGGTACACTTTTTGCAATGGAATGGTTCTCGTGGATCACCGACCCAGCCGCGCTCACCGCCCTCGTCACGCTGTTCGTGCTCGAGGTCGTGCTCGGGGTGGACAACGTTATCTTTATCAGCATCCTCGCCAGCAAGTTGCCCCCTGAACAACAGGCGAAGGCGCGCCAGTACGGGTTGCTGTTGGCGGGCGGCATGCGTTTGGTGTTGTTGTTTTCGATCTCCATCATCATCCAGCTCAAAGAACCGCTGTTCCAACTGCCCGTGTTGAACCAACCGATTTCTGGCAAGGACATCATCCTGATCGTCGGCGGGCTCTTTTTGATCTACAAAGCCACCAAAGAAATCCACGACAAGCTCGAGGGCGAAGAGGGTCATGTCAGCGCGCGGGTCGCGCCAACCTTCGCGGCGGTGCTCGCCCAAGTCTTGATCCTGGATTTGGTGTTCAGCATCGACAGTGTCATCACCGCCGTGGGCATGGCGGACCGCGTGGAAGTCATGGTCGTGGCGATTGTGCTGGCGGTCGGGGTGATGCTCTTTGCCGCCAACGCCATCTTCGGGTTTGTCAACAAACACCCCAGCGTCAAGGTCTTGGCGCTCGCGTTTTTGCTCTTGATCGGCGTGAGCCTGATGGCCGAGGGCTTCGAGGCCAAGATCCCGAAGGGCTACATCTACTTTGCGATGGCCTTCAGCGTCTTCGTGGAACTGATCAATATTCGCGCCAGCACGCGCAACAAAACCAAACCCGTGGAATTGCACCAACCCATCGTCGAAGGTCCAAAGCAACCCAGCACCTGATCTTGAAACGCTGCCGCCTCGAGCCTTCAATCGCTGGAGCCCTGAATGCCTCGAGCCCTGTTCGGCTCGAGACCCGTTCACCTTGAAAGCAGCGCGCGACCCGCCCGTGCTGGATCGCCTGTGGGCGTATTCCCTCGAGCCTCGAATGCCTTGCCTCCTTCGCCATCCACGCGACCCAGGGCTTGAATCGCTGGTGGTATCATCCCCGATGGTTTGCAAGAAGCGGCACAAACCCTTTTCACGCATCTTTTAAGGAGCAACCATGCGAGTCGGCATCAATGGCTTTGGGCGTATCGGACGGCAAGTGTTTCGCATCCTCCAACAAAACGGCATCGAGGTCGCCGCGATCAACGACCTCACCGACAACGCGGAATTGGCGCATTTGCTGAAATACGACAGCAACTATGGGCGTTACCCCGGCGTCGTCACCAGCGATGACGAAGGCATCATCGTGGACGGCAAGAAGACCAAGGTCTTGGAAGAAAAAGACCCAGCGAAATTGCCGTGGAAGGACTTGGGGGCGGACATCGTGATCGAGTCCACCGGGCGCTTCACGAAGGCTGAACTCGCCCGAGCGCACATCGACGGCGGCGGCGCGAAGAAGGTCATCATCAGCGCGCCCGCCAAAAACGAAGACATCACCATCGTCATGGGCGTCAACGAAGGCAAGTACGACCCCGCCAAGCACCATGTGGTCAGCAACGCCTCGTGCACGACGAACGGCTTGGCTCCCGTCGCCAAGGTGTTGTTCGACACCTTCGGCATCGAAAAGGGCTTGCTGACCACGATCCACGCCTACACCGCCAGCCAGAGCCTCGTGGACGGACCCAAGGGCGGCGACCCACGCGACGCCAGGGCTGCCGCGTTGAACATCGTCCCGAGCGCCACCGGTGCGGCGAGGGCCGTCGGCTTGGTGATCCCAGAGTTGCAAGGCAAGTTCACCGGCATGGCCTTCCGCGTGCCCGTCCCGACGGTCAGCGTCGTGGACTTCACCGCGCTCTTGGGGCGCGACGCCAGCGTCGAAGAATTGAACGCCGCCGTCAAAGCCGCTGCCGAAGGCCCGCTCAAAGGCATCATCGAATACACCGAGGAGCCCTTGGTCAGCGTGGACCTCAAGGGCAACACGCACTCCAGCATCTACAGCGCGATGGAAACGCTGAGCATGGGCAACTTCGTCAAGGTCGTGGCCTGGTACGACAACGAGTGGGGCTACAGCTGCCGCGTCGTGGACCTCGTCAAGCACATGGGCAAAAGCCTTTAGAGCTGCTAGCCACTGGCTTCTAGCTGCTGGCTCGAGGGGTGACCGCGCCGTGCAATGCACCACGCGTACCCTCGAGCCTTCTGCTTCGAAGGGTTTGGCTAGTGGCTGGCAGCCAGAAGCCAGGAGCTGATTCATGAAAACACTGGATTCCCTAGACGTTTCCGGCAAACGCGTGCTCGTGCGCGTGGATTACAACGTGCCCATCGAAAACGGCGTGATCGAGGACGACACGCGGATCACCGCGAGCCTGCCGACCGTGAAATACTTGCTCGAGCACGGCGCGACCGTGATTTTGATGTCGCACCTCGGACGCCCGAAGGGTGTGGACGACGCGTTCCGGCTCGCACCCGTCGCCAAGCGCTTAGAAGAAGTGCTGGGGCGGGCGGTGACGTACATCTCGAGCAAGCCCGCGAGCGACGAAACCGCGCAGGCGGTGCAAAAACTCGAGCCAGGTTCGGTGGCTCTCCTCGAGAACGTGCGCTTTGAATCGGGCGAGGAGAAAAACGACGCGGAACTCAACCGCAAACTCGCGCAATTGGGCGATGCGTTCGTGCTGGATGCGTTTGGCAGCGCGCACCGCGCGCACTCGAGCGTCAGCGGCGTGGCGGGCTTGCTGCCGCATGCGGGCGGGTATTTGCTCGAGGCAGAAGTGAAAGCGCTCTCCACACTGACGGAGCACCCGGAGCACCCGTACGTCGTCATCATCGGCGGCGCGAAGGTCTCAGACAAATTGAAGGTGATCGAAAACCTCTTGCCCAAGGTGGACCGCATGTTGATCGGTGGCGGCATGGCGTACACGTTTGTCAAAGCCCAAGGCGGCAGCATCGGCGAGAGCATCCACGAAGACGATTACTTGGACACCGCCAAGCGGTTGCTCGAGACGTACAAGGACAAAATCGTTTTGCCCTCGGACACGGTCTGCGCCGACGGGTTCAGCAACGACGCCCAACGTGCGGTGCACCCGACGAACGCGATTCCCGACGGCTGGCAGGGTTTGGACATCGGACCCGAGAGCCGCGAACGCTTTACCAAAGCGCTCGAGGGGGCAAAAACCGTGTTCTGGAACGGACCGATGGGCGTGTTTGAGTTCCCGAACTTCGCGGCGGGCACGAACGCGGTCGCGGCAGCGGTGGCGGGTTTGCAAGGCGCCTACACGGTGATCGGCGGCGGCGACAGCGTCAGCGCGATTCACCAAAGTGGGCAAGCGGAGAAAATCAGCCACATCTCCACTGGCGGCGGCGCTTCCCTGGAATTGCTCGAGGGCAAAGTGCTGCCAGGCGTTGCGGCACTCGACTGACGCACATTCATTCAGAACAGGAGCGCCCTCGAGTTGCTCGAGGGCGCTCTTTGTATTGAACCAGGCTCGAGAGCAACGACCTCGAGCCTGGCTGGCGCACGGCACAATCCCGATTGAGAAGTTTAAACCTGCACTGCTGAGCGCTCGAGCGGCAAGCGCACGAAGGCTTGGGTTCCAACACCGAGCTTGCTCTCCAGCCAGACCTCGCCGCCGTGCTGCTCGGTGATCTTGCGGGCAATGGCGAGCCCCAAGCCCGCACCGCCCGGTCCGCCTTGCGCGCGGTAGAAGCGGTCGAAGACGCGCTCCAAATTCTGGGCGGCAATCCCCGGACCGGAGTCGCTGACGCGCAAGAGCGCATACGAGTCGTCGCAGGTCAGTCGCACGCTGACGTGGCCACCGCTGGGCGTGTACTTGAGCGCATTGTCGACGAGGATCGTGACGAGTTGCCGCAAGCGGTCGGCGTGCCCGGTCAGGCGGGCACTCGGCACGGGTTGCTCGAGGTTGAGGTCGTGCTGGGCGGCCTGGTGGCGGGCGGCTTGGACGACTTCGACGACGAGGGCATCAAAGGAGAGTGGGTGGAACTCGAGTTCCTGCCCGGCGTCCCCTCGAGCCAGCGTGAGCATGTCCTGCGCCAATCGCGCCAGTCGCCGCGCACCTCGGGCAGCTTCCGCGACGGCTTCTTGGCGGCTGTCTTCTGGCATCTGGGGGTAGCGCTCCAAGAGTTCCAAGTTGCCCTGGATCGCCGTCAACGGCGCGCGCAACTCGTGGGCAGCGTCGTTGACGAAGCGGTGCTGTGCCGCGACGAGTTCTTGTTGCTTGTGCAGGCTGTCGCGCAACGCGGCCTCCTGGCGTTTGCGCTCGCTGATGTCCAGGACGAAGGCGACGACCTCGTCTTTGGTGCCCTCGAGCAGCGTGGCGCTGACCAACACGGGGATGCGCGAACCGTCGGCGCGAACGTATTCCTTTTCAAACGGCGCGACCGAACCGGTCTGAATCAGCTCTTGCGTGGCGCGTTCGTCGGCAACCGCGTATTCAGGGGCGGAAAACACCGTGTACGGCTGTCCGACGAGGTCGTCGTAGCCGAGCATCGCGTTCAGCGCGGCATTGGCGTAAGAGAGCGTGGCGTCGGGCTGCGCGATCATCACGCCCACGACCTTGGATTCCACCACCGATTGAAAACGCCCTTGGCTGCGGGCGAGCGCGGCGTTCGCACCCTCGGCACCCAGACGCGCCGCGTGTTCGCGCTCGAGGGCGAGTTCGCGGGTGCGCGCGGCAGCACTCAACGATTCCAGCATCGCGTTGAACGTCGCCCCCAACCGCCCGAGTTCGTCGGGTCCGGTCTTGGGCAGGCGAAATTGCGGGTCTCTGGCACTGGCCACCGTCTGCGCCAGATCGGTCAGTGCCGCCACCGGGCGGAGCGCCTGCCCAGAGATCAAATACCCCAGCAAGCCCACGGCAAGCGCCCCCAGCGAACCGAAGACGATGTAGTTGTTGCGCACGCGGGCGACCGCGGCGTCGGTGGAGCCCAAGCCGATGATGACCTGCAAGGTTTCACCGTTCGGTTCGGGTTGGTTGTAGATGCGCCAACGCTGCCCTTCAAACCGCGTCAGCGAAAAACGGGAACTGTCCTGCGGAACGACGGCGACGGCAGGCAGCCAATCGACCCAACCCGCGTGCGCGGGACGACCGCCGCTGCTGATCGGTTCGACCTGCGGCAAGTTGACCTCCATCCCGCCGCTGCGCACGGTTTGCCCCTGACTGTTGACCGCGCGCAAAGTGATCGGCACGACCGCCGGGACGAACGCGTACGGGCGGTCGCCTGGGTTGGGTGTTTTGCCGTCCGCGAGTTGCGCAAACACCTGCAGCAAGCCGTCGGCGTTGCGGTAGGTGGCGCGTTCGTAAAAACCGTAAGCCAGGGTCAAGGCCACGGCCAGCGCGAGGCTCGAGAGGGCACCGTACAACAGCGCCAAGCGCAGACGCAGGGTCACGCGCGCTCGAGCCCTCCGAACGTCAACGGCACCCGCCCACACTGCCACATGGACGCCAAATTTGCCTGAACCGAGGGCACACAGAATCCGTGCCTCAGCAGCGAGGTCTGGGGAGTGCCGCCTTCTCGAAGGTGACTCGGGTGCGGTCGCCGCGACCCCGACGCGTTCGTCAGCTGCGACCCGCAAAAACAGCACCGAGGATGCCTCACGGATCAATCGCGCAGCAAACCGCGGGCCAGCACGAGGCGCTGAATCTCGTTGGTGCCTTCGTAGATCTGGTTGAGCTTGGCGTCGCGCAGCAGCTTCTCCACCGGGTACTCGCCGACGTAGCCGTAGCCACCGTGCACTTGGATGGCTTCGTTCGCCGCGTCGAACGCGACCTCGGAGGCGTAGGCTTTGCACAGAGCCGCGGCGCCCGCGTGCGGTTTGCCCTGGTCCACCAACCAAGCCGCGTGCCAGGTCGCCAAGCGCGCGCTCTCAAGCCCGATGAGCATGTCGGCGAGCTTGAACTGGATCGCTTGGAAGTCGCTGATCGGTTTGCCGAACGCCTCGCGCCCCTTGGCGTATTTGAGGCTCTCTTCCAATGCGCGGCGGGCGATGCCCACCGATCCCGCCGCCACGGGAATGCGGGTTTTGTCCAAGGTCTTCATGGCGATCTTGAACCCGTCTCCGACACCGCCGAGCATGTTCTCCTTGGGCACGCGCACGTCCTCCAAAACCAGTTCAGCCGTGTACGTCGCGCGCTGACCCATTTTAAAGTGAATTTTGTTGTGCGAAAATCCCGGCGCCTCCTTCGGCACGACGAAGGCGACGGTTCCTTTGGATTTGAGGCTGTAATCCACGGACGCGAAAACGACGGCGAACTCCGCGATGCCGCCGTTGGAAATCCACATCTTCGTGCCGTTCAAGACCCACTCGTCGCCCTCGAGGGTCGCCTTGGTGCGCAACGCGCCCGCGTCGGAACCGTTGTTGGGTTCCGAGAGCGCGAACGACGCCAAGCCCGGTCGCTGGGTCAGCGGCTCGAGAAACTTTTTTTGCTGCTCCGCCGTGCCCCCGATCAAAATGGGCGTGATGCCAAGCTCCGACGCCATCAGGATCGTGTAGATGCCCATGCAGCCGTACCCGAGTTCCTCGCCGATCAGCACCTCTTCCAGCATCCCCAGCCCCAGCCCGCCCGCGTGCTCTGGGACGATCACGTTCAACAGCCCGATTTCGAAGGCGCGCTCGACCACCTGCGCCGGGTACGCTTCGCGGCGGTCGAAGTCGGCGGCGATGGGAATGATCTCTTTTTGGGTGAACTCGCGCGCCAAGGCTTGCAACTGCTGTTGCTCGTCGGTGAGCGTGAAATCAATGGGCATGAACGCCTCCTGCGTGTGAAATTTGGACTGGGTGCAACGTGGACGATGAGTGTACCCGAAGCGCGCAAAGCCAAGGGTGTCCACGGGCAGGCTCGAGAAAGGCAATCGGCTGGGCGATCTTGAAACGCCGACTCGAGCATCGGATCGAATCGAACCTGGCTCAAATCCGCAAGATGGGCGCGGGTTGCCGGCGAACAGCAATAACCCAACCCTCGAGCAGACCTCGAGATTCGCAGCGAACCCGTCTGCGGACGGGGATGAACCCCGTCCCTATACGAACTGCGCCCATCACCCGTCAGCGACTTCAGCGGGGATGCCTCGAGCACGTCAAATCCAGACAAGCGACTCGAGCGATCAACCCGAGAACCGCACGGACAGCTCGAGCCGTCAATCGGCGGCGTGCGCTTGGTGCTCACCGCCGCCACCCATCAGCAAGCCCAGCTTCTCCTCGGTGGCTTCGGCTTGGGGCATCTCGCCGACGATTTCGCCCTCGTACATCACGAGGATGCGGTCGCTCAAGCTCATCACCTCGCCCAGGTCGGCGGACACCAGCAGCACGCCCAAACCCTTGTCCCTGGCATCCACGATCTGGTCGTGGATGAACTCAATCGCACCGATGTCCACGCCGCGCGTCGGCTGGCTGGCGACCAGAATCTTCGGGTCGCGGCTGAGTTCGCGGGCGACGACGATCTTCTGGGCGTTGCCGCCGGAGTAGCCCTTGGCTTGCAGTTCGATGGAGCGCGGGCGCACGTCAAATTCCTCGGTGAGCGCGCGGGCGTTGTCGTCCACAGCTTTAAAGTCCAAGAGCCCAAACGCACCGCTGAATTTGGGCGTGATGTGGTCGCCCAGGATCAGGTTCTCCGCCGTGCTGTACTCGACGACCAGCCCGCGTTCGTTGCGGTCCTCTGGGATGTGCGACAGGCCCGCCTGGCGCACGCTGCGCGCGTCGGCGTGCACGGGTTTGCCCTCGTACAAGATTTGCCCGGTGTAGGTGTGCAAACCCGTGATCGCCTCGACCAACTGCGATTGCCCGTTGCCTTCCACGCCCGCGATGCCGACGATCTCCCCAGCGCGCACGGTGAACGAAACACCGTTGACGACCGCCTTGTTGCCGCCGACTTTGACGGTGACGCCCCGCAGCTCGAGGGCGGCGTCTTTGGGTTGGGCTTGTCCTTTTTTCACTTGCAGGATCACGTCGCGCCCGACCATCATCTTGGCGATTTCCGGCGGGGTGATGCCGGGCGTGGGCACCGTGCCGATCATGCGCCCGTTGCGCATCACGCTGATGCGGTCGCTGACCTCGATGACCTCGCGCAACTTGTGCGAAATGAAGATCACGGCGTTTCCGGCAGCGGCGTACTGCTTTAAAAACTTGAACAGCTCTTCGGTCTCCAGCGGCGTCAACACGGCGGTGGGTTCGTCCAGCACGAGGATGCGGCTCTCGCGGTAAAGCATCTTTAAAATCTCGACCTTTTGCTGCAAGCCCACGGGCAGCGATTCAATCGTCGCGTCCGGCGAGAGGTCAAAGTTGAAACGCTCGATCAACGCCTTGACCTTTTCGCGCCCGCGCCTGAAGTCCACGTTCGCGCTCGAGCCCGGTTCCAGCCCCAAAACGATGTTCTCCGTGACGGTCAGCGGTTCCACGAGCATAAAGTGCTGGTGGACCATGCCGATGCCGACTTTGATGGCGTCGTTCGGGGAGTTCATCGTCACGGGTTGCCCGTCGATGATGATCTCGCCGGAATCCGGCGCTTGCATGCCGTAGAGAATCTTCATCAGCGTGCTCTTGCCCGCGCCGTTTTCACCGACCAATGCCTTGACCTCGCCCCAGCGCACGTCGAAGGACACGTTGTCGTTGGCGACCACGAGCGGGAACGCCTTCTTGATGTTGCGCATGTCCACGGCAAGTTCAGCGTTGTGTTGCATGGCAAGCATTATGCCACCGCGTGAGGTGGTGCGTGCCCTCGGGCGTGGGGGCTCGAGCCGTCGCACCCTCGAGCCAACTTGGTCAATCGTGCGCTCGGGGTGAACCAAACGGCGCGCGCTTGCGTACACTCTCCGTATGGTCCGTCAACGCCTGCTGGTCGGCTTCGTCTCGAGCGTCGCCCTCGCTGCGCTGTCCTTGGGGGCGCGGCTGTGGGCGAACGTGCCCGCCCCGCTCGAGGGCGTGTACAAGGAGTTGACGCACTTTTTGGGCGTGCCCGCGGTGTTCCAGTTCGTGCACAGCCTCTTGGGGTTTGGGCAGGCGGGCAAGGTCGTGGCGCTGCTGGGCAGCGGCGCGTTGTGGGTCGGCGGCGTGACGCTCGCCGGGTTGCTCGCGCCGGTCGCCGCGGCGGCGGTCGTCGGGTTGGTCGGCGTGCTGTTTGTTGGACCGCTGTGGGGCGTGGTTTGGGGCGCGGTGTACCTGGGCGTTCGGGTGCTGCTCGAGCCGGTGCAGGCAAATCCCGAGCGCCGGACGGTCTTGAACACCTTGGGTTGGGGTGCGGCTGGGGTCTTCGGTGCGGGCGCGTTCGCGGCGCTGCAACCGCTGTTTGCTCGAGCCCCGCAAGCGGCGCCGGCAACGCCGGTCTCGAGCGCGCCCAAATTGCCCGAGGGCGTGACCGCGCAAGACGACTTGTATTACGTCTCGATCAACAACGAAGCCCTGGACCCGCGCATCGAGGAAGCCGCGTGGTCGCTCGAGGTCGGGGGACTCGTCAAAAACCCGCAGCGCTTCACGCTCGAAGCGCTCAAGACCGATTTCACACCCGCCAATGTCGAGTTCACGCTGGCGTGCATCTCCAATCCGATTGGCGGCGATTTGATCGGCAATTGCGTGTGGACGGGATTGCGGGTGAAAGATTTGATCGAAAAGGTCGGCGTGCAGCCTGGGGCGCGCTGGATCGAATGGGAGGCGGCAGATGGTTTTTTTGAAAGCCTGCCGCTCAAAGACGCCCTGGAGGACGATGTGATCCTCGCCTACCACGTCAACAACGAACCGCTGAACCGCAAGCACGGCTTTCCGTTGCGCGTGATCTTGCCCGGTCACTTCGGCATGAAGCAGCCGCGCTGGTTGACGAAGATTGCCTTGAGCGCCACCGAACGCCCAGGCTATTGGGCGGAGCGCGATTGGAGCCGGACGGCGTTCGTGCAACCGCTCAGCCGCATTGACGCCCCAGCCGCTTTGGAAAGCCTGCGGGCAGGCGTGCCGACAGTTGTGCGCGGCATCGCCTACGCGGGGCGCGAAGCGGTCACTGCGGTGCAGGTCAGCACCGACGATGGCAAGACATGGCTCGAGGCGAGGCTGAAAAAGCCGCGCAGCGCGCACGCTTGGACGCTGTGGACGCTCGAGTGGACGCCGACGCCGGGCACGCACCAACTGCGCGTGCGCTGCGTTGCTGGCAACACGGTGCAAAGCAGCGAGGACCGCGCGAGCCTGCCCGAAGCCGCGAGCGGGCTGCACCGCGTCTCAGTCAGCGCGGCTTGACCGCACGCCCCAAAAAATCCGTCAAGGCGCTACAGTGAACAGGCAGGATGACGCTCGAGGTCACGCTGTTCGGGACGGCGCGGGTGCGTTTCGCGGGCGAAACGCTGGCGATGGTCGGCAAGCCCTTGGCGCTGCTGTGTCGGTTGGCGCTCGGGGCGGTCCCACGGCGGCAAGCCGCTGAACTGCTGTGGGGCGAGTACGGCGCCAAGAACTTGCGTCAAGCGCTGGTGACGCTGCGCAAACTGCCCGGCGCAACCCACTGGCTCGAGGACGGCGAGCCCTTGCACGTGCGCGCCGCGACCGATGTCGGTGCGTTCGAGGCGGCGTTGGAACGCGGTGATCTGGAGGGGGCGTTGGCGGCGCACGGCGGACAACTGCTCGAGACCGTCGCCGTGGACAGCCCAGCCTGGCGCGAGTGGTTGGACGCCGAGCGCGCACGCCTCGCAGCGTTGCACCTCGGCGCGCTGCGCACCCACGCGGCAATGCTCGAGGAACGCGACCCAGAGCGCGCACTCGCCTTGTGGTCGCGCGTGTTCGAGGCGGACGGGTTGGATGAAGGGGCGCTGCAGGCAGCGATGCGTTTGGAGATTGCCTTGGGTCGGCGGTACGCGGCGCAAGCGCGGCTGAGCGCGTTTCGGCGCGCGGTGCGCGAGGGCTTGAATGCGGACGCCAGCGGGGAAACGCTGGCGTTGCTGACAACGGCAACCAGTGGCGAGCAAGACTTGCGCTCGAGGTTGGCGTGCGTGCGCAGCTTTGCGCCCGCGTTGCGCGACGATTACGCGTTTTTGGGGGCAGTGCTCGAGACCGATGCCCTGAATCTTGCCGAAAACGCAGCGGTGGACGTTGAAGTGGCAACCGTACCCGACGCGGTGCGCGATTTCTTGCGCGAACGCACCGCCCACGTGCTCGAAGCGCGCTTTGAAGCAAGCGCCCCAGACGCGCTCGAAGCGGCTGCGCAGATCGCACGGTTGTGGCTGGCCGTGGAGCGCACCGCCCTGAACGCCACGCGCTGGTGGATGGAAGTGGCGCGTCAAGCGCAGCGACGCGGCGTGCTCAAAGTCGCCGTGGACGGCTTTTACCGGGCGCTGTGGCTGAGCGGCGACGACGATGCGCGGCTCGAGGCGCTGTTGGGTTTGGGGGGCGTTGCCGAAGGCATAGGCGACGTGGCGTTGATGGACTGCGTCGCGCGCGAACTCGAGCGCTTGGGGCGAATACGGCAAGACGACCGCACGCTGTTTCACGCCGCGCACCGCTTGGGCTCGTGGCAAATGCGCGTGGGACAACCCCTGGCTGCCGTGGACCAAGGGCTCGAGGCGTTGGGCATCGCCAGGCGTTTGGACGACCGCGCGCTCGAGGAACTTGCCTATGGTCTGCTCGGCACGGCGCGCTTGGCGACCGGCGATCTGCACGGCGCACGCGCGGCGCTGCTGCACCTGACCGAGAGCGCCAATGTTCAGTTGCAGTTGCGTGGACACGCGAACCTCGGGTCCATCGAAGGCATGCTCGGGCACTTGGACGCCGCGCTCGAGCACATGGAGCGCGCGCTGACCGTCTCGAGGGCATTGCAACTGCTGTCGGTGACCGCTTCGATTCTGTTCAATTTGGGCGCGACCGCGTTGAAGGGCGGTCGTCTGGGGCGCGCCGAGGCAGGTTTCCGCGAAGCCATCGCGCTCGGCGAACGCATTGGCAACACGGGACTCACTGCGCAAGCCACGCTCGCCCTCGCCAACGTGCACACGCAGCAGGGACGCTTGGGGCTGGCGTGGAACACCGCCAACGACGCGCTCGCGCTGGTTGAAGGCAACGCGCCGCTTGAGGTGCAAGCCGTGGTGCTGCTCGGCGAACTCGAGGCGCGCTGCCAGCGCTTTGACGCGGCGCGCACGGAACTCGAACGGGCGCGAAGCCTGTACGGCGCGATGGGCAACGAACGCGGCGCGCTGGGTGTGGACGCTGCCCTCGCCCTCGTGGGTGTGCGGCGAGGGGATGCGGGCGCCGAAGCGAACACCCGCGCCGCCTTGGAGCGGTTGCGCGACGCGGGTCACGTGGATCAGTTCGACAGCTTGCGCTTGGAATACGCGTTGCTCACGCGGGACGCCGAAAGCTTGACCTGGGCACTCGAGGGGTTGACTGTGGCGTCCACCGGCGTGACGGTTGCGCGGGCGCGGTTGTATGTGGATGCCGAGGAAGCCGTCGCGCTCGAGGCGATGCTCGACGCGGGTTGCGCGCACGACGAGTACGGCGAGTGCTTGACCGGCTACGCCCTGCTGCTGCACCGCGCGCCGGTCCACGACCGCGATGGGCTGCGGGCAAAACTCGAGGCGGCGCGCGCAGCGATGGCGGCAGGGCTGCCGAAAGCGCAACGCCAAGCGTTTCTCGAGGGTGTCATTCACGCAGACCGGCTCGTCCTCGAGACGCCCGCGTGAACCCACACTTTCAGACAGTGTACTCGAGCCAGGCGATGGCATTGATCCGTGGTTGCCAAGCTTTGGCGGTGCGTGGAACACTGCGTCGCATCCATGTCCGCCACGTCTGATCTCGAGACCGCCCTGCGCACTGCCCAAGCGCTGTTGCACGCAGCCCAGCGCGTTGCTGTCCTGACCGGCGCAGGCGTCAGCGCCCAGAGCGGCATTCCAACCTTCCGCGACGCGCAAATCGGGCTGTGGGCGCGGTATTCGCCCGAAGAACTGGCGAGCCCAGATGCGTATGTCCGAGACCCAATGCTCGTGTGGCGCTGGTACTTTTGGCGTCTGGGGGTGTGCCTGGACGCCCAGCCGAACGCGGGGCACACCGCCTTGGCGAGGCTCGAGGCGATGAAAGCGACGACCCTCGTCACGCAAAACGTAGACGGCTTGCACGCCCGCGCGGGCAGCCGCGGCGTGGTCGAACTGCACGGCAACATCACCCAAGGGCGGTGCGAGCGGTGCGGACAGTTGCGCCCCCTCGAGCCCAGTGAACTCTTGCCGCCGCACTGTGCCCACTGCGGCGCACGCCTGCGCCCGAACGTCGTCTGGTTTGGCGAAACGCTGCCGCGCCGCGCGCTCGAGCGGGCCTGGACGGCGTTTCAAACCTGCGAGGTGGCATTGATCGTCGGCACGAGCGGCTTGGTGCAGCCCGCCGCGAGCCTGGCTGGGGTTGCGGCGCAAGCCGGGGCGCGGGTCATCGAGGTCAATCCAGACGCGACACCGATCTCGAGCCTCGCCGCTGTGACCTTGCGCGGCGCGAGTGCCGTGGTCCTGCCGCGCTTGCTCGAGGTGGAAAACGCACCGAACCCGTGAACCTCGAGCCGTACACTTTCAGCCATGAACCGCTTTCGCGCCCTGCTTGCCACCCTCGCCCTCTTCGCTGGCGGCGTGGCAGCCGCGCAGACCTTGGCGGAGATGGTCGTCGTCACCAGCATCGTCGCCACGCTCGATTCCAGCATTCGCCTGCCCACAGGCTCATTCCAGGTCACGAACCCGAAATACGCCGCCGAGTTCGCGGACCTGTTGGGGCAAGACAAAGCCAAGTACACGAATTTTACCTTGTACGTCGCCAACGGCATCGCCGCGCGGCTCGCGCCCGCGTACATCAACGACCTCATGACCGGCTTCGCCGTGTCCGGGTACTTCGAGGTCTCGAGGGCAGCAAGCAAGGTCGGCGCGGACGAGCGCACGCGGATTGACTTTCAAAATCCGGACACGAACAAGAATTTGCTGCTCCTGATCGTGCGCCGCGCCGACCGCGTGTTCTTCCTGGTCGCGGCGAAGAAGTAACCGCCCATTGCCTCAAGTGCAGTGCTCGAGCAGGCGCGCGAAGGTCGCGTTGATCGTTGCCAGCCGCGCCGCTTTGTGCCCGTCCACGGGGTCAAGTCCATCCATCGCAGGACTCCAAATCTCGAGGTAGCGCTGCTGAATCTGCTCGAGTTGCGCGCGTTCCAACCGGGTCGGTTTCCCAAAATGCGCGCACAGTGCGGCGAGGGCGTCCACGGCGACGACCGTGGAATCACCGTCCTCGTCCGGTTCGGCTGCCGCGTCGTCGGTGAGCACGCTCAGAATCTGCGCCTCGAGCGGCTCCATGATGTTGTACAGCAGGTACTCGTCCGCGGCGTCGCTCTCGAGGTTTCCGGCTCCCCAGGTGCCCATGTCAAAAGGGTATCACTCACGCGGGCGATTTGACGCAAGCGGCTCGAGCATGCGTGCCACAGCGTTTTACGTCGCGCGCCAGGTCATCATCAAATAGCCTGGGAACCCGCCAAAACCGTGGCGCTCGAGCAGCGCAATTTCCGCTGGGTTGTCTGCGTTCGGGTGCGCTTCGATGCGGGCGTATCCGTCGTCGGCAGCCACTTGCAAGACGCGTGCGATCAGCGCGCTGCCAATACCCTTGCGTTTGAATGCTTCAATCACGCCGCCGCCATCTTGCAGGAACAGCGTGCGGTCGTTCTCGTACCCGGCAGCCCACGCCGCGCCGACAATGGCGTCGCGCTCCAGTGCGAGCCACAAGCGTTCCGGGTGGAACCAGTACGTGTCCAGCAGTTCCTCGCTCAACGCGTCGGATGTCCAGACCCAACCTGAGCCCTCGAGATTGACCTGGGCGCGCAACCCGTTCAGCGCCGCCACCAGTGCCTCGCGGTGCTCGGGCGTGTCGCCGTGCTCACTCCAAGGACGAATTTGGACACCGATTGGCTCGAGCCGCGCGTCCACGGTCTCGAGCAAGTCAGGGTCGGCGCGCGGCGATTCGTTGACGCGACACGGAAACGGCGTGCCCGCCGTGAACCCGTGCTTGGCGTAGAAATTCAGGTGCGCCGTCCAATCCTCGCGCACCTGCGCTTCCATACTGTTCGGGGCGAGTTCGGCGTGGATGCGCTCGAGGATCGCCGTGCCAATGCCGCGCCGCTGCGCGCTGGGATCAATCAAAATCTCGAGCCAATGGGGATGCCCTGCGAACGGCACACACTCGAGGTACGCCACAGGCTGCCCGTCCAAGTACACCAGCTCGAACCTCGAGCCCGGATCGGGTTCGCTGCCGTCGCGCTCGAACATGGTCTGCTCGGCGGTGTAGCGGTGGTTGTCGTAGAGCGTGTTCGTCAACGCCGCCTGAATGCGGAGGTGCTCCGAATTGCTGACATCGAAGGTGACAAACTCAAGCGCCATGATTGCTGCCGCTCGAGCCCTATCCCGTGACGCCTTCTGCCTCCAAGCGCTTGCGCTCGTCCTCGTACCCAGGGCGACCCATCAGGGCGTAGGTGAACTTCTTGCCCAGTTCCACGCCGGGTTGGTTGAACGTGTCAATGCCCCAGACCTCACCGGTGACGGCGGTGGCGAGCATCAGCGTTTGCAGCAACCAACCCAGGTTCTCCGCGTCCAACCGCTCGAGGGAAAACGTAACGTTCGGTTTCTCCATCGTCCGCAGCGCATTGGCAGTCGCGGCTTGCTCGGCGTTCAACAGCGTCTGAAACGACTTCCCCGCGAGGTAATTCATGTCAGGCTGCGCGGGTTCGCTGTTGGGGATCTTCGCGTCTCGAACCGCGGCTTCAAAGCGCACGAAGACGATCAGCTTGTCGTTCGGTCCCTCCATGAACAGTTGCACGACGCTGTGCTGATCGGTCGCACCGACGGCTTTCACGGGCGTTGTGCCCGTGTGCGAACCGTTCGGGTGAATTTTGCCCAAGCTCTCCGCCCAGAGTTGCGCGAACCAATCCGAAACATACCGCGCCCGCGTGCTGTACGGCATCAACACGACGATGTTCTTGCCCTTGGCGCAGTATTCGACGTTGGCGAGCGCAAACTGCATTGCAGCGTTGGTCTCCAGGGAACCCGTCTTAAACTCGGAATTTGCTCGAGCGGCACCGTGCATCAAGCCCGGCACATCCACACCCGCCAGCAAGGCAGGCAGTGTGCCGACAGCGCTGAGCACGCTGTACCGCCCACCGACACTCGGGGGGACGCTCAAGGACGGAAAGCCGTACTGCGCGACCATCGGGCGCAGCACGCCCTTCTTGGGGTCGGTCGTGGCGATGACCTGCTTCGCCCACGCTTCACCGACCGCCCCCTCGAGCCACGCTTTGCAGACCAGGTAGGCGCTCATCGTTTCCGTCGTCGTGCCCGATTTGCTGATGACGTTGACGAGCGTGCGCTTCGGGTCCAAGACCTCCAGGAGCCCCGCGATGGCGTCGCCGTCCACGTTCTCCACGAAATGCACGCGCATGCCCTCGCCGTTCGCGCCTTGCAACGCGCGGTACGGGTGTTGCAGCGCGGTGATGACGCTTAGACCGCCCAAACTGCTGCCGCCGATGCCCAAAACCACAAGGTCATCAAAGCGTCCGGCGAACTGCGCCGCCACCGCCTGCGCCGCCTCGAGCGCCGCCGTGTCCTCCGCTAACCCGAGCCAGCCGAGCATCGCGGCTTCGTCGTTCGCACGCGAGAGGATTGCGTCTCGGGCAGCGGTGAATTCTGCTGCCCTGGACTCGAGGAGCGTGTCCCACTCGAGTCCCTCTTTGCCGAGCCGCTGGGCGGTGATGTTGCTGGTGTTGAGCATGGGGCGAGTGTAACACCGGCACGTCAAGGGCTCTCCCCCTGACCGCTGGAGCGGTCCGCCCCCTCGGTTCGAGGGGGTTGGTGTGGGACGGAAGCGGCGGCTTTGTTACGGGTGCCACCAGGTTTTGAAACCGGGGTAGTGGGCGCTGACGATCTCTTGGAACAGGAAGTAATCCACGATCAGGTGCACCAACACGACGTAAACGAGCGTCCTCGAGCGCTCGAACATGATGCCTTGGGTCAGTGCCAGCACCGCGACGAACAGCGGCCCCCAGCCCGTGAACGCCATGTCGTTCAAGACCGCCACGTACAGCACGGTTTGCGCGAAATTGGCGATCCAGAACGGGTAGAGGCTGCGCAGCACGGCAAAGACCGTGTTGATGAAGAACAATTCGTCCCAGATCCCGACGGCGTTGATGCCGAAGAACAGGCGCAGCAGGGGTTCGTCCGTGGGCGTCGGCGGCAGTGTCCAGTTGAACGGCACTTCCGGCGACAGTGTGAAGTACAAGCGCAAGCCGCCCCAGGCGAGCGGGATGGACAGCAGCACGTAGAACGCCTCGAGCTTCGAGAAGCGCTTGGGCCACCACTGGTACGACACGACGCGTTCGTGAACGCCGTCTGTCGTCTTCGCGGCGTTCGGCTTTGCCAGCAACCAGTACGGCAACACGACCACGGCGACCAGAAACGCCCCGAGGGTCAGCGCGGGCACGGTGGCGGTGTTCGTGCTGATCGGCGCGAGCGCGAGCAGGGCGACGCACAGCAGCAGCACGAAAAAGCGCGATTGGAAGATCGCGTCGTGGGTTCGCCAGGTGGCAAACGCTGCTGCGGCGAAGCAGACCGCGCCCACGGCGTACTGTTCAAAGGTCACGAGCAGCGGAACCGCGGCGCAAAAGCCAATCAATGCCGCATGCTTCCAATCCAAGGCGGCTTTCGGCACGGTCACACCCCTGAGCGTACCCAGTGTCAGGGAATCCACTGTGGCTCGAGGGCACAGTGTTCACTGAAGTCAATTCTCAACGATGGTTCGCGCACGCTCGAGCCTGTGTCGGCGCTTTCGTCGGGTGCGCCCTGATGGTTTTGCCTCGAGCAGCCCAATCAAAAATCCGCCAATCACCGCGCGCCAATGCTGTCTTGGCGATGTGGACGCTCCGAACGAACACCCCTCGAGTCACGCCAACGCCACGTTAAAACTCGAGTGCCAAGACCCAGTCCGCGCCGTATTCTTCATTGCGCGCCAGCCACACGCGCGGCTCGGGCACGGCATGCCCGTAAACCTCGAGCTTGCCGTGCAACGCTTCGGTCCACCCCCGTCGGTCGCCGCGCTCGGTCTGGGCAGCGATGAACGCTGGCCATTCCAGGCAATGGCGTTGCTGCGCCCAGGCATAGCCGTCCTCGTACAACTCCAACACCCGGTGCTTGCCGCGCTTGAAAATCAGCAAACTGTCCGGGCGACCCTCCAGCGTGGTGTGGGCTTGCGCGCACCACCCACTCTCCGCCAAGGGGTGCTTGCGCTCCTCCACGGTGAGGTCGCGCGGCTTGGGGTAGATCACCGCCGCTTCGTCGTTCGGCGCGAGGTCGTCCACGGTTGGGTTCATGGGTTTCAGTGTGCGCTTGGTGGCGCGGGTTTGCAAGCGAATTTTTCTCGGAACAGGCAAAGCGAGTGTGCGGTTCGACTTGGCTGGACGGGTCCCGCTCCCCTCATGCGCCGTCGGAAACCTCGAGCCAAGCAAAAGACGAGACTGCTTGCATCAATGGCTCACGCCACTCGAGAAAACGTTGTGCCACACGTCCGATGAATGGTGTCCGCCTTGTTCGTAGGGGCGTCACGCCCATGCGTGCGTTTCGCGTCACGCTTTGCGTGCATGGGCACGACGCGAACATAGGTTCGACGCACGACGCATGCTTCGCCCCGACACAACAGCGTAGATGCGCTTTTGCTGGTTGAACGTTTGCACGAGGTCCAGTGACTCGAGCCGGGGCAGCGCTCAATATTGACTTGTGTGGCGCACGAGGATTTTGTTTCAGATTCATTCACTCGGGCACGCGCGGACCAGCAACCGTCGAGGCACCCCTGCACGACCCAGCGTGACGCGAGTGAGGCAAGTCTTTCCTCGATGCGACCCTCAAGATTTCTGGCATCTTCGAACCCTTCGGGTTCCTCGAGGGATGGTGTGACCCCAGGTGACACTTGGGCAGCGGGTCTTGGGTAACATGAGTTCTGTGAACATCCGAATCCTTGCCGTGGTCGCCCTCGTCGCCGCCCTCGCCCTCGACAGCCACGCGCAGTTGAGTTCAGCCAATTACATCCGCGCCCGCGAGTTCGCGTTGCGCTTTGGCAACGTCATCTCGGTGAGCGGCAAAGACTACACGATTGGACGCAAGAACGAAGACCCGCAACGCCTCACGGTGACTTCGGGGTCACGCGACGCGTTCGTCGGCGGTCCCGGCGGACGCCCCGTGCGGCTCGCGCGGGCAGCCAAGGTGGACAACCGCGGCTTGCTGATCCCCGCTTCCGCGCTGCGCTACCTGGGGTGTTCCGTGGCGGCGCAAGACGCGAGCGCGACGGTGACTTGCGACGGCAAATCGTACGCGCTGCAAAGTTTCAGGGATTAATCGCAGCGCCCGCGTCGTCGGCACCTGCATTGACCCGTGTGGCGCGTGCTAACATCGCGCCTCGAGACCGGAACGGGAGTGACGAAAAGCGTTCACGATGCGTTTACTGCTGCTGGCGGATGTGCACGGCAACCTCGAAGCCCTCGAGGCGGTGCTCGGTGATGCCGCGACGCGCGGCTTCGATGAAACCCTGTTCTTGGGGGATGCGGTCGGGTACGGCGCGTCTTCGGGCGAAGTCGTGGCGCGCCTCCGGGCGCTGACCCCGCGCGGCGTGATGGGCAACCACGAGCAGATGCTCCTGAGCGGCCTGCGCAACGCGCGCTTCTCGGACACCCCGGTCGGTCAAGCGCTGAAGCTCGCCAGCACGCAAGTGTCCGCAGACGATTTGGAGTGGTTGCGCGCGTGGAAGCAAGGCGTGCGCGTGCCCATCGGCAATGTGGAAGCGTTCTTCGTCCACGGCAGCCCCAGGGACCCGAACGAATACGTGGACAACCTCGGCGCGGCGCGGGGGGCGTTCACCGATTGGCAAGGCAAGCTCGCCTTCGTCGGGCACGCGCACATCGCGGGCGTCTACGCCGCCCTCGACCGCGACACCAAGAACGTGCGCTTCACGCCGTTCCTGGACGCGGTGAACCGCTTGGCGATGCCGCCGCGCGGGCGTTGGATCGTCAACCCCGGCAGCGTCGGACAACCCAGGGACGGCGACGCCCGCGCCAGCTACGGCATCTTCGATTTCGGACGCAACGCGCTGGAGGTCTACCGCGTCGCCTACGACATCGCGGGCGCGCAACGGCGCATCCGCGAAGCCGGACTACCGGACGCGCTCGCCACGCGGTTGAGCGTGGGCAAGTGAGCGCGGCGCCGTGAACTCGATTATTGGACACACCAAGTTGCGGCGGCAACTCGCCGAGAACCGCGCGCACAGCGTGATCCTCGAGGGTCCTGCGCAGGTCGGGCGGCGCGTGCTGGCGCATTGGTACGCCCAGCTGCTGAACTGCCGCCAGCCGTTGAACGACGAGCCGTGCGGCACATGCCCATCGTGTCAGAACTTCGCCGCGCAAAAAACCGGCACTGGCACGCACCCGGACGTGCTCGAGGTCTGCCCGCGCGAAGAGACCAGCACCGGCAAGCGCGCCCGCGTGAGCATCATCGGCATCGGCGCGATCAGCGCGGCGCACGACACCCAGCGCGACCACGAAATACACGTGCTGGATTGGCTCGAGACCGCCGCGCGTTACCGCCACAAGGTCGTTATCGTGGACGGCGCGTCGTTTCTGAATGAAAGTGCCGCGAACGCACTCCTCAAAAGCGTGGAAGAACCCCCGCACGGCGCGCGCTTCGTGTTCATCACCGAAGAGGTCAGCGGCGTGATCCCGACGATTGTCTCGCGCAGCGTGCGCTACCGCGTCGCGCCGGTCAGCGACCTCGAGATCGAACGCGCATTGCCCGGCGCGGACCAGCGTTTATTGGAGTTCGCCGCTGGGCGCGTGGGGCTGATGCTGCAAGCCGAACGCGTGCGCGCCCAGTTTGAAGTCACGGGCGGGTTTTTGGACGCCGCGAAACGCGATTTGCTGGGGGCGTTCAGCGCGGCGGACACCTTGGAGAAAGCGTTCGAGCGCGACCTCACCCCGCATGCCTTGCGGTTTTTGTTGCGCGACCTCGAGATGCATGTTCGCGTGCGAGTAGACGCGGCGATCACGCGGGCGGGCGAAGCCTTGGAGCGGTATGCGACGCCGAATCTGGTGTTCGCGCACTTGATGCTCGAGGTGCGGGATGCGTTGGGTGTGCGCGCCGCGTAGGTGGCTCGAGCATTCACGGGTTGGGCAAAGTTTTGGAAACCGGCGCTCGAGACGCTGGCGCAGCACTGGGCGCAAAACCTTCCGCCCCTGCGATTTACGGCGGTGGTCTCGCGGGTTCGCACGGCGTCATTGGCTCGAAGAGGCTGGTCCTTCGCATCGTGCGCACATCACCTCGAGATTCACGACCCAGACCCGTCGCCGCTCGAGGCGAATCCAGCCGCGCCGGTAGAACTCTCCGAGTTTGCGGCTGACGAGTTCCGGCACCGTGCCCAGTTGCGCGGCGAGCAATGCGTTCGTTGGCAATTGCCAGCCCGACGGCGAACACGTCTCGAGCAGCAGCGACGCCAGACGCGCTTCGAGGTCGGTGAAGTTCAATTCGCTCAAGCGTTGCGTCAACTGCGCGTGTTGCCGTGCGACGTGACGCAGGGTCAACGCGGCGAAGTTGGCGTCGCTGCCGACCAGGGCGCGCACGCCAACCGCGTCCAATCGCAGCGCCGTGCCCGCCGCGAGCATCTGCGCACTGAAGGCATGAAGCGGTGGCTCGAGGAACGCGGCAGTCACACCCAGGGCTGCGCCCGTGCCGTGCGTGGCAACGGTCAAATCGCGGTGGGCACTCGAGCGGTGTGTGCGCGCGAAGCCTGTGCAGAGCACCATGACGTGCTGCACGGTGTCACCCTCCAAGAACAGCGTTTGGTCGCGCTCGAGATAATCCGATGACGACAACCGTGCAAGTTCGCGCAGATGCTCGGGTGTTGCCGAGCGCAGCCACGTGGTGCGCCCCAACACTTCAAGGCGTGGCTCGATGGTCACGCGTTCAACTTACAACTTGAAGAAGTCCCTGGCTTTTTGCACGAATTGAATCTGGTCGTCGGGCAAATCTCGAGACATGTAGATCGCGCCCGTCGGACAAGCGATGACGCATCCACCGCAGTCAATGCATTCGTCAGGGTAAACGAAAAACTGATCTGCACCTTCTTGGATGCAATCCACTGGGCAGGCTTGAACGCATGCACCGTCTTTGACGCCGATGCACGGGCTGGTGATGACCGCGAAGTCGCTCATGGGACACAGCTTGAACGGTCGAGTCTCCCCTGTCGTTGACCAAAGTCAAACCGCATAGGACCGGCTCGAGCAGCCACCTGCACTCGGGTACACTGCGCGCTGTGAAACTGGTCAGCATCAATATCGGGCGCAAAGAAACACTGGATTCCCCACTGTACACGAAGCCGACGGGCATCTTGAAGCGTCCCGTGGCGCGGGCAGGCATTCACGCGCTCGGCGTGGCCGGCGACTACGTGGATGACCAGAAACACCACGGCGGACCCGACCAAGCCGTGTACATCTACACCATCGAGGATTACGACTTCTGGCGTGCGGAACTGCAAGACACCCTCGAGCCGGGCAAATTTGGGGAGAACCTGACGGTCAGCGGGGTCAGCAGCACAGACTTGCAGGCCGGCGACCATTTCGTGTTCGGCGCGGTCACGCTCGAGGTCACCGCGCCGCGCATCCCGTGCAACACGCTCGCGGCGGTGATGGAGGACGCCAATTTCATCAAGCGTTTCCGTGCGGGTGGTCGCCCCGGCGCGTACTGTCGCGTGGTCACGCCCGGCGAGGTCGTGCAGGGCGAACCCGTGACCCTCGAGCGGCGCGGCACTGGGTTGACGCTCGGCGCATTGATGGCATTGTGGTTCGAGGGCAAAAAGCTGGATCGCAAGAGCCTCGAGACCGCATTGAGCGCGCCTGTGGCGGTGCGAATGCGCGCGGAACTGCAAAAGCGTCTCGACGCGATTGGCGTTTAGCCTCGAGATCGCGCGACCACCCCACTGTTTTTCGTAGGGGCGAAGCATGCTTCGCCCAGTGCGCCAACGGCGCACTTACCTCCCTCGAGACCCAGCCGAAACGCACCCTCGCGCGAGACGCGAATGCTCGAGCCAAGATGCACACAGCTCACTCCGCGTCGCCGTCCTCGTCCGCGCTGTCCACGTCCACCTTCATGACTTCGCGCAGCACGGCGGTCGCAAAGCAACCTTTGGGCAGCGAAAACGTCAGCCAATACCCGTCCGCGGTGGGCTCGAGGGTTGATTCGCCCATCAAGATGCGCGTCGTGCGGCGGTCGCCGTGGCGGTCTTTGAACTGCGCCCAGGTCAGATCAAACGCCGCCAAAACCTCGTCCTCGAGCGCCCGGGCATCAAACTGCGCCACCGGCGTGACTTTGCGTCCGTACAGCGGCGCGGTCGCGCTAATCTCGAGCAGCGCGGCTCGGGCACTGTCCGTCACTGGATCGTCCACGACAAATACGCCGCCCGTGAGGTGCTTCTTGGCGACATCGCCGCGCAGCATCGCCGCGTACACGCCGCGCTCCAAACGCAGGCGCAAGGTGTGGTTGAACAGCAGACTCTGCAAGCTGGCGATCAGGAAGCGTTTGACGGCGATGCTCTCCGTGCCGCGCATTCGCCCGTCGCGCACGAGTTCCGCGCCGCGCACGGCATTCTCACCGGTGTTCCCGAAGCGTTGCGGTCCGAAGTAGTTGGGCACGCCTTGGGCGCGCAGGCGATCAAAGATCGGCGGCACCCGGTCAACATGGGCGTCGCGCACGCGAATGCGAAAGCGGTTGCCGCGCAGGTGTCCAATGCCGAGTTTGTTCGTGTGCAGCGTGGTCTCGAGGATCTTTGCGTCCGGCAGGTCGAAGCGCTCGAGGTCGCGTTCAACGCGGCGCGGCAGGCTGATCCACTGGCGCGTCACCGCGTGGCGGTCTTTCAGCCCGGCGACGCCGACCTCGTTAAATTTCACGCCGAGTTGCGCCGAGAGTTGGTCCACGACGTACTTGGTCGTGTGCCCGCGCTTTTCAATCCACAGGTACAGGTGCTCGCCCGCGCCGCTGGGCGGGTACGCGCCCTCCTCGATGACCTCGAAGTCGTCGAGTACGGTGCGAATGCGTCCGCCCGTGCCGGGCAGGTCGTGGGTCAGCGTGGGCAGGTCCGCCCAGTCAAAGCGCAGGTTCAAAGGGTCTCCGTCCGGCTCGAGTCCACTGGTTCAGCAGCGCGCCCAAAGCAACCGCAGCAGCTTACCGCACTGCCGTGGCGGACCGCCCTTCGCATCTCGAGACCCGAGGCAGCGCAAATTCACGGCTCTTCGAGCGGGTTTGTGACCACGGTCGGGTCGCGCGTTTTTGCGCGTGTCAGAATACCCGCCACATGCGCCGTGCCCTGCTCGCCCTTCTCACCCTCTCGAGCCTCGTCGCGTGCACCAACAATGGCGCGCAGACTGTGGTGCTCACACCGGAACCGCAGGCGCAAGCGTCCACGCAACCCTCGAGCCTGTTGCAGCCCGCCCCTTTGAGCGTGCCGGTTCCAGTCCCTGTCGCCGTGACCCCGCCGTGCGCGACGACGCCGCAACCATTGATCGCCATGCAAGCGCCAACGGTGCCGCGCGCCATCACCGGGCGCGTGGGCTTGTTCGTCGGGCGACTGACGCGGGGCACCCAAGACTTCAAGTTCGACCGCGCGCTGTGGTTGCGCCCCACGCAGCAATTTCCGCTTGCCAGCAATTTCAAAACGAGCGTCCTCTACGAACTGATGCGCGCGGTGGACGACAAGAAGGTCAAGCTCACGGAGCGCTTCGATGTCACCACAGCCAACCGCAGTTACGGGCGCTACCCGTACGACAACAGCGATGTGATGACCTTGGCGCACCAGATGATCGCGTGGTCGGACAACACCGCCACGGACATTTTGTATCGCCGCATTGGGCTGGAGGCATTGCATCCGTTGAGCGAGGAATTGGGCTTGTGCAACACGCGCTTGCTGCTGCCGACAAAGGCGTGGTGGGCGGCGCAAGCCGGGTACGGCGGCGCGGATTTCCCGAAGTACGCCCTGGTCAGCGCCACCCGCAAATTCGCGCTCGCCCCGTTCGAGGCGCAACTGAAGATGGCCAAGCGCTTGGACGCCGCGGCGCAAGCCATCGGCGCGGACCAGATGCGGCGCGCGCTGGATTTTGGGTACTTCGCCGGTCGCAACGGCGGCGTGGAGACGATGGCGCTGATTGACCGCCAGATCCAAAACGCGAGCACGCCGCAAGAGTGGGCGAGGGTGCTGCACCACGCATTTGTCAACCCTGACCTGACGAACGACAGCGAAGCCCGCTTCCGCGAGGTCATGTCACACGGGCGTGGACGCAGCTTCCTGCGCGTGCCGTACCGCTACTACGGCGGCAAAAGTGGCAACACGGCGCGCGTGCTCACGTACAGCGGGTATCTCGAGACCTTGAGCGGCGACCGCGTGATCTACGTGTACATGAACGACGCCAGTCAGAACTTGCTGACGCGCGACGAGACGCCGATGGCGTTTAAGCTCATCAACGACGCGTTGCGCTTGGTGATGCGCCCGGAGGACTTGGTGCGCGCCAAACCCGCACCCAAGCCTGTCGTGAACCCAAAAGCACCCGAACTGCCCGCGGCTCGAGGCAATCCGTAGCGTTTTCCCGTACACTCCACCGCTCGAGAATTCCAGTTCATGTCAAGGTACGGGCGAACCTTGTGTTCGCCCTGCTTGCGTCGGCAGCGGCGCAGGCGGGGAAGCGGCTCGAGGTGCGAAGAACACAAGTCTCGAGCCATCGCGCTTCGGGGCTTGACCGCGCTGCATCCGCCTGATAACCTGCTCGCCGCGCGCGTGGGGGTGTAGCTCAGTGGGAGAGCACCCGCTTTGCAAGCGGGGTGTCGTGGGTTCGAATCCCTCCACCTCCACCACAGCGCAAGACGTACAACACGTAGAAAAACCACCCGCCCCTCGAGACCTTGCAACAGGCTCGAGGGGCGGGTGGCGTAACCGTGGCGTAACGACCCCTAGCCGGTCAGCGCCAGGAGGTCGAAGGCGTTTCCCCGCATCTCGCTCTCGAGGACGTGACGATACGTGTCCATCGTGATTGAAATCCTCGTGTGCCCAAGGGTCTTGCTGACGACTTCCACGGGAACTTTGGAGCGCAGCGCAAGCGTCGCATAGGTGTGACGAAGATCATGCACGCGGATCATGGGCAGGGGGATGCCCGCGTGCGCCAGGGTTTCCACGCGGTCACGCAGGCGGTGCGGAATGCCGACAATGGGCGACACCCAGCGCTCGTCGCCCTGATCCGCGGGCGGCTCGAGGTTGGCGCAGTTGCTCCAGAACCGTGCGGTCTCGAGGGTGCGGCGTAGGTTCTTCGGGTGCGTGTGGTTGCCGAGTTCGGTGGCGACCACCGCGCCGGTTCCCAACCATGCCCGCCCCGCGGCGCGTTGCTCGACATCTTGGCGTTCTCGGTGTGCTTTGAGCAGCAGACCGAGACTTTTTGGAATGCCGATCTCGCGCCTCGAGCTTTTCGTTTTCGGCGGACCAAACACCGGCCCGCGCTCGGTCAGGGATTTGAGCCCGCGTTGCACGCGCAACGAGCCGCCGCTCAAGTCCACGTCACTCCATTGCAGCCCCATGATTTCGCCGCGCCGCATTCCGAGACTCAAGCCCAGCAGCACACCGATCCAACCGCGCAGCAGTTCCATTTCCGTGAGGGCTGCGCCAACCTCGCGGGCTCGAGCCGCTTCCGGAAAATCGTAGACCCTGCCGACGGCTTCGAGGCTTTGACCTCGGGATCGGCGCACGGCATCCATCGGGTTGGTGTAGATCAACTGGTCTGAAACCGCTTCGGCGAACACCGACCGCAACCGCGTGACGATCTTCGATTGGGTGCGCGGGGACATGGGCTTGGTGGCTCTAGCTTTGCCGGTGTCCTTCGGGTTCGCGCCGCCGGTCGTCACCGTTGCCCGTGCGAGCGTGGACACATAATCTTTGAGCGCGGCGGGCTTGATGTCTTTGACCTTGCGCGATCCCAAGACCTTCAGCGCGAAACTCAACTCCCAGCGGTACGCCTCGAGGCTCGAGGGTTGCAGGGTGGTCTGCCGCGCCAGCCAGGTTTCAGTGTACTGGGCGAGGGTAAGGTCCGAACTGGGCGCGATCAGTCCGCGGTGATGGTCCGCAATGGCTCGAGCCAGCGCGCGGTAGGCTTCGGTTTCGGTGTCGCAGGTACCGCTGGCGGATTGACGTTTGACGCGCGTTGCGCCTGTGACCGGATCAACGACGGTGACGTATCCGAGTGTGACGCTCCAGCGGGATTTATCGCCTCGCGCAACGACGGTTCCCAAGCCATTGGCGCGCTTTTTATCGCCTCGTGCCACGGTTCAACCTTGCCCGCTCACAGGCAAACACTGCGCTCTTTGGTCTCGGCGTGCGATTTGGAGTACAGGTTGAGCAGTGAACGGTCCTTCATCCACAGCACGCACGCGCCGCGCAACGGACCGTCCATCACGCGGTAGTAACTGACGAACGCCGTACCTTTGACGAAGCGGTTGCTCGGCGTGCCGGTCACGTCTGAGACCCCGACTTTCGGGCTGCTGATGCTGAGGAACCACACCGCGCTCGAGCTTTTGTCGAAGGCGACGATGACCTCTGAACCCAACCGCGCCAGGTCGTAGCCGAAAGCGTTGGTGCTCGAGCCACTTGCCATGCGGTACGGGCTGTAGGGTTTGTACGGCCCGCCAGCAGAGACGATGTTGAGCACAATTTTGCTGACGCTTTGCGCGGAGGCGGTCAGGCTGAACAACAAAACCGCGACGACGATCTTCAAGGTGTGGTTCATCGTTCTCCCAAGGCGCGTTCAGCGCAGTGATTCGCAGGCGACGCCGTCTTTGTCGCGGTCCATTCTCGAATAGCCGTAGGCCAGAAACGCCGCTTGCGCCTCCGACCACGAGCCGTAATTCCCGCAGACGCCACCGCGATCCACCACGCGAGCACTGGGTTCCGGGTCTCGAGCTTCGGCGGCCAACAACGGAGGTGGTGGTGGTGGCGGGACGCGTTGGAGCGCGGTGTTGACCCGCGTTCCGGCATTCGCGGAGACCGTCTTTGCGACGTAGCCGTCTCGAGCGAGTGCGACCGTGTAGTGTCCCGCGACCAGTTTGAAGTTGGCTCGAGACGCAAAGGTTTTGGCGACCTGCACGCCGGACTGGTCGTAGACAATGATGCCGGTTTTGACAGGCAGGCTGATGCTTAGCACGCGCAGGTCCTGCTCGAGGGTGACGCGCAAGTTCTTGTTTTCAGGAATGCTGACGCGCCGTTTGAACGGTTTGTACGTGTTCAAGCCGACCTTGACGAAGTACGTGCCGCGCGGCAACGCGGCGCTCAGTTGGCTCGAGTTGCTGGCGACCTTCTGACCGTTCGCGTCCAGCACGGCGATGCTCGCGCCAAGGTTGGCGGTGACGTTCAACGCGTACCGTTTTCCTCTGGCAACTGCCGGGCTCAAGAACTGTGCAGGTTTTGCTGCCGCGTTTGGCGTAGCCGAGGTCGCACCCGTTGTTTGCGGCGACAGGCTCGCGCCGATGCCGCCAACGGTGAGCAACCCCGTCGCGGTGGCCAGTGAGCCGCACACAAACATCCTCGCGCCCTTCGCCACGCCGCGCATGGTTTCGCGCTTACGCCCTGGGAAGCCGATGCGGACAAGAAGCCATGTTAAACCACCGAAGAAAATCACCAACCACCACATGATGCGTACCTCCCGTGAAGTGTGTTACTCGTCGTCGTGAAGCAAGTGCGGGGCGTGCTCGCTGATGATGCCGAAGATTGCCCGCGCTTTGAGCTTAGGCACACTCGGCGGGTTGTACAGGTCAACGACCACACCGAGTACGCTGCTGCCCACGGGTGTGACCACGATCCGCGCAGGGTTGGTCTGCACGAGGACGTGATCGCCGTCTTCCCGAGACTCGTAAAGGTAAGCGAACTTGCGCCCGTTGTCGCTGAACCACACGCAGACGAGGCTGCCGACTTGCGCTAACCCAGGGTCGGGCAGGATCACGGCGTAAGCACCTTTGGGCACTTCGGGCTCGAGGCAATCGCCGTCCACGCGCATGAACAGCGCGCCGGGGTAGCGGTCCGTGATCGTGTGCGGGAAGTTGACGTGCTCGATGGGTTCTTCTTCATCGCGGAACGGCCCGCCAGCGCCGCTCGAGAACACGGGTTGATAGTTGGGCGGACGCAGTTCGTCGGTCACTTGACGCAGCACGTCTTCTCTGGCGGCGATCAGTTCCGGCGTCAACTTGGATGCGCGGGCACTGAAGCTCGCGGGCTCGAGTTGCGCGCCGGTGGGGATGTCCACGCCGGAGCGTTCCGCCCACACGTCGCGGTCCTGCCCGAGCACGACGCGCAAGGCTTCGAGGCGACGCGGTCCGACGCTCGAGGGCGCGCGTTGGTTGGACGCGATGCGCTCAAAGTACGAGCGCTCAATGCGGCGATCCAGTCCGTAGGCAGACGTGCGCTCCTCAATTTCTCGCGGGGTGATGACGGCATCAAGGCGCAAAGCATCCACCCACTCGCCGAAGTGCTTGTACCCTCGGGGCAGCTTGGGGGTGCGCCCAGACGGTTTAGCGCGCGGCGGCACGAAGTTTGCTCCGTAAGATTGTTGATAGACACTGACAGTCATAGCTTTGCATTACGTTAAGGTTAGCGGCAAAGTTCCCGACACCGCCCAACTGGGTCGGTCACAGTCAGACACTTGCATTACCGTTAAGCCTGTGACAGGATGTGACCCATGCCCCGAACCTGGCTGGAAACCGTTGACGCGATCAAGCGATACCGCATCCCGACGCTGTCCATCGCCGTGCTCGCAGGCATCAGCGAGGCGACAGTCAGGAACGCGCTGAAAGGGCGCAACAGCCCAATGCCCCTGACGCGCAGCGCCATTGACGAAGCCGTGACCTTTTTGCTGCCCGCATCTGTGTCTGGCAGTGACAGTCACAAACGGCTTGCCCCACTCATGGCTGAACGCTTCGTCCAGTTTTGGACACGACTGTTCCCGCCCGCCGAACCATACGACGAGGCTGCCGACGACGCGCGCACGCTCGAGATCGAGCGTCACCTCAAAGCGCTGCGCGCCATCCGCAGGCAAGCGGTGCGCCCGTGACCGGCAACGCCGACGGGCAAACGGTGGTGGTCGTGACCCTCGAGCAACTCGAGCAGATCGTCACCCGCGCAGTGAAAGCTGCGCTGCACACCGTGCCCGTCGCCGACACCCGCGCACCGACGCTGACCCCCGCCGAAGCCCAAGCCGAGTACGGACAAGACGAACTCGTGATCCGCGCGCTCGTCAACGACGGGCGGCTTCGCAACGTTGGCAACAGCAGGCGTTACCGCGTGCTGCGCGCCGATCTCGAAGCGCACCTGGGCATCACCCGCCAATAGGCAAAAACTCCCCTGCCAGGGAGCTTGCAGACTAAGGAGCACGTTGTATGGATCACCAAACTGTAGGACAAGGTCCGCCACCCGTCAACCCTGTTGATAGACATTCCAGCTTCCCGAAAACCGTGCGTCTCCAAATCAGCGCGCTCCAAGCATTACAGGAGTATCGCGCAGGACTCGTTTGGAACCGTGAAAATCGGAAACCAAAAGCGCTTTACTCCAAACAGCTTGAAGACGAGTTGCGTGCGCAGGAACTTGAACTGTGCGAAGCGTTGTCCCGTGATCTCGAGAGCGGCGCACGATACCGCCTCGAGAAAATCAACACGCTTGGGAATCGCGTGCTGTGCCACCTGCTCGAGACCGACGAACGCGTCTGGGTGGATTGCATCCTGGACGGCGATCCCATCGAACACCCCCGCTTCAAGCACGTTCGCGCCCTGCCCAGCGAAGCACTGTGCAGCATCGTCAACGGCTATCGCCGTGCTGCGAACCTTGCGAAAGTCCATGTTGGGAACGCGCCCAGCGTCGACTGGATGGACCTGCGTAACCACGCCCAAGTTGAACTCGAGCGTCGGTTTCCGGAGAACCTGGACGAAACGCTGGTGGCGTCATGAAAACACCCGCCCGCTTCCGACTGCCCGGAATGATCCGGTACGCCGTTGGCTTGGCGCTCCTCTACCTGTGCTCGAGAATGCCCTCGAGCGCGGACAGCACGGTTCAAGCCCTGCACGGTCTGGCAGGCATCCTCGGCGCGTGCGGCGTGGTCTGGGGACTGGCAGACACCCTGCCCGCATTCACCGCCAAAGAGGTCGCCGAGGCTCGAGCCGAAGACCTCGAGTTTGCCAATCGCCAACGCGAACTCGAGGCGGACCGCCTGCACGCCGAAGCACTCGAGCGCTGGAAAGTGCACCGCGAATACCTGCACACGGAGCCCGTGTGACCGTCGCCATCGCCGCGCCCGATGCGCCCAACGAGGAGCCCGCGCAGCTGACCTTGCGAGAGTGGGCTGCCCAAGGAGCACCCGTGTTTGAGCACGGCGCAACTCCTGCGCTGCTGCATCACGCGCCGCTCGAGGTTGCCGAAGCCGCATTCCGCACGTTCTTTGCAGGCATCCCATTCAACCCGGTGGCGCTGCTGAGGTACGGCGCGGACGGCTGGACGTACAGCTTTGAAGACCAACCACTTGGACATCTCGAGGTGCGCGTACAACCGCAACGCGACCCGGAGTTCACCGATCCACAACTCGAGATTCGCACCAACGGTTGTGATTGGCGCACGTTCAAAGGGCGCGGAAGTTTGCACGTCGCCATTGAGATGCTCGGCGACCTGCCGTTTTGAGCGTTTGCACATCGGGCACGACTGCGGTGGCGCTCGGGAATTGAAACACGACGATGGACCCCAGGAGGCGTATGAGCAAGCGGCTGGCACTCGAGAACATCGGCGAACTACAGCAAGGGCTGGTCACGGCAGTCGTGGACAGTGCCATCAAGCGCGCGTTGGACGACATCTATCAACGCCCGTTTCTGGACGCCAAACGCAAGGTGACAATCGAACTGATCCTGGTGCCTTTGCCCGGACCGAGCGGCGAACTGATCGGCGTGGACGCAGGCGTCCAAGTCAAGGACAGCATCCCGCCGCAGAAGACCTACGGCGAAATCTTGAGAGTCAGCGTCACGCCCGACAAGGACGGACGCGGAGTCATCACCGCTTACCTCAACGAACCACAACAACCACTTTTCAACCAAGGCAACGATCAAGACGCTGCCGGAAAAAGTAATTGAACATGCAAGCCGAAGCCATTCAAGAGATCGTGGAGTTGGTCAAAAAGGGTCAGGAAATCACAAAGGTCAACGACCGCGAGTACGGCTGGTTTGATGCCGAGGGCGACTTCTACACCGCCGAGTACCTGCCCGTCCCGCTGAAGGATGCGAACCTCAAGGTTTACTCCATCGCCAGTCTGCTCGCGGTGCTGAAAGACAACACGCTCGACGGCAGCACCAGCAGCAACCTGACCAATGGACAGAAGCACGTCTCGCAAGAGTTGCAACAGCAGGTGGCGACCGCCAACGGCACGAGCATTCCCGAAGCGCTCTCCATCAACGCGCCCGTGTACGACCTGCCGGAAACGCTGGCGACCACGCCCGGCGTGACGCTGCTGGTGGAAACCGAGGTCGAAGGCGAGGTGCAGTTCGCCCTGACCACGGTCCACAACGACATCACCCGCGCTCAGGAGACGGCGCTCGAGGACGTGACCGCGATTCTCGGCGATGCGTTCCCGGTGTACCGCGCCGCGTTTTAACCCCAAAGGCGAAGCCCCAGTGCCTGAACCGCACTGGGGCTTCAACAGCAAGGAGCTTATGGAAAACAGTAGCACAAACCTCGAGATGCAAGAACCCAACATCTTCGAGCGCCTGCGACGCACCAGCCCAAACGGTGGATCGTACTGGTCGGCTCGAGATTTGATGCCGGTGCTCGGGTACTCCAAATGGGCGAACCTCGCCAGCATCATCAGTGATCGGGTGATTCCGTCACTCGAGAATCAGAATCAGCCGTCACTAAGCCACATTGCCGAGGTCGGCAAACTGGCGGAACGCGCCCAGGGTGGCGGCAACGCCCAACAAGACTTCCACATCTCGAGACTGGCCGCCTATTTACTGGCGATGAATGGGGATCCGCGTAAGCCCGAAATCGCCGCCGCGCAGCATTACTTCGCCGCGCGCACCCGGCAAGCAGAGACTGCCAAGCCTGCAACGCTCACGCTGACCCGTTTGCAAATCGCGGAGTTGCTGCTCGAGTCTGAACGTGAAGCGGAGGCGTTGAGGAAAAAGCAACTCGAAGACGCGCCGAAGGTGGACGCTTTTGACGCGTTGATGGACAGCACCACGCTGTACAGCGTGAACGAAGCCGCCAAGCTGCTTGGAACAGGGCGCGAACGGCTGTTTGCTTTCCTGCGAGACGCTGAAGTGTTGATGCACGCGCCGTCAAGCTGGAATCAGCCGTACCAACAGCATCTTGACGCCAAGCGGTTTGAAGTCAAAACCCGCACGTTTGACATCAAGCACGCGGACGGAAGTGTTGAAACACGCTCGAGTGCAACCACCTTTGTGACCGGCAAAGGGCTCGAATACATCCGCAAATTGCTTGAGCGAGAGCGTGCGGCATGAACGTTATTCGTTTCCGAGACGATGACCTGCCAGTTGCTGATGTGATACGCCTGCTCGATCCCTCGAGCCTCGTAGACCGCGACATCCGCACCGTCCTCGGCGGCACTGAACCGCTGCCCGCGCTGCGCGCCGATGACTTCCCACTCGAGTTGCTGTGCGACAGCGCCGTGGACGCGTTGTGCGAGGCAACGATGTGGTGCTCTGGGTTCGATCCGATTCGGCAACCTCGAGACTGGGGAATCACATTTGCGCTCCAATACAGCGCTCTCGAGTTTGCGCGGCACGCGTTTAGACGCCGCAGGGAGCGGGTGTAAACGTGAGCCGCTTTAAGCTGAAGGCGTTAACCCTGCGCCATCCGTGGGTTTGGGCGTGCGTGTACCTCGGCAAAGACATCGAAAACCGAGGCTGGAAACCGTATCGTCCAACGTTGACGCACCTGGCAATTCACGGCGGCGCATTGCCGAAAGGCGAGGCGAAGACAGAGGACGTGTTTCAAGACCTCGAGTGGATTACGTCAACCTTCCCCAATCATCCCGAAGTGCAGCGCGTCATGAGCATGGGTTGGCGGTCCGACGCCCAGTTGGACACGATTTGCGTCACGGGCATCGCCGCTGTCTACCCGTGGCGGGGTGTCACCGAGCAACGCACGAGCCTCTGGCACGCGGCGTATCACCACGGTTGGCGGCTCGAGGATGGGCTGATTTTGCCCACTCCACTCGAGTGCAAAGGGCGGCAGGGCTTGTGGGACGTGCCAGAGCCGCAGCAAACCGCGATTGTCCATGCGCTGCACGCGGCGCGCAATCCTGACCCGTTGTTCGGCGGTGGCGCATGAAACCGTCTCTCGACCAACTGCTCTACCCCGTCGCCTATCAACTCGAGTGGGATGAGTTCAGCAGCGTTGACGTACAACTTGTGATGGTGCGCAGCAGGAACGGCGCGCTTCTCTGGGCAATTCGGGAACTCGGCATGTGCTACGGCAAGGGCGGACGCTGGTCATACGAACCACAGCCATCCTCACGCACCGATGAATGGCTCAAGGTGTACCGCTTTGCGACGAAGGAAGCGGCGCTGAGCACTTGGTTCAACACACACGGGCGCAGCCGCTTCTCGCGCAAATCGCAGCCATCAGCGTTTGCCATGCTGCGACCGGAGGGCATATGAGCCTTGTTGCCATCGCCGCCAGCCTGCGCGCCCAGATCACCGCGGACTCGAGTCAACGCGCGTGGCGAATGCTCGGCTCCGGCTTGGGCATCGAAGCTCGAGCGGACGGGTCGTGGCGGCTCTGGCGCAAAGGCGTGGAGCCCAGCGACCTCGAGGTCAAGACCTTTGCGCGCGACGCCAAGCTCAACAGCGGCTTCGTCGTAGACAGCAACCCGCACCAGGGGAACGTCATTCGCCGGGTTGCGCCCCTCGAGGAAGCGCCCGAGACCAGCACGCACCAGGTCTGCCCGGAGTGTCGCGCCCGAAGCCTCGCGCTCGAGCACGGCGAGCCTGTGTGCCCGGCGTGCGGGCATGGTCGGCGCGCGGACGTGCCGCTGATGCTCGAGGAGGACGACGACACCGCGCCGTGGTCGGACGCGACGACCCCCGCACCCGTTGACGCCAACCCCTACCCAGTTGACGCAGACGACAACCCGCTGGACGCGCTCGAGCGTGATGTGGTCAACCGTCACGACCTGCGTCCAGGCTTGCCGCTGCTGCGACCGCGCTCCATGCAACCCGGTCGGCTGTACCACTTCTGCGCGTTTGGTGTGCTGTGGACGGTGAAACTCGAGCGGTACAAAGACCCACCGCCGATGGATCACCGCCTGTACTGGGCGAACCTCGAGCCGGTGGAGGGACCACACGGCGGGCATTACAACGGTGCGCTCGAGGACTTCAGCACATGGTTCAAGCGGTGCGGGTCACTGAGCCCACTCGAGCCGCCCGAGCGTTGGCGAGGTGCGAAATGACTCACCCAATTCACCAATACAGGTTGACACTGGAGCAAATTCTCGAGCGGGCAACGCCAGCCAACTTTGAGAAGATTCGTGGAATCTACTTCTTGCTCGAAAACGATGAACTCGTTTACATCGGGCAATCTACGAACATCATGGCGCGCATCAGCCATCACATCGCTGATCCTGACAAATCGTTCAATCAACACACGATCATGCCCGTTGTGCCAGAAGTTTCGCTCAACGATCTTGAAGCGATTCTGATTCTGAAGTACAAGCCCAAGTACAACACAAGCATCCCGGTGAATGCATTCTTTTGCTCCAAGGAAACCGCGCGCAAGCGTTACGGCATCCCTGGAAACATCATGAACAAAGCCATCCGCGCGGAGGCATTGCACCCCATTTACTTGGCGGGACGTGTTTACTTTGAGCTTCGTGAACTTGTGCAACTTGCACCTGCGGGGCTTCTATGAACCCCGGCAGCGTTCGTCAAGACAAGTCCGAGTGGAACGTCGTCTTTATTCCCAAAGAGCTTGACGATTACCCGTTGACAATGGCGGAGTTCCGCGCTTACTCGAGGGTTGCACGACGCGCAGGGGATGACGGCACGTTCTTCGAGGGCGTGCCAAAGGCGTCCAAGGCGTTGATGATGCACGAAGACACCCTACGCGACGCGCTCGAGGCGCTGGTGGCGTTCAACCTTATTAAAGTCCAGTTTGTGCCGGGCCGCCCCAACGAATACACCCTTGTCCCCGCCAGCAAGTGGATGTCGTCAGCAAAAGCGATCCAATGGCGCGCGGCTCGAGAGGCGACACGCAGCGAGAAGCGTGCCGCAAAAGCAAAAGTCAGGAACCCCTCCACCAATTCACCCAGGGTCCAAAAGCAGGAGGGTGGAATTGATACCCCTCCCCCAGAATCACCAGACACCCCCCCATCAAAACCACCAGACAACCCCCCCGAAATTGAGGGAGACGAAGGTTCTCCCTTGAAGGTTCTCCCTGAAGGTACTTCTACAACTACCTCCACTGAACTGGATTACCAGACCGACTCGAGTGGGGAAACCGTCGCGGTCGAAATTCAAAACTCGAGTCAACCCCAAACCCCAGGTTCGGATGCTCGAGACCGACTCGCTGATCTCGAGGGCAGCGCGGGCCGTGATGGGAACCCGCGCACAGGGTTTGAAGATTCTCCCGGCGCGGCGGCGACCATGCCCGACGACCCGGACCGAGCGCGCGCCGCTGACCTGCTCGCCGCGTACCTCGGCGGCACGCAATGCCGTGACCGATACCCGAGGGACCATCAAATCTGGCTCGAGAACCGCATGTTCTGGTTCGAGAACCGTCCTGGCGCGTTCGTGATTGAGTGCATCACCCTCGCCCGGAACGCCAAGGGCGTGGACAAAAACCCGTTTGGGGCACTCGTGAAATGGCTCGAGAACCCCGTGAGCGCGCCGGACACCGCGCGGGAATTGATCCTGCGACTGGAGCGAGGCTTGACGCCGCGGCTCGAGCGTCTGCCGCGCCGCTGGTATCGCACCGGCGACGGGTTGGACGTGTTCGTTGAACGCTGGAAGGCGGGCGACGCGGTGCTCGAGGGCGGCAGCCCGACCGCCAAGGTGTTGACGCGGTTGTGGACGTTGTTGCCGCCCGAGTTCAGCCCCGACGACGCCCGCGAGATCCGACCAGCGCCGACCAATGTCGCGCCTCGAGTCAGCGCCGAGGCCATCGCTGCCGGGCTGCAAAAACTGGGCATCAAACCCAAAACCACTGGAGATCAACCGTGACCGCATCCACCACCGCTTACCAACCCGGTTACCACCCGCCCGAAACCCTGCGCCTCGGCTGGCAGGGCAGCATCTACGACGAACTGGTCGTGGGGAGGCGCTGAATGCCTAATCGTCTTGGTCAAATTGCAGTGGGTGAAAGACATTCACCTGCGACTGAAATCAAACAGGGTCAACGTTTATCACCACAAACTGAGATCCAGCCCGGTCAACGCTTGAGCCCACAAACTGAGTTCAAGCGCGGGCAAAGCGCACACAATCGCCTTGAAGTTGGTGCTGAAACCATCCGCATTGAATCAGCCACAGGAAATCCGCGAGGCTGGGTCAAGGTTGCTGAACCGAACGTCTGGCGTCCTCGAGCCATTGTTGTTTGGGAACGACACAATGGCGTAGTCCCGAAGGGCATGATTGTGCATCACAAGGACCGGAACACCATCAACGACGTGATTGAAAATCTTGAGCTTGCAACGCGAAAACAGCATGTTGCTGAGCACCGACAAGAGTTGCTGGAAGCGCGAAAAGCAAAACAGGCTCGCGCGGCACAAGTGGAAATGGCGGCGGACTGATGAACGAATCCACACGAATCAAAAATGTGGAATGGTACACCCCGCCCGAGGTTTTCACGGCGTTGGGGTTCGAGTTCGATCTTGACCCCGCTTCTCCGGGGGCTACGGTCGTGCCGTGGGTTCCAGCACGTCAGCACTTCACTCGAGCCGACGACGGCCTCATGCAACCCTGGCACGGTCACGTCTGGCTCAACCCTCCCTACGGCGCACACACCAGCGTCTGGCTCGAGAAGCTGGCGAACCACGGCGACGGCATTGCCTTGGTGTTAAGCCGCACCGATACAGAGTGGTTTCACCGTGCAGCGACTCGAGCCGATGTCGTGTGTTTCTCTCGAGGACGCTTCAAGTTTTTCGAGGGTTCTGAAAATTCACAGACCCCGCCGCAACAGAGTTTCGGCTCTGTTGCGGCGGGGTCTGTCTTCTTTGCCTTCGGTGAGATTTGCACCCAAGCCGTACTACATTCCGGGCTCGGAATCATCATGCGGCATAACGCCGTGCTCGAGGAGCGCCGATGAACCCGCAACAGCCGCCGCCCGAACTGCTGAGCGCGATGCAGGAAATCAACACCGTGCTCAAGCGCATCGGCAAGGTCCACGCCCAGGAATCGGGCACGGTCGTCTGCCCGCGCTGCCAGGGCGATCTGCGCTGGGTGACGACGTTCAGGGCGATTTACCCCGAGTGTAAATCCACCAAGAACTGCGTGAACTTCCGTTGCCGCGCCAAGTTCACGAAGCTCCGCACCATCCCCGAGTTCAAACAGGAGCGATTGCTGTGAAACGAACCCCTACAACGTGCGGGAAATGCGAATTTGTCCGTGAGGAAGAGCAATCGCCTTGGTCAACGATTACGGTCTGCGCGCATTCGCGCTGGGGCGGCAATCAATGGGCAGAAAGTCCTGTCGTGCAACGGCATTTGGCACCCCCAACGATCTGCCCATTGCCCTCGGAACGTGAACCATGAGCCATCGTCCGCGCTCCTCTGCCAGCATCAGCCCCGCAGCGTTGGCTCGAGCGGGCATTGCCTTGCCAACACCAGCCAGCAAAGCCACGCGCCCACGGCGAGACCTCGAGCACCGCGATCAATCGGCATTGATGGACTGGGCGACGAACAACGCCTCGAGACTGCCTGGCTTGGGCTTGCTCTTCGCCATCCCCAACGGCGGGCACCGCAATGTGATCGTGGCCAAACGCCTCAAAGCCGAAGGGGTAAAACCTGGCGTTCCAGACCTGTGCTTACCCGTCGCTCGAGGGCAGTTTCACGGGCTGTTCTTGGAACTCAAAGCGGACCGCAACACGGCGACACTTGAGCAAACGCATTGGATCGAAGCACTCCGGGCGCAAGGCTACGCGGCGTTTGTCACGCGTGGTTGGGAGAGTGCCGCGCAGCATCTCGAGGATTACTTGACCGGCAGAATCTCGAGGGAGCCATGAAGCGCACGATCAATCCGGTCAACGCCATCGCCGAAGCGCGACGCAAAGCCGCCGTGCGTTTGGCAGCCAAACTGTGGTTCGCCGTCAACCTCGGGCATTGGGACCGCAACACCGCCCCCCTCGAGATCAGCTTGCCAGATGGCGTTGCTGACCTGTCCAGAGGCTCGAGGTCGCAAGGTACGGCAATCAACGCTCGAGGGCAGGACACACGCGGCGGTGTGCTGCGCGAACACCGAGCGTTCACGATGCCGACGACGGCGGGCGAAATGCAGTTCGTCCTCACCGTCAGCGTCGCGCGGTACGAGTGGACGGCGTTCATGGCTCGAGTGCATGAGCATGAGGCTTGGTTGCACGCGGCGTTGTTGGCGTACCTCGGGCGTGTGCCGCGTTATTTGGACGGGTCCGAAGACATCCGCCCGAGGGTCATCAACCCAGATTACGGCAGTGCCGCGTATGGCGATGACCGGGTGAAAGTTCAAAGCCCGTATCTTGCCGCGCCCGATCTCGAGGATAGCCGGTACTCGGTACAGCTCGCGGCCTGGCTGTGCCTCGAGACGCGGCTGCCGCTCGGGTGCTTCGCGCTCACGCAGCGACTTCAGTCAGCCCTGCCCGAATCAGTCGGGGTCGTGCTCGAGGATGTCGGCAAGCGTGACCGGGCGACCACAAAGGGTTGACAGCGCTGGAATCAGCTTGTTCAACGTGCTGAATTCAGCGCGCGAGACTTTGGGCAAACGGCTGATTTGAGACTGCGGGATGCCGCTGGCTTCCTCAAGCATCTTTTGAGTGATGCGGTTGACACGCATGAACTCGTGCAGTCGCCAGCGGATGGGCACATCTGATTGTACAAGCGCTTCGCTCATGGTCAGAATATAGCTTGACAAGCATATATTAGTCAAGCTATATTCTAAGCAGAGGAACGGGGCAGGTCTTGACCACCCGCCCGCGCCTCAAACAAGGAGCCAGACATGACTGAAATGCCCAGCCCCACGCCGACAACCTACACCCTCGACAGCGGCGCGACCTACACGGTCACACGGATCAGCCCAGACCGCACGCGCCGCCTGTGCGAACTTGAGGGAACTACTGAGCGCATCTGGGTTGAGTGCGACGAGGCAGGCACGCCGCTCGAGATCCCGCGCTTCTCGAGCTTGCGCGCGGCGACCAGCGAGCACTTGCTGGAACTCGTCGCGCAGTTTGACCGCGAGAACCGCCTGTCGCGTCACCAAGCTGTGCGCTTCACGGTCAGCGCCCGCACGTGCCACCACGCTCAAGTAGAACTCGAGCGTCGCGCCGCGCTCGAGGGTTTCGTCTCCCCTGCCGCCCTCGAGACTCCCGTGCTCGAGGGCGCGATCCAAGCGGCGCGCTGGGATCTCGGCACGCGCTGCCTGCCATCCTCTTTGCTGACGCAGACCCGCGTGTGGCTTGAGTGTGCGGAGCGCGAGTTTCAGAACAGGGGCTGCCATGTTGCAGTTTGACTTTTCCGGTAAGACCGACGACCGTCCCTACATCACCTGGGACGGCAAAACCCTTGCCCGCAACCCGATCACGGTTTCAATGGCGGGCAAGTGCGTGCGGCAACTCGCCTACCATTACCGGGGCGAGCCCAAGCACCCACACCCCAACCTCGAGCCAGTCAAGTCCGCGATGACCTTCGCTGTCGGCACAGCCGTCCACGAAGCTTTGCAGCGGGGCATCGTGGGTTTGCGCGACGTGGAACGCGTCGTCTGGATGAAGGACGACGACCTGTACCTCGAGGGGCGGATTGACGGCATCGTGCCCGTGACCCTGACCGACGGCACAATGGTCAATGCGCTGCTCGAGATGAAGACCATGAACCCCTACGCCTTCAGCAAGTTCAAAGAAGGCGTCATTGACGAGGCGTACTTGGTGCAAGCCAACACCTACGTCGAACTCGTCAACCTCGAGGGCGACAAGATCAAGCACATCCTCTGGGTCGCCATTGACCGTGCGACCCTCGAGATCGCCTACAGCCTGCGCCCGTTCATCGGCGCATACGCCATGCAAGGCGTAGAAAACGTCGCGCTGGGAACGCAGAAAGCCCCGGAGGACCTGCCGCGCCTCGAGACCTATGGCTCCAAGCTGGACTGGCAATGTGCGTATTGCCCGTTCTGGCAAAGCTGCTGGCCAACCGCCGTGGTTCCCGACAGCCGCAAGGTTGAACTCCGCCTTGAGGTGCAGCCATGATCCCCGGTCGCTCCAATCCAACGTTGTTTCAACGCGCCACCGCCGCCGCCACCGAAGCCCGAATCCGCGAGCAGGAACGCCTTGAAGCCGAGCGCGTGGAGCGCCAACAGAAACTCTGGCAGGAACGCGACGCCAATCAAAGCACCCTCGAGACCGTCATCGCGTACGCCCTCGGATTGGACCCGACGATCTTTTGCTTTCTGGCCGCGAGGTTCGCCGAGGACTCGGCGACCACGTTCCTCTACGGGCAAGTCCTCGTTGACGGCGACGAATGCCTCTTCACCTTTGCCAACCTGAGTTTTCCCCTGCGGTCGCTGCCCGTCCCAGCCCTGATCATCTCCGCAGACTTGGTGGGCGACCCCGACTTTGACCAAGTGGTTCTGACTTCGAGCGATTTCAAAAACCTCGCGGATTTCGGCACGCTGCTGCTCAATCATCCCAAGCGCATCACACACGAAGAACTGCTCGAGTTGTACGCGCAGGAAGGTGCTGGTAATCCGTGACCGTGTACGTCTTGTGCTTGGCGATGACGACCCTTGAGCAATTCGCCTGCGTCCGCAAAGCCAACCCCGCTTGGCAGCGCGGCAAGCTCAACTTTCCCGGCGGCAAGGTGCTCGAGTCCGAGGCGCTCGAGCACGCCGCGCACCGCGAGTTTCTCGAGGAAACCGGAATTGACCTGCCGCCGCACACCTGGCACGAGATCGCCACCATGCACGGCGCGGACTGGCGGGTTCACGTCATGCGTTGCGAGCACCCGTTCCACGACGCGCCCGCTGGAACGCCCGACGAACCCGCCGGTATTTTCACCCTCGATTTCATGATGCAGCAGCGCGAGCGTTTCATCCACAACGTTCCCTGGCTTGCAGCGCTGAGCCTTGACTTTGAAACCGTCGGCGTTGCCGAAGTCACGGCGGTGTACCGTGGCATCTAAGACCCCGCCGGTCATCACCTACGCCGAGCAGCGCCGCGAACTGGTTGCGCTGCACAGCCAAATCGTGGAGCAAGGCGAGAAGGACGACTTTGACTTGCACCTGCTGACCGTCACCGCGCACAACGAGATCTTCACCTTCGTCGCCGGTCCTCAAGAGGAAGTCTCCGTGCGATTCTTCACGAGTTTCGGCGGCTTTCTCCAGATGGTGGACTGCGACATTATCGTCAGCAACAGCGACGGCTGGATCAGGCTGTTCAACGAACGGGAACGCGAATGAGGTTCAGCGCCGAATTCTGGGACGTGGTGTTGAAGCTCGAGCCAATGCGTGTCTCATGGCTGCCGCGCCTGATCTTCTGAAGGTTTTGCAAGCTGCCAGTCACGCGCTGCGAAGCTATCAATACGGCAACGCAAGCACCGAACTGGCGCAATCAACCGCTGACGCGTGCGACGCCGCCATTGCCAAAGCCAAATGGGAGCCCGCGCCATGAAGTCGCCCGAGACCATTACCGCCTACCCGCTGACGTGGCCAGTGGGGCACAAGCGCACCACGAACCGCAAAACCGCCGCGTTTGGACGCCGCAAGCACAAGGAATACGGGTATTCCTCCGGACAATGGCGCGGCTACCGCGACATCACCATCGCCGAGGCTCGAGACGAACTGATCCGCCAAGTTGGGTTGATGAACGGCACGCGCCTGACCATCAGCAGCAACCTCGAGCTTCGCAACGACGGGTTGCCACGCAGCGGGCAGCGCAAACCGTCAGACCCTGGCGTTGCTGCGTACTTCTTCCGTCATGGCAAGCCATACGTCCTGGCGTGCGACGCGTGGGACAGCGTGGAGTGCAATCTGTATGCGATTGCCCTACACGTGGATGCCTTGCGCGGGCAGGAGCGTTGGGGCGTGGGGAGCCTCGAGCAATCAATGCGCGGCTACGAACTCCCCTCGAGCACTGCGCCGGGGCACTGGTCGGACGTGCTGAACGTGGCTCGAGACGCGACGCTCGAGCAGATTGAGCGCGCATACCGCGATTTGGTAAAGGCGCATCACCCGGACCGTGGCGGGGACCACGAACGCATGGCAGCGATCAACGCGGCGTATGCCCAGGCTCGAGAGGATGCACAGTGATGACTCGAGCGGAGGCGGTAGACATGGTTGCCATTGGGTTGGGTATCAGCACCTCAGATGCACACGAGCGCTTGTCAATGCTTGAGCAAACCCAAAACCTTCAGGCAGGAGCAAAGCCCAGTTATAGCGTGATTTGCGAAATCCAAGCGGATTTATCAATCGTCCTTAAAGGTTTGACCATTTATTTTGACGGACCCGTCCTTCCCGCGAAGCCGGATGACATGGACGACAAAACCATCTAAAGACTGCGTGAAAATAACTTTCTCGAGTTGGCGAACCGTGGTACATTCAACCGTCACGCTGGGAACCTGTCACTCACGCACCTGCTCGAGTAACTCGCCCAGCCCAACCTCCCGCTTCAATACCGCCTCGAGCGCCGTGTACAGCGTCTCGAGGCTTTCCATTGACGGGCGGTTCTTGCCTTGCGCGATGGCGTACAACCCCTCGCGGGTGTACCCCATGCGCTCGAACTCTTGACTGATGCGGTAGACGCTGACGCCCTCGCGCTCGAGCAACTCCTTGAGCTTGAGGCGCAACTTCATCACGCGAGGCTACGGAGGTGCTCCATTGCGCCGCTAGTGAACTGAAACTACAATAGTGCCCAGGCGAAAGCCTCTCGAGAGGGCGGGAAGCCGCCAAGCGTTCACCGCCCTCTCGAGACCCGCGCACGGCGAGGACCTTCAGTCTAGCGCTCCCCGACACGAGGGAGCGCTTGTGCTTTGAGAGGTCCCCATGCGAATCCTCAACCACGAGTACCGCCTCGAGCCGGTCACAACCCTCGAGCCGCACCCGCGAAACCCGAACCGGGGCAAGGTCGCAGCCATCGAGGAGAGCATCGCCGTCAACGGCTTCTACGGCGTGATCGTCGCGCAGGTCGCCACCCGGCGCATCATCGCCGGTGAGCACCGCTGGCGTGCGGCCATCGCCCAGGGCGCGACGCAGGTTCCGGTGATCTGGCTGGACGTGCCCGACCCAGTGGCGGTGAAGCTGATGCTGGCAGACAACCGACTGGCGCGACTCGGCGACGACGACCCCGCCACGTTGCTAGCGCTCTTGCAAGACCTCGAGCGTGACGGCGACTTGAGCGGAACAGGTTTTGCCCACGAAGACCTGAACGCGTTGCTCGCCGACCTCGACACCGACCTCGAGCCACCCCCCGACGACAAACCGCTCGAGACCGCGCTCGCCCAACTGCGCGAGCGCTGGGGCGTGCAACGCGGGCAAGTCTGGGCGATCCCCAGTGACACAGTGCCGGGTCGGTCGCACCGCATCCTTTGCGGTGACAGCACCGACGCGGGCAACCACGCCCGCGTGCTCGAGCGCACCAAGCCCGCCTTGATCTTTGCCGACCCGCCCTACGGCATCAGCATCGTCAAAGCGAGCGGCAAGATCGGCAGCGGCAAAGCGTACAAGCCCGTTCATGGCGACGAGGACACAGGCATCGCCGAGCGCGCAGCCCGGCTGTGCCTCGAGCGTTATCCGAAGGCGCTGCAAGTCTGGTGGGGCGGCAACTATTACGCCCATGTCCTGCCACCCTCGAGTTGCTGGCTGGTCTGGGACAAAGACAACGGCGATACCAGCTTCGCCGACGCTGAACTCGCGTGGACCAACCACACGGGAGCGGTGCGCTTGTTTCAGCACACTTGGAGCGGCTTCAACACCGCGAGCGAGGACGCCAGTGACCGCATTCACCCCACGCAAAAGCCCGTGGCGCTCGCCGCCTGGGTGCTCGAGCGCTTCGCCTCCAAAGGCGACACGGTCTTTGACCCGTTCCTCGGCAGCGGCATCAGCGTGCTCGCCGCCGAACACGCAGGCTGCCTGGGTTACGGCATTGAGTACGAACCCGAATACATTGCCGGAACCCTCGAGCGCTTGAAAGACCTCGGACTCGAGCCGCACCTGCACGCTTGAGGGTTGACCCCGCCCAACCAGGAGCGTCGCCGTGAAACACCGCACCCCCGAGCAGCGCCGCAGGATGCAACTCGAGGTGCGCGACCTGATCCACCATGGCTGCACTCTGCGCGAAATCGGCAACTTCTACGGCGTCGCCCGCGAGAACATCCAGTACGACGCGCGGCAAGCCGGGGCAGTCACCACCCGACCCAAAACGCCTCGCGCCGCGCCGCTCCAGCGACCACCGCCCCACGACAACCTCAAGCGCGCACGCATCGCGTTCAGCGAACTTCACGGCGCATGCAGCCCCGATGAAGCCGTACGGCTCGGGCGCACCACGACCGAAGCCTGGTGTGACTTCCTCGGTGAGTGGCGCACCCTGCACCCGTACGAACGCCGGGGCGCGAACAGCCACGCCAAGAACTTGGGCAAGCTCGAGACCACCGCCACCGACTGGACGTGACGTTCCCGAGCCTCCAACCGCACGCACCCCCGCCCCGCCGGTCCGTCGCGTCTCCCCCCTCTCGGAGCGCGCCCTGACCGCCATCTTCGGGGCAAGAACAGGAGGCAAGATGCCAGCGCGCTCCTAAAAGCGCTGTACACCCCCTCGAGACCACTTGCGTCTTTCAAGCTTTGAGGTCAGCACGCCACGCTGACCGACAGCGCAACCGCCCGCCGGAGCGACATCCCGGCAAGGAGACTTCACGAAACGATTGCTGACGCTGATCGTCATCGGCATTGCCGCCCTGTGCGTCGTGCAGATCTACTCGAGCATCGCACCGCAGGCGACCTCCAGCCCGCCCGCTTTCACCCACACCTACAACGAAGCCTGGCTGTTCACCGAAAAAGCGCAACCGACGACGACCGCCGCCGTTCAAGAGTTCAGCCAGCAAAACGCGATTCTTGCAGCGGTGTGCGCGGTCATGCTCGTCTTGACCTTTTTTGCTCAGGTACGCCAAGCGTAAAAAGCTTGCGCCGGAATCGCCAGACGCGCCGTGCCCGCGACCCGTTCGCAGCCGCACCCATGCCCCCACAGCGATCTTCCGCACCAGCCTGACAGTGAGCGCAACACAGCCGCCCCCATCGGGCGGCTTTCCTCGAGCAGATCGGCATCACGCGTCTGACCATCCACAGACAGCGACGAGGTTCAACTCCTCGGCTCGAGCCCAATGCCCACCCCAGGGCGTGACTGCGGTTCAAGAACCTGAAACGGGCTTGCCCTCGGAGCGCACCCTACCCCCGAGACCACATGGCAACAACGGGTGCTCAGGTGTCACACCCGCCCAAAGGCACGGCAAGAGACAGCGCCGCACTGTCTCGAGCCACAACAAATCCGGCACCAGAACCGAGGCGATCCATGTGCCCACAACCAAACCCATCTCGAGCAACAAAAGCTCAAGGAAGCCCAAGCCCAAACGCACCTCCCGAGGTGCCCGCGCCCCAAAACTGACCGCCGAAGAGTGGCAGCACTGGGAAGACCTCTACGTCTACGGCACAATGACACTCGAGGACCTCTCGAGACGCCCAGGCGCACCGCACCCCACCGGCTTCAAAGAGCGCAGCCGCGCCCGAAACTGGGTGCTGAAACGGCAGCAGGTCGCTGACCGAATCACGACTCGGGCGCGTGAACTCGCGCAGGAGACGGCGAACGCGATTCTCGAGCGGCACGCGGCGCAGGGTCGGGTGCTTCAGGCGATTGCAAACAAGGGCTTGCAGGCGGTGAAACCGACGAAGTTGAAGCCTCGGGAATTGCTGGACTTTTCCAAGGTCGGGGTGGAGATGGAAGCGCAGGCTCGAGGATTGAACGCCAAGCGCGTGGAGTTGACCGGCAAGGACGGTGCACCTGTGCGGGTTGAACAAGACCTCTCGAGCGCGAACGCGGACACGCTGATGCAGGCGTACCGGGCGCTTCTGACGGAGGAGGATTGAGTGCCGAGCCGCCTGGATCAACTGCGCGCCGCACGTTCGGCGTGGTTTGAGCGGCGCGCGGAAGAGGTCACGCTCGAGGTTCAACGGCGTTTGAAGCGCTTGGCGCGCATCGGTGCGGATGCGGACCGTCGCGCCACGGTGCTCGAGATGTGCAAACGCGACGTGGCGCTGTTCATCAGCGATTGGGTGTGGACCTTTGATCCGCGCAACATCGGGACAAAGCTGCCGACGATGCTGCCGTTCGTGCTTCGTCCCCGGCAACGCGAGTGCCTCGAGTGGCTCGAGGAGCGCGTCCTCTTGCAAGAGGACGGCGTGGTGGAAAAGTCTCGAGACGAGGGCGCAAGTTGGTTGTTCGCCGCCTGGAGCGTGCACCGCTGGTTGTTCACCACCGGCTTCACCGCAGGCTTCGGCTCGAGGAAACTGGAGTTGGTGGACAACAAGGAAGACCCGAAAGCGATCTTCCCGAAGATCCGCCACATCCTGCGGAACCTGCCGCGGTGGATGCTGCCCAAGGATTTTGACGAGGAGACGCACGCGCCGTATTGCCGGGTCATCAACAGTGTGAACGGCTCGAGCATCACCGGCGAGGGCGGGACCAACATCGGACGCGGTGGGCGCACGAGCGTGTACTTCGTGGACGAATACGCGTTCCTCGAGAGTCAACTGACCGCCGATTCCGCGCTCAGCAACAACACCCGCACGTGCATCCGGCTCTCGAGCGTCAACGGCGTCGGCAACGCGTTTTACCAGCGTTGCACGGACGCCAGCCAACCGAAGTTCGTGTTTGACTGGCACGACAATCCCGACAAAAACGAGTTGGTCACGCTCGAACTCGAGGACGGCAAAACCGAGCAGGTCCACTGGTGGTATGAACTCGAGACCCTGAGGATCGCCAACGCCGCCATCGTCGCCCAGGAGATAGACCGCGATCCCACGGCTTCAGCCAACAACATCGTCATTCCTGCCCTGTGGGTGCAGGCCGCGCGCAAGCTTCGCCTGTCTCGAGGCGGACAGCGTCAGGCTGGTCTGGACGTATCCGACCCTGGCACGCCGCGAGGAGACAAGACGACGTATGCAGCTAGAGCGGGCGGGGCGCTCTTTGACCTCGCGGTGCTGGCGGGTTTGAGTGTCAGCGACGATGTGGAAGAACGCGCGACTCGAGACGGCGTGCTTGACTTGTGCTACGACCGCATGGGCGTCGGAGCCAGCATCACGGCGACGATGGTCAAAGCGCAGGAGACCCTGCCGTTCACGGTCATTGGTGTGGCGAACGGGGAGACGCCGACGAAAACGCGGTACGAAGACCGCCCGGAGTTGACCGGCGAAGAGCGGTTTACGAACCTCGCCGCGGAACTCTGGTGGAGGCTGCGACTCCGCTTTCAAGCCACGTGGGAACGCCTCGAGCTTGGCACATCGCATCCCGACGACGAGTGCATCAGCCTCGCCGATCTCGAGGGGCACCCGCAACTGCCCACCCTCGTCGCGCAACTCAGTCAACCCGTGTGGAACAAGACCGGGCGTGCGGACAAGATTCACGTGGACAAGAAGGGCAACGGCATCTCGAGCCCGGACCACGCGGAAGCCGTGATGTACGCCTACGCCCCAGCCGACGCGCTCAAACCCGCCGCGCCGCCGCGTTACCCCGGCTCGAACACGGGTCGCCCTCGAGTCTCGAGCGGACGCCGGTTTTAGCTGCAAACATAAATTTAGAGCCGAAAGCGGGGTAAAACCCCGGCGCAACACCAGACTCCGTAAACGCTCTACGCCGTAAACAGAAAGAGAGGTGAACCTTGACGCTTCCCACCCGCCGCGCGCACCGCGAACCGAGCATCCCGAACTTGAGCACCTGGGATGTTGCGTCGGTGCGGAGCGCCTTGGGCAACCTCGAGCGTGGGTACTTCGCCCGCGCCTCGCAACTCGCCGACCACATGCTCCGCGATGAGCGCATCGCCAGCGCCTTGGACACCCGCATCAACGGGCTCCTGAGCGTGCCCATGCGTTTCACGCCTGCCAACAACGTGCGTGGCAAGACCGTGGCTCGAGACCTTGAGGCCAACTGGTACAGCATCGCCCCCGAGGACACGCTGCGCGAGATGCTGCGCTACGCGTTGATGCTCGGCGTCGCACCCGCGTACCTACGCTGGGACCGCACCGGGGCGCGCTGGTATCCGACGCTCACCCCGTGGCATCCGCAGTGGCTCGAGTACCGCGATTTCACGGAGCCACCCGGCTACCACCTGCAAACCCGCGACGGGTACATCCCGGTCACGCCCGGCGACGGGCAATGGGTGATCCTGACCCTGGGCGGTCGCCGTCCGTGGATCAACGCCCTCGTGCGCCGCTTGGCGATTCCGTTCCTCGTGCGGAGCTTCGCGTACCGTGATTGGGCACGCTCGAGCGAAGTGCACGGCATGCCCGCGTGGTTGGCGAAGTACCCGGAAGCCGCCAAAGAGGGCGACATCAGCAACTTCATGGACAGTTTGTACGACCTCGGCAACGAAATCCGCGTCAAGCTGCCCCAGAATGCGGAAGGCAAAGGCTACGGACTGGAGTTGCTCGAGGCGAAAGCCGACACGTGGCGGGTGTTCGACAGCTTGATCGCCAAGACCGAGAGCAGCATCGCCATCGGCGTCCTCGGGCAGAACCTCACCACCGAGGTCAAAGAGGGCAGTCGGGCAGCGGCGCAGGTGCACAACAACGTCCGCGACGATTACAAACGCAGCGACGCCAACAGCATCAGCACGTCCCTGCGCGAACAAGTCATCAAACCGTTCGCGCAAGTCAACGACGGCAGTGCGGCGCTCGCCCCGTGGGTGGAGTTCGCTTTCCCCCGTCAGGGCTTTGAACTGAATGCGTATCACCTCGAGTACGGCATCGTTGACGAGAACGAAGCCCGCGAAAGCTTGGGGCTGCCGCCTCGAGACGACGGGAACCGTCGGGCAATTCCCGTGGGGATGTTGCAACCGCAAGCGCCAGGCACGACACCCGCGCCACTGCAAGCGCGTCAAGCTTTGCAACTGATGGACGCAGCTCGGGTGCGTCTCGCCAGCGGCGATGCGCCGCGGGGTGCGTCCGGGTTCGTGAGCGGGCAGGTGTACACCGATGCGCTTGCCGACCACGGCGAAGGTTTGGACGCCAACCGTGCGGCTCGAGATGCCCTCGAGCGCGCGATCCAAAACGCCGACGATTACGACACACTGCGCGCGGCGGTCGCCAACGCCTACGCGGACCTCAAGCCCGACGCGTTTGCCGCCCTGCTCGAGCAAGCCCTGACCTTGGCTGACCTCGCCGGGCGTGCTGCGGTCTCCGAGGACACGTCGTGAGCTGGGGCGGCAGCGCCGCGTTCAACGGGCGCTTCGAGGAAGCCGTTGCTTGGATGCGTGCGCGCGTGCCGATGACCGACGACGAATACGCCGCGCTCCAGGCTCGAGCGCGGCGCAAGGCGTTCACGGTCGCAGGCATCGCCCAGCTTGATCTGGTCAGCGAAACGCTGGACGCGCTGACCGCAGCGGTCGCCGACGGCACGACGTTCGAGGACTTCAAAACCGCGATGTTCGAGAAGCTCAGCGCGGCGTGGGGCGACTCCAAGCGGGCGGGCTCGAGGCTCGAGACCATCTGGCGCACGAACTTGCAACTCGCCTACAGCGCGGGACGTTACGCGCAACTGACGGACCCCGATGTGCTCGATTCCCGCCCGTACTGGATGTACGACGCCATCCTCGACAACCGCACGAGCGGGCTGTGTCGGACCCTCAACGGCACAGTGCTGGAAGCCGACAACGCCTGGTGGAACTCGCACATTCCACCGCTGCATCACCGTTGCCGCAGCGGACTGCGGAGCCTCACGCGCGACGAAGCCCGGTCTCGAGGGATCACCGACGAGCCCAGCGACCTCGAGCCCAGCAACGGCTTCGGGTATCGCCCAGACCTTGACGAGTGGCAACCCGACCCGACCCAATACCCCGGCGACCTTTGGGACGTGTTTGAATCGCACCAGATGGAACGCTCCCCGCGTCTGACGCCCGCGCAACTCCCCAAGGACCGCCGCGTGCCGCAAGATGCGCTGTTGCGCGGCGCAAGTCCCGAGGAGGTTGCGGGCGCGGTGCGCGCATGGCTCGCCAACGAGCGCCCGTCACACAACGGCGTGCGCGTCACGCTGGCAGCCGACGAAGACGCGGTGCGGCGCGTTCAACGACGCTGGGAACGGCTGTGCAGAACGAACGGCATCAACCCGCTGGCAGCCCAGATCAATCGCACGGACCGGGCCATGACGATGTTCGGCGAGATCGTGCTCATGCCGCAAACTGTCGAAGACCTCGGCGGTGCGATTGGATTGCGGGCTCGAGGGGCGCGTACGCTGATGCACGAGTGGTGGCACGCCGCACGGCGCGACACCGCACCGTTCTACCCGTTGGAGGAAGGCACCGCGGACGCATTCGCAGACCGCATGGCGCTGCTGGCGTTCGGCTTGCGACCTCGAGCCGATTGGCGTGCGTACAACGACCTGTACGAAGCTGTGACCCTGATCGGCGACGCGCTCGGTGCAGACAATTGGTATCTCGTTTCACGCACGGAACCCGACGTGCGCGCTTGGCTGCGCGCCAGCCTCGAAGATGCGGGGTTCAATACCGTGGCAGTGGGCGACGTGTTGGGCTATACTCGGGACGACAGCGTGTGGCTCACCCGAGTTCGCCGCATGATCGCCACGAAGGAATAAAGCCATGACCCGTTTCGAGACCATCCGCCAAGAACTGACGCGCGCCGTGCTGAGCAACAACGTGGAAGAAAAAACCACGATGCTCGAGCGGGCAGACGCGGACGGTTACTTTGATGGCTTGGACAGCGATCAGGTCTTCGTGCTGACGACCATTCGCGGTGACATCCGTCGAAGCCGCTCCGAGTTGTACGTCGCCCAGGCTCAACCCGTACCCGCCTGAACGTCCCCAGCATCATCCAGACCTCGCCCACCGGCGGGGTTTTTTCGTGTCTCGAGGAGGCAAGAATGCAACAACACACCTACTCCGCCGTTGCGCGCATGGCACTGGCTGCGCCCAGCACCCCGCCAAGCGGACTGCCCGAGGGTCACTTGCGGGTCATCAACGCGCTGCAAGCCCGACGTGGAAAACCAGCGCTCGAGGCAGACGGGTTGATCGCGCGCCCAATTCGGCTGACCGGCAATCAACTGACCGATTACGACACGCGCTTCCCGGACATGGAGTTGCAGCGCTTCGCAGATCAGATCAACGCGGGTGGCGCGGCGCTGCTCAGCGGGCACGTCACCGACGACACGCCGCTCGGGTCGTTTTACTTTGCCAGTGTCACCGCTGGCGAAGACGGCACGCGGTGGTTGGACACGTGGGCGTACTGGTTGTCCGACGAGGACGGGATCAAACTCGCCAGGGACATTGACGCGGGCATCGTCAACGAGAGCAGCATTGGCTTTGACTGCGAACGCCTTGTGTGCAGCATCACCGGCGGCGATTACTTCGCCAGTCCTTACTTGGCAGGGCGCGAGTACGACATCACCGACCCTGCCACGAACACGACCACCCGCCGCCTGTGCTTCATCTGGACTGTGGGCTGCTCAATCAACGAAGGCAGCGTCTGCTACAAGGGCGCGCACCCGAACACGCGGGTCGGCGGCACCATTCCCGGCTTCACCGACGCGCCGCCACCGTCCGCGCTGCACGCGCCAACGCCGCACCGCTTCTCCCTGTCGGTCAACAGCGACATGCTGACCGGCTTGCAGAAGGCTCGGGTCAATCCGGTCTCGAGTCCGCCCGCCGCCCCCAACCCGCCCGAAACAGGTGGGACTGCCGAACGGCAAGAAGGAGAACCGATGAATCTCCACGCATTGACCGTCGCGCTCGGACTGGCTGCGAGCGCCACCGAAACCGACATCACCACGCGCGCAAGCGCGCTCCAAGCCGCGCACCGCGAGTTGCTGCAATTCACGGGCGCGACCACGACCGAAGGCGCGCTCGGCACGATTGCCGCATGGCAAGCCGATGTCCGCGCGTTGGAAACCACCCGCGCCGAGTTGCAAGCGCTGCAAACCGCTGGGCTCGAGACGCGCATGACCGCCCTGCGCGATCAAGGCTACAGCGCTGCGCGGTGGACGCCCGCCGAGTGGGACAGCTTGTTCCAGCACCAAAGCCCTGAGCGGCTGGAAGCCTTCCTCGCCTCCAGCACCCGCGTCGTCACCGGCGGCGAGGAACCACCCGTGGAACCCGCGGGCAGCACCGCGGGCGCGCAAGGGGCGATGACCCAACTGCAACAAAAGGCCGCCGCGCTGCAAGTGGGAGGCAAAACGCCGTTGCAGGCGCTCGAGCAGGCGATGCGCGAGAACCCCGCGCTCGCCGTCGCCGCACGTCAGAACTGAGCGCACGCGCTCAGCGTCGCCAGTCCCTCGAGATCTCGCCGCCCCATCCACGAAGGAGAGCAGCTCATGGCATACGAACGCATTCAAGAATCGGGTTTGGACACCCGCAAGTCGGCTGTTGACCTCACCGGCAAGGAGTACTTGGCGTGCAGCGTCAACGCCCAAAACACGCTGGTGGTCGCAACCGCCGCGACGCCGGTCATCGGCGTGATCCAGGAAGGCAAACCCGTCGGGTACAGCACCACCTACGCTTTCGAGGGTCAGGTCAAGCTGCAAATCGCGGGCGCGGTCGCTGCCGGTGCCAGCATCAAAAGCGACGCCAACGGCAAAGGCGTGACCGCAGCGGCAGGCGAAAAGGCGTTCGCTCGAGCCGACCTGCCGGGTGTGAACGGCGACACCATCACCGTCACCCTGGACAGCCACACCGCCTAAACCCTGTCCGCCCCTCGAGACCGCCAAACGCAGACCACCACCGGGCAGCGCGCCACTCGAGCCGCTGCCCGCGCCCGTTCAAGGAGCACCCATGCGTCCCAGCCCCCGTGAAGCCGCAGTCGTTGACGCGTTGATGACGAACTTCAGCCTTGCCTACATGCAAAGCGTGGACAATTTCGTCGCCCCGACTGTGTTCCCCGTCGTCTCCGTCGCCCTGGAAAGCGGCGTGTACGCCGTCTACCCAAAAGGTTTCTTCCTTCGCACGGAGATGGCCGCCCGTCCCCTCGGTGGTCGCCCACGCCAAGCCGGGTACGCCGTGGAAAGCAAAAGCTACCGCGTTGAAGAGTACGGCTTGGAGAAAGCCATTGACGACCGCACGCGCCGCAACAGCCGCGACCCCCTCGGTCCAGACCGTGGCGCGGTGCGGTTCTTGAGCGCCAACGCCCTGATTCACCGCGAGGTCGAATGGGCAGCCAAGTTCTTCAGGATCGGCATCTGGAGCACGGAACTCACCGGCGTCGCCGCCGCGCCGGGCGCAAACCAGATTCTGCAATTCAACCAGGCAGGCTCGAGCCCGCTCACCGTGGCGCAGAACGTGAAAACGCGCCTGAAGCTCGCCACCGGCTACGAACCCAATGTGCTCGTCGTCGGGCAGGATGTTCACAGCAACCTCGTCAACCACCCCGAGATTGTGGAGCGCATCAAGTACTCCCAGCTCGGCGTGGTCACCAACGACCTGCTGGCGCAGTTCTTCGCCGTGGACGAATACCGCGTCGCGGGCGCGGTGCAGAACATCGCCAAGGAAGGACAGGTGGACCAACTCGCATTCATCGCCGACCCCAAGGCGATGCTGTTCGCCTACGCCACCGAAAACCCCAGCACCGACGAGCCGACCGCGGGCGCGATCTTCGCCTGGGATGACCTCGTGCCCGGTCAGACCAACGAGCAAGGCGGCGTGATCGAACGCTACCGCGATGACCGCGCGCACAGCGATTACTACCAGATCCGCAACGCCTGGGACATGCGCGCCACCGCCAGCGACCTCGCCGTCTTCATCAGCAACGCCGTCGCCTAAACCGCGCGGCACTGCACGGCTCTCCTGAGCAGATTTAGAAACGCGAGGCAAGCATGGAGAACAAGTACATCGCCCTCCAGCCCCTGACCTGGGGCGAGGGCGTCATTCAACCCGGCGAAATCGTGCCGTTCGAGGAGGGACGCGATTACGCCGCGCTCGAGCGTTACAAGCACATCGCCGTGGTCACCGACGCCGGTGCGCCCGCGGGCGCTTCCGGCACGAGCCTCATCACCATCACCGTCGAAGCCGAAGACGACGTGATCGTGCGTGTCAACAGCGGTGACACCATTGTCTACACCCTGGCTCGAGCCCTCGAGCGCAAAGGCAAAAAGATCGTCGTTCAGTTCTACGACGCAGAGACCAACGAACCTCGAGAGGAAAAGGCGACGGTCGCACTCGAGGATGTCTTCGACGCCGAGTCCGGTGCGGTGATTCTCGAGTTGCAAGAGCTGGTGAAGTACCTGCGAGAAGACCTCGAAGAGTTGACCGCGCCCGACACCAGTACACCGCTGCCCGACGGGTTCCCCGCCAAGAAGGTGCTCGAGGCAGCGGGCTTGACCACGCTCGAGACCCTGCGCGCCAAAAGCGAAGCGGACTTGATCGCGCTCGACGGCATCGGGGCAACGACCGCCGCGAAAATTTACGAAGCCCTCGCGCAAACGGGTTGAGCCGTGAACCGCACGCTGTACGCCGACGTTGCGGACCTCGCCAGCCGCGCGCTGGGGTTGCCCCCTCGAGCCCTGGAAAAAGTCAGCAACACCGAGAAAGAGGACGCGATCACCAGCGCCTCCAGTCTCGCCGACGGGTACATCGCCCGAGGATACGTGCTACCGCTGACCCGCTGGGGCGATGATCTGCGCTGGGCGGTGTGCGTGATCGCCGCCTACAACCTCATGGCGGGACGCGGATTCAACCCCGAAGGTGGCGACGAGCAATTGAGGCTTCGTTACGAGGACGCGCTGCGTTGGCTGGGCAGGATCAGCGATGGCAAGGTCCGCCCGCCAGGGTTCGTGGACAGCGCCGAACCCGCCACCGGCACAGGCGCGAACGCGAGCAGTGCCGGACGCATTTCCAGCAACCCGCGCAGAGGGTGGTGAACGTAAATGGCGAGCCAAAGCGATCAGTTGAACGTGTGGCTCGAGCAGTTGCTGCGCTTTCGCTCCCCAGCGTTTCGCGCGGGCCTCGCCCGAGCCATGCAAGCCCAAGCGCTCGAGTTGGTGGACGAAGGTTTCGCCAGCGGCATGGACCCTTACGGTCGGGCGTGGCCACGGTCGAGGGCGGCGCGTGCGCGTGGAGGACAGACGCTGCGCGACACGGGGCGTTTGCAACGGTCCTTCACCCGCGACTCTCGCGCCAACGCCGATGAAATCAACATCGGGTCAAACACCGAGTACGCCGCGATTCACCAGTTCGGCGGGTTCATCCGCGCCAAGAGCGCGCCGTACCTGACGTTCAGCGTGCGAGGTGGCGGGGCTGGCTCGAGGGGCGGCAAGCGTTTCGTGAACGTCAAACGCGTGTACCTGCCACCCCGTCCGATGCTGCCGTTGCGCGGAATGCCCGCCGCTTGGCGCAAAGCGCTCGAGCGGGCAGGTCTCGAGTACGCAAAGAGGAACCTGTGATCCAACAATTGCATGTGAACCTGCGCGAACGCCTTGCGCTGCACGCCGCCACCGAGCCCGCTGTTCGCGCCAAAGGCTGGATCAAGCCGGACATGGTGCTGCTCGGCGCCCGGTATCTCGAGCAGCAAGACGCCCCGCCGCGCGTCGTGATCGTGCCCACGCAGGAACGGTTGAACGCACCGAGCAAACGCACGCGACCAGACGGAACGGCAATCGCAAAGAGCCGCGGCACAACCTTCGAGGCGCACCTGTGGGGCTGCGATTTCACCGAGTGCGAACTTCTGCTGGAGGCGTTGGTCTCGAGCTTGGACGCGGAACTGAACAGCCAAGTGGAGTACGGCATCGGCGTGTATGAAACAAGCGAGCGCCCAGGCTGGCTGACCGAAGGCGAACTGCTGGTTTTGCCGTTCACGCTCGCCACCCCGCTGCGCGCCGTGCAAGCCGTGTACGCAACGATTGAAACCGTCGTGGACGAAGGAATACTGGTTAACCCCGCAGGCTAGGAGGCTTCACAATGGAAAACCCTGACACGCCAACGCAGCCAGCCGAGGGTGCGACGCAAAGCGCCCAAACCGGCAGGCAGCAGCGCAAGAAGAAGGAAGACTCGCCCGAATCCGAGTCCGGCAAGCTCGAGACCATCGAGCACTGGGCGGCGACGCTCGAGGTCCCCACCTGGCTGGTGGCAGCGGCCAGCGCTAAGCACCGTTGGCCGCTCGGCTTGGAAATCACCCGCGCGGATTTTGAAAGCGCGCTCGAGGCAGCCGAAACCGAGGAGGTGCGCTGATGCCCCCGAACGATGTGATCCTCGAGATCCAAGACGGCAACCTCGGGTTGCTGCCGGACACCGCCGACGTGCACCTCAAAATTGGCGTCTCGAGCCTTGGCGCGCCCAACCAAATCATCACCGTGCGCGACACCAAGGAAGTGACCGAGCGCCGCGGCACGGGTCCGCTCGCGGAGGCAGCGGCCAGCGCCATTGCCGAGGGCGCGTCCCCGGTGTACACGATCAGCCCGACGACGAGCACGCCGGGCGCGGCGGGCACGGTGACCGACACCGGACCGGGCACGGCGGTCCTGACCGTGACCGGCGCGGCTCGAGATGCCTACGACGTGATCGTGCGCGTAACCAGGGCGGCAGCGAACCTGGCAGCGGCAACGGCGGCGTATGAGCTGAGCTTGGACGGCGGTGACACGTTCGACGCTGAACGCGCCGTGCCCGTGAGCGGCATCATCGCGCCTGCCAACACGGGCTTGACGCTGACCTTCGCCGACGGGTCGTTCGCGGTCGGTGACACCTACGCGTTCACGACCACGCCGCCCACAGCTTCAGTCGGCGACATCGTGGCGGCATTGGACGCGGCGCTCAGTGACCCGCGCGAGTGGCGTTTCGCGCACGTCGTCGGCGCAGCGACCCCGGCGCTGGCGGCGGCCGTCAACGTCAAGATGCAGGAAGCCAAAACCCGCCACCGCTACACGCGCTCGCTGCTCGAGTACCGCGGCAAGAACGCAGGCGAGACCGACGCCGCGTATGAAGCCGCGTTCCTGGCGGACTTCGGATCGTTCACCAGTCTCGAGGGTCGCGTCGCCATCGTCGTCGGCGACGTGGAACTGACCAGCCCGCTGACCGGGCGTTCCAACCGGGTCAACTTCGCGCGGGCGTTGAGCGGACGCATCGCGCGACGCTCAATCGCCGAGGACCCCGGTCGTGTCCGCACCGGACCGTTCGACGGCGTGGGCAAGCTGTACTACGACGGCTCGAGCGAGAGCTTGAACAGTCAACGGGCGATCACGCCGCGCACGCGGGTCGGTCGCGCCGGGGCGTACTCGAGTCGCGGGTTGACGCTCGCGCCTGTCGGGTCTGACTTCAAGTTCATTCAGTACGGCTTGATCCTGGACAAGGTTTGCCGCGTCGGACGCGAGCGCGCACTGTCCTACCTCAACGAACGCGTGCGCGTGGACCCGATCACGGGTTTCATCCTCGAGGTGGACGCCTTGGGCATCGAAGCCGACATCGGCGCAGTGCTGCGCGCGGCGATAATCAACACCGAAGAAGCCAGCGCCGTGGAGGTCCGCGTCAAGCGCGACAACCCGATCTTGAGCGATCAAACGCTGTTCATCACCTACTTGATGACGCCGTTCGGGTACGCGGGCAAGATCGTCATCCCCGTCGGCTACAAGAATCCCGCCTTGATCCCCGCGCCTCCGGCTGCGAACCCGAACTGAAAGGAGGTGACCCGTGAAAGTTGACACCGAGAACCCCGCGTACAGCTTCGTCAGCATCACGTTCAAACTGGACGGCGAGGAGTACACGTTGAAAAGCGTGAAGTACTCCGACAACGTGGAGCGCGCGATGGTTGAAGGCAACCACCCCGTCCCGCTGGCCATGACCCGAGGGCGCTACAAAGCCGAAGCCTCGAGCGAGATGTTCATGCAGGACTTCAACGCCATCCTCGAGAAGATGGGCGATACGTTCTACACGAAGACCGTGCCGATCAGCGTGGCGTATGCCGAGGAAGGTCAAGACACCGTGCAAGACGAATTGGTCGGCGCGAAGTTCAAAAAGCGCGAACGCGACCACTCCAACGGCAACGACGCCCTGAGCATCCCAATGGACCTGGACCTGCTGTGGATTCGCTGGAACGGCAAAGACCCGTTCCCGCAAATGCCCGGTCAGTAAGCACGACCTCCCGCTTCGAGCGCCTCCCCTCTCTGCGAGGCGCTCGCCCTTCGAGCCACGCCGGTACTTGCACTGAAAGGGATGAACGATGCACACCGAAACACCCACAAAAACCGAGACCCTGGTCGCAGGGCTCACCGAGACCGAAATTACAGACCTCAAAACCAAGCACGGCGAAATCTACGTGCTCGAGCATCCGGTGTACACGGACGCGACCGTCATCGGACGACGCCCAACCCGGCTCGAGTACGACCGATTCATCACCGAAGCGGGTGATGACCGCAAAAACGTCAAGACCAAGGCGCTCGAAAACTTTGTCAAGCGCGCCATCGTCCACCCGGAACGCGCGAAGGTCGAAGTGCTGCTGGACCGCTACCCCGGCTTGGTCAGCGGATACGGCGACAAGCTCCTCGAGATCATCGCCGTTGACCAGCGGGTGGAAGCAAAAAAGTTGTAGACCTGTTCGAGACCGCGATGCGCGAGGTCAAGGACGGGGAGTTGAGCACCACCGCGCGTTGCCTGGGCGCGCACCGTCGCGGCGACCGCAGCCAGGACGCCAGTGTTGGCGCGCTGTTGGAAGCGCAACTGTTCGCGGTGCTGATCGGTGCGTTCACCAAAAAGTAAGTCACTCGAGGGTGCAGTAATCCTTGAGGCGAGCGACGCTGGATTGCGGGACGCGCACGGTGATCCGTCCAAACTGCGTGTTGTCGGCGTAAAACTCGAGTCCTACACGAACCTCGAGTGTGCCGAAAGTCTTGGTCAGTGTCCCCTGTCCGCGTTTTTGCAATGTGCCAAACGCGGCAAACATCCAGGTTCGATACGCTGTGAGCGTGCTGGATTTGGTCACGCCGAGGCAGTAACGCGCGCTCTGCTCGATCAACTCCACCCAATCGCCACGCACCGGGAACGCGTAACCGCGCACATCTGCGCTGACTTGATACGCCCTTGCCTGATGAAGGGTGAACTCGAGCGCCCCGTCAACAACCGTGCCGTCTTTGGCGATGAACTCAAAAAGCGCCCCTGTCGCCGAAGGCGTGGAACGCGTAACTCCGGCACTTTTGAGAATCGCGTCAGGCGTGTACCCGCCAGCGGCGAGCGCGACCGCGGCGAAGACCGTCACCAACAAGGTTCGTTTCAACATGGCAGGCAGCGTACTCGAGACCCGCACCTCGAGCCGTTCATTTTTTGACGAGAGGGGGTGGGCAGTGGACCGAATTCAATGGTTCTTGTCGCTCATGGACCGCCTGAGCGGACCCGCGCGGCGCATTGAACAATCCCTGCGGCGCGTCAAAAGCGCCGAAGACCGCGTAGAGCAAGCCACCAAGCACATGAACGACGCCATCGCCCGCGTGCGCGCCCCGGCAGACATGGCCTCCCGTGCCCTCGGCGGGTTGCGGGCTGCCGCCACTGGCTTGGCGGTCGGTGCCGTTGCCCTCGGTGCGGCGGGCACGGCGGGCGCGCTCGGCACCAAGAGCATCATTGATGCCGCCGGGTACAAAGAGCAGACGCTGGTGGCCTTCAAGTCGCTGTTGGGTGACGCGGGCACAGCCGCCAACGTCTACGCGCACGCCGTCAAGTTCGCGGCTGCCACGCCCTTCGACACGCCGGGCGTGGTGGATGCCACCAAGCAACTGCTTTCTTACGGCTTTGCCACCAAGGACCTCGAGAGCGTCATGACCAGCGCGGGCAACATCGCCGCTGGCATGGGTAAGCCGCTCGAGCAAGCCGTGACCGCATTCGCCGCACTCAAAGGCGGTGATTTCGGACAGGCATTCGGCGTCGGTCAGGGCTTCAACCAACTCGGCATCACCCGCGCTCAACTGCAAGCCGAGGGCTTGGTTTTCGACAAGCAAGGCTCGTACAAGGGCAGCGTCGAAGACGGTATGCGCGCGGTGCAAGCGATCATCCGGCGGCGTTTCGGTGAGGGCATGGCGGCGCAATCGCGCACAATCTTTGGACTCTCGAGCACCCTGCAAAGCCGACCGTTCGAGTTGTTCTCCAGCCTCAACGACACGGGTGCGATTGAGCCCGTGCGCGACCTGATGGACAACCTCGCGCAACTCACGGATTTCTCCAAGCCGCCCGGCTCGAGGATTCAGCAACGCTTCGCAGATTCCATGAGCGCGCTGTTCAAAGCGGTGTTCGGACCGGCAGCGGCGGCGACCGCCGGGGCGCAGGGCGAGAACCTCGTCAACATGGTCTTGGACAAGATAGACGGTTTCGCGCGTTGGATCACCGTCAACGGTCCGAAGATCGCTGCCACGTTCTCGAGCGTGTTCAACACCGTCGCCGGAGCGATCAGCGTGGTCGCGCCCGTCATCGGTGCGCTGCTGCCGTTCCTGCCCGCGATCTTCGTGTTCTTCCAGGCATTGTCGCTGGCTCGAGGCTTGTTCGCGGCCATCGCCGCTATTCAAGCCCTCGGCGGTGTGCTCGGGGCGCTGCGCGTGGCGCTCGCCTTGGTCGGCGGTCCGTGGGGATTGCTGATCGCGGCGATAGTCGCCGGGGTGATGCTGATCGTCACCAACTGGCGCACCATTCGCCCTGCGATTCAACCCGTGCTGGACTGGTTTGTCACCGCGTTTGTGAACGTCAAGAACTTCTTCCTCGGGCTGCCCGCGTTCTTCGTCGGCTTGTGGAACGTGGTCGTCAATGTGTTCAACGCCGCGTTGAAGCTGCTTGTGAACGTCGGCAAGGTGTTGGCGAACGGATTGATCGACGCCTTCTTGTTCCTGCCGCTGCGCTTCCTCGCGCTCGGAGCCAGCATCGTGGAGGGCATCGTCAACGGCATCACGGGGCAAGCGTTCAAGATCAAAGACGCGGTCATGGGCGTCGCCAACGGTGCGGTGGGTTGGTTCAAAAATCTGCTCGGCATCAAGTCGCCGTCACGCGTCTTCGCCGGGCTGGGCGGTCAATTGCCTGCCGGTCTCGAGCAAGGCATTCTCGGCGGGCGCGGCGCGGTGCAACGCGCGGTGGCATCGTTGGCAGCGGGTGCGACGGTTGCAGCAGGTGTCACGTTGACCGCTGCGGACACCCGTGCAGGCACGGTCACGGCTCGAGCACCGTCAATGGTCAGCGCCGCACCCGCGAATGCGCGCGGGGCTGGCGGTGGCGCGGCGGAAATCACGCTCAACATCAACCTCAAAGGGGAAGGCGTGCGGCGCGACGACGCGGACACCATCGCGGACACGGTGATGGAACGCGTTGCCGAAGTGCTCGAGGGCTTCGGGTTCGAGATCGGTTTGGGTGCGGGCGGTGAGGGCTGATGTCTGACCCGTTCAACTCCCCACTGCTCTGGGACCGCCTCGAGTTGCACGGCTCGAGCGGCAAGGTCACGGTTCCCGGCGTTGCCAGCGTGGATGTCACGGTCGCCATCAACGAAGACACCGTGGACGTGCCCGGTCAGGACGGGGCGACGACCACGGTCCTCGGGTACAAACCCGCGGAGATCACCGTCAACCTGCAACTGTGGACACCCGAGCAGTTCAAGCGCTTCAAAAACGTGATCACCGTCTACCGCCCGAAACGCGGCCAAGCACCGAAAGCGGTGGATGTCGTGCATCCAAAGCTCGCCCTGTACGGCATTCGGCAGGCGTACATCTTTTCGATCAACGACCCGCCGTATGACCCGGTGAACGGCTACCGCGTCACGCTGCAAATGCGTGAGTGGTGGCCAGAATCCAAAAAGAAAACGCGCGGCACGTCCGCCGTCGCGCCGGGTACGCGCGCCAATGCTGCCGCCAACGGCTCCAGAGCCGCGGGCAACGGCAATCCTGAAGGCACCGATTGGGGCGCGCCGCTCGAGCCGACCAAGCCCAGCACCGTGCCGCCGAAACCGAGGCGGCCCTGATGGCGTTCGCAATCGTCAACGGCGAACACCCGGTCTCGAGCGGCTGGCTGACCGTGCCCCTGACCGGACGGCCCGTGGCATACCTGAAGCTTGCCACGCCCGGCGTGCCCCTCAAGGTGGATGATCCATGCACGCTCGAGTTTCAGGACGGCACCACGTACCGCATGACCTGTGCGCGGGTCGGAGCCGACGGCGGGTTTTCCAGGGTCGTGCTCGTCGGCGGACGGGCGCGACTCGAGACAACCCTGCGCGCCAAGCATTACGAGGGGATCGCGCTGGCGACCATTGCGCGCGACGCCGTGACCGAAGCCGGTGAACGCTTGGGCGCGGTGCAGCTTCAAGGCATCGCTGCGCGTTGGACGCGTCGAGCCGAACCGCTCGTGCAGACCCTCGAAGCACTGGTGCTCGGTCGTCAGGACCTGACCTGGTGGTTGGACGCCAGCGGCGCGGTGCACGTCGGCGAACCGAAGTGGACCGCGCGCACGGGAACGATCAACGTCCTCGGCGATCACCCGACCGCCAACACCTTCGTGTGCGCGGTCAGCCCTGACCTCGAGCCGCGCAGGACCGTCACCGTCGAGCGGGCCGGAGCGGTGTTCGACGTGCGCGCCGCGCGGATCGTGCACCGCATCGGGCGGCAGTTACGAACCGAAATCACCGCGTTTGGAGGTGCGTAACCCGTGGGAGCCGAACGCATCGCCGCCGCCCTGCGCCGCCTGACCGCTGACCCGCGCTTGAACTACCACGGCAAAACCCCGTGCAAGGTCTTGCGTGACCGCGGCAAGAATCGCTTGGACGTTCAACCCGACGACGACCGCCTACCGCCGATGGCCAACATTCCGCTTCGCACCTTCGCGCCCGGTGTCACGCTCGAGGTCAAAGCCGGGGCGCGCGTGCAACTCGCGTTCGAGGACGGCGACCCAGCAAGACCCGTACTCGAGCTGTTCGAGACCGGCAGCATCCGACGCTTGATCGTGCCTGCCGACCTCGAGATCGTGCTCGGCGGTCAAGCCGGGGCGCTCGAGGTCGTGCGCCGCACGGACCCCGTGGAGGTCACGATCTACGTTGCGCCGAGTTTGCTCGGCAAGATCAGTGCTGGACCCAGCGTGGAACCGCAACCCATCGGACCGCCGTTGCCGTTCGTGCCCGTGACCGTGGGCGGCACCAACACCGGCGGCTCGAGAAAAGTCAAAGCCAGCAGTTAGGAGCCCTCCCATGCTCAACGGCTTCGGCGTGGACATCACCGCGCTGCCCGACCTTGCCTTTCAAACCATCACCGGACCCGAGAACCTCGTGCAAGCCATCGCCCGACGGCTCGTCACCCCGCGCGGCGGTTTGTTCTACGACGACCAGTACGGCTTCGATGTTCGCGCGTACCTGAACGAAACCCTCACCGACGACGTGCGTTTCTCGTTGGAAACGCTGTGCGCCGCCGAGTGCGAGAAAGACGAACGCGTGGAAAGCGCCGAAGTCACCTTGCAAACCGTGAACCTGAACAGCTTGCGGCTCGAGGTCAGCCTCGAGACCACGGGCGGACCCGTGCGGTTCATCCTGCCGGTGAACGCCGTCAGCGCGGAGGTGCTGCGTGGCTAACCCAATCACACTGCTGCTCAAACCCCGCGGCGAAGACCAGGTCTTTGACGACCTCGCCGCCAAACTCGAGTCGTACTTGGATGCGAACGGTCAACCGTTGTGGAGCATCACCGATTACGAATCGGGCGGCGTCGCCTACACCTTGCTCAAGGTGGAGGCCGCGACGCTCGCCGACGTGTACGCGCTGGTGCCCGTCATCGCCGGAAGCGGGTTTCTGACGTACGCGGAAGGCCCGTGGCTGGACGAACTGGCGGGCAGCGGCTACGCGCTCGAGCGCAAACGCAGCGCCTGGGCGGAGCACGCGGTCGTGCTCACCGCCGAGCCCGGCTTCGGACCGTACACGCTGCAACCCGCCGACATCTGGGCGACGACGGGTTCGGGGTTGCGCTTCAACAGCTTCACCGCGGGCACGCTCGCGGACGGCGGCACGCTTACGCTGTCGGTCATCGCCGAATTCGCGGGCTCCGCGTACAACGTGCCCGCAGGCGCGATAGACACGCTGCTGACCCCACTCCCAGGTGTGACCATCACCAACCCGACGGGCAGCCTCACCAAAGCCGGTGTGGACACCGAGACCGACGACAGCCTCCGCCAGCGTTGCCGCCTGCGCTGGGCAACCTTGGGCGGCGGTGCGACCCGCGCCGCGTATGAATTCTGGGCGTTGACCGCTCGAGCCGAGGTCACCCAGGTCCGCGTGCGCGACGACCTGCCCAGGGGTGAAGGCACGGTGGATGTCATCGTCTGGGGACCGGGCGGGCTCGGCTTGGCGGTGCTCGCAGACGTGAACGCCTACATCCAACAGCGGCGCCCGATCACGGCAGATGTGCGGGTGTACGCCGCGACCGAGGTCAACATCCCGGTGACAGCGACCATCACCGTGCGCGCCAACCGCCGCGCGTTCGCCGAGGCTCGAGCCATCGCCAACATCACCGCGTTGCAACGCGCCCTCGAGATCGGCGGGTTGGTCACCGACGACGCGATCATCACCGCGCTGAGGGGCAGCGCCACGGACGGCGCGGTTTTGGATGTGGACCTGAGTGCGCCGGTTGGGGATCAGCAACTGGCCTTCAACGAGGTCGCGGCCTTCACCTTGAACCTCACGTGGCTCGAGGTCTGACATGTCCTTAGACGCCCCTGATCCACTGACCATCATTGGCACTGGTCTGACCGGCATCGGCATTGAATGCGCTGATATTCCAACAGCCACCGGGTACGAATTCGAGGTGCGCGAAGTTGGCACGAGCACGTGGCTGCTGTACCAAGACCTCAATCCGCCAAATCCGCCAGTCAGTCCAGTCACGCTCGAGCCGATGACGTTGTATGAGTTTCGCGCTCGAGCCAGACGCGAGTTTTATGACGGCTCACTGCTCGACTTGTTCCGAGGCTCGAGCGCGAGCACAAACTACGGCCCGCGCAACACCGGGGACGGCAACTGGTATGAGTTCAAACTGCTTGAATATCAGGGCAACATTGTTGCGTTCCACCACGACTCCAACGACAACCTCATCCGCATTCGGCAAGCTGCGACGCCCGAAGCCTTGGGTAGCGCGACGGAAATCACAACCGTCGCCTCGAGCCGCTATCCGGCTGTGGTCTACGACCCGGTGTCGAACTTGTGGTATCTATTCGGCGGCGACAGCAACGTTGGAACACTGTTGCACAGCGCGCCTACACCGCTCGGGCCGTGGACAGCCATTGCCAGCGGTTACGGGCTGAGCGGATACCCCGCCAGCACGCCGCTCGCCTTCGACCACGACATTGCGCGCAACCCCGTTACCGGCGAGTGGTTCATGATCTCCGTGTTGTATGGCGCGGTCGTCGTCATGGCGAAGGCCACGACGTTCCCAACCGCCTGGGAATACCAGGGCAGCCTGTGGGCAGGCAACTGGGGCGCTCCGGGCTGGGGTTTGCGTAACCCAGATCCCATGATCTTCTTTGAGAACGGGCGGATGTACGCGCTGATGGCCACATGTCCGGAAGCCGCGCCCGGTGTATACGGAGCGCCAATTGCAACGCTGATGGTCGAGCTTGACCCCGCTACGGGATTTGCAAAATCCGCGCCCGTCGCCATCGCCAAACCGCCGTTCCAGGTGGGCAAATTTGACTTCGGCACGAACGGACAGGACGGTGGCATGGGCAGCCCGCAATACCTCAAGCGCGCCGGGGAAAGCGCCGGACGGGTGTACGGCGGCGTCGTTGGCGGTTGGGGTGCTTTGATCGCACCCTCGAGCCCGGTCGCGGACGCGCGCACCGAGCGCGACGTGGTACGCCCGAATTTCGCCACGGGGGTTGATCTGGCCAGCAACCTGCGTTTCGAGCGCTGGGGGACGGCGGTTGGCTCAAGCGGCGAGTTGGTCATTGCTGGGGGCACGGGTGGCGCGTATGGGTTCATGAACACGAGCAAGCACGACGGCTTCGATGTGCAATTAGATTTCACCAGCACCGACGCCGCGCCCGGCAGCTACATGCTGTACTTCATCGGTGGCGGCCCGGTCAGCGTTCCGCCAGGTGGTGGCATCGTCTTGAACGGCAGCAGCCAGATCGAGTTCGTCTGGCAAGCGAATTACGGCGATCAAATCATCCTGACCGACCCGACGCCGGTGACCGCCAATACCCGTTACAACGTGCGCGTCACCCGCGCCGGGAACACGTACCGCTTGTTCGTGAACGGCGTGGAACGCGCCAGCGGGGTGTACACGAGCAACGTCGGCGTCTACAACTGGGGTTTGGGCAACTCCAAGACGCGGGTGTCCGCCGACGTTGTGCCCGCTTTCCGCGGCGTGATTCACCGTTTTGTGTGGTTGAACGGTGCGCCGCCGACCCTGACCCTGACCGCGAGCAGCACCTACATCACCGCAGCAGGTCCAATTACGCTGACCGCGACGCCGAGCGGTGGGTTCACCGTGGCTCGAGTCGAGTTCTACGAGGGCGCGACGCTGCTGGGCACGGACACCTCGAGCGCGTACACCCAGGCGGTGAACGTGAACGCGTTCGGTACGCGCACGTTCACGGCGCGAATGTTCAACGCTGCAAACGAAATGATCGAGAGCAACGCCGTGACCGTGACCTACGCGGACGCCGGGTCGCGCGTGGAATCGGGGCTGATTGCCGAGTACCGATTCGAGGAAGGCGCGGGCTTGGTCGCAGGCGATGGTGTGCCAGGCTCGAGCTACGACCTCTCGCTGTCGAGCGGCACACCGTGGGTTACTGGCGGCGGCGTCAACATGGGCAGCAACCGTTTTGCCACGCCCGCGACGGCGCTCATCACGGGCGACGCCAATCACACCGCGATCTATGTCGTTGACTACGCTGACAGCAATGTCTACCGCCCACTGTACAGCCAGAGCGACGGCGGCGGCGCTCTGGGCAGTCGCTTGTACCACTTCATCGCCGACAACGACGCGCTTGTGACGAGCTTCAACCAGTTCAACGGGCCAGCGTTCAGCACCGGGCTTGTCACGGGCAGCGGTCCGCGAATGCTGGCGTTTTCCCACGACAAGGCGACACGCACGGTCAAGTACCGCGTCAACAACGTTGACGCGGGCACGACGGTCTACACCGACAACAACGTCAATGTCAGCGCCTCGCAGCCGACCTTGGCGGGCGCGACCTCCAACGGTTATTACCTGAACCGCCCTCTGCTGTACGCGGTGTTCTATAACCGCGTACTTTCGAGTGCGGAAATGGCACAGATGAACACGTACATCCGCGCGCTGATGACGGCTCGGGGGGTGACGATCCCGTGAGCCTCGAGTTCAGCCCCTATACCGCAAGCCTGTTCGCTGCCACGGCGCACACGTTGCCTGGACCGATGACGGCAAGCAACGTCACCACCGATAGCATCACCGCCTCCTTCCCCTCGATCAACAACCCGCCTGGGACGATAGTGGAGTACGCATGGTCCATCGTCGGTCCAAACAGTCCTGGTGCATTCGATACCACCGTGCCAACACAGACGTTTTCAGGGCTCAATTCTGGGACTGCCTACACAATCAGCGTGCAGAGTTACATCCGTTTTGTCGCTCCAGACAGCGGCATTGTCCAGAGCGCCAGCGTCAATCTGGTTTCCTTAACCCAAAGCACGCTTGCAGAGGTTGTTCCTGTCACAACCGAACCCGGTCCTTACGAGATCTTCCAACGTGACCTCGGACCGACATGGTTGCAGGGTGCCAAAGGGCGGGCTTGGACCGGGGCGAGCGGCGCGACCAAAGACCTGTTCGTTGACTGGCTGACCGAGGCTGTCCAAGCGCGATTTGTGGACAGCGCGCCCGCGGACGCGTTGCCTCTGCTCGCAGACGACCGCCTGCTCGAGCGTTTCCCGAACGAACCGGACGCGACGTTCCGGGCGCGCATCGCCGGGGCGTGGGACGTGTGGGAGTTCGCAGGCACCGTGTACGGCTTGACGCTGGTGTTGAAGCAAGCCGGGTGGCGTGCGGGCATTGTCGAACACTGGCGGTCCATCCCGCCCGTGGAGCCGTGGGAGGACACGGTGAGCAACCCTGCCGATGTCTGGCAGGACGTTGCCAGTGACTTCTGGCCGCTCGAGCGTTGGTCACGGTTCGACGTGTACGTCTCCGCCATCGCGCCCGTGTTCAACACCACGCCCGACGTTTGGCAAGACAACCCCAGTGACCCCGGCGACACCTGGAGCGATGACGCCACGGACCTGTGGGGTGTGGATTACACGCCGACCGGCTTGCCGTTGAACCGCGTGCGGGACCTCATCGACCGCTTCAAAGCCGCGCATTCGTTTCTCGAGACGCTGTTCGTCGCTGAACCCGCGAGCGAATTCTGGGAGGACGTACCGACCGATCAAAACGACGTGTGGCAGGACTTCGCCAGCGATGTTTGGACGGATGACCTCGTGTACACCGCCGCGTGAGCGGCAAGGAGAACCACACATGGCAGAGAACCTGACCGGCAACCCGGCGTCCGTGGACCTCGCTCAACCCGTGCTCGTCAGCATTCCCCAGGCGGGTGAGCCTCGCTCGAGGGTCACGAGTTTGAAAACCCCGTTTCAGAAGATCGCGGATTACGTCGCCAAACTCGTCGCGCTCGTCGGCTCGAGCACCGCGCGGGTGTACGTGCGCGTGGGGCGATCCATTGGGTCGCAAAACATCCCGGTGAACTCCAACGACGCGCCGGTGATCCTCTGCCCGCAAGAGGTGGACGACAACACCGAGTTTGGGTACGGCGACCCGCGCGGCATGCACAACCCTGCGACGGGCGTCATCACCATCCCCGCTGACCTCGGCGGCGTGTACGTGGTCAGCGTCGAAGCCAACATCAGCAACTCGCAATCCGGGCAGCCGTTCCAAGCGGATTTGATGGTCACAGTCGAGCGCGCCAGCGTCGAGAAGTACTACGTCTTGCGCGATTACGCCGCGGTCGCGCCCATCGGCGCAACGATTGCGGCGCGCCTGTTCAATGTCTCTGGACCGTTGAGTCTCGAGCCTGGTGACCTGCTGCGTTGCCGCGTGTTGAGTGGCGCAGGTCAACCGTTGAACGTCTCCAACGTTCGATTCAGCGCGGCTCGGGTCAGCATTTAACGCACGTTTCAATCCAAGACCCCGGCTCGAGCCGGGGTCTTTTGCTGTGAAAGGAGCGAGGTGGCGAAGTACTACATGCCGTTGCAGCCGTGGGCGGCGTACTGGGCGACACCCGGTTGCGGTTTTCTGGACCCCGTCTACGAAGCTCGAGAGGGAACGCTGCACCCTGGCGTGGACCTGAACATTCGCACGGGCGGCGACACCGACCTCGGCAAACCGATTTACAACGTGACGGACGGCGTCGTCGTTGCCGCTCGGTGGTACTCCGTGTGGGGCAACATCATCGAGGTTTACCACCCCGGTCCTGACCTGTACACGCTGCACGCGCATTGTCAGCGTTTGCTCGTGCGAAAGGGACGCAAGGTCAGTGCCGGGCAGCAGATTGCCACGGTGGGCAAAGGCGCGCCGGACAAGAACCACCCGAACGGACGATACTGGGCGCACGACCACTTCGAAGTGCGGCTGTTCGGTCCCGACGTGCTGGCTCCGAACGACTGGCCCAGCGCGCGACTCTCGAGGCGCGACGCCCTCGAGGAGATCAACGCGACGCGCGTTGATCCAATGCCGTGGCTGAAAAAGGTCGGCGCGTTGTTTGTGCTGCCGGACGCGGCGTAACTCAGGCAACCTCGAGCCAGCCAACGCGCTGTGCTCGTTTTGCACCAGCGCGTCCCGTGCAGAGAGGGACGCGCCGTTCACCCCTCCCGGTCTCGCCCGTAGGAAAACCTCGGGCGGGGCTGGGATGACAGGAGACCATATGAAAAAGCTTGGATTCGTTTTTGCCGCAGCCCTGCTCACCGTGTGCGTGATCGCTTCGCTGGGCGTGTGGCTCAACCACCAAGGCGGCAATTCGGTGGCGGCGACGATGCTCGAGCCGCGCAGCGCATACCAAACCACGCTCGGCGCGCTCGAGTACCCGGTGACGTTGGTGTCCAATCCAGCGCCGGTCCTCGCGCAAGCGCCCACTGACCCGGTGAATCTCGAGCCTGCACCGGCAACACCGCCTGCGGTCGAACCGGCACCGCGCGACCCGATCAATTATCTTCAACTCGCTTTGCAGATCGCCGCGGTGTTGACCACGGTCATCACCTGGGGCGCGAAGCGGGTCTTCGGGCTCGAGGGCATCAACGTCCTCACGTTGAACGGTGCGCTCAACGTGCTTGGCAAGGGCATCGTGCTGTATGCGACGGGCGCATACGGCGCACCGGGCACACAAGAAGCGATCCTGCTGGCAGTGCTCGTCACCGTCGCGGGCTTCGGCGCCGACCAAGGCATTCACGGCGGCATCAAACGCGCCGAAGAAAAAACACTCGAGGTCAACGCCAAACGCTCGAGGCGGGGGTCGTGACCCGAACACTGCCACACATCACTGGCTTGTCCTTCGAGGCGCTCGGCATCAACGTCGAAGGTTTGACGAAGCTCGCCGCCGATGCCGTCAACGTTGGATTGCTGGGCGCTGGTCAATCCTGGCTCGAGCACCTCGAGGCCGCGCTGGGCTTGATCGTTGACCCGGTGCAACGCCAAGCGGAGTTTGCCACCGCCCTGGCGGAGATGCGCGCGGGTCGCCTGCCCAGCATCATCCTGCGCGCGATTGGAGGGGAATCGTGAAACTTGTACGGGCTGTTCTTGCAGTGGCGGCGCTGACGCTCGTCGTTGGCTGCGCTCCGGCAGTCGGGGTGCTCGCCCCGGCCACAACCAACCTCATCGCCCCGCAGTGCCCCACCGGGTACGCCTGCGCCCGCACCTCGAGCGGCTGGCAGATCATTGCCGATTCAAGCAAACCCGGTTTCACCGTGGGCTCGAGCGAGGACATCACCGCGTTTATCGGCACCGCCCTGTGCAAGTACCGCGGCACGTTCCCAGGACCGCGCCGCGCGGTGCTGTGCAACGCGCCGAACACGGTGAACCTCGAGACGCGCGGTGAGATTCAAGTGTTCAAGCTCGAGGTCGCGCCGGTCAGTGTTGGCGTGGTTGCCGGGGGGTCGCCGTGATGCCGAATTCGAGCAGGCCCACGCTGGGCGAGCGCCTGTTCGTCCTGGCATTGGTTTGGCTGTTCATGGTCGCCGTCCTGGGCTCCGTGCTCTTCGTCGCGTCGCTCGTTTCTCGGGCGCAAGCGCAAACTCTTCGCCCGGACGTGGTTGCCCAGGCGGTCCCACCGCCCGGTTCACAGTTGCCGTTCACCGGCAAGGTGCGCGTCACCACGCTTGAGGCAACCACGCGCGAAGGCATTCAAGGCAAGGTGAATGCTTGGTACATCGCCAACCCGCAATTTCGCGCGTTGGGCGCAGCGCAGATCGCGCGGGACTCTGCCAATTACGAGGTGGCGTTCAACCGCGCGGCGACCCAGGCGTGGACGGCGGCCATCACCTATGTCCTCCCGTGACCTGCCCGACCTGCCCGTGCCGCGCATTTGGCGGGCACGGCATTTGGACCCGGACACGCTGACGTTCTCGCTCGGCGGACAAGCCGTGTTCATTGGAGTGCTCACGGCGCTGAACCCGTTCTACTTCACTGTTCTCGGCTCGAGGGTCGGACTTGAATTCACCCCGTACCTGTTCGCGTTCGGATGCGTGCTCCTGGGTTTGGCGATGTTGTTCCTGCGTCGGTCGAAGGTGAAACGCGGCGTGTTGCTTTTCGGCGTACTTGTCTGGGTGTACCTCGCGGCGTCGTTCATCATCGTTTCGCCGTTGCTGCCGCTGACCGCGACCGCGTTCGCCGGTTGGACCGCGGTCATTTCGGTGATCGCCTACGTCCGCAGTTGGGTGTGGGTGATTGCATGACCCTCGGCATTCCCGACGGCGTGTTCGCAGGCATCGTCAGCGGCATTGTCACCCTGATCGTTGCCGTCATCGGCGGCATCGTGCAGCGCCGCAACACCGTCAGCGGCAGTGACACCACGACCCGCGTGGAGTTTTACAAGAACCTTATGCAGCGCGTCGCCGACTTGGAAGAAGAGGTCGGCGCGTTGCGCGAGCAATTGATGACCAAGGACCGCCGCGAGTACGAGTTGATGCTGAAAATTCAGCAGCTCGAGATGAAAGCAGAGGGACCATGAGCAAGACGAACGTGCTCGAGAACGACATTCAAAAGTACCTCTTTCAAAAGATCGTGCCTGCGTGGGCCGGTGACAACCAGTTCTACGTGTCGCTTCACACGGGTGATCCTGGCGAGGCGGGCACGCAGGCGTCCAACGAAGTTGCCTACACCGGGTATGCGCGGGTGCTGGTACAACGCCCGGCGGGGTGGGTCGTCACCAATGACACGTCCGCCAACGCCGCCGAAACCAGCTTCCCTGTTTGCACGGGAGCGGGCGACGACGTGACGGTGACGCACTTCGGTATTGGCACGTCGTTGAACGGCGCGGGTGTGTTGCTGGAAAAGGGCCCGCTCTCAAGCGCGTTGCGGATCACCCTCAACGTGCGCCCAAGCTTCGCCCAGGGCGCACTGACCAGCACCGAGGATTAAGGGGAGCGCGCATGGGATTTAACAGTCACGATCAAGTCATAGACCGCATCACGAACGCCGCACAGACCTGGTTTTCGTTGATGTACAAAACTACTGGTGCCGGGGCTTACACCGCTGGACGCTGGTACTCGTTTTTTACCTTGAACGGCAATCCGATTGCTGGGGCGTTCGGTGGCACGGCGCTGCAATTCCAGCAACTTAATGATGCCTCCAACGGCGCACTGTGGCACGGCGGCAACGTCAACCCCATGACGAAGCACCTGATGGTGCAGAGCTTGCTGAGCGCGATTGCGACCGCTGTGCCCGGATACGCGTTGCTGGTTGACCTGCTCGGCTTCTACCCTCAGATCAACCTCAACAGCAACGCCGTGCAAGTCTTGACCAACCCGGTCGGCATTCAACGCTACGTGAACGGCTCAGGCGTCATGGCGTTCCTCGAGGTCACCACCGCCCTGGGTGCGACCGCTTCAAACATCCCGGCGGGCGCGAACGGTTTGCTGTACACCGATAATGCAGGCAACGCAGGCAATCAATCGCCGGTGGCTGTGCCGATGACGGCAAGCCAGATCATCAACGGCTTGGCAGCAGCCCCACCCGCATTCCCGTTTCTGCCGCTGGCAGCGGGCGACACTGGCATTCGCAGCGTGCAGCAGATTCAGTTCAGCGCGGCGATGGGTGCTGGCGTGGGCAGTCTCGTACTTTGCCGACCACTCGCAGGCATCCCCATCGGGCAGGCGGGTTTGGCGACCGAACGCGACTTGGTGTTCCAACTGCCGAGCCTGCCACAAATTCAGGACGGCGCGTGCCTCGGCATCCTGTTCATGCCAGGCGCGGCGACCGCTGCGGGCACCCCGTTCATGATTCCGCAGACTTTTGCCTGGAACTGAATTGTTTGAAACGAAGATCGGAGGCTCGAGATGTTAACCACTCGCGGTTCCTGGCTCGCCTCGAGCAGCCCCTCGCGGTTTCTCGGTGCATCCACGGCGATGTCCCGTGACGCATACTCGCAACCCGCGATGCTGATGGCTCGAGGCTTCGGTGCGCTGACGCCGCTTGGCGTCGGCATTGACAGCGTGCCGAACGGGTACAGCGATCCTGGGCGGGGGTTCGCTCCTGCGATGCACGCGGGGGGCGTTGCTGGACGCGTGCGCGCCGGTACGGTCACGGGCGGCATTGTTCAAGGCGTCGGGGTCATCACCGGAGCGATGCAAGGCCAGGCAACCCTCGCTGGGGCGATTCAACGCGTTCGGCAAATGGTTGGCGCGGTGCTCGGCTCGACCACGACCACTGGCACGCCCGGTGCCACCGGCGTTCTGGTCGGCGCGGTGCGGGTCGGTGCGCCGCCAGACACAGAAAGCATCGCCGACGCAGTGCTTGGCAACCGGATTTACCCGAACGGACCCACGCTTGCCGAAGCCATTGAGGACATCCTGAATGGCATCAACCAGGGCAGTGCGGGTGTGACCACGCAGCAAATCCGCGACGCGATGGCGCTGGCGCTGTCGGGCAACATCAACCCGGCAGCGGGCAGCATCGACAAGAAACTCGAGGGCGTCAGCGGGCAGCCGTTCATCGACGCGGATTAGGAGCACATCATGGGCAAAGAGATCGCCAAGGGAACCATCGCGCGGCTGCCGTTCACCATCTACAACGCCTCGCGACAACCGACGAATCCTGACGCGGGCGCGCCGAACCAAGCGCAGATTGAAAGCATCCACGTCAACGGCGCGCTGACCGTCGTCGCGGGCATCGCCGTGGTGCAATTGCAGGACAGCGTGCCCGCCAACATTCCCGGTTACTTCAGCGCGAACATTCCGACGGCGAACATGAACAGCGAAGACCAAGTGGATGTTCGCATCCGAGCGGTCGTGAACGGCGCAACGGTGCGTGAAGTGATTTCGTTCACGGTCATCGAGCGCGTGATCGGCTTGCCGTTCATTGACGCCAACTGAGACGCGAACTGAGGCAAGACATGCTTGCAGGCGATCCGATCCTCGAGATCTTCTACATCCGCAGGGCGTCGGGCGCGGTGCTGCAACCCGACGCCCTGCCCGTCGCCACGCTGATTCGCAATGGCGTGGACACCACTGTGCCCGTGGTCGTTACCGCTGGCAGCGACGGCGGGTTTCAAGCCGCGACTTCGAGCCTCGTGACGTGGGTGCATGGCGATGTGCTGCACCTGCGCGTGAACGCCGTGGCAAGCGGCGTCCCTTTGCAGTTCACGACCCGCGTGGGCACGATCAACGACGCGAACCGCCCGGTGATCGTCTTCACTGGCTCGAGCACCGCTGCGGCTGCCACGCCGACGTTCACCGCCGATGCCGGATGCGGGTGCGACGGCGACGACCGCACTCACGACGTATACCAAGGGGACCGTTGGTTATTCACGATCACGCTGCGCCGCGACGGGCAACCCGTGAGCGTGCCCAGCGGCTCGAGCATCACCGTCGTATTTAAAAGCGACGCGAAGAATGACGTTCCTACGAGCCGCGAACGCAAGGTCTTCACCGCGCTCGAGACCATGCCCACCGCCGATTGGGGCGAGGGCGTGATCGGGCTCGAGATCATGCCCGCGGACACGCTCACGCCGGGGCGTTGGGCGATGGTCGGCGTGCGGGTGGACAACACGACTTATGCGCTCGAAGGGCGGTTGGTGGTGCGGCCCGCAATCTAGACGCGCGGTAGAATGCAAGTGCCCCTCGAGACCTCCCGCTCGAGGGGCACTTGCTTTTTATTCGGTTCACCAGGATTGAACACTGGTCGTGCCGCCCCTGACAGCCATGTCAGTTTCCTCGGAAACCATGCGCGCTGAAACAACAGTGTGCGTGAGCCACACGCGGGCGTTTACGTCCACCAGATATCCCGCCGATTTCTGCGCGTTGATCCAGCCGTACAACCCCACGGCGTCAAGCCGTTCGGGAACTTCGACAACTGCCGAGGCAAGGCCTTCTTTGGAAGGAAGCGCAAACCATACGTGAACTCTGGGCATGACGCAGTATACGGCGGTGTTCAGTGCAGCGCCTCGCGCCGAAGCACGGCGTTGACCGCACGTCTGGCCACAGACCGATCTTCCCAGTCGCCCTCGAGCACCACCCTGCGACTCGCCCCCCAGTCCAAGACCACGCGCACGTCCCCGAGGTCGGCGCGGATGGCGTAACCCGGCGTAACCTCGCCGACGCCCACCGATTTTCAAAACGCCTGACCCCCGGTCTCGAACCTAAAAAACACCGTAACTGACATCCTCGCCGATTCTCGAGAATGTTCAAATGCGCTCGAGAACTGGACTTTGCAAGCGGGGTGTCGTGGGTTCGAATCCCTCCACCTCCACCACAGCGCAAGCGGATCAAGTACACGGCTCGAGGAACCATCCCCTCGAGCCGTGTGCTTTGTTACGGTTCCCAACTGCATCTGTACCCTCGAGACCTGTCCAGCACGCACTTTTTCGTTAACGTGCAGCCATGAACGTTTTGGTGACTGGGGCGACGGGGTACGTGGGCAACTCGGTGGTCGGGGCGTTGGTCGCTGCCGGGCACACAGTCACGGCCGTCTCCCGGAACGGCGCGCGGTCGCGCACGGCGAGCGGCAAGGATTTGGGCACGGTTGCGGGCGTGAACTACCGGAGCGGCGACGTGACCACGGGCACAGGTCTGGCAGAGGCAATGGCAGGGATGGACGCGGTGGTGCACCTGGTCGGGATCATCGCCGAACGCGGCGAGCAAACCTTTCAGCGGGTGCACGTGGACGGCACGCGCAACGTCTTGGCGGCGGCGAAAGCAGCGGGTGCACGGCGTTACCTCCAGATGAGCGCGCTCGGTGCGGCGGCGGGCGCGGCGTCGCGCTACAGCGCGACCAAATTCGAAGCCGAAGAACTCGTTCGCGCGTCTGGGCTGGAATGGACGATCTTTCGCCCCAGTTTGGTCTTCGGGGTGGGCGATGATTTCTTCGGGCGCGTGCTGAAGAACCTCGTGTCCACGCCGATTGTGCCCCAGATCGGGGATGGTTCGTTTCCGTTTCGACCCGTGTGGGTCGGGGATGTCGCGCAAGCCTTCACGCAAGCGTTGACCAATCCTGCGACGATTGGGCAGGTCTACGACTTGGTTGGTCCGAAGGAATACACCTTCCGGCAACTCTTGGACCTCGAGATGGACGTGTTGGGACGGCGCAAACCGGTCATCCCCGCGCCGATTGCGCTGATGAACTTGGCGGTGCCCGCGATGCAGATCTTGGGTTCGCTCGCGCCGATCACGATGGACCAGTACGCGATGCTGAAAGCGGGCAACACCGCTGACCCGACCAAAATGCAGCAAGCCTTCAAGCTCGAGGGCCGCACGCTCGAGACGGAGTTGCCGCGCGTGCTGGGCAAAGCGTAAGGCGGACTCGAAGGCAGATGACGGATCTCGCGCCGAAACAAGCGCTTTGCTGGAGAGCCTGAAGGTTCAAGCCAGTTGCGGACAGGGACGAGCCCCATTCCCCAAACGGGCACTCTCCCCGAAAGCCCACCCCACGAGCAATGGATTGCAGTGCAATGCCCTCGAGCGTTCAAGCTCGAGGGCATTGTGCACTGTCTTTGAACGTCGCAGGTCAAATTTAGGCGTTGAACATCTCCGCGATGCTCTCGCCCGTGTGAATGCGCGTGATGGCTTCGGCAAACAGTGGCGCGATGTTGAGCACCTTGAGCTTGTCGGTCGCCGCCATCTTCTCTGGGCTGACATAGCAAGAATTCGTGCTGACGCACTCCACGATATCCAAACCCCGTATTCGTTCCACGGCCGGTCCGACGTAGACGCCGTGGCTGACGGCGACGTGAATTTCTTTTGCACCCGCCTCTTTGATCACGCTGACCGCTTCGACCAGGCTGCCCGCCGTGCTGATCTCGTCGTCCACGATCAAAACGCATTTGCCTTTGACATCACCAATCAGTCCCCTGGCTTCGACGCGCGTGTCGCTGACGCGGCGCTTGTCGATGAACGCGATGCCTGCGCCCAAGCGCTCGGCGAGGCTCGAGGCACGTTTGATGTCCCCAGCGTCCGGCGCGAGCACCACGGCGTCTTCCAGATTGGGGATGTGGGTGATGAAGTGGTTGGCGATCACGGGTTCGGCGCTCAAGTGGTCGGTGGGGATGCGGAAGAACCCGTGCACCTGCGGGCTGTGCAGGGTCATCGTGAGCACGCGGTCGGCTCCGGCGGTCTCCAACAAATCCGCGACGAGGCGCGCGGCAATCGAAATGCGCGGGCTGTCTTTCTTGTCGCTGCGGGCATAGGAAAAGTACGGCATCACGGCCGTGATCCGCGCGGCGGACGCGCCTCGGGCGGCGTCGATCATCAGCAGCAACTCCATGACGCTGTCAGAGACGTTGAAGCCGCCATTGCCAGACAACGGTTGCACGATGAAAACATCGGCTTCGCGCAAGGACTCTTGGAATTGCACTTCGATGTTGTCGTTGCTGAAGCGCCTGGACATCGATTTGCCCAAGGGAATGCCGAGCGCATCGCAAATGTCCTGCGCGAGTTCTGGGTTGGCTTGCCCGGTAAACACCTTCATCGGTCGCTCGGTCGTCACTGTTGTCCCCCTGCTTGGGTGTCGCGCGGTGGTTGAACTGGCGTCGCACACAGGCGCACGTGCAAACCCCGGGCGCAAAGGCGAACGCTCGAGGTGCGCTCTGCGCGAGTCTAACGCAGGGGCGCGCGTGGCTTCAAATCGGGTTTTTGCACGCGCGGCGTGAAACTACGCGTATACTGTCGCGCAAATTCAACACTTCCAGCGCAGTGTTCGAGCCATCTGAAAGGAACCCATGACCAATCTGGAGCAACGTTTGCGCGACGCAGGCATCCTCGTTGATGACATTGAAACGCAGATTCAGAGTGCGGACACCGCGCTCGTGCTGACCGGGCGCGAGTTGATTCTGCTCGAGGACCACCGCGTGCAGCGTGCGCGCTTGCGCGACATTACGGGCGTGAAGATCGTCAAAACCGGTGAGCTGAGTGTGCGCTCCGCGAGCGAAGCGATGATCGAAGGCAACGTCTTGGGGTTTGAGAAAACCGAGCGCAAATTGTTTTTCGACGCGGTCAAGGAAGCCACGGCGCGCGCCAAGGCGAGCGTCACCAACGCTTCACTGCCCGGTCTGACCCCGCCGAGCCTCGCGCCGGTCAGCAGCCAAAGCCCAGCCGTCGCGGACACCGAACCTCCGCCGCCCGCCAGAGACCCGTTGAAGGACACCAGCGACGATTGGCGCGCGTTGCTGAGCGCGCCCGCGAGCGATTCGCCGCCCGTGTTCAGCGACCCACCGGTCCACAACGATGCGTTCGCGGCGCGCGCGCAGGTGGATCCCAGCTTGGACGGGCACGCCCCGAATCCGTTGGCTTCGGTCGCGGTCGAGGACTGGGCGAAATCGAGCGCGGTCAACGAGCCCGATCCGTGGACGGCGAACAAGCAGACCTTCGAGGTCGAGCCGGAGAAGCCTGCGCCGCCGCCCAGCAACGACCCTTGGGTCCCCGCGACCGCCAGCGAGACAACCAGCACCGCGTCGCCCGTCGCCGCGAGCGCCCCCTCGAGCTGGGAGGATCCGTTCGACCCGCCGACCACGAAACCCAGCGAGGCGCACGTCACGTCGGTGCAGGTCAGCAACGATTGGGGCGGTGAGACGTTGAACGCGAGCACTGCCCTTGGGGCAACCGGAGCAGCCGCCGCTGGGATGGTCGCGGGCGCTGCCGGGGCGGGCGTGGTGGAACAAGCCGAGCGCAAAGTCACGGTGCTCGGCGCGGACAATGTGGGCACGCTGCTGTCGGTTTCAAGGTGGCTGAAAATCCTCGGCGTCGTCTTCGGCTTGAGCAGCACCGCGTTCGTGGCGACGCTCGCGCCGAGCGATTCTGCCAATGTGTTGGGGTACTTAATTTTGATCCCAATCATGCTCGGCAGCATTTTGCTCGCGCTGATGGCCTGGGGCTTGGGTGAGCTGATGCACGCCTACGCCAGCAGCAGCCAGGATCTGCGCACGATTCGCCGCGCGACGCTCGGGCATTGAACGAAAAAGCACCGAAGCTCGAGGCAGCGTTGGCTCGAGACAATCCAACCGCGTGGGGCAGGGCTCTCCTGCCCCACGCGTTATTTCTTGGGTGCGCCCGTGGCGGGACGCGTCTTGGTCAGGCTCCACGCGCTTTTGCCGGCGTCACGCACTGGTTCAGCGTGGACGACGGCGCGCAGCGGCGTGACCGGCTCGAGGGAGATGCGTTTGGTCTTGTTCATGGGGTGCACCATTGGGTCGGTGGTGTGAAGGTCGGTGTCGTGTAGCGCGAAGGGCTGCGCTGGGGTCGCCGTCGTTTGCGGGGTGGGTCATCGTCGAGCCTGCCTTTCTACGCGGAAATAAAAAACCCCGGTGGGTGAGCGCCGGGGTTGAACGTCACAGATCTGTGTTCAACAAGGCGCGGGTGGGTGTGCTTGACCCGAACCGTCGATGGCGGTGTCGAGGTGCACGGGCAGGACGCGTGCAGCGTCCGCCTGGAGGAAGAGGTTGTTTTTGAAGTCCGTCACGCCGCACCGCCTTTCGCCTGCAAAGTTGCTCGAAGTGTACTGGCGATGTGCGCCGTTGTAACTACGCCAGAGTGCTTAGTGGCTCGAGCCGGGGTAGCCCTGGTTCGTGTTCGATACAGGGTCCTCGCTTCGTTTCTGTTCATCTGAACCCGCGCGGATCAGGAGTTCACTGCGCGCAGGGGCTCGAGGGGACGCTTGGAGGCTGCACCGGTCTCGAGCAAACTGAAGCCCCTGCACACGTTGAAGCAGTCAGTCTCGAGGCGAGGATCGAACGCAGGCGACCGAACAGAGACGCTGCGAAAACCAACCACCTCGTTTCGTCGGGGCACCTCGAGCTTCACAGGGCGGTGCCGTCGAGCGCTCAACCTGAACGGTTCAGTACCCCTTGGCGCTGTCCACGACGTTCTCGAGCGGTTCTCCGTGGGCAAAGCGTTTGGCGTTGCGCTCCAGCAGTGCGGCTGCTTTGCGCGCCCAATTCGGTCCACCACCCGCGACGTGCGGCGTGATGATGCAATTCGGGGCGTGCCACAACCCCGAGTCCTGCGGCAGGGGTTCGCGCTCGGTGACATCCAGGGCTGCACCACCGATGGCGCGCGCCTCGAGCGCCTCGAGCAATGCGGCTTCGTCGATGGCGTTGCCGCGCCCGACGTTGACCACCCACGCCTTGCGCTTCAGCAGCGCCAAGCGCTCCTTGGAGAGCAACCCAACGGTCTGCGGCGTGTTGGGCAGCACCAGAACCACGGCGTCAAACAGCGGCAAGAGCGCATCCAAGTCGCTCAGCGCGTGCGTCGTGAAGCCGCCGCGCACGCCAGCCGCCATCGCCACGCCCTCGACGAGCGCGCCGAAGGGCTGCAAGCGCCGGGCGATTTCCACACCGATGGCGCCCATGCCCACGACCAACACCCGCGATCCTTCGAGCGTCATCTCGCTGCCGCCCTCCAAGGCTTGCTGGTAGGCGTCTTTGCCCCACGTGGCCGTGTGTTGCAAATCCCTGAAGACGTGCAAACGCCGCACGGCGGCGAGCAGCAACGCGACCGCGAGTTCTGCGGTCGGTGCGTCGTGCAACCCCTTGCCGTTGCACACGGTGATCTGCGGGCGCGGTTGGAGCTTCAAGACGTGGTCGATGCCCGCCGTGAGGGCTTGCACCCAGCGCAGGCTGGGCAGTTGCAGCAACGGTTCCAGGGTGCGCGCGGGGAGGCCCCAGACCAGCACCGCTTCGGCGTCCAGCGACGCAGGCACGGCGCCTCGAGCCTCGAAGTGGATGACCTCGAGTGGAAGGTCTGGGAGCGGGAATGGCACGGCGTCGGGAATCAAGATGCGCACGGTCGCAGTGTAAAGCGGGGTGCCAGGCCGGCGCACGCTGCCCGAGGGCGTCTGTCGCGGGAGCAGTTCACTTTGCGCGCGAGCGACCGCGTGACGAGACGGCATCCTCGAGCAGCTGCGCGCCTTGCGACCTCGAGGCGTTCAAAGCTGCTCGACTGGCGGGTGCTGGAACAATACAATACTCGAGCTCGAGCTTGGGACGGTGCAATTCGGGTGCGGCGCTGGTCGCACGTTCCAGCTTCGTTGTCTCGACCGCTTTGCGCTGTCGCTCGCCTCGAGCCCACCTTTCACGGCACGCACAGGCGATTGACGCTTGGAGACCAGGCCAACCCACACCGTGGGACCTGCCACCCTCCGAGGGCACCCGATGCGGATCGGCGACGATTGCGCTCGGTGGACCCTGCATTGGACGAACGTCTGGTTCTCCAAATGCACGCCCAGACCCTCCCACACGCATTCGACGCGTCCGCCCAAGACCGGGGGCCACGTATTTGTGACTTTCGGAACGAATCCAGCGGTTCCGTGTGACACGCACCTTCGGCGGCCATGACGCCAAGGCGCGTTTCCTCGCAGTTCGTTCACAATTTGGTGGCTAAAATGATGCAATGAAGAACCTCGTCGTCGCCGCCCTCGCGCTTGGCATCGCCGGGGCTGGGTTTGCCGCCGGACGCCTGAGCGCCCCCACTTCGAGCGAGCCTCGAGCCATTCCCGGACTGGTCTTGACGCAGAGTCAGCCGTCGCCCGCGCCGCAAGCCCCCGACGACCCGAGGGAGCTGATCCCGCTCACCCCTGGACCGGGTCAGGGACCTGGGCAACAGCCCGGTCAACAACCTGGACAGGGTCAGCAGCCAGGTCAAGGGCAGCAACCCGCCGAGTGCCCCGTGCAGATCTACCAAGACGGACGCTTGTACACCTTCCCCGCACCCGGTCAACAACCTGGGCAGCAGCCGCAACCCGGTCCCGGCAACGGGCCGCAACCGGGTCAAGGGCAACCGCAAGAATTGATTCCGCTCAACCCTGGCGGGGGTGGCAATGGGGGCGGCAACAACGGCGTTCCCTCGAGCCCCACGCCCGTTCCCCCGCCCCCCGGCACGCGCAGCTGAACCGTTAAGGAGACCGTGATGCAACCATCCCCGAGTGCGCTGGATCCCAAACAAGTCCTCGATGCCGCGTCCAAGCTGCGCGGATTGCTGTTTGAAGTCAAAAAGGTCATCGTCGGGCAAGACCTGATGCTCGAGCGCATGATCGTCGCACTGTTGGCGCGCGGTCACATCCTGATCGAGGGCGTGCCCGGATTGGCCAAGACCTTGGCGATCAAAACCACCGCCGACGCGATTGGGGCGTCGTTCAAGCGCGTGCAGTTCACGCCCGACCTCGTGCCCGCCGATCTGATCGGCACGCGCATCTACAACCCCAAAGAGGCGAAGTTCGACACCGAGCTGGGGCCGATCTTCGCCAACCTGATCCTCGCGGACGAGATCAACCGCGCGCCCGCCAAGATTCAATCGGCGCTGTTGGAGGCGATGCAAGAGCGCCAAGTGACGATTGGGCAGCAGACGTTCAAGCTGCCCAATCCCTTTTTGGTCTTGGCAACGCAAAACCCCATTGAATCCGAGGGCACCTACTTCCTGCCCGAAGCGCAGGTGGACCGCTTCATGTTCAAGGTCGTGATCTCCTACCCCGGCTTCCACGAGGAGATGACGGTCGTGGACCGCGTCAGCATGAAGTTCGATGCGATTCACGAAAAGATCAGCCTGGAAGAATTGACCGCGCTGCAAAGCATGGCAGACCGGGTTTACGTGCACCCCAGCGTCACGGAATACGCCGTGAAACTCGCCCGTGCAACACGCGACACCAACGAAGTGCGCGCGCCCGAGTTGCAAAAGTACATCAACATCGGCGCCAGCCCGCGCGCCAGCGTCAATCTTATTCTGGGCGCGAAAGCCCTGGCGATCCTGCGCGGACGCGAATTCGCCCTGCCCGAAGATGTGCGCGACCTCAGCGGGGATGTCCTGCGCCACCGCGTCTCGCCCACCTACGAAGCGCTGTCCGACAACGTCACCATCGAAAGCATCGTCACCAAGCTGGTCGAACGCGTGCCGCTGCCGAAGGTGCACTTGGGCGACCCGTACAAGACGCCCACGCAAGCGCAAGGCAATAGCGACGCGCTCGAGATCAACCTCTAAAGCCCCTCGAGTAAGGACACCGCATGACGCTTAGTCCCGCCCCGCCCAAACCCGGCCTGTTCCGCAGGCGCCGCCCGGTCGCGCCGCCGACGCATGCGGCGCACCCCGCCCAACCCGCGCCGAAAGAGGTGCCGGACGCCCTCTTACGCCGCCTCGAGTTCAAGATCTTGAAGCGTTTGGACGGCTTTTTCTTCGGCGATTACAGCGGCGTGTTCTACGGTCCCAGCTTGGACTTGGCGGAGGTGCGCGAGTACCAACCCGGCGACGAGGTGCGGCGCATCGACTGGAACGTCACCGCGCGCTCCGGCGGCATCTTGCACGTGCGCCAGTACCGCGAAGAGCGCGAAATCACCGCCTGGGTGGTCTTGGACGGCGCGCCGAGCATGCACTTTGGGACGCGGCGCTTGACCAAATACCAACTCGGCTTGGAATTCGCCGCGCTCGCCGCGCGCATCGTCACCCGCCACGGCGACAAGATCGGCGCGATTGGCACCTCCGAGCGCGGGTTGAAGGTGGTCACGGCGGGCAGTGGTCGCGCGCAAGCCCTGCGCATCATCGGCGACCTCGGCAACCCGCAAGCTCCCACGAGCCCCGCAAGCAACGGTGCCTCGAGCCAAGCGCACAGCTTGAGCGACGCCCTCGAGCGCGTCGCCAAGAGCTTGCGTCGGCGCGGCTTGGTCTTCGTGATCTCCGATTTTTTGCACGGCACCGACTGGGTGGACGCCCTGACCCGCTTGGAGGTGCGCCACGATGTGGTCGCGGTGCGCGTCTCCGACCTTGCCGAGCGCGAACTGCCCAAGGTCGGCGGCGTGCGGCTGCGCGATCCTTCGTCTGGGCTCGAGCGCTGGGTGGACACCTCGGACAAGAACGTGCGCGCCCAGCATGCCAAGATCGTTGCCGAGCGCGAGGCGCGCGTGGCGCTGGCGCTGAAGCGCGCCGGTGTGGACGGCTTTGAACTGCGCACCGAAAGCGATGTCGTCCAACCCATTCTGAAGTTTGCGATGAAGCGAAAGGCGCGCCGATGACGCGCTTGGGAGGGGGAAAACAGCCGTGACCTTTGGAGCCCCGTGGTATCTGCTGCTGCTGCTGCTCGTGCCCTTGGCGCTGTGGGCCCTGCGCGCCATTGAAGCCGGGCGGCGCAAAACCGCGTTGGAATACGCCGATGCGCCGCTGTTGGGCGGTGTGCTGCGCGAGGGCAACCGCGCGCACTCGAGCTGGCCACGCGCGTTGCAACTCGCTGCGCTCGCCGCGCTGCTGTTCTCCGCTTCGCTGCCCGTGGCGACGCTGACCTTGCCGCAGAACAAAGCCGCCATCGTCGTCGCGCTTGATGTGTCGCGCAGCATGCTCGCCACGGACGTGGACCCCTCCAGGCTCGAGGTCGCCAAGAGCGTGATCAAGAAATTTGTGGAACTCGCGCCCGCCGACACGCGCATCGGGCTGGTGACCTTTTCCGAGAGCGCCGCGAGCGTGATCCCCGTGACCACGGACCGCCAACAACTCCTGGAGAAGTTGGCAGCGGTCAAGGTCGCCAGCAGCACGTCCTTGGCAGACCCGCTCGTCGCAGGGGTCAAAAGCCTGCCGGGGCGCAAAGACGCAGTGATCCCCGACGAGTTGCGCATGCGCGCCGCCCCACCCGCGGGCGCCACGCCGCCGACGCCCATCGACGTGAACGCCCTGCCGCCCGGCGCGATTCTGCTCCTGTCCGACGGTGTGTCCAACAACCGCCGCAACGATCCGGTGGTCGCCGCGAAATTCGCCAAGGACCACAAGGTCAAGATTTACACCGTGGCCATCGGCAAAGAGGGCGGCGCGGTGCAGCGCATTGACGGACAGGATTACTTCATTCCGTTCGACGCCAAGAGCTTGCAGCAAATCGCGCAGGACGCCGACGGCAAGGCGATGCTGCCCACCGACGCGAACCTCGAGACCGTGTTCAGAGAACTGGGCACGGCCATCCGCTTTGAACCCACGAAGCTGCCCTTGGGCGGCGTGCTCAGCGGGCTCGCGGTCGGGTTGCTGCTCGTCTCGGGCGCGATGAGCTTGGTCTGGAACAGGCGCTTGCCGTGAGGGGGACGATGTGATCGGGTTTTACTGGCCGTACTTTCTAATCGCGCTGCTGTTGATTCCGCTGCTGAGCTGGCTGTACCGCCGCAACGCCAACGCCAAAGCCGAAGCCGTCGTCTACCACCCCGACGCGGAATTTTTAAACGCGGTCGGCTCGAGGCGCTTTTCCCTGCGCCGCGAGTTGCCGGTGATCTTGTACCTGGTGGCGATGGGGTTGGGCGTCACCGCGCTCGCCCGCCCGACCGCGCCGATTCCCGTGCCCGACAACCGCACGACGATCATGCTGTCCATCGACGTGAGTTTGAGCATGGAAGCCGACGACATCAAACCCACGCGCTTTGAAGCCGCCAAAGACGCCGCGCGCATCTTCATCAAGCAACTCCCGCCCGGCACGAAAATTGGGTTGGCGTCGTTTGCGGGTTTTGCCGCCGTCAACGTCAACCCGACCGCCGACCACGAAGAAGTCCTGCGCGCGATAGACGACCTGTCTCTCGGGCGCGGCACCGCCATCGGTGCGGGCATTCTGGAAGCGCTGCAAGTCCTCCCCGACCGCGCGGGCGACAAACTCCCCAAAAACCCCGCCCCCGCCGCCATCGTGCTGCTCACCGACGGGCGCAACAACCGCCCGCCGAACCCCGAGGACGGCGCCGCCGAAGCCCGCGACAAGCAAGTGCCCGTCTACACCGTCGGCTTGGGCACGGAGAACGGCTTCATCAACTTTGAAGGCAATCAACAAATGACGGTGGGCTTCGACGCCGAAACCCTGCGCGGCATCGCGCAAACCACCGGCGGGCAGTACTTCGAGGCGCGCAGCGCCACACAGCTCAACAGCGTTTACCAAAAACTCGGTCGGCAGATCGGGTGGTCCACCAAACCCGGCGAGATCACGAACGTCGTCGCCACCATCGCAGGGCTGATGCTGTTTGCCAGCATCGCGGTCGCAGAACGCGCGAGGCGCGTGGTTTGAGCCGTTGACACCGCAAACGAAAACCGCTCGAGAACCGTCTCCTCGAGCGGTTTTCGTTTGCCCACAGTGATGCTCGAGAAATTTGCTTCACCCTTCGACGAACACTTCGCGCCCCTCTGTTCGGGACCACGATCTGTTCTGGCTCGAGACCGAACAATCTGCGCGCCATCCTCGAGCCGCCGTTGCACCGGACAGGGACAAGCCCTGTCCCTACAACAAACAGGGCTGCTCGAGCTTCGAGAATTCGCACGTGCACGGTCAAGAACGACCTGTCCCTCACGCCGTTGCTCTTTTGAATCTCCGCCAGCGCGTTATGATCGCGGTCGTGACCTTGCCGCGCAGCCTGACCCTCGCTGGGTTCGGCGCATTTCTCCTGATCGGCGCGTTGCAAGCCTATTACGGCGTGGCTCAATTCGGGTTGCGCACCGCCTTCAACGTGAACGCGGTGTCAGTCGGCGCGTTTTCCTCACTGCTGTTCGTGGGCGCCGTGACGGGCATTCTGGTTTTTCCGTGGGCGCAAGCGCGTTTCGGCACGAAGCTCAGCTTGGGCACGGCGAGCGCGCTGTTGCTGCTCGGCTCGAGCACCGTCGCGCTGGCGGGTTCGTGGCCGTTGACATTGGCTGCGGTCACGGTCGTCGGGCTTGGGTACGGCGGCGTGGTCATCGGGTTCAACGTGCTGTTCAGCCAGGGCTTCGCCGCCAGGGGCGCGATGATGGTCAACTTGCTCAACGCCAGTTTCGGCGTGGGCAGCGTGATCGGACCGCTCATTGTCGGGGCACTGGGCAATTACCGCGCGGCGTACCTGCTCTCAGCGGCGCTGGCTGCCATCGTCCTCGCATTGACCTTGGGCGCGCGTTTGCCAACGCTCGAGACGAGCCCGAGCAGCGCACGGCTCGAGCCTGGAGCATTCACGTCAACACTGTGGATTTTTCTGGCGATGTTTTTTGCCTACGTCGTCGTGGAGACCGGTGCTGCGGGTTCGCAGGCGCGTTACTTGCGCGAAACCCTCGGGGTGGAACCGGGTGCGGCGGCGGTCTGGAACGCCTTGTTCTGGGGCGGACTGACCGCTGGGCGCATTCTCATCGCCCCGCTGGCGCTGCGCGTCCCCAGCGCCAACATCGTCCTGGGCTCGAGCGTGTTGCTCTTCGTGGCGCTGGCGCTCACCCACGTGCCAGCAGTGGCAGGCGTGGCGTATACGGTGGCGGGACTCGCCTGTGGACCAGTCTTTCCGACCGGGCTGGTCTGGTTCACGCGGCACACCGGCGGCAACAGCGCGCTCGCGTCATTGATGGTCGCCGCGGCGAGCCTCGGCGGGGTGGTCTCGCCGTTCGCGGTGAGCGCACTCACGGGCGGCGCGGCGGGCGCGACGCCCACGGCGGTCACACTGCTCGGCGGCACCCTGTTGCTGCTGACCCTCGCGGGTTTCGTCCTGAGCAAAGGAGGCTCTGGTGTCAAGGATCAGTTCTGAAAGCTTCGACGCCGTGCTGTTCGACATGGACGGCACATTGACCGACAACGCGCGCTTTCACACGCAAGCCTGGATCGCGTTTTTCGAGCGGCGGTTTCAATACGCCCTGGATCCCAGCGACCACCGCGTCCACGGCGGCAAAACCAAGTTCATCTTGGAATCGGTGCTCGAGCGTGAGTTCAACGCGGACGACGCATTGGAGCTGCATTTGGAGAAAGAAGCCCTCTACCGCGAACTCGCCAGCGGACAGATACAAGCGGTGAATGGTCTCCAACCGTACCTGGATTGGCTCGAGGCGCACGGCAAGCGCATCGCCCTCGTGACCAGCGCGGACGCCACGAACACCGCGTTCGTGTTGGAAGCCCTGGGGCTCGAGACTCGCTTTCCCGTGCGCGTGCTCGGTGAAGACGTGAGCCACGGCAAGCCCGACCCGGAACCATTCGCGCTCGGCGCGGCGAAGCTCGGGGTGCCCGCCGCGCGCTGCCTCGCGCACGAGGATTCCATCGCAGGTGTGCAAAGTGCCGCGCGTGCCGGCACGCACGTCTGCGCGGTGCGAACCTGGCTGCCCGAACCCGCGTTGCTCGAGGCGGGCGCGCACGTCACCGTGCCCGACTACGCGGCGTGGCTGGCGATGGTGGAACACCAATGACCGCCGAGGACGTGATCCGCACACTGGGGTTGACGCCACTCGAGCGCGAAGGCGGGTATTTCTTGGAGACCTACCGCTCGAGCACGCGGTTTCACCCCGATGGGTACGACGGCGCGCGCCACCACAGCACCGCGATTTACTATTTGCTCACCCCGAACGCCTTCTCGCGCCTGCACCGCTTGCGTGGCGACGAGATCTTCCACCACTACGCCGGAGACGCCGTAGAAATGCTGCAACTCTTCCCGGACGGCAGAAGCCAAACCGTGCGGATTGGACGCAACCTCGAGCGCGGTGAACGCCCGCAAGTGCTCGCGCCCGCCGGAGTGTGGCAAGGCTCGAGGCTCGTGCCGGGCGGCACGTGGGCGTTGCTGGGCTGCACCGTCGCGCCCGGATTTGAATACTCAGATTACGAGGATGAATCTCGAGGGTACTTTTTGGAGCGTTACCCGTTTGAGCGCGCGATGATCGAAGCGTTGACGCCAGAAGCGTGACGTTTTTCTTTCGCGGCTCGAGACGCCTGCATAGGGACAGGGCTTGTCCCTGTCCGGTGCGACGGTCGCTCGAGGATGGCGTGCAGATTGTTCGGTCTCCAGCCGCACTGGGTTTGCCATGACAAATCCCTACGAATGGCAGTGCGGTGATCGCGCGGTCTCGAGACCCGAGGTGTTCCCTTCGCCTTTGCCTTCCCTGCTTCGCCTCCCCTGCCCTACAATGCCGGGCATGGCGCTCAGTCCCCTCGCTGGCAAACCCGCCCCGCACGACCTCTTGGAGAACATCCCGCGCTTGATCGCGGATTACTACGCGCTCAAACCTGATCCGAGCAACCCCGCGCAGATTGTGGCGTTCGGCACGAGCGGGCACCGCGGCTCGTCCAAAGCGGGCTCTTTTAACGATGCGCACATTGCCGCAATCGCGCAGGCGGTCGCGGAGCACCGCGCGGCTGAGGGCATCACCGGACCGCTGTACATCGGCATGGACACGCACGCGCTCTCCGAGCCCGCGTTCATGACCGCCGTGGAGGTCTTGATCGCCAACGGCGTGACCGTGCGCTACCAGGACGGGCGTGGGTACACGCCGACGCCGCTGGTCAGCTTTGCGATTCTCGAGCACAACCGCATCAACCAAGGGGGCACCGCGGACGGCATCGTCATCACGCCGTCGCACAACCCACCTGGGGACGGCGGCTTCAAGTACAACCCGCCGAACGGCGGTCCAGCGGACACGAACGTCACGAAATGGGTGGAGACGAGGGCGAACGCGCTGCTGGCGGACCCGAGCGGCATCAAGCGCGCTGGGTTTGCCGGGGCGATTCAAGCGGCAGAAGCCTGGGACTTCATCACGCCGTACGTGCAAGCGCTGGACACCGTCGTGGACATGGCGGCGATCCAGGGCTCGACGGTTCGCATCGGCATTGACCCATTGGGCGGCTCGAGCCTTCCGGTGTGGCAGGCGATTCACGCGCATTGGAAGCTGAACATCGAAATTGTCAACGACCACATTGACCCGACGTTCGCGTTCATGCGCGTGGACAAGGACGGCAAAATTCGTATGGATTGCAGTTCCCCGAGCGCGATGGCGGGACTGATTGAAATGCAGAGCCGTTTCGACATCGCCATCGGCAACGATCCCGACGCGGACCGCCACGGCATCGTCACGCCGACGGGCTTGATGAACCCGAACCACTTCCTGGCGGTGTGCGTGGATTACCTGTTCCAACACCGCCCGCTGTGGCCCGCCTCGGCGGGCGTCGGCAAGACGCTGGTCAGCAGCAGCTTGATTGACCGCGTGACCGCGCGTTTGGGGCGCCGCTTGGAAGAAGTGCCCGTCGGTTTCAAGTACTTTGTGGACGGCTTGCTCACGGCGCGCTTGGGCTTCGGCGGCGAGGAATCGGCGGGCGCGTCGTTCCTGCGCTTGCAGGGCGGCGCGTGGAGCACGGACAAGGACGGCATCATCTTGGGCTTGCTCGCGGCAGAAATCACGGCTGTCACCGGTCAAACGCCGGACGTGCATTTTGAGCGGCTCGAGGCGGAGTTCGGGCGCAGCTATTACAAGCGCATCGACGCTCCGGCGACCGCGCAGCAAAAGCGCATTCTCTCGAGCCTGACCCCTGAGATGGTCACGGCGACGACGCTGGCAGGCGAGGCGATCACGGGCAAGCTCACGCGCGCCCCAGCGAACGACGCGCCGATTGGCGGGCTCAAGGTCATGACCCAAAACGCCTGGTTCACCGCGCGACCCAGCGGCACGGAAGACCTCTACAAAATCTACGCCGAGAGCTTCGTCAGCGACGCGCACTGCGACGAGGTGTTGTTGGAAGCGCAGAAAATTGTTGCCGGTGCACTGGGCAACGCCTAGCAAACCTCGAGGCATTCAGTACCCCCCCTGCGAAGGAGGGGGTGACAAGGTTGGCTTGATGCGTCTCGGATGAGGCAATCAAGTCGAAGTGTACAAGGCCTACTTCGCCCCTACCGCTCGTCGCTCGAGTATTCAATGACCGTTTAGGCTCGAGTACGCCCCAGAGTTTGCTCAAGACCAACCATCTTTTTGCTGGGTCTGGACGCGTGCTAGGATTTGCAGGCTCGAGGGGCACCCTAGAGCGAACCTATGGCTGCTTTGGTCGCGCGTCTGGTCGCAGTGCTGCTCACGGTGTTGCCGTGGGCGACGGCGCTCATTGCATTGCCGCGCATTCCCAAAAGTGAATCCTCGCTCTCGAGCCCGGCATCTCCGAACGCGCAGCAACTGCAAAATGCGCCGAACGTAGCGCCGAACGCGCCGAGTTACACGCGCGACAGTGCTCTGCCGGTCGCGGTTTTCACGCTCAAAAAGCACGAATTGCCGAGGGACGAGGCCCGTGCCCCGCGCGTATTGCGTCCTGACCTGGGTGGAAAACTCTACCGCACCTACTCGCGGTGGCAGCTCGAGGGTGCGTAGCGTTCGGGTTTGAGCCAAGCCACCTGAACTGCTCGAGTTGCAACCTCGAGCCCCGCACCGTTCAAGACCAGAGGTCATCCATGACGTTACGCAACCGAGAGCGCCCCAGCGCCAGCAACAATTACGGCCGCGGGCGCGACACGCGCCGCAACAAGCAACCTGAAAAGAGCCCGGTTTCAACCCGCCTCATCACCGGCCTGGTGATGCTCGCAGCGGTCATTGCCAGCGTGATCGTGCTCTTGAAACCCTTCCCGCTGTACGAGCGCAAAGAGAGCCTGGTCATCACCCCAAGCACGCCGGTCACTGCCGACGCCGTGCGCAGCGCGCTCGCGGCGACGGGGGCGCTGCCCGATCCGACGGCGGTCGCCGTCAACCCGGACGGCACGAATTTCACGGTGGTCAGCGCCGACGCCAAGCGCCCCGTGGCAAGCACGGTGTGGCAAGCCCTGGAGCGCACGCTGCCCGGCAAGTTGCCGGGTGCGACCGCCGCCTACCGCGCCGTGTCACCCGACCCGTTGAACTTGGGCTTGGACTTGCGCGGCGGTCTGCGCGTTTTGCTGGAAGCCAAGGGAACGGTGCCGACGCCGCAGGACTTGGAGCAGGTCCGCAACGTCATCGAGAACCGTGTCAACCAGACGGGCACGGTGGAGCCCTTGGTGCAGGTGCAGGGCACGAACCGCATTGTGGTCGAATTGCCCGGTCTGTCCCAAGCCGAGCAGAGCCGCGCCATCGCATTGATCGGCAAGACCGCCAAGCTCGAGTTCAGGTTGCTGAACGCCGCCGGTCAAGCCAAACCCGACGATCAACCGCTCAACCCAGCCACGGACCTCGAGCCCGCGATCATGACCGGCACGGATGTCGCCAAAGCGCAAACGGCGTTCGACCAGTTCGGGCGTCCAGTGGTGTCCTTCGAGCTGACCGCCAAAGGCGCGCAGACGTTTAGCCGCATCACCGGCGAGAACGTCGGCAGGCGGTTTGCAATCGTCCTGGACGACCAGATTCAATCCGCCCCGCGCATCCAAGAGCGCCTCGGCGCGACCGCGCAGATCACCGGCAACTTCACCTTGGAGCAAGCCAACGACCTCGCGCTGGTGCTGAGGAGCGGTGCGCTGAACATCCCCGTGGAGATCATCGAGACGCGTTCCATCGGTCCTACATTGGGTGCAGACGCGATTCGCCAAGGCATCATCGCAAGCTTGGCGGGCATCGGCTTGATCTTCGTCTTGGTCTACGCCTACTACGGCTTTTGGTTCGGCACGGTCGCCGCGCTCGGTTTGCTGTTCTCCGGTTTGACGATCTTCGGGTTGCTCAGCGGCTTGGGCGCGGTGTTGACGCTCCCAGGCATCGCCGGTCTGGTCTTGACCATCGGTGCCGCCGTGGACGGCAACGTCATCAGCTTCGAGCGCATCAAAGAGGAACTGCGCCATGGCTCGAGCCTGCAAAAAGCCATTAAGGGCGGCTTCGACCACAGCTTCACGACGATCTTCGACGTGAACTTCAGCCACTTGATCTCGGCCATCGCGCTCTACAACTACGCCACCGGACCCGTCAAAGGCTTCGCGGTGACGCTCGCGGTCGGCGTGATCGCGTCCACGTTCTCCAACCTGTTCTTCTCGCGGTGGCTGCTCGAGGTGTTCGCGTCGCGCTTCAAGTTCAGTGCGCGCGATTGGTTCGCCACGCCCAACATTCACTTCATGGAAGCCGCCAAATACGTCACCACCGCCAGCATCGTGCTCGCCGTGGCGGGCTTGGCAATCATCGGCTTCAAAGGCTTCCAGTTCGGCGTGGACTTCACCGCTGGGACGAGCATCCAAATTCAAACCGCGCCCGCCGTCACCCGAGCCGACGTGCTCCAAGCCGCCGCCGGCGCAGGCGTGCCGGGCGTGACCGACTCGAGCGCCCAAGTGATCTTCAGCCGCACGCCGGGACAGGACAAGAACGATTTCAACATCCGCGTCGGTGAATTGACCGACGCCCAGGTGGACCAAGTCGTCGCCGCCGTCACCAAGCTGCAAGGCGCGACCCTGGTCAGCAAGGAAGCGGTGGGTCCCAGCGTCGGGCGCGAGTTGACGCGCAACACGATTTTGGCGGTGCTGGTCAGCCTGGGCCTGACGCTGTTGTACGTCTGGTACCGCTTCGACCTCGTATTGGGCGTGGGCAGCGTGCTCGCTGTGGCGCACGACGTGTTCATCTGCTTCGGGCTGTACGCGCTCCTCGGCCGTGAGTTCACGATCACCACGGTCGCGGCGGTGCTCACGCTGATCGGCTACAGCCTCAACGACAGCATCATCGTCTCGGATCGCATCCGCGAGAACCTCAAGGTCATGCGCGGCGAGCCCTACGCCAAGATCGTCAACACCAGCATCAACCAGACGCTCTCGAGGACCTTATTGACTTCGGTGTCCACGATGCTGCCGCTATTGGCGCTGCTGATCGCGGGCGGTCCGACGCTGCGCGACTTCAGCTTGATTCTCGTCATTGGCATCTTGGTCGGAACGTACTCCAGCATCTACATCGTCGCGCCGTTGGCAGTGTGGTGGAAGGATTACCAGGACAGCCGCAAGAAGCCCGGTCGGATGGTCAAGACCTAAAACCCAGACGCGCGAAACAGCCCCTCGAGCGCACCGTCTCGAGGGGCTGTTTTCAGCCAAGATCATTTCAACGTCCTAACCTTGCGTCGTCCCTCGGAGCGTCCACGCGCTCGAGTGGAGTGCTGCGGGCGTGCGCCGCTCGACCGCGCCCCCGCCCAACGGGGTGCCTCGAGCCCGCGTTCACCGGGTCTGTGACCCTGTGCGCATCCCGCGTCCGGGCAGCGGGTAAACTGCCGTCCGTGCTTTACCACGACGCCTTCTACCGCTTTTGCACAGTCACCGATCCCGATGACTTGGCGCGCGCGCTCGAGGACAGCTGCCAAGCGGCGGGGGTGCTCGGCAGCGTTCTCGTGGCCACCGAGGGCATCAACGGCATGCTCTGCGGCTCAGGTGAGGCGTTGGACGCCGTGCGGGATGCGCTCGAGGCTGACCCGAGATTTACGGGCATGCGGTACAAACGCACCGCATGCGGCGCGCAGGTCTTTAAGCGCCTCAAGGTGCGCGTCAAGCCGGAGATCGTGCCACTGGGCATCCCCGGTGTGGACGCCAGCCGAGCGCACGCGCGCGACCTCTCGCCGCTCGAGTGGCGCGCGTTGATGGCGCGCGACGACGTGATTGTCATCGACAACCGCAACGCGTTTGAATACGAGCTGGGGCATTTCCGCGGCGCGCTGAACCCCGGCGTGGCGCACTTCCGCGAGTTCGCGGCGTACATGGACGCCAACCTGCCCGCGTGGGAGCGCGACGGCAAAACCGTGGCAATGTACTGCACGGGCGGCATCCGCTGCGAGAAAACCACCGCCTGGCTCGCGGCGCAAGGGCACACCGTCTACCAACTTTCCGGCGGCATCTTGCATTACTTCCAACAACTCGAGGATGCGGACCGCGACTTCGACGGCGCCTGCTTCGTCTTCGACGCCCGTGAAACCTTGAACACGCGCCTGGAGGAAGTGACGCCTGAGCGCGGGGTCAGCGACCCATCGCGGTTGTACTCGAATTCGAGAGGGTGAAGCGGCGGTTCGCGCACCAACGCGTCAGGCTCACTCGAGCGCCGAAGGGCGCAAGCCCTCCAGGTGCGCGGTGTCGTTCGAGCGCTCCATCGTCCACACCGCACCCGTCGGCGTCCAGTGGCGCTCCAACACGGTGATGCTGGCATGCGTGACCCGCAGTCGCCAGATGCGCGGCGCGACCATCGCGCGAATCTCCAATAAACCCGTGACCAGCGTTTGAATTACACCGCCGTGGGTGAACGCGAGCACGTCGCCGCTGTCGGGCAGCGTGTCCAGCCACCCGAGGGCACGCGCGTAGAGGTCGCCGTAGCTCTCCCCTCCCGGCGTGCGACGCTCGAGGGGTTGATCGAGCCAGGCAGCGAACTCCGGGTGACGCGCGTTCTCGGCGCTCAATCCGCCCTCGAAGACCCCGAAATGCACTTCGCGCAAGCGCGCGTCTTGCACGGGCTCGAAGCCCGCCAAACGGGCGGTGTCCACGGCGCGCTCGAGGTCGCTGCTGTAGACCAGCGGCGAACGCAGAGAGGCAAGACGCGGCTTCAACCGTTCGGCTTGGGCGCGTCCGGTCGTGGACAGCGGCACGTCCGTCCAGCCCTGCCAGCGACCCTCCAAGTTCCAATCGGTCACGCCGTGGCGCACGAAGACGACGCGCAGTGGTTCGACGGGCTCGATCACGACTCAGGAACCGCCGCCCTGGGTTTGCCGTGCTCGTCGAGCGCCACGAAGACAAAGTGCCCACTCGTGGCGAGGGTGTGTTCGTTGAAAGTCACGCGAAACACGTCCACCTGAACGGTCATGGAGCTGCGCCCAACCCGAACGACCTTCGCCACCAACTCCACGTAATCGCCCATGCGGATCGGCACGTTGAAGCTGAGCTTGTCAATGCTTGCGGTGACGACGATGCCGCCGCTGAAGCGGTGGGCGCTGTACGCCGCGATTTTGTCCATCAGCGAAACCACGTGCCCGCCGAATGCGTTCCCGAGCGGGTTGGTGTTGCTCGGGAAGATGTGCTCGAGGCTTCTGGCCTCGCTGTGGTCGAGGCGTTCCTCGAGCGTCACTTTTCCCACCCGGCGAGTGCCCGCACGAACTTGCTGACCTCGTCCAAATCCGCTTTGGGCATGTCCGGGTACGCGGGCATCTGCGCGCCGCCGACGACTTTGCCGTTGAGGATGCGGTTTTTGATGTACTCCAAATCGCGCAAGCGCGGATTGCCGATCATGCGCTTGCCGTACCCGCCGTTCCCAGCGTCGTGGCAACGAATGCAGTTGTACTGTTCAAAAATCGCGCGACCTTGCGGGTGCGCCGCCGTCGCCTGCGCCAACGCCTCGTTCTGCGGCGCGCACGCCGCGAACAACGCGGGCAGCGCGAACACCGCACTCAACAGCAAGTACCCGGAGGGTCTGAGCTTCACATGCCCCATTCTGCCCCCGGCGCGGGCATTTGTGCAGGGACAAGCGTGGGAATTGCACACGAGCCGCACAGCCTGGCTCGAGCCACGACGTTAGCCTCGGGTTTTGCGGCATCGTGCGTCGTGGGGGCGTCCGGCTGGACGCCCCCACAGCTCCAACGCTCTGCGATCACAACCTGACTCGAGCCCCTTCAGAACCAGCCAAAGACCGTGTACTTGACGAAGCCCGCGACTTCTCTGGCGAGCGCGGGCAGCGCCATCATGCGGTCAAACGGCAAACGCAACGCGCTGTCGAAACGCGGCTCGTCGGCGGCGACGACCGTGGCGTTCACCCCGAGGTTGGTGAACGTCGCCAGCACGCGCCGCGAGTGCGTCGGGCTGGTCACGACCAAAGCACGCGTCCACCCTCGAGCACGCATCAACCTGGCGACGCGCTCCGCTTCGTCGCGGGTATTGGACACCCCCTCGAGCAATTCGATCTGCGGTTGCGGCTGCGGTGCGAGTGCCGTCACCGTGCGCCGCGCAGCCGTCGCCAAGCTCGGGCAATCGGGCCACAAGCCGCGCGTGTCGGAGAGCGTGATCGTGGACGCAAAACCCGCGCGCCAAAGTTCCACCGCGCGCACGACGCGCGCCAAGCTCGCCGCCTCCAATTGCCCCGCGCCGCAGCGCATCCCGCCACCGAGCGCGACGATCACATCTGCCCGCGCGGGCGGCTGGGTCACGTCCAACGCATCCTCGAGCGGCTTTAAAATCGGCGTGACCAGGCAGATCAGCAAGACCGCCCCCAGCACGCTCGAGACCACGGCGACGAGGCGCCGCGTGACCCGCGCGAAGCTCAGCGCCATCGCGGTCGCGGCGATCAGCGCCACGAGCAGCAGTGACACGTCCGGGTTGAGCACCGCGGCAAGGGTCGCCAGAAACGCCCCGCTCAGCAGTCCAGTGCCCAATCCGCTGATCCAAGGCACGCGCGAGCGGCGCGGAAAGAGCGCGTCCTGCGTGTTGCGGCGAGGCATGGCGCGCACCTTACCAAGCCCAGGCGTGAGAGGTTGTGCGGTCTTTCGCGCGGGGACACCGAAAACACCGGTCTCGAGGCTGCGATGGCTCGAGGCTGCAACGGCTCGAGGTTCAATGGTGGTGAACGCCGCCCTCGCCGTGGGCGTGCCCGTGCGCGAGTTCATCAGGTTCCGCCGCGCGCACCCCATGCACGACGACGCGCAATTCCACGGTTTCGCCCGCGTGCGGGTGGTTCAGATCCACCGTGACCGTGTAGGCGTCCACCGCCAAGACCCGAGCCTCGAGCGACGCGCCGTCCGGGTCCTGGGCGCTGAAGACATCGCCCGGTTTGGCGTCATCCACCGGCAGTTGCTCCTTGGATACGGTCACGACCTTGTTGGGATCGCGCCAGCCGAACGCGTCGGGCACGAGCACAGTGAAGCGCTCGCCCGCCTGGCAACCGATCAGCGCGTCCTCCAGTCCCGGCGGAAGGTCGCGTTCGCGCCCGACCAGCACGGCTCGGGGACTGTGGGTGCGCTGCCAGACCGCGCCCTCCAAGAGCGCTTCGAAGTCGAGGGTGACCACGGTGTCCTTGGCGATTTTCACGATTCTCCCTGGGCTCGAGCCGCACCGATGGCTGCCCCGAGCGCGGTGGCGTACCCGCGGTCCTCGGGGATGATCGGTGGGTGCGTCACGCCGTAAAAACCCCACACGCGCTGCACCGCCGCGCGGATCGGCTCCAGATCCATCAAGTGCCCGACGAACACGATCCGCTCGAGGTTGGCGGCTTTAGCGGCGTTCAGCGAGATCACCGCGATCACCTGCGCGACCAGCGTGACCAGTCCAGCCGCCACGTCCTCCCGCGCGGGCAATTCCTCGAGCTGCGCCAGACGCCCGAGGTTCACCGCCGTTGCGTCGGGCGGCAGGTGCCCGATGCCGCCGCCGATCACGTCTTGCAGTGTGCCGTCCACACGCGACGGGTCTCCCAATGCCGCCAAACGCGCGACCTCGAGCGGATCGGCTGTGCCCAGCAGAAACCTCCCAAGTCCCAGCAGCGTCCCGCCGCCCACCGCGCTGCCCGTGACGTGCTGGCACGCCTCCGGGCTGACCGCGATCATCGCCGTGCCCGTGCCCGCGCTGACGACCAATGCCCGCTCCAAGTTCAGCCTTTCGCGCCGCGCCATCGCCAGAGCGCCGCGTCCCACAGCGTCGGCTTCGCCGACCTTGACGAGCGGCACGCCGCGCCAAGTTTCTGGGAGCGCGCGGTGCTGCCCGCCCGTCGTGCCAATCGCCCTGAGTGCGCCGATGTCCGCGCCGCCCTCTTGGAGCGCCGCCTCGAGCGACGCCACGCTCGCCCCAGGGCACGGTGCGCGCCAACCGCGCACCAGCGAGTCGCCCTCGAGCAGCGCACCGTCCAAGTTCGTGATGCCAAAATCCAAGCCTGCGACCATGACGGGCAGTGTACGCCGAGCGCAACTCGGGGCTCGAGCACCCTCATTTCGAGACCGCGCGACCACCGCCCAACCGTAGGGGCGAACCGCCGTTCGCCCGGTGCTGCTGGCGCAGCACCAGCGTCCCTCGAGATCAAACCGAAACCCGCGTTCGCTCGAGACGCAGTGCAACGCTTGCTCGAGGTCGTCCGAGCCTTGCACAGGCGACCAGCCGGTCGCCCCTCCACGACGGGTTGTCCTGAGATGCCCCCTCAGTGCTCGGCACTGATCGGTTTGGGTTCGTCGGAAACCGTTGACAGGAATCGCTCGAGCACCTTCACGAACGCCTCGGGGCGCTCTTGGTGCGGCAGATGCCCGCTGCCGCGCACGACCTCGAGTTTCGCGTCGGGCAAGCGGTGCAAAATCGCGTGCGCGCTCTCCAACGGCATGATCCCGTCGCGTTCCCCCCAGATCAATTGCACGGGTAGTCCGTGGGGAAGCTCGAGCGGCGCTCCGGGGGCGAACAGGCTGCGCAGCGCGCGGAAGAACGCGTCGCGTTGGGTGTCGCTCCACACCCGCGCCCAAACGCGCTCACGCAGGAACGCGCGGTCGTCCTCAGGTAAATTCTCGAGATCGGCGTAGTACGGGCGCAGCGTTTCATACGCGGCGTCTTGCGTGCCGAGGCGCAAACCGTTGTAAAACGCTTCGCCGTGTCCAGGCTCGAGCAGACCCTTCAAACCGGGATTGGCTTGCACGCCGCCCAAGCGCGGACTCGCGCCGCCCGAAAGGGTCAAGCTGCGCACGCGTTCCGGGGCGTTCACGGCGAATTGCGCGGCGACCACTGCGCCGAGACTCGAGCCGACGAGGTGCACGGGCACGTCCAAACGCAGCAATTCCAAGAAATCCTCCAGGAACGCGGCGAGCGCGTCCACGCTGCCGTCGCGGGCGGGGTCGGAACGCCCGAACCCTGGCAAGTCCGGCGCAAGCACGCGGTACGTCCCCTCGAGCGCGGGGATGACGTAGCGCCAGGTGTCAGCCTCGTCGCCGTTGCCGTGCACGAGGAGCACGACTGGAGCACCGCCGCCCGTGAACGAGTCGAAGAACCCGGTGCCCTCGAGCGTTTTGAAGTGCCGCGCGATGTTGGGGTGCGGGGCGAAGCCATCGCCGTGCGTCATGCGGGCATTGTATCGCCCTGGGTACACCCGGACGCAGCCTGCATGGGCGTGTGTATACTCGAGCGAAAACAGCTTCCCGCCACCAAACCTCTCGAGCCCCCTCGAGTGCAAAACACTGCGCCGCACAGCAAGCTTGGAGTCCTCAATGACCGACACCGCCCCGCGCACCGAGCGCGTTACCCATTCGCGCGCAGAGCGCCACACCCATTCGCGCGCAGAGCGCCACACCCATTCGCGCGCAGAGCGCGACACCCTCAACCTCTGGCACGCGTTCTTGGACGAACTCGAGGATGCCGTGCCGTTTCTCAACGCCACGAGCGAGACCTTGGAGTACCTGCGCCACCCCAAGAAAATCGTCACCGTCAGCGTGCCCGCGCGCATGGACGACGGCACCGTGCGGTTTTTCACCGGCTACCGCGTGCAACACAGCATCAGCCGTGGTCCCGCGAAGGGCGGCGTGCGCTACCGCGCTGGGTTGACGCTGGACGAAGTCAAAGGCTTGGCGGCGACGATGACGATCAAGTGCGCCGTGATGAACCTGCCCTTCGGCGGCGCAAAAGGCGGCGTCAACGTCAATCCAAAGCAACTCTCGAGGGGCGAAGTGGAACGGTTGACGCGGCGTTACACCTCCGAACTCGTGGATTTGATCGGACCCGACAAGGACATCCCCGCGCCCGACACCGGCACCGACGAGCACGTCATGGCGTGGATCATGGACACGTACAGCCAGAACAAAGGCAGCACCACGCCCGGCGTCGTCACCGGCAAACCCGTGAGCTTGGGTGGCAGCCTGGGCAGGCTCGAGGCTCCGGGGCGCGGGATCGTCTACAGCATCTTGGGTGTGGCTGCCCGTGAAGGGATTTCCCTCACGGACTCGAGCGCCGCCGTGCAAGGCTTCGGGGCGGTTGGGCGTTACGCCGCGGCGGGTCTCGAGGAGCGGGGGATTCCTGTGGTTGCCGTGTCTGACAGCCGAGGCTGCGTCTACAAGCGCAGCGGCTTGGACATTAAAGCATTGACCCAGCACAAATTGACGACCGGCAGCGTTCTGGGTTTCCCCGGCTCCAAAACACTCGATCACGACAGCCTGTTCACGCTGCCCGTGGACGTGCTCGTGCCCGCCGTCGCCGAAGGCGCGATCCACGCAGGCAACGCCGCGCGGGTCGAAGCGCAGATCATCGCCGAAGGTGCGAACCACGCCGTGACCCGCGAAGCCGATGCGATCCTCAAAGCCGAGGGGCGCATCGTCATCCCCGACGCGCTGAGCAACGCGGGCGGCGTGACGGTCAGCTATTACGAATGGGTGCAGGACGCCAACAACCTCTACTGGACGGAAAACGAGATCCATCAAAACCTGGAGGCGCACTTCAACCGCGCGCTGGAAGACGTGTATGCCGTCAAAACCGCCAAAGGCGTGGACTTGCGCACGGCGGCTTACGTGTTGGCGATCACCCGCATCAACGAGAGCACCAACCTGCGTGGGATTTATCCATGAGCAACCGCGCCGTGACTCGACGTGGCATTCAACGCCGTGATCAGAGCAGGGTTTCGTCTTGTTCTGCGAGATCAGCGAGTCCGCTGCGCGCCATGCCAACGGATTTGGGCAATGCCCGAAGATACCCTTCCCGCTCGAGAAACATTTTAAGCGCTTTCTGCAATGCGTCTGGCTCGGACTGGTCAGGATGGGCCTGAAGATAACGCTCGAGCGCCTGAAAAGTTGCTGCGTCCAAATCCAAACGCACCTGCATCACAAAAACCACTGTAGCAAACGTCATCTGATTTAAGGAGCACCATGCATCAACACGAAGTGCCGTCTTACCTGCCCAAGAACGACCTCGGACCTTGGGAGATTTATTTGGAGCAAGTGGATCGGGTCACGCCGTACCTGGGCAAGCTCGCGTTTTGGGTGGAGACGCTGAAGCGCCCCAAGCGCGCGCTGATCGTGGACATTCCGATTCAACTGGACGACGGGTCCATCGCGCATTTCGAGGGCTACCGCGTGCAGCACAACACCTCCAGGGGTCCGGGCAAGGGTGGCGTGCGCTACCACCAGGACGTAACGCTTTCGGAAGTCATGGCGCTCAGCGCGTGGATGACGATTAAAAACGCGGCGGTGAACCTGCCCTACGGCGGGGCAAAGGGCGGGATTCGCGTTGATCCGCGCAAACTCTCGAGGTTCGAGTTGGAGAAGTTGACCCGCCGCTACACGTCGGAAATCAATTTCATCATCGGTCCAGACAAGGACATCCCCGCGCCAGACGTGAACACGAACGACGTGACGATGGCGTGGATGATGGACACGTACAGCATGAACCAAGGGCGCACGGCGACGGGCGTGGTCACCGGCAAACCGATTGCGCTGGGCGGCAGCTTGGGGCGGCGCGATGCGACGGGGCGCGGCGTGTTCTTCACCGGGCGCGAGGCGGCGGGGCGTTTGGGCATCAAGCTCGAGGGGGCGCGGGTCATCGTGCAGGGCTTCGGCAACGTGGGCAACGCCTCGGCACGCATTTTCCACGAGCACGGCGCGAAGGTCATTGCGATTCAGGATGTGACCGGCACGATTTTCAACGGCGACGGCATTGACCCCTTCGATTTGCTCGAGCACATGGGGCGCGATCCAGACGTGAAGACGTACCCCAAAGCCGAATTGATCGAGAAAGACGCCTTCTTCGGGCTCGAGACGGAGTTCTTGATTCCCGCAGCGCTCGAGAAGCAAATCACTGAATCGGTCGCCGCGAACATCAAGGCGCGCATCATCGTCGAAGGCGCGAACGGACCAACCACCCCAGGCGCGGACGACATTCTGCGCGAGAAAGGCGTGATCGTCGTGCCCGACGTGCTCGCCAACGCGGGCGGGGTGACGGTCAGCTACTTTGAATGGGTCCAAGATTTCAGCAGTTACTTCTGGACGGAAGCCGAAATCAACAACCGACTGGAAAAAATCATGGTGGACGCGTTCTCGAGCATCTGGCAGGTCGCGCAAGACAACGCGGTGACGATGCGCACGGCGACGTACATCGTCTCGTGCACGCGGGTGCTCGAGGCGAGGGCGTTGCGCGGGTTGTACCCGTAAGGCTCGAGGTGGTCTCGAGCCTTACAGACCGATTTCATGACTGACTTGCACACTGTCGCACATGGAAACGCTGGGAGCCCCGGAACTGCTCATCATCCTCGCGCTGGCGCTCTTGTTCTTCGGCGCGAACAAGCTCCCCGAAATCGGCAAGGGCTTGGGCAGCGCGATCAAAGGCTTCAAAGCTGGGCTCAAAGACGAACCCGAGCAAGCCGTGTTGCCGACCAGCCACTCTGACCAACGCTAAGCCCGTCGGGTCATGCGTGACCCGGCTTCAATTCAAAGAAACGCTTGAGGGCCCTTCCCCCCTCGAGCGTTTCTTTTTGTCGTTTCAAGCGCCCGCGGTCAGTTTCAAACCGATGATCGAGACGATCAAGAGCACCAAGAACCCGATCCTGGCGAGCGACACGGGTTCGTTGAAGACCACGATCCCGAGCACCGCTGCGCCGACCGCGCCGATCCCGACCCAGACGCCATACGCCGTGCCAATCGGCAAAGTGCGCGCCGCACCCGCGAGCAGCACCATGCTGGCGACGATGGCGAACGCAGTCACGACGCTCGGCACGGGGCGGGTGAAGCCTTCGGTGAACTTCAACCCGACCGCCCAAACAACCTCGAGCACACCAGCCAAAACGAGCATCAACCACGGGGACATGACGACCTCTTTCTCGCGTCGTCTTGTCGTCACCGGGTACGGAACGCGCCTCGTCCGGGGCGTTTTAAGCTCGCCTCGAGCACTGTAGCAAAGCCCGTTCAAACCGTGATGAGCACGATGAGCACGCCTCCTCGGTCAAATTCGCTGGCGCAGAATCACCAAATATGTGTCCGCATCCACCGGAGCCGAGGTGTGCTCGTGGACAATGCGCCACGCGTGCCCCTTGCGCTCGAGCGTCCACGTCAAGCGGTACTGCATCGCGCGTCCCTGTTCCCCCCTGGCATCCGCTGTGAAATGGGTGACGATGGCGTGCAGCACCGCCAGATCGCTCGAGGTGGAAACTCGCACGTCGTCGAACTTCATGGTCAGAAACTCGTCCTCGAGCCCGGTTAGCCACTCGGTCACAGCGACGCGCCACGCGCGTTTGTCCGGGTACTGCCATTGCGTCCACAGGTCGAAGACCCGAGCGTCGCGGTCGTAAAGTTCCATCACCGCATCCACGTCTTTGGCGTACACCGCCGCGGCGTACTGCTCGAGCAGATCGGTTGGTTTGGACATCGTGACCCGAGTGTAGCGCCCGAGGAATCAACTCCGCACGTCTGGCTTCAACACCTCGAGCACCGCGTCGTGCAGGTGTCCGTTGCTGCCCACGGCGTCGCGCCCGTAGATCGTCGCCTCGCCCGCCCAGTTCGTGAACCGCCCGCCAGCTTCGCTCAAAATCGGCAGCATCGGCGCGCAATCCCAAACGTTCATCCCGGCATCCAGCATCACGTCCGCGCGTCCCGTGGCGACCAGAACGTAGCCGTAGCAATCGCCCCACCCGCGCACGAGTTGCACCCGTGAGGCGAGCACGTCGTACGCCGTGCCGCGCTTGCGGGCGCTCTCTGAACTGGTCGTGAGCAACGTCGCCTCCTCGAGCCGCTGGGTGCTCGAGACCCGCGCAGGTCGCCCGTTCAAGAACGCGCCATGCCCAAGCGCGCCGTACAGCATCTCGTCGGTCGCGGGCAGGTACACCGCACCGACCGACGCCACGCCTTCGATCTCGAGCCCGACGAGCACGCCGTACATCGGCACGCCGCGTATGAAACTCTTCGTGCCGTCAATTGGGTCAATGATCCATTTGAACGCATCATCGCCTGCCTCGAGCCCGCCTTCTTCACCGACGACGCTGTGCGAGGGGAACGCGCGGCGGATGCGTTCGCGGATGACCAACTCTGCTTCGCGGTCCGCAATCGTCACCGGCGTTTGATCGGCTTTGGTTTCCACGGTGACACCCGCACCGAAATACGCCAACGTGAGTTTGCCGCCGAGAAAAGCGGCGTCCACGGCAAGCTCCAAGTAACGGGTCAGGTCGGGCATGCCTGCAACGTACCACACGGCAACGTTTCACCCAGAAAAGCCGTATCGTGGGGCATGAACGCCAGAGCCCTCGTGCCGCTGATTGTGCTCTTGATCGTCGGGTACTTCGTCTACGACCAATACCTGCAAGGGCGCGTCGCACTGCCCGGTTTGCCCGCGCAACCGCCCGCGGCGACGCCCACGGTGACGCCGCCACCCGCGACGGGCACGACGGTGGTTCCAAGTACACCGATAGAACTCGAGCCTGCGCGGTTCGCCGCACGTCCTGAGCAACGCGCGATTCTGGAAGCGGTGGCGAACAAGCAGTACGCCCAAGCCTTGGCGCTGAGCGAGCCGTGGTTGCGCCGTAACCCAACCGACGCCCTCGTCGGCTTGTACCGCGAAAACGCCGCCGTAGAACTCAGCAACGCCAACTCGTACACCATTGGGGTCAGCGCGCCGCTCACGGGCGCGTTGAAGCAAGTGGGCGAAGCGTTTCTGCAAGGGATTTTGCTCGCGGTGCGCCAGACGAACCAGGCGGGCGGTGTGACCAGGGGCGGCACCAGCAGTCGCATCAAGGTGCGCGTTTTGAACGATGCGGGCGACCGCGAGACGGCAATCCAAGTCGCCAGTGAGTTCGCCAAGGACAGCCTGATCTGGGGCGTGGTCGGGCCGTACTCCAGCAGCACGCTCTTGGCGGCCGCGCCCGTGTACAACAACTCCACGAACGTCATCATCGCCCCAGCCGCGACGAACCCGCGGATCACGAACGCAGGCGAGAACATCTTCCGCGTGGCACCGTCGGACACGACGCAAGGCGCGTCGCTGGCGCGGCTCGTCAAAGCCCGAGGGCACAACAGTGTCGCGGTCTTGTTCGATGAAAACGACGCGTACTCGAGCGGCTTGGCGGAGAGTTTCAAGGCAGAAGCCGCGCGCATCAGCTTAACCACGAGCGACACGCCGATCACGCTGGGCACGTACAACACCGCCAAGGTCGGCAATTACGGTGTGGACGCGATCTTCGTGGCTGGGTACACGAACGACGTGGCCCAGGTGGCCAAGGTCGAAAAGGTCTTCGGCAAACCGATCTTCGCTGGGGACGGCGCCTACGGGCAAGACCTGATCGCGCAAGGCGGGCAAGCCGTGGACGGCGTGATCGTCACGAGTTTTTGGCACAGCACCTTGACCGACGAGAACTCACGGCGGTTCACGCAGCAGTTCCAGAACCTGTTTGGCGGCGGCACACCGAACGCGAACGCAGTGCAAGCGTATGACGCAACGCGCACGTTGATCGAAGCCCTGCGCCGCGCGACGCAACTGAAAAGCGGCGCGGACGTGCGGGCGGCTTTGGAAACGATGCGCACCCGTCCCAGCGCGGGCGTGACCGCACCCGTGCGTTTCGACGCGAACGGCGATGTCGTCGGGCGTCCGTGGGTGGCGATTCAAGTCGTGCCGAACGCGCAGGGCACGTTGACGTTCAAGGCCACCGGTTTCGCTCGGTAGGCTTTGGGGCAACACATGGACTTCGCAGCGCTGAAAAAAGAGGCAAAAAGCAAGAAGACCCCAAGCGCACGGCTCGAGGAATTGGCGCGCGTTCCAAACCTGGGCGTCCAAGTCGCGGTGGCAAGCAACCCGAACACTCCGGGCGCGACCCTCGAGTTGCTGGTGGCTCAGGGCAAGCTGTCTGTGCTCAAAGCCGTGGCGAAGAACCCGAACGCGCCGCTGGCGTTGCTGGAAGGATTGGCGGTGCACCGCCAAGTCACGGTGCGTCAGACGGTCGCGCAATGGGCGCTGCTTTCTGAACGTCTTGCCCTCGAGATGCTGAACGATCCAGACTTGCACACGCGCTTTTTGCTCGTGGAGCACAGCCGCCGCTTCGCGTGGAACCGGCGCGCGTTCTTCGAGCGCGCTGCCAAAGACGCGACGACAATGGTGCGTTCGACTGTCGCGCAACACTGCGACGTTTCCGCAGTGCTCGAGGGATTGACGGTGGACAAGGCAAACAGCGTGGTCGCGGAAAGCTTGGGGAACCATGCGTTGAACCTCGACGTACTGTTGGACAGGCTCGAGACGACGTTTGCGATGTTGAACACGGTCGAATACTGGCTGCATGCCTCGCGCATCGTGCAACGCCGTGACTTGAGCGCGCATTGGCTCGAGCGTTTTGCGGCGCACCCGAACTCGACGGTGCGCCTCTTCGTTGCTCGGAACAAGAACACGCCCAGGGCAACCATCCTCGAATTGGCTCGAGACCACGATTGGGGTGTGCTCACGGGCACTGCCGCGCTGCCTGACCTGCCGTTCGAGGTGTACGAGGGTTATGCCCGTCACCCGCAAAAGTTCGTGCGTTTGGAGCTCGTCACGAACAAACACGTGCCACGAACCATTCTCGAGACGCTGGTGAACGACCCCGACGTGGGGGTTGCCAAACGCGCCCGAGAACGGCTCGAGACTTGAGCGACGCGCCACGAATCGAACGCGGTCGCACACTCGAGTAAACTGCCCCCATGAACCCCAGGGTCGTCGTTCCTTTGATCGTCATTGCGATAGCCGCCTATTTCGGCTGGCAGCAACACCAGTCTTGCGCCATTCAACTGCCCGGTGTGCCCGTGCCCGCCAATTGCCAGCGAGCCGTCACACCGCCCGGACCCACCCCGCAACCCTCGAGCCCGCCGGTGGTGGTCATGCCACCGGCGACGCCGACGCCGCCCGCGCAGAATCCACCGCCAACACCGCCCGTCGCCACGCAACCCTCGAGCCCGCCGGCAACGCCCGCTGGCACGAACCCGGAAGCGAGCCTGACCGCGCCCGACGTGGCGGTGGGCGCGAACCTGCGCCCGGAACGCGCGGCGATTTTTCAGCAGTACGACGCCAAGAACTTCGCGGCGGTGGTCGGCAGTGCTGGGACGTGGTTGAACTCCCGACCGACCGACGCCCTGATTGGCATTGCCGAGAACAACGCGCAGCAGCGCTTGATCGGCGCGCAGACGCTCACCTTGGGCTTGAGCGTCCCCACGAGCGGGCGCAACGTGCAGACCGGCGAGGCGATCCTGCAAGGCGTGAACATGGCGATCCGCGAGGCGAACGACGCGGGCGGCGTGCGCGGACGGCGCGTGCTGGTGCAGGTCTTGAACGACCAGAACGACCGCACGCTGGCGGTCACGGCCGCCTCGCAATTCATTGGGAACGCCGATGTGCTCGCCGTGATCGGACCGCAAAACTCGAGTTCCGCGCTCGCCGCCAGCAGCATCTACAACGGTGGCAAGCTCGTCGCCGCCTCGCCCGTGGCGACCGACGACCGCTTGGCGCAGGCGGGACCGTACACGTACCGCTTGTTCCCCCCCTCGAGCGTGCAGGGTCGCGCGCTGGCGAAGCTCGTCTCCAAAGACGGTCGCGTGCGCGTGCCGCTGTACTTCAACCCCGACGACGCGTTTTCCAAATCGCTGGCGGACGCGTTTGAAACAGCGGCGTTGGCGCTGAACATCAGCGTCGTCAAGTTCCCGTTTTCGGCGGGCGGCTTGCCCGACCAGGGCGGCTTTGATGTGTTCAGCGATTCGCCCGTGCCCGACGCGGCGTTCATCAGCGGCGATTACACCGATGTGGCGCGTATCGCCAAGGCGCTCGAGGGGCAAGGGCACAAGGTTCCCTTGTACGGCGGCAGCGCCGCGTACGGGCAGGAGATCCTGCGCGCGGGCGCGAGCGTGGACGGCATGACGATGGTCAGCGTGTTCCACAGCACCGCGAACTTCGGGGACATCCCCAGCTTCGTGCGCAACTTCGGGCGGCGCTACGGCGGCGGCACGCCGAACGCCCGTGCGATGCAAGCCTATGACACGACGCGCACGCTCTTGGAGGCAATCCGCCGCGCGCCCAGCCTGAGCCGCGAAGGCGTGCGGGGCGGGCTCGAGGCGATCACCACCGCGAAGCCCGGTCCGGGCGTGACCAGCAAAGTCGCGTTTTCGCGCGGCGGCATCGTCGGTCGTCCCCTGGTCATCATCCGCGTGGAAAACGGCAAACTCGAGGCGAGGGGCGTGGCGCAGTAAGTTGTCGCAAGGCTCGAGGTAAACTGTAAAGAACAGCTGTTAGCCGTTAGCTTTTAGCTAATAGCCAACAGCTAAAAGCTAAGAGCTAGGAGCTGCTCCTGATGAAGACCCGCATCGCGCCCTCTCCGACGGGCGATCCGCACGTTGGCACGGCGTACCAAGCCCTCTACAATTTTGTTTTCGCGCGTCAGCACGGCGGCGCGTTCATTGTTCGCATCGAGGACACCGACCGGGCGCGGTTTAACCCAGAGAGCCAACGTCGAATCCTCGAGATGCTGGACTGGCTCGGGTTGACGCCCGACGAGAGCCCCGTGCACGGCGGTCCCAGTGCGCCGTACATTCAAACCGAGCGCGTGGCGTTGCACCAGCGGTACGCCCAGGAACTTTTGGAGCGCGGCGCAGCGTACCGGGCGTTCGACACGCCGGAAGAACTCGAGACCAGGCGCAAAGCAGCGGAAGCGGCGAAATCCTCGTACCGGGGCTATGACCGTCGGGACCGCGCATTGTCGAAAGAAGAATCCGATGCTCGAGCTGCGGCGGGCGAGCCGTTCGTCGTGCGCCTCAAAGCCCCGCTCGAGGGGGCGGTGGTCGTCAAAGACGTGTTGCGCGGCGACGTGGTGTTCCAAGCATCCGAGCTTGATGACAAGGTGCTGCTCAAAGCCGACGGGATGCCGACGTACCATTTGGCGGCGATGTGCGACGACCACGACATGGGCGTGACGCACGTCATCCGCGCCGAGGAATGGCTGACCAGCACGCCGATTCACGTCTTGATCCTGCAAGCGTTCGGGTGGGACTTGCCGCAGTTCATCCACACGCCGCTGTTGCGCAACGCCGACAAATCCAAGCTCTCCAAGCGCAAGTCCAACACCAGCGTGGACAGTTACCGCGAACTCGGCATTGCGCCCGAAGCGCTGCTGAACTACCTGGGCATGATGGCGTTCTCCATGCCCGCGAACCCCGATGGCTCGAGCCGCGAGGTCTTCGGTGTGCCCGACCTGATCGAGCACTTCACCTGGGAGCGCGTCGGGCTGACCGGACCCGTATTCGACATCGAGAAGTTGAAATGGCTGAACGGCAAATACATCCGCGAGGTGTTCACGCTCGAGGAAGTCGTCGCTCGAGCCGTGCCGTTTCTCGAGCGTGCCGGGTTCGCTGTCTCGGATGCTGATTACGTCTCGAGCGTTGTCTCTTTGCTGCGCGAGCGCTTCGACGTGTTCAGCGACCTGCCGGAGAAAGCGCGGTATTTCTTCGAGGGCGTGACGATGGAGGACAAAGCCAAGGCGAAACTCGAGGAGGGCAGGACACTGTTGCCCGACACGCTGCGCGCACTCGAGGGGGCGGATTGGACGCACGACGGGCTCGAGGCAAGCATGAAGGCGCTGGCAACCGAAAAGGGCGCGAAGCTCGGCGCGGTCATGCAACCCTTGCGCGCCGCCGTGACCGGTCGCCTCGAGACGCCGGGCATGTACGAGGTTCTGCTGACCTTGGGGCGGGAACGTTCGCTCGAACGGTTGCGGGCGGTGCTCGACTGATGCCCAATGGTCGAGGAACGACCCGTGGGGGCGTCGTGCGTCGAACCCATGTTCGCAGGGCGAAACGCACGCATGGGCGTGACGCTGGCCTCGCCCCTACACGATTGCTGGGTTGCGCTTCGCTCTCAACCAAAATCATCAATGCGTCGTGCTCGAGGGATCACCGCTGATGTGGATTCGACCGCTCGTCCTGGGCGTGGTCGCGCTGCTCGACTTGGCGGTGATCGCGCTCTTGGGCGTGCAATGGGCAAGCGGGCGCCCCTTGAGCACCGACGTGATCCTGCCGACGGTGGTCTTCAACCTGTTCGGCGCAGTAATTTTCAATCTGGCTCGAGACCGTGATTAACCGCTTTCGCGCCTATTCGGGCGCGGCGTACAGCGTCGCACTGCCACCCGAACACAAATTTCCGATGTACAAATACGCCAGGGTGCGCGACGCATTGGCGAGCGAGGGACTGGGAATCCTCGAGCCGCCGCGTCCGACGTGGACGCAAGTGGAGCGCGTGCACAGTGACGCATACCTACGCGCATTGCGCTTCGGCACGCTCGAGCCCAAGGCGCTCCGGTTGCTCGGTTTTCCGTGGAGTTCTGCCCTGGTGGAACGCGCCTTGCGCGCGTCGGGCGGCACGCTCGAAGCTGCCAACGACGCACTCGAGATTGGGTTGGGCATCAACCTCGCCGGGGGCACGCACCATGCCTATCCCGACCACGGCGAGGGCTTTTGCGTGCTGAACGACGTGGCGATTGCAATTCGTGAATTGCAGGTGACCCGAGGGCTCGAGCGCGTTTTTGTGCTGGACCTGGATGTGCATCAGGGCAATGGCACGGCGGCAATCTTCGCGGACGACCCGCGCGTGTTCACCCTGAGCGTGCACGGCGAGCGCAATTACCCGTTTCACAAGGAGCATTCCACGCTGGACATCGGGTTGCCCGATGGCGTGACGGATGGCGAATACCTCGCGATGCTCGAGTCGCAGGTCTTCCCTGCCCTGCTCGCGTTCAAACCGCAATTGGTGTTTTACCTGGCGGGCGTGGACGTGCTCGCCAGAGACCAGTTCGGACGGTTTGCCTTGTCGCTCGAGGGCGCGATGGCTCGAGACCGACGCGTGTTCGAGGTCTGTTTCGAGGCGGGGTTGCCTGTCGTCAGTTTGATGGGCGGCGGGTACAACAAAACGCACTCGGTCACGGTGGAAGCGCACGTGAACACGGTGCGCGCGGCGCTCGAGGTGAATGGCGCGCGGTGAAGGTCTTGCTCGACGCGTCGAGGCTCGAGTCTTGTTGGCTGCTCGAGCAGGTGCAATTTCTGGTTGGGTCTCGAGGTTTGTTTAAACAACGGACTCTCTTGGGACCTAAGTGCGCTTTCGCGCACCGGGCGCAACGCCTTGCGCCCCTACGGAGGGTGGTGGTTGGGCGGTTTCGAGATTCGTTGTGATCAAGTCATTCCCGTTCGCCCAAATACATCAGGTGAATCTATTCACGATTTCTCTGCTCGTGAACTTTTTCTGGTGATGCTCCACTTAACAATAAAAACGGCTCGAGCCGAAGCCCGAGCCGTTCCACACACGCTCTTTCGTTACGCGACGGCTTGCTTCGCCGCGTTGACAATCTGCTCGAACGCCGCGGGCTCACGCACTGCCAAATCCGCCAGAATCTTGCGGTCCACCTCGATGTTCGCCGCCTTCAACCCAGCGATGAAGCGGGAGTAATTCAAGCCGTGCATGCGCACTGCGGCGTTGATGCGCTGAATCCACAAACGGCGGAAGTCACGCTTCTTGTTGCGGCGGTCGCGGTAGCTGTACGTCGCCGCGTTCAGCAGCGTCTGCGCCGCCGAGCGGTAATTCGTGCTGCGCGAGCCGCGGAAACCCTTGGCGCGCTTCAAAATCACTTTGTGGCGACGACGACGGACCGTTCCAGTCTTGGCGCGAGGCATTATTTGTCTCCGTACGGCATCATCGCCAAAACGCGTTTCTGATCGGCGTCTGCCAAGACATACGCGACGCCCTTGCCGCGAATGTCACTGCCGGACTTGTGGTAGGAGAGGTGGCGCTTGCCAGCCTTCCAAGCCATCGCCTTGCCCGTGCCGCTGATCTTGATGCGGCTGGTGGCGACCTTGCGGGTCTTCAACTTGCCCATGGTTCCTCCGCTCTAAGGGTTACGCAAACACGGGTTTCTCAACGCCGCAAGCCGCTTCCCCTGAGTCCTGGCGGCACGTTGGCACTTGAAGCCAGGACGCTTCGAGCCGTGAGAGTGTAGCAGATGTCCTTGGTTGCGTGCAAGCGAGACGAAGGAAAAAAGGCAAAAGGTAAAGGGAGACCACGCGACCACCGCACCGTTTTTTGTAGGGGAGCAGGGTGTCACGCTCATGCGTGCAATGCACGACGCGCCCAGTGCGCGCAAGCGCACCAACGTCCCTCGAGAATCGGTTTACACACATCTTCTCGAGACGTGAACGGCTCGAGGCACGGCGAACAGGGTGAGGCAAGCCTCACCCCTGCGGCACCCTCGGGGGATGACGTTCACGACGCCCGAGTGTGTCACCAGACAAGCGTCATTCACACCCTCGGAGTAAACTCGCCCAGTCATGCGCGAGATTCACGTGCTCGTCGGCGGTCACGACTTCCCCTTTTCCAAGGGCTTGATCGTCGAATCGCTCTTGAACGCCGACATCCCGCGCGAAGCGGCGATGGCGATTGCGCGCCGCGTGGAACAGCGTTTGCGCGACGAAGGCTTGAAAAGCGTGGACCCGTTGACGCTGAAAAACATCGTCACCTTTGAAACCGCCGAAGTCCTCGGGGCGGTCGCCGCACAGCGTTTGGAGCGGCAGACGAGTGCGTTCGAGGACGTGATCGTGCGCGACGGGGAGCGCAGCGTGCCGTTCTCCAAAGGCATCCTCGCGCGGTCACTGGAGCAAGCGGGCATTCCGTTGCGCGACGCGTTTGAATTCAGCAAAAACCTGGAAAAACGATTGCGCGTGTCCGGCATCACCGACCTGACCCGCTCCACGTTGGAGGACATGACCCTGGAGGAAATCGAGCGCGTCTACGGCGCGAACACGAAGGACGCGTACCGCGAACGCTACGAGCGCGCCACGCAAGTCATGGTGCTGGAAGACACCCTGCAACCTGGTTCGGACGAAGCCTCGCGCGTGTCGTTCCCGTTCTCCAAAGGCATCCTGGCGCAGAGCTTGACCGCGGCGAGCATTCCACCCGCGCTGGCCCACGAAATCGCCAAAGACATTGAACTGGAACTTTTAAACCGCAACGACCTGACCCTGACCCGCTCACGCTTGCGTGAACTCGTCGCAGGCGCGCTTCAGGAGCAACTGGGCGAGGACGTGGCCAAACGCTACACGCTGCTGCGCTCCATACGCCGCCCGGAAAAACCAATTTTGATCCTGCTCGGCGGCGTGACCGGCACCGGCAAAAGCGTGCTCGCGTCCGAAGTCGCCTACCGCCTGGGCATCACCCGCATCGAAAGCACCGACTCCATCCGCCAAGTGATGCGCGCGATGGTCTCCAAAGAACTGCTGCCCGCGTTGCACTCGAGCACGTTTGATGCGTGGACCGCGACCTTGGAGCCGCAAGAAGCCACGCAGTACCGCGCGAAGGGCGGACGCAAGGTCGTCAAACCCACGCGCGACCAGTTGCTGGACGGCTTCCGCGATCAAGTCAAACAAGTCACGGTGGGCGTGCGCGCGATCATCGAACGCAGTTCAGACGAACACACGAGCATGCTGATCGAAGGCGTGCACATCGTCCCCGGCTTTCTGCCGGTGGAAGCCTTCAAAAATGCCGTCGTCGTGCCGGTGGTGATCGTCGTGCGCGACGAGGACGACCACCGCAAACGCTTCTACTCCAGAGACGCCGAGACCAGCCAACACCGCCCGATGGAACGCTACCTGGACCACTTCGAGGACATCCGCGCCCTGCAACAATACGTCGAACGCATGGCGCGGGCGGTGCGGGTGCCGGTGATTGACGGCTCGAGCCTCGATGCCGCTGCCGAAGGCGTGATCGAAGTCGTCGCGCAGCGGGTGCTCGCGGCTCGAGGGCAAGCGGCGGAGTTGGCTCGAGACGCTTGAGGAGCCTGTTAATGGTGTGCCGAGGCTCGAGGTGAGGGGCACTCCGGCATTCCAGTCCCGAGCGAATGCTTGGGCAGGTCCGTTCGTTGAGACCTGAGTGCGCTTGGCAGTGCCTCGCAGCAAATGCCCGAACCGTCCCGTCCAGCTTGAATTCCCTGGAAAACCTGGCTTCGGAGCGCGCTGCGCAAGTCTCTGCTGCGCAGAATTCGTTGCCGCGATGAATTTGGTCTCGAGCCTCGCGTGCGGTAGGCTCACCGCAATGCGCGCGTCGGTGCAACTCCTCACCGGTCCCGCCTCGAGCGGCAAGACCGCCGCCGCCGTGCGTCACGCGCTTGCCTGCGCCGCCGCCGGGGAGCGCGTGATCGTCCTGACCCTGCCCGCGCAGCGGGTGCATTGGCTCGAGCGCTTGGCGGACGCGGGTCCCAGCGTGGGCGTGGAAGTCACGAACCTGCAAAACGTCTGTTACCGGATGCTGGACCGCCTGGGTGAGAACCGCGCGGTGGTGTTGAACCCTGGTCGCGTGGCGCTCGCGGCGCGGGCGCTCGAGGTCGTGCGCGGCGCGGGCGTGTCTCCGGGCGAGGCGCGCCTTTACGCGCGGGCGATTGCGGAGTGCAAGCGCTTCGGGGTCGTGCCGGAGGTGACGGGCGACCCGTACCAGAACACGCTCGCGGCGGTGTTCGCGCAGTACGCGCAGTTGCTCGAGGAACAAGCCTTGCAGGATTTGGACGACGTGCGCGTGCGTGCCACGGAACTGTTACGCTCGAGCGACTTGACTTTGGGCGCGCACTTGATCGTGGACGGCTACCGCAGCTTCGCCTCCAGCGAGCTCGAGGCGGTGGCGACGCTCGCCGACCTCAGCTTGGGCGCGCTGGTCACGCTGCCCGCCGGGTCGCCGGACACGCACCGGGAAGCGTGGGCGCACCCGCTGCGCCCCGATGACCTCGAGCGCGTGCGGGAGCGTTTGAACGGGGTACACCGTCGGCTCGAGGGGACGGGAGCGCCGTGGCGCGGCTTGCCTGGGGCGGTCGTGCACAGCGCGCATCCCAATCCAGTGGGCGAGGCTCGAGCCTGCTTGCGACGCGTGAAGTCACTTCTGCGCGACGGCGTGCGCCCGCAACGCATCGCCATCGTCGTGCCACACGCGCCCCTCGTGCGGGTGCTCGAGGCACTGGCGCGCGAGTACGGTGTGCCGGTCGCTCCAGAGAGCGCAGGCAGCTTTTTGGAGAGCCCCGACGGTCGCATCGTGGACGCGCTCTTGGGCGCACCTGCCAGGGAGTACCCAGCTCGAGAATTGCGCACCTTGTCGCGCCTCGAGCCCAGCTTGACGCGCTTGGCGGACGCTTTGGAGCAGCACGGCATCGCCTCGGGCGGCGCGGCGTACCGGCTCGTCGTGGACGACCCTGAAGCCCTCGCCGCTTTGGAGCGCATCCAAGCCCTCGCCGCGCCCGCGCAGGGCAGCGCCGCGCGCATGCTCGAGTGGTTCGAGGCGACGCTGGAAGCCACCGTCAGCGACCACCGCTTGCGAGACGCGGCGCGGGTCACGGCGCGCGAAGCCGTGCGGATCATGGGCGGCAACACGCTGGACGGGAACGCCTTCTGCGATTGGCTGCGCAGCCTCTTGGGCGCGCTGGGTGTGCCACACCCGGACGCGGGACGCGGCGTCGGCATCTACGCCCCCGAAGAGGTCAGCGGGCGGCGTTTCCAGCACGTCTTCGTGCTGCACGCCGTGGACGGCGCGTACCGCGCGGGCGAAGCCGAAGATTTTTTTGTCCCAGAAGAAGAACGCCACCAACTCGCCGTGCTGCTGGGCGGCGTGCCCGGTTTGCCGCAACGCCTCAGCGGGCTCGAGGACAGTGCGCTCTACGACTGCCTGACCCGCGCGGACAGTGCTGTGTACATCAGCGCCCCTCGAGCCGAGCGCGGAACCAGCTTGCGCCCACACCCGCGCTTGGCGCAGTTGGGCGTGCGCGCCCAAGCCGAGGAGTCCGTCACCGCCAGCCCCCTCGAGCTTGCACACGCGCGATCCCTGCGCGATCCCTTGCAAGAACTGATCGCACTGCACGGCTTGCCGCTGCCCGCCGTGACCCGCGCCACCGAACTCGAGCGTTACGCCATCTGCGGCGTGCAAGCCTGGGCGCAAACGCACTTGCCGCAACGGATGAGCGGCAACGGACTTGTCCCTGGCAACCTTTTGGACCAATGGACGCGCAAGGTGCGCGGCAACGTCTGGCGCGCAGGCGGCAAAGCCACGCTCGAGGTCGCGCCCTCGGAGCACCGCCACGTCATTGACCAGCTATCGCCCGCATTCAGGACGAGGCTCGAGGATACGGTCGAAGCCCGAGTGCCGCCCGTACCCGAGTTGGGCGGGATCAAGCTGGGCTTCAAAGACGCCAGGGACGGTATTGAATACGTCCTCGACGGTGCGCGCTTCAAACCCTCGGACGCCGACGTGCGCCGCGTCGAAATTTACCGGCACGTGGACAACGCCGAAGACGGCTACGCCAAACTCATGCAAGACGACCGCCACCGCGAATGGTGGTACGCCCACGCGTGGCAACAAGAGGGCATCAGCGTGAACTTGATGGTCATGGATTTTCACAGCGCGCCGCGCCGACCGTTTGACCTGAGCAAACCCTACGCCGTGGCGCGCATGGCACGCAGCGCGCAAACCTTCGAGGATGTGCGGGCAAGCCTCGAGCGTGGGGAGCTAAAAGCGAGTCCGGGGTTTCACTGCGGGGCGTGCGCGTACCGAGATTTGTGCCGGGTGGCGGATTGAGCGGGCTGGGGACGCCCCCTCATCCCCGACCCTTCTCCCGCGGGGAGAAGGGAGATTGGACGCAATTCTCGAGACTCGAGCTGCACTGCTTTTTCCCCTCTCCCAGCGGGAGAGGGTGGCGCTTCAGCGCCGGGTGAGGGGGGCGAAGCGCAGCGAGCTGCCTTTGACGTTTGGGCAAAGCTCGAGACTTCAATTTCCTCGAGCATGTGTGTAACCCGCTGTCGCACATGGCGGGCACGGGGACCCGCCCCTACGCCAAAGCCAGGGCGATTTTGAGACCATTTGACCTCGAGCGTTTTGGCGTTCACCCGTCGCAAGGGCGAACATGCAATTCGCCCCTACGCCAAGGCATAGGCGGGGCTCGAGATGGCGTGCTGGACGGCTGCATTTCAACTTGACCGCCCTTTGAGCCTGTCGTGTCGCAGAATCAACGCAATGTCCGCCCGCGTCGCCCTGTCCAAGCGCTTCCCCATGCTCGCCCCGCTGATCGAGGAACTGAAAATCCTCGAGCACTCGTGGGCGACGCGCGGCGCGGCGTACCGGCTCGAGCGTGACGCACAGACCATCGCGCGGACGACCGTGTACAGCCGCCACAAGAGCGTGTTGCTCCGCCGTGACGCCGATTCCTCGAGCGCGATGCATGCGGGCAAGTTGCACAATTTGGCGTTGGCGGCTCCGCGTTTTGACGGCTTGGTTTTGCGTCCCGGTCAGGTGTTGAGCTTTTGGCGGGTGCTCGGGCGTGCCTCGAGGGGCAACGGGTTCGCGCCGGGGATGCTGATTTCGGACGGCAGTGCCAGTTTGGGCGTCGGTGGTGGTTTGTGCCAATTGGCGAATCTGTTGTACTGGATGGCGTTGCACAGCCCGCTCGAGGTCGTGGAACACCACCACCATTCGGTGGACTTGTTCCCGGATTCCGGGCGGGTGCTGCCGTTCGGGAGTGGCGCGAGCGTGTATTTCAATTACGTGGATTTGCGCGTCAAGAACGTCACGGATGCCCCGATTGCGCTCAAAGTCTGGTTGGACGAGCGCTTCCTGCACGGCGAGTTGTGGACGAACGCGCGGCATCCGCACAGTTACCGCATCCAAGAAGAAGCGCACGGCTTTTATCGGCGCGGCGCGCAAGTTTACCGCACGAACCGCTTGTATCAACTCAAGCACGAGCGGCGCAACGGTGTGCTCGTGGACAAGCGCCTCGTGACCCACAACGACTCGAGGGTGTTGTACACGCCCGCCCCGGAGGTTCCGATCCTTGAGACCCCGCCTACGGTGTGACCCCTCGAGCCTGACCGTCTGACACGGGTTCCATTGATCGCCTCGAGCGTGTCTGACACGGCAAATGCTTTAGTCTTTCGTCGCGTCGTGTATAGTCGAGGTCGGAGCTTTCTGGATGAGACGCCGCCGCAATCCGAACCGCATCCTCGTGCACTCCGCGCTGAGCGTCTTTGACCTCGAGCCGCGTCTGCCGCGCGCTGCGCGCCTGCCGGTCGCTGCGAGTCCAATGGCGACCGCCACTGCCGCCGCCTCATCGTGGGAGCGCGTCTGGGATGGTTTGGAAGCTGCCTTGGAGCGTAAGCGCCGTCCGCGCAACGATTGATGAACGAACGCGACGCAAACCCGGTTGGTCCCTCGAGCGACGCGGAACGCACCGCTTTGGAGTTGGCGCTGCCCGCCGATTTGCCGCCGGAGGTGCTCGAGCTTGCCAAGACGAACCCACAGGTGCGCGATGCCGTGCGGATTGTCGCGGAGCAGTACCGTGGACCGATCCCGCACCCGAGGACGTTGAAAGAGTTTGACCAAATCGTGCCGGGCAGTGCTCGAGATTTGATTGACGACTTTAAGGCGTGGGGCGCGTTGAACCGCACGCTGCTCGAGCGGCAAGCCAACGGCGAATTGCAACAAGATGCTGCCGACCGATCTCTGGCGTTTCGCGGTCAGGTCATCGCCGTGATTCTGGTCGTGTTCTTCGGCATTCCCGGCATCGTCCGCATCTTCCAGGGCGACACCGTGGGCGGCGCGCTGCTGCTCGCGCCCGCGTTGCTGGGCGGCTTGGCACGTTTGTTCATCGCTGGACGCAGTTCATTGGGCGCGCAGGAAAGCGCCGACTCGAGCACCGACGCCCAAGGTCAAACGCCCAAAAAGCCGTAACAGTCAGCCCGCAACCGCAGTCTCGAGCCGAAACCGCGCCACCACCGCCCCGTTTTTCGTAGGGGCGAGGCACGCCTCGCCCAACTGCGGCGGGAGCCGCAGCAGCGTCCCTCGAGAATCGGATTGCAAAACGTCCGCTCGAGATTCGCGCGTCCATCCCATACACGTCAACGGTAAACACTGCGAATGCGCGCCGCGTCGTCGTGCGGACGCTGGTTCGCTCGAGGTTCTTCTCGCCCTCCGAGCCGCACCGTGCGGTGTGGAACCGTCCGTGCAGCCTCGAGCAACGCGGCTTTCTCTGCGTCACTGAACGCATTCGGCTGCAAGTTAATCTCGAGCAAGTTCTGGTTCGTGCCCAACAACCTCGAGAGCGTCGGAACGCTGTTCGCGCCAATTTCGTTGCGCTGCGCGCCCAAAACCCGCGTGCTCGGGCTGTAGCCCAGATCGAGTGTTCGCAGACTCGGGTGCGTCTCGAGGGCATTGCAAATCGCCTCCACGCCCACGTCGCCAATGCCGTTGCTGGCGAGTCCAAGCTGCTCGAGGGTGCGGTTGCGTCTAAGGGCAGCGGCGAGGCGTTCGGCTCCGGCGTCCCCGAGGTGGTTGACGCTGAGGTACAGCCCTTTCAAGCGCGGATTCTCGAGCGTGCCCGCCACCGCGTCGCCTTCGTCCGTGTCAATGCCGTTGCCGCTCAAGTACAGGTGCTCGAGACTCGGGTGCGTGGCGACCACAGCGAGCAAGTCAACCAAGCTGTCGTGGTCAGGACTGGTGTTCACGATGTCCAACGTCCGCAGCGTGCTGTTGCGCTCGAGCATTCGTGCGAGCCGGTGAATGCCCGCCGCACCGAGCGGGTTGCGCTTCAACCACAACGCCCGCACGCGCGTGTCGGTCTCGAGCGCCGATGCCAAGTGCTCCACGCCCGCCGCTCGAATAGCGTTGCAACCCAGGTACACGGTCTCGAGCTTCGCAGCGCGGATCAACTGTGCGACCTCGAGTGCACCCGCGTCGCCAATCGCGTTCGTGCCCAGCAGCACGGCGTCAATCGCGGTCTGGTGGTGCAGGGCGCGCAGCACGACGCCCGCCCCGCTCGAGCCAAGATTCTGCTTGCACAAGTCCAGCCGTCCGTCGGCAAATACCGTACCCCGCTCGAGTTGCACGGGTTGCGTCGGCAGCGTGTCGCGCTGCAAAAATGCCAACAGCGGCTCGAGGTCGCTGGCGTTGGGGAGCAGGGCTTCGTCAATGACAGGGCAGGCGGTCGGGGTTGGTCGCATAGTTCACCAGGGGTAGGGCTTGTAATCCTTCAGAAAGACGCCGTACACGGGTTCGGCGGGGTCATTGATGCCAACGGCAATCGGATCGTAAACTCTCGAGGCTCCGTCCACGGCGTCCAGCGGCGTGACGAACCCGCCTGTTCGCAGCCGGGTGGCTTTGGGCAATGGGTTCTCGTCGGTGATCCAGCCGGTGTCCACCGCCGTCATGAAGATGCCGCCCCGCGCGTAATCCGCGCCACTGGTGCGGGTGAGCATGTTCAGCGCGGCTTTGGCGGCGTTCGTGTGCGGGTGGTGCACGCCTTTGGAGGCGCGCGTGAACTGCCCTTCCATCGCGGAGACGTTGACGACGAAGCGGCGCGGGAATCGGCTGCGCTCGAGCAGGGGTTTCAGCCCAGCACACAGCATGAACGGCGCGAGGAAGTTGACCAGGTGCACCTCGAGCAGATCTCGGGTGGGAACCTCGTGCAGTTTTTGCAGCCAGGAATTCGTGGCTCGAGCATCCAGCGCTTGCCCATCGGCATCGAACAAGCCTTTGGGAAAGTCCATGCCGTGCGTCTCGAGTTCGCGGGTGTTCGTGAACAGTTGCATCTTGGATTTCACGATCTCTGAGCTTGCCTCGAGCGCTTCGGCGTCGAGCAGGTGCGCGTAAAACGCCAACGGGCGTGAAATCGTCTGCGCGGCGTTGTTGACGAGAATGTCCAGGCTCTCGAGGCTCGAGTTCAGGTGCGCGATGAAGCGCTGCACTTCGCCCAGGTGACGCAGGTCCAAGCCGTGCAACTCGAGGCGGTCCGCCCACGACGCGAAGTCGGGTTGGGCGCGGTAACGCTCGAGGGCGTCGTTTGGAAAGCGCGTGGTCACGATCACCCACGCGCCGTCGCGCAGGAGTCTCAGCACCAACTCGAAACCGATTTTGAGCCGTCCGCCCGTGACGAGGGCGACGCGTCCGGTCAAGTCGCAACGTTGCGCCCGTTTCTCGAGGTTGAACGCGGCGCACGCGGGGCAGAGCAGGTGATACCTCGAGTGCAACTGACGATACGGCTGCTTGCAGGTGTAACACCGCCGCGCCTGACGCAGCACCAACGCCTCGGGCGGGTGCGTGCCGTCCCCCGCGCGGGTCTCGAGGGCTCGGGCTTTGACGGTTTGATCGTGCTCGGTTTGCGCCTGCTTGGCACGGCGGCGGTTGCCTTGGCGTGCTTGGCGGTTGATCTTGGCGACAAGCGTTTGCAGTTCCACGTTGCCCTCGAGTCGCGTCACGTCGTCGGCAGCCCAGCGCAGCACGCGCAGCGCGGTCTCGAGGTCGGGCGGTGGTGGCGGGTCGTTCATGGTCGGCTTGCAAAAATGGTTCGCCCCGACGGGATTCGCACCCGCATCTCTCCCTTGGCCGAGAGCGTTGTTCTGTTGAACCACGGGGCGACGGCAATGCCAGTCTAAGGCTGTGCTCAAGCGGCAGTGCATGCATCCTCGAGAAAGTGCGTTGTCAGCAGAGTTTGCAGCGTTGGTTAGGCGAGCGCCCCGGCGGGATTTGCACCCGCATTTCCCGAGGTTATGAGCCCTGGGCGTTTTCTGTTGAACCACGAAGCGCTCTGACCGAAGGCGGGGGTCGAACCCGCTGCCTCTGCGATGAGGGCGCAGCGCTCTTCCAGTTGAGCTACTTCGGCTGCTGATACTTTAGCAGCTTGCCCAAGGTTCCCCTCGAGCCAACGGGTAAACTCGTGCACGCATGACGAAGCAGCCGCCGATCCTCGAAGTGCGCGCGGCTTCGGCGGGAACGGGCAAAACCACGAGTCTCGTGCTCGAGTACTTGGAGGCACTGAAGCACACGCCCTCCCGACGCATCGCCGCTGTGACCTTCACGCGTTTGGGTGCGCAGGACTTGCGCGAACGCCTGCGCGCGGGGTTGCGCGCGGTGCTCGAGAGCGGCGGCTACCTGCACTTCCGCGCCCCCAGCTTGGACCCGTACCGCGTGGCGCTGCGGGAAATCGGCTCGAGCACGATCACGACGATCCACGGCTTTTACCGCGACCTTTTGCGCTTGAACGCGCCTGCGCTGGGGTTGGACCCGGAGTTCACGTACTTGGACGAGGGCGAAGCGGGGAACTTGTTCTTGGAGGCAGCCTCGAGCGCGTTGGCGGCGGCGGCGCTGCGCGACGCACCGGGCGGCGCAGTGCTCGCCGCGTGGGGCTGGGAGCGCACGCTCGAGGTTTTGGAGGCGCTGCACGCCAAGCGCGTCTATGCGCCGTTCTTCGTGTCCGAAGACGCACCGGACGAACTCGCCGCGTCGCTGGTGGAGTTGTACCGCGCCTGCAACGACCTGTACGCGGCACGGCTGGCGGGGCGGCAACTTGGACCGACGGACGTGGAACTCACGACCTTGCGCTTGCTGGACGACCCCGCGATGCTCGAGCGGATTCGCTCCCGATACACGCTCTTACTCGTGGACGAATTCCAGGACGTGAACCCGCTGCAAGCCAAGATTTTTCAAGGTCTGAGCCTGCCGCGCACATTGCTCGTTGGCGATGCCAAGCAGAGCATCTACGCCTTCCGCGACGCGGATGTGAACGCGTTCCTGGACGTGTACAGCCGCGCCAAGCGCCTCGAGCCGCTCACCGTCAGTTACCGCCACGGTCCCAGCCTCGCGCAGTTTTACTCGGCGCTCGCGGAGCGCTTGTTCCCGGAGTTCACCGAAGCGGGTTTGCCGCCCGCAGTGACGAGTGGACGCAAGAACGCGGACGACCTCGAGCCCAGAGCGGAGTTCCACGTCTTCCACGGCGAAACCCTGCCCGAGACCCGCGCGCTCGAGGCGGCGTTTCTGGCGCGGCGCTTGGCGGAGTTGCACAGCGACGGCGTGCCGTGGCGCGACATGGCGGTGCTGGTGCGTTCGCGCGGCAGCGTGCCCCCGCTCGAGACGGCGTTTCGCGCCAGGGACCTGCCGTTTATTGTCGGCAGCGGACAGCAATACTTCGACCGCCGCGAGATCCGCGACGCCCTCAGCATTCTGCGCGCGAAGTTGGCGCTGACGCCGCTGACGCTCGCCGCCCTCGCGCGTTTGCCGGGGATCAACGTGCCGCTCGAGGCGCTGCAAGACTGGTTGACGCACCCGCACGGGTTGATCGCGGGGTTCACGGGGTCCACCTTGCCCGAAGCCGCGCGGCTGCGCGATTTGCTCGAGGCAATTGGCGACGCCAGCGACGCGATTGACGCCCTCGTGCGCGCCTGGGTGCTCCTGGGGACGCGGCTGACCGCTCGAGCCCAATCGCACGCAAATCTGGACGGCTTGCTGTACCAACTCGCCGCGAACGGCGTGCGCGACCCGCGCGCCGCCGTGCAATTTTTGGAGCGCTCGAGAATCAGTGAAACCCAAGGGGACGAGCCACTCGAGGCGGGCGATGCCGTGCGCGTCGTCACCGTGCACGCCTCCAAAGGGCTCGAGTTTCCCGTGACCGCCGTCTTCGACCTCTCGAGGGGTGAACGCGCGGGCGGCGATCTGGCAGCCGTGCATGCCAGCGGCGAGGTCGCGCTGCGTCCGCCCAGGGCGCGCGGCGGCTCCAGGTTCGAGGCAATCGGTCGCCATTGGGACGCGCGCCGCGCCGGGGAGAACAACCGCCTCTTGTACGTCGCCCTGACCCGCGCGCAGGACCGTCTGATCGTCACCGGCTCGAGCACGAACAAGCCCAGGGCGTGGATGCAGACGATGCTCGAGACCTTGCACCTGGGTGAGACCAGCCTGACCTTTCCCGGTTTGCGCGTGCACCTGCACCGCGACGCGCTGCTGGACCCCACGCCGCCCCCGGACGCGGGCTCGAGCTACGTGCCGCAATCCCGCGTGGATGCCGAGCTTGCCGCGCTTCGCGTGCGCCGTCCCGCGCCGCTGGTGCGCGCTCCAACTCGAGCCCCAGAAGCCAGCGCCGAACCTGGGCTCGAGGAAGAAGTGACCCGTGAGGCTCGAGCGGTTGACCTCGAGTTGCTGGACGTGCGCTTGGATTTGCCGCTCGGGGATTTGACTTCGATCCCAGACGCCGAACGTGTCGTCGGCACGCTGACGCACTACGCCATTGGGGAGAATTTGAGCAGTATGAACGCCGCGCACCGCCGCGTGCTCGAGGCGCAGTACAGCTTGCACGCTTACGCCCCGGACGAACGCGCTGCGCTCGTCGAACGCGCGTGGTGGCTGCTGGAGCGCTACGAACGGCTCACCCCAGACCGAGGCTCGAGACGCGTGGACTTGGCAGAACTGCCGTTCGCGTTTCAACTCGCGGGACGGTCTGGCTCGAGCGTGACCTGGCAAGGCGTGATTGACCGCCTGTACCAAACCGGAGATGGAACCTGGGTTTTGGAGGATTACAAAACTGACGACATCCCCAGCAGCGCCTTGGAGCAGCGCGTGCGCGCGTACCACCGTCAACTCGCGCTGTACTGGGAAGCGGTGCGCCGTGCAAAAGGGCTCGAGCCCGTCGTGCGAATCACGTTCCTGCGCCACGGCGTCAGCTTCGACCTCGAGCGCGCAGATTTGGAAGCGGCACTCGAGGCGCTGTGAACCTCAGGCTTGACAAATTCGAGTGCCGCGTGCTGAAATTTGACCGACCGGTCAACTACTATGCTCGAGACATCGACTGACACCCGCACACGGCTCCTCCAAGCCGCCACCACCCTCTTCTTCCAGCGCGGCTACAACGCCGTCGGCGTGCAAGAGGTTTGCGCGCTGGCGGCGGTGAAGAAGGGCAGCTTCTACCACTTCTTCCCAAGCAAACAAGCCCTCGTCATCACCGCGATTCAGAACCATTGGCTTGTCTTCAAAGCGCAACTCGAGCGTGCCGCAACCCTCGAGATTCCGCCCCTGGAGCGCTTTGCCTTCGTGTTCAGCGCCCTTCGTCAGCAATACGCGGCAAAGCTCAAAGCGGGTCAGGTGTTGACCGGCTGTCCCTTCGGCAGCCTCGCGCTCGAGGTCAGCGCCTATGACGTGCCGATGCGCGAAGCCCTGCAAAGCGTGTTCAGCGACTGGACCGATCTGTTCGCAAACTTTTACCTCGAGGCGTTGGAACGCGGTGATTTGCCTGCGCACAGCGATCCCCAGCGCGGCGCTCGAGCCTTACTCGCCTATTTGGAAGGCGTGCTGTTGCTCGTCAAAAACAGCCAAGAACCCGATCTGCTCGTGCAACTCGCGCCGTCACCACAGCAACTCATTGCCTTCGCCGCGCCCCCGCACACCGCTCGAGAGGAGCCCCAATGAACACAAGTCTCGCCTACAACGTCGGTCTGGCAATGGCGCTCGTGACCATTCTCTACAGCTTTTTCAACGCCGTGCGCGCCACGCGCAACCCCGTCGGGTTCGCCCGAGCCTTCGGTGTGCCCGCCTCCAGCCGAGACGCGTTCGTGTCCGTGTATGGCATTCGCACCCTGTTCATCGCGTTGTACGGACTTGCCCTGCTCGTCAGCGGTCAACCGCGCGCTTTGGCGCTGTTTGCATTGGTCGCCGCGGTCATGCCCATCCTCGATTTGGTACTGGTCTGGCAGCACGGCGCGCCCGTTGCCACCCGCGCCCGCCACGCCGCAATTGCGGTGTTCTTGCTCCTGACTGCATTCCTGGTCAATCTCGGCACTTGAGCGCTGGACGCAGCCTGAGCTGCGTTCACCGCCTCCCCTCGAGCACGGGCTGAGTGACGACCTCGGGCGGGCAGCTTTGGAAGCGGCACTCGAGGCATCTTCATCGGTGTGCTCGAGACGCTGCCCTTTTCCCCAACCCGTCTTGCCGCCGACTCCAGCACCTTCTTGATTCAGATCGCGCACCTTACGGGCTGAATCGCTTCTTGTCGCTGACCCCAGCACCTTGACGGGCTTGCGACGCTTCCGGGCTCGCGGCGCTGCTCCCGACATTGAGGCTAGAGAGCCGAGGTGCACAACGAATTTTCGTGTGGTGTCGCAGAAATGCGCCTGAGCAGAATGGGCGAGACTTGCCCATCTATTCCGACTTAATCAGGAATGTCGTATGGCACAGCGTTATGGCTCGACCGCATCGGCTGCCCGTCGCGCACCCTCACCCGGCGCGTTTCGCCTTGCGAACATGGATTCGACACGCCACCCTCTCCCTGTTGGAGAGGGTAAGAAACCTGTACCGCTCGAGTCTCGAGACTTGGGTCAAGACTCCCTTCTCGTCACACCCATGTGTGCAAGGCACAACGAGGGAGAAAAGTTGGGGATGAGGGCGCGTCAAGGGTTCGCTCGAGATACACCGCGTCAGGAATGAGAAAATCGAATAAGTCGGAGTCAATGGAGACTTGCCTCGCCCCTACAGCTGCGTCCTGATTCACCGATTCAAAATATGGATGCTGTGCTTGTGCGTTGCTTCCGCCGCCTCGAGCATCAACTCACTCAGCGTCGGGTGCGGGTGCACGGTCAGCGCAATGTCGTCCACCGTCGCCGCCATCTCCAATGCCAAGCACGCTTCCCCGATGATGTCGCTGGCGTTCGGTCCGAACGCGTGCACCGCCAAGACCAAATCGGTTTCGGCGTCCGCGATCATCTTGATGACGCCTTCGCCTGAGCCCAGCGTCAATGCGCGTCCGAGCGCCGCAAGTGGGAACTTGCCGACTTTGAGTTTGAAGCCTTTGTCCTCGAGTTCGCGTTGCGTGGGTCCGACCCAGGCGATTTCCGGGCTGGTGTAGACCACGCCGGGGATGGCGACGGCGTCGTTGACGCTGGGTTTGCCCGCGCAGCGTTCGGCGGCGACGAGTCCGTCTTTCATCGCTTTGTGCGCGAGCCACACGCCTTGCACCACGTCGCCGATGGCGTACACCCCAGGAACGTTGGTCTCGAGGGTGCGCGGGTCCACTTCCACCGCGCCTTTCTCGGAGATCTTCACACCAATTTCCTCGAGCCCGATGCCGCGTCCGACAGGGCGACGCCCGACGGCGCTGACGATGCGGTCAAACACTTCGACACGGGTCTGCTTGGTTTCGAGGTCTTCGATGACGACGTGCAGCCCGTCGCTCTTTTTCTCGAAGCCTTGAACGCCCGTGCGTTTGAACAGTTTGATGCCCTGTTTCTTGTAGCTTTTCTCGGCTTCTTTGATGATCTCTTCGTCCGCCGCACCGATGATGTTCGGCATCGGTTCAATCACGGTCACATCGCTGCCGAGGCGGTTGTAGATCGTCGCAAATTCCATGCCGATCACGCCGCCGCCGATGCACAGGGTGCGCTTGGGCATTTCTTCGGGGATGATGAGCCCGCTGGTGCTGTCCACGATGTCCACGCCGTCCACGGGGAAAGCTTTGAGGTGGTTGATCGCGCCGCCGACGGCGACGATCAGCTTGTCGAACTCCACGGTTTGTTCGCCGTCTTTGCCCTTCACGACGGCAGTGTTGCGACCCGTGACCTTCGCCTCGCCGAAGAACTTGGCGACTCCGTTGCCTTTCAGCAGCGCATCCACGCCGCCCGAGAGCTTTTTGACGATGCCCTCGCGGTACTTGTTGACGGCTTTCAAGTCCAGCTTCATCTCCAAAATGTTGATGCCCATGCTGCTGCCGTGCTGGGCGTTGTAGACCTCTTGCCCGACGTGCAGCAGTGCCTTCGTTGGGATGCACCCGACGTTCAAACACACGCCGCCCCAGAATTCTTTTTCCGCGATGGCAACTTTCAATCCCAGTTGCGCGGCGCGGATTGCCGCGTGGTAGCCGCCCGGTCCAGACCCGATCACGAACACGTCGTAACGCACAGCGTCAGCCATACAAACCCCTTTACAAGAAAAAGGCTCGAGGGGTGTGCCCTCGAGCCAGGACATGCCGTCCGGCAGTTTAGCGCGTGGCGTGCAAGGAGGGTTGTCGCGTGGACGGCTCGAGATCAGGCGGTTTGGGTGCCCTTGCTGTCAGCGCCGCCCCAACAGGCGCATCGCGGTTTCAAAGTCAATTTCTTTGCGCTCTAAGCGGGAGAGCACGTCGTCGCCGTCGGCTGCTTCGCTGGAGACCGGCGTGATTGCGTCCACGATGGCATCCAACCTCGAGCGCGCGGTGTTGTAACTGACGCCCAGCACCTCCGCGAGTTTCTGCACGTTGCCGCGATGCCGCAGCAGCAGCCCGGCGAACTCGAGTTGCTCGAAGCCCAGTTGCCCGATCCAGCCCAGGGAGAATTCGCCTTCCAGCACGAGTCCCCGAGCTTTATTCTCCAAGCGCGTGACGACCAGTTCTTCGCCGGTGATCGGATCGCGGGTGATGAGCGGATACGGCGTCATGGGGAGAGTTTAGCTGTTCTCGAGCTTGGCGAGTTCTTCGCTGATTTGTTTTTGCACTTCAGCCAGCGCAGCGCGTTCGGCGGCATCTTCGGCGCGCTCAAAATCGGCTCTGACCGTTTGCATCGCTTCCTCGAGTGCGGCGCGTTGCACGGTAGCGGGCATGGAACGGTCAACGAACGGGTTGATGTCGAACCAATCGCGCTTGGTTTCGGGCATCGCTGGCTCGTCGTCATCGTCGAGCCCCGCCTCTAGTTCGCGCTCGGTCACGTCGTTCAAATCGTCTGCCAGAGACTCGAGTGCGTCGTTGGTCTCCTCGAGCATCTCCTCTAACTTTTCGCGTTCGCGTTCGTTTTTGACGCGCCCGAGTTTGGCGTTGATCTTCTCGCGTTTTCCCTCGAGTTGCTGTTGTTTCTCCTCAAGTTTGACGCGTTTGGTTTGGAGGTTCGCGCGCTTGGCGGCCTGGCGCTCCTCGGGCGTTTCCTCACCCAGTACATCCATGCCGACCAAGCCGGTCTTCATCATGTCGCGCACGTATTCGGGGCGCACGTTGTACATGCCAAGTTCGATGATTTTCTGCGTGCTTGGGAATTCCGCGCCAAGCTCTGCGGCAATTTGGCGAATTTCTTGAACGTATTTGGGCTTGATCTTGTACATGCCCAATTTCACCACCGAATCGAAGGTCAAATCCTCGAGTCCGGCATCGCGCATCTCCTGCACGTATTCCGGTTTGATGCCGTACATGCCCAGTTGGACGATCTGATCGAAGCTCAGTTGCCCGCCCGCCGCGCCGATGGGTCGCCCGGCACGCGGCGGTACTGGGGGCGTGGGGGCTCGAGGCCTATGGGGCGGCGTGGGCGGTTGCGGCGGCGTTGGCAGTTCTGCGTTTCTTTGGAATGCACTGTTCGGCTCGAGGGTGTTGAGCAGTTCCATGCCTTGCTCCACAGTGATGCTGCCCATTTTGACCAATTCCAAGATGCGCTGTTGCTGGCTCATACCGCCTCCATGTGCTTCAAAAGTTTTAACAATTATTGCCAAAACTTTTGATAAATGTCAAGTGCATGCCTTCTCGAGAAACGCACGTCCCAAAGTCCGCCGCCCACACCACCCCCACAACCTCCCCTCGTTGATGGGAGACCGCCCGCACCTGCGGGCAGAGGGGAGTGCACCGCGCCATTTCGACGGCGCGGTGCGCTCCCCCTGCTTTTTGCTGCCCGCAAAAAGCGGTCCCGCTCATGGAGGGGGATGAACTTCAAAGGCTCGAGGCTCGAGCGTCGAATCTATGGACTGAACTGAATCGAGTCGCAGCGCACGTCCCCAACCAAGCGCCCAACCCGGACGCTGAGCTTCGTGCCGACCGTGCTGCGCTGCCACACGTCTTCGGGTACCGTGCAGGTCACGTCGTCCCCTCGAGACCGCTGGATGCGCAGTTGCAAGGTCTGCGCCCTGGCACCTTCGCGTTCGCACCCCAGGCAGACGCCGGGGTTCGTTAGGAAATTCTGTGGCCAGAACGGCGCGGGGGTTTGACCACTGCCGTTTGCGGCGGCGACGCGGGCGTTCGTCCAGGTGTTGAGCACGAAGTTGCAGCGGCGGTCGTAAATCGGTTCTTGGCGGTAGCGCGTGCTGCACTCGCGGCGCTGAGAAAACGTACCGTCACCCCGGTCGCGGCGCACGACCTGGCAGGTTTGCCCGTCGGGGACGCTGCGCGTGCTGCGTTGCGCTTGGAAACTGTTGACGTTGTACGCCCCGAACGGCAGGCTGTCGCACCACGCGCTGCCAGCAACGGGTTGGAATCGCTGCACTTGGATGCTGCGCTGCCAGGTCGCGCCTGCCACAGTGACGCTTTCATTGCGCGTGAGGCTGAACGCCCAGATCACACCTGCGAAGACCGCGATCAGGACGACGACGATCAATGCCAGCGGTGGTCCGCGCCGCGCTTGGGCAGCGGGCTGCACCCCTCGAGCCGCGTCTTTTTCCGCGCGTCGCCGGGCGCGCAGATCTTCTTCGGCAAAGCTCGAGCCCTCGGCGCGGGTTTGCTCGCCGAAGGTGCGCACCGTTTTGGCGTTTTGGAGCGGCGCGGAACAATTGACGCAGAAATTGGCGTTTTTGGAGTTCGGCGTTTGGCAGTTCGGGCAGATCACGTCCGCGCCGACGTAGAGCGGGTTGGCGACGGCGGTCGCTTCGCCCTCGGCGGGAAAGTAGCGCCACGCGGGGTCTTGCGGCGAGCCGCAGTTTGGGCACGCCCGGTTCGTGCGCGCCAGCAGCTTGCGCGTGCCGCACGCCGGGCAATCCCAGAGCATTTCAAAGACTTGTTCGTCAGGCATCAGCGGTCACAGGTTCAGGCTCGAGGAAGGGCGGATAGGCTTCGGTTCTCGAGCGCACCGGCGTCTGTAGGGGCGCAGCATGCTGCGCCCCTACGCGGATCAAAGGCGCGCGTTTCGACATGTGGGTCTCAGGGCTTTACTGCGGCAAGGGCGGCGGAACGGCGCCGAACGCGTCTTTCAGCGCGGCGACCTCGCCCGCTTTGGTCCACGCGCCCATGCCTTGCTGCCAGACCAGGCTGTCGCGCGTGAGTTGTCCGCTGGCAACCATGCCTTTCACGGCGTTGGCGTCGAACGGACCTTGCTGCGCGCCGTTCACCGCAACAAACCACGGGCTCGAGCCCGGCAGCGGCGGCGGACCGGACTGGGCTTGGCTCGAGGCTCCCGCCATGCCCTGCGCGACTTGCTGTCCGACAGCGACGCCCAAACCGGCGGTGAGGAACGGGTTGCCGCCGCTCGGGTTCTTGGCGCTTTCCTCCAAGGCGTTGGCGGCTTGGAACTGCGTGTACTTGCCCAAGTCGCCGATCACGCCCATCTGCGAGCGCTTGTCCAAGGCGCGTTCGACCTCTTCGGGCAGCGTGACGTTTTCGACAAGCACCGCTTCGATCTCGAGCCCGTACGCGTGGAAGTCTGGGGACAGGGCTTCACGCAGGGCGTCGCCCATCATCGGGTACTGCGCGGCGAAGTCGAAGACGCTCAAATTCGATTTGCCGACCCACGCGGCGAACCGCGAGACCAGCAGCGCGCGCAGTTGATCGGCAATCTCTTCGACTTCAAAACGCCCGTCGGTGGAGATCAACTTCTCCAAAAGCAACCGCGGATCGCTGATGCGCAGGGCGTAATTGCCGAACGCGCGCAGGCGCACCGGTCCCAGTTCTGGATCGCGCAAGATGATCGGGTTGGGCGTGCCCCATTTCAGCCCGGTGAACGTGCGCATAGAGAAGAAATAGACTTCGGCTTTGAACGGAGAGTTGAAGCCGTACTTCCAGCCTTGCAAGGTGGACAGAATCGGCAAGTTCTGCGTCTCCAAGGTGTAGGTTCCCGGTCCGAACGCATCCGCGACGCCCTTGTTGGTTTCCGAGGTGCTCTGGGCAACTTGCCCCTCGTTGACGAAGACCGCCATTTGACCAGGACGCACAATCAATTTCGCGCCGTTCTTGATTTCGTTGCCTTGGCGTTCAAAGCGGTAGGCGAGCGTGTCGTTGCTGTCGTCCAGCCACTGCACGATGTCAATGAACTGCCCCAGAATCTTGCCAAACAAATCCATGGTTGACTCCTTTGTGTGGTGACGGTGGATCGGGACAGCATACGCGTCCAACACCAAGCCAGTTCCTCGAGATGAATGGAGTCCGCGCTGGCACGGTGGTTTCGCCTGACGGTCAGTTCTAGACCTCGAGTCACACGGGTTCAGGCGGGTTTCAGTTGCCTCGGTTAGCGTGTCACCGAATGGATGTCACCCCGTTGCAAGCGAAGTTCATCCGCTCGTATTGGACGCTGTTGCTGGCGTCGCTGGCGGCGACTTCGCTGGTCTTCGTCGTCACCCAACGCTCGGTGGTGACGGTGCGCACCGTGCTCACGTACCTGGCAATGGTCGTGCTGGCCATCGCGTGCCGACTCGCCGCGCGTTTCAGCCGCCGCTGGGCAATCACCGCGGCGGCGTTGGGCACGATTCCTTTCGCGGCTGCACTGCTCTACGCCCCCGAGGTGCGCGCGGTGCTCGAGGTGGGCGCAGTCGGACGCGCGTCGTTCGCCGCCCCGAGCACGCTGCTGATGGGTGCATTGTGGGGCTGGCCGGGCGCGCTCATCACCGTGGTCCTCGCCGTGTGCGCCTTGGGCGCGGGTGGCAGCGTCGCGGAGTTGCTGAGCGCGATGACGCTGCTGACCTTCGTGGGCTTCAGCGGCGCCGCAATGGGCAAACTGATCCACACCTTGGAACGCACGAATGCGCGCCTCGGTGAGGCGGCGTCGCGCGACCCGATGACGGGGTTGATGAACCGCCGTGCGCTCGAGAGCCTGCCCGAGTTACATGGACAATGGCTCTTGACGACCTGGGACGTGGACGGTTTGAAGCGCGTCAACGACGTGCACGGTCACGCGGCTGGGGACGCGTATTTGCTCGAGTTCGTGCGCGCCTTGGAGAGCGCGACCGCTGCCGAGGACCGCTTGTATCGCATGGGTGGCGATGAATTCGTGGGGCTGCACGAGGATTTCAGCGATGCGAGCGCCTTGGAGTCGCGCGTGCGCCGCAACTTCCCGCAAGTTTCGATGGGGTCCGCGCTCGTTCGCAGCGGCGATTTGCACGCGGCGATGCTCGAGGCGGACCGCGCGTTGTACGCGGTGAAAGCCGCGCACCACGCCGAGCGCCGCGTGCTGCCCGGCCGTTCCACGCTGCACCAAGAACCCGCGGTTTGAAGGCGTCGGTTCAAGGGGCACAGCACGGGGTTACTCGAGCCTCAAAGAGCCGGTGGCAAGAACCGCGGCTTTTACCGCAATGAAACGCGTTTTCATTGTGTACAATGGCGTGTGAGCCGATTTCGCACCCGCTCGGGCATCGTCTTGAAGCGGTTCAAAAGCCCGAACGGGGACGTGATCCTGTCGCTCCTGACCCCGGAGGGCAAAATCAAGGGCATCTGCCGCGCGGGGGCGAAGACGCACAACGCCAGCCGCTTGAACCTGTTTCAGCATTTGACGGTGCAGACCTTGGAGCGTCCGAACAACGACTTGCTCACCTTCACCGAACTTGTCTTGGAGGGTGCGCTGCCAGGGTTGACGAAGCCCGAGGTCTATCCGTTCGCGCATTTCTTGGCAGAATTGGCGGACAAGCTCTACCAAGACGAAGATTTTATTGGGCAAGCAGGCTTTGAACTGTTCAGCGGTGGACTGCGCGGGCTCGTGCGGCACACGGACCCCGACCGCGTGACCTTGGTCATCGCCTGGAAGCTCTTGGGCTTGCACGGGTTGTTCCCGCGCGTCAATGCGTGCTTGGACACGGGCAGCATGGACGACTTGACGCACTTTGATCCGGGACGCGGCGGCGTGACCTGCGCGAGCGTGGCGCGCGGCGTGCGCGTCGGCGTGAACGCGACGGACGAGTTGCAGCGCGTCGCCGCAGGCACGGTGCGCGAGGTGCTGGATGAATCGCTCGAGCCCAGTGCGCGCGAGGGCTTATGGACAGCGCTCGAGGCGTACCTGACGGTGCACATCGGGGCGTTGAAATCATTGGGTGCACTGCGCTTGCTGCGCCACGAACGCGTCGAAGCGGTGACGGCGTGAATCGAGAACCCCGAGCCAAGGAAACGAGAAACGAACTCTCGAGACATCCGTAAGCACGGTAAGACTGCTCGAGATGGACACGAAAACGCCCTGAGACACGCCAATCGGCTCACGATTTCAGACGGCACTCAGCCGTATCATGGGGCATGCTGCTCGAGTCCTCACGCCTGCACCCAACCCTGCCCGACTTGACCGAGGACACGTTGACCACGCAACCCATCGAGCGCGCCTTCACCGCGCCGTCCACATGGTACACGTCGGGCGACTTTCACGCCTTTGACCGCGAGGCGGTCGAGGCAAGGCACTGGCAGTACGTCGGTCACGTCGCCCAGGTGAACAACGCGGGGGACCACGCCGTCGCCAGCGTCGCGGGCGAGCCGATCCTGGTCGTGCGCGGCAAGGACGACGTGTTGCGCGCGTTCTACAACGTCTGCCGCCACCGCGCTGGACCCTTGGCGCTCGAGAACGGCACGTGTTCCAAGGGCGTGCTGCAATGCAAGTACCACGGTTGGACGTACACCTTGGACGGCATGCTGCGCGGCGTGCCGCACTGGGACCGCGTGGATTTGTTCGACAAAAAGGATTACGGGCTCACCCCAGTGGCGCTCGAGGTGTGGCAGGGTTTGATGTTCGTGAACCTCTCCCCCGCCCCTGCGCCGCTCGAGGACACCGTGCAGGGCATTGCAGAGCGCATCGCGCCGCTGCGCTTGGACGGGTTGCAGTTCCACCGCCGCGTCGTGTACCCGGTGAAATGCAACTGGAAGGCGTACGTGGACAATTACTTGGAGGGCTACCACGTGCCCATCGTCCACCCGGAACTGAACAAGGTCTTGGATTACGCGCAGTACCGCACGGAGACGAGCCTGAAGTACAGCCTTCAGTACAGCCCATTCAAAGCTGACGCCGACGCCAGCATGTACGGGGACGCCCAGCAAGCCTTCTATTACTTCGTCTTTCCGAACATGATGCTGAACATCGTCGGACACCGTTTGCAGGTCAACTTGGTGGTGCCGACCGGCGCGCAAAGCTGCGAGGTGATCTTCGATTACCTTTACCTCGACGCCTCGAGCGAGGCGGCTCAAGCGCAGATCCAAGCCGATTTTGAATATTCCGAAGTCGTGCAGCGCGAGGACGAGGAAATTTGCGAGCAGGTGCAGATCGGGTTGAACAGCCGCTCGTACTCCGTGGGGCGCTACAGCGTGCAGCGCGAGGAGGGCGTGCACCACTTCCACGACCTCTTGCGCACCGCGTATCGCCAGCACCTTTTGGAGACCCAGCGCCCCGCGTCACCGCAACCGTTCACACCGCTGCTCGAGACCGGCAGTTGACCGCGCCCATCCACGTGCGGGCAATGGTCTTCGACGCCGATGGCGTGCTCGTGCGACCCAATGCCTGGTTCGTGACCGGCGCGGCTGCGCGGTACGGCGTGCCAGAGCGGGAGTTCATGTCGTTCATTCACGGTGGGTTCAAGCGCTGCACGACCGGACACGCGCGGCTCGAGGATGCGTTGCCCCCGTTGCTCGAGCGTTGGGGCGTGCGGGTCAGCGCGGCAGAGTTCATCGCGCAGTGGGTGCACTTTGAGCACCACGTGGACGCGGCATTGCTCAAGCGCATCCAAACCATTCGCGCCAGCGGCGTCCCGTGTTACCTGGGCACGAACCAGGAAGCCAACCGCGCCGCGTACATGCGCCGCGAAATGGGCTTGGCGGCGGCGCTGGACGGCGTGTTCGCCTCGTGCGAACTTGGTGCGCGCAAACCGGATCGCGCGTTTTACGAACGCATCCAAAGCGCGCTGAACCTCGAGACTGGGCAGTTGATGCTCTGGGACGACAGCGTTGAAAACGTCGCGGGCGCGCAAGCGTGCGGTTGGCAGGCGGCGGTGTACTCGAGCCTCGAGGATTTTGACGCGCAGACGCCGGGATTGGCTCGAGGGTTGCAGAGTTGAGCAAGACACGAATGATCTGACACCACAACTCAAACAACCGTTTCGATGATCGTGCAAAACCCGCCGACATCGGTCACAATTTGAATACCTCGAATGTAATGGTCTCGAAACCGCTCGACCATTTCTGTGGTCCATCCGCCACCTGGCAGCGTGGAAAAACGAGCGCCCAGCAGCGATACGTTTACCTCGTTTGATTCAGCTTGAACAACGAGGGTGGATTGGTATCCAGCAATCCTGCCTAAAAGTAACACCGAGATATTGCCAGCGATGACCTCGACTTGGACTTTGGTTCTCTGAACAAACCACTCTTTCAAAATCGTCTTCGCACGGTCGCGTTCACGTAGCCACTCCGAACTCACATTCGTTCCAGTCTGACGAAGGCGTTGTAATCGGGCACGTGCGATTCCTTGGAGCGCTTGCCCGCGTCCAAGAGCACGTTGCCTTCGGGCCAATGCACTTGCACGTTGCCCGGTTTGACCCGAGCAACGAACACCCGTCCGGTGTACGCCCCGTGGCTCGAGCGGAGCGTGACCGCATCCCCATCACGGACACCGAAGGCTCGAGCATCGGCGCTCGAGAGCAGCACCGCATCCCTGCCTGCGCCGTTCAGCGCGTCTTTGTTGGCGTGGACCATGCTGTTGAACTGCTTGCCGCGCCGCGTGGACAGGCGCAGCATCCCAGTGGGCAGGGCTTCGCGCTCGAGGGCGAAGGTGGAAAAGTGCCCCAGTCCATCCGGCGTTTGGAACGCGCCACCCTCGAGCAAGCGTGCGCCGCCGTACTGCACGCTGTCGCTAGGCTGCCCGAGTGTTTCGATCCCTGCATAAAACGGCACGACCTTGGCAATTTCTGCGCGGATGGCTTGCGTGTTTTCGCAACCCAGCTCGAGACCCTGTTTGACGCGGCGGGCGACCTCGAGCAGCACGTCCCACTCGGGGCGCGCATCGGGCACCCGAGGGTTCGGGATGCAGCCGGACAAGATTATGCGCCGCTCCGTGCTGGTTTCGGTGACGCCGCCGGGGACTTCGTAGCGCGTCGTCGCGGGCAGCAGCAGCACGTCGTCGCCGGGCACGAGCATCTGTGAGGACAACACAATGTCCTGGTGGACGCGCAGCTCCACACGCTCGAGACAGGCGCGGACGTGGTCCGGGTCGGGCATGACCTCCAAAAAGTTCCCGCCGACGCTCCAGAGCACGTTCAGGTTGCCCTCGAGCGCAGCGTCCAGCATCTCGGGCGCGGTCAGTCCGGGGCTCGCGGGGATCGGGAAACCGTAGAGCGCCTCGAGCACTGCCGCGTTTTCGGCGTTGACGGTTTTGCCGCCGGGCAGCGCCGTGCTGTACGCGCCCATCTCCGCGCCGCCTTGCACGCCGCTGTGTCCGCGAATCGGCATCAACCCGCAGTGCGCGCGACCCACGAAGCCGCGCGCCAACGCCAGATTGACGATGGCGCGCACGTTGTCCTCGCCGGTCGCGTGCTGTGTCACGCCCATGCTCCAGACGAGGACGGCGGACTTTGCCTCGCCCAAGAGTTGCCCCAGGTTTTGCATCTCGAGGCGCGTGCTGCCTGATTCAGACTCGAGCGTGTCCCAGTTGGTGCCCTCGAGTTGCGCGCGCACCGCCGCGAGCCCGGTCGTGTGCTCGCGCACGAACGCACTGTCCTCGAGCCCGTTGTGCAAGATGTGTTTGAGCACCCCTGAAAGGAACGCCGCGTCGCCGCCCGTGTTGACCAGGTAAAACCGGTCGGTGAGCTGCGTGCCGAACACGGCGCTTTCCGGGATGCTGGGAATCCAGTAGCGCTCCATGCCCGGTTCCACGTAGGTGTTCACGCAGACGACCTTCGTGCCGTGCTGAAGGGCGTGGTGCAGGTACTTCGTGGCGACGGGCTGGTTGTTGGCGACGTTGGAACCGATGAACACGATCACATCGGCGCCGATCCAATCGTTATAGCTGCACGTGCTCGCGGCGACGCCGATGGTGGATTTGAGGGCAACCGTGCTGGGGGCGTGGCAGACTCGAGCGGCGTTGTCAATGTTGGCGCTGCCCAGCGCGCGAACGGCTTTCTGTGCGGCGTAGTAGCCCTCGTTCGGCATCCCTCGAGAGGTCAGGTAAAACCCCAGGCGTTCGGGGCTCGAGGCGGCGATCTTGGACGCAACCACCTCGAGCGCTTCATCCCAACCAATTCTCGAGAACCCGGCTTCTCCCCTGCGCCGCCGCATCGGGTGCGGCAAGCGCCCGAGGTCGCGCAACTTGGCGCTGGTCTTGCCCTCGAGTTTGGCAACGTCCTCGAGGACAGCAGTCTCGAGGGGCGGCATCGTGTTCAGGCGCAGCAAACGCAAGCGGATGTTGCACAGGTGCGGTCCGGGCAGCGTCCAATCTTTCAAGCCCTTCGTGCCGAGCGCGCAACCGTCGCAGACGCCTTCGTTCAAGATTCGCCACGCCCTGGTCAGGTCGTCGCGGTTTTCCCACAGCGCCCTCGTCAACTCCAAATAGTTGTTCGGGCGCTGCTCACCGATCCCGAACGGTTTCCAAGACGCCCAGTGGCGCGGATTCCAGGTCATGCGCCAGAGTTTAATCCTCGAGCGACGCGGGGTACGCGAGGGCGGCTTCCAGCGCCGGGTCTCGTCCCGCCAGCAAATCCGTGCTCGAGAGCGGCGCGCTGATGTGCGGCTCGATCCAAGGACGTTGGTCAGCCGGGGACGAGCACTGCCAGTACAAGGAGGAGTAACTGAACCCCACACGGCAGTGCGGCAACGTCGTCCAGTTGGTTTCACCATAAAAGTTTGGGCTCGAGCCGGTCGGCTCTCCGACGAACAGCGTATTGGTGTGCCGCTCGAGGTCCACCGCGCAATTCATTGCCGCAGAAAACGTTTGGCGTCCGGTCAGCGCGAACACTTGACCGCGCCGGTTGAGGCGGTCACTGCGGATCAAGCCGTGAATCAGCGGGCGGTTCAGGTCCATGTTGCCGCCACCGTTGTGCCGCAGGTCCACGATGAGGCACTGGGCACCGTGCGATTCGGACAGCGCAAACACGCGCCGAAAAAATGCCTCGAGTGGTTCGTCTGGCGCATCCCGCACGGCGTTGTATTGGACGTAGAGGGCGCGGTGGTCGGGCAAGTGTTCAACCCAGTACGGCTCGTCGTTGCGCTGCAACCACAGCGGCAATGCAACACCAGGCACAGTGCCCCAACGCGGCAACTCGAGGCTCGAGGCGGAGAGGTGAACGGGCACGGCTCGAGCGTCCAGTTCAACCACGAACGTCGCTTCCTCGAGCGCGGGCACGATGCCCAAGGCGTGGCAGATTTCTGGCGCGATCAAACAATCTGCCGCCCCGAGCATCGAGCCCATTGCGTTGTCTCGGCTGACCACCGTCGCGGTTCGCTCGAGGGCTTCGCTGGCGCTCAGCGCACCGATGCGCAACACCTTCGCCCCGAGCAAGTCCTGATGATCGGGTGCTGCGCTCGAGACCCGCAAGCCATCCGAAAACGCGTGGAACCGCAACGGGTAGCGCCCGAATTCGGCGCTCGAGTTCCAGGGCAGGAATAGGCTGGTGTGCCCATCGCCAACCAGCGCGAGGATTGCGCTGAATCCCACAATGATTTCGTGCCGTGCCAAATTGGGAATCCGTTGCTCGAGGTGATTGACGGCTGCCTCGAAGGTGGCGCGCGAAGTCGTGTGAAACGGGTTGGGATGCCCGTTCAGAACAGCGTCGCGCAGGAAGTGCAGATCCTCTCGCCACCGATGCGGCGTTGGGGTGGTGCCCATTCGTGACCTCCAGGTTTGGGCTGGCGTGTGGTAGCAACAGCGTACTGGAGGACGCCTCAATCATTGCGCCATCCCAACCCGCTCCTCGAGACCGTCGGGGCTGGTCGCCAAACCACACCCACAGCCCGCACTGAACGCGCAATGCACCCGCTGCCAAGGACAGGATGAAACAACCCAAACGACGCCCATTGATCGCACCTAAGCCACCGAACAAGCAGGCCTCGACATCGCTGCCCGAAGACGCTTGGCAGGATGACGGTTGGATTCACAACACCATCCTCGAAAACCTCGATTTGAGCGGGCGCACCACCAACGACTTGGTGCTCGAGCACTCCCATTTTCGCAACGTGAAACTCGCGCAGAGTCGGATGCGCCGCCTGCGCCTGTCCGACATCGTGTTTGAAGACTGCGATCTGGAAGGGGTGCGGCTGACGGACGCGCGCTTGGAACGCGTGGTCTTTGGCCATTGTCGGTTGCTCGGGTTTTCTGCTGCTGGAGCCAAGCTCGAGGATGTCTTGGTCGAGCGGTGCGATGCCCGGTACGCCCGGCTGTTGGATGCCCGTGCGGGCACGTTCGAAGCGCGCGGCACGAACTGGCTCGAGGCGTCGTTCCAGGGAGCCAACTTGGTCAATGCCGTGTTTGCCGATTGCGACTTGCGCGAGAGCGATTTGAGGGATGCGCGGCTGAACGGCGCGGATTTTCGCGGGTCGCGGCTGCAATCGCTGCGCGTTCACCCCAAAGACCTGTTCGGCGCGATCATTGGGCCAGAACAAGCCGTGGATTTGGTGTCGTTGCTCGGCGTACACGTTCAGTAAAGCTGCGCCGTTCTCGAGCCTCGAGGGTTCAAAAGTAGTAGTTCAATCCGAGTCCGAACGCGGGCGCAATGGCAAACGACGCCCCAGAGATCAGCCACGCAGGACGAAGTTCCACGAACAATGAAACCCGTTCCGACAGCGCGCGTTCGTACCCGACGACGGCATTGACGAACGGCGTGACGAACACGGTTGGTCTCGTGCCGCTCGGGTCGCCGAGCAAGTTCGGCGCGAGGGTCACGCCGCCGCCCGCGCCGAAGTAGGCGCACGAGCCGAGTTCGTCTGTGACGAGGCGGTAATACGCAAAGGCGTTCACTGCGCTGAGCAGAAACCAGGTCCGGGCGACGACGCGCACGCCGAAACCGTCGGTGTTCCGCCCGCCAAAATCCGCGCGCACCTGCACACCCACGAGCCCCGAGGCATCAAGGGCGAGCCGTGCACCGAAGCGCCAGTCTTGGGCGGCGGCGCTCGAGCCCACAGCGGCAATCAGCAAGACAAGAAACCAGCGGTTCATGGCTGGAAATCGTAGTTCAGCGTCGTGCGTTGACCTTGCAATTGGCTCGAGGACGCTGTGCTGGTCGTGGTGCTCGCACTGCAAAACCCAAGTTCAAAGGGCGATGTTCACCCCCAACCCAAGCAGCGGAAACGGCACGATGATCCCCCCAAGCAACGCAACCACGCGGGCTTCAACGAACAGCGCGACCGAATCGTTGAAGGCATGGGTGTATCCAACCAACGCACCAAAAAACGGCGCAAAGTCCACCGTCGCGCCATTGGGCGGCGCGAACAAGAAGCTGAACACGGCAAACACGCCGCCGCTCGCGCCGACGTAGCCGCCTGAGCCGCGACCGTCGCTGGCAAAACGGTGGTACGCGGTGACATCGGCGCTGTTCAAGAGCACCGTCGAGCCAATTTGCACGCGCACCCCGAACCCGTTCTCCAAGCGGTTGTCGTCGTAACGCACCCACACCGCGACGGCGTTGCTGACATCCACACCCAGCCGCACGCCGAATCGCAGGTCTTGGGCGGCGGCAGTCGAACCCAGCAGGGCAACAAGCAGGATCAGGAGGAATCGGCGCATGGCTTGGATGGTACGGCACGCGTGATTTATCGCCGCCTCGAGACTCGAGGTTAAAGTGCTGCACGGCTGATTCGGGACTGGCAGCCCGGCGCACGGCTCGAGCGTGCCTGATTTGTTAATCTCAAACGCAGTGACTTGGGTTCAGTACAAGAAGCTTCGACCAGCGGGCAAAGTCGTCGGCAACGTCCGCATCAAACGCAACGTCGGGCGGCGCGGCATGGAGCGCGAGATCATCGTCTACCTGCCGCCAAGTTACGGCGCACTGAAAACTGCGCATTACCCGGTGATGTACTTGCACGATGGGCAGAACGTGTTCGACGAGACCACGTCGTACTCCGGCGAATGGGGCGCGGACGAAACCGCGCAGAAACTTGCAGAGCGGGGACTCGAGGTCGTGCTCGTCGCCGTGCCGAACATGGGCATCAAGCGCTTGGACGAATACGGTCCGTGGCGCGAAGAGCGCGTGAACTTGCCGGGCTTGGAGGGTGGCGCGGGCGGACGGGCGCACGAGTATTTGGATTACCTCTTGGAGGACGTGAAGCCGCTGATTGACCACGGCTTTCGCGTGCTCACGAACCCAGAGCACACGGCGCTCGCAGGCTCGAGCATGGGTGGGTTGATCTCGCTGTGGTGCGCGCTCGAGGCGCCCGACGTGTTCGGCTTCGCCGGGTGCTTCTCCCCTGCGCTGTGGGTCGGCAAGGGCAACATCTTCAAGTACGCACAGAACCACCTCGCGCCGAACGCGCGGATTTACCTGGATTGCGGCACATTGGAGGGTGGCTCGAGCCGCGACAGCAAAGGGTATTTGAACGACGTGCGGCGCATGAACGAATTGCTCGCAGCGCAGGGGTGCTACGACCTGGTGTACCTGGAAGACGAAGGGGCGCGGCACAACGAAGCCGCGTGGCGCAAGCGCTTCCCGGCAGTGCTGGAGTGGTTCCTCAATCCCCGTCGCCGCCCCAGTCAGGCGGCGTGGCGATGAGCGTCGTCGAGTTCTTGCAGGACATTTTGCGCATCGAATCGCGCAGCGGCGAGGAAGCAACGCTGGCAGCTCGGGTGGTGCTCGAGATGCAGCACTTGGGCTTCGATGCGGCTTGGATTGACCCGAGCGGCAACGCCTTGGGGCTCGTGCGCGGCGTGGAGCGCGGCGCGGGCACGATGCTGCTCACGCACTTGGACCACATTGACGTGGGCGACCTCAGCTTGTGGGCGCACCCGCCGTTCGCCGGGGTGCTCGAGGGTGGCGTCGTGCACGGGCGCGGCGCGGTGGACATCAAAGGACCGCTGGCGGCGCAGGTCTACACATTGGCGGCGCTGCTCGAGCGTGGCGAACGACCGCGCCGGGACGTGCTGATCGCCATGCCGACCCTCGAGGAAACGGGTGGCGCGGGCATGGCGGCGTTGATGCGGGCGATGAACGAGACCAACACCCTCGAGACGCCGGTTGGACCCGTGCAGGTCGGGGCGTGCGTCGTCGGTGAACCCAGCGGCAACCGCGTGATGAACGGGCACCGCGGCATCAGCCGCAGCACTGTGTCCTTTCACGGACGCGCGCACCACGCCAGTCTGGGCTTGAAGCACGACAACCCGCATTTCGCCCTGGCGCACTTCCTGACCCGCCTCGAGCGTTTCGAGCCGCGCACACACGCCCTACTCGGCGCGAGCACGTTGACGCCCACCGTGATTCACGCCGACACCGCGAGCAAGAACCTCACCCCAAACCGCATTGACCTGACCGTGGACTGGCGCACGACCACCGAAGACGGTGCTGAGGTGAAGAGTACGCTCGAGACACTGCTCGAGGGCTTGCCCGCGACGTTTGTCAGCTACGACGACTGGCACGGCGGTGCGGACGGCATCAAGCAACCCGGCTTCATCACACCCCTTGAGCATCCGCTCGTCGTGGCGCTGCAAGCGGCGGTCTCGAGCGCGATTCCTGGCACACCCGAACCCGGCATTTGGCGCTTTGCGACAGACGGACGGCACTCGCACGCCAAGGGCATTGCGACCGTGGGCTTCGGACCTGGGCGCGAGGACTTGGCGCACACCACCGAAGAACACATCGCCCTGACCGACCTGGAGGCGCACATCGGGGCACTTGGCGCGTTCTTGCTCGAGCACGCTGCTGATTTTGGAACCAGGCACGTGTAGGGGCGAACCTCGTGTTCGCCCTTCTGGAGCCAAGCCGAAGCGAAAGGGCTCGAGACCCCACACATCTCGAGACCAGCGGTCAAGGGCGTGTGGTCGAACCGAAGATCCCGTTTAAGTCAATGACGTTGAAATACACCGCTACCCCAGCCAGCAACGCCAAAACCAACACAATGCGCCCGATCCACGTGCCGATCAACCATTGCAAACCCAGGTACGCGGTCAGCAGCACCGCACCGTAGAATCCGACCACTGCAACAACCCTTGGGGCAAACCCGAATTGCCCTGCAACGATCAACCCGCCGAACAGCAGGTACAGCATCCACAGCCAGTCGCCGCCTTGGTTCTGCGCGGGTTTGGGGTTGCGGGTGCTGGGTTTGAAGATTTGCGCGCCGGGCGCTTGCTTGGGCAAATTCTGGTTCGGCGCGGTCTGCGCCGTGGGCGTGACGGGCGGTGGGGGTGGTGTGTTCATCACCGGGGGCGGTGAGACGTAGGTCGGAGGGGGTGTTGGTCTGGCGTTCGGTTGGGGTTTCGGGGCGTTCGCGCCGCCTTTGCCGCCCTTGATCGCGCCCTCGAGCAACCTGGCGAATTCTTCGACGCTTTGCGGTCGTTCGTCGACGCGCATGCGCATGGCGCGTTCCAGCACATCGCTGAAGGCTTTGCTGACTTTGGGGTTGAGTTCGCGCGCCGTGGGTTGCTTCGCGCCGCTGGCGCGGTCTGTCGCCGGAACGGGTTCCTTGCCGGTCAACGCAAACAACAGCGTGCCCGCGAAGGCGTAAATGTCGGTGAACGGGCCGCGTCGCGCGTTGGACGCGTATTGCTCGAGCGGTGCGTAGCCGGGCGTAATGATGATGCTCTGCTTCGCGCCGCTGTTGGCGATGGCTCGGGCACTGCCGAAGTCGATCAGCACCGCGCCGCGTTGCACCATCATGATGTTGTCGGGTTTGATGTCGCGGTGCAGCAAACCCGCCTCGTGCACGAGGTCCAGCGCGCTCGTGATCTGCTGCGCGATCTCGAGCACGGCCGCTTCGGACAGCGGTCCGCCCTTTTCGACGAGTCCTTGCAGGCTTTTGCCCTCCAAGAATTCCATCGCGTAGTACTCGGAGTCGTTTTCACTGAACACGTCGTAAACGCGGACGATGTGCGGATTCGGGTTTTTCAGGGTCAGTTGCGCGACGACCCTGGCTTCGTCCGCGAAGCGCGCGCGGGCTTCTTGGAACTCTTGTTGCGACAGCGTCCCGGGAGGGCGCACGCTCGTGCCGACGCGGCTCGAGCCGCTGGGGTGGTACTCCTTGACAACGACGGGGATGCCCAGCGCGGTGTTCTGCGCCTTGTACGTGATCCCAAAGCCGCCTTGTCCCAACACCTTTTCCAGCTTGTACTTGCCGCCTTGCAAGAGGGTTCCTGCGCGCAGTGCCGTCGGGAATTGCGCGCCGTCCAGGGAAGCGCCGCAGGTCTTGCAGACCTTGGCGTCGTTGTCGTTGGCGGTGGCGCAGTATGGACAGACGATCACGGGGCAGCTCCGGGGAACGAACTCACTGCCACCGTTTTACCAGGCGGCGGGCTCGAGCAGGGCAGGTCGGCGCGGGCGATCACAACGCCTCGCGCTCCTCGAGTTGCAGCACCACCGCCGTGGCGTTGTCGGTGGAGCCTGCGTGCAGCGCGGCGCGCACGAGTGCGTCGCTCATGGCTTGCGGCGGCAAATCTTGAAGGAGCAGCGCCTCCAAGTCGGTGGGCGTGAGCGGTCCCCACACGCCGTCGCTCATCAACACCAGGCGGTTGCCGGGGCGCGCGGTGATTTCCAAGGTGTCGACGTAATCCGGTGGCATCACGCGGTTTGAGCCCAGGGCGCGCATGACCTTGTTGCTGTCCGGGTGGTTGTGCGCGGCTTCCAGCGGAATCACGTTCATTTTGACGAGCATCATCACCATCGAGTGGTCCTCGGTGAGTTGCTGCACGACCATGTCGGAGACAAGGTACGCGCGGGTGTCGCCGACGTGCGCGATCAGCACGCGCTCGCCGTCGCAGAGTGCGCCGGTGAACGTGCAGCCGCCGCTTTTGCCCTCCAAGGCTTCGATGACGCGGGCGTTGGCGGCTTGCGCGGCTTGTGCCGCCACGGCTTTCGTGAATTCCACGCTTTCAAACGCCAGAAAGCCGCGCACGGCCGCTTGGCTGGCATCCTCGCCGCGGGCCATGCCGCCCATGCCGTCGGCGACGCAGGCGCGCACCCCGAACTCGTTGCCGCTCGAGCCGTTCGTGTCGCGCAACAGCACCCCGCACGCGTCTTCGTTGGTTTGACGGTCCGGGCTGACCCCGACGGTGCTGCTCGAGCCTGCCGTCCACGCGCGGCGCGGTTGCAGCGCGTCGCTGAGTTTGACGACGAGTTCCAGCGCGTCTTGCGGCGTGGCCCGTTGCGAGGCGGGGGCGAGCATCGCGCTCAAGGCTTGCGGCACGCCGGGCACTTGTGGGTAATGGCTGGGCACCTCGCCTTCCCCAAGGGCGCGACCCTCCAGGGCGTGGTAGAGCATCGCCCCGAGGGTGTAGACGCCTTCGGTGCCGGTGATCGCCGCGCCCGCGCTGCGCTCTGGGGCGCCGTAACGCGGGGCTTCGGCTGGAGCGTCATCGCCGATTTTGCGCACGTTCGGCAGACGGGCCAGGCGCGTGGGTTCCAAGAGCACCTCGCGCGGTTCCAAGCCGGTCAGCGCGAACCCGCGCGCCGCGAGGTAACGGTTGAAGCGCGCCAAATCGAGCACCGCGCCGACCGCTGCCGCGCGGTCGTGGCTTTGAAGCGCGGCTTCCAACGTGCGGCCTTGCAGCCGCGGGTGTGCGATCAAGGTGCGCGATTCCTCGGTGGCGGCGTCCAGCAGCGCGGGCAGCATCGGGTGCGGGTAAAGGCTGCGCGTCACCGCCGCGCCGCCGGGGTACGCGGCGATGACCACTTCAGCCCCGTCGGGCGCAACAGCCAAACGCCGCCCGGACTCGTCGAAGCCCGTCACCGTGTACGCGCCGCGCTCCAGGGAGAGGGTTTCGCCGGTCACACCCGTGCTCGCGGGGGCGATGACCTCCTCTTCCAAAAAGCCCTCGTCGCTGCTTGGCGCTTCCAAACCCGAGCTGGCAACGCTGGGCGTTGACGCAGCCGGAACGGGCTCAGGCGCGTCTGCGGATTCCTCGAGCACTGGATTCGGCTGCGTGACGAATTCGGGCGCGCTGGCATCGAGTGCTGAAACAAGCGGTGGGTCGGGCTCGAGGGCGTCCAGCGGCAAGTACAAGCCGTCTTGGGAGTCGGTCAGGATCGCGGGCAGGCTCGAGGCGGCCGCGTTCAGCGTGACCGTGCCGCTGGCCGTGCGCACACTGTCGGCGGTGGGCGGAAGCGTCGAATGCGGTTCGTTCGGGGCGATGCCCGCATCTGGGGCGTCAGACGACGCGTCGCCGACAAAGCCCGGTGCTTCGTCGGTCTCCAGGACAGCAACGTCTTCCACGTGCGGAACCAATTCCGCCGTGTCCGCCGCTTGCGCGCGGTCCGCTGCCGCGACCCCGTGCGGGTCGTCGGGCGGGGGGGGTGTTCCTTGACTCACAGACCCAGCTCCCCGAGCCCTCCCGTGCGCTGCATCAGGCTTCGCTCGAGTTCAAGAACAAAAACTTGACGTTGCCGAACGCAACCTCGTCGCCGTCCCCGAGCGCTGTGGGTTCAATGATCCGCGGGCTGTACTGGCCCTGTCCGGCGCGCTTGACGTAAACGCCGTTCGTGCTCCCCAGGTCACGCACCATCCAGACGCCGTTTTCGGCGTAGACCTCGGCGTGTCTGCGGGAGATGTAGCCCTCGCCGGGCTGACCGCCGAGGTCGATGTCCACCGGCCCCGCGCTCGGGTCGAAGCGACCCACGACCATGTGGTCGCTGCTCAGCACGTAGCCCTCGCCGCTCGAGCCCACGGCGCGCGGCACGAGGCGGGCAACCTTGGGCTTGGCGCTTGCCGCGACCGGTTGGCTGTCCAAGCCCGCCATCGTCGCCTTGATGTCCGGTTCGGGCGCGGGCGGCGGGGTGACGACCGGTGGGAGGATCACGGGGTCGCTCTCGAGCGGTGGCGCTTCAACAGGGACACGCTGCGCTGGTGTTGCGTCAATCGGTGCTGCGTCAATCGGTGCAGCCTCGAGCGGTTCGACTTCGACGGGTCCACCCTCGAGCGGCGGTTGCTCCACGGGGGTATTGGAGGTGAAGGCTGGGGTCGGCTCGACGGGCGGCATGGTCGGGGCGGGTGTGGCGGCGGGCGCGGGGACGCTGGAAGCGACCGGGGTCGCGCCGAGTTCCACGCCGCAGCCCTCGCAGAACTTCGCGCCGTCTGGATTTTCCGTGCCGCAAACGTGACAGACAATCATGGGGACTCCTTAAAAGATTGCAGTGATTGTAACCTGAGGATTGCCGCTGTCCGTGCGCGGTTTACGCGCCGGTCAGCTTGCGGATCTCTTCGTCCGAGGGCAACCCACCGTTGTCCTGGGCTGGACCGCCGACCTTGATCGTCTGCGTCTTCGCGCCCATCTTGATCGTTTTCGCCGTGCCCGCGCTGATGCCCTTGCCGGTGTCGAGTTCGGCTTTGGCTTGGTCCAACACCTGCGTCATCGCCGCGTTGCCGAGTTTCACGGTCATGGCGCGGGCGATCTCGATGGTCTTGGCGGCGGCTGCCGGATTGCTCTGCGCCTGCGCCGCCGCTTCCTTGACCAATCCCTCGAGGTTGCGCTGCTGCACGTAGCCCATCACCGTTGGGTTGACGGACGCCGTGGCGGTCTCGTCGAAGGTGAACTCCACGACCACGTCCATCGGCGGAATTTCGCCACGGCGGTTCTCACCGGGGACATCAAACGTCAAGCCGATCTGCGCAACCCTGACTCGAGCGGGCGGACGCGGCGGGAGGGTCAGCTCGAGCAGGTACGCGGTTTGGTCCTTCGCCTCGAGGTTGCCCGCCTTTGCCTTCGCACCACCCTGGAACGGTGTGAGGTCACTCTCTGCCAAGAACGGATAGACGCGCGTCACACGGTCCAAGCTCACGCCCTTGACGCCGCGCACGGCAAATTCAAGGTTGGTCACCACTTCCGACGCCGCGCGCTTGAACTCCTCGCCCAGCACGCTCGGCAGGTCGCTCGCGGCGACGCTCGCCGGGGGCTTGGCGTTCTGCGCGACCACGTGAATCACGCGCCCGCCGGTGCGGTCGGCGATCTCGCCCATCAGGTCCTCGTTGAATTCGTCGCCCACGCCAATCGCCGTCACCGAGATGTTCTGCGCGACATACGTGTTCGTCACCGCGCGGCAGGCGTCCTCGTCGAACGCCGCGCCGTCGGTCAGCAGCATCACTTTGCGGTTGACGTTGCCGCGCGGCACGTTGGAGAGCGCCTCGAGCATCCCCAAACCCATCATCGTCCCGCCCGAGTGCTTGCGCAGGGCTTCGACACCGTTGATCAGCGCGCTGCGGTTGTTGGTCGGCGCGGTCACGGTGCTCGAGTCATCATCGAACTGCACGATGGACAGCTGATCCTCACCACTGATGTCCGGGCTGTTCAGCACGGAACGCAACGATTCAATCAGCAATTCCAACTTCGTCTTGCCGCCCTGAACTTTCTCGCGCATGCTTCCCGAGGTGTCCACGACGAACGTCAAACCCAAGGCAGCGCGGGCGCTGACCTGCGGGGTGAGTTGCGCCAACAAAAAGAGTTTCTGCGTCTCCGTGCTGCCCTCGGGGGAAGCGCGCAAGTAATTGCGGTGCGGGGTGAGCGATACCTGAATCAAGGGTTGACCTCCGTGTCCGCCATCATACGGCTCGGGTGCACATTGCGTTCCCAAGGATTGGTGGCGTGAACACCGAGCGCCGAGGATTGCTGCTGTCCTCGAGACCCTGATCTCCTCGAGCCGTTCGAGCCCCGATCTGATCTCGAGCACCTGTTTCGGTTCACCGTCGCACGGGCGAGCACGGGGGCTCGCCCCTGCGCACAAGCATGGGCTCGAGACTGCTTTTCCCGTTGCCTTTCGCCCTTTGCCCTTCGCCTTTTTGTATACTCCTGCGGTTTGCGCGCTGCTTCTAACGGCGCGCGTGGAGGTTCACTGTGGGTCTGGGAATTGGCATCGTGGGCTTGCCCAACGTTGGAAAAAGCACGCTGTTCAACGCGATCACCAAAGCGGGCGCGCTGAGCGCGAACTACCCGTTTGCGACAATCGACAAAAACATTGGCATGGTCGCGCTGAAAGACGCGCGCTTGCAGGCCTTGGCAACGCTCTACACGAAGGGCGACGCCGTGCCGCCGGTCGTAGAGACGCACGTGGAGTTCGTGGACATCGCGGGTCTGGTCAAAGGCGCGTCGCAGGGCGAAGGGTTGGGCAACCAGTTCTTGGCGCACATCCGCGAGGTCAGCGTGATCGCGCACGTCGTGCGCTGCTTTGAGAACGACGACATCATCCACGTCAACGGTCGCGTCAGCCCATTGGACGACATTGAAACGATCAACATTGAACTGGCGTTGGCAGACTTACAGAGTCTCGAGAAGCGGCTCGAGCGGCTTAAAAAGACCGCGAAGTCCAACAAGGACGACGCGGAGTTGCTCGAGGCGGCGGAGAAGCTGTTGAAGCCACTGTCCGAAGGGATTCCAGCGCGCCTCACCGGGCTCGAGGTGCCCAAAGATTTGGGGCTCATCACCGGCAAGCCCGTGATCTACGTCGCCAACGTGGACGAGGCAGCATTGGGCGTGGACAACGACCTGGTGCGCCTCGTGCGCGACTTTGCCGCCAAGGAGGGCAGCGAAGTCGTCAAAATCAGCGCGCAGATCGAGGGCGAGATCGCGGAGTTGAACGACGACGAAGCCAAGGAATTTCTCGAGGGGCTGGGCTTGACAGAAAGCGGGCTCGAGCGGTTGGTCAAGGTCGGGTTCAAAGCCTTGGGCTTGCAGACCTTCCTGACCGCTGGACCCAAAGAGGTCCGCGCGTGGACGATCCGGCAAGGCACGCGCGCCCCGCAAGCCGCAGCGGAGATTCACTCCGACATCGAACGCGGGTTCATTCGCGCCGAGGTGATCGAGTGGGATAAGTTGGTCGAAGCGGGCAGCATCCCAAACGCCAAGGGTAAGGGTTGGGTTCGCAGTGAGGGCAAAGAGTACGTGATGCGCGACGGCGACGTGGTGAACTTCTTGTTTAACGTGTGATCTCGGGCTTGTCCCCGTCCGCAGGCGGCTCAAGCAGCCATCGACGAAACACTCACTCGAGCGCCTTCATCCCAGCCTCGAGCACTGGGTCAGCCCCTCGAGCCAGCGCCGCCGGGTCGTCTTTGACGACGACATCGGGCGTGACCGACAGCGGCATCGGGTCGCCGTTCGGGTAGGCATTGCGCGTGACCGCCAGGCGCAGTTCAGAGCCATCACTGAGCTTGATCGGCAGCGCCGCGTACCGGGCGCGTCCAGCGGTGGCTTCACCGACGATGCTCGAGCCGCCGCGTTTCATCGCCAGCGCGAAGACTTCGGCGGCGCTCGAGGTGCTGGCGTTGGTCAAGACGACCACGCGCGTGCGCCAGGCGACGCCGTATTCCACGGTGTTGCGTTTGACGTTCTCGCCCAGGCTTGCCTCGAGCCCGAGCGCACGCAGGCTGTACGTGACCGTGGCGCTGCGCGATTGCAGTTGCAGCACCGCGCCATCACCCAGGAATGCCGCCAGGGTCAAGAGCGTGTCCTCCAGATAGCCGCCCGCGTTGAAGCGCAGGTCCACGATCAAGCCTTTGGGGGCGCGGCTTTGCAGCGCGCTGAGCGCACTGTGGATGCGTTGCGCGCTGCCCGGCGCGCGCCAACTGGGGATGCGCAGGTAGGCGATGTTGCCCTCGAGCAGCCGCGTTTCAGGGTTCAAGAGCGCGTTTTGCAGCAGCGCAGGCGTGAGCGTGACCTCGAGCGCTTTGCCGTCGCGCTCCACGCGCAGGGTGACGGGGCGCGCGTCCACGTACCCAGGCGCGGGCGGCGTGCCGAGCACGCGGTCGCCGCGGCGCAGCCCCGCACGTTCGGCGCTCGAGCCACCCACCACGCGGTAGACGATCTCGCCGCGCAGTTCAATGCCCAAGGTGAACGCGCGGGCATCCTGGATAACGCGGTTCAAATCCAATGGTGACAAGAAGATTGAACCGCCGTCGGGCAGTCCTTTGGTGATCGTTTTCAGATCTTCGTACACGGCGGTCGTTGGGCAGGCCGCGTCGGTACCGCAGCGCGATTTCAGCACGCCCTGCAAGCGCGTGCGGAACGCGGCGGCGTTGATCGAATCCGCGTCCACGTAGTAGCGCGTGACGAATTCGACGTATTGGTCCACGAGCGTTCTGGCGGGGCTCGCCAAGGCGCTCGAGAGGGCAAACAACAAAAAAACCAAGGTGCGCAGCATGTCAGCCTCAATTGTTGCAAGCGCCGATGAGTTACACAAGGTCAATTTGGGCACGTTTGGCATGGATGGGCGTACAGTCGCGGGCATGGGCAGGCTCGAGGATTGGCGAACGGCGGCTCAACTCGTGCGCAGCGCGGTGGTTGGAGCGGTGCGCACCCCAGCGGCGCGCGGGCTCAATCCGGGCTCGAGTCTCGAAACGTCGTCCAGTCAGGCGCTCGAGTGGGCGCGGGCGGCGCGTTGGACGGACCTCGAGCGGGCGCAGTTTGACGTGCCCGAAGGTGAAGTGGCGGCGCGGGCATTCTGGATCAACCTGTACAACGCCCTGACCGTGCACGCCGTCCACGCCGCTGGCGTCAAAAGCAGTGTCACGGCGCAGCGGGGGTTCTTCGACCGCTTTGCGTACACAGTCAGCGGGTTCGCGTTCAGCCTCAACGACATCGAGCACGGCGTCCTGCGCGGCAACCGTGCCGCGTTCCTGCGCGGTGCACCGTTCAAGCCGCAGAACCCGCGCTTGGGGTTCGTGCTGCCCCTCGATCCGCGTGTGCATTTCGCGTTGAACTGCGGCGCGCGCTCCTGCCCACCGATTCGGTTTTACAGCGCAGAACACTTGGACGCCCAACTCGACTTGGCGACCACAGCCCAACTGCAAGACGTGCGGCTCGAGGGCAATGTCGTGTGGCTGCCGAGGTTGATGTCGTATTACGCCGCAGACTTCGGTGAACCGCTCGCGTTCACGCGGCGTTACCGACCCGATTTGCCCGCGACTGCTCGGGTGAAATTCCTGCCCTACGACTGGGGGCTCGAGACCGCGGCGTTCGCTGACCACGAACCCGCACGAGAGCCCTGAGCCGACGTGGTGACCGATTGACTTGCAGCGCCCGCAGATCGCTGCGTGTCCCACGCCCGGTTTTCACCCCATTTTGTCAACCCGAGGCTGCGCAGATCAGTCGTCGCGCAGCTTTGGGAACGGGTTGACCGCTTCCCACCCCTCGCTGGTGTCGTAGACCCCGAAGTGCAGGTGCGGCGGCGTGCCCCGCGCGTTGCCGGTGTTGCCGACGTACCCGAGCACGTCGCCCGGCTTGATGATGTCGCCTTCCTCGAACGCGCCGTAGCGTGACAGGTGCGCGTAATAGTAGATCCGCCCGCCCGCGCCGAGCGTGTAGACAACCAACCCACCCAAGTTGTTCGTGCCCACGCGCACGACGATGCCGCCCGTTGCACTGACCACCGGCGTGCCCGCGCGGGCGAAGATGTCCAAGCCCTCGTGCACGCGCCCGCCACCGCGCGGCGCGCCGAAGGTGTTGGCGATCTGGCGAACGTTGACCCCGCGCACCGGCACGCGCAACACCGTGGCCGGTGGCTTGGCACCCAACTCTAAACGGTACTGCTGTTCGCGCAGCCACGCCAGCCACTGCGGGTCCGTGCGTTGCGGCGCGACGACGGGCGGGCTCGCACCTGGGTCGCGCGGTGAGGCGTCATTAGACGGGGCGACTTGCGGCGTGAACACCTCGGCGCAGCCACTGAGCGCCAAGACCAACAAAAAGGAGAGAATCCGTTTCATGCAAACAGTTTAGAGTGCGTTGCTGAGCGGGGATTTAACCATTTTGGGTACCGAGAGATACAATCCCAACGTGATCTTTGCCCGCATCGCTGCGCTCGAGGCTGACTTCGTGCGGCGCGGCGCGACACTCCTGATCGCTCGAGACGCCGCCACCCTCGAGAATGGCACGGCAGCCGTGCGCGCTGCGCGGCTCTGTGCGACCCACGGGCTGAACCCGGACGCGGCGACCATCGAGCGGTTGCGGGCAGCCCGGTTGGGCACGCCACCCGAGCAAGCTGCTGACCTGCGCGAGATGCTGCTTGCACCCCACGCCCCCACGGGCGTTCGCGTGCTCGAGCAGACGGGTTGGCTGGCGGTGCACGCGCCGGAACTCGAGGCGTGCCGCACGGTGGAACCGTTTGGGTTTCACCACGTCAACGTCTTGGAGCATTCCATCCTGGCGCTCGAGGTACTTTTGGAGTTGTTCCCGAATGCCAGCCTCGAAACCCGCGCGGCAACGCTGCTGCACGACATCGGCAAGCCCGCTTGCAAGATTTGGGACGCGCGCCGCGAACACTGGAGTTTCTTCGGGCACGACGACGCTGGGGCGCTGCTGAGCGCGGCGTTGCTCGAGCGCTTCGGGTGCGCCCCCGAGTTTAAGGAGCGCGTGGCGTTGATGGTCGGTCGCCACATGATCCGCTTGCCCGGCGACCCTGCGAGCGCGGCGCGCTTCGTGCGCCGTCAACGCGCGCTGCTGCCGGATTTGCTGGAGTTGATGCTGGCGGACCGTGAGGCGGCGCGCGGGGCATCCTCGAGCGCCGAAGCCCGGCGGCAGTACCAGCAGGGTTTCGACCGCGTGCTCGAGGCGATGCGGGTGCACGATGCGCCGAAGACCCTCCTGCGCGGCGAGGACGTGATGGCAGTGCTCGGGCTCGAGCCTGGGAAAAGCGTGGGCAGCGCGCTCGAGTACGTGCGGATGTTGCAAGATGCGGGCGAGCTGCACGACACGGACGGGGCGAAAGCCGCGTTGCTCGAGTGGGCGCGGGTGCGCGGACTGCGGCAAGGGGGCGGGGCAAGCCGCTCTAATCCGACTTAATCTGTTTCAGCGTCCGTGACGCAAATCAGCTCGAGCGAACCCCAGACGCGCCCTCATCCCCAACCCTTCTTGCCCTGACGGCGGTACCTTCCGGGCTTGGGGCGCTTCTCCCGCCAGCGGAAGGGGGTTGCTGACCAAGGTCTCCAGGCTCGAGTTGCACAGGTCTTTAACCCTCTCCAACAAGGAGAGGGGGCGAGGAAAGCGCCGGGTGAGGGTGCAACGGGCAGCCGACATTCTCGAAACCCGAATTGCCTCGAGACCTTGCCGTTCGACCCTGAGGAATCCGCCGTTGAAGCGCTTCCCAAACCGCTTGGTACACTGCCCGCTGTGAGCCTCACGCCTGATTGGGTCAAAGACGCGGTATTCTACCAAATCTTCCCAGACCGCTTCGCCAAATCCGACCGCGTGCACAAACCCGCCAACCTCGAGCCTTGGGATTCACGCCCGACGCCGCACGGCTACAAAGGCGGCGACCTGCGCGGGGTGATTGACAAGCTCGACCACATTCAAAGCTTGGGCGCGAACGCGATTTACTTCTGCCCAATCTTTCAGAGCGGCGCGAACCACCGCTACCACACGCACGATTACTACCGCGTGGACCCGATGCTCGGCGGGAATCCAGCGCTCGTTGATCTGGTGGAAGCGGCCCACGCACGCGGCATCAAAGTCGTTCTGGACGGCGTGTTTAACCATGCCAGCCGCGGCTTCTTCCAATTTCACGACATCTTGGAAAACGGCGCGCAGAGCGCGTACTTGGATTGGTTCCACGTCAAGGGCTATCCCTTGCGCGCTTACGAGAGCAAAGGTCCACCGAACTACGACGCGTGGTGGGGCTACCCGGCGTTGCCCAAGTTCAACACCGAAACGCAAGCGGTGCGCGAGTACCTGTGGGAAGTCGGCGAGTACTGGATCGCCCAAGGTGTGGACGGTTGGCGCTTGGACGTGCCCAATGAAATTGACGACGACGCGTTCTGGCAGGAGTTCCGCCGCCGCGTCAAAGGCGCGAACCCAGACGCTTACATCGTCGGCGAGATCTGGGGCGACGCGACGCGCTGGCTGCGCGGCGACCAGTTCGACGCGGTGATGAACTACCCGTTCACGCGCCTCGCGCTGGGGTTCTGCGGTGCCCGCACGCTGCAAGCCAGTGTCATCAAAGACACGGGGTACAGCGACATGCACCCGGTGGGCGCCGAAACGCTGGCGGGAAGCGCCGAGGAACTGCTCAGGGCGCACCCGTGGGAAATCACGCTCGCGCAGTTGAATCTGCTCGGCAGCCACGACACGCCGCGCGTCATCACCGTCGTCAAAGACGTGCAAGCGGTGAAGCTCGCCACTGCGCTGCAAATGACCTTCCCCGGCGCGCCCTGCGTGTACTACGGCGACGAAATTGGGCTCGAGGGACACCGCGACCCGGATTGCAGGCGCGGCATGCCGTGGCTCGAGACCGAGTGGAACAAGGAGTTGCTGGCGTACAACAAAACCTGGATTCGCTTGCGGCATGAATTGCCCGCGTTGCGGCGCGGCGCGTACCGGACGGTGCACGCCTCAGGGATGACGTACGCGTTTGAACGCCTTTTTGACGCCCAGCGCGTGGTCGTGGTTATCAACGCCGATTTGAACCCCTCGAGCGTGACCCTTCCAGCGGGCGCGTACCGGGATGCGCTGAGCGGTGAGCCGGTCAACCTGACCGGCACCTTCGAGGTGGGGGCGCGGCAGGCGCGGGTGCTCAAATTAGACTGATGGCTGCGACAAAACGCGCTGGGCGGTTTTCAGCAGCACGTGCTACGTTCGTTCCATGCACATTGCGGTGATTACCGACGACTTGTACCCAGGCTTCGGCGGTCAGGCAGCCGCCACCGAAGGGCACGTCGAAGCCCTCGCCGCTCGAGGTCACCGTTTGCGCGTCCTGGCTGGGGGGGAACGCCATCCCAGCCTGCCGCCGCCCGGCGTGGTCCTGGAGCGCGTACCCGCTTGGCAACCAGGCGAGACGCAGACCAATTTTGCGCTGCCCGATCCACGCAAGGTCGCCTGGGTGCTGGAGGGGGCGCAGGTCGTCCAGATCAACACGCCCACACCGCTGGGCGTGCTGGCACTGACGATGGCGCGCACCCGAGGCATTCCGTGCGTGATGGGATTTCACACCCAGGAGGAAAGCGCGACCACGCATTTTTCACCGCAGGCGGCGCGGGTGGTCGGCGCGGTGCTGCGCGGCTGGTACAGCTTTTTCTACAGCCGCAGCGACGCCTTGAGCGTGCCCACGCCGTTTGCGGCGCGCTTGGCGGCGCGTTACACACCTGGTTCCAAGGTCGTGGTTTCCAACGGCGTGCGTTTCGACGCACTGCGCACCCTGGGCGATGCGCTCGAGCCACAGCAGCGCGGGGCGTGGTTGGACGGCAAACGGCACTTGGTCTCGTACGTCGGTCGCCTCGCGCCGGAAAAGCGTCCCGAGGGCTTGCTCGAGATCATGGCGGCGTTGAAGCCCCTGCGCGACGACGTGCGCTTGGTGATCGCGGGTCGCGGACCGCTCCGGGAACGGCTCGAGGCCCGCGCCGAGGCGTTCGGGCTCGAGCGCAGTGTGACGTTCCTGGGGTTTGTCAGTGAACCCGACAAAGCGGCCCTGCTGCGCGCCAGCGACGTGTTCATCATGCCGTCGCCCACGGAGTTGCAAAGCATCGCCACGGTAGAAGCGATGGCGCAAGGCGCGGCGATCATGGCGGCGAAGGTGGACAGCAGTGCGGTCGCGGAGATGGTCGAGGACGCCCGGTGCGGCATCACCTATGACCTGACCCAACCTGCACAGGCGGCGCGGGACCTCGATGCCCTGTTGAACGACCCTGAACGCCTCAGAACCTGCCGCGCCCACGCCGTCACGGCTGCGCAAACGCACGACCTCGAACGCAGCGCGGCGGTGCTCGAGGAATTGTACGCGTCGTTGATCGCCCGCAATGCGTCGGAGCGGTTGCAGCGAGAATAACGGTTGGTCAAGACCGCGCGAGGCTCGAGACCCCAAGGGTCCAAGCGCAGCGCTGTGCAAGCCACCGACGCGCGTGACAGTGACAATGCTCCTCATCTTGGCTTGGTAAGCTGCTCGGATGCGTCCATGACGCGGTGCTGATTGGGCGTTGCGCTCGAGGGCATGGCTGGGAGGGCAGCACCCGAGGTATTTCGTGAGCGAACAACAACTGCGCGTGATGGTCGTCTCGGACGAGGGGTTGAGCACGGGCGGCATCGGCACCGCGACCCTCAACCACGTGCGCGCATTGGCTGGGCTGGGGCACGAGGTGGCGCTCGTCTGGTCGGGTCCACGCGTGAACTTGCCTGGCGTGCTTGAGGTGATCGTGCCGTCCAAGCGTTTTGATGTCGGCAAGCACGGGTTTCTTGTCTTGGCGCTGCCGCCGAAGCTCGAGGGGACGGCCATGCAGGGCTGGCGAGCAGACATCGTGCACATCATGCGCCCGACCTTGCTGGGGGCATGGGCGTATTGGCAAGCGCGCAAGTGGCGGGCGGGCGTCGTGCTGGCAATGCACGAAATCGTGGACCAGCTCAGCCCGACCACCACGGCTGGCAAGGTGTTGCAGGGCTTGGCGCGGTGGTGGTTCAGGGTCAGTTACAACCGCGCTGACCTCGCCGTGGCTCCGGCGCATTTCGTCGTGCAACACGTCAAAACTGGGTTGAAACTCAACAAACCGGTCAGTTATTTGAGCAACGCCTTGGATCTCGAGGAATGGCGCGCATTGGCGGCGACCTCAGGCGCGGCATCCCCCAGAGGCGAACGCTTCGTCTGTGCGGTCATCAACCTCTCGCCGTACAAGAACCCGCTGTTCATGGTGGACCTGTGGCGCGAACTCGTTCAACGCGGCATCGGCGTAAAACTCAAAATCGCGGGCGGCGGCGTGCTGTTCGACGAGTTGCAGGCGCGCATTGCACAGATCGGCATGGGTGATCACATCGAATTGCTCGGGAAACTGCCGCGCGAACAGGTGGCAGGGCTGATCGCCTCGAGCGAGGCACTGCTGATGACGAGTTGGTTTGAATTGCAACCGATGGTCATCATCGAAGCCAAGGCCCTGGGCAAACCCGCCTTGGTGATGCAAGCGCCGCTGTCGGGCGCGGTCACGCTCGTCGGCGATGGTGAAACGGGCGTGTTGTTCCCGCCCGACGCGGTCGCCGCCGCCGACAAACTCAGCCCCTGGCTCGAGGACCCCAACGCCCTGCGCTCGCTCGAGCGTGCCTGCCGTCTGGATGCCGAGCGGTACGATCTGGAAGCGGTTGGGCGTGCAGCCGTGCTGCTCTACCGCAACGCCAGCCCGCACCGCGCGGTGCGAACGGAAGGGACGCCGCGCACGAACCTGGATTGAACCCGTGGTCGAGCACCACTGTTAGAGGAGAACGTATGTCAACCACAGTCGCCGTCACCGGAGCCGCTGGCTCCCTCGGGCAAACGCTCGTCGAGCGTTTGCTTGCCGCTGGACACCGCGTCAAAGCGCTGGTGCGCACCCAGGACCAAGCCATCAAGCTCGAGCGTGCCAACCTCGAGGTCATCGTCGGTGATGTCCGCGACGAAGACGCCCTGCGCCGTTTGCTGGAAGGCACCGGGGTCGCCGTGCATTTGGCAGCCTGGATGGGCAAGCCCTTCGACGAGCGCTTGGCGGTGGAGGTCAACGTCACCGCCACCGAACGCCTCGTGCGCCTCGCCGGGGAACTCGGCGTGAAACGCGTCGTGCTCGCCTCGAGCGTCGCCGTGTACGGTCCCGTGCTGGGCGGCACGTTTTCAGAAGCCAGCCCGGTCAGCAAGGTCGGAGATTTGTACAGCGACACCAAAGCCGACGGTGAGGCGGCGGCGCGGGCGGTGGCGGCTGAAAATGGCGTTGACCTCGTCGTGTTGCGCCCCGCCATGATTTACGGTCCGGGCTCGGGCTCGTGGACGGTGACGCCGTTCGAGGGCATTCGCGGCGGCACGCCGATGGTGATTGGCAGCGGCGAGGATTTGCTGAACCCGGTCTACATCACGGACGTGGCCAGGGCGTTCGAGATGGCGGCCTTCAACCCGGCAGCCGCCGGTCAGACCTTCAACATCAGCGGCGAGTCCGCCACCTGGAACACGTTTTTCGGGCATTACGCGCGCATGGCGGGCACGGCGCTGCGTCGCCTGCCCGCACCGCTGGCGCAGGTTGGCGCGGGCGTCGGCGAGCGCGTCACGCGCGCCTTGGGGAAGCGCCCGCAAATCGTCGCGCAGATGGTCGGCGTGATGACGAGCCAAGCGACGTTCTCTGGGCAAAAGGCGGCGGACGTGCTCGGGTTCAAGCCCGAAGTCAACCTGGACGAGGGCATGGCGCTCACCGAAGCTTGGCTGCGCGAGCACGGTTTTGTGAAGCGCGTCAGCACCGCCCTGGTCACGGGCGCGGGCAGCGGCTTGGGGCAAGCCATCGCCAAGGGACTCTTGGAGCACGGCGTGAAAGTCTGGGCGTCGGACATCCGCCTCGAGGTCATGGAAGCCCTGCCCGACAGCGTGCAGCGCGTCGCGCTCGATGTCACCTCACAAGCCAGCATTGACGCGGCGCTCGAGACGATCCGCGGTGCGGGCGACCGCGTGGATCTGCTCGTCAACGTCGCGGGGCTCGCCAAACCCGGTCCGCTCGAGGCGCAGGCCTGGGACGAGGTCACGCTGCAATTCGAGGTCAACGCTTACGGTCCGCTTCGTCTGGCTCGAGCGTTGGCTCCGGCGATGCGTGAGCGCGGCTTTGGACGCATCGTCAACATCTCCAGCACGAACGGCTTTGTGGTCACGCCGTTCATGGGCGCGTACAGCGCGTCCAAGTTCGCGCTCGAGGCACTGAGCGACAGTTTGCGCATCGAGTTGAAGCCCTGGGGCGTGGACGTGATCGTCATCGAACCCGGCGCAATGAAAACGCCGTTCGCCGCCACTGCCCAAAAGGGCTTGGAAGCGACGATGGACCGCGCGCCCGATTGGAAGCCGTACATTGAGGGCTTTTTGAAGAGTTCGATGTGGGGCACGGTCGGCGGCACGCCGCCCGAAAAAGTCGCCCAGACGATCATCAAAGCCGCCCTCGCCAAGAGCGCCCCGGCGCGCGTGCTGGCGACGCTGGACGCGATTCCGTCCAAGGTCATCTCCACGTTGCCGACCGGCGTCAAGGACACGCTGTTCACGCGCTTGTCGGGCTTGGGCAAGAAACCCAAGCGCGGCGCGGCGAACGGTTGAACCTCGGAGTCTCCACGCAACCGCCCCTCGAGGTCTGCTTGAGGGGCGGTTTCCGTCGGCTCGGGACAAGAAGCCGTCGCTGTCAAACAAGTCCACTCGAGAAACCGCGCAAATCCACGCGTGTGGGGCTGCTGTACCCTCGGTGGACTGGACCGGCGACGGGTCAGCACCGCGTTCGTCTCATGCCCGCGGCGAACCCCCTTTCGCGCACGCCCAACCGACGTGTTCACCGTTGCAGCGCGAGGATCTCCAAGGCGGTTTCCTCGACACTTTGACGGCTCGAGTCAACCACCTGCCAGCCGTGTTTGGCGTGCGCGGCGATGCTGGGATGCAGCAAGCGCACGGCGAACTCGAGGTGCGATTTGAAATCACCCTCACCAGGATTGCGTTGCTGCAAGCGCTGAAGCGTGGTCTCCAAGCTGGGGAAGAGCACGACTTTGTGTGCGCTCAGCGCTTCAAACCCAAGTTCAGGGTTTTCTGGCAGCCAAAAATCATCGATGACCACGACGAATCCAGCGTCGGCATACCGGGCTGCCATCTGCGAAGCGGTCTCTCGAGCCAAGCGCAGTTGCTCCAAGTGCGCGGCTGTCATCTCGGCGGCGGGCTCGAGCAAACCCGTGACGACCATGTGCCGCAGGTCGTCCACGGCGATGTGCACGCCGCGTTCGCAACGCTTCAACAAGGCTCGAGCCACGCTGCTTTTGCCCGCGGCGGGCGTGCCCAAGATCAACACGGTGTTCATCGCTGATCGCCTCGGTTCGCGGGTGGTGGGCGGATGGGCAATGCCCCCCGAGGTGGGCTCGAGGGGCTGCTCGATTGAACGGGGTGCTCGGGGTGTGCCTCGAGCAGCGGTCGCACTCAGCGGGTTTGCTTGGCGAGCAAGTCGCGGATCTCCGCGAGCAGCTTCACGTCTTCGGGCACGACAACCGCCGCAGGCGCGGCAGGCTTGGTCAGCATCGCCATCATGCGGCTGACGGGCACGACGACGAGGAAATACACCGCAGCGGCTTTGACGAGGAAGGAGAAGACCGCGTTGAGGAAGTTGCCGATGTTGATGGCCCCGAGTTTGATGCTCGAGAAATCGGGTTGCCCGCCGATGCTGCCGATGATCGGCGTGATGACATCTTTCACCAATGAATCCACCACCGCACCGAACGCCGCGCCGATGATGACCGCGACCGCCAAGTCCACGATGTTGCCGCGCAGGATGAAGTTCTTGAAACCCTCGAGCATGGTCTTGCCTCCCCAACTGGATTTTGACTCGAGCCGTAGTCTAAGTCACGTTTGCCGTGCAGCGCAAGCTCGAATGCGTTGCAAAGCCATGCGAAGAATCCGCGCGACCGGTAAAGCGCTGTCAGTCCAACGCGCGGTCTTTGACACCGTGGGCGCTCGCACCGAACTGCGGCAAGCCATTTGAGGTGGCGTTTTGCAGAATGACCTGGGCGAGTTCAGCAAGGCTTCGTCCACCCGAGCGCACGTCCATTTTTAAACGGTCACGCAACTCGGTCAGCGTGACCTCGTCCAGCATCGTCTCCGTGCCGTAGCGCAGGTTGCTCGGGCTGACGAGGAGCACATCGGCTTCGCCAGGTTGAATGCCCTCCAGGAAGCAGCGCCCGGTGAGCAAGCCCGCGACCGTCGTCACCGATCCAAACGACTTGTTGTCGAGGGCGCGAACCTCGAGCTGCAAGCCACGAATCGCGCGCAACGGTTCCACAGCGCGCTCCAAAATCGGGGCAAACAACGCACCCGTCCCGAGGATCACGCGCGTCTCGGGCACGCTCGTCGGCAGGTCAGGCAATGGTGTATCGCCGAGGAAATCACGGACCATGCCCACACCGTTCTCGAGCATCGGGAAGCCCTCGTAGGCTTCTGTCGACGGCAATGGTTCGCCTGCGAGCAGGTAGAACTCGTCGGCTGGGAAAATGAAGCGCGTCCCTCGAGCCTCGAGCATCTGTTTTTGCCAACGGTGCGCAATGCGCAGCACGGCGCGGGCCTCAATGGGGGTGTAGGGGCGCAGCTCGGGCAGGTTGCGGCGGTGCTCGGTCAAGCCGAGCGGCACGCAGGCGACGGACTGAACATTGGGCAGGCTCGAGAGATATTCAAGTGATCCCTCCAGGTGCTCGCCATCGTTGCGACCGGGGAGCAGCACGAGTTGCGTGTACAAATCAATCGGCTCCAACCGCTTCAGGGCGTCTTGGATCTTCGTGGCGTGCTCGTCCTTGACCTTCAAGCGCCACCACTTCATCATGTCGGCGCGCAGGGCTTGGTCGGTGCTGTGCACGCTGACGTACAGCGGCGAGAGATTTTCAGACAAGATGCGCTGAAAGTCGTCCTCGGTTAGGTTGGTCAACGTGACGAACGAACCGTACAGGAACGACAAGCGGTAATCGTCGTCCATCACGTACAAGCTTTTCCTGAAGCCGCGCGGCATCTGGTGCACGTAGCAGAATTCACACTTATTCGCGCAGAGCTTGATGCCGTCGAACAAGACTTCCGTGAACTCGAGCCCAGGGTCTTCCCATTCCACCGTGAAGGTGAGCACTTCCCCGCTAGGGCGGCGCACCTCGAGCCCGACCACGCCCGCCTCGAGTTCACGGCGGTACGCGAGGATGTCCGTCACCGCGCGCCCGTTGACGCGCAGCAACACATCGCCCGCACGCACGCCCGCCAAATCAGCCGCGCTGCCCGGCTCCACCCGCGCGATTTCGGCGGGGTGCAGGGCTTCGGGCATCTCGAGGGCGAGCGTCATAACGCAGCAGTGTACCCCGACGCTGTGGGCAGACCGTGACCTCAAACTGGATGGAGCAGGGTTTACGCATATGGATGGTCGTAACGGACCCAAGTGAACCACGAACCCCGTTCAGTCCAACTGAACCCCATGCCCCAACCCAAAACGCGACTCGAGCGCGCCCAAGCCATGCAACCCGCAGCGTCCCTTGGGGGTTCACGCGCCTCCCCCGAGCGCCCAGTCGTCGAAGCATTCGCAAAGCAGGTGAATCAGAAAGATATGCATCTCCTGCACCCGCGCTGTCGTGCTCGAGGGGAACAGAGATTTGTGTGCGGTTGCCTCAAGGAAATGCCGCGAGCGGCAGGGTATCAACGGCGAGAAACCGTGGCTCGTTCATCCAGAGTCTCGGGCGATGCCGATCTCGAGAAATGCCGCAAGCGAGCGACGCGAACGCACCGGAGTGCGCGCTTCACGGCTTGATTCGTCCCAGCACCTCGAGTTTGCCCGCGACCACGCGCACGACGACGCCTTCGCCGGAATCGGGCACGACCTGCGTCAACGCGGTGATGTTGACCTGGTGCGTGACCACGACCAGCACGCCGGGTCCGCGCCATTTGCCCAGCGTCTCGAGCGCGGTTCTGGTTTGGTTGGGTTCATCGGTGCGGTCGTTGAAGAACGAGTTGAACTCCGGCGCGTCTTGCACCAGTCCCGGAAATGCGAGTTGCGCGGTTTCTCGGGTGCGGCACCATTGCGAAGTCAGAACCCGAGCGACATTGATCCCTCGAGACTTGAAGGCTTCGCCGATGCGCCGCGCTTGCGTGCGGCCCTCGTCGCTCAAGTTGCGTTGCGTCGCACAATCGTTCAGCGTGAAGTTCGTCGGGTCGCCCGTGCCCGGCGCAAGGGCGTGGCGGAACAGCACCACGGTTCCCGATTGAACTTGATTCCAGCCGTCTTGGGCTCGAGCCGTGAATCCCAGCAGCAACGCGAGCAGCGCCACCAGTCCAATCGCACGGGGCGGTTTCATGTCCCCGAGTGTAGGCGCTTGGATGAAAAGCGTCTCGAGGCTGACCGACGATTCAAATGAAATGGCGAGCCCGAAGGCTCGCCCGTGCGTACCGCTCAACGTTACTTGCCCGCTTTGAAGTTCTGCTCTGCCATGTCCCAGTTGACCGTGTTCCACCAGGCTTCCAGGTACTTCGGGCGCAGGTTTTGGTATTTCAAGTAATACGCGTGCTCCCACACGTCCACGCCGAGCACGGGCTTGGCACCCATCTCCAAGGGCGTGTCCTGGTTCGCGGTGCTGACCACTTGCAGCGCGCCGTCCTTGACAACCAGCCACGCCCAACCGCTGCCGAAGCGGGCGGCTCCTGCGGCGTTGATCTTCTCCTTCAAGCTGTCCAACCCGCCAAACGCGTCAATTGCGGTTTTCAAGTCGCCGGTCGGGGCGTTGCTGCCGCCGGGCGTCATCAGCTTCCAGAAGAACGCGTGGTTGTAATGCCCGCCGCCGTTGTTGCGCACTGCGGCGCGGATGTCCTCTGGCACGCTGTTCAAGTCTTTGAGCATCGTCTCGAGGTCAGCGCTGAGTTCCGGGTGCTTCTCCAAGGCCGCGTTGAGGTTGTTGACGTAGGCTTGGTGGTGCTTGTCGTGGTGAATCTGCATCGTCTGCGCATCAATGTGCGGTTCCAAGGCGGCGAAGTCGTATCCGAGGGCGGGGAGTTCGTATTTCATGGCGGACCTCCGTAAGATTCTTCTTGCGCCCTCGAGTGTACCCCCGCCAAGATGAACGGCAGTGCAGCGGTGATTACCGCTCGGGGGACAGCGCACGGGTCGCGTTGATGGAGTGGCAGTGTGGTTTGCCGCGCGCGACAACTCGGCAGCCGAGGCTCGGGCTTGAGGGCGAAGCATGCTTCGCCCCTACAACATCACCCTCATAGGGGCGATCACCGCACGTCAACGCGCTCGAGACCGCCGAACCATTGCGGCTCGAGTCCTGGTCTGAAACCTTTTTTCCCAAGGCGCGTATATTGACGCTATGGGCAACCCGTTGCTGTGGATCGGTTTGACGGTCGTCGTGATCTTGGTTATCGCGTTCATCACAAACCCGCTGATCACCTTTTTTGGCAGCATCATCAACCTGCAAACGCTGGCGTTGATGCTGCTGATTCCGTTCGTGGTCGGCGTGACCGTGGGGTACTTCGTGCGCATGGGGCAGGAGCGCAAGCGTCCAATCACGAAGATCTGAACGCACCCAAAGTTGAGGCTCGAAGTTCAGGTCTCGAGCCGCCTTCGTTGACACGCCCAGAACGCTTATACACCCAGAAAGTACGTGCGGTACTCGAGGTCTTCGCGTGTGAAGCCCAGACGCTCGTAGAGTTTTTGACCACTCGCGTTCGTGTGCGCGGTCTCGAGTTGCACACCGACGGCGTTTGATTGCCGTGCCAACTCGAGCGCCCGCCCAATCAGCGCTTCGCCCACGCGTTGCCCTCGGGCTTCGGGCACGACGTAGAGGTCGTTCAGAACCCACAGCCGTTTCAGTCGCACGCTGCTGAAGCTGGGGTAGAGCTGCGTGAACCCGAGTGCGCGGTCGCCCTCGAGCGCGAGGTAGATGACGCTCTCGCGCAGCAGGAAACGCTCGCGCAGGAACGCGCGGGCAGCCTCGAGGTCGCTGGGTTGCTCGTAGAACACGCGGTACGCGTCAAACAGCGGCGCAAGTTGCTCCAGGTGGTCCAACGTGGCGGTGACGACGTGCATGCGGTTCCTCTCGAGGGTCACAGGGCGAGGTCGTAAGTCAGGTACACCGTGTCGCGTTTGAAGCCAACGCGCTCGTACAGGGCTTGCGCCGTGTGGTTGTCGATGGCGGTGCGCAAGCGCAGCACAAGCGCGCCTTGGTCTCGAGCGAACGCGGAACACTGTTCAATCAACGCCGCGCCAATGCCTTGCCCTCGAGCCTCGGGCACGGTGTACAGGTCGTTCAGGATCACCAGCGGCTTCATCACGACGCTCGAGAACGTGCTGTAACACAGCGCAAACCCCAATGCCTCGCCAGCCTCTCCGAGCGCCAGAAACACCGTCGCCTCGTCCCGCTCGAGCCGCGCCTGCATGTACGCCCGCGCCGCCTCGAGGTCGCTGTCGCGCTTGTAAAAGACGCGGTACGCGTCGAACAGGGGCGCGAGTGTCTCCACGTGCTCGAGTCCCGCGCGCACGACCTTCATGCCAGCACCGCCGGCTCACCGATCAATTCGAGCGCCCGCTCAATGTCCGCGTCGTTGATTTGAAAGTGCGTCACCAAGCGCACGCTGGTGTCGCCCATCGCGCCCGCGCGCACACCGCGCGCCGCCCAGTGCTCTAAGGTCGCGTAGGCGTCGGGCACGGTCACGTAGACCATGTTCGTCTGCACCGCGGCGGCGTTGACGTGCCAGCCCGCCGCAATCAAGCCGTCCGCGAGCGTGCGCGCGCGGCGGTGGTCGTCGGGCAAGCGCTGCAAACCGTGCTCCAAAACGTGCAACCCGGCAGCCGCGAGGATGCCCGCTTGCCGCATGCCGCCGCCCATCATCTTGCGGTAGCGGTGGCATTCATTGACAAACGCCCTCGAGCCTGCGACGACGCTGCCAACGGGGGCACCCAAACCTTTGGAGAGGCACACGGCGGCAGAATCGAAATGCTGCGTGATCGCCCTGGGTTCCACGCCCAAGGCAGCAATCGCGTTCCACACCCGAGCCCCGTCCAAGTGCAGCGGCAAACCCTCCTCCACGCTGATCTCGCGCACGGCGCGGATGACCTCGAGCGGCAGGATTGTCCCGCCCGCCTTGTTGTGCGTGTTCTCGAGCGCGATCAGCCCCGTCGGGCTCTGGTGCACGCTGCGGCGAACCGCGCGGCGCACGTCGGCTGGGTCTGGCGCACCCAGCGGCGCGTGCACGAAGCGCGGCACGACGCCGGAGAACGCCGCCATCATGCCCAATTCGTACTCGTAGATGTGCGCGCCTTCGGTGCAGATGACCTCTTGCCCGCGCTGCACGTGCGCGGCAATCGCCACTTGGTTCGCCATCACGCCCGACGGCACGAACAACGCCGCCTCGAACCCGAGGAGCGAGGCAACCTTTTCTTGGAGGGCGTTGACCGTTGGGTCTTCGCCGTACACATCGTCGCCTACGTCGGCTTCGAACATCGCCTGGCGCAACTCGGGCGTCGGCACGGTCACGGTGTCAGAGCGCAAATCAATGGTCACGCGCGAGATTCTAACCGCGTTCATTGCGGCTCGAGCCTTTCTGGGGCAATGGTGCGGTGTGCGCCTGAGAACCCACCCCCTCGAGCTTGGAGCCCTGTTCAGCGCTGACCGAACCCTTGCGCTGCGCCACAGTTCCTCGGGTTAAACTTCAGCGCAATCGTGACCACGACAGCGACGCGACCCAGAGTGCTGTTCGCGGAAGACAACCCCGACCACGCGTTCCTCGTGCAACGCGTGTTGGAACCGCTGTGCGAACTGCACCATGCCGAGGACGGTGAACGGGCCTTGGAGTTGCTGCGCGCCTGGGACGGCGACCTGCCGCGCCTCGTGCTGATTGACGTGAACCTGCCGCGCCTGTCCGGGCTGGAAGTCTTGGAGCGCATCCGCACCGAGAACCGCTTCCGCGCTGTGCCGCTCGTCGTGTTCAGCACGTCGCGGCTGACCCAGGAACTCGCGCGGGCGTACATGAGCGGCGCAAACTCGTTCGTCGTCAAGCCGCCGCGCTTTCAAGATTTCCGCGACGTGCTCTTGAAGGTGCTCGAGTATTGGACGAGCGTGAACGCACCCCTGGAGAGCTGAGCGAGGGCAGGCAAAGGGCGAAGGTTAAGACCCATGGCGATGGCTCGAGTTGCGGGAATCTCGAGTGCACAACAACCTGGACACCCGCTCGCCCTCGGGGAACCTGGCTCTCGAGGCTGCCGCAATTCAGGTTGCGGCCGTTTCCTTCGCCCGTCGCGCCCATGCGCGCAATCGGAATTGCCTTTCGCCCTTCGCCTGGGTACGCTGCCCTGCATGGAAGTCTCCCCTGCCGTGCGTCAAACCTTCGACCAGACCTTCATGGAATTGCTCGCCGCCGTGCGTGTGGAAGTTTTGGACGCCAAGCCGCCCGCGATGGCGCAAAACAGCCAGGTGGCGATGATGTTCTTCAAGGAATCCCAAAAAAGCGTGTTGCAAGAGCTGGCGGTGCTGACCGCGGCGTGGAACGACGCCAAGGTGGACTTGGAGAGCGTGGACCGCGCCACGCGCACGCTCGAGGGCATGGGCTTGAGCGGGGCGAAGAAGCGCTTGCAGAAATTGCACGAACTCGAGGCGCAGGGTTAGGGCAGGTGGCGGCGGCTCGCGTGACATTGCGTGCTCGAGCCCTGCTGGTTTGTCTCGAGCACGAGGCAGGGCCGGTTCCGAGTGCAAAAAGGCGAAGGGAAACCCCCTTCGCCTTTTGCCTTTCGCCTCACTTCAACGGATAGCCCTCTGCCTCGAGCACCGCAGCGGCAACCTGACGCCGCAACGCAATCAAGTTCACCGCCTCGGTCTTCGTGAAGCGCTTGACGGCGGCCATCGTCATGCGCAGGTCGTCCCCCTCGAGAAACGCGCTCAAGGCTTCGCGTCCAGCGCTCGCCACTTTCTCAGCCGCCTGCGCGACGAGAATTTGCGCCATCGCCGTCTCGAGGCTGGCGTCTTTGCCGCTCAATGCAACTTTCTGCGCGCGCAGTACAGCGCTCTCCGCGACGAAGGCTTGGATCATCATGTCCGCGGCGCGCATCATCACCTCTTGCTGCTGCGCCAAGGTGGGACCAAATTTCTGTGCGGCGCTGCCCGCGACGGCGAGCGCGGCTTTTTTGAGGTTCGCCACGACGCGGGTCTCGCCTGAGAGGTGGCCTTCTGCCTCGTCAAAGTCAAAATTCGGCTCGAGCAATTCCGCTTGGAGCTTCTGCGCGGCTTGCAAGAGCGGCAGTTCGCCCTTCATCGCCATTTTCAACAATTCGCCGGGGATCAGCATGCGGTTGATTTCGTTGGTGCCTTCAAAGATGCGGTTGATGCGGGCGTCGCGGTACGCGCGGGCGACCGGGTACTCCTCGCTGTAACCGTAGCCGCCGTAGACCTGCACGCCTTCGTCGGCGACGTACGCGAGCGTCTCCGTGCCGTAGACCTTGACAATGCTGGCTTCGACGCGGTGGCTTTCAATGGCTTTGAGCTTGTCCGCGCCCGCCTCGACGTGCGCATCAATGCTGCCGGTGACGCGGTAGGTGGCACTTTCCGCGCCGTAAATCGCGGTTGCCATCTGCCCGAGTTTTTCTTGGATCGCGCCGTAACTGGCAATCGGTTTGCCAAAAGACAGGCGCTCCTTGGCGTACTTGGCGCTGTGCTCGAGAATCGCTTTGCTCCCCCCCACGCCGCCAGACCCCAATTTATAGCGCCCGATGTTGAGGATGTTGAAGGCGATCTTCGCGCCGCCGCCGACCGTGCCCAGCAGGTTCTCTGCGGGCACGCGCACGTCCTCGAGGATCAGCTGCGTGGTGCTCGACATTTTGATGCCGAGCTTGTGTTCCTCTTTGCCGATGCTGACGCCGGGCGCGCTGCGCTCGACAAGGAACGCGCTGAGCTTGTTGCCTTCGGCGGTCGGGACTTGCGCGAACACGGTGTACAGGTCCGCGACGCCGCCGTTGGAAATCCACATCTTCGTGCCGGAGAGCGTGTAATGCGAGCCGTCCTCGCTCGGCACGGCTTTGGTTTTGGCGGCTTGGGCATCGCTGCCGCTGCCGGGTTCGGACAGGCAGTACGCGCCCAAGATTTCGCCTGTGCCCATCTTCTCCAAGTACTTGTCTTGGGCTGCCGTCGAGCCGAAGTACACCAAAGGCAGCATGCCAATGCTGGCGTGTGCGCCGAAGGACACCGCAAAGCCGCCACCCTTGGACAGCGCCTCACCAACGTAGGTCGCCAGGGTCTTGCTCTGGTCCAACCCGCCGTACGCTTCAGGCACCTCGAGCAAGAAGAAGCCCTGCTCGCCGCACTCGTGCAGCAATTGCTTCAACAGCACGTTATCGTGCTCCTCCAAGCGCTCAACGTTCGCCAGCACGCGGTTCTTGACGAAATCATCCACCGCTTTGAAGATCTCGCGCATTTCGGGGGTGAAATCCTCTGGGGTGTAGACCTCGTGCGGGGTGGAACTGGCGATCAAGAACGAACCGCCGGTTTTGGGTTGCGGGGCGCTGACGGGCTCTGGGCGTTCTGCGATCATGGTAAGGACCTCCATTGCGCGCTCGAGGTTCGGGGTGTCGCTCGAGCCGCCGCGTTGTTTGTTGTACTCAGTCTAACAATTTTTGGATGAAAAGAACAGTGGTGTTTCAAAGACGGCGAACCAGGCGAATTCTAGGCGACTTGGAGCAAACAAAAACCTCGAGACCAGTGCGGTCTCGAGGTCATCGAACTTCAGTTACTGTTCGACGGTGATCGTCATCGTCATCCCCGCGTGGTTAGAGCAGAAGACATTGACCGTCTCGGCTTTGGAAAATGCGATACCGGTGGCGTTCGAGGCTTGTTTCATGATGTTTTGACCACCACCAACGACGTTCAGCGGATGCATTGAACTGCCTTGGATTGTGATCGTCGCGCCTACTTTAATGGTGCAACTCGAGACGCTGTACGCGTTGGGGTTCGAGGAGGTCGTGATCGTCGCTGGGCACGCGGTTCCACCCACGGGCGGCGTGACCGGTGGCGTCGGCGGTGCAGGTGGATTCGTGGGTTGGGTGTTCTGACATGCAACCAAGGCAACCAAGAGCACACCCGCGGCCAATAGTTTCTTTTGCACGGTTGCAGCATAGCCATGTCGCTATCGGGCACCGCGTGAAAAACCACACCTCTTGACGCCTGGGAACGCAACCAGTATGCTCCTCGGGCTTTCCCTGCGCCGAGGTGGCGGAATTGGTAGACGCACTAGTTTCAGGGACTAGCGCCCGCGAGGGTGTGTGGGTTCAAATCCCATCTTCGGCACCAACAGCAGGACGCGCCCGTTACGAGTGCGTCCTGCTTGTTTGATCGGTGAACAGCGACGCAGCTGTCGCGGTCCTCGAAGGCTCGTTCAGTGGACCTCTTGCAAAAGTCGAAGTGGTAAAGGCGCATTCACGCTGTCCTGTAGGGGCGCAGCATGCGTCACACCCATATGTGTAGGGCACAACACCCCTACGCAACATTCGACGCAACGTGGACTCGTGTTGGTCACGGTACTTTCTCGAGTTTTCGCAGATGACCTATGCAGGAAGTCTAGTCCTCCGCGGTTGAGACCGGAGACTGCCAAGCAGGTGATGCTTTGGGCATCCAACCCATTGCCCGCGCCAAGGCGCGCAAATGTTGAACAGCCTTGCGTTCTCCAATCAAGATTCCCGAGCCGAGGCTCGAGGTGGGCGCAGCTTTCAATCTGCGCTTGCCGGGACTGCACCGCGCGGAGAGGCTCGAGCGTTGCGACGTTGAGGCAAGCCCCTCTTGCATACGACGCCCGGTGATTCACCAGCGCTTACAGCGTTGGCAAGCGCATGCCTGTGTCCGCGTGGGCAATCTCCAGCGACACGGCGGTCCACGCAAGGCTGTAGCTGTGCGTCGCGCCCACGTAAAGGATTTCCAGACCAGGAACGCTCGACGCCAAGGCACGATCCCGCTCGAAGGCGAGGCGAGCCGAGTTTGCGTTCATGTCCGCATACACCGCATCGCGCAGGTGCGCCCAGGTGCTGCATGGGTGGGCGCGCAGATACGCGATGAGGCGCGCTCCAGTATCCGACACGGGCAGGCGCTCGCCGTCGGCCTCCAGCCGATCCGCGAACACGCGCACGCTGCGGTAGGTGTGGCTGGGCGCGAGCAATGCGCGCACCGCGTTGCTGGCGTACGGTTGCTCGAGGTAGGCGCGCACGCGCGGCAACGCGCGCAATTCCAAACGCAAGCCTGCCGCACCGCCGATTTCTTGGATGCGCTCGACCGCCTCGAGCAGCACCGAACCCGCTTCGTCCTCGCGCTCGAAGCCGAGGTGGAGCAGGGCGTCCGCCCGGTGCACGTGGGCACCCGCACATTCCACGCGGGCGTTCAGATCAACGAAGCTGCGCGCGGCACGGGCAAAACCCGCAACGGCCTCTGCATGGTTCCCTGCCGTTGCGCACGCTTGCGCGCGGCGCAGCGTGAGCCACGCGTGGTCGCGCACGCCGGTCGCGTGGGCGGCGGCGCGGTCCAGCCAAGGGTGTGCCGCATCGAGGTCGTCTGCTTCCAAACACAGCGCCGCCAGCCACAGCGCACTGTGCAGGGCGAGTTCGCGCACAGCAGGGCGGACATCCGCAGTGGGCGCGGCGGTTGCGTGCACGTGCTCGAACCACCGCCGAGCCTCGGCGCTCCTGCCCAACGCGTGCGTGTAACGCGCACGGGCGTAGGCGACGAGCAACGGCAACTCGGCGTCGCCGCGCGGCACGTGCATGTCCAGTTCAGCCAGGTCGGTGTGGGCTGCCTCGAGTCGCCCGAGGTGCACGTTGCGCAACGCGCGCTCGTACAGCAAGGGGACGCGCCGCGTGCGGTCGCAGCGACGCACACCCTCGTCCAAGACCATGACGGCGCGCGCGTCGAAGCCCAAACGGGCGAGTGCGGCAGCCAAGGGTGTGGCAATGCCGGGGAGTTGCTGGTCGCCGTACGGACCGACCAGGGCGGTGTGCCAAGCGCGCTCGAGCCACACCAACGCATCTTCAAAACGTTCGCATTCCAGATGCCATGCGCCGACCTCTCGCTCGAGCAACGCCCGCGCGAACATGTCGTGGGATGCGCAATCTTGAGGGGTAAGGGTCTCCAGGTAGGTCCTGGACTCGCCCCGCAAACGCCCCGTTACCGCGAGCACCCCAAGCACTCCACGCTCACCGCGCGCGAGCGCGTCGCGCAAGACCACCTCGGCACGCTTCACATCATGAAGACCGATGAGCGCGCTGGCGAGCCAAAAAGCGATTTCGCCGCTTCTCACGGGCGCGGTCTCGAGCAAGCTCACAGCCGCGTGGTGCTCGTGCGCGAAGAACAACCCGCGGGCGTCCTCGAGCATATCGGCTTCGTGGAACACCGTCTGCGTTGAATTTAATAGCGCTCCCGTCACGTTGGTGTAATTCTATGCGCGGAACGCCGCTGGTCCTTGTGCGCGTTGACCAGTGGCGGCGGAGGTCGTGTATGAAGCGAGTCAAGAAATTTGTGGCGTTGTTGACAGTCGGTCTCGTGGTTGCAAGCGGTGCGGTGCGCGCCGACCCATCACCGTCGGGCGGAGGGGTTCTCAAGCCCAAGTTGTGCGCCACGTGCTCGAATGTTGCGCCGGAACCGCCCAAGAAACCCTAAGGGCAGGCCCAACGCAGGTGCGACTCGAGTGTTGCCGCTCGAGTCGCATTGTTTTCGAAACCCTTTCCTAAACCTCGAGCCCACCAACGTGGGTTTTCAAGCTCGAGCATTCACCTCAAAAGATCAGCCGACCATCCCCCAACAGCATCGCGTGGCAATCAAACCCGTCGAGGGTGCCGCGTTCTGCGCACCCGAACCGGCAGGTCGCCAACCGGCAGGCCACCATCGCTGTCGAGTGCCTCGAGCCATCGTCCCGTTGATGCCGCGCGGCAGATCGGTGCAGGTTGACTTGACCGCGCCAAACGTCCGTTCGGGTTCAGCAGGTTTGTATTCCTCGGGTGCTCGAGACCAACCGAGCACTGTCCCGTGGTCACTCAACGCTTGGCTCGAGCAACCAAGAACGGGCAATCGCGCGAATGGATTCGCGCGGCCGCTCGGGCGTCGCTGTTTTCGAGCGACAGCGTTCTGGAAAACGCTGCCTTCGTTTTCTTTTCCCGAACGGACGGTCGAGCGCCGCGCCAGACGGCCGCGAACAACGGTTTGACACGGTTGAGCATGGCGTTGTCGCGTCTCGAACCAACACCAGAATTGCGCAAGAGTCAGCCTGAACTCGAGCACCACAACACCGATGCTTCACTTCACCGGCTCGCGTTTGGGCTGCTGCGGACTTTGCAGGGGGCTTCAAACGCATTTGGGTCAAGATGGTGCTTTGTCCAGGACGACCCCGCTGTGCTCAAGCCGCGCGCATCGGTCTCGAGTTAAGATCGGGGCATGCGTTCAGACCGAATCAAACAAGGTCCCCAGCAGAGCCCCGCCCGTTCCATGCTGCGCGCCATCGGCATCGGCGACGCCGAGTTCAAGATTCCTTGGGTCGGCGTGGTCAACACATGGACGGACGGCATGCCGTGCAATTTTCACCTGCGCGATTTGGCGGCGGATTTCAAGGCGGGGTGCTTGGAGGCTGGACTGCACCCGTTTGAGTTTGGGGCGCCCGCGATTTCCGACGGCATCAGCATGGGCACGCCGGGCATGCGCGCGAGTCTGGTCAGCCGCGAGGTGATTGCTGACAGCATTGAACTGGTTGCGCAGGGTTACATGTACGACGGCATGGTCGCCCTCGTCGCGTGCGACAAGACGAATCCCGGCGGCGTGATGGGCGTGCTGCGCGCGAACGTGCCCAGTTTGGTGCTCTACGGCGGCAGCATCGCGCCGGGGATGCTGAACGGCAAGCGCCTCACCGTGGTCAGCGTGTTCGAAGCGGTCGGTCAGCACGCAGCGGGCAAAATCGACGACGCGCAGTTGCAAGCGGTGGAAATGGCGGCGATTCCCGGTGCGGGCGCGTGCGGCGGGCAGTACACGGCGAACACGATGAGCATGATTTTGGAGGTGCTCGGGTTGGCGCCGGTCGGGTACAACTCCATCCCCGCGACCGCGCCGGAAAAAAAGTTGGCGACGCGACGCGCAGGGCACGTTCTGGCGGACGCGATCAGGCACAACCGCAAGCCGCTGGATTTCATCACCAAGCAGAGCTTCATGAACGCCATCGCCGCGGTCGCCGCGACGGGCGGCAGCACCAACGCCGTGCTGCACTTGATTGCCATGGCCAAGGAAGCCAACATCACCTTGGAGCTGGCAGACTTCGACCGCATCAGCCGCGCCACGCCAGTGATCGCGGACATGCGCCCGTGGGGACAGTACACCGCTTGGGAATTGTGGGAAGCGGGCGGCATTCCGCTCATCATCAAGCGCCTCATCGAAGGCGGCATGATTGACGGCTCGCAATTGACCGTGACCGGCAAGACCCTCGAGGAAGAGGTCAAGGACGTGGTGGAGACGCCGGGGCAACGCGTCGTGGTCACGAAGGAAACCGCCTTCAAACCCACGGGCGGCTTGTGCATCCTCACGGGTTCTTTGGCCCCCGACGGCAGCGTGCTGAAGCTCGCGGGCACGGAGCGCAAGCAGTTCAGCGGTCGCGCCAGGGTGTTTGACACCGAGGAAGCCGCGATGAACACGGTGCTCGAGAAGGGCATCAAGCCTGGAGACGTGGTGGTGATCCGTTACGTCGGCCCCAAAGGCGCGCCCGGCATGCCCGAGATGCTCAGCGTGACCAGCGCCATCGTCGGCGAGGGCATCGGCGCGGAGGTCGCGCTCGTCACCGACGGTCGCTTCAGTGGCGGCACGAAGGGCTTGATGATCGGGCACGTCGCGCCCGAAGCGCAGGTCGGCGGACCGATTGCGTTGGTGAACGAGGGCGACACAATTCACATTGATTGCGACGCCGGAACCCTGCACCTCGAGGTTTCTGGCGAAGAACTCGAGCGTCGCCGCGCGAGTTGGCAACCCAAGGAGATCGAGTTCAAAACGGGGTTGTTCGCCCGCTACGCGCGGCTTGTCTCGAGCGCGAAGGACGGCGCAGTGCTTGAATAGACCGTGCTTGAATAAACCATGCTCGAGTCAACGGGCATGGTGAAGCGCATGTTCGCAGTGTTGGCGGCGCTCGCGCTCTCGAGCCTCGTCGTGGCGCAACCACAACCGCCTGCGACCCCGTGGCGGTGCGGGACGGGTCCACGCATCGCCCCGCCCAAGCTCGAGCTGCCCGCGGTGGTCACGGGTCGCTTCGGGTTTTACGCGGCTGCGTACAACGGCGATGCGCTGCTGCGTGAAACCGCGTTGGGCGACGTGGACGCCCTGTTTCCCACGGCGAGCCTGTTCAAAACGCTCGTCGTTCACGCCGCGATGCGCGCCGTGGACGCCGGAAGCTTCAAGCTCGAGACGAGGTTGACCACGACCGCCGCCAACCAGAGCATCGAACGCTTTCCTTCCGGGACGAACCCTGTGCGCCGCCTCGCGCTGAGGGCGATTCAGAACAGCGACAACACCGCCAGCGACATCTTGCACCTCGCAGTCAGCCCTCGAGCCCTGGCACTCCGCACACGGCAGCGCAGCCCGTGCACGACGGTATTGCTGACCACGAAAGCGTGGTGGTCAGCGCAGGCGGGACTCGCCAAAACGGTGCTGGGCGACGACCTGATCGGCGGGGCACGCCGCTACGCTGGTCTCCCCTTCCCGCAGCGGCTCGAGGTGGCGGCACAACTGGTTGAAAACGCGCGCAAAGTCGCGCCGCAGGCGATAGAAGCTGGGCTCGAGGCGTACTTTCGTGGACCGCTGTACACCCCGGATCTCGAGCTGTGGTTGCAAAACACGACCACACCCAGGGCGTACACGGGTTTGCTGCTCGAGGTCATGCGCGCCCAGGATTTGCAACCCAACACCCGTGGGGTGTTTAGGCAACTCATGTCCACCGGCTGTTGCATTTCGAAGGACTCGCCCGTGCGTTCGACGTACCGTGCTGCCAAAGCAGGCAGCGGGTGGCGCATGCTGACCTTGAGCGGCTACGTGGAAACACCAGACGGGCGCACCCTCGTTTACACCTACATGAACGACCAGAGCGCCACGCTAGACGCCGAGGACATGGAGCGGCAAATCAGTTTGGTCAACGCGTGGATTGACGCCGCCCTGCTTTCGCTCAAACGGCAGTGAACCGTCAGGCGTCCTCGAGATACGCCGCAAAGAACGCATCGGTGTTTCTAATCGTTCCCAGTTCAAGCGTGTCGAATTCGTCCAACGGACCCGCTCGAACCACGCCGAGCCGCGTGAGCACGGCATTGACCAAACCCTCGAGGGTCAGGGTGCCCTGTTCAAACAGCGCCGCGCGCTGAGTTTCAGCACCGCCGAAGTAATCGGTCTCGAGCAACGCGTACCGCTCGAGCGCCAATGCCCGAGCCAGCGCGTGCGTGATTGGCAGATCGAGCAACAGGCTCGAGGTTGATCTTGGAGCCTCGAGGGTCAGGCGTTCAGCCCACGCGTCGCTGTGCGCTGGGTGGAGTGGAATCACCGCGAAGCCCGCGCGCTCGAGCACGGTCAGGTCGAATTTGCGGGCGGTCCTGAGCGAGACGGGCAGCCTTCCGACCAGCGCGTGCAAATGGTGGCCCACAGAGTCAATCCGTTCCGCTGAGGCGTCTTTCAGCTTCCAAACGGTCAAGTTCAGCTTCAAGTTTTTTGTCTTGACTCAAATGAACTTGAAACTCTTCGGAATTGATACGTTTACTGCGCAATCGTTCAGCGGTGATAACGCTCTGTAACTCGTATACGGCGTCGGACACCTTGTCATTGACAATCACATAGTCAAACTCGTTGAAAAATCCCATATCCTCGCGTGCTCGCTTCAGACGTTTTTCAATGACCTCAAGCACGTCAGTACCTCGAATCAACAAACGCTGACGAAGAACTGATAGATTGGGCGGCACGAGTTGAATCAGCACTGAGTCAGGCACGAGTTTTTTGACATTGAGTGCACCGATGCGCTCTACATCCAAAATCACGTCCATGCCCGCCTCGAGCTTTTTTTCGACTGCTCGACGTGGCGTGCCGTAGAGATTGTTTACGAATTCTGCGTGTTCAAGAAATCCTATGCCTTTCATTTCTTGCTCGAATTCGGCACGGGTCACGAAATGGTAATCCTTGCTGTCCACTTCACCTTCACGCTGTGAACGTGTGGTCCAAGAAACACTGAAGTAAAGCCGTTCAATGTCTTGAAGCAACACTGACCGCAGAACTGTGCCTTTGCCGACGCCGCTGGCACCTGAGAGCACGAAGAGAATTCCACGTCGCATCGCGCGACCTTAACGGGCCCGCTCCGTGTGCGTCAACCCGACGCATTGGAGAGAGGCTCGTGCTCGAGGAACCAGCCCACCCGGAAGAGACCGTCCCTCGAGCCCCATTCGCAGAATTCGCGGGGCGTTCACCGTTCAACTGGGCTCGGGGCGCCCATCGCTTGGCTCGAGACCATTGGAGCGTTGCAACTGCCAAAGAAAGCCCGTGGGATGGGGTCCGCAATGACCCGAGCGTGAGCTGCGCTTGACCTCGAGGCTAACCGAGGGGCGTATGATGGGTCCATGCCCGTGATCGCCCAGAACCAACAGCTCTTGCAATTTCTCGCGCCGGAAGAGCGCAACGCGCTGGAGCGCATCTGCCCGCCGCGCAAGTTTAAGAAGGGTCAAGCGATTTACCGCTATCAGGACCGCGCCGACGACCTGTTCATCGTCCACGAGGGCAAAGTCAAGATCACTGCGCCCACGGCCGACGGCGGCGAGCGCATCTTGAGCATTTTGGGTCCCGGCGATTTCTTCGGCGAATCCTTCCTCAGCGGTCAGGAGCGCCACAGCACGGACGCCGTGGCGATGACGGAGCCGGTCGTGGCGAGCCCCGTGTGCTTGGACAAAATGCTGGAACTCACCGCCAAGCAACCCAATGTCGCGCTCGCGTTGGCGCGCGTGCTGGCCAGCCGCGTGCAGGAGTTGGAAGCGCAATTGGAGGCGACGACCGCGCCTGTGACCGCCCGTGTCGGCGGCGCATTGGCGAGCTTCGCGGAGCGCTTCGGGGAGAAGAACGGCGGCGCGCTGCTGAAACTGAAACTGGATCTGACCCACGAGGAGCTCGCGGCGTTTGTGGGCAGCACCCGCGTCACGGTGACGAATGCTTTGGGCGAACTGCGCGACATGGGCTTGGTGACGGGCACGCGCGGCGAGTACGAGATTGACCTGCCCGCGCTGCGCGATTACGTGGAGAGCGCCAGCTTCGTTTGATCCGCTCGAGAAGTCTGGCTGACCGCTGGTGGTCTTCTTCTGTAGACAAGGAGCGCCGGACGGGGCGTTCAAGATCTTGTGGAGCATTCGGGATCGAGCGTTGGCTCGAGCATCGCGGATTTGGTTTGTAACTTGAGGGGCTCGAGGTCAGGCAGTCTTTGGCACGCCGTCCAATGCTCGAGTCGAGTCTCGAGAAAATGACGGTGCGCGAGTTCCAAGCTGTTGACCGTTCACACATCCAAATGCGGCAGTTGACTCGTAATTACCTCTACGTGCCCAAGCCAACGTGTTGTGCAGAGTGTGCCAATTTGCTAGAGTTGAATGTGAAAAGCTTGAGACAGCGGACGGGCGCACGCTTCGAGGACCGGGGAATGTCACTGCTGTGAAATGCCAAAACTGTGCGGAGTCGGTCAGTGCGGGCTGGCGTTTTTGCCCAGCCTGCGGCGCTGTGTTGCTCCCAGAGGAAGCCCACGAGCGCCGCCGCGTCAGCGTGCTGTTCGTGGATTTGGTGGCCAGCACGAAGCTCGCCAAGTCCTACCACAGCGACGAGTACTTTGATTTGATGGGCGAGATCTTGACCGTCTTGGCGGGCGAGATCGAAGCCTTGGGCGGTCACGTCGTGCAGTTCCAGGGCGACGCCGTGCTGGCGGCGTTCGGGTTGGTCAAGACCAACAGCGACGATTCGTTGCGCGCGATGCGGTCCGCCAAAGCTGCCCTGGCGGCGGTCTCGGCGTACGGCGCCAAAGTGGGTCTGGAGTTGCTGGGTCGTGCGGGCGTGGACGTGGACGAGGCGACGACCGGCTGGGTCGGCAACGAATACACGCTGTTCGGCAGTGTGGTGAATCTGTCCAGGCGCCTGTGCAGCGCGGCGCAACCTGGCGAGGTCTTGGTTTCCGAACGCGGCGTGCTGGCCGTGGCCGGCGCGGCGAGCTTCGCGCGCACGGAGGATGTGAACATCCGCGATTACGACGAGGAAGACGGCCCGTACCGCTTGCTCAGCTTCAACTCCACGCAGGAGCGCGCGTACGACGCGCCGTTCCAAGGTCGCAAGGCTGAACTCGCGCAGCTCGAGGGCTGGTGGTTGCGCGCCTCGGCGCAGAACGTTTTGGTCCACGCCCAGGTCACGGGTGCGCCAGGGGTGGGAAAAAGCCGCTTGTTGCGCACCTTCGCGGCGCGGGTGGAAGAGAGCGGCGCGCGCTGTGTCACGCTGCACCCCAAACACGCCAGCATCCCCGACGATGCGTTGTCGCGTTTGGCGCAACACGACGCGTTGGTGGTGGTGCTCGAGCAAGCCGAGCGTTTGCCGAGCACGCTGTTGTCGCGCCTCGAGCGCGAGCGCCAGCGCCCGGTGCTGGTTATCGAGCACCGCGTTCGCCCAGTGGCGCACATCGCGCACACCGTGGAGTTGTCGCCGCTCGGTTTCGTGGAGTCCAGGGCGATCACGGAATGCTACGCGGGGCCGCAACCGCTCAGCTTGGTGAAGCGCTGGTTCGAGACTTCTGGCGGCAACCCGTGGTTGCTCGAGCACTTCGGGCGCTCCTTGGCCGAGGGCGATGTCGGCGAGGGCAGCGACGCCCCGGACAGCGTGATGCGCGCAGTGCTGGGGCGTTTGGACGAGTTACCCCGCGCGGCGCGCGAGACCTTGTCGGCGGCGGCGCTGTTCAACGGCAGCGTGTACAGCGGGGCGCTCGAGGCGATTTTGGGCAAGGCACCGCAGTTGGAGGCGCTGCTGGAAGCGGGTTGGCTGAGCGAGTTGCGCGAGAGCGCGATTCCTGGAGAGCGTGAGTTCACGGTGACGATCCCGCTCGTGCGTCGCGTCGCGGAGGTGTTGACGCCGCTGAAATCGCGCAAGCTTTGGCATTTCAGCTTGGCGGTGTGGTTTTTGGAGCGCGATCCGCCGCGCTCGAGGGAGCACATGCGCCATTCCAACAACGTGTTGGGCGGGGTCATGCAAACCCCACGCCGCCGCACGCCAGAACCAGAATCGCGCGAGAGCTTTATAGAATAGAAAGCTCAACTTGACAATCTGTAAGGTTGGGTTTATTGTCTCCTGGTCAAGGAGGTCACATGGACCCGTTCCGCGAACGCATCGAAAACCTCTTGCGTCAAGGCAAGATCAGCCCCGAAGAGGCCAACAAGCTGCTCAGGGCACTGGACAACACCGGCGACACGACGAGCGACCCGATCACCGGCTCGAAACCCGCCCCGATTCCGCCCCCGCCCCCCTCGAGACCCGTGCCGCCGCCACCTCCTCAGCCGGTGGTGACACCGCCTGCGGCAGCGACGCCACCGACGCCGCCCGTCTCAGGCCCGGCACCAACCCCGCCCACCCCGCCGCTGCCCAACGAAATTCAGCTCGATGAAACTGTTGCGCGGCTCAGCGTCAGCGTCACTGCCGGCGACGTGGACATTCGCGGCGTGCCCGGCAAGCGCGGCATCCACGCCCGCAGCAACAACGGCACGTTGGAGGTGATCCGCGAAGCCGACGGGGTGCGCATCGTCGCCCACGGACGGGTGGACGACCCCACGGAGATCGGCTGGCTGAACACCGTGCTCAAAACCATCGGGCGCAACCTGCCGGTCAACCTGCACGTCGAAGTGCCCAGCGACCTCGCCAACCTCGAGGTCAAAGCCCTCGCGGGGGATGTGGACGTCCGCGGCGTGCGCGGACGCGTGCGCATGGACCTGCAAGCGGGCGACCTGACCTTGGAAGACGCGAGCAGCTTCGAGATCAACGCCAAAGCGGGCGACCTCAAGGTCAACACCACGCTCAACGACGGCGACAGCCGCTTGACGGCGCTCGCGGGCAACGTGGACATCAAATTGCAGCCCGGCTCGAGCGTCGCCCTCAACGCCAGCACCACCGCGGGCGATGTCAGCGCCAAGGGCTTCGTCCTGACCCAAACCGAGAAACGCGTCACCGGCGGTTCGTTGGAAGGACGTTTGGGCGGCGGACGCGCGCGGCTGACTTGCAAGCTCACCGCGGGCGACCTGGACATCGTGGCGGTGGACGGCGCGAACCAGTAACCCTCGAGGCTCAGACGCGCCTGGGAAACCTCGATCCACCACAACCGCTCGACGCACACGGTTCTCGAGCCACCCTCGAGGGCACGGGCGTCGTGTTGCTCAACAAAGGAGGGACCTGTATGGGTGAAGTTGAACGCGTCTTGCAACTGGCCAAGGACGGCAAAATCACGAAGGACGATGCGGTCAAGCTCTTGAGCGCCATCTCTGGGTCGCTGAAGAAACTCCCCGCAAGCACGTGGGAGCGCTTGTTTCAACTGATGGACGAAGGCATGAACGCCAGCGCACTGGCGCAGGTCTTGGAAGCGGGCGAGGAACCGCCGAAGCGTGAACGCAATGACCCGCGCTCGTTCGCGTTTTCGAGCGGCGATTTCAGCGGCTTGGGCGACATGATCTCCGAACGGATCAGCAATTCCTTCAAGCGCAAAGGCGGCGACGCCAAGGGCGGCGCGCGCTTGTTGAAGATTGAGATTGACTCGAGTGACGGCGACGAGGTGCGGGTGAACATCCCGCTGGGTCTGGCAAATTTCGCACTCAAGCTGATTCCCAAAGACGCGCAACGCACGATGGAACAGCAGGGCTTGGACATGAACAGCTTGCAAGAATTGCTGCGCGCCGACGAGATTCCGCACGGCAAGATCGTGGACATCTCGACCTCCGACGGCGACGAAGTGCGCATCTCCATCGAATGACCTCGAGCCCCCGCTTTCTGCGACAAGCTTGAGCCCTCGACACTGAACCACACGAAGGAGCCTGATGATCCACGACCTGCCAACCGGCTTGCCCGGCATTGACGAAGCGCCGCTGGTCACGCGCTTGACCTTTCCCGAATCGGGTGTGAGCCTGGAAGGCACGTTCCGATTGAACGAATTCGCGGTGCTGCCCCCAGAGCAATTGGAATTCCTGCGCCTGTACATCAAGGTGCGCGGCAACCTCAAAGAGGTCGAGCGCGTGATGGGCATCTCCTACCCAACGGTGCGTGTGCGCTTTGATGCATTGCTCAAACGGCTGGGGTACGAACCCGACGAGGGCGACGGCAAGGACGACGTGCTGCGCGCCCTCGAGCGCGGCGAGTTGACGCCCGACGAAGCTGTGGAGCGCTTGAAGCGCACGTAACGGCTGGGGGCACCGTTCACCGAGCGGTCAGCTCGAACGAACAAGCATCTCGTGCACAGCGCTCATGCTCGGCACGGGTATACTTGAAACCGAGCATGGACATCGCGGACCGCCCGTGGGTGCGACTCCTGGCCGCAGCACTGCTGCTCGTCATTGCCGCGCTCGTCACCGCTGGTTTCCTCAACGCGCAAAACGACTTGCGCGCGAGCACCGCCAGCGCCGAAGCCCTGCGCGCGTTGCGCGCCACGGAGCGCACCGCTGGCGTGGTCGTCGCCCGGCTCTTGGACGGCTCGAGCCCCGCGCAGGTGGGTGCTGCACTGCGCGAGTTGGGGGCGCGCGCCGCGAGCCTCTCCAACACCGAGCGGCAGTTGCTCTCCCTGCTGAACGCCGCGCCGCAAGCCGACACCGCCGCGCGGCTCGAGGACAGCCTGCAAGACCGCTTGGACGCGGTGTTCGCCGAGCGCACTGAAGCCGAGCGCGCGGCGGGCGAACGCGCTTCGGTGTTCAGCCTGGGTTTGATCGGTTGCTTGGCACTCATGGTCGTGCTCGTCCTCGTCAGCAACGCGCAACGCAGCGCGCTGATTCAACGCCTCGAGTGGCAGGCGACGACCGACGGCTTGACCGGCACCCTCAACCGCCGTGCCTGGGACCGCGCATTGGCGTTGGCGTTGGAGCGCACCGCGCGCATGGACAACGTGTCCAGCGTGGTGATGCTGGACTTGGACCATTTCAAGCGCTTCAACGACCGCTACGGGCACCCCGCCGGCGACAAGGTTTTGCGCCTGACCGCGAAGCTGTTGCAACGCAGCACGCGCGTCACCGACGCGGTCGCGCGCTACGGCGGCGAGGAATTCGCGCTGTGCTTGGAGGGCTGCACGCCGACGGACGCCAAATCACTGCTGGAGCGCGTGCGCATGGACATGCCTGCGGAGATGACCTTCAGCGCGGGCGTCACCGGCACGCGCGGCAAGGAAGCCCCAGGCGCCGTCCTCGAGCGCGCGGACAAAGCCTTGTATGCCGCCAAGCGCGCGGGCAGGAACCGCGTGATGCTGAGCGACGAGTTGAAACCCTCGGGCGAGATTTTTTTGGACCTCAAAAGCACCGCCGTGACCTAATACGGATGCCGTTTAATCACTTCATCTTCGCTGCGGCGAAAATTTCGTTCAACACGGCATCCGTATCTGTTCCCACGCCCTCTTGGGCGGGCAAATTTATAAATTTGCCGGAATCCTTATAAACCTCTGGCTCGGGTGCGGTTTGGGTCCGGTCAACGCGAGACTCGGGTTCGACCCTGCGCCACCGTTGCGGTGGTTGGGCGGGCTCGAGAGGATCGGCATGCCTCTCGAGCCTCCACGTGTGTTGCAGGCACCGCGCCGAACCGCGTTCAAATCGGTGCGGGCTTTACACCAACGGCTCGAGCACCACGCGCGCTGGCGCACCGTCCGCGCCATTGAGCTTGAGCGGCAGGCAGATCAAGCGGTAGCGCCCCGGCGCCACGCCCTCGAGCGCGAGGCTTTCGATGATGAGCACGTCGTGCTGTGCGAGCGCGGCGTGACCGGGCAGGTCTTTGCTGGTCAAGCTGTCCGCGCTCGGTGCGTCGGTGCCGATCAAGCCGATGCCCTTGGAGCGCAAAAATGCGGGCAAAGCGGGGTCAACCACCGCCCAGATCTGCGGGAACGCCGTCCAAACGTTGGGCTGCCCGCTGTAGAACAGCACGTTTTCCACGCCCGCCAAGTCGTGCCCAGTGAGCAATCCAGGCTCGAGGGCTCGTGCGCCGCGCGCGTCCACCAGCAGACACGTCCCGCACCAGCGCTCGAGCCCGATCTCGTCCAAGCGCACGCCGTTCGCCGTGTAATGCCACGGCGCGTCCACGTGCGTGCCCGTGTGCGTGCTCATCGTCAGTTTGCTGACGTTGACGCTGTCTCCATCGTTGATGCTCGAGGTTTGCTCGAGGCTGAGGGTCGTGTCGCCCGGCCAGGTCGGGAGGCGGTTATCGATGCCGCGCGTGATGTCAATCATGGGCTGGACGATACGTGAAAACGCACCTGCCGCGCCAGCACCTCGATGGCGTGCGCGCGGGCGATGACCTGAAAGTGTTTGAACTCGTCCATGCACCAAGACGAGCCCACGAGTTCGTCCAGGCAGGTTTCAAAGTCGCCCACGAAATCCTCCAAGGTGTGCACGCGGTACGCGCGCACGTCGCTGAACTCGAGGCGGCAGGCTTGCGGGCGCTCCAGTTCCAAATGCAGCACAGCGTCCAGCCGCAAGTTCACCCCGGCGTACGCAATGCCCAGCACCTCGAGCCCGCCGGGACGCAGCCACCCGAAGCGCGTGCGCAACGGTTGGTAATAGAGGGGCGGCATCGCTCAGGGACGGTACAACAGAATCTGGCGTTGCGCCTCCGCCAGCGCGGTCTTCGGGTCCAACCCGCCCTTGAGCGAGCGCTCCAGTTGCGCCTCCAAGATCGTGCGCCACGCGCCGTATTCGATCAGGTGCGGCGGGTTGTTGGCTTTGGAGAGCGCCTCGAGCCCCGCTTTCATGACGGGATCACCCGCCGCGTCGCCCATCAATGGCAGGGCGCTGCGGCGCACCGGCAGGTAGTACGTGGCTTTGGCGAAGCGCGCGACGTTGTCTGCGCGCACGAGGTACTGCCAGAACTCGAGTGCCCCGTCACGCTCGGCGTCGCTCGCGGCTTTGGGCACCACCAATTGCGCTTCGCCCGCCAGGGTCGCGCCCGGCATCGGGGTCGCGCCCACCTGAAACGACACGACACCCTTCACCAAGGGATAAACGCTGGTCGGCACCGTGACCATGAACGTCTTCGTGCGCACCCAGTCAATCACCGCGAAGTTGGCTTCGTTCAGCGTGCGCACGAGGGCGCTGCCGTCCTTGACGAGGTCGAACATGAATTGCAGCGCTGCCCTGGACTCCGGCGTGTCGAAGTTCGGGCGGTTGTCGTCGGTGAGCACGTCTCCCCCGCGGCTGCTGACCATGCTGGCAAAAATCCACGCGTCCACGAAGAACACCGCCCCTTTGGAGGTGCGGGTGGTCAGGGCTTTGGCGGCTTTGGCGTAATCCTCCCAGGAGCGCGGCGCCGCCAACCCCTTCTGCTTGAACGCGTCGGCGTTGTAGGCGTTCACCAGCGCGCTGCCCGCCCACGGCAAGCCGTAACGCGTGCCCTTGACCTCGCCGTACTGCCACAGCACCGGTTGAAAATCCGCGACGGTCGCCTTGGGCAGCGCGTCCGTGGTCGCGTCCAGCCCCTCGAGCACGCCGCCGAGCGCCAAGCGCGTGAAGAAGGCGTTGTCCACCATCGTCATGCTCGGCAAGCCCTGACCGGCGCGCAAGGCCGCCAGGAGCTTGATCTGCACGGTTTTGAAATCGCCCACGTCCACCACGTCCACCGTGTACTGGTTCTGGCTGCGGTTGAATTCCGCCGCAAACGTGCGCGTCAGCGCCCCGCCGACGGCTGGGTCGAGGTAGCTCCAGAACGTCACCTTCGTCGGACCCGCCGCCTTTGTTGCACCCAACACCAACAAGCCAACGCTCGAGACGAGCGCGGCGAGGAAAAACAAGCGTTTCATGCCCAGATTCTAGCCAAGTCTCGCGTTGCCGTTGGGCAATCTTCAGCAGCGCGGCGTCCACGAGAGGCGGGGCTGCATGGAGGGTTCGCGCGGTCTCGAGGATGAGGCGGGCTCGAGGTGATGGCGGTGCCTTGAGCCTGTCCGCTGCTCGGAAACCCGCTCGCGGGACACGGTTGGGCGTAAGATCACCACCACCGATGCTTCACGTTCACCAGCCTGTGACCAAGCGGCAACGCCTGGCGACCGCCGCGTTGCGTTTTCTCGGCTGGACAGCGATTCTGGAGGCCGCGCCCGGACCCAAGGTCGTCGCCGTCGGCTACCCACACACGAGCAACCACGATTTCCTGCCGGTGATCCTCTGGGCGTGGGCGACCGGCAGCCGCATGAACTGGGTCGGCAAGAAAGAACTGTTCACGGGTTTCCTGGGCGGCTTGATGCTGCGTCTGGGCGGAATTCCGTTGGACCGCAAGGGCACGGCGAACTTCGTGGACGCGGTCGCCGCGATGATCCGCGCGCGCGACGAGATCACGCTGGTTATCGCGGCCGAGGGCACGCGCGCCAGGGCGGAACACTGGCGCAGCGGCTTTTACTACATGGCGCTCGAGGCGGGCGTGCCGATTGGGTTGGGCTTCATTGACTGGGGCAAACGTCAAGTTGGCATCGGCGCGTACCTGGTGCCGACCGGCGACATCCACGCCGATTTCGAGCGCATGAAAGCGTTTTACAGCGACAAGCACGGGCGCGACCCGAGCAAACAAGGTCCGGTCGCGCTCAAACCGAGCACTGCGCCCCAAGCCCAGCCCTGAACGTGCCTCGAGGCTCGGGGTGACCGGTGCAGCGGTGAAATCGGGCGTTCCCATCCCCACACCGACCACGGCGTTGCTCGAACCAACCTCGAGGATGCACCGGCCGAGCGGCCGCGCAAACGCCGGTCTCGAGCCGTTCGGTGCGGCGGTCGGTTTCCTCGTTCCCTTTCGCGTCATTTTGTTGTACACTCCCAAGGCTGCCTGCAACCGGTGACACACCGGCATCAGGGTTTGAGCGCACGCCCTCGGGCTGGAGACCAGCGCCGCGTGAAGGCGCGCGCCCCTCGAGCGACGGCTGCGACGCATCGAAGGAGTCAAGACCATGGAATTAACTGCATTCAACCGTGACACCCAAAGCCTGGCTTCACTGCGCAACACCGGCATGCTGCCGGTCGTGGTGTACGACAAGAAGTCCAACCGCACCGCGTTTGTGGAGCGCAAGGCCTTCGACCGCGTGTTCCGCAAGGTCAGCACGCACGGCGTCATCACCTTGAAGTTTGACGGCGGCGAAAGCTTGGACATCCTCGTCAAAGCGGTCGCCATGAACAAGAAAAAGCGCATCGTCGAGCACGCCGACTTTTACATCGTGTCCGACGAGCCCGTCGAGGTCAGCGTGCCCGTGCACACCACGGGCGTGTCCAAGGCGGTCAAGGAGGGCGGCATTTTGGACATCGTGTTGCACACGGTCGTCGTTAAGGTCGTGCCGAAGAACATCCCCCAAGAAATTCTGGTGGACATCACCGATTTGAGCCTGGGGCATCCGCTGCACGCCAGCGAGCTGAATCTGCCCAACGGCGTCAAGCTCGTCACCGACCCGACTGCGACGGTCATGAGCGTGCAACCGCCGCGCGTCGAAGAAGCCGCGCCGGTCGTGGCTGAAACCGCCGAGCCCGAGGTCATCAAGAAGGGCAAGCAGGACGACAAGGCCGCCGAAGACAAGTAAGCGGGCGCGACGCTGTTGATGGTGGGGGCGCTCGAGAGGGTGCCCCTTTTCGTTGCCCCAACACAGCATGGCTTCGCCCACTCTCGAGCCATCACGCGAGGATGTTCATGACGGTACGCTTGATCGTTGGGTTGGGCAATCCGGGCGCGCAATACGCGCGCAACCGACACAACATCGGCTTCATGGCCGTGGACGCGCTCGCGCACAAGCTTGGCGCGACCTGGCAAAAACGGGTGAATCTCGAGCTGGCAGAGGCCCGCGTCGGCACGGGGAAGCTGTACCTGCTCAAACCCCAGACCTTCATGAACTCGAGCGGCGCAGCGGTTGCGCCGTTCCTGCGCTTTCACAAGATGGAGCCCAGTGAATTTCTGGTTGTCAGCGACGACTTGGACTTGCCCTTCGGTCGCGTGCGCGTGCGCGTCGGCGGCAGCAGCGGCGGGCAGAACGGCGTCAAAGACATCGCGCAGCAGCTTGGCACGGACCGGTTCGCGCGGCTCAAGCTGGGCATCTCGCGCCCGCCGCCTGGATGGAGCGTCGTCAATTGGGTGCTCAGCAACTTCAAGCCTGAGGAAGCCACGCTGCTCGAAGATGTGCTGCGCGTGGCACTCGAGGCGATGGCGGTCGTCGCGCAAGACGGCACGCAAGCTGCGCAGAACCGCTTCAATGGCGTGGACTTGCGCCCGAAACCACCGCACTCTGTGCCTGAATCGCAACCTGTGCCTGAATCGCACCCTGCACCGCTCGAGCCGGAAAACCCGCTCGAGTAACCGTTGCCTGACGATGTGCTGGAACCTGCTCGAGACCGTGCCGCCAGCGCGAGAACGGCTGTCGAAACGCAGGCAAACACCCGGTGCCCGAACCGTACCGAGATACTCTCGAGCACGGCCAAATGACGAGTGCGCTGCCAGTGAGCAACGGCACCTGATGGGCATCCCTTAAGGCTGCTGTCTTCCGACCCTGACCTGGTTCAGGAGCCACCACCGCGTTACGCCGGCAGCGCGTCGCAGAGTATAGGTCAGCCTTTCCAAAGTCGCAAGGGTCAAGCCCCCACGCACTCGGGTTGGCCCGATGGGCTGGCTCGAGGCGCGAATCGCGGGCGTGCAGCGCGCAGACATCCACCTCGAGACCGCGCTGCCCTGGACTTTCATCGGGGTCGCACCTTGAATTCCCAGAACCGTCTACAGTGCACCATGCTCGAGCAAAATTTGGTGGCAGACGCCTTGCGCGTCGCGCAGCGCGGTGGCGCGGAATTCGCAGAACTGTTCTTCGAGGACCGCGTCTCGAGCGACATTCACCTCTTGGAGGGCGCCGTCAAAGACGCCAGTGGCGGCAATGACTTCGGTGCTGGGATTCGTGTGCTGTACGGCACGAAAGTTGTCTACGCGTACACCAACGACGTGACCAAGGATGGACTGCTCGAGATCGCGCAAGCGGTGGCCCGCGCCGAGGGCTACGCAGGCACGGTGGATGCGCTTGGCGCGGGCGGCTTGGATTTCCGCGTGCACACCCCCAAAAAACTCTACACAGCACCCATGCATCCGCTCGAGACGAAGAAAGCACAAAAACTCGAGCATTTGAAACGCGCGGCGGGCGCGGCGCGCGTCGGCAAGGTGCAAACCGTCGACGCGCGCTACTTCGATTGGGTGCAACGCGTGTTGATCGCCAACTCCGAGGGCTTGTGGGTGGAGGACGAGCGCGTCTATTCCAGGCTCTACGTCAGCGCGATTGCCGTGGACGGTGGCGAGCGCAGCACGGGCACTCGAGGTCCGGGCGCGGGCAAGGGGTTGGAGTTCTTCGCAGGCGACCTGCCGGAACACACCGGCATCGAAGCCGCGCGCATCGCCAACGCGATGCTCGGCGCTGGGTTTGCGCCTGCCGGGAAGATTCCGGTGGTCGTTGGCAACGGCTTCGGCGGCGTGATTTTCCACGAAGCTTGCGGGCACATCTTGGAGACGACCGCGCTCGAGAAAAAGGCGAGCGTGTTCGCGGACAAAATCGGTCAGCGCATCGCCCACGAGAGCTTGAGCGCGGTGGACGACGGGACCATTCCCGGCGCGTGGGGCAGCATTAACGTGGACGACGAGGGCATGCCTGCTGAGCGCACGGTGTTGATCGAACGCGGCATCCTGAAGAATTACATGTCGGACAAAGTTGGTGAGATGAAAACTGGTTACAAGCGCACGGGCAGCGGGCGACGCCAGAATTACACCTTCGCGCCCGCCTCGCGGATGCGCAGCACGCTGATTCTCGAGGGACCAGAAACGCCCGAGAGCCTGATCAAACAAGTCCCCTACGGACTCTACGCGCGCACGATGGGCGGCGGCAGCGTGTCGCCGGGCACGGGCGATTACAACTTCGCCGTCAACGAGGCCTACATCATCCGCAATGGCGAGGTCTGCGAACCCGTGCGCGGCGCGTCTCTGGTCGGTAATGGCGCGAGGGATCTCTTCAACATCGTCGGCGTCGCGGGCGATTTGGACATGGGTCAGGGCATGTGTGGGAGCGTGTCGGGCAGCATCCCCACCGATTGCGGACAGCCGCACCTGTTGGTTTCAGAGATCACCGTCGGAGGTCGCGCATGAAGCAACTTCCGTTCCCAGAGGCCCGCGCCTTCCTGCTCAAGCTCGCGCGTGACCAAGGCGTGCAACTCGAGGTCTACTCCGAGGACGCCTCGAGCACGGGCATTAAAGCCTACGCGGGCGAGGTGTCCGAGTTCAAAATGTCGCGGCGCGGCGGGCTGGGTTTACGCGCGTTGGTCAACGGCGCGTGGGGCTACAGCTACACCGAGAACCGCAGCGAGGACGCCTTGCGGCGCGCGCTCGAGACGGCGCTGGAGAACGCCTCGCTCGTTGCCCCTCAACAGCACGCCAGCATCGGCGCCCACCCGGAACCGCCGCACGTCGGCGACCTCTACGGCGAAGGGCTCTCCGGCGTCACCGTGGACCGCAAGGTCGCCCTGGCCCTAGAACTCGAGCGTGCGGGCAAGGCCGCCGATCCGCGCGTGGTCAGCTTGCCGTACATGGGGTACCAGGACGGCGAGTCCGAAACGGCTGTGTCCAACACCGCGGGTTTGGAGCGCGCGTACAAGTCCAATTACGCCATGCAATACGCCTATCCGCTGGTTGCCGAAAACGGACAGAACAAGATGGCCTTCGATTGGCAGTTCACCCGTGAGTTTGAAACGCTGGACCCCACACGCACGGCGCTCGAGGCGGTGCGTAAAAGCGTCAAGATGCTCGGCGCGCGCATCCCGCAGAGCGGCACGTATCCGGCGGTGCTCGAGCACCGCTGCATGGCCACACTGCTGGGCAGCTACGCGCGACTGTTCAGCGCGAAGATGGTTCAGGAGGGCAAGAGCTTACTGGCGGACAAGTTGGATACCCACATTGGTTCTGGGCTCGTCACGCTGCGCGACGACGCGACCCGCGCCTCTGGCATGGCCTCCAGACCGTTTGACGACGAAGGCTACCCCTCCCAAACCTTGACGCTGATCGAGGCAGGGCAGCTCAAAGCCTTTCTGCACAACACCGAAACCGCCGCCAAAGCAGGCACCCAAAGCACCGGGCACGCCGAGCGCTCCGGCTACCGCGGCACGCTCGGCGTGGGAGCGACGAACCTGTATCTGGAACCCGGAACCTCGAGCTTCGATGGTTTGGTTTCCAGCATCCCGCGTGGCGTGCTCGTCACCGACTTGCACGGCATGCACGCGGGCGTGAACTTCATCACCGGGGATTTCAGCCTGCAAGCCGACGGGTTTTGGATCGAGGACGGCAAGGTCGCACACGCCTTGGAGAACTTCACCGTCGCAGGCAACATCCTCGAACTCCTGCGCGCCGTAGACGCAGTGGGCAACGACCTCGAATTCACCCAAGGCGGCACGGGATCCCCGAGCGTGCGGGTCGGCGCCCTGTCCATCGCAGGCGCCTAAGGTTTCTTCCGAATCGGGGGGTGAGCCGTGCGCTTGGGTTTGCCAGCGCGATCAACGCGGCACCCCCAGCCTTCGGACAGAACACTGGGCTCGAGCTCGAGACCGTTTGCATGGAGCACTGGACCTCTGGCAAAACTCAAGCATGCAGAAGCGCTTTGAACCTGTCGTGCACTACGGATCGTGCGGATTCCCTTCGTTTGACGTGTGATCCATCCCATGCTCGAGAGGCGGCGCATATCCGCTCGAGCCGTGCGGTGTTGGGGTCTCGAGCCCAGCGTCGAGCAACCAGGGGACGAAGCTGCGGTGGTCTCGAGCAGACGACGAATCACCACCCGCTGAACCCGAAGGGACGTTCTGTGAGGCAAAACGCCACCCTCGAGTGTGACGGCTCGAGGGTGGAAGAAGTCCGAGACCGAAGCCTCGAGGTGCAGCCGTTGGGGCGGTTTGCACATACGTTGTCGCGCGCTGCGCGTTCACGCCTGTGCAAACCGCCCACCGTTTCCACTCGCGTCACGGCTTGCGTGCATGGGTACAGCATGACCTGGCAATCATGGGCACAGCATGACCTGGCAATCATGGGCACGACGCTCGAAATCGGTTGACAAAACGACCGTCAACCGATTTGAAATTTGCCCTACTTGATGTTGCCGTTCAAACCGTTCGGGAAGAAGCCGCCCTTGCCTTGGTTGCCCAGGTAGACGATGTTCAACACTTGCGCGGTCGTGCGGCTGAAGGCGATGGCGTCTTTGTCGGCGGGCACGAGGTTGGCTTTGCCGCCCATCGTGATGCCTTGGTCGCGGTCGTCATTGCCGTCCACGGCGTCGCGCAGGTCAGAGATCGCTTGCACGATTTGCTCGACGCGCAAGCCCGCCGCGGCGACAGTGGAACGGTTTTGGTACAGCAACGTGCGGACGATGCCCGCGTGGTACGCCTCGACCGCCAAGATTCCAGCAGCCGCCTCCAAGTACGCGGGGTTCGTGACCAGCGGTGCCGCGCCCTTGTACGCGGTCACGCCGACATCTTCGAAGATGAACGCGCCGTGCAAGAAGAAGAGTTCGTTGGCGTACGGCGAAAAGCCGCGAATCGCGTTTTTGCTGGCGACCGCTGCGGCGGCCGCAAACGCCGGTCCAATGTCAATCGCGGGGCGTGCCACGGCCTTGTCGCCCAGCGCGGCGCGCAAGAACTTGACGTGGTTCTCTTCGTCGGTGGCGATTTCCTCGGCGTATTCGCGGGCGGCGCGACCCGCGGCGGTGTTGGAGAACTTCACCGCTTGACCGCCGACGACCATGCCCGGTTGCACGGCGTTTGTGGTGTTGGGCGTGTTGGCGACACCGCTGACCTCGTAGGTGGGTTTACGACCGACCGCCGCGAGGTAAAACTCGGCTTCCAAGTATTCCAGGTTGAGCGCGAAGTTGAGCACGTCCACGTCGATGTCGGGCTTGACGGTTTGGGCGTGGGCGACGGTGCTGCCCGCACCGACGACAGCGGTGGCCCCGAGCAGGGCAGCGGAGCGCAAAAGTTGACGGCGGTTCATGGCGTTCGGGTTCATGGGATCTCCTTGTGGTGCGAATGAAGTGAATGAGTTGCGGTTGAAGTCAACCAGTGCCCAAGCTGAATGGCGGTTGAAAGCACTCGTGAATCAGACCAGCTTGGCGTTGTCTAAATTCATTGGCGACAACTCTTTTGTCTTTCAAATGCTGTTTTGTACAAGTTCGCCTCTCCCAAGAGCCATGTGCGTTTCAACGAATGGGGTGAGCCATGGCTTTGTCTGGATTGGTGTACGAACATTTCACCCGAAGCAGATGTTGAACCGCGGCACGGTTGGCGGTAAACTGCGCCCGTATGAACTCAGGTTCAACCCAGCCGCCACATCCCCGCCTCGAGCGGGGCGTTTTTTTGCTCGCTGGGGTCAGCGGCAGCGGCAAGGGCAGCGTCGGCGAGTGGCTGCTCGAGCGTGCTGTGATTGCAACGCACGCCAGCATGGGCGCGTGGTTGCGCGCCGCAATCGCCCACCCCGCGACGCTCGAGGGCAAGCTCGAGGCCTTGCAATTGCAACCGCCGGGGTTCACGCCATTGCAGTACCTCGGGCATTGCGTGACGAACGGATTGCTGATCCCAGACGCGTGGACGCAGGCGGTGATCGAGGCGCAACTCGGGCGTGCACCGCATGGAACCTGGGCGTTGGACGGCTACCCGCGCACGCCAGGCGCGGCGTCGCACTTGCTCGCGGCGCTGCACGCGGCTGACATCCCGCTGCTCGGGGTGGTCGAATTGCACTTGCCTCAAACCGTCGTGATGCAGCGCTTATTGGCTCGAGGACGCGTGGACGACATCGCAGCAGCGATCCGTCAACGCCTCGAGTTTTACGCGCAATCGGTCGTGCCCACACTGAAGTGGCTCCACAGTCAGGGCGTGCGGGTGCACCGCGTGGACGCCGACCGTCCCCTCGAGACCGTGGCGTTGGACGTAAAAACCCGCCTCGGGCTGTGAGGCCACGGGGCGGGTTGTGGACGCGCTTGGGTTTTACACGCGGAAGGTCAATCCGCCGCCGAGTCCGAAGCTGCCGCCGAAACCGACGACCAATTTGGCGTAGAGGTCAATCGCGCGGCTGACGTTGAAATCCGCCCCGAACTCCCACGAGCCACCCGTGCCCGGAACGACGATCAGGGCGAGGTTGGAAAACAGGTTGATCGCGGGCGTCACCTGGTACTGAATGCCGCTCAGGAACCCGAACACGAAGGTTGCGCCGCCGCCGCCGACCACGCCCAGTCCCAAGCCGACGTAGACATCGCCGCGCCCACGACCGAGGTCGAAGTTGACGGTCGGACCGCCGATCAAGCCAAAGCCAACGCCCCCGATGAAGCTGATGTTGGCGTTCGCCGCCAATCCCAAGCTGATTGCAGAGTCAAAGCGGGCCAAGTTCTTGCCGATGAACTGCCCGTTGATGGCGAAGTCCACCCCAGGCGTGAACGTGAACTGCGGTCCCAGCCGAATCGTGAAGTCCTGGGCGTGCGAAGCGCTGCTGAAGCCAATGAATGCGAGCAAGACGATGAACCATTTGCGCATGTCAATTCCCCTTTTTAGCGACACAGTGGAAAGGAACCCGTGCCGCATTGAGTTTCGACTTACCATAGCGGCTGGAATGTGAAAACTTTGTAGGAGCGCTCATGGTGCAAACGCGTGACAGCGTAGGATTGGGCGACCATGACGCTGTACACGAAACCCGGTTGCGGCTTGTGCGACAAGGCAAAATCGCTCTTGGAGGCGGCGGGCGTCACGTTCACGACGCGCAACGTGCTCGAGGACGAAGCGCTGCGCGAACAGTACCAGTACGAGATTCCCGTGCTCGTGGACAGCGCAAGGCGCGAAGTGCTGAAAGGCGTTTTTTCAGAGTCGCGGGTCGCGGCACTCGTGGCGCGCGGCGTGGTGTGAAGCAGGCAAGCTCCAGGCGTTTGCACCTGCGCAGCCTGGGCAGCAACGACGCCCCGCGACTTCGATCAAAGCATCCGTTCGACATCCCTGCTGTACAGCATGCCCTCGAGCACGGCGTGCGGTTCACTGCGCCCGTGACCTTCTTCGTCGGCGAGAACGGCACGGGCAAAAGCACGTTGCTGGAAGCCATTGCTGCGCGTTACCCCCGCATCGGCACGGCCACACCGTTTCTCGCCAATTTGGGCGCGACCGTCTCGCTCGAGGAGTCGCCGCTCGCCTGGAACCTGGCCTTGGAGACCGACCAGAATGCCGCCACCGACGGTTTCTTCCTGCGCGCGAGCACCTTGGACGCGCTGACCCGCACGCTCCAGGGTAAATCCGCGCGTGCGCCGCGTTACCGGGCACGTTCGCACGGCGAGGGCTTGCTGACAGTGTTGAAGCAGCATTTTGACACGCGCGGGTTTTACCTCCTCGACGAACCCGAAACCGCGCTTTCGTTCAGCAGCACGTTGGCGCTGATCGCCCTGTTGCACAACCTCGGGCAGACGGGTTCGCAGGTGGTCTGCGCGACGCACTCACCGCTGCTGTTGTCGCTGCCCGGCGCGCAGGTGCTCGAGTTTGGCGCGTGGGGCATCCGCGAGACCGCGCCCGAAGACCTCGAGTTGCTGCGCGATTGGCGCGCGTTTCTGGACGCACCGGAGCGCTGGCTGCGGCACCTGCTCGAGGCATGACCCCTGGGCTCGAGGCGCAACAATCAAGAGTCCGCTCTCCTTAGCTCGGGGATGAACCAGTTTGCTCGAGCGGTTCAAACCAAGCGAAAAAATGGTCGCCCGACCCGCATGTAGGCGTCCACCACGGCATCCGCGCTCTCACGCACAGCCTGAGGCGTGTCGCCGTACACGAAGGTGTAGTAATCGTTCGCCGCTGGATCGGGCGACAACTCGAGCCAGTGCAAGTCCGTGTTCTGCCCATTGCGGCGGCTGAACGGCACTTCGCGCACCGCCGCCCCGTGAAACCAGTACGTCAACGGCACACGCAGCCCGTACCCGGATTTCTCCAATCGGATCTCGCGCAGTTCATACCCTTCGCGGCGCTCCAAGCGATGGGCGTTGAATGCCCCAAAGCCGTCGGCGCGCAGAATCGGTTGCCAAGCGCGCGCCAACTCCCGGTAAAACGCGTTGTGGGCGTTGAACGTGTGGCTCACGGCGTCTCGAGGGCAGCGCGGTACAACGCTTGGGTCTGGGCATCGAAGGCGACAAAGACCACCGATGAGAGGCTCGAGGGCTGTTGAAGAAACGCGCGCGCTGTGCCCACGGCGATGCCAGCGGCGCGTTCGGCGGGAAAGCCGTAAATGCCCGTGCTGATCGTGGGAAACGCGATTGCCTCAATCCTTTGCTCGGGTGCGATCTCGAGACAGCGGCGGCAACACGAGCCCAAGAGCGCGTCTTCGCCGTGCGCGCCGCCCTGCCACACCGGTCCGACCGTGTGAATCACGAAGCGCGCGGGCAAACGATACCCTTTGGTCAGTTTCGCATCGCCCGTGTTGCACCCGCCGAGCAAACTGCTGTTGGCGGCATTGACGATGGCGTCCAGCGCCAAGGTGGTGATGTCACCGCGCCACACCTCGAGCACGGCTGTCATGCACCCGAGTGTATCCGATGCCCAGGTGTGCAGCGTTCGGTACACGGTTTTGACCCGTGTCACTCGAGACAGACGGATCGTCGAGACAACCGCTCAGACCTTCGGCGCCTCGAGCGCTTCGGCTTCCGCCTTCAGGTACGCTTTTTCCTTTTCACCAAGGGCGTTCCAATCGCGGTCCACAATCGCGCCGTGCAAGGCGTAGAGTAAACCCAAACTGGGTTTCGCGCCGCGCTCCAACAGTTGCCGGTACGCCTCGAGCGCGCCCAGGGCGACGAGATCCCCGCGCGTTTTGATGCCGATGCCGTGCAGCAGTGCCGCACTGCGCGCACCGATGTTGCGCAAGCGGTGCACGGGAATGGTGCCCGGCTCAGCGCGCCGCTGCCACGGCAAGGGCTGGTCGTCGCCCCTCGAGTAATACGCGCCGCCCGCGACGCTGACCACCCAGAACAACGCCCCAGCCGCGTGCACAAGCCCAGCAATAAACCCATCGGCGTTCAACCACCCGAGGCTCGAGAGCAGGTAATGCCAGTCGTGAATGCTGTCCTCACCAAAGAGCAGCGGCAACCCTTGCGCGCGGGCGTCCGCGATGTACACGGCGGTGTCGATCAGGTTGAACGACGCCCAGAAACACGTCAGACACGCCGCGAAACGCTGCTTGGAACGCCAGAAGTAGACGATGAACGCCAGCGGCAACGCGCACTGGGTCAAACTCCCGCCGAGGACTTGGAGGAATTCAGGCGCCCACGCGAAGACGAAGTAATGTCCGCCCTCGTGAATGGCGAGCGCTTGGTGGTGCAAAAACGAAGCCATGGTCGTGTCGCGGTTCAGCACGAAACCGACGCCCCACACGGCAACAATTGCCGCGACGAGCAAGCGTCCAGGTTTGTAATCGCGCCATTGCACCACGTCGAACCTCAGGAGGGGTGAGCTTAGCGGATTCGTGTCCGCGCAGGGTCAGCCCCAAACATCCGCACGGGCTCGAGGGCTGGCTGTTGGTCTCGAGGCTTCTTACGCCGTGACTTGCTCGCGGGTTTCCACCGTTGCGCCCGCGCGGTGGCGCTCCAAAGCCGCACCGACGAACGCTTTGAACGGCGGGCTGGGACGCATCGGGCGGGATTTAAACTCAGGGTGCGCTTGCAACCCCAGGAAGAACGGGTGGTCGCGCAACTCGATGGCTTCCACCAAGCCTGCCCCTCTGGCTTCCTTGCCGGGGGTGACACCGCTCACCGTTAACCCCGCGTGCTTCAACGCGTCCACGTACTCCGGGTTGACCTCGTAACGGTGGCGGTGGCGCTCCAACACGCTGCTTGCGCCGCTGTAGACGCGGTTCAGCAATGTGCCCGCTTCAATCTGCATCGTCCAATCGCCCAAGCGCATCGTGCCGCCCATGCCGCTGGTCTCGAGTTGCTCCGGCATCAAACCGATCACGGGTTGCTTGGCGTACGGGTCGAACTCCGTGCTGTTGGCTTCGGTCAGCCCGGCGACGTGCCGCGCAAATTCGATCACGGCGACCTGCAAGCCCAAACAGATCCCAAAGTATGGCACGCCCCGCGTGCGCGCGTATTTCGCGGCGCGAATTTTGCCTTCGATGCCGCGCAACCCAAACCCAGGTCCGACGAGCACGCCGTCCATCCGCTCGAGGGCGCGGGCCGCATCGGCATCGGTCTCGAGTTCTTCGGCGTTGACCCAGTGAATGTTGACGCGGGCGTCGTGGGCAATGCCAGCGTGCTTGAAGCCCTCCAAAATGCTGAGGTAACTGTCGCCCATCGCCACGTACTTGCCCACGAATGCGATGTTGACGCTGTGCGTGGGCTGCTTGAGCTTCTTCACCGCGTCGTGCCAGAACGACAGCACGGGCGGGATGGTCTCGAGCTTCAAACGTTTTTCGATTTCGCGCCCCAAACCTTGCGCCTCGAATGCCAAGGGGATCTCATACAGCTCGGACACGTCGAAGGAACTGAACACGCGCTCGGGTTCAACGCTGGTGAACGACGAAACCTTGCGGCGCAGTTCGTCCGACAGCGGCGTCTTGCTGCGCACCATCACAAAATCCGGGCTGATGCCCACACTGCGAAGCTGCGCGACGCTGTGCTGCGTGGGCTTGGTCTTGATCTCCCCGGTCGTAATCTCCGGCGCGAGCGTCAAGTGCAAGTACGCGGTGTTCTCGTAGGCTTCGTCAAAACGCATCGTGCGGATCGCCTCGAGGAACGGCAATGATTCAATGTCACCGACCGTTCCGCCAACTTCCACCACGCAGATGTCCGCGCCGGAGGCGGCGGCCGCGCTGCGAATGCGCAGCTTAATCTCGTCGGTGATGTGCGGAATGACTTGAACGGTCTGCGACAGGTACTCGCCGCGGCGCTCTTTGTTGATGACGCTCAAGTACACCTGCCCGGTGGTGATGTTGTTTTCCCGGCGGACTTCGATGTCCAAGAAGCGCTCGTAATTGCCCAGGTCCAAATCGGTTTCCGCGCCGTCGGTGGTGACGAACACCTCGCCGTGCTCGTAGGGGCGCATCGTGCCCGCGTCCAAGTTGATGTACGGATCAATCTTCACCGCGGCGACCTTGTACCCACGGGCGCGCAGAATCGCGCCGAGGCTGCTGGCGGCGATCCCTTTCCCCAGGCTGGAGACCACGCCGCCGGTGACAAAAATAAATTTCATTGAGAACCCCTCGTTTCACGTCTTGAAGCGTTGTGTGGTGTGCCAAAAAAAATCCGGCGGGCGTGAGCCCTACCGGAATTGAAGATTAGCACGTTGCGGTTCTCACTTCCAGACGGCGGCGGAACCCGAGACCCGCCCGCGTCGAAACGGCTCGAGCCTCCACGGTGTAGGGCTGCACCCGTGCGTCAGGCAGTCCACGCCCCAACCACCCCGAGCCCGACACGATGAACGACCACAGACGCACCCGTTCGCTCTGGAACCTCGAGGACCAAGAAACTCCCCTCGGGCACGCCAAAAGCCGCTCGAGACCAGAAAACGTTGCTCACACGAGCAACGTTTTGCAAACCGTCCCCTACGATGCACGCATGAACTCGAGCACAGTTTCTTCGGTGATGATTGGCTACGGCGCGCTGGTTGCCCTGTTCGGCGTCATCGGCGCGATCACGTCCGGCAGCGCCATTTCCGCGATTACGGGCGTGATTTTCGGCGCCTTGGGCATTCTTTCAGGCGTGGCGATCCGCAGAGGCGTGGGGTGGGGAAAACTCTTGGGCATCGCGGTCACGGCGTTTTTGACGCTGTTTTTCTTTTCGCGCTTGGTGCAAGGCAGCGTCTTTCCGGGCGTGGTGGTGCTGATCTTGAGCGCGCTCGCGTTCGTGGTGCTGGTGATGCCGCGCCGCAAGCTCGAGCGCTCGAACGGGTAAGGGTCAAAAAACTTGACCCTCGAGCGAACGCGGTTCCAGTCTCGTCTCGAGGGACGCAAGTGCGGCTCGCGCCGCACCGGGTCAAGCATGCTTGACCCCTACAGAAAATCCTGGCGGTGGTCGCATGGTCTCGCGCGGGCTGACCGGCTACGGGCTCGAGGTTAGCGCTTGAACGGGTTCCAGCCTTTTTTCTCCGGCTTGGCGGGCTCGGGTTCCTTGGCGTACTCGCGTTCCTCTTGCTCCAAACCGCGCTGGATGAAGCGCATGAAGTCCGTGCGCTCCGCGGGCACTTCGGTCGGCGCGGGCGGTTCGGGGCTCGAGGGTTCGTCGTCGGGCTCGAGGGGGGCGGCTGGGCTCGAGGACAGCGGCGCGGTCATGCCCGAGGGCGCTGTCGGGGTCACGCCCAAACGCGTGCGCAGGTCTGCTATTTGGGCACGCAAGTCGCGCAGTTCAGCCTCGAGCGGCGTGGTTGCCTCACGGATCAAGCGCTGTACGGTCGGTTCGTCCATGCTGCCCATTTTAGGGCGCAGTCAGTTCAACGTTGACGCGCCGCGTTCCATTTCCACGCTTGATGACCACTTCGACCGTGGAGCCCAGCGGTTGCGCGCCGATGATCGCGTTGATCTCCTCGAAGCTTTCGACCTCTGACCCCGCGACCTCCAAGATCTCGTCGCCCTGTTGCAGTCCCGCCCTCGCGCCGAGTTCACCGGGTTGCACTGCACCAATCGCCGTGCCGTTGCCCGCGATGACGCCCAAGCTGGCGCGTTTGACCGCGCCGCCCGCGCGCAAGGCGTCCACGATTGCCTTGGCTCTCATCACCGGAACCGCAAAGCCCACGCCCGCGTTTTGGTTCGTCTGCGCGATGTTCGCGCTGACCACGCCGATGACGCGCCCAGCGGCGTCCAAGAGCGGCCCGCCGCTGTTGCCTGGGTTCACCGGCGTGTCCATTTGCAGCATGCCCGCGAGCGTGCCTCGCTCCGTGCCAATAGCGCGTCCCATGCCACTGATGATGCCGTTGGAGAAGCTGCCTGGTGCAATGCCAAACGGGTTGCCGATGGCATACGCCACGTCGCCGACTTTGGGGTCGGCGGCTGCCCACTCGAGGCTCACCGCGGCGGGTTCGCCTTTCACCAAGGCCACGTCCGAAGCGGCGTCCTTGCCGACCACCGTGGCGGGCTTGAGGCGGGCGTTGTCCGTGGCTCGCGTGACCGTGCGCGCCGAATCGTCCAAGAAGAACGCATACCCGTCTGCGACGACGTGCGCCGCCGTGACGTAGTACCCGCCGCCGATGTGGAACGCCGTGCCGATGCCGCGCGCATCGAAGCCACTCAGGTCGGCATTGCTCGAGCGCACCGTCCTGACCGCCCCAATCGCACGCTGATAGACTGCATTGGCGTTCGTGACCGGCACGCTCGAGGGGTCAGGCGCAGCGACCGCTGGCGTCGCGCCTCGGGTTCCCAGCACGAAGCCCAACGCCCCGGCGAGCAGCGCGACCAGCAGCCACGGCAAGGCTTTCATGGCGCTTCACGCAAGTGTTGAAGCGCGCTCGAGTCTTGCGGATCGCTGCCGTACATCAGGCTCAGGTACAGCCCGACCCAGCAACTCAAGTACCACAGCGCCATGTTCGCCGCAAACGAGTCGCGCTCCGCGGTTTCGACCTCGATCACTTCGTCCACGCGGGTCTCCAAGATTTCACGCACCAAACGCAAGCGTTCGTCCTCGCCACCCAACAGCAGCGCGACGAGGGCATCCCCACTCTCGTGCCGAGCCTCGAAGCCGCTGGCGGCCACCTCCAGCGCATTGCCTGGAATCGGAATCGCCAAGCTTTTCCCCAGCCTCGAGAGCGCGAGTTGCCAGACCCACGGTTGCGCGCTAAACCCGCCCGCCGGGACCAAGAGCGGCGTGCGCGTCCACAGCTTCCACGCGAGTTGCTTGGCGGGGTTGGCGTCGCTGGGCACTTCGGAACGGCAGGTGTCGCGCAAGCGCTCCAATGCCGCGTCTGCCGTACGCGCCTTTTGCGCATTCCCAGTCATGTGTGCCAAGGCGAGCGCGTAGTGGTACGTCGCCAACGGACCAGGCGCGACTGTGAACGCGCTGTTGCCGTCCTCGCGGTCCTCGGACAACGACAACGACCGCTCCTCGCTCGAGTCCTCGATCTGAAACTGCGGCGCGTTCCCGAGTTGCATCACCGTCGCGCCGCTCGCCTCGGAGATCAGCGCCGCCGCTTCCACCGCGCCGAAATCCAAGCCCCCCGCGAGGATGAACTGCGTGCCCTCGGCGACGCTCGAGGCGTCAATGAACTCGCGCGTCAACTCGGCTGCCAAGGCACCCTCGCCAAAGCCGATCACGCCGTACGGCGCGTCCAGGGTGCGCGTGGGACCGTCGTAACTGCCGGGCAGCGCCTCGAGTTGCCGCGCCAACCCGGTCGTGTCCAACTCGAAGCGTTCAAATGAATCCAGCACGGGACACACGATATCCGATGCGCGCGTGCCACGACCAGAGTCGAGGGTGCAGCGCGATGGTCTCGAGGGCTGCAATCTGTGCTCGAGCTGCCCTATCGAGCCGCGCTGGGCAGCCACGGGGGGCTGCCCAGCGCGGCTCGAGACCCCACGCCCGATTTGGCACGCATTTGGCTCCGAGCGCTTATGAATCGCTCGAGCGTCTTCTCGAGCACTGAAAAACCCCGCGCTGGGCGGGGTTCTTTGTGGTGCACCCGACTGGAATCGAACCAGTGGCCTAAGCCTTAGGAGTCCTTTAAAGCGGAATCTAAAAGAATCTGACTTAATCTATGGGCACGTATACAACGCAGTGATTTGAACCTTCGCGCGCGTTTGAAGTCGTTCGGAATCGGTCAAAATCTGGGGCGGTAGCCATTCCGTAGCCAATGGCTACCGGCTCGAGAACTGTTTTTCAAATGAGAGACCGCCGTCTCGAGCCAACGTCTCGAGCGTCGCCCCAGGGCAGCGGTCGCGGGCTTCTTCAAGGTCACGCTGAACCTTGAGCGGGTCTCTGAGCTTGAACCCGTGCCGCTGCCAAAGCCGTATGCCGTCCGCTGTGACAGCTTCCAAGGTCATCAGACGTAGTTCCAGACCATCACAAAGCTGCTCCAGGGCCGTCAGTGCCGCACTCCCCACCCCTTGCTGCTGAAAGCCTGGGCGGACGGACATGTTCTCGAGATGCAGTCTCGAGTGTGTTTCTGACAGCCAGAATTGAACGTCAGACACTGGCCCGGAAGCGTCTTGGAGCTTTGCGAAGAATCCGCACGCGTCAGACGGGGGCATTTCAGCGAATTCACTTAGGGACAATGGCGCAAGCGTCACGGTGCGAATCACTGGATGCTTGACCGTCAGGTCTCCAACCTCGAGCCGGGCTGTGTAGCGTGCCAGATTTGGCGTGACAAGGCTGGGTGTTTCGCTTGCCTGCGTTGCAGGCAAGGCTACCTGAAGGTGAGCCATGAATACAAGCCTACAGGGAAATGGTTGACGAAGTTAAAGCGCTGCCATAGAAGATGTTTCCCGCATACAACCAAGTGTTTTCCGACGCGATAGATGCTCCTGTCGTTTTTCGCTCGAGTTTCCAGCACGTCAGTTCACCCTCTAAAACCAAGGGCGTGTCACCGCTTGACGTGGGGGGGGCTCAAGGGTGGAAACGGTACGCTCAACGGTCAAAAACCCCGCTCGAGGCGGGGCGTTTTTAGGGTTAGTTGTCTGCCTGCGTTGCAGGCTGCTGGGGCGGCGGGCGGTTGAGACGTGAAACCGTGTTGATGGCGATGATCGCACGCAGCGCCGCCGTGACGAGCAGCAGAGCGGCAGCCCAGCGCGGGAGCAGCGGAAACCACCCGAAATTGAGCGTCAGCACGCACAGCAGGGTGAACAGCGAGTAAAACACGGCGTCGCCTGCCGCGCGGCTGAGTTCGGGGCTGGGCTGCTGTGCCTGGACTGGAGTTTCTTGATTCACGAATGGCTCTTTTCTAGCCTGCAATGCAGGCTAAGACACGGGCGGTTGTTCTGTGGCGTCTGCTTGTAGTGCTTGACGTTCGCGCCAAGCCTTGTACTTCTCGAGTTCAAGTTCAACCAGTGCGAAACACAGCCCCAACATAAAAAGATCGTCCGTCAAGCCGATGACAGGGATAACGTCTGGAAGAAGATCAAATGGCATGAACAGGTACAGGAGCGCGAACACGATGGCGGCGATGATGAGCCAAGGAACGTCGGTATACCGACCCGAGACGTAATCTTTGACCATCTCAATCAGCAGTTGAACCCTACCCGCCAAGTGTTTCAGGGCATCGCTGCCTGTGACTTTGCCCAGAATGCCGCTCGCGTTGTCTATGACGCGTTTAGCATCCTCTGGCGTGACTTTCGCCGCGCCGCGCTTGAAGGTCTCTTCGTTGATCCGGCCGCCCGTTGGGTCGTTCATCGTGCCTCCCGAATATGATTTTGGTACGGCTCGAGTGTACGTTTCCGGGTGGTGACGGCTTGTGCGTTTCAGGCAGGGGTGGGAACTGTTCCCGAAAATTTTGACTCGAGTCAGATTCCCGAGTACGGCACGCCCGCGTAAAGGCGGTCATGATTTTCACGCTTGGGCGTTGCGTCTTGCTGCTACCGTTGACCCATGACCAGTGTTGAACTCGAGGAACCGGGGACGCCCACGATGACCTACGCGCGCTGTGCTGCCGCTTTGAAGCAGCTTGGCACGGTCATTGAGGGCGACCCAGAGGGAAAGAGCCTGTCAGGGCGGGTGGTGTACGGCCTGCAACGGGTTCACGTTCAAATCGTTGTGAGCGGTGATGAGCGAGGCTCGAGGGCCGTAGTGAGTGCCCTGTCTGACGATGCGTTCCAAGCCGGTGCTAAAAACGCCCTCGAGCGTTTCGCCCGTACCCTCGAGCATGTGGACGACCCGGACTTTCGCCCTGATCGGCGCGGGACAAGCACGCTCGCGTTGGTCGGGGGAATCGCGCTGTTTGTCGGGATATTTTGCGGCTTGGTGCTGCTGGCGGGTGGTTTTCGGGCGCTGTTCGGGTAGGCTCGATTTTATTCGCGAGTTCATTGTCACAGACGCATTAGAAGATACTTCTTCGGTAGTAATAGCGCCCTGTACTGAGGAACCTCGGACACGCAAGCCACGGCTAAACGAGAGCTTCGGGAGCCGCGTACCCGTTCGCCGCACAGCCTCTAAGGCCGTGCGACAATCGCGGCAGTTTTCAAGAGTTGGAGCGGCGGGCGCTTTGCACAGGTACTCAAGCAAACGCGCGTAGTCGGTCACAGCACTGGCGCGGTGGGTACACATTGGGGGCACGTCCGCCGGGGCAAGCACATGGACGTGAACCGCATTTTGGTGGTAGCCCGCCTCGAGTCGGGCCCAAAACGGGCCCGGCATGACTTCGCGCACTCGCACCTTCCAGCGGTCGGTGTGTTCGTGATTCCAGAGGCTCGAGGCTTGGCTGTAGCGCGTCAGGTGCAACGTATTGGCGGCGATGACATACATCTTGAGTTCGCCCAAAGCGTAGAGCCTTGACGCCCATCCTGTCCCGTCACCAAGGGCCCGCAGTGCTCGAGTCCGCTTGTTACGGCGGGTTTCTTGCAAAGGTGCGGGACGCTCCCTGAACGGCACAAGGTCAACGCGGGACGGCATGTTGGCGCAAGGGTCTGCCGACCCCTGTCCGTAATGCCTCAACCATTTCTAGAGCTTCACGCGCTGCCCAGTTGTCTTCGTCTTCGCAGCGCGTGAGAAGGGCTTCACCCTCGAGCAGTGCCATCCGAGCCGCAACCTCGGCTCGAGGTTGGTAGGGTGTGGAAGCGGGACAATCGGCGTCAGGAACGCGTGCCTGTGCTAAAATTCCGGTGTTTCCATCGCCTTGCCCGCCGCCTGAACCGGCGGGCATTTAGTTGAGCCTCGCGCTGCTTTCTGTCCCGTCCAAGTAGCGCATTAAAGCCGTCCTCGAGACCAGGAACCTTTTGGCTGTCCCGACGTTTGGGAGATTGCCGTCCGCTACAAGGCGCTGAATGTGGATGCGCCCCCAGCCGGTGAGGTTCCTGATTTCTTGCGTGTTCAACGTCAATTTCTCCATTTCCTGCTCCTCGAGAGCGCCCTGCGGCGACCCTCATGCCCGCTTGGGCGATGCCAATTTACTGTCTTGCCGTGATCTGAATTGCTGCTATAGCGCCGTGGAAGGTCAACGCCGCGCACCCAGAGCTTGGCAGGCTCTGCACGAGGACTCAATCGGAGCGGTTCTCGAGGAAATGCCGTCTAGGACGGGTTCGCCGTGTTTTAGGTGAAATGGGTTAGCCGTGAAAATCCCGTCTGGAAAGCGAAAAAGCGGATATTGTGCGCGTCTTTGAGCGTGCGCGAATGCGCGTTGTGTGGACCAATGGGCGGTGACAAACCACCGAACGCCTGGTACAATCCACGCGTGCTGGACAGGGTTTACAGAACCCGAAAGGACAAAATGCCTCGAGCACCGAAGCAACCTGCCCCGAAAAAAGGGAACGGTCAAGGCTCAATCACCGCCTTGCCCAATGGCAAGCATTTGGCGCGATACACGCACAGCGTCACGTCCGACGGCAAGCAGCGCAAGCAATCAAAAACTTTCGACACCAAGGGCGAAGCCGCGCGCTGGCTCAATCAGGTGCTTAGCGAGAAGTCACAGGGCACGCTGTCAGAGCCGGGCAAGAAAACACTGCGCGAAGTTGCCGCGCAATGGCTCGAGGTTCAAGGCGTCAAAGACACGACTCTTGCCAAATACCGGCGTGAGCTTGCCTTGGCACTCGAGCACTTAGGGCACTTGAAAGTCCTCGATTTGCGTGCAAGCCATTTCCAAGCCATGCTCAAAACGCTCTCAGAACGCGTAGGAAGCGGAGGATTGGGTAGGGGGCGCGTCACCGCGAGTTCTACACTTGCGGGCGTTCGCACGCGCTTGACTGCCGTCCTACGCTTCGCCAAGGCTGATCGCATGATTACCGTCAACCCCGCCGATACTGTGAAGCGCGTCAAACCGCTCAAAACAGAGCATCCGGGCATCGCCCTGGACTTCCACGAAGTTGACCGTTTCCGGGAGCTTGGCGAGGCATTACACGCGGCGGGCGAGTGCCGTCTGTGGGTTGCGTTGGACTTGTGCGTGAGCATCGGCCTACGAAAAGGCGAGGTCATGGGCTTGCGCTGGAGTGACATCAACCTTGAGACCAGACAGCTACAGGTCGCGCAGAACTTGACGACCTTGGAAGGCAAACCCGTTCACCGTGACAGCCCCAAGACTGACGCGGGCAATCGCTCTATAAAACTCTCGCCCCGGCTTGTTGAAGTCCTAAAGGCGCACCGCAACGCGCAAGACCTCGAGCGCCAAGAAAACCCAAACTGGAACCAGGCAGGCGCGGTGTTTGCCACCAAAGAGGGCGACTTCACGCACCCAGACAAACTCACGCACGCCCTTGCAAGCGTGCTCACTTGGTCCAATCCGGGCACAGTCTCACGTGCTTCGTGGATCAAACCCAAAGGGGCGACCAAACACGCGCGGAAAGACCGCGCCGTGACACTCGAGCAGCGTTTAATCGGCATTTCGCTCAAGCATCGCGCTTTACTCGAGGCGATTGTGCGCTCTGGGAAAACGCTGCCGACAATCAGCCTTCACGACCTGCGCCACACTGCCGCGACCCTCATGCTGCGTAGAAAGCCAGATGGAACCCAAGGAATTCCCGTGGCGACAGTTGCAAACATCCTTGGGCATAGCAAAATCTCCATGACACACGACATTTACCGGCATGTGCTCGAGAGCGAAATCGCAGAATACGAACCCGACACACACCGCCCAATTCCGCGCCGCACAGTCCCGGCGATGGTCGTCAATTAAAACGCGGTAGCCATTGCCTAGCCAATTGGATAGCCCTCGAGCCGTTTTGGGAACTCGAGGGCTTTTTCTTTTGCACGTTCTAGACGTGCTTTTTCTTTGGTGCACCCGACTGGAATCGAACCAGTGGCCTAAGCCTTAGGAGTGCCTCGCTCTATCCAACTGAGCTACGGGTGCGTGGGCGTCCGCAAAGACGCGGCGCGCAGTGTAGCACTGCCTTTGACCCGCTTCAAGGCGGTTAGAATCTGCGGTTGTGAGAGAGACCGTGTACCGCGGGCGCGTCGTGACGCTTCACGTCGAAGACCAGCATTGGGAGATCGTGGAGCACCGCCCCGCCGTGGCGATCCTGGCGACCGAAGGCAATCAGATGGTCGTCGTGGAGCAGCGCCGCCCCGCGTTGGACGCCGTGACCTTGGAGATTCCAGCGGGCTTGATCGAACCGGGAGAGGACGTGCTGGTCGCGGCGGCTCGAGAGTTCGCGGAGGAATGCGGGCTGGGCGGAACCTTGACGCACCTCACCAGCATGTACACCTCGCCGGGGTTCACCGATGAATTCGTGCATTTGGTGCGCGCCAAGGATTTGCATCCTGCACATGGCACGCCCGACGCCGACGAGGACATCACCGTGCGGCGCATTCATCCCAAAGCCTTGATCGAGGGCGCTCGAGACGGCACGATTCGCACCAGCAGCCCCGCGATTGCGGCGGCGTATTTGCTGCTGCTCGAGTTGGGCGGTGTTTAAATGAAAACGAATCTGCACTGCCTCACATGTCAAGATCTTGACCCGAGCACGCTCCAGGGCTCACAACAAGCATTGACCGTTTTCCCGGAGCCAAGTCCACGTGTTGACTGGAGCCGTTGAATGCAGGTCTTTCAACATCCCAGCGACCGGCCCCGCACCGGCAGCGTCGTTGCCATCGGCAGCTTTGACGGCTTGCACCTTGGGCATCAGGCACTCATTCGCGCGTTGCTCGGGCTGGCCAAAACCCACAGCGTCCCCAGCGTCGTCTACACCTTCGATCAACCCACGCGGGTTCTGCTCGAGGGCAGCAAATACCTCTACACCCTGCCGGAAAAGCTCGAGATTCTGCGCGATTTGGGGGTCAGCGAAGTGATCGCCGTGCCGTTCACACGCGAGTTTTCGATGCGCGACAAAGCGGCGTTTTTGGAGGACATCGCCTTGCTGCAACCGCTGGGCATCGTCGTGGGCGATGATTTCCGCTTCGGTCATGCACGGTCCGGCGGGCTCGAGGATTTGCGCGGCGTGGCTGAAGTCACGGCGCTCTCCATGACGACGCTGGACGGCGTGCCTGTGAAGGCGAGCAACATTCGCGCCGCCCTCGAGCGGGGCGAGGTTGCACAAGCCAACAAGCTCCTCGGGCGGGCGTTCAGCGCCAACGGCGTCGTCGTGCGCGGACGGCAACTCGGGCGGACGATTGGCGTGCCCACGGCGAACATCGCCGTGCCAGACGGCAAGCTCATCCCCAAAGGCGTGTACGCGGTTCGCCTGGCGGTGAACGGCTCGAGGCACGGCGGCGTGGCGAACATCGGCACGCGCCCCACGGTCAGCGGCATGACGGAGAGCTTCGAGGTCAACGTCTTCGACTTCGATGGCGACCTGTACGGGCGCGAAGTGCACGTCACCTTCGAGGGCTTCATCCGCGCAGAACAAAAATTCGATGGGCTGGAGGCGTTGAAGGCGCAGATTGAACGCGACCGGCTGAGAGCCCGCGAAATCCTCTCTGCACCATAGCAACCGCGTTGGGCTCGAGGGACAGCAGCGGCTCGCCCCTGGCAACGGCTGAATGACCACACGATGTAACCCAACCGGGTCTCGAGGGACGAACGGCAACTCGCTGCGCGTTGTGTCGTGCACACATGGGTGTGACGCCTCCCTCATACGGACTTCCGTTTATTCACTTCATCTTTGCTCTCGCAAAGATTACGTTCAACACGGCATCCGCAGCCATTCCTACGCCTTCAAAGGCGGGCAAATTTTATAAATTTGCCGGAATTGATATCACCCGCACCGCGCGCAGCCTTTCCCCTGAAGGAAAGGCAAAACCCTACGGGGCTCGAGACGAATCCGCCTCGAGCCCCATTTTGTGTTTTCTGCTTTTACTCCGTGCTGACGCTGGCGTCCACTTGTTGGTTGGCGGGCACGACCATGCGGAAGTGGCTGGCGGGGTCCACGAGCAATTCCGCGACCCTCCGCGCGGCTTCGGTTTGTTCGCTCGAGACCAGGGTTTTGTGGTACTCGCCCAAGAGTTCGCGCAGGTCGCCCACGGCGTTGTCGTTGAGCTTGTAAATCTTGACGTTCGCGCCTTTGGCAAGGCGGCGTTGCAGCGCGGTGTCGTCCAAGCCCATGTTGGGCTGAAAGCGCAGGTAGATCACGCCGCCGGTCATGCCGCTGCAAATCCACGGACCAGGATCGCCGAGGACGACGACGCGTCCGGCGGTCATGTATTCAAAGGCGAAGCCTTTGGCGTTGGCTCGGGCGGCGAGCATTCCAAGCGCGTCCTCGAGTGGCTTTTTGACTTCGCCGCCGAGGACCACATCGGCTCCCGAGAGGCGGATGCAGAAGCGGCTGTCGGCGTCGCCTTGGACGAAGAAGCGTCCGCCAATCGCGCCGTACGCAAACGATTTGCCGACCGACCCGTCCACCCGTGAGCCTTGGTCGTTCAAGCCTTTCAGCACGACGATTTTGCCGTCCATGCTGCCTTTGCCCACGCCGTCTTGCGCGCCGCCGTCCACGAGAATCTCGAGCTTTTCGGTGTTGAACGCGCCGAGTCCGTTGCCGGGGATGCTGCCACCGTCGAAGTAGAGCTTGGCGCGCTCGAGTTTGAGTTTGGGATCAGACTTGCGACGGCTGAGTTCGCCGCTGAGGTGCGTGCCCAAGGCGCGGTCGGCGCTGGCGACGGGTCCGTCTTGGTAGACGAGGCGTTCATCGCCTTGCTGCGCGGCGTCCACGACCCAACTCGAGACCATGCGCGTGAGGCTGTTGAGTGGCTTGCGGATGACGCGTCCACCCTCGCGTTTTGGCAGCGCCAGCGGTTCGACTTCCTCGAGCAAGTACGACAAGTCCAGCGCGTCTTTTTTGATGAAATGCCCGAGGTGCTGGACGTGCCCAACCATGTCTTGCAACCTCGAGTAACCCAAGGACGCGACCATCGCCTTGAGTTCCGAAGCCATGCTGCTGTAGAAGCGCACGAGGTTGTCCGTGGCAACCTGCAACTCGCGCGGAACCCAGCGCTTCATGCCCTTGTGGTCGGCTTCTTCTTGGGTTTCGACTTGCGTGGCGATGCCGACGTGGCAGGTGTCCAACTGGCAGCCGCGACAGATCGTGCAGCCAATGACTTCCATAGATACAGTCCCGAAGCCCACGCGGTTCGCGCCGAGGCAGACCATCTTGACCACGTCCAGCGCGGTTTTCATGCCGCCGTCCACCCACAGTTCCACGCCGTCGCGGATGCCTGCCATGACCAGGGCGCGGTGCGCGCGGCGCAAACCCAGTTCTGCCGGGAAGCCCGCGTACTTCAAAGCGTGGGCTCGAGCCGCGCCGGTTCCGCCCTCGAAGCCCGACAGCGTGATGACATCCGCGCCCGCCTTGGCGATGCCGACGGCGATGGTGCCGATGTCGGGCACGACAGGGACTTTGACGCAGACCTTGGCGTAAGGGTTGATCGTTTTCAACTCCTCGATCAGTTGCGCCAGGTCTTCGATGCTGTACAGGTCGTGGTTGTTGCTGGGCGAAATCAAGTCCACGCCGGGCGTGGCGTGGCGCGCGTTGGCGACCTTGACCGTGACTTTGCTGCCGGGCAGGTGTCCGCCCTCGCCGGGCTTCGCGCCTTGACCGATCTTGATTTCGATGAAGCCAGCGGCGTTGAGCATCTCGCTCGAGACGCCGAAGCGTCCGCTGGCGACCTGCTGCCCGCGCCAGCGGGTGTACTTGCCGATCATGTCGGCAATCTCGCCGCCCTCGCCGTTCATGCTGACCATGTCCAAACGCTTGGCGGCTTCCGGGTAGGCGCGGAACGCGGTTTCGCCTTGCGAGCCAAAGCTCATCGCGCTGATGACGAAGGGCAGGCGGTGCTTCCCAGCGGAGATGTCAATTTCCTCCGCGAGGCGCATCTCCTCTTCGGTGGCAGGACCGTCCAAGCCTTTGACCTCGAGCAGATTGCGCGCGGCGACCGGAAACTCGAGTTCCAGGGCGCGCACGCGACCCGTGTAATCTGGGGCGCTGATCTCGCCGCTGGCGACGGCTTGGGCGTGCTTGTACACGCGGGTGTTCAAGCGCGCGTCGCGGGCGAGCGCGGCGGCTCCCAGGGTCCACTGGTGGCGGCGCTCCTGCATCGTCCGCTCGAGTTCGGGGATGCCGTACCCGGCGCGTTCGGATGCCAGAAAGCTCTTGATGCCCAAGCGCGTTTCGATGTCGGCTTTCAAACCGATGGCGGCGAACACGCGTCCGTAGCCGCGCAGTTCGTGAATGCCCATCGTGGACATGACCTTTTCGACGCCTTTGGTCAGTGCGCCGATCAAGCGCGCGGCGGCGTCTTTGTTTTCGCCCGCGAAAGCTTGGAACATCAGCCAGGGCTCGAGGGCATCCGCGCCCAGTCCGAGGAGCACCATCGCGTCGTGGAGGTTGCGAATCGCGCCGCTCGAGACGGCGATGCTGGTCAAGCGACGGTACGCGACACCCTCTTCACCGATGACCTCGAGCGCTTTGTTGGCTTCCGCGACGCCGAGGGCGGGGTCTATCGGCAGGTTGCCACTGCGGTACACGAGGCGATCCTCGAGCACGATCAGTTCCGCGCCGTCCTTGGCGGCTTGCAGGACTTCTTCGCGCAAGCGGTCCAGCGATTTCTCCAGGGGTTCGGCGAAGTTGTTCGTGACGACGCACTCGAGTTTGACGCGGGCAACCTTCAAATGCGTCTCGAGTTCCGGCAGGGTCATCGTGCCGTACTTGACGGCGGTTTCGCTGTCCAAAGTCAGGAACGGCGTGAGCAGTTCCTCGAGCTTGCCGCCAAATTTGCCGTTGGGCAGCGCGCGACGACCGAGCACGACGCGGGTGCTGAACTGCTCGATTTCGCGCTCGCGGTCAATCGCGGGGTTGGTGACGACCGCGACGGTCTCTTTGAGGAATTCCGCGAGGTTCGGCTTGGGATCGCGCAATGCGGCGATGGGCCCGTCGTATCCGAGGCTCGAGATCGGTTCGTTGCCTTTTTCCGCCAGAGACTTGACGTATTCCTCGTCCCACTTCTCCCAGCCGAACGCGGCGAGCGCGGCGGGCGAGGGCTGGTGAATCTCGTGGTCGAACTCGGGCATGTTCTGGGGACGCTCGAGGGGACCGGACACGTGCGCCCGCGCGCCGACCGTGACGGCTTCGCGGTTGTGCACGCGCTCCAAAAGAATCCGTTGCGCCTCGAAGTGCTTCAAGGGGCTGATCGCGCTTTGGCGCAGCGTGACCAGCATCTTCTCGCCGGGGGCGAGCGGACGCGGATCGGCAGCGAACGCGCCGAGCGGCATCACGCCGCGTTCGGACGACCAGAAGAATTCTTTCTCGGTCTCTCCGAACCACAAGGGGCGCAAGCCCAACGCGTCCACGGAGAACGCGCATTCGCTCAAGTGCCGCGTGACGAGCGCCACGGGTCCCTGCGCGAGCGGTCCGAGTGCTTGCCGGAAGCTCATGTACGCGTCTTGCAGCGCGGGGCTAAACGTCTTGATTTCGCCAAGCACGGGCGGGAAGGCTTGTTCCAAGGCTTCAAAGAGCGACAAGCCTTGGTGGTTGATGAGCCCCTCGAGCAAACGGTTCAAATCCTGGCTGTCAGAGCCCAGCGTGCGCGGAATCTCGAGGAAATCAAGCTCGCGGCGCAGGCGTTCAATCGTGTTGATCTCGCCGTTGTGCCCCAACAACGTGAACGGTTGCACCTGTTCAAAGGTGGACATCGTGTTCGTGCTGTAGCGATTGTGCCCGATGGTGCACACGGATTCAAAATCGGGGCGGCGCAACTCCGGGTAGTAGCGGTCCAAAATGTCCGCCGCGCCGCGCACCTTATACACCACGGTCGCGGTGCTGGTGGAGACGACGTGAACGGGATGCGTGGTCTCGAGGTTGAGCGCCAGATCAAACAGTTTCTTTGAACGCTCGAGGTCGTCCGCGCCGCTGACCGTGCCCGAAACCTGGTAAAAGATCGGTTCCGACACCGCCGCCACCGGTCCCAAGACGCTGCCGAGGGTTTCACCGCGCCGCTCCAACGCAACACGCACGCCGAATTTCGCGCCGACCGCGCGGATGTGGTCCAGCACGTCGCGCGGGTTGACGTTCACCGGGATGAACAGGTGCGTGACGAAAAACCCAGGCGCGTCCACGTCGGTCGCCTCGAGCCCCGCGTCCTTGTACCAGGTGCGCCAGAGCTTGCGCGGGATGTCGGTCATCACGCCGCAGCCGTCGCCTTCGCCGCGCACCTCCCCGCTGCGGTGCGCCATTTGGGTGAGCGCCTCGAGCGCGCGTTTGACATTGCCGTGGGTGGGCACGCCGGATTTACGCACCGTGGCGATGATGCCGCAGGCATCATGCCCAATGGGTTCGTTCAGCGCGTTGGGGATGGTCTGTTGGAGGCGCTGTCGTTCTGACTGGCGGTAGAGGCTGTCCTTGCGTTTGCTCACGGCGTAATCCCCTCCAGGGAGTGCATCTAAACAATGCATGAGTATACGGTTTTGGTATACCAAAGGTCAACGCGGGGAGCGTGCTGGACGAAGGCAATTGTCTATACAGCAAGATTGCACAGCCTTGTGCAGTGTGTTCACAAACTTCGCACGCGGGCTCGAGGCTTTGTGAAACGCAAAAGCCCGTCTCGAGGCACCCCGAGCTTGTTGCTCGGACCGTTGCACCTGTCGCAATTCAACGCACGGTTCTGAACCGATTGTTTGCATAGTGGTACAAACTGAACCCGAGCCCAGCACGACAAGCAAAGGGCAGTTGCCAACGGCAACCCTTTGCCTTGACAGAACCCGCAGCCTGACTACAATGCGCTTCAACACCTTGCCCTGACCTCGAGCACCCAGCCAAATCTCCGCCTTCATCGCGCCACACGCACACCCTCGAGAGGTGCCATTCATGGAAACCGTGCGCGTCTCGGGGCAAAGCCGTCCCAATTCCGTGGCTGGGGCAATCGCGGCGCTGCTGCGTCTGCACGGGGTTCTGGAAGTGCAAGCCATCGGTGCGGTCGCGGTGAACCAGGCGGTGAAAAGCATCGCCATCGCGCGCAGCTACATCAGCGTGGACCACTTGGACCTGAGCTGCGTGCCCGCGTTCGTGAAATTGGAGTTGGAAAACGAGGAGCGCACCGCCGTCAAATTCGTCGTGCGCAGCCACGCGTTGCAGACAGCCGAAACGCACGCACACGCCGTTCAGCACGAAGAAAAAACGGTTTAGCCGCAAAACGCTCGAGTTTCCCTGAAAGCGGTTTTCGCCGTGCATCACGTGCTCAGGACCACACCCAGCCCCAGGGTGTGTCGCTCAAGTATGCTTCAGCCGTAAAACGCTAGAATACGTCCATCTCGAGCCCAATCGATTGGCTCGAGGCGGAGGAATACGAACATGGTCTTTGACATGACAGGCATCATCTTGATGGTGGTCATTTTTGGCGTGAGCATGGCGGCGCAAGGCTATTTGACCAGCACCTTTCGCAAATTCTCTCAAGTAAGAAACGCGCACAACGTCACCGGAGCCGAAGTCGCCCGCGACATCCTGGACCGCAACGGCTTGCAAAATGTGCGTGTGGAACCCACGCCAGGGTTCTTGAGCGACCACTACGACCCGATGAAAAAGGTCGTGCGTTTGAGCGAAGTGAATTACAACAGCCCCAGCCTCGCGGCGCTCGCGGTCGCCGCGCACGAGGTCGGGCACGCGATTCAGGACGGTAAGGGCTACGCGCCGTTGGTCTTGCGTTCTTCGCTCGCCATGCCGCTGATGGTTGCAGGCAACCTCGGGCAACTCGCGCTGTTCGCGGGCTTGCTGTTCATCGCCTCGAGCCTCGGGCAGACGTTTTTGTTGATCGGCATCATCGGTTTGGCAGCCGTGTTGCTGTTTCACGTCATCACGCTGCCGGTGGAGTTCGACGCCAGCAACCGAGCGTTGGCGATTCTCGAGACGAACGGCTACCTGAGCAAGCAAGAAAACCAAGGTGCGCGCAAGGTGCTCACCGCCGCCGCGCTGACCTACGTCGTCGCTGCGCTCGCCAGCGCCGCGCAACTGCTGTACTACCTGGGCTTCTTGCGCAACGACGAATAAGCGGTGGGCTGTTGGCTTCTAGCTTCTAGTCAAAACCAGGACGGTAGGTCTCGAGCGCTCGAGACCTACCGTCCTTTTTGTTTCCACTGCTCGAGGTTCACCAAGCCCCTCGAGCACAGCGTCCCTCGCCTCGAGCCAGTGGCTAGCTGCCAGAAGCTAGTAGCTGCCCTTCAACCGCCACGCCCTCGGTCGTTGCCGAGGTTGCTGCGCCCTGGGGTTAATCACGCGTTCGCTGCGGTCGTGCGAGGACACCAAGATGGCGACGCGTTCGCGCGAGATCACGCGGTACGGCTGATCGGGGATGAATGCGGTGACGACATCCAACCAACGGTACGGGGAGTAATCCACGACGACGTGCAAAGGAATTTTCAGTTGCGCGCTGACGCGGATGTATCCCAGCACCAAAATGCGCTGGTCTTGCGGGTAGACCATCAGCTCGCGCCCGTAGAGCAGCGTGTCCACGATGTCGGCTTCGGTGAAGCCCTCAGCGCGGGCATGCTGTGCGGCGTGCGGTTTCAGGCTGTACCGACCGCACCAAACCAGTTCTTGCAAATCCTCGAGTCTGCGCCGCATGGTGTGCCTCCACGTCGTGCCGGATTTGTTGCTGCCCTACAGTCAATCACGTCTTTCTAGTGAAAAACCCCCACGCGCACGTGCGCGAAGGGGTCTATTTGCAAAACGTAACCCTCAACAGGTCATGCCCCAGACTATACACGGTTCTGTGTCAAAACGCGGTGATGCCACAAGCGGCGGGTCTCGGGAAGGATTGCTCGAGAAGCACAACTCGAGCACCTTGGGTCCAGGCAACGTCTGTTGACCGACAACGCCTGAATGATCGGCGCGGTACATTGCGCGCATGTCGGACGCGGCGAACCTCGAGGGGATTGATCGGCGGATGCTGGTGGACCGCTTCGGGCGTGTCATCCGCGACCTGCGCATCTCCGTGACGCCGCGCTGCAATTTTCACTGCACGTACTGCGCACCGCTGGGGCACCACCACACCGAACCGCTGGGCACGCTCTCCGTGCGGGACGTGGACCATTTCGTGCAGGCAAGCGCACTCTTGGGGCTCGAGGCGGCGCGGTTCACGGGCGGGGAGCCGCTCTTGAGGCTCGAGTTGCCGCAGATGATCGAGAACGCCGCCGCGACGCCAGGCATCCGTGACCTGGCGTTGACGACCAACGGCTCGCTGTTTCGGCGCAGACACCAAGAGTTGCTGGCCGCGGGCTTGAACCGCATCAATGTTTCGCTGGACGCCCTCGAGCCTGCGGTGTTCAGGAAAGCCACGGGCGGCGGCGAGGTCGCGCCCGTGCTGGACGCGATAGATTTGGCGCTCGAGTTGGGCTTGCACCCGGTCAAGATCAACGCCGTGCTGATTCGCGGTGTCAACGACGGTGAATTGGTGAAGCTCGCACGGATGAGCCTGGACCGTCCGCTGCACGTGCGCTTCATCGAGTACATGCACCTGGACAACAGTGATTTGGAGGTCTACCGCCGCGCGTTCATGCCGGGACGCGAAGTCAAGGCGCTGCTCGAGCGTGAATTCGGCACCCTCGAGCCGGTGGACAACGATCCCAGCGCGCCCGCCAGGGAGTTCAAGATCAGCGGCAGTCAAGGCAGCGTGGGCTTCATCAACCCGATCAGCGAACCCTTCTGCGGCGCGTGCTCACGGATGCGCCTGACCGCCGACCGCAAGGTGCGCCCGTGTCTGCTGACCGACCGCGAGTTGGACGCGGCGCACGCCTTTGACAGCGACAACCCGGTCGAAGCCCTCATCGACGTGCTGCTCGAGGCGGCGCACCGCAAGGGACGCATGGGCGACATCTTGCCGCAGATTCGGGAACGCACAATGGTCGCCATCGGCGGCTGAAGCTACAGCGAGATCAACGCGCCCGCGATGCGGGCAGGGCACGCTCGATGTGCTGTAGGCGCTCTGCCGCTGCCTCTAGGGTCTGGGTGCGCTTGCAAAATGCGAAGCGCAACGCGTTGACCGCGCCGTGGCGCGTATCCGCGTCGTGAAAGAGCGGCACGGGCATGGCGGCAACGCCGACCTCCGTGACCAGTCGCTTGGAGAAGTCCACCGCGTCCACGCCGAGCGGCGTGCAATCCGCGATGACGAAATACCCGCCGCTGGGCTCGAGCACATCAAATCCAGCCCGCTCGAGCACCGGGATGAACAAGTCTCTGGCCCCGCGCAGTTGATTGCGCAGCGCAGCGTCGTAGCCGTTCGTGCGCGCGGTCTCGAGCGCCACCGCGACGGCTTCTTGAATCGGCACGCTGACGCAGAACGGCACCCACTGGTGCCCCGCACGCAGGGCGGCGCTGAACGCGCTCGGCGCGACCGCCCAACCGACCCGCCAGCCGGTCACGCTGAAGATTTTGCCCGCGCTGCCAATCGTCACGGTGCGCTCGCGCATGCCGGGCAACCCCGCGAGGCTGACATGCTCGCCCTCAAAGACCAGGCGGTCGTAGACCTCGTCGGCGATGATCCACAAGTCATGCTCGAGCGCAATGCCAGCGATCCCCTCGAGTTCCGCGCGGGTGAAGACCTTGCCCGTGGGGTTGTGCGGCGTGTTCACGATGATCGCCCGGGTGCGCGGCGTGACCACCGAACGCACACGCTCCAAATCCAGCGACCACGCGCCGCCAATCACCTCGAGCGGAACGCGGACGGGCACGCCGTCGCAAAGCAAAACCTGCGGCGAGTACGAATCAAAGCGAGGCTCGAGGATGATGACCTCGTCGCCCGGCTCCAAAATCGTTTGCAGTGCGGCGTGCAAAGCCTGCGTCGCGCCGACCGTGACGGTGATCTCCTCCGGCGCGTCGGGCAAGTACCCGAGCGTTGCCTCGAGGCTCAAAGCGATGGCGTGCAGCAGCCGCGGCATCCCGCGCGGTGGAACGTATTGCTGCCACGCACCCGGCTCGAGCGCCTTGCGCGCCGCCTCGAGCACGAACGCGGGCGGTTCAAAGTCGGGGAAGCCCTGACCCAAGTTCACCGCGCCGTGCTGCTGCGCCAGCATTGTCATCGCGGTGAACGCGTTCGGGGCGAGGCGAGTGACGCGCTGGGCAAAGGCTCGGGGCATGGAGACGTTCACAGCTTAACGCGCTTTGCGGTGCGCGCATGTCTCGGCTGAAACCCCGTTTCAAGGTGCCCCGAGGCGCACCATGCATCAGCCCTGAAGAAAGCGATGGCTCGAGCCAACGCGACTGGGCGAACACCGTTCGCCCCTACAAGATGGCTTTGGATCGCCCGGGTTCGCCCGTATTCCTCGAGGCTTGGCTCGCCACGGTGGGTCAAGGCGTTCGCGTTGCACTGCTTCACATCTCGAGCGACCATTTGGATGGGCTGCGCGAACCTGTTAGATTGGCGCTGGCCCGAAACCCATGCTGACTTTCGTTCTCAAACGCTCGCTGACGATCCTGCCAACCCTGTTGTTGGTGTCGTTCGTCGCCTTTTTCGTGATTCAACTGCAACCCACGAGTTTCGTGGACGCGTACTTGGAGGACCCGCGGTTCTCACCGGAAACCGTGGAGCGCATCAAAATTCAATACGGCTTGGATCAACCGCTGTTGGTGCAGTACGGCAACTGGGTCTGGGGCATCGTCACCCGTGGCGATTTCGGGTACAGCTTCGTCAACAACCGCCCGGTGACGAGCTTGCTGGGCGATTTCCTGATCTGGACCATCGAAATCGCTGGGTTGTCGCTGATCTTCAGTTGGCTCGTCGCGGTGCCCTTGGGCATCTTCACGGCGGTGCACAAAAACGGCATCGTGGACAGCATCGCCAGTTTCTTCGGGTACATCGGTTTGGCAATCCCCGATTTTCTGCTCGCGCTGTTGCTGTTCAGTTTGATCCTTTCTTACGGTGGCACGAACGTCGGCGGGCTGTTCAGCAACCAGTACATTGACGCGCCGTGGAGTTGGGCGAAGTTCGTGGACCACCTGAACCACTTGTGGCCCGCGATTCTGGTCTTTGGGCTCAACCACATCGCCAGCCTGCAACGCCAGATGCGCGCTTCCACATTGGACGTGCTCAATCAGGACTACGTGCGCACCGCGCGCAGCAAAGGCTTGGCGGAGCGCGTCGTGGTCTACCGCCACGCGGTCAGGAACGCGCTCAACCCGATCATCTCGAGCGCGGGCTTGAGCTTGTCCGAGTTGGTCTCCGGCACGCTGATCGGCGCGGTCGTGATGAACCTGCCAACGATAGGACCGTTCCTGTACAGCAGTCTGCTCGCCAAAGACCAGTACGTCGTGATGACGATTTTGCTCTTGAGCGCGTTCATGTTGATGGTCGGCAACCTTTTGGCGGACATCGCCCTGGCAGCGGCAGACCCGAGGATTCGCTATGACTAGGGCAGTTTCTGGCTCCTGGCTGCTGGCTGCTGGCTCGAGGCTCGAGATTTGCCGGACTCGAGGGGCAACGTGAGCGCGGTCGTGGAACAACCCGCTGCGGTCTCGAGCGTCAAAAAATCACTCAGCCCGTGGCAACTCGCGGTGCGGCGCTTCAAGCGCAACCGCTTGGGGCTGCTCGGGTTTTGGATTCTCGTTGTGTTGTACACCATTGCGCTGTTCGCAGGGTTTTTCAGCCCGTACAGCGTCGAAACCCAGCACTTCGACGCGCCGTTCCAACCGCCGCAAGGCGTGTACATCGTGCATGAAGGTGGGCTGCGCTTGCCGTTCACGTACCCGATGACGGTGACGCGCGACCCGGTGACGTTCCAACGGCTCTACAAAGAGGACCGCACGAAACCCGAACCGATTCGGTTGTTCAACCGCGGCGAGGAGTACACGCTCCTGGGATTCATCAAGACGGACCTTCACCTCTTCGGCGTGCAGAACGGATACTTCTTCCCCTTGGGCACGGACAAGCTGGGGCGCGATTTGCTCTCGAGGACCTTCGTCGGCTCGCAGGTGTCGCTGACCGTGGGCATCATCGGCATTTTGATCAGCTTCTCCATCGGCATCGTCATGGGCGGCATCAGTGGGTATTACGGCGGCTGGGTGGATTTGGTGATTCAACGCATCGTGGAAGTGCTGCTCTCGTTCCCGCGCTTGCCGATTCTGCTGGCGTTGTCCTACGTCATCCCCGCGACCTGGCCGAGCACCTGGGTGTACCTCGGCATCGTCGCCGTGCTCAGCTTCCTGGGTTGGGCAGGCTTGGCTCGAGTCGTGCGCGGGCAAGTCTTGAGCGCCAAAAGTGTTGATTACACCCAGGCTGCCAGGGCATTGGGTGCCAGCGACCTGCGCATCATCCTGCGCCACATCATTCCCAACTTGACCAGTTACCTGATCGTCACCGCGTCCCTGGCGCTGCCAGGGTACATCCTCGGCGAGAGCGCGCTGTCGTTCCTGGGCTTGGGCGTCAAAGAACCGATGACCAGTTGGGGGATTTTGCTCAGCGCCGTGCGCGAAGAGGGCTTCAGCGCATTGTCGCAATACCCGTGGTTGCTGACGCCGGGGCTGATGATCGTGATTTCCGTGCTGGCGTTCAACTTCACCGGTGACGCGCTGCGCGACGCGGCGGACACGCAAAGTCGGTGAGGCTCGAGGTTTCCTGATCTCGAGGTTCGCTGTGAAGGCGAACAACCCGAGAGAAAAAAGCGTCGTTGCACGGGCGAACACGAGGTTCGCCTCTACGGATTGCGTGGCTCCTCGAGGGCAAACCCGCGCCGTTGCGCGTTGTAGGGGCGTCCGGCCGGACGCCCCTACGGGTCGGCAGCACTGCTACATCAGCATCTCGAGTGCGTCCGCACCCAAAAATCCGCTCGAGCCTCCGACAAACCCGACCTTGTGCGAGGCAAAGCGCACTGCCCTGGCGATGGCGAACCGCGTGTCTCCAGTCTTGGCATGAAAATACGCGAAGCTCGAGCACAGCGCGTCGCCCGCGCCGATGGTGCTGACCAAGTTCGGGTTGGGCACAGCAGGCTTGAGGTGCGGAGATTGACCTCGCTCGAGCAGCCACGCACCGGTCTCCCCTGCGCCAATAACGACCGCGCGGATATTTGCATGGCGGCGCAGCGTCTCGAGCCCAATGGAAACAGGATCGTTCAAATGTTCAGCACTGAAGCACACGACGCTGGCACTCTCGAGGAATTCCGTATCGTATGGGTTCTCGAGGTTGCGGATCGCGTGCAGGTCGGTATAAATGGGAATGCCAGCCGCTCGAGCCAGGTGCAGGGCTGGGCGGGCGGCGTTGATGTTGCACACCACAGCGGCGTCGGCACCGTGCAAGGCGGTCTCGAGGGTCGCGGGCTTGAACCCTCGCGTTTGAACGTCCTTCAAATCCGTGTGGATCGCGCGCCGTCCGTCGGGCGCAACCAGGATCACGCTCACCGGTTGCTCGGGCACCGGATCAAGGAACAACCCGAATCCAATCCGCTCGAGGTGCGCGTTGACCAGTAAACCACTCGGGTCCTCGCCAACGAACGCGCACAGGTTCACGTCCGCCCCGAGCGCGTGCAAGGCAGCGGCGACGTTCAAGCCCACGCCGCTGGGCGCGCTGAGGATGCCGTGGTTCGGGTAGCGCACGCTGGCGTACCCGAATCCGTCCACGCGCACGACGGTCTCGAGGTTGACGAGTCCAACGACGAAGAATTTAGTCACGCAACGCGCCGACCAAGCGCTCGAGGTCGGCGCGGGTGGAGTAATGCGCGACGCTCGCGCGCACCGCGCTCTCCACGCCCAAGCCCGCCAACGGCATCGTCGCGTAGTAGTTCCCAGCGGCAACGCCGACGCCCGCGTCCGCGCAGCGCTTTGCCACAGCCATCGCGTCCTGTCCGCTGAGGTTGAAGCAAAACGTGCCAACCCGTCCGCTCGAGGTTGGCTCGCCGTACAGCGTCAAACCGGGCACGTCCCCGAGCAACTCGAGCCCTGACTGCACCAATTCCTGTTCGATGGCTTCGCTGCGCCGGTACGCCGCCTCGAGCCCAGGGCGACCGCTCGAGCCGTCACCCAAATCGTGGCGCAGGTACTCGAGTGTGCCCAGCCAACCGCTCAAACCCTCGTGGTTGTTCGTGCCCGGCTCCAACTTCAGCGGGCTCTCAATGGGGATGAAGTGCAGCTTGTCCGTCGGCAATTGCGGCAACAGCCCGTCGCGGACGTACATAAACGCCGTGTGGGTGCTGAAGACCTTGTACGCGCTGAACACCGCGAAGTCCACGCCGAGCGCGGCGACATCAGGCAAATGGTGCGGTGCGTAATGCACCAGGTCGGTGAACGTCCACGCACCTGCGGCTCGAGCCAGGCGTGCTGCGCCTGCCACGTCGGGCGTGCTGCCCACGGCATTCGAGGCGGCCGTGACGGAAACGAGCCGCGTCCTTGGGGTCAGCAGTTGCTCGAGGTCATTGAGGTGCAGCCTGCCTTCGGGCCACTGCGCGCGCCAGACCTTGACCGTGACGCCGACACGCTCGAGGTCGCGCCACGGCGAGGCACTGGCCTCGTGCTCGAGTTCACTGATGATGACCTCATCGCCCGGACCCCACAGCCGGGAGAATGCCCGCGCGAGTTGGAAGTTGAGCGCGGTCGCGCTCGTGCCCAGGATCACCTCACCGGGCTGGCAGTTGAAGAACGCCGCCGTTTGCCGCCGCGCCTCGAGCTTGACGTTCGTCGCTGCCACCGAACCCGGATACGGCATGCCGACGTTGCAGGATGCCGACTCGAGAAACTGAGTGACCGCGCGGATGCAGCGCACGGGCACTTGCGCGCCCGCCGCGTTGTCCAGAAACGAAAAGCCGCTGCTCAGGGCTGGAAAGTGTGCTCGAGGATCGGACATGCGCGAGTCTACCGTGCTGGGTGCGGACGCTCGAGGACACCCAACACCTGCGGGCGAGCCGCGCGGTTGGACGCCAATTCAATTTTCATGCACCTTGCCGTACAATCCGCAGCATGGCCCAACCCAACAACGGTCGGGAGCGCGTGCAGAAAACCGTGGAATCGGTCGGAGGCGTGCTGGCTCGAGGGCTGGCGGCGCTGATGCGCGGCGTGTTCGCCGTGGGTGAACGCATCGCGCGCGTGCCGTGGGGCAGCGTGCGACCGGGCTGGTACTTGATCGGCGCGTTGGCGCTGTGGAGTTTGGTGGCGACCGCGCAGTGGATGTCCTCGAGCGCGCAACTGACAGAGGCGAATGCGCGGCTGCAAGCGTTTGAACGGCAAGCCGCGCTCGAGAACGCACGCTTGACCCTGCCCGTCGCGGGGGCGGCGTTTCCGCGCGACCCGGACAACCTGCCCAACGCACCCAGAACGTACCGCAAGGGGGTTTCACAGGGCTTCGTGTTCACCGGGTCAGACTCGGGGGTGATCGTCACGTACGGCACGCCGGTGATCGCAGCCGCCGACGGCGAGATCGTCAAACTGGACGCCAATTACAAGGACCCGACCGTGCCGGAATTTTTGAAATTGCTCCAAGAGGTCAAAAACGGCGCGAGCGACAACGATTTGGAACGCCTGCGCGGACGGCAAGTCTGGCTGAAACATGCCAACGGCGTCATCACGCGCTACGGGCACCTCTCCAAGATTGCGCCCGACTTGAGCTACGCGCGTCCGGTGAAACGCGGCGACGTGATCGGCTTTGTCGGCAACAGCGGCACGCTGGAGGGGGCGCGCGGCGGACGCGGCAACGCCCGTTTGCTGTTCGAGGTCTGGCCGCAGCCGGAGCAGTTCTTGGGGCAAGGACTCGAGCCCGCCGCGGTGCGCATCGCGGCGGCGAAGCTGTTCCGGTCATTTTGAACCCGTTCAAAGCGCTGGGAGGCCACCTTTGACCCGAGTCACGCACGCCCGGTTGGCACCCCCACCCAAAAACCGGGCATTGCTCGAGACCGCGCGCCCGGACGGCCATTTCCTGCGCTCGCGTAGACTGACGGGCATGCTTCACACCGTCGCGCGGCAACAAGAACTGCGTTTGCGCTTGCTCTGCGCGCTGTACGAACGCTTCGTGCGCGACCCGAACGCGTATTGGGAACTGACCAAACTGGACGTGCAGAGCGCGCCAAATTTGGCGCGCTCGACGCTGGAAGACGACGCGCCACCCGATTTTTCAGCCGCGCCGCCGAGCGCAGAGGAGGTCAGGGCTGCCGCGTTTTACCTGCTCGAGCGTGAGTTCATCAGCGCGTTGGATTTGGACGCAATGCGGGCGCAAGGCTTGGAGGAGACGGCCGTGATGTTGCGCGTCACCGCCAACGGCACCGACACCTTGGAGGGCTTCGTGCTCGGCTTGCACGCCCAGACCTCGGAGCGGCGCATCGGGTTCAGCACGGTGGAAGCCGCGCCGTCGCCCGCGCCGGGCATGCCCTTGGCGCGCGGAGGGCGGTCGTGAACGCGTTCTTGCAGGTCTGGCGCAACCCCTATGTGCGCGTCGTCGTGTACGTTTTGGCGCTGTACGTCGCGTATCTGCTGCTGCGCGAGATCGGCAGCGTCGTGATCCTGGCGGGCTTGGCGTACCTGTTCGCGTACCTGTTTCATCCCATCGTGGACTGGCTCGAGCGCAGGCGGTTGCCGCGCGCCTTGGGCTTGGGCGTGGCGTTCCTGGCGGTGATCGTCTTCCTGACCTTTGCGACGGTGTTGATCGCCAACATCGTCAACGAACTCGTGCAGTTCACGCAAAAACTGCCGACGCTGGTGCAGGGTGTGGAGCGTCAAGTCAACGTGTTCGTGGACCAATTGGAGCAGGTGCGCGGTCAGAACGAACAGCTGCGCGGCGTGATTGACCAGGTTACGAACGGCATCGAAGACGCGTTGTCGCGGATTGTTTCCAGTTTGCTGGGCGTGATCCAGAATTTCGGCAGCGGTTTGGTCACGCGCACGCTGGGCGTTTTGGGCGGCGTCGTGCAGTTCTTTTTGGTGCTGGTCGTCGGCACGTACATGCTGAGCAGCTTCAAAAATATCGGACAAACGTTGCTCGAGCTGTTCCCCAAGCGCTGGCAACCCGGCGTGCTGGATTTCTCCAAAGATGTCAGCACGGCGGTCGGCGGCTACGTGCGCGGGCAACTGGTGATCGCGGCTTCCGTCGGCGTGATGGTCGGCGTGGGTTTGTGGATCCTGGGCATTCCGCTGGCGCTCGGGTTGGGGTTTTTGAGCGCCGTGTTCAACGTCGTGCCGTACTTGGGCGTGATCATCAGCATCGCGCCCGCGCTCTTGCTGGCTTCGCAATTCGGCTTGATTAAGGTGCTGCTGGTCGTGCTCGTGTTCATCATCGCCAACCAAGTCGAAGCGCATTTTCTCTCGCCGAACATCTTGGCACGCACGACGGACTTGCACCCGATCACGGTGATCTTGACGATTTTGGTGGGCGCGAGCCTGCTGGGCATTTTCGGCGGCTTGCTCGCCGTGCCGCTCGTGGCCTTGGGCAAGCTCCTCATTCGCAAACACTGGCTCAATTCCAGATTGCACGACGAAGGTGCCCCCGAAGGCATCGGCGCGCACGTGCCGTTGCCGTCAGAGCAGCCCACGCTGGAACCGAACCCGGAGCCGAAACCCGAACGCGCCTAAACCTCGAGAGGTTCGGCTCGAGCCATTGGGCACGACAAACAGCGGGTGGGGGCGCAGCACGCTGCGCCCCTACCCGCCCGTGCCACGGCAATCGCTGGCTCGAAAGTCAATCCGCCGACCGCGCTTCGCCCTCGAGCGTCGCCAGCAGCCCGCGCCAATCCAAGGGCTCTGTAACCATCCGCAAATTGCCGCTCGAGTCCCTGGGGTACTGCGTGGGCGGGCGATCCGCGTACAGTTCCACGCCGTTTTCGTCGGGGTCGCGCAAGTACAAGGCTTCGCTGACGCCGTGGTCGGACGCGCCGTCTATCGGATAATTCGCGTCCAGCAGCGTCTTGAAGGCTCGAGCCAACTCGAGCCGATTGGGGTACAAGAACGCGACGTGGTACAAGCCCGTCGTGCCCGGCGGTGGCTTTGTGCCGCCTGCGCTCTCCCAGGTGTTCAAGCCGATGTGGTGGTGGTAGCCGCCCGCGCTGAGGAACACCGCGCCCGTGCCGTAGCGCGTCGTGACCTCGAAGCCGAGCAGGTCGCGGTAAAAACCCAAACTGCGCTCGAGGTCGGCGACTTTGAGGTGGATGTGACCGACGCGGGTTTCAGGGTGAACAGTCATAAAACTTCTTTCAGAACTCGAGCGACACTGCACCTCGTAGGGGTCGGTCTCCGTGCCGACCCTGTGCGCGTCAGCACACCTACGTCCCAACAAAATCGGTTTGAACCCACGAACCCCGAGACTTGTTTATTTGGCTCGAGACATGGACTTTTTAAGGTCTTATAGGAAAGCCTGTAATACACCCCTCTTAAAATCAACTCATGGAGTGGGATCGGCGGCTCGAGACCTTCGAACTACACGCGTTTTGGCTCTCATCGTTGGGAAAAGTAAATAAAGGAATTAACCGGCATCCGTATTACAGCGGTTCCCAGGTTTGTGACAGCCCCTCCGTCACAAACCTGGCGAGCGATGCGAGTAGAACAAATCAGCGTTTCTCGAGTGAAGCGGACACCCGACTGTTGTTTAGGGAGGGTGGGAGAGGAACTCTCCGAAACGCTGTAAAGGGTGAACACAAGGTTTGCCCCTACGCCGTGCTCGTTGCGTCAATCTCGAGGCTCGAGAACGGGTTACGCCGCTGCGGGCGCGGCTTGAACCGCTTGCACGTCCAAGGTCAGTTTCACTTCGTCGCTCACCAGCATCCCGCCAGTCTCGAGCACCTGGTTCCAGACCAGTCCCCAATCCTTGCGGTTGATCTTGCCGGTGGCGGTCGCCGCGATCTTGGTTTGACCCCAGGGGTCCTTGGCGGTCTCGGTGGTTTCGACCTCGAGCGTGACAGGTTTGGTGGTGCCGCGAATGGTCAGGTCGCCCGTGACCGTGTATTCGTTCGCGCCTTTGGCGGTGATGCTGGTGCTTTTGAAGGTCATCGTCGGGTGCGCGGCGTGGTCGAAGAAATCCGGGGAGCCCAAGTGCCCGTCGCGTTGCCCGTCGGCGGTGTTGATGCTGGTCACGTCCACGGTGGCTTCAATGCTTTCCAATTTGCCGTTGTCGTCGGTGTTGACCGTTCCGCCCTGAAGTTTCATGGAGCCGCGCACGGTGGAAATCATCATGTGGCGCACGGCGAAGGAGAGGCTGGTGTGGCTGGCGTCCAGGGTCCAAACTTGGCTCATGGGTGTTCCTCCTGAATCGGCGGCGCTCGAGGCTCGAGGGGTTCCGCGTTCGGAAATAACAGTACATTTTCTATAGTGATCCAATCTGTATACCAGCCAACACACCCGTGCTAAAATTTGCGTCATGGCAGCGTCAACCCTCGAGTCAGTTCCTTCTGCCGAGCACGCATCGGGCATGTGCCCAGCGATTGCCGCGATAGAACTGCTGCAAGAAAAATGGGTGCTGTTCATCGTCCGCGCACTGCTGAACGGGAAAAAAGGTTTCAACGAACTGCGCCGCGAAGTCGGCAACTGCAACCCCACGACGCTCTCCGAGCGCCTGGAGACTTTGGAGCGGCACGGCATCATCACCAAAACCGTGCACAGCACGATGCCGCCGCGAACGGAATACGCGCTGACCAAAGCGGGAGTCGCGCTGCAACGCGTGATCCTCGAGATTGACGCATGGTCACGCAAGCACCTTGCACAGAGGCGCTGAATTCGTATACTGCCCATTTGGACGCTCGAGGGGATGTCTCGAGCCTTGGAGAACGCATGACTGCCGGAACGCTCGAGAAGAACACGGTGCCCGCCAACAAAAAAGTCGGATTCGTCAGCCTGGGTTGCCCCAAAGCGCTCGTGGACTCTGAACGCATTTTGACGCAGATTCGCGCCGAAGGCTACGAGGTCGCGGCCACCTACACCGACGCCGAAGTCGTCGTCGTCAACACCTGCGGTTTCATCACGCCCGCCATCGAAGAAAGCTTGGGCGCGATTGGCGAAGCGCTCGAGCACAGCGGCAAGGTCATCGTCACCGGCTGCCTGGGCGAGCGTCCCGAGAGCGTCATGGCGCGTCACCCCGGCGTTCTGAGCGTCACCGGACCCGGCGACACCGCAGGCGTCATGGAGGCGCTGCACGCCGTCATTCCGCCCGACCAGAACCCGTTCACGCAGCTCTTGCCGACGGGCGTGAAGCTCACGCCGCGCCATTACAGCTACTTGAAAATCGCCGAGGGCTGCAACCACACGTGCAGCTTTTGCATCATCCCCAAGCTTCGGGGTCGGCAAGTCTCACGGGACGCGGGCGAAATCCTCTACGAAGCTTACCGCTTGGTCGCGTCGGGCACGAAGGAACTCCTCGTCATCGCGCAAGACTCGAGCGCGTATGGCGTGGACATCCGCCACCGCGACAGCGAATTCCAGGACTCGCGTGTCACCGCGCACCTGACAGAACTCACGACCAAACTGGGCGAGTTGGGCGCGTGGGTGCGCTTGCACTACGTTTACCCGTACCCGCACGTGGACAACGTGGTCAAGCTGATGGCAGCGGGCAAGATTCTGCCGTATTTGGACGTGCCCCTGCAACACGCCAGCCCGAAGATTCTGCGCGCGATGCGACGCCCCGGCGCGAGCAAAGACGGCTCCTCGAGCACGCAGTTGGAGACGATCCAGCGTTGGCGCTCCATTTGCCCGGAGATCACGCTGCGCAGCACCTTCATCGTCGGCTTCCCCGGTGAGACCGAAGAGGATTTCCAGATGCTCTTGGACTTTCTGTCAGCGGCACGCTTGGACCGCGTGGGCGCGTTCACCTACAGCGAAGTCGAAGGCGCGGACGCCAATGCGCTCGAGGGACACGTGACCGAAGACGTGAAAACCGAACGCCTCGAGCGGCTGATGGCACTGCAACAACAAATCAGCTTGGAGAAAAACGAAGCCAAAATCGGACGCACCCTCGAGGTCATCGTGGACGAGTTCAACGACGACGACGGCGACGCGGCTGGGTCTAAGTTAATTGGACGCACGAAGGGCGACGCCCCCGGCATTGACGGACAGGTCTACATCGCGGCTGGCGCGTTCGCAGGGCAAGTCAAGATCGGGGACATCGTGCACGTCCTGATCGAAGACGCCGACGAATACGATTTGTTCGGCGAAGTCACCGGCAGACCAGAGTGGAAACCGAACGTGCCGCAATTCCAATCCCTCGAGCACGCGCACTGAACCGGGGGTGCGTCGTGGGCACATCTCATTCGGACTGCCGTTTATTCACTTCATCTTCGCTCTCGCAAAGATGACGTTCAACACGGCATCCGCAGCCATTCCTACGCCTTCAACGGCGGGCAAATTTTATAAATTTGCCGGAATTGATCTCGGGGCGTGTTGCCCGTCGCACGCCGTCTCCCGGCAGCTTCGCGGCCACCCTCTCCCTGTTGGAGAGGGTGAGATCGAGTGGGACTTGTGCATTGCAGCGCGCTTCTCCCTTCAGGAGAAGCGCCCCAAGCCTGGAAGGTGCGCGCTCTGGATCAAGACGGTGCTGGGGTCAGGGGCAAGCAGGGCTGGGGATGACGGCAAGTCACGGGTTCGCGTGTTTCTCCAACCAACTCGATGGACTGTTCAGCACGATAAAAATGAATACGACGGAGTCAATGGGCATGCTGTGCCCCTACGCTCTCACTCGAGCCTGACCTATCTCGAGGCGATTTGCCCAACGTTTTGAATTAAGCCCGTGACGATGCCCGGCAATAGACCAAACACGACGACGCCCGCCGCGCAGATCAGCATGGCCACCCTCGAGTACGGGCTCGAGAGGTTCGGCAACTCACTGACCACACCGCGTTTGGAAAACCACATCAATGCGACGGGACGCAGGTAGTAATACAGGCTGATCGCGCTGGTCACGGCGGCGAGGATCACCAGTCCGTAATACCCGGCTTGCGCGGCGGCGCTGAACACGAGGTACTTGCCCATGAACCCCGCGAGTGGCGGCAAGCCCGCGAGGGACACCAAGAAGAACGTCAGCATCGTCGCCAGAAACGGGCTCTTGCTGCCCAGCCCGGTCAGGCTCTCCACGCGCACGCCGTCTTCGCTGGGGCTGATCGCATTCAGCACGGCGAAGGCTCCCGCGTTCATCAGCGTGTAGATGAACAGGTAGTAGAGCGCTGCCGGGTACGCGTTTTGCGGCGTCGCCAGCACGGTCAAACCGATGTACCCCGCATGGGCGACGCTCGAGTATGCCAAGAGGCGCTTGAGGTTGTCCTGGCGCAGTGCGGCGAGGTTCCCGATCATCAGCGTCAGCGCGATCAAGAACTGCGCTGGGGTTTGCCACGCCGAGGAGTTCGGCAGGGCTTCGGTGAAGATCTTCAGCATGCCCGCAAACGCGGCCGCCTTGATGCCCACGCTCATGTACTGCGTGACCGCCATCGGCGCGCCGCTGTACACGTCTGGCGTCCACTGGTGGAAGGGCGCAAAGGCGACTTTGAACCCAAAGCCAATCAAGACCATCAACGCACCCACGGCGAGCAGTTGCGGGTTCTGCGGTCCTGAAGCGAGTGACGCGCGGATCGCCTCGAGACTGAACGAACCCGTTGCCCCGAACACGAGCGCGATGCCGAAGATCAGGATGGCGCTGGCGAAGCTGCCCAAGAGGAAGTACTTCATGCCCGCTTCTTCGCTCGTGCGGCGCTCCTGAAAGCTCGAGAGCACGTACACGCCGAGGCTCATGATCTCGAAGCCGATGAGGAGCGTAATCAAATCTCGAGCGTGGACGAGCAGCATCGTGCCGGTGATCGCGTACAGCAGAATCGCGTAGAACTCGCCTTGCGCCATGCCTTCACGCTTGGCAGCGTCCAGGCTCGAGGTGATGGCGAGCAACCCGGCGAGGATCAGAACGACGCTGAACCCGAGCGCGAAGTTGTCCGCGACGAACGACCCGGAGAAGCTCGAGAGTCCACGGTTCCACAGCGGGATGCACCACAGCAGCGCGACGGTCAACCCGACCGCGCTCAACCCGGCGATGCCGCGCCGCGTCGTGTAAAAGGGCAGCACCGTGGCGAGGACGGCGGTGAGCAGCACTGTCAAAACGGGCATCAGGCTGAGGACGTTGATGTCTGGGGCGGTCATCGCTGCACCTCTGCGGTGATGATTCTGAAAATGCCTTGCTGGTTAAGGGCTTGGATGCTCGAGTCAATCAGTTTCAGCGCGGGACTGGTGTACACGCCGAAGAAGACGATCACGGCGATGACCGGCGCGAGCACGACCCATTCCGGGGGGCGCAAGTCTGGAACGCTGTGCGTGGCGCGCTCGAACCAGGTGCGTTGATAGGCGTACAGCGCGAACGCGGCGCTGACGATCACGGTCATCACCGCGAACGCTGCCGCCCACGGCTGCGTCTGATACGCGCCGAGGAGGATGCTGAACTCCCCGATGAAGCCCGCCAAGCCCGGCACGCCGATGCTGGCGAACCACACGGTCAGCGCGACGCCCGCAAAGGCTGGTGCACTGGCAGCAATCCCGCGCACGTGCCCGATGGTCAAGGCTTCGTCCGTGCCGCGCTCGCCAGGCTCGAGGTCAAGGCGTTTGAAGCGGTCCTCGAGCATGCCGACGATCAAGAACAGCGCGCCCGAGTAGACCCCTTGAAAAGCGAGCAGGTACATCGCGCCCGCCATGCCCACGGCGTTGAGGCTGAACACCCCGAGCGCGACCAAACCCATGTGCGAGAGCCCCGCGTAGGCGAGCAAACGCTTGAAATCCCGGCTCGAGAAGGCGATCCACGCGCCGTACAGTGCCGTGAACGCCGCGAGCAGCATCAGCGGCAGTTGCCATGCAGCAGCGACCGCTGGAAATAGTGGAATCGCAAACGCGAACAATCCGTACCCGCCGACCTTGTACAGCGTGCCCATCAAGTCCGCCACGCCGCTCGGGTGGTTCTGCGCGTGGAACTCGGGCAGCCAGTTGTGCAACCCAAACAGCGGGGTTTTGACGGCGAACGCGACGAGAAACCCAGCGAACAGCCAGGCTTGCGTGCCAAAGGTCAGCGTCGCCGCACCCTTGCGCATGTCCTCGAGCAAGAAGGTCGGGCTGGCTCCCAGCAGTTTCGTGCCGATGATCGCGGCGAGCATCAGCAAGCCGCTCAGCACCGTGTACAGCGCCATCGTGGTCAGTGCGGGGACTCGAGCATTGCGTCCGTAGCGACCCAGCAGGAACAGGCTGGGCAGCAGCGTCGCCTCGAAGAAGGTGTAAAAGAGGATCAAATCCCTGGCCGCGAAAATGCCGATCAGACCGCTGCTCATCGCCAGCGTCAACGGCGCAAAGCCGCCGAACGCACGCGTGTCTTCTCGAGTGGACAGGTAGTACAAGCCAATCAGCGCCATCAGCGCCGTCACGAGCGCCAGCAGCAGACTGGCGCCTTGCAGCGTCACGGCGTACTTCACGCCAAGCTGCGGCAACCAGTCCACGACGAACGCCCCGCCCATGTTGCCCTGCCAGAGCACGACGCCGAGGGCAAGGTTGACGAGCGCGACGACGACCGCAGCCGAGGCTCGAGACGCTTTGGGCAGCGCCAAGAGCAGCACCGCCGCGACGACTGGCAAGAAGATGAAGGCATTCAAAACGACGGCGTTCACGATGCACCCCGCAGCAGTTGCACGATCAAATACCCCAGCAGCGCCGCCGTGCCAATCAAGATTCCAATGCCGTAACTGCGCACGAAGCCGGATTGCCACACGCCCAGGCTAGCGCCTGCCTCCGCGACTTGCTCCCCAGCGATGTTGACGCCGTTGCGCAAGCCCTGGTCGTCGGCGTACTCCAAGCCCTGCGAGAGTGCCCGCGCGGGGCTCGAGACCAGGAGGTCATAGCCCTTGTCCAAGTACAGCGCGTTGCGCGAGGCTTGCCCCAAACTGTTCGGGAATTCCGCCACGTCCCCCGCACCCTTGCGGTTGTAGAAGTACTGGGTCAGCGCAATGCCGACGCCCGCCGCAATCACACTGGTGAGGAGCAGCAACCACTCGGTCGTCGCAGACAGCTTGATGAAGCCCTCGGCATTGGGGCTGACCGTCTCGAGGAACGGTTCAATCACATTTAAACTCGCGCCCCAGACGTGCGGCATGCCGATGTACCCAGCGAGCACGCTGAGCAACGCCAAAACGACGAGCGGCGCAGTCATGGTGCTCGGCGACTCGTGCGGGTGCGCGTCGCCACGGTACTCGCCTTGGAAGACGAGCACGTACCAACGCCACATGTAGCCCGCCGTCAGTGCCGCGACCAGGATGCCCGTGCCCCACAGCAAAAACGCACCGAGTTCACCGCCTGCGAACGGACTGGAGAACGCTTTCTCCAAAATCGCGTCCTTGCTGAAAAAGCCCGCCAGAAACGGCACGCCCGCAATCGCCAGCGTTCCAATCAGGCTGACTGCGTGCGTCACGGGCATGACCTTGCGCAGCCCGCCCATCTTGCGCACGTCCTGCTCGCCGCCGACCGCGTGGATCACACTGCCACTCGAGAGGAACAACAGCGCTTTGAAAAACGCGTGCGTCAACACGTGGAAAATGCCCGCCCAGTACGCGCCGCTGCCCACGGCGATGAACATGTACCCAAGCTGCGAGACCGTGGAGTACGCCAGAATCTTCTTGATGTCGGTCTGCGCCAACGCGCTGAGCGCGCCGTACACAGCGGTCATTGCGCCGATCCAAGCCACCCAACCCGAGGCAACCGGGGCGTTGGCGAACACTTCCGCCAGGCGCGCGACGAGGTACACGCCCGCCGTGACCATCGTTGCGGCGTGGATCAAGGCGCTGACCGGTGTCGGACCCGCCATTGCATCGGGCAACCACGTGGAGAGCGGCAACTGCGCGCTCTTGCCCGCCGCACCGAGCAGCAGGAACAGACAGGCAAGCTCGAGGGCAGGCGTGCCGAAGCTCACGGGGGCAATCGAGACCTGACCAACATCATTCACGTTAACGCTTGAGAACGTGGCGAGGATGTCGTGAATGTTCAGCGTGCCAAAAGTCTTGAACAAGAGGAACATGCCCAGCATCAAGAATGCGTCGCCGATGCGGTTGACCACAAAGGCTTTGCGCGCCGCGTTGGAGTTCGCAAAGTCGGTGTACCAAAACCCGATCAAGAGAAACGAGGCGACGCCGACGCCTTCCCAACCGATGAACAGCACCGGCAAGCTGTCCCCAAGCACGAGAATCAGCATCATGCCTACGAAGAAGTTCAAGTAAGCGAAGAACCTCGAGAATCCCGGATCACCGTGCATGTACCCGATGGCGAACAGGTGAATCAGCGCGCCGACGCCGGTGATGATGAGCGTCATCAGGCTCGAGAGGGGATTCAGTTCAAACCCGAGTTTGAGGTTCGCGCCCCCCGTGCCGATGTACGGCAGGAAATCCCACAAGGGCTGTGTGAGGCGGTTGGCTTCTTCGGTCGCGCCGCGCATTGCCATGAAACCAAAAATCGCCAGCACGAACGACACGACGACCGTCAACGTCGCCACGTATCCGGGCACCGGCTCGGGCAGGCGTTTGCCGAATGCGATCAAAAACAGCCACCCCAGCAAAGGGAACAGCGGCATCAAGTAAAAGTAATTCTCCATTTAACGTCCTCGTCCCAGCCAGTTCATTGCACCCTCGAGATTCGTCATGCTTAGCCTTTCAAGCTCGAGAGGTCGTCCACGTTCGTGCTGACCCGTTTGCGGAAAATCGCCACGATGATGCCCAAACCGATGGCGACCTCTGCCGCCGCGAGGGTCAGGATGATAAACACGGCGGTTTGCGCCTGCAAATCGCCCCACGCTCGAGCGAACGCGACCAGGACAAGGTTCGCGGCATTCAACATCAACTCCACGCACAGGAACATCTGAATCGCACTGCGCCGCGTCAGAAACCCGACCGCGCCGATGCTGAACAAAATGCCCGCCAAGGCGACGTAATACGGCGTCTCAACCATTGTGCACCACCCGCCCGTCCACGACCCGCGTATCCTCGTGCGTGGTCACGGCTTGCTCGTCATAGGTCTCGAGGCTGAGGTCTTGTGTCGCGGGCGCGTCACGGCGCACGAGCGCGACCGCACCGACCACGGCGATGAGGAGCAGAATGCTGACCGTTTCAAACGGCAGCAGGAACTTCGTGAACAAGACCTCGCCGATGGGTCCGGGCGTGCCACCCTGCAAGGCTTGCGCGGCGGTCTCGAGGGCTTTGGGCGCTTTGAACGTGAACGCGGCGTACCCGAGCACGCCCGCGATGACCAGCCCGCCAACGACCGCAAAGCTGCTGACCCACGGCAGCGGATCGGTGCTCGCCTCGGCTTGCGCGGCGTTCAGGAGCATGATGACGAACAAGAACAGCACCATGATCGCGCCCGCGTACACGATGACCTGCACGCTCGCCAAGAACTGCGCCTCGAGCGTCACGTAAATCATCGCCACGCTCAGCAGCGTCCCGACGAGCGACAAGGCGCTGTAGATGCCGTTCTTGAGCAAAATCGTCCCGAGCGCCCCGACGATGCTCAGCGCCGCCAGCAAGATAAACACTGTCACCGTTGACCCTCTGCTTTCACGCCCAGCACGGCGTCTCTCGAGGGTGAACTGCGCCCCGTGTCATCCCCAGAGTCCCGCTCGAGCGGTTTCACACCCACACCGCTGGCAGGCATCGTCGCCACGCGGCTCGAGGCGTTCTTGTTGGCTTGCAGCGCTTCCTCCACCTCTTTGCGCGGCGTGATCGTGTAGCCAACCTTGACGGGCTTGTTCTTTGCGGCTGCCTCGCGGCGTTGCGGTTTCGCACCGTGCGTCTCCACGAGCATGTCCTCTTTGCCGTAGACGAGATCGCGGTACTTGTAATCCGCCATTTCGAAATCCGTGCCCAGAATCACCGCGCCCGTCGGACAGGCTTCTTCGCACATGCCGCAAAAGATACAGCGCAACATGTTGATCTCGTACACGCTGGCGTAACGCTCGCCAGGAGACACAGTCTTGTTTGGCGTATTTTCCGCCGCTTCGACGTAAATCGCATACGCCGGGCACGCCGCCGCGCACAGCGAGCACCCAATGCACTTCTCGAGCCCATTGGCGTGCCGCGTCAAAATGTGCCGCCCACGGTAACGCGGTTGTAAGCGCGCGGGCTGCTCCGGGTAGGAAACGGTCACGGGTTTGCTGAAGAGTTTCCCCAGCGTGACACCCATGCCTTTGGCAATCTCGAGTACACCCATTTATGCTCCTTACCGGGAACCTTTAATGAATATGTGTTCAATCCCGGATGTTTGGTGAAGCGATGTAAATTCTGGAAAAGTCCATTCCAAAGACGACTCTTTTTCCAACATTATCAAAAAAGGGCTGGTTTCTGATTAAGTTACCAAACGACGTGGGGTCACCATAAGGCGAACCCAAAAACAGCTTGTCCCATTGATTTGTATAGCGTTTTATCAAAATGTTGAATTTGCCAGCGCCTGCTTCCCAATAGATAATCTGTGGCTGGTCATCACCAGGAGCAAAGAAAACCATTGGATCTCCACCACTTAAAGTCTCATTTATTTTACCGCCCAATAAGACCCAGTTTGAGTTCAGCCATTCCTTTGCGTAGATATTACTTTGAGATGTAACTGGATCACGCTCAATCCAAGACACAATTAAACGGTTACTTTTTGATGTCAGAAATGGAAACACGCTTCCACCAGTTCCAATCGAAGGACTATTTCCCGTCAAAACCCAACTCGACCCATCCCAACGCTTGACTTGAATGAGTTCAGGATAGGCGTTTGACCATGCGACAACAGGCAAATCGTTCAACAACGTAAGTGTTAGATCACGCACTATAAATGTGGGGGGTGTACCTGGAGATACATACGGCATGTCTTGGTTAATAGCCGTAGAGCTAAGAAACTGCCAACTTCCGGAATCAAATTTTTGTACTCTAATTAAGCGATCATAATCATAAAAAGCAATGTAAACAACACCTCGAGAGTTCATAGCATAATTCAATTCGAGTCCACTACGATCAAAAACTAATCGAGTGACTTCTATCCATTGAAGATTTACAAACTTTTTTAAAACAAAAGTATTTTGACCATCTAAATTATTACTTTGTTTCCAGCCAGCATAAACCACACCATTATTTACAATTATTTTTAAACTGCTGATTTGATACTTAAATTCACTATCTAATAGTAGAGGTGAACCCAAATCGCTCCATTGATTACCTGAATACGTTTTGACAATTAGCTTGCGCGGAAACTGTGTGAAATATGCGACTAAGGTTTTATTTTCAGAGTCGAAAGCCAACGCTCCTTGGGTTAGATTATCAGGTCTTTCCAACGAAGTAGTATCTAGATATGTCCATTCGGGATAGTTGAGTGTAAAATTTGTAGAAATAAACGCGTTACCGGCAAGATCTTTTATTCCATCTGCCAGGGTTACCTTTGCGGCGTTCGGCGCATTGAATCTCGGAGTAATGATAATTTTCTTCTGCCCTTCATCGTAAGAAACATCCGTACTGAGCAATTCTGCATTTTTCCCGCTAACAATCACGGTCTGTTTGCTAACAGAATCAGCTTTGAGTGATTCACTAAAAAATATTTCAATGTTGTCCGAAATACGGTTTCCATCTTGAGAGTTATTTTGGGTTCTACGAACTATCGTGGGCGGTTGTGTGTCAACAACCGCAGGAGGCGTTACAGGCGGTTCCACAGGTTGACCTTGGCATCCCACAAGCAATAGCGCACCCAAGAACACCAAAAAGTATCGATTGTTATTAGAAAACAACTCAATCCCCTCCCACGGCTCGAGCGGGGGCTTTCAACCGCGTCTGCCGTTGGGTTTGGCTGGCGCTCCACCCGAAAATCATCACGACCACGCCCAACGAAATCGCCCCGAGAATCCACAGTGACGCACCGGGCGCGAACGACTTGAACGCGGCAACGCCCAAGGTGTTCAGCATCGCCACGGGGAACAGGAATTTCCACCCGAACTGCATCAGTTTGTCGTAGCGCATTCTCGGCAACGTTGCGCGCACCCAGATGAAGACGAACAGGAAAAACGCGATTTTCAGGATGAACCAAATCAGTGGCCAACTCGAGATGCCGGGGATCACAACATCCAAGAATTGCGGTCCGCGATAACCGCCGAAGAACAGCGTGGCGATCAGTGCAGACGCGGTAATCATGTGAACGTACTCCGCCATTTGAAACAGCGCCCATTTGATGCTCGAGTATTCGGTTAAATATCCGGCGACGAGTTCTTGCTCGGCTTCGGGCAGGTCAAACGGTGTGCGGTTGGTTTCCGCGAAGCTCGAGACGAGGAAGGTCATGAAGCCCACGGCTTGGAACAGCACCATCCAACCGTTTTGCGCTTGCCATTCCACGATGGCGTTCAAGTTCATGGTGCCCGTGAGGATCAGCAACCCCAGCACGCTCAAGCCCAGCCCGAGTTCGTAACTGATGATCTGCGCGCTCGAGCGCAAGCCGCCCAACAGCGGGTACTTGCTGCCCGATGCCCAACCCGCCAGGAACACGCCGTACACCGCGAGGCTCGAGGCGGCGAAGATGAACAGCAAACCGATGTCCAGGTTGAAGACCCAGGGGTTCGTGCCGAACAAGCTGCCAGGCGGGCCCGCTGGAATCGCGCCGAACACCAAGAGCGCCATCGTGATCGCCAGCCCTGGCGCGAGCCAGAAGACGAGTTTGTCGGCGGCGTTGATGCGGATGTCCTCTTTGAAGATGCTCTTGATCGCGTCTGCCACAGGTTGCAGCAAGCCGAGCGGTCCGACGCGGTTGGGGCCGCGACGAATTTGGAATCGCGCGAGCAACCGGCGCTCGATTAGGGTCATGTACGCAAAGGTCGTCAGCAAGCCAACAACCACCAGCACGGCTTTAAGCAGGGTGACAAGAATCTCGAGCAACATGACTTCAATTTCCTTTCTCGAGATAAGTCGGTATTGATTGCACGCAGTAATTCATTTTTGATTTCCTCGGCTTTTGGACAACATGTAAACGCCGATGATTACAAGAGAAATGCCAGAGATCAAACCCGTCCAAAACGTTACTGGCACACTGCTCGTAGCATCTTGAATCCTTGGCACGAGCAAGATGAATGCCCCAGCGAGGATGCCCGACCCGCAAACGAAAGTGCCCCATGCAGAAACACTCGCACGCTTCTCCTCTGGCATTAGTCGTCTCCTCCTGCCATCACTGCAATCCGCACGCCTGTCATCGCGCCCGCCAACTCCCCCTCGAGTGCGGGCAACGTCGGCACGGTGGCACTCTCGAGAACCCGAACGCTGACATCTCGAGCCTTGCCGTTCACCTCGAGTTCAATATTGAAACCGTCGCGCACGCCGAGGCGTTGGGCGTCGCTGGCGTTGACTGTCAATACGTCCTTGCCGATGGCGTCGCGCACGCGTTTGGAGTGCAGCATTCGCTCCGTCCACATGCGCGGGCTGAGCAGCACCGTGTCGCCCACGGCTTGGTCTCGCGGCACTGGTGCGCTCTTGACCGATTGCGCTTTTGCGGGGAACGCGCCGGTCACGGGCAACTTGTCCACGTCTACGCCCAAACGGTCTGTGAGCACCCGTTGCGCGCTGCGCGTGCCGCGAATCTCGAGCTTGACCGCCAAGGCTTCTGCCAAGACTTGCAACGCGCCGATGACATCGGTGCTCTCGCCCGCGTCCACGGCAGCGCCTGCCAGTGGCAGCAAGCGACCTTCCAGGTTCATCGTCGTGCCGCGCTTCTCGTAAGCGGTGCTGGCAGGGAGCACCACGTCCGCCTCGAGTGCCGCGCCACTGAGAACGTGCGTGTGCACGACCAGCAACTCGAGGGTCTTGGGGCGCTTGTGCGGAACTGCGCCGCTGATGAACGCTGCGCGCAAGCCGTCCCACTGCCCGTAGGCGCGGGCTCCCTTCGCGGGCACGAGGTCCAAGGTCTCGAGCCCCGCGCCGTTCGCGCCCGCGGGGATCGGCATGACCTTCCCGCCGAGTTTGCGCGCAGCTGCCAAGACTTTTTCAGCGTCACCCGCGAGGGCGTAACTGCCCAGGACAATCACAGCATTCTTCGCGCCTGCGAGCAACCTGCCCGCCGCGTTCGCCGCCTCGTTGCTCGAGGTTGCACCGTTCTTGGCTTGCAGCATCGCCGCCAGCAACTCGAGTTCGCCGCCGAGCGGGTACGTGCCGCTCGAGCCAGCATGTTTCATCTGTTGCACCGGCACAGGCGCGAACACCGCGAGCTTGCTGCGCTTGCGGTCCATGCGCTCCTTGAGGCGCAGGTCCGCGAGCGGGACGCCGTGATTGTACGTCAGGTCGCTCGAGACAATTCCTTTCAAGTTCTCTTCGATGCGCAGGTACGCCGTGCCTGATTCCTCGTACAGGTCAGCGCCGACGACGATGATCGCGCCCGCCTTTGCCAGTTCCGGGAACGTGGCTCGAGCAGCCCCGCCCAATGCGCTCGAGTACCGTGGGAAGTGGTCCACGTTCGTCGCGCCCAAAGACTTCACGAACGCCTCGAGCGCCACGCCCTCCTCGAGCGTGATGTCCGCGCCGACGTACACGCCCAAGTCCTTCTTCTCGAGGGTGGCGGCTTTGGCTTGAATCGCCGCGACCGCCTCGTCAAAAGTCGCAGGCTCGAGCTTGCCGTTTCTGCGCACCATCGGCTGCCGCAAGCGGTTGTCGGCGTCCACCCACTCGTGCCCGAAGCGTTGCGCGTCGTTGATCCAGATCTCGCTGACCTCGGCGTTGTGCGCCGCGCGAATGCGTTCGATGCGCCCCGTGCGCGCGTCCACCCAAATGCTCGCGCCATCGGCATTGGTCATGTCCGTCGTCTGCGTGCGGTCGTACTCCCAGTTGCGCCCACGGAAGCGCGCCACGTTGTCCAGCAGCGCCCCGACCGGGCAGAGGTCGTTGATGTTGCCGCTGAAATTGCCCAGATCGCCGCCCGCCAAATCTTCACTCTGGAACGAATCAATGTACGTGTGCCCGCCACGCTCGATGAAATCCAGGACTTCCTCGCCGGGGACTTCTTCAAAGTAGCGCACGCAACGCTTGCAGTGGATGCAGCGCTCCTTGTCCAGCACGATGAAATCTGACAGCGCGTGGTGCTTGTCGGCGTGGCGGCGCGTGAACTCGAAACGCGCCTCGCCGTAACCGTACTCGTAGGCGCGGTCCTGCAACTCGCACGCGCCACCCTTGTCGCAGGTCGGGCAGTCCAGCGGGTGGTTCAACAGCGTGAACTCCATCATGCCCGCTTGGGCTTTCTCCACCGCGTCCGTCGTGGTCTTGATGACCATGCCCTCACTCACCGCTAGCGTGCAACTGGCGACCGGACCGGGGAAGAAAAACAGCTTCGGCTGCCCCGTCGCGTCGTCCATGATGAACGTGCCATCCGGGTTCTTGCGCGGGCTGCCCGCGTCCACCAAGCACATGCGGCACGCGCCGATGGGCGACAGGTACTCTTGCGAGCAGAAGTACGGCACGTCGTAGCCGGCGTGGAACACCGCGTCCAAGGCGGATGTGCCGTTCGGTACTTCGATTTCACGGTCGTTGACGATTACTTTAGGCATTTTTTACTCCCACCGTGTTTCATTATTTCGTTTGGAAAAATCGAATTACGCCGCCATCAGGTTCGGGAGCAAAAAGCCCTTTAGATTGGTAAGGATGAAATTCGGCAGAGATTTCCCTGTAAAAATTCGTTCCCGTCTTTACATAGGAGATACTTTGTGCATAGCAAAAGTAGCATATTTTATTTTTTTCCCATAGTTGAATTCCGGTTTTGAATGGATCTTGATCTCCAGATTTAAGCTCGTTTTTATATAGAAATCTTGCTGACTTCGAAAATTCAGTCGTCCAAGACTTCAATGACAGCTTTGTCTGAGCGCAAATTTGCCATCTAACGTTTGAAATCGTATATATTCCATCAGAAATATCTTGTGCCGCAAGCTTTGATATCGGAAACATTTTAGCGTTTTTGCAGGAGATCACAACTGTTTTTGATCGCTTGAGCAAATTGGCGACTACCACTTCCTCTTTATCATTTACTGTTGCATAAGTGAGTCCAATGCCCAGTGTGAGACAAAAAATTGTAAAGAATAGTCTTTTTTCCATAAATTTTTAGACAACATGATTATTTTCGACGCTTAACCTTCAATCTTATTTGAATCGAACATCAAAGGGACAACAACCTGATTGATTAATTTCCCCACCACTCGAGCACAACCCCTGGAAACTCGAGCGGCGTCACCGCTTCCCCTCGAGCCAGCGTGAACTTCGTCTTGTAGGTCTCCCCTTCCGGGTCGCGGTACACCTCGAGTTGTTGCTGTTGAACGTTCAAAATCCAGAATTCTTTGGCGAAGTTTCGGGCGTAAAGTTTGAGTTTGATGTCGCGGTCTTCCTCTAAAGTGGAGTCGCTGACTTCGATGACAATGGCGGCGTCTTTGACGTGAACCTTTTTCTGTTCGTATTTGGACAGTGCGACGACCACGAAATCCGGTTCTGGTTGCGAGCATGGTTCCTCGAGCCTGACCGGGACTTGCGGGAGCACCATCGCAACTTCGTGCAGGGCGAGCACGAGCTTGCGCGTCAGGACGCCCAACCAATCGACGTGCGGGTCGTTCATTGGGGCCATTTCGATGACTTCTCCTTCGATCAGTTCAACCCGTTTGTCACCGAACGCGCCTGCGAAATATGCTTTCTCGTATTCTTCGACGGTGAACCGATGGCGGCGATCCAGCATCGGATTGGATTGCGGGTTAACTCCGCCGGTTTTCTCGAGCGCCTGCGTCATGGGTTCACCTCCTCGAGCCTTGCTGACAGCGTTTACTCTTGCGCCCAGCGGTTGCCGTAGCCCTTGTACATCGGTTCGCCCTTCGCGGCGATGTGCTCGAACTCCTCGCGGAACAGCTTGAACGCGCTCTGCACCGGCATGATGCACGAGTCCGCCAACAAGCAAAACGCTTTGCCTTTGATGTTCCCGAACAGGTCTTCCAAGATCTTCACGTCGTTCGGGTCGCCGCGTCCGCTGACCAGCTTGTGCATTAAGCGCGTCATCCACGAGCCAATCCCTTCGCGGCAGGGCGTGCATTTGCCGCAGGATTCGTGGGCGTAGAAGCGCACGTAGTTGTACATCATGTTCACGATGTCAGCGTTTTTTGGAATCAAGATGATGCCGCCCGTGCCAAGGAACGTGCCTTTCGCGGCGCAGTTCTCGTAATCGGCGGGCATGTCTAGAATCTCGTCTGTGAAGGGCAGGAGCGGTGTGCTCGAGCCGCCGGGGTTGAAGGCTTTGATCTCCTCTGTCGGACCGCCGCCCCAGGTGTAGATCACTTCGCGGTAGGTGACACCAAGCGGCAATTCGTACACGCCAGGACGCGCGATTGGACCGGAGATGTGGAACAAGAAGTTGCCTTTTGACTTCTCCGTGCCCATGCTCGAGAACCAGTCCGCGCCGTGCCGCATGATGAGCGCGCCGCTGGCGATTGACACGACGTTGTTGACCGTCGTCGGCATCCCGAAGATGCCTGCTTGCGCTGGGAACGGCGGCTTCAACCGTGGATTCGCGCGCAGCCCCTCGAGCGAGTTCATCAGCGCGGTTTCCTCGCCGCAGATGTACGCGCCCGCGCCTCGGTGGACGTACACGTCCATGCGCTTGCCCGACCCGAGCGCGTTCTCGCCCAGGATGCCTGCCGCTTTGCATTCCTTGATCGCCGCCTCGAGCCGCTGGGCTGCCAGGATGTACTCGCCACGCACGTAGATGTACCCGACGTTCGCGCGGATGGCGTGCATCCCGACGAGCATCCCCTCGATCAGTTGGTGCGGGTCGTACTCCATCAGGTAACGGTCTTTGTACGTGCCCGGTTCGCTTTCGTCGGCGTTGCAGACGAGGTAATGCGGCTTGCCGTCCTCTTTGGGCATGAACGACCACTTCACGCCTGTCGGGAAACCCGCGCCGCCGCGACCGCGCAAGCCCGCCTTCTTCACTTCGTCCTGCACCGCTTCGGGCGTGCCTGGCAGCGCCTTCTTCGCGCCTTCATACGCGCCGTGCTTGAGCGCGAACTCGAGGGTCCACGAGCCGTCCTGCCCGATGTACTCGTACAGACGGCGCTTGAATCGAGGATCGAGCCCACTGGTGATGCTCTGGGGTTTCTCAGGGGCTTGCGGTTGGGCAACGGCGGTCATGCGGTTCCTCCCGGTTCGCTTGAGGTGACAGGTGCGGGGCTCGAGGGGTGCGGCTCAAAGTAGATCGGGGCACGGGTGTCGCTCGGGGGCAAGCTGCCGTCGCCTCGAGCGCGCATGTCTGCCAGCAGCGCGTCTAGGCGCTTCTTGGTCAAGCACTCGTAATACCCGGCGTCGCTGACCTGCATCAGCGGCGCAGTTCCGCACGAGCCCAAGCACTCCACTTTTTGCAAGCTGAACAACCCGTCGGGCGTGACCTCGGCTTGGTTGATCTCGAGCACATCGGTCAGGTAATCCCACATCTGGTCCGAACCTTTGAGCGCGCACGAGAGCGTCATGCAGACCTGCAAGTGGTACTTGCCCGTCGGCACGCTCGAGTACGTGCTGTAAAAGCTCATCACGCTTTTGACTTCGGTCGCGGTGCTGCCGATGATCTGCGCGATCTCCGCAACCCGAGCCTCGGAGACGTAGCCTTCGGCGTTTTGCACCTCGCGCAGCAGCGGCATGACGGCGGAACGCTCGCGCCCTTGCGGGTAACGCCCGAGGATTTCGGTGACGAGGGCTTGTTTGTCGGCGAAGAAACTCACGGGTGAACCTCCGGGCTGAGTGGCTTGCATCACCACCACCTGATTTCAACGTCTGGAAACTCGAGGGGCGCAATCCCTTTACCCTCACTGTGCTTGTGAACGACGGTGTACTCGTTCCCGACAGGTTCGCGGTAAACCTCGAGTGAGAACGTTTCTTTGGTGGCATTGATGATCCACACTTCTTTGATGCCGGTTTCGGCGTATTTAAGTAACTTGACGTATCGATCATGATCCAACGTGGATTTGCTGACCTCAATGAACAGCAACGCTTCTTGGGGCGTGCCTTTGCGATTGCGGTAGTAATCGTCGCGGTACTCGAGGACAATGAAATCCGGTTCCGGTTCCGTGGTGTCTGACAGTTCAATCGGCACTTGGCAAACGACCACGGCTTTGCCGCTCAATTTCACCGTCAGTTCGTGGTTGACCCTCGCCAGAATTCCGTAATGCTCTCCCCCCATGGGCGGCATGATGTAAACCTCTCCATCGATCAATTCGGTTTTCACGCCGTCGGGGAACACGCCAGCCTCGAGTATTTTGTGGTACTCCTGCACGGTATATCGGGCAAGTTGTGGGCGTTCGATGGCTTGGTTCATGTTGAGCACCAATTTCGGAGAGAATTACCGGTCCACGTCGCCCATCACGGGGTCCAAGCTGGCGATGACCGTAATCAAGTCCGCGAACAACCCGCCCGTGCCGATCACGCTGAGCGCTTGCAAGTTCACAAAACTCGGGCTGCGGAAGTGGATGCGGTACGGCATACTGCCGCCGTCAGAGACGATGTGGCAACCCAGTTCCCCGCGAGCGGATTCCGTAGGCACATACGCTTCGCCCTTCGGCGGGTGATAGCCCTCAGTGACGAGCTTGAAATGGTGAATGACCGCTTCCATGCTGGTCTCAAGCTCCGCGCGGGGCGGCAGGGAGATCTTGCGGTTGTCGTCCAAGATCGCGCCTGGCTTCAAACGTTTGAGCGCTTGGCGGGCAATCTTGGCGCTTTCGCGCATCTCTTCGACGCGCACGACGAAGCGGTCGAAGCAATCGCCGTGGTCGCGCGTGATGACGTTGAAGTCGTAGGTTTCGTACCCTGCATACGGCGTGGTTTTGCGGTGGTCCAGGGCAACGCCGCTGGCGCGCAGGTTTGGTCCGGTGATGCCGAGGTCCAACGCGGTTTCCGTGGTGAGCACGCCGACGCCCTTGCTGCGCTCCTGGAAGATCGGGTTGCCTTCAAACAGGCGTTGGTACTCGTCCACCTGCGCGTCGAAGGTCTCGAGGAACTTGGAGACCATGCTTTCAAAACCGTCGGGGGTGTCTTTGGCGACGCCGCCGACGCGGAAGTACCCTTGGTGCAAGCGCTGTCCGCCGATGGCTTCGAGGATGTCCAGCACCGCTTCGCGCTCTTTGAAGGTGTAGAAGAACGGGGTGAGCGCACCCAGATCCAGCAAGCCCGTGCCTAAGAACACCAGGTGGCTCGAGATGCGGTTGAGTTCCACCAACAGCACGCGCAGCGTGGCGGCGCGCTCAGGGACGACCGCGCCGACGAGTTGCTCCACGGGCAGTACATACGCCAGTTCATAGCCGAGCCCGTGCAGGTAATCCATGCGCGGCGCGAAGGTGATGTTCTGCGCGTAGGTGCGGTTCTCCATCGTCTTTTCAAAGCCGGTGTGGAGGTAGCCGATGTGCGGCACGACTTTGGTGACGTACTCGCCTTCCATGTCCACGACGACCCGCAAAACGCCGTGTGTGCTGGGGTGCTGCGGTCCGACGTTGAGCGTCATCGTCTCGGTGTGCAAGAGACCGCTGCCACCCGCGATGCTCGAGGTTTGCGGGACGATGACCTCAGCTCGAGACTCGAGTTTCGGAGGTTTAGGCGCTCTGGGTTTTTCAGTCGCTTTGGTCATGCTCGCGTCCCTCCTTCGCGCACCATGCTGTCCGGGGAGCCCGTGGGCAATTTGGGCTCGAGGCTCGAGTCGATGCGGCTGCCGCCGCGCCAACCGCTCAAACCGCTGTCCTTGCCGGTCATGCCCGCGCGGAACGCGGCGGGGTCAATGAAGCGTCCTTCGCGGAACAGCGTGGGCGATTCGCCCAATGGGAAGTCCTTCCGCAGAGGGTGTCCGTCCAAATCTTCGGGCGTGAGAATCTTGCGCAGGTCGGGGTGTCCCTCGAACTCGAGCCCAAACAGGTCGTAGACCTCGCGCTCGTGGAAATCAGCGGTGCGCCACAGGTCGGTCACGCTTGGCACGCCTTGTCCATCGGCGACGAAGACTTTGACGAACAAGCGCTCGCCCGTCATTGGCTCGAGCAGGTTGTACGTGACGGCAAAACGCTGCGGCATGTATTCGGTGTATTCCAGGTAATCCGTGCCCATCACGTCGCTCAAGATCGAGAACCCAGCGGCTTTGCATTCAAACAAAAACGCTTTGAAGGTCTCGAGCGACGCGACCACGGTTTTGAACGGCGTGTGGCTCGCCTCGAGCACGGCATATTCGCGCAGAGCCGCTTTCTCCAGGGCAGTCGTCAGGGCGCTCATCGTGTCCACGCTTCCACCATCGGCAGCGGGATGCCGTGGTCGTCTATCGCTTCGCCGCGCACCTTCTTTTGCAGTTGCATCACGGCGTAGATCAGCCCTTCGGGGCGCGGCGGGCAGCCGGGCACGAAAATGTCCACGGGCACGACGCTGTCCACGTTCTGCACGATGGCGTAATTGTTGAACATGCCGCCCGAGGACGCGCACGCCCCCATGCTGATGACCCATTTGGGGTCGGGCATCTGGTCGTACACGCGTTTCATCACCGGAGCCATCTTTTTGGAAAGCCGTCCGGCAACGATCAACACGTCGGCTTGGCGCGGGCTGGCGCGGAAAACTTCGCTGCCGAAGCGCGCGAGGTCGTTGCGCGCATCGGTCGAAGCCATCATCTCAATCGCGCAGCACGCCAGTCCGAACGTCGCGGGCCACAGCGAGTTGCTGCGTCCCCAAGCGACGAGTTTCTCGAGGGATGAAAACAGAATGCCTTCGTTCTCGAGTTCCTGCACGTCTTTCTCGAATAGGTCTTTGAGCGTTGGCATAATAGCTATTAGCTCCTAGCTGTTAGCTTTTGGTTCGTTGAGTGGCTTCAAGAGACAATCTGACCAAATCCAACTTTGAATCTCGAGTCTGGAGTTACTGCCTTTGGCTAAGAGCTAATGGCTAACAGCTAAAAGCTCAATTCATTTCCACTCGAGCACGCCTTTTTTGAGGATGTAAAAGTACCCGACTGCGACGAGGGCGACGAAGATCACGGCTTCCCAGAAAATGAACACGCCCAAGCCTTGTTGCAGGCGTCCGTAGGCGACGGCGAGCGGGTAAAAGAACGCGGTTTCGATGTCGAAGATGATGAACAGCATCGCCACCAGGTAAAAGTGCACGGGGAAGCGTTGGCGGGCGTTGCCGATGGGATCGTTGCCCGATTCGTAGGGCATCAGCTTGGCGCGGCTCGGTTTTTTGGGACCCAGAATTGCGCCGACGATCAGCGCCAGGACACCGATGCCTGCGGACACCAGGAACATGATGAAGACGTTCAGGAACTCGTTCATACCCCTCCGACCCTCGAGCCGTGAACGCAGCTCGTGCGATGTTTCACGAATTATGGCACAGTGGTGACGAAAACGCCATAGTCTACCCGCCGCGCGCCATGAATCTCAACGGCGATCAGTGGGGGAAAAGGTGTTCAGCACCTCTGGAGGTGTTGGCACCCGAGCTGGTGCTCGACGCGATTTTCCTCGAGCCATCGCCTCAATCGAAGCCCGGCAGCAAGCCGCCCATCCACGCGGACATCAAAGCGTTCACCACCGCTGGGTCAAAGTGCGAGCCCGCAGAGCGGCGCACCTCCAAGATAACTTCGCGCGGGTCGCGGGCAGATTGGTAATGTCGCCCGTTCAGCATCACGTCCACGCTGTCCGCCAAAGCGACGATTCTCGAGTGCAGGGGGGTGTCTTCCATGCGCTTGCGGTCGGGATAGCCCGTGCCGTCCCAACGCTCGTGGTGCCACCGCGCGACGCCCGCGTAACGCTCCAAGCCAGGAACATTGGAGAGCAGTTCATAGCCCATCTCCGAGTGGCTTTTGACGCGGGCGAACTCGCGGATGGACAGGCGCTCGGTTTTGGACAGCAAGGTGCCGCTCACAGCGATCTTGCCGATGTCGTGCAGCATCGCCGCCACACGCAGGTCCTCGAGTTCAGCCATTGAAAGGTGCAACTCCGCACCGATGCCGGTGGACAGCCGTGCAACGCGCTCAGAGTGCGCGTGCGTCAACGGATCGCGCCGCGCCATCTCGTCGATGAGGCGTGCAGCCATCATGGTCACCAGTTCGTCCGGGATCACACTCGACCCTGAATGGTGACTTGGATGAATGGCCATGGTTTGCTCACCTTACACGGTGGAAACCTGCAAACGTGTGCTTTTGATGATTGCAGCCAAGCTTGGACGCGGTTCAACCCCGTGGAATACTGCAACCCATGCTGGTTCTCAAACCCAACCGCGAGCGCCGCTTGCGCAACCACCACCCCTGGGTCTTCAAAGACGACGTGGACACCTGGCGCGTCACGCCCACGCCCGGCGCGATCACCGAGGTGCGCGCCGCCGACGGGTCGTTCGTCGGCATGGCGTATGCCAACCCCGCCTCGAGCATTCCCGCGCGCATGTTGACGTTGGAGCGCAAGAAGATTGACCTCGAGTTTTACCGCACCAAGGTGCGCGCGGCCCTCGAGCGACGTGCAGGGATCACCGGCACGAACGCCGTCCGGCTCGTCAATGCCGAGAGCGACGGGCTGCCCGGCGTGATCGTGGACCGTTTCGCGGACACCCTGGGCGTACAGCTTCGAAATGCTGGCACCGAAGCGCACCGCGACCTGATCGTGGAGGCGCTCAAAAAAGAGACGGGGGCAACCAGCGCTTTTGAACGCAGCGACACCACGGAGCGCCAAAAAGAGGGGCTCGAGGCTCGGGTCGGCACGCTCTGGGGCGAGGTTCCCGATTGGCTCGAGTTCGTCGAAGACGACTTGAACCTGGGGTTCAGCCCGTCTCTGGGACAGAAAACCGGGTTCTACCTGGACCAGCGCGACAACCGCCGCCGCATGGCTGGGCTCGTCAACGCCTCGAGCCGCTTGCTGGACGTGTATTCGTACACGGGCGGGTTCAGCTTGCACGCCGCGAGCAAGGGCGCGCAGTGCATGGCGGTGGACAAGGATCCGGTGGCGTTGCAAACCCTGGAAAAAGTCGCGCGGGGCAATGGGCTGGACAAGCGAATTGGCTCGAGGTTGGGTGACGCGCTCGAGGTGCTGGATCAACTGCTGAAAGAGGGACGCACGTTCACGCACGCCGTGATTGACCCGCCGACGCTCGCCAAGCGCAAAGACGAAGTGACAGCCGCCAAACGCATCTTCACCATCGCCACGAAGAACAGCCTGCGCATGCTCGAGCCGCGCGGCATTGTCATGGTCAGCACCTGCGCGTTCCACATTAAAGTGGACGATCTCTTAGAGGCGGTGCGGTTCGCCGCTGGCGACGCTGGGCGCAGGCTCGAGGTGTTGGACGTGACCTACCAACCCGCGGACCACCCGTGGATGTTGCAGATTCCAGAGAGCCTCTACCTCAAGACCCTGGTGCTGCGCGCGGATTAAATGTCCACAGACACCTCGGTGTGCACTCGAGATATCCCTTGGCTCGAGCACCAGACCGACGCTCGAGGACGTGCGGTTATGACCCGAACAACCGCCGGGCGTAAAAGTTCGCCAACCAGCCGTAGCACAGCCACAGCGCCGCGTAATAGATCAGCGCAATCATCAGCACCGCCAACCCGACGACGAGCACCCCGGCTGCCAGCGTCATCCCGGCGGGCGGGTTATTCAACACCGCGTACAGCGTCAAAACAAATTGTACCAGCATCGCCGCGAGCCAACTGCCGTTTAAGAGCGCGCGTCGCTCTGACGGTGAGAGGTTGCGCTTCTCCACGGCAAAGAACCGCCACAGTGCGATCATCGCGGCAGGCACGACGGCAATTTCACCTTGAAAGCGGCTCTGCACCAAAAACCCGAGGGCTGCCTGCCAGGAACACCAGCAAGCCAAGGTACGCGACGGTAAAAACGACGACGTAGGGTCGCATCACGCGCGGGCGAAGTCTATGGCGCTCGCGGCGAGCAACCGCGCGGCGAGCGGCAGGGCTTTGCGGTCGTCAATGTCAAACTTCGGGTGGTGGTGCGCGGCGCGGTCTTTCGCATCCGGTTTGCCGCTGCCGACCAGAAAATACACGCCGGGCACGCGCGCCAAGAACTCCGCCATGTCATCACCGCCCATCGTCTGGCTCGAGCGGGCGACCGGGGCTATTTCACCTGCGACGCGCTCGAAGCGGGTGGTCAGCGCTGCGTCGTTGACCACGGCGGGCGGACCGTAGATCCACTGAATCTCAGCGTCGCCGCCCAATGCCCTCGAGATGCCCTGTGCGACCTCGGTGATGCGCGTTTGCAGGTGCGTGCGCAGTTCGGTGTCAAATGTGCGTAGCGTGCCCAACAGCGTGGCGAACTCCGGGATGATGTTGTGCACACCGCTGCCCGCGTTCAGCGTGGCGATGGTGATGACGCTGGGCTCCAAGGGATCGGTTTCGCGGCTGACCAAACCCTGCAATGCCGTGATGACCTGCGCCCCGATCAGGATGGGGTCCACCGCGCGGTGCGGCGCAGCCGCGTGACCACCGCGTCCGCGGATCGTCAACGTGAACGCGTCGGGCGCCGCGAACGAGGGACCCGCGCGCACGCCGACCCAACCGGCTTCATGGTCGTTCCACAAGTGCAAGCCGACCGCCGCGTGCACCCCCTCGAGCAAATTGGGTGCGTCGCGCAGCATGGCGTTCGCGCCTTGCACGATTTCCTCGGCGGGTTGGAAGACGAAGCGGTACTTCCCTGGCAGGTCAGCTTTGTTTTGTGCAAACACCTGCGCGACGTGCAGGGCGATGCTGGCGTGCCCGTCGTGCCCACAGGCGTGCATCCGCCCAGCGGTCTGGGACGCGTACGGCATCCCGGTCTCTTCGGTCATCGGCAACGCGTCAATGTCCGCGCGCACCAGCACCGTCGCACCCGGCTGCGCCCCCTCGAGATCAGCGACCACACCCGTCCCCCCAATGCCGCGCTGCACGCGCAGCCCCGCGCGCTCGAGGTGGTCGGCGATGATGGCAGACGTGCGGTGCTCCTCGAATGCGATTTCCGGGTGCTGGTGCAGGTCGCGGCGCACGGCGACCATGGAGTCGGTCAGCGCTTCGAGGTCGGCTTGCAGGTTCATGACATTGACGTTACCGCATTTCAAGGTTCAAGCTCGAGGGCAATGCTCGAGCGTCGTGCACCCTCGAGACTCTCGTCGCTGCACGAGCCGGTTGGATTCGCTGTGTCACCGCACTCAGGTGTGATGCTTCAGCGATCTTGTGCCGTTGACCATCCGCCCATTGACCGCAATGCGATGCGCCAAACGAGCCAAAACCACCCACGACCAACACAGCGCGCCCAAGCCGATCAGCAAGGCACTGGTCGCCACCCAAGCTTGGTCGAGCGCCAAGCCCAAGCTGACCGCGATCAAAGGGGCAGCACGAGCCACAGTGATTCGCCGCAAATCACGCCACACCCGCTGGATCACCGGGTCGCTGCTTGTAAACCAGATTGGCGGCAGCAACATGCCCAAAAAGGACACCAACGGCAGCACGAGCCACACAGGCGACAGTCCAGAACTGCCCGACCGTACACGCAACACCGCAATCGTCTCCACCAACAGCGTCGTCACGCTCGGTTCGAGGCGGTTGAGTCCGATCCAACGCGAGGCGACCCGGTGCTGTGGCGACAGCGTCGCAGCGGGTGTCAGGGCTTCCAGAGCGCCGAACAACCCCCACAGGAGCAATCCGCTGAACGCCACGGGCACGATGCCGACGAGCCCCTCGACCACGGGCGAACTCGGGGAACCGCTGAAGCCCAGACCGGTCTGGGCTTGGGCTGCACCTGCCAAGGCAATCAACGCGGTCGCCAACCAGAAGGGGTTCAAGACCGTTCCAGCGCCTCGAGTTGCTCATGCGTGTGATACGCCCGCGCCGTGCCATCTGCGATGACGTGTGTGCCCCCCTCGTCGTCGAAGTACACCCAGCCAGCGCCCGTGCTGAAGACGAAAGCCCTGCTCAAACCGATCTCATTGGGGAAGTCTTTGAGCGTCTCGCGGAACTGCCTCGAAACGTCAGCGTCCCGTGGCAGCGCGGCGTTTGGGTTGCCGTCGTCGGTCGTGACGATCAGCCAATCGCTCAATGCGTACCCGTCCAGCGTTTCGTCCACACCAAAGAACACATCGGTGATGCCTTGCTGCTCGAGCACCGTGCCCAAGGCGCGAAGCGCGTCGTGGTGGTCGAGGGAGAAACCCTCTATTCTGGACGCGGCTTCGGCTTCGACTTCCAGCAATTCCAAGCGTTCGGGCGTGTGGTACATGCGAATGACGTTTTCCTCGGTGTCAATTTGGCCGCCTGCGTCATCGAAGGAAACCCGCGCGGCTTTCGTGTCGAAGGTGTACGGCTGGCAGTACCGCAGGCTCCACAAGAACGTGTCGTACTCCAAGTCCTCGAGCCACGCGTCTTGTTCTTCCACCCGCCCGTCCGCGTACTCGAGCACCGCGTACTCGGCTGGCGCGCCGTCGTCATTGACGTAATCCATGCCGTAATGCACGCGCACGATCCCGCGCTCGAGCAACGCCTGACCCGTGCTTTCCAGCACGTGGCGGTGCTCGCGGTTGAATGCCTCGAGTTGCTCGCGCATCTGCGGTGTCGCCTCGCTCACGGCGTCTCCTCTTTCGAGGTTGCCTCGAGCGAGGCGCGCAGTCCCCGAGCCCCGACCGCCATCCACGGACGCAACGGCAACTCTTTGAGCCAGTCCTGCACGGTGGGAATCGTGCCGCCCATGTCCTCTTTGACGTGCTGCTCACCGATGAAGCGCACCGGCACGACCTTGCCGTCGCTGTTGGTCAGCGTCGCGCCAAAAACCTGTTCGCACAGAAAGATCCCGAAACTCGAATGCAGGATCGCGCGGTGGCGCACGTCTGCGACGTGGGCTTTGGTCTGGTCGAACCAATCGTGAATCGCTTGGTAATCCTCGGGTTTGCCGCCGTGCTGTTTGACGCTCGAGAGCGCGTGATGGTACGGGTGTGCCACGCTTCCACCTTTCGCAAAACGAGGTGAATTATAGACCCGAACCCGTGTTGGTCAGCGGGGTTCGAGACAGGTTGAACACCCGGCGACCCCTTCGCGGACAGGCACGAGAGGGTGTTCCTACACGAGCACCCGAGGCTCGGGCTGTCAGTTCTTCAAGTACACCCCGAACCGCGCGGTGACATCGAAGGTCACGCACGGCGCTTCGCCGCGCAGCACCGGGGCAACGCAGACGGTCAGCTTGCCGCCCGCGCCGACGGTGTCCGCGCGCTTTGTTCCCGCCACGTCGCTGAGTTTGCCGATGCGTCCGACGAGTTCCACGGCTTGATACCCGCGTGAATCCAACGTGCCGTGCAACGGGTCACTGCCCGCAACGGTGAGCGGCGACAGCGGCAGCCACGCGCTCTTGTTGTCCTTGTCTTTGACCAAAAGCGATGCCGACAGGCGAGGGATCAGGTAAAACGTGCGCCGTCCGGGCCAGCGTTCTTTGAGCGCCAGCGGCAGTTTCAAGCGGCACGCGCTGTAGGTTTCGTCTTGCAGCAAGTAATTGATGCGTTGCTGCTTGAAGTAATCGTCGGTGCAGATCAATGAGACTTTTTCTCTGGGCACCGCGATGGCTCGAGCGGTGCCGGAGGTTTGCGCGACGGCGAGCCCGGTCAGGGCAACGAGGGCGGCAACAGGAAACGGTTTCATACGGGTTCCTCCACGGTTTTCGAGGGAGCAGGTGCTCGAGTCCTCGAGGCTTAGCGCTGGATGATTTCGGTGCGCAGATCACGGGTCGCACTGGTGTACTGGCAACTGAATTGCGTGCGCTCGTTGGCATCGCCAATGTTTGGCGCTGCCCAACCGTCCCAGCGCTTGCCGTCGGCGTCGCTGGTGATTTGCGTTCGACGCTCTTCTGGCGTGGGAAAGTCGTACCCAGACCCGAGGCGGGCAAGCACGTCCTGGGTGCAGCGTTCAATCAAATCGCGCGTGGCGATGCCGCCGCTGAAATCGTCGAATCCTGGGTTCGAGGCGCTGGGCAACAACACGTAAGCGGCAATGCCGGCAACGAGCACGGCTGCGCCGACGAACCACCACACCCGGCTCGAAGGTCGGGGTGAGTGAACGAGCGCGTGTTTGACCGCTGTGCGATAACTCTCGAGGGCGTTCAACCGCGCCTCTTCCGCCTCGAGTTCCTGGGCACGCTCGAGCTTGGCGCGTTCTTCGGTTTCGATGCGCCGTTTGTCCTCGTCGCTGAGCATGGCTGCGCCCAGCGTAGAAGCGCGCGGATGAGCGTGGGCTCATCGAATCGCGCGCAGATTCCAGGGTTGCGCTTGCTTACTTCGGCAGCGTCTTCCAGTGTTTCAGCAGCGCACGCAGTGCTTCGGGGTTGTTCGTCGGCGCGCCCGCCCCAACTTGGTTTTTGGCGTTCTCGCCGTGGCAACCCGCGCAGGTGCGGACCTCGCCGGGTTGCAGGGTGATCCAGACGCGTTCGCGGACGACGGGTTGACCAGCGGCGTCGGTCGTCTGCCAGGTCAACGCGCGGCGGGCGGGCACGAAAGCGGCGGTGGAGCCGTCAGCGGCAATGCGGACGCTGCCGACTGGTCCCGTGGGATTGCCTGGGTTGTGCGCCAGAACGGCGGTTTGGGCGAGCACGCGCCGCCCCTGGGTTTTGTCGTACCCCCGAATTTGCTGGGCTTGCAGAATTTGGTAATGGGCAATGTCGTAGACGCGTCCGTTCGGTGTCGCGGACTTGACGCCGCCGGGCACGGCGAGGTTGTAGGGCTGCTGCTGGTCGGCGCGGTCGCGGCTGGTCTGGTTGCGGGTCACGATCAGCGCCAAGTTGTTCTTCGTGAGCCATGCCCGCAACGCGGTTTCACTGACGTTTTCTTGGGCGAGCACCGCGCGTTCGGCTGGCTCGAGGGGCTCGGAGGGCGCAGGGGGTCGGGATCGCGCAATGACTTCGACCGGCTCGAGTTCCCAGAGTTCACCGTCAAAAGTCACGGAGTCGTCTGGGCTCCACCAAGTCACGCGCTTGCGGATGCCGTTCGTCAGCGGTTGTCCGGGCGTGAAGCTGCCTTTCGAAGAGGCATCCAAGCGGTGCAGCCTGAACTGGATCTTCGGTCCAACCCTGGGGCTCTTGGTGTACACCGCGACCATCGCGCCGCCCACCGTGGGCAGCGGGTTGCGGTACCGCCCGCCGCTCAGACTGCCTTCGACTTCTGCGGGCGTGGCTTCGTCAATCGTCATCTGCTCGGCGTTGAGGCTGGGGCTTCCGGTGAAACGCACGATCTGGCTCGAGGTCATCGAGGCGAATTCGCGGGCGTAGATGCCGTAGTACGTTCCCGCGCGGCGCGGGTCTTCGCGGATGGCGAAGATGCCGCCGTCGATGCGGATGTGCGTCTTGTTGGCGCTCAAGCCGTCCACGGTGCTTTCGCGCAGGGCGGGGTCGGCGGTGAACGACTGCGACAGGTACCCGAACGACAATTCGTGCCGTCCAATGTGGTTGAGGGTGAGTTCCGCCGTGCCGTCTTGGTTCATCTGCCACGGCGTGAACAGGTTGTAGGTAAAGCCACCCACGCGTCCGTAAAGGCTGTTCATGCCCAGGCGCGACTCTGGGAAGACCTCTTGCGGCGAGGCGCGCTTGGTGGCGTTCGCACGTTCGCTGTCAAACGTTTGCGGCACGAACCCGTTGGCGGGGCTGCCATCGGCTTGCTGGTCGCGTTGCAGGTGGTCCCAGCGCGTGAAGATCACCCGTCCATAACTGTCAATGCTTGGATTGAACGCGCCGCTGGGTGTGTGGTTCAGGAGCGCCAGAGTCTTTGTGGCGGGATTCAGACTCCAGATACCCGTGACCGTCGCCGTGCTTTCGTACTCGTCCAGTTGCGGGTAGAGGTGCGCGGAGCCGTCCCTGGGGCGGTCGGAGGTGAACAAGATGCGGTCGTCGCTGGCGTAAATCGGAGAGACATTGTTGTACGCCTCGGGTTGACCGCTGACCTTGCGGATGGAGACCTGTTCGCCGCGCTTGAGACCGCTGACTTCATAGAGTTGCCAGCGCGTCTCCACGGGCACGTAGCGCTCGGTGGGAGCGCCGATGACCATGCTGAACAGGGCTTTGTCGCCGCTCCAGTGCACGCTCGGTTCGCGCACGGCGATGGCGGTTTTGCCTTGCTGACCGTCCGCGCCGAAGCGCGCTTCTTTGGTCAGGTTGCGCAAAGAGCCGTCCGGGTAGCGGATCATCAGGTCGCCGCCGCGCGGCGCGCGGTCGATGACGCTGAGGTGGTTGGCAAAGGTGGACGTGCGGCTGGCGAAGACTTCGCCCGGCGTGGGAACCTGGGTGACGAACAGAATCGGGTTTCGCAGCCCGTCAATCGTCGGCGCTTGGGCTTGCACGGTTTTGCTGGTGAACGCTGCGCCGAGCACGACCACTCCGCAAGCGATCAACCCGAGGGCTCGAGCGGGGCTGATGGGCGCGGAGGTCATGGGTTTGACTGTAATCGAAGTTTGGTTTTGTTCGGCGACTTGAGCGTGTTTCACCGTGGCTCACGACACGACGCACATCCGAGATCGTGCGGCGAGGCCATGCTGTGGCTCGAGGCATGGCGCGCACGAGGCTGCGCTCCGAGCCGCTTCGTCTATGCTGCGGGCTCGAGACCACCACGGCTAAGCGTTCGCTTTGACTGTCATCAAACTTGACAACACTGCACTCAAGTCTTATGCTTTTTCTATTGCAAATCGGCGGTCGAGCAGTCCCACACGACCGCCGTGACCGCCCCAGGAGGAATCCAGCTTGAACCCCGAACGCTACACCGAACTGGCACTGCAATTGATTCAACAAACCCAAGCCAAAACCCAAAGCATGGGCAACCCGGCGATGACCCCGGCGCACCTCTTGAGCCTCACCCTCGAGCCCGACGGCGTGGGGGCGCGCATCGTGCAATTGGCGGGCGGCAACCCACAAACCGCCAAGAGTGCACTCGAGGCGTACCTGGCCAAACAGCCTCGCTCGAGCAGCAACGCTGGGCAATTTGCCAGCAACGAGTTCGGCAAAGCGCTCGAGCGCAGCGAGCAGATCGCCAAAACCCTGGGCGACAGCTACGTTGGCGCAGATGCTTTGTTTTTGGCGATGCGCGAGCAATACCCCAGCACAGAACTCCCGCCCCTCGCAGCGCTGCACAAGGCACTCGAGGGCATGAGAGGTGGACGCAAAGTGGACAACAAAACCTCGGACGCCACATTCGAAGCCCTCGAGAAATACGGCGTGGACCTGACGCAGAGCGCCCGCGAAGGCAAATTGGACCCGGTGATCGGACGCGACGAAGAGATTCGCCGCATCATGCAGATTTTGCTGCGCCGCTCCAAGAACAACCCGGTGCTGATCGGGGAACCCGGCGTCGGCAAGACGGCTGTGGCGGAAGGGCTGGCGCAACGCATCGTCAAAGGCGACGTGCCGGACGGCTTGAAAGGCAAACGCATCGTGTCTTTAAGCATCGCCAATCTCTTGGCGGGCGCGAAGTTTCGCGGTGAATTTGAAGAGCGCTTGAAAGCCGTGATGCAAGAGGTCGCCCAAGCCGACGGCGAAGTGATCCTGTTCATTGACGAGTTGCACACCATCGTCGGCGCGGGCAAAACCGAGGGCAGCCCCGACGCGGGAAACATGCTCAAACCCGCGCTGGCCAGAGGGGAACTGCACCTGATCGGTGCGACCACACTGAAGGAGTACCGCGAAATTGAGAAAGACGCTGCCCTCGAGCGGCGCTTCCAGCCCGTGTTCGTCGAAGAACCCAGCATCGAGGACACCATCAGCATCTTGCGCGGCATCAAGGAACGCTATCAAGTCCACCACAACGTCGAGATCACCGACCCCGCCGTGGTCGCCGCCGCGACGCTCTCGCACCGCTACATCGCGGATCGGCAGTTGCCCGATAAGGCGATTGATTTGATTGACGAAGCGGCTGCGCGTTTGCGGATGCAATTGGAGAGCAGCCCAGAGGAAATTGACTCCCTCGAGCGCAGGAAGTTGCAACTCGAGATCGAGCAGCAGGCGCTCAAAAAAGAGAAGGACGAGGACAGCGCACGGCGCTTGGACGATTTGCAGCGCGAGTTGCAGGACGTGAGCCAAAAAACGGAGTCCTTGCGCAGCGAATGGGAAGCCGAGCGCGCGGAGCTGCTGAAACTCAAAGACGCCCGCGAGAAGCTGGACCAGGTGCGCGTGGACATCGAACGCGCCGAGCGCGAGTACGACCTCTCCCGTGCCGCCGAGTTGAAATTCGGTCGTCTGCCCGCCTTGGAAGCCGAAGTGCGCGACCTCGAGCGCAAGCTCAAGACCGCGCGCTTTGCCTCGAGCCAAGTCACCGACGAGGACATCGCGGGCATCGTCGCGCGCTGGACGGGCATTCCGGTCAGCAAACTCGTCGAAGGCGAACGCGAGAAGCTCCTCAGGCTCGAGGATGAACTGCACCAACGCGTGATCGGGCAGGATGAAGCCATCCGCGTCGTCGCGGACGCCATTCGCCGCTCACGGGCGGGCTTGAGCGACCCGAAGCGACCAATCGGCAGCTTTATGTTCCTCGGTCCGACGGGCGTCGGCAAGACCGAACTTGCCAAGGCACTCGCCGCATTCCTGTTCGATACCGACGAGGCGATGGTGCGTTTGGACATGAGCGAATACATGGAGAAGCACAGCGTCTCGAGGCTGATTGGGGCGCCTCCCGGCTATGTGGGTTACGAAGAGGGCGGGCAACTGACCGAAGCCATTCGCCGCCGCCCGTACGCGGTGATCTTGCTGGACGAGATTGAGAAAGCGCACCCGGACGTGTTCAACACGCTGCTGCAAGTGCTCGACGACGGTCGCCTGACCGACGGACAAGGACGCACCGTCCTCTTTAGAAACGCTGTGGTCATCATGACCAGCAACATCGGCAGCCCACTCATCCTCGAGGCATCCCGCGAGGGCGGCTTGACCACCGGCGTCAAAGACGAGGTGCTGCGCCTGCTCGGGCGCGAGTTCCGCCCGGAGTTCATCAATCGCGTGGACGAAATCGTCATCTTCGACGCGCTCAACGTGCACCAGATGCGCCAGATCGTGGACGTGCAGTTGGTCGGCTTGCGCGACCGCCTCGCTGGGCGCGCGGTGCGTTTGGAGTTGACCGACCGCGCCAAGGATTACCTCGCGGGCATCGGCTACGATCCTGCGTTTGGCGCGCGACCCTTGAAACGCGCGATTGGACGTGAACTCGAGACGCCAATCGCCAAACGCATCCTCAGCAACGAGATTCACGACAATTCGATCCTGGAAGTGGACCACGTGGACGGACGCTTCGCGTTCACCGAAGCCCGACCGAACTGAACGCTCGAGACACCGTCACCATGGGGGCCCAACGTGCTGCGCCCCTTTTGCATGGGCTCGAGCCAAGTTCGATGGACGCTCGAGCCCACAGGGTTGACCTCGAGGGGCATGTGGTGGACGCGCCCGTCTCGAGGGACAGGAGTGACCACTTCGTCTGTTGGGACGGCTCCTGCCGCACTCGGGCGTTGTGCCCTGCACACGTGGGTGTGACGCAAACCTCGCCACTATGAACAACAGGTGTGGTGGCCGCGCGGTCTCGAGGTTCGTGTTGAAAACGCAGCTCGAGGATGTGCCGTCAACGTTTCAACAGCAACTGCACGGCAACGACGATCATCAACCCCGCCAACAAGCGCCGCAACAGCACCTCGGGCAGTGACAAGCCGATGCGCGCCCCGAGCGCCGTGCCGATGACAATGCCCAGCGCGAGCAGGGCTGCGACTTGCAGGTTGACCGCGCCCGCGCGCTGGTACGTCAACACGCCGACGATGCCCACGGGCAGCAGCAAGGCTGCCAGCGACGTGCCGGTGGCGGCGTGCTGGTTCAACCCAACGAGCAGCACCAGCGCAGGCACGACGATGATGCCGCCGCCGATCCCGAACAACCCGGAGAGCACTCCGGCGGCCAATCCAATCAAACCCGACAGCACATACTGCATGGCGCCAGTATCACCCTCGGGTGCCAAACGCGCGTCAAGTCCGTGTGCGTTGCGGCTCGAGGGGCAATTACAGTGGCAACGCGGTCGCGTGTTCGACTTGGCGCGTGCCCGCCGTGCTTCCCACTCGCATCAACCCCAGGACTTTTCGAGGGCTTGCGTGTTTGGAAGCGCTGGTCGGGTTCGAGATGGATGGACCGAAGTCACTGACATTCGGCACGCTCGAGGTGGTCATCGACAGCATTTTCGGTGGTGTCAACGCGAAGATCTGCGAGAAGCTGGGGGTTCGGCGCTCCAGAACGACCGTCCTCTCCTCTTGCGGTGATCGCAGCCGAGGCGGACACTGGCTAAAACAGAAAGGAGCGGCGACCGGCCGCTCCTTTGGCGCCAACCTCGAGATTTACTTGACCGTGACGGTGATGTTGCTTGGCAGCTTGCGCAGCGCGCGGGCGCTCAGCCACATCGTCTGCTTTTCGCCGTCCACGAGGACGACTTTCTTTTGCAGGTTGGCGTATTTGCGAACCTTGGCGATGCCGGTGGTCTTGCGACCCACGCCGCCGTCCTTTTTCGCCTTGCCGCGACGGTTGACGGTGTTGATGACGATGCTGTTCTTGCCGGTGACTGCACAGGTTTTGGCCATGTTGGGTTCCTCGCTTTGCGCCTCGAGAAACCTTTCGCAGGCTCGAGACAAACTCGAGGACTGTACCACAGCTTTTTTGTTCTGAAAAGGGTGCTGTTGCCTGCGTGAAGCCCGCATGAGTTGCCCGCGAGTGGTCAGGCACAGCTAAATTCTTCCTTTACAAGAACGCATTTTTCTCTTATACTGAGAGGGTTGCGTTCTCGTAGACCTGAAGTGTTTTGCCATTTGTTCGGCTGACAGACTTTGGGCTAGACAGAGTTGGCACTTTAGGAGGAGTTCGGACATGGAAGATACGGCTACACACCCGGTCGCCGAGGCGACCCCAACAGCAGCGATGCACGACCAGCAACCCGCTCCCGCGCAGGACAATACCCCTGTGCAGGCAGGCAATGCTGAAGAATACCCGGCCATGACGATGGAGGACGTGATCGCCTCCGAGGACACGCGCAGCGCGGAACTCAACCGTGGCGACATCGTGTCTGGCACCGTCGTGTTCGTGGGCGCGGAAGGCATCTCCGTTGATGTTGGCGCGAAGATCGAGGGCACGATTCCGTTGAATCAGCTCTCCGACGAGCCCGTCAGCGTGGAAGACGCCAAAGCGCAGTTCAATCCCGGCGACAAAATCGAGGCGTACGTCGTGCGCTCGGATGTGGCCAACGGCGTCATCATTCTTTCCAAGAAACGCGCCGAGCAGGACAAGGGCTGGCGCAAGCTGCAAACCGCGTTCGACAACAAAGAGGGCATCACCGTCCATATTGACGAGCAAGTCAAGGGCGGTCTGGTCGCCAGCATCGAAGGCGTGCGCGCCTTCCTGCCCGCCAGCCAATTGGACGTGCGCCGCGTCAACGACCTGACGCCGTTTGTGGGCAATCCTTTAGAGGTTCGCCTGATCGAGTTGAACCGCAAGCGCAACCGCGTCATCATCAGCCGCCGCGCGATCATTGAAGACGAAAAGAACAAAGCCAAGAACCAAACGCTCGAGCGTCTGGCACCTGGCACGGTCCTCGAGGGCACGGTCGTCGAGATCACCGATTTCGGCGTGTTCGTCTCCTTGGGCGGCGTGGACGGGCTCGTGCACCGCAGTGAACTGACCTACGCGCGCTTCGGGCACCCGAAGGAAGTCGTGAAACTGGGCGACGCCGTGAAGGTCCAGGTCATGGACGTGGACAACGAGCGCGACCGTATCAACCTGAGCATGAAAGCGCTCAGCCCCGACCCGTGGCAAGAGGCGATGGAGAAATACACCATCGGTCAACGCGTCAAGGGCAAGGTCACGAACCTCACCAACTTCGGTGCGTTCGTGGAATTGGAGAGCGGTCTCGAGGGTCTGATCCACGTGTCCGAGCTGAGCTGGACCAAGCGCGTGCGTCACCCCAACGAAGTCCTCAAAGAGGGCGACGAGGTCGAGGCTGTGGTGCTGCGCATGGACGCCAAAGAGCGCCGCATCAGCTTGGGCTTGCGCCAGACGCAACCCGATCCGTGGAGCGCATTGCCCGCGAAGTACCCGCCAGGCACGCCCGTCAAAGGCAAGGTCACGGGGCTCACGGATTTCGGTGTGTTCATGGAGATCGAGGACGGCATCGAAGGCTTGATCCACATCTCTGAACTCGCCAACGAGCGCGTCACCAACCCGTCTGAACTGTTCAAACGCGGCGACGAAATTGAGGCGGTCGTCCTCAACATTGACCCCGTGGATCAACGCGCCAGCCTGAGCCGCAAGCGCGCCCTGCCCGGCGGTCAACCCGTCGTCATCGAGCAAGGCGGTCAGAACCTCGGCGGCGGTCAGAACGCCCGTCAAGGCGGCGGCCAACGCGGTCAATACAACCCCAGCCGCGGCAGCGGTGGACGCAAGCGCGACGATTTCAACTACGACTACGGCGCGGCGAACCTCGGCAATGCCGACGCGGGCGGCGGCAAGGTCACGACGAAGCTCGGCGACGTGTACGCGGACCTGTTCGCGCAATTCGGGCTGGGCGGCAAGAAGGAAGAGAAGAAGGAAGGCGAGTCCTAAGCTTTCACCCGAAACTCGAGAAGGGCGGCCCGTTTGGGTCGCCCTTTTTTCGTTGCAACACAGGTCTCGAGCAAACGCAGGTTCCGTCTTGATCTCGAGGGACGCTGGTGCGGCGCTGTCTCGAGATTTGTCTTTGGTGCGTAGGGGCTTGCCACTGCAAGCCCCCGAATAGGTCGCGCCACTTCCAACCAGTTCTCGAACTCGCGATTAGGCGATGCGGGTCATCGTCATGCGCGTTAAGTCATCGTTGATCTCAACACATGTGGCTGGAATCTCGAGGCTCGAGAACCACGTGGCGAACAGCAGGCGGTCAAATTCTGGGAAGGCGAAGATGGTTGGGTCGGGAAGGAAGTGCAAACGGTTGCCATGCTGGGCCGTTTCGCCAACGGGCGCGAATGAAGTGATCGCTTCGCCCTCCCGGTACGTCTGTTGCCAATGCACGCCGTCTTTAAAAACTTCGATTTGCAACCACGTGCTGTATGCGTTTGCACAAATGATGCCAACACCGCAAAAGTGCACCGTTTCAAACGATTTGTCATGTGCACAAGCAAAGAGCTGCGTCATCAATTGCTCTGGAAACCGCATGCCCAGGCTGTCCGGCGAAACATCTAAACCGGTGCTGTCATCGCCCACTGAAACGCTCTGGTCTTCGTGAAACCGAACTTCGAGACTGCCTGCATCCTCGGTTTGCAATGCGTGAAGCCCGATGCACAAGGCTTCCTCGAGCAACTTGTTAGCCAATGCTGGACGCGTGGTGTCACCCAGGAACAACGCCGAACGCTTGCGAACCCCTTGCAACCCCTTAAGCACCACGATTTCGTCATCTGGCATTTACGCCCTCCTGGACGCAAATTTTACCATTTTTGGCTTGCGAAATCCAATTCCGCAATTAAATTCAGCCCGTCAGACACGCGGTTCTCGAGGCTATGTTTCATCCCTCGAAAGGTCTAACCAACTTGCCGTACATCCCTGGCGGCAACGGATACCCGATCACAGGATGTTGGCGTTCTCGTGCAATGCCCTGGGGCGAGACGCTTGCGTTCTTCACCGCCCTCGAGCAAACTCTGTGACCCACCCAACCAGCGGGTTGGCTCGAGCCGAAAGCACGTCCAGGTGCGTCGCGTTTTGAAAGCGCTTGACAGTGATCGACCGTCCGGTTTTGCTGTTCAATGGCTGAAATGCGTCGCTGGCGGTGACAATGCCGCGCGTGCCGATCAAGGCGAGTGTCGGGAGTTTCGCGTCCGCCATGTGCCAGACGCGCAATTCCTCGCGCGCCCAGGTGGGTGCCTCCAATCCCACGACGCCGATGTCCAAACTCAGCCGCGCGGGGAAGTACCATTCCTGGAAGTCGGCGCGCGGCGCGTAGAAGCGCGTGGCGAAGTCCAGCGGGTCGGTGAGTTCGTTTGGGTCGTTCGGCGCGGGCGATTGCCATTCCACGCGGCTCGAGCCAGTGGCGACGCCCGTGACCTCGAGCACGTTGAAATTGCCCAGCAGCCAGCCCAGCGCGTTGATGGAAACCGTGGCGTTCGTCGCGTACCCGCTCGAGACCGAAAAGGCGTTGACGAGCGCATAGCGGTCGTCGCCCGCGACCATCGCCGCCGCCAAATTGCTCGCACGGTATCCCACGATTCCGCCGGGGCTGTCGCCGTTGGGGTCAAAGCGCGCCAACAGCGCCGCCGCGCCCAGTTTCGAGAGTCCGAGTGCGTCGAAGCCGAACGCTGCGAAAAAGGGAGAAGCCGTGCCCGCCTCGAGCGCGGTTTTGCCCGCACCGCGAATACCGAACGGACCGACCACGCCTTCTAGATAATCGCGTTCCGACGCACCCCCATTGCCGTTCGTGCGCCCTGCCACGCCGTCCAGCAGCAGCAAGCCGTCCACGTCCTTGTAACCGGGCTGCCCGTCGAAATCCCAACCCGCGTACAGGCTGACCATCACCGCGCCGAGGCTGTGCCCGCCGAGGATCACGCGCTCCCCAGAGGCGCGGGCGAGTTGGACGACGCGCCGCCAATCCTCCAAATGCACTTTGAGCCCCCAGCGTCCGACGAACGCGGCGTCCTTGCCCTCGAGCGGCTTGAACCCGCCGGGTTTGCCCGCGTCGCGGATGTGATGGCGCCAGGCTGACAGCGGATCTCGGTTCGTCAACGCCGCCTCGAGCACACGGTGGTCCTCCAGAAGATTGCTGCGCCGGTCCACCGCCCAAACCTCGAGCGTGGGGTCAGCGTTGACGACGCCCCGCGCGAGGCGGTCGAAGTTCGCCGCGCCACCGAGGAAGCCCGGCATCAAGACCACGACGGCTCGAGCCTTGCCGGTCTTGGGCAAGCTGTAGCGCACGTACGTCGCGCGGTTGAATGCAGCGGGCGTGTTGGGTTCGGGGAACCCCGGAATTTCGAGGCGTTCCGCGTTGACGCGAGCGAGCGCCGCTGGATCGGGAATCGGCACGGTTTGGTTCGAGGCACCGCTCGAGGGTTGAGCTGTGGGCGCACACGCGACCAGGGCAAGCAGCAAGACGGCAAGCAAACGGTTCATCGTGCTTTGCACTTTAGCGATTGCACCTGACGGACTCGAGGCTCCACGGTACGGTTCAGACCTGGGCGCGCGGGCTCAGGCGGTTGCGCTCGAGCACCGAGCCGTCATGCACTCGCTCGAGGGGCACCGCGCAACTGCCGCACCACGACGATGCCGACGACCAACACGAGCGCGATGCCCAACGGCACGCCGAACATCAAGCCCACGATCCACGTCAAGCGCCCGACCTCCGGGTTCGGCGGCACGAGCGGCACGCGCCCTGTGACGACCGATTTGCCCACGCCGAGCTGGTACTGCCCCTCGAGCCGCTGCTCGCCTTGGTTGGCGCGCACGACGAGGTTCCAGGTGCCTTCGGAAAGGTTTAAGGTGCCCCGGAAGGTGCTTGCATTCACCTGCGCGAGTTCCGCGCGAATCGTCCGGCCGCGCTCGATCTCGTCGCCGATGGCGGCGATGCTCAGGGCGTCCAGCGCATACGGCTTGACCCCATCCACATCCGTCCCCCGCACCACCAGGTTGCCTTCGTCCGGGTCGTACTCGAAGTCCAAAATTGCCAAGCGTTGCGCCGTGACACTGACCTGATCCGGGTGCGCGGGTTTCGCAGGCGCGACCGGCTGCGCCCACGCCTGACCGACGAGCACCAGCAACACGCACGCAAATCCCAAAGCTCGAGCCTTCACGCGCCGCACTCTACCCACTCGGGCCCAGGCAAAAGCCCTCGAGCGCAAAGGCTCGAGGGCTCGATGATTCACCGTCTGGTTCAGTTCTCGCGCTTCTCGTCCAGGGCGTCGTACGCGCGCACGATGCGACCGACGAGTGGGTGGCGGACCACGTCGGACTCGGTGAAGTAGACGAAATTGATGCCCTCAATGTCTTGCAAAATGCGGCGCGCTTCGCTCAGACCACTCTTGACATTCTTTGGCAAGTCAATCTGTGTGATGTCACCGGTAACCACCACTTTTGAACTGAAGCCTAAACGCGTTAAAAACATCTTCATTTGCTCTGGCGTGGTATTTTGCGCTTCATCAAGAATAATAAATGCATCATTCAAGGTCCGTCCGCGCATGAAAGCCAGTGGAGCCACCTCAATTGCACCGCTCGAGAGGTAACTTTCAAAACGATCTGCATCAATCATATCAAAAAGAGCATCGTAAAGTGGGCGTAAATATGGATCAATCTTGGCTTGTAAATCACCTGGCAGGAAGCCTAAACGCTCGCCAGCTTCTACTGCTGGTCTTGTTAAAATAATTCGTTTAACTCTTTTGGCCTTGAATGCAGCTACAGCCATGGCTACTGCAAGATATGACTTGCCCGTACCCGCTGGACCTATACCAAACGTGATATCCGAAGAATTGATTGCCTCCAAATACAACTTCTGACCACGCGTCTTCGGGCGCAACCGCCGTGGCAACTCGAGGTCTCGGGTCGCGGGCGCTTCGACAAAGATGCTCTCAGAGCCGTTTTGCGACAGCTCGAGCCCACGCTCGACCTCTTCCAACCCCACGTCTCCGCCTTGGCGGTAAATGGCGAGCAGGTCTCGCAGCAGGTTCTCCGCGCGTTTCACGTCCGCTTCGTCGCCTTCGATGCGGATGCTGTCGCCGCGCGCCAAGATGCGGGCGTTCAACTTTTCGCGCAGGCGTTTGAGGTTGCGGTCCCCTTCGCCGAACACGGCGAAGGCTTCTTCTTGGTTGAGCAGGCGAATGCTGGCGCTTGCGGGCGAAGTGGATTCGATGTCAGGTTCCTCCACTGGGCAGTCTAGCCCGAGGGGGGCAATCCCTGGTAGGACGAAGGGCGTATTTGAAGGTGCACGCGTTGGCTTAGCACAGGTCATTGGTCGCTCGAGGCGCGACGGTCGTGGGAACCAGCCACGCTCGAGTTTCAGCGCTCCCTCTGAATTTCTCCGAACCAAGCCAGTGAAGCGCCCGCTTGAAACTCGGGGGGTGCGGCGACGCGCGTGAGCTTGCCCGCGGCGTACAGCCACAACTGGATTTCCCCAGGGGCTTTCCGAACGTCAGCCCCGGCGTTGCGGCTGACGGTGCCGGGCGTGCGACCCGCCAGAACCGCCCTCGAGCCGTCGGCGGAGGTCACGGCGGCAGCCACGTACAGCCCCAGTTTCAATGGGGCGCGGGTGCCATCGAGCAGTTGGGCGTTTGGACCCGTGGGGTCGCGCAACGACAAGCGGGTGTTGGCGAAGTACGCCCCGGCTTGCGCGCCCTGCTCGGGGGCCAGGGCGTTCCCGCTCGGGGTGTACCAGCGCACTGCGCTCTGCTGCGGGCGCGTTTGGGGAAAGCTTTGGAACCAAATCCGCAAGCCTCGCGGGGTCCAGACGAGTTGACGGTCCCCGGCGTCTGCGCCCTCGGCGCGCACGGTGAAGCGCTGCGTTTTGCCACCCGAGAGCGTGTACACCGCCAAATTCCAAATCGGGTCTTGGTCGGTGCTGGCGCGCCCTGTTTGGTCCATCCACGCCAAGCGCGTGCCATCGGGTGACCAGGCGAGCAAACCCGCGTTCTCGGCGTAGTTGACCCACTGCCGGGAGTTGCGCTCGGCGGTCTGGGCGGCGATCTGGCGGACGTTGCCACCTCGAAGCTCGAGCACGTGCAGGCTGAAGGGCGGGTGGCAGTTGCACGCCTTGAGTCGTTCCGGCGATTGAACCTCGTAGGCGATGTAGGCGACCCTCGAGCCGTCGGGGGACAGCGACATGGACCAAATGTTCTTCGTGGTCGTCAACCGCTTCCAGGCACCGTTCCAGCTCCACAGGTCGCCTGCGGATCGGGCGATCAGCGGCGCGTCGTTCGGTGCGACAAGCGCGGCGCTCGAGAAACACCCCAACAGCGTCAGCAAGCGTAAGAATCCAGTGTTCATGTCAAATCCCTCGAGCCTCACCGCCTCGAGAACGCCGCGTCTGCAAAAGCGCGGGCTTTGGTGTTGGCATTGGGTTGCGCGGCGTTCACCTGCCCAGCAACAAAACCGAAGCTACCTAAGCCAACGACCTTCAGCACGCTCCCAGTCTTGTAACGCTCGGTGTACACGCAAGGCTCGGTGCGGTTGGGACTGTCCTTGTAGGTGTTGAGGCGCAGGATCACCGCGAAAGGCACGCCGCTCGCCAGCCGCCACTCGAGCCTGCGACCCTTCTGGCGGTCGTAATTTCCCTCGGTCTGGGCCAGGAACACCCGTGCTTGCCTGCCGCGCCCCGCCTCCAGCAGCGCGTCACAGGCGCTGTACCCGATGTGCACCACGTAACCACTGGGTCCTGCGCAGGTGAGTGGCGTGTCGCCGCCGTTGGGGTCATTGGGACCGTCGGCGTTGCACTGGGTGTTCAAATTGGTGTACACGCTCGAGAACATCATCCCAGTCGTTTGCGCGGACGCGACGACAGCAGACGCGAGCAGTGGTAGACACAATGCGATGGGCAAATGGAGGCTGGCGGTCATCGCTCGTCACTGTAGCCCTCGAACGTTGGCGCACCCCTCATACAGCGTGGAAACGCCGTGCCAGGCGAACAATCCTCGAGGGCGAACGCGTTAGAAGCGCCTGCGTCCCTGCTTGGCGCGCGGTTTGCCCAGGATCTCCGCCCACATCACGCCTTGCGCGGCGTTGCGCGGGTCAATGATGCGCCGCGCCAGGGCGCTCGCGTTGGCGGCGGCTTGGGCTTGCGTGCCGATGCCGCGCACTTGGTTCACGCCTTCAGGACGTTGGATGACGGCGACACCGCCCTCCCCTTTGTACGCGGTGCTGCCCTCGTCCTCTGGTCGGCGTGTCGGCAGCTTTTGGCTGGGCTGACGACGGCTGTACCCCATCGTGTCCGGCACGCTGTCGCGTTCCAACCGCTCCGGGCGGGAGTCGTCCAGGTACACCTCGATTTGGCTTTCAATCGGTTTGCGCGGCGCTGGCTGCGGGCGCGGTGGCGGTCTCGGTGTCTGGCGCGGTGGGGGTGGCGGGGTGCTGCGCCCCATCTTTTCCGCGAGTTGACGGCGCAAATCGGCTTGCGGGTCGGTCGGACCGGCAAACGGCGGCGGGTTCTGCGCGCCTTTCATGCCCAGTGCTTCCAAGATCTCGGCTTGGAGGTCTTTGAGTTCGGTGTTGTTCGGGCGCGCGGGTGGCGATGGTGGTGACGGAGGCGTTTGGCGCTCGAGGGTCGCGTCGGGTTGGCGGGTACGCTCCAAATACCCTTGGTAACTTTGGGTGTCGGGGTTGGCTTCGCGCGCTTGACGTTCACGCTCCCCGCCCGTGCGGCGCATCTCGGCTTCGCGTTCGGCGCGTTCCTGCCCTTCGCGCATGGCTTTGCCCGCACCGCCGATGAAGTTGAAGACCGTGCTCAGCAGCACGAGTCCGATGATGACAAACTCGAGGTTGCCGAGCACCCAACTGATGACTTGTTGCAAGGTCATGACGTTCTCCTCGAGTGGGCGGCGTTGCGCGGCTCGAGCACGCGGTCTTTACCGGTTGCCGTCGCGTTTGGCGCTGTCGCCAATCGCGCCGCGCATGCCGGTGTCGGCTTGAACGTTTTGCATGTTGTAGTAATCCATCACGCCGAGGTTGCCGCTCTTGAACGCGTCCGCGAGCGCCATCGGCACTTGGGCTTCGGCTTCGACGACCTTGGCGCGCATCTCTTGCACGCGGGCTTGCATTTCCTGCTCCACGGCGACCGCCATCGCGCGGCGCTCTTCGGCTTTGGCTTGGGCGATGCGCTTGTCGGCTTCGGCTTGGTCGGTGCGCAGTTGCGCGCCGATGTTCTTGCCCACGTCCACTTCGGCAACGTCAATGGAAAGGATCTCGAAGGCGGTTCCGGCGTCCAAGCCCTTGGCGAGCGTGGTCTTGGAGATCACATCCGGTTGCTCCAAGACCTGCTTGTGGTCTTGCGCCGCACCGATGGCGGCGACGATGCCTTCGCCGACGCGGGCGATGATCGTTTCCTCGCCCGCACCACCGACCAAGCGGTCAATCTTCACGCGCACGGTGATGCGCGCCGTGGCGAGGAGCTGAATGCCGTCTTGCGCCATGCCCGTGACCATCGGCGTTTGAATGACCTTCGGGTTGACGGACACGCGCACTGCTTCCAAAACATCGCGTCCTGCCAAATCAATCGCGGTGGCTTGGTCGAATGAAAGCGGGATACCTGCCTTGTCCGCCGCGATCAACGCGTCCACGACCTTGTCCACGTTACCGCCCGCGAGAAAGTGCGCCTCGAGTTTCCCTTGCTCCACCTCGCGCAGACCGGCTTTGCGCGCTTTGATGAGTGGGTAGATGATCCGACCCGGCGACACGCGGCGCAAACGCATGCCCACCAAGCTCGAGAGCGACACATACACGCCCGAAGCGAGCGCGGAGATCCACAAGCCCGTGGGGATGATGCTGAAGAGGACGATGTAGCCGATGACGATGACGACGCCGATGACGATCCAGAGTTCCATGATGCCTCCAAGGTACGGCTGGGGTGCGTGCCCAAACTGCGTTGCAGCACCGCTTTGCGAAAGGCGCGACCGGGTCTGTGGGGAGACCTGGAGAACGGCTGTGACCAGCCCAGCTTAAGCGTATTCTGGCTTCGGAAGGCGTTGTTCAAAACCGCGCAGTGCTGGACGCCGTCGCGCTGTACAGGCTTGGGGGTTCTCGAGAACCGTGGCGCAGTGGGCGACTTCAGCCACCACTTGCCCTCGAGCGCACGACGATGCGGCGACCCTCCACGCGCGTGACCTCCAAGGTCGTGCCCGCACGGATGAACTCGCCGTCGCTGACCACGTCCATGCGCTCGCCCTCGATGCTGGCGACCCCAGCGGGGCGCAGATCAGACACCGCCGTGCCGTAGCGTCCGATCAGGGCACTGACACTCGCGCCGTCCAGCGTGACGCCCGCGCCACCCGTGGCGCTCGTGCCCGCGAGGTTGGTGTTCAGGAAGAAGCGCCCGATCACGCGGCTTTGGGGCAGCAACCACAGCGCCAAACCCAGTCCGATGCCGCTGGTCACGGCGGCGATGCCCGCGACCAGCCCGAAGTTCTCGCCGAATTGCAGGTAGATGCTCGCCAGCACACAGCCCAACCCGAGCAAGCCCACAATGGTGCTGCCAGGAATCAGAATCACCTCTGCCGCAATCAGCAGCAATCCAGCGATCAGCAGCACGAATGCCACGCTCGAGCCGTTGCCGGTCAAGAGCCCCCCGAGGAAATACAGCGCCAACGCGACCGCGCCGATGATGCCTGGGAGCGCGATGCCGGGGTGAAACAGTTCGATCAGAATGCCGATCACACCTATCGCCAACAGCAAGCCCGCCACGATGGGCTGCACGAAGAACTGCCCCAAGCGCTCGGCAGCCGTCAGTTCAATCCGCTCGAGGTTGGTGGTCGCAAAACCCGCTTGCCGCACCGCATCCTCCAAGGTGCGGCTTTCAAAATCCGCGACCTTGTTTTTCACCGCGTCCGGCGCGGTCAGCGTCAGAATCTCGCCGCGCTCCTTCAACCCAGGAATGACCTTGTTCGGGTTGACCATGCCCTCGGCGGCGTCCGCATTGCGCCCGCGCGTCACGGCGACGCTGCGGAACTTGGAGCGCACGGCGGAATTGATCTTCTCGCCGACCGCGCCCTCGAGGGCTTGTCCCGTGCCGGTGATCGGCAGCGCCGCGCCGATGTCGCTCCCAGGCAGCATCGCCAGTTGCTCGGCGCTCATCGCCAACAGCGCGCCTGCACTGAAGGCGTTGCGGACCACCGCCAGCGTCGGCACGCTCGAGGCGAGGATGCTGTCGGAGATGGCGATGGCGCTGTCCACGCGCCCGCCCGGCGTGTCAATTTCAATCACGATCAGCGGACGCCCCTCGTCCTGCGCGGTTTGCAACTGCTTCTGCACGATTTGGCGCAGGGGCTCGTCAATCGCGCCTTTGATCTCGATGATGACCCCGGCTTTCGGCGGAGTGGTTTGGAGTTGCGTCTGGGCACGCGCCAAACCGAGTGCCCCCAGACTTAGGCACAACGCGGCGATCACACGCAAGGGGTTCATTGGTTCATCTTACGCGCGTTGCGCCGGGAGCGTTCCATCGCGGAGCACTATTTTTTGCCCTGAAACGCGTAACCTGAACCGTGGACGGCGTAGAGGATTTGAAGCACCTGCGCGACCTCGCCGCGCTCGAGGGCTACGCGCGCCTCAGCGACTTGGACGCATTGCTCACGCTGGCTCAAGCCTTGCCGACGGAACACCACGCCGCGCTGCTCGAGGTCGCCCGCGCCGTCTACAGCGCCGAACGCAGCGCCACCGCGTTTGCGGTCGAGCCACTGACCGGCTTCGTCGCCCTCGTCGCGCACCCCGGATTGCAAACGGCAACGTTTCGAGCATTGGACTCGAGCATGGACGCGTTGCTCACGCACCTCGAAGACCTGCACCGCATCGGCGGCGCGCACCCGCTCGAGACGGCGATTCAGAGCGCGTTGCAAGCGATCAAAGACGCGTTGTTTGGGCGCGCGCTGAACGTTGCGGAACGCTCGAGGTTGCGCGGGTTTTACGAACGCGAGAAGTTGCTGCGACGATGGTGAGCGTTTAGCTCGAGGTTGCGCAAGGTTTCGAGCGAGTTTGAGCGTCGTTGCGCGTCCTAGGGGCGTAGCATGCTACGCCCCTACTACAGCACGAGCTCGAGCTTCGGAAGAAACAAGTTGACCTAAGGTCAAGCCATAGTCCGGCGAAAGAAGACGTGTCGAACTCGAGAAACCGAAAACCCCTCGAGCCCGCCCCGTTTCCCCAGCCCACGTGTTTAGATAACCCTTGCCGTGACCCAACCCGAATCCAACCGACGCTACGCCCACGTGGTCGTCGTCAAAGACGCTGACATTGACGACCTCGGGCACGTCAACAACGTCGCCTACGCCCGCATGATCGAGGACATCGCCCGCGCGCACGCGGTCTCACTCGGCATGGACACCGACGCGTTCCGCGCGCAGGGCAGCGTGCCCGTGATGCTCGAGCACCACCTCAAGTACCGCCGACCTGGATTTTTGAACGACGTGCTGACCGTGACCACGGAGATCGAGATGATGGGCGGCATCCGCGCCCGACGCCACAACCAAATCAAGCGCGGTGAAGAGGTGCTGGTGGATTCCATGACCGAGTGGGTGTGGGTGGACGTGACCAGCGGGCGTCCGAAGGCGATTCCCAAGGTTTCACTCGAGATGTTCGGGTTTTAGCCATTCTGCCGCGTAGCATGACGCCATGCGCGCGACCCCCAATGCCCTCGCCAACGAGACCAGCCCGTACCTCTTGCAGCACGCGTTCAACCCAGTGGATTGGCTGCCGTGGGGCGAGGCGGCATTCCAGGCTGCAAGGTCCAGGGATGTGCCGATTCTGCTCAGCGTCGGCTACAGCGCCTGCCACTGGTGTCACGTGATGGAGCGCGAATCGTTTGAAAACGCCGAGATCGCCGCGCTGATGAACGCGCATTTCGTGCCGGTCAAAGTGGACCGCGAGGAGCGCCCAGATGTGGACAGCGTCTACATGACAGCCGTGCAGATGATGACCAGTCAGGGCGGCTGGCCGATGACGGTGTTCCTCACGCCGGACGGTCAACCGTTTTACGGCGGCACGTACTTTCCGCCCGACGACCGCTACGGTCGTCCGGGATTCAAGCGCGTGCTGCTTGCACTGCACGAGGCATGGACGAGCCGCCGCGCGGAGATGCTCGAGAGCGCCAAGGACTTGACCACGCACCTCGAGCGCAGCGAACGCGTCGCCCCGGCGAGCGATGTGGACGCGGACGTGCCCGCGCGGGCACTGGCGACTCTCGAGGGGAATTTTGACGCGACTTGGGGCGGGTTTGGACCCGCGCCGAAGTTTCCCAACCCGAGCAACCTGGATTTTCTGTTGGCGCACCACCACCGCACGGGGACTCAACGCGCGCTCGAGATGCTCGAGATCACGCTCACCCGTATGGGGCAGGGCGGCCTGTACGACCACCTCGGCGGCGGTTTCGCGCGCTACAGCACCGACGAGCGCTGGCTCGTGCCGCACTTTGAGAAGATGCTGTACGACAACGCGCAATTGATTCAGACATACATCAATGCCTACCTGGTCACGGGCAAGACCGCGTACTTTCTGACTGCCAAAGAAACGCTGGAATACGCCCTGCGCGAGATGCGTTCACCTGAGGGCGGGTTCTACAGCGCGCAAGACGCGGATTCCGAAGGCGTGGAGGGCAAGTTCTTCGTCTGGCAAGAGGCGGAGATTGACGCGTTGCTGCTCGAGGATGCGCCCGTGTTCAAGCGCGCGTACGGCGTGACCGCTGGCGGCAACTGGGAGCACATGAACGTGCTCTGGCGCGTCGCGGACGACGAAACCCTCGAGCGGGAGTTCGGCGCGGACGTGTTGACACGCCTCGAGAACGCGAAGATGCGCTTGTATTTCGCGCGGGAGAAGCGCATCAAGCCAGGATTGGACGACAAGGTGCTGGCGTCGTGGAACGGGTTGATGCTCTCGGCGTTGGCGCTCGCGGGTCGGGCAATGGGTGGGCGCGCCCCGAAATACCGCCGCGCGGCGCAAGACCTCGCTCAGTTTTTGCAAACACAGATGGCGTTCACCGACGCGGACGGCAGAACGCGCTTGCACCACACGTTCAAAAATGGAACCGCGCGGATCACGGGCATGCTCGAGGACTACAGCCTGGTCGCCCTGGGGTTCTTGGACCTCTACCGCACGACGTTTGACCGTCAGCACCTCGAGTTCGCGCGGTCACTGCTCGAGACCGTGCGGGCGCTGTTCGCCGATGGTCGCGGCGCGTTCTTCGACACACCCGCCGATGGCGAGGCGCTGATCGTCCGTCCGCGCTCGTTTTTCGACAGCGCGATGCCCAGCCCGAACGGGGCGACCGCGCATGCGTTGATCCGAGTGGCGCGGCTCACGGGCGAATCGAAACTCGAGGACGAGGGAACATCGGTGATTCGCGCCATGCTCAGCGTCATGCCGCACCACCCCACGGGGTTCGGCGCGTTGAACGCCGCTTTGGAGCACCACCTCAGCCCGCCGCGCGAGGTGGCGATCATCGGCAATGCCGAGAGCCCAGACACCCGAGCCCTCGTCGCTGTCCTCGAGCGGGCGCACTTGCCGCACACGGCGGTCGTTGTCGCCGCGCCGGATGAAGCGCACCTGCCGGTGCTCGAGGGACGCGGGTTGGTCGGTGGGCAGGCAGCGGCCTACGTCTGCGAGAACATGGTCTGCCAATTGCCGGTGACGACGCCAGAAGCGCTCAGGGCGGCGTTGGGACTTGCAAGCGGCTGAACGGCTCGAGCCAACCTCGAGACCGCGCGACCACCGCACCGTGTAGGGGTAAGGCAATGACAAACCCGGTGCGGCGCAAGCCGCACTTGCGTCCCTCGAGACCCAGTCTGCACAGACCGTTGCTCGAGACCCAAATGCCCGAGCGACCATCCCAACCCAAAGCCAGTGGCTCGAGGGCATCACCCCTCGAGCCATTGGCACAGCGTGGTTCAGCGCGGAAGGCTGTTCAGGTACGGGTCCACCAGGAACTTGAAATCCGCGTTGACGCCGACAGCTTTGAGCAACGCGTCCCGCGCAGGAGCGGCGTTGCCCAGGGCGATATTGGCGAAGCCCAGCACCAGGAAGCCTCGGGCGTACTTGGGGTCTTTGGCAATGGCTTTGTTGGCTTGGTCCACGGCCAGGTCAAAGCGGCTGTTGGCGATGTAGGCTTGCGCCAGGTAGCTCATCACGACGACGTTGTCCGGCGCGAGCGCGAGCGTGGCGGTGAACTGGTCCACGGCGTCGTCGGGGTCGGCGATGAAGTAGAGCACGTAGCCGTAGAGAAAATTCAGGTGCAAATCCCTCGGCGCGGTTTTGAGGGCTGCCTCGAGCACCGCTTTGGCTTCTAAGGGGCTGTCGTTGTCCATCAGCGCTTTGGCGAGTTGAAACTGGTACAAGGCTGGACCGGTGAGCTTGGGGGCGCCCATGCGTTCCAGATCGGGCACGTCCGCGAGCGCGAGCTTGGGGCGGCTGTCGTTGTTGTTCAGCTTGATCGCCGCGGTCAGTTGCGTGCGGGCCACGTCGGCTTGGTAGGAGCGCAAGGCGTGCACGCCCAACAGGTACGGCACGTCGAAATCGGTGGCGGCGTTGGGCAGCTTGTCGATCACGGCTTTGGCGCGGTCCAGGCGTCCGGTTTGCATGTACATGCGCGCCAAGAGCTTCTGGTCAACGCGCCCAAAGGCGGTCTGAATCGCGGCTTCGGCTTCGTCGAAACGCCCGAGTTTGCTCAATACGCCCGCGAGCGACAGTCCAGCGCTTTGCAGCTTCGCGTCCCTCGAGATCGCGGTTTTGTACGCGGCGACCGCGTCCTCGTACTTGGTTTGACGCTCCAACAGGTTGCCTCTGGCACTGGCGAGCACCGCGCTCTGCGGGTAGCGGGTTTCGCCGTCCGCGACCAGGCGTGTGGCGACGCCCGTGTCGAACAAGCGCCCCGCCAGCGCGTACACCGTGTCAGGCACGTCAGGGTAGGTCTTCAAGACTTGGCTGAGGTACGTCGTGGCGTTGTCGCGGTCGGTGTTGATCAGCAAGTCCATGATTTCCGTGTGCAGGCTCAGCTCATCGGGCATCTTCGGCACGAGCTTGGCGAGCACGGTGTAGGCGCTGTCAATGTCACCCAGGCGGGTGTATTGGTCAGAGGCGATCACGGCAGCCTCGAGGAACCTGGGGTTGTACTGCAGGGCCCGCTCGAGCGACGCGACCGCCGTGCGCACGCTGTCCGCCGTGGCGGGCGAGGGCACGCGCAAGAGGTAACGCCCCAACAGGTAATGCAGTTCGGGCTTGGCGGGGTTGAGCTTGAGCCCGGCGTCAATCGCGGCTTTGGCTTCGGCGTTGTTGCGGTTGACCAATTGCACGAGCGCCAGCGTGACCTGCGAAGTCTGGTCCAAGGGCGCGGCTTTGGCAGCTGCGACCGCGAGCGGCAAGGCGTCCGCGTTCTTGCCCGCTTGCAGCAGCGCCAACGCGCGCCCGACGAGCGCCCAGGGGTTTTGCGCGCCGCGCTCCAAAATCGCGCCGCTGCTGGCTTCGGTGGGCAGCACGGCCGCCGCGACCACGTCGGCGGCGGGCAGGGCGCCCTCCAAGGCTTTCATCGCGGCTTGGTCGTCGGCGGACGGTTTCAAGCCCAATGCCGCGACAAGCTTGGCGTCGCTGTCGGCGACGAGCTTGGGGAAATCCGCGCCGCTCGCCGTCACGGTTTGCGCTTTGCCCGCAGTCGTCACCGTATACGTGACGCGCCACGCGCCCGCTGCCCCCTCGAGCTTGCCGGTGACGATGCTGGACAACGAGAACACGTCCGCGAGCTTGTCTTTGAACGCCGCGCGGCGCTGCACGGCTTGCAGGAGTTCGATGGGTGTGGGCAGGATCGCCCCGTCCACGGTTTCCAAAGCGCGCGCCACCGCGGTTGGCACCGCCAGGGCGAGGGTCTGGTCGTCGGTCTCCAGGGGGTAGAGACCAATGCGCTGGGCGCCCGCGCTGCCCGCGAGTGCGAGCGTGGCAAGGGCGAGGATGAGCGTTTTCTTCACGCGGCACACCATACGTTCACGCAGCCTGAGAGAGATGGGAAGCGCGCACAGATGGACGTTTGATAAACGCAGGCGTTGCCCACGTACGGAACCTTGGCTCGAGACCGCGAGATTCTGGCTTCTTCGCCCGTAGACTTTCTGCTCCTCAACCCGTCGCTCGAGACCCACTCTCGGGCATGAAATACTCCGCTGCCAACGGACGGCGTGTCAGCGGCTGGAAAACGCGTCTCGTTCATCGCGGAGCCTCGAGCCATGCCAGCTCAGGCGCTGCCGGTCTCGAGAAACACTCAAAACAACGGGAAATCTGACCCAAAAAAGTTGAATTCTCGCCGCGTCCACCCACCTCGGGTAGACTCTGGGGCGATGACGCCACCCCGCGATCCGCCGCGCCACGCGCCGCGCCGCGTCTGGACGAAGAATTTCCTCTACGCGATGAACGGAATCGCGTACGCGTGGCGCGCCGAGCGCAACTTCAGGCTCGAGGTCGTGCTCGGGGTGGGTGCGGTGCTGCTGACCTTGGTGTTGCGCGCCGACCTCGTGCCGGTGCTGCTGTGCTGCGCGCTGGTGCTGTCTCTGGAACTGGTCAACACGGCTTTGGAAGCGATTGTGGACCTGGTCTCCCCGACGTACCATCCGCTGGCGCGCATCGCCAAGGACACGGCGGCTGGGGCGGTGTTGATCGCCGGTGCCCTGAGCGCCGTGGTCGGTTTGAGCGTGTGGTGGCGGGCGTTGCTGCGTTAGACTCGCGCGCAGATGAACGAAAACTTGACGTTGACGGCACTCGAGGGGGTGCGCGTCGGGCACCACACGGACCTGGACGCGCGCACCGGCTGCACCGCCATTTTGCTGCCGTCAGGCGGCGCGACGACGAGCGGCGAGGTGCGCGGCGGCGCACCGGGCACGCGTGAAACCGCGCTGTTGGAACCCGCCAAGCGCGTGGAAGTCGCGCACGGGATCTGCCTGGCGGGGGGCAGCGCCTTTGGATTGGCAGCGGCGACGGGCGTCATGCAGTTCTTGGAAGAGATCGGCGAGGGCGTGGAAACGCGCGTGGCGCGGGTGCCACTCGTGCCCGCAGCAGTGATCTACGACCTGGCCAGCGGCAGCAGCCGCGTTCGTCCGACCGCCGAAAACGGCTACCGCGCAGCGCAGGCGGCGACGAACGCAGCGGTTGGGCGGGGACGCATCGGGGCGGGCACCGGCGCGATGGTCGGCAAGGGCTTGGGTTTGGAGCACGCCGAGCCCGGCGGCGTGGGCAACGCCCTCTTGCGCGTGGGTGAGGCTCGGGTGGCAGCGTTCGTCGTCGCCAACGCCTTCGGGGACGTGGTGGACGACCGGGGCGTCGTGGCAAAGGGCACACGCGTCCCGAACGGCTCGAGGCTCAGCGGCTCTAGGCTAACCGACAAGGACTGGATCGAGGTCTTGCTCGACGGTTCCAAGTTTGAATACCTGCGCGAGGCGAACACCACATTGATCGTCGTCGGCACGGACACGCGGTTGTCCAAAACCGATTGCTTCGTGCTCTCCCAGGCCGCGCAGATGGGTTTGGCGCGCGGCACGCGACCCTCGCACACGTCGTTCGACGGCGACACCGCGTTCGCGTTTGCCACTGGTCAGGTCGCGCCGCCGCCCCTTCCCGCGCTGATCGCTGCCGTGCAGCGCGTCACGCACTTGGCGCTCTTGGACGCGGTGCGCGACGCGTGAATGCTCGAGGCTCGAACACGGCGGCGCGCAACATCGAGACCACCTCGAGGGACAGATCGAACACGGCCGACCCGCTTGCGGACGGGGACCAGAGGGAGTCGTTACACGGGCAGCCGCTCGCTTGCTGCTCGAGAACCGTGTTTCGGGTGCGTCAACACGCCGTGGAGTTGCACGCCCCGAACGCGAGGGCTGTCAATGGCCACCGCTCGAATGCAGCCTCGAGACGCCACTGCATGCCCTGGGTCAGTTCACCGCTAAACTGCGCTGCGTCCGAAAGCATCCAAAAACGCTGTGCAAAACGCGCAGGGCAAGCAAAGGTGAGCGGGTATACTCGCGGGCAGAGCATGTCGGTCCACACCCATCCCACGTCCAGGTGATTATGGCAAACAGCGTCTACAACACGGTTTGCGAGGCGTTGTCGCGCATTGTTTCCCGACGCGCGGCGGAAAATATCGTCCGCGAGGCGCTGGTGAGCGCCAACACCGATCCGCAGCGCGTCACCGCAGAGCAAATGCAACTGCTGCTCAAGAACGTGGTCTTCGCGCGCTTGCAACAGGTCATTCCGGTCGCACAAGCCAAGGGCGAAATCAAAGCGATTCTCTCGAGCTTGGAGCACTCGCTCGCCAAACCCGGCACGCCGACCGCGCTCAGCCCGGAGGTTCAAGAGGGGTTGAACGCGCTTCAAACCGAGTTCCGCCCGTACGCCAAGCTGATACAGCCCAGGGCGCAGCGCTTGCGCGCCAGCATCGAAGCCCTGCCCAAGGACGCCGACCCAGTGAAGGCACTGAACGCGCTGTGGGCAGAGCTTGACCTGCTGCAACTGGAACTGAGCGGACGCGCGCCGCCCGCGCCGCTGCCCTCGGCGTTCAGCGCGGACACGCACAGCATTGCGCTGCAAAGCGGTGAATTCCCGGTCAGCTTCGACCTCGAGCACTCGTTGGTCGCGCCGCCCACGCCCGCCTCGGTCGCCGTCGCAGAACCCCCGCCCCTGCCGAGCACGTCGTTCGCGCTGCGGGTGAACGCGCCCGCCGGGGGTGCCATCGGGCCGATTTCGTTGCCACCCATCGCTGCGCTCGCCAGTGTGCCCGTGCCACCCGTCTCCGACGCGATTCCGGTGCGCAGCGCGCCGAAGGTCGCGTTCGACCTCGAGACCGACGAAGGCCGCGAAGCGCTGCTCACCCACTTGGCGCTCGAGGAGGGCGTCGTGGGCGTGCTCTTGACAGATCGGCGCGGGCGCGTGTGGGCAGAGCGGCTCTCCAGCGGCGACGCCGACCACCTCGCGGCGGTCGTCGCGGCAACGACACTGCTCTTGGACAAACACAGGGGTTTCAAAGTGTTCTACACGCATTTGGCTGAGGTCAGTGCGTTCATCGGTTTGGCGGGGCAACGCATTGTCACCGTGCTCAGCGACGACAACGTCAACGTCGGTCGGGTGCTCACCGCGCTCGAGACGCTTCAGGAGGGGTTATGAAAACCGTGTTTGTCAGGGTCGCGCTGCTCACCGCGCTGGTCTTGTCCGTCGCCAGCGCGCAGAGCGACTTGATCGGCGCCTACCGTTCAATGCTCACGTCGCTGGAAACCGCGCGCACGACGCTGCGCCGCGACCCGGCTGGGGCATTGGCGAACGTGCGCCAAGCGGAGAACACCTTTCGCCGCATCCAGCCGCCGCTGAGCGCCGCCTTGAACGGTGGCGGCAGTGCCGCGCTGAAAAACGCGCAACTCGCGGTGTCCAGAGCCTCGAGTGCCGATTTCGCCGCGCAGAGCGGGCAGATCAAGGCGATTTTGGAGCGGGCGATGTTTGAAACGTATTTTGGCGTCTTCGACAACACGCCGCAGGCGGGGCGCTACGCGGCGACGCTGGGCAATGCCTTTAGGCTCTCGGCAGCCCAGCGCGCGGATTTGAGCGCGAGCACGCGCGCCAAGAACCCCAACCGCGCCCGCGCGATTCTGGAAAGCCAACTCGCACAGATCATTGGGAACGCCTTGGACACCGCCCGCGACAACGCTGGGAACCGCGCGTTGGCGTTTTCCAGCATCAGCCGCGCCGCGAACCACTTCCTGATCGTCCAAGACTCGCCGCGCGTGACCAACCTGACCGTCGCCAATTTCACCGACGCGATCTCCACGCTCGCCGCGAACGACACGCGCGGCTTTCAACAAGCCGTGAGCAGCTTGGGCACACAGGTGCGCAACTTCGCGCAGCGCGCCCGCGCGCTCAGCGCCAGCAACCCGGTGGCCCGTCCACGCCCCGCCGCACAAGCCCAGCGACCCGCCACCAACCCGCCAGCCGCCACACCGCCCTCGAGCAACCCCGCACCACGCCCGGCTGCACCCACCGCAACCCCCTCGAGCGCCGTGACCGCGTTGCGCACTGCTTTTGCGCGCGGCGGCATCGCCCCAGCCCAGGCTGAACGGCTCGCTCGAGACCTGGCCGCCAAGGGCATCAGCAGCGTCGGCGAAGCGATTGACGGGGTCAGCGGGCGCCTCGCCAGCGCATTGGCGAACTTGCAAGACACGAACATCCCCGACGGTCGCGCCCAGATTTCGGCGGCGTTGGCGCGCTACAATTCCACGTTGCGTCCCGTCGTGGACGCCGCCGATCCGACGTTGGGCGCTCGAGTCACCCGCGTCTTTGAAGCCACCGACGCCGCGACCGGCGTGCGCCCCGTGGACGTGACCGTGCTTTTGGGCGAGATGGAAACCATTCGCCACTGGGCGGACGGCAAGCCGATGAGCGCCCTACAAGGCGTCGTTGCCAATATCCAACCCTGGTGGATGGGCTGGGTTCGCGGACTGGCGTTCCTGCTCGTGGCCATCGCCTTCTTCTACCCGATCTACCTCTTGAACCTCGCCTTCGGCGGACGCAACCCGTACTGGCGTTACATCGGCATTGCAATGGTGCTGTTGTTCGTGCCACCGTTGATCGAAGGCTTAGCCTGGTTGGGCACACTGTTGGCGCAACTCACCGGCGTGCGCTTCTTCGACGCGCTGACCGGCTTGAGCGTGCTGCAAAACCCGTTGGCGCAAATCGTCTGGGTCTTGATCCTGATTGCCACCGTGGTCTTTGCGACGCTGGGCTTCCGCGGCATCGCCGCGCAGTTTGGCTTGATTCGCACGCGCGACCAAGCCGGGCGCGCCCCCCCCGCCTCGATGGGCACGGCAGCCTTCGCGGGTCGCAGCCCGACGCCAATGGAGCGCAACGCCGCCGCGACCCAGCAAGTGCCCGCCACAGCGGAGCGCACCATCGTGGAATGGGACGAAGAGTTCTAAACATTGAGCCGGTGATGGTTTCAGGCGCGATGCCCTCGAGGGTCGCGCCTAAATTTTGGATGGTTCGAGAAGATTGGCGCTCCACACCGGCTACCCGTCAACAGCATCCGTAAAGCAGATTTTGAATCGGTCTCGAGACTCGAGATCGCCTGGAAGATTGAGCCAGAGCAGTCCACGGACGGGCTCGAGGAAACAACGCTCGTGGGATTGGACGGAACCCAGCCTTGCGTCTCGCAACAAAGCGAAGCCCAGTCTTGTCCCATGCAGCAAGCGGCCCGCAGCGGACGGGGACAAGCCCCTGTCCCGACATGAACGTTCGAGCGGCTCGGGTTCGTGCGCGGCGAAGAATTTGCGTTCGACTGTGCGCGCTGCTCGAGCATTCACGCAATCGAGCCGTGTTTTTGACGTTGCACAGAAACGTTGTCTGGAATACACTCACCCATGCCCCTCGAGCTTGGTGCTGCCGTGGACACACCGTTGGATGCGCAGACGTTCAACACGCAATGGATTCGTGACAACCTGATCGGCGCGGACGCCAGCATCACCACGCCGTTTGGGTCCAGGCGCGTGACCTACGCCGATTACGTCGCCAGCGGGCGGGCGCTCGAGCACGTGGAACGCGTGATCCAAGAGCGCGTGCTGCCCTTGTACGCCAACACCCACACCGAGGACAGCCGCAGCGGGGCGCAGACGACGCACCTCGCGCACGAAGCGGGCGAGTACATCAAGGCGCAACTCGGTGCGAGCGCGTACAAAATCGCGTTTTGCGGCAGCGGCAGCACCGCCGCGATCAAGCGCCTGCAAGAGATCCTCGGCGTCAGCGTGCCCAGCCCGCTCCGTCAGCGTTTGCTCGAGGTCATGCCCGCCCTTGAGCGTCCCGTGGTCTTCGTCGGTCCGTACGAGCACCACAGCAACGAGGTCTCGTGGCGCGAGAGCCTGGCGGAAGTCGTGGAGATCGGCTTGTGTCCCAAGGGGCTGATTGACCTGGATGCCTTGCGCGACGCGCTGAAAGACCCGCGTTACGCCGGGCGTCCCAAATTGGGTTCGTTCTCCGCCGCCAGCAACGTCACCGGAACCCTCAGCGACACGCGCTCCATCGCGCGATTGCTGCACGCCCACGGCGCATACGCGTTCTTCGATTTCGCCGCGAGCGCCCCGTACGTCGCCATTGACCTCAAACCCGGCAAGCCCGACGGTTTTGACGCCGTGTTCATCAGCCCGCACAAATTCGTCGGCGGCATCGGCAGCCCCGGCGTGCTCGTCTTCAACCCGGCGCTGTACACGCTCTCAAGCCCGAGCACGGCGGGCGGCGGCACCGTCACCTATGTCTCGAGCTACGCGCACGATTTCACGCCCGATATCGAAGCGCGCGAGGATGCGGGAACGCCTGCGATCCTGCAAAAGATGCGTGCGGCGCTGGGCTTCTGGGTCAAGGCACAAATTGGCACCGAAGCCATCGAACGGCTCGAGGGGGGCTTCATTCGCCGCGCATTGACGCGCTTGAGCGCAAACCCAAACTTGGAACTGCTGGGCAACCTCGAGGTCAAGCGTTTGGCGGTCGTGTCGTTTCTGGTGCGCACAGGCGGACGGTATTTGCACCCGCGCTTCGTCGTGAAGCTCTTGAACGACTTGTTCGGCATTCAGTCGCGCGGCGGCTGCGCCTGCGCCGGACCGTACGGGCACGCGCTGCTGCACATTGACGAGGCGACCTCGAGCGCGTACCGCGATTCGGTGAGCGCGGGCTTCGAGGGCATCAAACCGGGATGGACGCGGTTGAACTTCAACTATTTCATCACCGAGGACGAGTTCGAGTTTTTGCTGGATGCCATAGAATTCGTCGCCGACCACGGCGCGGCGTTTCTGCCGCTGTACGACTTCGATTGGACCAGCGGCGCGTGGCGGCACACGGACGAGCGCCTCGAGATGCCCTCTTTGTTCGCACCGCTCGAGGCGCACGCACCAACCCGCACCCGCGAGCCGGTGCCGTACGACGCTTACCTGCGCGAAGCGCACGCCCTGCGCGCGGGGCTCGAGACCACCCCCGAACGCGACGTGCCCAAGGACGTGCCCAGGGAACTCGTGTTCTTCAGGCATTGAGCGGGCTGGCAATGACCTCGATCCGCGTGGTCTTCAGGCTTTGGCGACGCGCGCCTCGAGTGCCTGCTTGACTTCCACCGCGTGCGTCATGATGTTGCCCACGCGCCATTTCTCTGCGACCACGCCGCTGGGGTCAATCAAAAAAGTCTGCCGGTCTGCTGCGCCCAGCAGCGCACCCAGCCCGACCATCACGCCGTACGCCTTGCCAATGCGCTTGTCCGCGTCCGAGAGCATCGGAAACGTGGACTTGCACATCGCTTTGAAATCCCCTTGCGCTTTGCTGGAATCGGTGCTGATGCCGACGACTTCTGCACCCAAGGCGTGCAGGTCGGGCAGGATCGCCTCGAACTTTTGGGTCTCGAGCGCGCAGCCCATCGAGAACGACGCGGCCTTCGGGTAGAAGTACAGCACGACCCACTTGCCGCGCAGGTCGTTCAGTGACAATCGCGCGCCTTCGTCGGTGGTGGCGGAAAAATCAGGGGCGGGTTGACCAGGCTCGAGGGGCATGGGGCGGAGTTTAAGCCTCGAGCCTCACGCCCTACCGTAGCGCGAACTTCACGGAGCACACGGAGTTTTGTTAAGTTGCACGCATGACCCAGATTGAGCGCGGGCTCGAGGATTTAAAGCAACTCGTCGCGGTGGAGAGCGTCAGCGCGCAGAACCGTGGGCTGGAAGAAGGCGCTGACCTCGTGACCCAACTGCTCGAGGCGGAGGGCTTCACCGTGCAGCGCTTCCCTGGGCTAGCCGCGCCGATCCTCTTGGCGGAACTCGGCGAGGGTCCGCGCACGCTGCTGATTTACAACCACTACGACGTGCAACCCGAGACGCCCGTGGAGCTGTGGAACACGCAGCCGTTCGTGCTCACGGAAAAAGACGGTCGCCTGTTTGGTCGCGGCGCGAGCGACGACAAGGGCGAGTTCGCCGTGCGTCTGGCTGCGCTGCGCGCGCTGAAAGAGGACCACGGCGGGCGCGTGCCGCTCAAAATCAAATGGTTGCTCGAGGGCGAAGAAGAAATCGGCAGCCCCAGCCTGGAGGGATTCATCGCCGAGCACAAGGAAAGCTTGAGCGCAGACGGCTGCCTGTGGGAATTCGGCAGCATCGACGCCAGCGGTCGCCCGGTGTTGATCGGTGGCGTCAAGGGCTGCATCGGGCTCGAGTTGCGCTGCTCAGTTTCGGAATCGGACCTGCACTCGTCCCTGGGCGCGGTCGTGGACAACCCGCTGTGGCGTTTGGCGAAGGCGGTGTCCTCCTTGCGTGATGAGGCAGGGCACGTGCTGATCCCTGGCTTTTACGACGACGTGCTCGAGCCGAGCGCGGCTGACCTCGCGGCGGTCGTCGCAATTCCTGACGAATCGGGAGCGCTCAAAGACGCGTACGGCATCAAGGGTTTCTTAGAGCATGCCAGCGGCGCACGGTACTACGAACGTTACTGTTTGGAGCCCGTCGTCAACGTCAACGGCTTCCACGGCGGCTACGGCGATCCGGGCAGCAAAACCGTCCTGCCCGCGAGCGGCTTCGTCAAACTGGACTTTCGCCTCGTGCCCAACCAGCAACCCGCGCGCATCATCGAACTGTTAAAGAAGCACCTCGAGCAGATCGGCTTGGGGGACATCGAAGTGCTCGAGACCGACGCGAGTCTCGCACCTGCGCGCAGCCCGTTGGACAGCGCCTTCATGCGCGCCGCCATCGACACGGCGAGGGAATCTTTCGGCGTGGAACCCGTCGTGCAACCCTCGAGCGGCGGCTCAGGACCAATGGGACCGTTCGTGGAACTGCTGCACATCCCCGTGGTCTGCGCGGGGATCAGCAACCACCAGAGCTTCGTCCACGCCCCGAACGAAAACATCGTCCGCAAGCACTTCGAGCAGGGATTTGCGTATGCCAAGGCGTTCTTTGCGCGGGTCGCGGCAATGTGAAGGGCAGCCAGAAGCTTCTAGCCGCTGGCTTCTGGCTCGAGACCCAAACCGCCACCGCGCGACCACCGCACCTGTTTTTCGTAGGGGCGAACCGTCACGCCTTGCGTGCATGGGCACGACGTGTTCCCCCAAGTGCGGCGGGAGCCGCACCAGCGTCACTCGAGAATCTGATTGAACACGCATCGCTCGAGACTGGCGCATCCACACCGATTGCCTCAAGCGACATCGCGCCACCACCGCACCCCATAGGGATGGATCCCCGTGCCCATCCTGTGCGGCGGGAGCCGCACCAAGGTCCCTCGAGAATCGGACCGCATTGCGGTCGCTCAAGACTGGCGCATTGACAACATAATCCTCGAGCCGCCGTCGCACGGGCGAACACAGCGCAAATTGCGCGCATGAGCGCGACGTTCGCCCCTACGCCAATGTCGATTCACCGCATCGAATCGCGCACGTCCTCGAGCGCCGCTTCAAACGCGTCAATGAACACATCCTCGAGCGATTCGTCGTCCTCGAGCTTTTCCAAGTAAGGTTCGTCCGACGCCCACCGAAGGCGTGCGTCCCACGCGCTGGCGACGCGTCCACTCGCCGCCACCGCGTCGCCCAGCCAGCGCACGGCGTCCACCGGGTCGCGGTGCGGCGTGAAAAAGCGCTCGGTGCGCACCTCGTTCTCCGTAGAGGTCAACCAGACATTGGCTTGCACACGCCCGCCTTCAAAACGCAGGAAGACTTGGTCCACATCCCACGACCCGAAGCGTTTAAAGGCTCGAGTCTGACGGGGACGGGCGGCGCGCGGCATTACCGGGGAGCTTACCAAGCCTGTGCTGAAGGGAGTTCGCGCTTGCACACGGTTGGCAAACATTGACCCGTTACGCTCACCCTCGTGACTTCGTTTGAAGATTTGCTCGAGCGTTACGCCGCCGTTGCTTTTGAAAAACAACGCGCCCTCGCGGATTTGTTGGGCGAACACAATTGGCAGGTGGACATCCCAACGGGGCAGATGACGTTCTCGAGGGCGGACTCGAGCCGGGTCGTGTGCGATGTGCAATTGCTCGGCACGGAATCGTATGAGAGCAACACGTGGTTGTGGGCGTGGGCGAACACGCAAAGCAACTTGCCAGCGCAGGTGTTGGTGCGCGCCGAAGAACTGCGCGGGCTCGGCGGGCAGCAGGGACTCGAGGTGCTGACGACGCCCAGCATTGATTTGGAGGGGCGCAACGCGCACGAACTTGCCATGATCGCCAGCGGGTTGTGCAACGCCGACGCGTATTACCGTGGCGATTACGGCGCGGGCGCGTTGTACTGCTTGCTGACGTTGCCGCAGTTGCGGCTGCGTCCCCCGGTTTCAGCGCTCGAGATCACGATGGTGATGACCCAGTTGATCGCCGGGATCAGCCTCAACCACCGACGGACGTTCCTGCACTACCTGAACGCCAAAGGGTTGCACGCGGAGGAATCCTCCGGGGCGGTGCGCGCAACATTGCCCAGCGGTGGCACGGTCAACGCAACCTTCGACGATTTGGGGCGGCTGACGGAGATGCGCGCCGGTTAAAGCGCGTTGTAAAATGGTTGACCCATCGTCAACCATTTTCGAGCGAAGCGAGTGGCAAAAAGGTGGTGTGCTGGAGGCTGGGAGCATTTTGCGCCGTTTGCAAAATGCGGACAACCGGAATGCACACCACCCTAACGTGTTCCCCACCAATGCACGCCTCTCCCCTATCCGCGCCCCTCGAGCCCCGGTTACAGTTGGCGCGATGAGTTTTGATGCCTCCCATAAAATTGCGCTCGAGGGGTTGACCTTCGACGACGTGCTGCTGCTGCCCGCGTACAGCGAGGTCACACCGGACTTGGTGAGTTTGAAGACGCGGCTGACGCGCAACATCACGCTCAACATCCCACTCGTCTCTGCGGCAATGGACACGGTGACGGAAACCGGCATGGCGATTGCGATGGCGCGAGCAGGTGGAATCGGCGTGCTGCACAAAAACATGCCGCTCGAGGCACAAGCGGACATGGTGCGCAAGGTCAAGCGCAGTGAGAGCGGCATGATCGTGGACCCGATCACGCTGCCGCCCACGGCGACGCTCGAGGACGCGGATCGGCTGATGGGCGAGTACCGCATCAGCGGCGTGCCCATCGTGGACGCGGGCGGCAAGCTCGTGGGGATCATCACCAACCGCGACCTGCGCTTCGAGGACGATTACTCGAGACGCATCGAAGATGTGATGACCAAAGACCACCTCGTCACCGTGCCGCAAGGCACGACCCTCGAGCAAGCGCGCGAAGTGTTCAAAGGCAACAAGATTGAGAAGTTGCTCGTCGTGGACGGTGCGGGCAAGCTCACCGGGCTGATCACGATCAAGGATTTGCAGAAGCGCGTGCAATTCCCGAATGCAGCCAAAGACCGTTTGGGGCGGTTGCTGGTCGCGGCGGCGGTGGGCGTGTCCAAGGACTTTGATGACCGCGCCAAAGCGCTCGTGGATGCGGGCGTGGACGTGCTGGTGTTGGACAGCGCGCACGGGCACAGCAAGAACATCTTGAATGGCGTGCGGAAGTTGAAGGAACGCTTCCCCAGTCTCGAGGTCATCGCGGGCAATGTGGCGACCGCGAACGGGGCTCGAGATTTGATAGACTACGGTGTAGACGCAGTCAAGCTCGGCATTGGACCGGGTAGCATATGCACAACCCGCGTTGTGACAGGGGTTGGCGTCCCGCAAATCACCGCGATTCTCGAGGCAGCGGGTGTCGCGGGTGACGTGCCGCTGATCGCCGACGGCGGCATCAAACAAACCGGAGATATTCCCAAAGCAATTGTCGCAGGCGCAAGTGCTGTGATGATCGGCGGTCTCTTCGCAGGCACGGATGAAGCCCCTGGCGAAACGGTTTTGCGCCAAGGACGCAAGTACAAAACCTACCGTGGCATGGGCAGCGAAGGCGCGATGGGCGCGGGCAGTTCAGACCGGTATTTCCAGAGTGGTTCTAAAAAATTCGTCCCCGAGGGCATCGAAGGCATCGTGCCGTACAAAGGCGCGGTGTCCGACGTGATCTACCAGATGATGGGCGGGTTGCGCGCCGCGATGGGGTACACCGGTTCGGAAACGCTCGAGGATTTGCGCTTGAAGGCGCAGTTCACGCGGATCACGATGGCAGGGCTGACCGAATCGCACCCGCACGACGTGACGATCACGCAAGAAGCGCCGAATTACTCGAGATGAGCCCAGTGTCGCCGTGGCACTCTCGAGCCGCCTACGACGTGGCTCGAGCACCTCAGCGGGCAGATGTCCGACTTCAACGCTCACGGCTCAGCGCGGTAATCGCCGCTCTTCCCGCCGGTTTTGGACAGCAAGCGCACGCGCGTGATCTCGATGCCTTTGCTGGCTGCCTTGAGCATGTCGTACACGGTCAGCGCGGCGACGCTGACGGCGGTCAGCGCTTCCATCTCCACGCCAGTTCCCGCCACGGTGCGCGCGGTCGCCGTGACCCGCACGCCTGCCGCCTCCAGGGTCAACGTCACGTCCACACCCGAGAGCGCGACTGGGTGGCACAAGGGAATCAACGTGCTCGTCTGTTTCGCGCCCATGATCCCCGCGAGTTGCGCCACGGCGAGCGGATCGCCCTTCGTGGTGGTCCCCGCCTCGAGCGCGTCTCTGGCTTCGGCGGGCAGCGTCACCCACGCTTCGGCGGTCGCCGTGCGCGCGGTCTGGGCTTTGTTGGACACGTCGACCATCTGCGCGCGTCCGTCTTTGAAATGCGTCAGCTCTGCCATACGCGCAGTGTACGGCGCGGCTCGAAGACCCGGATTGGCTCGAGACCGGCAATCCTTGGGTCTTCGACGTGAACGACAACGCGAACCGTGGCGCGCTTTGCGCAGTGCCGCTCGAGCCAGAATCAAAACCCTGGCTGCCTTGGCTCGAGGCGTGAAAATCTCTGAGTCTTCTCGAGCCGCCAATGAACGAGGTTCGAGCGATGCAACGACGACGCGTTGTATTCAAGCCTCGAGCCGGGTTCAGTGCACGGCTTCTTCGGCGATGCGGTCGAGCATTTCCAGCAGTTGGCTGGGACGGTAGGGCTTCGTCAGGAAGTTGAGGTGTCTGCGGTGCTTGCGGCGGTCTTTTAAACCGCTGGGCGTCGTAATCATCACCAGCGGAATGCCGCGCGTGACGGGGTTGGCGTACAAGCGCCGGGCGATTTCAAAACCGTCCATGTCCGCCATCATCACGTCGATGACAATCGCCATTGGGCGTTCCATAGCGCTCCAGGCCAGGCTGACACCGCCGACGCCGCTGGCAGCGGTGGCGACGCGGTAGCCCGCGTTGGCGAGCAGGGCTTGCAGGCTCTCACGGACGGCGGGGTCGTCGTCGAAGAGCATGACCAGGTTTTGCGCTCTGAGTTGCATGGGGGTTTGGGTGTCGTGGAAGAGCATGACGTGTGGTTGACACTGTACGCGCCCACGCTCAAAGCGCGTGGTCAAATTGCTCACAGCGCCGCTTGGGGATTGTTTTGGATTGAGTCCAAGATCCTGGGCTCGAGATTGCATCCGCTTGAAAGGCGGCTCGGCGTATTCACGAGCAACTTCAGGGGTGGATCGAACCCCTCACTGGTGCCAAAAGGCTCGAGGCCACCCGCCATCAAGGTTACGGCAGGTAGCGCAGGGGGTTGACGTGCTGTCCGTTGATGCGCACCTCGAAGTGCAGGTGTGGTCCGGTGCAGATGCCGCTGCAGCCCTCGTACCCGATCAGTTGACCCCGGTCGATGTAGGTTCCCGCGTACACCGCCAAGCGGCTCATGTGTCCATAGATGTTCTCCACGCCGTTGCCGGTGTTCACCCAGACGTTCAACCCGTACATGCCGTACCCGGCTTGGGTGATGTACCCGGCTTGTGCGGCGTAGATCGGCGCGCCGTACCCAGAGGCAATGTCCACCCCAGTGTGGAAGTTGCTGTTCCCGATCCAGAACCCGCGTCGCCCGTAGCCGCTGGTGATCACGCCGCGCATCGGCCAGATATAGCCACCGCGGTAGGTCGGAAAGGCGTAATTGGCGCTGGCGCGGCGCACGCGGGTGGTTTGGCTGCGTTGCGCGGTGCGCAGGTTGGCGCGGGCGAGGTTGGTGCTGGCGCGTTGCTCGAGCAGCGCGGCTCTGGCGCGGGTCTTGTTGGCGCGGGCGAGTTCAAACTGCGCTTGGACTTCAAATTGGGTTTCGGCGGCGCGGCGCGCCTCCAAACGCTTGGCGGTGGCGTCGGCGGTAACGCCAGGCAGCACCAGGTAATCCCCGGCTTGTACGCTGCCGAGGTCGCGCACGCCGTTGGCGACGATCAACCCGTCCAGGTCGACGCCGTGGTCGGCGGCGAGATCGAGCAAGTCTTGCCCGCTCTTGAGCCTGACGTAGGCTCCGGTGGTGGCGCCGGGGATAATCAGGCGCTCACCGGGTTTGATTTGGTCCAGGCTGCGCAGACCGGGATTGGCGTCGATCAGCTCGCTCTGGGAGAAGCCCAGGTCGGTCGTGATCGCGCTCAACGTCTCGCCGCGCCGCACCGTGTGCCAACGCGCGCCGGGCGGCAAGCGCGGGGCTCGGGTGGCTTGGGGGACGGCACCGAATTGCAGTGGAATCTTCAGCGTCACACCGGGTTGCAAGGCGTCTTTGGTCATGCCATTGGCGAGTTTGATCTCGCGGGCACTCAACCCAAAGCGCCGTCCAATCGTGATCAGTGTGTCGCCGGGGCGCACGGTGCTGAACACGATGACGCGCTGTGGCGCTGTGGCTTTGGCCCGCTCTAGGGTGACGGTCTGCGCGGTCGGTGCGGCGTTCAACACGGCACCAAAGTACGGGGCAAGGTCGTACGCGGCGGCGCGGGCGACACCGACGTTGAAGGCGACGGCGACCAACACAACCTGCAAGAACGCTCGAGTCAATGAAACCCCGCTCGGGAAGCGCCCAGGCAACGTTGAAGGGGCGCAGTGGTTTGGTATCAGCGTTGCATCAGCTTGCTGAAGCCTGAACTTATCAAAGCTTCGCGCCCCGACAAGTGATTTATAGCACGAGCTGATCTTGTCGAATGCAACCTCGAGCCGTTGAACCACGGAGCGCATCGCCAATCCCCAGACCGCGGTCTAAACTTCGCGTGCAACACTCCCACGGCGTGAGGCCTGAGCCCTTTGGCTGCAACAGGAGGTTTCGAGCACCGCAACCGGTTTGGTCTCGAGGTTGGGTTGACCCAGGTTGAATCAACCGCCGCCCAGTTGCGCCAAGAATTCGCGGTTGCCCTTGCTCTTGTTCAACCGGTCCAAGAGCATCTCCATCGCTTCGGCCGGGTCCATGTCGCTGATGACCTTGCGCAACAACCACATCTTATGCAGCGTCTCGTTGGAGAGCAGCAACTCCTCGCGGCGCGTGCCGGATTTGAGGATGTCGATTGCCGGAAAAATACGGCGCTCTTCCAAGCGTCTCGAGAGGTGAAGCTCCATGTTGCCCGTGCCCTTGAACTCTTCAAAGATCACGTCGTCCATGCGGCTGCCGGTTTCCACGAGCGCTGTGGCCAGAATCGTCAAGCTGCCGCCGCCGCGAATGTTGCGCGCTGCACCCAGGAAGCGCTTGGGCCAATACAACGCGTTGGAGTCCAAACCGCCCGACAGCGTGCGCCCCGTGGCGGGCGTGGTCAGGTTGTTCGCCCGCGCCAACCGCGTGATGCTGTCCAGCAAAATCACGACGTGCCCGCCCTCTTCCACGATGCGCCGCGCTCGCTCGTGCACGAACTCCGCGACGCGCACGTGGTTGGCGGGTGGTTCGTCGAAGGTGCTGGCGACGACCTCGGCACCGGTCACGCTCTCCCGAAAATCCGTGACCTCCTCTGGGCGCTCGTCCACGAGCAGCACGATGACTTTGATCTCCGGGTGGTTCTGGGTGATCGCGTTGGCAATGCGTTTGAGGAGCGTCGTCTTGCCCGCCTTGGGCGGCGCGACGATCAACCCGCGCTGTCCGCGACCGATGGGCGCGAGCAAATCCACGACGCGCGTGGACACCGTTTCCGGGTTCGTCTCCAAACCAATTTGCACGTCGGGGTGCTCAGGGGTCAGGTCATCGAACTTCGGGCGGTGCGCCGCCGCCTCGGGGTCAGCGCCGTTGACCGCCTCGACGCGCACCATGGCGTTGAACCGCTCGATCTCGCGGCTGGGCCGGGCAATGCCGACGATGAAATCCCCAGTGCGCAACTGAAACTGTTTGATGAGCCCGGCTGACACGATGACGCTGCGCGATTCTGGGGTCAGCAAGCTGTCCTGCAAGAACCCGTAGCCGTCCTCTGAGATCTCCAAGTACCCCTGCGCCAGCGTCTGGTCCGCCTCGAGCGCGTTTTTCTCCAAGATCGCCAAGACCAGTGCGTCCTTGCTCAGCACCTTGGGGTTCTCCACCCCGGCTTTGGTCGCCAAGAGGTGCAGTTCGGGCAGAATCTTTTGCTGTAACTCGAGGTAATTCACGGCGTTCTACAACTCCTCTGCTTCGTGGCGGGCGGGTCTCGAGCGCATTGACTTCAAGAATGCTGGCTTAAACAACGACTCGCTCGAGGGATCACTGGTTCTTCAAAGCTTTTTGCCAATCGGCGTTGAACTTCTCCAAGCCCGCGTCGGTCAGCGGGTGCTTGACGAGCATCTGGAAGATCTTGGCGGGCATCGTGGCGATGTGCGCGCCCGCTTTGGCGGCGTCCACGACGTGCAAGGGGTGGCGGATGCTGGCGGCGATGATCTGGGTTTTGAGGTCGTGCGTGTCCAAGATCAAGCGAATGTCTTTGACGAGTTGCATGCCGTCCCAGGCGATGTCGTCCACGCGCCCGAGGAACGGCGAGACATAGGTCGCGCCCGCCCTGGCGGTGAGCAACGCTTGCGCGGCGCTGAAGCACAAAGTCATGTTGACCGGGTGTCCATCCCCAGTGAGCCGCTTGCACGCTGCCAAGCCGTCTGGAGTGGTTGGCAATTTAACGACGACGTGCTCAGAGATTTTGCGCAGCTCGAGCCCTTGCTTGACCATCCCCTCCGTGTCGGGCGCGGTCACTTCTGCCGACACGGGTCCTTGCACGATTTCGATGATCTTGGCGACCACGTCTTCAAATCGCGCGCCGCTGGCGAGGATCAGACTGGGGTTCGTCGTGCAACCGCTGAGCACGCCCCACGCGGCGATTTCGCGGACCTCTTCGACCATTGCGGTGTCCAGGTATAAGTGCATGTGTTGCCTCCAAGAAGTGGTGCTTCCAAGAAAATGCTCGAGGGGATTGGCTCGAGTGCAGGAAAATCGTGTCTTCACGCCTCAACCCCCACGCCCATTGGAACCGGTTTCTGTTGTGGGGGAACGCCCTTTAGTATGCGCCAAAACGGTCGCGGTGCGCAAGTCGGTCGTGACCGTTCACGGTCGCCAGCTAGGGTCGCCAAACGAGGCGCAACAGCCACCACGCCGCGAGCAACCACACCGCAACCATGAATGCCAAGCCGCCGTAACTGATCGGTTTGTGCTCAAAGGTCAGCGCCCGCGCGCGGGCATCCTCGAGCACGGGAGCGGGCACGAGGCGAATCACCATCCAAACGCCCAGCGGCACGAGGATCAGGTCATCGAGCACGCCCAGCACGGGAATAAAATCGGGGATCAGGTCAATCGGACTGAGTGCGTACCCGACGACGAGCAGCGCCAAGCCTCGAGCCAACCAAGGTGTGCGCGGGTCTCTGGCGGCGCAGTACAATGTCAAGACCTCGCGTTTGAGGCGTTTGGCAGCGGTTTTCAGGCGCTCGAGCACAGGGGCAATAGTAAACTGTGAACAAATGACGCTCGGTCATGAACCCTCAAATGCCTCAAAATGAAATTCCTCAAGCGCCACCAACCCACGTGCTCAGGGCGTTCGGGCTCACGGGCGCACCAACGCTGTTGTCCGGCGGACGAGGCAACACGTGGCGGGTGGATGACGCCGTGCTCAAACCGTTTCACGGCGATGTCCAAGAACTCGAGTTCCAAACGCATCTGCTGAAAACGCCGCTTCAGTCGGTGCGCGTCGTCGCGCCACGATTAACCAACAGTGGCGGGTACACCACTGCGGGCTGGGCAGCATGGCCGTACCTGAGCGGGGATTACCGGCGCGGGCAATGGCTCGAGATCATCGCGGCAGGCGAACGGTTTCACCAGGCGTTGCAAGAGGTTCCAGAGCCTGAATTCATGCGCCGCCGCACCGACCCGTGGGCCCGAGCAGATCGGGCAGCTTGGAGCCAGCCATTGCTCACGCCTTACCTCGACGACGAGAGCGTCCGACGGTTGAGCACCTTGCTAGCACCTGTGCTTGTAGAAAACCAGGTCGTCCACTGCGATCTCACTGGCAACGTCCTGTTCGAGCGCGGTGCACCACCAGCGATCATTGACCTCAGCTTGTACTTCCGTCCTCGAGCGTACGCCACTGCGATTGTCGTTGCAGACGCCTTGGCGTGGGAAAGTGCCAGCGCAGAACTCGCGGACTGGGCGGCAATGTCTAACCCAACGGTTTTCGGTCAGTGCTTGGTGCGCGCACTGCTGTTCAGAATCGTTACAGACTTGATTTTGGCTGATGCAGACACGCTCGAGTCAACCCGCAGCGAGGCATACAACACCGCAATTGAGGTTGCCTTTCGGTTGATCAAACAGCGTCTCTAGCCTAAATACTTCGAGCAATCAGGCGACCAACAAAGTTTTCGGAACCCCAGTTCGGACCCTCGAACCGCTTTTGCGCACACGAATTTTCAGCGATTGAACGTTCACGCCTCGAGTAGGGCGTTGACGAACTCGCGGGCATCGAAGGGTTGCAGGTCGTCGGCGCTCTCTCCGACGCCGATGAATTTCAGCGGCACGCCCAACTCGCGCACGATGGGCACGACGATGCCGCCCTTGGCGGTCCCGTCCAGTTTGGTGACGATCACGCCCGTGAGCCCCACAGCCTCGTGGAACTTCTTGGCTTGCTCCAAGCCATTTTGTCCCGTGACCGCGTCGAGCACGAGCCAGACCTCGGCAGGCTCCTTGGCGTCGGCTTTTTCGATGGTGCGCTTGACCTTCTTCAACTCTTCCATCAGGTTGTGCTTGTTGTGCAAACGCCCGGCGGTGTCCACGAAGAGCACGTCCACCCCTCGAGCCTTGCGCGCAGCAGCAGCATCAAAGGCCACCGCAGCCGGGTCGCCGCCGTCCGCGCCTTGCACGACCGGAATGCCCAAGCGTTCGCCCCACACGCCGAGTTGCGCCCCGGCTGCGGCGCGGAACGTGTCACCCGCGGCGAACATCACGCTCTTGCCCCTGGACTGGTAGTACTGCCCTAGCTTGGCAATCGTCGTCGTCTTGCCGACGCCGTTGACACCGATCATCAGCACGACTTTGCCCTTCAACTCGAGGGTGCTTTTGCGGGCGTCCGGGGTGAATCCCGCTTGGCGCAGCTTGGCGCGAAACGCATCTGGCTCCAGTTGCACGGTGAGCGCACTGGTCAGCGCATCGCGGATGTCGCGCTTGCCGGACTGCTTCATGCTCTCGCGCACGTCCTCGATGATCTCCTGCGCGTACTGACCGCCGACATCCGCACCGATCAACGCAAATTCCAAGTCCTCCAGCGTGGCGGTGTCATTGCGCTCCGGGATGATTTCAATCGCGCCGAGCGGACCGGCCGCTTGGTTGATCGCGGCACGGGTTTTGCTCAAGCCCTCTTTTAAACGGTTCAGCCAACTCACAAATCACTCCCGACGCTCGAGGCTGCTCGAGCCGTTTCGAGGGGACGGACACACCCACGTCCGCCCCTCGAGCACGCTTTTTGGGTTTAAACAGGCTTCCACACGGGGTTCGGCACGAACTGCGTGGGGTCAATCAGGTCCATGCCAAACTTGGCTTCAAAGCCGTTGATCTTCGTGTACAAACGCTGCACGTCCCTGACAATGCCGTTGGGGTCAAAGGTTTCCCAGATGGCGCTCTGCGTCATCTGACCCTCTTCGTCCGGCACCAGGCGCGTGCGCTTGATGCCGTCCTCCAAGGCTTTCCTGGATTCGATGCCGAACTGCTGCAAGCCGACAGCGACGACATCGCGGGCGTACTCGCGGGGACCGTAGACAGCCGCCTTGTACGCGGCTTCAAAGAAGGCTTGCCAGTCGGGGAGCAGTTTCTGCGCGGGCATGGCGAAGTGCTGGATCACGTCGCGAATGGCTTCCAAGGTCTCCAAGGGGTAGTAATACATGTGCAGTCGCGCGCTCTCCAAGAAAAAATTGTAGTGCGCGGCTTCGTCGGTGGCGATGGCGGTGGCGACTTTGAGCAGCACCGGACAGGCGTCGTCCTCGTACCCCGCCTTTTGCCCGGCGGCGATCTTGGCCATGTTGATGTAGTTGAGTTGCGTCGCGCGTTCTTGGAAGACTGTGTAGATCAGGATGTGCAGCGGGTCCTCCCAGGGCAGTTCCCACTCTTTTTTGATGATCAAATCCTTGTATTCCGACAACTCCTCCGGGGTGCGCGATTTGCTGAACAGCACCGCGTTCCACCAGGTGTCGGCGTGCTTTTCCTCTTCGCTGCCCCAGCGAATCTGAAAGTGCGCACGACCATGCGAGCGCCGCACCAAATCCAGCGCTTTGCCGGTGTAATCCGGGACGTACTGTTCCACGGCGAAGAAGCCTTGCAGGATCTGCTTGACCGTGGGCGAGAACGTGGTCTTGATGTTGCGCCAGTCAAAACCCAGGTCTACGTTCCAGTTGCGCGTCTCTTGGGAGCGCGCCGTGTACCACCGGTACAGGCCCCAGATGCCGCGCTCGATCAGGCGGTCGCGGTACGAGCGCGACAACACCCCGGCGGGGCGGGGCGGACGGTCGGCTTCAATGATTTCACGGGGCGGGTAAATGCTGTTCACAAGGGACTCCTCGAGCAAAGAAAAGGGCAGTTGGACGGGCTCGAGGACCAACCCTCGAGCGACGGTGAACACCCCCCGCTAACTCAGGAACCGCAGCCACAACACGCAGGATTTTTCAAAGCGCAACGCGACATTCGGCGCGGCGCTGTGGGCGCCTTCGTGCCAGGTCACGCGCTCGCGCATCTCCGGTCCACGCTTGGCCTGGGAACGCTCGAGGTTGACATCCTCGTCGTCCTCGCGAAGTGACATCAGCAACCCCAAAAGCACGCCCAGGACCCATTCGCGTCCCGCGCGCAACGACTGCGCGCCTTGGCGCAACAGGGCGTGCGAGGCGATGAATTCCTCCAGCGTCGGCGTGCCCGCCGGCAGGCGTGGTCGCCAGGATTGCCAGGCCTCCAGGTGATGGCGAAGCGCGATCAACTCGAGGTGGTGCAATGTGGGGGCGACCTTCACAGCAGCGCGCAGTGTACCAGGTCAACACCAGCCGCGCGGCGTTCCGGGCGACACTTTGGGCGAAAAAATCCATGAAATTGCACCGAAACCAAGGTTTTTGTCCCGAAAAAGTGACCCTCGAGGGCATCGCGCCGACTCATGCACCGAATCCATCGGCGGCTCGAGACCACTTCCAAGGCCACGGGCACGACCATCGGCTGAACGGAACCCGCGCAGGCAGGCGACCCCTGTTCCCACACGGGCCACTCCCAGCCTGAGACGGCTGATGCCGCACTAACCCACTTCGGACCGCACCGGCTCCACTTCCAGCGTGCCATCGTCGCGCCGGGCCTCGAGTGCCTGGCCGTGCACGACTTTGGTCACGTCCTCGTCGGTGACGGGCGCGGCGTTCACGAGCGGCAGGTAGATGTCCTCGTAGACGGCTTTGACGACAATGGAAAACGGCACGGCCAAAAAAGCCCCGATGACCCCGAACAGCGCGCTGAACACGAGCACTCCGCCGAGGCTGGTCGCTGGGTGCAAACTGACGCCCCTGGCCAAGATGATCGGCGCGGCGATGTTCAGGATCAAAAAATTCACTGCGAACAGCACCCCGAGCACCCAAACAGCGTGGATCGGCGTCGGCGAGAGTGCGGACAGCACCGGGGGCAGCAACCCAAAAATTGGACCGACCACCGGAATGAAGTTGGTCACGCCCGCAATCACGCTGAACAAAAAAATATTGCCGACACGCACACCCGCCCACGACAGGATGCCCAGCGCCACAAAGTACGCCAGTCCCAGCAACAAGGAGAGCAGCAGCGTGCTCAGCATCCAGGCACTGAGCTGCCGCCCGACCCTCGAGAGGGCGCGCGTGACCTCGTCGCGGTAGCGCAGCGGCACGGCGGCGAGCATGCCCTTGATGAGCGGTTCGGGTTGGATCAAGACGGTGAAGCCCATCAAAAGGAGCAGCAACGCCAGAATCGCGCCGTTCAACACGTTGCTGGTCGCCCCGAGCGCCCCGAGCAGCGTGTTTGGGATGGCGCTCAAGAGCCCTTGCAACTGCTGCGGCAGGTCGGCGCTGAGGAGCGAATCCGTGATGCCCTTGAGCGCCGGATTCGTCTCGCTGCTGGTCACGAGCCACGCCTGCACCGTGCGCACCGTTCCTGGGACACTCGCCACGAGCGCGGTCAATTGTGCGATCACCGCGGGCACGAGCGCGCCGACCAACCCGACAATGCCGCCGAGCACGACGAACAGAATCACCGCCGCCCCCAACGCCCTGGGCAGTTTGAGGCGTGTGTTCAACCAGATCACGGCCGGGTTCATGCTCGCGGCGGTGATGACGGACAACGCGATCAGCAGCAGCGCCTGAGACAGCGTGTTGAGCGCGCCCAGGAGAACATACAGCCCGAACCCCAGCGCGACCGCGGGCAAGAGGTTGACGACCTTGGTCGGACGGGACTCCATGCGCGCATCGTACCCCTCGGCGCTGGCTGTGCAACGCCAGGTTCTCGAGAACTGCTCGAGCAGGCACTTTGATCGGTTCAAAAACCGCTGTGGCACGGCTTGGCGCAGGTCTCGAGCAGCGTCATCCCGTGATCCGAGCGACCCAACCGGAGGCATTGCCCTTGGCTTGGTATATTCCCCTGTCACGGGTGAACTTCCTTGAACCCTGCACGGAGGACGCATGTACGAGTTGTTGCTGTTGTTGAAATCCGGGCGCGAGATCGTCGTTGGACGCGCCGCCACCAAAGAGGACGCCCAGGGCTTGGCGGGTGCCGCCCAGCAGATGATGGGCTCGCGCAAAATGGCCACCGAGCGCAACGATGTTTTCGTGATCAACTTCGAGGGCGCGGTGTACTTCATCGAGCCCACGGAGATCGAAGGCTTGAGCCTGTTCACGCTCGAGGGCGCGGAGCCCTTGGTGCTCGATCAGCAACCGCAAGCCGCCGAGCAAACGCCGTAACCGAGCGGCAAGAAAAAGGCGCGTCCAGATTGGACGCGCCTTTTTCTTCTTGGCAAACCGGTCCGCCTACAGCGTTTCCCGAGGCTGGTTTCAACGTCGCAACGCTCGAGTATCCCTGTGTTGCACAGTTCTGGCTCGAGAGGGTCGGATGTTCAGCCCGCCGCGACGAGGTTGGGGATGCTCTTGTAGACCTCGAAGTGCTCCTGGTCGTTCCACGCTTCGCGGATCAGCCCCTCGAGCCCCGCAATCCACACGGGGTCGTCGTTGACGCAAGGCACGTAGGTAAATTCTTCGCCGCCCGCCTCCAGGAAAATTTCTTTGCCCTCCTGCGCGATTTCCTCCAAGGTTTCCAAGCAATCGCTGACAAACGCCGGGCACAGCACCGCCAAGCGCTTCACGCCCTCCTTGGGCAGTTGCTTCAAGCGAATGTCCGTGAACGGCGTCAACCAGCCGCCCCCCAAGCGGCTCTGAAAGCTGACCTCCCAATCCTCGGGCTGGAGGTTCAGCCGCGCGGCGAGGCTTTCCGTGGTGCGAATCGCCTGGTGGCGGTAGCACCAGACATGCGCGGGGCTGGCAACGTGGCAGCAATCCGCACCGGTCTTGGGGTCCACGGTCAGGCAGTGGCTGCCCGTGCAGTCCGATTTGCGAATGTGGCGCTTCGGAATGCCGTGGTACGAGAACAACACGCGGTCCACCCGCAGCCCACCTTGTTCATTCAACAACACCGGGCGCGTCACGGCCTCGAGCGCGTCCACGAACGCGTCGTGGTCATAAAACGGCGGCAGCACGCGCAACTCCACGTTCGAGCCGATGCGCTTCAGCGCGTCGCGCGCTTCCACGGCCACGGTTTCCGTGGTCGCCATCGCGTATTGCGGGTACAGCGGCACCAACAGCACTTCTTGCAGGTGTGGATGCGCCGCGAGCAAGTTCCGCAAGCCCGCCTCGATGCTGGGGTTCTGGTAGCGCATCGCCAACGCGACCGGCACGTCCAGCCTGGGCTCGAGGGCGCGCAGGACGCGCTCGGAGATGACCTTGAGCGGACTGCCTTCCGGCCACCAGATCTCCTTGTACGCGGCTGCCGATTTGCGCGGGCGAACGTTCAGAATCACGCCGCGCACGAGGGCGGCACGCACGAACTGCGGGTAATCCAAGACGTGCGCGTCCATCAGGAATTCGTCCAAGTACTTTTTGACATCGCGCACGTCCGTGGAATCCGGTGAGCCGAGGTTGACGAGCAGCACGGCTCGGGTGGCGTTCTGGTTCATGAACGGCAGTCTGCGTCAACGCCTCCGGGGGAGTGTCACTGAACTGTCAACGCACTCGAGCCAGACACATTCAAGCGCGCACTGCGTGACCGAGCAAGTGCGGGCTCCTCGAGAATGGGCGGAGATCACGCGACTGTTGGTCCTCGCGAGCCTAGGGGCGCAGCATGCTGCGCCCCTACAAGACATGGTCAATGCGTTCGGGATACGCAAACGTTGCAAAGCTCAAAGCTCGAGCAATGGCCGTTCACCCTTGCGGCGTGAACTTGTACCCGACGCCCCAAATCGTGTGCAGGTAACGCGGGTGCGCCGGGTCGGGTTCCAACATGCGGCGCAGGCGCACGACGAAATTGTCCACCGTCCTGCTCGAGGGGAAGGCTTGCGTGCCCCACACGGCGTCCAGAATCTCATTGCGGCTGACCACGGTGTCGCGCCGCGCGACGAACAGGCGCAGCAGGCGCAATTCACGCTCGCCGAGTTGCTCCGTGCCCCTGGGGGTGCGCACCGTGTACCCGGCGAAGTCAATGCGCACGTCCGCGAACTCGAAGGTGTCAATCGTCTCCACGCGCGGCGGCGCGCGGCGAAGCAAATTCGCCACGCGCAGCAAGAACTCTGGGAGGTGGAAGGGCTTCACCAGGTAATCGTCTCCGCCCGCCTCGAGCCCTTCCACGCGCTCGCCGGGCTCGCCTTTGGCGCTCAAAAACAAGACCGGCGTGCGCAGGTTCGCGCGGCGCGCACGGCGACACACGTCAAAGCCGCTGAGTTCCGGGAGCATCACGTCCAGCACGACCAAATCGGGCGCAAGATCGCGCCATTGCCCCAGCGCGCTCTTGCCGTCCCCAGCGACGATGACCTCGTGCCCCTCCAGGCGCAGGTTCAACTCCAGCGCCCGTGAAATGGCAACTTCGTCCTCCACGACGAGAATCTTTGCCACGCGGCGCTCAGTTCAGCGCCCCGCGCGGGGCGACGCGCACGGGTGTCTCCTCGAGCGCGAGCGGCAAGCTGACCGTGAAGCGCGCGCCGCCCATGTCTCCGTTCTCGCCGCGCACGTTCTCGCAACGCACGCTGCCGTGCATCAATCCGGCAATGCCACGCACGAGGTACAAGCCCAAGCCAAGTCCCTTGGCGCTGCGCGTGAGTTCGTTCCCGGCGCGGTAAAACTGGTCAAAAATGTGCGGCATCTCCGCGGGCGCGACGCCCACGCCCGCATCGGTCACGGAGAAGTGTGCCTGAAGACCGTGTGCCCTCGAGCCCTGCACCTCGAGCGCCACGGTGACAGGCTTCGTTGCCCCAGGCGAGTACTTGACCGCGTTCTCGACGAGGTTTTGAAAGACGATGGCGAACGCCGCCGGGTCTATCGCCACCGGCACGGGCTCGGCAGGCAAACGCAGCTCGAGCGTCGCGCCCGCCGCTTCCAGGCTCGGACGGTGCTCAACCACCAGGGCGCGGATCACCGTGCGCCAATCGCGGATCTCCAACGTCTGCACGCCCACCCCCTGCTCCAAGCGCGCGGTCGCCAAGACGCGCTCGCTGACCGCCTGCAAGCGCGAAACCTCGGCGTTCATGGTCGTGAGCACCTCGAGCTGCTGGGTTCTGGGGAGTTCGCGGTACTGCGCGGTTTCCACCAAGAGGCGCAGCGTGCTGATCGGCGTGCGGAACTCGTGCGTCGCCGCCATCAAAAAATTCTGCTGACGGCGCTTCAATTCAAAGTCACTGCGCGCGCTGCGCGCGATCACCCACAAGCCCACGAGCATCACGAACAAGAAGAACGGCACTTCATACGCAAACATGTTTAAGTACCGCTGCTGCCGCGCCCTGAACGCCTCGAGCGCGCCTGCGTCCACGCTGATCGGACGCGTGTCCAGGTTGAGGTGCGCGTTTTCGGTGCGCAACCGCTCGAGGATCGCGGGTCGCGCTTCCGGGCGGGCGTTTTGCAGTGCCAACTCCGCCACGCGCGCTTCGGAAGCCCATTGCGCCGCCGTGTGCTCCACCGTGCGCACGATGTACCCGTGCTGAAAGACGACCCACCAGATCACTTGCACGAAAAGAAAGACGATGATCGCCGTGAATGCCCAGCGCATCCGCGTGCGCGAGCGGCGCAGGCTGGAGACCCAGGAGTTCAGGGGTAAACGCGCTGGATTCACAGGCAGAATTTTTGCACGCGAACGTGAACCGCGTGTCCCGTTCGAGAAAAGTGTGAAATTGTGGAAGCTCGAGACGCGACGGCTTTCACCCATGTTTGCACACTGCTCACGTCGTCCCACGCCAGCCCTGTCATTCGAGACCACGCGACCACCGCACCGATTTTCGTAGGGGCGCAAGGTGTTGCGCCCAGTGCGGCGGGAGCCGCACTTTCCGTCCCTCGAGAATCGGATTGAGCACGTAAAACTCGAGACTGGCGTATCCACAACACAGCCCTCGAACTGCTGTCGCACCGGACGGGGACAAGCCCCGTCCCTACACGAACTTCCCAGAACCTTCACTTCAACTGCGACAACGCCTCGAGCGTCGCCCTGACCACCGCGTCCGTCGCCGCCGCGTTGTCCAGGGTCGCGGGGTTGTCGCCGTCTTGATTGCCGTAATCCCCGAACTGCGCGTGGTTCATGCCTTGAATGACAACGTAGCGTGTGGTGGCAGGCGCGTACTGCTTGGCGCGCTCGATCTTATCAGCGGTCGCCAAGCCGTCCCTGGCGGCGGCAATCGAGGTCACGCGAATCTGCGCGTTGCTGCTCAAGTCAAAGCTGCGGTCGCAGTACGCCGCCCAGAACACCAGCATCTGAATGCGCGCATCGCCCACGGCGTAACTGCACGCCATCGCGCCGCCGAGCGAGTGCCCCCCGATGGCCCACGACCGGATGTCGGGGTTGGCATCCATGATGCCTTTGGCGGCACCGACACCGAGCACGGCGAAGTTCAAGGGCATGCGCGGCACGAAGATGATGTACCCGGCTTGCGCAATGCGCAGCAGCGCGGGTGCGTAGGCTTCTGGTGCTACTCGAGCGCCCTGGTAAAAGACGAACCCGCGCGTCGTCGGGGCATTGGGCGTGAACACGATGGCGCTGCCCGTGCTGCTGACGCGCACGCTGGTGTCGCCGCGCATCGCCTCGAGCGCAACCGTCTTGGCGGGCAGCGGCTGGGCGTAGGCATAGACGAGCGCCCCGAGCAGAACGACGAGGAACCCGAGTGCCAGAAGTGTGCGTTTCAACCAGCGCGGCATGGAAGCAGGCTACCTCGAGGCGATGGGCGAGAACTGCGCACGGGCTCGAGATTCGCCCAGCTTTGGAAGACAAGCGTTGGGCTCGAGAGCCTCGCATGACGCCCACACCAGGGCTGATGCACATGACCGCCCTCAACGCCTGACTCGAGCGATCCAGTCTCGAGCGAACGGCGAACACAGGGTTCGCCCCGACGAGAAACGCTGTCTGGAAAGCGTCGGTACTCTTCGGTTTATGTTGGTTGAGGACGAGGAACCGAACGGGTCAATGCCATCTGCCCAAGCCCTGACGCACGCACCCGAGGCTACGTTTGCGCTGTCCCCGAGCGGGTACAATGCGCGGTTGTGAGCGTTGCAACAGGAAAACCCCGCATCGTCCTCGTCAGCCCGAAGGGCCCGGACAACATCGGCAGCGTCGCGCGGGCGATGAAGAACTTTGGGCTGTCGGAGTTGTGCATCGTCGCGCCGCGCTGCAAGCTCGCCGATGCGCACAAGATGGCGGTGCACGCGTTTGATTTGGTGGAAAACGCGAGGGTCGTGGACACGGTGCTCGAGGCGGTCGGGGACGTGGAACTGGTTGTGGGCACGACGGCGCGGGAGCGGCGCGACCACCAAATGCCTGTGACCCCCAGGGAGCTGATGCCGACGCTTGCCAGCCACCCGAGCTGCGCGGTTCTCTTTGGGCGCGAGGAGCACGGGCTGTTCAACGAAGAGTTGGATCTCTGCCACGCCTTCCTGCGCATTCCGACGGACGGCGCCTACGACAGCTTGAACCTTGCGCAAGCCGTGCAGGTCGTGGTGTATGAACTGCTGCTGGCGAGGGAGCAACCCGCGACGGCACCCTCGAGCGATCCGCGCCAAGCCGCGGCAACCCGCGCGGAGATGGAGGGCATGTACGCGCACCTCTTGGAGTTCATGCTCGAGGTTGGCTACACCGACGCCAACCGCCAGGAGCACGCGCTCAGGCACTTTCGGATGTTCTTGGACCGCGCCACGATGACCCGCCACGATGTCTCGTTCACGCGCGGCTTGCTGTCGCAGGGCTTGTGGGCATCGCGCAAAGCGCGCGGCTTGGGGATTCCAGGAACCGTGCCCTACCCGCGCGTCACCGCTGAACCCGAAGGAGACGCGTGAGCGAACTGACGCCGAACGCGCGTCGCCCAGGGGCGTTGCGCTATTTTTTGGAGGCGTTCTCGTTCTCCGCTGGGCAGGCGCCGGGCGCGACGTACCGCCGCGTGCGATTGGTGCAAGCGGTGCTGCCGCTCTTGATCGTCGCGGTGGTCGTGACCTATCAACTGCTGGTCTCGAGGCTTCAAGACGACACGGTGCAGTTCTGGGCGCAGCTTTTGTTCTACGGCATCAACGGTCCGCTCGTGACCTATTTCGTGCTGGGTTGGATCGGGCAAGAAATCCAAGAGCGCGAACGCGCCGAACGCGACCTGCGCCGCTTGTTCTTGGAACTCTCCGAATCCCACGCGCGCTTGGCGACCGTGCAACAGGTCACGCGCAACGTTTCTGAAGCCACCGATTTGGAGCACGTCTTGGAGGTGGCGATTCAAGAACTCACCGCCGCGGTCGGCGCGAGTGCTGGCGCGATTGCCCTCGAGGGCGGTGTCGTGCGCAGCGTCGGTTTGGCAGAGTTGCCGCTCGAGGTCGCGGATTTGGAACCCGTGCGCGAAGCCAGGGGAACCTTGGAGCGCCCATCGGGGTTCGCTGGGGCGCGCAACCGCCTGAGCTTGCCATTGCGTTGGGGCGAGCGTTTCCTCGGGGCGGTGCACCTGTATTTCACCGGGATGCCGCGCACGGAGAGCCGCGAACTCGTGGAGATTCTCGTGGGTGAACTGGCGGTCGCCATTGAAGCCGCCAGCATCCGCACGCGCGACCTTTTGACGCTGTTCGAGGTGGACCGCAGCATCCGCGCCGAAAGCAACTTGGAACGGCTCTTGGAGGGCGTCGTCACCCGCATCCAGGAGCGCGTCAAAGCCGACAGCAGCGCCGTGTATTTGGCGGACGAGGACGGGCGTTTGGTGCTGACCCTGGGGGCGCAAGGCGACGCCGCCGCCGAGAACTTGGCGCAACTCGCCGCGCAGCAACGCGCCCCACTGCTGATCGGCGGCAACGACCACGAAGCCCGCCTCAAAACCACGGATGGCGCTCCGCTCGAGGGTGCAGGGGTGCCGGGACTCGAGGGGTCACGCGCGATGGTCGCGCTGCCGATGGTCTCCGACGCCGAGGTCATCGGCGTGATCGTGCTGGCGGATTCCAGCCGCGACGCGTTTGACGCCCGCGAACTGCCGCTCTTGGGGTTGCTCGCCAACCAAGTCACGCTTGCCGTGAGGAACGCTCGAGCCTATCTCTACAGCGAGGAACTGGCGATTTTCGACGAGCGCAACCGCATCGCCCGCGAGATCCACGACGGCATCGCGCAGAGTCTCGCGTTTACTGCAATGAAGCTGGACCTCGCCGGACGCATCTTGGAGCGTGACCCGGCGCGCGTCAAAAGCGAACTCGAGACCGCCAAAGTCACGTTGCGCGAACAGATCAAAGAGGTCCGCCGCAGTATCTTCGCGCTGAGACCCTTGGACCTCGAGCGGCTGGGATTCTTGGAGACCGTGCGCCAATACGTCAAAGACTTCGGCGAGCAGAACAACGTTCGCACGACGTTGGAAATCACCGGCGAACCCAAGCTCTCCCCCACCAACGAAGCCGTGATGTTCAGAATCCTTCAAGAAGCCTTGAACAACATCGCCAAGCACAGCCGTGCAAAGAACACCGTTGTCACCATCACCAGCACCTCGAGCGGCACGTCGTTAGCCGTCACCGACGACGGCTTGGGCTTCGATCCCACAAAATTGACCGGTGTCGTCTCGAGCGTCGGCGGGTTGGGCTTGGGGCAGATGCGGGAACGTGTGGAGGCGCGCGGCGGGCGGTTTGAATTCGCGTCGCAGCCTGGCAAAGGCACGCGCGTCAGCGCGGGTCTGCCGTGAGCAACGGTTTCTCAACGAATTGTCTAAACGCTCAAGCTTCGGCAGTCGGTTTGTTTTCGTACAGCCCAACCGCTTGGACCAGACGAGACGCAAACTTGTAGATGTCGTTAATGCGCTCAATTTTGACTTTCGATTCCGTGCGATCAGGACTGTCAAAAATTCCAATCTGCCGTTCTGCACGATCCATGTACAAGCGCACAATGGGTTTGCGGTTGTTATCGTCGAGCAAAATCCCGCAGTAACTTTGAACGTCGCGCATGGCAATCCGCGCTGGATCAACAGTTTCTCTCAAAACGCTTTTGACGATGTAGAACGCTTCGCGCTCTTCGTCGGTTGTATCAATCAATGCGCCACGCTGCTCTGGTGTCGTCGTTTCGGGCGCAGATGCCGCTGGGGTGGTCGTCTCGACCGTCATGGCGGTCTGCAATCGGTCGTTGATATTGTCCATCACGAGTTCGCGGTGCGCTTGAATTACATACACCGAAAACGCGTCAACTACAGGTTGCGTAAGCCGTCCTTGATAGACCTGTGAAGCAAAATGTCGCACAAATTCAGCCGTTGGGTTCTTGAATTCCTCGAGCATCAACTTTTTGATTTCTCGCGTATATTTCAGATTTGACGCGCTCTCAACAATGTCTTGCTCACTAAAGTACGATTTCGCAAATTTGCGAACCTCGTCAACGTCGCTGTCCTTGAGGTTCAACATATTCAACTCAAGAAACGGAACGGCGTCCATTTTGTTCGCGTGCTCGAGATCGGTGTAAAACCTGTAAATCACGCCGTTGGTCAGGACGCCGAAGCGGGCATCTGTGACGTGAAAGTAACGGTGGAGTTGCGACGCGTGCTCCAAGTCCAGTTTGGCGGATTTCGATTTGCACTCGAACAGCAAAATTGGCTTACCATCTTTGAGAATGGCGTAGTCAACCTTTTCGCCTTTTTTGATGCCGATGTCCGCATTGAGTTCCGGCGTCACTTCGGCTGGATCGAAAACATCGTACCCAAGTGCAGCGATGAACGGCATGACGAGCGCGTTCTTCGTTGCTTCTTCAGTCTGGATGCTGTCCAGCATTGCGGGGATACGAGAACCCAGTGCTTTAAGACGATCTACCAAATCCATGATCTACCTCCCGAAAGTTTTATGGATTACAGCAGACAACCAAAACAAAGCCAGGTCAATTTGCGCTCGTACGTGCCAACTGTCGCCCGAGAGCAGCACATGTGGCTTGCTCAGAGACCATCAGGTGCGATTTATCCTTGAATCAACCGCTCGAGCAGCGTCGCCCAGGTTTTCTTTGGCACCGGCTCGAGTTGCCCCAGCACGCCCAGTCCCAGTGACAGGGCGGGCAGTCCCAACGCCAGTGCCTCGAGCACGGGTGCGAGTTCAGCGGCGTGTCCCTCGAGCGCACGGTGAATTTGCGTTTTCACTTCGCGGTAATGGGCGTGCAGAATCTCGCGCGCAGCGGCGTCGCGCTGGGCGTAGAGGTGAAACTGCAACTCGAGGGCGATCCAGCGTGGGTCGGTGTGCATGGCGCTGCTGGCGACCCCGATCATGCCTTGCAAGCGCTGCGCAGGGTCGTCGGTCTCGAGTGCCGCGCGCCAACGGGCGCCGTCACGCTCGAGTTGACGCCCGATCAGCGCGCGCACGAGGTCATCTTTGCCATCGAAATTGCTGTACACCGCGCCTTTGGTGAGCCCTGCGGCTTCGGCAACGGCGTCCAGGGTGGTGGCGTGCACGCCATTGACGGCAAAGAGTTGCGCTGCCGCCTCGAGCAACGCCTCGCGGGTCTGTTCGCGCCGTTCGGCACGGGTTAGGCGGGGGGTCATGGAGAGGTGCATTCTACATTGAATAGAATACTCATCAGTATCTTAATACCGAGTGGTATCTTTTTGGCATGAACGCCATCCGCACCGACCGCACGCTCTGGCTCACGCTCGCCTTCTTGACCTTTTTCTTGACCGCAATTCACTGGTACACGCAGTTCGTCAGTTACCCCATCGCGCCCCTCGTCGGCAACGCCGAAGCCAGCGCCTACGGCGCACGCTACGAAGCCGGGTTGATCTACGCGATTTACATTCCCTACACGGTTTTGATGCTGGTCAACATTGCCTTGGTCGTGCGCGGTTCCAGCTTCGCCCCGCGCGGCGCATTGGTCGCAGCACTGCTCTTGAACCTGTGCACGATCCTCGTCAGCCTGTTCATCGCCGTGCCCGTGCACCAACAAGTCAGCGCCTTGCGCCTGAGTGCACCGGGCGACACCGCACTGCGCGCGACCCTCGAGACGAGCCTGCTCTGGATCAATGCCCTGCGCCTCGGCACTGCTGCACTGAGCAGCGCCATCGTGTTGTTTTGGAGTGCTCGAGCCCTCGAGTTCAAGCGCGCCCTGGCGACCGGGTAATCTACAACCTGCCATGCCCGCCGACATCCACGCGCCGTTCTCCATTGATTCGATTACCTTCGACGCCGCCGGCCTCGTGCCCGTCATCGCGCAGGACGCGCACACCCGGCAAGTGCTGATGCTGGCGCACGCCAACCGCGAAGCGGTGGAACGCACCCTCGAGACGAAAAAAGGCACGTACTACTCACGCTCGAGGGGACGCTTGTGGGTCAAGGGCGAGGAGAGTGGGCACACGCAGAAGGTTCTGTCCGTCACGCTGGACTGCGACGGCGACGCGGTGCTTTACACCGTGGAGCAGGTCGGCGCGGCGTGCCACACCGGGGCGCGGTCGTGCTTTCACAATCCGCTCGAGGGGGCAACACCGGTTGACGGCAGCGCGATTGGCACGACGTTGGACGCGTTGTACGCCACGATTCTCGAGCGGTTTGGTTCCAGCGACGCGGGCAGTTACGTCAAGAAATTGCACGACGCTGGGATTGACCGCGTGCTGAAAAAAGTTGGCGAGGAAGCGGGCGAAGTCATCATCGCGGCGAAGAACGGTGTCGCGGCAGAACTCAGGCTCGAGGCGGCGGATTTGTTGTTTCACACACTGATCGCCTGCGCGGAAATCGGGGTCACGCCGGAGGATTTGGCGCAGGAGTTGCAGGGTCGGATTGGCAAGCGCCGCGCGGAGTGAAGGCTCGAGGGATGTGTGGTGGATGCACCCGTCTCGAGTTTTGCATGTGCAATTCGATTCTCGAAGAACGTTGGTGCGGCTCCCGCCGCACTCGGGCGTCGCACCCATGTGCGCAAGGCGCAACGCACGCCTCGCCCCTACGAAAAAACAGTGCGGTGGTCGCGCAGTCTCGAGCTTCGCGTTTCGGCTCGAGACGTGCGGACGCATCGGGGGCCTTATCGTGAAGGCAGACATGGATTTTCCAGCCAACGAGCGCGACAAACCCGGTTACGTTCTCGAGTTCTCCGACGAGTTCGAAGGGGATGCCTTGGACCGCTCGAAGTGGTTTCCGTACCTGCTGCCGCACTGGAGTACGTTTGAAGCTGCCGAGGCGCGGTACGCCATCGGCGGCGGGGCTTTGAAATTGCTGATCGAACGCGATCAAGGGCGTTGGCGAGCGAACAACGACCGCGCGTCGAATCTGCAAACCGGCAATTTCTCCGGTCCCAAAGGCAGCCGCGTCGGTCAGTTCAAGTTTTACGATGGCGATGCCCTGGTTACGGAAGACGTGCCCGTCATCGGGCATTACCTGCCCAAGTTCGGCTATTTCGAGACGCGCCTCAAAGCCGTTCCCGTCGTTGGATACCACGTCGCCTTGTGGATGATCGGTCACGACGCGCCGCAGGCGGGCGAAATTCGCGTCCTCGAGATTCACGGCGGAAACGTTGGATCAGCGCGGTCTCGGGTGGATTACGGCATCCTGCGCTGGGACGATCCCGCCCTGCAAGACGAGATTTTTGAAGACCAGCTCGAGATCGACGCCACCGAGTACCACGTCTACGCGCTCGAGTGGACGCCGACGCACGTGGATTTCTTCGTGGACAACCGCAAGCTGCGCAGGGTGCAGCAATCACCGCAGTACCCGATGCAGTTCATGCTCGGCGTGTACGAGCGTCCGCACGAAGTCATTGGCGATGCCCGCGACGCGGATTTCCCGAGGGTATGCGCGGTGGATTATTTTCGCGCGTACCAACCCATCGGTGGTTACGCTCGGAACAGGTAAACCAACCCCACCACGCGCGGGCAGCGCCTGTGTAGGGACGGGGCTCGTCCCCGTCCGCTGTGATGGTGACCCGAGGGATGACGCGTGAGGCATTGGTCTTGAGCAAACGCAAGCTTCGTCTGGTTCTCGAAGGACGCAAGGGCGCATCACACCCATCTGCGCAGGTGGGACGCCTTGCCCCGACGATTGCAGAGGTACGCACGGTCTCGAGATTTGGGTTCAATCCATCACGCCCGCGCCGAGCGGGTGGTTGCTGGCATACGCGCGCAGCGTGTCCACAAACGCACGAATCGCGGGCACGCGCAGTTTGCGCCGGGTCACCGCAATGCCCATGCGCCGCTCCAATGGGACAGGCAGCGCGCTGACCCGCACCCCTGGGGGCAGGGGATGAATCGCCAGCGTGCTCATCACGCCGATGCCCAAGCCTTGCGCGATCATGCCCAAAATCACGCTGTCGGAATGCACTTCAAACGCGCTGTGCAGCGCCAAGCCCTGCGCCGCCCAGTGCTGGCGCACGCAACGGGCGCAATTGCTGTCGTCCAGGATCATCGGGCTGGCTTCGATTTCCGCCCAGGTGTGCAGCGCGGGCTGTGCGAGGCTCGAGAGCAGCACGTATTCGTCGCGTACCAACTCGTACTCGAGGAGAGTGCCGCCACGCACGGGCAAGTCGAGCAGCCCGAGGTCGGCGCGTCCGTCGTGCACGAAGTTTTCGCTGTCTTCAAAGCCCGTGGGTTCGATTGCCAACTCGAGTTTCACGTTCGGGTGGCGCGTGCGGAATTGCTGCAACGCGCCGGGCAAGAGGTGCGTCGCCAAGCTGCGGCAAGAGATCACGCGAATCTCGCCGGTGAGCCCGCCGCGCTCGAGCATGACCTCTTGTTCCAGCGCTTCCAAGCTGGTCAATGCGTCTCTGGCGTGCTCGAGAACGCGCCGTCCGAGTGGGGTCAGCGTCGCACCCATGCGTCCGCGCTCGAGCAGCTTGGCGTCCAAGTTGCGCTCTAAATCTTGAATGGCGTGGCTGAGCGTGCTCTGGGCGCTGTCCGTCTCCAAAGCCGCCGCGCTGTAACTGCCGTGCTCCGCAATCGCCGCGAGCGCCCGCAGTTGCAGCAGCGTCGGTCGGGCAGGCTTGCGCTCCATGCCACACAGCGTACAAGCTGCGCGCAGATTTTCCATCGCAAGTCTGCATGGATGACCGCTCGAGGCGTCGTGAATGCGTTTGTGCAGCGCGTCCACTCGAGCCTATTGTTTGGGCACGGCATTCGAGGACCACCCTCGAGCCCACAACCCAAACCCTGCAAGGAGTGTGCTGACATGACCATCCGCACCGGAGACCTGTTGTTGGAAGTGACCGGCGAACCTCGAGCCCCAGCGTTGCGCGCCCTCAGCGGCGTGCGTGACGCTGACGTGTACCCACAGGCGCGCATCGGAGACGCCACGGTGCACCTGACGCTCGAGGGGACGACGAATTTTCAAAACCTGCGTCAATTGCTCGAGGAAAACGGCGTTCACGTGCTGGCGTGCAAACGCGTGGCGTAAAGGTAGCTCGAGATAGACCGTTCAGCGGATGCTCCCTGCCGCCTCGAGCGCGTACACTTCCAGCCATGGGAGAACAGACCGAGGACACGAAGAAACTGTCGTGGCGCGAGCGTTGGGCGCAGAGCGGCGAACTGGCGGGCGTGTACGGCAAAGCGCTGAAACTCGCGTGGCAGAGCGCACCGCTGGATTTCGGGTTGCTGACGCTGCTGACCTTGGTGCAAGGCGTCGTGCCCGCGTTCCAGATTTTTTTGACAAAATTGATCGTGGACGCCGTGACGCTCACACCGAGCGCCGTCCGCGTGGGCGAACTGGTCGCGCTGTGGGTCTTCGGTTTACTCCTCGGACACGCACTGCAACCGTGGCACGCGCTCCTCAGTGGCAACCTCAACGAACGCTTGTCCAACGAAGTGATGATGCGCGTGATCCGCAAGGCCAACACCTTCCCAGACCTCGAGCCATTTGAAAACAAGACCTTCTACGACGACCTGCAACTGATTTACAACGAGAGCGGCTACCGCCCGATCAACTTCGTCTTTCAAACCATCGGCATCGGCTTGGCGATTTTTTCCTCGCTCGGCTTCCTGGTGCTCTTGGGCACGCTGGCGTGGTGGATTCCGATTCTGGTGCTCGTCTCGGGCGTGCCCGCGCTGTTGGTGCAGCGGCAACTCGAGCGTGACGGCTTTTGGTGGGAGCAACGCAAGAACGAGGACCGGCGCATCATGGGGTACACGCGGCGCATTGCCACCACCGACGAGTTCGCCAAAGAGGTGCGACTGTACGGGCTGGGCACATACTTCGAGCGCCGCTACGACAACTCGTTCCAGGCGATGCACAACTCCATGCGGGCATTGCGGGCGCGCAAAGCGCTCGTCCCGATCCCGACCACAGTCTTGTCGCTCGTCGGGAACGGCTTCGCGTTTTACTGGATCGTCGCGGGCGTCGCAGGCGGCACGGTCACGGCGGGCGGCGCTGTGCTGTTCGTGCAGAGTTTGGCGCAATTGCAAAGTTGGGTGGACAACGGCATTGCGACCTTCGGATGGTTCGCTGGCACTTTGGAGTTCTTCAAGAAATACTTTTCCTTCCTGGGCAGCACGCCGTCCATGCCGTTGCCCGCGAACCCCAAGCCCGTCCCCAATGACCTGACCATTCGTTTCGAGGATGTGACCTTCAAATATCCCGATGGACGCGCGGCGCTCGAGGACGTGAGTTTCACCGTCCATCCTGGCGAACGCCTCGCCCTGGTCGGAGAGAACGGCGCGGGCAAAACCACGCTCGTCAAGCTCTTGCTGCGCTTGTACGACCCATCGCGCGGACGCGTCACCGTCGGCGGCATTGACCTGCGCGACTTGGACCTCGAGGCGTGGCGGGCGTGCGTCGGCGCGGTGTTTCAGGACTTCGTGAAGTACCAACTGTCCACGCGCGAAAACATTGCTGTGGGTGCGCTCGAGAAGATGCAGAACACCCCCGCGCTCTAGGAAGCCGCTGGGCGCTCTGGCTTTGATCTGCAACTGATCGGCTTGGACAAAATGCTCGGCAAGCAATTCGACGGCACGGAACTCAGCGGCGGGCAATGGCAGAAACTCGCCACCGCCCGCGCCTTCCTGCGCGACGCCCGCGTGCTCGTGCTCGACGAACCCAGCGCCGCGCTGGACCCCAAGAGCGAAGCCGCCTTGTTCGACGATTTCGCGCGGCTCAGCGCGGGCAAAACCACGTTCCTGGTCACGCACCGCCTCGCCAGCACCGCCAAAGCCGACCGAATCATGGTGCTCAAAGCGGGCAAGTTGGTCGAAAGCGGCACGCACGCACAGTTGATGCAAGCCCACGGCGAGTACGCGGAGATGTACACGGTGCAAGCCAACCAGTACGCCAACAGCACCAACACCCTCGAGCCAATCAGTGCCGATTGAGAGACCTCGAGCCTCACAGTGTTGTTGTCTGTCCCACCAGAGAGAGGCCGCCCGTCAGGGCGGGAGAGGGGGCGAAGCGCCAGCAAGCTGCCGTTCGTCCCTCGAGACCCCCTTTGATCTCAAGCGTACGGGCATTTACCCGTCGCACAGGGCAGCCACGGGGGGCTGCCCCTACGAAAAGATGCGGTTGAACCCTCGCACCTCGTTCAATCTCGAGACGGTTGTAGCTCACGCGTTGCAAGGGCGAACACAAAGTTCGCCCCTACGCGAAGGTGTGTGGCTCGAGCGTCTCTTTGAGGCGCGTCAACAACCAGGCGCGCACCTCGAGACTCGCGGCGTAGTGTGCGAGGTCAGGCGTGGGTGGCAGCTCGAGCCCGAGCGGGGCAGCCATCGTGTTGCGCCTGATCTCGCACGTGGCGGGTTGCAACGCCCAGGGCGCGTGGTGGATCTCGCCCCGATAAACGCGTCCCGCGCGGTCGGCGCTGTAGAGGCAGTAGCGTTCGGTCAGCCAATGCTCGAGGGTTCCGGGACTCGAGGCAAAGGGTGCGCCGCTGGGTTGGTACGTCGCCTCGAAATCCGCGTTCGGCTCGAGGCGGTGCGTGCGGCGGCTGGAGTACGCGGTGCTCTCCCCTGTTTTGACCTCACGCATCGCGGCGTCCAAGTACGGCAGGTGAAACAACCCTCGAGCCCCACGCACGGCGAGGGCGTTCTGGCAGTCCAGGCTGAAGAACCACACGCCGGGACGCTTACCATCGGTGACGTAGGTGCGCACGTTCAACTCCAAAAAATTGTGCGTGCCAGGCACGGCGGGCAGCCCATCCAAGCGCACGTTCGCCATGCGAAACGGCACGACACCCAGCCACGCAGACCCGTCGAAAGTCTCGAGGGTCAGCCCCTTGGGGATAAACGGCTCGAGGGCACGCGCGTCCACGCGCCAATGCAGGAACGCGAGGTTCAACCAGGTCATGTTCATGACGTGCCTGCGCGTGGTGCTCAGCGGCTCGAGCCCGGTCATTCGTGCCCTTACGTTAGCCGGTTGAAGTGGGAACACTTGCCTCTTGGAACGCGTAAAGTGAACCCGGAGGCAAAACATGAGTGACGAAGTGAAGAACGCCGGGAACGATCTTGCGGCGAAAGCCGGACAAGCCGCCGAGGGCGTCAAAGACGCCGCTGAGCACGCTTTGGAAGGTGCGGCGGACATGGCGAACAAAGCCAAAGACGCCGCCGGAGACGCGCTGAACAAAGCGGGCGAGGTTGCCGGTCAAGTCGGCGGACAAGTCGCGCACGCCGCAGGCGAAGCCTTTGAAAAAGGCAAGGAATTCGCAGCCGACGCGGGCGAGAAGATCAAAGACCTCGTGGACAACGCGCCGGAAATGGCAGCCAAAGCCGTGGAGACCGTGAAGGACGTGGCGGAGGACATCGCCAAGAACGTCAGTGGTTTGGTCAGTGGCTTGCTCGGCGGCGCTGAAAAAGCGGCGGAGAAAGTCGAAGACAAGATCGAAGAAGAAAAGAAAGCCTGATTTTCTTACGGGCTTGAGAGGCGCGTCACAACGACGTGCCTCTTTTTCCATCGAATGCCCCTCCCGCATGCAGCGGGTGAAGGTACCTCAACGCTCGAGCGCCAAAACAAGCCCACTCAACGGGTCTCGAGCCTCAAGTCCACCCCAACGCTTTGCAGACCTCGGGCGGGTATCCCTCCATGTACGACGGTCGCTCGAGGGTACGCCCCTGCAACGCCTCGAGCATCACCGCCGGAATCGTTCGGCGCTTGGGCAGGTCGTCGTACAACCGCGTCCAATCCTCGCCGTCGTCGTTCGTCGGGTCAAACGCGAGTTCTTGCCGGGTGTAAAACCCGCTCAAGTACCGCTGCTCGATCCCATGCAACAAATCGTGAACGTCCAGTTCGTATGCGGGTACGTCGTCTCGGGATGCATACCGCGCGTCGTACCCCGCGCCGCCGTACCAGTAAACGAGCAGCGCTGTCGCGCGGTCACACATCGGTTGCGCAACGATCCACTCGAGCGGTTCGATGCCGCCGTCCCAATTCCACTCCCAGGCAACCACGTGCCACGCGTCGCCCGAGGTTGCCTCCAAGTACGCGCGCATCGCGTTCCATTCGCGTTCGCTCATGGAAAAAGTTTAAGGCGAACCCAGAAAACTCGAGACTCGAGCAAGGCATCTTCACGTCTGTTGACACGACTGGCAAACTTGGGACTCGAGTCTTCGACTGCGTTGGTGGCCGCTCTCACCCCGCCACGTCACGCCTTGCGTGCATGGGCACGACGTGGCGGCCCTCTCTCGTCTTTGCGAGAGAGGGCAAAAACGTGTACAACGCGGCTCCCTTCTCTCGCGGGCGAGAGAAGGGTTGGGGATGAGAGTGCGCGTCGCAAAAAAGCACAAAGAAAAACCCGCCTCGAGACGGGTTCAATCACTCGAGCGAATTTTCAGCGTGAAGCAAACAGCGGCAACGTCCGCACCGCTTGGTTGATCGCGTCCAGAACAGGCGTCGGGTACACACCCATGAACACCACGCCCGCCAGTGCGACGCTGAGCACCGTAACCGCAGTCGGGTTCAACTCGAACGTCCGAGTGTCCCTGGCTTCGGCGAACATCGCTTGGATGATGACGCGGAAGTAGTAGTAATAGCTGGGCACGATGTTCAACGCGGCAACGATGGCGAGCAGCACGAGCCCGCCGTCCACGGCGCTCTTCAAGAGCAAAAGCTTGCCCAGGAACCCGGCGAGGAACGGCACGCCCGCCAAGCCCATGAAAAAGCCGACGAGCAGAATCCCGCTGACGGGGTTGCGCCTGACCAAGCCCGCGTAATCTTCGATGTCGTCGTTGACGCCCGCGTCGCGCAGCGCGGCGATGGTCGTGAACGCGCCGATGTTGGTGATCGCGTAACCAACCATGTACAGAATCAGCGCCGCTGTGCCTTCGATGCTGCCGACGGCGAGCCCGATGACGACGTAACCCAACTGCGCGATGCTCGAGTACCCGAGGAGGCGCTTCACATTGCGTTGCTGGATCGCTTGCAGGTTGCCGATGGTCATGCTCAAAATCGCCATCCACGCGAAGGCCTGTTGCCACGCGGGGATGACTTGGGTCATCGGGAAGGCGGTGGTCAAGAGGCTCGAGAGCGCGATGACGACGGCGGCTTTCGGTCCGACGCTGAGCAGTGCGGCGACCATGCTCGGGCTGCCTTGGTAGGCGTCCGGCGTCCACGAGTGGAACGGCACGAGCGCGAGCTTGAACCCGAAGCCCACGAGGATCATGGCGAGCCCTGGGTAGAGCAGCGGCGGAATACCAGCGGCGCTTTGAGACACTGCCGTGGCGATGTCGGCGTAGTTCAGCGAGACAGGCGAATTGGCGCTGCCTGCAAAGGCAATCGCGGCGTAGACGAGGCTGATGCCGAAGATCAGCAACGCGCTCGAGACCGCACCCAAGAGGAAGTATTTGCTGGCAGCTTCGTTGCTGTAGCGGTCGTCGCGGTAGTAGCCGACCAAGATGTAGGTGCCGTAGCTGCTTAGCTCGAGACCCAGCAAGAGCACGAGCATGTTGTTCGTGGCGACCATCAGGATGCCGCCGAGCACCGTGAAAATCACGAAGCCGAAGAATTCACCGACGCCCGCGCGGTACTTGTCGGGGTTTGCCATCACGCCAGCGGTGGTGAGTGCGCCGATCATGGCGAGCAGCACGACGCCGACGCTGGTCAGTTGGCTCGAGCGCAGGACGCCGTAATACTCCGACGTGTCGTTCCAGCCCAAAATGGCGAGCAGGGCGACGACGCCGAACACGGCGATGGTCACACCACCGAAGATTTGACCTGCGCCTGGTTGGGTCGCACTCTTGCTGGTCGCGGCGAGGAACGTGGCGATGCCCGAAACGGTCAGGAAAATCAGCAAGACAACAAGCATGTTCAGTTTCCTCCAGTCAACACTTGGATCTCACTCGAGGAACGGCTGGTCAAATGGGTCATTGTCATGTGGCTTTCCAAATCCAAGATGTTGACATTCACAGCGTCACCGTTGGGCGATGAGTCCGCGCACGCTCTCGAGCAGTGCGCTGGCTGAGCCGTCAATCCACGGCGTGAGCAGGTTTGGATACAACCCGAGGACGATGGCAAGCACGACCAAGGGCGCAGCCGCGCCAATCTCGAGGGGCGTGAGGTCGTGGAAGATCGAGCGGTGCGCGCCGTGGCTCGAGGGTGCGGCATGGCTCGAGGGGCTCAAGTTCGCGTCTTCGTCCACAGGTTTGCCGTGCGTGTCGTCGGCGTGGCTCTCCGCGTGAACGCTGCCGTGCTCGTCCTCGGTGCCCGGTGCGCGCCCGAGCAGCACGCGCTGGATGGCGTAGAGGATGAAGCCAGCGGTAATCATGATGCCCAGCAGCGAAATGTAACCGTAAATGGCGGTGTTCGGGTTTTGCACCGCGCCGCTCAGCGCCGTGTACTCCCCGATGAAGCCCGCCATGCCCGGCAAGCCCAAGCCGCCGAGGAACGCCAGCCACATGATCGCGCCCAAAATGGGCATCGCGGCGTACATGCCGGTCATGTTGGCGATGACCCTCGTGTGCGTGCGGTGCGACAGGAAACCGACGGTCATGAACATCAAGCCGGTAATGATGCCGTGCGCGACCATCTGGTAGACCGCGCCGTGAATGCCCATCGCGGTCAAGCTGACGATGCCCAGCAGCACGTACCCCATGTGGTTGACGCTCGAGTACGCGACCATGCGCTTGAGGTCCTTCTGCGCCATCGCGCAGTACGCGCCGTAGACGACGCCGACCGTGGCGAGGATGGCGAGCGTCGTCTGGTACGCCTGCATCTCCCCTGGCATCAACCCGAGGTTGAAGCGCAGGATGCCGTAGCCGCCCATTTTCAAGAGCACGCCCGCGAGCATGATCGAGCCGCCCGTGGGCGCTTCGGTGTGCGCGTGCGGCAGCCAGGTGTGCACGGGAAACGCGGGGAGCTTGATGAGGAAAGCGATCATGAAACCCCAGAAAATCCACGGCAATCCGGGCAGGTTGCGGATCGCCTCGAGTTGGGTGCGCAACACGTCGTAGTCAAAGGACAGCGGTTGGTTCGTCGCACCTGCCACGCCGAAGCCCAGCGCGAGGATGGCGACGAGCATCAGCACAGAACCGGTGAGGCTGTACAGCACGAACTTGATGGCGGCGTAGCGGCGGTTTTCGTAGCCCCACACGCCGATGATGAAGAACATCGGGATGAGGACAACTTCCCAAAAGAGGAAGTAGAGCACGAGGTCGAGGCTCGAGAAGACGCCCGTGACGCCCGCTTGCATGACGAGGAACAAGGCGTAGAAGCTCTTCTGCTTCACGTCGAATTGCGCGAGGACGCTGACCAGCGTGAGCAGCGCCGTGAGGAACACGAAGGGCAGGCTCAAGCCGTCCAGCGCGACGTGGTACGTGATTCCAAGGCTCGGAATCCACGGCACCTTTTCCACGAACGCCATCGCGCCGCTTCCGGCGTTGTATTGGACGTACATGACCGCGCTGATGATCGTGCACAGGAGGCTGGCAGCGACGGCGATGCGTTTGGCGATTTGCACGTTGCTCGAGGCGGCGATGATCGCAGCGAGGAGCGGAATAGCCATCAGGAGCGTAATCATCGCGCACCTCCCGCGAAGGCAATCGCAAAGGCGAGCACGATGACGATGGCACCGACGACGGTCAATCCAGCGTACCAGCCAACCGCGCCGGTTTGCACGCGGCGCAAGCTGTCACCGATCACGGTGACTGCGCCGCCCACGAAGTCCACCGCGCCGTCCACGACCACGCGGTCGAACCAAGCGAAGAGGAATTGCAGGTCGTAACCGATCTTGGCCACAGAGGCGTAGTAGAAGTCGTCAATGAAGTAGCGGCGTTGCAGCAAGCGCGTCAACCAGTTTGGGGCGATTTGCTTGGTGTGGTCGCGGTTCCAGTACAAGCCGAACGCGATGCCCATGCCGACAACGACCAGCACGGCGCTGATGACGAACCCACCGATCAGGCTCGAGACTGGCGGCACTTCGGGCGTGCCGAAGTACACGAAGCGTTGGAACCAGTTGTCCGCGAGGAGCGGGCTGCCGACGAAACCCATCGTCATCGCCAGAATTGCCAGGGCAACGAGTGGCACGATCATCTCGGGTCCGCTTTCGTGCGGGTAGCCGCTGGCGTGTCCGTGCCCGTGGTCGTGCTTCTTCTGCTCCTCGAGGTCGGCTTTGGTCATGTTCAGCGTGGGTTCGCCTTCGTTGTTCCACGGCGCGGCGCTCCACGGGCTGGCGGTCTTGGGTTTGTGGAAGGCAATAATCATCATGCGGGTCGTGTAGAACGCGGTCAGGACAGCGGTGATGGCGGCGATAATGTAGAGCGCCATGTTCTCGCCTTGGACGACGTGGAGGATTTCGTCTTTGGACCAAAAGCCCGCGAACAGCGGGAAGCCCATCAAGCTGAGCGCCCCGACCCACACGGTCCCGAGGGTCCATTTCTGGTACTTCGCCAGGTGGTCCATCTCGAAAATGTCTTGCGTGCCCGAGCCGTGGATCATGCTGCCGGAGCCAAGGAACAAGAGCGCCTTGAAGAACGCGTGCGTCAAGAGGTGGAACATTGCCGCCGTGTACCCGAACACGCCGAGCGCGAGGAACATGTACCCCAGTTGCGACAGCGTGGAGAACGCCATGATCTTCTTCGCGTCCGACTGCGCAGGAGCCATCGTCGCGGCAAACAAGGCAGTGAAGCCGCCAATCCAAGCGATGATCGTCGTGACGTTGCCGACTTCCATGATTGGGAAGGCTCGAGCGACCAAATACACGCCCGCAGCGACCATCGTCGCCGCGTGAATCATCGCGCTGACCGGGGTCGGTCCTTCCATCGCGTCGGGGAGCCAGACGTGCAGCGGGAACTGCGCGCTCTTGCCGACGGCGGCGATGAAGAGCAGCAAGCCGATGCCGAACGCCGCACCGCCGAGCGCCGTGGCGAGTTCGCCCGATTGCCCTTGGGCAATGATCGTCGGAATGTCCAACGTGCCGAGTCTCGAGTACAGCCAAAACAAGCCCGCCATAAACGCGAGGTCACCGACGCGTACGGTCAGGAAGGCTTTCTTCTGGGCTTGCTGGGCGCTCTTCTTTTTGTAGAAGAAACCGATCAGCAGGTAACTCATCACGCCCATGATTTCCCAGAACAACAGCACGTGGAACAGGTTCTTGCTCATCACCATCGCCAGCATCGCGGCGGCGAACAGGTTGATGTACGAAAAGAACGTCGCGTAGCGTTCCTCGCCTGCCATGTAGCCGATGGAAAAGAGGTGGATCAGCGTGGCGACGATGGCGACCATCAAAATCGTGATCGCGGCGAGTTGGTCGTAATAGATGCCGAACGGCAGCCCGGCTTCGCCCTTGATGCTCAGCCAAGTCCATTCGCGCACGAAGGGGAAGCCCTCGAGCGCATTGCCTTGCAGAATGCCGACTTGACCGGCGGGCGGGGTTTTCAGCGCGGCAATTTTCTCCTCGAGCGCGAGGATTTCGGGGTTGGTCGTGCTGTGCGTTTCGGTGGATGCACCGTCGGCTCGAGCGGGTTCGGTGCCCGTCGCTTCAGTCGTTGGGGTTTCGGTCGTGGGCACGGCGCTCGAGCCGGATTTCTCGGCTTTCTCGAGTTCCTTGACTTGTTTCTCCAGCTTGTACAGTTCGTTCAGTTGCGGCGTGTTGTACACGGGCGCGGCGTTGAAGGCTTCGACGAACACGCCGATGGCGAGCACCGCCGACGCTGCCATCAAGCCCGTCGCCAGCCACGCACTGCCGCGTCCACCGAGCGCCCGCGAGAACAGGGTGATGATGAGCCAACCGAGCGCTGGCAGCAGCGCGATCCACAGGGCGTAATCAGCGAACATCGGTCACTTCCAGTCGAACGGTGCGGCTCGAGGCTGCTCGAGCAAGGGATTTGAGAACGCGCGCCATCAGTTCTTCATCTCCATCAGGTCCTCGGTGGTCACGCCGCCTTTGGAGCGGAACACGTTGATGAAAATGGCCAAGCCCACGGCGACTTCAGCCGCCGCGAGTGCGACGATGAACAGCGCAAACGTTTGCCCGCTGAGGCGCGTGTCGCCGCTGTACGCGGCGACCGCCACGAAGTTGATCATCGCGGCGTTCAGCAAAATCTCCACGCTCATCAGCACGGCGATCAGGTTGCGGCGCGTCAGCACACCGTAGAGCCCGATCAGGAACAGCAAGCCGCTCAATGCCAGGAAATGGTTGACGGTGACGCCGCTGTTGGCGAAACCGCGCACCGCCTCTAACACTGGTTCCATTTACGCCACGCCCCGTTCTCGCTCGGCGATTTCCGCGTTGACGGCGGGGCGGTCAAGTTGCCCTGCGGCGACGGGTTGGTCCACCTCGTTCAACATGCCGACCTGCCCTTTGATCGTCTCGCCCTCGCGCTTCGTGAGCACGATGGCTCCGACCATCGCCACGAGCAGCAGCACGCTGGCGACCTCGAAAGCGAGCAGCGTCCCGGAGCGTCCGTTGACGCCCTCGGCAGAAAGGAGCGCTTCGCCCAACGCCCTGGTTTCCGTGGGGGTGATCCCTCGGGTCTGCGTCAAGGTGTTGCGCGTGTTCGTGTTCCAGAACGCCCACAGGCTCGCGCCGAGGAGCAGCACGCCGCCAATCGCGGCGACGGCGTTGAGGTTGCTGCGCAGCGTGATCCGGCGCGATTGCGTCATGAAGATGATGAACACGGTGACAATCGGAATCGCGCCCGCGTTGATCAGGATTTGCAAGACCGCCAAGAAGCCCGCGCCGAGCATCCAGAACAGGAAGCCGACACCGAAGAAGCACAGCGCCAACGACAGCGCGGCGTTGAGGAGTTTCGTGCTCGTCACGGCGTAAATCGCAGTGCTGAGCACGCCCAGCGCGAACAGGTAGAAGAAAACGGTGTTGAGTTCCATTTAGTTTTTCGGCTCCCAACGTTTGATCTTCGGACTGCGCGGCTTGGCGTCGGCGGCAGGTGCGGCGTCGCTCGAGGGGGCAGGAGCAGGCTCGCTCGAGGGTGGTGCGGGCTCACTCGAGACCACAGGCGGGCTCGAGGCTGGTGCTGCGCTCGAGGCTTCGACTTTGGGGGCTTCGACGGGCGCAGCGGGTTGGGCAGTGACCGGGGCGGGTTCGCTCGAGACAGCTTCGTCGTCGCCTTTGGGTTCGCCCCAGCGCTTGATCTTCTTGCTGCGCGGCGCGCCGCCCGCTGCGGGTGCGGCGACCGGAGCAGCTTCGCTCGAGGGTGCGGCGGGAGCGGCAACGACGGGCGCGGGTTGGCTCGAGACAGTGCTCACGGCGACCGGCTCGAGGGCGCGACCGACGGGTTCGTGCACGAAATCCGCGTACACGGCAACGGGCAATTCGCTCATCGCAAACGCGGGCGCTTTCGGTCCGGGCGCAGGCAGTTCGCCGCCTTCCGCCTTGATCTTCTCGAGGGCAGCGAGTCCACCCGGTTGCTCCTCCAAAGGGGCTTTGACGATTGCACCGTGCAGGTTTTGTTCGCTGACGTTCTCGCGGTACTCCACGCCGATTTTGGGGCTGTACCACTGCTGCGCTCGCAAGCCTTGCAGGTCCAAGAACTCTTTGTCCGCTTTCAAGGTTTGCAGGTTCGGCGTGCTCATCTCGAAGTCTTGGATGGTGACAATCGCGCTCGCGGGGCAGCTTTCGACGCACGCCGCGCAGTACATGCAGTTGACCAGGTCAATGTCGAAACGCTCGAGCACAAACCCCTTACCGGCGGGGTTCTTCTTGCGTTCAATCGTGATGACTTGGCTGGGGCAGACTTTCTCGCACGCCAGGCACGACACGCAACGGTCACTGCCGTCCTCGTTTTGAATCAGCGCCAAGCTCTGCACGCTGACCGGCGGCAGTTTGGGCATGTCGAAGGGGTACATCTGCGTGAACACGGGGTCAAATTGCTCGTCAAAGGTTTTGGTCATGCCTTTGCCGATGCCCGTGACCGCGCTCCAAATGTCTTGCAGCAAGCTCATGGGTTCACCTGGGGTTGAGAGCGCAGGCTCGAGGTTGATTTGGCAGGGAAGAACGCGCCGCGCACGATCAAGACGAGGAACGCCCCGCCGATGGCGACGCTGAGGATCGTGCCCAGCACGGGGATCAGCTTAGAAAAGGCGGCGAGCATCAAGCCCGCCAGGGACAGCGGAATCAAGCCCTTCCAACACAGTTCCATCAGTTGGTCATCGCGGAAACGCGGCAGCGTCGCGCGAATCCACATGTAGAAGTACACGCCCAGCGCGCCTTTCACCAGGAACCAGAAGCTGTAGAAAATACTGCGCCAGATCGTGCCGTCCGCGCCGTAGATGAACAACTCGCGGTAGCCCAGGATGTTGAAGAGGAACCCTTCGGGCAGCGGCAGCATGTGCCACCCGCCGAGGAAGAAAATCGCCAGCACCGCTGGGAGCAGGTACAACTCCGCGAATTCCGCGACGAAGAAGAACCCGAAGCGCATGCCGCCGTACTCGGTGTTGAAGCCTGCGACCAACTCGGATTCGGCTTCGGGCAGGTCGAACGGCGTCATCTTGATCTCCGCCAAGCCCGCGACCAGGTAGACGACGAAGGGGATGAACAGCGGCAGGGCGAACCAGATTTGCTGCTGGGCGTTGACGATCTGCGACAGGTTCATCGAGCCCGCGTAGACGCACACCGCCAGCAAACTGATCGAAAGCGGCACTTCATAGCTGACGAGTTGCGCGGCGGCGCGCATGCCGCCGATCAAGCCGAACTTGTTGTTCATGCTCCAGCCCGCCAAGAGCACGCCGTAAGAACCGAGCGTGCCCGCCGCGATGATGAACAGCGCGCCCGCGTCCACATTGGCAAAGACCCAACCCGGCGCGAACGGAATCACCGCCATCATCACGAAGGCGCTGACGAACACCAGCACGGGCGCGAGCGTGAAGATGGTCTCTTCGACCATCTTGGGGGTGTGGTCCTCTTTGCTCACCAATTTGAGCGCGTCGTAGACCGTTTGCAAACTGCCCGAGGGTCCGTTGTGCAGCGGACCATAACGGTTTTGCACTTTGCCCAGGTACTTCCTGAGCATCAAGATGTTGATGAGCGCGACCACGGCAACGAACAGGAACGCCAGCACCGGCGCGAGGATGCCGTAGATGACGTTGAACCAAAAGCTGTTGCGCTCGAGCCCGAAGCCCGTCCAGGGGAACGGCAAGCCGTTGGTCAAGAGCGCCGGGATGACTTGAAACGCGAGAATCAGAACAACGTGCGCCGCGCCGAACAGGGCGGCATAACCGATGATCGCGTTCAGCAACCCGGACTTGCGCGGGTTGGCGTTGAGCAACCCTTGGTGGTTCATCCGCATGCGGTAATGGCGGTCGGTCGGTACGGCAACGCGCTCGAGGGGCAGGCGGGCGTTGGGGTTGACTTTGAACAGTGCTTTTTGTTGCTCGAGGTCGCGCTTGGAGCCTTTGACGGGGGCGCTCATCGGTCCACCTCGCCGAGCACGATGTCAATGCTGCCCAAAATGGCGATGGCGTCGCTGAACTTGCTGCCGATGAACATGTCCGGCAGGGCTTGCAAGGTGCAGAACGACGGCGAGCGGTGCTTGGAGCGGAATGGCTTCTCTGAGCCGTCCGCGACGATGTGAATGCCCAAGTGTCCCCTCGAGATTTCGACGGCGCGGTAACGTTCCATGCCTGCTGCTGGCTTCAAGCGCGGCAGCTTCGGCAGGATCGGACCGGTCTTCGGGCATTGTGCGATGGCTTGGCGGATGATTTTGATGCTTTCAAAAAACTCGCGGAATCGCGCCCTCGAGCGGCTGTAGGCGTCCAAGCCGTACTCCACGCAAACCTCGAAGTCCAGGTACGGGTAAGCGTCGTACGGGTCGTCCTTGCGCAAGTCCCAGGGGATGCCGCTGCCGCGCAGGTTGGGTCCGGTCATGCCGTGGTTGATGGCGACCTGCGGGTCCAAGATGCCGACGCCGACGGTGCGCGCTTGGAACACGGGCGCGTCAATGGTCAGCGCTTCGTACTCGTGGATCTTGGTTTCAAACCAGTCCAAGAAATCCGTGATGTCCTCGAGCATGCGCGGGTGGTGGTCGCGGCGCACGCCGCCGAAGGTGAAGTAATTCGGCAGCAGTCGCGCACCAGCGGTTTTCTCGATGATGTCGAGGATCATCTCGCGATCCCTAAACGCATACAGGAACGGCGTGATCGCGCCGAGGTCGAGCATGTACGTGCCGATCCAGACCAAGTGGCTGGCGATCCGGCTCAGTTCAAACAAAATCGTGCGGACGTACTTGGCACGCTCGGGCACTTCGACGCCGAGCATCTCCTCCACCGCGAGGCACAAGGGCAATTCGTTTTGCATGCCTGACACGTAATCCATGCGGTCGGTGTACGGGATGCACTGCGGGTAGGTGCGGACCTCGTCCAGCTTTTCATGGTTGCGGTGCAGGTACCCGATGTGCGGGATGGCTCGAGTCACGCGCTCGCCGTCCACGCCGAGGAGCACGCGCAACACGCCGTGCGTCGCCGGGTGCTGCGGTCCCAGGTTGAGGAGCATTTCGTCGGAGCGACCTTCGACACGCTCTAAGCTGGTGGGGTTCACCATGCCGCTCGAGTTCGTGCCGGGACGCTGTGCTGTGGCGGTCATCGGGTCCTCCTCATGACTTGGGTTCCCAGCGTTTGATCTTCGGGCTGCGCGGTTTCTCTTCGGTGGCGGGTGCGGCGGGTTCGCTCGAGGGTGCTGGATCGCTCGAGACTGCTGGTGCGGCTTCGCTCGAGATCACGGGGGCGACGGCGGGTTCGCTCGGGGCAACGGGCGCAGCGGGCTCACTCGAGACGGGTGCGGCGTCGCTCGAAGCGGCGGGCGCGTCGGCTGCCGCAGTTTTGGGAACCCATTTTTTCGCCACCTTCTTCGGTGGTTCGCTCGAGGGCGCAGCGGCGTCGCTCGTCGTCACCGGGGCGACAGGCGCACCGCTCTCAACGGCGGCTTTGGTCTCGGCAGCGACGCTCGCGGGCGTGGCTGGGCTCGAGGCGGGCGCGGTTCCAGCGGGCGCAACCGCCTTCGCAGGCGCAGCGTGCGCGACTGGGGCAGCGGCAGCGCCGAACGGCGAGTACCCCTCTTCCCACGGCGCGGGCGAGGGCCAAGGCTTCGCGGTCCACTGCGGCATCACGTAGCCGCGCGTGTTGTACTTGCGCTGCAAGGGGTGAATCGTCCAGTGGTCCTCGAGGAGAATGCGGCGGTGGTCGGGGTGGTTCGTGAACGTGATGCCCACGAGGTCATAGGCTTCGCGTTCGTGCCATTCCACGCCGCCCCAGAGGTCGCAGACCGTGGGAACCTTCGGGGCGTCATACGGCACATAGGTTCTGACCGCCACTTTGCGCTTGCTCTCGAGTTGCTGGACGTGCAGCACGACGCCCAAGCCCCATTCCATGTCCACCCCGGTCAAGCTGCTGGGGAAGTCGAAGCCGTGGGCGTACAAGCGCTCGCAAACGGTGCGGTAATCCTCCACGGCGACGGTCAGGATCGTCTCGTCCAGTTGCGTCTCGGCGCGGACTTTGAGCCCGCTCGAGACGCTCGAGATCGCTTCGCTGGGCAGCAACGAAATCGGGTAACGCGGCGCGGCTGGGGTTGCTTCCAGGGTCACAAGAGCACCCGTCCGTCGAAGCCCGGTTCCTCGAGCACGGCGAAGTCCGCTTCCATCTGCGTGCCGGGGACGTAGCGCGCCGCCGGGTCAGCGACCTTGTCGCGCAGCAAGAGCAGCGCTTGCATCAGCGCTTCGGGACGCGGCGGGCAGCCGGGGACGTAGATGTCCACGGGCACGATCTTGTCCACACCTTCCACGACGCTGTAGCCCTGGCGGAACGGGCCGCCTTGGTTGGCGCACGCACCCATGCTGATGACCCACTTGGGTTCCGACATTTGCTCCCAGAGGGTGCGCACGATCTTGCCCATTTTCTTGTTGACCGTGCCCGAGACGATCATCACGTCCGCTTGGCGCGGCGTGTTGCGGTAGAACACACCGAAGCGGTCCATGTCGTAGCGCGTCGCCGAGGAGTTCATCATCTCGATGGCGCAGCAGGCGATGCCGAAGGTCAAGGGCCACAGTGACCTCGAGCGCGAAAGGTTGATGAGGTCGTCCAGCGACCCCAGAATGACGTTGTCGGGACGCGCTTGCGTGCCTAGTAAACCCATTTCAGTGCTCCCTTGCGCAATGCATAGACGAAGCCCAGAAAGAGGATCGTCAAGAACGACAGCACTGCGATCAACCCGGCGATGCCCAGCGACTCGAAGGCCACCGCCCACGGGTACAGCAGTGCAGCTTCCACGTCGAAGATCACGAACAGCATGGCGAACAGGTAGTAATTCAAATTGAATTGAACGTTCGTGTCGCCAATCGTTTCCATGCCGCACTCGTAGACGGAATCCTTGGCTTTGTTCGTCCCGTACCGCACGCTGCCCGCGTACGTGAACGCCAGTTTTGCAATCTCGAGCGTGACGTACACGATACCCGCGCCGATCAGCGCGAACAATCCGATGTACAACGCGCTTGTGACTTCCGCCGTGTAATCCACCGTTGCTCCTCAGCTTTCCTTCGAGGGGGATGCTCTTGTCCTCGAACACATTGTCTTCAAACGCCGCATTCTAGTGAGCGCGTTTCAGGGCGTCAAACCCGTTTTGTCCCGTGCGATTCTACGCCCATGGGCGCCGCAAAAGACCGCAGCGCCGCATGGGAAAAAACCGCGTTCCCCAAAACGAAGGTGCACTTGGTCATGGTTCAAGCGCACGGTCTCGAGCCATAACTCGAGGCTGTTCTTAGAAGATCAGGGTTTGCGCAGGTTCAGCACTTGGTAATCCCCCGACCGCGCACCGCTGGAGATGCGCAAGTTGCAATCGCGGCGCTCGAGATAGGGTCCCCAAATGCAGTACAACCAGAGAACTTCCGACCCATCTGCGCCGCGACCTTTCAACTCGAGAGACAGCGGAGGCGGCACGAGCACATAACGTTCGTACCCAGAGCCGTAAACCCTGCCGTTCACTGGCAACACGGTGTCGTCCGCCAATTGCAGCGTCCCCGAGACGGCGTACTCGGTCGCACTGGTCCACGTTGCCACCAGTTCCAACCGCAGGGCGAGCAAAGTTGAACCCGGCGACTTTTCGGCGGTGGACACCCACGTGCCGCGAAAGACCGCGGGATCGTTGGCAACGGACACTTCTCTGGGTCCGCATGCCACGAGCACCAGTGAAAGCAACACCGCCAAACCTCGAGCCATGCGGGGTATTGTACGCGCTCCACAAAGGCGCTGGTTGCACCTGTGCGATGCGGTGACCGGCAATCATCTGTGCATTGCGCGGTGGACAATTGCACTTCATCTGCGATAATGCAGACCAATGCGTTGGGCTCGAGGTCTCTTTCTGTTTGCGGGCTTGCTCGCCGTGTCCGGTTCACTCATTGCCGCTCCTGCCCCGAGCAAACCCCGCGTCGCCTACCACCCAGAGGGCAATTTCACGCGCCTCGTGCTCGACGCGCCCGGCTTGGGTGCGTACCGGGCCTCGAGCAGCGGTCAAACGCTGTCGGTTCGGCTCGAGGGGTTTGCCGCCAGCAGCGCGACCGGCTCGAGCGACACGCCGCAACTGAGCGGTTGGCGGCTGCAACCCGAAGGCAAGAGCGGCGTGTTGCACGTGCAGAGCAAATTCGCGCTCTCGAGTGCCTCGTACAAAGTCTTTCAACTGCCTGCCGAGGGTGCGCAACCCAAGCGTTTGGTCGTGGACATCGGCTCGAAGCTCGACGCCACCTCGAGCACCGCACAGGCGCAAGCACGCACGGTCAGCGCACAAACGCCGAAAAAGCCGCGTTTGACCGTGGTTCTCGATCCCGGTCACGGCGGCATTGACCCTGGTGCGGTGGGGTATGTGACGGAGAAAACCACGACGCTGGACGTGGCGCTGAAAGTCCGCACGTTGCTGCAAGCCCAAGGCGTCAACGTCATCATGTTCCGCACCACCGATTGGAGTTACCAAAAAGAGTGTGGCAAGCGCTGCGACCTGGACAAGCGCGCCGACCTGGGCAGCACGGACCGCAGCGCGTTCGTCAGCATTCACGTCAACAGCGCCATCGGCAACAAAGCCCAAGGCATCGAGACCTACTTGTTCGGTCGCTCACCGGACCCCGAAACCCTGGCGCAAGCCGAGCGAGAGAACGGCGGAGGATCGGTGGGGCGCGCGATCACCGCGCAAGCCCGCAATGTCGCCAGGGATCTCTTAAACGATCAGCTCGCCCAGCTCAACGCCAGTTTCTCCAGCCGCTTGGCGAGCCGCATTCAAAGCAACCTGGTTCGGCAAACCGGCGCGCTGAACCTCGGGGTGAAACGCGCCGAGTTCTGGGTCATCCGCAAACCACGCATTCCAGCGGTGCTCGTGGAAATGGGCTTCGCCAGCCACCCGGTCGAAGGGCGCAACCTCGCCACGCAAAGTTACCGCCAAAAAATCGCCAGCGGAATCGCCACTGGGATTCTCTCGTTCTTGGGGCTGTAGATGCCGTTCCGAAACCCTCGAGCCAAGGACCTCGAGATCGCCCCCAAACCGCTCAAACTCGAGGACGCCCTGCAATACGCGGTGCGCGCCCTCAGCGCGCGTGCGCTGACCGAAGCCGAGCTGAGCCGCAAACTGCGCGCCCGTCACGCCAGCCCGGAGGTCGTCACGCAGACCCTCGAGCGGCTGCGCGAACTGAAATTCGTTGACGACACGCTCATCGCTGCCCGAGCCGCGGAGGACGCGCAGTTGGGGCGGTATGGCATTGGGCGCAAACTCAGTGCGCGCGGCGTGCACAAGCACGTCATCGAAGACGCGTTGACGGCTCGAGACCCGGACGTTGACCTGGAAGCCGCGCGCGCCATCGTGGAGCGTTACGCGCCGAAGTGGACCGGCGAACGCGCGTATCAAAAAGGCATGGCGTTTCTGATGCGGCGCGGCTTTTCCAGTGAGGTCACGCGCCGCGCGTTGCAAGATTGGGCGGCGCACCGAAACCTCGAGGAAGAGGACGTGGACGAAGCGTCGCTCGAGTGAATCACCCAACCTCGAGCCCACTCCATGAACCGCGCTGCATCTGCCTCTACTCTGTCCTTCACGTCTCAAACAAACGCCGGTGTTAACGTGACCGCGATGACAAAGGCTCTCCTTCCATTGGGTGCGTTGGCAGCGCTCTTGAGCGCATGCAGCACCTCGTTCAGCGCACAGACCGTCGGCGAAGTGTTCATTCGCTACCCCGGCAACCACACGATCATCAACGCGGCAGGCACGCCGATGGACGTGCCGCTCGGCGCGAACGAAAGCGTCGCGGTCGTCGTCAACCCAGGGACGTTCAGCATCAACGGCGCAGCAGTCGCAGGCAGCGTGGGTTCGTTTGTCACCGCCACGCCCGCCAACGCGCGCGTCTTGGGCACACAGTTGGGTTACACGCTTCACCTGCTGCCCGACGCGCGCAACCAGATCAATGCCGCACTCGCCAACCTGTGCACGGATGACGGCAATGGTGGCTGCACGCAGAACGTGCCCGCCGACGCCAAAGTCTACACCGTGACGAGCACGACCATTCCCGCAGGTGGCTTCGGTATTCGTGCAGCGCGGGTGAACACCGCTCGAGGGGGCGCAGGAGCCTCCTTTCAAGCGGCGACGCAAGTGACCTTCGTGATGCTGCCCGCAGGCTCTACCGTTGCACCCGCCGACGGCGACGCGATCTTCGTGATGGATTTGAACAGCGCCAAACGCCTCGCCAACCCCCTACCACTGCCGCCCTCGCCGTGAGCTTGACACGTCAAAGCGCGCGCCGGTAACATGCGCGCCTGATTTCGGGGAATAGCGCAGCCTGGTAGCGCACCTCGTTCGGGACGAGGGGGTCGGAGGTTCAAATCCTCTTTCCCCGACCAGCAAGTCGAGCAACCGCGATGCCGCCCGAAGCATCGCGGTTTCGTTTGATTGGGAGGCGAAGGGCGAAGGCAACCCCCAAACCCTGCCTCTCGAGCCTCGATTTCAATGCTCGAGCCAACCCCAGAAGCCCTGAGTCTCGAGCTTTGCCTGCAACCCGTAAGGTCTGGACTCGAGCAGCGATTGGTGGTTCGAGGTCTCGAGCGGCCTGCTTTCACTTTTGCCCTTTGCCCTTCGCCTTTTGCCTGACCTTCCTTTCGCCCTTCGCCCCAATGCGGTAAGGTCTCCCCTGCCATGCGCCTGCTCGCCATTGCGGACCCGCACCTCTCCAAAACGGGCGCCAAACCGATGACGGTGTTCGGCGGCAATTGGAGCGGGCATCCGCAGGTGTTTTTTGACCGTTGGCGTGAGACCGTGCGCGAGGACGACGTGGTGATCGTCGCGGGCGACATCAGTTGGGGCTTGAAATTGGAAGATGCCTTGCCGGATCTCGAGGACATTGCGGCACTTCCGGGCGAGAAGATTCTCTTGCGCGGCAACCACGATTATTGGTGGGGCAGCATCGGCAAGGTGCGCGCGGCGCTGCCGGCCACGATGCGCGCGATTCAGCACGACAGCGTGGTCGTCGGCAACACCGCAATTCTGGGCTCGAGGGGCTGGACGTGCCCAGGCGCGGACGATTTCACTGCGGAAGACGAGAAGATTTACGTGCGCGAACTCGAGCGGTTGCGGCTGGGCATCAAATCGCTCGAGGGAAAAAGTTTTGAACGCCTCGTGCTGGCGCTGCATTTCCCGCCGACGAACGGCGCGTTCCAGCCCAGCGGATTCACCGAAATCATCGAGAGCCTGAAGCCCGACGCCGTGGTCTACGGGCACTTGCACAGCATTCATCCGTCCAGGGTCTTGCGGTCGTGGCGCGGCGTGCCGCTGCATTTTGTTGCCGGGGACGCCGTAGGGTTCACGCCACAAGTCATCCTCGAGACCATGTGAACATGGCATGATCCAGAGGTGACTTCAGAGCCTCGAGTTTTGCGTTGGCAGGGCTGCTCGAACACGCGTCACTTGGCTGGTCTGCCCGCACGCGGTGGCGTGACCAAAGCCGACGGGCTGGTGCGCTCGGACAACCTCGCCAAGCTCAGCGCCGACGGCATCGCCGCCGCCGTCGCTGACGGCGTGGGCACGGTGATTGACCTGCGTTTTCCCGAAGAGATTGCCAAAGCGCCGAATCCTTTTCAGACCGAGGCTCGAGGCGTCACGTACCTGCACCGCCCGTTGATGACGACGGATTACACTGAGGCACTGAATTGGGTGCGCGAGGCGGTCACGACCCGAGAGGCGTACCGCGCGACGCTCGAGGGCTTCGGTGGACACATCGCCGCCATCGTGCACGACATCGCGGAAGCCGATGTCGTGCAGGATCGTCTTGCACTGCTCGGCAGGCAAAGACCGCACCGGATTGGTCGCAGCGTTGGTGCTGCGCGCCGTCGGTGTTGACTTGGAGGACATTGCCCGCGATTACGCGCTGACAGACGCGTATTTGAGAGAGACTTACGCGGCGGAATTGGCGCAAGTCACGGACGAAACCGAGCGCGCGCAACTCGCCGAGGAGCAACGCGCCAAGCCGGAATACATCCTCGAGACGCTGGCGGAACTCGAGGAACGGCATGGATCGGTCGCCGCGTATTTGCAGGCGCAAGGGGTCTCAGCGCAAACGCTCGAGCAATTGAAAACCCGACTCGTACAAACCGCGTGACCCTCGAGCCTGCGCCTACTTCAAGACTTGCTCTGCCTTGTAACTGCTGCGCACCAACGCGCCCGACACGACTTCCATGAACCCCAGCTCCAGCCCCTCGAGCCTGATCTCTTCAAACTCCTGCGGCGTGACGTAACGCTCCACCGGCAAGTGGTTGCGCGTCGGACGCAGGTATTGCCCGAAGGTCACGACATCCACGCCCGCCGCGCGAAGGTCGCGCATCGCCTCGGAAACCTCGGCTCGAGACTCACCCAGCCCGAGCATCAAACTCGTTTTGGTGATGACCTCAGGTTTGTACGTCTTCGCCCCCTCGAGCACGCGCAGGGTTTGGTCGTACCCCGCTCGAGGATCGCGCACGGGATGGGTCAAGCGGCGCACGGTCTCGAGGTTTTGGGCGTAGACTTCAATGCCGCTGTCCACGACGGCGCGCACGTGCTCGAGGTTGCCTGCGAAGTCCGGGGTCAGGGCTTCGATGCGCACGTGCGGCAAACGCGCCTTGATCGTGCGAACCGTCCGAGCAAAATGGCTCGAGCCACCGTCTGCAAGGTCGTCGCGGTCCACGCTGGTCAGCACGACGTACTTCAAGCCCATCTTCTCCACGGCGTCGGCAACGTGCTGCGGCTCCAATGGGTCCAACCTGCCCTGCGGATTGCCGGTGTTCACCGCGCAGAACTTGCACGCCCGCGTGCACACGCTGCCCATCAACATGAACGTCGCCGTGCCCGCGCTCCAGCACTCGGCGATGTTCGGACACATCGCTTCCTGGCACACGGTCGCCAAACCGTTGGCGTCCACGATGTCCTTGATGCTCTTGTACCCAATGCCGCTGGGCAACGCGACCTTCAACCACTCCGGTTTGCGCTCGCGCGGTGGGGGCGGCGCGTCACGCAGGTGCACACCGTCTTTGACGACGGGGAAATCATAATCCCTGGACGGCTTAATCACACCGGCATTCTAGGCGTTCTGGGCGGGACAGACCGTCTCGAGCCTGACGAAACGCTCGAGGGGAAAGTTCTATTTCAGTTGGTGTTATTGCGGACTGAAATGCCTTGAGCCCATGATGCACGCATGCAAAAAGACCGTATTCGATTGACGAACCCCGAAGCCGCCCGCACCCTGCGCGATACCCCTGTGTTGCATCACTTCGTTCACGAACGCAACGCCAGCGATGTCGCCACTGAACTCGAGATGCCCGCGAATTTGGTGCATCACCATGTTAAACGCGGTGTCGAACTCGGGATCTTGGAGGAAACCAAACGAGAAGGCAAACGCATTTACTACCAATTCACCGCGAAGGAATACCGCTATGGTCGGGATTTGCTCGGCATGGACGAGCGCATCACCACTTCGATGAACGCGCTCTCGAGCAGTTTTTTGGAGGCGTATACGGCGTTCGAGTCGCACAGCGTCGAAGCCAATGACCCAGATTTTCACGCGCTCGGGTTTGTGGACCCGGAAAGCCTGTCGCCGCTGCCCGAGCGACCCAAAGACCAGGACATGCCACCGTACCCACCGCACTTTCAAGCGCTAACCGTTCGACTGACGCCCGCGCAATACCTCGAGATCATGCACACGCTCTCAGCAATGGTCAAGGACGCGGAACGCCAACGGACGAACGATGCTGTGCCATGCACCATTGCCCTTCTCGGGTACGGCGGTGCATTGCGAGATGGCGCGAACAACGGCGAAGACATTTCGTCGTGGATCGGTGAACCGAAGTCATGATCCTCGAGCGCCGTTTGCACCAAGCGTTTTAAACTCGACCGCATGACTGAAATCAACGCAGCAGCCAGCGGAACCTTCAAGATCGGCGGCACGCTCGAGGTTGCCCGCCTCGGCTTCGGCGCGATGCGCGTCACCGGGCGCGGCATCTGGGGCGATCCCGCCAATCCAGTCGAGGCTCGAGCCACGTTGAGACGCGTGCCGGAGTTGGGCATCAATTTGATTGACACGGCGGACAGCTACGGTCCGTTCGTCAGCGAGGACTTGTTGGCGGAGACCCTGCACCCGTACCGGGCGGGCATGGTCATCGCCACGAAGGGCGCGAACACGCGTCCTGCGCCGGACCAGTGGGTCGCCGTGGGTCGCCCGGAGTACTTGCGGCAATGCTTGGAGATGAGCCTGCGGCGCTTGAAAATGGAGCAGATTCCGTTGTGGCAATTGCACCGCATTGATCCCAAAGTGCCGCGCGAGGAGCAATTTGACGTGATGCGGGCGTTTCAACAAGAGGGCAAAGTGCTGCACCTCGGGTTGTCAGAGGTCAGCGTGGAAGAGATCAAAGCCGCGGGCAAGTTCTTCGAGGTCGCCACCGTGCAAAACCGCTACAACCTCGCGGACCGCGAGCACGAGGCGGTGCTCGAGTATTGCGAGGCGAACGGCATCGGGTTCATCCCGTGGTTTCCGCTGGCGACGGGGCAACTCGCGCGACCGGGCGGCAATCTGGACGAGATCGCGCACCGTTTGAACGCCACGCCGTCGCAGGTCGCCTTGGCGTGGCTGTTGAAGCGTTCTCCGGTGATGCTGCCAATTCCAGGCACGGGCAGCGTCAAGCATTTGGAGGAGAACACGGCGGCGGCGCACTTGACCTTGAGCGACGAGGATTTCGCGCAGCTCAGCGCGTTGCACGCCTGACCTGTCTCGAACGGTCCGCGTCGCTCGAGCTTCGGGTCGAGAAGTTGATGGCTCGAGTGCTCAACGGGTTGTGCTGAACCGCTCGAAACCGCGATTCCGGCGCACAGACAACCAACGCGAACACCCCTCGAGCGATCTCGAGGGGTTCTGCATTTTGGTCTTCACGTTAGAGCACTCGAGGTCCACATCTCAGCGTTGGCTTCCCCTCGAGCACACGATCAATACGCTTGGCTCAACCCGAAAAAACACTTCCAACCCTCGAGCCTCACCGCGATTGGTTCACGTCCGCGGCGGGCAAGCGGTACACGTCCGGGTTGTCGAGCACGTCGCGTTTCAGGTCGTCCAGGCTGCTGATGTTGAGGCGCGGGATGCGCAACTGCAACCGCGTGAAATCAGGCGAACCGGGCAGCGCGGCGAGCAGCGAGCGACCGACTTTGGGGTTGTAGCCCTCGAAGTACCCGGAGTCCGCGCCGAACGCGGCGGGAATCGCGCAGCCAGGCAGGTTTGTCGGGAGGGGCTTGATCGGGATGACGCCGTAGGGGTAGGCGAACATCATGCTGGTGCGGTTGAAATAGCGGCAGACCCCGGTGATTTCGCTGACCACGCGGGCATGGCTGATTTTGTCCAAACGCGGGTGGCTGACCGTGTGGTTGCCGATCTCGAAGCCCAAGTCCTCGAGCAGCTTGATCTTCTTGGCAGAGTCGCGCCCGAAGGGGTGACCGCCGTTGCGAACGTTGGCGAAGAACATCGCCCGCGCCTCGGGCCAGACCTCTTGCATCGCTCCCAGGAACGAATCCGGGTCCAAACTGCCGTCTTTGCGCAAGATGATCTGGCTGGGGTGGCTGTCGTCGAAAGTCAGCGCGACGGGTTTGCGACCGGCGCACGTGGCGGGGAAGCTGTTGGTGCGGTACTCGGTCAGCGTGATCGCGCAATACCCTTTGGCTTGCAGCGTGACCAGCATTTGCTTGAACACCGCTGGGGTGAGCGCGAAGGCAGAGCGCGCGTTGGGCTCGATGCGGTGGAACATCAGGATGGGAATGCCCCACTGCGCGCCGTAGTAGCTGGGTTTGGGTTGCGGACTGACGCGATTGATGCGCAGGCGTTTGGGCGGCTGGGGCGGCGGGGCGGGCGGGGGCACTGGGGGACGCATGGCGACCGGCGGGGGCGCAACCACGGGCGGCGGCGTGGGCGCGGTGGACGTGACGCCGTTTGGCGCGAAGCGCAGCCACGCAAACACGGCGAGGACCGCGACCAACAGCACCGCACCCAGACCGAGGGCTCGAGCGTTCATCGGTAGACCCCTGTGTGACCCAATGAGTAGCGTCCCGGTTGTGGAAAGTACGTCAAGCCGTGCGGTCCCAAACCGACTTTGATCCGCGCGATGGGCTTGCCCGTGCCGGTGTCGAACACGTAGACCTCCCCGTTCGTGCGTCCCGTCAACCACAATTGCGTGCCGTCCGCGCTGACGCTGCCCATGTCCGGGCTGCCGCCGCCTGGAATCGTCCATTTGGCGGTGACGAGGCGCGTGCTGAACTCGAGCACGCTGACGGAACCCTCGGCGCGGTTGGAGACGTAGAGCGATTGTGCGTCTCGGCTTGGGTAGAGCCCGTGCGCGCCTTTGCCCGTCGGGATGAAGGTCATCTCCGTGAGCTTGTCTTTGTTCGCCGGAATCACGTGCACGCCGTTCGTGACCATGTTCGCCACATAGAATACGGTGCCGTCGGGCGCGAGCTTGACATCTTGCGGCATGCCGCCGACGTGCAGCGTGTCGAGCACGGTTTTGCTTTCCAAATCAATCAGCAGCAGATCGCCGCTGAACTCGCACGCGGCAAGCATCCGCCGACCGTCGGCGGTGAAATCCATGTGGTTGATGCCCTTGCAGGGAACCTCGAGGCTCGAGCGGCGCTGCCAGGTTTGCGGGTCATAAAAGTCCAAGCGGTTCTTGACCTCCGCGACGACGATGGCGTCTGCGCCGTCTGGGGTGAAGTAGAGGTTGTACGGGTCCGTGATTGGAATCGGCTCGCCGGGCTTGGCGGTGCGCGGGTCAATCGGCGTGATCGTGCTGCCCACATCGTTGACGACGTACAAGGTTTTCAGGTCGTAACTGGGGACGACGTGCTGCGGCATCTTGCCCACGGGGAAACTCGAGACGACTTTGAAGGTTGTTGGGTCAATCACCGTGACCCGGTTGCTGCGTCCATCGGGCACGTAGACCCGCGCGGGAACGTCGCTGACGCTGGGCTCGAGGTCGCCCGCTTTGGCGAACGCGTAAACATTCTGCGGGTCATACGCGGGCATGCCCGGCAAGCCGTCGCGCAGGCGCGGGTCGCGCGCGGGCGGAACCGAGGCTCGAGGGGCTGGAAGGACGGGTTGGGCACCCGAGAGCGAGCGTGTGGGTGCGCTCGCTGGCGGGTGCAGCAGCGACCACCCCGCGACCAAAACGACCGCGCCTGCCACGCCGAACAGCAGCGGTTTCACCGCGCGTACACCCCCATGAGTTTCGCCTCCACGATCTTGTGGCGCTTGATCGCCGCGTGCACCGCCGTCCAATCCGCGCCGGGTGGCAAGCCCAATGTCGCCACGTTCAACGCGTAGAAATCAATGTAGTACTCGTGCCCTCGCTCGCCCTTCGCGGGGCAAATGGCGCTCCACCCCATCGCGCCGCTCGAGTTTTTGCCTTGCTTGAACTTCAGCGCTGTCGCACCGTTCGGAACGCCCTCCGGGAGCGTGGTCGTGGTCACGGGCAGGTCGAACGCCGCCCACTGGTTGCGCAAGCCCTTCATTGAATCATCCCAGCCCAAAATCGCAAAACTTTTCGTGCCCGCTGGCGGCGTGCCGAAGGCAAGTGGGAAACTCACGCCCGCGCCGTCGCAGGTGTAGCGCGCAGGAATCCGCGCGCCATTCTGAAACGCCGGGCTCGAGACGGTGAAACCAGCGGCGAGCACCGCGCCCGCCGCACACGCCACGGCAACCGTGACCAGCTTTAAGTTTCGAGGCACGCGGGCAGTGTGCGTGACAGCCATGACGACGGCATGAAACGATTCCCCGTGCGCCGTTCCACCCGAGGTTCAAAGGGTTTTTGATCTGGCGGGTCACGACCAGCACCATCGGCATGCCAGGGTTTGGCAAGCCAATCCTGTTCGCCCAGGGCGCACCCGTGCGGCTCGGACATCAGGGTGCCGACGCGACCCCAGAGCGCAGACGCGCTGAACCGTTTGCCCCGAGCCGCTGTCGCACCGGACGCTCGACGCGGCGTCCCTTGCCGCGCCCAATCCCAAGCGCGTACAGTCGCCCTGACATGGTCATCAGCATCCTCGGCAGCACGGGCAGCATCGGCACGCAGACCTTGGAGGTCGCCCGCTGGCGCGGGTGGCGTGTGGCGGGTCTGGCAGCCGGGCGCAATCTGGAATTGGCGGTGCAGCAGGCGCGGGCGTTCAAACCGGACGTGTTGAGCGTGGATGCGTCCATCCTCGAGACGGCGCGGACGGAACTGCCGGGTGTGCGCGTCGTCGCAGACTCAAGGGAAGTGGCGACCGTGGAGTGCGACGTGGTCGTCGGCGCGATTCCAGGCTTGGCAGGGCTCGAGCCGACGCGCACCGCACTCGAGGCGGGACGGCATGTCGCCTTGGCGAACAAAGAGGCGATGGTTTGCGGCGGGCCGCTCGTGTGGGCGGCGGCACGCAAGGGCGGCGCGCGGATCACGCCGATGGACTCCGAGCACAGCGCGCTCTACCAATGTTTGGTCGGCGAACGCATGGAAGACGTGGCGGAGTTGATCCTGACCGCCAGCGGCGGACCGTTCCGCGATGGACCCGCCGACTTGAGCACCGTGACGCCCGCGATGGCATTGAAGCACCCCAATTGGAGCATGGGTGCGAAGGTGACGATTGACTCGAGCACGCTGATGAACAAGGGGCTCGAGGTGCTGGAGGCGCACTTCTTGTACGACTTTCCTTTGGAGCACATTGGCGTCTTGGTGCAACCCGGCAGCGTGATTCACAGCCTCGTGCGCTTCAAAGACCACCAGATCAAAGCGCAGCTTGGGGCACCAGACATGCGCTTGCCGATTCAGTACAGCATCCTCAGCGCGATAGAACCCGCTGGGCTCGAGGCATTCACGGGCGGTCGCCGCCCAGAGACGCCGATCACACCATTGAATCTCATTGGCAACCTCGAGCTGCGAGCCGTGGACCGTGAGCGCTTCCCGTGCCTGGATTTGGCGTACGAAGCTGGACGGCGCGGCGGCGTCGCCCCGGTCGCGCTGAACGCGGCGGACGAAATCGCCGTGAGCGCGTTTCTCGAGGGGCGGTTGAATTACCCCGGCATCGCGCGCACCATCGCCACGGTGCTTGAGGAAGCGCCAAAAGCTGAACTGACGTGGGACGCCATCAATGACACCGACGCCTGGGCGCGGGCTCGAGCTTCGGAGTTGGTGGCCGCGAAATCCCCGTAGGGGCGTCGTGCGTTGTTATTGATTCCGACTTGGTCTGTTTTGCTGTCTGTCACGCAGTTCGTCTCGAGCGAACCCTCTCCAACAGGGAGAGGGTGGCGCGGTCACGCCCATGCGTGCAATCTGCACGACGCCGGGTGAGGGGTGCAACGGGCAGGCGACATACTCGAGGCAAGAACGACGTGCTGCACGGTGCTCTCGATCAAGTCGGAACAGATGCGTGCGTTATGCCCTGCACGCATGGGCGTGACGCGCGCTGCGCCCCTGCATTGAACGCACAGAAGGTCAAAACAAGGCGCTCGAGACCGCTCGAACCAATTGCAACGCGGGGCGACATCGGCGCAGTCTTGGACTACAGACGCCTCCCATGTCGGGGTGCAAAAATGCGTCCAGCATGGGCATCCTCGTTTGGCTCGTCGTCATCAACATCGCGGTGTTCGTTCACGAACTCGCGCATTACCTGGCTGCCCGCGCGCAAGGCGTGGCGGTGCGCGCATTTTCCGTCGGCATGGGACCGATCCTGTGGCGGCGCACGTGGCGCGGCACGGAATGGCGCATCAGCGCGCTGCCCATTGGCGGGTACGTGGACATCGAAGGGCTCGCACCGACCGAGGTGGACGACAAAGGCAAACCGATTCCGCCGACGACGGGCATGGCGCGGCTGGGGTTCTGGGGCAAGTTCGCCATCCTCTTCGCGGGACCGCTGTCCAACATCGTTTTGGCAATCTTGATCGTCGCCGCGATGCTCAGTGGGCAGGGTCGCCCGTCGCTGGGCGATCAACTCGAGTTTCTGGTGGTGCAACCGAACTCCCGTGCGGAGGCGGCGGGGTTCCGCAGTGGCGACGTGCTCCGCGCGATCAACGGTCAGCCGGTGCTGCCCGCGAACTTCTTGCAATTGCAGCGTGACGATCCGGCACGGCTCGAGGCGGCGAACAAAGCGAGTGCCGCCGTGCGCGAGAACCTGCGCACCAACGGCGCGCGCACGTACAGCATCGAGCGCGGCGGCGCGCGGCAAGACATCCGCTTCGACTGGTCGCCCAAAACCTTTGGCGATCAACCGCGTCCGCTGTTCGGCGTGCAAATTGGCTTCGAGACGCTGTACACGCCTGTCGCCTTCTTTCCTGCCCTCGCGGAGAGCACGACAAACTTGATCGGCAGTGTGCCAGGCACCGTGCAGGCAATCCTCGGTGGCATCTTCAACACGTTCACCCTGCAACGCGATCCGAACATCGGCGGTCCCGTGGCGACAGTCGGTGTGGCTGGGCAAGTCGCGCAGCAGGGCTTCTGGCAAATCATGTTCTTTGCCGCGCTGATTAACCTGTCGCTGGGCGTGTTCAACCTGTTGCCGATTCCCGGTTTGGACGGCGGACGCATCCTGCTCAGCGCCATCGTCGCCCTGCGCCGCAAGCCCTTCGCGCCCGGTCAAGAAGAAACCATCAACTTCGCAGGCTTCGTCTTCGTCATCATCTTCATCGTGCTCGTCACCGTGCAGGATTTCGGTAGACTCGGGCGGTGAGCCTTCCCCTCGAGCCGAGCGATGCCTGACCTGACTTCACTCGGTTTCATCATCCCCGCGTTCAACGAAGGGAAAACCGTGGCAAGCGTCGCCCGCGTCGCCCTCGAGACCGGTTTGGGCGAGGTGCTGGTCGTCAGCGACGGCAGCACCGACGACACCGCGCAGCAAGCCAAAAACGCTGGGGCTCGAGTTCTCGAGCTTTCCCCGAACGGCGGCAAAGGCGCAGCGGTCGCCGCTGGTGCTCGAGCCCTCGAGACTGAGTACCTGGTGCTGCTGGACGCCGATCTGGTGCGCCTCAAACCAGATCACATCCACGCACTGCTCGAACCCGTGCGCGCAGGACGAGCCGACACGAGCGCGGGGTTGTTCGCAGGCGGCGGGGCACTCACCGATTTCGGCAACCGCGCGACGCCCGTCCTGAGCGGTCAGCGCTGCATCGCGCGCCGCGTCATCCTCGAGACGCCGAATTTGGCGACGAAAGGCTACGGCATCGAGCTTGCCATCAACGACCAGATCAAGCTCGAGGGCTTGCGCTTGGAATACGTTAACCTCACCGGCTTGAGCCAAGTCATGAAAGAGCAAAAGCGCGGGCTGCTGGCGGGGCTGTTGTGGCGCGTGAAGATGTACAAGGAAATCCTCGAGCACCGATTGAAACGCTCGAGAACGTAATCGCGATTTGCCCCTGATTTCTGCTCACAGCGTCTGAATCCATTAATCAAACAAACTAAAAACTCGCTGAATATTCTCTCGGTTAGATCGAGAAAGCATCGGCCGGGTGGCCAAAAATGCTCCTAACGATCCAAAGATCAAAGCAGCAATCATCCAGAATCGTTTGCCTTGAACAGAAGAGTCACGAAAAAACGAAAGAATCGCCCACCAAGAAAACGCGAATCCACCCAAAATGGCGAGCAGCACAAACAAGCTCAAGAAAAGTCCAACGCCAGTGAGCCATATCAAGAGCGATTTGCGTTTTCGAGCGCCGTTCAAGCGTTCACCGCGCGCACTCTCTCGAGGAGCCGCTGGTGAACGCCTTGCAATCTCCAGTCTGCACAAACTTCAAAACTTCTGCCGCGTCCGACGTCGGGTTCACGCCGCGCCGCACGCTGACGATCTTTCCACCGGGAGCCAGAACAATCGTGTCCCTCGAGTAAAAACTGAGGATGCCGCCGACCTCAAAAATCCGCCCGAGCACGTTCTTCTGATCGGGAATCTGCGGAACCTTCAACTTTTGCGCTTCGATGAACGCGCATTGTTCTTTGGCGTCGTCGCTCGAGACTCCGAAGACTTGCGTTTTGGCGTCCAGGAACGCCTGGTAGCGCTTCGTGTACTCGATGTTCTGCGTCGTGCACCCGCTCGAGGCGGCTTTGGGGTAAAAGAAAAACACGAGGAAACGGTCGCCGCGAATTGTCTGCGTTTTGCCGTAACTGTCGGTCAGCGTCGCGGGCAAATCGGGCGAGTCCCCGAGTTTCGCGGCTATGGCGACGCCGCACAGCAGCAAGCTCGAGGCGAGCACGATGGCTTTCAAGTTCATGCGTTCACTGTACTGGGCTGGGGGCTCGAGGAAACGGGTTGACGTTACCCTCGAGCTTCGGCGGGCGTGGGCGAGGCAAGCCTCGCCCCTACGGGAAACAATGCGACCCTCGAGCGTAAATGCTCGAGGATCGCTGAGATCGTTGTATTTACGACGCCGTGCCGAGGTACTTCTCCCACGCGCTGTCCATCCGTGGCGCTTGCCCATACGCGGTGGAGAACACGAACTTCGGTGCGAACGCCTCGCGCTTCAACTTCATCTTCGCTTCCGCAGGGGTGCGGTCACGCTTGCGGCTGTTGCATTCGCGGCACGCGGTGACGATGTTCTCCCAGGCGTTGCGACCGCCCCGGCTGCGAGGAACGACGTGATCCAAAGTCAGGTCGCCGCCGACGTGACCGCAATACTGGCAGGTGTGGTTGTCGCGCCGAAAGACGTTGCGGCGGTTGAAGGCGATGTGGAAACGCGGCGGGCGCTTGACGTAGCGCTTCAAACGGATCACGCTGGGCACGGGAATCTGCGTGCTCGGCGAGTGCAGAAACGCGTTGTCGCGGTCCTCCACGCGCTCGGTGATGTCGGACATCAGCAGCGTGATCGCGCGTTTGATGCTGCACACATGCAAGGGCTCATACGAAGCGTTCAAGACGAGCACGGTCGGCGCGTTGAGGTTCAGTCCGCCCTTTGTGGGTGCTTCGCTCGGCGCGTCCTCCGCGCTGGGGAATGCGTCCACGTCGTCGAACAATTCATCGAATGTGTAATTGCGCTTGACTTTTGGCATGGCTCCTCACCGCCCTCCCTTCACGTATTGCCTCGAGTCTAACGCATCGGGTGTGAGCGCATCGTCAGCCACGTTGCGTAGAGGTGAACTGGCAAAACAGCCCACCCTCACCCCCAACCCCTCTCTCGCTTTTCGTGTGAGGGAAGCCGAGGTGCACAACAATCCGCCCTTTGACTTGTCTCGAGCACATCTCGAGCCAGCCCATCTCGAAACATCTCGGGTCTCGAGGCTTTTGTTCCAGCGTGCAGGTGCGATACTCACGGGCATGACCGCGCCTGTTGCCACGCCGCCGATGCCGCCGGGTTTGCCCGTGATCGGGCACGTTTTGGATTTCGCCGCCGATCCGCCGGGGTACTTGCTGCGGCTCACAAAACAGTACGGCGATGTCGTGGATTTGCGTTTCGGGAACCGCCGGATCACGCTGGTCACGCGTCCTGCGTTGGTGGCGCAGATTTTGCAGCACCAATCCAAGAAATTTAAGAAGCCGTACAAAGGTTTCCCCGCGCTGGCAGCGCTGATTGGGAACGGCTTGCTGTCCTCGGACGGCGAGTTCTGGTTGCGGCAGCGGCGCTTGGCGCAACCCGCGTTTCACAAAGACAAAATTCGCGCGTACGCGGAAACGATGCGCGCGTACACCGTGCGTTCCCTCGAGAATCTGCACGGCGACTTGGACATGCACGCCTTCTGGGACAATTTGACGCTGGAGATCGTCGCCAAGACTTTGTTCAACGCCGAGATTCACGGCGACTCGAGCAGCCGCATCGGACACGCGTTGGAAGAAGCGCTGAGCGCGAACAAGGCGCAGATGGCGCAGCCGTTTCCACTGCCATTGGAGATTCCGCTGCCTGGGCACAAGCGTTTGAAGCGCGCGATAGCGGAGTTGGACGCCGTGGTGCACGAGATGATCGAGCGCGAACGCGCGCAACCCAGCGGGTACAGCTTGCTGTCTATGCTCGTCGCGGCGCGCGACGTGGATGGCAGCGCGATGACCGACGCGCAACTGCGTGACGAGGCGTTGACGCTGCTGTTGGCGGGGTACGAGACGACCGCGAACGCGCTGTCGTGGGCGGTGCATTTGCTCGTGAACCACCCGCAGCACCTCGAGACGGCTGAGCGCGAAGCTCGAGCCGTGGTGCAGGGCGATGGGTGCGGATTAGAGGAGTTGCCGCGCTTGACGTTTCTCAAGCAGGTCTGGATGGAAACGCTGCGGCTTTACCCGACCGCGTGGAGCATTGGGCGCAGCACTTTGGAGCCCGTGCAGTTGGGCGAATACGCGCTCCCGAAGCGGCGCAACATCATGTTGGCGCAGTACGTCACGCACCGCGACCCGACGCTGTTTCCCGATCCTGAAGCGTTCAAACCAGAGCGCTGGACGCCCGAATTCGAGCGCAGCCTGCCCGATTACGCCTACTTCCCGTTCAGCGCCGGTCCACGCGTGTGCATCGGGAACGCCTTCGCGGACATGGAGGGCTTGATCTTGCTGGCGACGGTGCTCAAACACGTGCACCTCGAGCGGGGACCGCGTTACGACCCATCGGCATTCGCCAGTTTGACCTTGCGCCCCAAGAACGGCATCAGCGTGCGCGCAACACCCGTCTCCTCGAGACCCGAGGTTCACGCGTGAGGGGCGGGTTCAGCGTGCGCGTCGGCACGCCGTCAGACGCGCTCAAAATCGCGCCGATTCTGGCGGAAATCTTGGGACGCTCGAGCCTCGAAGAAAGCGTCGTGGCAGGGCTGAACACGAATTTGTTGCGGATGCTGCAAACGCCGGGGAGCACCCTGCTCGTCGCAGAACATGACAACGGCGCGTTGATGGGCTTTGCCTCGCTGTGGACGCGTTGGGGTGTGCTGGACAGCGCCCCCAGCGGTTTGATTGACCGCATCGTCGTACGCCCGTCAGTCAGAGACTCGAGCGTTGCCAGTGCCCTCCTCGAGCAAGCGTTGGGCGCGTGCCAAGGCATGGGCTGTGCGAGCGTAGACTTGGTGTTGACCGCAGAGAGCACGGTGGATGCGGGGGCACTCGAGGGGTTTGGGTTCAAAGAGTTGGGCAAGCGGTTTTACCTGGAGGTCATGCGGTGACAGTGGGCTCGAGCGAACTGGTGACGCGCCCTCACCCCCAGCCCCTCTCCCTCCAGGAGAGGGGAGCAGAAGTTCAATGTGGATCTGAGTCGTTGACCCTCTCCAACGGGGAGAGGGTGGCGCGGCCACGCCCATGCGTGCAATTCTCACGACGCCGGGTGATGGCGCGTGACGAACCACGCCCCTCGAGCCTCGAGTGTTGCATCTGACCATGCGGCGTTTCACCGTCAGCGGCACGAACAACGCTTTCATCTGCGCGCATTGCGGCGCGGAAGTGCTGCCGTTGACGAACGGCAGCGTGCGCAACCACTGTCCCGCGTGCTTGCACAGCGTGCACGTGGACGAATTTCCGGGGGACCGCGCCAGCGAATGCCACGGTTTGCTCGAGCCGGTCGCGGTGGACTTTGATGCGAAGAAGGGTTGGATCGTCGTGCACCGCTGCGCCAAGTGCGGCGCGACGCGGCGCAACAAGGCGGCGTTGGATGATCCTCAGCAACCGGACGATTACGCGTTGATCGTTCAACTCAGCACTAAGCCGCGTTAGTCTGCACCCGTGAACCTCGAGGCTCGAGGGGGCGTGGACGCTTCGGTGCGGTTGTTGTTCGTGACGCGCGCCGTGCGGATGTTCGGCTTCGGCGCGGTGTCGCTGATTCTGGCGTTGTACCTGGGCGAACGCGGGTTTGACCCGCGTGCCATCGGCGTGGTCGTGACCTTGGCGCTCGTCGGAGACGCGCTCATTTCCGTCGCGGTGACGGCGGTCGCGGACCGCGTAGGGCGCAAGCGCTTGCTGACCGTGACCTCAGGGTTGATCGCGCTGGCGGGCTTGGGTTTTGCGTTCACGGCAAATCCCGTGCTGCTCGTGTTGACGGCGATTGTCGGGACGATTTCCCCGAACGGCAACGAGGCAGGGCCATTCAATGCATTGGAGCAAGCGGCGTTGGGGCAACTCGTGCCTGCGGCGCGGCGGACGCGCGTGTTTGGGTGGTACCAGATGGGCGGCGCACTGGCCACGGCGTTCGGGGCGCTCTCGACCGGCGCGTTCGTGCAGTGGTGGCAGGGCTTGGGGCACCCGAGGCTCGAAGCGTTTCAAGTCGTGCTGCTCGTATACGCCGCGCTTGGGACGGTGCTGATGGGGCTGTTCTCGAGGCTTGCCCCGGCGGTGGAAACGGCTCGAGCGGCTGGGACGGCAAAGCCTGGATTGCATGCGTCTCGGGGGATCGTCCTGCGCTTGTGCACGCTGTTCGCCGTGGATTCGTTGGGCAGCGCGTTGGTGTTGCAAACTTTGACCGCGTACTGGCTCGAGGCGCGGTTCGGGGCGAACCCGGCGACGCTCGGCGCAATCTTTTTCAGCACCAACCTGGTGGCGAGCGTGTCCAACCCGGTTGCTGCGCGCTTGGCGGAGCGCATCGGTTTGGTCAACACGATGGTCTGGACGCACATCCCCGCGAATTTGTTTCTGATCGCGTTTCCGTTCTCGCCCACGCTCGGCGTTGCGTATGCGCTCTTGATCGCACGCTTCAGCCTGTCGCAGATGGACCAGCCCGCGCGCATGGCGTACACGATGGGCGTCGTCGCGCCCGACGAGCGCAGCGCGACAGCGGGGTTGACCCAGCAAGCAAAACTGATTGGCAACGCGGCGGGACCGGTCTTGACGGGGTTGATGCTGCAAGCTGGTTGGTTGACGCTCCCGTTCGTCATCGGTGGCGCGCTCAAAATTGCCTATGACCTCGCGCTGTACGCGGGCTTCAAGAACTTGCCGCCACGCACCGAAGATTGAGGCTCGAGCTCACCCCTCGAGACCAGCGCAACCCGCGTCTGTGGTTCACCTTCACCCGCGACTGGCGGCGGTGTCGCCGATGATCCGCGTGACCTTTTCCTTGTGGCGGCGCTTTTCCGAGTACATCATCTCGTCGGCTTCGGTCAGCGCTTGGTCCAACGTCAAGTTCGTGCCGCGCGTCCAGCCGCCGGAGACGTGTTGAAAGGCGTCGCGCACGCGCTCGTAGAGGTCCGCGCCGCCGGAAAGTCCGATGTGCAGGGTGATGAATTCATCGCCGCCGACGCGGTAGATGCTGTCGCCTTGGCGCACGACTTCCCGAAGGGCACTGACGAAGCCCAGGATGTACTGGTCGCCTGCGGCGTGTCCCTCTTTGTCGTTGACGCGCTTCAAGCCGTCCACGTCCCAACTGATTAAGAGCAGCGGCACCCCTTGGCGGCGCGCGACTTGCTGGTAGCGAGTGTAGTCCTCGATCAGCGCGCGGCGGTTGCCGCTGCCGGTGAGCAAATCCGTGCTGGCGCTGCGCTCGAGGCGCTGTTGGCGGGTTTGCAGTTCATTCAAATACAGGTGCAAGCGGAGTCCGCCAGCGAGCATCGTCAGCAACGAGAACGCCACGGTCAAGCCTTGGGGCACGCTGGCTTCGACCGCGAACCAGGTCACGACGAGCGTTGCAGCCAGCGCAATGGACACACCCGCCCAGCCCCAGACGAGCACGATGCCGAGTGTGATTGGCGCGGCGAGCACGCCATAGGCGATGCCGCCGAGGTTGTTTTCCACCCAGCCGCCGCCGAGCGCCTTGGCGAATCCCAGGGTGATGACGAGCGCACCCAGCAGGTATGCGCCGGTGACGTGGTCGGCGTGGCGGTTCATCTGCGTGGCGCAAGCGACGATCCAAGCGACGACCAGCAGCACGTACAACGCGATCAATCCAGGATTGCTGCCCGCCAGCAATAGACCGGCAAACCCGTACGCGTAGGACCCGAGCGAGGCAGCCCAGACCATGCGGTGAAGTCTACCCTTGGGGACGATTTCCACGGTGCAATCCAATCCTCTGCGCTCGAACCGGGCGTCCTCTCGAGCCGAAACGCGTTTACGCGGTTTCGCCCGTTGGCGCGGGCGGGTTCAGTTCAATCACCGCAGCGGGCGCAACGAAGCCCGCTGCCTTGTGCGCTCCGTCGCAGAACGGCTTGTTCGCGGAGTGCCCGCAACGGCACAGGCTCATGCGCGGCTTTTCCACGCGCGTCGGTTCGCCGTCACCGATTTGCAGCACGTAAGCACCATCGGTTTCGATGGCGATGGAGCCGTTCTCTCGAACGAGGATCTTCATTGGGTTGCATTCTAACCCCAGTCTTGTCGCATTCCCCTGTCGCCTTACAGAATTGCTCTGCTGAACGCGGTTATCCTGAACGTCCTTGACGCCAGCACAACAACGATTGACGCGGGCGCGGGCGTGGCTGGGCACGCGGCTGCCCTTTTTTGCTGTGCTCGCGCTGCACCTGCCCGAACGCGAGGCGCGCGTGAGCGCCGCCAGCACGGACGGCGAAACGCTGCTTTACAACCCCGAGTACGTCGCTGGCCTGACCGACAGCGAAGCTCGAGGGTTGGTGCTGCATCTGGTGCTGCACGCCGCGCTCGGGCACGGCTGGCGGCGCGGCTCGAGGGTGGACGCAGGCCGCTGGGAGCAGGCGTGCGACATCGTGGTCAACGGCGTGATTCGATCTTTGATCGGCGTGACCTTGCCGCCTGGCGCATCGCGTACCGATCTCGAGAAGGAATCCTGGGCTGTGGAAGCCGTCTACGACGCGCTGCCGGAGGGCGAACCGCCGCCCGATGCAGGGCAAAACGCGGGCGACGGCTCCGCCGCGCCCTCGAGCGCCACGCTTCGGGAACGCTGGCGGGATGCCCTGGACGCTGCGGTCCAGAGCGGCGACGCGCCGGGCAACCTGGCGCGGCATTACCCGCGCGCAACCCCCACCGTGCCGTGGTCGCGGGTCTTGCTGGACCGCGTGCGCGCCAGCCGCGACGATTTCGCGTACAACCTGCCCGACCGCCGGATGCTCGCGCATGACCTGGTCTACCCTGCCCTGCGCGCGACAGGGGCGCGGATCGCGGTGGCGGTGGACACCTCGGGCAGCGTCTCAACCGCGTTGATCGGCGCGTTCCTGGCGGAGTTGCGCGCCTTGCGCGGCACACTCCCGGACGCCAGCGGACTCGTGCTCTACAGCGATGCGGGGGTGCACGCCGTGCACGACCTCTGGCGCGCACCGCCAGTGAGCGTCGCGGGCGGCGGCGGCACGGCGTTTGAACCGGTCTTCGCCGAACTCGAGCGCCGCCGCTTCGTGCCCGACGCGCTCGTTTACCTCACCGACGGCGACGCAGCGTTCCCAAAACAGCCGCGCTACCCGGTGGTCTGGGTCTTGCCCGCCGACGCCGAGGTCACGCCGCCGTGGGGCGAGACCGTGAGGCTCGAGCCGCGCTAGTACAGGAGGCTGCGCTTACAGCTTGCCCTGAGAGCGCAGTTCCTGCACGGCTTCGGCGCGGTCTGGGATGCGCGGCGTTTCCCCGACGGGACGCAGCTTGCCCAGCTCGGTCTCGAGTTCGCGCACGCGTTTGTTGAGTTTGTTCAAGAGAAACGAGCGCCGCACGAGTTGCGGTGCGGCGATGAGCAGTCCGTACAGCAAGCCGCCGAGAAATCCCAAAAACAGCGCCAGGCTGGCAGGTCCGCCCAGCGGCGGCGCGAACGGAATGTCGAAAACGACGGCGCTGCCGCTGATGTTGCGGAAGTGAAACACCGCCAGGTACGCGATGCCCGCGATCAGCAGGAAGACTTGCAGGTATTGCAGGGCTTTCATGCGCTGAATTCTATTGCATTGGGCGTCACGTTCGCGCGGTCCCGGCTCGAGGCGTCAACTTTCGCGCGTCTCGAGGCGCTTTGGGCATGGGCGTGTCAAAATTCCTGTGCATGGACCAGCTTCGGCTCGAGCGGTGGGCGGCGTTGCTGTGCGATTTCTGCTTTGAAATCAAAGCCGGTCAAAGCCTCGCCGTGCAGAGCAGCACCGTGGCCTTGCCACTCGTGCGCGCCCTGCACAACGCGCTCGTGGCTCGAGGGGCGCATCCGGTGCTGCGCCTGTCCTACCCTGGTCAGCGCGCGGATTTTCACCGCTTTGCCACGGATGACCTGTTGGACCACGCCGCGCCCGCCGACCTCGCGGCGCTCGAGCGGGTGGACGCTTTCTTGCGCATCGAAAGCGAGGACGGTTCGGGCTTGGCGGGCGTCGATCCCGCGCGGTTGATCCGTGAACGCAAGATGCTCGGGCAGCACGGCGCGGCGCGCGCTGGGAAGCGTTGGTGCATCACCTTGTACCCGTCGTCGGAATTGGCGACGCAAGCCGACATGACCGAGCGCGAGTTCACCGAGTTCGTCGCCAACGCGATGTTCTTGGACCGCGCCGACCCGGTGTCGGGTTGGCTCGAGGTTCGCGCGCTGCAGGCAGGGCTGATTCAAAAGCTCGAGGGGGCGCGGATGATTCGCCTGGAGACGGCGCGCACCGATTTGACACTCGAGGCCACTGGGCGCACGTGGCGCAACTCCGACGGGCAGCGCAACATGCCCAGCGGAGAGATCTTCACCAGTCCTTTGGAGACCAGTGCGAACGGAACGGTGTTCTTCGACGTGCCGACGCGGGTCAACGGGCAGGATGTCAGCGGCGTGGAACTGACGCTCGAGGATGGTGTGGTCACGCGCGCCACTGCACAGCAAGGCGAGGCGTATTTGCTGGCGGCGCTCGAGACCGACGCAGGCGCGCGGCGGCTGGGCGAGATCGGCATTGGCACGAACGCCGGGATTGGGCGCGCGACGCGCAATATCCTGTTCGACGAGAAAATCGGCGGCACGGCGCATCTGGCGCTCGGCTCGAGCTACGCGGAGTGCGGCGGGCTCAACAAAAGCGCGCTGCACTGGGATTTGATCCTGGACCTGCGCACAGGCGGACGAATCAGCGTGGATGGCAAGCCGTTCTCACAAGACGGACGCTTCGTGTGACCCGCGCCTGAACTGCGTCTCAAAGAGCGCGGCGTACAAGCCTCGAGCCTCGAGCAAATCGGCGTGCGTGCCAATTTCGCGGATCCGTCCCCGCTCCAAGACGACGATGCGCGTGGCGTTGCGCACGGTGCTGAGGCGGTGCGCGATGACGAAGGTCGTGCGCTGACGCATCAGGCGCTCCAAGGCATCTTGCACGAGGGCTTCGCTCTCGCTGTCCAGGGCGCTGGTGGCTTCGTCCAGCACGAGCACGCGCGGGTTTTTGAGGATCGCCCGCGCGATGGCGATGCGCTGGCGCTGCCCGCCCGAGAGCTTCACGCCGCGCTCGCCGACGACGGTTTCAAACCCCTTGGGGAAGCGCTCGATGAACTCCACGGCGTTGGCGGCCCGCGCCGCCTCGAGCACCGCGTCTGGGCTGGCGTCCGGCGCACCGTACTGAATGTTCTCGAGGATGGTTCCGCCGAACAGTTGCGTTTCCTGCGGCACGATGCCCACAGCGTCGCGCACGGTTTCCAGAGACAGGTCGCGCAGGTCCACGCCATCAAAGCGAATCGCGCCGCGCGTCGGATCAAAAAAACGCGGCAGCAGCGCCGCGAGCGTGCTTTTGCCCGCGCCGCTCGGACCGACGAGGGCGATGACCTCGCCCGGCGCGACCTCGAGCGTGATGTCGCTCAACACCTCGAGATCGTCGTACTGGAACGAGACACCCTGCACGCTGACGGCACCCTTGAAATTCGGCAAGGCTCGGGGGGAAAGCGGTTCGGGCAGGTCGCTTTTGGTGTCCAACACCTCGAAAATGCGGCTGGCGGCGCTGACCGCTTCGACGAATTGCGCGTACAACCCCGTCGCGCCCGCGAAGCTCGAGGCGGCGAGGAAGGTGTACAGCAGGAAGGACACGAGTTGACCGGGCTCGAGCGCGCCCGCGATGACCAAGCGCCCGCCGTACCAGAGCACCACGCCGATGCTGGCGAACAGCGCAAACGTAATGAGCGGTTGGAACACTGCGCGCAATCGCACGCGCTCGAGCCCGCCGCGCACGGCGTTTTCGATCTGCGATTGATAGCGTTCCACCTCGAGCGTTTCGTTCGTGAAGCTCTGCACGACGCGCACGCCGACAATGGCTTCCTCCGCCGCGCCGTTCGCATCGGCAACGCGGTCCAAAAACGTGCGCGTGGCGCGGCGCAGGGCATTGCCGAAGGCTCGAGCCAAGAGGATCACCACGGGCAGCACGACGAGCATCACCGCCGCGAGCGTCGCGTTGCTCAGGAACAACAGCACCACCGACCCGACCAGGGTCACGCCCAGGCTGAAGACCTGCGCCAGCGCGCCCGACACCGCGCCTTGCACCGCGCCGATGTCGGACGTGAGCCGCGTCATCAACTCGCCGGTTTTGCGCGCTTCGAAAAACCGCACCGGCAAGCGCATCAAGTGCGCGAAGACATCCGTGCGAATGCGCGCAACGATGCGCTCGCCGACCGCGCCGAGCAGCCAGGTTTGTGCGACCGTAAACGCGGCTTGCAACGCAAAGACGCCAAGCAAGGCGAGCACCAGCGTATCCAAGGCACCCGTGTCCCCTCGAGCCGCGCGCCCTTGCAAGGTTGCCTCGACCAAGCGCCCGGTGACGACGGGAAAGAGCAACCCGGCAGCGCTGCCACCCAAAGTCATGACAATCGCCAGCGCGAGGCGAACGCGGTGCGGCACGGTGTACGCGAGCAAGCGGCGCAGCAGCGACAGCGAGGAGCGTTGAATCACGACAACCAGAGTGTACCGGGTTGCTCAAGCGTCCTCGAGCCAGGGAAAGCCATTCGGGTCGCGCGCAATCCGCGCTTGGAGCACGTCCTCGTCGTAGGCGTGAATGCGCCCGAGGAACGGAAAATCTGTGGAACGCACGGCAACGCGGAACGCGGGGCTCACCATTTCCAGGCTGGCGAGGTGGTGGCTTTCAAACCAAACGCCGTGCCGCGTGTCGCCCGGTTCACGCTCGAAGCGGGCAGCGGGCAGCAGGTACACCCAGCCGTCGCGGAACGCGTTGTGTTCCAGCGCCGCACGGTTCGCACCAAAGAAATACCGAGGCTCGAGCGTGCCGTTCAGGTCAACACTGACCGCCGCGTTGACCACGGTCATCGGCATGGCGGGACGGTTCATGACCGCAAAGAACATTGCCCACAGCGCGTCGCTTGATGCGTACACCGCTTGGCGGTTCCCGAACCAACCGACATCGTTGGATTGGCGCGGCTCGAAGCGTTGAAGGTCAGGCTGCCCCGTGCCGTGCGCAGCGAAGCCCTGCGTGTCGCACAACCACGCGAGCCACGCCCAGACGGGAGCATCCGAGGGTGGCTGTCCAATACCCGTCTCGAGCGCAGCCTCCAGTGCGCTGGCAAAACTCGAGCGGTGCGGCTCGAGGTCGAATGTTGGGCGGGTCAGCCAATGCTCGAGGGGATTCATGGGCACGGTTGTAACTCGAGGGCAACGGCGAACGTGTGGTTGTTTTCGTCGTTGCGCGTTCTCTCGAGGAACGTCAAGGGCAGCTCGCGTCGTGCCTTGCACGCATGGGCGTGACGCTCGCCACCCTCACCCGGCAGCAAAGCTACCACCCTCTCCCGCTGGGAGAGGGGAAAGTGCGACGCGGACTCGAGAGTTGCGTGTGCAACATGGCTCCCTTCTCCCTGCGGGAGAAGCGCCCCAAGCCCGGAAGGTGCTGGGGTCAGGGGCAAGAAGGGCTGGGGATGAGGGGGCGTCCCAGGCGCGCTCAGCGGTGCGGAGCCAAGCCCAACCGCAGCGTGAACGGCTTCGTATTCGCTCGAGGGGTCGCACTCTGTTGCAACAACTCTTCCCACAAAGCACGCACGCGCAACTCGAGGTCGTGGGCTTCCGAGGGCGTGAGGTGAACGGTCGTCCACGAACTCCACAAGCCGCAGGCGGTCACGGGCAGGATGTCCACGTTGGGCGGCGGTGTGGGCGTGAAATCCACGCTGACGGAATCCGTGCCGCGCAGGTGAATCACCGTACCGCCGCGCTCGGCGTCGGGCAGGGCGCGTGACATGCCTGCAATGTAATCGGCGACGAATCTGTTTTGATGAATGGTTTGCGACTCGAGCGTCAACGCTTCTGGGTTCTCGAGGCTCGAGACGTTGAACGGAATGTACAACCGTTCGCTGACGGCGGTGTACGCCTTGCGCGTGCGCCCGCCGCGCGTGGCGGCACTGACTTTGAGCAAACCCCAATTGAGAAAGCGCTCCACGTGGTAGCGCAAGGTCGTCGGGCTGACCGCCAGCCGCCGCGCGGCTTGGGCGAGCGTGTGCCGTTGCCCGATGAACACCGCGTAGAACCGGAACACCTGCGGGTCGAGGAGTGCGTCCGCCGCGTCCGAATGCGTGACCCAGTGCCAGTCAATCATGCGTCCAACATACGCGCAACCGCTCGAGGGCGTTAGACTCCGCCTTCGTGACCCGCTCGAGCCCCGTAATCACGCCCCCTCGAGCCCAGGTCATCGCGGTGCTCGTCGTCGCGGTGCTCGCGGCGAGCACGAGCGCGATTTTCATTCGCTTGGCGCGCGAGGCATCGGGCAGCACGAACGATGCCTTCGGCTTGCTGATCGCCGCCGGGCGCATCGCCTTGGCGAGCCTGCTGACCGCGCCGCTGGGCTTCGTCGCCGTGCGCCGCGAAGCCCGAATCCTCGAGCCTCGAGCGTTACAGAAAGCCGTGTGGCTCGCGGTCGCGGCAGGCGTCGGGTTGGCGTTGCACTTCGCGTTTTGGATCAGCAGCTTGTCGTTCACCAGCGTCGCCGCGAGCACCGCCATCGTCACGACGAACCCGATCTGGTTGTCCTTGTTCGCGTGGGCGGTGTTCAAAACCGCGCCCGCTCGAGGGGTCGTGCTTGGCATTGCCGTGTCACTGGTCGGTGGGTTGCTGGTGGCGTTCTCTGGCGGCGGCGCGAGCCAGACGTATTCAAACCCTGCGCTGGGAAACCTATTGGCACTGCTCGGCGCGTTCGCGGTCTCGAGCTATTACCTCTTGGGTCGCGCGGCGCAGCACGGCGGGCTCTCGTTGGGCGCGTACACCGGCATCGCCTACACCACCGCGGCGGCCGTGCTCTTGCCGATGCCTGCGCTGTTCGGCGTGCCGTACACGGGTTATGGGCTCGAGACGTACCTGTGGATCGCGCTGCTGGGTTTGCTGCCGCAAGTCGTCGGGCACACGGGCTTCAACTGGGCGTTGCGCTTCATGAACCCGGCCATCGTGACGATGGTGATTCTCCTGGAGCCAATCGGCTCGAGCATCGCGGCGGTGATTCTGTTCAACGAGATTCCCGGGGTGTGGACCATTCTGGGCGCGGCATTGCTGCTCTTGGGCGTGCTGATCGCCGTGCGCGCACCAAGCCGCCAACCCTGAGCCGAAAACGTTGACCAGCCCGAGGTTCGTGTCTGCACCCGAGCCCACGCCCGGTTAATCGGGACGCGTGCTAGCGTGACCGCTGTGCTTGATCCAGGGCTTGACCGTGTGCGCGCCAGTTTTGCTGGTTTTGAGATCCATGCGTTGTGGATCGCCAAACCGGAGAACATCCGGTACTTGAGCGGTTTCACCGCGCCCAAGGACGCCAAGCTGCTCGTCACCGCCACGGACGCGGTGCTCTACACCGATGCGCGCTACCTCGTGCAAGCCAACGAGGAAAGCCGCGTGCCCGTGCACATCGCGCGCTTCGACGAGGTCTACGCGCACGCCAAGCCGCTGACCCAGGGCATGAACGTCGGCTTCGAGGCGGACGCGGTGCTGTATTCGCAGTTCTCAGAATTGCTCAATGGCTTGGAGACGACGTTGCGTCCGGTGACGGGCATCGTGGAACCGTTGCGCGCGGTCAAAAACGCCGACGAGGTGCAGCACATTCGCCACGCCGCGCAGATTGCGGATGTTGCCTTGGAGCACGTGCAAGCGCGGATTCGCCCCGGCGTCACGGAGCGCGAGATCGCCCTCGAGTTGGAGTTTGAGATGCGGCGCGCGGGCGCCGACGGACCCGCTTTTGAAATCATCGTCGCCAGCGGCGAGCGCGGCGCGATGCCGCACGGCACGGCGAGCGACAAGGTGATCGCTGACGGCGAGCTGGTCACGGTGGACTGGGGCGCGCTCGTGCACGGCTACCACAGCGATTGCACGCGCACCTTTGCCGTGGGTAAGGTCAATGACGAACTGCGCAAGATCTACAACGTGGTGCTCGAGGCGCAACGCTTGGGCGTGGCGGCGGTCAAGCCGGGCGGGAGTTGCTTTGAAGCCGACAAGGTCGCCCGCAATTGCATTACGGCTGCTGGGTACGGCGAGTATTTCGGGCACAGCCTCGGGCACGGCGTGGGCTTGCAGGTGCACGAGGGTCCGAACCTGTCGTTTCGCTCACCCCCTGAGCAACGCTTGGAGCCTGGCAACGTCGTCACGGTGGAGCCGGGCATCTACGTTCCCGGTGTGGGCGGAGTACGCATCGAGGACCTCGTGCTCGTCACCGAAGACGGCGCTGAAGTGTTGACGCGGCTGCCCAAAGCCCGCGTGTAACCTCGAGCACGTCGTCTCCTTATACGCAGGTGGTTCGCCAATTTGTTGAGATGAACCTCGCGCAGATCTCGAGCGTTCAGTGCTTTCCCTGTTCCGCCGGGTTCGCTCGAGGCGTGAACACGATGCTCGAGCCTTCAAGCAAATCAGGGCTCTGATCGGGTACGGTTTTGAGTCGCAATCCACGGGCGTTCAAGCGCCTCGCACGACCGGGGTTGAATGCCCTGAAGGTGCACCCCCACAAACCTGATAAACTTCGCGGGCTATGGACATCACCCCCCTTTTGACCCTCGAGACGCTCGGCATGTACCTCAAAAAGAAGGATGTCAACTTCGAGATCGAGACCAACAACGGCAACCGCTTCATCCGCACGAACTGGAAGTTCGAAATGGGCGATGGTGCGTGCATCATCAGCCTCAACAGCACCGACAGCAATGCGTCGCGCTGGGAAATCACCTGCGTGACGCACAACCAGTACCGTGCACGGCGCGCTGAAGTCTTGCAGTTCTTGAACGAACGCAACCGCTCGCGCGCTTTTTCGCGCTCGATGGACGATGATGGCAACGTGTTCTTGGAATACATCGCGTTCTACCCGGTCGGCATGCAACTCAGCGAGGAACTGTTCGACACGGTCTTCGGCGGGGTGCTGGTGCATTTCCAGGACGATTACGCGTTTTTGGAAGGCGTGCAACCCAAAGCCGACGCGTAATTTTTGATGGCTCGAGACGCCCCCGCCCGGGGCGTCTCACGTTTGGCTCAGCGAAGCCACTAGGCTGTGCGAACATGCTGCCCACGCGAGAAACCGCAGAGCGCTTGCTGCACGATGCCGAGCGCGCCAACCCCGGTCCGTGGGTCATGCACTCCAAGCACGTGGCTCGAGCGGCGCAAAGCCTCGCCGCACACCACCCAGACCTCGAGCCGGAGCGGGCGTACATCCTGGGGTTGCTGCACGACCTCGGACGGCGCACGGGTCCGAACCAAGACCGGCACATCTTGGATGGATACGACGCGCTCGAGGCACTGGGGTACGCGGACGCGGCGCGCATCGCGTTGACGCACTCCTTTCCGGTGCAGCGCATCGAGGCGTTGCAAGGCGTGTGGGACGGCACATCTGACGAACTCGAGCGTTTGAGAGGGTTGCTGGGCGCGGTCACGTACACTATGGAGGACCGCTTGTTCCAACTGTGCGACGCGCTCGCGTTGCCGGACGGCTGCTGCGTGCTCGAGGAACGGCTCGTGGACGTGGCGTTGCGCTACGGCGTGGGCGCGCTCACCGCAGACAAATGGCGGGCGTACCTGGCGATCAAAGCCGATTTCGAGCGCGGCTTGGGCAGAAGCGTGTACAGCGTGCTGCCAGGGTTTCTCGAGCGGTACGGCTAGCGATTCAAGTTACTCGTCTTGCTCGCGCAGCCCGTAGATCACGTCCTCGAGCGCCGTGGGGTTCAAGAGTGAGATCATGCCGGGGCGGGTTTTGATGATCTGTTCGCGCTCCAAATCCTTCAAGACGCGCGTGATCGTTTCGCGGCTGTTGCCGGTGCGGTTGGCCAGGTCTTGGTGCGTGAACTCCAATGTTGGCAGGCTGTCCTTGCCGGGTTTGAACGCGCCGCGCAGGTACAGGCTTTGCAGGGCGTAGGCGACGCAGGCGGCGGTGCTGGAAAACGACAGCATCTCCACCTCGCGGTTCATGTCCGCCAGACGCTTCGTGAGCACGCCCGCGAGGTTCCACAGCACAGCTGGGTGGCGGTCCATGATTGCGCGCAGGTCGTCGCGGTAGAGCACCACGGTGGTCACGCGGTCCAAGCAGTGCGCGGTGGCGGTGCGCGGTTGCCCGTTGATGACAGCCATTTCACCCAAGACTTCGGGCGGCGTCAGGATCGTGAAGATGCGCTCGCGGCCTTCCAGATTGGCGCGGCTGACTTTGACGCGGCCTTCGGTGATGAGGTAGACCGCTTCGCCGGGGTCGTCCTCGTGGAAAATGTCGTTCTCTGCGGCGTAGGTGCGCACGGTGGCGGCCTCGAGCGCCATTTGCACGGCGGCGCTTTGTACGCCCGCGAACAGCGGCGAGAGTTGCAGTGCCGCTTTGACGTTGTCTTTGACCACGTCAATCACTGTAGCACCTCCCTTCAAAACCTCAAAAAATGGCTCGGAGCCTGTAAAGGGGTTTCGAGGGTGGCGTTCACCGTTGGCGACCGACACTGGCGTTGATGCCCGAGTCCACCCGACACGGCTCGAGAACTTCGACCGAACCCGTTCCTCGAGCCCAGCCAGACGCGTGATAGCGTGCGGCTCGCGTATGCGCTCCAACCTCGCCCTGTCCGTCGCCAACCTCGAGCACAGCTTTGCGGTTGAGGGCAGCGCGACCAAACGCGTGGAAGTCCTGCGCGGCGTGTCGATTGACCTGATGCCCGGCGAGGTGTTGGCCGTGCTCGGTCCCAGCGGCAGCGGCAAGAGCACGTTGCTGCACCTGCTCGCGCGGCTCGAGACGCCCACGGCGGGCACGGTGCGCTGGGGAGACACGGATACGGCGACGCTCTCACAGGAGCGGTTGGCGGCGCGGCGCGCGCAAGAGGTCGGGTTGATCTTCCAGCACCATTATCTCTTGGAGGACTTGACGGTGCTGCAAAACGCGATGCTGCCCGGCATGATCGCCGGTCGCGCCGATGAAACCAGGGCGCGTTCCTTGCTCAAACGCGTCGGGCTCACGGACAAAGCCCAGACCTTTCCGCGCGTGCTGTCCGGCGGTGAGCGGCAACGCGCGGCCCTCGCGCGGGCGCTGTGCACGAAGCCGCGCTTGGTCTTGGCAGACGAACCGACCGGCAGCTTGGACCGCCACAACGCGGACATGGTTTTCGGGATGCTCTTGGAACTCGCCCACAGCGAGGGCGCAGGCGTCGTCGTCGTGACCCACGACGAAAGCCTGGCGCGCCGCGCGGACGGCATTCTGCGCTTGGAGGATGGGCGCATCGTCGCGCGGGAAACGCCTGCACGCCCAGCGTGACCCGGCTCGAGGACGGCGTTTGCTGCTCGAGCGTGGCTGGCCACCGCTCCAATTTCTATCGCGCCGCCTAGAGCACACCATGGGTTTCGCTGGCGGTGGTTCACGATGCTTTGGCGGGCAGCGGGTAGAGTGCGGCGCGATGACCAACTGGGGGACGGGGCTTTGGCGGTGCTCGAGGGGCTTGGTGCTCGCGGCACTCGCGGGCGGTTTGGGCACCGTGGCAAGCGCGCAGGACGTGCGCACCTTGGGGTTCGGTGGGGCGCTCGCGCCGGGCGCGGTGACGCCGTTCAACCCGGCGTACAACGCGTACCCCTTCGAGCCTGGGCGTGCGCCAGGTTTGGTCTTGCCGCTGGGTGTGCTCAATCTGCTGTTGAACCCCCAGATGAACGTGCTCGATTTCGCGTTCAACACGCGGGCCTACACCGATCCGACGAACGACAAGGCGCCGGAGTTCAACGTGCTCGCAGCCTTCGACCAAGTCACGCATTTGAACACGCTGATCCTCAACCCCGTGCGCGCCCCCAGGCAACTGAACGTCAACGTGTCTGCGCAGAGCGGCGTGACACTGACCGATGAGAATGGCACCGTGCTCAACCCGTCGTTCTCGAGCAGCACGGGCGGGCAGTTCGCTTCGGCGTACTCGGCGGCTGGGGCGGTGCCGTTTGCGCGCGTGCCGTTCAGCGTCGGACCGGTCAGCATCGGCATTGGGGCGTTCTTCAGCACGCGAGGTCCAAGTCTGAACGTGGACCCGCAACTCGTCGCGGACGTGGTTTTGAACGGCGGACGCTTGCCACCGAACAAGCGCTACTCGGAAGCCGTGACCGGCTCGGCGGGCGCGTCGGGCGGCATCGCCGTGGACGTGGCGTTTGCGATGCCCGTGGCGTTGCCGACCGCGACGCTGTACGTCGGGGCGCGGGCGACCGCGTTTTACGGACTGGCCTACGCCGAGGTTCGGGCGACGGGCGAGTTGACCTCGGGCAGCGACGGCGCGCTGACAAATGCGCAACCGGCGTACACCATAACGACCTTTTTGGTCACGCCGGGCAACGGCATTGGCTACGGTGCAAACACCGATGTCGGCATCGTCGCAGATTTGCCCAGTGCGACCGTGGGGCTCCCGGCACTCGAGCGGCTGACGGTCGGCGTGGGCATCGTCGGCGTGTTGGACGTGTACCGTTGGGAGGGTCAGGAGCGCACGACCAAGAGCGACGGCACGGGCACGACGCGCACGGCGACGCGTGAGGGTGGGGGGTTCAACCCGCTGGTGACCCTGAACGCCGAGGCGCGCTTTTCCTTGGACGGCGGCATTCGCGTCTTGGGACTGGCGGACGTGCAATTCGGGCGCGGTGCGTTCTCCACGCATTTGGGCGCGGAGGCGGGCTTTGGGATGCTCAGCGTGCGCGGCGGGCTGGGCTTTGACAACGGGCTGCGCTTCGGGCTGGGTGCGAGCGTGGATTTCGCGCCCAACGTGGGCGTTGACCTGGCGCTGACCACGCACCAGGCGCCGCTCTACAACCACACGAATTTCGGCATCGCGCTCGCGGTGCGGTTGGGGTTCTAAAGATGCGACGATTGCTTTTGCTTCCAGTGCTGGTTGTGCTCGGTGCGTGCAGCACGAAAACGCTGATCAACCTCAACGTGGACGCCGACAGCTTCCTGGCGGACAGCGCCAAAAGCGGCACCATCAATGTGACCGCTGGACAATTCCAAACGCGCGTGCCCGACGACGACGGCGACGGCACGACCGGCAACGACGCGGACGGCGTGCCGGTGAGCTTGAGCGCACTGTCCATCCTGGAGCGCGCGAGCCTGCGGGCGAAGGTCCGGGTGGACACCAGTGCCACGGGATCGCTGGAGGTCTACGTCGCGCCGCAAAACGTCGCCGACATTTACCAAGCGCAGTACCGCGTCTTGCAGGGCAGCAATGCGGGCGGCAACAGCTTTGAAGCCACGGTCGAACTCACCGCCAACGCCGCCGACCCCGCGCGGGCGCAGGCGTTCAACGCGATCAAAAGCGGTGCGTTTCGCTTCGGGGTCCAGTTGATCGGCAGCGCGCCGAGTGCGACGACGATTCGCTTTGAACTGCAAACGCTCGAGGTCTCGGTGTCGGGCTACCCGGTTCGCTTGTTCTGACCGTGCCGGTGGCCTGCGACTGGGCGGATCGCGTTCTTTGAACCTTGCCTCAACGTCGGGGCACTCGAGTCACCATGTCTCGTGGGTCGGTGGGTCAAACGCGTTCAGGGGTCGCCGATTTCGAGCCAGGCAAAAGCGTTTCTTTGAGCGTCGCTCGAGCCCACCGCCGCCAAATCACGCTGCCTCAACCTTTGCTCAAGACAGCTTTGCACCAAGCGCACGCGGCAGGTGCGATAGGCTGGAACACATGAAATTCTCAGCCAAACACGGCTTGGCATTGGCGGTGCTGCTCTCCATCGGGTTTACCGGCGTGGTCGGCGCAAAAAACTCGTACCGCTTGATTGCGATTGCGCAGTACAAATTGGAGCCCGACCGCGACGACGGCACGCGCGCCGTGGCGTGCACGTACTGCCACGTCAACAGCACCGGTGCCGCGCCGTGGAACCCGTTCGGGTTGGCGCTGCGCGACACCTTCCGCCGGGAAAGTCCCGCGCTGGGCAGCGACCAACGCATCCGCGAAGCGCTCTACAAGGTTTTGCTGCGCAAGGCTGACAGCGACGGCGACGGCTACTTGGACGCCTGGGAGGTCTACGCGGGGACGTTGCCGGGCAACGCCCAGAGCACGCCCAAAGTGGACGCCGAGGAATTGGAGAAGCGCTTCACCGACGCGGGGGGCTTCGCGCAGTTCAAAGCGCCTTGAAGCAGTGCTCGGGCAACTGCTCGAGAACAAGGTCACCGGGAAACACCGCAGCGGCTCGAGAAGTCAATCTCCTCGAGCCGCTTTCGGCGTTCCGCGCTAGCGCTCGTCCCAGGTCACGTCCGGCGTCGTCACCACCGCGTCCGGTGCGAGGTCCGTGAAAATGCCGTACTGCACGGTGTAGACCCCCGGTGCGAGGCGCGGGAAGAGGAAGGTGCTGCCGTCCAAGCGCCAGTTCACCGCCGCGGGCTGGTTGTTGATCAGCGCACTGACCTGCTGCGTCGGTCGGCGCACGGCTGGGTTCGTGCCCCCCGTGGGGAGCGGATCGGTGATGCGCAGGTTGTCCACCGCGCGCTCCACGGTGATGCTCAGGGTCACAATGTACCCGAGGTTGTCTTGCTGAAAGCTCTTGACTACGCGCACCACGCCGCGTTGCACGTCCGTGACCCGTGAGACCGTCACACCGGGCGGGGGCAGCACGCGGATCGCGCCCTCGGTCGCCAATCCGCTCGGGTCCAGCGTGGCGCGCACCGGGCCGCCCTCACAGACGCGCACGGGTGCGCTCAAGCTCGCGGGTTTGCCCGCCGACATTTCACCGTTCAACTCCACGGGCGCTTGCGAGGTCATGCCGCGTGGCAACACGAGTTTGAGCGCGCTGGGAATCGCGTACGGGAACTCTGTGCTGGCGGTTGCGGTGAGCAGGCTTTGCGCGCAGGTTGCCACGACGTTTGGTGCGACCTCGAGTTTCAAGTTCACACTGACGCGGTACTCGAGCACGACTTTGGCGGTTTGACCGTCCACGACGCTGCCGGAGCGGTTCTCCACGGTGCTGCCTGGCAGCGGCGTGGCGCGCACCGGGTACTCGCCGGGCGACAGCGGCAGGGTCGCGGGGGACTTCAAGGTTTGCCCAGCCGCCGTGAATGGGATGCCCGTGAGCGGCACGCGGCTGTTGCCGATCAAGGCGACGGTGGTGACTTCCAATGCACCCTGAATGGGTCGCGCGACGAAGCGAATGCGCGACGCACCCGGCTGGGCGCGCACCTGCGTCGGGCTGGCGACGACGCCCTGCCCCTCGAGCACCGTGGCGCTGACCGGTTGATACCCTGCGGGCAGCACTGGGGCAGCCGTGTACTCGTCCTCGCCGGTGATCGTGTATGTCGCGCCCGAAATCGGACGCCCTTGCGGGTCAACGACTTCCACGCGCGGGACCTCTTGCAAGGTCGCGCCCGCGGGCGGCACGAACGCGGGCAAATTGGCGAACACCGGCGTCGTGCCCGAACGAAGGCGCAGGTTGAAGGCGTTGGAGTACTGCTTCGTGGTCGCCACGATGCGCGCCAGAATCGTCCATTCGCCGGTCAGCGCCTGCGTGATGTCGAAGCTGTTGGTGGCACTCGCGGCGTTTTCCGAGGTGGTCAGGCGGCGGCGCACGCCATCCGGGGTGACGGCGTACAGCTCGAGCTCCGCAATGCCGTCCCCATCGTAATTGGTGATGTCCAAACGCTTGCCGACGAGTTCGCTGCCGACGTTCAAGCGCGCGGCCAGGAGGTCCGTGCCCGGTGTGCCGCGCGCATTCACGGTGAATTGAGCGGCCTGAACGCTGTACGGCGCGTTGACGCGCAACGCAAAGGCGTTTTTACCGTTGCCATTGGAGGTCACGCGCAGGGTGTACGTGCCCGGTTGCAGCGCGCCACTGAACAAGCGCTCCCAGACATGGCGTTCCGCCGTGTCGTAACGCCGCTCGGTGATCTTGCCGCCGGAGCCGCTGAGCGTAAATGTCGTCGAGAACGGCAAATTGCGCCCGTAGATCTCGTCGCCATAGTACGTGGTCGTTGCCCGCCCGTTGACGTAATCGTTGAGGTTCAAGTGCGGGCTGTAAACCTCCAAGTTGACCGGGGCGGTCTGACCGGGCGGCACGACCACGCGCACCTCTTCGCCCTGCGTCGCCCACGAGATGCCACTGCCGACGCTGGCCAGCGGCAACGCGCCCCCAGTTTGCGCCCACGCCCCCCCAGTGCCGACGAGCCACGCCGCCAGCACACCCCTCAAAATGGCTTTCATCGCCGTTGAGCATACTTGATCTGTGCGCCGTGTGGCACTACCTGTTGGATGGTAAAGCAAGTGCACAACAACATTTTGTGCTAAGAATGAACGCGTGCCCATCGCGTATCCGCTGACCCTGACCTTCAAACTCGTCACGCTTTCTCCCGAGGTGCAAGTCACCGACGCCAACGGCGCATTGCTGCTGCAAGTCAAGCAAAAATTGTTGACCCTGCGCGAGGACACCACCGTCTTCGCCGACCAGCAAAAGACCATTCCGCTCTACAAGATGGTCGCCGACCGCATCATCGGGTTTCGCGCCGTGCACCACATCACGCGCCTCGCGGACAACAGCCGCATCGGCAACGTCAAAGCCCAGGGCTTCAGAAGCTGGTGGGCAGCGCGCTACGAAATCACCGACGGGCAGGACCAATTGGCGTTCAACTTCAAAGAGGAAAACCCGTGGATCACGTTTCTGGATTACTTCTTCGACAGCATCGAAATCATCGGTTGGCTGTTCTCGTACTTCATCAACCCGACGTTTCTGCTGATCGACGAAAAGGGCGTCGCGCGCTACCGCATCTTCAAGAAACGCAGTCTGGTCGAGCGCCGCTTTTTCATCGAGGAGATCGCCCCGAACGACGACCCCGACTTGGACGAGCGCTTGGTCGCGCTGGCGTTGATTCAAATCGTCATGCTCGAGCGGCAACGCGGGTAAGCGACCCTCGAGATCGAACTCCCTCGGGTCATGGATTCGAGGGTGTTGCCCGACAAGCACGTCCGTTCAGGGTCAGCGCGTGCTCGAGACCACCCCGGCGCTGACACGGGGTTGCTCGACGCTGGGCTCGAGAAACCAAAGCGACCGTGTTCTGAACAGCGTTTGCTTCAAATCCCCATTTAGAACCAACGCGACATGCCGACACATGGGCATTTCTCGAGCAGGTGTGGAATGTTGACCAGCGCTCGAGCGCACTGGCCGCCTGTACACCCTCGAACCTCGAGCGCTGTCGTTGGCTTACTTGCGCTTGCGCTTCGGAGCCGCTGGCAAGTCCACGCGCACGATGTGCGGTTTGACCTGGCGGTACTGCATCTGCGCCGTCAGCGACTTGGCTTTGCGCTCCACCTGCAACGCACGGCGCAGGTTTTGCTGGCGCAGGGCTTCAATCGCTTCCAACTCGTCTTTGGTCAAGCGCAGCTCGTTGCGGCGCGTGACGATGCGTTCGGTGACATCTTTGGACACCGCCGCCAGACGCGCTTTGGCCGCCTCCAGTTGCGCGCGGGCCTCCTCCAACTTCGCCAGGAGTTCCGCTTCGCCCTCCTGCGCGGGAGCGAGTTCAGTTTTGATCTGCTCGGTCGTTTTCCCGGACGCCTTCAACGCCCGCACACGCTCGAGGGCATCAAGTGAAGCGCGCCCGTAGAGCTTCTTGCCCGCGTTGGAGTGCAGCGGCACGAGCCCGTCTTTTTCCAAGGCGCGCAAGCTGCTGGCGCTGATCCCAGCGAGTTCCGCCATGCGCGCCTGCGTCACGCCCGATTCGAGTTCGGTGATCTGTTCCTGACTGAGTTCCATCTCGAGTGCGCACTCTACCCTGCCAGGTTGCATGTTGGATCAGGGTCTCGAGCGTAGACTGAACGCAACGCTGTGTGGAGCCCTCTGTCGTGACCGATTCCCTGCCCGAACGCGACGTCGATTACGTCAAATCGCCCGATCCACCCAAGTTTTTGGAGCCTTTGATTGCGCGTTTTGGGCGAATGGGTTGGTCGCGCAATTTCACGCTCGGGGTGTTCAACGGCTGGTTCGTGTCCTTGGGGGACGGGTTCATGAACGCCGGGCTGGTCTTGAGCAGCTTCGCGGCTGCGCTGAACGCACCGAACACGGTGATTGCATTGCTCCCAGCGATCACGGTCGGCGGGTGGTTGCTGCCGCAGATCATTGTTGCTGCGCAGATTCAGCACATCCGCCAAAAGGTCATTGTCTACCGCGCCGCCAGTGTGATCCGCACCGCTGCGTTCATGATGATCGTGCTCGCGTGCGTGGTCTTCAGCACGCAGACGACCTGGCTGCTGATTGCGTTCCTGATCGGGCTCGTTGTCAATTCCGTGGCCAGCGGCGCGAGCGGGTTGCCGTGGATGGAAACCGTCGCGAAGACGATTCCGGTGCAGCAGCGCTCCGCGTTTTTTGGGACGCGCAACCTCTACGGTGGGTTGTTGACGCTCGTCGCGGGCATCACCGTGCGCGCGCTCTTGGGTTCACCGCTGGCGTTCCCCTGGGATTACACCTTGATTTTCGCGCTCGGCGGGCTGTTTTACACCGTGGGCTACCGCATGCAAGGGTTCATCGAAGAACCCCAAGACCCGGTCACGCCCAAGGGCAACATCGCCGCGGAGTTCCGCGCGATCCTGCCCACGCTGCGCGCGGACGTGGATTTCCGCAACTTCGTGACGTACCGCGTGCTGTATGCCGCCAGCACGATTGGCGACGCCTTTTTCACCGCGCACGCGCTCAAGAACGTCGGCGTCAACCAAGCCAGCATCGGCACGTTCCTAATCGTCGTCGGCGTCGTCGCACCGCTCTCCAACGCGGTTTGGACCAGGGCGTCCTTGCGCTTCGGCTCGAGGCGCATTTTGCGATTCGCCCTCGGGATTGCGCTGCTCGCCCCGATCACAGCCGCACTGATGCCCAGGGGCGCGGACGGATGGTACGCGCTCGTGTTCGTGTTGCAGCAAGTCGCCGTGGCGGGTTTCAACCTGGGCAACGCCAATTATCTCTTGGGCATCGTGCCCAACAACTTTCGCGGGCGCTACATCGGCATCGCCAACACCCTCGTGGGCGTGGCGGTGTTCACGCCCGTCCTGGGCGGATTTCTGGCGGACGCCAGCGGGTACACCGCCGTGTTCGCCGTGGGCGCGTTGCTGTATGCACTGACGTGGTGGCGCGCAGGCACGCTGCGGCGCGACTTGTGAATTCTCGAGAAACCTCCATCGCCAGTCTCTTCACATCTCGAGCAAACCACCCAAGGGCTCGAACCAAACAGCGCCTCTCGAGCACGCGGTTTCCCTCGAGCCGCCGATCTCGGGAACCATCCCCTCGAGCCCCACGTATGACCCAACTGGGCTAGAGTCAAGCGGAAACGTGCAGGAAGTTCCACAAGGAGACCCATGAAGAACGTAAAGCAACTCTTGATCGGCGCAGTGCTCGCAGTGACGTTCGTCGCGTGCAGCGCGGAGCAGCAAAACAACCTCGGGCGCGATGTCTTGAACCTCTCCAACACCAAGCACTACATCATCGTGTACAGCTTGAACGGCACCGAAATCTTCCGTGGCGAGGTGCGCGGCAAGGTCACGCGCGCCGAAGCCGAACAGGGCGGCGGGGCTGGCGGCGAGTACGTCTACTGGTTTGACCCGACCAACGGCAAGTACTGGCAGACGAACATGCCATACATCGTCACCACCGACGAAGCCCGCACGGGCATCCTGACCACGCCGGTGCGTCGCCAACCCTGAATTTCGCAATGTTCAACCGGATCGCGCGCTCGAGCGTTCAACTCGAGCGCGTTTGATTTGGCATCCGCAATGCTGCCTCGAAACTGCGCGACCACCGCGCCTCGGTTCGTAGGGGTTTGTCATGACAAACCCAGTGCGCGAAAGCGCACCAACGTCCCGCCGGAATCGGCTTGCACACGCAAGACTCGAGACCCAATGATCTACACGCCCCCCCTCGAGCCAATCGCACCGGACAGGGACAAGCCCTATCCCTACACAAGCAGCCGAGGCTCGAGAACCGCCGAGTTCTCGTTACGCGGTGCGCGTAACGTGGTACGGTAACGCCATGCCCGACTCGAGCCTGACCACTGACCTCGAGCCGACGGTGGCAAACACCAAAGCGCGCGTCACGCAGCATTTTCCGTATGCCGCCTACCGCCCCGGTCAACGCGAGGCCCTGGCAGCGGCGCGCGCCGCGTTCCAAAAAGGCAAGCGCTTCGTCGTCATCGAAGCGCCGACCGGCGCGGGCAAATCCGGCATCGCCGTGACCCTGGCGCGCGAGGCGAAAGACGCATACGTGCTGACCGCGCAAAAGATTTTGCAAGACCAGTACGTGCGCGACTTCCCGGACCTGGCGAGTGTCAAAGGGAGGAGCAACTACCCGTGTTTGGTGATGGACACGCACGCGGGTGCCGCGCCGTGCATGGCAGGCAAGAAATTCAGCGTCTGCGAAGAGTGCTCGTACCTGATCGCCAAAGAGGACGCGCTGCACGCCGACATTGCGACGCTGAACTATTCGTATCTGCTGGCGGAGATCAACCACGCGGGCGCCTTCCAAAAGCGCGACCTGTTGGTGCTGGACGAAGCGCACAACACCGAGGACGCGCTGATGCGCTTCGTGGAAGTGAGTGTCTCACGCTTCATGCTCGCCAAGGCGGGCATTGACGTGGACTTTCCGCAGGTCACGGACCTCGAGGACCGGATTCGGTTTGTCACCGACCTGATCCCTGACGTGGTGCGCGCCTTGAACCGCTTGGACGAGCAGATCAAGCAGTTGGACGACGTGCCGCCGGACGTGAGCTTACTCAAGAACGACCTCGAGGGCTTGCTGCGGCGCTTGTCGCTGCTGCAGGGCGAGGACAGCGCCGGTTGGATCGCCGAGGAAAGCCCAGACAAGGATTTCGACGGCGCAGCGATGTGGTGGAAGTTCCGCCCCGTGACCGTCTCCGGCTTCGCCGAGGAATACCTGTTCAAGCACAGCGAGCGCGTCCTGATGCTGAGTGCCACGATCCTGGACGCCGAGACCTTCCTGCGCGCCCTCGGGATTCCGCTCTCCGAAGCCGCGTTCATCCGCGTGCCCTCGAGCTTCCCCGCGAAGAACCGCCCGATTTACCCGCTCAACGTCGCGCGGCTCAACCGCGATTCATTGGAGGCTGAACTCCCCAAACTCTCCAACGTCATCGCCAAACTGATCGAGCACCACGAAGACCACAAAGGCATCATCCACGCCCACAGCTACCGCATCCTGCGTTATTTGGTGCAGAACTTGCCCGACACGAGCCGCTTGATTTACCACCTCGACAGCGGCAGCCGCGAGGATGCCCTCAAGCGCCACCTGGAGTCCGCGCACCCCAGCATCCTGCTCACCCCGAGCATGACCGAAGGCGTGGATTTGGCAGACGACCAAGCGCGCTGGCAAGTCATTATCAAGGTTCCCTATCCGTTCCTGGGCGATCCGCAAGTCAACGCCCGCCGCGCCATAGACCCAAGCTGGTACGAGTGGCGCACCGCGCTCAGGATCGTGCAAGCCTACGGTCGCGCCGTGCGCAGCGACCGCGACCACGCCACGACGTACGTGTTGGACGCGCTGTTCCCGAGTTGGTTGAACCGCATGCGCGCCCGGCTGCCGGTGTGGTTCACCGAAGCCGTCGCGCCGCCAAGGAATGTCTCGAGCAATCCATCGGGCACACCACGCTGAATCCTCGAGGTGCGCGCTGTGCTAGCCTGAACCCAGCGCAGTGAACTGCTGCGCTGTTCTGTAAGGGAAAGAAACACACGGTCTGGTTGGTAGTCCAGACGCTGCGCTGTTGTTGTGCAGTGGCGCAGCCGTATCCGGTGCTTTGGTTTTTTGCAACACCTGTACCGTCCGCTTTCGCTGTGGAACCTGTCTCGAGCAACGCACGGGTTGAGCCGTGTGACTTCACTTGCTCGGGCTGGGGAGCCGGATGCGAATTCAGTTGACGGTGTTTTTCGAAGGCGAATTCTGGGTCGGGCTGTTCGAGCGCGAGGACGCCGGGCAAGTTCAAGCCGCGCGCGTCGTCTTCGGCGCGGAACCCACGTCGCCCGAGTTGCTGAACTGGTTGCGATTGCAATTTGACCACCTCGAGTTTTCACGCGCCACCGCCGCGGCTGGACCCTCGAGCCTCGCTCCGAACCCAAAACGCGCACTGAGAGAAGCCAAACGCGCCACCTTGACGCGCGGCGTGACCGGGGCCGCGCAAGAAGCCATGCGTGTGGAACTCGAGACCCGCAAGTTGGAGCGGCGCGTGACCACCAAAGCCGAGCGCGCAGCGGCCGACGAGCGCAAACGCGCGTTGCGCCGCGAAAAGCAAAAAGCACGGCACCGTGGACGGGCGTGAAGGAACAGGAAATGGTCTCGAGCCCAACCCCGAAGACCGGATCAACACGACTCCTCGACCACGCTGGATTCGCACTGCGCACAGCGGGCGCTGACTGTGCCATGCTTGAGGCAATGAAAGCGGGATCCCCGTGATGAACGCTCCCCAAACCGATCCTCGCCCTCGAGCCGACCACGGCGCTGACCGTCTCTACCCTGGTCGGGCTCACGGTGACTTCTCGAGCGGCGCGGCGTCAAGACCGTCGCCCGCGACGCGGCGCAGAGACCGCTCGAACCAGGTTTTAGCGCCCGAGATCGCCTGGCGTGTTGGCGTTGAGGAACACCCCTGACCCGAACTGCATTTGAACCCAGTTCCACTCTACGGTGCGAACCTCCAGCCCTGCGCCGTGCCACCACGCCCCAGCGCGGCGCTCTCCACGCTCGAGCCGCGAGGTCAGTGTGGGCAGGCAACGCTTCGAGTACATCGCGGCGAATGGCTCTGCCCTGCCCTGCGCGTCGGTCGGCACGACCAGATGGACTTCAGGCTCGAGATGTGCTGCCAGCCACGCCCAGTACGCGCTCGAGAGCCCAGGCATGTCGCAGGCGCACACGGCGATCCACCGCATGCTTGCCACCTCGAGCGCACGCTGGACGCCGTAAATGCTGCCCTGGTGCGGCTCGGGGTCCGGGTGCAGCGGTATGCCAGGGATCGTCTGCCCCCCGCCGACCACGAACCGCTGCGCGCACCCCTCGAGCGAGGCCAAGCTGTGCTCCAAGAGCGTTTTGCCGTGCCACACGAATTGCGCTTTGTCGGTTCCAAAGCGGCTCGAGCGACCGCCGTTCAGCACCGCGCCGGAAATTTGGGACAACGCACCCGTGGTCACGCGCGCAGGCTATGGGCTGGGTCTGGAGCGGTCAAGGGCGAGGCTCGAGGGTGTGCGATACATTGGGGGCATGGACCTCGAACTCGTGCGCAGCTTGCGCGGTGACGGCAGCTTGGACCCGGTGTTCCTGCTGATTACAAACATTGGCTCAGAGCTGGGGTACATCGCGCTGTTGACGCTGACCTTCCTCTTGGCTCCACGCCTCGGGCGGCAACTGGGCATCTGGTTCGGGATCAGCGTTGCCATCAACACCGCGCTCAAACTCGGTTTTAACCTGCCACGTCCCTTCAACCTCGAGCCTGGCATCGCAACGGACGCGGCGAAAGCGACCGGCGGCGGTCCCGGCTTGCCGAGCGGTCACGCGCAGAGCGCGGCGTACTTCTGGGGGTTCCTGGCGTTGCACGCGCGCCGTCCCGTGGTCTGGATCGTCTGCGTGCTCGTGGCGCTCTTGGTCGCGTTCTCGCGGCTGTACCTGGGCGTGCACTTTTTGGACGATGTGCTCGTTGGACTGGCGCTCGGCGCGGGCTTGGCATTCCTGGCGTGGACGGTGCAAATTCCGCAGGTCAACGGTCTGTTCGCCGCTGGCGCGTTCATCGCGCTCGCCGCCGTGAGCGCCATCCTGCCCGAGGATTACGGGCGCACCTTCGGCGTGCTGTGGGGCTTCCTGGCAGCGAACGCCGCGTTCACGCCGCCCGGGCCGCTGCCCTCGAGAATCCTGTTCGCTGTCGGCGGTTTGGTGCTCGCCCTCGCGCTGTACTTCGGCTCGAGCGTGCTGCTGCCCTCGAGCCTGAAACGTGACCTGCTCGTCAACTTCGTGCGTTACGCCGTGCTGACCTCCGTGGTCGCGGGCGTGTATCCGCGCCTCGTGCTCGGGCGAAGGTCAGCCCCGCGCTTGCCTGTGCCTCAGCAGGTCGGCTAAGCTGCTGCCATCGCGCCCGCCGCAGCCGACGGTACCCATTCCGCTTGGCTAGCTCCGGGCTCGAGGGTGCAACACTTGAACGCGTTGGTCATGCTCACGGATTTCGGCGTGAAGGACGGCGCAGTCGCAGCGATGAAAGGGGTGGCGCACGGGGTCAGCGCCGCGCTCAACATCGTTGACCTGACGCATGAAGTTCCGGCTTTTCACATCTTGGAGGGCGCGTATCGGCTGCGTCAGGCGGCTGCCTATTGGGGACCGGGCACGGTGTTCGTCGCCGTCGTGGACCCAGGGGTCGGCACGAGCCGCAAAAGCCTCGCGGCTCAGGACCGCGACGGACGCATCTACGTCTGCCCAGACAACGGGCTGCTGACCTTCATCGCCGAGGACATCGGGCTGGCAGAGGTGCGCGAGTTGGACGAGGACGCGCAACGCCTGCCGGGGTCACGGGAGAGCTTCACATTTTTGGGGCGCGACCTGTACGCCTTCGTCGGCGCGCGAATTGCCAGCGGACAACTCAAGCTCGAGGATGCGGGCGAATTGCTGTCCGACATCACGCGCCTGGAGGTTCCCCCTGCGCGGCTCGAGGGTGGCGCGGTGATCGGGGGCATTCCTGTGCTGGACGTGCAATTCGGGAATGTTTGGACGAACATCCCCAAGCGACTGCTCGAGGATGCGGGGTTCAAGCTTGGTGACCAGGTGCGCGTGCGCGTGCTCGAGGACGAGAAAACGCGCTTCGAAGACACGCTGCGCTTCGTGCCGAGTTTCGGGCACGTCGAACGTGGCGGGCAACTGCTGTACGTCAACAGCCTGTTGCACGCCAGTCTGGGGTTGAACTGCTCGAGCTTCGCAGCGGCGCACGGCGTGGGCAGCGGGTCAGGCTGGACGGTGGAACTGCGCCGCGTGGCGGCGTAAGCCCTCTCCCCGCTCGGGGCTGCGCCCCCTCGCATCCCTCTCCCGCTTGCGCGGGAGAGGGTCATCGTGTCAAGGCTCGAGACCGCGCGACCACCGCACCGTTTTTTCGTAGGGGCGCAAGGTTTTGCGCCCAGTGCGCGCAAGCGCACTTTCCGTCCCTCGAGAATCGGAATGCGAACGCAAAACTCGAGATGTGGAAGCTCGAGCCGCGAACGATGTTCAACGTTGACCCACTCGAGGGTTACGGTTCGTTGCTCTCCGCGATGAACGCTTCGACCAGCGCCAACAACGCGCCCGCGGGTCGCTCGCCGCCCAGCCGCTCGAGCGCGCGGCGCAATTTGTCGCGGCGTTCCTGGGCGACGCGCGCCACCAAAGCACGCCCGCGTTCGGTGAGTTGCACGCGGATGCTGCGCGCGTCGCCGGGGTCGCGCAACCGCGCGGCGAGCCCGCGTTCCACGAGGCGGTCCACGGCTTTCGTGGCGGCAGGATAGGAAATCTTCAATCCAGAAGCGATTTTGCCGACGCTCAAGGCATCCACGCTCGAGAGTTGCGCCAACGTGCGCAGTTGCGCGGCGGTGATTTCCTCGGCGTCGCCAAGCACGTCCTCGAGCAAATGGTTCACGTACACGGTTTCGACGACCGCCGCGAGTTGCTGCAGGGCAGCATCGAGCGCCAAAACCAGGCGCGCGTCCACCGCTTCGCGCGCCACGGTCATGCCAGCGTCTCGAGCCAGCGTGGGAGGAACGCTTTGGTGACGCGCGCCGCGCGCTCGGCGGCTTGAGGCAGGAATTCCGTGTAGGTGAGCGCCGCCGCGTCGTTCGCACCGTCGGAGATGACACGCAGCAAAACCATCGGCACGCCGTGGTCGTGGGCGACTTGCAGCGCGGCAGCACCTTCCATCTCCACGGCGTCGGCGGAAAAGGTTCGGCGCAGCCACGCGGCGCGTTCGGTGCTCGCCAGGAAGCTGTCGCCGGTGACGACGCGCCCAAGGCGTGCGGGAAAGCCCGCCTCGAGTGCAGACTCGAGCGCGAGGGCCGTGCCGCGCTCATTCAGCGCGATGCAGCGCCGCCCGTCGTTGAGCGTGCCCTGCTCACCGCCGTTGATCGGGGTGAGGTCTACGTCCCATTGTGCGGCGTCCTTGGCGACAATCAACTCGAGTTGCTGTAGATCGTCTGCCAAGCCTCCCGCCACGCCAACGAAAACGAGGGCTCGAGGGCGGTGCTCGAGGATCACGCGTGCCGTCACCGCTGCCGCCGCAACCTTGCCGACGCCTGTGCCGACAATGGGCACGCCGGGCAGGTGCGCCTCCAGCGGCGCGACCTCGGAGCCCATTGCGGCGAGGACGACGACTGGACTCATTGGCTCGAGGCTCCGTCGGGGATGCGAATGGTCTCTTGAACTTTCAAACCGCCCGAAAGCACCCGTCGCGCCCAGTCTCGGGCACCGTCGAGGTCGTGGTCGCGGTAGTTGCCGCACTCCAAGGCGCTGACGCCAGGGATGCGGTCGGCTTCGGCAATCGTGGTCAGGCTCGCCTCGAGTGCTTGCTTCACGTGCTCTGGCTCCAATTCACCGTCGTGCACGAGGTAAAACCCGGTGCGGCAACCCATCGGAGAGAGGTCAATCACGCCGCCGAGGTGGTCGCGCATGTTGCCCGCCAAAAGGTGCTCCAAGGTGTGCATCGCGCCGCTGGGCAGGGCGTCCTCGTTGGGCTGCGCGAAGCGCAAGTCCCACTTGCTGATCAAATCGCCGTGCGGGGTGACGTGCCGTCCCGCGCGACGCACGTACGGCGCGTGCACGCGGGTGTGGTCCAAGTTGAAGCTCTCGACTTCTGCCATGGGCGAAAGTGTACCCCCGCTGGGTTAGGCGGGTTGCTGATGGTCGCGGGACGCGGTGAACGGCTCGGGGCGTATACGCTCGAGATTCGCGGCAGCAATCGCAGCAGCCCAGGGTTGGGAGCGACCAACCCGATGCGGCGTGGACAGTGCTCGAGACTCGGCACCGACACCTGTTGCCCGAGCACCCTGCAACAACCGCAATCAGGCTGGCTCGAGCCGTGCGCGCTTACGGCGTGAAGGCGGGCGGGTCGCCCTTGCCGCCGGGGGGCAATGGGATCAGCAAATCCCAGTTGCCGCCCTGTTTGATGCTCATCTCGTAGCCGCCCGAGGCGAAGTCGCCTTGGACGATGTTGTACCCGCGCACGGCGCTCAGGTCGTAGCGGTAGTAATTCTTTGCGCCGGTTGGGTTGTCCAAGCTGCCCTTAAACGAAGCAGCTCCGTCCAGCAAAACGATCTTGTAGCGCAGAAAGGCGCGCAGGTTGGGGTCGGACCCGGAGCGCAGCAAGCCTGGCTCGAGTTTCGGTTCGCCCATGTCGTAGCTGCCGTTGCGGTTCTCGTCTTGGTAGACGAGCAGCGTGATGTCCTCGCCTTTGACGCCTGCGCCTTGCAACCGTCCGTCGCCGTGCAGCAGAGAAATCTGGTCGAGTGCGGTGTTTGGCGCGGGCACCGTGGCGGGCAGGGTCAGGCTGTAGCGTCCGTCGCGCACGGGCGCGTCCGCGATGCTCGCGCCGTCCAGCAGCGCGGCAACGCGCACCGGCAAGTCGCTCTGCGGGGCTTCGACCGCGCCAGAGAGGGTGAGCGCAGGCACTTGGATTTCGGTGCTCGAGGCGTCAGGCGTCGCGGGTTGCGGCGCGAACGCGTTGCGGCTGAGGAACAGCGCGACCGCGAGCGCCACGACGATCAAGATGATGGGAACAGCGCGTTTCATGCTTGGGATTGTACGCGGCAAATGTGCAAGACGAATGACACGGACATTGCAAGCCAGCCGAGGCAAAGCTCGAGCGTCCACGGCGACGTTGGATGATCGCTCGAGGATTGCGCAGTCTTTACTTCCCGAACACCTCGAGTTGCAAGCCGTCCAAGCTGTTCACGCGTTTGGCTTCGATGGTGCGCCCGAGTTCGATGGCAATAACGTTCCAACCGGGCTCGAGGGTCACGTCAAAGCCCTTGTCGCCTTGCACGCGGAAACGCGCGTCGGTGTAGACCACGGCGAGATTGCCGCGACCGCGGGTGACGACGGTTTCCAGCACTTGGTCGCCGCTGGTGTTGCCGCCCGAACGGTCGGCGTCTTGGTAGGCGCGCAGCACGGCGCTGTCCACGCGGGCTTGACCCGTCACCGTAATCGTGCCGACCAAACCGGGCCAGTCCAAGCTGTCCTTCGTCACCGGCGAGAGCAGCGCGGCGGGCGGCGGGGCGTCGGGAATTTGCAGGGTGAAGGCTCCAGCGTTGAGGGCACTCGAGCCGACTTCGCGCACGGGGTTGCCGCTGCGGTCGGTGAGGAACGCGCCAACGCGCAATATACCCGCTTGGGGCAGGTTGGTTTTGACGGTCCCGCTCAAGCTCACTGGAGCAGCGAGCGCGAGGCTGCCGAGCACGAGGAACGCGAGGAGAGAACGCGGGTTCATCAGTCTTCAGCGACCACTGTAGCACCACGCCCGAGGGGTGCAGCCTTGCGTCAACGAACGCTCAAGCGGCGATGAGAAGGCGTGGTCTCGAGGTGGCAGGGGCAAGCGGCTTTGCACGGTGCGCAACCGCCGGGGCGGGTAGAATTTCTTGCACTTGTGACCGACCTCTCCCGTGCCCAGCGGTTGGACCTCGTCGCGGTCGCGCAAGGCGCGCAGCCTGCCGATCTGGTGATTGAAAACGCCCGCGTCGTGGACGTGCACACGCTGACCGTGTTTCGTGCCAGCGTCGCCATCAAGCACGGGTTCATCGCCTGCGTCGGCGAGACGGGCGCGGCGCTCGAGACCGTGGACGCCAATGGCGCGTTTCTCGCGCCGGGCTTGGTGGACGGGCACATCCACGTGGAGAGCAGCTTGCTGACGCCGCGGCGCTTCGCGCAAATCACCGTGCCGCGCGGCACGGTCGGCGTCGTCGCCGAGCCGCACGAGATCGTCAACGTCTGCGGCGCATCGGGCTTGGAGTGGATGCTGCGCGACGCGCGGCGCACGCCGCTCAGGGTTTGGGGCAGCGTGCCCAGTTGCGTGCCCGCATCCCAGTTCGAGGTCGGCGGGGCGCGCTTGGGCGCCACCGAGATCGCGCGTTTGCTCGAGCACCCTCAGGCGTTGGGGCTGGCGGAGATGATGAATTACCCCGGCGTGCTCGGCGGAGACGCGGAGGTCTGGGCGATCTTAGAGGCGGCGTTGACCAGCGGCAAGCGCTTGGACGGGCACGCGCCGGGGGTGCACGGGCGCGCGTTTCAGGCGTACGTCGCCGCCGGGTTGGAAAGCGACCACGAGATGACGACCGAAGCCGAAGCCTTCGAGCGCCTGCGCGCGGGCGCGTGGATCATGGTCCGCGATGGCAGCGCGGCGCGCGATTTGGCAAAGATTGCGCCGCTCTTAAAGCGCCTCGAGCCTGCGCGGGCAATGTTTGTGACCGACGACGCGGACGCGGCGGAACTGGTCGAGCGCGGACACTTGGACCGCTTGCTGCGCTTGGCGGTGCAGTGCGGGATTCGTCCAGCGTACGCGATTCGCGCGCTCAGTCTGGCCCCGGCCGACTACTGGGGCTTGAAGGCGCGCGGCGCGGTCGCACCGGGAAACGTCGCGGACCTCGTGCTGTTTGAAGACTTGGAGGCGTTTGGGGTGCGTTGGACGATGGTCGGGGGGCGGATCGTCGCGCAGGACGGCAGGATTCTCGAGGAGGTGCTCGATGGGGCGCTCGAGGAGCCCGCGCAACCGGACGCCGAGCCCGTGATCGGGTTGCACAGCGTCCACCTGCCCAAGACCTGGGGTGCGCGAGACCTGGAGGTCAAGCACCCTGGGCGTCGCCCGGTGATCGGCATCGTGCCAGGGCAAATTCGCACCGTGGCGCTGGAGAAGCAGCGCTTGTTGATCGCGGACCCCAGCCGCGACCTGGTCAAAATTGCCGTCGTGGAGCGACACCGCGGCACGGGACGCACGGGGGTGGGCTTCGTGCACGGGACGGGGTTGAAGCGCGGCGCGTTCGCGCAAACCGTCGCCCACGACCACCACAACGTCATCGCCATCGGGGTGGACGACGCGGACATGGCGCTCGCCGTGCAAGTTCTGGCCCACATTGGCGGCGGCGCGGTCTGCGTGCTCGACGGCGAGGTCAAGGCGGCCTTGGAGTTGCCCGTGGCGGGGCTGATGAGCGACGCGCCAGCCGCGGAGGTCGTCGCCGCGCAGCGTGCGCTCGAGGCAGCGGCCCACGCCCAAGGGTGCACGTTGGCGCATCCGGTGGTGACGCTGTCGTTTTTGGCGCTCACCGTGATTCCCAGCCTGAAGATCACCGACCAAGGCTTGTTCGACGTGGACGCCTGGCAACTGCTCGAGGCGAAAACCACCAACCCCAGCGACCCAAACGCGCAGCCCTCGGGCGACCACGTTGGGATTGACAACGCCGCGAGCGGAAAAGCCGAACTCGATCCGCTCAAATCCTCGTTGTCGGACACGCTCAAAGCAGCGGCTTCCGAAGTTCGGCCCAGCAAACGCTTGCTGAATTGACCCGGACACGACTGCTCCGGTGTCAATCCATCCTCGAGGCTCGAGCGCAGCGCCGATCTGCGTTAAGGCAGGTTGCAAAATGGTTGACCCAACGTCAACCATTTTCGAGCGTCGTGCCCATGCACGCAAGGTCATGCTGTGCCCATGCACGCAAGGTCATGCTGTGCCCATGATTGCCAGGTCATGCTGTGCCCATGCACGCAAGGCGTGACGCGAGCGGCAAAAAAGGCGGAGGGAAAAGAGGCTGGGAGCATTTTGCGCGGTTTGCAAAATGCAGACAACCTGAACGCACACCGCCCTATCCAATCCGTGTTGTCTGACACGTGCGTCTTCGCTGCAATCACCATGCAGATGCTGATGCATCGTACAATTCGCCTTTGGGAGAACGCGTGGGCGTCGTCAAACCTCCGCCTGGCGCGAAGGAGTTTTTTGTGAAGAACGTTTGGAAAGCAGTCCTCACGGTCGCGGCGTGCGCCGCGTTCAGCACGCCAGCCGCCGCGCAGCTCAGCGGTTTCGTTTCGTTGGACGGTCCGCAGTTTGGGGCGCGCGTCGGTTTGAACTACGCCGCCAACCTCAACAGCACCACCACCCTCGCGCTGGGTGTGAAGTACAACGTCTTTTTCAGCGGCAACCCGACGCCACCCTCGAGCGCATCTGTGTTCGTCGCGGCCAATACGCTGCTGTCGGACAGGTTGTCGGTGGGTGCACGCCTGACCCTGGGCTTGAGCGGCATCGGGGCGTCCAACACCTTCTCCGTGGGTTTGCGCCCGAACATTTCCTACATCGTTCTCAGCGCCGACAACTTCGCGGTCGCGGCAACGCTGTACCTGGAAACCACAATCACGCCCAGTTTCTCGTTGCAACCGTGGTTGGCGCTGGATGCGACGTACTTGAGCGGTCCGCTGAAAGTGGATTTTGGCACCGAAGCCGATTTCACCGTGGTTCCTGGATTCAGCTTCGACGCTCTTCTGGCGTACTTGCACGCCAATTACCAACTCAGTGACCGCTTCGGCGTGTTCGCAGGCGCGAGCGTCGGGTTGGCAGGCGGGCAGTTCGGGCTGAGTACGGGCTTGCTCGACGTGGATTACCGTGGTGTTTACGGCGGACTCAGCTTCGGCTTGAGCAACTCGATCACCGTGCGCGGGCTCGCCGGGTACTTTGGTGGGTTCAACTTCACCGTGACGGCCGCGTTCGGTTTGTAACCAATAGGCTCGAGGGGCTGGAGCCTGAAGCAATCCTTCGAGCTCCTTTTTTGATCGCCCAATCCCGAGAGACCGTCTCGCGTACGCGCCCGTCCTTCGCAGCCCGAGGGTGAGCGAGGCTCGAGGTTGCCGATGCGATGCACCCCACCGTTGGTTTGCAGCCCAAGCCGGTACACTGCCTGTCGTGACCAAAAAAGATGCGCTGGGTGCCTTGTCGCTCACGGCGGACCTGCTCGAGTTGCTGGGCGGCAACGATTTCCGGGCACTCGCCTACCGCAAAAGCGAACGCCTCTTGGAGCGCTGGGAAGGCGATTGGGACGCGGCGTTGGAGAATGGCTTCAAGGACACGCCGGGCATCGGCGCGCAAACCGGACGGCAGCTCGTGCAATACGCGTTGAACGGCGTCTTCGAGCCGCTCGAAGAGCTGCGCGCGAAGGTGCCTGCGGGCGTGATGGATCTGTTTCGGGTGCGCGGACTGGGCCCCAAGAAAATTCGCGCGTTGTGGGACGCGGGCATTGTCTCGTTGCCGCTGCTCGTCTCGAGCGCCGAGTCCGGCACGCTCGCGGCGATGAAGGGCTTTGGGAAAAGCACGCAGGAGAAAATCTTGGAGAGCGCGAAGTTCGTCTTGGAAGCGGGCGAGCGCCACCGCCTGCACGCCGCTGAAATCGCCTTCTTGCGTTTACAAGGGCTGCTCGAGGGCGTGGCGCGGGTCAGTGCGGCGGGCAGTTACCGGCGTGGGTTTGAAACCATTGGCGACTTGGACGCCGTGGCATTGGGCGACGAAACCGCGATTCGCGCGGCGCTCGAGGGGACGGACGCGCACCCCGACCCGAAGTACCCGTGGCTCTTGGAGTTGACCCTGGAGGGCGTGCGCGTGCAACTGGCGCTCGCCAACCCAGAGAATTTTGGCGCGGCGCAGATGGTCATGACCGGCAGCAAGGCGTTTCTGGGACGCGTGGGCGCGGCGGCCCTCGAGCACGGGTTCGGGGAAATCACGAGTCGCGGGCTGTTCAAGAACAATTTGCCCGTGGTCACGCCGGACGAACCCAGCGCGTTTGCTGCACTGGGCTTGCCGTACACGATTCCTGAATGGCGCGAACCAGAACACGACAGCGCACCGCTCCCTGATCCCGAAATGCTCGTGCGCCTCGAGGATGTCAAGGGCATGCTGCACGTGCACACTTCGTATTCTGATGGCGCGCACAGCGTCTTGGAGATGGCACTCGCCGCCAAAGCGATGGGGATGCATTACCTGGGCATCTGCGACCACAGCCAGAGCGCGTTCTACGCGGGCGGCTTGACCCCGGCGCGGGTGCGCGAGCAGTGGCAGGAGATCGACGCGGTCAACGCCGACCTGGAGGGTTTCAAAATCCTCAAAGGCATCGAGAGCGACATCCTCGCGGACGGCAGCTTGGATTACGTCCCCGATGTCTTGGCGGGCTTTGACTTCGTGGTCAGCAGCGTGCACAGCCGCTTTGACCTGGGCGAAGCCGAGCAGACCGAGCGCTTGATCCGCGCCGTGCAAAACCCGTTCACGACGATCCTCGGGCACATGACCGGGCGTTTGCTGTTGCGCCGGGCGTCGTACAAGGTCAACGTCGAAGCGGTGCTCGAGGCAGCCAGACACGCGGGCACGGTCGTGGAAATCAACGCTTCGCCGTACCGCTTGGACGTGGATTGGCGGCACGTGCTGCGCGCCCAGGAGCAATTGTACGCGGTGAACACTGACGCGCACCACATCAGTGGCTACGAGGATTTGAAGTTCGGTGTGCGCGTCGCGCGCAAAGGCGCGGTCACGCGCGAGCGCTTCGTCAATGCGCTCAGCGCGGACGAGTTCCTGGCACTGGCTCGAGCCAAGCGCGAGCGCGGTTGAACCCGAGCGATCTCTTGCAAGTGCCATCGCTGGTCCCCGTCCGCAGGCGGGTCGCCACGTTTTTGAGATGAACCTCGAGACCGGCTCGAGGGTTCAGCAGCCGCACTTGTGGAAATGGTCCGATGCTCGAACCGCGGACAGCGAACGCAGGTGAACAAGGCTGCACCCAAATGCGCAGAGGTCCAAATTCAAAGGCTCGAGCAGCGGTGATGCCACTCGAGCCTGCTTCCTCGAGCCTTGGGTTACGCGGGCAGGTCGCGCCGGTTCCATTGCCACAACGCCACGCCGAAGCCCAACACGCCGATGCCCAACCACGCGGCGACGACGCCCCAGTCCACGCCGCTCAGCACTGTACGCTCCGGGATGTACGCGCTCCACACGGTCAGGTTGCGCAGCCAGGCAGCGTCCGGGCTGACCGTAGAGAGGGTCTCGAGCAAAAACTGCATGGCGAACAGCCCGAACACCGCGCCGGTCACCGTGCCGCGGTCGCGGGCGAATGCGGCGACCGCGTACGCCACGCCGAGCGTCATCACCGCGAACGCTGCGCCCAAGACGATGAAATTGACCCACGCGGCGCTGGCGAAGACAAAGAGCATGCCCAGGGTGACCGTGCACAGCAGCACGACGCCGATCAACCCAGCGAGGATGCGGGCGAGCAGCCAGCGCGTCCTCGAGACCGGCAGGGACAGTTCAAAGTGAACCGTGCCGCGTTCGATAAGCGCGGCGACGCCGCCCGCGCTGCCCGCGGCGAAGGCCACGATGACGAGCGGCCAGATCAGGCTGAGGGCTCTGGCACTGATGTAGCCGATGGGCGTCGTGAACGAGGCGAGGTTGATCTTGAACGCCTCGAGCACGGCGGGCGGCAAGCCCTGGAGGATGCCTTGCAGTGCCGCGCCTTGGGTAGTGATCGCGCTCAAACCCAAACCGCCGCTCGAGACCGCCATCACCGTTGCCAGCGCGTACCAGACCAGACCGATGCGCCCTGACTTGAGCGTTTGCGTCAACACCGCCGCGTTCACGCCGCACCCCCGATGCGCCCTGCGTGCGCGCGCTCCAAGAGCTGCTCCAAACCCATGCCGCCGTACTCGAGGCGCTCCACGCCGTACGGGTGCAGGCGCGCGAGGGCGTCTTCGAGCAGGCGTTCACCGCTCAGCACCGCGTGCGTCGGTGTGACGAGTTGCGCGTTCCAGCCGTCAAAGGCGCGCGGCTCGAGCGGACGGCGGGTCCAGACGTTCAGCGTGCGCTCGGCCCCCGTCAAATGGGCGAGCGATCCGATTTGCAGCACGCGCCCGGCGTCAATCACGGCAACGCGGTCGCACAGCGTTTGCACTTCGCTCAAGCTGTGCGACGAGAACAGCACCGTCACTCCCTGGTGTGCGCGCTCGCGCAGCGCCGCCAGCAGGCGTTCTTGACCGACGGGGTCTAAACCGCTCGTCGGTTCGTCCAGCACCAGCAGTTCAGCGTTCCACAGCAGCAACCGCAACAGCGCAATTTTCTGGCGGTTGCCCTTGGACAGGGTTTGCATCGGTTTCTCCAAGGGCACCTCCCATTCGCGTGCCGCGCCCTCGAGACCACCCGTGGGTTTGCCTGCGGCATGCAACTGGTACGTCAACCACTCGCGTCCAGTCGTGCCATCGGGCAGACGCACGTCGCCGGGCAGCCAGGCGACGTGCCCGTGCAGGGCGGCTGCGTCGCGCCAAGCGTCCAACCCGAGCACGCGCGCCGTGCCCCCGGAGGGACGCACGAAGCCCATGACGGTGGAGAGGGTCGTGGTTTTGCCCGCGCCGTTGACGCCGACCAAACCGTAGACCTCGGCTCGCTTGACTTCTAAGGTGATGTCGTTCAAGGCTCGAGCGGCACCGTAGCGTTTGGTGATGCCCTGGAGGTGGATGGCTGGGGTTGAAGCCGCGTTCATGGTCGTGGTCTGCCTTTCTGGGTTGGTTTTCGCGCTGAACTTTGGGTTGAACTCTGGTCTCGTGCCGCGTCGGTCGGTTTTGCCTCGAACGTGTAACCCGCGAAAAATGCTTCGATGTGCGCGGCGAAGCCCTCGTAGAGGTGTTCGATGCGCTCGAGTTTTTCCTTGGCGGGCGGTGACAGGTCGCCAATGTGCGCGGCGGCTTCGATCAATTTGGCAAAGCCCAACGTGCTGCCAATGCTGAGCTTCATGTACGAGATGTGCGCGTCGGGCGAGACGCGGTAGTAATCGCGGCGGTCTCCGGGCAGGCTGACTTTTTCAACCAGCTTGAACCCGTGCAATTGCCGCGCCGCCGTGGATGCGCTCGCCTTTGAGATGCCCAGTTGCTCGGTCAACGCGTCCAACCCGAGCACGGGTTCGTCGGCGATCATCAGTGCCCCGTAGACGCGTCCGACGATGCGCGCCAAGCCGTAGCTTTCAAAGTACAACCCGAAATTTTCGATGACCTGCGCCCTGGGACTGACCACGGGGCAGAATCTAGTCCATTCAGTTCGTTTAGTCAAGACTGAACAAACTGAACGTTGGCAGATGCCTCACCGCGAGACTCGAGCGTCCATGTCTGAGAATCCCCTCGAACATGGGCGAGCAGTCATCGCCGACGTGTACCGTCAATTCCATGTCGTATCTGCTCGAGTTGCGCGCCCTCGTCGGTTCACGCCCGCTGTTCTCCGTCGGCGCGAGTGTCGTCGTGTTCGATGCCGCTGGGCGCGTGCTGATGCAGCGTCGCGCGGACACGGGCACGTGGGGTTTTCCCGGCGGCTCGAGCGAACTGGGCGACAGCCTGGAGGACACCGCGCGGCGCGAATTGCTCGAGGAGACGGGTTTGCACGCCGACGCCCTCGAGTTCGTGGCGGTGCTGAGCGGCGCGACATTTGCCTTCACATACCCGAACGGCGACGAGGTCTACAACGTCGGCGCGGTGTACGTCGCCCGCAGTTGGCACGGCACGCTGAGCATGGACGCCGAAAGCCTGGAGTTGGCGTGGTTCGCGCCCGACGCGCTGCCGAGTGACTTGATGGGTCCGATCACGCAGTGGATCGCCGCGAATATCTCGGAACTACAAGGCGTTTAACAGCGCACGCTCGAGGTCACTGCGCTGGGGCGCGGGTCGGGGAAACGCACCCAAGGCGTCGCGCAGGTTGGTCGCAGATGCAGCCTCGAGCGCGGGCTCGCCCCAGGTGACGGTGGCATCCGCCGCAAATTCGGCGCGCACGCGCCAGGTCTCCCCTGTTTGGTACGCAAACCCGTACAGCGCCCCTGAGGCGCGCAGGGTCTCGAGCGTCGCAGGAATCTCACGCTCAGGCACGCGAGCCTCACGGCGGATTGGCGCGCTGCCGGGACGCAAGCGCAGGACCGCGCTGCTTACACGCACGGGTTTCTCGAGCGCCGGGTCAGCCCCAACGACGAGGCGCAGGTCATAGCCGGACACGTTCTTGACGACGCGCCCGCCGATGCTGACCTCGCCGTGCGCGCCCACGTAGGTCAAGCCCAACACGTCGGTGCGCGGTGCGCTCGCGTTCAGCAAGCCCACGCCGCCCGCGAGCAGCCAATCCTCCAGGCGCAACCCGAGCCAGGGCGCGCGAAAGCGCAGCCCGGCTGGAAGCGCCGCCTCGAGCGCCCCCAACGTCTCGTCTCCACTGACGACCGCGTATTGGTCCTCGGCGTTGACCTCGATCACGCGTTCACCAGCCCTGTTCGGTGCGCAAAGCAACGACGTGCCCAAGGTGGTGCCGGGCGTGCCAGTCGTACAGCGCGAGCGCCCCGTCCAAGCGGGTTTCGCCGTTTACGGGATGCAGGTACGCCCGCGCCCATTGCGCGTCATTCATGGAGCGCAGGATGCGTGTCCAACGTGCGTGCACTGCCTCGAGTAGTGTCAGACTCACGTCTATCGGCAACCGCGAATCCTCGAGTTCCGCCCAGCGTTCCTCCGCATATGGCTTGATCGTCGGGTGGTCCTCGGTGAGCGCCAATTTGAAGCGCGTGTAGGCGTTCACGTGGCTGTCGGGCACGTGATGCGCGAGTTGCCGCAGCGTCCAGCCGCCCTCGCGGTAGGGCGTCTCCAATTGCGCCGCCTCGAGCCCTGCGAACGCCGCTTTGAACTGCGCGGGAAAGGTCTCGAGGGTGCGGATGAACCCCTCGCGGTCGCTGGGGGTGTACGCGGCTTGTGGCTGGAACCTGCCGATGGGGTAACGGGGATCGCTCATGCGGTGCGTCAAGTGTATCCGGTCCGCCACCGGGCGCGGTGAACACCGCTGCGCTGACCATCAGTACTGGCAATGCAAAACGCTCGAGCTTCGCGCCAGGTCGCCCACAGCCGAACGGCGCGACCGCAACCACGCCTCGAGGGGGCACGAATGTCTGCTGGTCAACCCGGACGCGCTTCGACAGCGCCAAGACGGGCATTGTGGGTGGGGTCGCAAAGCTCGTGAAAAAGGTCACCCCCTCAGGCTGGACTAAGAGCCTATCCGGATATTTGATGTTAGAATGCCACGATGATGCAAGAACCGCCAATCACCTACCCCGACTACGACCTCAACCCCGAACAGCAAATGCCCCCCGCCTTCTGGAACTTCGCC